>OKWQ01000001.1_pt1 | contig 959501 bp, 891 predicted proteins | sample 1607071 | NCBI WGS metagenome assembly OKWQ01 (sample SAMN07501039, study PRJEB24779) | human gut metagenome | reverse complement strand
TGCATGTTTGTGAATTCTGGTAATTCCCAACAAACACCAAGTAGGCCTGATGTTTTTTATAAAGTATTCACTGCAGAGGATGGATGGCTTCCAGAAGTTAAAAATCTTACAGATTATGCTGGAGTATTTGGACATGCAATAAGAGGATTAATGATTAGGTTATCTTCAGGAAATGTGGATTACAAGGTATCAACTTTAAGAAGCAATGGATATTATCCAACTGTTAGAAACTACGAGGATTATGCTGGAGACTTGAAAAATAACGTGGATAAGGTACAGATATTTAATAACAAGCTTAAGTATAGAGTTAGGCTATTGAATGGTAGATGGCTTCCATGGGTTATTGGAACATCAGATTTTGCTGGTTTAGAAGGTTACAGTATAGATGCAATTGAAATAGATAGTATATAGTTAAAAGGCTAGTGGGTTAATTCCTGCTAGCCTTATTTTTATGCAAAAATATAAGCCTAGATATAATCCCTCTAGGCTTATAGTATATATAAATAAATGAAGAGTAGAATAGATAACATATGGTGGAAATCACATATCACGTTCTTAGTTTATAGGAGGAGATACGTAATATTAATGATTTTTGAATAATATTGAAAGGGGAAGTTTTATACCTTATGTTATCTAAATTTGAAAATTTTCAATAAACAACTCTTCAAATTATAAGCAATAATTCATAGATATTTTAGGAGTGTTAGAATATACATATGAATGATAGATATATACTTGATATGAATAAGAAAATATATATAAATAAATATAAAACAAACAATATGAAGTTCACACTCCCTAGATATAAATATAAATTCTATTAAGAAACAAAATAAGAAAATAAATATAATAATTATAATATTGAATATTTTTAGGTTGTACATGTTAAGCAACTCCCATAAAAAGCGATTTTATTCCTTTTTTATGAATTTTAAATTGTTTTAAACCAAAATTCAATATTGTTTATTGAAAAATAAGATGTTTTTAAGAATTCTTAATGTAATATTAAGATAAAAGCTCAATTTTTAACAATAAAAAGAGCCAGGCACGAAGCCAAAGCTCTTTATGATGGATTTTGAAATAATGATAGTTTGAGGTCGTCAGTTAAAGTATAGACAGTTTAAATTTAGTTATGCATTATATTTTATCGTCAAAAATTCGTCAAAAATAAATTTCATTTAAAGGATATTATTTTCTATATATAAAATTTTAACTTCATTAAAAAGCGTTGAAATTACTACGTTTTACTATAAAATTCTATTTTAAATGTAAGATTACGAAATTATAATATGAAATTCCCATGTTTCTTTAAAAATCATGAAAATATGAAGCTGTATAAGGAAATTGTGGAATTAGTGGAGTTAGAAATAGAATAGTAGAATAGGAAATTGATATTAAAGTTATGGAAAAGAGTTAACTAATATAGATATTCATATATCTCCTAAAAAATACTACATAATATAATCATATTAAAAATTTAGAAGGCATATAGATTATTAGAAATAGTTCATGGAGGATATGTATGAATAATTATGATAATATTGAAGCTAAAGTTGATAAGTTTATAAGTGAATTACCATGTCAATCAGAGCTACCGATGCCGGAAGGTGAAGTTGCTGGAAAGAATTTAGATTATGCCAATATGCTTTTAGACGCATATGCTAGTGCAGCAGATAGTGAGATTCAAGCAATAACACAATACTTATATCAACACAAGACTATAGCTAATGAATCGATATCTAGCACTTTAATGTGTATTGCATTAATAGAAATGCGGCATTTAGATAAGTTGGGAGATTTAATTGCAGCATTAGGAGGAAAGCCTGCATTTTATAATTCTAATAGATATTATTGGGGAACAGAAAATATTGCCTACGGGGATAAGAATATGTTAAATTTAAAGCTTGATGAAAATGATGCAGAAAGCAGAGAGGTAATAAGGCAAAAGCTGTTACTTGATATAAAGGGAGAGGTAAATGCTATAAATGGATATAGATTTATCAAAAGTAATATTGATGATAAATATATAAAAAAGGTATTGGATAAAATAATAAGTGACGAGGAAGTTCACCTTTCTTTATTTCAAGGCATGATTAAAAAATATCTTTCTTAAGAAAACAACAAAAGAAAAAGAGTATTAACAGATAATTATTATTGATTAGTTGAGGCTATGATGATATAATTTAGTTAATGAAAGAAGGAAATGCATAAGAAAAGGAGGAGAAACATATGGCTGGAAAAACTATATGCTATTGCTTAAATGTAAATGAAGATGAAATAAAACAAGCTATTTCAGACGGAGCAAATTCTGTAGATGATATTAAGGAGGCTACAGGTGCTGGAACTGCATGTGGAGCATGTACAAAAAGAATTGAAAAGATTTTAATTGATAGTAAAGAGAGTTAAGATTAAAAATAATTAAATCATTTTGTTGTAAATGTTGAGTAAAAAGAGTATCGTGTTATTTTACTAAGGAGGAGAAAAAAATGTCTTGTAATAGAGTAATATGTCCTTGTCAAGGGATAGAGATTGAAGATATAAAAAAGGCTGTAGATGCTGGTGCAGAAACTGTTGATGATGTTATGGAAGCAACAGGTGCAGGTACAATCTGCGGAGCTTGTATAGATGAAATAGCTGAAGTTTTAGAGGAACTTTAGGCTATAAATTAAAAGTGTAGATAAATAATGTTATAACATTATTTATCTACACTTTATTTTTTATAGTGGCAAAGGAGTCAAGATTAATGAAGTTCTTTTTTTATATCTTTTACAACCTCATTAGCAATAGTTTGCTCTGCTTTGCCGATTTTTTTAGCTTCATGAGCCATTTTTTGCGCTAATTTTTTTTCATCATTAACTTCTGATTTCATTTGGTGTTTTATTTCACTTGAAAACTTCATTTCGTCAAAACGGTCTTTTAAATCATCGATTTTTTCTTCCGCTTGAATTTTTATCTCGTTATATTTATCTTTTACGTCTTCTTTTAAATTTTGAAAATCTTGTTTAATTTTATCCATAATAAACTCCTTTCAAATGTAGTTAATATAAGTATGTGTAGAAAAATGAAAAGTATAAGTATGAAATAAATACTTCAAGAGTAGTTTAAAAAAATTAAGAATTTCATTTGTAAAAAAAGTAAAAAGTGGTATAATTATATCTGGGTTAAAAACTTAACAATCCAATTAGGGAAACTTAAAGATGGTAATGCAAAAGAAGAGTCAACCTAAAGATTATTAAGTAATTACAAACTATACATTATAGGGGGAAAAAATATGTTTAAAAAATTTACTAACGGCTGTGTTACATTAGTACAAAGATTTTTACCAGACCCATTTTTATTTTGTATTATTTTAACATTTGCAATTTTTCTTTCAGGAATTATTTTTACAGGTCAGTCTCCTATGGCAATGGTTCTCCATTGGTCAGGCGGATTCTGGAGTTTATTAGGGTTTGCTATGCAGATGGCTTTAGTTCTTGTTTTTGGGCATACTTTAGCTAGTGCACCAGCATTTAAAAAAATGACTAAAAAGTTAGCTAAAATTCCTAAAACACCAACTCAAGCAATAATGATGGTTACTTTTGTATCTGCAATTGCTTGCGTATTAAACTGGGGATTTGGATTAGTTATCGGAGCTATTTTTGCAAAAGAGTTAGCAAAAGAAGTTGATGGAGTAGACTACAGACTTCTTATTGCATCAGCATATTCAGGCTTCTTATTATGGCACGGTGGTTTCTCAGGATCAATTCCTCTTACTGTGGCATCAGGTGGAGAAACCTTAGTTAAAGCTACAGCAGGAGCTTTAACAGAAGCAGGTATTCCAACGAGTCAAACTTTATTCTCATTCTATAACATGGCAATTGTTGCCGTACTTGTTCTTACATTGCCGCTTATTAATAAAGCAATGCATCCTGCAAAAGGACAAAAAGTTGTTGTTATAGATAGAAGTTTGTTAGAGGAAGAAGAAGACTTTATGGCTATGACAAGAGCTGAAATGACACCAGCTGACAAATTAGAAAACAGTAGAATTGTAACTTGGTTAATTTCTTTAATGGGCTTTAGTTATATAATATATTACTTTATCAATAATGGATTTAATTTAAATCTTGATATAGTTAACTTCATATTTTTATTCTTAGGTATCTTCTTACATGGAACTCCAAAGAGATTCCTTAATGCTTTAATGGAAGGAGCAAAGGGAGCAGGTCCTATATTACTTCAATTCCCATTCTACGCTGGAATTATGGGTATGATGACTGGGGTAAATGCTGCAGGAGTTTCACTTGCAATATTAATGTCTAACTTCTTTGTTCAGATTGCAAATCAAACTACATTCCCGTTATTATCATTCTTAAGTGCAGGACTTGTAAACTTCTTTGTACCATCAGGCGGTGGACAATGGGCAGTTCAAGCTCCAATTATGATGCCAGCAGCAATAGAACTTGGTGTAAGTACTGGAAAAACTGCAATGGCTATTGCATGGGGAGATGCTTGGACAAATATGATTCAACCATTCTGGGCATTGCCAGCACTAGGTATAGCTGGGCTTGGAGCTAAAGATATTATGGGATACTGTATAATTGACTTATTATATGCAGGACTTATTATAGGAATTGGATTGACTGTATTAGGGATATAATAGATAAAGTTACGTTCAAAAAAGTGGATTTTTATATCCACTTTTTTTATTATAGTTATAATAATAAGTGTAAATATGATAAAATTGAACTAAATAAAAAGTGAAGATTGATTATGGGGGAAATATGAAAATAGTAGTTATTGATGGACAAGGTGGTCGAATAGGTAGGGGTGTTATAGAGCAGCTTAAGGCTTTGAATTTAGAAGCAGTTATATTAGCAATAGGAACTAATGGAATAGCTACTTCAACAATGATTAAAGCAGGAGCTGATTATGCAGCTACAGGTGAAAATCCTGTTATTGTGAATTCAAGGGATGCAGATATAATTATCGGACCTATTGGGATTGTTATTGCAGATTCATTATTAGGAGAAATAACCCCTGCTATGGCCGTTGCTGTAGGTCAGAGTAGAGCAGAAAAAATATTGCTTCCAATAAATAAATGTAATAATAGAATTGTTGGAGTTGGGGAGATTAATGTTTCTGAAATAATAGGGATGGCAATTGAAAGAGTGCGGGAAATATTGACAATAAAGTAGAATTATTATAAAATTATTATAATTTCGTGCAGAAGCCGAAGAAGATATATACAGTATGTTAAATTAAGTAATCATACCACGCAGGTATTATAGGTCTATAGAAGTAGGCTTGTATGACTGCGTGTTTTTTTATGAATGAAATTTCCTAGATATTATAATGTGTGCCATAGTGAGTAGGGTTGAGTATTTAAATTAAATGTTTTGAGTATCATTTCATGATACTAACTTAAGGAGGATAAGAATTATGGACAAGATTAAGAAGGTTACTTTAGCAGGTGTTTTGTTAGCACTAACTTTATTGCTGCCATTTTTAACAGGGCAAATTCCGCAAATAGGAAGCATGCTTTCGCCAATGCATATTCCAGTATTAATTTGTGGTTTTGTATGTGGGTGGCAGTATGGCTTTGCAGTAGGGGCCGTTGCTCCTATTCTTAGATTTTTATGTTTTGGAATGCCACCTTTATTTCCGGTTGGTCTAGCAATGACCTTTGAATTAGCAGCATATGGATTATTTGCAGGGTTATTCTATAAAATTCTGCCAAAGAAAAATTCTAATATTTATATTAGTTTAATTTCATCTATGCTTATTGGAAGAATGGTATGGGGAGTTTCAATGTTTATTATCGCTGCTGTTTCTAGTGTTAATTTTAGCCTTAGCATATTTTTAGCGGGTGCATTTATAAATTCAATACCGGGAATAATTTTGCATATTATTATAATACCTATAGTAGTAATTGCATTAAAGAAGGGAAATTATATTTCAGATGAGTTATATACAAGAAATGCTTAGTGAAGCAGTAAAAAAATATCCTGAAATGGAAGTTCAAGATGTATTAAAACTTACTTACCAAAGTGAGTTTGGATGTGGACATTTAATTGAGAATAAGGAAGCTAGTTATACAATGCTTATGGATGAATGGAATGATGAGAAGGAAAATGATGTGGAGTTATTTGAAATAATAGGGAATGGTTATGCCAGGTTTAATGTAAGTGCAGCTAAAAGTATTGGAATTTCCTCGAAGGTTTTTCAAAGGATATTCTTAAAAAGTGCAGAGGTTCAAAGGGGAACCCTAAGTAATTTTTATGAAAAGGTTGATGAGTTAAAAAGGCTGTGTATCAATCGTTTATTCAACTTTGATATAAGTGAGATAGAAAACTTTTTATCTCAATGGGAAGAAAGTGGCAGGCCATTGTTTAGACACTCAGCAAAGTACAGGAAACTGTATAAACCTTCATATAGGGTTGTGTTAGAGGAATATATAACTATGCTTCCTGCTTTAATGCAGATTGAAGATGAACTTAATGAAAAGGGTAAAATTATAATTGGCATTGATGGACCTTGTGGTTCAGGAAAAACAACATTTTCAAATAAGTTGGCTGAGCTTTATAATGCTCAGATTATTCATATGGATGATTTCTTTTTGCCTCCAGCTTTAAGAACAGAGTTTAGGTTAGAAGAAGCTGGAGGAAATATCCATTATGAGAGGTTTCTTCAGGAGGTTGTAACTAAAATAAAAGACGTTGAAGAGTTTAAGTATAGAGTATTTAGCTGTAGAAGAATGGATTATGAGGGTGAAGTTGAAATAAAACCATATGAGGTTTTAATAGTTGAAGGCAGCTATTCAATGCATCCACTATATAATCATATATATGATGTTAAATTGTATTGTGATGTAGAAGCTAATATACAAAAAGAAAGAATTATAAGAAGAAATGGCTTGGCTATGTATAGAAGTTTTGAGTCAAAGTGGATTCCTATGGAAGAGAAATATTTTAATAAATTTAAAATTAAAGAGCAATGTGATTGTATTATATAATGAGGATTAAAAATTTTCAAAGGAATTTCATTCCTCATCCTTTAATTCTGCATTAAATAAAAACTCCGTTCCCAATGGAAAGGAGTTTTTGCGTAAAGGGAAGTTTTAAGGGTTATTTCACTGTAAGGCTTCCAATCCCTACACTTAAATCAAAGGTATAGGTGTTTTCGCCAGAAGTTGTAGCCGAGATATTGGTTTCACCAAGGCCTGCCTTAGTAAGTAGTTTTACAGGAGCATTTTCAGGAAGATCAATAGTAGCTTCACCTATTCCACCAGAGTAAGTTAGATTTCCTCCAACTTCAGAAAGATTTAAAGTGAATTCTCCCATACCCCCAGAGATATACATATCTCCACATTTTTTATTTAGATTTATACTTGTTTCTCCAATTCCTTGTTCTAAGGATAAGTTTTCAAATACTATATTAGATAAGGTTAATTCACCAGCACCACCTTTTATATCTAAGGCTTTAAAGATAGCATCATTAATGATAATTTCACCAGCACCACAGGATATTATGGCATCGCCTTCGAATGATGATGGGATTCCTATTATAACTTTTCTACTAACACTGTTGTTAATTCCAGTGTAGTTAAAAGATTTTGAACCTTTCTCTTGAATGTATATAGTGTTGTTATTTTTATTATAGGTGGTTTCTTTAACTATATTACTTGAACCCGTACAATCCAAAGTTACTTCATTTCCACCGATTGCTTTAATTGTTACTTCGGATGCTAAAATCGAAATATCTATTTTATTTACATTTTCGGTAGAAATACTTTGATGAAGGTCTTCATTATATATGGCTGAGGAACTATTATTAGGGTTACTGTCAAAGTCATTATTTGTAACATTATCTATAAAACTATCTATTATATTTCTTTTATTTTCTCTCGATTCAATTCCAAATCGGATGCCACATCCAGCTAATAGGGTAGTTGAAATGGTTAAAGCAGAAATTGATAATAGCATTTTCTTTTTCATATATATCACTCCTCTTTTAATAAATATCTAATTTTTTATCAATCATATAAGCAGCTGTTATCTGAAGACCTATTAAAGCAAGAATGTCAATTAAAACTGAGAAGATGTCAATCTCTACAAAACCTAGTCTTCCTATACTCATGTAGAAATAAGGTAAGAAACTAATGATAGCTTTATTGAACCAACCATATATACCTTCGCCGATAATACAGCTTAGAATTACTATTAGTACACAAAGACCGGTACTTCTAATATAAGAACCAACTATAGCAATTGTAGCACTTATTATCAGGTGGGCACTAAGAAGACCTAATAAAATTCCCATTGAAGAAATAATTAGAAGTGAAGCAAAGCTATGAGCATTTATGCTTCCTACTAGACCAACAATAAATAATATAAGAATATCAATACTAAATAACTCTAATAAATGTCCTAAGATAAATTGCATTCCATTAATAGGAGTTAAAAATAGCAGGTTTCCATGGTCCTTAGAAATTTGCAGTGAAAATACAATAAGATGAGCAATAAAGTTTATGGTAAATAAAATTGAGATTGTTGGAACTAAGTCCAATCCTTGAGTAAATCGAGAAAAGAAACTGTTTGAGAATAAAGCTAAAAGCAGGATTATACTCTCAACAATGTATGTGGTTCTTAAGGTTTTAAAGGTGTGTTTTGCAATACTAATAATATTTTTCATAGAATTTTGTTTAATTGATAATACTTCCATAATTTCACCTACTCCGCAAATACTTTTCTATAAATTTGATCAATTGAGTTCCCATATTTAAGTCTTAAGTCTTCAGCATCTCCTTGTTCGATTATTGAGCCTTCTCCAAGGAAGATGACTTCATCAAATAATCTTTCAAGCTCACCGACATAGTGGGTAGTAATAATCATTGATGCATTGTTATCTATATTATCAATGATGGCATTTATAATTTTATCTCTGCTGATGATATCAACACCTGATATTGGTTCATCTAAGATATAAAGAGCTGCTTTGCGGCTAAGTGTTAAGCTAAGACCTAGCTTTTCAAGCATTCCCTTAGAAAGAGTTTTAAGTTTAAGGTTTGTGTCGAGGTTCATGAATTTGAGAAGATTTCTGCATTTTTCTTCATCAAAGTCAGGAAAAAAATCCTTGTAGAATTTTATTGTGTCAGATATTTTCATCCATTTTGGAAGGAAGTCTTTTTCTTGAAGATATGATACTAATTGTTTTGTTTCTGAACCTATATTAAGGCCATTGATTGTTATTTGACCACCTGATGGTTTGAAAAGACCAGAGATGATATTAAGTAACGTTGTTTTTCCTTGTCCATTTGGACCTAGAATTCCTAAGACCTTTCCTTTTTTCAAAGAGAAAGTTAATCCATTAAGGACATGTTTTGAACCGAAGTTTTTAACAAGATCAGATATTTCAAGCAATTCATATTGAGCAGTATTTATATTTGGAGCAGAACATTGGGTATTCTTATCAGTTGGGATTAAAATGTTGTTATCCATTAAGATTCCTCCTCGTACATATCAGTTATTAAGTTAATAATTTCACTTTTACTAAACCCTAAGTTTTTACTTTGAGATATAAAATCTTTTATAAGTTCTATTGATAATTCTTTTCTTAAGTTGTGTATTTTTTCTACATCATCTGTTACAAATTTTCCAATTCCTCGTTGGGTAATAATAAGACCATCATTTTCAAGCTCTGAATACACTCTAAGTATTGTGTTTGGATTAACCTTTAGTTCACTGGCATAATCTCTAACAGACAATAATCTCTCCCCCTCTTTTAACTTTCCTGAAACAATTCTAAGTTTCATGTGATTTTTTATTTGAAGATAGATGGGTTCCTTGGAATTTAATTCCCATTCCATATATAAACCTCCTGTTAATAAAAAATGACTAACGATATAAATTAAGCATTAAATGCGTATCGGTGTCTTAATTACATAATACACTAATACTGGAGAAGAGTTAAGTTTGAATAAGGAAGATTATGTTTTATTTACTTCTAAATACTCGTGCAATCTATAAAATGCTTTAATTTACATAAAATTGAAAAATGTATATAAATAATTCGACTTGAGATTGTAATAACTTGGAATTGTATGTATAATTATTAATGAAACTGGACAGAAATGTAGTAATTTGTCAATTAAAATATAATGAATGGGGGAAGGTAGTTTATGGAACGTATTTTTAACTACCTAGATGAAGGGGTAATTATTTGCAATACTTATGGTGAAATGATTTTTGTTAATGATGCAATAGTATCCAAGTTGAAATTTATAAAAGAAGAGATTATTGGAAAAAATATAATTAATATAGCTGATAGCACTGATGTTGTTACTCAAGAAATTTTATCAAATTTATCTTTATATGGAGAGAAAAGAGTGAAAATTAAGCTTTACACCAAGGATAAAGGTAAAAAAATGTTTAATGCTACATTAGGTAAAGATGTGTGGAATGGTCAAGATGTATTTTGTTTAATTTTAGATGAAGCTTTGTGCCAGGGCAAGCATACTAAGGTTGATTTAGAAAGAATTTTGGATGAAATTCCATATGGGGTATGGGTAAAAGATGTATATGGTAAATATGTATATGTAAATCAGAAGCATGCAGATATAGTAGGAATGAATAAATGTGAACTTTTGATGACTAATGATTTTGATATATGGAATTACAAGGATAGCGAGTATTTTAGACAGGTAGATACTGAAGTTTTAAAGTGTAAAAAGCCAATTTTAGAACAACATAAGGTGACTGGTATTAATAATGAAGAGTCGTGGTTTGAGACCTATAAAGCGCCACTTATAAAAAATGAAGATACAGCAAAATATGTGATGGGGATATCTAGGGATATAACTTTATCTAAAAAAATAGAACAGGAATTAGCAAGAGCTCATGAAGATATGATGACATTAAACAACATGATTCCAACTAACGAGTATGATGCCCAAATAGTATTAAGTTCAACAAAGGATGATTTGATAAGCAGATTCAAGGCAGATGGTGGAACTATTTGGATATATGATCCTAAAAGTACTAGATTAAAGCCAGTTGTAAACTTTGGAATAAGTGAAGGTAAAACAGATAAATTTAAAGAGCTTTTTATTCCGGATGAGATATTTAAAGATCCATTAAACTGGGATGATGAAGGGGTTTTTGCACTTGAGGATTGTAAAAATATTATTTGGGGTAAGGAAGAATTGATAGATTTAGGTGTGAAATATTGTGGTATTTATAAAATTACCTGTAATAGTGAAGTAATAGGTCTTGTTCATACGTTATATAAAAATAAAAATGATTATAGTATAAAAAGTGACGATTTTATGAAAACCATGTGTAATCAATTAGGTATGATAATAAAATATGATATGCTTTCGCGAGATATAAAGTGTGAATTTTCTAAAAGAAAAGAAGCAGAAGAAGAACTGCAGCTATTCTTAGATACAGCAGTTGATTTAATTTCTATAGTTGATTGCAATAAGAAGTTTAAAAGAGTAAATTCTGGATGGACTAATATTTTAGGCTGGACAGAGGAAGAATTATTCTCAATGAATAGTTATGATATAATTCATCCAGGGGATAGGGTTTTAACGGAAAAAATAGTTGATGAACTGAAGTCTAAATTATCTATAAAAGGTGCTGTTAACAGGTATGTTTCAAAAAATGGAGAAGTTCATTGGTTAGAGTGGAGTAGTAGGTATATTCCTGAAAAAGGTATTTCAATATGTACTGGAAGAGACATCACTAAGCTGAAAAACGCAGTAGAGCAGAAAGAAATTTATGAAAAGGCTCTTGAAATGGAGAAATTGAAGAGTGAATTTTTTGCAAATATATCTCATGAATTTAAAACTCCATTAAATATAATTTTAACTATAATGCAGCTTATAATGAAAAACTTAGATAATGGGATGGAAGAGTTAACTCATGAAAAGCTTGTAAGGTATATGGAGTCTATTAAGCAAAATTCATATAGACTATTAAGGCTTGTTAATAATCTAATTGATATAACTAAAATCGATACTGGTTATTATGAAATTCTTTTAGAAAATGCCAATATAATTAATGTTATAGAAGATATAACTATGTCGGTTACAGAGTATACTTCAGAAAAGGGTATAGAATTGATCTTTGATACAGATATTGAAGAGTTAGTTATTGCTTGTGATCCTGATAAAATTGAAAGAATAATGCTTAATTTATTATCTAATGCTATAAAATATTCAAAGCCAGGTGGAGTTATAAATGTAGATATAAAATCTAAAAGAGATAAAGTGATTATAAGTGTAGAGGATAATGGAATTGGTATTGAGAAAGGCAAGATAGATAAAATATTTGATAGATTTTCACAGGTTAAAAATACTCTTACTAGGGATTGTGAAGGCAGTGGAATAGGACTTTCCTTAGTGAAATCTTTAATAGAAATGCACGGTGGGAATATTTATGCTGAAAGTGAATTTGGAAAAGGAACCAAGTTTATATTTGAGCTGCCTTTAAAGACATTAGATCAAAGAGATGTATTTATAGAATCAAGGGATGTTATAAGCTCTATTGTTGAAAAATGTAATATTGAATTCTCAGATATATATAATTAGGTATTTACAAAATATAAATATGTCTTTATAATATAAAAATAAGTTGGAAAAACAAAAAAATCCTAACGATGCATAGGTTGTATTGTTAGAACGTTCGTGATACAATGAACATATAGTTAATAAAACTCGTATATAATCGGTAATATGGTCCGGAAGTTTCTACCTGCAAGCCGTAAATTTGCAGACTACGAGGAGTTGTAATTCATTATTTACTGGCAAGTTATTTATAGTGAAAAGTTATCAACACCTCAATTTTAGAATAAATTGAGGTGTTTTTTTATTAAATAATGTAAATTTCTTCGAGTAAAATATGATATCAAACTTCAAGTATGAAAATAGAAATGCGAGACAAAAGATTAAATCACTTGAGGGGGAGATAAACAAATGACACATGAAGAACAAGTAATTAATGATGACATTAAATTAACTTATGGGGTAGATGATAACCCAAGTTTAATCAAGAAAATATTATTTGGATTACAGCATATATTTGCTGCCTTTGGAGGAATAGTTGTTGTACCTTTAGTTATATCAAGTGCTCTAGGCTTTGATGCAAAGCTTACAACCACTGTTATAAGTGCAACAATTTTAGCATCAGGATTAGCAACAGTAATACAAGCAAGAGGTTTTGGAGCTGTTGGTTCTAGAGTAGCATGTATAATGGGGACAGACTTTACATTTGTGTCACCAGCTATTTCTGTTGGTACAGTTTTAGGATTACCGGGAATAATAGGAGCAACAATTTTAGGAGCATTCTTTGAAATTGTATTAAGTTATTTTATTAAACCTTTAATGAAATTATTTCCACCTATAGTTACTGGTACAGTTGTGTGTTTAATTGGATTAACACTACTTCCTGTGTCAATAGACTGGGCTGCAGGCGGAGTTGGAGCTACTGATTATGGCAGTATGAGAAATTTATCTATAGCAATGTTTGTTCTAGTATTTACTTTAGTATTAAATAGGTATGGTAAAGGAATGCTTAGCAGTGCATCAATATTAATTGGTATGGTAGCAGGATATCTTATTTGCATTCCTATGGGAATGGTTGATTTTACAGCAGTAAAAGAAGCTAGCTGGATTTCTTTCCCTAAGATATTTGAATATGGTATTACTTTTGATTTAAAAGCATTAATTGCATTTATTCCAGCATACTTTGTTACAACTATAGAAACTGTAGGATGTTTAAAGGCTATAGGAGAAACTTCACAAATAGAGATGGATGAAAAGAAAGTTGGTTCAGGAGTTTTAGCTGATGGTATCGGAAGTATTGTTGGAGCAGCAGTAGGTTCCTTCCCTAATACAACCTTTAGTCAGAATGTAGGATTAATATCTTTAACAAAAGTTGCAAGTAAGCATGTAGCAATAATGGCTGGTATCATAATGGTATGTTTAGGATTTTTACCTAAATTAGCTGGGTTAATAAGTGGAATTCCACAGCCAGTATTAGGTGGAGTTGGAGTAGTTATGTTTGGTACAGTAGCTGCTGCTGGAATCAAAACACTTAGCAGAGTTAGACTTACAGAGAGAAATCTGTTAATCATAGCAACTTCTATAGCTTTAGGTCTAGGAGTTACATTTAGACCAGATGTTATAGCACAGCTTCCAGAAGGAATTAAGATGATTTTCTCATCAGGAATTTCAACTGGAACAATCACAGCATTAATATTAAATTTAGTTTTAAAAGAAGATAGAATAATAGAAGATAGTAATGAAGGTAGAGAGGTAGCATAATGGAAGCTTTAAAACAACGTATTTTAAAAGATGGAAATGCATTAAATAAATCAGTATTAAAAGTTGATTCATTTTTAAATCATGGAGTTGATCCTGTTTTAATGAGCGAGATTGGTACAGCATTTAAGGAATACTTTCAGAATCATGGAATTACAAAGATATTTACAATAGAAAGTTCAGGAATTGCACCAACAGTTATGACTGCACTTCAGATGGGTCTACCTATGGTAACTTTAAAGAAGCAAACATCTAAGATATTAAGTGGAGAAGTGTATCAAACAACGGTACACTCTTTCACAAAAGATATAAATTATGAATTAACTTTATCTAAGAAATATATATCAAAAGAAGATAAGATTTTAATAATAGATGATTTTTTAGCTTATGGTGAAGCGGCTCTTGGAGCAGCGAGACTTGTTGAGGAAGCAGGGGCAGAGGTAAGTGGAATAGGAATTGTAATAGAGAAATCCTTCCAGCCAGGCAGAAAACTTCTTGAAGATAGTGGGTATGATGTATGCTCATTAGCTAGAGTCAGCAGATTAGATGAGGGAATTATCGAATTTGTTGAAGAATAATTAAATTGTTTACCTTTAAATTTATATAAACCGTGTAGTAATTATTTACTATGTTTTAACCTACAAATATGTAATGAAAAAGATGAAAGTGAAAAAATTTGCTTTTGTCTTTTTTATTTTTTACTATAAATTCAAAAGAATAAATCAGCTTTACAATGAAGAAAATAATAATTATATCAGTAAATATTTATTTAAGAAAATGTGAGTAAGTGACAAAGAGAGGATAAAAATTAGTAAGTAAAGGAGAATGACAATGGAAACAATACTACCTTATCATAATTATATAGTAGTGACTCCAAAGGGGGATATTGAAGGCTTTCAACAAGTGGAGGATGCAAATGCATATATATTGGGATATTTTGTTGAAAAGATTGATGATATTGGGAATAATTCTGATTATGTTTATGTTGATAATACTACAGAACAGCTTGAAAATGCAGTGAATATTTCCAGGGAATTAGGGGTTTATGAAGGAGAATGTAGAATTTATGACCTGGAAAGTTTAATCGAAAATATACGAAATTCAGGAATATTTGATGATGAAAAAGAAGAGATAATTTCAAAATTGATGGAAGAGGAAATTGATTTAAATATACATGATTATCAGATGGATGAATTCTTGATTAATACTAAACAGATGGATAGAAATTTTTAACATAATAGAACGAAATCACATTCTTGTGATTTCGTTCTATTTAAATTCTTATGCAAATAACCTGTCATGAGCCGACATCATTTTATCATCTAAATTAGATGTAATATCAGCACAACTAAGGAGCATATCACTGATATCATCAGGCATTTCTCCATTATACTTATATCTTAATTTATGTTCAAGACTTGCCCAAGTATCCATTGAAACGGTTCTAAGCTGAATTTCAACAGGTACATTTTCTACCTTGGATGAAAAGAAAACTGGTACACTTACGATTAAATGTAAGCTCCTATATCCATGAGGTTTTGGATTTTTGATATAATCACTTTTTCTAATTAGTGTTAAGTCATTTTGAGAAATAATTGAATCTGCAATTTCATAAACATCACTTAAAAATGAACATACAACACGAATCCCAGCAATGTCGGTAAGTTCTCCAGCACCTTCAGCAGTTACAGGAAGACCTTTTCTTTGAAGTTTTTCTAAAATACTCTCTGGAGTTTTTATACGAGACTTCATATGTTCAATAGGGTTATGGGAATGTACACTTTTATATTCATCATTTAAAATAGCAAATTTAGTCTCTATTTCACGAAGAGCACATCTGTATTTTAAAGAAATTGTTTTTAATTCTCCAACTAAGTATTGTATATCTAATATATTTAGTTCTTTAAGATTCTTTATTGGAAGTTGTTTCATGTTTTAACTCTCCTTTGTGCAATGAATGTAATTTTAGTATAGTACAGTTTTTCTAGAAGTTAAAGTAAGGTGCGTATTTTTAATTAAATGTTATTAATTTAGTAAAAATAAAATAAAAAAAATGACGTTTAAAGGAAAGGTGAAATATTATAGTAAAAATAAATGTTAGAAAATTTAAAATATATTGTAATTGTAAATAAACTGTGATAATATTTAGTCATTAATAAACGAAAATTGAAAATATTTATAAAATTATGGTGTTTAGGAGGAGTCGTGGATTGGAGAAAAAAAGAGATATTACAGAGAATATAGATACTAGTAAAGATTTTAAAGAACTTCGTATGGAAGAGTTGTATAAAGGGTATATACAGCAAGAAAGTGGACAAGGGTATAGCTGTATCTTTTGTGGAGAGTATTTTGAGGAGGGTTTAATTTATACAAGCCGGGAGCGTATGGTAACTGCTGAAAAAGCTGTTATAGAACATATTGAGGATGAACATGGAGGCGTGTTTAAAAGCTTAATTTCTTTAGATAAACAGATTAGTGGACTTTCTGATATTCAAAAAAGTATGCTTATAGCCATGTTTTCGCGTAAGGATGTAAAGGTTATCGGTGAAGAGATGGGTATAAGTCCAGCAACAGTACGAGCTCATAAATTTAACCTTCAAAAGATGAAGAGAGAAGCTAAAATATTTCTTGCTTTAATGGAAGTCATTGAAAATGATAGCAGTTTGAATAACCAATGTAATACTTCTATAGATGAAATAAATAACAAGGAGCTAGCAAATCCTACGGGTGAAGATGTTTTCTCATTAAATTTACTTCATCCATTTTTTACACAGTGTAGATATAAGTAGTACTTTAAAAAGTTTATTTTAAAAAGGAGATTATAATGGAAGAGTCAGAATCTTGGTTAAGCAAGCGTAAGACATGGAATATTTCTATGTTCATTATAAGTTACGTCATAAGTAACTTGGTGAGCGGGATTATTTATGATACATATATTAATTACCTTCAAGAGGTTTCAATAACAGTAGCAACTTCATTTTGGGCATTTTACGGATATGCAACGTTTATAAGTGCATTCATCCTTGTTTTCATACCGAAAATTGGATATAAAAAGTTGCTGATGTTTTCATCAGTCTCATGCTCAGCAGCTCTGTTGTCAGTATTATACTTGGATTCACCAACAATTTTTAATATTACAACTCTATTAGCATTAACAGGAATTCAATTGCATTATGCAATGCTTGCACCCTTTATAGCCGTATACACCAAAAGTAAAAACAAGATTAGCTGGTACACAAAAACTTATTATATGGGTTATATAGGTTATTTTTTAACAACATTTTTAGGCGGAGCATTAACCGTTAAGATGTTTTCATTAAGAGCAGGTCAGACTTATAGTTCAGCGAAAGCTTTGACGGAATATGTGTCAGAAATGTCTCCAGTTATGAAAGTTGCTTATCTTCAAGGAAATAAGGATGTGCTGTTTATGGCTGCAGTCTTATCATTAGCAGCAATAGTTCCTGCAATTCTTATTCGAGAGAAGAAAGATGATTATTTTTTCATGAGTACAGAAGAGAGAAAACCGTTTATACAACAGGTAAAGGACATATTAAAATCCATAATGGGACGAGATTCTATTATTTATATGATTTATTGGGCTATGATTTCCTTTGGCATGGGACTATTTAGTTCATACTACACTGTTTTTCTAAATAGGAATCTTCATATTGATAAGGTTACATCTTCTCAATTAGTATCTTTGTCATATTTAGCAATAGTAATTTTCATGTTGTTTACACCATGGGTGGTTAAGAAATTTGGACAAATTGTTACCCTTGGAGGGGTAGCACTACTATCAATTCCCTTTATGTTATTGATTGCTAATGGAGATGCCTTTGGAAAATATACAATTCCAGTTGTAGGAATTTCCTTATTCATCAGGTCTGGGCTTATAAATTTAAGTAGTCCAGTAGATAGTTCTTTATCTATGGAGATTGTACCAGATAGGTATAGGCCAGCATATGCATCTGCATTAAATTTTGTAGCAGGACTTGCGAGCATAGCAAGTGGAATGTTCACAGGTAAAGTACTATTTGTAACACAGGAAGGATATAGAACAGCTTATTATATAGCAGCTATTATTTATGCTGTTGCATGCACAATACTTTTAATTGGATTATGGAAATATAATAAAGCAGCAAAACAAGAAGGAGAGAGTAGTCATGGCGAAAACTAATAAAATTTATGATACTAAGCTCATGGAACTTAAGGAATTGGTTAGAAAAATAGAATATCTTAAATATACTTTAAATTCATTAGTTTATTGGGATAAAATAACTAACATGCCTGAGAAAGGGCTGGAGTATAGAAGTCAGGTTATGGCTTATCTAAGTGGAGAACTATATAAATTATTTTCAGATAAAAAACTTAGAAGCTGCGTAAGTTATTTTGAGGGAAGAAAAGATAATGAAAAGTATGTTGACTCTATGGTAAAGCGTATAAAGAGAAACTACAGTTATGTCAGCAGTATTCCGGTTAAAGAGTACACACAGTATATAACACTAATTGCAAATGCGGAGCGTCAATGGGAAGAAGCTAAGAGAGCTAGAGATTTCAATAAGTTTGCTCCATATCTGGAAAAGATAGTTGATTCCTTTAAAGCCTTCGCAGAATACTGGGGCTATGAAGAAAATCCTTATGATGCATTAATTGGTTATTATGAAGAGGGCGTAACGGTTAAACAGATTGATTCATTAGCAGAAGAATTAAAGTTATTTGTGATTGAGCTCTTAAGCAAGATAAAGGGGAGTGGAATTTATATTGAAGATAATTTCTTTGATATTTATATAGAAAAGGAACAACAAAAAAGATTGTCTGAAGAGTTATTGAAAAATATTGGGTTCGACTTTTCAGCGGGTAGATTAGATGAAGGAATGCATCCTACAACACTTGCAAGTTCACCAAAGGATGTGAGGATTATTACAACATATAATGACAATGATATTAGAGTTGGATTATTTAACACTCTTCATGAGGGTGGAAAGGGAATATATGAGCAGACAATAAACTCTGACTTAATGGGAACTATGCTAGCAGAGGTTTCATCCTTTGGACTAGAAGAAGGACAAGCCAGAATATATGAAAATATAATTGGAAGAAGCAAAGGTTTCTGGACTTCATTTTATAAGACACTTCAAGAAATATGTCCACAGATGAGTGAGTTGAGTGAGGATAAGTTCTTTAAGGGTATAAATAAGGTTCAGCCATCGCTTATACGTAATGATGCTGATGAGCTTACTTATATTCTTCATATAATTATTAGATATGAAATAGAAAAAGATTTAATTAACAACAAAATTAAGGTGTCTGAATTGCCAAGAGTCTGGAATGATAAATATAAGGAATATCTAGGGGTAGAGCCAAAAGGTGATGATGAAGGGGTATTACAGGATATTCATTGGGCGGCAGGCTATTTTGGATATTTCCCAAGTTACTTCTTAGCAAATTTAACTTCTGCACAATTTGTGGCGGCAATGGAAAGACAGATAGGCTCAGTAAATGAATTATTATCTGAAGGCAAACTAGATTTAATTCATAAATGGATGGCTGATAATGTTCACAGCCACGGTGCAATTTACTCACCTACAGAATTGATAGAAAAAGCAACCGGGGAAAAGCTTGAATCAAAATATTTTGTTAACTATCTTCAAAATAAGTATTTTGAAGTTTATCAGTTAAATAAAAATTAAAGGAGAGTTTAATATGGGAAACAAATTTGGAAAACTTGGGTTTAGTGAAAAGACATCAAGAAACTTTATTGCAATTTTGCTTGTAGCAGCTGGCGGAGCAATTATTTATGGATTGCCATATTTCAGGTATGACTATTATGATGCATATTTGGAAGTGTACAATTTAACTAATACTCAAATGGGTGTATTTGGTAGTATTTTTGGTGTTTTTGGTATGATATCTTACTTATTTGGTGGTTATTTAGCAGACCGCTTTTCTATTAAAATGTTATTAACTTTATCACTTGTTGGAACTGGAATAGGGGGATTTCTACATTTATTACCGTTAAGCTTTGGTGCTTTAGTTTGTTTATACGCATTTTGGGGATTTACTTCATTATTTGCATTCTGGCCAGCTTGTGTAAAAGCAGTACGTGTTTTATCAAGTGCAGAGGATCAAGGTAAGGCATTTGGATGGTTTGAAGGCGGAAGAGGCGTTGCAGCAGCAATAATGGCTCCACTTGCAGTAATAATATTCAGACTTGGTGTAAATAAATTAGATGATGCAACAGGTATGAAATATGTTATTATATTTTACTCAATAATAACTATAATAAGTGGTTTGCTTGTATTTTGGAAAATGAATGATGAAAATATCGGAGAAAGTGAAAAATTATCTTTTAAAGAAATAGGAAAAGTTCTACGTTTACCAGCAGTATGGATAATTGGAATTGTAACCTTCTGTAACTATGTATTTACTTTATCTTTATACTATTTCACTCCTTATGCTACAGGTATTTTAGGAATGACAGTTACACTAGGAGCTACTTTAGCCGCAGTTAAGAGATTCCTTTCACCTCTTTCTAATGTTGGTGGTGGATATATTGCTGATAAGGTTGGAACTGGTAATTTACTTTTAGTATCCTTCATAGCTATGGCAGCAGGAACTTTAGCAATACTATTGTTACCATTATCATCTAGCTCAATAATAGTGTTTACAATATTATTTTTAGTAATTTACTTCTTCTATAATGTTAATTATGCATTAACTTGGGCAATGATGAGTGAAGGAAATATACCAGAGCAATATTCAGGAACTGCAGCTGGAATTATATCAACGGTTGGTTACCTTCCAGAAATATTCTGTTCTTTACTTGCAGGAATATTAATTGATGGATACCCAGGTGTAACTGGATTCAGATATTACTTTGGATTCTTAATAGTAATGCTACTAATCGGAGCATGTGTTGTATTAGTATGGAAGAGATATCTTAAGAAGCAAAAGTAGGAAATAGTAGGGGGATACAAAAAGGATATGGCAAAGGAAGAAACGAGAAATTATAGCAATCTAATAAAGGCTAATAAGACACAGGCAATATTTGATTATAAAGAATGTATTTTTGAAAAGGTATTTGTTGAAACACCAGTAGATACTGATGGGGATGGAAAGTTAGATTTAATTGCAGTGTATATAAGAAGACCTAAGGAGACCTTAGAAGGGTTAAAGATTCCAGCTATTTATGTTGCAAATCCATATATGATGACTTGTAATGAAGACTGGTATGTACCTCACAATGTAGATAAAGATGTTGTTGCTTATGAACAGCAGAATATTTCTAGAGAAGATATTATATATGATTTTAAAAGGAAGAATAACGTAAAACCTAAATATGTAAGAGAAACAAAGGGATATGTAGAAACAGCTCCAACGGAGGAGATTCCCCTAGAGTGTATTACTGACTGGTACAGCTATTTTAATAGTCGAGGTTATGCATCAGTTTTCTGTGGTGGACTTGGAACAAAGGGGTCAGAAGGGTTTACCTTGACAGGGTCTGTAGAAGAAACAGAAGCCTTTAAATCTGTAATAGATTGGTTAAATGGAAGATGCAGAGCTTTTACTAACAGAGAAGATAATATAGAAATAAAGGCGGACTGGTGTACTGGAAGTGTTGCAATGTCAGGTAAATCGTACTTAGGAACTATGTGCATTGCAGTTGCAGCTACAGGTGTTGAAGGGTTGAAAACTATTATACCAGAAGCGGCAATTTCTAGCTGGTATGAATATTATAGATACAATGGATTAAATTCTCCAGCCATTGATTGGCAGGGAGATGACCTTGATATACTTGCAAAGTATTGCTTCAGCAGAAGGTTAGATGAAGATTATCCAAAGGTTAAGGATGCTTATGAAAAATGTCTTGAGAATTTAGTAAAGCTTGAAGATCGTAATAGTGGGAATTACAATAAGTTTTGGGACGAGAGGAATTATTTAAATCAAGTACATAACTTTAAAGCTGCGACCTTTATTGTTCATGGTCTAAATGATTGGAATGTTATGCCTAATCAGTGTGACCTTTTATGGAAAGCACTTGAAAAGTATAATGTACCAAGAAAGATGATTTTGCATCAAGGTGACCACATATATATTCACGATTTAGAAAATGGAAATTTTAATGAGATTATGCACATGTGGTTAGATTATTGGCTATACGATATTGAAAATGGAGCAATGGAGAAGATTCCAAATGTTTTAATTCAGAGTAACATAAATCAAAATCAGTGGCATACTTCAGCAAATTGGCCAGCAGAAAAAAGTGAATTAAAGAAATTCGATATAGGACAAGTTGATACTTTTGTGAATTTTGTGGATAATTTATCAGCAACTGTGTATGATAGAGAAAAAGTTAATATGTCAGAATGGTTAGATGAGATTGTCTTAAGTGAACAAAAGGATGAAAGTCACTTTGTGAGATTTGTCGGAGATGAGTTAACTGAAGATGTAAGAATAAGTGGAAGAGTACAGGTGTCCTTTAAGGCTGCAATTGATAAGGCAACTGCTATATTAAGTGCGATGTTAGTAGATTACGGTGAGGATAACCGCATGTTAGTTAAGCAAGAGGTTGCCTTAGAAAAAGGTGTACAATGGGGATTAAATACTCCTAAAGCTGATGTGAAAAGATTTATTCATGAGGCTGAACCATCTAAGTATAGAGTAATTTCTAGAGGATGGATGAATGCACAAAATAGAAACTCTCTTTGGAATAAAGAAAAAATAGAAGAGGGTAAATTCTATGAATATACTTTTACAATGATACCAATGGATTATACTGTAAAAGCAGGACATAAGATAGGCGTTATTTTATATGGAACCGATACTCAAGCTACTGAAAGACCTTTTGTAAAAACAAAAGTAAAGATTGAGGGAAGTTCAATAAATGTAGAAATTCCTTTTGTATAATTAAATAGCTGATTAATTAATTCTATGAATCCCCTTTTGTAGAATAATAGTTATAAAAAAAGGAGCGAAGTCATTTTGGCTTCGTTCCTTTTTTTTAATCATTTACCCAGTAATCCGTTCCAGTATTATTTCTATCAAGGAAGCCATATTCAATTAAGGCTCTTCTAATAGTTGCATAGTCTTCATGAATTCGCTTTATGATTCTGTTTATTTCCTTTTCTGAATAATGTTTTCCTTTGGAAAAGTTTTTAGCTATTTCCTCTAAAACTATTATTTTTTTCTTTTCTTTAGAGGGATAAGTTTTTAATGCTCCATTTTCATTCATGTAATTCGAAATTACTTGGGCTTTCTCTTTATCAGTTATATTAAATCTGTCATCTAAAGTTGTGGCAGTTTTATGAGCATCACAAAGGGTAGATTTTTCAAGTACTGATATTTTCTTTTTAGTATTTTCAGCTAGAAGCTCCATCATTGCTAAGAAAACTTTGCTTTGTTTTTCCTTTTCTCTTAATTTATATCGATGGTTTCTAATGGTTGACCCTGCAATACCAAGTTTAGCTGCAATTTCTTTATCAGTTTCCTTTGATGCAAAGTGAGTAATGAGATTTTTTTGAACATCTGATATACCAATAAAGGATGAATTCATGTTAAGAATATAGTTTAGCATTGATGTATGGGCCTCTTCAATGTGTAATTCAACAGCTTTTTTAGCATCGAAAAATCTATTTTCAATGGGAAAAACCTCACCCTTAATAAATTCTTTTCCACAAACTAAACATATATAGGCATCGCTTGATTCTGTATAACCAGCTTTAATTTCGTCTATAGATGCATCCCAAAATAGTTCTAAGTTATTTTCCATGACAATACCTCCTTGAAACAATATTCTTTACAATACAATTATAACAGATGTAATTTTGAAATGTCTACTTATTTATAGATAAAATGATAAAAAGTTTGTTTAAATAAACTTTTCGAAAAGTTGTAAAATTTTTAATGAAGCTTTAGTATTATAGTAGTAAGATAAAGAGCATAATTCAAATTAAAGGATTATAAATAAAATGAAGGTGGTTAATTGAAAATTGTAAGAGAATTATCAGAATTAAATATAGGATTAGTATTATCTGGAGGTGGAGCAAAGGGAGCTTATGAAACCGGGGTATTTAAAGCTTTGTGGGAGCTTCAGCTGATAAATCAAATTCAAGTTATTTCAGGAACTTCAATAGGAGCTGTTAATGCATTACTTTTAGCAATGAATGATGAAGGTACTTGTAATAGTAGCTGGAGTAACTTGTCTTATTCTAGATTTATTTTCAGTCAGGAGAATAGTAGGAAAAAGAAGGTAACAGAGTTGATATCCAGAGTTAAAAATTTAGGTAATGACCAAGGGATAATTGATCAATTAAAAGGTGGAGATATAGCACTGTTATCTCAAAGTGGTGTTGAAAAATTTATAGAAGAGTATGTTGACATGAGAGTTATTAGAAACTCAGGTAAGTGTATATATGCTTGTGCGTATAACATCGATGATGAAAGACCGGAATATTTCTGTTTAAATGACTATAATGAAGAGGAAATGAAGAATATTGTGCTTGCTTCATGTGCCATACCATACATTTTTAAACCTATAATGTTTAAAAATCACAGATATGCAGATGGTGGCATTAATATGTATTCGAGAATGAAACATAATGCTGATAATGTACCAGTGGCACCAGTAAGAAAGCATGGATGTGATATAATAATTGTGGTTCATTTATCAAATAAAGATGCAGTAGCTGTAAGATCTGGTGAAATGAGAAATATAGTAGAGATTTATCCATCAACATCTTTAGAATTTATCAATGGAATTGGTACTATTAATATGAATAAAAGTACTTTATATCAAAATATTGAAATGGGGTATCGAGATGCTATGGTTATTTTAGCGCCAATGATTATTGAAATTATGAAAGGTCAGCCAATTGAGGATGCCGTAAGTAGAACTAGGGAAAAGAATATGAATTTATTTTTGAGAAATGGAGTAGTAAGATAGTTGATTTACAGTATGAGAATATTACAATTTTCATACTGTTTTTTTTTATAAATATTTTAAGGGGAATAGCAACTAAATTTTATTAAGAAATATTATAACTATAGAAGCCATTATTATAAGGAGTAAATTATGAAAAAAGATAAAGAAGAATTATTGAAACTAATTATTACAGATGTTGATGAAGAATTAAATGATGAAGAGTTTATCCATCTATTATTAGATAATAAAGTTTCCGTAACAGCTAAATCACAGGATAAAGATACCTTTGGTCAAAAGTTAGCAGATAAAATAGCTACATTTGCTGGAAGTTGGACTTTTATTATTATATTTTTTGGAACTCTAGTTTTATGGATGATGGTCAATGGAATTGCTCTCAAAAATAAAGGGTTTGATCCATATCCATTCATTCTTTTAAATTTAGCACTGTCATGTCTAGCAGCATTTCAAGCACCTCTTATTATGATGAGTCAGAATAGACAGGAAGCAAAGGATAGAGTTAGAAGTGAAAATGATTATAAAGTAAACTTAAAAAATGAGGTCATTATGAGTGATATACATGAGAAGTTAGATAAGCTTTTGGAAAATCAAGAAGCTATTTTTGATAAGCTAGAGAAGTTGGGTATAGATGAGAACACAAAAAACAACGAATAAAAAAGTAGTTAAGTCCATATGAGCGTTGTTATGATTCATCCTCATATGGACTTAATTTTTATAAATTTGAGACAGCTTCACTTAAAACTTTTCCAATTGAATCACGAATAACTAGATTTGCATTGGAGTCGGCAGGAGTGGGAGTTTTGTTAATTAATATAAGGTTTTTACCTCTGAAATAATTAATTAAACCAGCAGCAGGGTAAACAACTAAAGAGGTGCCGCCAATGATCAAGGTATCAGCAGATGCGATAGCGTTAATAGCACCATTAATAACATTATCATCTAACATTTCTTCATATAGAACAACATCAGGTTTAACTATTTCACCACATTTGGTGCATAGAGGTATTCCTGGTGCAGTAATTACAAACTCAGCATCATAAAATGAATTGCAGTTGGTGCAGTAATTTCTGTGAACTGAGCCATGCAATTCAAAAACATTTTTAGAACCTGCAATTTGATGAAGTCCATCTATATTTTGTGTAATTATAGCTTTTAGCTTTTCTGCTTCTTCAAGTTTAGCAAGGGCTAAGTGTCCTGCATTAGGTTTAGCGTTAGGATAGATTAGTTTAGCTTTATAGAAGTTGAAAAATTGCTCTGGATATCTTGAAAAATAAGTATGAGAAACTAATTGTTCAGGAGTAAGAGTTATATTAAGCTTCTCGTTAAAAAGTCCATCAGAACTTCGAAAATCAGGTATTCCTGATTCAGTACTCATTCCAGCGCCACCAAAGAATACTATATTTTTACTTTCATTAAGAATTTTTGATAGCTTTTCTATTTTAGTAGTCATTGTATCATCTCCAAAACCTTATTTCTTACTTTCATTATGACATAAATGAAGATAAAAGCAAAATGCCTAGCTTTATTTGAAATCATAAAAAACTTTTATTTACATTATAAAATTTTTATATGATATAATAGTTTATATACGGCATGTAGTTTTAATAACGTAAATCTAGTTGTTAGAGCTATATTTTTTTTATTTCTAGAAAATAATTAGCAGATATAATCATCGAAAGTTTAAAAGATAAATAGCATATTAAGATTAAGGAGGAGGATACTTTGAAGTTTAAAATTAATGATTTAATAATGTATGGAACAATGGGAGTATGCAAAATTATAGATATTGAAAAAGAGACAGGAAATAATTTGAGAGAATACTATGTTTTAAGTCCCGTATATTCTAAAAATATAGTTGTTAAAATACCCGTTGATAATGAGAAAATTGCAATGAGAAAAATACACACAAAAGATGAGGTTGCATCATTAATTAGTGATATGAATAATGAAATTCCTATATTGGTAGAGGATGAAAAGTTAAGATTACAACAGTTTAAATCTATGATTAGAACTGCCAAGTGTGAGGATTTAATCACAATTTTAAGGAGCATATATTTAGATAAAAAGCAGAGAAAGTTGCAAGGGAAAAAGCTATATAAAGGTGATGAAGAAATAATGCATACCGCAGAGAAGTTGTTAAATGAAGAGTTTGCAATTATACTTAATATTTGTCCAGAAGAAGTCAAATCCTATATTAAAAGCCATGTACAACATTAATAGCATAGACAGGGTAAATGAATATATTGAAAAAAATATTTAGTATTTTAGTTAGAAAAAAATAGATAAATAATTGTGAAAATTTTGTAAAATTATAATTTAGAATTAAAAAGAGTGTTACAATATATACTATAAATAATATTTTATATCATAAGATAATAATTATTCTTAACATGTAAGGATGGTGTTTTTATGTACAATGATGAATTGAAAGGTAAGGCAGTTATCATTACTGGTGGTTCGAAGGGGATAGGTAATGGTGTTGCTAGAGCCTTTGCAAAAGAAGGGGCTAATATAGTTATAACTGGAAGGAATGTGACTGACTTAGAAAATGCAGCTAAAAAACTTGAAGAAGAGTTTAATGTTCAAGTATTAGGCATTCCAGCAGATGGTGGAAATGAAGAAGCTGTTAAAAGTGTTATAGCTAAAACAGTTGAAAAGTTCGGAAGAATAGATTGTTTAGTAAATAATGCTCAGGTTTCTAAATCTGGAACAAACTTAGTTGACCATAGTAAAGAAGATTTTGATATGGCAATTTATTCGGGGTTATATGCAACCTTTTTTTACATGAGAGAAGCATTTCCATACTTAAAGGAAACTAAAGGCAGTGTTATAAATTTTGCTTCAGGAGCTGGTTTGTTTGGGAAACTTGGCCAATCTTCGTATGCTGCAGCAAAGGAAGGAATACGTGGGATGTCACGTGTTGCGGCTGCAGAATGGGGTGGCTTTGGAATTAATGTTAATGTGATTTGTCCATTAGCTATGACTCCAGGGTTAGAGAGATGGAAGGAAGAATATCCAGCTTTATATGAGAAAACAATAAATGATATTCCACTTCGTAGATTTGCAGATCCAGAAACAGATATTGGTGGAGTATGTGTATTCCTAGCTAGTAATGCAGCAAGCTATTTAACAGGAGAAACTATTACACTTCAAGGTGGAAGTGGATTAAGACCATAAAATATAAAAGTAATAAAAATATCGGCAAAATTATTATCTGCTGATATTTTTATTACTTATTTTTTTATGTTTTTTAATAAAGATTCCACTTGCTACAGCCATTACGCAAAGGGTTAAGGGATGGAGGTTAGTCGGTTGGTGGAAGTGGCTTCTTATCAGCTTCTAGTTTAGCAATTAATTCTTATGCTTTTATTAATTTATTGAGGTTATTTACTAAAGTTTTTTGAGAAATTGTTAAGCCTTCATAGGCTTCTTTAGCTTTAGTTACTTTTTCTTTATCTTGAAGAGTTAAATTGTCGGGTATTTGTTTAAAAAGTTCTTAAACGTATTCTCTATCTATTTGATTCTGCGGTTTTATATCACCTTCTTGTACTTCAAGCAGAAATATAGTTCCACTGATTTCATTTGAAATTAGTACTAGAGGACACCCTGTTTTGCTAATTTCAGTAGGAACGAATTCTATGGATTCTGGGCCAGAATACCCAATATTAAATAAGGTTAACCTTAAATGATATTTACTTGATTTTTTAAATATATATTAAAAGTATAGATATATAGGAAGAGTTATGTATAATATAATTAATAGTGATTATTAGGAAAATATTATTACAGGAGGGTTCGAGATGAAGCATGAATTAAAAATATATGAGTTAGGTAAATTATTAGAGAGGGTTACTGAAGCTTATAACACAAGTCTTTTAGCTAAAATTAATTTAAGTGGTGGATGGATGACACTTCAAGGGCAGGTAGAGGTTAAATCAATTCCAACAGATAAAGTAGTTTTAAAAGGAAATAACATCATAGGGTTAATAGTTAAGTCAACTGAAGGTGCGGGAACGGAATTAAAGATAACAGGTGCGAAGGATGGAAAATTTGAAGTTGCAATAGCACCAAAAAAGGTTATAGAAATACACACTGGAGGTTTAGGGCTTCAGGTTCAAAAAGAAAAGACTGATGAATGTACGATAAAGATTGATGACAGCATGATATTTACTGTAAAGGCTAGTGCAGCGGATGTAGAGGCCTTAGTTTAATTAAAAAATATGCAGAAGACATAAGTGAAGTAGAAAGTTTTGAAATAGAACTCTATATTAACTTAAATTAGTACATATGAATGAATCAAGACCTGACCCGTAATTTTTACGGGTCAGGTCTTGTTCTTATTTTTATGATATTTTAAGGGTTGATGCTATAAAACTTTAGATAGAAAATCTATAGTTCTTGGATTTTTAGGATTATTGAAGATTTCTTCAGGGGTTCCTTGTTCTACGATGTTTCCATCATCCATGAAGAGAATTCTATCTCCAACTTCCTTAGCAAAGCCCATTTCGTGAGTAACAACAACCATGGTCATTCCATCCTTAGCTAAGTCCTTCATAACATTTAGAACTTCACCAACCATTTCGGGGTCAAGAGCTGAAGTTGGCTCGTCAAATAGCATAACATCTGGTTCCATGGCGAGAGCTCTTGCGATAGCTATTCTTTGCTTCTGTCCACCGGAAAGAGAAGCAGGATATGCATCAGCCTTTTCAGTCAAACCAACCATTTTTAGAAGTGACATTGCTTTTTGTTTAGCATCTTCACTTTTTTCACCCTTAACTTTTATAGGTGCAATGGTGATATTCTCTATTACTGATTTATGTGGGAATAGATTAAACAGTTGGAAAACCATTCCCATTTTTTCTCTTAATTTATTTATATTAGTGTTTTTATCAGTTATACTGCTATCTTCAAAGACAATTTCACCACTAGTCGGCTTTTCAAGAAGGTTTAAGCAACGTAGGAAGGTTGATTTACCAGAACCAGAAGGACCGATAACAACAACAACTTCACCTTTTTTAATATGTTCATTTATTCCTTTTAAAACTTCATTATTTCCAAAGCTTTTGCTTAAATTATTAACGTAAATCACTTGCTTTAAATCTCCTTTCAACGTATGCCATAAGTCTTCCAAGGGTGAAGGTTAGTATAAAGTAACATACCGCAGCCACTATTAAAGGCTCAAAGTTTCTGTAAGTTGCTCCAGTAACTAACTTTCCGGCATAGGTTATTTCTGCTACACCGATTGAAGATGCCATGGAAGATTCTTTTATTATAGTAACAAATTCATTACCTATAGCAGGTAAAATATTTTTAATGGCTTGAGGCAGAATGATATATTGCATTGCCTTGCTTTGAGTCATTCCTAGACTTCTGGCAGCTTCTAATTGACCCTTGTCCACTGCATCTATGCCACTTCTTATGATTTCTGCAACATAGGCTCCGGAGTTTAGAGACAGAGCAATTACACAGGCAGTAATTGGAGAAAATTTAAAGCCAAAGGTGTTTAATCCGAAGTAAACTATGAATATTTGTAGTAATAAAGGCGTTCCTCTTACAAACTCAATATAAATAGAGGCAATAATTTTTGGTATTGGAATTCTTAAGACTCTTAACTTAGATCTTTTCATGAAACAAAGTATAGTTCCAAAGATAACTCCAAAAACAACAGCTAGTAGAGATACAAGCAAGGTAAACTTAATACCTTCTATAAAGACTGGATAATATTTTTCTAAAAATTTAAAACTTAAATTACTCATAGTTCCTCCTTGATGATAAATTTAAAAGTCCATTTTTAATGAAGCTCCTTCTCTTTTCATTCGAAGGAGTACTCTTACAGAGTAAGCTAAAATTACTAAATCAAAGATTTAGATTCGCATTTAAGCTCTACTTAATCAAATCATAGAGTTGATTAAGTAGAGGTTAGTACTTTTAAAAATTATTCTGCTGATACTTCATTTTTGCTTAGCTCTACAGCAGTTTTATAAAACTCACTTAATTTGCCTTCATCTAGTAATCTTTTTATTGATTTATTAACTTCTGCTAAAAGAGCTTCTTGTCCCTTTGGAACTGCAATTGCTGAACCACCACCAGCGTTATCAGCTATTTTTTCAGTGGCAACAGCTAAGTTATCATGGATTGAAGCTTGGATATCTGCAACAGGAAGTTCAACGATAACTGCATCAAGATTACCAGCAATCAGGTCTTGAATTAGAGTTGGGACTTCAGGAAGAAGCTTGACATCTGCATCTTTAACTCCTTGAGCAATACTTGCTTGGATTGAACCATTTTGAGCCCCTATTTTTTTACCTTCTAAGTCAGAGAGGCTTTTAATAGAGCTTGTATTATTTTTGTTGATTAAGATACCTTGCTCAGCATTGAAATATATATCTGAGAAGTCAACAATTTCTAATCTATCTGGTTCTGGAGATAAACCTGAAACTCCCAAGTCAACTACACCAGTTCTAACAGCATCACATATGGTGCTGAATTCCATTTCTTTAACTTCAACTTCAACTCCTAAATCTTTCGCAATTTCGTTCATCATATCGACATCCATACCAACCATTTTCTTTTTGCCATCTTCCATAATAAAGAATTCGTATGGAGCATAATCAACACTCATTCCAATAGTTATTTTACCTTTTTCTTTAATTGTTTCTAATAAGTCTTTGTTTCCATCGGCATCTTTATTATTTCCACATGCCATTAATGGCAATGCCATTGTACCTACAAGTGTAAATGCTAATAAATTTTTTAATAATCCTTTTTTCATTGTTATTTCCCCCTTATATGTAAAAAAATAATATTCATTCCATGTGTATGATTATACAACTGATATTAATAAATATGCAATAGTTTTTTTATAAAAATTCTAAAACAATTTTTAAAACAATAAAATCTATGTTTGAATTGCTGTTATTTCAACGAATCAAAACGATTTCAAATAATATTTATGTATAAATATGAAGTGATTATGCATGGTTTTATGCATATATTCATTGCTGGCTGCATAGATATTTTGTGGAATATATAGTTTAATAAGGTAAGTTGAAGTTAAATATATTAAAAGAGTTGAAGAAAGTCAGCAGTAAATTATACTTAAATTATTGTTTACTTAAAGCTGAAATGTTAATATAACTTTGTCTAGAGTTATAATCTAGGGGGATTACAATAAAACTTAATAAGGAGGGTGAGAATATGAGGCTGACAGAGAAACAAAGAAATAAACAGATTCACAAGGAAGTAATTATTTCAGTTATTTTGTATCTGCTTTACTTTGTATGGTGGTATTTTACAGGTTTTGTAATGGGTGATAAAGATCCATCAACATATACCTTTATAATGGGACTTCCAGTATGGTTTATTTTAAATAGTATCGTTGGACCAATATTGTTTATCACAGCAGTAATTTTTACAATTAAGTGTTTTTTTGTGGAAGTTGACTTAGAGGATTGTGAAGAAGAAATTACTAAAACGAAAGAGTAAAGTGGAAGGAGCACATTTATGGAGAGATTTTTAATTATACTACCAATAGTGCTGTACCTGGCACTGAACTTGTTTTTAGGAGTTTGGGTGAGCAAAAGTTCAGCTAAGCAAAATGCTAAAAATGGATTTATCAATAATTATTTTATAGGTGGAAGGTCTATGGGAGGCTTTGTTCTTGCCATGACATTGATTGCTACTTATACTAGTGCAAGTAGCTTTATAGGAGGTCCAGGAATTGCTTATTCTGTTGGATTAAGCTGGGTTATAGTTGCAGTAACTCAAGTACCAACGGCGTTCCTTACTCTAGGGATTTTAGGAAAAAAGTTGGCTATTATTTCAAGAAAGATTAATGCGGTAACGGTAACTGATTATTTATCAAGAAGATATGAATCTTCAACAGTGGTAGTTCTATCATCAGTGGCATTAGTAGTATTTTTCATTGTAACCATGGTAGCTCAATTTATAGGTGGAGCAGTTCTGTTTCAGACTATAACAGGCTATTCATATATAGCAGGACTAGTTTTATTTGGGACTATAGTTATTCTTTATACTACAATAGGGGGCTTTAAAGCCGTTGTCCTAACTGATACTCTTCAAGGAGTAATTATGGTAATTGGAACTGGACTTATCCTTTACTTTATAGTAAAGGCTGGAGGGGGAATGGATTCCGTTGCAGCCAGTTTAACGCAGGTTAATCCAAACTGGGCAACACCGATGAATGGTGACCACTTTAGCAGAGGATACATATTATCATTCTGGGTTCTTGTTGGAGTTGGTACCTTAGGACTTCCTCAAAATACAGTTAGAGCTATGGGCTTTAAGGATAGCAAATCCATGCACAATGCCATGATTTATGGAACTATAGTATTTTTTATATTAATGGTAGGAATGCTTTTAGCAGGAGTGTTTTCTGCAGCGGTGCTTCCAGCAGGAATTGCTAACTCAGATATAGTAATACCAACTTTAGTAGTTAGTATAATGCCGCCGGTATTGGCAGGATTATTCCTAGCAGCACCTTTAGCGGCTGTTATGTCAACAGTTTCATCTATGCTGATTTTATCTTCAGCAACAATAGTTAAAGATATATATATAACTTATATTGTTAAAGGTAAACTGGAGGAAGGCGATAAAGCTTTTGAAAAAAAGGTTTCAAGAATAAGCTTCGCATCAACAGCTATAATTGGAATTATAGTTTTTATCCTAGCTATTCAGCCACCGGAATTACTTACCTTTATAAATTTATTTGCTTTTGGAGGACTTGAAGCAGCATTCTTCTGTCCAGTAGTTTTCGGACTATATTGGAAGAAATCAAATGCTACGGGTGCAATTTCTTCAATGGTATTTGGTGTAGCATCATTTATAATAATGTATGTTACAAAGTTTGCACCATGGGGACTTCAGCCAATAGTACCTGCATTATTTGTATCAATAGTTGCTTTTGTTATAGGAAGCTATGTTGGGAAGAAACCTACAGAGGAAACTTTGGAACTATTCTATGGTAAGTAAGAATTATTACAGGTAGTTAAAGCAATATGCTTTAACTACCTTTTTTATTATCTACAATGATAAATTACTAAGAAATATAGGTTATAATTATAGTATATTTTAATTTGCAAGGTGGAAATTAGAAACTTCTTTTTATAAGATTAAAGGGAGTAAGTAGAATATAGAATTAATAATTTTATTTAAAGGGGATGAGGCATTATGAGAATTTTACATACAGGAGACTGGCATTTAGGAAAAAACTTAGAGGGCCAGAGTAGGATGGATGAGCAGGAGGAGTTCTTAAAGGATTTTGTAAATATAGTAGAAAAAAATAAGGTTGATATGGTAATTATCGCTGGAGATGTATATGACACAAGTAATCCACCAGCGAGGGCAGAGAAGATGTTCTATGATACCTTAAAGAGATTATCTAAAGAAGGAGAGAGATTAACTCTTGTAATTGCGGGAAATCACGATAATCCCGAGAGGCTTGTGGCAGCAGGGCCTCTTGCCATGGAGCATGGAATTATTATGGTAGGAACACCAAAGACTGTGGTGCAGCCAGGTGAGTATGGGAAGCATAGAGTTATTCAATCTGGAGAGGGCTTTATAGAAGTTGAAATCAATGGAGAAAAAGCTGTTGTTTTAACAGTTCCATATCCTAGTGAGAAAAGATTAAATGAGGTTCTTTATAATGATATGGATAGTGATGAAGAAAGACTGAAGTCTTATAGTGAAAGGATTCATCAGTTGTTTTCTAATTTAGCAGAAAACTATAGAGAGGACACTATAAATTTAGTGGTATCTCATCTATTTGCCATGGGAAGTGAGGAAAGTGGTTCAGAGAGAAGTATTCAGCTTGGTGGAAGCTATATTGTAAATGGAAGCTGTTTCCCAGAGAAGGCGCAGTATGTAGCGTTAGGTCATGTCCATAAACCACAGATTGTGCCAGGTACAAATAAAAAAGCTAGATATTCAGGTGCGCCACTTCATTACAATAAGAAAGAAATCAGTTTTGCTAATAAGTGCTTTTTAGTTGAGGTGACAGCTGGCGAAGAAGCAAATATAAATGAAGTTGAATTTAAGGTATATAAGCCGATAGAAATTTGGAAATGCGAAAGTATAGAGGATGCCATTGAAAGATGTGAGATTAATAAAGACAGAGAATGCTGGGTTTATTTAGAGGTTTCCACTGACAGATATATAACGGAAGAGGAAATAAAGAAAATGAAAACTGCAAAGAAGGATATCCTTGAAATTCTTCCAAAGCTTAAGGGGGTAGAGGAAGAGGATGAGGCTGCAACAAGTCTTGTAGATAAGCCCTTCCATGAGATTTTTAAGGAGTTTTATAAAAAAGAAAGAGGCGTTGAGGCTCAAGATGAGGTGGTAGAATTACTTATGTCTATTCTTTCAGAAGAGGGGGATAACTAGGATGAAGCCGATTGAATTAAAAATAAAAGGTTTAAACAGCTTTAATGAAGAACAGATCATAGATTTTGAAAAGCTTACGGAGTGTGGGTTATTTGGGATTTTTGGACCAACCGGCAGTGGAAAATCAACAGTTCTTGATGGGATTACTTTAGCCCTTTATGGAGATATAGCGAGAAAAAGCAGTAATTATATAAATACAAACTGTAACTCTTTAGCTTTAAGCTTTAAGTTTCAAATTTCGGGAGCTCATCCTAAGATTTATGTAGTGGAGCGTTCCTTTAAGAGAGATAAGAAAAGTGGAAATCCACAATCAGATAAATGTAAGCTTATGGAGGTTACTAGTGGTGAGCCAGTGGTGCTGGCAGATAAGGTGAAAGAAGTTACTAACAATTGCCGAGAAATTATCGGTTTAAGTCTTGAGGATTTTACTAGAACAGTAGTACTTCCTCAAGGTAAGTTCAGTGAGTTTTTAAAGCTTGAGGGTAAGGCACGAAGAGAAATGCTTGAAAGGTTATTTAATCTTCAGTGTTATGGGGATGAGCTTGCTCGAAAGCTTGGAAGTAGGATAAGTAAAGAGAAAACAGAGCATAGTGTGCTTTTAGGCGAGCTTAAGGGCTTTGAAGATATTAGTGAAGAAGGATTAAAATTAAAGCAGGATGAGCTTAAGGAAGTAAAAGAAATTTTGAAGGTTGAAAATAAAGAGTTTGAAACTATAGAAAAAAACTTCAGGGAAGCACAGGAACTTTGGAATTTAGTAGAGGAGCTTTCGGTCCATAAGAAAGTGGAAGCTGACCTTAAAGATAAAACAGAAGAAATAAATGGTTATAAAGAAAAGGTTAATTTAGGCGAAGCTGCTGCAAAGGTTTTTCCATATGTTGAGGCTTATGAGAATACGGAGAAAAATATTAAGGTTTCAAATATAGAAAAAGAAAAGCTTCAGGAAGTAAATGAAAGCTTAAAGATTAAACTTGAAGAAGTTCAAAATCAGTGGAATTCATGGAGGGAAAAAAAGGATGTTCAGATTCCAAGGCTAAGGGTTCAGGAAGAAAAAATAAAAGATGCCTTGGAGGAGGAAAGGACCTTAAACCTTTTAAAAAGTGAAATAAAAAGTTTACTAGAAGTTATAGGAAATCTTGAAAAAGAAGATGTGAATGCGGTAAATGCAATAAAAAAGGCTGAAGAGAGAATGGAAAAAGGCACAGAGCTCATAAGTAATACTGAAATTCAAGTAGAAAACTTAAAAGTGGAAGGTACGTTTAAATCTAAGGTTCAACAAGGAATTATATTAAAGGGCAAGAGTGCTGACTTGAATGAATTAATTAACGAAGCTAAAGCAAAATACTTAGCAATAGTAGAATCAGTAAATAAGAGTAAGGTGAAGTTAGGTAATCAACAGGTGACTTTTGAGGAAAGGTCAAGGGCTCTAATAGAAGTGGAAAGAAAGTTAAAGGAGCTTTTGAATAATGTTCCTGGTAAAAATGAAGATTTAGTAGCTATTCAGAAGCTGTTAATGGAAGTTAAGGATAAGTGGACTAGATATGAAGCAGCTAAGAAGATTCTTGAAGCAGATAAGGTTTCTATAACTAAATTTGAAGATTTACTTAACAGTAACACTACAGAGAAATCTGATTTAGAAGGAGGCATCCTTAAGCTTAAGAGCTCCCTTTCAAAAGTTCAGGTAGAAAATATAGCCTATACATTAAGAGAAGCTTTGAGGGAGGGAGGAGTATGCCCCGTTTGTGGTTCAAAGGACCACCATATGGAGGACATTGAGATTGTAGAAGTTGATGATGTTAAGGAATTAGAAAGTGAATTAGCTTTAAAGGAGTCAAAGCTAAAAGCTTTAGACGTGGACATAGCTCGTGGAGAAGCAAACCTTAAAACTTTAAAGGAGAGAGTTGAAGAAAAGAGTAAGGAAATTGAGGACTTAGGAGAAGATTTTAAAAAGTATAAGCCAGAGGAACTGGAAACTCAATTTAATATCTTAAGTAAGGCTATAGCTGACTTTGATAGTAAAAAAGAAAACTTAGAAAAGGAAGTAAAAAAGTTATCAGATGAAAAGTTAGTTTTAGAAGGTCAGATAAATACAACAAAGTCTATAATTCTTCAAAATGAAAAGCAGATAGAAGAATTAAAAAACACCATAAACAAAAATGTTAAAAATCTTGAACTTATTGAAGGTGATATTAAGGTTATTAAGGCTGAAATAAAGGTTGAAGATTTTAAGAGTGCCAGTGATGAAATAGAAGAAAAGGAAAAGAAGCGTGAAGACCTTGAAAATAAATTAAAGGGATATAGAGAATTATTAGAGGCTATTATTAAAGAAAAAGAACAGGCAAATAATAATCTTAATAAAGTCAGAGAAGCTTTAGTTAAGGAAAGGTCTACACTTTTAGCTAAGGAGAAAAATAAAGAAGAAAAGGAAGCTGCTATCAAAGCTAAGGTTGGGCAGCCAGCAGATTTACAGGAGCTTTTAAATGGTGTATTAAGCAGTATAAAATCCATTGAAGAAGGCTTTGGTAAAAGTGATAAGGAGAAAATCACTTTAGAGGAAGAATTCAAAAAATGTAATGAAGCTTTAATAGAGGCTATAAGTAAATTGACGGATTTAGAGAAAAGATTAAGTGAAGAGAAGTCTGCTTTAAGTAAGATTCTTCTAGAGGAAGGTTTTGAAACTTCACAACAGGTTATTAATAACTTGATTTCTAAGGCTAACCTTCAGCAGTTAAAGGAGTTAATTGAAAATCATAATAATGCTATTGCTAAGGTAACTGGAGCAATTGAGAGTATTTTAAAGAAAATTGCTGGTAGAGATATTGAAGAAGAAGTCTGGATCAATATTCAGCAGGAGAAAGCTGTTAAGGAAGCTAGACTTAAGGAAATTAATGAAGGGAGAATCAGGCTAGAAGAAGAAGTTAGTTTAATTTTAAAGAAAATAGAGCATCTTAAGGAGCTTATGGAGAAAAGGACTAAGCTGGAGCATAAGTTGAGTCTTCTTTCAGATTTAGAGAAGTTATTTAAGGGAAAGAAATTTGTTGAATTTGTGGCAGCTGAAAGGTTAAAGTATGTTTCTATTGAAGCCTCAAAGAGACTTAAGGAAATAAGCAGTGGTAATTATGGATTAGAAGCAGATGAAAATGGCAAGTTCATAATTCGTGATTATAAAAACGGAGGAGCAGAAAGAGATGCATCAACCCTTTCCGGAGGAGAAACCTTCTTAACATCATTGGCTCTTGCCTTAGCGTTATCTGCAGAAATTCAGCTTAAGGGAACAGCTCCACTGGAGTTATTCTTCCTTGATGAAGGCTTTGGAACCCTTGATGACAATCTGCTTGAAGTGGTTATGTCTTCTTTAGAAAGAATTCATAACGATAAGCTTAAGGTTGGAATCATAAGCCACGTGGAATCTATTAAAAACAGAGTTCCTGTGAAGCTTATGCTATCTCCAGCAGAAGCAGGAAAAGGTGGAAGTAAGGTTAGAATTGAAAGAAGCTAATAGGAGCATGAAAAATATACAAGATATTTTCATGAACTAAATAATTAGCTCTATTTTCAAATTAAATTTTTATAAACCTTGATAGTAATATTGGTAATGTTATAATAGATACATTACCGTTGAAACATATGGTTAAATAAAAGATAAAGTGGGAAAACTTAATGAGAAATGAAAGATTAGAAAAACAGATAAATAGACTGGACAATGATATTGATGCTATGGGAATAGCAAAGAAATACTTATCAAATGTAGAAGAAATCAATGAAGTGATTAAAGAATTAAATGAGAAGAGAATACTTCTTGCTAATGAATTATACTTTGAGGATTATTCTTCTTATGCTCAATGCTGTATAGAAATAAGCGAGTTTTTAGATAAAGAGCTTGGTAAGGAGGAGCAGGCTGAATTATTAGAGGCAATCAAAGATATTTTTGGAAGAAAATCACCTAATGTTAGTAAGAAAAGTCATGGTCTTAATGCATGGCTTAAGGAGCTTGACATAGAGTATCATTGGGTAGAAAAAGAAAATGCTGATTGGGCAGGACTAGTAATCACAGGTTTCGGTTTACACGAATAAAATAATTATTAGAAAAATTAATCCATATATTGACTTAACAAGTAGATTTAAGTAAAATGTATTAAAGGTAACTCCACTTCATTTCGTTCGGTGGGTAAGTTTGAGGAACTAAATCAAAGATTTAGACTCTTATTTAATTGTTATAATTACAATATATATAAATGGAAATCCTTCTTATTAAGTTAAGAAGAATAAATTCAAAAATGGCTATGATGGAAGAAGTAAATATCTATTTTCTTATACAGAGAGCTCCGATAGCTGAGATGGAGCAAAGAAGTATTTATTGAAACAAGGTCCTGAGCTTCATACGGATCCGCAAGGTGATGCTATGACGTTTGTTCACGTTACAGAACTAGAGTATAAGCACTAGGTATAGTGCCGTACTTGATGAGGTTAATATGGCAACATATTAATATATTTAGGTGGCAACGCGAGATATAACTCCCGCCCTAAAGACTTTAAAGGTCTTTGGGGTGGGAGTTTTTAAGTTTTATTCCAAAAGAGATGCTCCAAATCTATGATTTGGTAAGCGAAACTTTCACTATGTGCTCTATGAGTTGCTAAGTAAAACTTACTCCACCGAAGGACCCTGAGGCGGAGTTTCATATTGAGTAGAGGAGAAAAGAAGTTAATAAAAATAAAGGAGATATGTGAAATGTGTAATGAAAAAGAAGTATTAAATTTTGTTGACAGAATAGTTGGGGAAGATGTGGAGAAGGGATATATAAGGGAGATTCATACTCGTTTTCCACCAGAGCCAAATGGTTATCTTCATCTAGGTAGTGCTTATGCTATTAATATAAGTTATGGGATTGCGACAAAGTATAAGGGGAAATTTAATTTGAGATTTGACGATACAAACCCTGGGAAAGAAGACCACGAATTTGTTGAGGCCATTATGGAAGATATGAAGTGGATGGGTTTTGATTATGAGGATAGACTTTTTTACGGTTCGGATTATAATGAAAGAATTTATGAATATGCTATTCATTTAATTAAAAAGGGCAAGGCTTTTGTTTGTAATTTAAGTGCAGAGGAATTAAGAGAATATAGAGGGACTTTAAAAGCTCCAGGGAAAAATAGTCCTTATAGAGAAAGAAGTGTAGAGGAAAATCTAGAACTTTTTGAAAAGATGAAGAGGGGAGAATTTAAAGAGGGAGAAGCTGTCTTAAGAGCAAAAATTGATATGAGCAGTCCTAATATGAATATGCGTGATCCTGTAATTTATAGAATTTCCTATACTCCGCATTATAGGACGGGAAATGAATGGTGTATTTATCCTATGTATGATTATGCTCATCCAATTCAAGATTATATTGAAGGAATTTCTCATTCTTTATGTTCTAATGAATTTAAAGACCATAGACCTCTTTATGAATGGGTTTTAAATGAGTTAGATTTAGAACTTCCAAAGCCAAGGCAAATTGAATTTGGGAGAATGAATTTAAGCGGAGTTGTTACTAGTAAGAGGTATTTAAAAATGCTGGTTGCAAGCCATGAGGTTGACGGATGGGATGATCCAAGACTTCCTACTATTAAAGGTATGAGAAGAAGGGGATACACAAGAGAAGCCATACTAGACTTTCTTGGAGAAATAGGTGTGGCAAGGGCGGATACATTAGTTGATGCGGCAATGCTTGAGAATTCTGTAAGAAAGAATTTAAAGGCAAAGGTTCCATCAGTAATGGCAGTTCTTGATCCAATAAAGGTAGTAATTACTAATCTAGCTGAGGAAGATTTAGAGTATTTAACAGTAGAGAATAACCCTGAAAATGAGGAAATGGGTAGTAGAGAGATTCCTTTTACTAGGGAGCTTTATATAGAGAGAGAAGATTTTGAAGAAAATCCACCTAAGAAATATAACCGTTTAACACTTGGAGGAGAAGTAAGACTTAAGGGTGCTTATTTTATAAAATGTAATGAGATTATAAAAGATGAAAAGGGCGATGTGGTTGAGTTAAGATGCACCTATGATCCAGAAACTAAGAGTGGAAGTGGATTTACAGGAAGAAAAGTTAAGGGAACAATTCATTGGGTAAGCGCTAAGTATGGTGTGCCTTGTGAAGTGAGGCTTTATGAAAATCTATTTAATGAGTCTCCATCAGGCGATGATTTATTTAAGTTTATTAATCCTAATTCTCTTGAAGTAAAATCAGGGGCTGTCATTGAGCCAGAAGCTTTAAGACTTGATGAAGAGGGCAGATATCAATTTATTAGACATGGTTTCTTCTTTAAGGATGAAAAGCTATCGAAGGAGAAGTTAGTATTCAACAGAACTGTAGCCTTAAAAAGTTCCTATAAAAAATAGTAATAGGAATTAAGGGTGATTAACACTAAATTTCCGAATGAATATTATGATAATAAAATAGTATTTCTAGGAGGAGGTTTATGTTTCAGCTATTTAGCAATATTTTTAATGATTTGACTATTGCTGGCAGCAGGGGAATGATTGCTGCTGTAAATAATATAGATTGTTCTAAAGGTTTAGATGGAAATTTAATTAGTATAGTTATTCTAATTATTTTAGTAGTGATTGCATTAGTTGTATCTGTATTTGTTTATAAAGAAAATGTCGTAAGTATTAATGAGACAGAAACAGATTCAGAAGATGGTACCATCAGAGAGAGAGAGTCAGATAGCACTGGCGATAAGAATTTTGATAAAATAGTTAAAGATGCAGGATATGGATATGATTTAAATCAGGATATATTTTATTCAAGAATAAATTCATGGCAGAGAAAATATGGATATTGTACCCTTTATGATGAAGCAGCAGCACCATTAGGAATGATTATTGATTGTGAGCCTATTTATTTTGAATATGAAGGAAAAAAGTGGCTCATTGAATTCTGGAAGGGTCAATATGATTTAACTTCAGGTGGAGAAATTGGAGTATATAAAGAGAAGGAATCCAATATTGAAATTCAAGGTGTATTTTTTGGAGATTTTTATGAAGCTGTTAGCAATGAACAGCTTCTAGATATGTCATATGAATTAAAGAGTGAAGATAAAGTTATATTTACAAGGGCTGAAAAACATTGGTGGTTAACAGGCTTTAAGCTAGGAGATTTTTTTAATCCTTCAGATTTAGTTATGAATTTGACTATTAAGTTTAATAACGAGGATATGCAAAATGCTTTTATAAATGGATTAAAGAAAGTAGGTTATTTAGAAGAAGAAATAATAATAAATAATGACAGTGTATCAGTATGTTTTGATAAACCACATTCAAGACAGCCTTATACCAGGGGGGGAACTACAGATAAGATAATCCAAAAGAAGAATAAGTTTTTATGTGATGAGTACCAAGAGATTACTAAACCATATACAAATTTTAAAGATAAGCTAGCTGCTCTTAAGAGTATGTCACCAGAGTTATATAATGAGATTATGAATATAGGTAAAACTAAAGCCTTATTTGAAGAGTACAATAGTATTAAGAGATATTTAAAATAGATTTATTTGATGTAAATGTGGAATCAATGAAATAGGTTGATTTGAAGAAAAAATGGAATTAAAAGTAGGTATAATTAAAATTAGATAAAACAAATGAAATACTAGTAGATTTAAATCTACTAGTATTTTAAATTTTTAATAGAATTTTATTTCTAGATATGAAAAGTCTAATGTTTTTTACAAAATTGGAAATAATATGAATAAGGTGAGGATAAAAGGGCAGAGTTTATAATATCAGATCTTCATTAAATGGTGAGTATGGTAGCACCGAAATCTATTATAAGATGACGAGGTTAGCTTTAAAATTATAATTAAGTTTTATGAGTATCCTTGTAAGGATAAATAAAACAGTTGCAATGAAATTGTACAGGGTATAAAATTGAGAATAGTAACATCGTAAAATAAATATAGAAATAAATATACCAATAAGTATATATAAAATAAAACGAGGGGGAAGCTATGAAAAGAAAAACAGCAAAAAAAGTTAGAAAAATAACGTCTATGGTTGTGATGATTAGTATTATAATTTTTACAGGATACTTTGCAGCAAAATTCGTTAATTCTAAAGAAGCAGCTAAAGATAATTTAGATAAAGATAAAGTTGTAGAAAATAAAGGTAACAATTCAAATAACAATAACTCAAATTCAGATAATAATAAAGTAGATGAAACTAACAAAATAAAGATTTCATCTTTAGGGAATATTATTTTTCATGACAAACAGCTTAAGTCAGCAGAAACCAATGCAGGATATGACTTTGCTGAGAGTTTTAAGTATGTGAAGGATATATTAAAGGATTCAGATTTAAGTGTGGCTGTATTAGAAACAACCCTTCAAGGAAATGGAAATTATTCAGGTTTCCCACTATTTAATAGTCCAGATGAAGTGTTAACTGCATTAAAAGATAGTGGAATCAATATGCTCAACCTTGGAACAAATCATATTTGGGATGGTGGGATTGATGCACTTAAAAGAACTGTTAAAGTGACAAGGGAACAGGGGTTAGGTGTTTCTGGAGTTAGAGAAAGCACTAATGAACCTAAGTATGAGATTATAGATATCAATGGACAAAAGATAGGTATGATTTCTTATGTATTTGAAACTGGAGTTGTGGGTGGAAGCTCAACAATTAATAGTATTCCAATTTCAGAGTCAAGTAAAGCGCTTTTAAATACCTTTAGATATGATAAATTAGATGAATTTTATAGTGATTTACAAGGAAATTTAAATGCAATGAAAAGTGAAGGTGCAGATTTTACTATGGTAGCTATGCACTGGGGGGAAGAATACGATAATGAACCAAGTGATCATCAGGTAGAAATAGCAAAACAATTAAATGAAATGGGCATTGATATTGTACTTGGAAATCATCCACACGTAATTCAACCATATGAAATAATGACTAATTCACAAGGTGAAAAGACTTTTGTAATTTATGCTCAAGGAAATAATCTATCGAATCAATGCTTTGAAGAATTAAATGATTCAATAAATGAAGCTGGAAGAACAGAAGATGGATATATGGTTAATTTTGAACTAGCCGTAGATGATACTGGTTTAAGCATAAAGGAGTATGAAGTTATTCCACTTTGGATGTACAGAGAGCAAAGAGCTGATGGACTTTATACCCATAGAATGATTCCGCTTGGGAAGGCTGCAGGAGATGATGTGGTTATACCAGCTTCTTCAGGGGAAAGCAGTGCGGTAGCTTCATTAAGAAGAACAGAAGAGGTACTTGGAAAAGGTAAAATAGGAACCTTTGAATTTTAATAAGGCGATTAGGGAGCTTACGATAAGTAGGCTCTTTTTTTTATGTGATTCTCAAGGAGTTCTAAACCTTGAATGTTAAGGGGAGAAGATGAATATAGATATACAAACTTTAAGTGATACTCCAAATCTTTGATTTAGTAAGTGGAACTTTCACAGAGTGCATCTTTGTTTTGGATAATGTGAAGTTAAGTGAGAGTATAAATCTTTGATTTAGTCACTTGAACTTAGAGCGCTTCTTCAAATGAATATGAGAAGGAGTTTCATTAATAAAGGGAGGGTGAAATTATTGCAGAGAAGGATAGGTAGGAAAAAGAGTATATTTGAAAAAATTAAAGCATTAAAGTATCCAGATAGTAAGAGTGGTATGAAAGAAATTAATTATATTTATGGGCGCGAAGCTATTACTAGTAACGAACAGGTAATATCAGCTAATAGATTATGTGCAGAATTTGCAAGAAAATTTCAAGAAAAGTCTTATGGTTTTTCTTTTGATTTTTGTGAAAGGCCTCTTATAGCTTTTTTTAAAGTATTTATGGATAAGATAAATATTTTAGTTAAGGAAGAGGAAATTGATAAAAGCTGGATTAAGGCATTGACTAAAGAATACGTATTTAAAAGCAACAGTAAAGATGAAGTTAAACTTGGATTGATTTTAGCGGAAAAATACTTGGAGGAAGATGAATTAATAACGGCAGTAGAGGTATTTACTAGAAGTGGGGAATTTATATACTATTTAACAAAGGCAATAAAGAATATGCCAAAGTGCAATAGCTATATGTTTAAATTATTAAAAGAAACAAAAGGAACACTTAAAATTTTTGCTTTAACTAATATAGAGATTTTAAGTGAGGAGATTAATACTTATATATTTGAAGAAGGATATAAGAACAAGATATACGAAGAGATACTAGTTGAGTATGTTTTGATATCAGGGAATATTAAGGCTTATTTAACTGAAATTGAAGATAATAAGAATAAAATCAACAAGTTTTCTTACTTGATTTATAAGCATTTGAATAATTATAAACTTAAGGATTCTGAAATTAAATATGAATTGATATATCAATACTTGCCATTAGCTTTAAAGGGAAGTAGTTTTTTAGCTTTGGTATGCATAACATCAATATGGAGACAGTTAGTTGATTTAAAGGATATTGATGAAGTTAGGGAAGAACTTTATAAAGAAATTAATAATATAAATAAGAAAAAATGGACTAAGATATTTTTTAAGGAGCTTCAACGGAGTAATTATAAATTGAAGGATATGATTACTATAGCTGAATATTATGGACTAAGTCTTTCCTTTCAAGATTTAAAGATATTTTTTGAAAAAAAGCCTATGGAGCTTGATGGATATTTATATTTAACGTTGATGGGCAGTAAGAGGGATAAACTCGAGGTTTTTAATTTTTTTCAAGAAAGAGTTCAGATGGCAGGATTATTAAATGGGCCAGAAAATATTAACACTAATAATTTAAATGGTAGTGATAGTGAGTATATAATTTTATCTTTGCTTATTAATGGGTTAAGAGATATTTATCCAGAGGGGAAGGATTTAGCAATTAAATGTCTTAATGGTGGGGTTAATGATATTAGAGGGGAAGCAATCAAAACCTTAAAAAAATATAAAAAGCAGTTAACTACTGAAGAAAAAGAAATTATAAAAAGAGCTGCTGATAATGAGCCCAATTTTGAAGTAAGAAAAAAGTTTAAGATGTTATGTGAAGAGCTTGAAGAAGGAAAAATTGAATATATAAACACAAAAGGGATGCAAGTGACGAGGCATATTAAAGATGTGTATTTATTGACTTCTTCTGTGGCAAGAAGCAGATATAGGAATAGAGAGTATGTGCAAAGAGAAATAAAGTTAAGTAAGGTGTTTAATCTAGTACTTGAAGCTGATAATACCTTTGATAAAAATTCAATCAAGATAGCTGGAGAAAGTGGATTTGTAATTGGATATATTCCCAGAAAAGATAATTTTATTTTAAGCAATTTATTAAGAGGGGGACGATATCTTTATTGTGTAGTAAAAGAGTATAACTTAGATGAAAATTATATTATCATTAACATTTATCTTAGTTATAAAAATATTGTTAAGGAAGCAGAGACTTTAATTCAAATGATGACCAGTGATGGTGGGGACTTTGAAAATTAATTGAATTAGTGATATTATTGTAGAAAATAAGAAGATAAGGTGTGTTGATATGGAAGAATTATATAAGGCAATTGAAGATATAGCAAGCAGTAATATCATTAAACTGGTTATTAGTAATAAAATGAATAAAGAAATTAAATACAATAAAGTGAATATACAATTAAAGGTGCAAGGTAATAAAGAGTTCTATCAGATAGAAAAGTATACAGATAAACAAGTGTTTCATGAGAATATTTCTTTAGATGAATTGAAAGAGAAGCTTATGGAATTAGTGGAAGGCAATTATAAACAGCTTACAGCTTGGTCAAAAGATGCAGTATTAGATTTGAAAATATCTAAAAAAGGTAAGATTCATTTAAGTAAGAAGAAAAGTGATAATAAGGTTACGGTTTCTTCGCATAACAAAGAGAAAAATTATATTTTAAAGGAAGGCATGGATATTCAACCCTTAGTTGATTTAGGAGTTTTTACAAAGGACGGAAAGATTGTTAACTCAAAATATGATAAATATAAACAGATAAATAGATTTATTGAAATAATTGATGATGAGATAAAGAAAAACAATTATGAAGAGCTGACTATATTAGATTTTGGATGTGGAAAATCTTATTTAACCTTTGTTTTATATTTTTATTTTGTGGAAATAAAGAATATTAAGGTTAAGATGATTGGCTTAGATTTAAAAGAGGATGTAATAAAAAAGTGCAATGATATTGCTAAGAGATATAATTATGAAAACCTACATTTTGAATTAGGAGATATTAACGGGTTCAAGTATAACAATAAGGTTGATATGGTAATTACATTACATGCCTGTGATACAGCAACAGATTATGCTTTATATAATGCTGTTAAGTGGAATGCTAAGATGATTTTTTCAGTGCCGTGCTGTCAACATGAGTTTAATAGTCAAATGAATACTGAAGATCTTTCCATATTAACAAGGTATGGGATAATACAGGAGAGAGTAGCTGCTTTAATGACAGATGCTGTGAGAGGAAATTTATTAGAAGCAGCTGGATACAAAACTCAATTATTAGAGTTTATAGATATTGCACACTCACCTAAGAATATACTTATTAGAGCTTCTAAGGGGAGTACTTCTGAAGAAAAAAGAAAAAAAGCTATAGTAGAAGTTAATAATCTAATAAAAGAATTTAATGTTAAACCAACACTATTTAATTTATTAAAGGAAGATTCCTTAATATAATATATTGTTAGCCCTTGAATATTCAAGGGCTTATCCATTATAAGTTTAATAATTTAAGTATATAGCCAACAAGTATTTAAGATGATATAATATACGGAAATAATAAAAAATATATTTTAAAGAGCGTTATAAAAGAATGTAAGGTTTAAAATGGAGGTGCGTTTTATGGCAAGAATTGCAGCATTCTTTGATATAGATGGAACTATCTATAGAGAAGGCTTAATAACAGAAGTATTTAAGAAGATAATGAGATATGAACTAGTAGAAGGAGAAAAATGGTATAATGAAGTAAGACCAGCCTTCAGTAATTGGGATAAAAGACAAGGAGATTATGATACATATCTGCAGAAAATGGTTGATATCTATACTGAAGCTATTATAGGCTTAAGTAAGGAGCATATAGAACATATTGCAAAAAAGGTAATCGATCAAAAGGGTGATAGAGTATATACCTTTACAAGAGAAAGAATTAAGTGGCATAAGGAGCAAGGTCATGTTGTAATCGCTATCTCAGGTTCACCTATGGAGCTTGTACGTGAAATGGCGAATAAATATGAAATGGATGATTTTAAAGGTACAATTTATATGTTAAATGAAGAAGGCAGATATACTGGAGAAATTACGCCTATGTGGGATTCTGTTAGTAAAGAAAAAGCATTGCTAGGATTAAAGGAAAAGTATGATTTAGATTTAGACAATAGCTATGCTTATGGAGATACTTCAGGAGATTTAACTATGATTAAGTATGTTGGTAATCCTTATGCAATAAATCCAACAAGAGAACTGATTTCTAAGATTAGCATGGACGAAAATGTTAAGAAAAAGGTTAATATAATAGTGGAAAGAAAAGATGTTACGTATAAACTTGATATTAACTCCTTAGAATTAATATAAGATAAAAAGAATATAGAAATTTAAACCGCCCTCAGGTTTTTGAAAATCTGGGGGCGGTTTATTATTTTGATTTAGAGCCTAATTTCCAAATATATCTGTTGCGGTATTCGGAAGGAGTTGTTCCATAATACTGCTTGAACTGCTTATAAAACGCAGGAGTATTTTTAAATCCGCAGGAATAAGACACTTCTGTAATACTTGCATTTGAACTTTCAAGAAGTTTACAGGCCATATGGAGTCGATAATTTATAAGATAAAGCTGAGGTGATTGATTATGCACCTTTTTAAAGGTCTTATAAAGGTAGGTTCTATCAATACCAATATTTTTTGCAATGTCTTCAATTTTTATATCATAACTATAATTATGCTGAATAAAATCAACAGCTTTGTCAGAATAGGTTTTATCGAAGGTTTTTGCTTGTTCCTTTTTCTTTTGGTGCATCTTGGAGAAAACTAAGTAAAGATGCCCCATAGCTTCATATTCATTAAACTGGGTTTGTTCAAACAGATTAACAAGATTCATCAATTCTTTCTTAACCGATCCTTCGCTTTGATCCGTAAAGATTGGATTCTCTTTAGAAAGATTACAATTTTCAAGTATGGTTTTAACTTCATACCCATCAAAGCCAAACCAGCAGTAATCCCATGGATCATCCTCATCTGCTTCGTAATATGTAGATTCACCTGGATATATTAAGAAGCCCTGGTTAGCTGAAAGATTGTAGCATTTATCACCCACAATAAATTTACCCTTACCTCTAAGCACGTAGTGAAAAAGATAGTGTGCACGAATTGCAGGACCAAAGGAGTGTTTAGGCTGGCAATTTTCCCATCCACATAAAAACAAGGTAAGCGAACTATTTACATATAAGGGACTGTTAATAATGTATTCCGTATATTGATCTTCACTTATCATAAGAACAAATCCTTTCACACCAAATAATTACAAATAATGGTTATATTGAAATTATATCACAAATTTAGGGGAGAATCATTAGTCAACATCATGACAAAAAGTAGAAACACAAGAAAATAGTAAATTTTTCTATAATAATTAAAATTAAAGTATAGGAATTAATACAAAGGTCGAAAGGGGAATTACAAAATGATCAAAATTACTTTTATGGGAGCCGGTAGTACTATATTTGCGAGAAATGTATTAGGTGATTGCATGTGTACACCAGCACTTAGAGATTGCGAAATTGCCTTATATGATATTGATGAGACTCGTTTAGAAGAATCAGAAATAATTTTAAGTGCAATAAACAAAAATATTAATGATGGACGCTCAGTTATAAAAACATTTCTAGGGGTTGAAAATAGAAAAGAGGCTCTAAGAGGAGCAAATTTCGTAGTAAATGCCATTCAAGTTGGGGGATATGATCCTTGCACAATTATAGATTTTGAAATTCCCAAAAAATATGGCTTAAGACAAACTATAGCTGATACTTTAGGTATTGGTGGTATTATGAGAGGCCTTCGTACAATACCTGTAATGAAAGAATTTGCAGATGATATGGAAGAAGTTTGTCCAGATGCCTGGTTCTTAAACTACACAAATCCAATGGCCATACTTACAGGATATATGCAAAGGTATACAAAAATTAAAACAGTGGGTTTATGTCATAGTGTACAGGTTTGCTCTCAATATCTTTTAAAGAATTTAGATATGGAGGATAAGCTTGAAGGCAGAAAAGAACTTATTGCAGGTATAAATCATATGGGATGGTTACTTGAAATTTATGATAAAGAGGGCAATGATTTATATCCTGAAATTAGAAAAAGAGCAGCAGAAAAAAATGCAACAGAGAAACATTGGGATATGGTTAGATATGAATATATTAAGCATTTGGGATATTATTGTACAGAATCTAGTGAACATAATGCAGAATATAATCCTCTTTTCATTAAGAGTAAGTATCCAGAACTAATCGAAAAATTCAATATTCCTTTAGATGAATACCCAAGACGTTGTATTAATCAAATTGCAGGATGGGAAAAGGAAAAAGAAAACATTTTAAACAATGGAGAAGTTACACATAAGAGATCATCAGAGTATGCATCTTACATTATGGAAGCTATAGTAACAGACAAGCCTTTCAAAATTGGAGGTAATGTTATAAATAGTGGATTAATAGATAACCTACCAGCAGATGCCTGCGTCGAAGTTCCATGTATGGTTGATGCAATGGGTGTTAATCCATGTCATGTAGGAAAACTCCCTCCTCAGCTTGCAGCTATGAATATGACTAACATCAATCCTCAATTATTAACAATTGAGGCTGCTGTAACTAAAAAGAAAGAGCATATTTATCAGGCTGCAATGCTGGATCCTCATACTGCTGCAGAGCTTTCAATTGATGACATAATTGCAATGTGCGATGAGTTAATTGAAGCTCACGGAGAGTATATGAAGGACTATAAATAGTATCTAATAAAAATTATCCGTTGCGTTAAATACCTTCGTTGTAGTATGATTTATGTATTGAGATGGAGATAATACATTAACACTATTTAAAATAGATGGTGTTAGGTTAATGAAAAATTAAATTATTGATATGGAGGAAATTTAATGTTAAATATAGGATGTCATTTATCAACAACTAAAGGTTTTAAAAATATGGGAAAAGAAGCTCTTCAAATAAATGCTAATACCTTTCAGTTCTTTACTCGTAACCCAAGAGGGGGAAAAGCTAAAGATATTGATGAGAAGGATGTAGAAGCACTTAAAGAAATAATGGATAATAATGGATTTGTGAAAATCTTAGCCCATGCTCCTTATACCCTTAATGCATGTTCAGCAGATGAAAGAACTAGGGAGTTTGCCGTGGAAACTATGGCGGATGATTTAGCAAGAATGGAATATCTTCCAAATAACTTATATAATTTTCATCCAGGAAGCCACGTTAAGCAAGGGGTGGAAATTGGAATTAACTATATTGTAGATATGTTAAATACTGTATTAAAACCAGAGCAGACTACAAAGGTACTTTTAGAAACTATGGCTGGTAAAGGCTCAGAAATTGGAAGAAACTTTGAAGAAATTGCAGAAATTATAAGCAGAGTTGAACTAAAAGAACATATGGGGGTATGCTTAGATACCTGCCACGTATATGATGCTGGATATGATATAGTAAATGATTTAGATGGAGTATTAGAAGAGTTTGATAGAGTTATTGGATTAGAAAGATTACATGCTATACATTTAAATGACAGCAAGAATCCTTTTGAAAGTCATAAGGATAGACATGAAAAAATAGGTGAAGGTTCAATTGGAATTGAAGCTTTAACTAGAATAATAAATCATCCAAAACTAAGACATATACCATTCTTTTTAGAAACTCCGAATGAGTTAGAGGGATATGGTAAGGAAATAGAAATCTTAAGAAGCTTATACAATGAATAAATAAAGCTTTAGATTGATATTAGGTTATAGTAACTTCACTAGTTGTATATAATATATATAAAATCCCTCTGAGTTAAATAAAATGTCCTTAACTAAGGTACACTTTAAAATTCTCAGAGGGATTTTTATTTAGGGCTTTATTAATTAAGCATTTTTAAATAACTTTTTTGAGAGAGAAGTTTTTGAGGCTGCAAAAATTATTATGATAGCAATTATTGCACCAGAGAAAGATTGCATTATATTGCCGGGTATATCAGCTAAAGCAGTATTGAAATTGAACATAATTGTTGAAGCTAGTGCATATCCCAATACTTGCCATACTGAACCTATAGCTGCTCCGAAAATCCAAGAATATTTATTTTTAGATTGTTGTTTTTCAACTAATGTACCCATTATATAAGCCATAATATATTTAATAATAAATGTAGGAATTGCCCAGTGAGCATAGCCGCTTAAGATATCGGCAAGGAAGCCACCAAGGCCAGCAGCAAGTGCACCACGTCTTTTACCCAGAATTAAAACAGAAACGAAAATTATACTATCCCCTAAGTGTACAAATCCTCCAGCAGATGGAATTTGAAGTACCATTATACCAACGCAGATTAAGGCTATAGCAAGGCTGGATTCAACTAAATCTTTTATTTTATTGTCTCTCATGATTAAACCTCCTAATAAAATTCCCTATGTAACCTATTATTGTAATCGATTAATTTAAATATAATATAAAACTGTATTTTATAAAAGTGACAAAAAACGAAAAAATAAAAGGGACGGTTTGAAATGTAAAATATAACCTATGAATCAGTGCATAGTTCTGATTCATAGGTTATATTTTATTCTTTGTCAGATTTTTTAACAAGAAATTGATGAGTGCGTCCCATAGTATAGGCTAATTGAATCATATCCTTTTCGGTTTTAGATAATTGGCGGCTATACATTTTTTCAAATTGTTGATATACACCATTCATATTGACTTTATATTTTTTATGGGGCGCATCTTTAACTTTTCGTCTATTGGTATCATTATAAATGAGTGGTTTTATTGTTGGAGAATAAATGCTTTTGAAAACCTCACATGTATAATAAGCATCATTAAATGCATCATGAAAGTCGCCTTCTATTTTGAGATTTAAAAGTTCAATAGCATTTTTAAGTCCAATTCTTGAGCTATCTTTTGTACCAAAAAATTTTGAAGCGTGATGTTGAACATCAATATATTTTTTAGGAATTACATCAGTAGATAAATTATAAAACTTAATATTTCTTAAAAGCTCCTTGATATCAACTATGCCCCATACACATAAAACTGAATCTTCAGGATTGTCGATAAATTCCACAAGTCTTTCATAGATTGAGGGAAACTCTTCTTTAGATTGAAGCTGATCTTCAGTAATTCCAGTCATCTTATGAACATAGGGATGAACTTTTATGTGGACATTAGGTTTAATAAGACTGCTGAATGTGGATATCTTTTCAAAGTTATCATTGATTTTAATGGCTCCTATTTGAATTATTTCAAAGGTTAGTTTGGGGGTATTATTATGTTTTTCATCTGTATTTTCAAGTGATTTATCTTTAAATTCTTGATTAAATTCTAAATCAAATATTATATAATTCATTTTGCACCTACTTACTTTATTAATAAGTTTATTAGTGATAAAGTAAACGTCCCTTCATGTCCCTTTGTCAGAGTGCTTACAGAGTAAATTCTAATGTTAAATCAGAGATTCATTCTTTGAAAGTTCAAATAGCAAAATCAAGGATTGGGAGGTTCACTTAGATTAAAACTTATTAGACTTATATTTGAAATATATTTATCTATTATATGAGATGTGAGATTAACCCAGCTAATGCAATTATCTAAAATTATAGAATCACTTGTGGCTACATAATCCATATTTTTTAAGATGTTATCTGGATTTGGAACTACATGTACTTTAACTGGCATATTTACTTTATTAAAAATATCAATTATTGCAAGTTTTAAATTGATTGAATTTGAAATTGGTTCGTCAAGGTAAAATTCTGCTTCATTGAAATTTAAATCTTTTAAGGCAGAGGCAATAAGCTGAATAGCTTTTGAGGTTTTATCTATGAGTTTATATGTCCCACGCAAACCTGCTAAATCTTTGATGGAAGTGTCTCTGCATTGAAGGAGAGTACCATTAGATAATGCTACTTCCAATGTTATTATAGTATTAAAACCATCTATATTTATAAGTCTATCATATTTATTAAGACAAAGAAAATTATTATCGATGAGTTTAGAAATTCTTGTTTTAAACTCTATAGTTGAGCAACAGCTTCGTTGTAAGGCGAGCCTTTGTCTAGCTGTGAGCTGATAGTGGTTTCCGATAAAAGTTACAAGTGATTTACTATCATAACCCCTATCAAGCATAAAACATATTTCTTCGGAAGCTTTATTGAGAGTTGTTATTCTAGTTTCTGAAAATGAAGTTAAATCTTCATTATTAAATCCTCTTCTTGTACATTTTTCATGCAAAATAAATTCACCTGCCTAAAGTAAAAGATAGTATTAAGGCAGAGTAAATCTGCCTTAAACTAGACTGTTACTGTAATTTTTGAACGTTTATGGCCATTGGACCTTTTTCTCCATCTTCAACATCAAAGGATACACTTTGACCTTCGTGTAAGTCTTTTTCTGTACCTTTTTCTTTAACTTGTGAATGATGAACAAATACATCATTGCCGTCATCACAGGATAGAAAGCCATAACCCTTTTCTTGATTAAACCATTTTACTATGCCAGTTCTACTAGACATTAAAAACCCTCCTTTAAATGAGCCTCCAAATCTACGATTTGGCTAAGGCGAATTTATATACTATATTATTTGTATAGTTTTAGTTTTTTACGCAAATATAAAAGTAAAAGTTAATAAAAGATAAAAAATATGATATAATAATTATTATTAATTAGGAGAAAATAATCTAAAGGGAGAGATTGTAAAGATGAGTAGTAAAATTGCTTTAATATATGAGAATGACAATTTTCTTATAACAGTTAATGATACAGTTGTAGACACTGAAAAAGATATGGAAACAGCTATAGAAAGTTATAAACAAGTAATAAAAAATAATTCAGAAAAAAATAATGTGCAGGCTAAAACTTGGGAAGAAATACTAGAGATTATGAAAGATATAGATGATAGTAGATTAATAATTAATGATGAGTATAAAAATATAGCCTTTGATACAATGAGATTTTTCTATAATACAGGTAAGTTATTTTATATGAACTCTAATGGAATGACAGAGTTAATCGGAGGTATTAGTCTATTTCATCTTGTAGCAGATATGGTTTCGAGGGGGAAGGTTACAAGCTCTAATGATATCTTAGAGTTTTGTAAAGCTGTACTAGAATGTAAAACTGCCTATGGTGTTTCAGAAGATGGGATATTAGTTGCAAGTCCAGCATTTAATTATGGAAGTGTGGAGTATAACTTTGAAACAGGTAAAATCCATAAAGGAACCTCTATTGAAAAGGCTGGCTTTAGTGATTATAAGACTTATGTTTTAAGTATTTTAAAGAAGTAGGATAATTTAATGTTTTATTTAAATAAGAGCTATATCAGAGTTTTGATATAGCTTTTTATTATGATGTGAAGAAAAGGCATATTACTAGTTCAGGACATGATTGAAGAAAGCGGGAGGTGGTATTTTATACGTACCTTTGGAAAGATATATAAACTGAGAATAAAGGATGGAAATGTGGGGAAAAGTAGATATAAATGTTACAAATTCATCATTTATCTGCAAGTTAAAACATGATATTATATAAAGCAACAACAGGTTAAATAAAATTTACAAAATAAATCAAATTTGTTTAAACAAATTTCAAAAAATATGATATAATGACTATTGGTTATACAAGATATTGTGTAGCACATATAGTTAAATATATTAACTTAAGATTTGGAGAGGAAGAATCAAATGAAAAAATTAATTGCATTACTTTCAGTTGTAGTATTAACTATGGCAATGTTTGTTGGTTGTGGAAGTAAAGATTCAGCAGCTAACAAAGAGTTAGTGGTATACTTTGTACCATCAAGAAACCCAGAGGAAATCGAAAAAGCTACAGCACCTTTAGCTGAAATGTTAAAGAAAGAATTAGCTGATCAAGGGTTTGATTTTGAAAAGATAACTGTACAAGTTGGAAATAGCTTTGAAGCAGTTGGAGAAGCATTAGCAGCAGGTACAGCACAGGTTGGATTTATTCCAGGTGGAACTTATGTATTATACTCTGATGATGTAGAAGTTGCATTAACAGCTACAAGAGATGGATTAAGCCATGATTCTGACAATGCTAAGGATTGGAACGCAGCTCCAACAGAAGCAACAGATAAATTAGTTACTTACTATAGATCATTAGTTATAGCTGGACCTTCAGCAAAAGGACAAGAATTAGCAGCTAAAATAAACAACGGGGAAGCTCTTACTAAAGAAGACATAGAGAGCGCTACTTGGGGAATTTCAAGTAACACAACTTCTCCAGCTGGATATATCTACCCAAGCTTATGGTTAAAAGATAACTACGGAATATCTATAACAGATCTTCCAAGCAAAGTTGCTTTAGACAACTACGCAACATCTTTATCTCAACTTGCAAGCGGACAAATCGACGTAATGGTTACTTATGCTGATGCTAGAAGAGATTACGAAGATCAATGGAACACTACTTTCGGAAGAACAGGTTCTATATGGGATGAAACAAATGTAATTGGAGTAACAAAAGGAATCTATAACGATACAATTTCTGTTACTAAAAACAAAGATGTTGTAAGTGATGAGTTAAAGGCAGCTTTACAACAAGCTTTCATCAACATTGGAAACACTCCAGAAGGTCAAGAAATCATCTCTATATACAGCCATAAAGGTTATGAGATAGGTGAAGACTCTAACTACGATGCTGAGAGAGAAGCTCAAAAATTAATAAAATCAATGGAATAGTAGTTCCATAGTTAATATAACTTAAGCAGTAAAATGAGTTCATGATTAAAAGTGAGCTCATTTTATTACTGTCTAAGACTTATACAAGAAATGTAAGAGTAGTTAATTTTAAAACACATATATAAATTTTAACGTAAGAATATAAAGTTACTTTAATATGAAAAAAATGGAGGGATACCTTTGATTAAATTTGAAAACGTAAATAAAGTATATCCAAATGGATTACATGCATTAAAGAACATAGACTTAGAAATTGAGCAAGGTGAGTTTGTTGCAATAATCGGACTTTCAGGAGCTGGAAAATCAACTCTTTTAAGAACTATAAACAAGATGCATGATATTACTGATGGAATATTAACTGTAAATGGACAAGATGTTAAATCGCTAAAAGGTAAGGAATTACGTAAATTCAGACGTAAGCTTGGAATGGTATTCCAATCATTTAACTTAGTTACAAGAACTTCTGTTATTAGAAACGTATTAACTTCAAGAGTACCTGATATGCCATTATGGAAATCAATTCTTGGAATATATTCAAAAGAAGATAAGGTAATTGCTTTAGAAGCTTTAGATAAAGTTGGAATATTGGACAAGGCTTATGTAAGAGCTGACCAATTATCAGGTGGACAACAACAGCGTGTTGCTTTAGCTAGAACCTTAGCTCAAAATCCAGAAGTAATATTAGCGGATGAGCCGGTTGCTGCGCTTGACCCAATAACTGCTGGACAAGTTATGGATGATTTTAAGAAAATCAATAAAGAGATGAATATTTCAGTTCTTATTAATATTCACCACGTTGACTTAGCTTTAAAATACTGTGATAGAGTAGTTGGAATAAAAGCAGGAGAAATCGTATATGATGGACCTTCAAGCAAAGTTGATGGAGAAATATTAAAGCAGATCTACGGAAGAGAGTTAGCTGCTGATGAAATAATGGGGGATTAATTATGGTAAAAGCTATTAAGAATATCTTCAAACCAGAAAAGTTAGTATTAAAGGATGGTAAAGAAGTACAGCCTCCTAAATCGATGGTTCCTTATGTTGTAATAGGTTTAGTTATTGCAGTTGTAGCTGCAGCTAATATTACTGGCTTTGATTTTGGTATTTTATTAGACAGAGGAAAAGAGTTTTTTGTAATACTTTCAGATATGTTCCCACCAGACTTTTCTTATGCAAAAGCTGTTGTAGAACCACTTCTAGACACAATAAAAATGTCTCTGCTTGGATCTATGATAGGAAGCTTTATAGCAATACCATTTGCTATATTATCTTCAGTTAACATAAATAAATCAAAAGTGTTATTAACTGTAGTAAGATTAGTGCTTAGTATAACTAGAACTTTACCAACACTTATATTAGCGTTAATAGCAACATATGTATTTGGTCTAGGAACTTTCGCGGGAACAGTTGCAATCAGTATATTCACTTTTGGTATTGTAGTAAAAATGTTATATGAAAAAATTGAGACTGTTGACATGGGACCATTTGAAGCTATGGAAGCTGTTGGTTCTACAAAGCTTAAAGCTTTTATGTCAGCTATTATGCCTCAGATTTTACCAACTTATTTTTCAACTTGTCTTTACAGCTTAGAAATTAACGTTCGTTACGCTGCAATTTTAGGTTATGTTGGAGCTGGTGGTATTGGGCTTATTTTAAATGAGAAAATCGGCTGGAGAGAGTACGATAGAGTTGGAATGATTCTGCTTATGTTATTCATCACTGTAGTTATTATCGAGAACCTAAGTAAGTATATTAGAGAAAGGCTGGGGTAAAATGCAATTAACAGTACAAAAACAACTTGAAAAAGAACCAAATCTGTGGATACGCAAAGCCCTAACAGTATCCTTTGTTATAGTAATAATGCTTTGGGCTTCAAGAGCAATAGTGTTTAATGGTGTAAAGGAAAATGGAGTAGAGATAGCTAAAAACGTAGTATCAGGTATATTCCATCCAGATATGGAGTACTTACTAGATTTCGTTAACGGGGTGCCGGCTTTACTATTAGAAACAATCAGTATCGCACTTTTAGGAACAATAATTGGTACAATCCTTGCAATTCCACTATCATTCATGGCTGCAAGCAACATAGTGCCAAAATGGGTTAGTACAATAACTTTATTTGTTATTGCGGCAATAAGAACTTTCCCAGCTTTCGTATATGGATTAATGTTCATTCGTGTAACAGGACCGGGAGCTTTTGCAGGGGTTCTTACAATGTCTGTAGTTTCAATTGGAATGATTTCTAAGATGTTTATAGAGGCCATTGAAGATTTAGATACAAAGATTCTTGAATCTTTAGATGCGGCAGGCTGCAACACTTTCCAAAAGGTTAGATATGGTATCCTACCACAATTATTTACAAATTTCGTTTCAACAGCTATTTATAGATTTGAGATAAATATTAAAGATGCATCTACGTTAGGCCTTGTTGGAGCGGGTGGTATAGGAGCACCTCTTATATTTGCTATGAACGCTTTCAACTGGAATAAGGTTGGAGCAATCCTTTGTGGATTAATCATATTAGTATTAATTGTTGAAGTTGCATCAACAAAAATAAGAACTAAATTAGCTAGAGGATAGGCTTTAATTTAAAATGCCTGAATGTAGAATTTAGAGTGAAGGAAGGAACTCCCAAGTGGGAGTTCCTTTTATTATAAGAAATAAAAGAAGTTCAGAAGGAATTTCATCCATCATTCTACATTCGTAACTCTAAATTCTTAATTCATTAACTTGTTATATATTCTTGTTTAAGATAAAATTATCATAAAATATAGTATTTATTAATGGAGGATTATTATGATTTGTCATGTTACGGTTCAAACAGAGGATTTAAAGAGTTCTATAGAGTTTTATGATTGGCTATTAGAACTGCCAGTCGCTCAGCAGTTTGAAATTCCTAATGGAGAGATTGCTTTTTTAGGGAAAGAAGAAACAAAATTTGAGATTATTTATAATAAGGATTATAAAAAACAGGGGAATGCACAAGGTGTTACTATAGGTTTTTTAGTGGATTGTCTTGATGATAAAATAGAAATGCTTAAGTCTAAAGGGATTGAAGTATCACCAGTTATTTCTCCAAATCCTCATACAAGATTTATATTCTTTGTAGATTTAAATGGAATTAAGATTCAACTGGTTGAAAATAAGTAGAATACAATTAAGGCGTGTGCATAAATAGATATGCACACGCCTTAATTGTAGTTAAACTTATTAAAATCAATGGTTCTCAAAGATGTGGGTATTGTGTATGTATTCTGTGTACAATATTATATTTATGGAATTATTGATTTTACTTAATCTTCATAACTCCATAAATTCTAATACTTATATAGAGGTTATACCAAAGATGTACACACCTAGAGTTTAAGGATTATTGAATAACAGTGATATATTTAGATTTATCTACTATTACTTCTGCATGATTTCTGAAGTAATCAATTATTATGTCTGGCATTTCTTTAAGAACTTCTTTTACAACTTCACATTCAGTATAGAATTCATAACCACCAGCTCCGGTAGCTCTGTAGTTATTCATTGCTAAGGTAAGGCGATCATCGTATTTTACAGGCTTTCCTTTGAATTTAATGGAAGTAACACGGCTTCCTAGCTCTTTAGACAAATCAAAGGTGTATTCAATCCCTGAAAAATAATCGTAGTTATAGTGCTCAACCTTTGGTTTTAAGAATAGGTCTGAAACTTTAAGTTCACCTGTGGTGTTATCAATGTAACTAGCGCATCTTTCAAGGGCAAGCTTAAGGGTTTTTCCATCTATACTTAATATAGCAAGAGTATTAGGGAACATATAAGTTGAACATATGTCTCTTACGGTTACATCTTTATTGAAGCCTTTTATAGAGTTAGCAAAGGAAGTTACAGATATATCAGCTTCGCTTTCCTTAAGTTGAATTTGATTGATAAAGTTTGCTAGATATGAACCATTGACAGCCATGTCAATATGAGTTGTTGGCTGAAGGTCCACATCTAAGTGACCCACTGGAGTATCAAGCCATTGTTGAACTTGATTTTCTAAAGTCATTAGTTTATCAAACATTGCTTTATTTGGAGTATCTGCAGGAACTCTTAGCTCAGAAGTAATGTTTTTAGATCCGCTATCATTTACTTCAAGATGAAGCTCAAGGAATTTCGTTCCGTTAGGTGGAGTTTGAGCTATGTAAGTACCATGGATTTCTTGACCAGGTAAAGACATATGCTGGTGACCTGTAAGAAGAATATCAAAATCAAAATCCCTGCAGATTTTATAAGCAATATTTTCACTTGTCTTACTTAATTCCGTATGAGATTCTAAATCATATTCAAATCCTCCATGATAAACTCCCACAAGTATATCACAGTTTTGTTTAGCTTCATTAAAACAAGCTTTTATTGAAGCTGCTGTATCTGAAACCGTGAAATTCTCAAGATTTGAAGGTCTTTCCCAACGATTGATGAAATCAGTTGTAAATCCCATAACGCCAACTTTTAATCCATTTTCCATGGTTTTTATTTCATATGGAAGAATAGATATTTCATTAGTTTTGTTATTAACGTTTGTACAAAGGCATTTTGCATTTATGTTGTTTAAATATTTCTTTAAGTAATCAAAGCCATAGTTAAAATCATGGTTGCCAAGAGTAACATAATCGTAGCCGCCCTCATTCATAACCTCTGACATTGGGTGGATTTCAAAATTTGAATTGCTTAAGTAATTTGTGAAAGGAGAGCCTTGTATTGTATCACCACCATCAATAACAAGTGTATTTCCGTCTTTTTCAAAGGAATTAATTATTTTAAGTAATCCCATATTCATATTATTTTTTGCTGCATCTCTGTAATCTGTTGGATATATATATCCGTGCAGATCAGAGGTGAAGTATATCTTTAGTTTTTTCATTTTAGCACCTCATTAAATAAATTCTTCTTAATTATATCATATTTAGAGTTAACTTTTGCAAAAGGAATTATTACCTCGAAGTAAAGAATAAAAATAAAATTTCGTGAAAATGGGTGGGAATAAATGTATTTACTTTTATTGTTTTATAGTATAATTGTTTTGAGTGAATATCCAAATCGTTAATTTGACATATTTGAGTGTGCTTCTTCGAAGAAAATGAGAGGGAGATTTCATATATTTAATATAGTTGGGGTGGAAAAATGGAAAGAAGGTTATTATTTGATAAATCCATTAGTGATTTAGTTAAAGAGCGTAAGTCGGTTAGAACCTATGATGAAGGAAAACATATTTCAGAAGAAATTATTAATAGGCTTAACAGTTATATTGACAATTTACAGGGACCTTTTCAAGCAAAGGTTAGATTTAAAATAATAAAAACTAAGGAAAGTGCTACTAAAAGAGGATTTGGTACCTATGGAGTTATTAAGGGCGCTGATACTTATATAGGTGCAGTTGTAGAAAAGGGATATATGGCCCTTGAAAACTTAGGATATGAAATGGAGGAATTAATTCTTTATGCAACCTCTTTGGGGCTTGGAACCTGCTGGATGGGTGGAACTTTTAATAAAAGCGGTTTTGCTAAGGCAATGGAGGTTAGAGAAAATGAGATTTTCACTATAATTACTCCTATTGGTTATAAATCAGAAGAAGTGAGAATAGTTGATAAGCTTTTTAGTAAAGGAAAAGGCGATAGACGTAAGGAGTGGGTAGAGTTATTTTTCCTAAAAGACTTTTTTACGCCTCTAGATAAAGATTCAGATATTGGTGAAATGAATGAAGTCTTCGAAAATCTAAGATTATCTCCATCGGCATTAAATAAGCAACCATGGAGGGTGGTTTTGGATGGTAAAAAAGTTCATTTCTTTAAAGTAGGGAAGCAAAGTCAGGCAGAAAAAGATACACATCTAGATTTAAGTGAAGTTGATATGGGGATTGCATTGTGTCATTTTAATTTAACCTGCAAAGAAAAGGGAATTGAAGGTAGTTTTGTAAGAGAAATTTTAAAGCTTGATGGTGTTCCGAAAAATGTTGAGTACTTAATTACCTGGGTAAAAAAATAATATTAAGCATGTAAGAAACTGGACATCTTTGATCCAGTTTTTTACATATTGTATTCGTTTAAAGAAAGTAAAATATGATATACTTAGTTAAGGGTTTAAATTTTAGTATCTAAGGGGGATTAATATGAAAAGTGAAAATAATTATGTAAAAACCACGGGGAATGAAAAAAAGTATTTTACTAGCAGCAGTACAAAAAAGATATTTAGTTATATAGTTAAAGGGGAAAAATCAAAGTACATATGGAATTATTCAGTATTAATGAGAGGCTTAATGATTGTAGGCATAATCAGCTTATTTATAGGACTTGTATTTGGAGAGTTATATAATTATACTGCTTATTTCATATTGCATACAGTGATTAAACTTATATTATGTATTCCTATTGCAGCATATAGTGGTAAGCTAACCTACGAAGTATTTGAGGATATAAGAAATAGAGGGTGCTGGACAAAAGCTACAGTATGGAAGTACATCATTGGTGAAGGTATATTCGGATATGGATTAATATGTTTTATTACAATAGGACAATTCTTACCTTTTAATGTAGTTTATATTATAGCTCAAAGCACAATTTGGGCTGGAATAGGAATGATTATAGGAATATGGATGAGAGTATCTTGGAAGATTGAAAAGATAAAAAGTATTTTTATGGAGCTAAAGGCAGATGGAACTTATTAATTGATTTATGTTAAGGAGACAATATGAAGGTTATAGATTTGAGTTATTTAATAGATGAAGACATGACGGTATATCCTGGAACTGAAAGGCCTAGTTTAGTTCAGAAATATAATATTGAAGAGAATGGTTTTAGAGAAACAAAAATATCAATCTTTTCACATGTTGGCACCCATATTGATGCTCCAGCTCACATGTTGAAAAATGGGAAGTATCTTGATGAATTTCAAGTTGATAAATTTGTTGGTTCAGCCATGGTTCTAGATTTTTCTGGTTGTGGTTCAAGGATTATTAATTTAAATGATATACAAAAGTACGAAGAAAAAATTTCAGGGGTTGATTTTGTAATAATAAATACAGGCTGGCATAGGCATTGGGGAACGGATAAATATTTTAAGGATTATCCAATTTTGAGCTTAGAGGCAGTGCAATGGTTGGCAAAGTTAAGCTTAAAGGGGGTTGGAGTTGATGCTATTTCTTTTGACTTCATGGAGTCGGAAGAGTTTTATGCTCATAATACTCTATTAAATTCAGGGTTTATAATCATTGAAAATTTAACAAATTTAGAGGCAATAGGAGACGAGATATTTACCTTAAGTGTATTACCTTTAAAATATAAGGGGGCTGATGGAGCTCCTGTTAGAGCTGTAGCAATTATTTAACAAAATAACTAAGGAAGCTATGAACCTTTAAAGTATAGTTGAATATAATAAAATATAATCATCTATAAAAAGGGGAAGAGAACATAATGAATGCATTTGATGTAATTAGAAAAATTCAAATGAAAATGAATGATCCTGCTTTTGCTGCGAAATTTAACAATGCCTCCAGCATAGTAAATAATACTCCAGGCTTACAACAGGAGATTATGAGAATTGCGCAAATGAGTAGTGAAAAGGATCAAGCAGCTGCTATTGCTCGTTTACCAAAACAAGCAAGGGATGCTGTACAGGAAATAATTAACCTATTAAACGGTTAGAAAAACTATAACTAAGTTAGGCCAGCGAAGAAATTCGCTGGTTTTTTATGTAATGGAAATTTGATGTTTTGGGATATGTTTTAGGAGGATGACTTAAAAAGGGTAAATAAAAGTAAGGATTAATGTAGTAATAGGTTATTAGAAATAAAAGTTAAGGAAATAATAAGAGTTATGGTATTTATAAAAAGTAAAAGCTATGATATTATTTTATTTTGTATCAATTTATTAGCAAAGGAGAAAATTATGAGTACTTTTAGCACAATATTGTTTGCAACAGTAATAATGATGTCATATTTTATTGAAGGTATGATAGGCTTTGGTGGAACTATTATAGCACTTCCATTAGCATCAGAAATAGCTGGTATTAAGATGGCGGTACCTGTCCTTACTATAGTTGTATTTTTAGCATCAGTTGTTATTGCCATCAGAGATTTTAAATACCTGGATAGAAAAGAGTTTGTAAAAATATCTTTATTGATGATTTTAGGTCTTCCAATAGGAACATGGCTGTTTTCATCTCTGCCAGAAAGACCGCTTAAGCTTACCTTAAGTGTATTTATGATTGTTATTGCAATAAAGGGTCTTCTAGGTATAGTTAGGGAAAAGAAGGAACAGAAGTCAGAGCAGTCAGTTCAAGGCAAAGATGAAGAGTTAGAATTAGAAAGTATAATTGATTCAATTGGAGATTCTATAGCTGAAAACAGTGCTATAGCAGATGTGGATAATGATAATCTTCCATTAATAGAAGAAGGGAAAAATAAGACAAAGAAGTGGTTATCGAATTTAACTATATTTGTAGGTGGAATTGTTCACGGAGCATTTAGCTGTGGAGGTCCATTTGTTGTGGTATACGCAACAAATAATATTAAGAATAAGAGTAGTTTTAGAGCAACTCTATGTACCTTATGGGCATTATTAAATGCTATTATGATAGTTATTAAGTCAGTAAATGGAGAGATAACTTCAGAAGTCATGAGATTAAGTGCATGGACAATGCCTTTTGTTATTGTTGCAATTATAGTAAGTAACATAGCTCATAAAAAATTAAAGGGTGATAGCTTTACTACTTTTGTGTATGTTGCACTATTCGTATCAGGTATACTTATGGCGTTGTAACCTATCTATAAATTATAAAAAATCTATTGCTTAATGTAGCAATAGATTTTTTTGCTTGTATTATTAAATAGAGTATAGAATTTCGCCTCTTTTAATAGTGTTAAGAACTTTGATATCTTTAATAGTCATTGGATCTACCTTTAATGGGTTTTTATCAAGTATAGCTAAATCAGCATATTTACCTTCTTTTATTGAGCCTTTTGTATCTTCTTCGAAATATTGATAAGCTGCATTTATTGTTATACCTTTAAGAGCTTCAAGTGGTGAAATTTGTTCAAAACTTCCAATAGATACTCCGTTTTTAGTAATTCTATTAACAGCACACCAAACAGTAAGAAGCATATCTGGCATTATAACTGGAGAATCTTGGTGAAGAGTGAACGGAACCCCCTTTTCTATTGTTGTTTTAAGTGGGCTAATCTTTTCTGCTCTTTCCATACCTAAGTTTTCAATATGAACATCACCCCAGAAATAAGTATGTGCAACGAAGTAGGAAGGAATCATTTTTATTTCTTTCATGGCATCTATTTGGTCATAACGAACAGTTTGAGCATGAATCATTACAGGGCGAGTGTTATCATTAGCATTAGGCGTAGTTAAAACTTTTTTAAAGCAATTAATCAGCTGGTCTGCAGCTGCATCTCCATTACAGTGAGTAAGAAGCTGAACATTGCTCTTTACAGCTGTTTCAACTAATTCATAAGCAGCATCATCAGTATAGATTGGATATCCCCTATAACCATCCTCAGAGGTTAGATATGGCTTAGTTAACCAGGCTGTTTTTCCTTGAGGTGAGCCATCAAGGAACATTTTATATCCACCGATTTTAAAATTATTTTTATATTTTTTTACATACTCATTATTTTCTTCTAATAAATTTCTAGAATCTTTAATATCTACATATCCAACGATGTCTAGTTTAAGCATATGATTTTCTGCAAGATACTTTAGTTGTGCCATCTCAGCATTTTTAACCATACCATCTTGAACTGTTGTAATTCCATATTTAAGATAAATATCTTGTGCTGAAGCTGTGTATTGGCATACTTCTTGCAAGCTCTTTTGAGGTATTTTCTGTGCATAATTCATAAAAGCTTTTTCTTCTAAGTAACCATTTGGTTCGTTAGTATTAGAAACTCTTCCGATTCTTCCGCCTTCAGGATCTTTAGAAGCTTCAGTAAGTCCGAACTCTTTTAAAGCTAAAGAGTTAACAACACCCATATGACCAGAAGCATGAGTTATTAAGATAGGATTTTCAGTAGATACCATATCTAATAATTCTTTAGTTGGGTGAGTAGCATTAGGAAGTATGTTATTATCATATCCAAAGCCCATAATCCACTGACCAGGAAGGATATTATTTTTTTCTTTAAAGTCTCTAAGTCTTTGAGCTATTTCATCATATGATGCTGCGCCTGAAAGAGGGACGAGACAAAGGGTTGAACCTAAGGCTGTAATATGGCTGTGAGGATCGATAAAAGCAGGTAATAAAGTTTTACCATTCAAATCTATTAGTTCAGTATCAGCATCACTTAAAGTTATAACATCATTGTAGTTCCCTACTTTTGAGATGATGCCATTTTTAACTAAAATAGCTTCGACATAAGTATCTTTTTCCATGGTAATAATATCACCATTATAATAAAGTTGATTTTTCATGTGTTTCTCTCCTTTTAATCTAAATTTGAACAAAATTATGGGAACTTGTCTTCATAATTTTATAGTAACCATTATATAAAAGTTTAATGCTAGAACCTAACACTGTTATAAATATTATAATAATATACTTATAAGCATAATTTAACTGTTTTAACTAAAAATTTGTATAAATTTAATATGGCATGGAAATATAAACATAGGTTTAGTTAAATTAAAAGTAATTATGTGATTAGAATAAATATATTATGAATAATCTATTTAAGTATAATCAAAACTAAAGAAAATATGTTTATGAGGTGGTTAAATGGATACAGTTAAACTTAAAAACGTGTTAAGAAGTGAAATTGAAGATTTAAGAGAAGCTGGACATAAATTTATAAACGGTGAAATGAAGATGATGGATTTCAAACACAAGTCTGGAGGCTTTGGAGTCTATGCTCATAGAGACGGAAAGTCATTTATGATTAGATTAAGGATTCCATCAGGAAAAACAGATTTAGTAGAACTAAAAAAAGTATATGAATTTGCAAAAAAATATAATATGGAGAAGATACATTTTACAACTAGGCAGGCCATACAATTCCATGGGTTAACTATAGATGAAATTTGTGACTTAATGAAAGAAGCCTTAGATGTAGATATATATACAAGAGGTTCAGGCGGAAATTTTCCAAGGAATGTTGCCCTTTCACCTTTGGCAGGAGTGAATCCAGAAGAAGCCTTTGATCCTACACCATATGCTTTAGCAGTTGGTAATTATTTTTTAGAAAGAATTTATACATACCATTTACCAAGAAAGTTAAAAGTATCATTTTCAAGCAGTAAGAATGATGGGGCACACTGTACCATTCAAGATTTAGGTTTTTTAGCTGTGAATGAGAATGGTAAAAATTATTTTAGGGTTTATTTAGGCGGAGGCCTTGGGCAAAATCCAAGATTAGCAGTTAAATATCCAGCTTTAATCGAACCTGAAAAGGTTCTTTATTATGTTGAAGCTATGGTTAAGTTTTTTATGGCTGAAGGGGATTATGAAAATAGAAGCAAAGCTAGAGTCAGATATATACTAGACAGAATGGGTGAGGATAAATTCATCAGTGAATATGGAAAGTATGTTGAAAAAGAACTAGCTAATGGTGGAATGGATATTAATCCAGAGAAAATAAATTATAGTAAAGCTGGTAAGGAAACTTACATACAATCTTTAAGATTGTATCATCAAAAACAGAAAGGGCTATATAGTGTATATTTACACCCGACAGGAGGACAGCTTAAAACTGAAGATTTGAAAAAACTTATATTAGAGTTAGAAAAAATACAAGATGTGGATATAAGACTTGCCATGACTGAGGGTGTTTATATTAGAAATTTGAATGGTGATGAAGCAGCAGATATTTTGAAAGTGACACAACCAATGGGTGATGAGACCTTAGTTAAACAAAGCGTGGCGTGCATAGGAGCACCACTATGTCAGATTGGAATGGGAAATAGTCAAAAGCTTTTAAGGGATATAATAGGGTATTTAAAAGATAAGAATTATAATGCTGACTTACTTCCAAGAATTCAGATCTCAGGGTGCCCTAATTCTTGTGGAATTCATCAAGCTGGAGCTATAGGTTTTACAGGTAAAAAGAAAAAAATTGGAGAGACAATTACAGATTGCTTCACTTTATATGTTGGAGGTTCATTTCATGCAAATCATCCTAATATAGGAAAGTCTTATGGTGAAATTCCTGCAGAAAAAATTCCAGAACTTATTTATGAAATAGGAAAGAGATTAGAAAATAAAAACATTATGTTTACTGAATATATGGATAAAAATGAACAGGAGCTAGAATTGTTAATAAACAGTTACTTAGTGTAATGTTGAAAGAAATCAAAATTAATAGTTTCATATACAAAGAGAGATTCTATTTTCTACAATAGAATCTCTTTTTGTCTATAAAAAATTGAAATTCCTCAATAGGAAAAAATTAACTTGAAAAAATGGAATAAAATGAAAAGAATAAAATGAAATTTTGAAAAGATAATTATTCATAAAATGTGATGTAATTTTAATCAAGATGTCAAAATGTGTTGAAAAAAATAAGCTAAAATGCATTGAAAAACTTTACATTGACTAGGTTTGATTGTTATAAATTAATCAATTTATTACAGATGGAAAAATATTCGAATGTCTAAATTTAAGGACTTATAAAATGTTATATGCAAAATTCAGAAAATTTTAAATTAATGTATTTACAAATCATAGATTTAAAGTTAGAATAAGTATATGAATTTAAAATGTAATAAAAAGTAAACATAAGAATTAAAAGTAAATGATAAATGTTTATTTAAGTGATATACGATGATATATACAAATATATATTTAATAAAAAGTTTTTTTATTTTATTTATGTATTTGTATTTATTTATATCTTATTTAAATTATCTAAAAGGGGGAATAATTTTGAAGAACAAAAAATTATTGGCGTTATTAATGTCAGGGCTTCTTGCTGTTTCAATGGTTGGTTGCGGAAAAAAAGATAAAACAGAAGAACCAGCACCGGACAAATCTGGGGATGCTAAAACAGAAACACCAGAAGTTTCAAATGAACCGACAGTTGGTGGAACAATCACAGTTGGGGTAACAGAGATGTCAGGAAACTTTAACCCGGCATACTATTCATCAGCTTATGATGCAGTAGTTGTTGATTTAGTATTTGATTCTCTTATCACTATGAACGTTGATGGTATATATGAACCATCTGCAGCTGATGGCGATTGGACTGTATCAGAAGATGGAAAAGATATCACTTTCAAATTAAGAAAAGACATGAAATTCTCTGATGGAGAGCCAGTTACAGCTGATGACATAATCTTTACTTACAAATTCTTATCAGATGGTTCTTACACAGGAAGATATGGATCTTACGCTCAAGACTTAGTTGGATATGAAGAGTATTTTGCAGATAGTGCTAATGCTGAGTTTAAAGGTGTAACTAAGAATGATGATTATTCAGTTACATTCCACTTTAAAGAAGGTTACAGAACTAACATAGCAAATTGTGGTTTCTATATTATGCCAGAGCATTACTATGGAGCAAGTTGGAAACCAGGTGATACTTCTTCTATAGAAGCTATTACTTCAGAGCCAAAGGGTTCAGGTGCATATACTCTTAAAAATTACTTAGAAGGACAACTTGCAGCGTTAGAAAGAAATCCTGACTATTATGGAGAAGGATATTATATTCAAAACGTAGTTTGTAAGTTCGTTGATGAAACTACAGACATACTTGAATTAACTTCTGGAGAAGTGGATATGTTACCAGGAGTTATCGAACCAGAAAAAATTAACCAAGCTAAGGCTACAGATTTCTTAACTTACAATGATTATGATAGAAGTGGATATGGATACGTTAAATTTAACTGTGAATACGGCCCAACTGCTGAAAAAGCAGTTCGTCAAGCATTATACTATAGCTTTAACGTAAAAGAATTCGTAGAAAGCTACTATAAAGATTCGGCAACAGGAGATGTACTAGCTTCAGTACAATATCACCCATTCTCTCAAGTATCTTGGGCTATTGATGATGCTTTATTATCAGAAATGACTGAGTATGACTTTGATATGGATAAAGCTGCAGCTTTACTTGATGAAGCAGGCTGGAAGGTAAATGCTAATGGTAAGCGTGAAAAAGATGGTAAGTTAATGGAACTTAACATTGCTGCTATGCCAGATCACTCAATCCTTAACACTCTTATCCCAATGTGGCAAAGAGACTGGGAGCAAGGTCTTGGAGTTACTCTTAATATAGCATACATGGAGTTCAACTCAATGCTTGACTATGTAATGTATAACTCTGATGCTAACGTAGATAAGTGGAGCTTATACTTCATGGCTACATCTATCAATACTCCAGACCCAGATACATTATGGTCTACATTCCACTCTTCACAAATTGGAAGTGGAAAAGATAACTCTTCTAGATACAATAATCCAGAATTAGATAAGTTATTAGATGAAGGTAGAACTATTATCGATATTGATGAAGCTAAACCAGTTTATCAAAAAATGGCTAAACTTCTTAATGAAGAGGCTGTAATGGTACCAGTTTATGCTAACACTTACTTTGACATTTATAATAAGAAGATTCAAGATTTAGAAACAAGCCCATTCTGTGATTGGGTTAAAGCTCTAAGACATGCTTATATACCAGCAGATCAACAGTAGTATATAAAGTATAAAATAGTATGGCGCCCTGCCACTTGGCAGGGCGTTATTATAAATGGAGGGGTGAGGCGATGTTAAAATATTTTTGCAAGAGAGTCTTGAATATGATTCCAGTAATATTAATAATCACTATTATTCTTTTTTCATTACTTCAGCTTATGCCTGGAGACCCAGTAAACGCATATCTTGGACAAGGTTCTAAGACAACACCTGAACAACAAGAACAAATAAGAAAACAATTAGGATTGGACGAGCCAAAACCAGTGCAATACATAAAATGGCTTGGAAGAACATTAACAGGAGACTTTGGAAGCTCTATAAAATATAGAAAACCAGTAAATGAAGTTATGGGTAATTTTATTTGGAATAGTTTTATTTTAAATTTAGTTGCCATGGCAATAGCATTTGCAATTGCAATTCCAGTTGGAATAAAGGCAGCGGTCAAGAAATATGGACTTTTTGATAATTTTTGGACGGTATTCACCCTACTGGGTGTTGGAATGCCATCATTCTTCTTTGCCTTGCTGATGATTTATTTAGTAGCAGTGAGGGTACCAGGAGTACCTTTAAATGGTATGAGAACTCCAGTGTTAGCAGCTATGGGATATAGCAGTGTGTGGGCAGAGTTTTTAGACGTAGCTAAACACATGATTTTACCAGTATTTGTTCTAACACTTTTAGATTTAGCAGGTCTACTTAGATACGTAAGAAACAGTGTACTTGAGGTTATTAATCAAGATTATATCAGAACAGCTCGTTCTAAAGGATTAACAGAGAAGGTTGTAATTTATCGTCATGCCTTCAGAAATGCGTTAATACCAATAGTAACACTTTTAGGAATGTATATACCTGGATTGTTTGGAGGCGCGATTCTTTTGGAAACCGTTTTCCTATGGCCGGGAATTGGTAAGATATTATATGATGCAGTAATGCAAAGAGATATCTGGCTTGTAATGGGAGCTAATACTTTCTATGCAATATTAATGGTACTTGGAAATCTTGCAGCAGATATGTCCTATGCATTAGTTGACCCAAGAGTAAAAGTAGAATAGGAGGGTGGTCTAAATGGTAGAAGTTAAAGAGACAAAAAATGAAAAGAAAAAGAAAGACCTCCAAGCTATGGGACCATGGAGAGTTGCTTGGGAAAGATTCAGAAAAAACAAGCTTTCAATGGCAGGAGCTATTATATTTTTTTCAATAGTTATATTAGTAATATTAGTACCAATAATATCACCATATTCATTACACGAATTAAATTTGCCTAATAAATTACAGCCACCATCAGGAGCACACTGGCTTGGTACTGATGAGCAGGGGCGTGATGTACTTATGAGAGTATTTTACGGTGGAAGAATTTCTATGATTATAGGAGTTTTAACTGCAGGTGTAACAGTACTTCTTGGAGCAACTATGGGCGGAATTGCTGGTTACTATGGCGGATGGGTAGATAATATATTAATGAGAATTACAGAGATTGTATACTCACTTCCATTCTATCCACTAGTAATAACCCTTTCTTTCGTTCTCATGTGGCGTGTAAGCAGCTCTATGAAGATGTATATAGTAATGTTTATCTTGGCGATTTTATCGTGGCCAGGACTTGCCAGAATGGTTAGAGGACAAATTCTATCCCTTAGAGAGCAAGATTTTATGGTTGCTACTAAGGCCTTAGGTTTATCAACAAAAACTAAAATTGTAAGACACTTACTTCCAAACACATTAGCTTATATCATAGTTAATGCAACACTTGGTATGGGGGGAGCAATTCTTACAGAGGCTTCACTTTCCTTCCTTGGTCTTGGAGTTATTCCACCAACACCAACTTGGGGTAATATGATTGAAAGAGCAAGAGATACTTTCATATTCACTAAGAATCCATGGGTATGGATACCACCAGGAATATTAATAATCTTGACAGTTGTTAGTATAAATCTTCTTGGCGAAGGCTTAAGAGATGCCTTTGACCCTAAAGAGATAAGGTAGGTGGAACGAATGGAAAATTTATTGGAAATCAGAGACTTAAAAACGTATTTTTACACTGATAGTGGAATTGTAAAGGCGGTTAATGGAGTTTCCTTCGATGTTAAGCCTGGAAAAACTCTTGGTATAGTAGGCGAATCAGGCTGTGGAAAGAGTATTACTTCCATGTCCATCTTAAAACTTATCGAAAAGCCAGGCAAAATTGTTGAAGGTACAATAAAGTTTGATGATAAAGATATCGTTGGAATGGGAGATAAGGAGATAAGAGAAGTAAGAGGTAATGATATATCTATGATATTCCAAGAGCCAATGACTTCCTTAAATCCGGTATTTAGAGTTGAAGATCAAATCATGGAAGCGATTATGCTTCACCAAGGTTTAGATAAGCATGAAGCTAAGAAGGTTGCAGTGGACATGCTTAGGTTTGTTGGAATTCCAAGGGCAGAGCAGGTTGCAAGGGATTATCCACACCAATTAAGTGGTGGAATGAGACAGAGGGTTATGATTGCCATGGCTCTTGCTTGTAAGCCAAAGCTATTGATAGCGGATGAGCCTACTACAGCTCTAGATGTTACAATTCAAGCTCAAATTCTTAAGCTTATGAACGATCTTAAAGAAAAAACTAATACTGCTATAATGCTTATTACTCACGACCTTGGAGTAATAGCACAAATGGCGGATGATGTTATAGTAATGTATTCTGGTAGAGTTGTTGAATCAGCGCCAGTAAAAGAATTATTTAGAAATCCTCAACATCCATATACTAAAGGTCTTCTTGCATCAATACCAAGCTTAGATCAGGATAAAGAAAGACTTCACTCTATTGATGGTGTAGTTCCAAGTCCATTTAATCTTCCTAAGGGTTGCTATTTTGCACCTAGATGTGAATATGCTAAGCCGGAATGCCAAACAAAGATGCCTGAAATAACTAATACTGGAGAAGATCATATAGTTCGCTGCTTCTTATATACTGATGAAGTAGATGAAAAGCATCATAGAGAGGAGGATATTCACAATGGCAAAGGAAAGAAATAAACTTGTTGAAATCAGAGATTTAAAAAAGTATTTCCCAACAAAGGGGAAAGATGCAGAGGGCAATAAGCTAGTAGTTAAAGCCGTTGACGATGTTTCCTTTGCTATATATGAAGGTGAAACCTTAGGATTAGTTGGAGAATCTGGATGTGGGAAATCTACTCTTGGAAGAACTTTGCTTAAGTTATATGATCCAACTAGTGGAGAAATCATATATAAGGATGAGAATATTGAAAAGTATAAGGATAGGCAGATGAAAAAGCTAAGACAAGAAATGCAGATTATCTTCCAAGACCCTTATAGCTCATTAAACCCAAGAATGAATGTATTTAATATAATTAGTGAAGCTTTAGTTGAGCATAAGATATTTAAAAGAGGTCCAGAATTAAATGCCAAGATTGAAGAAATCATGCAGGAATGTGGATTATCTCCATATCATATGTATAGATATCCACATCAATTCTCTGGTGGTCAAAGACAACGTATAGGAATTGCTAGAGCTCTTGCTCTAGATCCACAGTTTATCGTTTGTGATGAGCCTGTATCAGCTCTTGACGTATCTATTCAATCGCAAATATTAAATACAATGATGGATTTACAACAGCAAAGAGGATTATCCTACTTATTTATATCTCACGATTTAAGTGTTGTAAAACATATCAGTGATAGAGTTGGAGTAATGTACCTTGGTTCTTTAGTAGAGCTTGCAGCAAAGGAGGATTTATATAAAAATCCATTACATCCTTATACAAAAGCTTTACTTGCAGCTATACCTGTTGCAAACCCAGAGTATGCAAGTGACATAAGTCTTATTAAAGGCGAGATACCAAGTAACGTTAACCTTCCAAAGGGGTGTAAGTTTAATACTAGATGCCCATTTGCTAAAGAAATTTGTAAATTAGAAATACCTCCTACTAAGGAAGTTGAAAAAGGACACTTCTGTGCTTGTCATTTTGCTGGTGAAGTATAGAGTAAGATAAAAGAGGGAGATGGTTTTATGGCAAATATGAGAAAGGTCGTTAAAGAAGCTCTTGGCAAGAGAGAGGCAAATCCAGATATGATTGGAAAGATTGAGTTAGAGAAAAATGATGTATTAGCATTGATACTAGCAATGGCATCAGTTGCGATACCAGTATTTCTACTAATGTTTGCAGGGGTTGCCCTAGTAATATTTGTAATGTTTTATCGATAAAATTCATCTGCTTGATTAGAATAATTTATAAGTTCAAAGGATATCCAGATAAGGATATCCTTTTTTATGTTTATAAATCCATAAATGTAATATATTCGAATTTGAAGAATTCATCTACTAAACAAAAAACTTAAAATTTATGTTATAACTAAAGAGCAGGAAAACATAAGGAGAGTGATAGAATGAAAAAGAAAATTATTACAATGATTTTATGTGTAGTAATAGGGGGGACATCTATAGCTGGAGTATCTATTTATAAGATGTCACAAGGAACAACAGAAACTCAAACCTTGGTGAAGGCTCCTGAGGAAATTGATGATGTAACTGCTAAAAAAGAAGAAGACACTTTTAAAGATATAGAGGTTAGGGAAAATAACTTAACTGAAAAAGATGGACAAGCTAATAAGGATGCAGTAGATTCTACAGTTGATGCTTCAGAAAGAACAATAACTGGAAATACGGCAAATGGTAGACAAGCACCTTCAAATAGCGATGAGCAGACCGATAGTTATAATATTGTTAATGAAGATAAAGATATTGTGATAAATGGTGGTTCTAATAATAACAATAATGGTGGAAATGCCAATGAAGAGAATTCTAATAGCATTGTAACACCACCAGTACAAGAAAATGCAAGTTTTAATGCTGAAATAGAACAGCTAATATTTAATAAAGTAAATGAAGAAAGAGCCAAAGCAGGTGTACCAGCCTTAAGTTATAATTCAACAATGGAAACTTATGCAAGAGTAAAGTCAAAGGACATGGGAGTAAGAAATTATTTTGACCATGTAGACCCTGATGGAGAAATGATAACTGCTCAGATGGCTAGAGACGGAGTTTCTTATAATGCCTGGGGTGAGAATATTGCATACATTGGAGGCGTAAGTGATGCTGCAGCTTTAGCTGAACAGTTTATGACAAATTGGATGAACTCTGACGGTCATAGAGCAAATATATTATCAACAAACTTTACAAGTATTGGTGTAGGCGTATATAAATCAGGAAATAGATATTACGCAACTCAAGAGTTTTATAAGTAAGCCCCAAAATCTATGATTTGGTTAAGGCTAACTTACTCCATCGAACGAATGTGAGGTGGAGTTTCTTATGTAATCCTCCAAAAGTGACACTCCAAATCTTAAAAAAGACTATTTGATAGGATATAACTTTATTATGAAAGCTTATATAAACGTAATTAAACCCCATAATAACTCCATGGAAATAGCTCAATCCTTAAAGGATTGAGCTATTTTTTCTTTTTTTCAATTTCATTTTGAAATTTAAGTACTTCAATTGTTACATAACCTAAAAATAAAAAGAGAAAAAAAGGTTCTAAAGATTTTAAAAGGTAGGTAAAGTTTGCCATAATATCAATCCTTTAATGAAATTTATAATATAAATGTATTTATTTTTAACTTAGAATATACGATTTTTAGATAAGAGAATTAAGTTGATAGGATATTGTTTTTAATAATGAAATAGAGTAAACAGATATCTTGAGAAATTTCTATATACATTGGGAGAAGAGAGAAAAGGAGCTTCAAAAATAGCTTTAATAGCTAGTAATGTTAAGATAACGACCTAAAAATAAATAATATATATGTGGGATGTATGTCTAAAAGATCGGCAGCATATTTATTATGTAAAACTCGTTGAATAAATTTTACGTTAATGGTAAAATTTATACAAAGTTAAAAGTAAAATACGTATATAGTAGGGGGATAATTCTATGGAATCCATTGAACATAAAAATACTGAAAAATTAGTTGATTTCTTAAAAAGTGTATGTATTTTTTCAACGCTTGAAAGAGTGAAACTTAATTATATAGTGAAGAATTGTAAGGAAATTACCTATAAAAAGGGTGATATGATTTGCAAAAAGGATGATTATGCTAAAAATGTGTATATCATTAAATCAGGGGCAGTAACAGAATTTGCAATGGATGATAATGAGTTTTCTGTAATGATAAAATACAGCATGAAAGCGGATTATTTTGGTGACTTAGGAGTGTTGGTAGATAATAGCTATGTAACAACAGTTATGGCTTCTAGCCAAGCTGTGCTTATTGTTATTCCAGGTGAGATTTTTAGTAAGTTAGTATGGGAAAACCCATGTGTTATGAAAGAAATGTTGAGAAGCTATAGAAAGAGACTTCAAAATTCAGCACAAAAAATTATGTCCTGCACCATGTTTAATTCAGAAGGCAGATTAGCATATATCTTAATGATGATTTATAAGGAGTCTAACAAGGGGAGATTTGTAAATGAAACACAGGAGAACCTTTCTGTTAGGTGTGGAGTATCTAGGCAGACTGTATCAACTATTTTAAATAACTGGAAAAGATCTGAAGTTGTAAATGTATATAGAGGAAAAATCGAAATAACAAATATGGAAGCACTAACTGACATATTACTTAATGGAGCAAAATCATAATTTTGCTCTTTTTATTTTTCATCCTTAATTAAAAATGGCAGGGGTAGCAGGATTTGAACCTGCGATACAGGAGTCAGAGTCCAGTGCCTTACCGCTTGGCGATACCCCTAAGATACATGATAGAACTTATACTGCCACTTTAATGATAGATATATGTTACATTAATATTCTATCATTAAAGGGCTATAGATAATATATATTATTGAAAATATTGGATATTTCTATAGGTGAGTATTTATTTATTGGAAAATATAATTGATATATTGTTTAAATCTTTTCAAATCAATAAAAATTAGGTAAACTAAAATAGACTTTAAAAAAGAGGGGACGATTAAGGATGGATTATAATAAGTTAAGTTTAGAGCTGCATGCTCAGAATCAAGGGAAAATTGAAATTGTTTCAAAAATAAAGGTTGAAAATAGAGAAGATTTAAGTACGGCATATACACCAGGGGTTGCAGAACCTTGTAGAAAGATAGCAGAGAACAAAGAAGAGGCATATACATATACTTCAAAGTCAAATTTAGTTGCAGTTGTTACAGATGGAACTGCAGTTTTAGGTCTTGGAGATATAGGTCCAGAGGCTGCAATGCCCGTAATGGAAGGAAAGGCTATTCTATTTAAGGAATTTGCTGACGTTAATGCTTTCCCTATATGCCTGGATACAAAGGATACTGAAGAGATAATTAAGGCAGTAAAATATATAGCTCCAACTTTCGGAGGAATAAATTTAGAAGATATATCAGCACCAAGATGTTTTGAGATAGAGAGAAGATTAAAGGAAGAACTAGACATCCCAGTATTCCATGATGACCAGCATGGTACCGCAATAGCTGTATCCGCAGGTTTAATAAATGCTTTAAAGCTTGTGGGGAAAAAATTTGAAGAAGCTAATGTAGTTATTAATGGTGCTGGTTCAGCAGGGATTTCTATATGTAAGCTTTTAATGATGCAAGGCATAGGAAATGTGGTTTTAGTGGATAGGAATGGAGCTTTAGCTAAGGGTGAAGAGTGGATGAATGATGCTCAAAAGGAAATGGCTGAGGTGACTAATAAAAAAAATGAAAGAGGTCTGTTGACAGAAATAATAAAAGGAAAAGATGTATTCATTGGAGTTTCAGCACCCAATGTTGTTACAGCTGAAATGATAAGCTCTATGGCTAAAGATTCCATAGTTTTTGCTATGGCAAATCCAACACCAGAAATCATGCCCGAAGAAGCTATTAAAGGTGGCGCTAGAGTTGTTGCAACTGGAAGAAGTGATTATCCAAATCAAATTAACAATGTACTTGTATTCCCAGGAATATTCAGAGGTGCGTTAGATGTAGGAGCAACGGATATTACCGAGGAAATGAAGATTGCTGCGGCGAGAGCTATAGCAAGTATTGTCAAAGAAGAAGAACTTAAAGAGGATTATGTAATTCCAGGAGCCTTTAACCATGAAGTAGCAAAGGTTGTAGCAGAAGAAGTTGGAAGAGTGGCAAGAGAGTTAGGCATAACAAGAGTAGATAATTAAAAGTAATAAAGAAAGAGGGTAAATCTTCACAGATTTAGCCTCTTTCTTTAGGTAAATGTCTCAATTTAGTATTTAGATATTTCTAGTTAATATATAAGTACTTCTTTAAAGCAATTTGCTTAGCTGCTAAAAAGTTCATAATAAATATTAGCTTTATTTACTCCAAGCTCAAGAAGATGACTCTCAACTGATTTCATAAAAGGTGGAGGACCACATAGATAAAAATCAGAATTAAGGTTTATATTTTCTTTAAGGAACTCTTTTGAAATATAGCCCTTATAGTTATAATCTACAGATTCCTTATCTTCAGCTAAAGGTGAAGAGTAGAACACTGTATTTTTTATTCCATTTAAGTTGGCAATGTTTTCAATATCCTCTTTAAAGGGATGAACTGAGGAATTCTGAACTGCTTGTATGAAATGAATGTTATTTCTTGTAGAAGATTCAGCATAAAGCATTGAAAGTAAAGGTGTTATGCCAATACCACCAGAAATAAGAACGGTATCATTAGTTTTGTTTTTTATGGTGAATAGCCCTGTAGGAACCATTGCTTCAATTGAATCGCCAATTTTTAGATTTTCATGAAGGTAGGGACTAATTAAACCACCTTCAATTTTTTTTACACTTATTCTATAAGTGTATTCATTTGGAAACATTGATAAACTATAGGTTCGAAGTACATCTTTATATTTTGGATCATTTGTTTTAATTTTAAAGGGTAAAAATTGTCCAGGAGTATGCTTAACAAGCTTTCCACCATCTTTTGCTTTAAAGTAAAAGGATGTTATACCTGGACATACAGGTACCTTATCTACTAAAATTAATTCTCTAAAATTGGTCCATGCTGTATTAGTCATTTTAATTCTCCTTTCAAAAAATTATTATATAATAATAATTATCCACAATTTGAATAGGAAGTCAATAGATGTCATTACAAAATATGTATATAGTAAAAATATATTTCATTATATAAAAAAGGTGTTGGAAGATACCAACACCTAAAATTTTATTAAGCTATTTCATTTATATCGTCTACGCCTTCTGAATCATAATCATTCCAAGCTTCAGTATTTGTAAGTCCTGGAACAGATGAAGCTTTAAACACTGGGTCTTTTCCAGCTTTTAATTGAACACTGTAATCTTCCAGAGCTGCTATTGCATATTTTGCTAAGAATAATATAGCTATAAGGTTTATTACAGCCATAAGGGCCATGAATAAGTCTGCCATTGCCCAAACTATATCAATAGAAGCTAATGCACCACTGAATACTGTTAAGACAACAAATGCTCTGAAAGAGTTAAGAACAACTTTACTCTTTGTTATAAATTCTAAGTTTGCTTGTCCATAGTAGTAGTTACCAACAATAGAACTGAAGGCAAATAAGAATGTACATATTGCTAAGAAGTAAGTTCCAGCCATTCCGATTTGTGAGCTTAAAGCACTTTGAGTAAGCTCTATACCAGTTAATTCAGTTCCAGCATAGTTTCCAGAGATTAATACTATGAAGGCAGTACATGTACAAATTACGATTGTATCAGTGAAAACACCTAAAGTTTGAGTTAATCCTTGCTTTACTGGGTGAGAAACTGTTGCTGTAGCAGCTGCGTTTGGAGCACTCCCCATACCAGCTTCATTAGAAAATAATCCTCTTTTTATACCTTGCATAACAGTGAAACCAAGTCCACCAGCAGCAAATTGCTGAATCCCAAAGGCATTTTCAAAAATTAATTTAAAGATACCAGGTAAAGCTTTAAGGTTGATTAATATTACAAATACTGCAATTAAAATATAAGCAGTAGCAAATATAGGAACAATTACTTCAGATACTTTAGCTACTCTCTTAACCCCACCAAAGATTACGGTAGCAGTTAATATAGCTAAGATAATTCCCATCACTGTCGGGTTTATATTAAATGCATTTGTAAATGCAAGAGTGGTTGTATTAGATTGTGCAGCGTTGAATACTATTCCAAAGCATACAGTTGTTAATACGGCAAAGATAGCACCAAGCCATCTCATTCCAAGTCCTCTTTCAATGTAATAAGCAGGACCACCAAGGAAGTTACCTTCATTATCTTTTGTTTTATATATTTGAGCTAAAGTACTTTCTACGAAGCTTGAAGCACCGCCAATAAGAGCGATAAGCCACATCCAAAAAACTGCACCAGGACCACCAGCAGCTACTGCCATAGCAACACCAGCAATGTTTCCTGTACCAACTCTTGAAGCGGTACTAATACAGAATGCTTGGAAAGAAGATACCCCATCTTTTTCTTTTTTATCATTTGGCTTTAGTAGTCTAAACATTTCCTTTAGGTATCTAAATTGAACAAATTTTGTTTTGAATGTGAAGTATAAACCAGCACCTATAAGTAATGCTATTAAGACATATGACCACATGAAGGTATTAAGCTTGTCTACAATTGTCGTTAGTAATTCCATAATTCATCCCCTTTTCGTAATTAATATTTTTTGTCCGAATATCCCAAATATTTATAAGACTACTATAAATTTGAAATAAAGTCAAAAACACTCAAAAACACGAATGTTCGAATATATTATTTATATAGTATACAGTTTTATGCATAAAATCAAGGGTAATATGCATTTAACTTAATAAAAGTTTAAGAAAACCATATCATTTTGCTGATATATAGCAAAATCTCCAATATATGATCTGTAATAGAACACATATTGGAGATTTCGATTTAAAACATCTTAAGTTTTAAGTTTGAATTCATGTAAACATCTTTTGCAAGTTACTGTAATTCTGCCTTTGTGTCTTGGGAGTCTTAATTTTTGACTGCACCTAGGACATTTAACTATTTTGAAGTCTTTTTTTTCATTAAACCATTTTGATATTTTTGAAAATATCGGTGCTAAATCACTAAAATGAAATATTGGAAGATAATTAGGAAGTGCACGGTTAAATTTACCTAAAAATTTATTGGCATGAATACAAAAACTTTTTAGCTCCTGATCTCTTTTTGATATATTTTTTGAAAAAACTCTATAAAGTGCAAGAATTAAAATGATAGAAGCTACGATTCTTGTAAAATAGAATAAATTAAAAAAAGATGATACTAGAATTAAAAATATTGATAATAAATCAAGTCCATAACTATCATTTAGAAAATTCATTTTACCACCTCATACCTTAAGCTTTGTATTAATTATAGCTTATATCAAATTCCTATTCAAAGAATTTTCTAAAACAGTTTTATAAATAATTTATGAAGTTTATCAATTCTTACGAAATTCTTTCATTTATTAAGAAAAATATAGAGTTTCTTACATCTTTATTACAAATTACGGAAATCTATTTTCAATGCTAGAGAAATACTTTATGCTGAATTTAGTAAAAATGATGAGGTGAGAAAATGTCTAAAGTTTTAGAACTGAAAAATGTTAGTAAAATTATAGGGAAACGTAAAATCGTTGAGAATATTAATTTTGATATAAATTCTGGCGAGATTTTTGGTTTTTTAGGACCTAATGGTGCAGGAAAAACAACCACAATTAAAATGATAACTGGACTTTTAAAAATTGATGAAGGTGAAATTCTTATAAATGGTAAAAATGTAAAAACTAATTTTGAAGAAGCGCTTTCTTCTGTTGGTGGAATTATTGAGAATCCTGAGATGTATGGATATTTATCTGGAAGAGATAATCTTGAAATCTATGGAAGAATGCATGGTCAAGTTTCAAAGGATAGAATTAATGAGGTTATAAATTTAGTTAAGCTTGATAATCGTATAGATGATAAAGTGAAAAAGTATTCTCTGGGCATGAGACAAAGATTAGGACTTGCACAGGCATTACTTCATAGTCCAAAGCTTTTAATTCTGGATGAGCCTACTAATGGACTAGACCCAGTAGGAATTAAGGAGCTTCGTGATACCTTAAGAGAACTTGCTGAAAAAGAGGGCTTAGCAGTATTAGTATCAAGTCATCTTTTAAGTGAGATGGAATTGATGTGTGATAGATTTGGTATTATTGATAGTGGAAAAATTATTGATATGAAGACTATGAAGGATATCAGAAATCAAGAGAATTCTTCAAAAAAAATATATGAGATAGAAGTTGATAACGGTGGAAAAGCATTTGCTGCATTAGAAGATGCAAGTAAAGCTGAGGGCTTTAAGGTTGAAGCTACAGTTGATAGAAATATAGTTAGAGTTAATTTAACTAAAGATCATGTTGCATTATTAAATAGAATATTAGTTAAGGCAGATGTTTTAGTTTACACTATTTGTCCGGTAGAAAATACTCTTGAAGATGAGTTTATGAAGATTACAACTGGATCAAAGAGTCAAATTAGGTAAGGAGAGAGCTATGGGTAAGATTTTTGGATTAATAAAAAATGAATGGATAAAACAATATAAGAAAATTAGTGTTAAGATAATTTTAGTACTAATCCTTGTAGCTAGTATTGCAGCACCTTTTTTACTTAAGTTTTTCAACAGCAATAATAATGATTTAAAGTGGTCAATGGAGAGTTATGAGAATCAGTTAGAATGGTTACAAGTAGAAAGAGATGGCGTTGATACTGCTGCAAAAAATGCTCAAATAAATAAGGATATAATTCAAGTTGAAATAGATTCATTTAACCTTAGAATGGAAAAGAAGATAAGCTGGAGTGACTGGAGAGATACTATAATAGGCGATATGCAGTATAAGCAGAATATGGTTATAATGCTTAACGGTATTAAATCGGGATTAAAAGGTTCAGACCTTACAAATAACATTTATAGAATTGATCCAATTAGCTTAGATGAGTACTATGAACTATCATCAGAAGAGCTACAAAAAGAGATTGATAAGTTTACTAATGAAGCAGCAGAATTAAAAAATACAATTGAAAACAATGATTATATGGCATACTTGTCTGGAGTTATAAAGTCTACTGAAAAAGATATTGAAGACAGTAAGAAAACCATAACGACCTTAGAGGCAGACTTAGCTAAAGATAAGGAAAATAAAGAAATACCTTTAGAGATAGAGGCATTAAAAAAATCAATAGGAACTCAAGAAGAACTTTTAAAGGCTTATAAATATAAATTTGATAACAATATTGTATATGATGCAAAAGATTGGAAACACAATACGGTAGAACACATAAAAATGTCTATAGAAGCTAAGAATGAACAGCTATTAACAGAAGAGGCTTTTAAACAGCAGTATAGCTGGGAAATAAATAGACAAGGATATACTTATGAAAAGTACCAAGCAGATAGAGAAGAGAGAATAGCAAAGGCAGAGGAAAGCTTAACTTTAGATTGGTACAGCTTAGAAAATAATATTCCTCAGGTTCAATTTATCAAAGATGCAAGAAATTCATTAAATGAAACTTATTTATTCTATGTAACAATAGCAATATTATTATGCATAATTATTGGTGGTGGGATAGTTTCTTCAGAGTACTCTACAGGTACAGTAAGACTTCTTATGATAAGACCAGTTTCTAGATGGAAGATATTATTCTCAAAATTAGCAGCAGTATTTATTATGGGATATGGGGCAATGTTTACAGCCTTCTTATTAAATATAGTTTCAAGTGGGATAGCACATGGATTTGGAACATTAGGTACTCCTATGCTAGCTCTTAAAGATGGGGTAGTAGTACATCAAAACTTTATATTATCCCTTATTCCAAATCTTATGTTTGCAAGTATTAGTTTAATCTTTATTATTGCAGTGGTATTCTTCTTCTCAACGGTAGGAAGAAATACAGCACTTGCAGTAGGGCTTACAATGGTAGGATTCTTAGGAAGCATGCCGGCAGCACAAGTTGCAGCAAACTTAAAAATGACTTGGATTGGTTCAACTTTCCTTCCATATGTAAACTTAACAACTTTTGCTGGTGGTGAATCTTGGGTATTACAATCACTTGAGCAAATGGGTGTTACATTAAATGCAACAATGGGGGCTGTTCAGTTATTAGTAATAGCCGTAGTATTAACAGTTATATCATTTGTTGTATTTACTAAAAGAGATGTTACTAACTAAATTAGAAATTTAAAATTAAAAATTATTGGGAGCTGTATCTTAATGAAGTTTTTATACTTTATTAAGATACAGCTCTATTTTTGTATATATTAATATATGCAGTTTGGTATGTAAATTAAGCAACTTAGTAAAAAGAGGTTGTTTGAGAAAATTTACAATAATATACTATAAATATAGGGCAAGGAGGGGAGGACTTTTATGAAGGTAACGATAAATGAGTCAGAGACTCTTGAGGAGATTGAAATAGTAGTTAATTGTAAGCGGGTTGATGAAAATTTATTAAAGATGATTGCAGCTATTAGAGGTTTCGATAGAAAAATTACCGGAACTAAGGATGGAAAGCTCTTTGTTTTAGAGGTTGATGATATATATTATTTTGAATCAGTGGATAAGAAGACTTTCATGTATATGGATAAGGATGTATATGAAAATACAATGAGGTTATATGAGCTTGAGGAGAAGTTTTCCAATTCAGATTTTTTCAGGGCATCAAAGTCTACAATTATTAACTTAGCAAAGGTGAAAGTAATTACACCTGTCTTTGGAGGCAAGCTTGAGGTTATTTTAGAGAATGATGAAAAGTTAATGGTATCAAGGCAGTATGTACCGTTATTAAAGAGTAAGTTGGAATTTTAGGAGGGGTAAAAAATGAGGTCATTTCTTATAAATAGTTATGAGATAAAAAAACTATGTTGTTTGTTTTTTTCTGGAGAAGTAATTTTATATGCATGTGTAGCTCCATTTATTGGACAGACAAGTATAAGTCTTTCTCTAGTTTGGCAGATGGTTGTGATTTCAATTATAATGACAATTTTACAATATGTAATTTACACCTTTGATTTTATGGGTAAGGTACCAAGAATAATTAAGGTATCAATACACTATCTATTATTAGTTGGAATAGGATATTTATTTGCAAGCTTATTTAAGTGGTTTGATTTATCAAATATAAAGTATGTTGCAATTGCTTTAATTATTTTTACAGTTTCTTTCGTAATGATAGCTGGAAGCATAGGGTTATATAGTAAATTAACAGGTGAGGAATTTAATGAAAAATTAAAGGTATATAAAGAATTAAAATCTAAGAGTGAGGTGTAATACTTATGAACGCAGTGGAAATTAGAAATCTTACAAAGACCTATGGAAAAGCTAGAGGAGTAGATAGCATAAGTTTTTCAATTAAAGAGGGAGAAATTTTTGGTTTTATTGGACCAAATGGAGCTGGAAAATCTACAACTATAAGGACTCTTTTGGCTTTAATTCATCAAAACAGCGGTGAAGCCTTAATTTTTGGAAAAGAAGCTTCAAAGCATCCAGAAATATTAGAGCAGGTTGGATATCTTCCATCGGAGGTGTTTTATTATGATAATATGAAGGTTATTGATTTATTAAAGTATTCAGCTAGTTTTTATAAAAAGGATTGTACCAAGAGGATGATGGAGCTCTCTGAATTACTTCAATTAGATTTGAATAGGAAGATTGAAGATTTATCCTACGGTAATCGTAAAAAAGTTGGGATTGTTCAAGGCCTTATGCATGAGCCAAAACTTATTATTTTAGATGAGCCTACAGGGGGATTAGACCCATTAATGCAGCAGACCTTCTTTAAGTTATTAAGGGAAGAAAATGAAAAGGGGGCTACGGTTTTCATGTCTTCTCATATCTTAAGTGAAGTGGAAAAGCTTTGTGACAGAGTTGCAATAATAAAAGAAGGCAAAATTATTGCATTAGAAAGCATTACGACTTTAAAAGAAAAGAATCATAAGAGGGTTCACTTAGAGTTAAATACAGGAATTGATGAAGAAGTACTTAAATTAAGTGGAATAACCGATGTTGAGATTGATGGTAAAAACTGCTCCTTCTTATATGCAGGAAATATAAATGGTTTAATAAAGTTATTGAGCAGTATTGATTTAAAGAATGTTAGTCTTGGTGAACCAGAGCTTGAGGAGATCTTTTATCATTACTATGAAAAGGAGGAGTAGTGGTATGAATGTATTTCGTTATGAGTTCAAAAGCAGCCTTAAATCTATGCTTTATTGGTTTTGCACCACAATTTTAATTACCTTAATATTTCTTTTAATGTTTTCGTCTTTTAAAGAAGAATCAAAAACTGTTCTTGCTTTATTTGAAGGATTTCCACCAGAAGTTCTTAAATCCTTTGGGTTTGACCCAGTTAAGTTTTTTGAGATAGAAGGTTATTTGTCTTTTTTATTCATGTATATTTTAATTTGTGTTGGACTTCAATCAGTTAATTTATCACTTGGAATCTTCTCTAAGGAGAAGCGATTTAAAACCTTTGACTTTATTCTTACAAAACCTAAGAAGCGAAGTTCTATTTTTGGCTGGAAGGCTCTATGTGTACTGGCATATATAGTTTTAAATACAATTTTATATACAATTGCTCTGATAATTATGATTTCAATAGTTGCAAAGGAAGGATATGATTTTAACTATATAATGCTTTTGAGTGTTGCGATATTGCTTACGCAGCTAATACTAGCTTCTGTTGGAGCTTTTTTAGGAGTAATATTACCTAAGGTTAAATCAGTAAGTTCTATAGCAACTATATTGGTGCTAGGACTTTACATTGTTCAGATTGTAGAGAACTTTTTAGAAAGCAGTACAATTAAATATATAAACCCCTTTGGCATGTATGATTCTATGGAGATTTTAAAAAGTAGTTCTATATCAGGTGTTAGTTATGGTGTAGGAATTGGTATGATAATAATTTTTACTGGAATCAGTGCTTTAATGTATGTTAAAAAAGATATTCATGTAAGTTAGGGGGAGTGAAGATGAATGTGTTTAAAAGAGAAGTTAAAGGAAGTGTTAAGGCTTTATTTATATGGGCTATAGTAATAATAGTTTTTATTGCAGCTGGATTATATAAATATACAGGCTTTGATGCTAGTGGTATGGACATATCTGTTTTAATGGATAGTATGCCCAAAATGGTTTTAGCTGTATTTGGATTTTCAACTTTTGATTTAAATAAGGCTACAGGATTTTATGGAATTATATTTCAATATATAGTGCTGATGGGTGGTTTTTTTGCAGCGCATATAGGCTTTAATACCTTAGTTAAAGAGGAAAGAGATAATACTACGGAATTTTTAATGGTTAAGCCTATTTCAAGGAGAAGGATACTATTAGAAAAGCTTCTTGCTAATATTGTAGAGATTTTAATATTTACAGCAGTTTCTTTTATAGCATCTGTTATTGGTTTGAAGCTTCTTATACCGAAGGAGAATTTAATTAATGTTATTGTTAATCTTCACTTAGGGTTAATTATGGTTCAGCTGCTTTTGATGACCATGGGATTGTTTGTAGCATCCATATTAAAGAAGACGAACAAGGTATCAAGTATCATAATGAGTACTGTATTTGTCTTTTATGTTTTTAGCGTTTTAATAGATTTCAATGATTCTTTTGAGTTTTTAAGAATTATATGTCCATTTAAATATTTTAACGCTGCAGAAATAATCGGTGGAGAGAACTTGAGTTTAGTTTATAGTATTATTGCTTTAGTTGGCGTAATAATCTTTACTTCACTTAGTATTCCTTCCTACGAGAAACGAGATTTAAATATATAAAAAATAAACCAAGAAAGCTGAAAGTAAGATTATACTTTCAGCTTTCTTGATTAGTGTGAGGCTATTTCAGTTTTAAGAATCTTATCACTATGCTTATATAATATCAAGGCGGTAAGTACTACAAAACCTTGAGTTACTGGCATTGCCAACCAAACACCATTTAAGTTGAAAATTAATGGCAGAATCAGCATACATAGCGGAGTTATGGCAAGGGGTTCTAAGTATACAAGAATAGATGCATAGTTAGCATGTTGTATTCCATAGAAATAAGCAGATGAGGTTCTAGAAATTGCCATTAGTGGGAAAGCTACCGTAAATATAGGTAAAGAATTAGCTATTATTACTGAGGCTTCAGCAGATGCTCCAAATATTTGTGGAATTGTTGTTTTCATGGCAATAATAATAGCTCCAGTAACAATACCAATTATCACGGCAAGATTGATAGTTTTTCTACGGATATAATGAATAATATCTAACTGTTTTGCACCTTTATAATAACTGATTAGTGGTTGAGAACCATCACCAACCCCTTGAACTAAAAGCTGTGCAGTTGACATTACATAGGATAAAACGGCATAGGCAGCAACAGCGATATTCCCACCATATTTAATACATTGCCAGTTAGCAAATATTATTATAATAGAAGGGGAAAGGGATAGTCCCAAAGGAGATAAACCTATTCTAAAGATCTTAGTAACTATAGATAAATCTAATTTATATTTTTTAAAATCTATTCGGTTTTTTTTGTTAAACATAATGAATATTGAAGCTATTACAACTAGAGCCTGACCAGTTACAGTTGCAAGGGCAGCACCAGCCATACCCATGTTTAAGGAAATGATGAGTATATAATCTAAAACTATATTGGTAACAAAGCCTAAAATCATTATTACCATGGCAAACATTACATGTCCCATGTTTCTAAGAAGTGGAGTAAAACCCGTTCCAAGAAGCTGAAAAATACTACCCAAAACGAAGATTTTGCAATAAATCAGTGCGGCATCATATACCTCATCTGCTGCACCAAGCATTCTTAAAATAGGACCTATAAAAGAATAAATTATAATAGTTAATGCAAGTGCTGCAATGATTAATAACACAATAGTGTTTCCACGAGCAAGCTTTGCATTATTTTCTTGATTTCTACCAAGATAGTTTGACATTACTACTGAACCACCAATACCGATACCTGTACCAATGGCAAGGATTAGAGCTGCTATTGGCCATGCTATATTTATTCCAGCAAGACCAGCATCACCAACTGCCTGTCCAATAAAGAGCCCATCAACAAGGCAATAGATTCCTGAAAGCAGGCAGGTAAACATTGATGGAATAACATATTTCCAAAACTTTTTATTAATGCTTTTATCCATACTTTAAACCTCTCTTATATTTATTTATATAAATTGATTTCAAAAAATTACGCCACTAAACATGATAAACTATATGGTTACTGTATAGTCAAGATATTTTTTGATTTAATAACGACCAATAATCAGTAAATGCAGATTTATATTGAATAAAGTGAAATTGTTAAAAATATACTAAAACCTGTAAAAATAAACTATAATATTAGTAAATAGGGTTATTGATATAGGTTAATTTTCGATTTTAAGGAGGACGGTATGGGGGAAAGTTTAAATAAAATAAATGTAGCGGAATTAAAGAAAGAGTATAGAAATAAATGGTGGCGTATGTCAAATTCGTTAGAAGTTCCTTTAAAAGAAAGCAGTTATTTAAAAAAGAAAAACACAGAAAAAAAGTTTGAAAAATTAGTGGATGAAGTAATTGAGCATATTAACTCTTTTCCAGAAGAGATTGAAAAGAGAGAACAGTGGAAGAGCGAAGGACAGAAAAAACTTGAAAAGAGTATACAAGGATTTGAAGGATTTGAGTTAGGTTCAGTTGATGAAAAAATGAAGATGCAATTTATAGATACTACTAAGGAATTTATAAGGGAGTGTAAAAAATTTGATAAAGATATTTCTTATGGAGACATTGGGCAGGCAATGAGAAATGTTTGGATAATAAGCATTCTGCAAAAGACTTTTGGAAAGGATATAAAGTTTAGTATGGCAAGCTTTGGGTATAGTATGTTGTACCCGTATTCAGATAATTATTTAGATAATCCTGAGATAACAATAGAAGAGAAGAAAAAATTTAATGAAAGATTTTACAGACGATTATTAGGTGATGAATTAAGGGCTAATAGTGAACATGAGAATCAAATTTTTCAGCTCATAGAAAGAATTGAACAAGTATATGATAGAAGGTCATTTGAAAAGGTATATGAGAGTCTTCTCATAATATTTGAAGGTCAGAGGAAAAGTTTAATTCAACAAGAAGGGATAAGTAATCCTTATGAAAAGGATATGCTTGATATTTCAATTGAAAAAGGTGGTGCTTCTGTCATTGCAGATGGATACCTTATTGAAGGAGACTTAACAGCGGAAGAGGAAAACTTCTCTTTTGGATATGGTTTTTTGCTTCAATTGTGTGATGATCTTCAAGATGTAAAAGAAGATAAAGAAAATAATCATATGACGGTGATGTCACAGCTGGCAGGGAGGTATGAGTTAGATAATATTGTTACAAAACTAATTAATTTAACAATTGAAGTGGTTAAGGAAGCTAGCTGCTTTAGGTGTGAAAATGAAGAGTTGGTGAAAAAGTTGATTATAGATAATTGTGTATTAATGATTATATTCGCTGCAGCTATGGCGAAAGAATACTTCTCAAAGAGTTATATTAAGGAAATAGAAAAGTACCTTCCATTTACAATGGGGTATATTGAAAAATTAAAGAGTCGTATGAGGAGTAAGTTTAAGTCTATAGAAAGAACTTATTATGATTTGGATATTGAAGAGGTTGTTTATTACTTGTTGTCATAGAGCTAAAGGTAATTAACAATAAGGTCCTACTAATAAATGCAGAATCATTGCGGAAAATGACGAAAGATGTTATTATATTAACGTCTTTTTTTTCTGCCATTGGCAATTTAGGAGGAACAAAATGATTTTTGTTATATATATTTTACTTGCGCTTGGAGTTATTGTTTTTTCAGTGAAGCTTTCCTTTTACGTGGATGAGCTTGACAAGAAAACTAATGTTTCAGGAGCTTTTTTAGGTGGTGTCATGCTTGCAGCAGTGACATCCTTACCAGAATTGTTTACAAGCATTGCATCAACTATATTTTTAGATGAGGTTAATTTAGTATATGGTAATATTTTGGGGAGTAATATTTTCAATTTGACTATATATGGATGTTTAGTACTGGCTAGTACGAAGGCATTTAACAAAGCTAAGGTTACATCTAGTCACAGAAATACGTTAAAGCTGTTACTTATAATGTATGGAATAATTTTTACTGCTAATCTTATTGATAGAGATTTTACATTCTTTGGAGTTAGCTTTTTTTCTATAGCAATATTAGTGCTTTATTTAAAAGGGGCTAAGAAAATGTCTATTGATGAAAGTTCAGAGGGCGAGGAAAAAGCCTCTAGCAAGTTAACAGTGAAGCAGATTTTAATTCGATTTACATTTTTAAGTGTTGGGCTAATTATATGCTCTATATGTATAACTATGGTCACAGATGAAATAGCTAGGCAGCTGAACCTTGGAGTTACCTTGGCTGGAGCTCTTCTGTTAGGAATAGCAACTTCGCTTCCAGAACTGACTTCATCAATTACGTTAGTAAAAAAAGGGAACTTTAATGCTATGACTGGAAATATACTTGGAAGTAACTTATTTAACTGTGGAATATTATTTCTAGTAGATATTATGTATATTAAAGGGTCTTTATATCAGTCATCTACTCAACAAGGATTTTTATTAATTATTTTTGGATTTATTTGTACAATAGTAACCTATGGAATGTTGAAGATTAAATATGAATTAGGAAAGACAACGGAGAATACTAAGGGGAGTTCAATTCCATATGCTTTAGCAAGTTTGACAATTGTTTTAAGTTATATAACTTATGTTACAATGTCAATATAAAAGGGCTGTTCATTTGAACAGCCCTTTTGTATTAAGGAAATATTATGTGGTTGCATTATCTTTAAGCTGGTCTTTAACTAATCCTGCGAATTCCAGGTGGGATGCAGATGAAGCATTGATATTTGGGTAAATAGAACCAGTAGAAATATCTTCATCTAAAGTTTCAGCTAAATTAGATTTTGGAAACTTTAAGATGAAAGTACTACCAACCCCTAATTGACTGTCTAGAGTAACTTCACCACCATGTAAGGTCATTAAGGATTTTACTAAAGAGAGTCCAATACCACTACCGCTCATATTGTTGTTAGGTGACAGTGAGCCTTGAACGAATCTATCAAAGATATTCCTTTGGGTTTCTTCGTCAATTCCCGTACCAGTGTCTTTAATTGATACAAAAACGAAGGTGTCGTCGTCATATAGCTTCACAGAGATTTTACCACCGTCAGGGGTGAATTTTAAAGCGTTAGAAAGCAGGTTTAAGATAATTCGCTCCAGCTTTTCTTCGTCTAATGCAAGAATCATTTCTTCAAAGTCAGTATCAAAGGATAGAGCTATTCCTTTTGAATTCATAAAATCAACCAAGGAGTCTATGATACCTTCTACAGTAGTAACAATATCAAGGTTTCTAATACTAAGGCTGAACTTTGCAGCATCAATTTTGGAGATATCTAAAACATTATTTAATAATCGTGTAAGTCTGATTGAATTTAATTTTATAGAAGTTATGTATTTTTCAGCTTTATTATAATCAATATTTTTATTCTGAAATTGTTTTTCTAAAAGCTGTTCACTACTATAAATAATATTTAAGGGTGCCTTTAGATCATGAGAAATATTTATAAAAAAATCAGTAATATATTTTTCGTGCATTTTAAGTTTCTCGTTTGACTCATCCCTATCATCAATTGCTGTTAACAGCATTATATATGTATTGTAGACTTTTTTTGATGAATTATGTTTAATCATTGAATATACAAAGGCTAGTAAGTTTGCAAATACAATACTAAAAAGCATGATATTTAGCATATATCCTTTCGGAAGTCGAAGAGCTAAGTGAAACATAAATATAATAGTAAGTGGAAGGTATAGAATAACACTTTCTATGGTTTTTAATGAAAAAAATACACAATTTGAAAGTACATATGTAGGATATATAATTAGTCCGAAGCGACAATCTTTACTGAATACGGCAATCATGGTGTGCAGAATGAAAACTGGAAGTAAATATGATATAAAAAATATTCGATTTAAACTGTAGGATTGCGTATTTCCAAAAAATAAGAATAGCAAGTATGAAGTGAACCATAAACCTAAGTAGGCTGTAAGAATTAATATTATGGGATTGTATTTTATATTAACAAGATTTAAATTTATAACAGCAATATAAGAAATGCATGAAATTAAATCTACCATGCAAAGAGCAAAGCAAGAGCGTAAATTGTATTTACATTCATACAATTCAAAGGTCATGTTTTTAGATGGCTTAACATTAATTAAGGATTCCATTTCATCCCTCCTACAAAGTATTCATTAGAAATCATCTAAAATAAATATTTCAACTAAAATTATACCATAAAAAGGTAAAAACATAAACATAAAATGTAAAAAAGACGAAAATTTAAAGAGTATTGCGAAAATTGTATGCAATATGTACAAGTAGAGCTCTACATGATACTATAATGATAGATAAAAAAATAACAAAGTTTTTGTTTAAGTTAATTTAAACTATATTGTAATACTTTATGTATGGGGGAGAAAATATGAAAAAGCTAAAACTAATGACCATGGCATTAGCAGCAGTTATGAGTATATCTATGCTTGCTGGATGTACTGCTAAGTCAGATGATGGAAACAAAGGAAAAGAAGAAAGTTTAAAGGCTGATATTGTTGTTATTGGAGCTGGTGGAGCTGGTATGACAGCTGCAATACAGGCGGTTCAAGATGGAGCAACAAATGTTGTTATACTTGAAAAAATGCCTCAAACAGGAGGAAATACTATTCGTACTACAGGTGGTATGAATGCAGCAGCAACAGAGCTCCAAAGTAAAGAAGGAATAGAGGATTCAGTAGAATTAATGGTTGAAGATACGATGAAGGGCGGAAAAGACCTTAATGATGCTGAATTAGTTAAGGTATTAGCAGAGAACTCATCAGATGCTGTAAAATGGGTAAATGAAAATGGTGGGGATTTATCTGAAGTTGGAATGTTTGGAGGAGCAAGTGTTAAGCGTATCCACAAGCCAGAAGGTGGTGCCGCTGTAGGACCAATGCTTGTTCAAATGTTAAATGAGAATATAGAGGAATTAAATATACCTGTAATGCTGGAAACAGAAGCAGAACAGATTGTTGTTGAAGATGGTAAAATAGTAGGGGTTAAAGCTAGTAATGAAGAAGGAGAATTTACAATAGATTGTAAATCAGTTGTTTTAGCAACAGGAGGATTTGGTGCTAATGCAGATATGGTAGTTGAATATAAAGAAGACCTTAAGGGCTTCGGAACTACTAACCATGCTGGTGCAACAGGAGACGGAATAAAGATGGCTAAGGAACTTGGGGTTGAATTAGTTGATATAGAGCAGATTCAAACACACCCAACAGTTCATCCAGAGACTCAAACTATGTACACAGAAGCAGTTAGAGGAAATGGAGCAATATTAGTTAATAAAGATGGTAAGAGGTTTATAGATGAACTTCAAACTCGTGATGTAGTATCAGAAGCAATTCTTGCTCAGCCAGACGGAGTATCTTATATTGTTTTTGATCAAAAGGTAAGAGATGGATTAAAAGCTATAGAAAAATACATTTCTGCTGGAATAATCTTTGAAGCAGATACAATTGAAGGTTTAGCAGAGCAAATAGGTGTTGATGCTGCAGCTTTAACTGAAACTATGAGCACTTATGCAGCTGCTGCAGAGTCAGGAACAGATGCTGAATTTGGAAGAACTTCAATGGAGGAGACATTAACTACTCCTAAATATTATGCAGGTTTATGTGCTCCAGCAATTCACCACACTATGGGTGGAGTTAAGATAAATACTAGCACAGAAGTATTAAAAGAAGATGGAACTGCTATTACAGGTTTATTTGCAGCAGGTGAGGTTACTGGTGGAGTACACGGTGCCAATAGATTAGGTGGAAATGCTGTAACTGATATAGTTGTATTTGGACGTATAGCAGGAACAAATGCTGCAAAATATGTTGCAGATAATGGCGGACACACAGAAGCTACAATAAAGGTTGAAAAAGAAGAAGAAACTGCAGCTCCAGAGGTTGATGGTGGATACAAGGATGGAGTTTACACTGGAACAGGTAAAGGAAACGGTGGAGATGTGACTGTAGAGGTTACTGTAGAAGGTGGAAATATAGTTAAGGTTGAATTAACAGACCATAAAGAAACTCCAGGTATTTACGAAGGTGCTGAAACAGCAGTGGTAAATGAAATAATAAAAACACAATCAACAGAGGTTGATTCAGTAACAGGAGCTACACTAACAAGTGAGGCTATTAAAAATGCAGTTGCAGAAGCTGTAAAGGAAGCTAAATAGTATAAACATTAAAGTGAAACACATGAAAGCAAATAGAGTTTTCATGTGTTTTTTATTTTTCGGAAAGAACGAAAAATGAAGATATTTTAAGCAAATAGAAAGTTGAGTGAAATAATCGGATATAAAAGCAGAACAATGTAATTGAAAATTATTATCATTTAATATATGATAATTACAAGGTGAAAACAATTATCAATTAAAAATAAAAATCAGTAAAGAATAGTAGATTACATAATTAACCTTATAGGAGGACATATGAAGAAGAGATACTTAGTTCCAATATTTATAATATTGGCTATAGCATCAATATTTATTGGAGTTGAAAATATAGGAATAAGCGATATTTTAAATTTAAATCAAGAAAAATTAAATATATTAGTTTTGGCGAGATTACCGAGACTTATTAGTATAATTACTGCTGGGGTTGGGATGAGTGTGGCTGGAGTTATAATGCAGCAGATAAGTAATAATAAATTTGTATCTCCAACAACGGCAGCAACTGCTGATTCAGCAAAGCTTGGAGTATTGATGGCAATGCTTATTTTCCCAGGTGCAACTTTAATGCAGAAGATGGTTACAGCTTTTACTTTTGCATTACTTGGAACTTTCATATTTATGAGCATACATAGAAGAATAAAATTAAAGAACACAATCTTTATTCCATTAGTAGGAATAATGGTGGGAAATGTTATTGGGTCCATAACTGATTTCTTTGCCTATAGACATAACTTAGTTCAAAGCATGGGAGCTTTTCTTCAAGGTGATTTCTCAATGATTATAAAAGGAAATTATGAAATGCTGTACTTAACAATACCACTATTAATAGTAGCTCTGCTTTATGCAAATAAGTTTACCATTATAGGTATGGGTGAAGATATTTCTGCTAATTTGGGACTGAATTATCAAAGGATTTCCAATATAGGGGTTATATTAGTAGCACTTATTTCAGCAGTAGTAGTAATAACCGTAGGCAATATACCTTTTATAGGACTCATTGTACCTAATATAGTTTCGATTTTCAAAGGTGATAATCTAAGTAAAAATATATGGGATACGGCTCTGTTTGGGGCAATATTTGTCCTAGCCTGCGATATGATTGGAAGAATTGTAATTTTCCCTTACGAAGTGCCAATAAGTCTTACAGTAGGGGTAATCGGAAGTGTAATATTCCTTTACTTAATAATCAGGAGGAATAAAAATGAAGGTTAAATCGTTAGAAGAAAAAGATTATAGAGATAGAAAAAGATTATTTATTCTTGGAGCAATAGCAGTAGCGGTGATAGGATTATTTCTGTTTCAAGGCTTAAATGCAAGAAATTTTAGCTATAACTTATCCAGAAGAATTCCAAAGGTAATAGCAATTGTTTTGACAGGAGGTTCTATAGCATTTTCGTCAATGATATTTCAAACAGTTACTAATAATAGAATTTTGACTCCAAGCATACTTGGACTTGATTCATTATACATGTTTATCCAAACAATATCGGTATTTTTGTTTGGTGCATCAAGTGTATTTATGGTTAATAAAAATGTGAATTTTTTAGTGTCAGTAGTTGTTATGCTGGCTGGAACCTTAATTTTATATCAGTTTTTATTTAAGAAAAGTGGAAAAAATAATCTGTTCTTTTTATTGTTAGTTGGAACAGTATTGGGAACGTTGTTTAAGAGTATGACTTCCTTTATGCAGGTATTAATTGATCCTAATGAGTTTGAAGTTCTTCAAAGTAAGATGTTTGCAAGCTTTTCTAATGTGAATACAGATATATTAATAATTTCAATAGTAGCTGTGCTTATAATAGTTGTTTTGATTTATGACCAACTTGGAAAACTAGATGTAATGCTTCTTGGAAGAGAGCAGGCCATTAACCTTGGAATTGATTATGATAAGTTTTCTAAAAAAATTCTTTTAATTGTGGCTGTACTTGTATCAATATCAACGGCACTAGTTGGACAAATTACCTTTTTAGGGTTGTTGGTAGTTAATCTTAGTTATCAGTTCTTTGAAAGCTATAAGCATAAATATCAGATAATGGGTGCTGTATTAATTAGTATTATAGCCTTAGTTGGCGGGCAGTTTGTGGTGGAAAGAATATTAAATTTCAGCAGCACTGTGAGCATAATAATTAACTTTATCGGTGGAATTTACTTTATATATCTTCTGCTGCAGGAGGGAAAATAATGATTGAAGTAAGAAACTTAACAAAAAAATATGGAGATAAGACGGTAGTGGATAATGTATCTCTAAATATAGAAAAAGGAAAAATAACTTCCTTTATTGGACCTAATGGTGCTGGAAAAAGTACAGTTTTATCTATGATAGCAAGAATTATGGACAAGAATCAAGGTGATATCGTTATAGATGGGACTAATCTTGAAAATTGGGATAGTGGAGAATTAGCTAAAAAGCTTGCTATATTAAAGCAGTCCAATAATATCAATGTGAGATTAACCATAAGAGAAATTGTAAGCTTTGGAAGGTATCCGCATTGTCAAGGAAGACTTACCGCGGAGGATATAAAGCAGATTGACGCGGCAATAGAATACATGGAACTGAAGGATATTGAAAATAAATATTTGGATGAATTAAGTGGCGGGCAGAGACAGAGAGCTTATATTGCAATGGTAATAGCTCAGAATACGGAATATGTGTTTCTAGATGAGCCCTTAAATAATCTGGATATGAAGCATTCAGTTCAGATGATGAAGGTATTAAGAGGACTTGCGGATGACCTTGGAAAGACTGTAGTAATAGTTATGCATGACATAAACTTTGCATCAGTATATTCAGATAGGATTGTAATTCTGAAGGATGGAAAAATTGCAAAGGATGATGTTACATCAAATATAATTTCTAAGGATATTTTAGAAGATATTTATGAAATTGATTTTAATATAAGTCATATCAATGGCAAGGATATATGTGTGTATTTTTAATGAAAAGTCATATAGGTTTTCTTTTATTGAATTGGAATTAGCTTTGATTTTAAGGTATTCAATACTTATAAAGCAGAAATGAAAAAGAAATTAAATAATAATGAAAAAAGAAATTAAATAATAAATAGAAAGAAGGTAAAATTTATGAATAAGAAAAAATTAGGTATAATAATAGGAATCGCAGTAATTGCAATAGTAGGTGTTTTAGGAGCAGGTAAGCTTGTAGGAAAAAATGATGGACAAGTAGTTAGTGAAACGATAATGATAAAACACGATTTAGGGGAAACTGAGGTGCCAATGAACCCTGAAAGAGTTGTAACCTTAAGCTACTCAACTTTGGATATATTAGATGAGATGGATTTAGAAGAAAAAGTTGTAGGAACTGCAAAGGATAACTTACCTTCATATTTAGATGAGTATAGTGATGAGAAGATTGTAAGTGTTGGAAACTTAAAAGAATTTAGTCTTGAAACAATAAATGAACTAAAGCCAGATTTAATAATTATAGAAGGAAGACAAACAGATTCCTATGAAGATTTAATGGCTATAGCTCCAACTATACAATTAGGAACAGATAATACGGATTATTTTGGTTCCTTAGAAAGAAATCTTACAGTCTTAGGTGAGATTTTTGGCAAAGAGGATGAGGCTAAAAATCAATTAGCTGCTTTAAGTGAAAGAGTTGAAAAAATTAGTGAGAAAGTTAAAGGCGAAGGCTTAAATGCTTTAGCTTTAATGGTTAGTGATGGAGCAATGAGCGTCTATGGAAATGGCTCAAGATTTTCTTCAATCTATGATAATTTTGGGTTTAAAGCTGCAGATACAGAAATTGAGGTATCAAAGCATGGACAAAATATTTCTTATGAATATCTTTTAACTAAAAATCCTAACTATTTATTTGTTATTGATAAAGCATCTGCAACTGGAAGTTCAGAAGAGCCTACTGCTGCTAAAGATATTTTAGATAATGAGCTAGTTAAGTCTACAGATACTCATAAAAATAATAATATAATATATCTTAATGGCCCAGCTTGGTATGTTGGTGGAGCAGGACTTCAATCAGCTGATTTAATGATTAAGGATATAGAAGAAGCTATAAAATAATTATGGAAATAGGCATGGAATTCATAGAAATTCAATGCCTATTTTTTCATGGTATAACATATAATTTATAGAACCTCTTGAAAGTGTTTAGTTAATTCGTAGTATGAAAGAAGGAAATTATATGTTTAATAGTTACAAAGAGCTTGAAGCTTATGTAAAGGAAAGAGATATTAAAATTATTGATTTTAAAATTATAACCTTAGAGGGAAAATGGAATCATCTATCTATACCTTCTGTAAGATTAAGTGAAAGACTTTTCAAGGATGGGATAGGCTTTGATGGGTCAAGCTATGGCTACTCCTCTATAGAAAATTCAGACATGTGCTTTATACCAGATATATCAACTGCCTTTGAGGATTGCTATTGTGAGGAGCCTACATTAAGCATGATTGGGGATATATATACTGTTGGGAAACAGGAAGGAAGATTTTCAGGAGATCCACGATATATTGCTGAAAAGGCGGGACAATACTTAAAAGCAGAAGACATTGCAGATGAATTTATAATTGCACCAGAATTTGAGTTTTATATATTTGATAACATTGCTTACGAAGTTAAGAATAAACATCAAGAAGTTACGATTAACTCTAAACAAGCTTATTGGAGCAGTAATGAGAAAAATGATAATGGATATAAGGTGACCTTTCAAAAGGGGTATCATGCTGGACTTCCTAATGATGTAGATAACGATTTGAGAAATAAAATGATTTTAAAGCTTGAGGATATGGGAATTGATGTGAAATATCATCATCATGAGGTGGGAGCAGCAGGACAGTTAGAAATCGAAGTTGAGCTTGGAAATATGCTTCATATGGCTGATGGAACCATGAAAGCAAAGTATGTTATTAAAAACGAAGCAGTGGCAGCAGGGAAAACAGCTACCTTTATGCCAAAGCCACTATATAATGAAGCTGGAAGCGGAATGCATATTCATATGCTTTTAAGAAAAAATGGACATAATTTATTTTTTAATGAAGCGGGCTATTCAAGATTGAGTGATGAGGCTTTATACTTCATTGGAGGAATATTAAAGAATGCAAAGGCATTGCTAGCCTTCACAAGTCCATCAACTAACTCCTATAAAAGACTTATTCCTGGCTTTGAAGCTCCAGTTTCAATCTGCTTTGCCACAGGTAATAGAAGCTCAGTAATTAGAATACCAGGCTATGTAAAGAATCCAGAGGTAAGAAGATTTGAATTCAGGCCTTCTGATGCAACCTGTAATCCATATATAGCCTACTCTGCAATTTTAATGGCTGGTATTGATGGAATAAAAAATAAAATAAATCCAACAGCAGAAGGCTTTGGACCTTACGATATAAATGTATTTGATCTTCCAGAAGATGAGAGAAGTAAAATTGGTGCACTTCCAACCTCATTGGAAGAAGCCTTAAATGAACTAAAAGCAGATTATGAATTCTTATTATCAGGGGATGTTTTCCATAAAGAGTTTATTGAAAACTGGATTAACATTAAAGAAGAGGATATTTCAAGTATTAGAAATGTACCAAACCCTATAGAATTTGCATTGTACTATGATTTATAAGTGACACTCCAAATCTATGATTTGGGTAGTGGAACTTCCACAGAGTGCATCTCTGATTTGGGGCCTCGAACTTACTCCTTTGAATAAAAGAGAAGGAGTTTCCTTAAGTAAGCGTCCAAATCTTTGATTTGGTGTACGCGAACTTACTCCTTCGAATAAAAAGAGAAGGAGTTTCCTTATTAATCTACGCATTAAAATAACCTTAATACATTTATATATTGAGGTTATTTTTTTGTACATATATGAAGTAGAACAGAGGGTGATTAAAGTGTTTTGAAGTAAAGCTTGAGGACGATGAATCTATGAAGGATATTATAATTATCAGAGCAGAAGTATAAGCAGGTGGAAGGTGTATTAATACATATAAATTAGCAAGTGAGTGCATTCAGTTAATAAGGCATTTGTAAAATGTACACAACAAAATTATTTTTACATAGTATATCATAGAGGTGATTTTGACATGCAAAGTGTAAATTCAGGCCAATATCGAGGCATTGATATAAGTAATTGGCAAGGTGATGTAGATTTCTCGCAGGTTAAGGCTAGCGGAGTAGAAATTGTATATATTATGACAACAGAAGGAACGGGATTTGTAAATCCTTATCTTGATTCATTTTATAGTGGAGCTAAAGCAAATGGATTAAAAGTTGGGTTTTATCATTATTTTCTAGGAAGTGATAACCCAATAGAACAAGCTAACTATTTTGCTAGTAAAATAGGAGATAAAGTACCAGATTGCAGATTAGCTCTTGATTTGGAAAGTGCTAACGGCCTTGGAGCTACAGCTTTAACTACTAATGCTATAGCATTTTTGCATCAGGTTGAAAAGTTGACTGGTAAAGCAGTGGTTGTTTATACCTATACTAGCTTTGCAAGAAATAATATAGATTCTAGATTAGGCGTATTTCCTTTGTGGATAGCTGAATATGGAGTGGATACACCAGAGAGTAATCCGGTATGGGATAGTTGGATTGGATTCCAATATTCAAGTACTGGAAGTGTACCGGGAGTTAGTGGCGATTGTGACATGGATGTATTCATGAAAGAAATACTATTATCAAATTCAAGCTCAGATAGTACACCTATACCACCAGAAATTCACACCTCAGATAATTATTATATAGTACAGTCAGGGGATACTTTAAGTGGAATTGCAGAAGAATACAATACAACCTATCAAGTATTAGCTCAACTTAATGGTATAAGAAATCCTAATTTAATATATGTAGGTGAAAAAATATTATTGCCGGGCGGAAGTTCTGGTGGAGGATCAGGCAGTGGAAGTTCATCATCTTACTATATAGTACAGCCAGGAGATACGTTGAGTGGAATAGCTGAAAAGTACAACACAACTTATCAGATACTAGCACAGCTTAATGGTATTTCAAATCCTAATTTGATTTATGCAGGTCAAAAGATATTGTTGCCTAGTGGAAGTTCATCATCTTATTATACAGTACAGTCAGGGGATACCTTAAGCGGTATAGCAGAAAAATATAACACCACTTATCAGCATTTAGCTCAAATAAATGGAATATCAAATCCTAATTTAATTCATCCAGGTCAAATTATAAAGATAAGTTAACCTAAGGAAGCATTTCCATATTAATTTGGAAAATGCTTCTATTTTTGTTGGAATAAATGGTATAATTAAAAGATGTATGTGGAAATTAAATTAATTAATAATATAGATAAATGGAATGTTATTAGAAAGAGGTAAAAGATGGTTGGAAAATATAAGGTTGTAACTTTATGTGGCAGTACAAAATTTAAAGAGGATTTTATAAGGGTTCAAAAAGAGTTAAGCTTAAAAGGGATTATAGTAATTTCAGTAGGTTTATTTGGTCATGCCGATGGTGAATTTGGAACAATTATTACAGATGAAACTAAGGTTATGCTTGACGATATGCATAAAAGAAAAATTGATATGGCAGATGAAATTTATGTAATTAATAAAGATGGATATATAGGCAGTAGTACAAGAAGTGAAATTCAGTATGCTAAGGACACTGGGAAGAAGATTAAATATATGGAAGAAAGCTACTTTGTATAAGCTATATAAGTAGAAAGGAAATTAGATTTTAAGCAAATATAGAGGGGAGAATTTAAGAATGACGAAGGAAAAAGTAGATGGAATTATATTTGATTTAGATGGAACCTTATGGGATTCTACAGAAATTATTTTAAAGGTATGGAATGATGCTGCTAATGATTTTAAAGAAATAACGACAACGGTAACTGTGGAGGATATTCAATCAGCTATGGGGCTTTTACTATTGGATATTGGAAAGAAATTTTATCCATATTTAGAGGAAGAAAAGATTAAGGAAATAGTTAAACACTGTAGTAAAATTGAAAATGAATATCTTAGTATTCATGGTGCAAAGCTATACGACAATCTAGAGGAAACCTTAAAGAAGTTATCAAAAAACCATAAATTGTTCATTGTGAGTAATTGCCAGGATGGATACATAGAAGCCTTTTATAAAGCACATAATCTTGAAAAATATTTTGTGGATTTTGAAAATCCAGGCCGTACAGGGATGCCTAAATGGGAAAATATTAAGCTGATAGTTGAAAGAAACAACTTAAAAACTCCCGTTTATGTTGGAGATACAGCAGGAGACAGAAAGGCTGCAAAGCTGGCAGGTGTACCTTTTGTATTTGCTAAGTATGGTTTTGGGGATGTAGAAGATTATGATTTTGTTGTTGATAAACTTGAAGATGTGGCAGGTTTAGAGTTTGTTGAGTTAGATTAAGAGTGTAAATTAAGGGGGGAAAGTAATGTTTAAGTCTATGAGGAATAAGAAAAGAGAAGTATCGAGGGAAGTTGTAGATGTAATTTTACAAAGAGGAGAGTATGGAATTTTATCTACTATTGGAGAGCATGGATATCCATGCATAACGCCATTAAGCTATGTGTATATGAATAATTGTATTTATTTTCACTGTGCAGAGGAAGGAGAAAAGCTGGATAACATAAGAAGAAATGGCAAGGTTGCATTTTCAGTAGTAAACGATACAAAAATAATACCTGAAAAATTCACTACTGATTTTAAAAGTGTCGTAATTTATGGTGAAGCGAAAGAAATAGACGGTGAAGCTAAGAAGGAAGCTTTAAGGGGAATAGTTAAGAAATATTCACCAGATTTTATTGAAGCCGGCGAAAGATATATTGAAAAATCTTCACATGTTACTAAGATAGTTGAAATCAAGATTGATCATGTTACAGGAAAGGTAATAGAAAGACAATAGAAGAGTGATATATCATATATCTCATAATTTGGACACTTGAATATAATAGAGTAATTAATAAAACAGCATTCAAGGTGGACTTGATTAAGGAGATATCATATGAGTTATAAAACTATAGTAGTGAGGCTTTTGGTTGCAGTATTAGTAGGCGGACTTTTAGGATATGAACGTGAACATGAGGATAGTCCTGCAGGGTTTAGAACAAATATTTTAGTTTGTTTAGGTGCTGCTATTATTTCATTGATAAGTGAAAGTGATTTGAAAGCTGCCATGGAGCTAGCTAAGAACTCAGCATATCAAGGAATCATAAAAGTTGATATGGGGAGGCTTGGAGCTCAGGTTGTAAGTGGAATTGGCTTTCTTGGAGCTGGAACAATACTTAGAGATAAGGGTTCAATCAGAGGATTAACTACAGCTGCAACTTTATGGCTTGATGCATGTTTAGGTTTAGCAGTAGGTCAAGGGTTATATAGTTTGGCTATAACTGGAGCAGTGATAGTAGTTATTACTTTATCTTTATTGAAAAGAGCGGATAAAGTAATTAATAAAAGAAAGAGGAAAGCAAAAAAAGAGGAAAAAGAGCGTAGTGACTTAAGTCTTTACTCAGATGATGATGAAGATGATTAATAAAAGAAAGCCATTAAGGAGTCGAATCCTTAATGGCTTTCATAGTTAAAGGGGATTATCAGAAGTAGTATAGGAATTAACCTCCATTTACTATATCCCACCATAGCTCATCGGGGGCACCAGTAGATACAAAATTCTCTACAACCCAGCCACTTTTTTCACTATAGGAAAGATATAACCATCTAGTATTTTCGCCTTTAACAAAATCAGAGTTTCCAGGTTCAGAGACATTAATTTCAATTTCGTAGTAGGCTTTAACAATATCAGGATGCGTTGAATTGCTTCTTTGTAGCCCATTAATTACTAATCCAGAATCAATTTTAATTGTATCCCAAGTCTTTTGACCTTCTTCAATAGTTGTATTATTAAGTGAATTAACAGTATGGTTGGCAATGAAGGTGAAATCACTATCTATCATTGCTTGAATATATGCCTCACATAAGGTCACTGGATCTGAGAAAATTCCAGGAGAATCAGTAGTTGAAGTATCCTCAGCAATATCCATTGGTTCAGGATTATAATACTTTTTATTAGGAGTTATCTGTGGTTGATTAATGAATCCTTGTACAAGCCATGATTTATTTTCTTTAACTAAAGAGATACATCCATCAATGACTTGAGTTTCAGAAGTACCATCCTGTTGATAAGTTAATTTAGCACTTAACGAATAATCATAGGATAACTTATTTTCAATTGAATCATCTCTAATAGTTAATTTTATATCACTAACCTGCAAGGTATAGCCGTAGTCATAAGCAGATTGAAGATTTCTTAATATGTCTGTGTTTTTAATAAGACGTTCCCCAAAGGCTGGAGTTATATATTCACTAATATTTTTTAATACAGCATCAGAGTATATTTTCCCACCCTCCTCAGTCATTGTAATCAGAGCACCATCATCACGTTGGTGTACTACACCTTTTGACATTTGCTCTTTAAATAAGTCCTGTAGATCCTTTAATAAAAGAATGTTATCAACTTCATAATAACCCTTTAAAAAGGCAGTAGCTGTTTCTTCCTCAGGAGAGGATTTTTGTGAACTTTGGCAGGCAACTAAAGAAGAGCCACAAAGGACTACGGCTAGGGTGAAGGTAAGAGAAAGAATTCCTAATTTCTTTTTTCTATTATCGAAAATATTTCTAAATCTTTTTTTCATGGTTTCTACACCTCCATTAAAGTTTGTAGATAATATAGAATTGCAGTTTGTTTTGCTATGCATTACAGCTAGAATAGCTTCACTGTATTTAGTTTTATAATCATTATTCATATTTTTAACAACCATTTCATCACAGTAAAATTCCAGGTCTTTATTAGCCTCTTTAACCATAATATATACTGTTGGGTTAAACCAGTGGAGGCTGTTAGCTATAGTTAAAAGTAGCTTGTAAGATATATCATGCCTTTTAATGTGAATTAATTCATGCTTTAAAATTATGGATAATTCATCAGATGGGATTTGATTATCCGGCAATAGTATCATGGGTTGAAATAGTCCTAAGGCCATAGGGCTTAGTATCTTTTTACAAGTCATTATTTTAATTGGTCGTGTAATATTAAGTTCATTACAAGTTTTTTTGAAGATAGTTAATGTAGTCCCATCGGATATGGGTCTGCTCCATCGAAGAAGGTTTTTCTTAAAGCTGAAGTAACCAAGAAACTGGAAAATTAAATATAAGAAAGAAACTATAAGCCAAATAATTGATACCATTTTTAATGGAGTAATATTAAGAGAGGGAATTGACTTAGTAGTATTTTTATTAACTGTATCAGAAATAGGGGTTAAAGTGGTAGTTTCATTTAGACTCTCAAAGGATTCTGGTGAATCATGTGAAGCCTGAGTATTCTCCTTATTAGGGTTGGTACTTGAAATTTCATTATCATTATGAGCAGAGTTTTCCAGTGTAATTGGAATAGGTATTTTTAAGGCTGTTTCAGGTAGATTTATATTTATTGGGATAATTAGTCTTAAGCCAATTATAAGCCAAAGGATATATTGCCATTTTGATGTATATTTTTTCTTTATAATAGGGGATATCAATAATAAAGGAATTATTACTAAAGAAGCTGATATTGTAATTTCGATTAAACTTAGAAATAGTTTTTCAATCACTTAAACTCCTCCTTTGCTTTATCTAGGAAATTTCTTAGTTCGGCTAACTCATCTTCATCGATTTTATTTCCGGCATATAGAGTTGAAATAAAATTTTTTAATGAGTTGCCATAAAGTTTTTCAAGAATTGATTTTCCTTCATTCTGAAGGTAGATACTTTCATCAACTATAGCAGAGTATAGATTACCTTTACTATGTTTTTCAGCATGTACAAAACCTTTATCTACAAGTCTTGTTAGTAAAGAAAGGATAGTAGTGCTGGCTAGATGTTTTTTTTTATTAATCTGGCTTTCTATATAACTTCTAGATACAGGAGTATTAGCTTTCCAGATAATAAGCATTATATCTAACTCAGAATCAGGCAGTCTTTTTATATTTTTTATCATTTAAATTTCCACCTTTCTACAAATGTAGTAGCTATATATTAATAATACTATATCTTGATGGGAAAATAAATAATATATTCAAGAATATGTAAAAATTCGGTGAAAGATATTTACAAGAAAAAATATACATTTAAACAAAATATAAATAATATATGGTATAATTTACATGAGACTTAAATGATAAGCTAAAAGTGACATTCCAAGTCTTTGATTTGGTTAATGTGAAGTTAAGGGAGAGTCTAAAAGTTATGCTCCAAATTTATTATTTGGTAAGAAAAACTTTCACAGAGTGTATCTCTGATTTAAGTACTCGAACTTATTTTTCAAGTACTCCTTTGAATGTATATGAAAAGGAGATTCCTATAACATATATAACAATTTAAAATTAAAAATTAAACATAATAATTTTAGGTGGTGTATTTATGGTAAAGGCAGCGATCATAACAGTGAGTGACAAGGGGTCGAAAGGTCAAAGAATTGATGAGACCGGACAGATGTTGAGAAGTTATCTGGAGGAAAATGGGTATGAGATTAAATACTACACAGTAATTCCAGATGAAGAAGATCATATTGAAGTTGAGCTTAAGTATATAAGCGATGTGCTTCAGTTTCCCCTTATAGTTACAAATGGTGGTACAGGCTTTGCAAAAAGAGACATAACTCCAGAAGTGACCTTCAAGGTTATCGATAAGTACGTTCCAGGAATTGGGGAAATAATGAGAATGAAAAATTTACAAAGGACTGAAAGATCAATTTTATCCAGAGGTATATGTGGAATTAGAAAAAACTCGCTTATAGTTAACCTTCCAGGAAGTCCAAAGGGTGCAAAGGAAAATCTAGAGTGTGTTTTACCAACACTTAAACATGGAATTGATATTTTAACAGGAGATGCTTTTGAATGTGCCAGAAAATAGTTTTAAAGGCTTAAATCAAAAGTATATTTTTGCTATCGAAACTTAATTAATAGAGGACTCCTTGCTAAACTGCTTTTAAGGAGTTCTCTATTAAATTAGCATACTGGACTGAAAATGTTAGCAGGAAAGTTGTGTTTTCTCGCTAGATTGAATAAACCTTGATTTTATTTATAGAAAAGGATGATGAGATGGAAGATATTCAAGGTCGCAAAATTGATTATTTAAGAATTTCTCTTACGGATAAGTGTAATTTGAATTGTGAATATTGTATGCCAAAGGGTATTTGTAATGAGAAGGTTACAATGAAAATGGAACTTGAAGAAATTAATGAAATAATAAAAGCCTTTGCTGACCTTGGTATAAATAAAATCAGATTTACGGGAGGTGAACCTTTAATAGTTGAAGGAATTGAAGAGATTATAAGGAGCACTTCAAAAATTAAAGGAATTGAAGATATATCTATTACTACTAATGGTATTAATTTAGCTGAAAAAATTGAAGCCTTAAAGGAAGTAGGGATAACCAGAATTAATGTTAGCATGGATACTTTACAGGAAGATAAATATGAGCAAATCACTGGAAAAGCAGGTCTTTCTAAAGTAAAGGATGGTATTATCAAGGCAATGAATTTAGGCGTAACACCAGTTAAATTAAATGTTGTGATGATGAAGGAAATAAATATGGCAGAGATGAGTGATTTTATTAATTTGACTCGAAGCTATGATGTAGATGTTAGATTTATCGAATTGATGCCCATAGGTGCAGGAATAAAATTATTTAAGGATAACTTTATTAGCGCTAATGATGTAATAAAGGAACATCCAGAGTTAATAAGACTTGAACACCAAAAGGCTTCAACTGCAGAACTTTTTAAAGTTAAAGATGGCAAGGGAAGAATTGGGTTTATTACCCCTCTTAGTTGCAAGTTCTGCAATGAATGCAATAGAGTAAGGTTGACCAGTGAGGGTAAAATTAAGCCTTGTCTTCATAGTGAGGAAGAGTATGATATATTGGAATATGCAAGACAAGCTGTTAAGGCTCAAGGAAGGGAAGAATACTTTAATTCTCACCAGATGTTAAAGCTTAAAATAGAAAAAATTATATATAACAAACCGGCAGAGCACACATTGGTGGAAGATGGCAGAAGTAAAAGTCATAGGGCCATGTTTCAGATTGGAGGATAAGGTGTCTGATTATAATAATCTTCAAGAGAAGGAAGTTAATAATATTACCAATGAAGTAAATATAGAAGTATCCAATGAGTATATTGATATTAATAAGCAGACAGAGGAGCAGCTGACTCATATAAATCCACAAGGAAGAGCTCGAATGGTAGATGTTAGTGAAAAAAAGAAAACTAAGCGCGAAGCTGTTGCCTGTGCGTCTATTTATATGAAGAGAAATACTCTTGAAAGAATTGAAAGGGGAGACATACATAAAGGTGATGTATTGTCAGTAGCCCAAGTTGGGGGAATTATGGGAGCAAAAAAAACAGCAGATATAATTCCAATGTGTCATCCTATTTTTATGACAGGCTGTGATATAACCTTTCAAATGGATTATGAAAAAAATAAAATTGATATAACAGCCACAGCTAAAGTCGTTGGAGAAACTGGAATTGAGATGGAAGCTTTAACAGCTGTGACTGTGGCAGCTTTAACCATTTATGATATGTGTAAAGCAATAGATAAAACTATGACCATATCAGACATTAGACTTCTTAGGAAAATTGGCGGAAAGTCTGGAGAGTTTAACTTTGAAGAAAATAAGTGTTAGTAAACTTAAAATAAGGTGGAATGATTATGGCAAAAGTTTTAGGGATTAATTTAAGTAAAGTTAAGGGGGTTGTAAAAACACCCATAGAAAAAGGGTTTCTGAAGGTGGATTTTGGCCTTGAAGGTGACGCACATGGAGGAAGCTGGCATAGACAAGTAAGTTTATTAGGTATTGAAAGTGTAGATAAAATTCGTGAAAAAGCTATAATAGAATTAACACCAGGAATATTTGCTGAAAATATTACGACAGAGGGGATTATCTTATATGAGTTGCCAGTTGGAACAAGACTTTCGATTGGAGAGGCTGTCTTAGAAGTAACTCAAATAGGAAAAGAGTGCCATAAGGGCTGTACCGTAATGAAGACGACTGGCGATTGTGTTATGCCAAGAGAAGGAATATTTACAAAAGTAGTTGAAGAAGGTTGGATAAAGCCAGGTGATGAGATAAGAATTATATAATAGAATAATGTAAGGGCAGAATGAAGAGGAGAAAAAATGACACAAGAGAAACAAAACAAGAAAAGAACCGTTACTACTTTTATTTGGGTATATATAATAACTTATTTAGCATTTGCTTTTGGTACGGTGCAGATAGTTCCATACTTGACCAGTATTGGATATTCACCAGTTGAGAGAGGAATTTTAATCTCATCCATAGCAATTGTAACTATTATTGTTCAGCTTATATTTGGATATCTATCAGATAAATATAAAACGGTAAAGAAACTATTTATTGTAATAATGATAGTTTTTGCTGCTGCTAGCTGGCTATTTTACACAGTAGACTCAAGACAATTTATTTTACATTTAATTTTGGTAGCTCTATGTGGAGGTTTTTCCAACCTTGGTATGGGTGTACAGGATAACTGGGTTCTTGAAACAGATGAAAGAACGCGAAATTTATATAGTGTTATCAGAGCTTTTGGTTCTTTTGGATGGGCTATCGGTGGAATAACACTAGGTTATTTGATTAATTCCTTTGGCTACAAATCCTTAAGCGTTACAGTTTTATTCTTTACAGTAATCACATTGGGGGGATGTTTACTTCTCGGAGATGCCTCTAAAAGCAATGACCCAACAACACAGAGTATTACAAAAGCTGATGTTAAGGAGCTACTTACCAACAAAGCATATATTTTAGTTATAGTAGTTCTATTTTTACTTAGCTGTATTCAAATGTTTAATAACTATACCCTCATAGATAAAATAATGATACTAGGTGGGACGAGCAAAGAGGTTGGAATAACAGCAACTATAAAGGGATTGGTGGAATTACCACTTTTCTTAGCAGGGCCAATGATTCTAAGGAAGTATAAGGCAAAGGCATTACTCATAGTTTCAGCTATTGCATATACTATTCAATTTGTGTTATTTGGATTTGCTACGACTGTATCAGGGCTTTTGTGGTTAATTGGATTACAAGTGTTAACAAATCCATGCTTAATAATTGCATCAAAGGTAATGATTGATGAATTAACCAGTGATGCATGCAAGTCAACAGGACAGTTGGTGGCAATGAGCATATATACTGGGGGAGCATCTCTTTTAATACCGTATTTAAGCGGGGTCCTTACAGAATGGAAGGATGTAAACTTTACATTATTTTTTGCAGCTTCTTTAGGAATTGGAGCTTTAATGCTAATTCCATTGATTAAGAAACCTAGAAGAGTTATACATCTTCATGAGAATAATGATATAAATATTAAATAACATAAAAATAGCATGTAACTTATCTTAGAAGTTACATGCTATTTTCTTATGCTTTCAAAGTTCATCAAATCCTCGAAAATCATATTTGCACCTTTGAAATAATCATATTCACTAGTGGAATCCTTTGATTTTAAAAGGGACCAGGTGGCATTATAAAGCTTAACAATATAAAGATAATCTAGGAGTTTTTCGTAGTACTCATCCGTATAATGTCCAAAGTAGCTTTTTAGCAGATATTTTCTACAAGCAGTATTCATAAACCAGCCAACTGTGGCAAGGTCAAAGAATACATCGCCCATGGCAGCATATTCATAATCCACAAAGTAAAGGTTATTATTATGCAAAATCATATTTGAAGCATTTAAATCATTGTGACAAAGACCTAAGTGCTTATTTTTGTTTAATTTAATTTCTAATTTCTCTAGGGTATTTAAAATTGTATTGATAGAATCAGGAAGTTGAATTTTATAATCCATACACAGTTTTATTCGACTTTGTATATGGTCATAAAGCTGAAACTCCTCATCACAGGTTAAAGTATGAAGCTTTTTTAATCTTTCAGTTACAAGATCAATAAACTCCAAGGTCTGAAAATCCTCTTCGCTTGGCATATTACCATTAATCCAAGGGCTAACCATGTGACCAGTTTTAACCTCATAATAACAAGGTTTATCGCATAAGCCTAGTGTAGAAGCCTTATCTATAACCCTAAGCTCCAGACCTCTGTTGGTATGAAGGTAGGTATGAGGACATAATCTTAAAAAATAAATTTTGTTATTATAAATAATCTTATAGTTGTCACTGCTAAGACCGCCAGCTTTTTCAATGAACTGTAAAGCTGATAGATCCCAGTTTAAATTGTGTTTTAGAAAATCCTTAGGAGATAAGTTCATTTAATTCACCCTTTTTAAATTAAGAATTAAGAAATTCTACATTCAGGCATTCTTAATTAGATTTTTGATTTTAGTTAGTTTTAATTAATACAATTACGAGTTTAATCTACAGTTCAATGTTGATTATAGCAGAAAAAGGTTTCATTTCAAATTGATTATTATTTAAGGAAGATATAAGATATAGTTGGAGAAGTTTGAAGGAGGTGAAGGAATAGGATGAAGGTGTTAGTTATAGGAGGCTCCAAAAGTGGCAAGTCAATGCTAGGACAGGATATTGCAAAGGCTCTTGAAGATAAGAGAGGAAAGCTTTATTATTTAGCAACTATGAAGCCTTATGATAAAGAGGATTTAAACAGAATTGCAAATCATTTAAAGGATAGGGAAGGCTATGGATTTACAACTATAGAAGAAGAGCTGAATATGAAGAAGGTTTCTGAAGTTATGAATCCAGAGGATGCAGTGCTTTTAGACAGTATAACCTCCCTTGTTACAAATTCTATGTTTAGGGGAAATGACTTCTTTGATAGAATTGTAGAAGAAGTGGTTAAAGGTGTAAACTATATTGGGGAAAGAGCTGGAAATATGGTTATTGTTTCTGATTATGTATCTTGTGATGGAATAATGTATGACTCTTATACTGAAGCTTTTAGAAGAGAGCTTGGCACAGTGAATAGGCGATTGTCTGAACTTTCTGATGTTATAATTGAGTGTTCCTATGGTAATGTGATTTGTCATAAGGGACAAGAGTTGTTAAAGGAAACTCATTCTCATATTCATTCGAATGAGTAAGTTCCATTAACCAAATGTAAAATTTGGATGTTCACTTAAAGGAGATATTATGAAGAAGTATTTTAAAGGATTTTTAATGGCGGTAAGTATGTTTACTATTATTCCACTGCCTCATAACATTTGGGATGATGAAGGTGGAAAGCACATTATGAAGTTTTATCCTGTGGTGGGATTAATTGTTGGATTTATATGGTATGGAGTTTATAAAGTATTACAACTTTTAGGAGCTTCCACCATGATAACAGCAGCGATAATAATGATTGTACCATTTATACTAACGGGTATGCTTCATCTTGATGGCTTTATGGATGTTTGTGATGCTCTTCTTTCTAGAAGAAGTAAGGAGGAAAAGTTAAGAATATTAAAGGATTCTCACACTGGTGCTTTTGCAGTAATTGCTCTTGCTATGCTTTTTACAGTAAATTTTGCTGCAGTGTATACCGTTGTGGATATGAACACTAATCGTCTAGGGCTTATTTTTATTCCTATAATTTCAAGAAGTCTTATTGGATATCTTTTATTATCAAAGGAAGCAATGAAGGGAAGCTCCTTAGGAGCATTTTTTAAACAGGGTACAGGGGTTGTAGACAGAGCTTTACTTATGATGGCGTTAATTGTTGCAACTTTTACAGCTATAGTATTTGTAAATGTAAAAGTTGGGATAATGGTTTCTGTAATGATTGTTACTGCATTATTATTGGTGGATAACTGCTGTAGAGAGTTTGATGGAATTTCAGGAGATACAGCTGGCTTTGGTCTTGTTATGGCAGAGACTGTTGGAATATTAATATTAGCATTAATTTAAGGGCGGTGAAATGGTATGATATTAGTTATTGGTGGTGCTTATAGCGGAAAGCTGGAATTTGTAAAAGAAAACTATGGAGTAGATAATGGGGATATTTTTTATTGTCAGGATGGTAATATAGACTTCTCAAAAAAGGTTATATCAGGGCTTCATAAATTTACTTATGAAAATTCACTTCATGGAAAAAATTCTTTAGAGGTTATAGAGGAAAACTTAGAATTACTTAAGGATAAGATAATTATTTGTGATGAAATTTCAAGTGGAATAGTTCCACTAAAAAAAGAGGAAAGAGTTTGGAGAGAGGATACAGGAAAGTGTCTTCAAAGGTTAAGCAAAGAAGCAGAAAAGGTTTATAGAGTTTTCTGTGGGATACCGACAGTACTTAAGAAATAACTAGAAAAGAAGGTGTGAAAGTGAAGGAAATTACTATTGGTTTCATATTGGATTTGATAATTGGAGATCCTCAAAATCCGTATCATCCAATAAGATTTATTGGAGCTTTATGTAAGAAGCTAGAAAGTTTTTTTAGAAGTAGGTTTAAAAACAATTTAAAGATTGCAGGGTTAGTAACTTGGCTTGTTGCTGTATTTAGTGTGTATATTCTAAGTAGTATTATATTATGGGTTATTGGATATTTTAGCTGGATTTTGGCAACAATCGCTGCTGGAGTAATGATATATTTCTGTATTTCGACTAAAGCGTTGAAGGTTGAAGGGCTTAAGGTAGTATCTTTTGTTTTAAAGGATGACATAGAGGGAGCAAGAAAACAGTTATCTTATATTGTGGGACGAGATACTATGAATTTAGATAAAGAAGCAATTTTAAGAGCTGTTATAGAAACCATTGCTGAGAATATGGCAGATGGAGTAATAGCACCGTTATTATATGCAGGGATTGGTGGAGCACCTTTAGCTTTTGCATATAAATCAGTAAATACAATGGATTCCATGTTTGGTTATAAAAATGATGAGTATATGGACTTTGGATTTTTTCCAGCAAAGATAGATGATGTTTTCAATTTTATACCAGCAAGACTGGCAGGATATCTTACAGTTGCTGCAGCATATCTTTTAGGTTTCAATGGAGAAAGGTCTCTAAGAATTTATAATAGGGATAAATTTAATCACAGCAGCCCCAATAGTGCACATCCAGAGGCAGCTTTTGCAGGAGCTTTAGGAGTAAGACTTGGTGGCGCAAATTACTATTTTGGAAAGTTAGTTGAAAAGCCAACTATAGGAGATAATTTGGAAGATATAACTGTTAATAAGGTGAATGAAGCTAATAAATTGCTATATGTGGCTTCAACTATGGGGTGGCTTGTGGCATTACTTATCAATAAGTTGATTTATATGTTTATATAATTAGCCATATTAAATGAAAAGTTAAAATGAAAAGTTAAATATAGGGAGGTGAAGAATATGGCAGTACATGGTGGAAATGTCGAGGAAATAGGAAGGAAATATAATATAAACCATAAGGATATCATTGATTTTTCAGCTAATATTAATCCTTTAGGCTTAAATAAAAAAGTAAAGGACAGCATGATTTCAGCATTGAATTTAGTTGAAAGATATCCAGACATAACTTATTATAATTTGAAGCATACTATATGCAGTTACGAAGGGATTGATTTGCTCAATATATTTATTGGTAATGGAGCTGCTGAGGTTATATTTAATATAGTAAGAGCTTTAAAACCTAAAAAGGTATTACTTCCAGCGCCGACTTTTTCAGAATATGAAGAAGCTGTGAGGAGTATAGATGGAGAAGTTAAATATTATTCCTTGAAGGAGGAAAATGAATTTCGAATTGATGATAATTTTATAAAAGACATTGATGAAGAGATTGATTTAATATTTATATGTAATCCTAATAATCCAACAGGAGTTCTTACAGAAAAAAAGTTTGTTGAAAAGGTACTTAAAAAGGCTGAAAAGTTTGGAACTAAGGTTGTTTTAGATGAGTCTTTTTTAGATTTTGTTGAAGAGAAATTTAAATATTCTTCAATTGAATTAATTAAGAACTATAATAATTTAATTATAGTTAAGTCCTTAACTAAATTCTTTGCAATGCCTGGAATAAGAATTGGTTATGGTATCAGCAGTAATGAAGCTATCATAGAAAGTATTAACAAGGTTTCGATTCCTTGGGCTGTTAATATTGTTGCTGCAGAAGGTGTATGCACTGGAGTGAAAGAAAAGGAATATATAAATAAAACTATTAAATATGTTGAGGAGCAAAAAAATTGGTTGTATAAGGAGCTAAATAAACTTGATTTTATAAAAGTTTTTAAACCATCCGTGAATTTTATCATGTTTAAGACATTAAAGAATATAAATTTAAAGGAAACATTGCTTCAAAAAGGAATTCTCATAAGAAGCTGTGGAAATTATGAAGGACTAAGTGAGAATTTTTATAGAGTAGCTGTTAGAACAGCAAAGGAAAATGAGAAGTTAATTTCTGTAATGAAAACTGTTTCATTTGACAAATAAACAAGTAAAGAATATAATTTAAGTTGAAAATTCAATATGATTGGTGTTTGTAACTTAATAGGGAATTAGGTTGAGCCTAAGCTACCCCAGTAACCGTAATACAGACGAAATCCTGATAAAGCCACTGCAGATTTTGCGGGAAGGCATGGAAAGTAGAATGATGTAGAGCCGGGAGACCTGCCATTTATATTATGAAGCTTATTATCTTCTGAGGGTGAGATAGTAAATACAAATTGATTTAAGAGAACAAGTTGTTAAATTGTATGAATTGTGTATAATTTGTGAGTTGTTTGAATTAATTATTATGTATTGTGGACACCGTCAAGGTGTCTTTTTTTATGTCCTTATGCAAGAGTGCGTAAGACTAGCCCCAGATATTTATCATTTAGGAGGAAGAAGACATGAGAAAATCAAAAAAATTATTATCATTAGTTGCAGGTGCAGTAATGGCATTGATGGTTATGACAGGGTGTTCAAAGGAACCAACTGTAATGAAGGACAGGGAAGGAAATGAATTTGAGATACCTAAAGACATTAAAACCATTGTATCAACAGCACCATCTAATACTGAAGTTTTAGTTGGACTTGGCTTGGCTGATAAGCTTGTCGCAATAGATAAATATTCATCTGACGTGGAAGGAATCGATAAGGATTTACCACAAATAGACTTTAGGAACCCAGATGCGGAAACTTTAATAGGTTTAGATCCAGATATAATAATAGCTTCAGGTCATAATAAGGCAGGAGATGAAGATCCGTTTGCTCTTTTAAAGGAAGCTGGAATCACTGTTGTTTATATTCCAAGTAGCTCAAGTATAGATGGAATTTATGAAGATATTGAATTTATGGCAGAAGTAACAGGAACAGAGAAAAAGGGTAAAGAGATAGTGGAAACAATGAAAAAAGAAGTTGATGCTATTAAGGAAATAGGAAGTAAAATTGAAAATAAGAAAAAGGTTTACTTTGAAATTGGTTCAGGTGGTGGACTTTATACTTTTGGAAATAATACCTTCTTAAATGAAATGATTGAGGTTGTTGGTGGAGAAAACATATTTGGTAAGGAAGAATCTTGGATTACAGCAACTCCAGAGTCTGTTTTAGCTGCAAATCCAGATGTGATATTATCAAACGATCCTAACTTAACACCAGCAGGAAAAACTGCAATTGAAGACATTAAAAGCCGTGATGGATGGGACACAATCACTGCAGTTAAAAATGGAGATATTTATCAGATAGATAAAAATGCTTCAGCAAGAGGTTCTCAAAATATAATTAAGGCATTAAAAGAAATGGCTAAGGCTTTATACCCAAATGAATATAAAGACATCCAGGAATAGAACTTTAGCACTCTTATCAATTCCACTGGTTTTATTAATAATCTGTATTGGAACTTCCATTGGAAGTTCCAATATTGGCATATTTGATGTTTTTTCAATATTAGCCCATAAGATTTTAAGAGTCCCATTAGCAGAAGGAATTGATTCACAACAGGTTGCAATCATTTGGAATTTAAGATTACCAAGAGTACTTCTTGCCTTTATTGTAGGAGGTTCACTGGCAGCAAGTGGTGCTGTGGTTCAGTCAGTATTAAAGAATCAGTTGGCTTCACCCTTTACCCTTGGTTTATCTTCAGGAGCATCTTTAGGAGTTGGTCTTGTTATAGTTTCAGGAATATCAATTCCTCTTTTAGGAAACTTAACAATGCCTGTGGTTGGGTTTATTTTCAGTTTAGTGACAATGGCAATGGTTCTTAAGTTTTCTGAAAAAGTAGACAGGAGCATGTCAAATACTACAATAATTTTAAGTGGTATGGTTATTTCATTATTTTTTAGTGCTGCATTAACTACATTATCAGCACTTATGACGGATAAAATTGAAAGTATAACCATGTGGTCTATGGGTTCATTCTCAATGAGAGGCTGGACTTATGTTAAGGCTGGAGTACCATTTTTTATAATAGGACTTTTAGGGCTTTTTATTTATCTTAAGGAAATGGATGTTTTGACCTTTGGAGAAGAACAAGCAAAAGCTATAGGTGTCGACACTGTTAAGGTTAAAAGAAGCTTATTTATTTTTGTTGCAATATTAACAGGAAGTTCCGTTGCTTTAAGTGGAACTATTGGATTTATTGATTTAATTGCACCGCATGTGGTTAGAAAGATATTTGGTTCAAAGCATTCCTATGTAGTTCCAATGTCAGTGGTTCTTGGTGGCTGCATGATGATAATCACAGATTTAATTGCAAGAACCATAGTGGTACCTTCAGAATTACCAGTTGGAGCAGTAACAGCTCTTATTGGAGGTCCATTCTTTGCATATATATATTTTAAGAAATCAAAGTAGGTGAGACATATGTTAGAGGTTAAAGATTTGTGCTGTGGTTACGATGGAGTTGACGTGGTTAAAGGTGTTGACTTTAAAGTTACCAGGGGGAAAAATCTTTGTATAGTAGGTCCAAATGGATGTGGAAAAAGTACACTTTTAAAGTCCATAGCAAACCTTTTGGATTACAGAGGAAGCATAACCTTAGATTCCAAGGAAGTTAAAAAATTAAATAGAAAAGAATTGGCAAAAAAGGTTGCTTTAATGTCTCAATCAAGTGCAATTCATTTTCCTTACACTGTATATGAAACAGTTGCTTTAGGAAGGTATGCCCATCTTAAGGGAGTATTTGCGCAATTAGGAAAAGAAGATTATGAGATTATCGAAAAAAGCTTAGAAAATGCAGGAGTTTTGGACATAAAAGATAAACTAATCAGCGAACTGTCAGGCGGACAGCTGCAAAGAGTATTTTTAGCGAGAGCCTTTGCTCAGGATCCAGAAGTAATTTTGTTAGATGAACCTACAAATCATTTAGATTTGAAATGTCAAATTGAGATTCTGGAGTACTTAAACAAATGGACAAAAGAAAATGATAAAATTGTAGTGGCAGTGCTTCATGATTTAAACTTAGTTCAAGCTTTTGGTGAAGAAGTTGTAATTATCGATGCAGGTAAGATTGTAAGTGACGGTCCTCCATCTGTGGTTTTCAGAGATGAAAAGCTAGAAGCTGTCTATGGAATAGATGTAAAAGGCTTCATGGTGGAGACTCTTGAAAAATGGAGGTAATAATATGGGGAAAAAGTTTATAATGTCCTATAGCTGTGGCAAGGATAGTACATTAGCTTTATATAGAATGATACAGCAGGGTCATAAACCTAGTGCTTTGTTAGTTACGGTGGATAAAAAGGCAGGCAGGTCTTGGTTTCATGGAGTTCCAAATGAGCTTTTAGATGAAGTATCAAAGGCATTAGATATTCCACTGATGATAGTTGAATCTAGTGGTACAGACTATGAAGCAACATTTAAGGAAGCCTTAATTAGAGCAAAGGAAAATCTAGGCATAGACAGCTGCGTTTATGGAGATATAGATTTAGAAGGCCATAGAGAGTGGTGCACAGATAGATGTGAGGAAGCTGGTATTGAGGCAGTGTTCCCTTTATGGCAGGAAGGAAGAGAAGACTTAGTTTATGAGTTTATAGACTCAGGATTTAAAACTGTTATTAAGAATGTTAACTTACAGTGGCTTGGTGAAGAGTTTCTAGGAAAAACTTTAACAAGAGAAGTGGTTCATGATATTAAGGCTACAGGTTCAGATGCTTGTGGTGAAAATGGTGAATATCATAGCTTTGTTTATGATGGACCGCTATTTAAAAATCCAATAGATTTTGAAGCCGCAGGGATTGTAAAAACGGAAACCCACGGCTATTTAGATATAAGAGGTAAGTAGTATGAAGAAGATTATGGTACTGGGAACGGCATCTTCCGTTGGAAAGAGCACCGTTGCCACAGCAATCTGCAGATATTATAGAAAAAAAGGTTTTAAGGTTGCACCCTTTAAAGCTATGAATATTTCTTTAAACTCCTTTGTAACAGAAGATGGCCTTGAAATGGGAAGGTCACAGGTGGTCCAAGCTGAGGCCTGTGAAATTAAACCCTTAGCTGAAATGAATCCAGTGCTTTTAAAGCCAGGCGGCAATAATAAAACTCAGGTTATTGTCAACGGCAGGGTGCATTGCACCATGGATGCTTATAAGTATAAGGATTTAAATAAAGAACTGAAAAAGATAGTGAAGAACACCTTTGAAGACCTTTCTAAGGATTATGAGGTTATGGTTCTTGAAGGTTCAGGAAGCTGTGCAGAGATTAATCTTAGGGAAACTGATATTGCAAATATGTCCATGGCAAAGGCTGCTGGGGCAGATGTAATTTTGGTGGCAGATATTGATAGAGGTGGAGTTTTTGCTTCTGTGGTAGGAACTTTAATGCTTTTAACAGAAGAAGAAAGAGCTTTAGTTAAAGGTGTAATCATCAATAAATTTAGAGGAAAAGCTGAATTCTTTGAAGATGCAATGAAGCAGCTTGAAGACATAATTAAGGTGCCGGTCTTAGGTGTGCTGCCTTACTTTAATCTAGATATAGAGGATGAAGACAGTGTTACTGAAAGAATAAAAGAAAAATCAAAGGCTGAGGGCTTTGACATTGCGATTGTAAGGCTTCCACATATGTCTAATTTTACTGATTTTAATGCACTTGAAATTATGAAGGACGTATCAGTGAGATATGTATCTGATTCTTCAGAGCTTCAAAATCCAGACTTGTTAATAATACCAGGAAGTAAAAATACTATTTATGATCTTAAGGCAATTAAAGAAATGGGCTTTTATGATAAAGTATTGGAGCTTCAAAAAAGCGGCACCATCATCTTTGGAATCTGTGGTGGGTATCAAATTCTTGGAGAATTGGTTGATGACTCACAAGGAGTTGAAGGTGAGCCAACCATTGAAAAGGGAATTGGGCTTTTAAAGATAAAAACTATCTTTAATGACGTAAAAAAAACCTGCCAAACTCAAGGAAGGATAGAGTGCAGCAGTGATATTATCAAAGACTGCTTAGGAAGCAAGGTTACTGGATATGAGATTCATAATGGTGTAACTGAAGTTCTTGAAGGCGCTGAAGGCTTTATAATCAGCTCTGAAGGAGAAGCTTTAGGAGTGTGCAATAAAGAGGGAAATGTATTTGGAACCTATCTTCATGGAGTATTTGATGAAGGTGAATTTGCAAAAGATTTTATAAACGCCCTAAGAAAGCATAAAGGCCAGGCAGTTGTAGAAAGTGAAGTACTTGATTATAGAAAATATAAAATGAGTCAGTATGATGAACTGGCAAAGCTTTTTGAAGAAAATATAGATATAAGTAGAGTGGATTTTAATGTTAGTAAATAATTACTATTAATAAAACTGTTGACGTTTTAAAAAAAATGTATTAAAATCAAAAACATCAAAGAAAATTAAATGAAATTCCTTTTAATATTCATTGAAAGGAATACTTGAAAAGTAAGGTCGAATAATTAAATTAAAGAGTTGGGCATTTACTTAAGATAAAGCATTGATAAGGTAAAGTAACTATTAGGAGTTATCACAGAGAAGGTTAGATTGGTGGAATAACCTATGATGAATTTTAGTGAAGTGCGCCTTTGAGCTGAAAAGCCGAAATGAAGTAGGTTTTTATGGGTTCTCCCATTATAGAGATATGGTATGTAAGTACTAGAATTGAGATGAGCATTTTATGCTTAATCAGAGTGGAACCGTGGAAGATATATACCTTCTGCCTCTGTATTTTTACAGTGGCAGAAGGTTTTTTGTGTTAAAAAATATTGTTGGCCGGCAATTAACATAGATAAAATAATTTATTAAACATAGGAGGAAAAAAGATGAATATACAAATGATTTTAGCAATAGTTTTATCAATTGCAGCAGCTTTTATAATTTATAAGGTGAAGAAAAAGACGGGAAAGCTTTCTCTAGCATCCTTATCAGCTTTAGCATTGGGATTAGCAATAGGAAGTATTTTTAAGGAGAATAGCAGCTTCTTAAGCACAGTAGGTAAGGGCTATATGTCTTTAGTTAAGATGATTGTTATGCCTTTAGTAATATTAGCAATAACCACAAGCAGTGCCAGACTAAAGGATTTAAATACCTTGAAAAATATAGGTATTAAGACCGTTGGGTTGCTTTTAGGAACAACAGGAATTGCAGCTTTACTTGGAATTGTTGTTGCAAATCTATTTAATTTAGGAGCAGGGTTAACTTTTAATGGTGCTATAGATTTCACAGCTAAAGAGATACCTGCCTTTTCACAGGTTTTATTGGACATGCTACCAGCTAATCCAGCAGGAGCAGTGGTAGAAGGGAAAATAATTCCAGTTGTTATATTTTCAGTATTTATTGCCATAGCTTTAGTTATCTTAGATAACAGAGAACCAGAGAAGGTTAAATATTTTAAAGGATTTTTATTAGGAGCAAGTGAAATTGTTCAAGAGATTACTAGATGGATCTTAAAGTTAATGCCTTACGGAGTATTTGCTTTAATTGCAACGGCAGCAAGCCAGAACGGAGTTAATACCTTAGGTTCATTATCTATTGTTATAATAGCTGTATATCTTACATGTATCTTACAGATGTTATTAGTTCATACACCACTACTTGCTTTTGTTGCAAAGGTAAATCCACTAAAATTCTTTAAGGCGATTTTCCCAGCTCAAGTTGTTGCATTTACAAGTCAAAGCAGCTATGGAACATTACCTGTGACCATTGAAAGTCTTGTGGATGGAGCTGAGGTTTCAGAGGAGGTTGCTGGATTTGTTGCACCGATTGGAGCAACTGTTGGAATGAATGCTTGCGGAGGATTATATCCAGCTATAGTGGCAATTTTCGTTGCGAATATGTTTAACATTGATTTATCGTTATATCACTATGGTTTAATAGTTTTAACAACTATGATTTCATCTTTAGGAATAGCAGGAGTGCCAGGAGCTGCAACAATGTCAACAACTGTTATTTTATCTACTCTTGGACTGCCAGTTGAAGGTATGGCAATGATTATTGCTGTTGATTCAGTTATCGATATGATGAGAACGGCAACCAATGTTACAGGTGCCGCAGTTGTTGCAAAAGTTGTGGATGCAACAGAAAAAAGAAGAAAATAGTTTCTCTATTTTAGCATAATATTGAATAAGAAAAATACCCATGTGAAGAATAAGGGTATGATATTAAAAAGAGAGGTTTAATAATGGCAAGATTCACATGGAAACAGATTTTAAATAAGAATCGTATTAGAGAGTATAAGGGTTCCAAAAGAGCTGTAGATTGCAGGAATGAATTTGAAAATGATTATGATAGGATTTTATTTAGTGCTTCCTTTAGGAGGCTTCAGGATAAAGCACAGGTATTTCCTTTAGAGAAATTAGATTTTGTTCGAACAAGGCTAACCCATTCTTTGGAGGTATCCTCAATTGGGAAATCCCTTGGAAAAAGCATTGGCTACAGACTTATTGATATGAACTATGACAAAGAGGATGCATTGACAATGGATATGGTGGAGGACATGAGCAATATATTAGCTTGTGCAGGGCTGATTCACGATCTTGGAAATCCACCATTTGGTCATTTTGGTGAGGTAGCAATAAGAGAGTGGTTTGAAGATAAGCTTAAAAGAAACCAAGATGGATCTTTTACCTTTGAAGATGATAAATATGAGTTTCAATTAGATAAACAAGAGGGCTTAGATTTATTAAACTTTGAAGGGAATGCTCAAGGGCTCAGGATATTAACCAAGCTTCATTTTGTAATAGATAAGTTTGGAATGAACTTAACCACTGGAGTTTTAAGTTCGGTTATTAAATATCCCATATCCTCTGTGGAGCTGGAGGAAAGTGGTTTAAAGAAAATTGGATACTTTAAATCAGAAAATAAGGTGTTTCAGGATATTGCAGAAAACACAAACATTTGTGGAAGTAGAAATCCGTTAGTTTATATTCTAGAAGCAGCAGACGATATAGCCTATCTTTTAGGTGATTTAGAGGATGCTTTTAATAAAAGGATAATATCCCATGAGATATTCAAAAAAAGATATGAAGCCTTTATAAAGGAAGAAGGATATGAGGAGAAAACCTTAGAGGAAAGCCTATCATTCTATTTATCAAAGAATTATGAGATAGCTAAGGAAGAGTATGGATATGAAGATCCAGGGGAATATGCTTTAAAATCCTTTATTATAAAGCTCAACAACTACCTAAAGGAAGCTGTAATTGAGGAGTTTATTTCTTCTTATGAAGCTATTATGAATGGCACTTATGAGGGGGATATAATAGGAAACTCTAAGGCTAATAATATTTCTTTATTTTTAAGAAATATATCGAAAGAGTATGTGTACACCAATGAAAGGGTAGTTTCAAATGAAATAGTGGGTTATAACATTATTCACAGATTGTTAGATATCTTTATACCTGCAGCACTGAATAAAGAAGTTAAGCCATTTAAAGGCTATGATGGAAAGTTATATTCTTTGATTTCTAAAAACTATCGTTTTGTCTGTGAAAATAATTTAGAACAGCAAGAATGCAGTGAGGAATATTCAAGAATTTTATTAGTAACGGATTTCATCTGTGGAATGACAGACTCCTATGCAGCTCAGCTTTATCGGGATTTAAAGGGAATGAATGTATGGGGATAATTAGATTAATAATGAATAGTTTAGAATGAATGATTAAGGTGGAAATTCCTTTGGGAGTTTCTATTAAAAAATCTATAAGAATTCCATAGGGAATCTTATAGATTTTTCTTTTATAGGTAAAAATATTAAATTTTATTTTAGCTTAAAGGTAATTGTTACAGGATTATGATCGGAGTTTTTAAACTGTAAATCTGTACCCACTGTTGAGATAACTTCAATATTATCAGATACCAAGAAACCATCAATTACAGATAGGAGGTTTTCACCAGGGGTATAAGGAGTCGCAACAGTTCTGTCTGAAGGAACTGTTTTGTCATAGGCCCAGGTGAAATTTTCAGGAGTAAGCTCCTCTGGTACATCCTGAAGCCAGTCAGGCCACTTCTCAGTAGTTGGGAAATCAAAGGCGTTTGATCCAGGCATCTGTTGATTCCAGTCACCACCAATGATAACATAGTTCCCTTTAGCATACTCTGCTTCAAGAAATGCTTTTATATATCCAAGTTGCACCTTACGCACAGTTCCACCCTTATCATAAGCAGAAAGATGGGCATTAATAGCTACAAGTTCTTTACCATTATTCACAGGCATTCTGTTCACAGTCATGCATCTATCTAGGTCTCCTAGCTGAACAAAGAAGGAAGATTTACCAGGTAGGTCATATCTTGTTGAAGAAGCAATATCATATTTAGATAAAGTTAGAAGACCAGCTAGTACATTTCCATGGGGTTTCGAAATTGGAATTGGTACCCAAGGAACCTTATAGTTTATTGCAAAGTTACTGCTGTAATCCTTAAATTCGTCTTTAATCATTTCGACTTCATTAATCTTATAGCTTCTAGTTGCTTTAACATCAACTTCTTGTAAAAACATTAAATCAGAATTTAAGTCCTTAAGAGTATTTATGATAGCGTTCATATTTTCTAGAGTTTTTTCTTTACTGAGACCTCTAGACATTTTACCGCCATCCATAAAAAAGTCTACATTTTCATCCATGGTTCCGTAACCTATGTTAAAGGTTGTGATTTCTATTTCATCCTTAGTGTTTAATGTTTTAGTTTTATTATTTTCAACTTCTAGTGAAACTTTCTCTTCAGGTTTATAGTCAGTGACAATCATGAAGCCGACGTATACAGCTGCAATTATTATAATAGCTGCAAAGATACCAATAGTGATTTTAAGTATTTTTTTACCCATTATACCCTCCTTAAATGAGCTCTAGAAGTGATGCTCCAAATATTTGATTTGGTTAACAGAACCTCCACAGTGTGAATCTTTGATTTGGTTAAAGCATTTACTCCTTCCAATGAATATGAGAAGGAGATTCATATATATAAGAATATAGTATCATATAAATTAAATAAAGTATTAAAAGTTAAATTTTATAGAGCAATGCATTATATATGGGATTATATTACACATTAGTTTATAATAAGAATAAATGAAATTATTTAAATTAAATTTAAATTAATGATTGGGGGATGGGTTATATGAATTCTTTTAGTCCATTATATTTTTTACCTGCGTTACTTGCATTTCTTATATGGGGTGGAATATTGGGAATGGGTATATATTCCTTTGTTTTATTTGTGAAGCTTGCAAGAAGAGGAATAAAAGCCTTAGACATTTATATCAATGAAAAAGAGAGTGGAAAACCACAATAAAAAATCAGGGAAGCGTTAAAATTTATGCTTCCCTGATTTTTATTTGAAAAACTTTTTTATTCAGTTCTTAATGCTTCTACTGGGTCCTTTTTAGCAGCCATTTTTGATGGAATTAATCCAGAAATAACTGTTAGCACCATGCTTATTACAACTAATATAATAGATGCATTTATTGGTAAGGAAGCAATATTCTCTATACCAAAAGCATTAAATACGATACTATTAACTGGTATATTGATAAGAGTTGTTACTCCAATTCCAAGTAAACCTGCACATAGCCCTATAATGAAGGTTTCAGCGTTAAATACTCTTGAGATATCCTTCTTAGAAGCTCCAATTGCACGAAGAATACCAATTTCTTTAGTTCTTTCAAGTACAGAGATGTAGGTTATAATTCCTATCATTATACAAGATACCACTAGAGATATAGCCACGAAGCCTATTAATATATAAGTTATAGCATTGATAATTGTAGTTACTGAAGACATCATTAAGGCTACAAAGTCTGTGTATCTTAAAACCTCATTTTCATCTCTTCCACTGTTATACTCATCTATAAAGTCTGCGATCTTCTCTTTAGCTTCAAAATCACTTGGATAAATTAGTATAGTTGATGGTTCATCTATATCGGCTACACCAAACAATTCAAGGTTTCCTTCATAGGTAGCGTCAGTTTTTAAAGCTTTTAGATAATCTTTAAACTGATCAAGGACCATTTCGTCAGTAGCACCTTGGGCCTTCATTTGTTGAATTGCACCCTGCATTTGCTGTTGCTCGACTTCTGGACGAGTTCCGATGTAGGCTTGTAAATCCTCCATAGTCATATCTTCATCCTTGTTTTCAGATTCAAAGGCAATACCTGTTAAAATATCTTTATTAGGGTCTGCCATCTGCTCTTTAACTATTTCACTTTCCTGAATAGTTTCTACAGCATATTTAGTAAGATCTGTTGAGTATCCAACTCCGCCATAGGCAGCAACGCTGCTAGATGAGCTTCCACTTTTTTGTTTTATGATTCCTACTACCTTCACCTCTAAAGCATCTTGAAGTTTATTTAAAATATAGTCTTCATCATCGGACATATCCTTCCAAATTCCATTTTCATCTTTTTCGTAGTAATCAGTATTAAGTAAAAGCTTAAATTTAAGTTTCATTAAATCATCATAACTATACTTCATTATTTCTTTAGCTTCTAGTTCTTCACCATTCATAGCGCTCTTTAGCATGTCCTTTAACTCAGATTGATCAAGAAGTCCAAGGGCATATAAAGCATAGTCACTTATTGTTCCATTACCATCAGTAATTATAACAACTTCATCATGGCTTTCTGGAAATCTTCCATCTACAAGCTCATACTGTGTGTCAAGAAGATTCTTTTCAGCTGGAAGTTGGCTCCAAATGTCATAGTTGGTGCCACCCATTGGGCTCATTGGTGCAATCTCTGCCATGTTTCCCATTGAAACCCCCATGGAATCCATAACCTGTGAAGGGTTTACCTGTACAAGGTCTTCGCTATCATCAGCTTTATAAAGGTTCAGCTGTGTTTTATATTGATATTCAATACCTGAAGTATATTGGCTTAGTGTATCACTGTTAGTTTCTAAATACTCTTTAAAGTCCTTTAGATCATTAGTTGTTGTGCCAGCTGCCATAGATGAAATCATAGAAGACATCATGTTATTAGAAATAATCTCATTGTCTCCTGATTCTGCTTCATTTTGCTTTGTCTGGCTTTCCATCATATTAGTCATGAAGCCTGTTAAGTCGGCACTTTCTCTTTCTATTTGAAGTGGATAATTTCCTAGTGTTTCCTCTTCAACGCTGTCAATGTAATTTTGAACCCCGTTTGATAGGGAAAGAATTAAGGCGATTCCTATTATACCTATGGAACCTGCAAAGGCAGTTAAGAAGGTTCTCCCTTTTTTAGTCATAAGGTTGTTTAAGCTTAATGAGAGAGCTGTAGTAAAGGACATAGATCTCTTTTTCTTATTTTCATAATTAACTACTGCCTCTGCATTTCTATCATAAGGCTTGCTATCGTCAATAACTTCTCCATCTAATAGCTTTATAATACGTGTAGAATATTCTTCAGCTAAAGAAGGGTTATGAGTAACCATTATTACTAAACGTTCCTTTGAGATTTCCTTTAGAATATTCATTATTTGAATACTTGTTTTTGTATCTAAAGCTCCTGTAGGCTCATCCGCTAAGATGATGTCTGGATTGTTAACTAAGGCTCTGGCAATTGCAACTCTCTGCATCTGACCACCAGACATTTGATTAGGTCTTTTGTTGAGCTGATCTCCAAGACCTACCTTTTCTAAGGCATCAATGGCACGCTGTCTTCTTTCTTGCTTTGATACTCCTGACAGCGTCATTGCCAGCTCAACGTTGGCTAAAACAGTTTGATGGGAGATTAAGTTGTAGCTTTGAAAAACAAAGCCGATAGATTGATTTCTATAGGTATCCCAGTCGCTGTCTTTAAATTCCTTTGTTGACTTACCGTTAATAATTAGATCTCCACTGGTATATTGGTCAAGGCCACCTATGATATTTAATAAGGTAGTCTTTCCACATCCAGATTGTCCTAAAATTGAAACTAATTCATTTTCTCTAAATTCAATGTTAACACCGCGTAAAGCGTGTACCTTGGTATCACCTGTAATATACTCTTTTTTTATATTACTAAGTTTCAACATATAATTACTCCCCCTAACTTTTGCGCCAACTAAGTGAAACAGTGTTCCTCGTTGCTAAATTTATTTTAAGTGACACTGTGTTACTTGTCAATAAAAATAAAAAATGTTATAATTCCGTTAAAATCTATTAATATTTGGAGGTGAAGGTATGGAATTTGTAAGAGCCCGCAGTGATGCACAAAAGGATCTTAGAATACAGCAGATTAAGGAGATTGCCATAAAACAATATGAAATCCATGGTTATGATAAAATCTCTATGAAATCAATTTCATCAGAATTGGACTTTTCACGCTCAAATTTATATAAATACTATACTTCTAAGGAGCTCATTTTCACTGACATTCTTTGTGATGATCTTCTCCTTTGGACTGATGAGTTATGCAGTAGGTTAGAAAAGGAAGAAAAAATGTCCCATAGGGATTTATGCACCTTTATAGCGGAAGTTACTGCAAGACATATGCGGATGATTGGATTAATGACCTTTCTGCCACCAATTTTAAGCAAAAGTGTTGACATAAAAGCCTTAATGGTTTATAAAGATAAAATTTCTGGAAAAATGGATTACTTTTTATCTTTACTTCAAAAGCATATTCCAGAATTAAGTCTACGTGAAATATATCTTTTCGGAGAGTATCAATTCCGATATTCCATGAGTTCCTATCAAACTATGCTTAGAGAGCCCATTGAAGGGCTTATGCCTGAGGCAGATGAGTTATGTCCAATAAATTTTGACTTTGAATCTTCCTATAAGGAATATGTTTACATAATTTTGAAAGGCATAATTGCTAACAGAGATGAGAATAAAAGTTAAAGTAAAAAAGTACAGCCTTCTGTATTAGTAGCAGGAGGCTGTACTTTTTTTATTAGAAAATATATTTATTCTAAATTTAAATTGATTAAAGTTGAATTATGTAATTATATTCATTAATAGTATATAATTAACATAGATAGAATGTGATTAAGTATATTTAAGTTAATGATTGGGGGATTAATTATGGCTATTTTTTCAATACTATCGTCTCTTTACATAATACTTGTGGTATTTGTTATTTGTTTAGTAATTTATGCATTGATATTATCAATTAAGGCTTTGAAGATTTATATTGAAAAGAATTCCTTTAATAATTTCAAGTAGCTGTGGTGGTGAAAAGGTGATAAAAAGAGCAGAGATAAAAGATTATAAAGATGTTACAAAACTTGCTTTGTTATTATGGCCAGATAATGAAGTTATAGAGCTTCAAAAGGAGTTTAAACATATACTTTCTTCTGAAGAAGCTTTAATTTTATTAAGTTATGACAAAGATGAAGTTATAGCTTTTGCACAATGTCAGCTAAGGCATGATTATGTGGAGGGAACAGATAATAGTCCGGTTGGTTACTTAGAAGGAATATATGTTAAGGAAGCATATCGAAGCAAGGGATTAGCGAAGGAGCTACTGGGCGAATGTGAGAAATGGGCTAAAGACAAAGGATGTAGTGAATTTGCTAGTGACTGTGAACTTGATAATATGGATAGTTTAAAGTTTCACTTAAGGGCTGGTTTTGAGGAAGCAAATAGGATTATTTGCTTTACTAAGAGAATTTGAGTTAGGAGATGAGGTATGAAAGAGAGAATTAAACCGTTTATAGGATTAATTAGTGTGCTAGTGATTTTTGTGGGAGTTATAGTATTAGTTAATGCAGTTATATTTATCGCTAATCCAAAGACCTATGGAAATACTGAAGAAGAGATTATTAAAGCAATTTATAAGACGGAGCTGGTAAATAAAGAGCAGGAAGCAGTAGATATTATTGATATAGTAGATATGGGAACTACAAGAGTAGCGGGGTTTTGTACATCGATGGGTAAAACAGGAATCATAGAATTTGAAAAAGATAAAAAAGGGAAATATGTTTATGCTTATGTGGAAACATATCAAGGTGACATAGGTAATTATGTACAGTGGTTCAATAATGTATATCCTGAAAAAGCTCCAAAGCCAGAAGAATATATTAAAGAAGGTTTTGCTATTGATGAAAGTGCGCAGCTTATGTTTATTGTAATTTCAAATGGTACGGAAAAGTACGATGTAACTTTAAATGTTAATGAAACCTATGACTTTAATGGAGAAATTCAATTAGGCAAACCAAGTATGTTGAGTTTTGAAATGCCTGAGATAAAAGGGAAAGATTCATATAGTTTTGATTTAAAAGCAATTGATTCACAGGGAAATAATATATTTGAGCATAATTAACTTATAAGTTTTAGATGAAATGTAGAAAAGATGGGAAATATGATGAAAATGAATAGTAGTAAGCTAATAACAATGTCTGTAGTTGTAGAACTAATTTTGCTAGTTATGGTGGCATGTGAAGCTAAACCACTTTCTGAAGAAGAGTATATTAAAAAGTACGCAGTAGAATTAAAAATAGATGAAACAGTAGACAATTTAGAGCTAGAGTCATTTAATAAAATAATCAAAGATAAAAAAATTATATTTACCAATGAAATGCATGGAGTTAATGAAAATTCTATAATTCAAACTAAAATGTCAAAATATCTAATTGATAATTGGGGATTAAAATATATATTAGTTGAAGGTGGTTATGCTGCAGGTACAATTTTAAATACTTATATTCAAACAGGAGATGAGGAGCTTTTAAATCAATATAAGAAAATTTATTTAATGAATAAGTTTAATAATACCTCCTATTATGACTATATGAAGTCGTTATTTGAAAAAAATAAGGAATTATCGGAGGAGCATAAGATTAGAATAATTGGAATTGACAGTATAGAAAATGTTCCTTGTGTGAAAATGTTTATTGATTTACTTATAAAAAATAATCCAGACTTATCACCTGAACAAATAAATGTATTAAACACATTTAGTAGTGAAATTGAGGAAGTTGATATACTTAACAGTACCTTAGAATATAATGTAGAAGAGAATAAGATCAAGGTTCAGCAAGCTATTAATAAATTAGAAAGTCATATAACTTCAAATGATGTAGCATATGAAGAAAATCTAGAAGACTCACTTTTTGAACTTAAGGTAATTTTAAACAATATAAAAAATACTCAAGAAATTTCAGGTAAACCATTAAATGACCATTACAATAAAAAAGAATTTTATGAAGTAAGAGATAAAAATACATATAATAATTTTAAAATACTAGATAAAAAATTCAATTTAGAAAAGTAATATATCCATTATGGAGGATCTCATGTTTATCAGAAAGAGTTTAATGGTGTAAAATATTTGGCATCATATTTAAATGATGATGATGAGCTTAGGGGGAAGATTTATTCTTTTAGCACAGTTTATAATCAAGGTGGAATATTTAAGTATGAATCCTGTTCAAACGAAACCTTTTCAAATATATCAGGAGACTTGAAGGGAATAATTAAAGGGTCAAAATTAGAAGGAAAAAACTTCATTTTAGATTTAAGCAAAGCTAGTAGTCCTTTTAAAAAAGCAATGTCTAAAATACCATTTAGTGAATATGACTCCAATTATTTTGAGAAAGAAGTATTTAAGAATAATGTAGGCGTTTGCACAGATTATGTGCAAGGTATAATATTTATAGATTATCCAACTTCCATACAGTGGATATCCTTGGATATATTTAAAGATGGAAAGTAATATTAAGTATTTTGTGATTTTAAAAGAGAAAGTGAAGAGAGTGTATGATGATAAATTTATACACTCTCTTCATTTTTTAGTTCAAGTTATAATTAAATATAAATAGGCTATTTAATCATCAATATCATCATCATCAAGTTCAGCTTCAATTTTCTTTATTTTACGTTGGTTTAAACTTCTTAGTACGGACCAAGAAAGGAAATATCCAACGCTGCTAATTATAAATACTAATACAAGGGTAAAAATCTTTTCATTTAGAAGCATAGAATCCTTTACCATTTGAAATGCCATAACTGCAGTTATAACTACTCCAGAAATCAAACTATTTGTAATTAGAAGTTTGTTTGTAATGTTAGGGGTTAAGTTAGTACCTTTTGAAATATTTCTAATTAAAATATAGGCAGAGGCGCCAAAGAAGCATACCATTTCAGTTATATATTCTACAGGAGCAGCTTTAAACACATATTGTTGTATTAGAATTGAAGCTATTAGAAAAAACATTACTAAAGAAAAAGCTTCACTAGTTATTTTCCTTTTTTGATTAATTTCTCTTTCATCGCGAATAACATTTCTTTTCATATCTATTCCTCCCAAAATAATTGATCTAAGGTTTTATTTAGAGCTTTGCATATTGCTATGCAGAGATTAAGTGTTGGATTATAGTTTCCAGATTCGATTAGTCCGATGGTTTGTCTTGTAACGCCTACGGCTTTAGCTAAATCGTCCTGTTTCATGTCTAGTTCTAGTCGTGCTATCTTCATACGTTTGTTTTTCATGAAAAAACCTCCTTACAAATAGTACTATAATATATAAATTGCTAAATGTCAAATATATGTTACATTTAGTTTGATAAAAATTACATTTTGATTTATAAATGAGAAGTGAGAATTTTTACTTTTATAATGAATTAATGTGTTTTTTAGTCTTTTGTTTAAGAAAGTTGGATAATGGGATATAATAGTATAATGGACAGGTTTAAATAATAAAATCTGCACTTATGGATAAATATTTGTGTGATTTTATAGTTAAATGTGTTATTCTAAGAAATAGATTTACGTAAGATTATTAAAAAGACAAGTAAGGGTGAGATATAGTGGCTAAAGTTATTATTGCGGAAAAACCATCCGTGGCAAAGAATATTGCAGAGGCTTTAAACATTAAAACTAGAAAAGATGGATATTTTGAAGGTGAAGATTATTTAGTTACATGGGCTTTTGGTCACTTATTACAGCTATATGATGCTAAGGATTATGATGAAAGTATGAAAGGATGGGAGTTTTCTAAGTTTCCGTTTATACCAGATAATTTTAAGTATAAGATTAAAAGTGACTCACTAAATAGAAATATAGTTGATAAGGGTGCTGAAAAGCAGCTTAGAATTATCAAGAGCTTAATAGATAGAGAAAATGTGGATGGAGTTATATCTGCAACGGACTTTGACCGTGAAGGACAAGTTATTGCCGATGAGCTCTTTATATATTTTAATGAGGAAAAGCCAGTTTACAGACTTCTTTTAAATGAGTGGACACCAGATGAGGTTAAAAAAGGTATGGCAGCTTTAAAGCCAAATGAAGAAATGCAGTCCCTTCAGGATGCTGGGATTGGAAGGCAATGGGCAGATTGGGTTATTGGTATAAACCTTACTTCAGTTGCAACTCTTAGATATAAATTTGAAGATGTTAAGCTCCTTAACATTGGAAGGGTTCTTCTTCCAACCTTAAAGATTATTTATGATAGGGATAAGGAAATAAGGGAGTTCGTTGCAACTACTTATCACAAGCTTAATGTAACCTTCAAAACTCAGAATAATGAAGAGTATGATGGTATGTATTATGAAACAAAGAATGTTGAAGGCGAAGAAAAGCTGGATGAAAAGTTTGATGAGAAGGACTATCTGAAAAATATTGCAAAGGCTCTTGAAGGGAAATCGGCAGAGGTTGTTGAGAAGCAGACTGAAAAGAAGAAGGAATATCCTCCATATCTATTTAATCTGTCAAACCTGCAGGGGTATGTTACAAGTAAGTATAAGGGATGGACTTCTGATAAAGTGTTAAAGGTTGCCCAATCGTTATATGAGAAGAAGTTAATTACCTATCCAAGAACAGCTAGTATAGTTCTTGAGGAAAGCTTAGTGGATAGAACTAAAAAGGTTTTAGAAACCTTAAAAAGAGGCCTGCCTTATGAGGGGGAAATAAAATTTGCCAAGACAAAGAGAATTTTCGATAACTCAAAGGTAGAGAGCCATAGTGCCATCGTTCCTACTTATATTATTCCAAAGGGGCTTTCACCAGATGAGACTATTGTTTATAAAGCTGTTAAGAATAGATTTATAATGCAGTTTATGCCTATTGCTGAATTTGAGGAAACAAAGATCACTTCCAAGGTTTATGATGAAAAGATAAAAGGAGTATTTGTTTCGAAGGGAAAGGTTCAAATTGTTGAAGGTTGGCGTAAAGTTGAGAAGATAGAAACAAAGGATACAATTCTTCCTCTTGTTATGGAAAAGGAAATGGTTGATGTGGTTGGCACTAAGGTTAATACTGTTACCAAGAAGCCGCCTAAATATCATTCAGAGAAAACTCTCCTTAGAGTAATGGAAACCTGTGGTAAGAGTATTGGAAAAGAAGTCTCTAATGATGAGGATGATGATGAAAATACTTCACCAGAAACTCAAGAGGAAACCTCTGAGGAGTTAATGAAGGCAATACTTAGTGGATTTAGTATTGGAACTCCTGCTACAAGGGCAGAAACCATTAAGAAGCTTAAGGATATAGGATATATAACAACTAAGGGGAAGAACTTAACTTGCACGGAACTTGGAACTACAATGGTTGAGATGTTCCCTGTTAGAGAGCTATTTGACCTTGAGTATACAGGGCGATTAGAGAAAACCTTATCGGATATAGAAAAAGGCTTGGTTAAAAAGGAAACCTTCATTAATCATATCTGTGAATTCACAAAAAGTTCAGTTGAGGCCATAAAAAATGATACTTCAATGTTATCTAAAATTAAGGTCGAACTGCCTGAAGGAACTGAGAGTGTTGGTAACTGCCCTATATGCGGAAACCCAGTGATTGAAGGATCTAAAGGATTTGGTTGCTGCAATTGGAAAAATGGCTGTAAGTATACCATTTGGAAAAATGATAAATATATCGAATCCATGGGGAAGACTGTAACAAAGGAAATGGTTGAACTACTTCTTAAAAATGGCAAGGTAGGATTTAGAAATTTAAAAAGTAAAAAAGGAAATACCTTTGCAGCTTATTTAAGATATGAAAAGGATGAAGCAACAGGATATTTTAACTGGAAATTAGAATTTATATAAATAAGTTTATCTGATTATTAATTATAAAAAGGATGTGTTACATTGATGAACACATCCTTTTTATTGTGAACTTTGTGTGAAAAATAATTTAAGAATAATATTATTTTTGATACTAACCAATGTTTTCACGCATATAAATTTATAGTGTAAAAATTAATTTATAGGTGGTGTTCGTATTGTTAAAAAGAAGGTTAACTAAATTGATGGTTAGTATCTTAACTGTAAGTTTTGTTGCAATGAACTTCATAGGGCATAATGCAAGAGCATTAAGCAAAGACGTTGATAGTAATTTAGTTAGGAATGAAACAGAAGAAGTATCTATGGGTGGTTCTCAAGGTAATTATTATAAAAATGGTGGACCAATAGATACAGCAGTTGCTAATGAGTTTAAGATAATTGAGATGTTAAAAAATGAAGGAAAAATATCAAAAGAAGCTACCTTCGAAGAAGAACAAGAGGCTTATAATGAATATATGCAGAATGTAGCTAAAAATAATAATCAAAAGCTAACTAAGGAACAGAAAGAATTAAATGGTAAGGCAAAGGAAAATAAAAAGAAAAATGAAAATGGAATAACATCCTACAGTAGGAATGATGAAGTTACAGAAATAAATGTATTAGCTGTTATGGTTGAATACGCTGATTATAAGCATAATTCTATACAGCCTGGTGAAACAGAGATGTATTATGATAGCTATGAAAAGCAGCATTATCAAGATATGTTATTTGGAGAAAATGGATACAAGGGACCAAAGGGTGAAAATTTAATATCTATGAGACAATTCTATGATGAGCAGTCTGGTGGAACAATGAAAATCACAGGAACAGTTACAGACTGGTATACTGTACCAGAAACTGCAAAATATTATGGTGAACATGTTGGTGGTTCTAATGATATAAGACCTAGAGAGCTAATTATGGATGCGCTTAATGAGGTTGGTAAGGATACTTCTATTAATTTAGCTGACTTTGATCACATTGATAGGTATGATTTAGATGGCGATGGAAATTATGATGAGCCAGACGGATTAATTGATTATTTAATAGTTATTCATGCAGGAGTTGGTGAAGATAATGGCGGTGGATCTTTAGGTAGTGATGCAATCTGGTCACACAGCTGGGACCTTGGTGGATTATATGAAATTCCAGGAACTAGCTATATAGATGAAAATGGTAAAGAAAGACCTTACTTAGGATATAAATATACAACTGAACCAGAGGATGGAGCAGCAGGTGTATTCGCTCATGAATTTGGTCATGAATTAGGCTTGCCAGATGAATATGATACCCAGTATAGCAGTGCTTCAAGTGAGCCAATATCTAACTGGTCCGTAATGTCTTCAGGAAGCTGGGCTGGTAAGGTGTCTGGTACAGAGCCAACAGGAATAAGCCCATATGGAAGAGAGATACTTCAAAGTATATATGGAGGTAATTTCCAAAAGCAAACAGTGATAAATTATGAAGATTTAACAACTAAAGGCACATCTTTTGATATAAATTCAGCTAGTACAACAGGGCAGGTTATTAGAATTAATCTCCCAGAACGTGAATATGCTATAAACACACCAACTAGTGGCACCTATTCTTACTGGGGTGGAAAAGGTGTAGATGGAGCACCTATTGAAAACTATATGACTACTACTGTAGATTTAACAGGAGCTGTTAATCCTGCTTTACAATTTAAAACTTGGTATGATATTGAGTATGGTTGGGATTTTGCATCAATTCAGGTTAGGGAAGTAGGAAGTGAAGATTGGATTTATGTAGAAGGTAATATTACTACAACTGACCATGATCCAGATGCTGAAGTTGTAGTATCACATGGGATTACTGGAACTTCTAATGGATGGGTTGATGGAGTATTCGATTTAGCAGCTTTTGCAGGTAAAAATATTGAATTGAAATTTGAATATGAAACAGATTTATATACTTTTGGTCAAGGTTTCTATGTAGATGATATCAATATAGTAGATGAAGAAAATATTATTTTTAGTGATGATGCTGAACAGGATGGAATATTTAATTTAGAAGGTTTTGTACAAAATACAGGAAAAGAGGCTGCAGAGAACTACTATTTAATCGAGTGGAGAAATCACCAAGGTGTTGATATGGGGTTAGCGCATATTAATTCATTAGGAAATATCTTTGCATTTGATCCAGGTATGGTAGTTTGGTATGTAAATAACTATTATACTGAAAACTGGGGTGAATATCATCCAGGTGGAGGATATCTATCAGTTGTAGATGCAGACCAAAACAACATTAATTGGGTATTTGGAGATAAATCTACTATGTTCGCAAGTAACAAATACCAAATGCATGATGCTGCATTTAGCTCTAAGACAGGAAGTAAATTTGTTGTAGATTTTAGCGAAGTTTATGGAAGAAATGCTATTGATAAATATTCAACAGCTAATCCTAAGTTTACTGATAAGCAAGAGTTTAATAATATAGGAATACCAACATTAGGAACTGATTTGCCAAAACTAGGATTAGATATACAAATCTTGAAGCAATTAAAGGATAATAGTGGTGCAACAATTAGATTAAGTGTAAAATAAATATCGATTATGCAAAAAAAGAAGGTGCTAAGCTTAAAAAGCTTAACACCCCTTTTTTTATCAATATTAATTTGTAAGGATGAATTTAAATCACTTAAATATCTTTTGGTCCAACCACCTTTCCTAAATCTAGTTCTGCGTTGACAGCTAAATTTTCCAATGGTGTAACCCTCCTTATAATTAATAAAGGTAAACAGCGGATTCCCGCTCCATGTAATCTTATAACTTCTTCGATTTAATCGATTCAGCAACTTGATTACAATATTATTATGTCACGGTATGAAAAAAATATTCTCATTAATTTTTTATTTTTAAAATTTATTTAGATGATATAATAAATAGGAACATTAAAGCATAAATAGATAGGAGATATACGATGAGAGTAAGAGGATTTGAAATAGTTACAGATGAAAAAAGAAAACATCCTGAGGTAGATGTACAGCTTCCAACAAGAGGAAGTAAACACGCTATTGCTTATGATATTTATTCACCAATAGATACAGTGATTCAGCCAATGGAGAAGGAATTAATCTGGACTGATGTTAAAGCTTATTTCCAGCCAGGAGAAGCTTTGCTTATAAACGTAAGAAGTTCAATGGGAAGTCATCCAGTTATAATGGGAAATGCTCAAGGATGGGTTGAGTGTGATTATTATAATAACCCTAAGAATGACGGGAATTTAGGGATAAATCTTTTAAATTTAGGAAAGGAGCCTTATGTAATAAAAAAAGGTGATAGAATAGCGCAAGGTATGTTTATACCATTCTTAGTAAGTGATAACTGTAACTCTGATGAGGAAAGAGTTGGAGGTTTTGGAAGCACAGGCAAATAATAAACCTAAAAAAAGTACTTTTGGTGAAATACTGAAAGTACTTTTATTTTTTTAGAATTTATTATTTTGGACAGGGTATCCTAGAATAAATAGATGATTTATTTTATCAGGTGTTATGCAGAAGGGAAATACTTATGAAAAAATATTTTATGTTTATATTAATTATCTGTCTTAGTTTTGGTAGTGGAATATTATTTTGGGATATGAGAAATGAAGAATCAAAAACAAATATCATTTTGAAGGAACAGGCTCCATGGAGAAGTGCTGAAAACGACAATGACGAAGCTAAGCAAGCTACTTTGAATAATCTTTTAAAGCATATTGGATTTGCAGAGGAAGCTATAAATAAATTCAGGATACCTAGTCCAGAAGAAGCTATTAATTTATGGGCAGAAGGTATGAAGGGTGGAAATGGGGTGCTTCAGTATGCAGTTATGGATCCAATGCTGCAACAGGAATTTAAGACATATCTTCAGCGTAAAGAAAATATATCCTGGGATACAAGAAAGGATGAGTTTCAGATAGATTTCTATGAAATTATTGAAAATGTAGATGTAAGTGAAAAGATTAAAATTTATGATGTTAAATTTCATTATATTAATTCTCAAGGAGAGGTGAAAGAAGGAGTTAACAAGGTAACGATTATAGAAGAACAAGGAAAATGGGTTATATCAACAATAAGATAAAGGTTTATCAAATATGAACTTTCGGGACTGTATTTTGAAGACGAGTTTTATGGGCGTAAGAATTAACAGTATATACATATTCCATCCACATTTAACAGTAGTATCTTATATTGAAAAATAGTATAATTAAATGGCTTGACCACTAAAATGATGGAGGGATACTATGAAGTTAAATTTTAGCTCCAATACTGTTAAGAATACTATTTCTAACATTATAGTATTGTCTGTAGCGATTATTTTATATTTTGTTATAAAGAATATAAGTATCTTTTTTGTTGGAACAAAAGAGATTCTAAGAATACTAATGCCGTTTGTTTATGGATTTGCTATTGCATATATTTTAGATATACCAATGAAGGTCTTTGAAAGAACAATTTTAAAGCCATTAGATAAAAAGGGAAATTTAAAATTAAAAAGAACACTGGCTATCACAATTACATATATTTTAGCAGGTATAATTATTGCTATTGTAATTGCTATATTAATACCAGAGCTTGCTAGAAGTATAGGAACTTTAATTGAGAATATACCAGATTATGCACATTCTTTAGAATTGTATTTTACTGAAATAGTTACAAAACTAAATTTAGATGCAAATATGGTTAATGAGATTATAGAGGATTTTAATAGTATTTCAGGTTATATAACATCAATTGGTGGTGCGATTTTAGGAGGTTTACTACAATTTTCAGCTGGAATAACTCAATCTGTGCTTAATGTGTTTATTGCAACTATTATTTCAATTTACATGTTAGCTAGCAAGGAGAGATTTTTTGCTCAAGTAAAAAAGCTGTTATTTGCAGTATTACCACAAAAACCAGTGAATTACTTGATAGAATTAAGTGATCATAGCAATAAAACCTTTAAAGGTTTTTTAAGCGGTAAATTATTGGATTCCTTAATAATAGCAATAATTTGTTTTGTATGTATGAATATATTTAATATGCCATACACCTTGCTTGTAAGTTTTATTATAGGGATGACTAATATTGTTCCTGTATTTGGACCATTTATCGGGGCAATTCCGAGTGTTATTATAATATTCATTGCCAGCCCAATTAAAGCTTTGTGGTTCATCTTATTTGTATTTTTATTACAACAGTTTGATGGTAATATCCTAGGACCAAAGATACTTGGAAATTCAACTGGATTATCAGCCTTTTGGGTTATGTTTGCTATTTTATTAGGAAATGGACTCTTTGGCTTTATTGGTATGATTATCGGTGTACCGGCTTTTGCAGTTATTTATTCTATAGTCAGAGGTGCTGTAGAAATTAATTTAGAAAAGAAGGGGATGCCAACGGAAACTAAAGATTATGCATCTTCAGATCAACAGATTATTGATTAAGAATTTACCTTTTATATCCTTAAATAAGTCAACTTATTTAAGGATACTTTTTTTGTTTAAAAAAATATAAATAAAAAGTATAAAGTTTTAAGTATAAAAGTCGATAAATTATAGGAAGTGGGAAAAAAGCGGTGGTTTGGTAAATAATACACTGAATATGTTGTTTAAATCACCAGTTTGAGGTATAATTTAACTGAAAATGTAAAGTAGGGGTGTTGATATATGGATTTTCAATCTTTTCAAGATATTATAATGAAAATACAAGGAGTTACTCATGCTAAGGTTGTAGCTGACGATGAAGGCCTTAGAGAAGTACACGTAATTGCTGGAACTTCAAGATCGGCAAAACAAATTGTAAGAGATATAGAATCCGCACTTCTTGCGATTTTCGGATATAGAGTAGATAGAAAGATAATCAGTATTGCTCAAATTGATACTGGTGAATCAAAGAAAACGATAAACAGAATAGTTTACCAAGGAATTTCAGTTCATGTGGAAGATAATAATGTAGAATGTGAAGTGAGATTATCTTGTGGAGATGAAGAATTTGTATCAACTAAGAGTGCAATAAGCACAAGTGCAAATAGAAAGAAAGTAGTTGCTAGGGCAACTGTGGCAGCAGTAGAAAAAGTAATTGGACGAGCTCCTATGTTTGACATAGAAGATGTTGTATTGAATAAAAGTAGAGACATCAATTTCGTTAATGTAGTTACAAATATGATTACAAGAGACGATGAAGAAATACTTATAGGAACTGCTATAGTTAAAAGTGATGTGAATGAAGCTATAGCAAAGGCTACTTTGGATGCTCTTAATAGAAGGGTAATGAAACAATAACTTTGGTTTAATGACCGATTATATTAAAATTTGTTCTTCCTTTAAGCGGAGTGGAAAAATATGACGATTTTTTAGCGGACCGTTGTTAATTCACTTAAAAGGGGGAAATTAACAATGAAAAACATGAAGAAATTAGTTCCTGCTATAGTTGCTTTATTTGCATTAGCTATGGCTGGCGGTTCAAGCGTTACTTGGATTTGGTAATTCATAGTTTAAACTAAAAATAGGAACGTTTTAATTAAAACGTTCTTTATAATATATAATCGGTCTTAAATATTTCAGGAGGAAAAATATGAGGAGATTACCGAAAGAACAAAGATTATATCTCTTATTAATTTATGCGTTGACAGTTTTTTTTACGATTATACTTATAAATAATCCAATTGCAACCATACAAGCTAATCAAGTAGAATATACAGACATAATTTTATTTATTGCACTTATAGGAATAACGGAGTCCTTTACAGTAACATTTAAAAGTATGTCTTTTAGTACAAGCTTTGCAGTAACAATTGCGTCTTACATACTTTTTGGACCATTAATATCAATTATTATAGTTACTGTTGGATTTTTATGTAGGGTGTTGAAGGTTGATGGTAGAGGATATATACATATTTTTAACACTCCGATTTTTGGTACGATTTTTAATGTGTGTGCATTAGTTTTGCCGATTATAATCAGTAACTATTTTTATATGATTATGGGTGGTACATATAGCATAAATAAATTTGAATATAATATTTTTCCACTTATAGTTTTTGTAATAGTTTATTTGATAGTAAATATTTTAATTATGTCTGTACTTATGGGGTTGAAAACTAGAAAAAATATTTTATATTGCTTTCTAGGAAATATAAAAATAGGTTTTTTTAATTCAGTAGTGATGTTACCAATAGGGATTCTTTTAGCTATTGTATTTACTGAATACAATTATTGGGGGTTAATAATTGTAGTATTTACAGTGATAATGTTAAGATACACTTTATTATTATATTCTAATACAAAGGAACAGCTTACAGATACAGTTGAAGCTTTAATGAATGCCATAGATGCAAGAGATATGTATACAGAAGGACATTCAAGAAGGGTTGCAGAGATATCAGTGGAGATTGCTAGAGAGCTTAAGCTTAGTCAATGGGAGATTGAGAAGCTTCATATAGCAGCTATGCTTCATGATGTTGGAAAGATTGGTATTAGTGATAATATTCTTAATAAGCCAGGAAAGCTTACTGACGAGGAGTATAACATAATTAAGGAGCACCCGACTATCGGTGTAAAAATCCTTAAGAAAATTAAAAATATAGATTATGTACATAAAATTGTTGAGCAGCATCATGAAAGGTATGATGGCAAGGGTTATCCTCATGGATTAAAGGGGGATGAAGTTGATATACAGGTATATATAGTTCATCTTGCAGATACCGTTGATGCAATGACTTCAGACAGACCTTATAGAAAAGGTTTGTCAAAAGCAATTGTAAAGGCTGAAATAGAAAAGTACTCAGGGACACAGTTTCATCCTAAGGTTGCAAATGCATATTTGAATATACTAAAAAGAGAAGAAAAGATGGAAGAAAAAGCACAAGCTAAAGTGGTAGAGAGTAGTGTAACCCAATAGGAGGGTATGATGTTTGTAGTTTCAATAGTAATAGCAATTATAATTGGATACATACTTAAGGGGAAATTGAGAAATATATCAGAGTTTAAGTATAGGGGAATATGGTTTATTGCAGCCGGGTTTCTTTTAGAGACTTGTATGAAGATGTTGCTGGCAAAGGGAGTTTTAGAAATAGGAACAAGTACCTTTGTAATAAACGTAATAATGTATACTCTTATTATGGTTTTTATTTTCCTTAATATAAAAGACAAGTTTATTTTGACTATAGGAATTGGATTTGTGTTAAATATAATTGTTATATTTGCTAATAGCTGTACAATGCCTGTTGGAATAAAGGCTGCAGAACTATTAAATTTTAGTGGTGAAATTAGTAAACTTGGTTTATATTCTATGGTAAATAGCGATACGCTATTTGTATTTTTAGCAGATGTTATACCATATAAGATTGGACCTTTGAATGGTATAGCAAGTGTCGGGGATATATTCATTTGTATTGGAATTATGGGAATTATTATTCGAGAGATGAGAAAGAAGCCTTGTAAAGAGTATAAGGAGATAAATATAAGTAATTATTAAAGAACTTCAAATAGGAGTTCTTTTTTTATTTAGAAAAAATATGAAAAAGTAGTTGACAATAGAATTATACTACTGTACTATTTAGGTAGTACAGTAATACAGTGCCTGATACAGTGTACTAAGGTGGAGGTGAAACTTAAAGTTGAACTTAAAGGATTTTGAATTTAATGATAATGAGCCTATATATCTTCAAATTATTGAACTTATAAAAAGGGCTATTGCAACAGGAGATTTGATGCCAGGGGATAAGCTGCCATCAGTGAGAGAAATGTCATCCTCCTTAGGGGTAAATCCGAATACTCTTCAAAGGGCGTATGGAGAGCTTGAGAGATTAGGGATTACTTATACAAGAAGAGGAATGGGGTCCTTTGTTAGTGAAGGAAAAAATGAACCAGATAAGATGCAGGAGCAGATGGGAATAGAAATAAGTGAAAAGTATCTAAGGGATATGAGTGCAATTGGATTAAGTAAAGAAAAAGCAATAAAGCTTCTTGAAGATATAGAGGTTAAATAGACGGGAGTTGTGGAGAATGATTAAATTAGTAAATTTAAATAAAAGATATGGAGAAAAAGTCATCTTAGATAATGTAAATTTAACTATCAATAAAGGTGAGATAATTGGACTTTTAGCACCAAATGCAGAAGGGAAAAGTACACTTCTTAAAATTCTTGGCGGACAAATTGTTTTTGATTCAGGTGAGTATTTACTTGAGGGAAAAGAGTTCAATTATAAGGATAAAGGCCGAATTGGTTATATGAGTGATACAGCCTTAATGCCAGGCGGCTGGGAGGTTAATGACTGCGTTGATTATTATTCAAGATATTTTGAGAAGTTTAATAAAGAAAAATGCTTAGGTATGTTAAGGAAGTTTGGATTAAAACAGGACGATAAAGTGAAAAAGCTATCAAAGGGGCAGAATGAAAAACTTCATCTAGCATTAGCCCTTGCTATTGATGGGATACTTTATATAATGGACGAACCATTAGCGGCCATAGACTTAATTGCAAGAGAAGAAATAATAGGAATGATTTTAGAAAATTTCAGCCCTGAAAGCACCATGATAATTTCAAGTCATTTGGTGGCAGATATAGAAAAGATGTTAGATAGAGTCATCCTTTTAAAGAGTGGAAAGATAATTCACAATGAATTAGTTGAAGATTTAAGAACTAATGGGAAATCTGTAGTAAAGCTTTATAAAGAGGTGTATAGAAATGAAGCTGATTAAAAAGGACTGGATGTATGATTTTAAAGCTGCAGGTTATATCATAGGCGTAGCTTTAGCTGGTATATCAATGATATTTTTAGTTGTTTCTTCAATGGTTCCAGAGTCTAGGTTGTTTTTTAAAGAGGGGTATGAACAGTTGTATACCATGGTTAGTGGGATTATAAGCATGTACCCTATTTGGGCATTTGCAGCAATTTCACCTCAAATAAAAAATGGTAAGGTTTATTTAAATACTACAAATTTGCCTTTTAGTAAAAAGCATCTGTTTTTTAAAGGGCTTAAACCATGGTTTATATTCTGTCCTATTATAATTTTAGCTTCAGCTGTGGTCATGGCACTATTAAGTGAACAAACTGAAAGCTTTGGAATATTAGTTTTATTTTCTTTAGTGAGACCAGCACTTGTCTGTGTGTTTATGATTTTAATGAATATGCAGGTTATAGCAGGAATGATTTTTTGCTCAGCTAAACAAATTAAGTGGTACAAGGTTATTATCTCAATGGTAATATTTAATGCAATTTTAATTGGAGTATGTGTTTTAGCTGGACTAGCACTTCCTATTGATACAGATAACAGTATGTGGTTTGCAGCAGGTGTAGTTTTAACCTTGCTTTTAGGCTCATTAGGTGTATTTCTTGTGGCTTGGAAGGATGTTGAGAGGATACACCAATAAAAGAGTATAAAACATTGATGTAACAAGAAATAGAGAGTTTAGAAAGGAAATTTATAATGAAATTTTTAAAGAAGGATTGGTTATTTGATGCAAAGATTGTTGGAGTAGTAGGACTTACAATTTTAAGCTCTGTTGCTGCTTTAATTCTTGTGTTTGTTAAGGTTTTAAATAAAATGCCTGTTGAAAATGGAGTGGTGGTATATAACAAGATTTATTCCATATTGGCATTTGGAATATCCTTTTATCCTATGTTTGCATTTAAGGCTGTATGTCCACAGATGGGCAGTGATAAATTGTATTTAAGTACAGCAAATCTTCCAATGAGTAGGAAAGAGGTATTTTTTAAGGGACTTAAGCCTTGGCTAATAATTTCTCCAATAGTTATAATCGTTGGAGCTCTTGGGAATATAGCCCTTAGTGGTAGTGCAGAATCTTTAAAGGAAGTATTCTTTATTATTACATTTACACCAATAGTTATATTAAGTTTTGGAGCAATTATACAGTTTCAAATAATTTCAGGATGTATTTTTGCATTAACAAAAGGAATAAAAGGGTATAAGGTAACAGAGGCAATAGTGCTATTTGATTTTATACTAATAATTATATGTAGCATAAGTATACGAGTATTGAATGTTGATACAGCTCATGATCCATGGTGGATGACTGGGTGTGGTTTATTTATTTTAATTGCAAGCTTGATAATGTTTCTTATAGCATGGAGAGATATAGAAAAGGTTTATCAGTAAAATTCCATATTTTATACCCTGAGGGTTTATAAAAGGAAACTCCTTCTCATATACATTCGAATGAGTAAGTTCCACTGACCAAATCAAAGATGCACTCTGTGGAAGTTCTGCTAACCAAATCATAGATTTGGAGCATCACTTCTGGAGTGTCACTTGAAATATTTTGCAAAGTATGCTTGATATAAAATGCAAAGTTTACTATACTTAAATTGTAAAGTGAATTTTGCAAAAGGAGATGAGTAAGTGAATACAAAAATTAAAGAGCTTAGAAAAAGCAGAAGAATATCGCAGGAAGAATTAGCTCTGGCAGTTGGAACCACAAGACAAACAATCACTTCAATTGAGTGTGGTAAGTATACAGCATCTTTAGTTTTAGCATATAAAATATCAAAATATTTTGGACTTAGCATTGAGGAAGTATTTGATTTTTCAGAGGTGGAGGAATTTTAATTATGGAAAATTTTAAAAAGACAATTCAAAAAAGATTGAATTTTTTTACTGGAGTTATATTACTATTTAGTTTGTTATTCGCAGGTAATATGCTTCATTGGTTTACACCAATTGTTAAAAACCCACATTATGTAGATTTCTTCAGTGGTGTTCAAGTTGGAATGTTTATAGGAATTGAAATATTTCTTGTATATCGTGTTGCATATTACATTGCAACGCTTAAAGATGAAAAGGCACTTAGAACTCTATATATAAAAGAGAATGATGAAAGAAATATGGAAATTTCTAAGAGAGCAGGAATAGAGAGTTATAGGATTGTTATTGTAATTTTATTGGCGGGAGCAATTGTTGTTGGCTATTTTAATATGGTTGGATTTATTGCTTTAATGGGAGCTGCATTAGTTGAAATATTAGTGAGAGCGGGTTTATACGCTTATTATTCAAGAACAATATAAATTTTAATTATGTTGCTAAATTTATAATTAAAATTTCCAGATGATTATGAATCGTTGAATAAGTGAAAAATATAATGTAAAATAATGGGATGGAATTAAAGAAAGGGAGGGATTATTATGGCATTAAAGGTTGAAGGATTAGTGAAAAACTATGGTGATAAAAGAGTAGTAAATAATTTAAGCTTCTCAATAGATAAACCAGGTGTTTTTGGACTTTTAGGAACTAATGGAGCTGGTAAAACAACAACGATAAGAATGATGCTTGATATGTTAAAGAAGGATGGAGGTACCGTTACTTGGAATGGTAAACCCTTTAATACAAAGAATGTACCAATTGGATATTTAGCAGAAGAAAGAGGAATATATTCAAAGTTTACAGTTATAGACCAATTAATATATTTTGGTGAACTTAAAGGCATGAATCGTAAGGATGCTGTAAAAAGCATTGATTATTGGTTGGAGAGGCTTGAGGCTTCAGAATATAAAAATAAAAGGGCAGAGCAGTTATCGAAGGGAAATCAGCAAAAGATTCAATTTATTGCTGCCCTTATATCAAATCCAGATATTCTTATATTAGATGAGCCTTTAAGTGGACTAGATCCTGTTAATACTGACTTATTTAAAGAGGTAATTAAAGAGGAAATTGCAAGAGGAAAGTACATCATAATGTCCAGTCATCAGATGTCAACAATTGAAGAGTTCTGTGAGAATCTTGTAATTTTAAATAAAGGTAATACAGTTTTAAGTGGTAATTTAAATGAAATTAAAAAGTCTTACGGAAGGAATCACTTAGTATTAAAGTGTGAAGGGGATATTGAGGACTTGCTTAAGGCTTCAAATATGAAAGTAATCCATGATAGTTTAGATTACAAAGAACTTTTAGTTTCAAGTGAAGGTGAAGCAACAAATCTTTTAAAAGCTATTTTAGAAAAAGGAATTCAAGTTATTAGATTTGAATTAAGGGAGCCAACCCTTCATGAGATATTTATAGAAAGGGTAGGTGAATAGCATGGATGTGAAGAATTTTTGGAAGGTGACTAAGTTTACTGTAGCTCAACAAGTAAAGGGAAAATCCTTTAAAATATCAACTGCCATAATATTAATTGCTGTTTTAATATTAACTTCTCTTATAAATTTTGTACCTGCATTTATGAATAAGGACAAATCAGAGGAGAAGGCTGGACAAGAAAATCAAAGTCAAATGGAACTTAGCATTAAAAAGGCATACTATATTGATGAATCTGATTTAGGTTTGGATGTAACACCAACGGTTACTATGGTATTACCAGGGATAAAATATGAAAAGGCTTCAGAGTCACGTGAAGAATTAATTAAAAAGCTTGATACAACAGAAGAAGCTATTGCTTTGGTATATATTTCTCAAGAACAAGGTGGATATAATGTGGAGGTTGTGACTCCAACCAATAAGGATGTTGTTAAAGAGAATGATGGTTTAATTCTTTCACAAGTTGTAGCATCAAGTCTTGAAAATGGAAGATTGTTAGCAGAAGGGTTGACTCAAGACCAGGTTGCAAAATTATCATTACCAATAACTTCTCATTCTATGATAGCAGGAGATGATGGCAAGGGCATTGAAGACATGGTAATCAAAATGATTCTTCCAATGGTAATGTGTATGCTCCTATTCTATTTAATTTATTTCTATGGATATTGGGTTGCAAACTCCATCGTTGCAGAAAAAACTTCAAGAGTTATGGAGCTTTTATTAACCTCAACTAAACCTTTAGAATTAGTTGTAGGTAAATGTGTTGGAATGGGATTCTTAGCAATAACACAATTTATTTCTATTCTAGTTGTAGCACTAATTTCCTTTGTAGGAAGTGGAGCAATTGTAAAGAGTGTTATAGATCCTAATGCAAACATCTTTAATTTAGGTGCAATCTTTAGTAAAGTACCTCCTATTCAATGGATTTTAATAATATTATTTTTTATCCTAGGATATGTTGTATATGCAGTTCTAAATGCCTTAGTTGGAGCAACTGTAAGTAAGCTTGAGGATTTAAATACTGCTATAATGCCAGTATCATTTATTTCAATTATTGGATTCTATTTAGCATATATGGGAACAATGACACCAGATTCCATTGTTGGAACAATTGCAACTTATGTACCATTTTCATGTGCATTCTTTATTCCTTCAGTAATTTTATCAGGTACAATAAGCACAGGTTCAATGTTATTATCACTTTTAATATTGATAATAACAATAGTTCTTCTTGTATTATTTACGTCTAGAGTGTACTCAGTAGTAATTTTACAAACAGGAAATAGAGTAAAAATAAAAGATTTATTTGCTATTTACAGTAGAGAAAAATAAAATTAATATTTGCTAATAAGGATATATACTTCGCATGAAGTTATATGTCCTTATTTGTTTTTTGTGATAAGGTCGATAGGGTATACAAAAGGAGTTTTTTTATTAACTTTTACACATAATATAAAAAAACTAAGGAATTTTAAGTTACTAAGGAGGTTTAATATGTCTGCTAAAAATTTTGATTTGGGAAAGGATAATGTTGGGAAATTATTAGTGAAGCTAGCGGTTCCAGCAATCATAGCTCAATTAGTCAATGTACTATACAATATCATTGACAGAATGTTTATTGGAAGAATGCCAAATGGTGATTTAGCTATGGCTGGAGTTGGGGTAGCATTTCCAATCATAATACTTGTATCTGCCTTTAGTGCACTTATTGGTTATGGTGGAGCACCACTTGTCGCAATTAAAATGGGAGAAAAAGATAACGATGGAGCTGAAAAGCTTATGAGCAACAGTTTTTCAGTATTGATTATTTTAGCGGTTATTTTAATTGTAGGTTTTTTAATGTTTAAAATACCAATATTGAAAGCCTTTGGGGCCAGTGATAATATCATAGCATATGCCGATGACTACATAACAATATACCTTGCAGGTACAATATTCGTGCTTATAGCAGTTGGGATGAATCCATTCATTAACACACAAGGTTTTGCTAGAACAGGTATGTATACAGTATTAATAGGAGCTATTACAAATATAGTTTTAGATCCAATTTTAATCTTTGGATTTAGTTTGGGCATTAAAGGTGCAGCTCTTGCAACAGTTATATCTCAAGGAGTATCAGCAATATGGGTATTATTCTTCTTATTTGGTAAGAAAAGTACATTAAAAATAAGAAAAAAATACTTAGTGCCAGATTTTAAATTAGTAGGCAAAATAATGGCTTTAGGAGTATCACCATTTATAATGCAGGCTACAGAAAGCTTAGTTTTAATATCTTTAAATACTCAACTTATGAAGTTCGGTGGAGACTTAGCTGTCAGTGCAATGACTATCATGAGTAGTATAATGCAGATTATAACATTGCCAATTATGGGATTATGTCAAGGTGGCCAGCCTATAGTAAGCTATAACTTTGGAGCTAAAAGCCTAGAGAGAGTTAAAAAGGCATTTAGGTTAGTACTTATAACTTCATTATCATTTACAACAGTAATATGTGGTGCTTTACTTATAAAGCCAGAGATGTTTGTAAGAATATTCAATAATGACCCAGCACTTATGAAGATTACTTGCTGGAGTATTAGAATTTACTTTGCTGGAATTTTTATCTTTGGAGCACAAATGGCATGTCAACAGACTTTTCTTGCCTTAGGACAAGCAAAAATATCTTTAATTCTAGCTTTATTGAGAAAGGTAATTCTTTTAGTACCATTAATATTCATCATTCCTAACTTTATTGATGATAAACTTAAGGGTGTACTTTTAGCAGAACCGATTGCAGATATATTCGCGGCTACAACAACCATAATAGTATTTTCAATATTCTATAAGAAGACATTAAGTGGTACTGATGAAAAGGCTCTAGAATAGGGTGAAGAGGTCTGTAGCTAATATTAAAAACAAGATTATAAATAATAAAAAAGTATCCATAGTTTAAGACTATGGATACTTTTTTATTATTTATATGTGACTCCTTCTAATGTTCATTCAAAGGAGTTCTCAAAAAGTAAGTTCGTATTGCCAAATCAAAGATTTGGAGCATTACTTCTGGAGCATTACTTCTGAAGTGTAACTTTTGGCTACTTACTTAAAGGTTGTATGAGTTGATGGCTCTGCTTCACCGTATGGGGTATGTTCATTTGCTTTACTTTTTATTTGTTGTGCATAGCCTGGAGCAGATGGATCAGCCTTTGTGTTAGTTGTTTTCTTGTTTTTTTGTTTGCAGTAATCCTTTGTCATTTAGTACACCTCCTTTTTAGTAACTAATTTAGGTTATGTCTATTTTAAAAAAATAATTCACAGAATAAAGAAGTAAGTAGGGGGAATTGTGTATAAATGTTAAAAATATGGTATATTTGTGGACAAGATACAAAAATTGCTATAAGATTATAATTAGCAAGTTTATGTATAAGGTATAAGTGGAGGGATTAAAGTGACAGAAAAAATTAAAGTTATTATTCTAGGTGCTGGAGACAGAGGGACAATCTACGCAAATTACATAAAGAGAAATAATGATGAAATTGATGTTGTTGCGGTAGCTGAACCTATAAAAGAAAGAAGAGAAAACATAGTTAATATGTTTAATTTAAGCGAGGATAAAGCTTTTTTATCATGGGATGAAGCATTAGCAGCAGGTAAGATTGGAGATGTAGTAATTGTTACAACTCAAGACCAAATGCATTATGAACCAACAATGAAGGCTTTAGAGTTAGGATATGATGTGCTGTTAGAAAAACCGATGTCACCAAACTTAAGAGAATGTATTGAGATGGTTAATAAAGCAGAGGAAAAGAAACGTCATCTGTTAGTATGCCATGTACTTAGATATACTGAGTTCTTTAAGGAATTAAAAAATATATTAGACAGTGGAGAAATTGGTGAATTAGTTACAATTCAACATATTGAGAATGTTGGATACTATCATCAGGCTCATAGTTTCGTAAGAGGAAACTGGAGAAATAAAGAAGAATCCGCTCCAATGATTTTAGCAAAATGCTGCCATGACTTAGACTTAATGTTTTGGTATGCAGGCGCAAAATGTGAAAGCTTAGCATCCTTTGGAAGCTTAAAGCATTTTAAACCAGAATGTGCACCAGAGGGAGCTGCAGAAAGATGTTTAGACTGCGATATAAAAGATTGTCCATATGATGGAAGAAAGATTTACTTTAAGTGCTTGGAGAAAATAGGAAAAGATGATGCTGGAAATGTTACCTCCACAAGACATTGGCCAACTAGTGCAATCACTGAAGATATCACATTAGAGGGGATAACAAAGGCTTTAAAAGAAGGCCCTTATGGAAGATGTGTTTATCATTGTGATAATGATGTAGTTGACAATCAAGTTGTAAGTTTGAATTTTGAAAATGCAGTTACTGTAGCATTTACTATGACGGCTTTCACTGATAAGGTTTCAAGAATTACAAGATTTATGGGAACTAAAGGTGAGGTTAGAGCCAATACTGAAAATAACGTAATTGAAGTATATGACTTTGATTCTAGAATGGTAAAAACTATTGAAGTTAAAGAACCAGACAGTGGTCATGGCGGTGGCGACAATGGTATCATGGAAGACTTCTTTAATCTTGTGAAAACAGGTGTTACAGAAGATAGATATACAACAGGAAAAGTATCTGTAATGAGCCATGCAATGGCAATGGCTGCAGAAGAAGCTAGACTTTCTAAGAAATCCATAAATGTACAACAGTTTATGGAAGATATTATGAAATAAATTAGAATTTACAATGATAATGAGAACTCTCTTAACGGGGAGTTCTTTTTTATTAGATTAAAGAAATTGATAAATTGTAAACTAATATAATAATTTTGGTTGACAATGTGGAAATTGAATGATAAATTTAAAATATGTTTAAGGTTGGCATATACATAAAGGAGCTAATATTCAGGAGGATTGTTCAATGGTAAAGCAATTAAAGGAAAAGATTTTAAAGGGTGAGTCTATCTCAAGAGAAGAGGCAGAAGAGTTAATTAATGTTCCCTTAGATGAGTTATGTGAAGGAGCTGAAGAAATTAGGAGAAAGCTATGTACATCAGAGTTTCATATGTGCACCATTATAAATGGTAAGAGTGGACGATGCTCAGAGGATTGTAAATATTGTGCTCAATCAGCACATTTTAATACAAATGTAGAAGTTTATCCATTGCTTGCCCCAGAGAAGGTAGTAAAAAATGCAGTATCAAATTTTAAGGATGGAGTACATAGGTTTTCTATCGTTACCTCAGGAAAGAGGCTATCAGATTTTGAGTTAAAAAAAGTTTGCGAAATAAATAAAGAGATTTCTAAGGCTTGTTCTATAGAATTATGTGGCTCTCATGGACTATTATCTTTAAATCAATTAAGAGAGCTGAAGGAATCAGGGGTAACTCGTTATCATAATAATTTAGAAACAGCTAGAAGTTTCTTTGAAAATATTTGTACTACTCACAGTTATGATGAGAAGGTACAAACTATAAAGGATGCCAAAGAAGCTGGCTTAGAGGTCTGTAGTGGAGGTATATTTGGATTAGGAGAAAATATGCATCACAGAATAGAGATGGCCTTTGAATTAAGAGATTTAGAAGTTGATTCAGTTCCAGTAAATATTCTAAACCCTATAGAAGGAACACCAATGTGGGGGAATGAATCACTAACTTATGATGAAATAGTAAGGACAATAGCTATCTATAGATTTATTATGCCAGATAAATTTATCCGTTTAGCAGGTGGACGAGCTCTCTTAGGAGATAAAGGAAGAAGAGCTTTTATGAGTGGAGCAAATTCAGCAATATCAGGAGACTTATTGACAACAGCAGGAATTTCTACTGCGGAGGATATAGCTATGGTTAAAGAACTAGGCTATAGTGTGAAAGAAAATGAGTAGTGGAATTTTTATTACTGCAACAGGGACAGATGTAGGAAAAACTTATATAAGTGGACAACTGTTAAAAAAAATAAGAAGTCTTGGTATAAAAGCTGGATATTATAAAGCTGCTTTAAGTGGAGCAGAAATAGATGTAGCTGGTGGAGAACTTATAGCTGGAGATGCACAACATGTATATAAGAAAGCTGAGCTTAAGGGAAATCCCAATGAAGCAGTTACATACATTTTAAAGGAACCTGCTTCACCGCATTTGTCAGCAAAGCTAGAAGATATAAGTATATCTATGAAAGATATATCTGAACACTATGAAAATCACCGTAAGAAATTTGATTTTATTTTGGCTGAAGGAAGTGGTGGAATAATCTGTCCAATTTCTTTAATGCATGAAAGAATAATGCTCACAGACATAATTAAATTTTTAGGATTTGATATAATTATTGTGGCAGATGCAGGATTAGGAACAATTAATTCAACTATGCTCACAGTAGAGTATGCTAAAATGCTTAATATTGGTGTAAAAGGAATTATTCTAAATAATTATGATGCAGAGAATTTAATTCATAGGGATAATTTTGAGGTTATAGGTGACTTTACAAAGATACCTGTTTATGTTTGTAAGAAGAATGGTGATTTAGAGATATTTGATGAGGAGCTGAGAGGCCTTATTGAAGAATAAAATTTTGATATAATTTGTATAAAAAAGCTCCATTTTATTGGAGCTTTTTCATTATTTATTTTTATGGTGCAGAGAATAAAACATGTACAAGATAATTAATGAAACGATAAATTCAGTTATCGGTAATGATAGCCATACTCCATTTATTCCTAGAAGTGAAGCTAATAATAAGGTTATTGGTATAATTAAGATAAACCCACGAAGTATAGAGATTATAAAGGAGAGTTTGGGATTATCTATAGAGCTGAAGTAGATTGAAGTAACAATATTTACACCTGTAAAGAAGAATGCAGTAAAATATATATGCATCCCGCTTATTGCAATCCCTTCTAAGGCTACATTGTGTTCTCCATTAAATATAGATACAATTGGCTTAGAAAAAGTAAATATTATGATATAGGTAATAAGAGCACAGATTAATGCAGTTATAATTCCATAGGAGTAGATTTTTCTAACGTTATTCTTATTTGAGGTTCCATAGTTTTGGCTTAGGATTGGTTGGACACCTTGAGAAATACCAGTAAATATTGATGTTATAACAAGCGCAATATTAGCAAGGATACCGTAAGCAGCTACCCCAACATTTCCTAGAAGACTTAATATAATACTATTAAAAATAATCATAACAATACCAGATGAAACCTCAGTGATTAAAGCAGAGATACCTAGAATACATATATCTTTAATAGATTCAATATTAAGCCTAGATTTTATATATACAAATGAGTTTTTCTTCTTAAGAAAATGAAGAGATAAAACCATCAAGCTGATTATTGGCGCAATTGATGTAGCTAATACAGCACCAAACATTCCCATGTTCAAAGGGAATATAAAAATATAATCAAGTATAACATTTGAAAAACTGCCAATAAGCATCGCATACATAGAAAGCTTTGGATTGTTATCATTACGGACAAAGCAAATAAAAAGATTATTTAGCATAAACATAGGTGAAAATAATAAAATAGTCTTTAAATATGTATTTGTCATTGTGTGCGTAGCATCACTAGAACCAAGTAATCTTGCAATATCATTTGAAAAAAATAATCCAATGACCAATAAGGTTAGTGAGAGGATTATGGTAAATTGAAGAGCTTGAGTGAAGATTGCTGATGAACTATTTTTCCTATGAGTTGATTTAGATATAGAGTAACGTGTTGAACCGCCCATACCGATCATTAAACCAAGTCCATGAATAAAACTGTATATTGGAATAGCAAGATTTAAGGAAGTTAAACCATTAACCCCCAAACCCCTTGCAACAAAAAACGTATCAGCTAGAATATAGCAGGAAAGTCCTATCATTCCTAATACGTTTAATGATGAATATTTCATAAAAGTATAAAAGATATTATTTTGTTTCATTACTATTTCCCTCCCAAAAATAAAAAGCGTCCGGATATTTCATACCTTCAAAGGCCTACAGTATGAAATCCGAACGCTTTTATAATTTCCTTATCCGGCGATAAAGAAAAAAGCTTATTTATTTAATTTTAATATATTCTATTTATTAGTTAATATATCTATTCCTTCTTCAATGGTAACTAATGTTTGATCTCCAGTAACCATGTTTTTAACTAATATTTTATTTTCTGATTTTTCAGTTTCACCTATAATGATAACATTTGGAACAGAAAGCTTATTAGCATATTTCATTTTCTTAGGGAATTTGCCGCCTTCAACATATATATCAACCTTAAGTCCGGCTTCTCTAAGCTTACTGCAAATCTCAATACCATATTCAAAGTCTTCATCCATAGGTATAACCATTGCGTCCATAACAGAATTTTTGTTTAAGTCTATTATGTTGCTTTCCATGAAGCTCCAGAATAATCTTGTTAATCCTATTGAGATACCAACTCCAGGAAGTTTCTTTTCAGTATAGTATTGTGCTAAGTTGTCATATCTTCCACCTGAACAAACAGAACCAAACTCTGGATAATCATCAAGGAAAGTTTCATAAACTGTTCCAGTATAGTAATCTAAGCCTCTTGTAATTTTAAAGTCGATGATGTAGTTTTTATCAGGAACTCCAAGAACTTTAATATACTTATTTACTGTTTCAAGCTCTTCTACACCTTCAACAAACTTTTCATGAGTAACACCTAAGTTTTTAAGCATCTCGATTTTTTCATCGTTGCTTCCTGTAGTTGTTATAAAGCTTATTAGAGAATCCATTGCTTCCTCAGAAGAAATATATTCTTTTAGCTCTTCCCTAACTTTCTCCTCACCGATTTTTTCAATTTTATCAACGATTCTAAGAACCTCTATGTAGCTTTCGATATTTAAGCTTCTTAAGAAACCATCTAATATTTTTCTGTTGTTTAATCTTATTTTAAAGTTTTCAAAACCTAATTCTTTAAAGATTTTGTAGATGATGCTTGGAATTTGAGCATCGTTAACTATGCTTAAAGAACCATTTCCAATTACGTCAACGTCGCATTGATAGAATTCTCTAAAACGACCTCTTTGGTTTCTTTCACCTCTATAAACCTTACCTATTTGATATCTCTTAAATGGGAAAGCTAACTCTTCCATGTGTTGAGAAACATAACGAGCTAACGGCACTGTAAGGTCAAATCTTAACGCCATGTCAGTGCTTCCTTTAGTTAAAGTATAGATCTGCTTTTCAGTATCGCCACCAGTTTTAGCTAGTAAAACTTCACTTTTTTCTATAATTGGAGTGTCTATAGGTAGAAATCCAAAGGATTCATAGTTTCTTCTAATAACATCAGAAACGTGATTGAAGGCTACCTGCTCCTTTGGAGTAAGCTCCATAAATCCAGGCAGTATGCTAGGCTTAGTAATTTTTATACTCATGTTTATCTCTCCTCTTTCTCGTAGTAATAGAAGTTGTATTATTTGAAGATCCTTACCGTAAGTGAGTGTCCAAATCTATGATTTGTATAACACATACTTACTCACTTGAATGAAATAAAAAGGAGTTTCCTTATTTATTGCAAGGAGCAAATTATACTTAATTAAGCTATTTTTGAAAATTGTATGTAAAAATAAAAAATCTCTAAAGAATGATATCCTTAGAGATTTAAACTTCTATAATCTCCATAGATACCTTGCCACATGCAAATAGGCCTATATCTATGGTTTCATTTTTAAACCATAATTATAAGGCCGTTAATCTATGATGATGAATATGTAATTCGTTTATTGAAGTTATCATTATAATCATCTCCTATAAGTGAACATCCAAATCTTTGATTTGGTTAATAGAACTTACTCCTTAGAATGAACATGAAAAGGAGTTTCCTTAAGTAAGCGTCCAAATCTTTGATTTGGTTTACGCGAACTTACTCCTTAGAATGAACATGAAAAGGAGTTTCCTTAATAAATAATCTATCACTTTCTAAAATATCTGTCAATAATTTTAAGTTTTAATAGGTCTTATACCAACATACCATAGATAGCATGATGACATAAGTAGGTATAGATAATATTGAATTTTTTATTATTTTATAAAAGGTTTTTTGTGCTTTATTATGACATGGTGAAGTGGCGATTTTTGACTATTTTGATAGAGTATACGTTTTACAAAGAACTGATTTTGCAAAATAAATCATATGCTGAAAATGTATAAATTATATGTAAAAATATAATATTCTATGACAGATATTTTTTATTGAAAAATCTTTGAAACATAGTTAATATAACATTAATAAAATGGTAATAAATGTAATGCATTTTATTAATTAAGATTAGGGGGGAATAGAATGAATCTAAAAAAGGTTATGGCTATTGGAATTGCTCTTTCAATAGTAACAGGAACTACTGCATCAGCATTTGCAGAGGACTCTAATACAGCTACGGCGCTAGATAAATTTAGACAAGCACTTCAAGAGCAAAAAGAGAGAGAGATGGTTCTAGATAGCCAATTAGCTGAAGAGAGTAGCTTGCAAGGATTAAAAGACTCAGACAAGGTAAGAGTAATTGTTGAATTAGAAGGTGATGCTGTAATTGAAAAGGCTACAGCTAGAGGTCTAAATGTTTCTGAAATAAGTAAATCAGAAGTTAAAAGTTTACAGAAATCTATTTTAAAAGAACAATCATCAATTCAAAGTAAAATTAAATCTAAGGGTATTAAATTTGACATAATCAATTCATTTACAAATGTAACTAATGGATTTAGTGTTAGCACTACTTTAGGAGGAGCTAAAGAGTTAGAAGCTATTCCAGGTGTTAAGTCTGTTACTATTGCTAATGAGTATGAAAGACCAGAACCAGATATGAATAACAGTGGGGATATTACAGAAACTCCAGTAGCTTGGGCAAATGGTTACACAGGAGAGGGGACAGTTATATCAATTATTGATACTGGTGTTGACCCATCACATAAGGATATGGTACTTACTGATGGAAGCAAGGCTGAGTTAGATAAGGCTGAGGTTGAGGGCGTTGTTTCAGAAAAATCTTTGCCAGGAAAATATTATACAGAAAAGGTTCCTTATGGATACAACTACATGGATGAAAATAATCAAATTCTTGATATTGGGCCTGATGCAAGTGAGCATGGAATGCACGTTGCAGGTATAGCTGGAGCTAATGGGGATGTTAAAGATGGTGGAATTAAGGGGACTGCACCAGAAGCACAAATCTTAGCAATGAAAGTATTTGGAAACAACCCAGCAATGTCATCTACTTTTGGTGATGTAATTATTAAAGCTATTGATGACTCTGTTATTCTTGGAGCAGATGTTATCAATATGAGTTTAGGCTCAACTGCATCATTTGTGGATGATAATGATCCAGAGCAAATGGCTGTTAATAGAGCTGTTGACAATGGCGTTGTAGTAGCTATTTCATCAGGTAACTCTGGTACTTTTGGATATGGACTTAAGAACCCATATGCTCAGAACCCTGATTATGGAGTGGTTGGTTCTCCAGGACTTGCAACTAAGTCAATACAAGTTGCATCTATAGAAAATAATATTACAACTGGAGATGGTATAGAGTTTACTGTGAATGGAGAAGAGAAAATCTATCCATATACAACTGCAGGGGAAGATATTTTAACTGTATTGAAGGGCCAACAATTAAAGGCTGTAGATTGTGGTCTAGGTGGACTTCCAGAGCATTTCCCAGCAGCAGTTAAGGGCAATGTTGCATTAATTGAAAGAGGAACCTATGATTTTGCAACTAAGATAACTAAGGCAGAGAAAGCAGGAGCTATTGCAGTTATAGTATATAATAATGCTGCAAATGGTGATGCTCTATTAAATATGGCATATCCAGAAGGCTGTAAGATACCTGCAATATTTATGGGACATTCCGGTGGAGTTTTAATTCAAGAAAATCTAAAAGTAGATGGATTTACAGTTTCATTTAATGGTAATGCAACTTCAGCTCATAACCCAAATGCTGGTAAAATGGCAGATTCATCTTCTTGGGGAACAACTCCGGATTTAGAGTTTAAACCAGAGATTACAGGGGTTGGAGGAAATGTTTGGTCATTAGCACAAAATAACGGATATAGAAATATGAGTGGAACTTCAATGGCATCTCCAAATGTTGCTGGAGGTTCAGCTTTAGTACTTCAAAGAGTTGATAAATTATTTGATTTAACTGGCGAAGAACGAGTTCAAATGGCTAAAAATATTTTAATGAGCACAGCTCTTCCTCATGTTGATAAGGGATTAAATCAAGATGGAAGTAATTACACATCTCCTAGAAGACAGGGTGCTGGAGTAATGAATCTTGCAGGAGCTACTGAAACTAATGCAATAGTTACAGATACCTCAACAGGAATATCAAAGGTTAATCTAAAAGAGATTAATGGAGATATTGCGACATTTACAATAACTGTTGAAAACTTTGGAGATAAGGAATTAACTTATAACTTAGGTGGAACAGTTCAAACAGATATAGCATATCAGGGAAATACTTTATTAGAAGCAGATAATATAGTTGATGCTACAACTGGTGAATTCCCAATCAGCTTTAATTCAGACACAGTTACAGTTGCACCTAAGAGTACTAAGGATATAATGGTTAGAGTGGATTTAAGCAATGCAGTATCTGCAATATGGGAGAAACCAATATCAGAATTGTTTGTTAATGGTGGGTATGTAGAAGGCTTTGTTACTTTAACATCAGTAGATGATTCAGTACCAGAGTTAAGTATTCCATATGTTGGTTTCAAAGGCGAATGGGATAAGGCGCCAATCATTGATGCTTCAATCTATGATAAAGATAGAAAATCATATTATGGATATACAGCGATGATGACACCTACTGATGAAGAAGGAACAGTTTCTTATATGGGATTACCATATGGTGCAACTTCTACAGCACAAGCAAATGGAAACTTTATAGATATCTCACCAGATGGTGATGGATATAATGATTCAGTACTTCCAATGTTGTCTTACCTAAGGAATAGTAAGGAAGTTATAGTTGAAATTCTTAATTCAGAAGGAAAGGTAATTAGAACTCTTGATAAGATAGAAAATGCAAGAAAGCATTACTATAATGGTGGTAAAAATGTAAGAAGCTTCTTGAATGATGCTCAGTGGGATGGAACTGTTAATGGTAAGATTGTTGAAGATGGAACTTACACTTATAGAATCAAAGCTAAGGTAGATTATAAAGATGCTGATTGGCAGAATTTTGACTATAAGATTAATGTTGATTTAACAGCTCCAGAGTTAAAGAATACTTCTGTTGATACGAATAAGAAAACTTTAACAATGGTAGGAACAGATAATTTTGAAGGCCACGTGTATGCATATCTTTTATCTACACCTTTAGGCGTTTATATTAGTCCTACAGGCGTATTTGATATTAGTAAGGAGTTAGATGCTGGATATACAGTGAAGAATTTTGAAGCAGGAGTATCTGACTATGCTCAAAATATGAGTGTATATGATTTAGGACTTCCAATAGGTGCAGTACCTGGAGATAAAGATGCGCCAGTAGTTAAATTAACAAGCCCAGAATTCTTTGGAAATTATGATAGCAATACTGTAAATTTTGCAGGTACAGTTACTGATAAATCTGCAGTAGAACTTGTTAAGATTAATGGTGAAGAAGTTCCATTAACTTATAATAAAAAGACTGGTGCATATGATTTCTCTATTAATTTAAATATAGAGAATGGATATCACAGTATTAAGGTTTATTCAAAGGATGCTGCTGGTAATGAGTTAGAATTTGCTCACAAACTATTTGTTGACGCAGAACCACCAGTATTAAATCTTGAAGATATTCCAGCACAAACAACTGAGGGTTCTGTATTTATAAATGGAACAGCTACAGATAACTTCCCAGATTTAAAAATCTTTGTTAATGGCAATTTAGTTGAAAAGATTGTTGGAGAGTGGGAGTACTTTGATCAGCAAAAACCTGCAAGCTATACTTTTGATAATTATGAAGTGCCTCTAGTTGATGGAGAAAACACTATTAATGTTGAAATAGTAGATGCAATGGGGCATAAGGCAACTAAGATTATAACTGTTAATAAGGTAGAAGAAGTAGTTGATACTACAGCACCAGCAGCTCCAACAGTAACAAGAGATGGAGATAAAATTGTAATAACTGCAGTTGACCCTGCAGATGCTGCGAGAATAGAATATAGCTATGACCAAGAAACTTGGGAAGTATATACTGAGCCAATTCAAGCTAAGGAAGGTTCAACTATTTATGCTGTTGCTATAGATGCAGCTAATAATAGAAGTGAGGCTACTCCTTACATTATTGAAGATTTAACTCCACCAGCTAAACCAGTAGCTAACCTTGTAGATGGATTAGTTGTTGCTGAAGCAGCTGATGAAGATACATCATATATTGAGTACAGCTTAGATGGAAATGGCTGGGCAAGATATACTGAAGGACTTCAAATTGCTGAAGGTCAAACAGTATACTTTAGAGCAGTGGATGGAGTAGGGCATGTAAGTGAAGAGGTTGAAGAGTTTACTATGCCTGATACAACAGCACCAAGTGCACCTTATGTATATGAAAAAGATGGAGTTGTAACTGTTGTAGCAACTGATAAGGATACAGCTAAGTTAGAGTACAGCTTTGATAAGGAAACTTGGAATGAGTATACTGAACCTGTTAAAGGCGAGCCTGAAACAGTCGTATATGTAAGAGCAGTTGATGCTGCTGGCAACCCAAGTGAGATTGTAGAGGTTGAAATTCCAAAACTTATTATACCGGATACAACAGCACCATTGTCACCAAAGGTAACTATAGAAGATGGTATATTAACTATAGAAGCTTCAGATGAAGACACTGCTAAAATTGAGTATAGTTTAAATGGTAAGGAATGGATTGCTTATACAGAAGCAGTTAAGGTTGCAGACAATGATTTAATTCATGTAAGAGCTATAGATGCAGCTGGTAATATTAGTGAAGTTAAGGTATATAAGGTACCAGCAACTGTAGATCCAAATGCTCCAGAAAAACCAGTAGCTCCAACAGTAACTGAAAAGGACGGAGTTGTAACTGTGACTGCTGCAGATGAAGTTACAGATAAGCTAGAGTACAGCTTAGATGGTAAGACTTGGGTTCCATATACTGAGCCAGTTAAAGTTGATGAAAAAGTTACAATTGAAGTTAGAGCAATAAATGTTGAAGGAGATAAAGCGTCAATTAGTGATGTAGTTAAATATACAGTTCCAGATAGAACTGCTCCTAAGGCTCCTAAGATGTCTGCTAACAAGAATATGGTAACAATAACAGCTCAAGATGAGGATGTCGTTAAGATTGAATACAGCTTAGATAAGGAAACTTGGACAGAGTACAAGGATCCAGTTAAGCTTGCAGCTAAGAAAACAATGTATGCTAGAGCTATTGATGGTGCAGGAAATGTAAGTGAAATTTCTAAGTTAACTATGCCATCATCAGGCAACACATTACCACAAACAGGTGGAATGGTTGGAACTGGATTAATGGGCTTAGGCGGAGTTGTTGCTGCGGCATTTGGAGTATTAATGCTTAAAAAGAGAAACAGAAAATAATAATTTTAATTATTAATTTCTAAATAAAAAAGGATACTTCGGTGATGAAACTGAAGTATCCTTTTTAAAATTTAAGTCTTTGAATGGTGTAGAAAATTCCTGAAGAATTTCTTTGTTCTATTTAATAATCAATTAAAGCTTTTCCAAAGGTAGGGAGGAGAAGCTATCATCATTCTTAATTTTACATTATAGAATTCTAAATTATAGAATGTTATCACAATAAACTATCATGGCATCACTTAAAAATTGTGCTAGTCCTTCACCATATTTATCAATATTTTCAGTAAAACGTTCATCGGCAGTATACATTAAGGCAAGACCTCTGAAGATTTCAGGAGTACAGTTATAAAAGTTCTTTGTAATATGATTTCTCCATTTTTCAACTAAACTTTGAACTTCACTATCACTTGGGTCTCTGTCCATTAAGCTAGCTAAGCTGCTGTATATTTCACCAGCTTCACCCATAATATTTTCCCAATCACCTTTGCTGTACTTAGCAGTTTTATTTTGAGATTCTTTGTAGGCATCACTATTGCCATAACGTTCTTTTGTTTCCTGTGCATATTTGGCCTTATGATCTTCTATATTTTTCATATCAAATGGTTTAAACATTTCTTTTTTACTCATTTCATTTCCTCCTTCAAGGGATATTAGTGTTTTATCTAGGGAAGCTATTATATTATCTAGTCGCTGTCTTTTTTCTATAAGCAGCTGTCGGTGAACTCCAAGGCAGTGAGCTTTATCAAAGTCCGGGCTATTTAATATATTTTTTATTTCGTCTAATGAAAAATCTAATTCTCTAAAGAAAAGAATCTGCTGCAGCTTTTCTAATTCCTCATTACCGTAAAATCTATAGCCTGAATCACTGATATAACATGGTCTTAGTAAATCAATAGCATCATAATGATGGAGAGTGCGCACTGTAACTCCAGCAAGGTTTGATACTTCCTTGATTTTATAAAGTTTAGTTTTTGAATTATTATTCATACATATCACTCCAGTTCTTTAGCTTTCCCTTAATTTCATAATAAACTATGACGTAATGTGAGAGTCAACAAAAAGTTTAAGTTATTTGCAAGAAAGGTATGGAAAAAAATAAGGATATTAATTCAAAAGGTTGCGTTATAAATTAAGTATGTAATACAATAACATATGTATATGTTTACATAGGCGTGTAAAGTGAGGATATAATAAAGGGGGAAATTAAATATGACTAAGGTTATAAATACTAAAATTCAAGGGTTTAATTTAAGATTTGCCACTGAGGAGGATGTACCATTAATTTTAAGATTTATTAAGGAATTAGCAGATTATGAAAAGCTGCTTCATGAGGTTCATGCTACAGAAGAAATCCTGATGAACTCTTTGTTTATACGTAAGGGGGCTGAGGTTATTATTGGAGAATATGAAGGCGAGCCAGTTGGATTTGCACTTTTCTTTCACAATTTTTCAACCTTCACAGGAAAACCAGGCTTATATTTAGAGGATTTATATGTTAGACCAGAGATGCGAGGAAGAGGACTAGGTAAGACCCTTTTATCCTTTTTAGCTCATTTAGCAGTGAAAAGAGACTGCGGCAGATTTGAATGGTGGTGCATAGATTGGAATGAACCGTCGATAGAATTCTATAAGAGCTTAGGTGCAATACCCATGGATGAATGGACGGTATATAGAGTTTGCGATGAAGCATTAACTAATTTAGCTAAAGAGTTTTAGGCAATAAAAATAATTTCAAGAATTATCTAAAAATATGTTGACACCTTTTGTAAAAAATGGTTATAATAAATTATAGTAAAAATTTAGAATTACTATACAAATTTAGAAAGAAAAGGAGGTAGGAATTATGTTAAATAAGAAAAGATTAAATGGCATGGCAATTTGTAATAGACAACTTACAGGCAATTTATTTGTCAATGGCAGGAGTGCGTCCATTTTTAATAATCAATTTAATAGAATTAAAAATATTACCCTACCTCAAGATATAGATTTTTAAATTCGTTTAATTAACTATTTTGTGAGCAAAGTCCTAGGGTAACTTAGGACTTTTTTATATTTATTCAGGCATAGGTGACACTCAAAATCTTTGATTTTACAAGTGGAACTTACTTCTTCCCAAATGAGAGAAGGAGCTTCCTTAATGACATTTTAAATTTTCTGCAAAAGAGAGAAGGAATTTCATTATGCCTTTATATATAACTCATGGCAGCAGTCATGGCTTACCGATGTTAAATAGCCGTAATCTATACCTTTGTTAGGTATGGATTACGGCTTTATTTTATGCTTTTAAACTTATAAGTGAGATTCTAAATCTTCGATTTAGTAAATCGAACTTACTCCTTTGACAGTAAGGAGAAGGCATTTCTATTGAGGTAGGTATGATTGCATTAACTTTGACCAAATCAAAGATTTGGATTAAATTTAGGAAACTCATTCTCACATGCGTCCGAATGAGTAAGTTCGCGTAAGCCAAATCGAAGATTTGGACGCTCACTTAAGGAGGAAAAAGAAGTGAAGAAAATTTTTAGTTACACAAGACAGCACAAATTCGTTACCATCATGGGAGCAATTTCAATGCTTTTATGTGTTTCAGCAGATCTAGTTGTTCCGTATATCACGGAAATATTTATCGATGATGTATTAACAGCAGGTAAGTATGAAATCTTAACTACAATTATTTGGATTGTAGTTGGTATTACTGCCATAAAGTTTGCATTTGGATTTTTAAGAGAGTTTTTATTTGACTATTTAGGGATTACAATCTCTAGAAAGATTAAGGAGGAATTATTTAATCATATTGAAGGTTTATCTTTTTCATATTTTGATAAAGTGAATACTGGAGAATTAATGTCAAGGGTAGGTGAAGATGCTGATAATATTTTAGAAATTATGGGTTTTGGACTTAGACTTACCATTGAGGACGGAATTTATTTCATAATGGCAGCAGTGCTTTTATTTAGAATCAGTGTACCTCTTACTTTAGTAGCATTAGCTACAATGCCAATCATTGCAGTATTAGCGCTAAAGTCAGAGAAGCAGCTTAATGATGTTTATGAAAGAATCAGTGACCACATTGCAGAGCTTAACACAACAGCCCAAGAGAATATTGCAGGAGTTAAGCTTGTTAAAGCTTTTGGAAGAGAAAAGCATGAGATCTTAAAGTTTTTAAGATATAACTCAAAGAACTATGATTTACAGATGGAGCATAATAAAATATGGGTTAAATTCTTCCCATTAGAGGAGTTCTTAACTAATTTATCAACAGTACTTGTTATAAGCATAGGAGGAATTCTTGCCATCTATGATCAAATTACAGTAGGGCAATTAGTTGGATTTACAAGTTATCTTTGGATGCTTACTTGGCCAATGAGAGATTTAGGCTGGTTAATTAACCTTTTATCAAGAGGAAAGGCATCTATTGGAAAAATAAATAAAATATTAGCAATAGAGCCTAAAGTGGCTGACTGCGAAAATCCAGAGGAATTAAAAGGAATTAATGAAGGTATTGTATTTGAAAATGTATCCTTCAATTATGGAGAAAAGGATGTCTTAAAGAATATTAATTTAAATATTCCAGCTGGTTCTACAGTTGCAGTTATGGGAACTACAGGTTCTGGAAAGTCAACTTTAATAAGTCTTTTAGGAAGAAACTATGATGTTACAAAAGGCTGCATAAAGATTGATGGTGAGGATATTAGAAACCTTAAAGTTAAATCTTTAAGAGATAATATTGCTTTAATTCCACAGGACTCATTCTTGTTCTCAGACACAGTAGAAAGTAACTTGAAGTATGGAAAGCTGGATGCCTCTATGGAGGAGATGGAAAAAGTAGTAGAGCTTGCTTGTGCAAAGGAATTTGTGGATGAATTAGATGAGGGCTATGACACTTTAATTGGAGAAAGAGGTGTTGGCTTATCAGGTGGTCAGAAGCAGAGATTATGTATAGCAAGAGCCCTTTTAAGAGATTCAAAAATATTAATCTTAGATGACTCTACTTCAGCGCTTGATATGGATACTGAATATCAGCTCTTGAAGAACTTATATGAAGAGGAAGATAAGAAAACAACCTTTATCATCGCTCACAGAATTTCAGCTGTAAAGAATGCAGACTTAATTCTTTACATGGAGGATGGAGTAATTGTTGAACAAGGCAATCATCAACAGCTTCTTGATAAAAAAGGTAAGTACTTTGAAATTTATGAAACTCAATTTAAGGATTTCTTAGATTTATCAGATGATAAAGCAGCAAATTTTTAAAGTAAACTCCGCCTCATCACATTCGGTGGAGTAAGTTCGAGGGGCTGAAGCAAAGCTTCAGACTCTCATTTAGGAAGCTATGTCTCACAGGTTCTTGGTAGAGTGATCAAGGATTAAGATAGGCGATTTAAATCAAAAAATTAATACTAATTTAAGGACGGTGAAAATTAATGGCAAAGAACACGGTAAATCAAGATGAAAAGGTTATTGCCCTTAAGGGAAAAGATATTCTTTTCAGGCTTGTTAAATACATGAAGCCTTACGGTGTAAAAATAGCAGCAGTTTTGCTTTTGATGCTGATAGTTACAGGAGTTGGACTTTTGAGTCCAATGCTTCTAAAAATAGCTATTGATGATTTTATTGGTGCAAAGGATGTTAAGGGGCTTGCACTCATTGGAGCAGGGCTCATAGGACTAAATTTAATCAGTATGTATGCAAGCAAATATGCAACCTTTAACATGAATAAAACAACTCATAACATTTTAAGAACTATAAGACAGGAATTATATGAGCACATTCAAAAACTTTCATTTGCTTTCTTTGATGAAAGACCAGTAGGAAAGATACTAGCAAGAGTTGTAGGGGATGTAAACTCTCTTTCAGAGCTGTTTAATAAATCAGTTACAACGGTGATACCACAGGTTTTAACCTTAGTATTCGTTACAATAATAATGTTTTCGATGAATGTAAAACTAGCTTTAGTTTCTATGGCAATGCTTCCACCATTATGTGTTGGTCTTGCAGGAATACAGATTATTTCAAGAAAGCGTTGGCAGGTATTCAGACAAAAACGTTCTAACCTTAATGGTTTTACTCATGAGTCTTTTTCAGGAATGAGGATTATTCAAAACTTTACCTTTGAGAAGGAATCAGGCAAGAGATTTAAAAATTCCGTTGGAGAAATGAGAAGCGGTTTTATCAACGCGGTTAAGTTAAATGACTGGTTATGGCCAATAGTAGAGGTATCCTTTGGAGCAAGTACTTTAATAGTATTTTTAGTTGGAGCAAACCTTGCAAGAAGTGGAGAAGTATCAATTGGTACAATTACAGCGTTTATTTCGTACACTAGCATGTTCTGGAGACCGATTTTAAATATAGCGTCATACTATAACACTTTAATTACAAACTTTGCAGCAGCAGAGAGAATCTTTGAGATTATGGATGTTAAGCCTGGCATTGATGAACTTGAAAGTGCAGATGTAATGCCTAAAATCAAAGGCCGTGTTGAGTTTGAAAATGTATCCTTTGCATATGAGAAAGATACTCAAGTTCTACACAATGTAAGCTTTAAGGTAAAACCAGGAGAAAATATCGCTTTAGTTGGTCCAACGGGAGCAGGTAAGACTACAATTACAAGCTTAATAAGCCGATTCTATGATACCACTGAAGGAAGAGTCTTAATTGACGGAAAGGATGTATCAAAGGTAAATCTTAATTCTTTAAGAAGCCAGATGGGGGTAATGCTTCAGGATACTTTCTTATTCTCAGATTCAATTAAGGAAAATATAAGATATGGTAAGTTGGATGCTACTGATGAAGAAATTATAGCAGCGGCAAAGGCTGTTAGTGCACATGACTTTATCATGAAGCTGGAAAAGGGATATGATACTCAGGTTAATGAGAGAGGGTCAAGGCTTTCAGTAGGACAAAGACAGCTAATATCCTTTGCAAGGGCACTCCTTGCTAATCCAAGGATATTAATTCTAGATGAAGCAACTTCCAATATTGATACAGCTACAGAGATTCTTGTTCAAAAGGGAATCAACAAGCTCTTATCAGGAAGAACTTCCTTTGTTATTGCACACAGACTTTCAACTATACGTGATTGCGATAGAATAATGGTAATTGATGATGGTGAAATTGTTGAAGCAGGAACTCATGAGGAGTTATTAAACTTAAGAGGGGCCTATTACAAATTGTATATGGCTCAATATAGTTTCCTTCGTGAAGGAGCCTAAGTGACACTCCAAATCTATGATTTGGTTAGTGGAACTTACTCACCCGAATGAATATGAGGGGGAGTTTCATCTTAATTAAGAATTAAGAATTAAGAATGTAGAATGTAGGAGGCTTCTCCCCACTGTGTTCGGAGAAGCTTTGATTCACATTTACTAAGAGAAAATTATGAAAGATGAAGAAGTGGGGTAAGTGAATGTTAGATAAAGAGGGATTTGACATTTGGTCAAAGGATTATGATAAAAGTGTTGAGGCTAGTTCAAGGGAGTATCCTTTTGATGGATATTATGAGGTGCTAAACCATGTTTATAATTCTATAGAGTGTAAAGCTGGAAGAAGAATTTTAGATGTTGGCTTTGGTACTGGGGTTTTGACTAATAAGCTTTATGAAGAGGGAGCAAGGATATATGGAATGGACTTTTCCCAGGGAATGATTGATATTGCAAAGTCAAAAATGCCAGATGGAACCTTTATAAAGTGGGATTTCAATGATGGAGTCCCACCCATGTTAAAGGATATGAAATTCGATTATATTGTATCGTCATATGCGATTCATCATTTGAATGATGAGAAAAAGGTTGAGTTTATAGGAGAGTTGAAGCAATTACTTAATCCTAATGGGAAAATAATTATTGCCGATGTTGCTTTTGAAAATCAGCAGGATTTGAATGCTTGTAAAGAGGTCAGCGGAGACAGCTGGGATGAGGATGAAATTTATATGGTGGCAGATAAGCTTATTAAAAGTTTGAGAGATAAAGAGATTAACTGTAGCTATAAACAAATTTCTTCTTGTGCGGGAATTTTAGAAATTCTAGATAAATAGACTTAACGAGGTAATAATAACGCAACAGTTTAAAAGATACCAATTGTAAGGGGATTAGTATGAGTAGAAATAGAATTATGGTAATTGGTTGTCCAGGAGCAGGAAAGACTACTTTTTCTAATGAATTAGGTAAACGGCTTAAATTACCAGTAGTACATTTAGATGTTTTAAATTGGAGAGATAACTGGACTCCAGTTTCTCGAGAGACTTTTGATGAACTGCTATTAAAAGAAGTTAGTGGTGAGAGATGGATTATTGATGGTAATTACGGGAGAACCATACCGTTGAGATTGAAGTATGCTGATGTGGTAGTTTATATGGATTATTCAAAAATCACTTGTATATTAGGAGCTTTAAAACGTGTAGTTAGGAATTACGGTAAGTCAAGAGAGGACATGGGGAGTAATTGTCCTGAACGGTTTGATTTGGACTTTATAAAATATATTTGGACGTTTAATGAAGCAAATAGAGAAAAGTATTATGAGGTATTATCAAAGGAAGCGAATATAGAAGTATTTGTAGTGAGAAATAGAAGAGAAGCAACTCAATTAATGGATAAATTAATAAGTTAATATATGTGGCGTTTTGTAGATGAATATTATATAAGTAAAAGAATATGGAATAACTAGATTCAAATTTCTAGATTAATGGCAATTGAGTTTATTGAAGGTTACTTAAGTTGAGCTGAAGGTAAATTTTATGAGAGTTCATTGTATGAAGAGGATAACGATAAGGCACTGGAGTTTGATAAATTATTTCAGGAATAGAGAGGTAGAAGAAGTGGAGATTGATTTATTAGTTAATCACCTTGAATTCAAGGAAAAAGTAATTGAGTGGCTTAATGATGAATTTGGTGGAGAAAACAGTAGAGAATTCTATAAAGGGATTATTAACAATAGCTTAAGAGATAAATATTTACCAATTACATTTGTTGTGATTGAAAACAATGAACTTGTTGGAACAGTTGGAGTGTGGAGAGGAGATTTGCTTTCAAGGCAGGATTTATATCCATGGATTTCAGCTTTAGTGGTTCATGCGAATTACAGAAATAAAGGTATAGGAAAAGTACTCCAGCAATATGCATTAAATTATTGTTCATCACTAAATTTCAAAGAAGCTTATTTGTACACAGATATAGAAAATTATTACGAGAAAAGTGGATGGAAAATCATTGATGAAGGATATGAATATAGTGGAGAAAAAGTAAAGATATTTAAGTATGAATTAATATAGAAATTAGTTTAATAAATAAAAGGGGTGTAAATAATGATTTCATTAAGAAAAGTAGATAAAGATAGTTTTAGAAAAGTGATTGATATGAAGCTCATGAATGGAGGTCAGGAGTTTGTAGCTGCAAATGTATATTCTTTAGCTCAAGCGTGGCTCTTTTATGATATTGCAAGACCTTTAGCTATTTATTGGGATGAAGAAGTAATAGGATTTATGATGCTGGAATGGGATGAGAATGAAAGAGAAGCCGGTATTTGGAGGTTTATGATTGCAGAAGAGCATCAAGGAAAGGGCTACGGTACAGCTGCAATGAAGGCGGCAATAGAAATTATAAAAAATGAAAATAAGTTTGACTGTGTTGTTTTAAGTTGTGTACCAGCTAATGATGGTGGAAAACACGTTTATGAAAAGCTTGGATTTAAAGCTACAGGTGAAATTGATGATGGTGAAATTATAATGAAGCTAGATTTATAAAAAGATAATTGGAGGGATTATGAAAAATATATTTTTAGTTTATGACAATTGTTGTTTTTATGAAATAGTGATACTAAGTTACTTTATGAAATTTTCTCAACAAGATACAATTCTTTGTTCATTGGATGGAAAAGGAATAAAGTGCATGGAGGGATATTCGGTAAATATAGATAGGGCATTGAAGAATGTGGATATTAATGAAGTAAGATGTATGATAATTCCGGGGGGAGATATATCAACTATTAATAATACTCAGGTTCATGAGTTCGTTAAGAGCTTAGTTGAGAAAAGGGCAATAGTTTCTGCAATTTGTGCAGGGGTAGATGTCCTTGATGATGCTGGAGTTTTAAAGAATATTAAATCAACACATTCTGAAGATGTGGAAGTTTGTAGAGATAAGAGGATAATTACAGCGAGAGCAAATGCCTATGTAGATTTTGCTATTGAAGTTGCTAGAGAATTAGAGTTATTCAAGGATGAAAGGGATTTACAAGAGACAATAGATTTCTGGAAGTATCATAAGAGACTTTAGGGATTAGTTTATTATTTAGGGTGAAGAGAGAAGGTACTAATGTGCTAAATAAGTATAGTTTTAGGAGAAGCTAATATGGATACGTTGAGGTTTAATGATATTCCAGAATATAAGTCTTGGATTAAAATTAAAAAAATAAACTATGGATGGTCTAGTGATGAAAAGTATTATATTGAGGATAAAGATAAAGAAAAACTCTTGCTTAGAATCAGTAGAATAGAAACTTATGATAGTAAGAAGACGGAATTTGCTATTATAGAAAAGTTTAACAAGCTAGGTTTTCCAATGTCAAAAGCTATTAAGATAGGAATATGTAATGAAGGTAAAAATGTATATATGCTTCTCAGTTGGGTAGATGGACAATCTATGGAGGAGGTCTTGAGCAGACTTTCACAGGAAGAGCAGTATAGCCTTGGAATAGAAGCAGGAAGAATTCTTAGTGAAATTCATAGTATTCAAGTTGAGAAAGGTCACTTTCCTAAAGTGAATAAGATTGAGAAAAAACTGAGACAGCTAGAGCTTTATGAGAAGTCTAAGTATAGGGTTCCTAAGGACGAGATAGCTATTGCTTATGTTAAGGAAAACATTAATTTAATGTGTAAGACTCAGCCAGTATATAAACATGGAGATTTTCATCCAGGAAACTTAATTTATACACCAGATGGACAGGTTGGAATCATCGATTTTAACAGATGGGAATGTGGTGACCCTTATGAAGAATTTTATAAGCTTCAAAGTTTTACTGTAGAAGAGAGCATACCCTTTGCAATTGGAGAGATTCATGGATATTTTAATGGAGAGCCTCCCACAGAATTTTGGAAGGTGCAAGCTGTATATGTAGCTCATGCAGCACTATATTCAATAGAATGGGCTGTGAAGTTTGGACAAAAGGATATTGATAATATGATTAGGATATGTGAAAGAATTTTCAATGATTATGATGGGTTCAAATTGTTGATACCGAGATGGTACGGGAAGAAATAGATACTAAGGGAGAAGAAATATGAATATAAATGAATTCTGGAAAGAATTTTTAAAAGCAACTAATAAAGATAGAGCTACTGAGTATATAGATTGCTTTCACTTTGAATTAACAGAGAAGCTGGCAAATGAACTATTGGAGCTAGTTTTAACAGGACAAAAGAGAGCAACGTGCAGCAGCTTACTTGCTTATGAAGTTGAAAGAAGCAGAATTCCACAGGTGGGAGATTATAGTATTATCACTGACTGGGAGGGAACTCCTAGATGTGTAATCGAAACAACAGCAGTTACTATACTGAACTATAAGGAAATAACCTTTGATATATGCAGTAGAGAAGGTGAGGATGATTGCTTAGAGTCTTGGCAGAGAGGGCATGAGAAGTTCTTTACTGAGGATGGTAAGGCTCTTGGATATGAGTTTTCGCAGGATATGCCTGTAGTATTTGAGGATTTCAAGGTGGTATTTAAAGCTTAGAAGTAAAAAATAAAAGCTAACTCTAATTTGAATAAGCTTTTGTGGGAGGTGGGTAAAATGGGGAAATATTATTTATTTAGTGATTTCAGTGAAGAGAGCGGTCTCTCTTTAGTGGAGGATGATTTCAAGAGAGATCTTAAAGATTATAAAAAAATTGTGTTCATTGCATCTAATCCAGACATTGGTATGGTAACAGATAAATATGTAGAAAGATACATGGAATGGTTTGATAGGATAGGGATTAACTTTGAAAGCAAAGTTGTTTTGGACAATCGTTTAGAAAATAGAGCTATGGTTGAGGCAATCGATAGAGCATCCTTGATTTACTTAATGGGTGGAACAACAGATTTACAAATGAAGTTTTTATTAGACAATGATTTAGTTAAGTCATTAAGGGAAGTTCAATGTTTAATTATGGGGTTAAGTGCAGGAGCAATAAATATGGCAGAAACCTCAATTTTAACAGTTACCTGTGAACATGAAAAGCAGGAGATTTATAATGGAATCGGACTTGTAGATGAAAGTGTAGAACCTCACTTTAGTTTAGATAATTTTAGTGAGGAGTTAAAGTCATTGTCTTATGACCATTTAATATATGGAATGTGTGATGAAAGTGCCATCATTATCCGAGACGATAAGTGTAATTATTATGGAGAAATATACTTATTAAAGGATGGTAAGGCTGAGAAGGTAAGTATGATATGAAGCAAGTAGAATTTGAAAATATAAAAGATAAGTTAAAAAATTTTAGATTTAATTCCATGGAGTATTACGATTACGACCAGCTTAAAAATTATGAAGTAAATGTCAATAGCGAAGATTTATTTATTGCAGTTGGCTATGATGAAGAGAATGAAATTAAGAAATTTCATTGGGCAGCCAATAATTGGACAGAGCTAGTTGAAGCAGTACAAAAGGAAAAAAATCCAATACTGATAACCTTTGTTCCAGAGGAGTGGAAGGATAATTTTATTAGTGCAGGTTTAAAAGAACATGCAATATTTCGAGAGTATTGGATTAGTGATATTTCAAAGGCACACCAAGAAAGTTGTGAATATTCATTAATTGAGAACGTAGAAATAGATATTGCAGCACAAGTAACCATGGATTGTAAGGGTCAGAGCCGAGGTTTTCATGGTGAGAGTCCAGAGTGGGTAAGGTCATGGATAGATGGAACTTTAGGTGGTTTAGTAAATGCTAAAGATATGTCTATTTTAGTTCATCGAGAAAATGATGAAGTAGTTGGAATTGTGTGTGTTGCAGTGTATGGGCACAAGAGCGAAAAAGGATCAATACTTTGGGTTCGAGAGTTAGCAGTAACGCCGAGGGTTCAAGGAAAAGGAATTGGTAGGAGTTTATTAAAGCAAGCTTTAACCTATGGAGTTGAACATGGTGCTAGGAGAGCCTTTTTAATGGCAGATGAGTGTAACTACAATGCAAAGAAACTTTATGAAAGTATTGGATTTGTACCAAGTAAAGAGGAGGTTCAAATTGATATGGTTTATGAGGTAGCAAAACAAAATATCTAAATAAATTAATGAGTTAATTATTCAAGGGAACATAAATGGATTTTGAAGAGGGTGAAGAGGATGAAGGTGACAATAATTCATGGGCAATCACATAAGGGCATTACTTATACAATGTCAAATACATTATTGAAATATCTTGAGGGTGAAGAGGTTAGAGAGTTCTTTTTACCAAAGGATGGACCAGATTTTTGTTATGGGTGTAATAACTGCTTTCTTAAAGGTGAGGAAAAATGCCCAAGCGCAGATAAAGTACAGCCCATAGTAAGAGCAATGGAATGGGCAGATGTAATCATTTTAGATAGTCCATGTTATGTGATGGAGATGAGCGGTGCCTTGAAAAATCTTATGGATCACCTTGCATATAGGTGGATTACTCATAGACCTCATGGAGCCATGTTTAAGAAGGTAGGAATAACAGTTTGTTCATCAGCAGGTGCACCTACCAGAGGTGTATTAAAATCAATGGGAAGACAGCTTAAATGGATGGGAGTTCCTAAGGTTTATCACTTTGGCTTAATGTCAAATGCCATGGGTGTAAGTGATTTAAAAGCTGTGAAACTAGCTGAAATAGAGAAAAGGGCTAAACGCATTTCTATTAGAGCGAAGTCTAGGGTAGCTCATCCGCATGTAGGTATTCGAGGAATAGCTATGTTTAATATATTTAAAGGGATGCAGTCCTCAGAGAAATCTGCATGGAATCCTAAGGATAAAGATTGGTGGGTAAGTCAAGGATGGACACAGAAAGTTAGACCGTGGAAAAGTAATTAAATAAAGTGGAAAAAATAAACAGAGGTGAGAGTATGAAAAATATAGGAATGATTGTGGCTGTTGAGATTGAAGCAGTTTTAAATAAATATGGCAAACCAAGTGAATTGAAGTATCCAGGATTTAGTGTATATCAATATGAAATAGAGGATAAAAATTTATATGTTATTCATAGTGGAGTGGGTGAGATTGCAGCTACTATGGCAACACAATTTTTAATTTCACAGCTTCAGGTAGAGTTCATTGTGAATTTTGGAGTTGTTGGAGGACTTACAGAAGAGATGGCACTAGCGAGAACTTGTATTGTGGAAAGTGTTGTTCATTATGATTTTGATACATCCGAAGCTGATGGCACTGATGTTGGAAGATATCTTGAGTATCCAACGGTTTATATTCCAACTACTAAAGAAATATTAGATAAAGCTCTTACCATAGAGCCAGATTTAAAATCTGTAATATGTGCTTCAGCAGATAAATTTGTAGGAAGTGAAAAAAAGAAAAGAGCACTTCATAATATATTTAAGGCAGACATATGTGAGATGGAGGCAGCTGGAATTGTGTTAACCTGCAATAGAAATAAGGTGCCATGTTTACTTATAAAAACTGTTTCTGACAGTATTTCAGGTGGAGCTGAAGAATTTTTTTATGCAGTAGATGAATCTGCAAGAGTTTGTATGGAGATAACGCATAAAATTATTAGTAGCTTTTAGAGAGCTTGTACTAAATTAGGAGGATTGAAATGGATTGTTGTTTTACAAAGGTCGATGGATGTTTTAGATACAGAGCAGCAGCTATAGTTATTGAAAATGGTTGTGTACTCTGTGCGAATAATGAGTTGTAGAGAGGTGAAAACAATGATTATACGTTTAGCTAAAATTAATGATGAAGAAAGCGTAGCAAAACTAATTGCAGATTTTAGAGTTGAATTGAGAGGGCTTAAGAGGATTAAGTCAACTCCTAAAATAGATCAGGCAAAGGAAGAATTTAATGAGTACATAGAGGCAGAATATCCTATCTTTGTTGCTGAAGATATTAACAGAGAGATAGTAGGATATTTAGTTTGCAGAGTTGAGGATAACTTAGTGTGGGCTGAGTCACTATTTGTTGACACTAATAAAAGAAGAAAAGGTATAGCATCAGATTTATATAAAGAAGCAGAGAAACTTGCCACTAAACTTGGTGGGTATACAGTTTATAATTGGGTTCATCCTAATAATGATAAGATAATAAAATTTTTAGCTAAAAATGGATATGATGTTTTAAATCTAATTGAAATAAGAAAACAAAGGGAAAATGAAGTGTTATCTCAAAAAATAATTGTAGGTAATCATGAATATAATTATTAAGGATTATTACACCTTTTAGTAGTACAGTCATTAAATTAGAAATTTAATAGTGAGGGTAAATATTATGAAATATGAAATTATACATTTACCAAAAGACAAGTGGAAGGGAACTATAATTCCAATAAGGTATAAAACTGATAAATATTACGATGTTATAGTAAATAAAACTTGTAAAGGATTTTCCATTGAAATAGAAAAGAAAAATTTTGCAGAGTCAGTTACTCATACACCAGAAGAGTATGATTTTCCTGATAAGTTATATGAAGAGCATTGGGAGAATGCCTATGCTTGGGGCGTGGTAGTTAATGATGAATTAATTGCTGCAATTGAAACGGATCAAGAATTATGGTCTAATCGTTTAAGAATTACAGAGCTTTGGGTAACAGAACTATATCAAAAGCAAGGAATTGGTCATGCTTTAATTGAAATGGCTAAGGAACAAGCTCGAAGAGAACGTCGTCGAGCTATTATATTAGAAACACAATCCTGTAATGTTAATGCAATAGATTTTTATAAGCATGAAGGTTTTACCTTGATAGGTATGGATACTTGCTGTTACAAGAACAATGATTTGCAAAGGAAAGAAGTAAGATTAGAATTTGGATGGTTTCCAGAAGAAAAGAGATCTTTAAAGCATGAAGAAATAGAAATTAGAATGGAAACAAAAGAGGATTGGTACAGTGTTGAGTTAATGACACAGCATGCATTTTGGAATAAACATCATCTTGGATGTGACGAGCATTATCTTGTTCATAAATTACGTAAAAGTGAAGACTATCTACCAGAGTTAAGTAGAATAGCAGTAAAGGATGGAGAGGTAATAGGATGCATAATATACTCCAAAGCACGAGTTGTCGATGGAGAAGATACACATGAAATTATAACCTTTGGGCCTCTTTGTGTAGAGCCTAAATGGCAAGGCTGTGGAGTTGGTGAGCTTTTATTAAGGGAAACAATGACCTTGGCTAAAAATAAAGGGTATAAAGGTATTGTAATTTTTGGAGAACCAGATTATTATCCTCGAATAGGGTTTAAAACCTGTGATAACTTCAATATTATAACTGCTGATGGAAAGAACTTTGATGCATTTATGGGAATTGAATTAGCAGATGGCAGTATGAATGGGATAAAAGGAAAATTCTTTGAATCGGAAGTTTTTGAAAATCTTCTAAAGGAAGAAGTGGAAGAGTACAATAAAAAATTTCCTAAACTACAAAAATTGAGGTTCCCAGGACAGTGGGATTAATTAAATATGGTTTATGAAGACAAATAAAGAATTAGTTAGGACGTGATTTAAATGGAACAAAAATATACAGAAGTAAATTCAAGTTTTATAGATAAATGGATAGAGGAAGGTTGGGAATGGGGACAACCTATTACCCATGAGATTTTTGAAAAAGCTAAAAACAATGAGTGGTTTGTGTTATTAACACCTACAAAGCCAGTACCTAAGGATTGGTTTTGTGATATGAAGGGTGCAAAGGTTCTTGGACTTGCATCAGGAGGTGGGCAGCAGATGCCAATTTTCACAGCACTTGGCGCAAAGTGTACTGTTCTTGATTATTCAGAGTCACAGCTGAAAAGTGAAAGAATGGTGGCTGAAAGAGAAGGTTATGAAATAGAAACTGTGAGAGCTGATATGACAAAGCCACTACCTTTTGAGGATGAGTCTTTTGACTTAATCTTTCACCCAGTTTCAAACTGCTATGTGGAGGATGTACTTCCTATTTGGAAGGAGTGCTTTAGGGTGCTAAAAAAAGGTGGAATATTATTATCAGGTTTAGATAATGGATTTAATTATCTCTTTGATGAGAATGAAACAGAGGTAGTGCAGAAGCTGCCATTTAACCCATTAAAGGATAAGGAGCTTTATGAAGCTTCAGTAAAGAATGATTGGGGAATTCAATTCTCACATACTATTGAAGAGCAGATTGGCGGACAGCTTAAGGCTGGTTTTATGTTAACAGATATATACCAAGATACAAATGGAGCAGGAAGGTTACATGAATTTAATGTACCAACTTTTTATGCAACTATGGTAGTTAAACCGAGCAACAGTAAATAGCAAGGGGGATGTGAAATGGCTTTAAAATTAGTATTTCCAAATGAGGAACATGAACAAGAATGGAAGGATATCATTCAGGAAATAGAAGAATCAGGTGAAAAGATAGTACCTTATGCTTTAAAGGGTGATGCAGTAAAGTATGAGGATTATCTTGAAAATGCACGCAGGTATTCAACTGGAGTTGGAATACCAAAGGATAGAGTACCATCAGGGATTTTCTTTTTAGTTAATGAAGGTGATAAAAGAATTCTAGGAGCTATTGATATTAGATATGAATTAAATGATTATCTTTTGAAGTACGGTGGACATATAGGATATGGTATTCGTCCAAAGGAAAGAAAAAATGGGTATGCTACAGAAATGTTAAAGCTGGCACTTGATATTTGTAGAGAAAAAGGCTTGAAAAAGGTACTTATAACCTGTGATAAGAATAATTTAGGTTCAGCTAAAACTATGGTTAACAACGGTGCCATTCTTGAAAATGAAGTTGAAAATGGAGAGGAAATTACTCAGCGTTATTGGATTGAATTATAGGGGAGTGTAGATAGTGAATTTTTGTATATTAATGGGGAGTACAAGATTACAGGGAAACACTGCAGAGTTATTAAAGCCATTTATTGAAGAGCTTGAAAATGAAGATGTAAGTGTAAAATATATAACCTTAGCAGATAAAAAAATTAATTCATGTAAGAGCTGTTATGCATGTCAACAGGTTTCAAGTGGATATGGCTGTGTTCAAAAGGATGATATGTATGAAATTGTGGATGCAATGATAAAGGCGGATTGTATTGTTTTTGCTACACCAATCTATACTTGGTACTGTACAGCAGAAATGAAGGTTGTTCTTGACCGTCATTTTGGATTAAACAAATTTTATGGAAGTGCTGTTGGTTCTCTATGGGAAAATAAAAGCTGTGCAATAATTGCCACACATGGATATGACAAGGCATATGCCAAAGAACCTTTTGAACTAGGAGTAAAAAGATTTTGTGACCACTCAAATCTTAGTTATTTAGGCATGTACTCTGTTAGGGATGAGGATGATATACATTCCTTTAGAACAGAGGAAGCAAAAGCTGGGGCAAGAGAGTTTGCAAGGGAACTTATTGAGAAGATAATTTAATATGATAGATTTTATTGCAACACACTAAATTTGACTAAATCCAGGTATATCAAAGCTTTTACAGGGTGTATACATTCTACCACTCACTGAGTAATAGTATAAGTTTATGGAATTGTGGGAGTAATCTATTTTCATAATTCCATAAATCTTTAGGTTATATAAATATATGCCAACGTATGGGTATACCTAACATTAATACTAAAGTAGAAATAAGAAAAATAGGGTAAAGATATGAGTTATGAAATAGAGTTAAATGAGAAGCAAATAGGAAAGATTCTATCAAAGTATACTTCAATGAAATATAAAATAGATAAAATTATTGATTCATCTAAGGATGATATAGATATAAGAAAAAATTATTGTTTAAGTTTTGAAGATGGAAGTGAATTCGTTTTAAAGATAACCAATAATAGTTTCACTACACCAGAGAGGATTAAGGGATGGAAAGTTTTAAGTGAGCTGTATAAGGATAATGAAATATACTGTCCACAAATTAAAGAGATTGAGAATGGACAGTGTTGCGTCGAGGCTATTTCAGAATCAGGTAAAACATATATAGCTTATTTAGAAGAAAAAAAGAAATATAAAACTGTATGGGAATATATAAAAGAGCATGGTGAAGATGAGAAAGAAAAACGAGAATTAGAAGCAAAGTTTGATAATCTTGATTTTTATGGAAGAGTTCTTGAAACTATTGGAGTTATAGCTAATGTTTCAAGGAAGCTTGTAAATTGGCCAACACCATATTGTTTATATGAGACCTTTTGTATAGAGGATAAAAACGATGAAAATTATGAGTTTGCAGAAATTTTTTATAATCTGTGCAAGAAGCAGAAACATGTGGATAAAGAGTTTTTAAATAGTATTTGGCGGATTTATATTAAGAAGAAGGTTAAATTTGAAAATGAGTATAGGAAGCTTCCCAAAGCTGTATTTCAGAGTGATTTAAATTCTAGTAATGTGCTTATTGATGAAGAATTAAACTTCAGTGGACTTATTGATTTTAATATCTCTGGTACAGAGACCATTTTAAATTATGCAATTTGTGAAAGTTTATATTATCTAAATTATGATGATTTGAAAAGCTTAGATTCTATTGAGACTGCTGAAAAATATGATTCGCATTTTAATAAAGCTATGGCTTGTATAAAGAAACATTATACCTTTACGCAGGAAGAAAATAAAGCTTTTTTGACCTTATACAATATAGTTGCACCATTTAGATTTTCTAATATTTCCTTATTTATAGGCGCAATTGAAAAGGGAGAAACACAGTATCTTGATTCTATGCTTAGATGGATTTATAAAGAACTTACTCGTGAGGATTTGAAATTGTAGGAAAGAGGAAAGTGGATTATGAGAAAAATTGAAATTCGTTCTTATGAAGAGCATGATTGGATATCAATTGAAGACATACATGATAAAGCCAGGTATATAGAACTGAAGTTAGCGAATCTTGAAGAGGCCTTTGTTCCATTAGAAAAAGCAGCATACAATGAAGGGCTTTTTGATTATGTGGTGGATGTGGCTGTCATTGATGATAAAACGGTTGGATTTATAGCATATACCAAGGATGAGATAGGATGGCTTTATGTTCATCCAGAGTATATGGGTAAGGGGATTGGAACAAAACTAGTGCAACATGTCATTAAAAATAATTCTGAGGGTTCAATTAACATTGAGGTGTTAGTTGGAAATGAACCAGCAAGAAAACTATATGAAAAACTTGGATTTAAAGTTGTTCAAATAGCAGAAGGGGTAATGCCGGGAAACGAATCTTTTTCAGTTCATGCCTATTGTATGAAAAAATAAAATCGAAGTAATTTAGGGGTGGAGAAAAGTATGAGGTTAAAATTAATATTTCCAACAGAAGAGTTTGAAGAAGAATGGAAGTCTATTATTCAAGAGTTTGAAGAAACTCAAGAAAAAGTAAAGCCATTTGCGCTTAAAGGGCCACTTGATAATTATGAAAAATATCTTGAGAATGCATGCAGATATTTAAAAGGTGAAAATATACCAGAAGGAAGAGTTCCAGCAGGGGTGTTTTTCTTAATCTATGAGGGTGAAAAGAGAATTTTGGGAGCTATTGATATTAGATATGGATTAAATGATTATCTATTTACGATAGGAGGAAATATCGGTTATAGCATCCGTCCATCTGAGCGCAAAAAAGGCTATGCCACAGAAATGTTAAGAATGGGATTAGATATTTGCAGAGAAAAATGTATAAAAAAGGTTCTTATAACTTGTAATAAAAGTAATATAGCCTCTGCAAAAGTTATTATAAAAAATGGTGGAGTTTTTGAAAATGAAATTCCAGATGGTGAAGAAATAGTTCAGAGGTATTGGATTGAGCTATAGAGTTAAAATGGGGGAATATAGATGAATAAAGTATACTTTATAAGACATGCTAAGCCAGATTTTTCTGTTCATGATGATTTAACAAGGCCTCTTACAGATGAGGGAAGGAAGAGCAGTGAAAAGCTTATTAACTTCTTTAAAGATAAAAATATAACAAAAATATATTCAAGTCCATATAAAAGATCTATAGATACCGTAAAAGGAATTGCAGATGCATTTAATTTAGACATAGAGCTGGTAGAGGACTTCAGAGAGCGAAAAATAACTGATGGATGGATAGAAGATTTTAATGGTTTTGCTAAAAGTCAGTGGGAGGATTTCAATTATAAGCTTACTGGAGGAGAAGCCTTAAAGGAAGTTCAGGACAGAAATATAAATGCGCTTAAGATAATTCTTGAAGAACATAGAGAAGGTGACATAGTCATTGGAACTCATGGAACTGCATTAAGCATGATAATCAATTATTTTAATAAAGAGTTTAATTATATAGCTTTTGAAAGAATAAAAGATATAATGCCTTGGGTGGTTTGCATTGAGTTTGATGGAGCTAACCTAATCAGTATAGAGGAACTAGTAAGAAGTGCAATATATTAATAGGTAAAAATTCTTAGGAGGTTTCAATGAAAACTGAACGATTAGAAATTAGAAGATTCCAACCTGAGGATTGGCTAGATTTGTATGAATACTTATCACAAGAAGAAGTAGTTAAATATGAACCTTATGGGATTTTTACAGAGAAAGAAAGCAAAGCTGAAACTAATTATCGCTGCAAAAGTCCAGATTTTTGGGCCCTGTGTTTACAGGATACTGGGAAGCTAATAGGAAATATTTATTTGTCAGAGCAGGACTTTAACACTTGGGAGTTAGGATATGTGTTTAATGGTAATTACCAAGGGAAAGGCTTTGCAACTGAAGCAGCTAAAACACTGATTAATTATGTGTTTGCTGAAAAAGATGCTCACCGTGTTATAGCTATGTGTAATCCAGAGAATATATCATCCTGGAAGTTACTTGAGAGGTTAGGAATGAGATTAGAAGGTCATTTGATAAAAAATATCTATTTTTATAAGGATAATGAAGGTAATCCAATTTGGCAGGATACCTATGAATATGGGGTTTTAAAAGATGAATGGGAATTAAATAGTAAAAACCATTAAGGTAAAGGATTTAGGGGGTATTTATGTATTTAAAACAAGATAATTTGGTAATTAGATCAGCAACTTCAGAGGATGCAGAGTGTCTTTGTAATTGGTGGAATGATGGAGCTGTTATGGCTCATGCAGGCTTTCCAAATGGACTAAAGACAGATATTATTAAGCTTCAAGAGAGTTTGGAGAAGGAAAAGGATAATGAATTTTATAAAAGACTTATGATAGAAATAGACTATAAGGCAGTTGGTGAAATGATGTTTAGAATAGAGAATGGCAATGCTGAGATAGGCATTAAAATATGTGACTTTAGCTATCAAGAAAAAGGTTTTGGGACTAAAATTCTAAATGTGTTAATAAGTTACTTATTTAATGAAAAATCTGTGGAAAAAATTGTACTTGATACAAATCTTAGGAATACTAGAGCGCAGCATGTATATGAGAAACTTGGATTTAAAAAGGTTTGTATAAGAGAAAATTCATGGGAAGATCAGTTAGGAGAATTACAATCTTCAGTGGATTATGAGCTTTTTAAAGAAGACTATATAAAGTAGTTGAGGTATAAATCTATGTTAAAAATACGGAATAATGAAGTTGAAAAGGCTATTGAAATAATGAGGGAAGTAGCTGCTTGTGGACGAGCTAAGGGCTTGCGAGTATGGTTAGATGAGTGGTTGACCAAGGAAGAGCTAGTTACAAGGGAGGCTCAGCTAGAGAATTTTTATGTTGGAAGTATAGATGATGAGGATGTCTGTAGCTTTATTCTGCAATGGGAGGATTCAGAATGGTGGCCAGGTGCACCAAAGTATGAAGCAGCATATTTGCATAAATTTTGTGTTCGAAGAAAATATGCTCATAGGTATATGACAAGTCAAGTGGTTGAGGCTATTAAAGAAGAATGTAGTAAGTTTGGCGCAAGGTATATAAGACTGGATACCTCTTATGATGAAGAAGTCGTGAAGAAAATTTATTTAAATGTAGGTCTTGAAATTATTAAGGTAATTAAGTTTGATAATGGAAAAGAAATGGCATTGTATGAATTGGAGATTAGTAAGCCTAAGTAATCGTGACTACAAAGTGAAGGAGAGAAACAAATGAATATAGTATCAGTAAGAAAACAGCCTGAATATGCAAAGGCTGCAATAAAATATTTTCAAGATAAGTGGGCAAGTGAAGAAAGCAGAATGATATATGAGGATTGCATAATGAACTGTATAACCTCAGAATCACCGCTGCCGCAGTGGTATCTTTTATATGATAAGGATGAGATTATAGGATGTGCGGGACTGATCACAAATGATTTTATCAGTAGAATGGATTTATATCCTTGGATATGTGCTTTATACATTGAGGAGAAAAATAGAGGAAATTCTTATGGAAAATTATTATTAGAACAGGCAAAGCAGGAGGCGAAGAAAGCTGGATTTAAAAGTATCTATTTATGTACAGATCATGTTGGGTATTATGAGCAATATGGCTTTAAATATTTAGCTCAAGGATATCATCCATGGGGTGAAGAATCTAGGATTTATGAAACTACATTATAATAAAAGGATAATAATGGTGATTGATTATGGAGATAAGGGATTTAAAAACTAAGAGATTATTAATTAAAAGAACTAAAAAGGAAGATGCTGATTTTTGTTTGGATATCTGGCTTGACGATGAAATGGGAAAATATTTATCTGACCCACCTAGGGAAAAAGCTGGAGAAGGTTATTTGAAGTGGAAAGAAACTGTAGAGGAGTACCATGGGTGCTATTATTTTATTGCAGTTTCAAGGGATACAGGAGAGCGTATTGGGACATGTAGTATTGTGCCAAGTGAGGACGAAGTACGTTGGGATTTAGGCTATGCCATCCAGAAAAAATATTGGCGGCAGGGATATGCAACGGAGATGATAAAGGCATTAATTGATTTTGCCTATGCAAAGGGTGGAAGGAAAATAACTGCTGATGTAGCACAGGAAAATCCAGGTTCTAATGCAGTACTTAGAAAGCTGGGGTTCTATGTGGAAAAAGAAGGAAGTTTTAAAAAGAGTGGAACAGATATTGTATATGATGAGTATACTTATAGGCTTGATTTATAGAATTAAGGGAAATCTAGGGGGAAAATTACAGTGCTAGTAAAAGTTAATGAATTAAATGACAAAGAGCAAAGGCTTCTGATGGATTTATATGAAGACGGTAATATTAAAAATGCATCATATTTTTATCCTGATATTGAAGATATAGAAGTTGGAAAGAAAAAGGTGGAGGAAAATTTTATAGATTATATAAAAAATGAGTTCCTTATAAATGATGGGAATATATATTATGTTTGGGAAGAAAATGGCATATGGATCAGTGCTATGAGAGTTTATAAAATCAATAAAAAATTATATTATATAGAAGCTCTAGCAACACATCCTAAATATAGAAGACAAGGCTTTGCAGAGAAATTGATGAGCAGCGTAATTGAGGAACTAAAGGTGCAAGGGAGCTTCGAAATGAAGAGTATGACTTCAAAGGAGAATATTGCTTCGCAGAGAACCCATGAAAAGTGTGGATTTAATAAAAAATATGGAAGGGCATTTTGCTATACATCTAACGAGTGGGTTGAAGATATTGTAGATTTATCCTATAGCAGTGTAGTATAAGAAGTAAAATTATTAAATTTAAGGTGAGGATAATATTATGAACGTTACTTTTAAGGATATAGATAATGAAAATTTAGATAAAGTTAAGGCGTTAAAGATAAAGAGGAATCAAGAAGGTTTTATTGAAAGTGTAGATGAGTGTTTAAAGGAAGCAAGTATATGCAAAGAATGGCATCCCGTAGCTATATATAATCACGACGAAGTTATTGGATTTGCTATGTATGGTTCATTTGGGACTAATAGACATACATGGATTGATAGAATACTTATAGATGAAAAACATCAAAATAAAGGATTTGGTAAAGCTGCAATGAAGAAACTTATTAAGGTAGTTTCACAAACATATAATGTAGATACCTTATACTTAAGTATAGTTGAAGAAAATAAAGTTGCATATAAATTATATACTAGCATTGGATTTAAAGATATGAATGAGAAGGATCCTAGTAATGACGAGTTAATGTTTAAGTATGAAATAAAAGATATGGATTTAAATATATAAAGAAATATTAGGGTGCATTAATTTATATAAGATTTATACGGAGAGATAAATAATGGTGATTAAAAGAATAGAAAGTGCAAGTCTTTGCATTGAAATATCAACAAAGATACTTGGAGGACTGCCAAAGTGGTTTGGAATTCCTGAGTCTACAGCTGAATATATTAAAGAAAGCAGTAAGATGCCATTTTGGGCAGCTTATGATAAGGAAACAGCTGTTGGATTTATGGCGATTAAGAAAACTAGTGAATACACTTCAGAGATATATGTGATGGGGATTGATGAGGAATACCACAGAAAGGGCATAGGGAAAGCCTTATTTCAATACTGTTATAACTATTGTAGGGAAAATGGCGTAGAGTTCTTACAGGTTAAAACGGTAGATGAATCTAGTTCAGATAAAAATTATGCTAAGACGAGAAAGTTTTATAAAGCTATGGGATTTAAAGAACTTGAGTGTATACCTGAAATTTGGGGAGAGTATAATCCTTGTTTAATTATGATAATGAAGATTAATTAGGGGGAGTGGGAAGGCATGGAAAAGAAAATTAACAAGTTTATAATTATAGAGCTAATGCTGATGCTAGTCAGTACAATAGCCAATGTTTTGTATTATATGGACAAGATTTCAAGAGATCCAGTTCAGATATGTTTTATTTTAGTTTTATTTGGAAGTATAGGGGTTAATTATTTTAATATGAAGTCAAAAAATAAGTTAAAAAAAAGCAGCATTAAAAGAAGTTCGTTGGAGATTGCTATAACTCTTATTATAGGAATAACATGGGTAATTTCTTATGGGTTTACATATTAATACACTGTAAAGAATAGGACCAGGGAGGTCCAGAAAATTGGAAATTAGGTGGAGTGTTATGAAAAAAGAAGATTTAATCATAGAAATACCAAATGAGGAAGAGTCAGATTATATTGATGATATGCTCATGGAACACAATAAATTATCAAAGCCATTTGAGCAGAAGGAAGCTTTTATAAGTATAAAGAGGTGTGTTAAGGATTTAGAAGGACAAGTCATTGCAGGAATATTAGCATACTCTGTTATGTGGCATATACTTTACATTGATACGCTATGGGTTAAAGAGGAATATCGAAGCAAAGGCTATGGTTCTATTTTATTAAAGAAAGTTGAAGATGAGGCTAAAAATATTAGGTGCCATATGGCACATCTTGATACCTTTGATTTTCAAGGGCCAGATTTTTATAAAAAAAATGGCTATGAAGTGTTTGGAGTTTTAGAAGATAGTCCTATGGGGCATAAGGAGTATTTTTTAACAAAAAGGTTATAAGAAAAGTGAATTAATGTACTATATATGATAACTAAGGGGGACTTTATCATGAAAAGGTTAAACACGAAAGACACTTTTAATGAGGTAATCGAGACGATAAAAAGGTTTCAAAGTGGATATTCAAAAAGAAATTTAGAAAATATTGATGCTTTTATGGCGGAGCTTTTTATTATAGGAGATAGTACCTATGCAATTGGAACAGGAACTACAGAGGTATTTTTAGGCAGTGAAAAAGTAAAGGAGTTAATATCTGGTGATTGGAAATATTGGGGTGATGTAAACTTAGATTATGAAAATGCACATATTTCTATAAAAAAAGAGACAGTGTGGTTTTCGGTAGAGGGTTCTGTAAATCAATCATTTGAGGATAGTGAAGAGAGGTATAACAGCTATATAAATTTTATAAAAGATAAACTGCATAGCACAGATATTTCAATAAAGCAAAAACTTACGTTCATAAATTGGGTGTTAGCATTAACCTTTCATCAACGCAAAGATGAAAAACGAGAGTATAGATGGCCATTACGCTTAAGTGGTATATTAATAAGAAAAAATAGTAAGTGGAAATTTTCACACATTAATTTTTCTATACCAAAACCTAATTATCCAGACGAGAGATTTGAAAATGATAAATCTTACATTGATAGCTATAATGAACAAAATAATCTTTTAAAAGAATATAAAGATGAGACTAATTCAGTTATAGATGGATTCTTAAGAAGTTTTGAAAAAGATATCAAGGGAACTAATAATTTATCTAGTCTAGTAAGAAAGTATTTTACTGAAAGTGATACTCCATATTTCATTGATTTAGATAATAAATTATATGAAGGTATTGAAAAAATTGAACAGTTTCTAAAGGAAAATGATGGGCGTAATATGTCTTTAGAGATAGATCAATATATAGTATCTTCAGTTGAGGACGTTAGCTGGATTACAGCCACAGGTAAATTAAATCAGCATTTTTCAGAGTCTGAAGTTATGGAAATGTCTTTAAATGAAATAACTAATCTATTTGATTCTAAATTAAGTTCAAAGGATAAGATATTTGCAATTCAACGTAATATATCTTACGCACTGAAGGAATGCACTGCAGGTGAAGTTTATACCTATCCAATAAGAATATTTGCAGTGATTTTAAATAGTAAAGAAGAAACTAAATTTAATAGTATACAAATTTCTTGTCCATTTTCTTGGATTTTTGAAGGGAAGTTAGATAGTATTTGAAGCTATAAATAATGTTTAAGGAGGTCACATATTTTATGGGAAATCAAAAAATAAAAAGATCATGTTGAGAGGGGAAAGAAAAAAATACTCGTGTAGTAGAGAAAGACGTCTTGTGTCCTAAGTGTAAGAGCAAAGGTATAGAAGTGAAAAATATTACAGTTAAACATTTAGTTGATGATGAGTTTGTAAATCAAGTAAAGGAGCATACATATTTTGTTTGTATGGATGAAGGGTGCAATATTGTATATTTTAGTTCAGATTTAAAGGTATCCTACAGCAAGGAGCAGATTAAAGTTCCAATATGGTTTAAAAAAGACGCAAATCCTAAATATATATGCTATTGTAACAGAGTTACAGAGCAAGATATTATAAATGCCGTTATTAATGATGGAGCAAAAGATATAAAGGATATAATTAGACTTACAGGAGCTATGAAGAATGGAAAGTGTGATTTAAATAATCCTTTGGGGAGATGTTGTGGTCCAATCATTCAAGAAACTATTAATAAAGCATTGGAATTAAAGCTATAAAAAATAGGACATTAAAGGTCCAAGTATTTGGAAATAAGGAGTGATACTTATGTATACAAAACAAGAAATATTAGATATTGCTAAAAATCAGTTAGCTTTAGATTTCAGTTGCAAAGTAGAGGATTTAGATAAAAATGAAAATACAATAGTTGAAAATATCCTTAAGGATGGCCGAAGGCTTTATGGAAGTGATGGCTGTGCTTTAAAGATATTATGCTTTGGAAATAGGGCAGTAGTTTCAACAACTCCAGAGCTTATTCCATGGTTCCAAGAAAAGTTGAAGAATTTTGATGCTAACTGGCTTTGTTTATATACTGTACTAAAAAGTATTGATAAAAAGCTAATGGAAACTGGGCATGAGATAGTGGATGTTCACCATTATTATCTTCCAAAGGGAGATATAGAAGAGGTGGAGCCTATTACTGAAATTAGATGGTATGAGCAATCGGAGATTCTTAAGTTTAAAGATGATGAGAGATTTGATGAAGCTTTTGCTTTTGATGAAAAGCATCCAGATATGCTAGCCGTTGCAGCTGTAAATGGAGATGAAATTGTTGGTATGGCAGGTGCTAGCTGTGATGGAGCGGTAATGTGGCAGATTGGAATTAATGTTGTTGAGAAATATAGAGGAAAAGGAATTGGAACAAATTTAGTGATTTTACTAAAAAATGAATTATTAAGGCGCGGAAAGGTACCTTTTTATAGTACAATAGAATCTAATATATATTCTCAGAATATTGCAATAAAAGCTGGATTTTATCCAGTTTGGGCAGAGCTCTATTCAAGGAAAGTAAAAAAATAAGATAACTGTAGAAAGGATTTAGAAGGTACAGTAAAAGTACCATAAAGGTCCATAAAAATGGTAAAGGCGGGATGAATATGAATTTGATAAAGCCAGAGAGGCTAAAACGAGGAGATAAGGTGGCAACGGTAAGCTTATCTTGGGGTGGAGCTGGAGATAGTGATATTTTATGGAGATATAATCAAGGAAAGAGGAGGCTTAAAGAGGAGTTTGGACTTGAAGTAGTAGAAATGCCTAATACATTAAAGGGAACTGATTATATCTATAATAACCCAGAGAGTAGAGCAAAGGACTTGATGATGGCTTTTGAGGATAAGTCTATTAAAGCTATCTTCTCATGTATTGGTGGAGAGGAAAGTATCAGAATGTTACCTTATATTGATTTTCAAGTTATAAAAGAGAATCCTAAAATTTTTATGGGGTATTCTGATACAACAATTACACATTTAATTTGTTTAAAAGCTGGAATTTCAAGCTTTTATGGTCCATCAATATTAGCAGAGTTTGCAGAAAATGTGGAGATGTTTAAATATACTTCACATTGGGTTAATAAGGTGTTATTTAGTAATGAAGCTATTGGAGAAATTGAGCCATCGGATATTTGGACAAGTGAGTATTTAAGCTGGGATGAGTTTAATAAAAATATAAAGAGAAGTGTATTACAAAATGAAGGTTATGAACTTTTACAAGGTAAAGGGAAAGTGTCAGGACACCTTGTGGGAGGGTGTATAGAAGTCCTGGAAATGGCTAAAGGTACAGAGCTATGGCCTGAAAAGAATATATGGAAGGATGCTATTCTATTCTTAGAAACCTCAGAGGATAAGCCTAGTCCTAAATATGTGGAGTATTGGCTAAGAAATTATGGATCTCAAGGGATTTTCAATAAAATAAATGGAATTGTTTTTGGTAAGCCTTATGACAATGAGTATTATGAGGATTATAAGAAGGTAATTATAAAAGTTATTAGAGAGGAACTTGGATTAAAGGAGTTTCCGATTATGTTAAATATGAATTTTGGGCATACTGCCCCAATGATGATTCTGCCTTATGGTGCTATGGCAGAAATAAATTGTGATGAAAATAAATTCAGTATTTTAGAATCTGGAGTTAAATAGATTAAAAGTATATAAGAAGAGATTTTCAGGATATAAAAATATATTTGAAGGGATACAAGATATGAAGTTAATAATACATGATTTAAGAAATGAAGAGTTTCAGAGACTGTTTCCTAAAGGAGTAAAAGATGCTAAGGTGATTTCCAATGACGGTACAATTAAAAATTGTATAGGCTGCTTCGGTTGTTGGATTAAAACACCTGGAGCTTGCGTAATTCGTGATAATTATGGAGATATTGGGAAATCTTTTTCAAAGTGTGAGGAGATTACTATTATCAGCAGATGTTGTTATGGAGGTTATAGCCCTTTTGTAAAGAATGTCATTGATAGAGCAATTTCTTATGTTCATCCAGATTTAGTTATGAGAAATGGAGAAATGCATCATAAAAGAAGATATGATAATAAGTTTATTATGAATATATGGTTTTATGGTGAGGATATCACAGAAAAAGAGCAAGAAACAGCTAGAAAGCTTATTAAAGGAAATGAAGTAAATTATGATAGTCAAATTAGCAATGTATCTTTTGTAAGAAGTATTGATGAAATGGAGGGTAAAGTCCTATGAAGATAGCTTTTATCAATGGGAGCCCAAAGGTTAAGGATAGTGCATCTGGTTTAATATTGGAGGATTTAAAAAAGTTCATAAAGGAGCCTTCAAGGATTTCAGAGCACTCTTTTAAAAAGCCATATATAACTGAAGATGAATTGAGAAAGTTATCAGAAAGTGATGCTTTAGTTTTCGCATTCCCTCTTTATGTAGATGGAATCCCTTCCCATTTACTGGGGTGTCTTATTCAATTGGAAGAGTATTTTAAAGGGGCGGACAAATCTAATATTAAAGTTTATGCCATGGTGAACTCAGGTTTTTATGAAGGAGAGCAAAATAAACTAGCCATAGAGATGATGGAAAATTGGTGTCATAAGGCAGGGCTCATTTGGGGACAAGGGTTATGCATAGGCGCGGGTATGATGATGCATAGTGTTATAAATGTTCCACCAGGGCATGGGCCAAAGAAAAATTTAGGAGAAGCATTTAAAGTGCTAGGAGACAATATTTCAAATGGAAATAGTGGGGAAAACCTATGTATTACGGCAAACTTTCCAAAGTTTTTATATAAGATATCTGGAAATTTTGGATGGAAGCAGATGATTAAGAAGAGTGGCTTGAAACCTAGGGATTTATCCAGAAGATTATAGATTTATATATAGATGGTAGTGTATTCCTTGAAAAAGAAGTTTAAATTAGGAGGCTGTTACAATGGTTGTAAAGATATATGAGACTGTACAGCAGTTTTTAGAGGAGAATGAAGTAATACTTTTAGAAAAAGAAGCAATAACACAATTAATACTTAACAATGCTTTCGTTAATAGGGATAAAGGGATTAATAAGGAAATGTTATTTGGAAGAGTAGAAGATGAAGCAGGAGTTATTAAGCTTATATTTGCAAATGTAAGTCCATATAATCTTTTAATTTATAATTTAGATGAGGAGTCTTTAGGAGAAATTCAATCTTTAGTAGATTATCTCAAGAAGGAAGAAGTTGCTTTAAGAGGAATTAATGCTAACAATATAATTTGTAAGGAGTTTATTGAATGTTATAGAAATAAAACAGGGTGTGATTTTAAAGAATATTTATCTATGGATATCATGGAGTTAAGGGAGATAAACCATAGTGTAAAGCTGCCACAGGGTAATTTCAGAACGGCTAATTTGGAGGATATGGACTTACTTATAGATTGGTATAATAAATTTGCAAAAGAAGCTTTAAACGAAGAGGTACTCATTGAGAAAGCTAAGGCTTATTTAGAAGCTAAGGTTAAAAGTAGTTGCCTTTATATTTTTGAAGATGAAAATCAGAAACCAATGGCAATGGCAGCTGCTACAAGGCAGTTAGTTAATGGAATTTCAGTAAGCTTAGTTTACTCTTGTAATGAGGCCAGAGGAAAAGGTTATGGATTTGCTGTAGTTTATAACTTAAGTAAGGAATATTTATCAAGAGGTAATAAATTCTGCAGTCTTTTCGTGGATAAGAAAAACCCTATTTCTAATGGAGTTTATAAGAAGATTGGGTATAAGATTCTAGAGGATAATTACGACTATAGAATAGTTAAGGAGGGGTAAGATATGGTATGTCCATTTTGTGGATATGATAAATGTGAAGATGGAGAATTAATTACTCCTTATGGATTTAATTTTAGAGCGGAGTCATCAAGGTTTTTAAAATCAAAAGAATCGCCTGTTGTAGTAAAGGTCTGCTTGAATTGTGGACGTCTCTTTGATTTTAAGGTGAAAAATTTAGAGAAGATTAATAAGTAGAATACTGTGTAATAGATTATTCAATAGTATTATATAATGAAGGGGTGAGAAGGGTGAACGAAATAATAAGAAGTACGAAGCTTAAAAATGGAAGTGATTTGGTACTTAGAGAGGTAAATATAAATGATGCAGAGGCCATGCTTCAGTACTTAAATATAGTTGGAGGAGAGAGTGACAATCTTCTATTTGGTGCCAATGAGTTCCGTCTTACAGTGGAGCAGGAGAAAAACTATATAGAGAGCATGAGGGAAAATGACAATGCTCTTATGGCGATTGGTGTTATTGATGGACAGATTATCAGCATTGCACAGGTTGCAGCACCACCAAGAAAGAGAATTGCTCATAACGGAGAACTAGCCATTTCAGTTAAGAAGGAATACTGGAGCATGGGTGTTGGAACAGAGATGATGAAGCTACTTATTGACTTTGCAAAAAGTACCAGTGTAATAAAAAATATAAGCCTTGGAGTAAAGAGTGACAACGAAAAAGGAATAAAGCTTTATGAAAAGATGGGATTTGAAAAAGTTGGAGTCCACAGGAATTTCTTTAATATTGACGGTAAATATTTTCATGAAATATTAATGGATTTATATTTGGAGTAAACCCTAGTAAGGAAAGGCACTTTAAAAGGGGGGAGAGATAAGTGGTAAATGTCATAGATGCCTTTGGAGAGTTTAAAAATATTCTAGAAAAAAATTTAAATAAAAGTACAGAAGACAAACTTCAGCTTTGGATAAAGTATTATGAAAAGAATTATCCAGAGTTGAAGGAAAAGTGTACATGTGACTATGAAAAAGATGGATATAGCTGGAAAGAGGTTGCAGTTAATAAGGTATTCAACAGAGCAGCAGAAGATTTTTGCTTTATGATTGAAGCTCATGAAAACTTATTGAAGGTACTTAAAGATATAGAAGAAAGAGTAATTAAAGTTTTTCATGTTGAAATTGATATAAATATTGTTTTGTATTCAAGTTTAGGACATGCAGCAGGATGGGTTGATGAATACGAAGGAAAGCGAGCAATAATATTTGGAATTGATAAAATAGCAGAGTTGAGATGGCAGACTACGGATCAGCTAGATTCTTTGGTATGTCATGAACTTAGTCATGTAGTTCATTATTACATAAGAAATGAAGTTATACCTAAGTGGGCAGAGGAAAATAAATATAACAATGGAATTTGGAATATTTACGAAGAAGGCTTCGCACAATTTTTTCAACATAAATTAAGCTACGCAAAGGTTGATTCAAGAGGTGAAGGTTGGATATCTATTTGCAATGAAAATAAGGATAAACTTAAAAAATTGTATTTAGAGGCACTAAAGAATGACGAGAGAGGAACCAATGATTTTTTTGGAGATTGGTTTCAGGTGCTAGGAATAAGTGATGCAGGATACTTTTTAGGGGCGGAGTTAATTGAAGGTCTAAGTGAAAAGTATGATCTTAAACATATTGCTTGTATGAAAAAAGAAGATATTGAGAAAGTAGTGTTGGACTTTTTAAATTAAATGAAGTAAGTTCAATTTAAATTTACACGAAGTTAAGATAATAATTCCATTTATAGGCTATACTAAAGGTAAATTTAAATTTACGAAGGAGCGTAAGAAATGAGCAGAGAATATAAGAATGTAATCTCGCAGATATTCAAGTACCTAGCTATTTCCCTTGTGTTTATGGTTTTTGGATTCTTTGTTGGACAAAGATTCATACCACAGGAGTATATATACTATGCAAATAGAATCATAGCAATTTTAGGAGTATTATTTGTATTACTGGCTATTTTCTCAAGGAAGAGGATAATACCAAGTAGATTTTCCATGAATTATGTATATTTATTCACCTTTATTGATGGAATTTTAATGTATCCTTTATTTCAATATTATTTATATGATTTAGGTATAGGTTTATTTGTATCTATAATACTTGGTACAGCAGTATTATTTGGAGTGTTATCTATGGTATCCTCAAGAAAGAGTGGAGGCTACTACTTAGGACTTGGGAATATTTTATTTGCAGGCTTAGTTGGACTTTTGGTTTTAGGGTTAATAAATATTTTCTTTGGCGGAGCGAGATTTAATCTGGTTATTAGCGCTATTAGCTTATTAATTTTCACAGGATATATTTTATATGATATTAGTCTTATAAAATATAGTGTTGAAAACAGATTTATCAAAGATAAAAATGACTTATCAATTCATGTATTAAATCTTTATTTGGATTTTATTAATATCCTGTTGAACCTATTAAATATTGCTTCATATCTTGATGATTAAAAGCTTGAAAGGGAGAAAATATTAGATTTTCTCCTTATTTTATGGTAAGGTTTAGAAAAATTAATTTGAAGCTCCTTCTCAAATATAGTCGAAGGAGTAAGTTCGCCTTAGCTAAATCAAATATGCATGCTGTGGAAGTTCTGCTAACCAAATCAGAGATTTGGTTAGCAGAACTTCTGGAGGCGCACTTAAGGAGGGGATAAAATGGAATTTAAAGTTATAGGAAGTGGTGGATGTACAGCATTACCAAGACCTTTATGTAATTGTAGAGTTTGTGCGGAGGCTAGAGAAAAAGGAAGACCTTACTCAAGATTTGGATGCTGTTTATTTCTCAAGGAGCTAAACATGATTATTGATACACCAGAGGATATAGTACAAAGTATTAACTGTAGTGGCATTGATAAAATAGACAAAGTCTTATACAGTCATGTTGATCCAGACCACACTCTGGGGATGAGAGTTTTTGAACAGCTCAAGCTTGATTGGCTGAAGGTTTCAGAAGGTCATGAGTGTGAAGATCCAATAGAGGTTATGGCTAGAGAGAAGGTCATGGAGGAATTAAACTCCATAAGATTCTGTTTAGGTAGCTATTTGGATTATTATGAAGGGGTAAGACAGTTAATAAAAAGAAGGATTGTAAATGATTCTATAGAAATAAATAGTATAAGAATAACTTTTGTTGAGGTGGGAAGTGCTACAATATTTGTTTTTGAAGAAGGAGATAAGAAGCTTATTTATGCTCCTTGTGATGTGAAACCATTCCCAGATAAAGCAATTTTTATGGATGCAGATGTGATGATTATTGGAAACACCATTATTGGTGAAGATTTAAAGGATGGCTTTATATTAAAGGAGAATAATCCTTTAAAAAGGGAGTTATTTGTAATGGAGGACATAGTAGCTTTAAAAGATAAATATAATATAAAAGAGGTAATTATGATTCACTTAGAAGAAGACTGGGGAAAATCCTATGATGACTATTTGAGACTGGAAAAGAACTATACCGGAATTAGATTTGCATATGATGGAATGGAAATAAACATTTAAAAATTATTTAGGGGGAATGGTCGTGAAGGAAAGAAATAATAATGGATTAAGGTCTTTAAAGGCTTATCATGGAATCGGATTAGCAATATTATTTGTGTTAATGATGCTATTTGTAGCAACACCAATACAAATGAGGTTTGGTATGTATGGAGTAGCTATTACTGAACTTATAGTTTTGGCTATGGGAATCATTCCGGCAATAATACTAAAAGCAGATTTAAAGGAAGTTTTTCCAGTTAAAGTACCTGCTTTAAGACAATTATTTGGAACCTTAATTATGTGGGGAGCTACTTACTTAGTTATAACACTTATAACTTTAATTATAGGATACTTTTTTCCAGAAAGCTTAAATCAAGTTAGTACAGGCTTGAATGAGGTAATAACTAGTATACCTATGTTGATTTCTTTTTTTATTGTTGCAATAATGCCTGCAATTTGTGAAGAGGTTTTGACAAGAGGTTTTATACAGGCAACTTTTCATTCCTTTAAGAGCAAGTGGTCTATTATTATTTTAGTTGGTATTATCTTTGGAATTTTCCACTTGGATTTTATTAGGTTTTTCCCAACAGCAATTCTTGGTGGTACTATGGCGTATATAATGTTTGAAACGAAAAACCTTGTGCTACCAATGTTTTTACATTTTATAAATAATGGATTATCAACTTTGGCGTCATTTTTTCTTCCAGCTCAGGATATGGCAAATTCTGTTAGTGGGATGGAGATACCTATGGCATCTATCGGGTCTTGGTTTATTGTTGCCAGCGCAGCACCGTTTGCATTTTTATTAGGTTCTATTCTCATTCATAAAAAAGGTGAGAGAAATCATGAAGAGGCTGCAGGTGAGAATAATTGGAGTAAGAAGATTTATGTGGCAGCTACAATGACAGTAATATTGTTTATAATTGGTATTGTTATAATGAAGAAGTTTGTTGGAGAATTAGTACTATAAAGAAGAGACTTTTAGGAGGAAAAGCATGATATTTTATTTTTCAGGAACAGGGAATTCGAGATATGTTGCAGCAAATATTGGTGAGGTTCAAGGAGAAAGACTTATTTCTATTTCTAAGGAATTGAATTTAAATAAAGACAAGTACGAATATGAACTTCAAAATGATGAAAAGATTATATTTGTTTATCCTATATATGCATGGGCTCCACCTGCAATGGTTGTAGAGTTTATGAAAAAAATCAATTTTGTAAACTATAAGGAAAATTATATTTCTACCGTAGCAGTTTGTGGTGAAAACATAGGAAATACGATTAAGGTGGTTAATAAGGTTTTAGGTGAAAAGGGAATGAAGCTTTTCAGTGGTTTCTCGGTGGTAACACCTAACAACTATATTATAATGGGTGATGTAGATTCTAAAGAGGGTGAAAAGCACAAGCTTGAAAACTTAGAGTTAGAACTTGCTGAAATAAATAAAGCTATAGTGAATAGAGAAAAGGATAAGTTTAAGATAGCTAAAGGTCCAGTACCAGGATTACTTACCACTGTAGCTAATCCTCTATTCAATAAGTTTGCAATTGATTTAAAGGACTTTCGAGTAAATGATAATTGCACTGGCTGTGGAATTTGTGAGAGGGTGTGTAATGGCAGCTGTATTAAGGTAAATGAAAAGCCTAGCTGGAGCGGTAAATGCACTCAATGTCTTGCTTGCATTCACTATTGTCCTGTTAAAGCCATTCAATATGGCAAAAATAGTGAAAAAAAGGGACGTTATAAAAATCCTAATGTGAAGGTAACAGACATGTTTATTAAATAGTAAAAAAACAGAAAAGCTCTACGAATAAAAAGTTATTCGCAGAGCTTTTTTATATTATTTAGTCTTTATTATTAAGTTTTGGTTTTCCCAAATACGCTAAGAGTTTGATTGCTATGAAGATGATGAGCATTACAACAAATATACCGCCCATACCTTTTACCATGATTTCAAGACTTTTTATAAATACTTCATTCATTATAGGCCACCTCCAACTAAGAATAGAATTAATCCACCAGCAATAACGGATCCTATTTGTCCAGATACGTTAGCAGCAACAGCGTGCATTAAAAGGAAGTTTTGAGGATCTTCCTTTTGACCCATCTTTTGAATTACTCTTGCAGACATTGGGAATGCAGATATACCAGCTGCACCTACCATTGGATTAACCTTCTTCTTACAGAATAGGTTTAGTAATTTTGCAAACAGTACTCCACCGATTGTATCGAATACAAAGGCAATTAATCCAAGTCCAATGATTAACATTGTTTCTGGGGTTACGAAGAACTCTGCCTTCATTTTAGAAGCTACAGTTAGACCAAGTAATAAAGTAATTAAGTTTGCTAATTCATTTTGAGCTGAAGATGAAAGGCTTGGAAGAACCAAACATTCTCTTATTAAGTTACCAAACATAAGGAATCCTATTAAGGATACTGAAGTTGGTGCTATTAATCCAGCAATTATTGTTACGATTATAGGGAAAAGAATTTTAGTTCTTTTTGATACATCAGTTGGATTGTATTCCATTCTGATTTGACGTTCTTTCTTTGTAGTAACAAGTTTTATTGCTAATGGTTGAATTATTGGTACTAACGCCATATAAGAGTAGGCGGCCACGGCAATAGGGCCTATGTAATTACTCTTAAAGAAGTTTGCTACGAATATTGAGGTTGGTCCATCAGCAGCACCGATAATACCAATTGATGCAGCATCTTTTAAGGAGAAGCCTAAAAGAGCAGCAACGCTAATGGTAAAGAAAATACCAAATTGTGCAGCAGCACCAAATAAAAGCATTTTAGGGTTGCTTAGTAGTGGACCGAAGTCTATCATAGCACCAATTCCTATGAATAAAAGCAATGGGAAAAGTTCATTTGCAATCCCCATATTAAATAAGTTATCTATTATCCCTACTTCAGTTTGTCCATGTATAATTTGAGTTACGGCACCTGAAAAAGGTAAGTTAACAAGGATAGCACCAAAGCCCATAGGTAGAAGGAGGGCTGGCTCGAAGCTTTTTTTTATGGCAAGCCAGATGAGTAATCCACCACCACAAATCATAACAATCTGTTGCCAAGTTATAGACATAATACCGTTTAAAAGAAAATCCATAAATAAACCTCCAATATTATTTATCTGCTAATAAAATGTTTTTTAGTTTAAAGATTACACAAAATATTCTACTGACAGGCTAAGAATTCCTTCATTGAATGAATTACATAGTCTATATTTTCTTTAGTTATCCAATAGTGAGTTACGAATCGCATTAAGCCATCTTCGACATCGCAGATTTTTATACCTTTATCTAAAAGGTATGCAACTAATTTTGAAGTATCTATGTTACTTGGTTTGAAATAAACCATGTTAATATGAAGATTGTTAGTTAAAATTGATACTTCAGGAATAGTTGCTAGTTCTTTTGCAAGATATAGAGCTTTTTCGTGATCAGATTTTAAATTGTCCCTCATATCTTTTAAGGCTACTAATCCAGCAGCTGCAATTACACCACTTTGTCTTAAGCCACCGCCCATAAGTTTTCTATACTTTCTAGCTTTGTTAATGAATTCATTATTCCCGGCCAGAATTGAACCGATAGGAGCGCATAATCCTTTAGATAAACAGAACATAACTGAATCCACGTTTTTAGTGATTTCTTTTACGTCAACATCTAAGTAAGTTGCTGCATTAAATAACCTTGCGCCATCTAGATGGATAGGTAAATGATATTTATCAGCTATTTGACGAATTTCAGCCATATTTTCTAAGCTGATAACTCGTCCATTTGAATGGGCATTTTCAATGCAAATTAAAGCTGTGTTAGGATAATGTATATCCTCTTCTTTTCTTATAGTTTTTTCAATATCCATAGGGGATAACTCACCATTATTGCTTTTTAAAGTTCTAAGCTGTACACCTGCTATTACAGCGGCAGCTCCAACTTCGTGACAGACGATATGACAGTCTTCTCCTAGGATAACCTCATCACCTTTGTTGCAATGAGTTAAAAGAGATAATTGATTACCAAAGGTACCACTTGGAACAAAAATAGCTGATTCTTTTCCAATCAATTTTGCAGCATAACGTTCTAATTCATTGGTTGTCAGATCATCTCCATAAACATCGTCGCCTACATCGGCATCGTACATTGATTTTCGCATATCTTTTGTTAATTCGGTTACGGTATCACTTCTTAAGTCTATAAATTTCATAAACTTACCTCCATAAATATGCCAAGATTAGAATTTTTGATATGAGAATCACAATTTTTTTTAATAAATGTGAAAACCCTTTATACCTATATTATACAGTTATTCTATAATTTTCACTAGATGTAAATTCAACCTTTTTAAAATAAATTTAAAAAAAAATAGAAGATGGTTTAAAAACCATCTTCTTAAAGAATTTTAAGAAAGTTATATGAGAAAAATAGCAAAAATTGTTGTAACAACAAGACCAATTACGACAGGTTTAAAATTGCGTTTTGCAACTTCAAAAGGTGAAACCTTGCATATTGCTGATACTGGAATAATTGCCCAAGGAATTAAACATCCACCTCCGACCCAGATTGCAGCAAACTGACCTAAAGCAGTCAAAGTTGGGATTGAAGCACCTGTAGAAGCGCCAAATAATTGTGCAGTAGAACCAGCTAAGGATATGCCAGAGAAACCAGAACCATCAAGACCAGTAATGGCGCCAATACCTGTTACAGTAAATGCTCCAAAGATTTTGTTAATTGGAACAATTTGAGATAGTGCATACCCAAGATCGTTTACAATACCAAGGGAACCAACAGGAAGATGATTACCGATTATAGTTGTAAAGCCTGCATCACCTAAATAGAAGAAGGCTGCAATTGGAATTACAACACCAAATACAGTAAATCCGAATTTAAATCCAGAAACTAAGTAATTGGTGATTTCTTCTAATGATGTATTTTTATAAGCGAAAATTGAAATGAAAATTAATATAAAGAGAGCAGTACCACCAATTAGTGCGGTTGCATCTCCACCTTTAAGATTAAGAATAAGCATTACAACTACATCTAAAATAAGCAAAAGAGGAACTAGAATTGCAAAGAATAATCTTGTTTTTTCGGATATGCAACTCTCGTTAACAGGCTCATCATCTTCAGCATATTTGTCATAAACATTCTCTTCTATTAATCCGTTTTTCATATCTTTTTTTAAAAATATGAAAGCTGAAATTGTTGTAACTAATCCCATTACAATGATTAAAGGAATGCTGGCACTAACAACGGCATCAACAGGAACGCCTGCAGCATCAGCTGTAATTTTCGGAGCAGCTTGAATAATAAAGTCAGTGGATAAAGCAATTCCATGTCCGAATAAGTTCATTGCAATGGCAGCACCAATAGCAGGAAGACCAGCTTTAATTGCAACTGGAACAAGTACAGCTCCAACTAAGGCAACAGCAGGGCTCGGCCAGAAAAAGTAAGAAATAATCATCATAATTATTCCAATAACCCAAAATGCCATAATATCATTTTTAATGAGTTTAGTAAACGGACTAATCATTAATCTGTTAATTCCAGTATAGCGCAAAAGTTTGCTAAGGGCAGCTATTATTGAAATAATTAAGATAGTCGGTAAGAGCTCGGTTATTGCATAGATAAAGCTATTAAATATGCTAATGATTGATAAAGGAAGAGATTTAGTACTAACAATAGCAAGTAGAGCAATACCGATTATACAGACTAAGGAGCAGTCTCGTTTTTTCACCATTGTTCCCAAAATAATAAAAATGAATAATAAATAAATATAGTGTATTGCAGTTAAATGTATCATTTGTATCCTCCATAGATTTTTTCTTGGTTATATTTATATAATATGAAGAAGGGGGGAAGTTGGCTTCAAGGAATTAAAATATATTTTGATAATAGTAAGAGCACAGCAGAAATTAAGAAATTTAATTAATAAAATATAATTCATAGAGGAATATTAGAAATTATATATAGTTAAAAGGAATTAAAGGTGAAAGATATGGTTGATGTATGTTTATTAGGATGTGGAGGGTCAATGCCGACACCCTACAGAAGTTTATCAGCACTACTTATAAGCTTCAAAGGCAGAAAGATTTTGGTTGATTGCGGTGAAGGAACTCAAGTTTCAATGAAGCAGGTTGGATGGGGCTTTAAAAATATAGATATTATATGCCTTACTCATAGTCATGGGGATCACACTATTGGACTGCCTGGGTTATTATCAACTATTGGAAATTCAGGACGCACAGAACCTATTACTATAATAGGACCAGAGGGAATCAGTAGAATTGTAAATGGGCTTCGGGTTGTTGCAGAATATCTTCCTTATGAGGTTAGGGTTATAGAAAATCCACAAGAGCTAAATATTAGCTTATATAATGAGGGGATGATTATTGAGGATGGCTTAGAATCAAAAAGGAATAGAGGGCAGATTCAGTTGAAAACCCTGAAGGTAGAGCACTCTGCTCCATGTTTAGCTTATAATTTTTATTTTAAGAGGGAGAAAAAGTTCAATGTAGATAAGGCTATAGAAAATAATGTTCCAAAGATACTATGGAGTCGTCTTCAAAGGGAAGAAAATATATTATATGAAGAAAAAGAATATAACTCATCTCTTGTACTTGGGGAAGAGCGTAAAGGGATAAAAATATCTATTGTTACTGATACAAGGCCATTAGAAGAAATACCAGAGTTTATTCGTGAAAGTGATTTATTTATTTGTGAGGGTACCTATGGGGATGATTTAGATAAGGAAAAGGCGATTAAGTATAAGCATATGACCTTTAGAGAAGGTGCAACTTTAGCTAAGGAGGGGAAAGTAAAGCAGCTGCTTTTAACCCACTTTAGTCCATCAATGATGGAACCAAATGTTTTTTTGAATAATGCTAAATCGGTTTTTGAAAATGTAGTTATTGGCGAAGATAGAATGATCTTTGATTTGAACTTTCAAAAATAGAATTCAGTAGTATAAACACATTTAGAAATTAAGTGATAAAATTTTAATTAATTCAATAAATTGAAAAACAAGTTACAAAAAATGGAGGATTATCGGCGTTTGATTCCGTATATATAATGAAAGTAAAATTGTAGGAGGGGACCTGATGAAAAGGGCACTGATAGTAATTTTAATTGTATTTAGTGTTTTTACTGTTGGATGTAAGTCAACAATAGGTGAGGACACAGCAAAAGACAATGACAATCAGGTGGCTGATAGTAGTATAACAGAAAATCAGGATGAGAAAGACAAAACAGAAAATACTTTTAAAGAGGTTGAGGATAAAGCTAAAGAAAATGAAAAGCAAGATGAAGCTGAAGCTCCAGTTTCAAAGTATAGTATAAGTGATTATATTGGAATTAATGCAAATGAGAAATATAATTATTCGGGTGAAAACTCAGAGTATGCAGAGTATTTTAGATATGTAGAATATATTGAAGGAGATAAATTTCAAATAAGAACAAATAATGGTGCAACAGAAACAGTTATGGTTTTAGAAGGAACTGATAATGAATTAAAAATTGTTTTTAGAAGAGGAGTTTGTGATTATAGGGAAAATTTCTTGAAAAAACCTTCAAATGAAAGTGAAGTTTTATTAAAGGCTCCAATTAAAAAAGGAACTGAATGGAAATTATCAGATGGGGCTAAAAGATATATATCCTCAATCGATACAGTAGTATCAACAAGTATAGGTGAATTTCAATGTGTAGAAGTTACTACAGAAAATGTTTCAGGTCAAAAGGATTTGAAGTATTATGCACCTAATATAGGTATTGTAAAGGAAGTCAATGATACAGAAAATATGAAGGTTACTTCCACTTTATCAAGTATTGAAAAGGACGTAAGATTTAATCAAGTAATTCGTTTTTACTCTCCAGATGAAAATGCAGAGTACATGAAATATGAGGATGTAACAATTTCTTTCGCAACTAATGATATAACTCGTTTAACATTACAAAATAGGTTTGAAGAATATGGTATGTTAAAGGGCAATGTGGGAATTAATAGTTTATATTTAAATGATGATGGAATTGTTTATCTAGATGTAACTAAAAATTTTGTTCCAGAAATGGCAAATGGAACAGCTGGTGAATACTTTGCAATATATGATTTAGTTAATACCATAGGAAGATACTATGGCGTTAATAATGTTTACATGACATTAGATAGTGGAAATTATGAATCAGGTCATATTGTGAAGTATAAAGGTGAAAGCTTTGCAGTGGATTTATCCAGAGTTCAATAAAGAAGAAAACAGGGCGGTGGGAACTGCTCTGTTTTTTATTTTAATTAATAATGTACAAAGTACTTAATAAAAAACATTGTATACAATAAATTCAAAGATTATTGACAGTGTGCTATAATTAAAAAGGAAATTAGTTATGTGACTGCATTCTTAAAATATAATTGATGGTTGTAGTTTAATGAGTATCAATAGGAAATAATGGGGGGAAGATATGACGTTGAATTTGTTTATAGCTATTATTGTTGCATTAGCAGGTGGACTACTCTTAAAAAAAATGAAGTTTCCAGCAGGACTTATGGTGGGAGCCATGTTAGCAGCTGGAATACTAAATATATTTACGGGAATAGTTTCTATACCACAATACCTTAAGTTTTTTGTACAAGTTATTGCAGGAGCTTATGTTGGAATGGCAATGGATAAGGAAAAGGTAAAGCAGCTTAAGAGCATAATAAAGCCTGCAATCGTTATGGTGTTAGGTCTTTTATTTATTAATATTTCCTTAGGGGTACTTGTATACTTTATGACTAACATGGATTTGATGACTTCTTTATTTTCAACAGTTCCTGGAGGAATGACAGATGTGAGTATTATTAGTCAGGACATGGGAGCAGATACTGCTAGAACAGCTATTTTTCAGCTAGCTAGACTAATTGGAGTTGTAACCTTTTTTCCATTAATAATAAAAGCTGTTAACAAGAAGATAAATAAAGATAAATTTGAGATGAGCAGTGATGAAGTTACTGCTGATTTAGTGGAAGTAGAGGGTGAAAATAATAATATTAGTAATAAAAAGGGATACTTTAAAAGCTCAATGAATATTGATGCAAATAAAGTAAGAGAAATTATCCTTACCTTAGCTGTTGCATTTGTGTCAGGAGCTATAGGGAAATGGAGTGGAGTACCAGCAGGAGCAATGTTATTTTCTTTGATAGCAGTTACAATGCTTAAGCTTATTACTGATAAAGGGGATGTTCCATTAATTTTGAAACAGAGTGCACAGGTTTTTGCAGGAGCATTTATTGGTGGTAGTATTACCCTTGAGGTTGTTCTTGGATTGAGGTTTGTGGTATTACCTATAATAGTAGTACTTATTTTGTATACAGTTTTATGTATGTCCTTAGGGTATTTAATAAGCAAGTTGTTTAATATTGATTTAATTACAGCGTTATTTGCATGTACACCTGCAGGGGCCTCAGATATGGCACTGATTGCAAGTGATATAGGAGCTACAGGTTCCCAGGTAGCATTGTTCCAAGTTACAAGGTTAATAAGTGTTATAGCTTTATTTCCTGGAACAATTAAAATTATTACGGATATATTTGTGTAAAAAAGAGCGGATGTTTTGATAGGAAACATCCGCTCTTTTATTTAGGAATCTATTTTGTTAGAAAATGAAACTAGCTTTGAAAACCATTTCCAACAATTTCACTAGTGCTGGAAATTAACATGAAGGCATTAGGTTCAATACTTTTAACAAAGTTTCTAAGTTGAACTGCTTGCTTTCTTTTTAAGGCTGTAATGATAACTGATTTAGTATCATTGGAATATGCACCTTCTCCTCTGCACACAGTAGCCCCTCTATGTAGTTCATTAGTTATATACTCACATATAGGTTTAGGATCATCACATACAACGTTAAAGTACTTACATAGGTTCATGCTTTCTATTACTTTATCAACCACAAGGGATTTTAAAGATAAACCAAGGAAAGAGAATAACCCTATTTCCATACCAAATACAAAGCAGGCTGCCACAGCAATGGCAATGTCACTTAGAAATAGTCCAGTACCAATATTGATACTTGTATATTTTTTCATTATCATTGCAATAATATCTGTACCACCACTGGATGCTCCTCTTTGAAAAAGCATGGCAGAACCAAGAGCTGGCAAAAACACTGCAAATAAAAGGTCTAAGAGAGGCTCACTAGTTAGAGGGCCGCTCATTGGATATATAAATTCCATAGCTGATAAAGCTACAGAGGTTAATATGCTCACATATATGGTTTTAACTCCAAAATCTTTTCCTAGAAAGATAAAACCAAGTACTAATAAAGACATGTTAATTATTAGCGTTACTGTACTTGGAGATATTGGTGATACTTCTGCAAGTACAACGGCAAGACCTGTAACTCCTCCAAAGGAGAAGTTATTAGGAAATTTAAATAAATATACGCCTAATACTAGAATAAGAGTACTGACTGTTAGAATTAAATATTCAATAAAATTATTTTTTATAGTTTGTAACAAACTATTTTTATCACTCATAAGAAATACCTCTTAGATTAATCAAAATTACTTTTTATTTATGGATAGCTTTATTTGTTTTAAACTCTTCTTTTATTTCTTCAAATCTTTTTTCATCGGTTATTAAGTCATAAGCAACTCCAGCTAAGATTTGAGCTGCATAAGTTACTGCATTATGAGCTGCTTCACTTTTACCAGCTTGAATATACTCATCAGAGTGAGAGGATGTTCCAACTTCAACAAAGGCAACACGGATGCATGATCCTGGAACTAGGTACATTACGTTACTAAAGTCTGAAGAACCAGTTTTCTCACGTGGAGGACTAAGTCTTGGTGCACCAGTAAGCTCTGCATTTTTCATTAATAGTTCATTTAATTTTAGAACCGGAATTTTGTTATCAAGGCTGTCTTCGGCATGGATATGATAAGATACATCAGCCATTAATGAAGCACCTTCGATTAGTTTCTTAAATCTATCTACAACTTCGTTTAAAGCGGCTCTTGAATAAGAACGTAGAGAGAACTTTCCTATAGCTCTGTCAGGAACCACATTAGCTGGTCCTGGAGTTTCTAATATAGTGTACATCATACGTACATCATCACGTACGTGCTCTCTTAAGAACTCTATTCCATTGAAAGAAAGTAAAAGAGCATCAAGGGCACTTCTTCCTTCTTCAGGCATTAAGGCTGCGTGAGCTTTTTTACCATTGAAAGTAACAACAAAGTTAGACATAGCAAGAGATTTAACATCTGTAGTTGTAGTTGGAGAACCGTGCATCATTAAAGCTACATCAATATCGTTAAAGTAGTTTTGCTCTATCATTCTTAATTTTCCGTGGGTAGTTTCCTCAGCAGGTGTTCCGTAAACAACAAGAGTATAAGGTTTATCCTTCATTATATTTTTAACGGCAACAGCTGCACCTAGTATTGCAGGGCCCTGCATGTGGTGTCCGCAAGCGTGACCTAATTTTTCTAGAGCATCATACTCACAAAGAAGACCTATGGAAGGACCACCTTCACCGTATTTGTAGGTAGCTCTGAAGGCAGTTTCAAGATTCGCAATTCCTCTTTCAACTTCAAATCCATTGGCCTCTAAGTAGTCAGTTAATAATTTTGCAGCTTTGAATTCAACGTTTCCTAGCTCTGGATTATCAAATATATAATCTGCCATAGCATGCAGATCTTTATTTAAAATATTAACTTCATTAAAAAGTTTAGTTTTCAAATTAAATACCTCCTGATAGTAAGTTTTGCTATGGTAATACGGTAAATGTATTACCATAGCAAATTGGGTTTATAATCCTTGCAATATAAACCCAATTATATATGTACACTTATCGAAGAAAATAAATGGTACAAGCATAAGCTACATTTCAATGCTATAATGAAAATTTACATAAATTACATTGGCCCTAATTGGATAGCTTGAGCTATCATTAGCATAATTGAGCCTAATACAAGCCATATTACAAATAACTTCCACATAAACTTCATCCATCTGTCATATGGGACGTTAGCTGCACCTAAAATACCCATTAATGCAGTCGAGGTTGGAAGAATATAGTTACAGAATCCATCACCAAAGTTAAATGCTAAAACAGCAGTTTGTCTTGTCATTCCAATTAAATCAGCAATTGGAACCATGATTGGCATAACAACTGATGCTTGACCACTTCCTGAAGTTATAAAGCAGTTTATTATTATGTTAGAAATAAACATTGCAGTTCCTTGAAGGAATGATGGTACATAATTTAATGCTGTGGCTAAGAAATGAACTATTGTGTCAATTATATGGCCTTCTGTTAATATAGAGCCGATAGACCTAGCAAGACCTATGATTATAGCTGCAGAAAGCATTTTTTTACATCCAACAGTGAATTCTTTTGCTATTTCAGAGGGACTGAAGCCTGCTAAGAAACCTACAGCAATAGAAAGCCAGATAAATGCAGCTGCATTATCAGCAAGTTCCCACTCAAGTGCGATTCCACCGTAAACGATTGCTATAACAGTTACAATTAGAGCCGCAAGAACTAACCATCGTCTAATAGTCATTTGACCAAAATCATCTAAAGATAATTCTTTGCTAAATTCATTATCCTTATCTAAGTCATACATAGGGCTTAGCATTGGATTTTCTTTTATTCTTTTTGCATATCTAACTAGATATATATTGGTAACAACTAGGAAGATAAAGAAGCAAACCCATCTGAAGCCTATACCAGAGTATAAAGGAAGACCAGCGATTTTTTGGCTAAGTACTGTGGTACTAATTTGAAGAGTACCGGTACTAAATCCAACAGCTCCTCCTAGAAGAATTATGGCAGCTCCTACTATTGAGTCGAGACCTAAGGCCATCGATATCATTACCGTTATTGGTGCAAAAGCAATAAATAAGTTAACACCTTGCATTGTACAAATTAAGGCAAATACAGTAGTAAGTATTGGTATAAATACCCCAAGTTTTGAAGAGAACTTTTTAGCCACTTTAGCTATAGAGGCTTGAACAGCACCGCTTAAAGTTATTAAGTGGAAGGCTCCACCGGCAAATAATATTACTAATAATAAATCAATATTTGATATAAACCCTTCAACTATATGACTTCCAATTGAAAATGGATTTACTGGTGAGGAAGCAATGTAGCTAAACTGTTGAGGATCTATGACTTTAATTCCTTGTTCATTTTCAAATCTAAAATATTCTCCAGCAGGTACTATCCATGTTAGAGCAACCGCTAATAGAATTATTATAAATATGATTACATAAGTATGAGGCATTTTTCTCTTCTGCTTACCAGTAGTAGCAGCTTTATTTTTATTAAAAAACATAATAAAACCTTCCTTTTCCTTATTCATTATTTTCAATTTAAAGTGAACGGAATATTTAAGTTCACTTAGGATACTCATTGACCACCGGTGACGTTTTCAATTATAATAAACAAAAAAAGATTTGTAAAATTAATTAATTTAATCATTATAATAAGTTTAAATTATTATTTTTATTTAAATGGGGGAAATGATATGGAGTTAAGGGAACAAAAATATGTACTAGCTTTAGCAGAATGTGAAAGTATTACAAAAGCGGCTTCTAGATTAAATATATCTCAGCCGGCACTTAGTATATACATTAGTAATTTAGAAAATACATTAGGCGTAAAGCTGTTTAATAGGATAGGTAAAAAACTTATTCCTACCTATGCAGGTGAGAAATATATTGAAAGTGCTAAAAAGATAATGCTTTTAGGAAATAACTTTAATATGGAACTAAACGATATTAGGACGGGATGTAAAGGCAGACTTAGGGTAGGAGTTCCAATTAGAAAGAGTCCGCATGTTGTGCCTGCTATTCTTAAGAGGTTTAAAGAGGAGTATCCACATATTGAAGTAATAATTCATGAAGGCGCTGCAGGAAAGCTTGGAGAGTTATTACTTAAAAATGAGATAGACTTATTAATATGTAATAGAACCGTTAATATGTCTGAATTTGAATACATACCTATATGTCAAGATACATTACTTTTAACAGTAGCTGAAAGTCATCCTATGGCAGATTCAGGTATTAACATAGAAGGATATAATTATCCATGGATAAATTTAAATAAGTTTAAAGATGAATTATTTATTTTACCTCATCAAGATCAAAGTATACAGTTTTTTATTAATAAGGTTTTAGATAATCTAAACATAAAACCAGAAGAAATAATGAGGATTAGAAATATAGAAACGTGTGCTCAACTTGCATCGGTAGGGTATGGGGTATCTTTCACGTTGGAGAGCTATGCAAAGTATTTTCACTATGAGAATCCAGTAAAATATTTTATTGTAGATGATAAGGTTTTTGTGGATTGTGTTGTAACCTATAAAAAAGGGATTTACCTTCCGGCTTATGCACTTAGATTCATTCATATCTTAAGAGAAATAATGATATAAAATAGTTATAATAATAAGCAAAACAAATAATAAATATAAAAAGAAACTATGATTATTGTAAAATTTTTATGAAAATTTATTTAATTGTGTTAGAATAACCGTAAGTGTATTAAGGGGTTAGAAAAATTAAACTTTTAGAAAAGGTGGAGTTAAAATTGGATTTAGTATTTATGATAATATTTATAGTTATTTCAGCAGTATATATGTTTCTTAGTATACAGAAGAAGAAGAAAGGTAGTTTTATTCTAGGGTCGGTATGCTTTGTTATTTTTTCAATAATGGCTGTTATGGTATATTTAGCACAATATAACAAGTTTTAAGATGGGTAAATAACCATTCCTATGAATATACTATGAATATACCATGGGTATAATAGTAGTTTTATATAAGTAGGAGGTTAATTATGAAGAAAACAGCCATTTTATTAGTGAGTTTATTAATAATTACTTTGTTAGCTGGATGTGGCTCCAACGGGACGAATATCGACAATCAAACTACTAGAAATAATATAGAGCCTGGTTCAGAAGGTACAGTTGTGGAAAGTAGTACTAAAGGTGTGAGTGACACAAATTATATGAACGAATTTTGGTGGGGATTTAACTTTGAATCCAACACTTTAAAAGATGGAGTTTATCGAGGAGCATATATTTTTCCTAATGAAGTTACAGTGCAATTTACCATTAATGGAAATGTAATTTCAAATCTAGAATATTTAAAGCTTGGATTAGAGGATAAGGATTATCTTAGTGATGAGGTTTTCAAGGAAATAAAAGCAAAGTATGAAGCTGTTATTAAGCACTTAGAGGGGAAAGACATTAGAACCTCTTTAAGTGATTTATATTCAGCAGATTTGCTTCCGAAGACAGTTGATGATTCAGTGGAGATAGGAAAGATAATATCAGCGATTCATGATGCATTTAACAGGGGTGTATATTATACTAATAATGAAAATAAGAAATAGAAGCTTATTAGAGAGATTTTAAGTGAAAATCCAAATTATTATTTGAATTATAAAAAATACCATTTAGCAAAATAGGTTCCATTAAACATAAAAAAGAGGTTATAGCTTAGGATCTATAACCTCTTTTTTGAATGAATAATTTTGTAAGGAAAGTTTTGCTTTAATGTTTAATGATATAACTTAATGAGCTACTAAATAGCTTATTAAATTATATTTATTAGCACTTATCGATATATATAGTTTAACACATTAGTTTAATATGGTACAATATTAATATTACAATGAGAGGTATAGGTAAAAGCCTATAAGTTGGAGGAATATCAAGATGACATTTCAACAATTAGAATATGTATTAGTTGTAGCGGAAGAAAGAAGCTTTTCAAAGGCGGCAAAAAAACTATATATAGCGCAGCCATCTCTTAGCCAATATATAATCAGTATAGAAAAAAATATAGGAGTTCAACTTTTTGATAGAAGTGTAAATCCTATAAAGCTTACTTATGCAGGAGAACTATTTGTAAAATCTGCAAAGGAAATTTTAAAGTTAAAAAAGCAGCTAGATGATTCTATGGCAGATATGGCGGATTTAAAAAGTGGAAGACTTATAGTGGGAGTATCTCATCTTAGAAACTCAAGTCTAATGCCTCAAGTTCTGCCTAAGTTTAAAGAGAGATTTCCTGGAGTTAACCTTGAATTAAAGGAAGGATCAATTGCAGAGTTAGAGGTAGAAACAATAAATGGAAACATAGATATATTTATTGGTTCACTTCCCATAGGTGATAGTTTTTCCTACGAAGTTGTTGATGAGGAGAGGTTATTACTTGCGGTTCCACCGAATCATTCAATGAATAAAAAGTATATGAAAAAATCTAAGCCATCATCAAAGTGTTTAATAGAAGACATTGTTATTGATTTAAAGAGTGTTGAGGAAGAGCCTTTTGTACTTTTAAGACCAGAGCAGAATTTGCACAAAATGGCGGTAAAACTGTGTAAAAAGGCAGGCTTTAATCCTAAAATTCAAATAGAAAATAAAACTATTGATTCAACAATTGCAATGGTTATAGCAGGACTTGGAGTTTCTATTATCCCTGATAGTATAATAAGATATGGAAATTTAGCTCATAATCCTGTGTATTATTCAATAAAGGATGACGAAGCAAAGAGAAAACTTGTTGTAGCCTTTAAGAAGAATAAGGAGTTATCTAAGTCTGCAATGGAGTTTATTGAAGTATTAAAGGAAGTTTTAAAGAGGGATTAAGGATAAAAAAACCTGAAGCAGGATTTTACTGCTTCAGGTTTTTGATTATGAGTATTAAATATACGTCAAAAATATTTTATATTCTTGAGTTTTAAAGTTCTAATTTTGAAGTGTTAGGCTGGTGATGTAATGATATCTGTTTTGTCCTTCCATGTGCTGTTTAATAAAGTGTATGCTACTATAGCAGATATTAAATCAGACACAGGATAAGCGATCCATGCACCAACGATTCCGAATACTTGAACAAAGACAATTGCTAGAGGAATGAACACTATCAGCTGTCTGAATAAAGATAATCTGAAGCCCTTTTTAGCTTCGTTAATAGCTTGATAGTAGTAGATTCCAACATAGTAGAAACCAACTAGTGGTAATAAGGATATAACAATTCTTAAAGCACTTACGGCTTCAGGAAGAAGATTTGCATCAGTTAAGAATAAGCTTATCATTTGTGGAGCAAAGTACATTAAGAATACTCCAAAGGCTAATGAAACTATTGTAACAGTTTTTATTGAAGCTTTTACTGTTTTCTTAACTCTGTCAAAGTTTCTTGCTCCATAGTTAAAGGCAACTATTGGCTGCATTGCTGAACTGATACCTATTATTGCTATAAACATGAACATAGAGATTTTAGTAATAACCCCTACAATGATTATGGCTGCATCTCCACCTCGTGTGATTAAAAGGTTATTTAAAACTACGGCAACGATGGCATCTGAAATTTCTATAACGAAAGTAGAGAAACCAACGGCAACAATTCCTTTAATTAAAGTTGTATCTAATTTGGGAATATTGTCTTTTAAAGATAATTTTAATTCAAAGTGTTTAATTACGTCTCTAAACTTATAAAGTACAAATAACATTGCAACAAACTGTGAACCAACTGTAGCAATTGCTGCTCCAGAGATACCAACGTTAAGCTCTGCTACAAGGATGTAGTCAACGATAATATTAAGGAAGGCACCTAAAGAGTTTGCGTAAAGCCCAATCTTAGAGTTTCCAAGAGCTGTCATAATGTATGAACATACGATAGTTATACCTTGGAATATAGCACCAATAAATATTATTGATATATAGTCATTTGTTAATCCGAAAGTAACTTCGCTGGCACCTAATTTATAAAGAAGGGTTCCTCTAAATAAGAATAGGATAGCTGGTATTATTGTTAAAGTTATTATTGTTAATATTATTGAGTTTATTATAGTTTGTTTTACTTTTTTAGGTTCATTTTCTCCAGAATATCTAGATACATAGGTAGAAGCACCTACTGCGATTAGAAATGCTAGAGCTATAAGGAAACGTTGAATTGGGAATGCAACAGTTAATGCTCCAATGGCATTAGGTCCAATGCACTGTCCAACGAATACTGTATCAACCATGTTATATAATTCTGCTACAAGTAATGAAAATATTGCTGGGATTGCAAACCTAAGCAATACTCTATATGTTTTTTCATCTGAAAAAATTTTAGGGTTAATTCCCATTTTCGTCACCTCTTTTTCTGAAAATTCTGTATATTAAACTTTTTCTTATTTACATATTCACATTATGTATTTGAAATTTAATCACTCCTTATTACAGAGAATATCAAATTTTTATTTATGTTTTCGATTATTTTCTTTCTATGATACTATTATATGCTAATTAAGTGATTAAAACATCCACTTTGAGGTTCATCAAAAAGTACTTTTATGTTTACTTTAGGTTTTTAAGAAAATAACAAAAAGCACAAAAGTACTTGAAATAGTATACCTTTGTGCTTCACACATTAAAAAATGACTAATATTTTAATAAATTATGATAAAAATAAGTGATTTAATATTTAGTTAATGCATTTTCAGAATTTAACGTACTGGCTTTTGAACCTTGTTGATAATAATAAGAACTGCACCGTGAGTTTTAAGTGTAGTTAAAATATTTATAACGGTACTTTTCCTTGAATATTTAAACTTAATATTTGGATAAGATGCCTTATGCAGGATTCCGTTTTCCTCCTTGTTAAGTCTAGTAGGTCTTCCCATATCAACCCAGTAATTATAGGATGAACCTATAGATTCATTAATTTCATAGGTTGTAATGTTGGTGTCTGAATGTACATTTGTAATGTTTAAAGATAACTTTTTAGATATACCGTTTTTTGCACCTCTTAGCTTTGCAAATTCTCTCATAGATATGAGATTATTAATTTTATCATGGTAGGTATACAAAAGTATTTGATATTGGTCATGGGTTTTTGTTACCAAATATCCATCACCTTTGCTTACGAGAGTATCTCCCATTTTATTTAAAAGGGAGTAAGCATAAAAAGCTGGTTTTTTTATTCCCTTGTCATTGATAAGACCCGGATATCCAAAAAATACTTCGTTAGTTAAGTTCACCTGTTTGTCAAGAACGTCAAAAGCTCTAATAAAGGAAAGGTCATTACGGCCATTTACAACATTATCAATGATATAAGGAATCATATAAGGTGTATCATAAATATTATTAATATCATTATTGATTGTAAAGTTATCCTCAAGAGGTTCTAGATTATATTCATCAAGAAGTGCTATGACATCAGCTTTTAAATCTTCAGGAAAGCTGGAGTCAAATTGAAATTTAAACTTTCTATAATCGATGCTTTCTAAAGAATCAAAGTAATCTAGGAAGGAGTGAAGAGTATCCAGCATATCTTTTCTGTAAAGTGAGCTGGCATTTGCAACTGGAATTGGTAAAGTATTTCCTTCGCCATCCTCTTCAAGCAATTCATCCTGCAGGTGGATAACTATTATAGGTAGTATGTCTAAGGAGTCAATAAACTCCAGTACATCTTTTGCTCTATTCCAGTTATGAAATCTTGAACCAGGGAAGATTGCCATATCGGGGCTGAATAAATTTAATATTCGCCCGTATTCAAAGTCCATTTCCAATTGAAGCTCTTCAAGGGTATCTTTATTATCCTCTATAAGCAGGTCAAAGGCATCACCAATGGTAATGATTTTGTTAAAATCTTTATTAAAGGCACCTAAATCTAAATCCATATTAAAGTTTAGCTGATGTATTTTATCTTCATAGTTAAATCTATCATAGTCATCAATATAATAAATTAATTCTTCAAGACTGTCTTTTAAAGTAAGCTCCTTTACTTTAGTAGATTTCTTTAGCTCTGCTTCAGTAGATTTATATTTTTTTCTAAATTGAAGTGGAGTTAAAGTATAGTGAAGTTTAAAGTGTTTATTAAAATATCTGGTATGTGAAAAACCAATTTCTTCAGAGATTTCCGAAAGTGTTAAATCGGAATCAAGGAGAAGCTTTATTGCTTCTTCAACACGGACAAGGTTAACAAACTCTGTGAAAGAGTACCCAGTTGCATACTTTATTTCTTTTGAAAGATAGTGAGTGCTTAGGTACTCCTTATTTGATATGTCTGAAAGAGTAATGTTGTTTTGGTAGTTATTATAAATATATTTATAAATACTATGGTAACGTTGAAGCTGTTCTTTGTTATTTCTTAGTTCTTCCTGTTCATAAATAAGATAGTTAAAGTTATTGATAAGGTGATAAAGAAGTTTAATTAGGATATTCTCAATTTCTTCATCATAATTATCTTGATGCTGAACAGTTTCACATAAAAGTTGAGAAAGGAAAACCCTTAAGTCTTCATATTCATCTCCAAGCTGAGAGTTCTCTCCTGTGGATTTTGTATAAAAGAACATATTCTCAATATCACTATAGTATTTTTGAAAGAAGTACGGGTCTATTTGAAAGATTAGTACTTTATTATCGGGGTCATCACTTTCTATGCTGTGGACTTCGTCTATATTTATAATTTCTACTTGGTTTTCTCTTATGACAAATTTTTCTGTGTTAATGAAAAGATTTATAGTTCCCTTAACTACAAAAAGAATTTCTATACAGTAGTGCCAGTGTATAGGTATATTTTTTATAGTTTCATAGGAAATATATAGTGGCATATCTGCTGAATAGTTAATATATTGTTTATGCATTAAATCATCTCCGAAAATTAGATTATTTTGTGTTAATAATATTATATCAAAAATCAGAAATTTTCAATTGTTTAATAACAAAAAATGGAATATAATATGTTTAATATATAATTGTTTGGGTTAATCAATCAGAGAGAAGGGATAAAATGAAGTATAATTTTGATGAAAGAGTTGAAAGAAGAAATACAAATTGTATAAAATGGGATACTGCTGAGAGATCATATGGAGATAAGGATATAATTCCTCTATGGATAGCAGATATGGACTTTAAGGCTCCGCAGGAGGTTGTTGATGCAATAAAGGAAAGAGCTGAACATGGAGTTTTTGGATATACTAGACGTTCACAGGAATCGTATAAGTCTGTAATAGGCTGGATGAAGAAAAGATATAATTGGGATGTTAAAAGAGAATGGATTAAGTTTGCACCAGGGGTTGTACCAGGGCTTAATATAATTGTGCAGGCATACACAAAACCAGGGGATGAAATTATAATTCAAACACCTGTATATCATCCATTTTATAGTATAATAAAAAATAATGGCTGTCAGATAGTTGAAAATCCATTGAAGTATGCAAAAGGAAGATACGAAATGGATTTTGATAATTTAAAAAAGAGCATTACAAAGAAAACCAGAATGATAATTTTATGTAGTCCACATAATCCAGTAGGAAGAGTTTGGACGAAAGATGAATTAATGCAGCTTGGAAATATTGCATTAGAAAATGATATACTTGTTGTAGCAGATGAAATTCATGGGGATTTAGTGTATAAGCCTAATGTTCATAACGTATTTGCTTCAATCAGTGAAGAGTTTGCAGATAATTCGATTATTTGTACAGCTCCAAATAAGACATTTAATATTGCTGGACTTAAAACAGCAAATATAATAATAAAGAATCCTAAATTAAGAAGTCAGTATGAGCTTCAATTTGAAAGAGCTTTCCTAGAGGGACCTACTGTATTAGGGGATATTGCACAAACTGCCGCATATACGCATGGGGAACAATGGTATGAAGAAATGATGGAGTATGTAACAGGAAATCTGGAGTATACCATGGATTTCTTTAAAACAAGAATTCCTAAAATAAAAATTACAAGACCAGAAGGCACTTATTTATTGTGGCTCGATTGTTCAGCTTTACACATGACTAATGAGGATTTAAATGATTTCTTTATAAAGAAATGTAAGGTTTGGTTTAATAATGGAGAAAGCTTTGGTAAGGCAGGAGCTAACTTTGTACGATTAAATATTGCAACTAGCAGAAGTGTTTTACAAGAGGCATATGAAAGAATTGAAAGAGAAATTAATATTCTTGATGGAATCTTAGAAGTTCGAGGATATAATCTTGAACCAGGAGAAAAGCTTGATATAGAGCTGTTATATGCTCATCAAAGATAGTTTTTATTAAGAATTTAGAATGTAAAATGTAGAATGTAGAATGTAGAATGTAGAATGTAGAATGTAGAATGTAGAATGTAGAATGTAGAATGATAAAAAGGAACTCCTAAAGGAGTTCCTTTTTATCATTCTATTTTTTACCACAGTGAGGATATGTATAAGAGTCACTGAAGTCATTATTCACATCAAACTTTATAGGAAGTTGTAACCCACAGTAAGACATTGCAGGTACCTCTTAAATAGTATTTAAAGGATTGGTTCTATAAATACTTCCACAACTCCGCCACAAACCATTCCGTCAGCTTCGGCATCAATGCCAGTCATATCCACAGTTTTCAATAAAGGTGTTTTGGTGTTTATTACATCTAGAGCTAAGAGTTTAACCTCTGCTTCTACACATCCACCACCGATAGTGCCGATGGTTCTTCCATCATTACAAATCAGCATTTTGGTTCCAACTTTCCTTGGAGCAGAGCCTTTTCTGCTTATGATTGTAGCTAAGGCAGTTGGGTTATTTTCAAAGCTTTCGCCTATAATTTCATTTAGTATTTCTTTAGGAAATTCAGAACACTTTAGGCTTCTGTTTTTTACTTCTATTACTTCTGCCATAATTGAAACTGCGATTTCCTCTGGGGTTTCAGCTCCAATTTTAAGACCGATAGGTGTATAGATGTTATTAAGTACTTCTTCATTATAACCTTCTGCTAATAGGGTATCTTTTATTCTTTTAACTCTTACCTTGCTGCCAATCATACCAATATAAGCATTTTCCTTTTGAAGGATTTCTCTCAAACAGTCAGTGTCATAACGATGTCCTCTTGTAACTATTACAAAAAAGGTGCTGCTATCACTGTGAACTTTACTTAATGCTGATATGAATGGTTCACAGATACTATGATCTGCACCAGCCTGTCTTCCGTCATTTACAAAGGATGGTCTATCATCAATAACAGTTACTTCAAGTCCAATGAGTTTGCACATTTTAATTAAAGCAATAGAGATGTGTCCTGCTCCACAAATTACTATGGCAGGTTTCTTGGTAATTGGTTCACAGAAGATTCGTGAGTCTTCGTAGGAGATTACTTGGCCTTTGTTATTTTGAGTTACTTCTTTAATAGCAGCAATATATCCAAGATCTAAAGGTTCTAGGTTTGTATAAATTAACTCTTCATTATGAAATAGCAATTTTCCACCAAAGTGTTTTCCTGAAATAATTTTTGCTGTGTATGTATTTGATTTATTAAAGTTATTATATAGCTCTGAATAAAAATCCATAATATGGCCCCCTAAGATATTAGTTCTCAAAAGGATTATACCACATTTTTCAATTAATGTAACATGCATGGAAGGCGTAGTCTTAGGGCATATAAGATATAAGAAATTTAATTTGTTAAATAAGAATTCATTTTTGTTAAGGCTGTAATGTAGTAAAATTATATATTATATATCAAAGAAATTTTTGAAGATATATGAAGGAAGGATGAAATTTGGTATGGATAAAAAGGTTGTTTTAGTTACTAATGGGACCAGTTATGTAGGGGCATGGATAGTTAAGTATCTGCTAGAGGATGGTCATCAGGTAAGAATTACAGTTGAAAATAAAGAAGAAGTTGAAAATTATAAATATCTTTTAGAATTATCGGAGCAGACAACTGGTACTATTGAAGCTTATGACGGGAACTTAATGAATGAGGGAAGTTTTGATGAAGCTGTTGAAGGTGCTGAAATAGTAATTCATACTGATTATCAAACCTTCAGTGATTTTGTTGATGCTGAAAAGGAAGTAGTTCAGCCAGCAGTAAAGGGTGTTAAAAATGTTTTTGAAGCTATAAACAAAAGTTCTTCAGTAAAAAAAGTTGTGGTAACAGGAAGAATGGATTCTATTTATTGTGATAGATTAGAGTTTACTGAAAGAGGAAATGTTCCCTTTGATGAAAAGTGTTGGAATACTGCAAGTACATTAGATTATCAGCCATTAAGCTATGCTAAGACTTTATCAGAAAAGGCTATTTGGGACGAATATGAATGTCAAGAACAGCAGAAATATGAAGTTGTAGTTATAAATACTGGAATTTTGATAGGACCGTCAGTTACTAATACACCAGAGTTCCCTAGTGCGGTTATTGTTAGAAACATGGTTAATGGTGCATTGGGTGCAGGGACTCCAGAAATTTTTGATGCCTTTGTAGATGTTAGAGATGCAGCAAAAGCTCATATTTCAGCTGCTTTTAAGGAAGAGGCTAAAGGAAGATTTATTGTTTCGGGAGGGATTGCTACCTTCTTAAATATTGCTAAGATAATAGAAGGAAAATATCCAAAGAAATTTAAATTACCTAAGAAAAACATTCCGAAGTGGATGGTTTCTTTTAGTGCTTCAAGAGCAGGTGTTTCAAAAGAATATGTTAAAAGGAATGTTGGATGTCCAATAAAGGTTAATACAACTAAAAGTGAAGAGATTCTTGGAATTAAGTATACTTCATTAGAAAAGTCAATATTAGATCAAGTGGAACAGCTTCAGTAGTTTTAAAAGGATGGCTTAGAAAGCTATCCTTTTTTATTAAAGTGAGTTTATATTACTATTTTTTAGATAATAATGTTGTTAAACGGAGATAATATTTTTAGGGAGGTAGGATTTTATATGAAAAAAATTATAAGCCTATTATTAACTGCAATAATATTATTAAGTTTATCAGCTTGTAGCTCAAATAAGAAAAATAAAAACGAAACTGAAACTGTACCAGAAGAAGTTAAGGAAGTTACTGAAAATAAGCCTGATAAGTCATCTAAAGACCCCATTGTTAAAATTGAGGAGCTTCCTCTGGAGGTTAAGATTTTAGAACCAGATTCAATCGGAACACGATATATGGAAGCTACCTATAAAAATGATTCCAAATATCCGATAAAAGGATTAAGTATAACGGTTTTATTGAATGATAAAAATGAAAAGACTTATTTAGCTGTTTATGATAGTGTATTACCGGGGGAGACATCACCAAAATTCGAAACCTTTGCTCCTGAGACTGGAAAGTCAGAGGACTATGAGTTTCTCACCTATGAAATAACTGTAGCAAAGGATGAATATAATACAGTTCATATAATTTATGATGTAAAAACTCAAGAATATAATTGGTTTTAAAGAAAGACCTAGGGTGAAGCCTTGGTCTTTTTATTTTTGTATAAGTAGTAATGTAAATTTATTCAATTGAAGGTATAATTATATTATTAAAACATAAGAGAAATTAATGTGGTTTGTTAAGGAGTAGGTTATGGAGTGTAAGTTAAGAAGAACAAGAGATGAAGATGTTATTAGAGTAATGGAGATTATAAAACAAGCACAAGAATATTTTAAGGCAAGAAATATTGACCAATGGCAGAATGGATATCCTGAAAAAGAGGTAATAAAAGCAGATATTCAAAGTGGTTGGAGCTATGTTTGGAAAGAAAAAGATAAAATTGTCGCAACAGCAGCTATTTCTTTTGATGGAGAACCAACTTATGATGAAATTTACAACGGGGAATGGCTTAGTTCTGGGGAATATGCTGTAATTCATAGAATATGTGTTGATAATGAATATAAAGGACTTGGATTAGCTTCACAAATTTTGGATTCAGCTGAAAGCTTATGTGTTGATAGAAATGTACATAGTATTAAAATTGATACTCATAGAGAGAATATTTCAATGCAAAAATCTCTTATTAAAAATGGATACAAGTATTGTGGAATTATTTATTTAGAAGATAAAAGCGAAAGAGTAGCTTTTGAAAAAATATTTTAAAAGAGGAATGATGATATGAAGCTGATATATGGTACAAAAAATCCAGCTAAGTTGGAATCTATGAGGAGGATACTGAAAGAGCTTCCTATAGAGGTGGTTGGATTAAATGAACTATCTGTTGAAATAGGGGAGGTAGAGGAAAGTGGAAATTCTCCCTTAGATAATGCAAGGCTTAAGGCTGAAGCTTATTACTCTGTCTTAAAAGAACCTGTATTTTCATGTGATTCTGGGTTATATATTGACGGCCTGGATGAGGAAAGACAGCCAGGGGTTTATGCAAGACGTGTAAAAGGTAAGACTTTATCCGATGATGAAATGATTAAATATTATGCTGGGATTGCTAAAGAGTTTGGTGGTAAGGTGACAGCACAGTATAAAAATGCTATTTGTTTGGTAATGAGTAATAGTAAAAGTTATGAATCTATGGATGAGGATATTAGTTCAGAAAGATTTATTTTAACTGATAAGCCACATCCAGTTAGAATTAAAGGTTTTCCGCTAGACTCAATATCTATAGATGAAAATACTGGTGAATATTACATGGATATTAAGAATGAAGAAACAGAAAGTGATATGATTGGCAAGGGATTTAGAGAATTTTTTGCAAAAGTAATCAATAAAATAGAACCCTAGGAAGTGTAATCTGTGCCTAGGGTTTTATTATAATTTTTCATGAAAGTTGAATTTAAGGGGAGGATTAAATTTATTCTAAATTAAAAATCAAAATTATCTGGGTATGGTCTTACCCTTAAACCTTTATTTAAGCTATCTATTTTATGAGTAAATTAAAGAGGTATGAAACAACAGAATTTGTTTCATACCTCTTTTTCAACTTAATTTATCAAGAATATGATGAAAGGTTTCTAGAGCATCACCTAAATTGGCAATATCTTCATCATTTAGCTCAGAGAGTTTATTCATTAAAGCTTTTATTGCAAAATCTCTCTTAAGTTTAAAGGTTTCTCTAGCTTTTTCAGTTACTTCAATTCTTAAAATTCTTCTATCTTTAGGATCTTCATACCTATTAACATAACCATCCTCAAGGAGTTTATCTATTATTGGAGTCATATTTGATTTAGAAATGCAGAGCTCTTTTCCAATAGCAGATACAGGACTAGGTCCTTTTTGTGAAAGAAAGAATATTACCTTGGCATGGGATGGTGGAATAGGGAATCCCTTCATAAACTCTTCAGGTTTAAGAACTTTTTTATGTAACTGCATTACTAACCCAAAGAATTGTTCAGATACTTTTGCTAGATTTTTTTCATCCATAACGAAGTCTCCTTTACGTAAAAGTATTTTAAGTTAGTGTCCAACTTACTGATTTGAAAACACGAACTTACTCCACCAAAGGTATACTAGGTGGAAATTTTTTAGTAAGAACTAAAATTTTCGATTTAGGTTCTCAAGCTTACTCACTAGCAGAAATAAGTAAGCTTATATATATCACTACATAATTATTGTGAATAAAAAGTGCAGGTGCTCAATTCGAATCAAGCCTATGAATGTATCACAATTTATACTTTAGATTTTTTAGTACCACTTCGGAAAGTTAGTAAGAAGTATTTCTTTACTTATGTAAACTATATCAATTTAGGATAAATAAAAAAGTCATAGGCACTATGCAAAATGAATTGCATAGATTGGTTATTAGTTGTAATAAAAGTTTAATTCTTTAAATTGATTAATAATTTAATTATCTTATCTAAGTTAGATGATTTCCTTAACTATAAAATAACATACAACGACTTATTCAAGCAAATTTAATGAAACAATTAGTTAATACATTATTAATTAGTTTTATGTGAAATAATTATTGACTTAGAATAGTTATGAATATATAATTATTCTATAATAATAACGGTAAAATATCAACCCTTAATCCTAAGATAATTTGGCAAGAGTATTATTTGCTGTGACTAGGAAATTATAATAGGGAACTCCTTTCCATATTCATTCGAAGGAGTAAGTTTGCCTTAACCAGATCAAAGATTTGGAGGCTTACTTAATGATTAATTTTATAACTTTAGCTTACTTAAAGGGAGTGGAGGAAATCATGTTTAAGTTAATAAAATACTTAAAAAAGTCTATAGTACCAATTATGATGATAGTTGGATTACTAGTAATTCAAGCAACTTGTGATCTTTCTTTACCTGAGTACACTTCAAACATCGTCAATGTTGGTATACAACAAGGCGGAGTTGAGGAGGTTGCTCCAAAGGTAATAAGAGAAAGTTCACTGGAAAATTTGAAATTGTTTATGAGCGATGCTGATATAGAAGAAATTTCAGCTAGTTACTCTAAATTAGAGAAGGCAAGTCTTTCAAAAGAGGAATATGATAAATATTTAAAGAAATATCCTTCTTTAGCAAATGAAACTCTATATGAACTTAGTGTTACAGATGAAGACACTATAACAAAATTAAATGGTATCTTTGGAAAACCAATGCTTATCATTTCAATGTTTGAGGATGAAACTAATGAAAAGACTCAAGCACTAAAAGAGAAAATGTTAGCTCAAATGCCGCCTCAGGCAAATATTGATCCTAATACTCCTCTTATAGATTTAATTAAGATGATGCCTAAGGAACAGCTTGTGGCAATGAAGGATGAATTCACTAAGGGATTCGAACAGCTTCCGGAATCTATGATTGGGCAGGCTGCTACAACTTTTGTAAAAAATGAGTATGAGGGTATTGGAATAAATACTGATAAATTACAAACTAATTATATCTTAACTTCAGGTGCTAAAATGCTTGGTATAGCATTACTAAGTATGGCAGCTACAATTAGTGTAAGCTTCCTAGGTGCAAGGGTTGCAGCAAGTTTAGGAAGAAGATTAAGACAGCAGGTATTTGCCAAGGTTATTAGTTTTTCAAATAATGAGCTTGATAAATTCTCAACAGCTTCATTAATTACTCGTAGTACAAATGATATTCAACAGATACAAAACTTAATGGTTATGCTTCTAAGGGTTGTATTCTATGCTCCAATATTAGGAGTTGGTGGTATAATTAAAGTTTTAAATACAGAAACTTCAATGGCATGGATTATTGCAGTAGCAGTAGTTGCGATATCTGCAGTAGTAATTGTACTATTTAGTGTTGTAATGCCAAGATTTAAAAGAGTTCAGTCTTTAATTGATAAAGTTAACCTTGTAACTCGTGAAATTCTTACTGGTATGCTTGTAATTCGTGCGTTTAGTACTGAAAAGCATGAAGAAAAGAGATTTGATAAAGCTAATAAAGATTTAACTAAAACAAACCTATTTGTTAATAGAACTATGTCAATGATGATGCCTATAATGATGCTTATCATGAACGCTATTACAATATTAATAGTTTGGAACGGTTCTCATGCGGTAGATGCAGGTTCAATGCAGGTTGGAGATATGATGGCATTTATCCAATATACAATGCAGATTATCATGGCATTCTTAATGATTTCTATGGTTTCAATAATGCTTCCAAGAGCTGCAGTTTCAGCAGGACGTGTTGATGAAATATTAAATACTGAACTAGCAATTAATGATCCAGTAGAACCAGTTAAATTTAAGGAAACTGAAAAAGGTATCCTTAAATTCAAAGGGGTTTCATTCAGATACCCTAATGCGGATGAAGATGTATTAAGTGATATAAACTTTACTGCAAGACCAGGTGAGACAACAGCCTTTATAGGAAGTACTGGAAGTGGTAAATCTACATTAATAAACTTAATACCAAGATTCTATGATGTAACTGAAGGTGAAATAATCTTAGATGGAGTTAATATCAAAGATGTAAGCCAGCATGAGCTAAGATCTAAGATAGGATATGTGCCTCAAAAGGGTATGTTATTCTCTGGAGATATCGAAAGTAATATTAAATATGGTAAAGAAGAACTTTCAGATGAAGCCATGAAAAAAGCGGCTGAAATTGCTCAAGCTAAAGATTTTATTGAAGGAACTCCACAAGGATATGAAACATCAATAGCTCAAGGTGGAACAAACGTATCTGGAGGTCAAAGACAAAGACTTTCAATAGCAAGAGCCATTGCTAAATCTCCAGAAGTTTATATTTTCGATGATAGCTTCTCTGCTTTAGACTATAAAACAGATGCAGCTTTACGTAAGGCACTAAATAAAGAAACTAAGAACAGTACAGTTCTTATTGTTGCTCAGAGAATTAGTACAATTCTTCATGCAGACCAGATTATTGTACTTGAAGAAGGTAAAGTAGCTGGTATTGGAACTCATAAAGAGCTTATGAAAAATTGTGAAGTATATAAGCAGATTGCACTTTCTCAGCTTTCAAAGGAGGAGTTAGACAATGAGTAAACCAGGTATGGGAAAAGGCCCAATGGGCGGAGGCGGTCCTCATGGCATGATGGGCGGTGGACAAAAAGCCAAGAACTTTAAAGGTACTATGAAAAAGCTTTTAGTGTACCTAAAACCATATAGTATATCGATATTTGCAGTAATATTATTTGCAATTGGAAGTGCAGCCTTCTCAATTGTTGGACCTAAAATATTAGGAGAAGCAACAACAACTATATTTGAAGGATTAGTTGGAAAGGTTACAGGTTCAGGCGTAGGAATTGATTTCACTTATGTAAGTAAGATATTAATTTTCTTACTAGGATTATATATAGTAAGTGCAGCCTTCTCCTTTGTACAAAGCTTTGTAATGTCAGGAGTTTCTCAAAAGGTTTCATATAGATTAAGAAAACAAATTTCTGAAAAAATAAATCTAATGCCTTTAAAATATTTTGATACAAAAACTCACGGTGAAGTTTTATCTAGAGTTACAAATGATGTAGATATGATGAGCCAGAGCTTAAACCAAATCATGACTCAATTTATCACATCAGTAACTACTCTTATTGGGGTACTTATAATGATGATCTCCATAAGTGGAGTTATGACTGTGGCAACTATATTAATGCTTCCTTTATCAGCAGTGTTAATATCATTTGTTGTTAAAAGATCACAAAAATTCTTCAAGACTCAACAGGAATTCTTAGGACATGTAAATGGTCAGGTAGAGGAGATTTATGGAGGCCACAATATAGTTAAGGCCTTCAATGGTGAAGAAGATGCCATTCGTGAATTTAATAAACTAAATAACCAGCTATATAACTCAGCATGGAAATCTCAGTTCCTTTCAGGAATGATGATGCCTATCATGACATTTATAGGTAACTTAGGTTATGTTATGGTTTCAATCCTTGGGGGATACCTTGCAATTAAAGGTTCAATTACAGTTGGAGATATTCAGTCTTTCATTCAATATGTAAGAAGTTTCAACCAACCAATAGCACAAACTGCTCAGATTGCAAACTTAGTTCAATCTACTATGGCAGCGGCAGAGAGAGTTTTCGAATTCCTTGATGAGGAAGAAGAGGATCAATTTGCTGAAAACCCTGTTAAGATTAATAATCCAATGGCAGGCGTTGTAGGAAGAGAATTCCAAGAAGAAAGTAACAAGAAGTCTCATCACCGTAAAGAAGCAGAAAGAGAAGTAGCGGTGGTTAATGAAGATGAGCTTATTGAAATAGAAGGAAGTGTACAGTTTGAAAATGTTCACTTCGGATATTCAGAAGATAAAATTATCATTAATGACTTTACAGCTAACGTTAAACCAGGTCAGAAGGTTGCAATTGTTGGGCCTACAGGTGCTGGTAAGACTACAATGATTAAGCTTTTAATGAGATTTTATGATGTTAACAGTGGAGCAATCTTAATAGACGGTCATAATATTCAAGATTTCAACAGACATGACTTAAGAAGTATCTTTGGTATGGTTCTTCAAGATACATGGTTATTTAATGGTTCAATAAAAGAAAATATCAGATATGGTAGACTTAATGCAACAGATGAAGAAGTAATAGCAGCAGCGAAAGCAGCTAACGTTCATCACTTTGTAAAAACTTTACCAGATGGATATAACATGATATTAAACGAAGAAGCAAGTAACGTATCAGCTGGTCAAAAGCAGCTTTTAACTATTGCTCGTGCAATCTTAGCAGATCCTAAGATTCTTATCTTAGACGAGGCAACAAGCTCTGTTGATACTCGTACAGAGGTTCTAATCCAAAAGGCTATGGATAACTTAATGAAGGGCAGAACAAGCTTCGTTATAGCTCATAGATTATCTACTATCAGAGATGCAGACTTAATCCTTGTAATGAAGGATGGAGATATCGTTGAGCAAGGTACTCATACAGACTTACTTGCTGCAGGTGGATTCTATTCTAATCTTTATAATAGTCAGTTTGAGGATGCTCATGAGGAAGCGGTATAAAGTGATCGAAGCATGATGATGAAAAATGAATAATGATAATGAAGAATTAAGGAGGAAATCCAGCTTTGCTGGATTTCTTTTTTTAGTTTAAGATAAAACTATATGGGAAGAGTTGTTAATATATATTATAATAGGTATATGAGTTTATGGGGGGAAGGTTATGGATTTAGAAAAATTAAAAAAGCGAAGAACCATGTGGATGGCTGCAACAGTTTTATTTGCTATTGCTGGTTTGGGTATGGCGGCAGAAAATGTAAGATTGGCAATAGCTAATTTTATTGTAAGTGGAATTTATGCAGTTATATTTATTAAAAGCAATGCCAATATTAAGAAGCTTGAAGCAGAGGGTAAAGAGGCATAAAGAATAATTGATTTGTGAATAATTAAAAATACATATTAAAAAAGAACTGAAATCAGTTCTTTTTTATTTTAAATTAATAATTGTTAATCAGTTTAAAATAGGGATTAAGGTAGTTTATAAGGGTGACGGTTTAGACCATCCCATAAAGCTGAAATTAATTTACCGGTTCTTAAGGTTGCACCTGTTACTGTGTCTACATCCTTAACTACATCAGCAGGTTTGTAAAGGATATTTATATCAGATATAGTTTTGCCAATTAAAGCATCTGCAGCCTGTTGATATTGTTCTCTGATTGCTTTAACTACACCAGTTGCGGCTTCATCAAGGTAGTTTTCGCCTTTGTAAGATAAAGCACGGTATTTGATTGACTCAAATTTTTGGTCCTTTAGAACGAATTCAATGGAGATTTGGTTGACGTCACCATCAACATATGAGCCTCTATAAGTTCCATTCTCATAATCTGTGCCTAATACTGTAGATCCATCATTGATGGTATCTTTACCAGTAGTTTCATTTGTAGTGGTGCCATTATTAGTAGCAGTTTTGTCTGTAGTGTTTGTATCTGGATTAGAACCACAGGCGGTTAAAAGACACATTGCAGATATAACAAGTGTTAATGCTAATTTTTTAGATTTCATTATGTAACCTCCTTATTATAAAAAAATTAGGGTTATAGATATTTTGTGTAGTTAAGAGTTTTATATTCAAAAAAATAGATGCAGCAAAAGCTACATCATATACTTTTTGTAATAAAACCATAGGGAATACAAGCCTGGGATGAGTATCCAAGAAATAATTCCAACACCAGCCACATATTGTGATTCGAAGAAAAATGAACTGATAATCATTAAAATACCTATTGGAAAAGCTAAATATCCTGTAATTCTATGAGCAATTCTCCAAGTATCCTCATCTCGTATTGTCCAAGGTAATCTTAAACCCATATATCTGTTAAAAGGAATTTTAGGAGAAATATTACCAAAAATCATAATAAAAATTGCAAGTCCTATAATAAGAAACTTGTCAGAAGTTTCAGCAGCAATAGTAACAGAAGGTGAAATAAGATAGTACGTTCCAAGAATAATGAATATAGCTATAATTAATCTGTTCATGGAACGCATAGTTCTTACTTTAGGATTATCTTCTGAAAGTTTTGCTACTTTAGGCATATTTAAATCTAGTACTAGCAAAGTTATAATTAGTAGTCCTATAAAAATAGCCTTTGAAGTTTTTGCATCAGAAATAAAGAAACTTAATATAATGATGGTCAAACTTGCAATTAAAAAGAAACATCGCGTAAAGTCAAGATTTTTAACTTTCATCATTTTTACCTCCATTAATTAAATCTAGAAAGCCGCCTAGAACTTGTTGTAGTACAGTGGTATTTATTGAATAGATGACAAATTGGCCCTTTTTTTCTGAAGTAACCAGCTCGGCTTCTCTTAAGATATCTAAGTGCTTTGAGATAGATGGCTTTGACATATTAAACTTATCAGCAATCTCTCCAGCTGTCATATCACCTTTAGACAGGAGACTAAGAATTTCTCTTCTAGTGGCATCGCTGATTGCTTTAAAAACTTTACTCAAGGTTATTCTCCTTTCACTGGTTATATATTTAGGTTAGAAAAATAATATTTAATATTATTGTAATTAAGTTAAAGACAGCTAATAAAATTGCAACACCAGTATATTGATTCTTCTTTTGGCCTATAGGCTTTGAACCTAAGTAAGCCAAGAGACTGATAGCTAAAAATGATATAGATAGATAAAGAAGTTTTGGTGCAGAATTTGAAATTCCGCTAGCATTTACTTGGATGCCAACCTTATCAGGAAGAAATGGATAAGAAACTAGATTAATTACTAAGGTACTGATAATTGCCGTAAACTGGATTGAATTAGATTTATTAAGTTTGAATTTTGAATTATTCATAAAATCACTCCTAAATTATATATTTAGCTAATTAGCTAAATAACTATATTTTAAGTATATACATATAAAAAAAGATTTGCAATAGATTTGCAAATCTTTTAATAGAAAAAATTTGGAGTAAAATTTAAGTAAGTTTATCAATCTTCTTCATCCATCAAATCTAATATTTGTTCAAGCTGGGCCTTAGTAATAATATTATTATCATATAGATAATCTAATAAATCTTTGTCGGTATAAGGAACTTCCGTTGTCTGATTTACTTCATAATCATCAATAGCGGTATGAATGCTCATGATATCTTCATAAGTTAAAAATCCTTTGCTTCTTAAATTAAGCATGGCATCAACTAAGTGAGGGTATTTTGAATGAGCTTCTCTTGCTATCATATTTTTTTCCTGCTGTGTCATTGTATCAAGTTCTTCAAAGAGTGATTTTTTAGTTGATGCTTCATCTGCCTCCATAAAGGTGGGTGATTCAAAGGAGGTTTTTTTTGTTGAAGACATTTTATTTACTAATGATGGACCTAGAAAAGAAAGGCTCGTTAGAATACATAATAGAACGCCCATGAATATGGCATCAATATATTTATTTTTCATATTATTCCTCCGTTCAACTTTATACTGTTAGTCTTAACAAATTTGGATAATATTATTTATAGAACTTAAAGATGGCATGAGAAATTAATATGAAATAAAATTTAAAATAAAAAAGGAGGTCACTTAAAGTGTGACCTCTGTTTGCAGGAATCAATTTTTAATTGATTTAGGCAATACATGAATAATTACTGTACAATTTTATAGTTATTCCTTCAAAGTAGTAGAAGGAGTTTTATTAGTTAATAATTAAATTATTATAAAAAGTAAAATTTAATTAGTTTTAATCGCAGTCTTCTGAATCAGATTTATCATGATGTTTATGGTGTTTGTCGTGATGTTTGTCATCATGTTTTTTGTCATCATGTTTTTTATCATGATGGTCTTTGTCATGATGCTTTTCATCATGATATTTTTCGGATTTATGCTCTTTATTTTCAGATTCAGTTTTTTTGTTTTCTTTACCTTTTGATGGTGTTTTTTCTTGTTCATATTCTTTAATTTCAATTTCTTCAACTTCTGTTTTTTGGAAGAATTTGAATGGGCCTTTTTTCTCTTTAGTTTGTGGAGCTACTTTTTCTTCAGCCTTGGGTTGAGCTTTTTGTTCAGTTTTTGGCTGAGGTTTTTGTTCTTGCTTAGGTTCTACAGTTTTAGCTGGTGTTTGTTCTTTAGCTGGAACTTGTTCCTTAGCAGGAATTTGTTTTTCTTCAACCTTAGGCTGAACTTTTTGTTCTAATTTATTTTCAGGTTGTTTTTGAGATTCTTTTGATTTTTGTTCTTGTTTATTTTCTTTAATTTCAAGTTTTTTCTCTTCTTTTATTTCAGATTGTTTTTCAATTTTTTTAGATTTTTCTTCTAACATTTTACCTTTTGGTTCACCTTGTTGTTGGCCGCCACCAGGTTGTTTTTCCTGTTGCTTAGATTTCTGTTCTATATTTTGTTGTTTTTGTTCTGGTTTTTGTTCACCAGGTTTTTGTTGCTGACCACCTTCAGGTTGGTTAGTAGTTCCTTTTTTATTTTGCTGGTTATCGTTTCTTTGTTCAGTTTGGCCTTCCTCATTAGCTTTAGGATAGTTCCAATTCTTTTGGTTATCTTCCTTTTGCGGAGCATCAGTAATAACTTCTTCTGGTAAGAAGGCATTATTATTGTTCATTCCGAAAGCTAATGTAGATGAAGCAGCAAGAGTACTAGCTAAAGCTAATACTAGTAAAGATTTTTTCATCATAACACATCCTTTGCATATAAATATGAAATTCCACCTTATGTAAATAGGGGAGTGTGACTCTAAAATGTATTTTTAGATGTCACAAATAGACTTTAATAATTTTTTAAAGTCTTTGGAAGCATAGCTTCAATAAAGTCTAGTAAAACTCGTCCTTAGTTTGTGTTATGGTAAAAAAAATATGTAGTTTAAATTTTTCCAATTGGAGTTATTCTGATAAATTTTTTAAAGCTTCAATATCTAATATTTTTATGCGTCTATTTGAGGTATCGATTATACCTTCAGCTTTTAATTCGTTCAGAACTCGAGTTACAGTTACTCGAGAACAGCCAATTATGTTACCTATGACTTCATGGGTAAGATATACATCAAGTTCATAGAAGTCTATAGATGAATTAGTGGTGCTTCTTTGAGCCATTAATCTTGAAAGGGCAGAACAAATCTGAGCTTTAGGTGATCGTTTTAAAAGATCTCCCATTTGAAAAAGAGATATTTGATACTTTCTTAAGATACTTTGGAAAAGATATCTATAGTCCATTGGATGAGAGATTAAATAGTTTTGAAGTACCTCATTATCAATAAAAGAAATTGTAGTTGCTTCAAGAGGAACTGGAGTTATATCAATATGAGGATAAAATAAACTCTCTTCTCCATAAATTTCTCCAGGATTTAAGAAAAATAATATTTTTTCAAGACCACTTTTAGTATAAATGCAAATCTTTAATCTTCCCTCTGTAACGATGGCAAGTTTAGAATTAGGAAAGTGATCAATCTGATCATTTTTTTTATAGCTTTTTTGATTTCCGAGAGGTGCAATTTCATTTAAATAAAAATCTTTCATTTTGGTTTGAGGTGTATGGTTAAAATATTCTTCGTACATATATAAATCATCCTTTAAGTTAAAATAAAATATTATATAGACTTTGTTGTGTATATGTTATGTAATGAAGTTAAAAATAAACATTATCGCACTAGTTAGAAGGAAAATAGACTAAAAACCCTACCATTACTTAGAATGATAGGGTTTAAAACTAATTTATTATTTAGAAATAAGCTTAGGATAAACACTTAGCATGTATTCTTTCCAGTCACCCGTTGGAATATAAATTGCATGGTTGTCAAATTCACTATGAGTATATTGTTCATATTTGTATACATAGCATTCTTCATTTTCATTAGTTTCTAAGTTTTTAACTGTCATAACAGTCCTAGTATATTCATTTAAAGATGTATCTTCAGCAGAGTGGTAACCTTCCATCTTATCCATAGGTACGATATCTTTATAGAAATCCTTCATTTCCATAATTTCACCGATAACTTCATCATCACCATCAAGAAGAGCAGGGTAACCCTTGTGAGACAGGTGATAAAGCTTACCTTGAACCTTGGCTAAGGCTGGCTTTGAAACTTTACCATTTAAATATTTGTCGTAGTTGAAAAAGCCTTCTCTTAAGCTTCCATATACAAATATCTTTTTTTCTTCTGTTGGTTTTATCATTAGCAGATTGTACCTCCCACTGTTTTAATATCTTCAGTATTATTTACTAGTGCTTCAATACAAAGTTCAAGACATTTTGATATATCTTGAAGGCTCATGAATGGCATGTTTGGCTTTGCCACAACTTGGTTTGGAATATATGGAACGTGAATAAATCCACCCTTCATTCCAAGATATTTTTTGTCAGCCAGATAAAGCACGTTATACATCATGTGATTACATACAAAGGTTCCTGCAGTGTTTGAAACTGCTGCTGGATATCCATTATCAATCATGTTTTTAACCATAGCTTTTATTGGAAGAGTTGTGAAGTATGCAGGAGCACCATCTTCCTTTATAGGAATATCGATTGGCTGATTTCCATCATTATCTTTAATTCTTGCATCATCAATGTTTATTGCTACTCTTTCTGGAGTTACAGTGAATCTTCCACCAGCTTGCCCAACACAAATTACTGCATCAGGTCTATGTTCACTTATGAATTTTTCCATGACTTCAGCAGATTTATTGAACACAGTAGGAATTTCTACCTTTATAACTTCAGCACCAGCAATTGTGTCAGGAAGTAATTTTACAGCCTCTAGAGCTGGATTTATTGATTCTCCACCGAATGGATCAAAACCACTTATTAAAACTTTCATGTATTCCCTTAATGAAGGATTTACCTTCATTAAAGTTCACCTCCTTAAAAATATAATCATTCTATAATAAATTTTGATTTATGTTTATTGAAAATAAAGTAGAAATACTCTTATCTACAAATTTAAAAAGCTATAAATAACTTAAAAGTCTGCAGATAAGAGTAGAGGTTATCGGTAATAAAATTATACTATATAAATTTAACTTGTCCCATAGGAGTTCAATTCCAACATGTCCAAAATATTAAAGAAGACTATTGTTTCGTTAATACAAACAATTAGAAAAACCAAATTCTATGGAATAAAGTTAATATTTAAGTTTATTGAACTGCGATTAGAATGCTAAGAAGTACATTAAGAATATGTGTACTACTAAAAGAATTATAGCAATAGGAAATTGATGCTTAATTATAGCATTTTTATCGTCAATCTCTAAAAGTGCTGCAGGCATGATGTTGAAATTAGCTCCCATTGGAGACATAAGAGTTCCGCAGTATCCAGCAGTCAGAGCTAAAGCACCAGCAATGGCAGGGTTAGCACCTTGGGCAAATACGAAGGGAACACCAACACCAGCTGTTATTACAGCAAAGGCTGCAAAAGCATTACCCATTATCATTGTGAATACAGCCATTCCAATGCAGTAAGCTGCAGAACCGATTAATAAGTTTCCAGCAGGAATAACAGTAGAAATTCCTGAAGCGATAACTTCACCAACACCAGCAGCTGTGAATACAGCGCCAAGAGCCGTTAATAATTGAGGTAATATACTTACAGGTCCAACAGAGTCAACCATTCTAACTCCATCTTCAATGATATATTTTGGATTAGCTTTTAGAACAACTAAAGTTATTACCATTGCGATAACAGCAGCAATACCGATAGCAGCAGTTCCGCTGATTGTAGTGAATTGTGCAACAGCTAAAGCTACTACGGCAATTACTACAGGTGGTATAAACACTTTATTTTTTAGCTTTTCAGCTTGATTTTTTGCAAATTCACCATCTAAAGGCTTAGCTGGAAGCATTTTAACCTTTTTAGAAGCTGTTAAGCATCCAAGAACAATTAAAAGTACACCAACAAGGTTTGCAGGGATTAATTCGCCAAAGGCAAATACTACACCAAGGATTGTCCAGAAAATAGATGTACCAATTCTAGCTTGATGTTCTTTATTTGTAAAAGTATAAGCTGCAAGGGCAATCATTAAGAATCCTATTAGCGCGTAGAATACATCTAGTAAAAAATCAGATAATACTTGCATATCCATAAATGATTCCTCCTCTATTTATCTTTCTTTGAATATTTTTTTATAAGAGATTTATCTAGCATATGGTTTTGAACTATAACCATTATGAATAAAATAACAGCAACAGGAATTGATGCCATAGCTACATCCATACCTTCAACTGCATACCCTTGCTCGCTTAGGGTGCTTGCAATAAGAAGAACTCCAGAACTTGCCATAAATAGGTTTTGACCAAAGAAGTTCCCGTAGTTGTCCATCGCAGCTGCAGCAGCACTAATTTTATCTTGATCTTTCTTTTCTATTTCACCAAGGCTGTTTGTAGCAGCACCTTGTGCCATTGGGTTAACTAATGGTCTAACAAATTGAGGATGTCCACTCATTCTTATTGATAGAGCAGCAGCAATTTGTCTAACTAAAGCATAAACTGTTAACAGTTTTCCAGCTGAAAGAGATTTTGCTTTACCTATAAGTGTAGCGGCTCTCTCTTTAAGTCCGAACCTTTCACACATTCCGATAACAGGAAGTGTTAAGATGAAAAGTGTGATTGCTCTTTGAGCTACGAAGGTAGATCCAAGAGTAGTTAATATTTCATTGATGTCGAGACCAGCAACGAGACCAGTTAAAACACCAGCTGAAAGTACAACAGCGATTGTATCTAATTTTAAAGTAAATCCAATAATAACAATTAAGATACCGATTAATTTAATCATTTGTTCATCCTCCTTTAAAAAGATATAGTTATCTCTAAGCAGATTATATACTCATAAAAATAAAAATTCTGTATATGCAGATACAGACATTGATATTGGGAATTTTCATAGTTTTTAGGCAAATGAGGGGGGTAAATTAGAGGTTTAAGATTAAATTGCACGGAAATCATGATAAAAATTTAAATTAATGGGTGTAGTTATATTTGTTGGAGGAGCAATAATTTATAACATGATAGAAAGAATAAAAGAGATTAAAGGAGTAGGAGAAGATGATGTTAGTAAATACTGATTATATTTCAGGTAAAGAATTTGAAATGCTAGGAATGGTTAAGGGGTCAGTTGTAAATATTATATATGCTATAAGTTCTATACTTAATGGTACATCAGAGGTGATATGTTACGGAACAGCTGTGAAGTTTAAATAAATATTTATAAATGTATATCTAGAAAGCTGGCAGTAATGCCGGCTTTTATTTTTTAATATTGTAAACTGATTTGTGAAATTAAGTTGACAATTGTAAACTAAGTTAATTATAATAGTTTACGATGAGTGTTATTGATAATTAATGATGGGAAGTGTACATAATGAGTGTAAAGAAGAACGATGAACAACAAATCTGTAATGAAAAGCTAAAAGAATTAAAGGAAACACAAGATAAAAATATAGAGGTAAGAAATTTAGTGGAAATGGATTTAAACCATATATGGCATCCTTGCTCTCAAATGAAGGATTATGAGGAACTTCCACCAATTGTTATAGAAAAAGGAAGAGGAATTAATCTTTATGATGTTGATGGCAAAGCTTATGTAGATGTGGTTAGCTCCTGGTGGTGTAATTTATTAGGTCACTGTAATGAAAGAATTAACGGAGCTGTTAAGAAGCAGCTGGATAACTTGGAACATGTTATTTTTGCAAATTTTACCCATAGACCAGCCATAGAGCTTTGTGAAGGTCTTTCTAAAGTGCTGCCAAAGGGATTAACTAGATTTTGTTTTACGGATAATGGATCCTCTGCTATCGAAGCAGCAATGAAAATGAGTTTTCAGTACCATTATCAAACTGGTAATCCTCAGAAAAAAAGGTTTATGGCATTATCAGATGCATATCATGGAGAAACTGTGGGAGCTCTTTCAGTAGGTGGAGTTGATTTGTATTCACAGATCTATAAACCAATGCTTATGGAGATCGTCAGAGTTGAGGCACCGGATTGTTTTAGATGCAAATATGGAAAGTGTAGAGAAAACTGTAATGCAGAGTGTTTTGAGGCGGCAGAAAAAAGCTTCGAGGAGTTTGGAAATGAGGTTTGTGCCTTTATGGTTGAACCGCTTATTCAAGGAGCTGCAGGAATGAGGATTTATCCTCCAGTTTACTTGAAAAAATTAAGAGCAGCTTGTGATGAATATAATGTACATCTTATTGCAGATGAGATTGCAACAGGTTACGGAAGAACAGGGAAAATGTTTGCCTGCGACCATGCTGGAATAAGTCCGGATATTATGTGTCTTTCAAAGGGGATTACAGGCGGATATATGCCAATGGCTGTAGCAGTAACAACTGATGAAATTTATAAGGGCTTTTATGCAGATTATAGCGAAGGAAAGGCTTTTATGCATAGCCATACCTATAGTGGAAATCCTTTGGCTTGTTCTGCGGCAGTGGAAGTCCTTAAAATCTTAAATGATGAAAAGATAATTGAAAGAGCTAATGAAAGAGCACCATTCTTTAATAAGATCATAAAGGATAAGCTGCTAAATCATAAGAATGTTGGAGAGATTAGAAGCCTAGGTCTTATTAATGCAATTGAGTTAGTTGAAGATAAGGAATATATGAAAGGCTTTGATTCAAAGAGAAGAGTTGGATATGAAGTATATAAGAAAGCCTTAGAAAAGGGTGTTGTATTAAGACCTTTAGGAGATGTTATCTATTTTAATCCACCATTAATTATAACTGAGCAAGAGATGGAACATGTGGTAGAAGTTTGTTTAGAATGTATCATAGAAGTTTTGGGAGAGTAAAATTATGAGGTTTAAAACAAAGGAATTAACATTAATAGGGATTTTAGCAGCTATTATAGCAGTTTCTGGCTTATTTAAATTACCAGGAATATTTCCCGGGACAGAATTTCAGTTATCAGCACCGATTGCTGTAGCAATTTTGGGATGTTTTGGATTTAAAAGATATATTTTGGCTGGAATTGTTGCTAGTGGAATAACCTTTATAACAGGAATTCATACAGTTTTAAATGTAGTAACAGCAATGAGCTTCAGAATTGTGGCAGGTGGAGTTGCCATGGTTATTGGGAATGGAGCTATTGGACTAACAGCAGCAGGACCAATTGGAACGGCAGGAGCACGATTTGTTTTAGCTGGAATCACTGGTGCAGAGGTTTCAGCTTTATTAGCGGCGGCATTACCTGGGATGTTGTACACTGCAGTGTCATCTTACATTTTAAGTGTAGTTCTTAGAAAAATAATCGAGCAGACACCTTTTAAAGAGTATCTTTGGGTGGAGAAAAAAGTGTTAATAGGAAGTAAATCAAAATCTTATATGGTGAAATAGAAAGAAAGGAGTGAAATTGCTTTGGATAAGTTATATAGCGTAAAGATGAGAGCAAGTGAAGGCGAAACACATATTTCAGGAGCAGAGAAAATTGTTAGTGAAGAAAATCTTGAAGTATGTATTTCAGGTTTAGTTAAAAGAGCTCAAACTCATTCTAAGGGTACTCCTGATTTCATAAATATAAAAATAGAAAAAATAAATAAAGAGGAAATAAGCATTCTTAATCCTTTAAAGGTTACAACCATTGATTCGAAGAGCAAGGAAGAAGGATGGTTAGTTATTGAAAATATTCTAAGTAAATTAGGCGTTAAAATAGGACAAGATATTTTAAAAAATTTTCAGTATACCTTTAATATGAGGGGAGCAATGCTTCTTGATGTAAAAACAATGATGAGGCTTGAACCAGATAGGAAGAGAGGAATAAGGGCAACCAATATGGATTTTGAAGATATGAGGATTGACAGTTTAAATAAGGCGATTGGTGCTAATATTCATTTCAAGGAAGCTTTGGTTCTGGCTACAAAGGTTGTATCACATCCTAATATATTAGCTGAAATATGTGTTTCCGATGACCCTGAATACACTACCGGATATATAGCATCAAAGGAATTTGGATATGTAAGAATAACTAATTTAAAGGACCTAGGGGATGAAAGAGGCGGTAGGATATTTTTATTCAATGGGTTGGAAGAACAAGTTCAGGGGTGTATAGATTATATCCAAAAAAAACATGTATTAGTTAAAAATAATATTGAATTAAATTCAAGATGAGGTACAGTATGAACGAACTATTAGAAATGGAAGAAAAATTAAATTTGTTAAAAGAAAGAAGTCTATATAGGAACTTAAAAGTAATTTCCAGTGAGCAGACTTCATCAGCTGTTGTGGATGGCAATATAAAGCTTATGCTGTGTTCTAATAGCTATCTTGATATGAGTAGTGATAAAAGAGTTAAGGACTTTGTTAAGGAGATTATTTATACTTATGGTACGGGAGCTGGTGGTTCCAGACTTACAACAGGCTCCTATAATCTTCATTCAAAGCTAGAAGAAATCCTTGCAGAAATGAAACATACAGAAGCGGCCTTGGTATTTAATACGGGATATATGGCTAATGTTGGAGTTATATCAGCAATTTGTGATGAGGACTATATTATTTTTAGTGATGAATTAAACCATGCAAGCATAATTGATGGCTGCAGATTATCTAAAGCTAAAACTATAATTTATAGGCATAATGATATGGTAGATTTAGAAAAGAAGTTAAAAGAAAATACATATAAAAAAGGTTTAATTGTTACCGATGGAGTTTTTAGTATGGATGGTGACATTGCAAACCTTCCAGAGATAATAAAGCTTAGTAAAAAGTATAGGGTATTAACTATGGTGGATGATGCTCACGGTACTGGGGTTCTTGGAAGACATGGAAGAGGTACAGCAGAATACCATGGTGTAGAAGGACTTATTGATATTTATATGGGAACCTTAAGTAAAGCTATTGGCAGTGAAGGGGGCTTTGTTTGTGGTTCAAGGGTTATGATTGAATATCTAAAAAACAGTGCTCGTAGTTTCATTTTCTCCACTGCTTTGAGTCCTGCAACTATTGCAGCATCACTTAAGGCTCTCGAAATATTGAGAGTGGATAATAGGAAGATTAGTGATCTTCAGGAGAATATAAAATATTTTTGTCACCTATTAAATCAAATGGGTATTGAGGTTTCTTCTGAAAGTGCAATTATTCCAATAATCATGGGGGATGAAAATAAAGCGTTATCAGCAGCTGAAGAATTACTGAAGGAAGGAATTTTTGTTTCAGCAATAAGGTATCCAACGGTGGAAAAAGGCAAGGCAAGACTGCGAATAACAATAATGGCTTCTCATAGCAAGGAAGAGCTGAAGTTTGCAGCAGAAAAAATAGCAGCGGTTGTTTCAAAGTGTAAAATTGTATAATAGGCTGTATAGGTAAAGTTGAATTTAGAGACTTAGGTAAGTAAAGTTCAGAATTGAAATATTAGCAATAGAAAAATCGTAAAAAATAATTAAAGGTACTCTCAAGAGTACCTTTAATTATTTTTATTGTAATGCTGCTAAAGTTTGATCATGTTGAGTCTTAGTTATGATGTTATTTTTATAAAGCAAGTTCAATAATTCTTTGCTGTCAGTAGGTAATTGAGAATTAGATGAAACCTGGCTTTCATAGAACTTATGTACAGCGTTAATTTCAGCTTTAGTGAAGCCCCCTTGGTCTTTAACCTTCATCATAGCGTCAACTAAAGTTTTATAGCTTTCGTGGCAAGAGCGTTCTGCTTCTAAAGCTTCATAAACTTCTTCTGTTTCTTCAGACATTACGGGAACTCTCCATATAAAATCGTCACTTTCATCTGTAAAGGCTGTTATTTGAACAGACAAAATGATAAGAAAAACACTCATTAAAAATAAAAGAATTTTATTTTTCATATTTACCTCCTTAGTTTATATTTTAAAATAAAAAAACTAAACCTTACGTGATAATAGGAATAAGTAAAGTAAAGTTTCTAGTGATAAGTTAATATATAGTATTTGCAATATATTCATATTTTATTTAAAAAAAGAATTTTAAAGTTCTCAATGGCAAATAATAGAATAAGAACGTAATACTTATAAAGACATGATAAGCACTTAAAAAGGAGGGAGAAGTAATGAAAGGTACAATACTAAGGTTTACTTGGTCAGCTTTGATTCTAGCATTAACACTAGGTTGTGCAGGGTGCAGTGATAAAAGGGGAGATAATGCACAGGAGGAGTTACCAACTATAGCAAATGAAACTACAGAGGTATGTGAAACTGCTGGATGAGAGTATGATAATCCTTCACAGGGTGAAGCGGATACGGTTATTCCGGGAGAGGGGGATAAAATGATTAAGGATAAATTTAAGGAAAGCTTGAAGGGGAAAGGCATTTATATTGGTGATGTTAAAGGTGAAGATATTCCTTTTGAAGCAAGAGTTATAAAGACTGGCAGCTATACAAGTGGAAAGGAGTTTCCTACTATAGGGCTCTTTAGAAGTGTTAAGGACTTAGGTTCCATTGATACTATTGATTATGGATCAAAATATGATGAGGAATTTTTTAAGACAAAGTCACTAATTGTAATTCAGCTTAGAGAAGGTAGCGGATCTATAAGGCATGAAGTAACCAAGGTTGTTAAAAATGGTGATCAGATAACTGTTCAAATAAAAGTAACTGTACCTGAGTTTGGAACTGCAGATATGGCAGAATGGGCAGTATTAGTTGAAGTTGATAATGCAATGGTAAATGATAATACTACCGTAGATTTTGTTACAAAATAGACTTGAAAATGGTTGTGTAACGACCTTGAAAAGTTCAAGGTGAAAAAGTTGGAATTGCTTAACGTCTATATTATAATTATATATTATGGATAAGCAGGTGGAGTATAATGGAGTTTAAGCAATTACAATATGTTATTACAATTTATGAAGAAGGCGGAATTAACAAAGCAGCAGAAAAACTGTTTATAAGTCAGCCATCCCTTAGCAAATGTGTGATTAATTTAGAAAAACATCTAGGGATGAAAATTTTTGATAGAAGCACAGCTCCAATTGGGCTGACCCCCTTTGGGAAAACTTACATTGAAGCTGCTGAGCAGATTTTGAGTATAAACAAAGGTGTAATTCAAAAATCTCAGGATATGAAAAATGGAGATACTGGACTTTTGAGGCTGGGAGTAACATTTTTCGGAGCCTCACAAAGACTTCCGAGGATGCTTCCTGAGTTTATGAAAAAGTATCCTGGTATTGAAATTGCTTTAACTGAAGAAAGGGGCAAGGTTTTGGAGGAAGAACTCCTCAAAGGCCATTTGGATTTATTGGTTCTAAATGGACCTGTGGATGAGGAGAAAATTAAATTTGTTCCAATAAAAAGTGATCGTCTGTATTTAGTAACACCACCAGGAAAGTATAATCTTGAGGGTTGTGAAAAATCTTTTGAAAAGCTGTGTGAAAAATATGATTTAAAAAATGAAGATTTTATAGTGCTTAGACATGGACAGAAGCTCAGACGTTTAACGGAGAAGGTATTTCAGGATTATGATATGACACCAAATATCAAGCTGGAAATGAGAAGTATAGATGGAGCAGTTAAGCTATGTGCAGAAGGTGTTGCAATGACTATTGTTCATGAAAGTGTTAAGGAAAATATGGATTATGTAATTAAGCCAGATTTTTATGAATTGCCATCAAAGTATAGTATTGTAAGTGGCATTGCTTACAGGAAGAATGGATATACTTGTGAAGCTGCTAAAAAATTTATTGAGTTAAACAAATAGAAAATTAAGCAATTAGTGATAAAGCTGAAGGGAAAAATATCTTTTTTCCTTCAGCTTTATTTTTATTAAATAAGAAATATGCAGGCTATAGCTTAAAAGGTATACCCTTATGAAAATAGGGTATTAGACTAAAGTCATCTCCTATGACTATAATTTTATTAGAGTGATGCAGAAATTCATGCAGGCTGAGTTTATTCAAATGGAGGGGTATAAATGGAGTTAAAAAATGTGGCGTCAGCTGGTACCTTAGAGTCTAGTGATGTTCAAATTATTATTGAACCAAATGAAGATGGATTGGAGCTTTCGATAACGAGCAGCGTATTGAACCAATATGGAAAGCAGATAAAGGCAACGGTAATAGAAACTTTAAGAAGTATGAAGGTTGAAAATGCTAAGGTTACAGTTACTGATAAAGGAGCATTAGATTGTATTATAAAAGCTAGAGTACAGTGTGCTGTTTTCAGAGCGGCTGGAGTTAAAGAAAATTATCCATGGGGAGGTTTAAAATAATGAAGAAAAAAAGAATAAGACGTACCATGATGTTTCTTCCAGCTCAAAATGCAAGCCTTTTAAAGGATGCATACATCTATAAACCAGACTGTGTTATTTTTGATTTAGAGGATGCGGTTGCTGAAAATCAGAAGGATGCAGCAAGATTCACTTTATTTCATACCTTAAAAAATATAGATTATAAGGGCATAGAATTAGTAGTTCGTGTTAACGGATTAGATTCTCCACATATAAAGGAAGATATCAGAGTTGCTGTTGCCGGCGGCATTGAGGTTATAAGAGTACCAAAATGTGAGAGAAGAGAAGATGTTCAAAGAGCTGAAAAATTAATTGAAGAAGCTGAAAGAGAATTTGGAGTAGAAGTTGGAACTACTATGATAATGGCTGCTATTGAGAGTCCAATAGGAATTATAAATGCCTATGAAATTTGTTCAAGCAGTGAAAGAATGATGGGAGTTGCTGTGGGGGCAGGAGATTTAATGAGAACTCTTCAGACAAGAAGATACCCAGACGGCATGGAGATGTTTGGAGCGAGATCTCAGCTTATTATCGCTGCAAGAGCTGCAGGAATTATGTGTTTTGATACAGTTAACACAGATTTAAGTGATTGGGAAGGGTTCAGAAGAGAAGTAGAACTTATTAAGCAGCTTGGCTTTGATGGAAAATCCGTTATAAGTCCTAAACAGATTCCAATAGTACATGAGGTTTTTGCACCAACTGAGCAAGAAATAAGAACTGCAGAAAAGACAATTATTTCTCTTGGAGAGTTTAAAGAAGAAGGCAAGGGTGTGTTTACTATTGATGGACAAATGGTTGATATAGCAATGCTTGAAGGTGCTCAGCGCGTAATAGCTACGGCAAAGGCATGTGGTATTTATAAGGGGGATTTATAATGATAAATAAAGCAGGTAGAGATATACCAGAAGAGTTATTAGTTAATGGCAAAGAAGTATTTCAAGGCCAGTATTATTATCATGACAAGGTTTATACAAAAGCAAGTCCAACTGTAAGAGCTATAATGAAGCCAGATGAAGAAAAACTTGTGCCAACCTTAAGAGAAGCTATTGAGAAAAGTGGACTTAAGGATGGAATGACAATTTCTTTCCACCATCATTTTAGGGATGGAGACTATGTGGTTAACATGGTGGTTGAGACTATTGCTGAAATGGGGATAAAAGATATAACAATTTGTGCAAGTTCCTTAGGCGATGCACATAATCCAATTGTTAAACATATTGAAAGTGGCGTTATAACAGGAATTCAGACAAGTGGAGTAAGAGGCAGAATTGGGGAGACAATATCTCATGGAAAACTTAAGAATCCTGCAATTATTCGTTCTCATGGTGGAAGAGTTAGAGCTATTGAAACTGGAGATGTGCACATAGATGTGGCATTTATCGGAGCACCAACCTCTGATGCTTATGGAAATGCAAGGGGAAAAGGTGGAAAATCTGACTGCGGAGTTTTATCTTATTCTATGGTAGATTCAAAATATGCAGATAAAGTTGTGGTTATTACAGATACTCTTGTGGATTTTCCTAACTTCCCACCAAGCATTCAGCAGGTAGATGTTGATTACGTGGTTGTAGTTGATGAAGTTGGAAATCCTAAGAAGATTGCAAATGCTCTTTTAAGATTTACTGAAAATCCAAGGGAGCTGATGATTGCAGAATATGCTGCAAAGGTTTTAGCTAATACTGAGTATTTTGTAGATGGCTTCTCCTTCCAAACAGGAGGAGGTGGTCCATCTCTTGCAGTAACAAGATTCTTAAAGCCATTCATGGTGGAAAAAGATATTAAGATGGGTTTTGCTATTGGTGGAATCACAAGACCAATGGTAGAGCTGATGAAGGAAGGCTTAGTAAAAACTATTGTAGATGCACAGGACTTTGATTTGGATTCCATTGCATCTGTAAATACAAATCCAAGACACTTTGAGATTTCTACTTCTCAATATGCAAATCCATTAAACAAAGGTGCCTTTGTTAATAAACTAGACTTTGTTATCCTTGGAGCGTTAGAGGTTGATACTGACTTCAATGTAAATGTAGTTGTTGGTTCTGATGGCGTATTAAGAGGAGCACCGGGCGGACATGTGGATACAGCCGCTGGAGCTAAGTGCACAATCATCGTTGCACCGTTACTCAGAAGCAGAATACCAACTATCTGTGACAGAGTTACAAGTGTTACAACACCGGGTGAAAGTGTAGATATCGTTGTAACGGAGTATGGTATTGCAATAAATCCTAGAAGACAAGATTTAATTGATTCTTTAAAGGATATCGATGTGCCAGTATGGACAATTGAAAAGCTAAAGGAAGAAGCATACAGATTGGTTGGAAGGCCAGAAGAAGTTCAATTTGAGGATAAAGTAGTTGCCATGGTTGAATATAGAGATGGGACAATCATTGATGTGGTTCGTAAAGTTAAAGAATTTGAATTTTAGAAGAAATAAATAAAGTATTTTAAAAGCTATCTCAATCCATGGAGGTAGCTTTTTAAAAATTCTTAAAATAATATTGGAAATATTAAAAATTTATAATATAATTAAATGTATACATAAGTACAATAATATGGAATCATGTATACAATTACATGTGTATTTATTGTTAAGATTTAATTTTAGAACATAAAAATTTCAGTTGTAGCAATGATTTAGCTAATTATTCATTGAGTTATATGGGGAGGACATAGATGGATTTTAAGCAATTACAATATATACTTGCCATATATGAAGAGGGTGGAATAAGTAAAGCTGCGGAAAAGCTATTTATCAGCCAGCCATCTCTTAGCAAGTGTGTTATAAGTTTAGAAAAACAATTGGGGATGAAAATTTTTGATAGAAGTGTTGTTCCTATTGAGCTTACGCCTTTTGGAAAAGCATATATAGAAACTGCACAGCAAATCTTAAATTTAAATGATGATTTAATTAGAAGAATTTCAGATATAAAAAATGTAGATACTGGACTATTAAGAATTGGAACAACTTTCACAGGGGCTTCTCAAAAACTGCCACATATTTTGCCAAAGTTTATTGAAGAACATCCTAATATTGAAATGGAGATAATTGAAGAAAGTACAAGCTTGTTAGAGGAGACTTTGATTAAAGGAAACTTGGATTTGATTTTATTAAATGGTCCTATTGAAAACAAAAAAATTAAGTTTTTGCCAATTAAACAGGAGAAGCTTTATTTAGTTACACAACCGGGTTACTTTAACCTTAATGGTAAGGAGAAAAACTTTGACAATATATATAGGAAGTATAATTTAAATGATGAAGAATTTATTATACAGCATCAAGGTCAAAAGATGAGACATATTGTAGATGGAATTTTTGAGGATTATGAATTAGATCCAAAAATTAAATTTGAAATGAGAAATATTAACGCAATCATTAAGCTTTGTGCTGAAGGTGTAGGTTTAGCCATTGTGAACGAAAGTATAAAGGATAGTTTGGATTATCATATAAAACCTGATTTTTACTATCTCCCAAAGCGATACGACATACAAACTGGTGTGGGTTACAGAAAAGATGGATATACCAGTGAAGCAGCAAAAAAGTTTTTAGAAACTATAAATGATATAAAGAATAGTGAAAGAGCAGCTTATATTTAAGTTGTTCTTTTGTATTCATTTTGAAAGTTTAGATACATATACATGCAAATTGTATACAATATAACTTTTTAGTTATAGGTCATGAAAATATGGTATTAGACGTGGGACAAGGTGTAACTTATAATGAATTTATAACGATTATGTAAACATTTTACTAAACGTTAAATAATACATTTAGGAGGATTATTATGTTAGAAGAAAAGAGAAGTTTTAAACCTTTCGGTCTTGATTGGAAAATCTGCCTTGGATTCATGGTTATAATTATTTTTGCTGCATTTGTAGGCGCTTTACCAACAGACTTTGCTGGAACTTTTGCACTTATGCTTTCAATCGGTATAGTTTTTGATGAGATTGGAGAAAGAATTCCATTTTGGAACTCATACATTGGAGGCGGTATTGTATTAGCCTTCCTTGGAACTGCTGCATTAGTTTACTTTAACATATTACCAGAAAAATATGTTGGAGCTATTAATGTAATAATGGATGACATTGATTTCTTAACATTATTCATCGTAATATTAATCACTGGATCTATCTTAGCTCTTGATAGAAAGCTAATGATAAAATCATTTGTAGGATACATTCCTGCAATTCTTGGAGGTCTTGCTGGAGCATTCCTTTTAGGATGCTTAACAGGTTTATTATTTGGAATAAACCCAGCTGAAGTAGCTTTAAAATATGTTCTACCTATTATGGGTGGTGGTAACGGAGCTGGAGCTGTACCTTTAAGTCAGATCTATGAGCAAGTAACTGGTCTTCCAAAAGAAGGTTATTACTCATTTGCTATAGCAGTACTTACAATTGCTAATATCTTTGCAATAATTACAGCTGCAATATTAAAGAAAATCGGAGAAGTTAAGACAAGCTTAACTGGAGACGGAAAGACGTTAATAAGAAATAGTGCAGAGCTTGCTAAAGAGGATGAAAAAGTTAAAACTTCAATGAAAGACCTTGGAGCAGCTTTATTCACAGCATTAGGTTTCTATGCATTAGGAACTTTATTTGGTAAATATCTGCTTCCAACAATCGGTGGAGTTGCAATACACTCATTTGCATATATGATTATCTTTGTTGCTATAGCTGCAGCACTAGGAATAATCCCAGCGCCAGTTAGAGCAGGAGCTAAAAAGCTTCAATCTTTCTTTACTTCAAACATCATATTAATAATTATGGTTGGAGTAGGGGTATCTACTGATCTTGGAGAATTAATGGCAGCAATCACACCAGCAAACGTTGTAATCGCATTAGCTATCGTTATCGGAGCTATTCTTGGTTCAGCTATTGTTGGATACTTAGTAGGATTCTACCCAGTTGACGCTGCTATCACTGCTGGTCTTTGTATGGCTAACAGAGGTGGTTCAGGAGACCTTGCAGTTCTTGGAGCTGCGGACAGAATGGGACTTATCGCTTACGCACAGCTTTCATCAAGACTTGGTGGAGGAATCGTTCTTGTAATCGGAAGTATCTTATTCGGATTCTTAATGTAAATTAGATTCCTTCAATTATAAAGATAAAAATAAGCTATCTCGCTTAATTGCGGATAGCTTATTTTTATCTTTAGTTTATTTTATAGTTTCTTAGAAACGTCCTTTTATAATGTCTTCTTCTTTTAGTATACCAGCATCAACTAAAGCTCTTTGGTAAGCTTCGTTTTCTCTAGACATACGAACTGTTGCTCCAGAGATTGTATCAAAGGAATCCTGAACAGTTTTAGTTGCACCAGATGGAACGTCTATACCAAAAAAGTTATCTTCATTGATAGCTTTAGCAAATTTTTCTTCTGAGTAATCTACGAGTCCTGTTACTTCTTCGATGTTCTTTCCAACTAAGAATTCAGATATAGCAGTATAGTTTCCTTCCCATCCACCATTTGAGTGATATCCATAGATAGCTTCCATTGGCTTAGCTACACCATTTTCAAAGGTAACTCCAAGAGCTTCAACTAATTCCTTCATTGTTGAAGCATCGCTTAAGCCTTCTAAAACTCCACGACGTGTCATAACATGGTTGAATGGACTTAGTCCAAATATAGTTTTTCCATTTACTTCAGACCAATCAGTGATTTTCATTGCACCACCGCTTGATTCCCTTACAGTTGGAATCCAAGTTTCACCGATTTTTGCATCAGCAAGCTTTGTTTCAAAGTTGAAATCCTTTGAAAGCTTTGCTTCATATCGATAACGAGTTGTAGCATCAACTAACATAACAGAAACTGTTCCATCTTCATTCACAGCTACAGAATATAAAGACATTGCATCATTAGCTTTAACATCAAACATTGATGCACCTTTTGTAGATTCCTCACCATTTAAGGTAGCAGCAGTTGGGTCTACAGAAAAGTCAACTGTAACTGTAGCCTCTGGATTGTTTCTTGTAATCCAATTTCCGTCTTTATTAACTAAGAAATCGAACTTTGCATCAGTAATTTTACCTTTTGAGTCTACAGTGATTGTTGAAGTAATTTTATCTTTTGCTTCTTCAAGGGTTACACCCTCAGCTTGTCCTTTCCAGGCTGTGCCTGTATATGTTCCTTCATAGTTTGGGCTATTATTGCCACAACCAGTTAAAACAACGCTTGTTGCTAACATTGAGCAGATAATTGCTGATAAAAATTTTTTCTTCATTTGTTTCTCCTTAATTCATCTCGCGATCGATAATTAATAGCTAGTAATAACTGTTATTAATTACTCTTAAGGTAATACTACCATAGCAATAAAAAAAGTCAAGGTAATAATAAGTAAATTAATTATTAACTTGCTTATTACTTATTATTAATCAAATTAATTAAACATCTTATTTAAAAGACAAAATAGGTATATAATATAAGGTAGAGTATTTTTTCAACAACAGGAATATGCATGAGATATATAGGAGAGAAGTTATGAGTTTCGATTTAGAGTTAAGTGAGATTAAGGAGATTTGCGGTAATGTAATCTACAATAGAGCAATGGATATGTATCTTAGAAATAAGGTTAGAACCATGAAGGTTAATGAGAATTCTGCCACTGTTTTATCAGTGACATCCATTGTAGAATCTGCTTATGATGTGAAAAATTATAAGGTAACCCTTTTAATTAATAATAAGAATTATAAGTTGTATCCTAATTGTACCTGTGAGGCTTTTCATGAGCACAAAATGTGTAAGCATATTGGAGCAGTACTTATTAAGCTTAATAGAGAAGGAATTAGAGGAAGAGGGATAAATATTCAAAAATCCAGTGAGGAAGAGCTTTTAGATATGTATAGAGCTTCCTTTGATAAGGAGTCCAAGGGCTTTCATAAGGAAATCCTTAATCTTGAGGTTAATTTAATCATAGATGAAGTAGGTCATGGTCAGAAGACCAATACATACCATATGGAGCTTAAGGTTGGAGCTTCAAGATATTATGTTGTAAAAAACATTAAAGAGTTTATTGAGTGTATGTTCAAAAGTGGTGGAACTCTTAACTTTGGAAAAGAACTGCAGTATGTGAGTAGCAAGTATACCTTTAGGAAAGATGATTTAGACATTCTTAATTTAGTTAAGGAAATTTATGATCTTAATTTAGAGGTAATGAATAAGGTTTATACTAATAAAGCTGTGTTTTTCAGTGGTAAGAGAGTATTTCTTACGGAGGGACAGCTGAGAAAGATTCTTACCATAAAGAGTGGTAAAACTATAAATATTGATTATGTAGATGAAACCCTTAAGGATGTGGAGGTTGTCTGCGGAAGTATGCCAATGAGCTTTTACATGTTTATGAATGGAGATAATCTAAGCATTGATATGAATGGAGATACACCAAAGGCTATTGCAGAAAATGCAGGATTATTTTATTTAAATAATAAGATATATATGCTTTCAGATAAAGAAAAGGAAGACTTTTTACCTTTATATAAGGCTTTTAAAAAGACTCATGATAGTACCATATCCTTTAAGAAAAAGGACATAAGCGATGTGGCAAATTTTCTTCTTCCTAAGCTGAATCAGCTAAGTCCTTTAGTCATGAAGGATGAGAAGGTAAAAGAGATAATTAAGGATGAGCCTTTAAGGGCAGAATTCTATCTTGATAAGGATAGAGAAGGAATTTCCTGTGAAATCAAATTTACATACGGAGATAAGGTGTTTGAGCATTCTCCAAATGAAGATACAGGTAAATTTAAGGATGAATCCTATAATAAATATAGAAACAATCTTACTGAAGATGAAGCGGCAGCGGATGTTGTTATTAGAAATGTCCCTAAAGAGACTGCTATTTTAAACAGAGTAAGGGATTTAAGCTTTGTGGTTAAAGGAAATCTTCTTGTCATTGAAGATGAGGATGATTTAGTTGAGTTTATGACCTATGGAGTTGAAGAGCTAATGGAGCTTGGAGAAGTTTATTATTCGGAGGCTTTTAAGGGCATTAAAATATTAAACTCTAAGATGTTTAAATCGTCTATTAGACTAAATGAAGCAGACCTTCTTGCTTTTGATTTCTCAATAGAAGGAGTTACCAAGGAAGAATTAAAGGACGTTCTAATGTCAGTTAAGCAAAGAAGAAAGTTCCATAAGCTTAAAAATGGTTCAATTCTTCCTTTAGCGAATAATGAAATAGATGACCTTAGTTCCATAATGGATCAATTTGATATTTCAGGTAATAAGCTAGCCGGTGGAGAGGTTATTATACCTAAATATGCATCTTTATATATTGATGAAAAAATCAATGGAGGCAGTCTTGGCTTCGTAAATAGAAATAGAAGGTTCAAAAATCTGGTGGATACCATTAAGGATATTAACAGTAATGAATATATACCACCAGCAGGACAAAGGGATATGTTAAGACCTTATCAGGTAACAGGATTTAAGTGGTTTAAAACTCTTTCAGCTTGTGGCTTTGGTGGAATTCTTGGAGATGAGATGGGGCTTGGAAAAACCTTTCAAGCTATAACCTTTATAACTTCAGAAAAAGAAGAAGGAAACCTTACAAACAAAGCTTTAATAGTTTGTCCAACATCTTTGGTGTATAACTGGGTAATGGAGTTTGAGAAATTCTCTAAAGACTTAAAGGTTATTGCCGTAAGTGGTGGAAAGCAGGAAAGAGAAGCTTTAATGGAGGGCATTGAGGAGTATGATGTTATCATAACTTCCTATGCTTTAATAAGAAGAGATATAGAGTTTTATGAAAAACAGAACTTTGATTTATGTATTATTGACGAAGCTCAATATATTAAGAATCCAACATCTTTAAATGCTCAATCCGTTAAGGATATTAAAGCAAGAAATAAATTTGCAATGACAGGAACTCCGATAGAAAACTCTTTAACGGAGCTTTGGTCAATCTTTGACTTTATAATGCCTGGATACCTTAAAACTCACGGTAAGTTCACAAAGGATTTTGAAAGAACCATTGTAAGGGAAAAGGATGAAAGAGCGCTTCAGGAGCTTTTAAAGCTAATCAGACCATTTATCCTAAGAAGATTTAAAAAGGATGTTGCCTTGGAACTTCCACCAAAGATTGAACATAAAATCGTGGTGGATATGACCACAGAGCAGAAGAAGTTATATTATTCCTATGTGGAATCCTTTAAGAAGGAAATGGATGAGGAGATTAAGGAAAAAGGCTTTAATAAGAGCAGGATGAAAATCTTATCGCTTATCACAAGACTTAGACAAATTTGCTGTGACCCAGGTTCATTTATTGAAAATTATGATGGAGACAGCGGAAAGTATATGGCTCTTTACGATATTTTAGAAGAAGCTCTAGAGAATAATCGTAAGGTACTGGTGTTTTCACAGTTCACAACTATTCTTGGAAGCATAAGAGAAAACCTTAGAAGAAAGGGAATCAAGACCATGTATCTGGATGGTTCTGTACCATCAAAGAGCAGAATGGACCTTGTAAAAGAGTTTAATGAAGGAGAACCGGGAGTATTTTTAATTTCCTTAAAAGCAGGAGGTACTGGACTTAACTTAACTTCTGCTGATATGGTTATACATTTTGACCCATGGTGGAATCCAGCGGTAGAAGAACAGGCCGTTGATAGAGCTCATAGAATAGGACAGAAAAATACGGTAGAAGTTATTAAACTTATTGCCAAAGGAACTATAGAAGAAAAAATTTATAACATTCAAGAGAAGAAAAAGGAAATCATTGAACAGGTTTTAGATGGGGAAGAGCATGTGGATTTAGCACTGTCTTCAATGAATCAAGATGAGCTTGAAGATCTATTTAGAATATAAAGTTAAGAGCTGATAGGCGAAACTATCAGCTCTTTTATATATGTGATGGATATAAATGTAAAATAGGTTTAAGAGTTTTAGAAAACTTAATATATTTATATATAAATTATTAACAATAAAAAGGTAATATGGTACTATAGTTGTTTTAGTGTAGTTGTAAATATATAGGTGGCTATATTTGTTGATTAAAGTTATTACAGGTATTAATAGGTGTTTGGTTTTAAACGAAGGAGATAGTAGAAATAATGAAAAAGAAATTTTTATATGGAATTAGTATTTTAGCAGTCGTAATATTACTGTTCATTGTATTTAGTGATGGAATTTCAATTGAATCTAATATAAATAATTTAAGGGACGGTATCGACGCTGGGATTATCAAACCATCAGTATTTGTTTTACTGTGGCTGATAAGATTAGTTGCAGCTATTCCCGGGGTAACTTTAACGATTTTGGGTGGGTTAATGTACTCCCCAGCAGAGGCTGTTGTGCTGTCACTAATGGGATTAGTATTAAGTGATTCTTTAGTGTTTTTAGTGGGGAAGAGTGGTTTATTTAAGAGCTTTAGAGAGAAACTCACAAAAAAACATGGAGATGTTATGAATTTAGTTGAGAAATATAATTATAAGTTTTTGGCATTAGGAGTTTTGTGCCCAGTGGCACCAACGGATGCAATTTGTTATTTTTCTGCATATTTAGGTATTGGTTATTTTAAATATATTTCAACCTTTATTTTATCTAATTTGCCTGCAGTATTTTTATACAGCTTTATAGGGGAAAGTTTTCAAGATTCAATTTGGAATACGGTATTTATAGTTTTAACAATTATTGCATCAGGATTAATGTCTTTAAAGGTTTGGAATAAGTTGAAAAATAACGCCGATGTTGAAGAAGAATATAAAATATCATAGATTATCATATGCACATAAAAGGCTGCCTAATAATAGACAGCCTTTTATATATTAAAAATTTATACTTATAAAAGTTATAACCTTTTATTAAGCCAGTTAAGAATATCGCCAATAACTGCATCCTTTTCAGGTTCATTAAGAATTTCATGGAATAGAATATCATATACCTTTAATTCTTTATCAGCTGAGCTTATGGCATCATAGAACTCGATAGAATCTTCACAGGAAACTATTCTGTCATCTCCACCATGAAGGATTAATACTGGATAATTGAAATTAGCAGTGTTATCTAGCAGCCATTGAAGTCCGTCGGATAATGCATAATAAAGTCCCACAGAGATTTCTTTTAAAACTAATGGATCTTCCCCATAGGCCTTTACAACATCAGGATCTCTGCTGACAACACTTCCCAATGTATTAGGCAGATACATAATTGGATTTAAGTCTCTTGAAAGACTGGTGATCAAGCCTGCCTTATCACGGGTTAGGCCTCCAGATATGATGATTCCATTAACCTTATCAGGATATTTTACTCCGTAGCAGGCAACGGCATATCCACCCATACTGTGACCAAGAACAAAGAGTGGATAATCTGGATTTTCTTTTTTAGCCAAGTCAACTATATGATTAACATCATCAATTAATTCATTATAATCCTCATAGAAGGCTCTAGCACCATCAGAATGACCATGTCCTCTATGGTCAAAGCGATAAACAGAGAAACCTGCTTCGTTAAATTTTTTAGTTAAGTAATTATATCTTCCAAGGTGTTCACCTAAGCCATGGACAAATACTACTACAGCTTTTGGAGTTTCTATAGGACTTTTTACTAAATATAATTCTCTGCCGTCAAAGGATTTTATTTTTGATTCTAACATAACTTTACCCCCTTACAGTTAAATTCTAAAAATAATAATATGGAAAAAATTAACTTGAAGTGACGAATTAATTATACAATAGATTTATGTCAAAATATAGAAAAATATTCAATTTTATTCAAAAGGATATGATATTTTAAATAAGTAAGTTAACTTTTAAATGTGGGAATTGAGTGAGGTTTATCCAAGAAAAATCTTTTAGGAGAACGAAATATTTATTTGAAAAAATTATGGGGATAGAGTATAATTTCTTCTATGGGCATTATTTGATTCGTGTAAGTTTATATTTAATAAAAGAAGATTAGTATATAAAATCTATAGTTTCTATAGAGTTTTTTTATGGGAAAAATATTTTTGAGTTTAAGAAGGGGGTAGCTTCATGGGAGTACAAAATGCACTTGGAGAAGAAAAAATATCAAAGTTATTACTTAAGTTTTCTATACCAGCTATTGTTGGTATGCTAGTTAACGCTCTGTATAACATTATCGATAGAATGTTTATTGGACATATTCCTAAGGTAGGAAATTTAGCAATAACAGGTATAGGAGTTACAATGCCTATATCAACTATAATTTTAGGCTTTGGTATGCTTGTGGGAGTTGGTACAGCAGCAACTATATCTATTAGACTAGGACAAAATAAAAAGGATGAAGCAGAAAAAATATTAGGAAATGCGTTCACCTTAATTATCATAATAAGTTTAATAATTACAGCCATAGGATTAATATGGGGAAAAAATATTTTAACATTATTTGGTGCAAGTGATAGCACTTTAGTGTACGCGCAAGATTATATGCAGATAATCTTTGTTGGAACAATTTTCAATATGCTTAGTTTTGGATTAAACCACACTATAAGAGCAAGTGGAAGTCCTAACATTGCAATGGCATCAATGCTCATAGGAGCTATTACTAATATCGTTCTTGATCCAATTTTTATATTCTGGTTAGGTCTAGGAGTAAAGGGTGGAGCTATTGCAACGGTTATTGCTCAAATTGCTTCAGCAATCTGGGGAATAAGCTTTTTCTTAAGAGGAAATGCGAATTTAAGAGTTAAAGCTAAAAACTTTAAATTAAAGAAAGAATTTGTGTTAGCAATTTTTGCTATTGGTATGTCACCATTTGCTATGCAGGTTGCAGCCAGTGTAGTACAGGTAATATCAAACAATGCACTTAAAGCATATGGTGGAGATTTGGCAATAGGAGCCATGACCATTATAAGCAGTGTAAACACGTTTATATGTATGCCGATTTTTGGATTGAACCAAGGTGTACAGCCTATTGTTGGATATAACTATGGGGCTAAGAAGTATGACAGAGTGAGAGAAGCAATAAAATATCCTCAGATTTTCGCAACTATCATTGCGGCTACAGGATTCCTGTTAATAATGTTTGTACCGGATGTATTGGTTAAATTCTTTAATACTGATCCAGCTCTTCTTGAGATAACTGAACATGGAATGAGAATTTTCTTATTCATGATTCCGCTAGTAGCTTCACAAATCATAAGAACGAACTACTTCTCTTGTATAGGAAAAGCAAAAAAATCTATGGTGTTAAGTCTTTTAAGACAAGTTATCTTATTAATACCATGTCTTTTAATTCTTCCAAGAATACCACTTCCATCAGGAGAGGTTTTAGGATTAACAGGGGTTTGGCTTGCTGGTCCGGTGAGCGACTTCCTTTCAGTAATAATTACACACATTATTTTTACTGCTGAAATGAAGACGCTTGGTGCAGAAAATATAGAAGTAAAAGCTGAAGCTGAAACATGTGCTTAAAATAAAGATATAGAAATTATAAAAGACTGTTTAATTTTCATCAGTCATCTGTTGTTTTCACAGATGGTTGTTAAGTTAAGCAGTCTTTTTATTTATGAAATTTTTCAACAATACTCAAAGAATTCTTGGATTAGTATTATTGAGATTTATCGACATCAATAAGTTTAGGCGGTGATATACTAAGGTATTTATCCATGGTTAAGTCTCCTTGATTTTATTTAACAAATCTGCTGCAGCTTTAATCATATCATCGGTTGATTTATCACCGATATAGGTTAAATGAATAACCCATCTGCCTTTAGCAGCAAAAATTTCATTTGCATAGCTGTTATCCCGTACAACTAGGATATCAAAAAATTCATTGGTAATAGGTTCAGGGAAGGTAAGTTTATCCCTATATATTTCGTCATAATACCTATCATAATTAGAAACTAAAGCAGTAACTATAAATTTATTCATAGAAGGTATTGCTAATTTATAGGTAGCGGTTTCAAGACTGGTTACTTTATATGGATCTGTACCTAAATATTCTTTAGAGGAATATTGCAAAGGAGCAATTAAACTAAAGCTTTTATAGTAGGTTGCAGTCCCAAGCTTTGAATAATCAAAGGAAGAACCATCGGCAGTTTCAATGGTTTCAAGTCTCACGATAGGAAGTTTAGAGTCACCCTTAGGTAGTGCATTTTCATCAGCAAATAAAAGGAAAAAACTTGAGAGAAAAATACCTATTATAAGAAGGTTTCTGCCAAGCCAGAAGGAATAAGCAGTCCAATAGGTTTTTCTCCATGGTGTATGATGATTAATTGGAATTCCTTTAGAGAGTTTTCTTATTAATCGTCCTTGAAAATAAAGTTCCCTTAATAAAGTGAAAACAGCATATAGAACAATGAGCAGTGTCACCATATCTGCCGTTGAACCATTTAAAGTTTTAACAATGAGCATTTCGTTAAGAAGGTATGGAAAGAACCGTATTGCAGCTAGTGACCCTAAGATTATTCCAAATAAAGCTAAAAGGTTCTTTCTGAAAATTGGCTTTAGAGATTTTGCTAATTCTTCAGGATAGGGATTTGGCTCTGGGCTCACAAATTCATAGGGACAACTGAATACATGAAACTTATTAAAGTTTGTTGTATTAGTCCAAATGTCTCTCATGTACTTTAGGTGCTGATCGCGAGATAAATCCTTACCATCTTCAGCGATTTCTATTCGATAAGAAAGGGTTTTGGGAGCACTTTTTTCAAATTCGCAAAAATTTTTGTCCATGGTTTGAAGAAAATAGCCTTCTAAGGCCATGTCCGATAGCCAGCTTTCTATCTTTCCTATATTCCAGTAGTTGCTTGGTCTAAGTTTTCTCACTTAGGCTGCACATCCTTTCTCAAGATATTATGATTATATGAATATTATACAATTATTTTACATTTATAGAAATGTTTTAAGGGGAGATTGTTAAAATAAACAGGGTGAAACATATTTTGTGTTTTGAAACAAAAATGATTAAATGAAACAAAGTGAAACTAAAGTGTTTCATTTAATTGCTTTATAATTTGGAAGAAAATTTAGAATGGCATGACTAGGTAAAGAATTGAAAATAAAAACATGAAATTGTATACAGAAAAGAAGGTGAAATTAAGTCGAATGTTGAAAAAAAGGGGGTGAAGAGGATTTTAGATAAGGTTGGCATTGTTCTTGCTTTATTATATTTGCAGATGAAAATTTTCAACTAGAAAGTAAAGGGAGATGGATAAAGTGAATGCAAAACCAATTTTAGGAATTATATTAGGAGATGCTGCAGGGGTAGGTCCTGAAATTATTTCAAAGTTAGCTGCAGATGGATTTTATGAAGAACACTGCAGGCCAGTTATATTAGGCGATTTAAGAGTGTTTGAAAGAGGAGCAAAGACTTGTGGTCTTGATATTCCAGTACAAGTAATTAATAAGATTGATGAAGCAACATGGAAGGATGGTATTCCAGTATTAGATCAGCAAAATTTAAATCCTGAAGATGTTCCTTATGGAAAAATAAGCTTAGAAAGTGGTAAAGCTTGTTTAGATTTATTGAAGCTAGGTGTTGAATTGTTTGAAAATAAAGAAATTGATGGGTTCTGCTTTGGGCCTTTAAATAAGGCTGCAATGATACAGGCAGGCTGTAAATTCGAAAGTGAACATCATTATATGGCAAACCTTTTCAATCATACAGCACCATTTGGAGAAATAAACGTGCTAGGTGACTTATGGACAACAAGAACTACAAGTCATATTCCAATAAGTAAGGTAAGTGATAACTTATCAGTAAATACAATAATGAGAGCTATTACATTAGCTAACACAACTCTAAAGAATTCTGGAATAGCTAAACCAAGGCTGGGACTTGCGGCTTTAAACCCACACTGTGGTGAAGGTGGTAAATGTGGAAGGGAAGAAATTGATATTATTACACCAGCAATAGAGAGAGCTGTAGCAGAAGGAATTGATGTTAAGGGGCCATACCCATCGGATATTCTTTTCATTAAAGCTTTTGATGGAGCTTTTGATGGAGTTGTAACTATGTATCATGACCAAGGTCAGATAGCTTTAAAACTTAAAGGTTTTGATCAGGGAATTACTATTGCTGGTGGGTTTCCAGCACCAATTGTAACCTGTGCTCATGGAACTGCTTATGACATTGCAGGAAAAGGAATAGTTAAAACTTCTGCTTTTGAAAATGCAGTTAAGATGGCAGCTAAAATGGCTTCACATATTAGAAGTGCAGAGTAGTGTTTTAATTTTGGAGGGGTTAAAAATATGAAAAAGATTGGAATTAAACAAATATTACCTCTTATACTTGCAGGTATTGCCATAGTATTTGCATACATAGGGTTTACTCAGCTAGGTTTTTGGCATGAAGTCGATGGACCACAGCCAGGATTCTTCCCATTTATTATGGCGATAGTAATGTTTCTTACAAGTATTTTATCCTTTGTTCAATCCTTAAAGGAAGTTGATAAACCAAAGTTTCACAAAGATGAACTTATGGTTATAGCAGCAGCTGCAGGAATAATTGCAGCCACTTTTATTATTGGATTATTACCGAGTTGTTTTGTATATGTAATAGTTTGGCTAAAAGTTTTTGAAAAGACCCCATGGAAATCTACATTAACAGTTACAGCCGTTATTATGGTGATAGTGATAGGGGTTTTTCACTTATGGCTAGGCATTCAATTCCCTATGGGAATTTTTGAAGCAATGATGTAGAAAGGAGAATTATATAATGGAAAATATAGGACTATTATTAGACGGTTTTCAGGTTGCATTATCAATTCAAAATATTGGGGCAGCAGCACTTGGAGCTATTTTAGGACTAATTGTTGGAGCTATGCCCGGTATAGGAAGTTTAGCTGGAGTTGCGTTACTGTTACCACTTACTTATAAATTTAATCCAACAACTGCAATTATCATGCTTGGTGCTCTTTATTATTCCAATATGTATGGTGGAAGCTTTAGTGCAATATTACTTAATATTCCTGGCGATTCACCTGCTATAATGACGGCTATAGATGGATATCCGATGGCAATTAATAAAAAGAGACCAGGGCAAGCATTATTTACTGCTAATATGTCATCTTTTATAGGTGGAACTATTGGAATAATTATACTTACATTCACTGGTCCAGCTCTTGCTGACTTAGGTTTAAAATTTGGACCATCTGAAATGACAGCATTATTATTGATTGCTATGACGTCTATCAGCTGGCTGGTTGGAGAAAACCCTACTAAGGGTGTCGTTGTTACAATGCTTGGTATTTTATTAGCTTGTATGGGGATGGATACATTATCAGGTGCACCAAGATATGATTTTGGAAGTATGCACCTTTTAGGAGGAATACCTTTTACTCCTTTTGTCATTGGTACAGTTGGATTCTCACAGGTTATTAAGCAAGTACTTGATCGAAATAGTGAAGTTAAGAAGAATTCAGATATGAAGTTAAGTATTAAAGGAAGTTTGTTGACGAAACATGATTTTAAAAGATTATTACCTCCAGCACTACGTTCAGGAGTACTCGGAACTTTTGTTGGAGTATTACCAGGAGCTGGAGCAACCACTGGTTCTTTTATGGGGTACGCAGTGCAAAAGAAATTTAAAAGTGAGGAGCCACTAGGAAGCGGAGCTATTGAGGGGATAGCAGCTTGTGAGTCTGCAAATAATGCGGCAGCAGCAGGAGCATTTGCACCACTTTTAGCACTTGGAATTCCAGGTTCAGGTACAGGAGCTGTACTACTTGGAGGACTTATGATGTGGGGATTGAGTCCAGGACCACTACTATTTACGAATGAGCCAGAATTTACTTGGGGACTTATTGCATCACTTTTCCTAGCTAATATATTAACTTTAGTTATAGCTATTTTAGTAATTCCTTTTTTACTTAAGATATTATCTGTACCAATAAAATATATGATTCCATGTATAACAATAGTATGTATTGTTGGTTCTTATAGTTCAAGCAACTCAATGTATGGTGTACTAATTATGTTTTTATCTGGTATACTAGGATATTTCTTAAGTAAAAATGATTATCCGACAGCACCAATGTTATTAGCTTTTGTATTAGCACCACTTCTTGAGTCTAATATGAGAAAAGCCTTCATTATATCAGGTGGAAGCTTGAATATATTCTTCACAAGACCAATAACTTGTGTGTTAATGATAGTTTTCTTAGCACTTGTAGCTACACCGATGATTAAATCAGTTCTTAAGAGAAAAAAGGCAGCTAAGGAACAGACGATAAAGGGTTAACATTTTAAAATTTGATAGGATTAAAATTAATTTTTAATATAAGAAAATGGGGGAATTTAAAATGAAAAAAAAGATAGCTCTTATGCTAACAGGGGTTTTAGCAATGTCAATGATGTTTACAGGTTGTGGAAAAAAAGACAGTGGTAGTGATGATGGTACCTTTGTACCAAAGGATACTGTAAACTGGACAGTAACAAGTAGTCCAGGTGGTGGAAGTGACATTTATACTAGAATGATTTCAGATATAATGACTAAGGAAGACTTAGTAAATGGTCAAACTATTGTTGTTACAAACAAGACAGACGGTAGTGGAGAGATTGGAAGAAATGAAGTTGCAATGACTAAAGGAAATAAGGCTGATTGTACTTTATTAACTTTTAATAGTGGTGACTTAATGCCAATGGTTAAAAATACTAAAAATCGTTCTTCAAACTTTAAAATTATAGCAGTAATGGCTGTAGATAAGCAGCTTATATTCAAGAGCAAGGATACTTCCTATGCAGACTTTGCAGCAGCAATTAAAGCAGCTGAAGGTGGTAAGAAAGTAGTTATTGGTGGATCTAAAGGTGATGATATTGCTACCTATGAGGCAATGATAGAAGAAATTGGAGTTTCAAAGGATAATATGGCATATATAACTTATGATTCAACAGGAGATGCTATTACAGCAGGACTTGGTGGACATGTAGATTTCGTTATATCTAAGCCAGCAGCTGCAACTGAGTACGTTGAAGCTGGATCTTTAATACCAGTTTTAGCTCTTTCAACTGAAAGATATACTGGAAACCTTGCAGATGCTCCAAAGTTAAGTGAAATTGGAGATTATGAAGATGTTGAAGTGCCAATTTGGAGAGGTGTTGCTGCACCAGCTGAAATGAGCGATGAAGCAGTAGCCTTCTGGAGTGAGGTTTTAGGTAAAGTGTCTGAAACAGATATGTGGAAAAATGATTACTTAGAGAAGAATAAGTTAATTAGTAACTACATGGATTCTAAAACAGCTACTGAATATGTAACTCAATATGAAAAAGAGTATATGGAAGCTAACGGAATAAAATAATTAAAAGTAAAAGTATAATATTGTAATATAAAACAGTTTTTAAAAAGTGGATTCAAGGAATCCACTTTTTGTTTAAAGAATAAAAGTAAATTGATTAAAAATAACATTAAAGAAGTGGTTTGTAATTATGAGATTAAGGATAGTCCTTTTTCGGTTAGTGCACAACCACTTCTTCCTTTTTGGATAATAATAAATTCTTTTTCTTCTAAAGTATGGAGAAGTTTTCTTGTTTCCATTTCTGAGATTGAATAATAGTTTTCAGAGAAGTATTCTGCAAGGCTTCTTCTTCCTGTATTTAGATTATCATTAATGCATGAATAAATTGATTTAAGCATTAAGATTTCTTTAAATGGCATATCTTTATTATAGTTCATCGTATCTAAAAGTTTTAAATTTTTTATGTAATCAGGAAGATTTTTTACTTGTATGTCTGAGTCAGAAATTATACTCATAAATTCTATTATATTTTTTAATTCTCTAATATTTCCTGGCCATGGATATTTAGAAGCAAAAGCATAAAATTCTTTTGTAATTTTTCTTCCAGGACTGATTTGATTTAGATAATAATCACATAATATAGGAATATCTTCTGTTCTTTTTTTGAGTGGAGGAAGAGTTAGTTGAAATGTATTAAGTCTGTAATATAAATCACGTCTAAATAAATTTTCTTCAACCATTTCATATAAATTTTTATTTGAAGCTGCGATTATTCTAACATCTATGCTAATGTTGTAATTTGAACCTACTTTTCGAATTTCTTTTTCTTGTAAAACTCTAAGTAAACGAGCTTGAAGAGTATAAGGGATTTCGGAAATTTCATCTAAGAAGATAGTTCCACCATTGGCTTTTTCGAAAAGTCCAATGCTTCCTCCACGTTTTGCTCCTGTGAAAGCACCATCCTGATATCCAAAAAACTCTGATTCAAGGAGTTCGTTAGGTATTCCAGCACAGTTAACTGCTACATAAGGTTTACTAGCTCTATCAGAAAAATTGTGAATTGAACTAGCCATTAGCTCTTTTCCAGTTCCACTTTCACCATAAATTAATATAGGTGATGAGGAATTGGCTATACGTTTCCCAATTGTTATACACTTCTGCATACTCTTATCTTTTGAAATTATATCATCAAAATGATATTTAGCCACATTTTCATTTCCAACTATCTTTTTATGAACCGACTGTTGAATACTTTGAATTTGATTATAAGGTTCAATTGTAATTATTTTTCCAAGATAATGAGATTTATTTTTCATGTTATTTGTGTTTAAAACAAATTTTTTATTATTAATATAAACGAGTTCATTAGTAAGCTTGTCACTTTGCAGAACTATAGATAAGTCTTTGTGAAGTGAAGATAAATCTTCAAGTGAAAGTTTTTCATTTGAATCTATGTATTGTGAAAATAGCTTATTCATCGAACTTATAGAGTTGTCCTTATTTACCACAGCTATCCCCTTATTTATTTTATTAAATAATATATCCCATTGGATTGACATGAATCGATTGTTCTCTAGAAGATAATTAACTCCGTGGAAAAAGCTTGGAGCTTTTATCATATGGTTTTTAATTATGCTATCTGCAATGTCAATATCAATATTGAAGTATGAAAGTACATCCATAATTATATCTGCTGTAAGAATTCTGCTTCCAAGGACAATGGTTGGAACAGATGAAGTTGGCAAAAAGTCATAGACTCTTGGAGTTATGATGTAATCTGTTTTTGGAATTTCACCTTGAGATGGATTCCAAGTTGACATTGAGATATTTTTTATACCGAGTTGATAAATATTTGTAAGGGTTTCTTTGGCCATATAGTCATTTAAGTTTACAACTATAGCAGTTGAACCAGCTGGGATTTCTTTTAGTTTTTGTAATGCTTTTGAGGTAATTGTTCTTCGCATAAGAAGTACAGGGCAATCACACTTTATATAATCTTGCATTTCTATTAGCACTGATGGCTCATGAAGTAGAATCATGTCAGCATCATATATAGGTATTATTGGTGTTGTATCAGGAGAGTGACAGGTTATATGAAAGAGGTTATTAAAGATCTCATTAATTTGAATTTTTAAAAAGTCACTACTCCAGTAGTTTTTAGAAATTATACTTAGTTTATATTTCAATATATAGCCTCCTTAATAGTTTTATGGGATTTTATACGAAGTTATAATTTTTTAAACCCAATAAAGAAAGTATAGTTGAAAAAGTTAGAAAAATCAATAAATTATCAATCTGGTGAAGGGAAAATAAGTTATTTTACATTTGAAGTAATTGTTGAGAGTATAGTGATTATAAGGGGTTCAGGTTAATGGGATTAAAAATGAACAATACAATTAAAAATCCCTTTTATATGGTGAAAAACTATCAGAAAAGCTTGTTTTTACGTAATTTTAAAGTTGGCACGGTTATTGCTATATATATTTAGCGTAAAAGAAATTTATATAACTATTAGGAGGAAATTTATTATGAGAAAAATTGAAACACTTTATTCAACTAGAGACGGGGGTCACTATGTGCCAGCTATGGAGCACAATGGTGTACTTTATATATCTGGACAATTATCAATTAATCCAGAAACAGGAAAGATTCCAGAAGGTGGAGTTAAAGCAGAAGCTAGACAATCACTAGAGAATTTAAATACAGTTTTAAAGGCAGCAGGTTTAGAAAGAACAGATGTGATTATGTGTAGAGTATATGTACCGGATGTAAAGTACTGGCCAGATTTAAATGAAGTATACTCTGAGTTCTTTGGAGATCATAAACCAGCTAGAGTTGTTGTACCATCAAATAACCTATATGCTGGATGCTTAGTTGAGATAGAAGCAGTAGCAGCAGCGAAGTAATAGGAGGATAAAATGAAGTATACGGAATTAGATACACCATCATTAATTATTAATAAAGAAATTATGATGAATAATATAAAATTTATGCAGGAGCATGCTAATAAGTATGGGGTTTCATTACGACCTCATACTAAAACTCATAAAATGCCAAGACTAGCTAAGATCCAAGAAGAGTGCGGAGCAAAAGGAATTGCTGTTGCAAAAGTTGGAGAAGCAGAGGTAATGGCTAAAAATGGTATTAATGATATATTTATAGCAAATGAAATAGTAGGAGAATCTAAAATTCAGCGCATAAGAAAATTGTCTGAAACTATAAATATTTCTTTTGGTGTTGATAGCCCAGAGCAGATTGAAGTTATCGAGAAGGTATTTGAAGGGGCATCTAAAAAAGCTCAAGTTCTTGTTGAAATTGAAGTCGGAGAAGAGCGTTCAGGAATCATAGAAGAAAAAGATTTTGAAATTCTTTTAAACTGTATAAAAGGTTGCAAGAATGTTCACTTTAAAGGGATATTTTCACATGATGGACACTCATACGCTGCAGAGAGTATAGAAGCGTGCAAAGACTTATATGAAATTAGCGTAAAGAGAACTTTAGGGTTTGCTAAAATAGCTGAAGAATTAGGGTGTAAGGCTGAAGTAGTAAGCATTGGCTCTACTCCATCACTTATGCATGATTTTGGAATAATGGAAGGGGTTACTGAAATAAGACCTGGAACATATATTCTAATGGATGCATCACAAGGAAATGCTATTGGAAGTTATGAACGTTGTGCAGCTACAGTATTAACTACAGTAATAAGCAGACCAACTTCAGAAAGAGTAATTACAGATGTTGGAGCTAAAGGAATAACGGCACAAACAAGAAATAGGGGAATATGCGCCACAAGAGGATTAGGATATATCAAGGATTACAATGAGGTTTATATCCATGATGTTTATGATGAACATACAATTATATACAATAAAGAATTTAGAGATACAGTGAGAATAGGGGATAAGGTTGAGATTATTCCAAATCACATATGTCCTGTATGTAATTTATATGATAAAGCTTATTTAGTATCAAATGGTGAAGTGCTTGAAGAGTTAAATATAGAGTGTAGAGGACAATTAAAATAAGGGGGGGTATATATGAGTAAGATGAAAGTTGCAATGATTCAAATGAGAGTTGTAGAAGATAAGCTTAGAAATATAGAAATCGCTGCTGAGTATATAAATGAAATTGTTACTGAAAATGTAGATATGGTAGTACTTCCAGAAATGTTCTGCTGCCCTTATAAAACTGAGAACTTTCCTATATATGGAGAGCCAGAAGGAGGGCCATGCTATAGAATGCTTTCAAGTATTGCTAAAGAGCACGGAATCTATTTAGTGGCGGGTTCAGTTCCAGAAAAAGATGAAGAGGGAAGAGTTTTTAACACTTCTTATGTGTTTGACCGTGAAGGAAACAAAATTGGCAAGCATAGAAAAATGCATTTATTTGATATCAATGTTGAAGGCGGTCAATGTTTTAAGGAATCGGATACTTTATCAGCTGGCAAAGATGTGACTGTATTTGACACTGAGTTTGGAAAAATGGGACTTGCTATTTGTTATGATTTCCGTTTTCCAGAGCTATCTCGTTTAATGGTAGAAGCGGGAGCGAAGGTTATAGTAGTTCCAGCAGCCTTTAATATGACTACTGGGCCAGCACACTGGGACATTTTATTCAGAACAAGAGCCTTAGATAATCAAGTTTATACAATAGGAACTGCACCAGCAAGAGATGAAAGTTCATGTTATACATCCTATGGGAATTCTATGGCAGTTTCACCTTGGGGAGATACGATCTGTCATATGGATGAAAAAGAGGGATATAGAATAGTTGAGTTAGATCTTGATTACGTAGATAGAGTTAGAAATGAATTACCACTATTAGCTCACAGAAGAAAAGATGTTTATTCATTATTGAAAAATAATACTATATAAAACATATAAAATAGGAGGAAGATTTATGTCTACAGAAGTTAATCAGGTTTTAAGTACGAAAAATAGATGGCCAGTTTTCATTAAGCTGTTTGCTTTGCTAGGGGTGGTATGTGCTATTGGGGAAACTATTGGCACAGTTTCCTTCCCAGTAGGGCCAGGTAATTTCATTATATTACCTATGATATTTGCTATGATATTAGCAGTATTATTAACACCGGATGCATTAGGAAAGAAGATTAAATCTCTTAAGAAACTTGTAAGTGAAGAAGAGGTTAAATTAGCAGAGAATATCATAATGATAATTCTTCTAATATTGGGGGTTAAATTAGGAACATCTGCAGGTCCTAATATTGATAAGCTTATTGCTGCAGGTCCAGCTTTGATATTACAAGAGTTTGGTAATCTAGGTACTATGATCATAGGGCTTCCTATAGCTATGCTGCTAGGCATGAAACGTGAGGCAGTTGGAGCTACAGTAAGTATATGTAGAGAGCCAACTTTAGGTTTAATAAGTGAAATATATGGGATTAATTCACCAGAAGGAACTGGTGTAATGGGAACATATATGGTTGGAAATTTATTTGGAACGATTTTCTTTGGATTATTAGGATCTTTTGGAGTATTGTCAGGTATTCACCCATATGCTCTTGGTATGGCATGTGGAATGGGTAGCGGAAGTATGATGACAGCGGCATCACAAGCCTTAGCAGCATCTGTGCCAGCTATGTCAGAAGAAATCTTAGCATATGCTGCTACATCTAATATTATGACTAGTGTAACTGGATTATATATGGAATTATTAATTGCGTTACCAGTTGCAAACTTTATTTATAAACATTTATCAAAAGTGATACATAAGAGAAAAGCAGGGGAGGCATCACAATGCAAGCAAGGTTAGAAAATACATTAAATCAACTAAAAGTTCTTGTTTTATCTGGTATAGTAATTTTAATTGCACATAAGTTTAATATGGGAAGCGAAATGGACATAAAAAATGCTATTCTTGGAATGCTGGTTATAATTGTTATATCCTTAGTTTCATTAAAAATTAAAGAAGCATTACCTCTTAAGGTACCTGCTTTTGCGTGGGCTTCTCTTATAGGATTATTACTAAGTTTACCAATGTCCCCAGTATCAGATGTATTTTTATCACTAACTAATTCTTTATCTACTGGTGTAATTGGTACGGTTATATTAGCAGTTGCAGGTGTATCTATAGGAACACGTCTTGGTGACATAAAAAAATTAAGTTGGAAAATCATAATAGTTGCCATTATAGTATTTATAGGAACATATTTTGGATCAGCTTTAGTTTCTCAATTCTTACTGCAAATGAAGGGCGTTATTTAGTATAACTTTATCATGATATAAGAGGAGAATTAATATGGATAAAATTCAATTAAAGGAACGAGTTATAAACCAAATAGATATAGAACGTGAAAATATTTTAAGAATCGGTAGAGAAATATATAAAAATCCTGAAACAGGATATAGAGAACATAAGACTACAAAACTTCTTGCAGATGAATTAGAGAATCTTGGTCTAAAGGTTGACAGAAATATTGCAGTAACAGGTTGCAGAGCTTATAGTAATGAAAATAAGTCAGGGATAAAAGTTGCTGTGATGGGAGAACTTGATTCTGTTATATGTAAGGACCATACTGATTGTGATATTAATACAGGAGCTATGCATGCTTGTGGACACAATATGCAGACAACAGTAATGTATGGAGTAGCAGCTGCTCTAGTTAAATCAGGAGTTCTTTCAGAATTAGATGGAAGAGTTGATTTCATGGCAGTACCTGCAGAAGAATACATTGAGCTTGATTTCCGTGAGGAACTAAAAAATAAGGGTGAATTAACTTATTATAGTGGAAAACAGGAGCTTACTTACAAAGGTGCTTTTGACGACGTTTCTATGTGTATGATGATTCACAACTTCCCAATAGAAGAAGATGGATATAAGGTTGCAGCTCAAATAAGTGGTACAGGCTTTGTAGGAAAGAAGATAAAATTTATTGGACAAGAAGCTCATGCTGGTGGTACACCTTATAAAGGAATAAATGCATTAAACATGGCAACGATTGCAATTAATAGTATGCATGTCCAAAGAGAAACATTTAAGGATGAGGATTGTGTAAGAGTACACCAGATTATGCCAAAGGGTGGGGCTATTGTAAATACGGTTCCTGCTGATGTTCAGTTAGAAACTTGCATACGTGCTATGAATGTTCCAGCCTTAAAGGATGCAAATATGAAAATAAATCGTTGTGTTCAAGGCGCAGCTATAGCAATGGGGGGACATGCTGAAATCAGTGATATGCCAGGGTATTTACCAATGAATACTGATAAAATCATGGCAGATTTATTTACTGAAAATGCTAAGAGATTTTATCAGGCGGAAGAAATTCTTCCTTTCTATAAGTCAACAGCTTCCTTTGATATAGGAGATTTATCTATGTTTATGCCTGTTCTGCATCCAGTTAGTTCAGGTATTTCAGGAGGATTACACAGCAGAGATTATAAAATTACAAGTGAAGAGGATGCTTATATCACACCAATTAAGATTATGGCATGTACATTAATTGATTTATTATACGATAATGCAGAGATTGGTGAAAGAATAGTACGAGATTTTAAACCTGTTATGACTAAAGAAGAGTACCTTGACTACTTAAAGGAAAGTGAAGTTTTAACAAGATACTAATAATAATTGAAAATAATGTTTAAGGAACTGAGATGATAATTTATCTCAGTTTCTTTTATTTTTATAACCGAAATTAGAAATTTATTTTATTTAGGAAATAGAAAATTTTTAAAAGCATGTATGTTTTGTAGCACGAAACAAAGTGAAACATTATTCTTAAAACGTTACTGAAACAAAATGAAACGTAAGTTGCTGATATTGTTGAAACATCATTTATTTTTAGTGAAACATTATTAAAAATAAGCAAAATTCTATTAAAATCCGTATGAAAAACTTGGCATGAAAGTTGCTATTTATATAAATAGACACAAGGAAAACTAAATAAGAAGAATAAGGAGCAGATACTATGAAGATATGTTATCAAGTAGCTACACCAGATGTGGCTATAGCTGATTCAGTTACTGCCTATCAGGGGCCTTTAGAGAAGAGCTTTTCTGATTTAGCTTCATATGGCTATGAGGGAGTAGAGTTAATGACCTTAAATCCTTCCAAGTTAGATTGGAATTATGTAAAAGAAACAGCAGAAAAGAATAATTTATCAGTAATCTTAGTTTGTACGGGAGAAATATATGGACAACTTGGCTTAACTTATACAGATCCTAAGGCTGAAATTAGAAAAGAAGCTATAGAGAGAACTAAGGAAATTATTGATTTTGCTAGCTTTTTGGGTGCCAATGTAAATATCGGAAGAATCAGAGGCGGATATAGAAAAGATTTACTTAAGGAACAAACAGAAGCTCTTGCAATTGAAGCGTTTAGAGAGGTAAGTGATTATGCATCAACTAAGAATGTAAATATTGCTTTAGAATCAGTTACTATAATGCAGACAAACTTTATAAATACTTTAGCAGAGGCTGCAGATATGGTCGATAGAGTAAATAGACCAAACTTTAAGCTGATGATGGATATATTCCACCTTAACTTAGAGGAGAAGGATGTAATAGAAGCAATAAAGAAATACAGCAGCTACAATATACATGTACATTTAGCTGACAATAACAGACGTTATCCAGGACACTGTGGTCTTGATTTTGAAAAGATAGTTAGAACCTTTAAGGAGTGTGGTTACTCTGGCAATTTCTGCACAGAGATTTATCAGATTCCAAATCAAGAGGAGGCTGCAAAGGGAGCTGTGGCTTACTTAAAACCTATTATGAAAAAGATTTATGAAGTATAGGGGGAAGTAAAGGTGAAAACAGTTGCTCTTATTCACACTGTAAAAAGTGTTTCTAATACCTTTGAAGAAAAGCTAAGGGCGGAAATTAAGGAAGACATCAAGGTAAGTAATCTTTTAGATGATTTTCTTTCTAATAATGCTAATGAGCTTGGGGAGTTTACAATAGATAATCGAAATAGACTTTTTTTAGATATGAAAACACAGGAATTAACGGGAGCTGATGTGATTGTTACAACTTGTTCAACTTTAACACCTGTAGTTGAAATGATTCGTCCTTTCATGAAGATACCAGTTATAGCAATAGATGACGCTATGGCAAGAAGGGGAGTAACCTTTGGTAAAAGGGTTTTAGTTATGGCAACAGCTCAAAGTACTGTGGAGCCAACTAAGGAAAAACTTCAAGCTGAGGCTGCAAGGGCAGGTGTGGAGCTTGAAATAGATTCTTTAGTTAATCATGAAGCCTTTGATGCAATAAAAGCACTAGATAATAAAAGGCATGATGATTTATTAAGAGCTTCAGCTAGTAAGATAAGCGGATATGATTGTGTTATTTTAGCACAGGCATCCATGGCTCATATGGAAAATGAAATATCAAAAATATGTAAGTGTCCAGTGATATCTAGCCCTAATCTTTGTATTAAAGAGGTTAAAGAAGTACTTAATATGACAAATAAATAGCATGGTGAAAATCAGGCAGAAATAAAAGGAGAGATAAATATGCAAAACGAGAGAAAAGTAGAATTACAAAATCTATGTCTTCAGTTTCGTAATGAGCTTGTAGATCTTCTACACTCAATTCAAACAGGTCATCCAGGTGGTTCCTTATCATGTATGGAGATTGTAACCACATTATACTGTGAAAAAATGAACATCGATCCTAAAAATCCTAAGATGGAGGGAAGAGACCGTTTTGTTTTATCAAAGGGTCATGCAGCTCCAGCGTTATATTTAGTGCTTGCAGAGCTTGGATTCTTTCCTAAAGAAGAGTTAAAGACTTTAAGACAAATCAACAGCAATTTACAAGGTCATCCATGTGTACATAAAACTAGTGGTATTGAGCTTTCAACAGGACCATTAGGCTTAGGGCTTTCAGCAGGACTTGGAATGGCTTTAGCAGATAAATTAAAGGGAAATAATGCATATACTTACGTTGTACTTGGTGATGGAGAAATTCAAGAAGGGGCAGTATGGGAAGGCGCTTTATCAGCTTCAAAATTTAAGGCTGATAACTTAATTGCCTTCTTAGACAACAACGGAGTGCAGCTTGATGGAACTCTTGAAGAAATTATGCCAATGGGTGATTTAAAGGCTAAGTGGGCAAGCTTTGGCTGGAATGTACTTGATTGTGATGGACATGATGTGGAGTCTATATCAGATGCAGTGGATGAAGCCAAAAAATGTAAGGGCAAACCAACAATAATTATAGCTAAAACGGTTAAGGGTAAAGGTATTTCCTTTATGGAAGGCAAAAACACATGGCATGGTAAAGCTATAAATGATGAGGATTATAGGAATGCTAAGGCAGAGCTTGGAGGTGCTTGTTAATGGAAGCTGTATTAGAAAGAAAAAGTGTTGCAATAAGAGATGCTTTTGGAGAGGCTCTATTAAAATTAGGTGAAAAACAAGATAACATTGTTGCTTTAGAGGCAGACGTTGGAGGTTCAACGAAGAGTGCTGTGTTTGGCAAAGCCTTTCCAGAGAGATACTTTAATGTGGGAATTAGTGAAATTAATATGGTATCTATGGCGGCTGGATTTGCTTCAAATGGCTATGTACCTTTTGTAAATACCTTCGCAACTTTTTTAACTACAAGAGGTGCAGATCCAATTCAAAGCTTAATAGCTTATGATAAATTAAATGTGAAGCTTGCAGGCACTTACTGTGGGTTATCAGATTCTTATGATGGTGCAAGCCACCATGGAATAACAGATATGGCTTTTGTAAGAGCAATACCTAATATGACTGTGGTGTCAGTTTCTGATGCAGTTCAGACAGAAAAAGCGGTATTTGCTTTAGCAGAATATGATGGACCTGTTTACTTAAGATTGAGCAGAGCAGCAGCTCCAGTTATATATGATGAAACTTTAAATTTTGAAATAGGTAAAGGTATAGTTTTAAAATACGGTAAGGATGTAACTATAATAGCTACTGGAACAGTTCTTCACAAAGCAATAGCTGCAGCAGAGGTTTTAGAGGCAGAAGGTATATCAGCAACGGTTGTGGACATGCACACAGTTAAACCAATAGATACTAACTTGATTTTAAATTGTGCAAATATGACTGGAGCTATAGTAACCGTTGAAGAGCACAGCATTTATGGAGGACTGGGAAGTGCAGTTGCAGAAGTGTTAGCTGCTGAATGCCCAACACCAATGGAATTCGTTGGAGCTACAGAGTTTGCAGAATCAGGAGACTATAATGAGCTTTTAGATAAGTATGGATATAGCGCTAAGAATATAGCAGAAAAATGCAAGAAAGTTATTGGAAGAAAATAAAGATTAGGTTTACATGTATAAGTCTAAGGATAGTACACCTTATTTAGTAGAAAAATTTAAGAAGAGGAGCTAAGGTATGGAAAAGTCTATGAGAAGATATATGAAGGTAGGAATAATTCTTCATATGGCATATAATGGCCTGGCAACTGGAGAAGGCCCTATTCTAGAATGCCTAAAAAATATTGTTACAGATGAGTATTTTGAAGCTGTGGAGGTTACGCAAATGAAAGACCCAGCAGTTAGAAAAGCGGCAGCCGAAATGATTGAAGGAGCACATATGTCAGTGGCTTATGGTGGACAGCCAAGAATGCTGACTACAGGTATGAATATCAATGACCTGGATGAAGAAAAGAGAAGGGCTGCAGTAGTATCTCTTAAGAATGGCATAGATGAAGCTTATGAATTAAAGGCAACAGGCTTTTCCTTCTTGGCGGGTAGATATGAAGAGGAGACAAAGGAAGAATCCTTTGAGGCTCTTTTGAAATCAACCAGGGAGCTTTGTGAATATGCAAAGTCTAAGGGGAATATGCCCGTAATTTTAGAAATATTTGATTATGATATTGATAAAAAATCTTTAATAGGACCAGTGCATTTAGCAAAGAGATATGCTGCAACTATTACAGCAGAATATGATAATTTTGGTTTGATGGTAGATTTAAGCCATATACCAATGCTTCATGAAACCATAGAGGAAAGTATTTTACCAATAAAAAAATATATTAAGCATGCCCATATGGGTAATACGGTAATTAAGAGTCCAGACTGTGAAGGCTATGGTGATTCTCATCCACGCTTTGGCTTTCCAAACAGTGAAAATGATGTGGATGAGTTAGCTAAATATTTAAGAGTACTATTAGAAATAGGGTTCTTAAGTGAGGAGAATCGTCCAATTGTAAGCTTTGAAGTTAAGCCTTGGAGGGATGAAGAAAGTGAAGTTGTGATTGCCAATGCAAAAAGAACTTTAAACCTTGCCTGGGAGCTTGTTTAAATAAATAACTGTAGGAATACGGGCGTTAAAATTATAAATTAAATTGAAAACAAAGAGTTTTAGGAGGAATGAAAAATGAAAGATCCAATTCAAAAATATTTTCACGTAGGAACAATTCAGTGGATGAGTCATCCACCAGTTAATTATCCATTATTAGAATCAGTAAAAACAATCTGCTGCGATGAGTACTTTACAGCCTTTGAGGTTACTAAGGTAGCTGATGATGAAACTAGAGCTAGAATGAAAGCAATGCTTGAGCAGTCACACTTAAAGGTTTGCTACGGAGCGCAGCCAAGACTTCTAGGACCAGGATTAAATCCTAACGATGTGAATGAAGAAGGCAGATTAAAGGCTGAGGCTACTTTAATGGAAGCCATAGATGAAGCTGAATATTTAGGTGCAAAGGGAATAGCATTCCTTGCTGGAAAATGGGAAGAAGCAACTAAAGACCTTGCTTATGCTCAATTATTAAAAACTACAAGAAATCTTTGTACTTATGCGAAAGCTAAAGGAATGATGGTTGAGCTTGAGGTATTTGATTTTGATATGGACAAAGCAGCTTTAATAGGTCCTGCACCATATGCGGCTAAATTTGCGGCTGATATGAGAACAACTCACAGCAATTTCGGATTAGTAGTAGATTTATCACACTTCCCAACAACTTACGAGACTTCTAGGTTTGTAATTCAAACTTTAAGACCATATATAACTCACTTCCACATTGGAAATGCAGTGGTTGAAAAAGGGTTAGAAGCATATGGTGACCAGCATCCTAGATTTGGTTTCCCTAACAGTGCAAATGATGTAAATGAGTTAGTGGAATTCTTCACAGTATTAAAAGAAGAAGGCTTCTTTAATAAGGAAAATCCTTATGTTCTATCATTAGAGGTTAAACCTTGGGGTGATGAAGATGGAGATATAATCCTTGCAAACACTAAGAGAGTAATTAACAGAGCATGGGCTCTTGTTGAAGATTAATATAACTTTAAGGGTGTAAAAATTATGTAGTAAAACTTAGCAAAAAAATAATGAGAACTTAATACCAAACATTTCGTGTATTTATGAAAACTAGATTTAAATTTTAGCAGTGAATGGAGGAAGAACGATGAAAATAGTAATTTTAGACGGTTATACAGAAAATCCTGGGGATTTATCTTGGGAAGGGATAGAGAAGTTTGGAGATTTAACTGTATATGATAGGACACCAGAAGATAAAGTAATTGAAAGAATTAGTGGAGCTGAAATCGTATTTACAAATAAAACACCAGTATCAAAAGCTGCAATTGAATCTAATCCAAAATTACAGTTTATTGGGGTGCTAGCTACTGGATACAATATAGTAAATGTAGCAGCAGCTAAAGAAGCAGGAGTGGTTGTTTCTAACATACCTACTTATGGAACAGATGCAGTTGCTCAATATGCAATGGCTCTCTTATTAGAAATGTGTCATCATGTTGGAGAACATTCTGACTGTGTTAAGGCTGGCGAATGGACAAACAATAAGGATTGGTGCTTCTGGAATCACCCACTAATAGAGCTTGCAGGAAAAACACTTGGAGTTATAGGGTTTGGAAGAATAGGTCAAAGAACTGCAGAAATAGCTATGGCCTTTGGAATGAATATCCTAGCTTACGATGAGTATCAAAATAAAGCTTTAGAATCTGATAGATGCAGATATGTTTCTTTAGATGAGTTACTTGCAAATTCAGATGCAATTTCATTACATTGCCCACTATTCCCTTCAACAGAAGGTATCATAAACAAAGATACTATTGCTAAGATGAAGGATGGAGTTATGATTATTAACACTTCAAGAGGACCACTTATAGTGGAAGCTGACCTTAGAGATGCACTAAATAGTGGCAAGGTTGCAGGAGCTGCCGTAGACGTAGTTTCAACAGAACCAATTAAGATGGATAATCCACTTTTACAAGCTAAGAACATGATAATTACTCCACATATTGCTTGGGCGCCAAAAGAATCACGTAAGCGCTTAATGGATATTGCAGTAGAGAATTTACAAGCTTTTGTTAACGGATCCCCTGAAAATGTAGTTAACAAATAAAATAAATTAAATAATATGTTTAATATACTCAATTATGGTATAATATTACTGTAATTGAGTATATTTGTCATAGTTTGAATTTATTTGTTAGAAGAGGTAGGACGATGGTAAAAATATTGATGTTTATTCCACATTTAGACATGAAGGAAACCTTCAGAAGAGTAGTGGAAAAGGCTCCTAAATATGATGATATTAAAATTGAATTAACTCACGTGTTTGGTACACCAGAAGTATTAACTAAAAATATGGATGCAGAAATTGTTGTTGCAAGGGGTATGACCTATGATTGGTTAAAGGCAAGATTACCTGAAAAGCATATGGTAAAAATAGAGTTAAACAGTTTTGATATTTTGGATGCTTTAGTTATAGCAAAGGAAGTTTTCAGCCCTAAAAGAATTGCTTTATGCATAAAAAATCAGGAGATTAATTCTCTTTCGAATTTGGAGAAGCTTTGTGATGCAGCAATTGATTTGTATGGAGTATATGATGAAGATGGAGCAGAAGAAGCCATAAATGAAGCAATGACTAAGGGGACTGATGTTTTTGTTGGAGCAGGTACAGTATGTGGACTTTGTGATAACAAGGAACTTTCAAGAGTTCATATTAAAACACAGGATAAGGCTATAGAAAGAGCGCTATATGAAGCCATCAATACTGCAAGGACTATTAACAAAGAGCGTACTAAGGCAAATATGATAAATATGATATTAAACAGCAGTGAGGATGCCATCATAGCAGTAGATGATGATGGAAAAATTTTAGCTATAAATAATCAAGCCTATAGGACTTATCAAATATCCACTTTAGAGGACGTTAAAAATAAGCCAGTTGAAAAGGTATGTAGAAATTTAAAGTGGAAAAAGGATGATAATTCTAATGAGTCAAGAGAAGAACTCTTAAAAATGAATGGAAATACCTATTATGTCCAATATCAGCCTATTGTGGTAGATAAAATTGGTTCAGGTACTATAATTATCACTAAAAGTGCAGATTTGATTTTAGAAACAGAGACTAAGATTCGTCGCAGCTTAAGTGAAAAGGGATTAACAGCAAAGTACTCCTTTGAAAACATTATAGGAGCCAGCGATATAATGAAGGAAAATAAGAAGATGGCAAAAAGGTATAGCCAGGTAGATTCCAATGTTCTTATTATAGGAGAAACAGGGACTGGTAAGGAGCTTTTTGCACATAGTATACACAAAACAAGTAAACGCAGTAAGCAACCTTTTGTGGCGTTAAACTGTGCAGCTCTTAATGAAAATCTTCTCGAGAGCGAATTGTTTGGATACGAACCAGGTGCATTTTCAGGAGCCTCAAAAAATGGGAAGATAGGGCTTTTTGAATTGGCACATAAGGGCACTATTTTTTTAGATGAGATAGGAGAAATTCCAACGAACCTTCAAGCAAAACTTCTTAGGGTTCTTCAAGAAAAGGAAATTAGAAGAATTGGAAGTGACAGGGTACAGCCTATAGATGTTAGAGTTATTTCAGCAACTAACATTAATATTGAGGAGCAGGTTAAGTCTGGCAAGTTCCGTTCAGATTTATATTATAGATTAAATTTATTAGATATTGTTATTGCACCTTTAAGGGAACGCAAAGAGGATATACAAGCTATGGTTGATTATTATCTTACCCAGTTTGCTTGTGAGATAGGCAAACCATCACCTAAGTTAACCTTGAGGGCTGCAAGAATATTAGAAAATTATGATTGGCCTGGGAATGTAAGAGAACTTAGAAATATTTGCGAAAGACTAATTGTTTTAAATGACTCAGGAGAAATAACAGAAAAAGACATTAAACAGCTTAAGGTATTCAAAGAAATGCTGGAGCCAAAGATTGAGATAAAGCATGAAGTTTACATTGAAGAAGACGATATATATAAAAAGCTAAAGCCTAAAAAGAAGAAAAAGGATATTGCAGATGAGCTGGGTGTTAGTAGGACAACTTTATGGAGAATGGCTAAAAAACAGCAGGAATTAGAAAGAAATAGAAAGGGCGATGGTGATGAATAGGTATATATTGAATGATAAAAAGACTGAAATTTCTGGACTTTCTTTAGGGTCTTGGGCTTTCTCAGGTGCAAAGGTTTGGGGAAGATGTAATGAAGATGAAGCTGCCAGAACCATTGACTATGCTATCGAACAAGGGATTAACTTAATAGATACTGCAGAAGGATATGGAGAAGGACAAGCAGAAGTTCTTCTTGGAAGGGCTTTAGAAGGGAAAAGACATAAAGTAGTTTTGGCATCAAAGGTGCATATGAATAATATGCATGGGGAGGATTTAATCAAAGCTTGTGAAGAAAGTTTAACTAGGTTAAAGACAGACTATATCGATATATATCAAATTCATTGGCCAAATGAAGCAATAGAAATTGATGAAACCTTGGAGGCTTTTGAAAAGCTTAAGAGGGATGGAAAGATTTTAAATGTTGGGGTTTGTAATCATGGCGCTGGTGCTTTAAAGAGAATGAAAAACTATCCTGTAGTAACAAATCAAATGCCATATTCCTTGTTATGGAGAGTGGCAGAGCAGCATTTTAATGAGGATTTAAAGAAGAACAATACCTTGTTATGGGCATATAGCCCTTTGGCTCAAGGGTTGTTATCAGGAAAGTATAGAAAACTTGGCGAAGTACCCATGGAACGGAGAAACACGAGAATGTACGACTCAAAATGGGGAGTTGGGAGACATACTGATTCGGGCTTTGAAGAAGAAATATTTCATTTTCTTAGTGAAATGCATAATATTTGTGATGCAACTGGCTTCACCATGGTTAACTATGCGATGCAGTTTTTAAAGACTAGAGGAAATGTTGGAAGCATATTAGTTGGGGCAAGAAATGTTGAGCAGCTTAAAGCTAATATTGAAGCATATAATCAAGAGATTCCAAAGGAGTTATTAGTAGTAGTGGATTTATTATCAGATAAATTAAAGGGATTTATGGGAACTAATGCTGATCTTTGGGAAAATAGTAATAATGGAAGAGGTCGTATTTTTTAAGCTGTTGAACTTTGCACTGAAGAATGAAGGATTGATAAAGGATTATGGAAAAGACTCCCTTGATGGGAGCTTTTTTTTCTTCAATATTATAAAATGAGTTTCCAATAGCCTAAAATAAGCACGCTGTGAAAGCGACTAATAACAAATTAGAGGTTTGTGTTATCTACTTTTGTTTTAGAAAAAGCTTAGTGTTAGAGCGCTAAGCTTTTTTATTTAATCTTAATTCAAAATTTACTTGAAAATAAGTGGATATTTAAGATTTGATGTATTAATCATCAATAATTTCATCATTATTATCGCTATATATATCTTCAAAAATATAACATGGTTAACATTTTAAATACCTTACATGTAGTATTTAGTGTTTAAAACTGATAAATTTTAAAGTTAATTTGGAAACATCTGATCTAAATCGAATTCGAGGTCAGCTTCTTCAGCTGTAACCTTTGTGTAGCCTTCAGGAATAATGAAAATTTCCTCAGGATAGATTTCGCTAATTTCATTTACAGTTACGCCCAAAGGGTCAGGTAGTAAGTCAGTTGTTACAGACATACCAACTAGAGTTTTATCTTTAAAATAGTATTTGCAGTTTCCTACCGGGGTTTTATACTCTTCATAGAAAAGTTTTTCTCCTTTAAACTCTTCATTGTCAGATTTAATAAATTCTAAGTCATCTGTACCAGTGGTGAACAGGCTACTTTCATTAGATAGCGTTTCTTTAAACTCTTCATATTGGTCAGATAGATTAATGGTAATAACCTGTTGTTGAAAGTTATCTACAATATATAATTGTTTATCCTTAAGAATTACTTTTGTTTCAATGCCAACAGGCAGAAAATCGGGCACTTCAATTGCAATTTGCATGGCCATATTTTCGCCATCCATTGCAATATTTTGAAGCTGATTTACTTTCATGCCATCAGATTCATATTCGGTAGTACAGGAAATATAGGCTTTTCCATCTTCAAACATGTCAGTATAAGAGGTTGCTAATCTCTTTTCTTCACTTTTACAGCCGGTGCATAGTAGTACTGTCATAAGAATGGCAGTAATCAGGGATAAGAACTTTTTCATATAAACATCTCCTTAAGTGAACCTCCAAAAGTGACACTCCAAATCTTGATTTGGCTAAGGTGAACTTACTCCTTCGACTATTTGTGAGAAGGAGCTTATTTAAAAATTATTCTATTAACTTAAGTTTTTCAGAAATTACCTCTAGAATTTTATCAAAGTCAGCTTCCCCCGTGTAATTTACGTACATAACACCCTTACCGCGAGAGGCAAAAATCTTGCTTTTATTTTCACTGGCATAAAGGAGGTCAAAATCATTATTTTCAATTTTGGATATAACATCCACTGAAGTATTGGAATCATAATTATATTTTCTTACTTTGATTAAGTCTAAAAGTACATTATCAGCCATGGCTTCAAATCTAACTTGATAAAGTTCATTGTGAAGGAGAGGAGCATATACACTTGTACCATTGGCAGTTACTTTATCTATAAGTTCTTCGGTATTGCTGGACATCTCCTGAACTACACCTGTTTCATAAGAAGAGTAGTGAATAGGTGATAATGGACTCCATTCACGGATATACCAGTGAGTTGAATCTTCTTCAGTGAATTCAGGGTTATACCAGTCTATATAAGGCGTTTCTTCAACCTCACTGAGCATTACTATAGGTAGGGTTGATGATGCCTTAGGTATTGGCTCAATGCTGGTGCTGTTGATATTAACAGTTATAAGTAGAAACAATAATATTAAAATGTAGATTATATTTATAACAAACTCCATTTTAGGATTAAAAAATTGAGGGTGTTGCCAAGGTACTTTATGGTTTATAGGGTTTCCTTCAATAAGTGATTTTTTTAACTTAGCAATATATATATATTCAATTATGGTTTTATATACAAGCATAGCAGTAAAAGGTACCATAAAAAATAAATTCATAAATGCACCGGGGGAAAGCAGGTTAAAAAAGAGTGCTCTCTTTGTGAATATTGTTGAGTAAACAAGACCTAAAATTAAAAAAAAGCAAAGAATAACGAAAATACAACTTCTAAATAAATAATTATTTAAGGCTTTCAAGGAATATCCTTGCTCTATGGCATCGGTATGAAGCTCAGGTATGGAGCAATCCTCTGGAGAAGAAAAAATATAAAAGTTACTGCGATTGCAACAGAATTTCCAGCCACTTTCTTCATAAGCAGAAATTTGTTCATTAGGCATTGAGCCAGAAGAATAATAATCTAGTCTGTATCTTATTTTCTTAGGTATCTTTTTCTCAAAGGTAGCAAATCTAAAGCCTAATTTCTTTAAAATAAGTCCTTCTTCAGCCATATCAGAAAGCCAGCTTTCCATTTCACCAATCTGCCATCTATTGCAAGGAATTAATTTATAAACATTTTTACTCATATTAAATACCACCTTTTAAGATATTACCGTCTTCAACTAAAGATATAAGTCGTTGATATTCTTGAAGCAACGCTTCTTTTCCATCCTTAGTTATTTTATAGGTTTTTCTTCTTCCATCATCAGTTTCTAATACTATAAGCCTATCCTTAAGCATCCTTGATAAAACGCCATAAAGGGTTCCTGGTCCCATTTTTATACGGCCCTTTGATACTTCCTCGATAGTGTTCATTAATCCATAGCCATGGCTGGGATGCATTAGTGCAAGCAGGACATAGTACATTGCTTCGGTCATTGGACCACCGTTATAAGGCATGGATACACCTCCTATTCGCAAGTTAAAATATTTGCTTTAGTTATTGTTAAAGAATTTCTATATATGGTGATATATTTAAATTCATATACAATATACTATTATGTTATACGATATTATGTGTCACGATATATCGTATAACATAATAATAACTTCTTAGGAGTAAATTGTAAATAAGGAATATAAAATTATTTATTGCGAATTTCGATACATTTAAATGAAGATGGAGGTGTTTTTAATAAAGGTTATAACAGGAAGTTTAGAAGCTAAGGAACAGGGTTTAATTAGAAAATTTAAGTTGTTATTTTATTAGTACAAGGCATAGAAATAGGTATATAATTTAATTAGGTATTAATTTAAGTTGTGAAGATGGAGGTTTTAAGATGAAGGTTATGCTTGTTAATGGAAGCCCACATGCTAAGGGGTGTACTTACACAGGATTAAAGGAAATAGAGAAGGTACTTAATAAATATGGAATTGAAACTGAGATTTTTCAGGTAGGAACTCAGCCGCTTGCAGGGTGTATTGGTTGTAGGGCTTGTTATGAAACAGGAAGATGCTTTAGAGATGATAAGGTTAATGAATTCATAGATAAAATAGAAGATGTGGATGGATTTGTTTTTGGAACACCAGTCCATTATGCTTCAGCATCAGGAGCTATCACATCTTTTATGGATAGAGCTTTTTATAGTGGAAGCAGATTTATGAAGGGAAAGCCAGCAGCATCAATTGTAAGCTGCAGAAGAGGTGGGGCTAGTGCTACCTTTGATCAGATGAATAAGTATTTTACAATAAATCAGATGCCAGTGATATCATCTCAGTATTGGAATTCAATTCATGGCAATACTCCAGAGGAGGTTCAGCAAGACTTAGAGGGACTTCAGGTAATGAGAACTCTAGGTGAGAATATGGCATGGATTATAAGATGCATTGAAGCAGGAAAGGCTGTTGGAATTGAGTTTCCTGTTAAGGAGCCAGGAGTGAGAACTAATTTTATAAGGTAAAGAAAAAGCTGAGGCGATTTAATGCCTCAGCTTTTTCAGATAAATTAGTGATATATTAATGCAACTTCTCCACTGCCAATGACAACTATTGTGTAGCCTTCAGTGGCATAATCTAAGCTTACTTGTTGATGAACTTTATCTAATTTGTAATATAACTGTGCAGCATTTTCAGAGTTTAATACTATGATAGACATTGGTTCATCAAGGGTAACCAGCTTTATTAATACAGAGTAGCTTTTGGGATCATTAATTTTATAAAAGCCCTCTTTATAATTAGAAGATATGGGTGATTTAGTTGATGTATCTTGATTTACGTCTACTGGTTCTTCTGCAAGAGTGGTTAAGGTAGTGTTATACAACATTGATAAGGATAGAAGCATAGTTATAAAAGTTTTCTTCATGTAAGTCACCTCAAAAATTATTATTAGGATAGAGATGGCAGTTTATACAGAAGATTAAATTATATATTTCAAAGTTGATTTTAAAGTAAGTCGTAGAAGCTATCTTTATCTACTAAAATCATTGCTGACTTATCTGGAATTTTAATGTCACTACCTTTTATGATACGGATTGGTTCAAGACCAGCACGTTCTTTATTTGCAATAAGCACCCATTCTTCAGGCAGAGTTCCATCTTTAGGAGGAACTAAGGAAACTGATGCAGCTTCATCATTACTGTTGAAGATTAAAGCTATGGTATTCCACTCTTCCTTAGGATTTATAGTGTTTTCAAGAGTATATGCCACCACATTTTTAGGTATATCTATGATAAAATTCATATTCAAAATTGAGGTGGTTGTATTATCTCTAAAAGGTGAGAAGGCTTTTCTTATTTGCAAGAGCCCCTTATAGTATTCAGTTAAATCTTTGAAGGTTTCAACATTTTCCCAGTTGATGGCGTTGATGGAAGCCTTTGAGTTATAACTGTTGTGATCACCAAATTTAGTGCGGGCAAATTCTTCTCCAGCCTGCATAAAGGCCATACCTTGTGAGGTTAAATATAAAGCAGCTGCAAGTTGATTTTCAGCCACAAGCTCTTCATGATACTTATCATAATCCTCACCATTATTTTGTGATAATACTAATTTATCATAGAAGGTAAGGTTATCGTGGGCAGAGATATAGGTTACAACTTGAGATGGAGTTAAGGCCCAGCGGTTATCCCAGGAGAAGTCACGGTGCGCAATAGAAACGTGACCTGAAATTCCGACCTTAACCTTGGTTTCCATATCAGGAGCACCTTGAATGAAACCAGAATTATTTTTATCGGTGTCTGCTAATATTCTGCCAGGAATTATATCTCTGAAGTTATCATTAAAGCAGGAAACTCGAGGGCTTAATTCCTTAGCATTATCTTTGTTTGCTGATTTGTTTGGGAATCTTAAAGCGGAGGGGCCTCCACACCAAGGCTCACCATAGAGGAGAATATTTCTTCCACCAGGAAGATTATCGAGAGCTTCACGTATAAGATTCATGGTTTCAACATCATGGAGTCCCATTAAATCAAATCTGAAGCCGTCAATATGATACTCTGTTGCCCAATATATTAAGGAGTCTATGATATACTTTCTGCACATTGTTCTTTCGCTGGCAGTCTCATTACCGCAACCAGAACCGTTTGAGAAGGTACCATCCTCATTTTCGCGGTGATAATATCCTGGAACTGTTAAGTTAAACCAGGAAGTTTCACTTTCTGCAGTGTGGTTGTAAACCACATCCATAATAACTCCAATATTTTCACTGTGAAGAGCCTGAACCATCTGCTTAAATTCACGTACCCGTACATTTCCATCATAAGGATTAGAGGAGTAAGAGCCTTCTGGTACATTATAATTTTTAGGGTCATAGCCCCAATTAAAGGCTTCAGAATCAGGGTTAGTTTCATCTAAGAAACCTTGATCAAAAGCTGGAAGCAAATGAACGTGTGTAATTCCTAAGTCCTTTAAGTAATTAACACAGGTTTTAATTGTACCTTCATTATTTAAAGTTGAGTTTTTTTCTGTGAAGGCAAGAAATTTACCTCTATTTTCAGGAGAAATACCAGAATTAGGATTCCAGGAGAAATCTTTTATGTGAACCTCCCAAATGGCAGCATCAGTTTGTGCTCTGCAAATCTTTCTTTTATCATTTGCCCAGTTTTCAGGGTTAGTGGAAAATAGGTCAATAATCATTCCTCTATTACCGTTAACGCCTACAGCCTTTGCATAGATATCAACTACCTCGTTGGTTTGTCCATTTATGGTTACAAGGTAGGTATAGTATAGATTTTTACAATCGTAATAGCATTCATGCAGCCAAGTACCTTTAATATCTTTTATCATATCTACTATTCCAAGAGTCTTTGCACCAGGTTCATTATCACTTCCAGTAGTGTATAGTTTAAGCTTAACGCTGCTGGCTGTTGGTGCCCAAAGTCTGAAAGTAGTTTTTGCTGAAGTATAGGTTGAACCTAATATACCATCATAGGTTTCGTAATATTCGAAGCTTACATTAGAAAAATTCATTGAGTAGTTTACCCCGCTTTCTACTGTTGTTTAAATAAGAATACATACATATATTATACATTATGTAAATAAAAAGGAAATGTAAACTTAGGTATAAATATTTTATTGCTTCAAACTATATGAAGTGGAGAGAGGCTTTAATAAGTTTGATTTTAAAGAGAAAATGTTATAATGTATATAGAGGGAAATTAAGCTGAAATTTTTTAGAGATAGAAAAAGTTGATGTATTAGAAAGAGAGAATAAAATTATGGACAAACGCTATGAATTGAGTTATAAATTTCTATTATATGGCACATCTTTTAAAGATAATCCATATATAAAATTATAAAATGAAAATAAATAATGGGCTTTTGAGGAAGAAAGAGGGGGAGCAAATGAATTCAATTAAGCATTTTAATACAATTACAGCTCATAAGCTAATGGTTATGAAGCTTTGCTTTAAGGTTGGCTTATATAAGCAGGGTCTCCTTCATGATTTGTCTAAATATAAGTGGGTAGAATTTTCAGCAGGAGCAAAATACTATAAGGGAGATCAAAGTCCCAATGGTATTCAAAAGCAAAAGGAAGGGTATTCAGCAGCTTGGCTTCATCATAAGGGACGAAATAAGCATCATACAGAATACTGGATTGATTATGGAGATAAGATTGAAGAAGGTATGGTGGGAATGAAAATTCCGACTAAGTATGTGGTTGAAACTTTTATAGATAGAATTGCTGCTTCGAGGAATTATCAAAAGGAAAATTACAGGGATGATAGTCCATTGAAGTATTATAACTATGGTAAGAATTACAGCATTATGCATCCAGAAAGCAGAGCTCTCCTTGAAGAGCTATTACAAAAGCTGGCTGATGAAGGTGAAGAGGCAACGTTGAAATATATAAGAACAGAAATATTAAAAAATAAAAATTAAAGAAGGCAAAGGATATGCGTTTTATATCCTTTGCCTTTCTATATATCAAAAAGTATATTTATGATTTTGATACATAATTAATTAGTAAAGTTAGTTTTTCATCTATGGCCTTTAAAACAGTATCAATATCATCATCATAAAGGTAAGACAATGTAATTATTCCTTCATCCCTTGATGCGTAGATAAAATAGGTATCCTGAGACTTGTACATTTTTAAAATATCAAAGTCATTATATTGATTTGTATCCACAGAGATTGGAGTTAGTTCGGTTATTTTATTCTGTTGATCAATTAATTCTAAAAGATAATCATCTACCATTGATTCAAGACGGAGTTTATGGGAGGTAGATTTAAGGTATATGGTTTTCCATTCATTAGGTTCAATAAATACTCTAGAGGATTGAGAGGCGTCAAACTTTACGGGCATAAGAAGAGTGCTTTCTGAACGAGCCCAGGTTTCAGGACGAAATTTAAGTTCAGTGCCAGTAGACTCATATTTTATAGTACATATATCCTGTAGAGTTACAATAGGAAATTCTTCAAGGCTATCTTCAATATACTTATATTTTTCATAAAAAAATTGTTTGTACGGTAGTAAGAATAAGATTGAAATAATAACAAAAAAAATCGCTTTATAAAAAATTGAAAGATAACTTCTTAAATTCCAATCACAACTATGTACTATTGGAATGCCTTGCTCTAGGTGTTTTATGAGTCTTTTTATAAGAAAAGCTTCATAGAGTTCATAGAAGAATGAAATGCTAAGAAGAAAGAAAGCCAGCACATCCAGAACATTAAGCTCTAATAAATAAGTGTATAAATCAATTTTAGTAAAAAACGATGGCAATAGGATCAGAATAAAAAAGATAAGGAAGCATATTAAGATGTCTTTAATCTTTTTCTTATACTGAGGCTTAAGAAGGGCAGCCTGCTCTTCGGTTATGTTATATACCTCATTGGAGTTAAATTCATGAGGCGAAGAAAAAATATGAAAATTCATATAGGTGTTCACATACTTCCAGCCACAATTTTTATATTTATTAATTTTGCTTTCAAGCTCATCATCATTTTTTGTTGGAATCATATCTATCCTATAATGAGTATTGGATGGTTCACCTTTATTAAATTTAGTGAAATAACGGCCAAAGTTTTCTATAAAAAGTCCTTTAGAAGCCATTTTGCTTAGCCAAGTTTCAATAACTCCAATATTCCAAATGGAACAAGGAAGAAGCTTGTATCTCACATTCATGTATATAATCCTCCCAAGTAAAATGTATTGTTATGTGTATTATACCATATATTACAAGTTAATATAATGAAAATATCTTGGGTGGAGCAGGTAGATATATAAATGTTTGCGGGAAAATATGTATGCGAAATGGAAAGGTGGTATAATATGGGAAGAGGGAAATTGAAAGATAATAGGATTTAAATTGGAGGACGTATTAATATGAAGAAGATGAGTATTCTTCAAGGAAAGTTATAGATAAACTAAAGGGGTTAAATTTGAGAGGTAATAAATATTAATGGGGGATTAATTATGAAGGGAATAGTAAAGAAAATAATAGGTATACTTTCAAATCCAAGTGTAATTAAATGGAGAGTATAAAAACAAGGTGTCAGCTGGGGAGCTGGCACCTTGTTTTTATTTATTAATGGATAGGTAAAGAGGCATTTACATTTATCTTTAAAATATGAACGCACTTGTAAGTGCTATAACAATGTATACATAAGGCTCGAATTTTATAATTGCAGCGGTGTTGTAAGTTTGTACTGCTGTTTTTTCTGTAAGTTTACGGAAGGGGAATCTAAGTAGAGAGAATACAATCCAGCCTAAGGCAGTACCAAGGGTGTTCATTATTAAGTCATTGATATCTGATGCCCTATAAGAAACAAATAGCTGGCTTAATTCGATCATAAAAGAAAAGATTAATCCGTAACCTAGAGTTGGCAAGAAAGATCTAAATTTTCTCCATAGGGTTGGCAGTAAAAATCCAAAGGGCATAAAGAAGATTATATTAAGTATGGCTGAGATTTCTAAACCATCTTTAAAGGGAACCAGATTAAGTTCTGGATTAAAGATGGGTTTGTTTAAAGCAGCTAGTCTCTGCCATTCAGATAAGGAAGGAAAGCCCACCACTTCTTTTAGGGATAGAATTAAATATAGCATAAAAAGGTATCCGAAGAAGTAGTGCTGCCAGTTTATTTTCTTTTTATAATCTGTGCTAGTTTTCTTTAAAAAAAGGTTAAGCACAAAGATTAAGATAAATGAAGTTAAAATAGAATATATAAAGCTTTTAGCGTAGCTCATTAGTAGTCCTCCTTAAAATTATGGTAATAGTTAGTACACTATAGTAAGTTAATTTATTGGTGAATACACGGGCATAGAGATTTCTATACCATTTTCAGCTAAAAGAAATACATTTCCATAGTAGTTTCCGCCACTGGTTCCAATAAAATCTTTAAAATAGTTCTTATCCTTAAAGGCTTTAAACTGTCCCATAAATCCATAAGGGCTTAGGTAAAGTACCTTTTGATTTTTGTCATACTCATAGTTTAAATATAAAGTAGTTCCTTCAAGGGAAGCCGTTACCTTAGGATTAATAAATTTTGTTATATTAATTTCATTATGCATTTGTTCTGGTAGGTCATAACTTATTTCGAGACCTTCAACCTTGCTATCAAATCCGTAGAAGAATACATCACCATAGTCGTCAGCATTAATATCAACGATAGATATCTTATTGTCTTCAAATCTGCAGTTAGTCACAACCTTGATAGTATCGCCTTTTTTTAGGTGAGAAGCATCTACTGGAAGGTTGATATATTTGCTTGAATAATCCAGAGCCTCATTTTCAGAAGTAGAAATCTCTTGATTATAACCAGTATGATAGGTAAAGCCACCAAAGAGGAACATTGGAGCGACTATCATTAAAGCTATGACACAGCAGATGACAGCTATTGAGGTTTTGGAATATTTAGCATTAGAATTTTTAAAATAAACTGTATTTGCATTAATTATCCATGCAAGTCCAGAAAGGACTATCCAAAGAGTTATAGCTTTTATTGTAAAGATAATAAGGGAAGGCTCCTTCGTCCAAAAACTGATAATCTTCATTACGCTTTTTCCTAAGAATAAACTATTAAATAATAATAAAGGTATAATCACTAAAAGAGATAATCTAAAAAATAGAGACCATTTCCTATCTAAAGCTCCGATAAGCATTATTAATGAAATTGTTAAACATCCGTAGATAAAGTTTACGATAAAGCCCCATATTACGAAACCTAAGCTGAAGTCATAAGCAAAGTGTACATTTCCAGTGAAGCCACCAATGGCAGAGATTATTCCATATTGAGTAAGATATAAGACTAATGATAAAATAGATACCTTTAAAAAGAGAGAATAGTAATATAAGATATAGGATAAAAATCTGCTTTTGTTGGTTTGAGGTAAAACTTCATGTTCTCTATTGAATTTTTTGTACTCAAAGGCTGAAGCAATTACAGTTAATAGAGTGAAGAAGTAAATTAATTGACTATATGTGCTTAGACTTAAGTAGGTTATTTGGTCATTATAGTTAAATACTTGAGTACAAACTCCCATTAAATCAACAATAAATAAAAATATAGGTATAGTGAATAAAATTAATCTAGCTAAACGGAATTCTTTACTTTTTATTTTATAAAGGGTTAAAGCATTTTTTAGTTCTCTTCTGTCCATAAACATTCCATTCCCTCCTCGTAAGCATTGCCTGCCAGATAAACATATAATTCTTCAGGTCTGATTCTTGATAAGCTTAAGTTATGGTTCTTGGCAGCTGTCTGCACATTTTCAGTGATGTCTTCTTTTATTATCATGAAGCTGTGTAGTGGGCTGGTGCTTTTGTAAATTATATTTTTGTTTGAAGCAAAGGCATTTAAAGCCTCTTCAGCACCATCAACTCTGTAAGCTGAATCCCTGATGTTGTCGATATTATCGTGAAGTAAAACTTCACCTTTATTTATAATTATCAGCTCTGATAAGATATCCTCAAGTTCCGATAAAATATGGCTTGATATGATGATGGTTCTTGGATGCTCCATGTAATCACGAAGCAGAATTTCGTAAGCCGATTTTCTAACAGTAACGTCCATGCCAAGGATAGGTTCATCCATCATGGTGATTTCAGCACGGGTTGAAAGTCCGCAGATGAAGTTAAATAAGCTCATCATACCTTGGGAAAGACTTTTATATTTCGCTTTTGGATTTAAATTAAACAGCTTCATCAGCTTTTCTGCAAAGGTTCTATCGAATTTAGGATACATTAACTCATAGGAACCAATAATATTTTTTAGAGGCTGCTCAGGTGGGAGCTCCAAGTCGTGATAAGTGTATACTACGTTTTCAAGAACATTAAGGTTATCCATTGGTTCTTCACCAAGCACCTGTATGGCACCAGAAGTTTTATCTAGAAGTCCTGCAAGGAGCTTCATTAATGTGGTTTTTCCAGAGCCGTTAGTTCCAATAAGACCAATAAGTTCATTACTATTTATATTTAAATTAACATTTTTAAGAGCTGCCTTATCTTCGTAAGTTTTACACAGATTTTCTGTTGATATTACAATACTCATTATTTGTTATCCTCCTTATAAGTGAATATCCAAATCTTTGATTTGGTTAATATGAAGTTAAGTGAGAGTCTAAATCTATGATTTAGTTCCTCGAACTTACTCTTTAGAGCATTCCTTCGAATGAATATGAGAAGGCGTTTCCTCATAATATGACTGTATAGTTCGTAATACGTAGTCCTCTGGAAGATCCAGCTGTTTTGCTGTGGTTACAAGTTCCTCTACCATTTTTCCAAAGACCTCTTCCTTTCGTCTCATGATGACCTTCTCCTTTGCATTTATTGCTACGGTCATTGCCTGACCTCTTTGTTTTTCTAGGACACCTCTGGAAACCAGAAGGTTAATTCCTTTAGCTGCTGTAGCTGGATTAACTTTCAGTTCCTTTGCAATGATAAGCTGGGAGTAGCAGCTACAACCTTCTGAAAGCTTATCGTCGATTATGTCATCTTCAATAGCATCAGCTATTTGGACATAAATAGGTTTAAGACTATTTGCATCAATCTTCAAGGGTAAACCTCCATTCATTTTCGTTAGCACTATACTACATTACTCATGTAATGTGGTGTTGTACTATTAGTCTATGACGGCTTGTGGAAAATGTCAACAGTTTTATTACAAATAATTGGATAATGATTTTCAAGGTATGGTATAATGGTTATAAATTTAAAGCATTAAGGAAGTGACATAGAGAGAAGTTAATAGCTTCTCTTTCGTTGTTTATTTTATAGAGGATAGAGGTAGATTAAAATGAAGCAGTTAGAGACTTTTCTTAAGTTGATTATAATTGGTATTTTCACAGCCCTAATTAGGGCATATGGACAGGGTTTTATACCTATAGTGGAGGAACCATTGCTTTGGCCAAGCATCTTTGTAGATGGAGGCATTCAGTTCTTAGGTTTTCTTGCATTTGGAAGTGTCTTTTATACTGCAATTGCAGCCTTATTTTTATTGATGGATAAGAATATGAAGGGCAAGAGGATTTTTAAAGGATTAAAATTTAGTTTATTTTTAATCATAATATGGACAGCGTATTTATTAGAGCCACTGCCACATGTTACCGTTACAGACATGATTGCATATCCTTTAGTTGATGGTATGGCTTTATTATTTCTGGGTATTTTATCAGGACTTCTTCTTGGTACGAGGGATAAGGAAATAGCCTCAGTTGAAGGAGAGGATTACAGTGCTGTAAAGGATGTAGACAGTAGCAAAACCAATGAACTTGGTATAATTGTTGATAATATTTTGAGTTTAGCGGAAGAAGATATAGAAGGACAAGCAGTTGAACTAAAGCAAGCTGTAACCTTAACGCAAGATCAAGATAATGAAGAAGAATTTCAGGAAGAAGAAAAAGAAGAAGATGCTTTGAATATGGGTAAAGCAAAGGAGAGAAAAGGAAGTAAGGATAAGTTTTCTCCTTTAAATGTAATCATTATAGGACTTGTTTTTTTCCTTGTAAGAATTGCAATGTATAAATACTTCAGTATATATTCTTACTTTGGAACTCATGCTATTGAGACCTTAGTATGGGCAGTATTGACGGGACTATCTATTGGTGTTGTGTATGAAATGACTACAGGGTATATATGCAGAAAGACTTGGTATTTAAGATTTTTAATTTTTGGAGCTGTGTTTTTAGCTGTAATACTCATTGGTTTTAATGGATTTATGCCATTGATTTATAGAAGAGATATGGTTGATTTAGCAATTAGAACTATTGGGGATGTGGCTGCAATTATTGTGGCTGGAGGCATATGTATGCTATTTGATTTTAAAAGGAATGTAAGTAAGGCTTCAAAAGAGACATTCCAAAAGTGATGCTCCAAAGGGAATGCTCCCAAAGCGGATGCTCAAAAGTAGATGCTCCCCAAATGCTGCTTCAAAATTGATGCTCCAAAAGTGATGCTCCAAATCTGCGATTTGGTAAGCAGAACTTTCACAGAGTGCATCTATGATTCGATCAGAAGAACTTTCAGAGAGTACATCTATGAGTTATGTACTCTGACTTCCCCTTCAAGCACCCATAGGAATGAAATGAGAAGGAGTTTTCTTTAGTGGTATATTACATTGTGTAATAAAGTGAACAACTTTACAGAATATTTATATAAAGTTGGTAATATATTTTAAGTAAACTTTAAATCCATTTCAGTATAAAGAATAATTGTGTTTGCGGGGGAACAATGAAAAAGAATGATAGTAATTTAAAAGATGGGGTAATTATTTTAGGGTTACTTATTGCTATTTTTATAGTTATAACATCATCGCCAGTTCTTAAGAGAAATTTATCTAAGAATTTTAGCACTAATCTTAATAATATTAAAGCTTTTGTTGATGATAAGCTTAATTTTCAAGAGGCTTCAAATAGCATTGGTTATGTTGAAACCTATAAAGATTATTATGATATCGTGGAAGAAGCTTTGAATAATTATCAAAACAGTGTTACTGTTGGGGTGAAAAACTACGATACTAAGATTTTTAGTGATGAAGTATATCATAAGGCTCTAGAGAATAATCCAGTTGCAACTCCAGGATTTAGCTGTACCATATCTACAGAGAAACTTGGAACTACAACTATGGTTAGTTTTCAATTTCAGTATCCAGAGTCTAGACAAGTGCTGCTTAAAAAGGATCAAGAAGTAAGAGCGAAGGTTAAAGATATAGTTGCAGAAGTTACAACTCCAGATATGAAGGATTATGAGAAGGAAAAGGCTCTTCATGATTATTTGGTGAAAAATTGCAGATATGATGAAAGACTATATACTAATAATATGCCAGAGGAGTCTTATACTGCGTACAGCGCTCTTATTAATGGAGTGGCAGTGTGTCATGGATATGCTATTGCAATGAATCTTCTCCTTGAGGAAGCAGGTATTGAATCAATGATCATTACTGGCTATGGATGGAATGAAGAAAACAAGTCATATATAAGCCACGGATGGAATCTGGTTAAAATTCAAGGTGAGTATTATCATCTAGACCCAACTTGGAATGATCCAGTTATGGAGGCAAATAGTGAAGTGGTTAGTTATTCCTACTTTAATGTTACAGATGATCAAATGCAAAAAAATCATAGCTGGGAAAAGGGGAAGTACCCACAATGTAACACCTATGATTATACCTTTAATAATATTGGTTTTAAGGAATTTGATGACTATGGAAACGAGATTATTGTAGTTAAGAATTATGATAGCTTTTCCCAGGCAATTAAGGGCGATATAATACAAAGGAAACCTAACGTAACTTATAAGATTTTGAACTTTGATAATAATGCAGTAACCATAGAAGATAACATAAATAAGGCCTATGAGGAAGCTCAGACAGGAGGGGCGTACTCTTATTATTACAATATTGATGAAATGTTTTTATGTGGGTATGTATCCATTGAGTTTAAATGGGATTAATTTAAGAAAAGCACTACTTCAAGTAAGGATGAGAAGTAGTGCTCTTTTTATGATTATGAAGGCAGAAAATAGAAAGGGGTTATTAATATTCTTCAAGATTTTCACAGTGTTTTTTTGCACAATATATGGTTTAAATCTTATTTTGATGAAATAGTTCTAGCCTCCACAATCTTTAAAAATTCTGACATGGCACGAGTGACATATTTGGATTGCTTGTGGTAGAAATAGATATTTCTTTTTGCATAAGGGTCATCTAGTTTATAGAAGATTATATTTGGGTCAGGCTTAGTTTTATTAATTAAGGTATCACTGATAAAGGCTATTCCCATGCCATAGCAGGCTACGTTATAGGAGGTAATCTGTTGGTCAAGCTTTAGGATAACCTTTGGAGAAAGTCCGTGGTCCTCACAGATTTTTTCTGCACGACGTCTTGTATCATTCCCTCTTCGAAGGAATATGAAAGGGTCATTTTCAAAGAATTTTAAAGACACCGTTGGTGTTTCTTCTTTTAAATGTTTTTTGTTGATTATATCTTTATAAGTGAGCTGATATTTTTCAGCAGCCTTGTTGGATTCAAGTCTCTTTGGCACGGCTAGAACTAAGGTTTCATGAGCAAAAATCTGAGTTTTATAGGCAGGGTCATAGAAGTCATAGTTATCTATAACCAGATCTAAGGAACCATGAATTAGCATATTTTTCAAGGTTGCTGTGTCTGACTCAATGAGGTGGATTTTAACTAAGGGGTATTTATGGGTAAATTCTGTTATCAGTGGAGGCAGGATAAAGGAAGTAAAAAAGTTGCTGCCCCCAATGGCTAATTGACCTGTTTTTAATTCGTTTAAGTTATTAACATAGTTATCAAAGGAGTTTTGGATATCCATGATTTCTTCTAAGGATTTGATATATTGTTTACCCACGTCTGTAAGCTGAATAGGATTGGTGCTGCGGTCAAAGATTTGAGCACCGATTTTATCTTCAGTTTTTTTTATGGTTGCACTTAAAGATGGCTGGCTTACATAAAGGTTTTGGGCTGCTTTTGAGAAGCTTCTCTCCTTGTAAACCTCGTAAACATATTTCATAGAACTAAACATATATACCTCCACATTAAAGTTAAACTTAACTATTTAAGACTATTTACTGTTTTGTATACATTATACAATAAATGTCAAGAGATATACATATATGTTTATATAAATTATAAATATATATGTATTTGTTTATATAGGTTTCTAGATTTATAATTGAGTTAACAGATAAAGGAAATGATTCCTAAGATGGGGGTATTGGTTATGATAAATAAAATTTATGTTGAGGGTATGGAGTTTCGTGCTGAAAAGGATTCCATTGGGATAAAAAATGTTCCAGAGAACGTATATTATGGAGTTCAATCATTAAGAGCAGCGGAGAACTTTAGAATAACTGGATTATTCATTCATCCAGAAATAATAAATAGCTTGGCATATATTAAAAAGGCATCAGCAATGACAAATAGTGAAATTGGTGTATTAGATAAAAGAATAGCATATGCAATTATTAAGGCTTGTGATGAAATTTTAGAAGGCAAGCTTCATGGAGAATTTATTGTAGACCCAATTCAAGGAGGAGCAGGAACTTCTTTAAATATGAATGCCAATGAGGTTATTGCAAATCGTGCCATTGAAATTTTAGGAGGAGAAAAGGGAGACTATTCTATAGTTCACCCTAATGACCATGTTAACTATGGACAATCTACTAACGATGTAATTCCAACAGCAGGTAAGATGACTTCTTTAAAATTATTAAATAACCTTGAGAGAGAATTAAATAGATTATATGATGCATTTTGTGAAAAAGCAGAGGAGTTTGATCATGTAATAAAGATGGGTAGAACTCAGATGCAGGATGCAGTGCCAATTCGTTTAGGACAAGAGTTTAGAGCATACTCTGTTGCGGTTAAGAGAGACATTAAAAGGATACAAAAGGTAAAGGTTGAGATGAAAGAACTAAATATGGGTGGTACAGCAGTTGGAACAGGAATTAATGCAGATACAGATTATTTGAAAAAGATAGTTCCAAATCTTTCAAAGATATGTGGTATGGACCTAGTTCAAGCAGATGACTTAATTGATGCAACTCAAAATGTTGACCCATTTGTTTCAGTATCAGGGGCAGTTAAGGCATGTGCGGTAACTCTTTCTAAAATTGCAAATGACTTAAGATTAATGTCTTCAGGACCAAGAACAGGCTTTGGAGAAATTAACCTTCCAGCAAAACAAAATGGTTCCTCAATTATGCCAGGAAAGGTAAACCCAGTAATTCCTGAAGTGGTTAATCAGGTTGCTTTCAATATCATAGGAAATGACGTAACAATTACAATGGCAGCAGAAGCAGGTCAATTAGAGCTTAATGCTTTTGAACCAATAATTTTCTATAACCTATTCCAATCCATTGACACTTTAGCTTATGCAGTGGATACCTTTGTAGACAACTGTGTTAAGGGTATTACAGCAAATGAAGACAGATGCAGAGAACTTGTAGAAAATAGTGTTGGAATTATTACAGCTATTTGTCCACACGTTGGTTATGCAGTGGCTTCAAGGATTGCTAAGGAAGCCATCAGTACTGGTGAATCAGTAAGGACATTAATCCTAAGAGATGGTCTTTTAAATAATGAAGAATTGAAAACAATCTTAGATCCAGTTAATTTAACCCAGCCAGGTATATCAGGCAAAAATTTATTAAAGAAGGAGCAGTAAAATGAATTACAATGAAGAAGCACTTATTATGCATGAAACTCACAAAGGAAAAATTGAGGTTTGCAGCAAGGTAGAACTTGAAACAAAGGATGATTTAAGTATTGCGTATACTCCAGGAGTTGCACAGCCTTGTCTTGAAATTAATAAGAATGAAGACTTAGCTTATAAGTATACTGCAAAGGGAAATTTAGTAGCTGTTGTTACTGATGGAACAGCGGTACTTGGACTTGGAGATATTGGACCTAAGGCGGCAATGCCAGTTATGGAGGGAAAGGCTGTACTATTTAAGAACTTTGGAGGTGTTGATGCATTTCCAATATGTCTTGATTCAACAGACACTGAAGAAATAATAAAGGCAGTAAAGATGATTGCTCCAACCTTCGGAGGAATAAATCTTGAGGATATAGCAGCACCTAAGTGCTTTGAAATAGAAAGAAGATTAGAGGAAGAACTTGATATTCCAGTTTTCCATGATGACCAGCATGGAACAGCAATCGTTACAACTGCAGCTCTTATTAATGCTTTAAAGGTTGTAAATAAGAACATGGAAGACATTAAGGTTGTAATTAATGGACCAGGCAGTGCTGGAACAGCTATTGCTAAAATGCTTATGCATGCAGGGGTAAAATCCATGTTAATGTGCGATAGAAAAGGTATCCTTTGGGAAGGCAGAGATGGAGTAGTAGGACATAAATTAGAACTTGCAAGAAGCACAAATCCAGAAGGAGTAAAAGGTGGACTTGCAGAGGCTATGGTTGGAGCTGATGTATTTGTTGGAGTTTCTTCAGCAGGATTATTAACTCCAGAAATAGTTAAGACTATGGCAAAGGATCCTATCGTATTTGCTATGGCAAATCCATTACCAGAAATTATGCCAGAGGAAGCAATGGCTGCAGGGGTTAAGGTTATGGGAACAGGCCGTTCAGACTTCCCAAATCAAATTAACAACGTGCTAGCTTTCCCAGGATTATTCCGTGGAGCTTTAGATGCCAGAGCTAGAAATATAACCTATGAAATGAAGCTTGCTGCAGCTTATGCCATAGCAGGAATCATCACAGAGGAAGAGATAAGCCCTGACTATATAATTCCATCACCATTTGATAAGAGGGTTGCTAAGGAAGTTGCAGAGAAGGTAAAGGCTGCAGCGTTGATGGCAGATACAAAATAGAGAGTTACATGCTCTAAGTAATGAAAAATGAAAGATGAATAATAATAGATTAATGTGGAAATCCAGCTGAGAAGCTGGATTTCTTTTTTTCGAAAAGTGAGATGAAATAAGGGTTAAGGTATGTTAATTTTTTAATTATTGTTTATGCTGTGAAGTTTATTGTACAAGTTGCTAAGGAGATAAATAACGGGGAAAATTAGTTGCATTATGCAACTAATATATGTTATAGTTTAATAGTTGCAATTGCAACTAATTGAAAGGTGAGGTAGTATGAAAACAAATTGTGATAAAAATGAGAAGTATATTGCTAAATACATTTCTCAATTAAATAGAGAAGCAAGAAGCTTTGTAAATAAAAGTGTATCTAAGTTTGGCTTTAAATCAGGTCAGATAATGTTTTTAATTGATTTATATAAGCAGGATGGAAAAAGCCAAGAAGAGATTTCAGAAAGTTTACATATGGATAAGGTTACAACTGCTAGAGCTATTAGAAAGCTTGAGGAAGAAGGCTATGTCACAAGAGCAAAAGATAAGGAAGACAAGAGGTTTAATTCAATTTACTTAACCGATAAATCAAAGGAGCTTCAGGATGATATATACGGAGTGTTTGATGAGTGGCACAATCGAATTGGGGAGTGTTTAACGGAAGAGGAAGAATTGCTGTTAAGGCAGTTGTTAGAAAAGGTATGTAATAACATAAAATTATAAATTAATAGGTAGACATTTTGAGTTAGAGGAGGAGTAGTATGGACAGAAAAGAAAATGTTTTAGGAACAGAATCCATAGGAAAATTATTAATTAAGTATTCAATACCAGCAATTATAGCTATGATGGTAAATGCACTTTATAACGTGGTTGACAGAATGTTCATTGGAAACATCCCTGGGGTTGGGCCAATGGCAATAGCAGGACTTGGAGTAACAATGCCAGTAATGTCAATAATAATGGCTTTTGGAACACTTATAGGAATAGGGGCAGCAACAAATATTTCTATAAAATTAGGACAAGGTAGAAAAGATAAGGCAGAAAGAATATTAGGTAATGCTATAGCCTTATTAGTAGTTATAGGTTTAATATTAGCAGTAATAGGAATTGTATTTTTAGATAAGATACTTATGAGTTTTGGAGCAAGTGAAGGAACACTTCAGTATGCGAAGGCTTATTTAAACATTATATTACTTGGTACAGTTTTTGGTTTAATGTCAATGGCATTCGGTAACTTAATCAGAGGTGATGGAAATCCAAAGCTTTCTGCAATAATAATGGCAATTGGGTGTGGAACTAATATTATATTAGATGCAGTATTTATTTTCGTATTTGGTATGGGAATTCAAGGTGCAGCCCTTGCAACAGTTATAGCACAAGCTATATCTTCAATTTTAGGATTAGCTTATTACTTAAAAAGAAAATCTACAGTTGAATTTAAAAAGGTAAACTTAAAGTTGGATATTCCTGTGGTTAAAACTATTTTTGCTATTGGAATGGCTCCATTTGCAATGCAGTTAACAAATAGTTTAATTCAAGTTTTAAATAATACAGCACTTAAGACCTATGGTGGGGATATAGCTATTGGAGCTATGGCAACAATTGTGTCAATTAACATGATATTTGTAATGCCTGCCTTTGGTTTCGTACAGGCTATGCAGCCTATAGTTGGATATAACTACGGAGCTAAAAAGTATGATAGAGCTAAGAAGACTTTAATGCTAAGTATTATAGCAACAACAGTTGTATTTGCTTTAGGAGGATTAGTTATTCAATTTGCACCAGAGCTTTTAGTTGGAATGTTTAATAAGGACCCAGAGTTAATGGGGTTAACAGTTAATGGAATTAAGAAGTATGCTATTGCAATGCCTTTAATAGGTATTCCTATAGTTGGAACAAACTATATTCAATCTATTGGAAAAGCTAAGGTGGCAATGGTTTTAAGTTTATTAAGACAGGTTATCGTATTAATTCCTATGATAATGATACTTCCAAAGTTTTTAGAGTTAGATGGGGTTTGGTTTGCACAGCCAACTGCAGATACTGTAGCAGCTCTTATTACAGCAATGGTTTTAATTAAAGAAGTTAAGAAGTATGCAGCTCATAAAAAAGTAGAAACAGTGGAAATTGAAGAAGAAGAATTAGAAGAAGAAGCAGTATAAATATAAAAAACGCAGATAAATCGGCAAGAGCTGAATTTATCTGCGTTTTTAATTTTGGTTTAGATTATCTTAAATCTAAGGTTATTATGGACTCTTTAGTATTAGTTACTTGTCTTTAAAAAATTCCTTCATTTCTTCACTAATTAAGGTTATAGCTTCAACTTGGTACTTCCAATCTACTTAGAGAGGGTTAATCGTAAAAGAAACATAATAATTACTTATTGCCAGAACTGCAGTTTTCACAGTCAACGGCCAATACAACTGCAAGACATAGAAGCTCATCCTTAGGGTCTGCAATGTCTAGAACATAGCTGTCTCCCCAAGTGAACCATTCTTTGTATACTTCCATGATAACGCTATTGCCGTCATAAAGCTTGTAATCATGCTCCCACACATGTCCTTCTAAAGAAAGGTTGCTGCCTTCAATGTAGTAGCTTGGCTTAAAAAAGGTCAGCTTTTTAACCAGTTCACCAACTTTAAAAGTATCAGCGTAAATCTCAAAGCGAGGCATAAAGGTAAGAAGTTTTTGTTTGATAAAGGCTACTTCATTGTTACTTCTATCATAAACATGAAGCTTATGACCCATGGAGAAGATTTCACCTTCCACATGATATTTGTCATTTCCAAACTCATCTTTCACAACAAAGCTGTCGTTAAAGGAGAACACTTTTTGCTTTATATATAATTTCATAGTTACCTCCAAGAATTTCTTTTATAACTATATTATCGCATATATTGAGGGGGTAATAAATGTATATATGAAAGAACTGATTTGAAATATAAAAATTATAAGATGAAAATAAAATATTAAATTTTGTATTGTTCAAATTCCATTTGTGTTAGTGGACGTGAAGTAAGAGCTTTATTCATAAATTTTCAATACCTCCAACTGTTGTTAATTTTAATCAGATTAATCAGTAATTATTAATATTATATAAGTAAGCTGTTATACCTTTATTTTTTAGAAGATTTAACACTATAGTTAATTTAAAATTGGTGTCTCATAAGTAAAACTGCCATAATCTCAAAGGTTCTATCATAAGTATATAGTAGATAAAGTATGGGATAGGGGAAGGTAATGAATTCAAGGAAATGCAAGAAATATTTGGATGAAAATTACGAGAGTTATTTAGTAGAGTACCGAGGGGACTTTATTGGACAAATTAACAAGGTGGATTATGCATGTGGTGATACAATTACGAGCACCTTAGCTGTTGTTGCAGTTCAGAGTAAAGATTTGAATACATTGAGAAAGGATGTTCCAGCTATAAATTTTATTGAGGTTAGAAGTTTGTATGTCCTACAGGATTTGTCTCCTACAGATGTGGACAATATCAACGCTGTAAAGATTAATCCATATCTAAATTTAAATGGTAGAGGTGTAGTAGTAGGAATAATTGATACAGGAGTAAATTATCTCAATAAAGAATTTATAAGGGAGGATGATACTTCAAGGATATTGAGTATATGGGATCAAACTATAGAAAGTGATAAAGAAGGGTCGCCATATATAGGAACAGTTTACTCAAATGAAGAAATTAATAGAGCTATTCAAGCTAGTTTGAATGGAGAGGATCCTTATGCTATTGTCAATAGCAAGGATGAAATAGGACATGGGACAGAAATGGCAGGAATTATAGGAGCTCGAGGCTATAATGGTGAAATGCAAGGAATTGCTAATGATTGCGACTTTATAGTTATTAAATTGTTAGATTCACCTATATATAGAAAAGAATTTTTAGAAAATAATTTTAAGCCAGCACCAATTTATAACAATACAGAGGTTTTATCTGCAATTCAATTTGCACGGGACACTGCAAGAGTATTAAGAAAACCATTGGTTTTATATTTGGGTGTTGGGAGTACTGATGGAAGTCATGATGGCTATAATTTAACAGCAAGATATATATCAGATGCAGCAGGACAATCAGGTACTATTTATGTTATAGGTACTGGAAACCAGGGGAATGCTGAAGGTCATGTAAAAAGATTTATTAATAATAATGGGGAGATAAATACTGTAGAGTTAAATATACCTATAGAGATGAAATATCTTTCAATAGATATTTGGGTTCAGAAGCCAAATAGGATGTCTTTAAGCATTATTTCACCTAATGGTGAAGATACAGGCTTTTTTGTTAATCAGATACTTTCTATTACAACTAGAACTTTTTATTTGATAAATACTGAAGTTGAAGTTCAGAACATGGATCCAGAAGCTTTAACTGGACATCAACTATTTATTTTAAATTTTAAAGATATAAAACCTGGAATATGGAAATTTAGATTGAGGGCTGAGTATGTTGTTAATGGCAGATTCGATATATGGTTGCCACCAAAGGAAATTATACCAGAAGGAACTAAATTTTTGGATTCTAATCCAGAAAATACTTTAACTATTCCATCCACAGCTGTAAGTGTGGTTACGGTGTCTTATTACAATGGAGCAACTAATGCTATAATGGCTGAATCAGGAAGGGGATTTAATACTAATAACCTAGTTAATCCAGATATCGCTACTGTGGGAACTGATGTATTAACAATTTCAAAGGATGGGAACAGGGTTATTCCAGTTAGTGGAAGTTCTGTAGCTACGGCGATTGTTTCAGGAGCTTCTGCTCTTTTAGCACAATGGGCATTTATTGATCAAAATGATTTATCTACTGGTACCACAAAGATTAGAAGTTTTTTTATTTATGCTGCAAGTAGAGATCCAGGAGTTATTTATCCAAATGAAGAGTTAGGATATGGAAAGATGGATATTTTAGAGGTGTTTAATATATTAAGTGGCACTTATAGAAGAGGATTAGGTACTTATAAGGATTATACTGAAGATTATATGGGAGAGTTATATATAAGAAAACCTAAAAGCTTTTCTTTTATGAGGGAGGGAGTTATGGAATATGGTGGGAAATAAGTTGAGAGAAAGTAATATAACTCAAAGTGAGACAACGCAAATGTTAAAAAATGATATAGTGTATAGTGAAAAATATGCAAACTATATTATTCAGTATTACGGTGAATATACGCCAGATCTTGATGTACCACCTTATGTATATATTACTCCCATAGATAAAAATTTTGCTATATTATCTATAAATTTAGGTGTGATTGAAAGCCCTTATAACACTACAGATATAATCAAGAAATTTGAGAAATATGTAAGTAATGAAGTGTTTGGAATTATATATATTAATCCACCAGAACTATATACTTTATCACAAATTTCAGCTATCGAAGCTGCTGATTTAGCGCCAATACAAGATAATTTAAATCTGAAGTTGACGGGAGAGGGAGTTGTTATTGGGATAATAGATACAGGTATCGATTATCTAAATGAAGAATTCCAAGATATAAATGGAAATACAAGGATTAATGTAATTTGGGATCAAACCATTCAAGGTGAGGGGAGTCAATATAAAGCACACTTTGGTAAAGTATATGTTAAAGAACAGATAAATGAGGCCATTAAAGCACAAAGAAATGGAGAGGACCCATATAAAATTGTACCTAGTAAAGATGAAGTAGGGCATGGAACCCATATGGCAGGAATTGTGGGCGCTGCTGGTAAAAATGCACAAATTAAAAGCATAGCGCCTAAATGTGAGTTTGTAGTAGTAAAACTATCAGAAGCCATTTCTTACAAGAATTTTGCAGAATTAGATAAAGAGGTAAATGTATATCCTCCTACTACAATTTTTGCAGCTTTAAATTTCTTAAAAGAGTACGCAATTAATAACAAAAAACCTATGGTTATTCTTATGCCTCTTGGGACTACTAGTGGAAATCATAGGGGACAACATATTATAGATTCTTATATTGAATTTATAACAAATAATGTAGGAATAATAGTTGTTACGAGCACAGGAAATGAAGGTATTTCTGATGGACATGTTTCAGGGTTGATTTTAGATGATACAACTAATGAAGATATAGAGTTGTTAATTGGAGAAAAACGAAAGAAATTTTATGTGGGTATTTGGATTGATATTCCTAATATAGCTAATATTAATATAATAGCTCCATCGGGGCAGGCTACTGGAACAATCCAAGCTGTATTTAATCAAAGCGGAAGCTATGAGTTTATTCTTGAGGGAGCTAAGGCAGAGATATATTTTGATTTACCAGAAAAGTATAGTGGTGATGAGTCAATTAGAATTTATTTTACAGACATTACACCGGGGTTTTGGAGAATAAGACTTAGCATTCAAAGAGGAAAATTGGCAACATACAATGTTTGGATGTGGCAGAAGGAATTAGTTGGGAAGGGAACTAGATTTACACCAAGTGACCCTTATGGAACGATAACAATTCCAGCTGATTCTGATAATACTGTATCTGTGGCAGGATATAATCAGAATAATGCTAATCTGTTACCTTATTCAGGGGTAGCTCTTATTGAAGATTATTTGGGGAAAATTGATTTTGCTGCAGGAGCAGTAAATACACCAACAACAGGTTTAAATAATACGGTGGCTATAATAAATGGAACCAGCCTATCTGCTGCAGTTGGAGCTGGAATTTGTGGTTTGCTTCTTCAATGGGGGATAGTTGATGGACATTACCCTTATATGTATACTCAGAGTATAAAAACCTTTTTAAGAAGAGGGACATCAAAAAGGCCTGGAGATGTTTATCCTAACCAGAATATTGGATATGGAATAATAGAGGTATATAGGATATTTGTTAATATGACTTAAGATTAGCTTAATTAGAACATGGATGAACAATGATTACGGTTTATAGGGTATTTCAGGTGAGAGTTGGAACTTCCTTTAGGGGGTTCCTTTAAGTTTATCAGAGAACTATATTTTTAGTTAGAGAAAGCTTTTGATATATTCAAGTAGTTTAAAGCATAAAATGTATAAAGACATTTTAGAGAAGAGGCACAGTACAAAGTCGTGGAGATGTATATTTCGATCAGAATATTGGTTATGGAATAATCAATTCATATAAGATATTTCAGAATATGACTTAAGATGTTAAGGAACCCACAAAAAAAGGGTTCTTTTTGCAATGTATAAAATGAAATTACATCTATATTTATGATTATCAAATCATAGACTGTATTAATAGGAATTAGTGTATGGTTTATATAGGAGATTAAAGCTATGAGTAAATGTAATTATTTGGATGAAAATGCATCAGGTTTTTTAGTTGAATATAGGGGCAATTTTAAAGAACAGATGGATAAGGTGGACTATGCCTGTGGGGATATGATTACAGATACCTTAGCAGTGGTATCTGTAAGTGAAGCTGATTTAGATAGGCTTAGGAAGGATGTGCCTGCTATAAGGTTTATAGAGCCTAGGAGTGTTTATACTTTACAGGAGTTATCACCTTCTGTGGTTGATAATATAAATCAAATAAAAGTAAATCCTTATTTAAATCTTACAGGCAGAGGCGTAGTAGTTGGGCTTGTTGATACAGGTATAAATTATACTAATCCTGAGTTTATAAGAGAGGATGGTACATCAAGAATTCTAGGAATTTGGGATCAAACTTTAGATACAAAAACTGAGCCTTATGTTTATGTGGGAAGTGTATATAATAATGAAGATATAAATAAAGCTTTAGAGGTTCAACGGAGTGGAGGAAATCCCTATGATAACGTTCCAAGCAGGGATGATAATGGTCATGGTACTGCAATGGCAGGAATAATTGGAGCCATGGGATATAATGGTGAAATGGAAGGCATTGCAAATGATTGCGATTTTTTGATAGTAAAGCTTTTGGAGTCACCAAATTATAAAAAGATACTGAGAGAAAATAATCTACCGGAAGTACCAGTATATAATAATACGGAAGTGCTAGCAGGGATTGAGTTTCTTAGGGTTACTGCATATAACCTTAGAAAGCCATTAGTTTTATTTTTAGGAGTTGGTAGCAATGATGGAAGTCATGATGGATATGGCATAACTTCGGGTTATTTAACTTCCTTGGCTAGTAAGGGGGGATCAATCTATGTTACTGGTACAGGAAATCAGGGGAATAGTGAAGGGCATGTTAGTGGATTAATTGAAAATGTTGGTGAGGTTGATACGGTGGAGCTCTATGTACCAGTGGATATGAAATTATTTACACTTTATATTTGGATAAGAAAACCAAATAGGATAGCTTTAAGTATAGTATCACCAACAGGAGAGGAAACAGGTTTTTTAGTCAATCAAATCATAACTGCAATAGAAAGAAATTTTTATAGCATAGACACTCATGTTCAAGTTAGGGTATATGACCCAGAATATTTAACAGGTCATCAATTATTTACTTTAAGATTTAATGATATTAAACCTGGAATTTGGAAGTTTAAGTTGAGGGGAAGCTTGATTTTTGATGGTAGATATGACATCTGGCTTGAGTGTAAGGAAATAATTCCAGAAGGTATGAAATTTTTTAAATCATCCGCAAATACAACATTAGCAATTCCTTCAACAGCAAGGAACAACATATCAGTTGCTTATTATAATGGAAAGACTGAAGCTGTAATGGCCGAATCTGGAAGAGGGTTTAATGCGAATGGATATATAAAGCCAGATATAGCAACAGTTGGGACTAATGTGCTTACAATATCAAGGGATGGAAGCAGGATAATATCTGTAAGTGGAAGTTCAGTAGCAACGGCAATAACAGCTGGGGTTTCTGCATTGTTTCTTCAATGGTCAGTTATTAATAGGAATGATATTGCAGTAAGTTCAGGTAAGCTGAGAAGTTTATTAATTTATAGCGCAGATAGAGAAAATGAAAAAATATACCCAAATGAAGAATGGGGATATGGAAAATTTAATATATCATCAGGATTTGATATATTGAGTGGAAATTATAGAAGCTTGGATTATTTTAATAAGTTTTATGAAGATTATTTTAATGGGTTATTTATAAGAATGCCAAGAGAATTGGCATCTCAGGCTGAAATGAATTTGAAGTTACGGGAGAAAAGCAGTGATGAAAAAAGCACTATTACAGAGAAATATGAAATTTACGACAGCTTAAATTATGGGCACTATGTAGTTCAGTATTATGGAGTCTATAATGATAATTTTAATGCTCAAGATAAAGTGTATGTCACAAAAATTGATGATAATTACGCTATAGTTTCCATAAGGCTTGATTTAATTAAAAATCCAGAGAATACTAGAAAAGTAATTGAAATTTTTGACCAATATAATAAGGATTATCTAGATTTTGGAATATTATATGTGCAGCCTCCAGATTTATATTCTCTTCAAGATATTTCAGCAGTAGAATCAGCGTTAAACAATCCAATTCAAGCTAAAGTACCATTAGAGCTTACTGGAAAAGATGTTGTAGTTGGAATTATTGATACAGGAATAGATTATTTAAATGAGGAATTTAAGGATAAAGATGGCAACACAAGAATAGTAGAGATTTGGGATCAGACTATTCAAGGCCAAGGTGATTTAAGAAAGAAGGCTATTTTTGGAAAGGTTTATGTAAGAGATGAAATTAATAGAGCTATAGAAGTTCAAAAAAGTGGTGGGAATCCTTATGATGTGGTTCCAAGTAAAGATGAAAAAGGTCATGGAACCCATATGGCTGGAATTGTTGGAGCAGCAGGATATAACCCAGATATAATGGGTGTAGCTCCAGAATGTGAGTATCTTGTAGTTAAGCTTTTAGAAGCTGTCGCATTTAAGGAATATAGTAAATTTAGCACAGGTGTCTCACCTTATAATTCAATGGCCATTTTTTCTGCATTAAATTACATGAGAGAATATGCAATAAGAGAAAGCAGACCTTTAGTTATATTGATGCCACTAGGGACGACTAATGGTAATCATAGAGGAGAACATATTTTAAATGCTTATATTGAATCTATTTCTAAGAATGTTGGTATTGTAGTAGTTAACGGTACAGGAAATGAGGGAATGAGTGATGGACATGTTTCAGGAGTAATTGATGCAGGTGGGAAAAGTAAAGAAATAGAGATGATTATTGGAAGAAGGCAGGAGATTTTTTATGTGGGTATATGGATTGACTTGCCAGGAATTGCAGACTTAACTTTAATATCACCTTCAGGTCAGGCAACAGGAACCATTAGAGCAATATTAAATCAAAGTGAATATTATTCCTTTATTTTAGAGGATACCAATGTGGATATATATTTTGATCTTCCAGAGAAGTTTAGCGGAGATGAACTCATAAGGTTGTATTTTTATGATATTGATCCTGGGACTTGGCGGATTCGGCTTCAAGCACAGAGAGGAGATAATGTAAAATATAATGCATGGATGTGGCAAAAGGAGTTTGTTGGTGAGGGAACCAGGTTTGCACCAAGTGATCCATATGGGACAATAACAATACCAGCAGATTGTGATTATACAGTGTCAGTGGCAGCCTTTAATCAGAATAATGGCAATTTGCTTCCATACTCTGGTGTGGCTCTTATGGATAATTACTTGGGTAGAATTGATTTTGCTGCTGGGGGAGTTAATACTATGACTGTTGGTTTAAACAATACTATAGCTATTATAAATGGATCAAGTCTTTCGGCAGGAATAGGAGCAGGTATATGTGCTCTGCTATTTCAATGGGGGATTGTAAGAGGCAATTATCCATATATGTATAGCCAGAGTATTAAAACCTTCTTAAGACGTGGAACAGTACAGCGAAGAGGGGATGTATATCCAAATCAGCAGACTGGTTATGGAATTATAAATCTTTATAAAATCTTTGAAGAAATGACTTAACGATAGGGGGGAGAGTTATGGATGTAAGAAAGTGTAACAACTTTCTGGATGAAAATGCACCGGGTTTCTTAGTGGAGTTTCGGGGAGACTTTTTAGGTCAAATGAAACAGGTGGATTATGCTTGCGGTGATATAATTACAGATACACTTGCGTTAGTATCAGTTAGTGAAGAAAACTTGGATAGGCTTAGAAAGGATGTACCTGCTATTATATTTATTGAAACTAGAGGAATTTACACCTTACAGTCAATATCACCTTCCACAGCTAATAATATAAATCCATTAAAGTTAAATCCATATTTAAACTTAACAGGACGGAATGTAATAGTTGGCATGATTGATACAGGAATCAATTATACTAATCCAGAGTTTATAAGAGAGGATGAAACTTCAAGAGTATTGTATTTGTGGGATCAAACTCTAGAAATAAAAAAAGAACCTTATGCTTATATAGGAAGTATATATAGTAATACTGAGATAAATGAAGCTCTAAAGGTTAAAAATAGTGGAGGAAATCCATATGAAGTTGTACCAAGTGTAGATGAAATTGGACATGGTACAAAAATGGCTGGAATAATCGGAGCCAGAGGATATAACGGAGAGATGGAAGGAGTAGCTAAGGATTGTGATTTTATTGTAGTAAAACTGCTGCCATCTCCCAATTATCAAAAAATACTTAGAGAAAATAATCTGCCAATTGTACCAGCATACAATAGTACAGAGGTTTTATCAGGAATTGAATTTATAAGAAGTATGGCAAAGGATTTAAATAGGCCGTTAGTAATATATATGGGAGTTGGCACTAATGATGGAAGTCACGATGGGTATAGCATTGCTGCAGAGTATATAACATCTATCACAACTAAAAGTGGAGTTGTATTTGTAGCTGGAACTGGAAATCAAGGAAATAATGAAGGTCATGTAAGTAATTATATTAAAAATTCAGGGGAAGTTGATACTGTTGAACTGTATATGTCTAAGGATATGAAGCAATTCACATTATTCATATGGGTGCAAAAACCTAATAGGATGCTATTGAGCTTAATAGCTCCAACTGGAGAAGAGACCGGATATTTTACAAATCAGATTTCTGCTAAAAGCTATAGAAAATTTTATTTAATAGACTCAGAGGTATATGTATGGGGGATTGATCCAGAATATTTAACAGGACATCAAGTGTTTATTTTAAGATTCTATAATATTAAAGCTGGAATTTGGAAGATTAAGCTGAAAGGAGAACTTATATTTAGTGGACGGTATGATATATGGCTTGATTGTAAAGAACTTCTTCCAGAAGGCATGAAATTTCTTGAATCAGATTCTGAAAGCACATTGACAGCACCTTCAACAACAAAGAATACCATATCAGTAGCGTATTATGATGGTAAAACGGGAGCACAGCTTGCAGAGGCAGGAAAAGGATTCAATTCTAATGGGGTTATTAAGCCGGATATAGCAGCTGTTGGTACGGATGTGCTGACAATATCAAGGAATGGTGAACAGGTTGAAGCTGTTAATGGTAGTTCCGTTGCTACAGCAATTACAGCTGGATTATCAGCATTATTTTTACAATGGTCTATAGTTGATAGAAATGATAAATCAATGAATTCAGCAAAATTAAGAAGTCTTTTAATATATTCAGCAGATAGAGAGCAAGATGTGGAGTATCCTAATACAGCATTAGGGTATGGAAAGCTCAATGCATTAGAAGTTTTTAATATACTAGGAGGAAATTATAGGAATTTTCCAAGCAGTAGAAATTATTATGAGTACTTTTTTGAAAACTTGTTTGTAAGACTGCCTAAAGACTTAATTAGGAATAGAAGTCAAGATAATAAAAGACAAGAAATACATTTAGACAACAAGGAAGAGACGGTTAATAAAAGTGAAATTTATAGCAATTCCAAATATATTCATTATATAGTTCAATATGAAGGTAATTATGGTGATAATTATAATTCACCACCTAATGTATATTTTACACAAATAGATCAAAGTTTAGCCATTTTATCTATAAAGTTTGATTTATTAGAGCATTGGGAAGATGCAAGAGAAGTTATTGGGGTCTTTAATAGATATGTTCATGGAGCTGATATTGAGATTGTATATGTACATCCACCGGATTTATATTCACTTCAAATCAGTTCAGCCACCGAAGCGAGCAAATATAATCCACTTTACGCAGGGAAATCAAGAGATTTATCAGGAAGAGGTGTGGTTATTGGCATAATCGATACGGGAATTGATTATTTATCTCAAGAGTTTCAAGATGAGGCAGGAAAAACTAGGATAAGTGAAATTTGGGATCAAACAATAATTGGAGATGGAGCTCCAGAGAAGGGAGCACCCTTTGGGCGTGTCTACACAAGGGAAGAAATAGATAAAGCTATAGAAGCAAAACGCAGAGGTAAAGATCCGTATAAAATTGTGCCAAGCATGGATATAAATGGACATGGAACCCATATGGCTGGAATCATAGGTGGTGCAGGAAAGAATCCAGAGGTTGAAGGCATGGCACCTAACTGTGAATTTGTCATTGTAAAGATGGTAGAGTCTATATCATATAAAGAGTTTGTTGGATTTGGAGAATATAGAGCTGTATATGGGGATATGGCAATTTTCACAGCTATTAATTTTATGAAGGAATATTATAGGAGAGCAGGAAAGCCGTTAGTTATATTTATGCCATTAGGAACTACTAATGGAAATCATAAGGGTAAACATATGCTAAGTTCTTATATTGAATCTGCAGTGAAAAATGTTGGTATTGTTTTAGTTACAGGAACAGGTAACGAAGGTATGGAGGATGGCCATGTTTCAGGAACTTTATTCAATGGCAAAACAAATGAGATTATTAAATTAATAATAGGTAAAAAGCAGAAGGTATTCTATGTGGGGATATGGATTGATTTACCTAATATTGTAGATTTAAATCTAATTTCACCTACAGGTCAAAGTACAGGTGTAATACGAGCAGTATTAAATCAAGGAGAGCACTATTCCTTTATAATTGAAAATACTGGTGTACATGTTTATTTTGATTTACCTGAAAAGTTCAGTGGTGATCAATTAATTAGAATATACTTTTATGATGTAGAGCCTGGTGATTGGAAGATAGAACTGAAGGTGCAAAAGGGGAATAATGTTAAGTATAATGCATGGATGTGGCAGAGGGAGTTTGTTGGTCCAGGTACGAGATTTGCTCCTAGTGATCCATATGGAACTATAACCATACCGGCAGAATCGGACTATACTATTAGTGTTGCTGCCTATAATCAAAATAATGGAGGAACAGTTTTATATTCTGGAGTAGCACTTTTAGGTTATAATTTTGAAAGAATAGATTTTGCAGCCGGTGGGGTAAATACAATGACTGTTGGCATAGATAATTCAATAGCAATAGTTAATGGCACAAGCTTAGCTGCTGCCATAGGAGCAGGTATATGTGTTCTTCTTTTTGAATGGGGAATTGTAAAAGGAAATTATCCTTATATGTATACTCAGAGTATTAAAACCTTTCTAAGGCGTGGAACTATTCAAAGAAGAGGGGAAGTTTATCCCAATCAACAGCTTGGCTTTGGAATAATTAATCTGTATAAGATTTTTGAGTCAATGACCTAATGGGATAAAAGCAGTTAAGATAGATTAAACTGGTTTAAAGCATAGATAAATGAAAGTTATAAGTATTTAGGGACTCACTTAAGTGGGTTCCTTTAAATTTTTAACTAATAGAGGAATTTGTATATTATATGTAAAAGTGTCATAGAATATTAAGATGAAGGTTTTAGGTTCTAAAAATAAAGACAGGGGTGAGTCGATTGTTTAAACGTGAAGAAGAAAATAATACTAGTTCGGCACCACTTATTGCTATGGGTGCCATTGTTGGAGCTGCTGCTTTGTACAGTGTGTATAAAATGAATAAAAAGGATTACCGCTGTGGAAAATTTGTTGGAGAGCCACAGGTAAGTCGTAAAAAGGGTCAGTTTTATTTTGTTGGTGGAGGCCTTGGCTCCATGGCTGGAGCAGCTTACTTAATAAGGGACTGTCATGTTAAAGGAGAAAATATTCATATTATAGAAGGGCTTAAGATTCTTGGAGGCAGTAATGATGGAGCTGGAAATCCAGCTAAGGGTTTTGTGTGCAGAGGTGGAAGAATGCTCAACGAGGAGACATATGAAAACTTCTGGGAGCTTTTTTCTGATATTCCTTCCATTGATATGCCAGGTTGGAGTGTTACACAGGAAATTTTGAATTTTGATCATTTGCATCCAACCCATGCACAAGCAAGATTAATAGATAAGAAAGGTGTTATTCAGGATGTTTATTCTATGGGCTTCTCCATGAAGGATAGGCTTGCCCTTGGTGAGCTTATGATGACTGATGAGAACTGTCTTGATGATTTAACCATTGAAGACTGGTTTGCTACAACACCACATTTCTTTAAAACAAACTTTTGGTACATGTGGCAGACTACCTTTGCCTTCCAAAAGTGGTCTTCCTTATTTGAATTTAAGCGTTACATGGAGCGTATGATTCTTGAGTTTTCAAGGATTGAAACTCTTGAGGGAGTAACACGTACGCCATATAATCAATATGATTCAGTTATCCTTCCACTTAAGAAATACTTGAAGGATAATGGAGTTGATTTTGATATAAATGCTAGAGTAACAGATATAGATTTCAAAGATGGCTTAGGAATTACTGCTACAGCAATTCATCTTGAAGGTCCAGACGGAAGAGAGAGAATTATTGAACTTAAGGAGGGGGACGCCTGCTTTATGACTAATGGCTGCATGACAGATAATGCAACCCTTGGTGATTTTAATACTGCACCAAAGTATAAACCAGAGAATCCTATGTCAGGAGACCTTTGGAGAAGAGTTGCAGCGAAAAAGCCTGGCCTTGGAAACCCAGAGCCTTTCTTTGGGAATCCGCAGCAGACCAATTGGGAAAGCTTCACTGTAACCTGCCGAGGTAATATGCTACTTAAAATGATTGAGCAGTTTTCAGGCAATGTTCCAGGAAGTGGAGCTCTAATGACTTTTAAGGATTCCAGCTGGCTAATGAGCATCGTTGTTGCTGCACAGCCACACTTTAGAAATCAACCAATGGATGAAACAATTTTCTGGGGTTATGGTTTGTACACTGATAATATTGGAGATTATGTTAAGAAACCAATGAGGGAGTGTACTGGTGAAGAAATTTTAATTGAACTTTTACATCATCTTCACTTTGAACATAGCCAGGAGGAAATCTTGGATACAATAGTAAATGTGATTCCTTGTATGATGCCTTATATAGATTCTCAGTTTCAGCCACGAAAAAAAGCTGATAGGCCACAGGTGGTGCCAGAGGGCTCAACTAACTTTGCAATGATAAGTCAGTTCGTTGAGATTCCAGAGGATATGGTATTTACAGAAGAATATTCTGTACGTGCTGCAAGGATTGCGGTTTATAAACTTCTTGGAGTGAAAAATAAAAAAGTTTCTCCTGTTACTCAATATAAAAAAGATCCAGGGGTGCTTTTGAAAGCTTTAAAAACCTCCTTTAGATAGTTGCTAATTAGTAAAAATGTTCTTTGGGAGTTGAAGATAAAGCCTATCTTCACTTGAAAATAAGATTTTGAAAATTATATCAAAAAATATCATAAATAAAAGAAAAAAGACCACAGGGGCGTGGTCTTTTTCCTTTGAGTATTAATCAACTTTTATTCGTATATCACCTTTTGGGCAAAGGTATTTAAGCATTGGGGTTTGTGGGGAGCCTAAATACCTTATTTAAGATATATTTTATTGAATAAAAGGGGATATAAATATTATACGTTATTGGTAAATAAAAGTTTAGTATTTTAAGAAAATTTAAGAAATAGTTATAAAGAAAATTTAAATAAGCCCTATTGACATTAAGAAATCTTTTGCTACATCTTCAGGTTTCTCCTGAAGCTCATCCACACGGTAGTTAAGCTCCATCATTATTTCATTTGTAAGATGTGTGCCAAGGTCTTCTACTAAAGGTTTGATTTCAGGATACTTTTCAAGAGTTTCAGAGCGGATTATTGGGATTGCGTAGTATGGAGGGAAGAAGTTTTTATCATCCTCAAGAACTACTAAATTAAGTTTTTTTAGTAAACCGTCTGTTGAAAAGGCATCTGTAACCTCAGTTTCATTGTTAACTAAAGCTGTGTATTTAGGAGAACCATCAATTCCTATGGATTTTTTAAATTTAAATCCGTAGATCTTTTCTATGCCAGGAAGTCCATCGCCACGATTTAAAAACTCAAGGCTTGTTCCAGCAGTTAACTGGCTTCCAACTTTAGCTAAGTCACTGATAGTTTTAAGATTATATTTTTCGGCTGTTTCCTGGGTAACAGCTAATGCATAAGTATTATTAAAGCCCATTTGATTTAAAACCTCTATGTCAAATTGATCCTTAAAATCTTTTTTAACGGTTTCGTAAACCTGATTCATATCTGAAATTGGAGGATACTTTAAGGTATCTCCATAGGCTGTTCCACTATATTCAATATACATATCAATATCTCCAGAGTTTAAAGCTGTGAAGCATATTTGCGTTCCACCAAGGTCAAGGTTTCTTTTAACCTCAATATCGGTTTTAGCTTCAATTAATTCAGCCACCATGCTAGCGACGATGCTTTGTTCTGTGTAATCCTTTGAACCAATGGAAATTGATTTATCAGCTGTTTTCATATTTCCAAAGGCTGTGGTAGTCATAAGACAAACTACAGCAAGGGTTGAAGCACCAACCACAAGCTTTTGTCTTTTCCTGGATTTAAGAAGAGATTCCTTAGAAAGATTATTTACTTTCTGTAGGCTTATTGGGGTAACTAGCTTTTCAATGTTTGCAACTACATAGTCAACGGTTAAAGCTAAAAGACATGCTGGAATGGCTCCTGCTAGAATCTGATATGGGTTCATGGTTCTGATACCAGAGAAAACTAAAAAGCCTAGCCCGCCAGCACCAATGAAGGCAGCAATGGTCATAAGTCCAACGGCAGTTACTGAGGAAATTCTCACACCAGCCATGATAACCGGTAAAGCAAGGGGTATCTGTACCTTGGTTAAAATCTGGAACTTGGTAAGACCAATTCCCTTAGCTGCTTCAATGGTCTGTGGATTTATATTACTGATCCCAGTATAGGTATTTTTTATGATTGGCAGTAAACTGTACAGGATAACTGCAGCTACTGCAGGAACTGTCCCAATTCCTAAGAGTGGAATGGCAAAACCAAGGAGTGCCATGCTTGGGATAGCTTGTATAACATTGGCTGTGTTAAGGATAGGCTTGTGAAGCTTTTTAACATAGCACACAAGAATTCCAAGGGGTACACCAATTAAAATTGCACAGCCCACGGATAAAAAGGTAAGCTGTAAATGCTCTAATAAAAGAGTTAAAATCTGATTCCAATTGGTCATTATATATTCAGCAAATTTCATTAAAGATTCAATAAAATTCATTTAGGACACCTCACTTTCAAGATACTGTTGGCTTAAGGTTGTAATAAGACTACTCTTGGTGATAAGTCCAAGAAGAATACCCTTGTTATTTAGTACAGGAATGTCTGAAACATTGTGGGAATCAACCGTCTTAAGAACCTGAATAATGTTGTCATCATTACTAACAGAAGGGAATCTGGTTCGCATAACAGTATTGACAGGCTTAGATTTATCAGCAACACCTTGAATTTCTTTAGCGGTGATAATACCTTCTAGGAAACGGGTTTTTGTATCTATAACCATAAGGCTGTCAACCTTGGAATGTCTCATGGTTTCAATGCACTTAAAGAGCTCCATGTTTCTGTGACAGGTAACAGGATTTTCAATCATAATATCCTCAGATTTAATGAATTCAGGAGATGTCCAGATTCTATTTTTACCAACGAACTCTGCAACAAAGCTATTGATTGGATATTTTAAAATGTTCTCTGGAGTGTCATATTGAACGATGTTACCTCCATCCATGATGCAGATCATATCAGCGATTTTTATGGCTTCACTCATATCATGGGTAACAAAGACAATGGTCTTTTTAAGCTTGCTTTGAAGATTTAACAGCTCGTCCTGAAGACCGGTACGGGTGATGGGGTCAAGAGCTGAAAAAGGCTCATCCATTAAAATAATCTTTGGATCTGTGGCAAAGGCGCGGGCAACCCCGACTCGCTGCTGCTGACCACCGCTTAGCTCTGTAGGATATCTATCAAGGTAATCCTCAGGATTCAGGCCAACCATGTCCATTAGTTCTAAGGTGCGGGCCTTAATTTTTTCAGAGTCCTGCTTTTGAACCTTTGGAATAAGCTCAATGTTTTCTTTTATAGTCATATGTGGGAAAAGTCCAGTCTGCTGGATAACATATCCCATATTTCTACGAAGCTCAATAACGTCTTTTGTGGCAATATCTTCACCGTCAATATAGATGTGACCTGTGGTTGGCTTAATAAGTCTGTTAATCATCTTTAAGGTGGTGGTTTTACCGCAACCGCTGGCACCGATAAAAGCAACCAGCTTTCCTTCCTCAATTTCAAAGGAAAGGTTTTTTATAACTGAAGTATCTTTAAATTTTTTTGTAATGTTTTCGAACTTTATCATAATATTACCTCCTGTTTAATTTTGAATGTCGCATATTTTAATTTAGAATGTCGAATGTTTCAAATTAAAATATCGAATATTTTAGTTTAGAATGATAGATGTTTCTCATCACTGCGTTTGGAGAAACTTCATATTGGTTTAGAGTAGTAAATTTATTGGAGCTTATGCTATTTTTGTATTGCTCAAAATAGCTAGGCTTTAATTTAGAATGCCGAGTGGTTTAATTTAGAATGCCGAATGGTTTAATTTAGAATGCTGAATGTTTTAATTTAGGATGTTGAATGTAGAATTTAGAATTAAAGATGTGTCTCCTAAATGTGTTCGAAGAAACTTTATTTCAAGTTTAGATTTAGCAAATTAAATAGATTCGAAAAATTAAATATGACTAAAAGTTAAACATAGCTGAAAATCAAACATAGCTGAAATTTAAGTAGATTTGATGATGGTCTATGATGTAATAAAATAGCTGCAATCTGAATTAAAAATTGGTGATGCTGCGTTATTTCGACAAAGTGACAACTTAAGTTTAAGAATAAGTTGTTACTATAGTATAACACTAAAGTCTAGATTTGGAAAGCTAAAAAATTCAGAAAAGTTAAGTTGAGAAGGAATACAACATATGGAAATGCTTATAAATCAATGTTTAAGGTGGGGTTTATTATTTTCATAATATATTTTATACTGTTTAAGAATGAACAGTAGATGGAGGTGCCAACAATGGATAAATTACGTAAGTATGTTCAAGCTCACAAGGGAGTAGCCTTGGCAATTATAATAGGTTATATAGTCTTTTTTGGAGCTTGTGTTTTTCCTTTTTCAAATGAATTATTTCCTTTTGAAGTACAGAAGGGATTTATGGTTATATTCGTATATGGAATGATAGGATATCTTTTTTCAACAGTTTTAAAAGATGGACAATCTATTAAAGTGTTAGGATTAACAGCATTATTCACAGTAATCGGAATGGGGTGTAGATATTTATTAGAGTATGGTGAAGTTTCAAACACCATGAATTTTACGCCTTTAAACATAGCTTTATTTATAGTTATAATTCCGTTATATACAGTGTTAGTATATTGGTTTATGGATAAGGTAATAAAAAAGTAAAGTAGAAAAATAAAGCAGAAAAACCTGTAGAAATTAAATCATTATTTCTATAGGTTTTTAATTTATAATTATTAATTTTTACGTTGGATACATAAAGTTCTTCACTCTTTCAGGGCAGTCTTCGTCACCTAGGAAATAGATAATATCATCTTCCTTGAAGGTTGCATAAGGTCCTGGAGAGATTAGAAGTTCACCTGCTCTTTTGATGCCGATGATGGTTGCTGAGGTGTGATGCCAGAAGTTTACCTCTGCAATGGATTTTGAAAGATAAGGTGTACTTTGTGTGATTTCTATTTCAAAGGGTACAAAGGGATTTAGGGAACGAAATCTATCAGTTTTATCAATTAGATCTGATAAACAGCTATAAAAGTATTCAAGCTCCTGTTTTTGCCTTTCTACACTATCAATTATGTTTTTTCTTAGATTATTAACGCTTTGAATATCTGTGTACTGCTTTATGAATTTTAAGGCGTTTTCAACGGAAGTTATGATTACTCCACTGCCTGGATTTGAGGATACAATCTGCAAATCGGATAAAACGCAGATGGCACGCCTTGCTGTTTCAGAGGATACTCCGTATTGGCTTGCGAGGGAAGAACGGGCATAAATTTTGTCTCCTACCTGATACTTACCTTCTGCAATTTTAGAGGCAATGTCTGCAGCAATTTGCTGATATTTTGGTCCGTTTACTCTTAGCTTGTTCTCCATTTTATTACTCCTAAATTAAAAAATATTTAAGTTTGTATTAATTTATTATAATTTTTGCCGATAATAATAATATAATTAACAACTTTATTATATCACAAGTCTTTATTAGGTTTTACTCAAGAGGTAAAAGTTAATACTCAAAAGAATGTTGTGGAAAGCTAAATATAAGTTATTAATTATAGTTAAAAATAACCCTGAATATTATGTAAAAAGATGCCAGCTCCTTCTTTGAAGCTGACATCTTTTTTAGGATGGAATCAAGTTTAAGAAGGGGAATATGTTAACTTATGGGGAGGGACAGAGATGTAAAATAAATGAAAGGAATTGTGATGAGAATTTGTATTGTATTAAAAAAAAGTGTAAAATAAAAATGAATTATGTCAGAAGTTATAAAGGGTTGAAATAAGGAGAGTTTTATGTATACGGTTTTGAGAAAAGAGGAAAAATATTTAGTTGATTTAACTGAAGCTGCACATTTTAGCAAGATGTTTAATCAAGTTTTAGAAAAAGATAACTTTTCTAAAAATGGAAGTTATACTGTGCGTTCCTTATACTTTGATACAGTAGATGATATAGATTTTTTTGATAAAATCAATGAACAGGAACTTAGAAGAAAAATTCGTTTGCGTATTTATAGTCCTAAGGATAAAACAGCTAAGCTTGAATTAAAGCAAAAGCAGAATGTTTATCAAAAAAAGAGGTCAATGACTATTTCAAGGGAAGATGCAATGGAGCTGATTAATGGAAATGTATCGGTTTTATTGAAATATGGAAATGATTTTGCAGATGAAATGTATAGCATTATGTCTATGAATTGCTATAGACCTAAAACAATCGTTGAGTATCAGCGAAGCGCATTTATGGCAAAGGAGAACAATATAAGAATTACTTTCGATAGTAATATTCAGGCTACTGAAAGTAGTTTCGATTTGTTTGATGAAAATCTATTACTATACAATGTTTTAGATTTAAATAGCACCATAATTGAGGTTAAGTATGACAAGTTTATGCTTGGATATATTTCTGAAATTATTAGCTGTATCAATCGTAGAAGTGTGTCATCAAGCAAGTATTGTTTAGCTAGGTCAATTGGATATCCATTATATTTATAAGTTTATTATACAAGGAGGACTTTATGAACAAGTATTTATATGATGTAATTAATAGCTCTGGAAATTTAAGCGTAGAAGATATTGCTTTGCGCATAGGGTTTTCAGTAGTGATGGGAATGATAATTTTTTTATCTTATAGGCTAACTCATAAAGGGACAATCTATAGTCATAAATTTAATATTACATTAGTAACTCTTACAATTTTAACTACAACGGTTATGACGGTTATAGGAAATAACGTTGCGCTATCCCTTGGTATGGTGGGTGCGTTATCAATCATACGTTTCCGTACCTCAATTAAAGATAGCAGAGACACGATTTATATATTTTGGACAATCATTGTAGGGATTTGCTCTGGAGTAGGAGATTATGCAGTGGCATCAATAGGAAGTGGGGCTGTATTCTTAGTATTACTGGCATTTGGATGTGTAATAAATAATAATCGTATTTTATTGATTGTAAAGGGTTCACGCTTCTTAGAACAAGATATTAGAAAGGCCATTTTTGAATATTTTCCTAAGGCACCAACTTTAAAGGTTCAAAACAGTACATATGAAAAGACTGAACTAATTTATGAAATAAATAAAAAGATACTAGATAATGCCCAAAAGAGAGAGAATCAGGCTGCAATAGCTGCGGAACGTCCAAGTCGTACAATTCTTGAGATTTTATACGGCTTAGGTGATGTGGATTATGTAAATATCGTAGTTCAAAGTGACGAAATAACGTAGGTGACTTATGAAATATAAAGTCATATATATATCAGCAATTATTCTTATGATAATAACTGCTTTTGCCTTTGAAAGGGTTCCATTAAAAAGTAATCGCTATCATCAGCATAAGGAGGCAGAGGTAAAGCCAGTCTGTGATGTACATGGTGAAGAAGTGTTTTGTACTCATCTGCCACTGATGAATATTACAACGGATGCTTCAATGCCGAATCCATATATAACAGATGAAAAGGGAAATGTTTTAAAAGATAATTATGGAAGCAGTATTAAGAATGATGAAATGGTAGCTGCAAAGATAGAGTATTTTGATGCGAAGACAGAAAACAATCATTTGACAGACACTCCAGCAGTTTTGGAAAAAGCATTAATTCGTACAAGGGGTAGAAGTTCACGTGCTCATGATAAAAAAGGGTATTATATAAAGTTTAAGGAAGAAAACTTGATTGATAATAATGATATTTCTCTTTCAGGTATGACGAAGGATAGTGATTGGGTTTTACATGGACCATATCTTGATAAAACCTTAATTCGTAACTATCTGAGCTACAACCTGGCAGGGGAAATTATGGAGTATAGCCCTAATGTTCGTTTTTGTGAAGTGTTTTTAAATGGTGAATACCAGGGGGTATATGTATTAACTGAAAAAATTGGATATAACGATGAAGGTAGAATAAATCTTACAGAAACTGATCCGGATATGACTAGTACATCCTATATTCTTGCTTTAAATACAGGTAGTAAAGATGAACTTCACAAGTTAGAAACCTTTACCTATTATACGGGGAGGCATGGACGTATAAGTAAATTAAATGAACAGCTTGAAATAATATATCCTTCAACAACCTTAACAGAAGTTCAAAGGTCATATATTGAGGATGATATTTCAAAGTTTGAAAAGGCTCTGTATTCCTTTGATTCAGCTGATAAAAAATTAGGATATCCGAGCTTTATTGATGTAAAATCCTTTGTGGATTATTTTGTCATCAATGAATTTACAATGAATTCTGATGCAGCTAGATTATCCACATATTTTTACAAGGATATTAGAGGCAAAATGAAAGTTGCCGTGTGGGATTTTAACTCTGCTTTTGATAATTATACTCCATCAATGTCAGAGCCTCATACATTGATGATGGCTAACAAATTTTGGTATGAATACTTATTAAAAGATAAAAAATTTGTAGATACTGTAGTTAAAAGGTATAGGCAGCTAAGGAAAACCTTCTTAAGTGATGAATATTTACTAAATTATGTTGATGAAACCATTGCATACTTAGGACCTGCCATTGACAGGAATTATGAAATATGGGGATATACTTTTTTAGAGGAGAATGATATATTAGAACCTTCTGAGCGTAATCCTCGAAATTATGAAGAAGCAGTAAAACAATTAAAAGATATGATTGTAGAGCGTGGGGCATATTTAGATGAAAATATTGAGACATTGTATGCTTTGGCTCATAATTCAATAAATAAAAAATTTAAACATGGTACAGGGGAGTTTGAATAATGAAGAAATATTTAATATTAGTTTTTACCTGTATTATTTGCTATGTGCTGTATGACTACACAATATACTACAATGGTAATTTATATATTTCTCATGAAGGAGAAGTAGAAAGTTTCTCAAAGGCGGAAGGGGAAAATCTGTGGATAGATAAAGGTAATGGATATGAAATTTTCGACCTCCGTGGGGTAAATTTAGGACTTGGAAAACCAGGTAAATTTGCAACGGAATATGGTATATCTAAAGAGGAATATCTACGTTGGTTTCAGCAGATACAGGCAATGGGAGCCAATGTAATTCGTAACTATACCTTAGCCCATGAAGAATTCTATGAAGCTTTTTATGAGTACAATGTGAATAATGATAACCCTCTGTATCTCATTCATGGGGTATGGGTTGATGATTATATGTTAAATTCTCATAGAAGTGCTTTTGATGATGAATTTTATAAGGGTTTTTTAAATAGCTGTAAAGAGGTAGTAGATGTTATTCATGGACGATTTAAAAATTCAGGTTTACACCATATAGGGTCTCAAAAATATAATAAAGATATTTCACCTTGGGTATATGGTTATATAATTGGTGTTGAGTGGGAGAGTGACATAGTTGCATTTACAAATGAAACAGGACCGAAGCTTCCACAATATAAAGGTGAGTATATGTACACTGAAAATGCTAGAAATTTTGAGATTTTTTTATCTATGATTGGGGATGAAATGATAGGCTATGAAACAAAGAAGTATGGTACACAGCGTACGTTAGCCTTTGCAAACTGGCCAACAACTGATCCCTTTGAATATCCAGAAAAGATTTTGATAGAGGCAGACAAATATGCACAAATTGATGTTGAAAATATAAAGTCAACGGATAAATTTTTAAGTGGTGAATATGCGTCTTATCATATTTATCCTTACTATCCTGATTTTATGAGATATGTTGATCCAACTATAGAAAATACATATCTAGATTATTTGACAAAGATCAATGAGCATCATGATATACCAGTGGTAATTTCCGAATTTGGAGTTCCCTCAAGCCGTGGTATGGCAGCTCATGAAATTAATGGAGGTCTTGATAGAAATCAAGGTAGGCTTAGCGAGCAGGAGCAAGGTGAGGCAATTATATCCATGTATGAAGACATTAAAGCTTCTGGTTCTGCTGGAGGAATTGTATTCATATGGCAGGATGAATGGTTTAAAAGAACTTGGAATACCATGGAGGGCGTGGATTTAGAGAAGAGCGCATTTTGGAGTAACTATCAAACAAACGAGCAGTACTTTGGACTTCTATCCTTTGATCCAGGTAAAGAAAAGAGCATTTGTTATGTTGATGGTGATAAATCGGACTGGAAAAAGGAGGATGTGGTATTGAAGAGGGATGACTATAAGTTGTCTATGAAGTATGATGAAAAGTTCATTTATTTCTTAGTTGAAAAGGATGGCTTTAATATAAGCACCGATAAGCTTTATATTCCAATTGATACTACACCTAAAACAGGAACAACAACAATAAGCTCACCCTATGAATTGAAGACAGATAAAGGAACAGACTTTGTAATTGCAATTAATGGGGAAGAAGACAGTAAAGTTTTAGTACAAGATCGATATGATTTTATAGAAATCATGTATGGAGATTCAAAAGGAACTACAGCTTATGAGAATCCACCTAAGAAGGATTCTTCTACCTTTTCATCAATACGACTTCCGCTATATGAATTAAGTTATTTTAATGATGGTATACCAATTACTTTTAATGAATTTGATTTAGCTAACGAAAAACACACATTAAGGTTTAAAACTTATGAAACAGGAAAATTAACCTATGGTAATGCAAATCCAAGTTCAGAGGACTTTAACTCTTTAGCTGATTTCTGCGGTGGTGAAGGATTTGTGGAGATAAAGCTGCCATGGCAGCTTTTAAATTTTTCTGACCCTTCTGATATGAAGATACATGATGACTATTATGAGCGTTATGGGGTTGAATATATTAAAATCCATGAGATGAATGTTAGTGTTGGAGATGGTACAAACCTAATAGAAATGAAACCTTTTAAGCTTAAAAAGCTAGGTAGAAATCCAGAGTATCATGAAAGATTAAAAGAATCTTATTATATGCTGAAGGAATATTGGACAAGAAACTGAGTTTTCAGTAGATTAATAAGTCTTAAGGAGAAGGGGGAGTTATTATGAATGCTATTATTGAAGTTTATATCTTTGTATGTGTGATGTTATTGCTTTTTGATATTGTATTTTTAATAGTTAAGAATACCAAAAATAAAAGGTATCATCCTCAAGCTAATAAGTTTAAAGAACTTGTACAAAAGGAATTTGAAAACTATGACAAATCAAAGGGCTTAAGTAATACTTTTAAGGCACAGTTACCTAAAAAGATAAAGAAAACACGATATTTAGTTATACTACAAAACGAATTAGAAGAGGTAAAAGAAGGCAAGGAACAGCTGTCTTTGGAGCTGCGTCCATATATCTTTAATGAGCTTGAAAACTACAAAGAAAAATCAGATTATGAACAGGCTTATTACACCTATGTTGTTTCAAAATTTGATTATAGCAAACATAAAGCAGATAATTCCTTCTGCTCAAAGTTTATAACTTTTTTAGATAGTAAATCACTTTATACATTTACAAACACCATGAATGCAATTTATAGCTTTGGAGATCACAATCTTATGTGTTTAGCAATTGAAAAGATTAGTGAGAGAAATGGGTTTTATCATAAAAAGTTATTTGTTGATGGGGTATTGACATTTAATGGTGATTTTAAGCAGTTAAATAAGTTGATTGAGGAGAAGTTTTATAAGTACTCTCCAATGGTTCAAGAAAGCTTACTGGATTATTTTAGATTGAAAAATGCTAATGCTTCAGAGCTATGTATAGATATTTTGAGAAATAAGAATGTGGGTTCACAAGTTTTATATTCTGCTATGAGATATTTTGCAAAATATCCAGATGCAAAATCAAAGCAAGAGTTTTTGGAGATTTTACAAAATGACAATGCGCTGTGGGTTGAACAAATGCTTGCCATACAGGGATTAAAACACTATAATGATGCTTCACTAAAAACTTTAATTGGAAGAAAAATTACTAGTCCAAACTGGTATGTGAGATTAAATGCAGTTGCTTATCTCCATGAGCACAATATGAGTAAAGAGGATATTTTTGGAATTTTATCAATAAAGGATAAGTATGCAAATGAAGCTTTGCTATACCAATATAAAGATGATGAAGAAATATCAAAATATATCACGGATGTAGTACAAAGATTTAAGGATGAGGAACTTGAAAGCAAGGATAACAAGCAAATCAAAAATAAAGAGTATGAAGGTGATTTTGTATCAGTTTAGTGCATAAGGGGGAAAACTATGTTTAGCTTTTTACAAGAAATTTTTACTCTTGAAACGGTAAAGACAATTTTAACCTATGTTGAAATATTTTTTGTTATCTATCTTTTAGGATATTCAACATTTTTGTTTGTATCGGTTGTTTCAGGAGGAAATGAGTTATTTGAAAGTATAAAAAAGAAGAAATTGAGAAATGAAATTAATCATGACTATTATGTACCAATAAGTGTCATTGTTCCCGCATATAATGAGGAGTTAACTATTGCAGAAACAGTTAAATCACTTCTAAATCTAGATTATAAGATATATGAAATTATTGTTGTTAATGATGGTTCAAAGGACGAAACTTTAGATAGGGTTATAAAAACTTTTAATCTTCATGAAGTTAAAAGGCCAATAAGAAGACAGCTTCAGTGTGAAGAGATAACTGCAATTTACGAAAGTGAGGCAGGAAGTAAAGTGCCAATTACACTTATAAATAAGGTTAATGGAGGAAAGGCAGACTCCATTAATATGGGGATTAATGCATCTAAGTATCCTTACTTTGTTTGTATGGATGCAGATTCTATTCTTCAGTCAGATTCTCTTACAAAAATAGCTATACCTGTTCTTGAAAACCAAAATATTATTGCTGTAGGAAGTATGATTAGAATTTCCAATGACAGTGTTTTTGAAAATGGGAAATTAGTTCAATCACGTCTGCCTAAGAAGCTGATTCCTGCACTACAGGTGTTAGAATATGAACGTTCATTTTTGGCTTCACGTATTTTATTAGATAAATTTAATGCAAATCTGATTATTTCAGGAGCCTTTGGTTTATTTAAAAAAGATGCCGTTATTTCAGTAGGTGGATATAAGGTAAGCTCCATGGGAGAGGATATGGAGCTCATTGTAAAGCTTCATTCTTACTATCGTTCAAATAAATTACCATATCAAATTAAGTATGCTTACGATGCAGTATGCTGGACACAAGCACCAGAAAGGCTTCGTGATTTAATAAAGCAAAGAAAGAGATGGCATATTGGACTTTTACAAAGCCTTACCCAGCATAAAAGCTTATTTACCTCAGGAAGCTATTGGTACTATTTGATTTATGAGCTGTTATCTCCATTTATAGAGTTAATTGGTATGGCAGTAATGCTTCTTGCTACTGCCTTCGGCATATTAAATATAAAGTTTATGATATTATTCTTGTTAGTATATGCTTTATTTGGTTCGATGCTTACGGTAATTTCCTTCCTAACAAGGAACTTCTTAAGTGATTCTAAAGTAAGGTTTATAGATGTTATTAAAGCATTTTTATTATGTATTCCTGAAAATATTGTATTACGTTCTATAATGTCATGGACAAGAATATTTGCTATTTTATTTTATAGAGGAAAGAAAACTAAGTGGGGATCTATTAAACGTGTAAAAATTAATTATAATGCATAAAGAAGCGAGCTGTTTGCTTAAAAATTTAAGGTTAAGATGGCTTTTATTCAGGAGTTGCTAAGCTTAAGAAGGCAGAAATACAAATTTGTATTTCTGCATTTTTATTAATTATTTTGGAATAAGTTAACTGTAAATTACTAAAAAATATGGTATACTTAAAAATTGAAGAATTAGTTAAAGCAGAATTACAAGAGGTAATATTTTGTAAAGATATTATTTGTAGAAGAAAATTATTATAGCTGCAATTAATTACTTTATTTGTAAAATGATTTGAGATATAATAGTAATAATAATTTGATAATTCTGCATTTGAAAAGGAAGGACATTAGTTAGGGAAGCTATGCTGGTGTTAAATTGGTGTTTGTTTTTAAAGCATCATTTTGAGCATTATTTTGTTAGGGTGGCGCTGGTTTTTAAGGCATCATTTTAAGCATTGCTTTTATACTCACTTAGGGGGAAAGAAGATGAAAAAAAGATTATTAATTGGATTCCTAAGCTTCATGATGATGTTTGGAATCACCACTCAGGCTTTTGCACAGGGGGGAACTTTTGAAATTAAAGAAGCGGAAATGACTCTGGATATTCCTGAGGAATTTGTAGTCTTTGAGCGTATTGTTGATGAATTCGATCCTAACTTGGAGTTGATAAACTCAACAAAAGCGCAGTTAGAGGAAGTTTTTGAGAAGGGGAATATCTATCTTAATGCAGTAATGGTACCACCAGATAATGAAATCGTGGTTACATTGACAGAGAATGCTGGAAGTCAGGATATATTTAACTTTAAGTATTTTTCAGAGAAAGAGATGGATACCTTAGGAAGTAAGCTTGTAAATGATGCACAAGAAAATAGCAATGGTGTTGACTACACAGGGTATGATACTTACAAAACTAATCAGGGATCGTTTATAGTTCTTGATTTAATTCAGAACAGCTCTGCAGGGCAGGTTTATGGAAAGCAGTACTATACAATTGTTAATGGACAGGCCATCTACATAACTCTTCACAGCTATAGTGGTGAAATTTCTGAAGATACTTCAGAGATGTTTAAGGGAATCATTGATAGTGTTAAGTTTGAGGAAATTTTAGAGAAACCATCTGAAGGATTAATGGAAAAAATCACAGGAATGATAACAATAAAAACTCTTGCAATAGCAGGAGGAGCAGTTGTAGTTATTGCAATAATCTTAATCATTGTTGGTTTAAGAAAGAGTCATGATGATGAGGATGAAGAAGCTTTCGATAAGTACGATGAAGAAGATGATGAGTACGAGTGTGAAGATGCTGAAGGAAATCATCAGGAAGATGAAGAAAAGGACTTAAAGCTTTAGGCTGGAAAAGCATTAAAGGTAAATAAGATTAAATTTTTATCTGGTTTAGTTCTATATTTAAAGCGTGCTAATACTAATATAGGGTAATGTTAATTTAATTGAGATAATAATCTAGGGAAGAACCCCTGGATTGTTTAAGCATGGGAATTTTACAAAGAATCCAATGGTAAGCATATTATATTATCAAAGAAGCTTCCTTTGTTACAAGGGAAAGGTCTAAATTAAATTTTAGAACCTATGCTGAGGGGAATATAGCTTTTTCCATTGGGGGTAAAAACCCAGTGTTTATATAGATAGAAGGCTGCAGTAAACTGCAGCCTTCTCATTTTGATTAAATTACCTTTAAGAAGGCTATGGTCATTAGGGTTACTCCGGTTATCCAGGATAGGTTGAAGTCTATTTTATGGGAGAGTACTCTTCCAAGATAAGAACCACAGACTATGGCAGCGATGGTTGAGAATAAGGACAATCCAATTATTAAAAAAGGATTTACGGAAGTAAGCCCAACTCCAAAACCAACAGCTAATCCATCTAGACTACAGGCAAGAGCGATGGCTGCAGCTTCACTGGCGTTTAGTACTCTGTCATGGGTGGTGTCAAGAACTTCAGGGCATACCCCTAGGTTAAGGTCAAACTCCAAATCAAAGATTTTAAAGTGTATTTCTTTAAAAGTTAGATTTCTCTTTTTTAAGTAACCTTTGAAAAGACTTTCAAATAAGCGTAGGATACCAAGGGTTAGTAGTAAAACAAAGCAGATTAAAAGAGTAAGGTGTGGGGTTAAAAAGGCTGAAATTGCTTTACCAGCAAAGAGGGAAACTCCGAGAACTGAGGAGCAGATTACAGCTATTATCATCATTGAGTAGTAAGGCATTTTTATTTTATTAACACCATAACCGAAGCTGGTGGCAAAAGCATCTATGGAAAGGCCTATTACTAATAATAGAGCCTGTAATATTGTCATTAACATAAGCATTACCGTCCTATAAGTTATATATATTTATATTACCATAGTATCGAAGTTGTCAAGTTTGTTGACAAATTCTCAACGAATTATTTGAGAAAACCTCAAATAAACGTTTCACATTTTATCTATTAAAAGCATATATATAATTAAGTAGAGCTAAGAAGGTGAGATTATGAAGGAGGAGGCTAGAAGTTTTGGACAGACTCTTAAGATAATGCTGCAGGGGAAAGGTTATACAATGACAAAGCTGGCGAAAGAGTGCGGCCTTGATAAAGCAACAGTGTCTAGGATTGCTAATGATAAACAACAGCCCAATATAAATCAGTTAAAGAGTTTTTCAAAGGTCCTTGGAGTACCATTGACAAAGCTGCTTAAAGCTGCAGGACATGAAATTGTTGAGGAGCCATCAACACTAAAAGAAGAAAATGCTATGTATGATTTTAGTAATGATGAGGATATCTTGAACTTTACTAATTTGATTAAAAGTGATGAATTGGTGGCAAAGGTTGAAAAGGAGTTTAACAAGTGCATTGACTATATACAAACGGATGAAGGAAAAAATGTGCTTAAGGAAAGCTTTGATAAGAAGGTTAATAATGTGGAGAGCAAGGGTAAATTTGTGGACAAAATCAATGAGCTCTATGCAATATTCTGCAAGTCACAGCTGAACTCACAAACCTATATAATTGTTGGAGCGGCTTTATTGTATTTCGTTATTACCCTGGACATAATTCCTGATTACATCTTTCCGATAGGCTTTATTGATGACATGATTGCTATTAATCTTATATATAAATATCTTGGGAAGGTTAATATGGAGGACATAAATAGTGCTTTATAAATTTAAAGCTTTAAGTTTTAGAATTTATAAATGAAAGGGGCTCACTTTTATGAGTTCCTTTTTAAAATATAGAATTACATAATGAAATAGGAAAGTGAAAAAGCAGCCTTTGAAGGCTGCTTTTTTATATGTTTATTAACTTTCTTTTATAATGTTTTTTGTAGTTGTACATGTAGTTGTCTGCTTCCCTTACAGCCGCGTAGATATCTTTTTCCTCCTTATGATTGTAGAAGAAGTAGCCATAGGAGAGAAGTTTTGACACGCCCATTTTTTTCTTTTCTGGAATGAGTTCTTCCTCGAGGGCAGTAAAGGCTGCTGCGATGGTTACTGGCAGTTTTTTATCCAGTATTACGCAAAATTCATCTCCTCCGACTCTATAGGTGTAGCCATAGGGAGCAAAGTGATTCTGCAGCAGCTCTGCAGCCTTTTGAAGAACCTCATCGCCGTAATAATGGCCAGAGTTATCATTTATTTCTTTAAAGTCATTTACATCTATATTAATGATGGTTACAGAATGCTTTTTATTAAAGTAGGTTAAATCTCTTTCATACATATGCCTGTTAAACAGGTTTGTTAGGGTGTCACGTCTTAGATTCTGATGTAGATGAGTAATGTAGTAGAACATCAAACATACAGATACTGACGACCACACCAAAATCAAATCAGCATGACGAAATTGCATACATATAGCAGTTAACATCACCACAAAATTTACAATAAAGCATATGGTATCATCAACTTGAAATCTTCTTGCTTTTGAAAATTCTAAGGCAAGAAAGCTTAAAAAATATAACAGGCTTAGTGCAAATTGCAGGATAAATAATGGACCACGAAAGTACACATTAGCTGCTGTTACTGAGAAGATTAAGCCTGTCCATAAACTTGAGATACTAAGACCTGCATTAATGATCAAAGGCAGCTTAAGAAGACTTTGATACTTCTCAAGAGAAGTGTTTATCATTGAAATAACCAGCAGATTATAGCCAATAAAAGGTGCAAGGGTAAAGGTTGTACATCTGCAAATCAGGGTTATTTGGTAAGAGGGTGTAGCACTAGCTGCATTTATGGCAATAATTATATCTAATATTGATTGTAAAGCAGTTATTCCAAGAGCAAAAAGAAAATGCCTTGATGATTTGCGTTTAAGATTTCTTTTATCGAAGCTTATAAGAAATATAATTAATATTAGAGGAATTAAGGTAAGCATATTTCCACAAACTGAACTCATATTAACAGCCCTCCTTACACGTTTGATTTTTAAAGCTTACTTAAAATATTTTACAATAAAATTACAAAAAATTCAATATTAAGTAATATAATACTTTCTGCTTTTGTTTTTTTCTTTGCAAATATACATATTATTGTCTGCTATCTTTATGGCATCATAGATATCCTTATGAAGCTTTGGATTATATTCACAAAGGCCGTAGGATAAAATCGGAGAAATACTAAGCCTGTTTTTGGTGTGTAGGAATTCTGCTTCAATGTTGTTGAAGATTTCATGGACTTTGCTTTCTTTAATATTTGAAGCAATTATTGCAAATTCATCTCCACCAATTCTATAGGTATAGCCATAGGCTTCAAAGTGTTTTCTTAAGGTTAGTGCAATGGAGCATAACATTTTGTCCCCTGTCATATGACCAAAGGTGTCATTAACCTTTTTAAACTGGTTTACATCGATAATGATTAAAGTTACACCTTCCTTATCAATAGACTTCAGAAGGAGGTTGTCATAGCATAAGCGATTGTAAGCCATGGTTAGAGGGTCACGACGCAGTTGCATGCTTTGGACGCTTATAAAGTAAAAAATAAGACAAATGGAGATTGTACCCCATATTAAAAGTAAATCAGGGAAGAAGACTTGAGCTATTATGCTGCCAAGGATTAAGCAATAGATAGCACCCTTGCAGATTAAATCCTCAAGCATATAATCTTTGATTTTAGTAAGGTCTATGTACACAAAGGCTATTATGTAAAATAAACTTACAAGAAATTGAACGTGAAAAAGTGGTCCACGGAAGTATTGATTAAGTGGAGTAACAATGAATATCCAATCAAACCAGATGCTTCCAAAACTTAAAAAGGCATTGCAAATAAGTGGTATTCTGATGATGTTTTTATATTTTTCATACTTAGTATCTTTCATAATGATAGTAAGCATTAAGTAAGCAACTAAGGGTGCAATTGCAAAGCCAAAGGCATTGGCAAAGGCTGAAATTATTGCTGCCATAAAGGTATTGGCTTTGTTTAAAATAGTAACTATCTCCAGCGAGGATTCAAGAGCAGTTGCTGAAAGAAGATAAAGAAAATTACGCTTTTCTTTGAATTGAATAGGATTTATTATAACTAAAGTTATTATCAACAATAAAGGCAATAAGGTTATTAAATTTGCTGAAATCGATGGCATGGATTCACTCCTATCTAGAAAATTAAAACTTAAAAACTTTTTCTAAAGTTTCCATAAGTGTATTATTAAAGGTTATATTTATATTAAATACTGAAATTTAAAATTTTTTATACTAATTTAACTAGCTAGAATATTTTATCATGAAACAGGGGCATGGACAATGGACTGAGGAAAAGTACAACATAGCATATCCTTAAGCCTGAGTTTTTTCAGGTTTAAGGATAAAGGTTTGAGGAAAAGAGTGTATCTCCATAATATCTTCACATTTAAAGATTATGATAAGTGTATAAAAGGAAGGGAGGTAATTATGGTGATAAAGGATGAAAGAGAAAATAAAAATGAAGGTGCAGTAATAAATGACAGTGGGGCTGTGGTATATGAAGAGCATAAAGGGCATAGCTGCTGTAGAGGAAAGGACGGACAGTTAAATATGAAAAAACATTTCCTTCATATGATATTGTGCTGTGGTATTCCAATAGTAATATTACTTATGTTACCATTTATTGCGAGGGTAAGTCCTTGGGGTGCAGGAATTTTAAGTTTAATTGCACCATTTATATGCCCGTTGATGATGGGTGGAATGGTATTTATTATGTTTAGAAACACTAAGAAGTAGTGAAGAAATATAGAAAGGTTTAGGTGAGGTGAAAGGATGAAGGAAAGGATACTGGTTGTAGATGATGAGCGTAATCTATTGATGGTGGTGAAGGATTATCTTCTCATTGAAGGCTATGAGGTCTATACGGCAGAGAATGGCAGAAGGGCACTGGAAATTTTCCAGGAAGTAAAGCCTGATTTCCTTATCTTAGATTTGATGCTGCCGGATATTTCGGGAGAAGAGGTTTGCAAGAAAATAAGAAGTGAAGGAGATACACCAATTTTGATGCTGACAGCTAAGACCAGTGAGGATGATAAGGTGGAAGGCCTTTATATTGGTGCCGATGATTATATGACAAAGCCCTTCAGTCCAAGAGAGCTTGTTGGAAGAGTTAGAGCGATATTAAGGAGAACTAAGGGCAGTGGTGTTTCAGATATATTAGAGTTTAATGAGGGTGATTTAAGTATAGATATACCAAAGCATCTTGTGAAAAAAGCAGGGGCTGAAGTAAGTTTAACTCCTAATGAGTTTAAAATTCTCCTTACTTTGGCACAAAATCCAAGGCGGGTTTTCACAAGGGCACAGCTGACAGAGCTGGCCTTTGGGTTTGACTTTGAAGGCTACGACAGAACTGTGGATACCCATATTAAGAATTTGAGGCAGAAAATTGAGGATAACTTGAAGGAGCCTAAATATGTGGTGACGGTGTATGGAGTGGGATATAAGTTTTTGAATTAGAAAAATTAAGATAAAAAGTTGAAAACTAAAAATTGAGAATGAGAAATTAAAGAGTAAAGATTAAAGAATAAAAAATAAGAAATATGAATTAAGAAATATGAATTAAAAGGTAAGAATTAAAAAATAAGAAGTAAGAAGTAAGAAGTAAGAAGTAAGAAGTAAGAATGAGGAAAGGTGATTGCTGATGAGTGAAAGACAAGGGCTTAGAGAAGAGCTGAGAAATAACTTCATATTAATTGCGGTGCTTTCAATTGTTATTGTGGCAGTAATTTCTAATTTGAGCATTAACATATTCTTCTCTAAGTACCTTAGGGAAGCCAGGGAGCGGGATGATGAAAAGGTTCTTGGGTATGTTCAGAAGGTTTATGGGGATTACGAAGGTTTAACCCCTGATGCAATTATGAGTATGGTTCATTATGCCTTTAGTGAGTCTGTGACTATAGTTTTGAAGGATGAAGCTGGAGGAGTTGTATGGAGCAGTAATTCTGGAGATATGATGCACTGTTTAGACGGAACAGTGGTGGAGGAAAGCACTCTGAAGTTTCGCAGTTACCCAGTGGACTTTATGGGTTCTGACATAGCTTCAGTGGAAGTTGGAAGGATTAAAAGTATAGTGGGTTCCGTGGAGGATAAGAGGTTTATTGGAGCTATTAATCTGGCCTTTGGCTTAGCAGTTATATTATCAGTGCTTATTGCCTTGGTGACAAGCTCTAGGGTTGCAGGGCGATTCCTTAAACCTATCTATTCCATCAGAGAGAACATTGGCCTCATTGATAAAGGAAAGTATAAGGCACTGGTACCTGTGGACACAAATACTCATGAGCTTTATGAAATGTCAAAGTCCATTGAGGAGTTATCCCTTAGACTTTATCAGCAGGAAGCCTTAAGAAAAAGGATGACAACGGATATGGCTCACGAGCTTCGAACACCGTTGGCGACACTTCAAAGTCATATTGAAGCCTTTATGGATGGAGTTTGGAAAACAGATATGGAGAAGCTGTCCATTGTTCACGGAGAAGTGCTTCATTTAACAAAGCTCATTAAGGCCCTTTCGGATTTAGCAATTATTGAAAATGATGAAATTAAGATAAATAAGAAAACCATAGATTTATCAAAGCTAATGAAGGAAATTGGAGAAAGATTTGAGCCTTTAGCAGCAGGGAAGAATATTGCAATAAAATATGAGATTGAAGATGGAATTATCATGGAGGGGGATATGGACCACCTAGAGCGAATCTTCATCAACGTATTATCCAACAGTTATAAGTACACCAATGAAGAGGGTGAGATTTTCCTTGGATTAAAAAAGGAAGGTCAGAGAGCTAAGGCTGTGATAAAAGATAATGGAATTGGAATACCAGAAGGTGATTTAAAGCTGGTGTTTGAGAGATTTTACAGAAGTGATATTTCAAGAAGCAGAGGTACTGGAGGTACTGGAATTGGACTTACCATAACAAAGACCTTGGTGGAGGCTAATGGAGGAAATATCACCATTGAAAGTCAGGTAGGACAAGGAACTTCTGTAATCTGTGAGTTTAGTGTTAATTAAGAATTTAGAATTTAGAATGGAGAATGAGAAAAGTGAAGAAGAAAAAGAAAAATATACTTCCAGTGGTGGCGGGGGCTGTGGCAGTTACAGCCCTGGTTATCACCTTTGTTAATAAGGAAAAGGCTCTGGAGGAAGAGCGATTAAGTGCTAATGAGTATTATAAAGATGTTAATGAACTTTATAAAGAAAATGAAAATAAGGATGGCTTTACTGCGGAGGTAGTTCCAGGAAGTGATGCGGGTTCTTCAAGCAAAGAGGTTGAGGGAACTTTAAATGAGGCAGGAGATTTAGTGATTAATCCTGGTGATATTGGAGAAGGAGCAACCTTCTTTCAATTAAATGTAAAGGGTACGGATATGGCAGTAATGGCAGTTAAGGCTGAAGATGGAACTATTAGAACAGCTTTTGATACCTGTCAGATTTGTAATGGAAGTCCGTATGCTTATTTTGAGCAAAAGGGAGATAAATTCCAGTGTCAAAACTGTGGTAATGTATACAGCAGGGATATGATTGAAACTGAGCGTGGAGGTTGTAACCCAGTGCCGATTATGGCAGAGGAAAAGACAGAAACAGAAAATGAAATTATTATACCAGCAAAGGTTCTTGAAGAAAACTCAGGACGCTTTAGGAATTGGAAGAAACTATAATGGCCAAGAAAACTCAATCAAATAAGGAAAATACTAATAAGCTAAAGGTGGAAAACACCGAGCAGTTTAATAAGGAAAATAAAATTAAGCTTAAGGTGAAGGGTATGACCTGCGCCCATTGTGAGCTCACCATAGAAGAAGGCCTAAGGGAATTACCGTCAGTTAAAGATGTCCAAGCCTCCTTCAGTAAGGGAACAGTGATTGTTGTATATGAGGATAAGGAGCCTTCCAAAGGTGATCTTGAAGAAACCTTGAAAGATTTAGGATATTCCCTAGAGAACAATGAGGAAAACTCAAGGGAGTTAAAGGAGAAAAGAGGAGAAGTTCTATATGTATTAATAATCATTTTGGGTGGTTATATGATTTTAAAGGAGCTGGGACTTTTAAACTTCACAGATTACTTCCCACAGGTGGAGAGCTCCATGGGTTATGGCCTCCTCTTTGTTATAGGCCTTTTAACCTCTCTTCACTGCATTGCCATGTGTGGAGGAATAAACTTGGCACAAAGCATAAACTCCATTGAAAAAAGCACCTCCTCCTTGAAGCCCAATGCCCTTTACAATTTAGGAAGGGTTATATCCTATACTATTATTGGAGGATTGGCAGGAGCTTTAGGATCAGTGGTGACGGTAGGTGGAACCTTCAGAGTCACTGTCGCTATCCTTGCAGGGGTGTTCATGGTTATCATGGGAATAAACATGACTGGAATCTTTCCAGGGCTAAGAAGGTTTAATTTAAAAATGCCAAAGTTCATAGGAAAAAGGATTAATGGAGCAAAAAGAAAAAGCACCTCCTCCTTTTACATTGGCTTATTAAATGGATTAATGCCCTGTGGTCCACTTCAAAGCATGCAGCTTTATGCTCTATCCACAGGAAGCTTTGCAGCAGGAGCATTATCTATGTTTTTATTCAGTCTTGGAACGGTACCGCTAATGTTTGGGCTTGGAACCTTAACTAGCAAGTTAAGTAAGAAATTCACGGAGAAAATCATTACAATAGGAGCAGTATTGGTGGTGGTATTAGGAATTGGAATGCTTAATAATGGCTTAGCACTATCAGGAATTGTGGTATCAAAAACCAGCAGTAATGTGGAGGCAATGAACACAGCCACAGTGGAAGGCAATTATCAAAGCATAAACACCAGCCTTGAATTCAGAGCATATCCAGTGATTAAAGTAAAGGCAGGAATTCCTGTTAAATGGACAATAACAGCAGAGGAAGGAAAACTTACAGGGTGTAACAATGAAATCATAATACCAAAGCTAGGAGTGACAAAGGAGCTGAAGGAAGGTGAAAATGTTATAGAGTTTATGCCATCAGAACCAGGTCAATATGGATATAGCTGCTGGATGGGAATGATAAGGAGCACCATTATAGTGGAATAAGATTAAAAGCAATGAAAAATAGAAGATGAAGTATTAATGAGGGAATTCCTTAGGGATTCTTATCATTTAATAATATAAATAAAAAGTAATGAGGCTCATTTAGGAGGAAGAACAATGAAAAAATACACAAAGGTTTTAACATTATTATTAGGAGTAGGAATAGGTATTGGAGCAAGCAGCTTCATGGGAAACACAAATAACACGCAAACAGCTTACGCAAACAATGGAATAGGATACACACAGTTAAGCGGAAATTATGAAGAAGGACCAGAAGATAATGATGAATACTATTATAATGAAGAGTGTTACAGAGACGGTGGCTCAAGAGGCTGTGGAAGAGGTTCTAGAGAGAGTTATAGAAATCAAAACTACAGAAACAACATGATGAATAGAAATGATGGAGACCTTTAAAAGAATAGCTATGTACAGAACCAGAAGGTAAAGCATAGGGTAGTAGTATAATAATAATCTATAAGGTGATGAAATGAGTAAAAAACTAAAGGTAGAAAAATCACTAAAATCATTTGAAAAATCTATGAAATCCATGAAAAAATCTATAAAAAATTTCTTAATGACATTGAAAAAGCAAATGAAAAAGAATTTGGTAAAAGTGGTCAATTAGATTGCTGTAAATTAAATAAATCACATAAGAAAAAATAACATATAAAGCTTAAAGTAATAAAAAAATAAGGTGAAATTAAGGTTATCTTCATAAAATCCTCACAATTGAGGAGTAATATAAGGATAAGCTTAATGAACTAAAAAACAACCCCTGTTATTAGGTGAATTAAGCTTAAAAAAGTGAAGGCTAAAACAAGAGAACAGTTAATCCTATAAAGGAAGCTGTTCTCTTTTGTTATAAAAAATAGTTTAAGATTGGAAAAGTATGGTTTTAAGTGAAAAATAAAGAATTGAAGAGAATTAGAATACAATTTATTTTTTTACTTAAACTAAAGGTATAAACTATAAGGAGGTAAAGGAAATGAAAAAGTATTTATCTGTTTTAACTATTTTAGGGCTTTCCTTAGCAATGGTAGCTTTCACAGGTTGTGGCACGGATGGTGTGGACGACTCAGCAAATACTCCATCTAAGGTTGAGGACAACACAGCAAATAAGGATACTGCAACAAAGGATACTCCAACAACAAAGGAAGAGTACGGAAAGTATATATCAGAAAGATATGATTACTACTTCAAAAATGGTACCCTTGGTGAAGAGTATAATAGGTATAACATATATAATGATGAATTTACCTATAATGGTACATATGATGAATTTGTCACTGGCTTTAATGATTTTTATGCAAAGGACAGAGCAAACCTTGAAGCTTTTAAGAAGGATATAGAAGCTAATTACAGAAAAGGTGACCCAGAGGTTGATAAATATCATAATGAAGTTATAACTTCAATCGATAAAGCTATAGCTGCAAGTGATGAATATGGCACAAGTTTTACAGAGAAAACTAAGGATTATGGAACATTAGCTAAAGATGAAGTAGTAAAAGGCTTAAGAGACCTTGGCAGAGTTCCTCATGAAGCAAGAATGGAATTTAACAAATTAGTGAATGATGCTAAGGATAGAATGGGAATTAAATAGGTAAAAGAAAGCAGCTGAACTCTTGGAGGGAGGCTGCTATTTTAATGTAAGGAATTAAAATAGAGTTTTAGACAAAATATTAATTCATAATACAATATCTTGAATAAAAATACATATAATGTTAAAATAATTCAAAAGAGAGAAATTTAATTAATATTCCAGTTAGAAATGAGGGGGGAATATGATTAGAGTATTAATTGTTGAAGACGATCCAATGGTAGCAGAATTAAACAGAGGATACATAAACAGGATGGATGGGTTTAAGGTAGTCGGAATTAAAGCTGATGGGAAGGAAGCCTTAGAATACATAAGTAAAAAACAAGTGGATTTATTGGTTTTAGATGTGAATGTACAAAAGATAAACGGTTTAGAGGTTTTAATCCAAATAAGAAAAAGCCAGAAAGACATAGATGTGATTTTTATAACTGCTTCCAGGGAAAAAGGTGTAGTTGGGAAAGCATTGAAGCTTGGAGTAATTGATTATTTGATTAAACCTTACACCTTTGAGAGACTGCAAGAAGCCTTAGAAAAATATAAAAATCAATATCTGCTTTTAAATAGTAATGCTGAAATAGGACAAGCGGAAATAGACAAATTGTTTAAACGTACAGTGTCAGTGGAAGTGCCTAAGGGAATTCATCGTAAAACTTTAGACAAGATTAATAAGTACCTAAGCACTGCCTCAAGGGAAATAAGGGTAAAGGAAATGTCAACAGCTCTAAAAATTTCAGAGGTAACAGTACGCCATTACTTAGACTACCTAACGGAAAAAGGATATCTTTATAAGGACTTAGAATACGGGTCCATGGGACGACCAACTATTTTATATGTAATGAGAGAACATTAAACTACAAAAAACATTTTAAAAACTTAAAAAAGTATTAAAAAACTTAAAAAACAACAAAATTTTTAAAGCTCTTGTTATACTTATCATAGGAAATCTGTTTGCCACTTTAGTTTCTAGTCCTATCAAAATTAATCACCTGATAGCAACCCCTGCTTCCTAGGGTGATTTAAAAGGATAACACAGTACAGAAAGTCGCAGAGGACTTGTTAACTGAACTGCTTAAGGAACAAAAGATTTTGAGAAACAAAAGATAAAAACAACAAAGAATTTTAAAGAACAAAAGATAAAAGAACAAAAGATAAGTAACACACATAAGCTTAAAAATATAAAATTATGAGATTATAACCGAGTAGAGAGCTGCTCGGTTATATTTTTTTGCATTCATTAGATTTTTCTTTAAATAACAAAAGGAATACCACTGAAATATAGTAAAATATTTACATAAAACGATATTGTTGATAGAATTAGTATGTATGGAATTGTAGAAATACACCTTATCAGGAGGAATTGTGGTGAAGGAAGAAAAAATAAAATTAGCCAGCGGGGCTGAAGATAAATTTGTAGAATTGTTTAGTGAGGTATTTGGTCCAGAGAAAACAAGTAACCTATTAATTCAATATGGAATAAATGATATATATGGAAAAAGCAGATACATAGATTTTGCAGTTCTAACGGAGAAAGAAAAAATTGCAATTGAGATAGATGGAGAAGGGGTACACGAACCTGGAAAGGTATCCCATGAAAAGTATTATGATGACCTTTTAAAGCAGAACAGTATTATATTTCAGGACTGGAAGCTTTATAGGTGGACAGATGGGCAGCTTAAAAGATTCCCAGACCTAGTTAAGGACCAGATGATGACCTTCTTAGGAGATGCCATTGAAGAAAGCATTGAGGATTACCTGCCACAGCCTAAGGGAGCTGTTTTAGAGCTTAGGGAACATCAAGAGGAGGCTTTGGAAAGCTTAAGAAGAATGAGAAGTGAAGGAGATACTATTGCACTTTTATATCATGCCACAGGAACAGGGAAAACTGTAACAGCGGTGGAGGATGCAAGAAGTATTGGAGGTAAAACTCTATTTATTGGACATACTCAGGAACTTATTGAACAGGCTAAGGGAACCTTTGAAAAGCTTTGGAGTGAGGCTACTTGTGGAGTTTACATGGGAGAAGTAAAGGAAAAGGAAGCTCAAGTTATTTGTGGCTCTGTTCAAAGTGTAAGTAGAAATATTGAGGAATTTAAGGAAGAGGAATTTGATTACATAATAATAGATGAGGCACATCATGGAGCAGCAGACAGTTATAAGAAGATATTATCTCACTTTAAGCCAAGGTTTACTCTAGGTTTAAGTGCCACACCAGAAAGAGCTGATGGAGAAGATGTTCTGGAGCTGTTTAAAAATGTGGCTCACAAGATGGACTTAGAAACAGCAGTAAAGCAGGGAATTCTGGCAGAGGTAAGATGTATAAGGGTTAAGACAAATGTAGATATATCTGACGTTAGAATTAGAGGAATAAAATATGACTCAAAAGATTTAGAAAGCAAGCTCTTTGTACCAGAGAGAAATAATCTTTTAGTAGATACCTATATCAATTATGTTAAGGGAAAAAGAACAGTGGTATTCTGTGCTTCAGTTCACAATGCAGAACAAGTGGCAGAAGCTTTCAAGGAAAAAGGAATAAAAGCAGAAGCAGTATCAGGAAGTCTTAAAAAGTCTAAGAGAGACAGAATTTTAAAGGATTATGAGGAAGGCAGAATAACTGTCCTTTGTGCCTGTGACCTATTAAATGAAGGCTGGGACAGCCCACGTACAGAAGTACTGTTTATGGCAAGACCAACCATGAGTAAAACCATATACATGCAGCAGCTGGGAAGAGGAACAAGAAAGGCAGAGGGGAAGGATTATCTTTTAGTCTTTGACTTTATAGATAACTCAACCTTATTTAATGCACCACTTTCTACCCATAGAATGTTTAATATGGAGCAGTATGTACCAGGAGCGTTAGTACTTGGCTTTGGAGACAGAAAGTTTAAGGAAGCAGACTTCTTGAGAAAAGGAGAAAAGCCAGTGGAGCTCATTGACCTTCCAGTGGACATCATGGATTTAGAGCACATCAACCTTTTCAACTGGCAAGAAGAAGCTAAGAATATGATATCTCAAATAGAATTTGTAAGAAGAGTAGACGTGCAGGCAGAAACTATAGGACGATACATTAAAGAAGGAAAAATTGTAGCAGATTTAGAAGTGCCATGTGCTAGCACAGCCTTTAAATACTTTAAGGAAGAAACAGTACTGAAATATGCGGAGGAATTTGGATGGGACATAATTGATGACTCAAACATCTGTGAAAAATTCATTGCATATGTGGAGAAAATGACCATGTCAGCCTCCTATAAACCGGTACTTTTAAAAGCCATGCTGGCTGAAGCAGACAGTAAAGGGAGAGTTTTAGTGGAGGATTTAGTAGACTTCTTCATTGATTTCTACGAAGACAGGAAAGCAAGAGGCTTTGTAGCTGAAAAGAAGAAATCACTTTACAATGATGAAGTTATAGATAGAAGAAAAGCTAAAGCAAACATCTTCTCAAATCCTTTCAAACGCTTTGAAGATATGAGGTTCATGGAAAAATGCAGGGATATTGAATATGTTCAGTTTAATAAAAAGATATGGAAAAAGCTTACCGTAGAAGAAAAGGTGAGATTGGATGGGGTTTGTGAAGAGAAGTTGAAAGGGTATTATGGGGAGGAATAAATGTGAAGCTAATTATAATATCAGTCTTAATGGGAATATTATGTATTTTGCCAATTCTACCTTTTATTTTGAATGGTAGCAGAGTAGATAGTAATTTTATATTAGTTTTATGGTTGACAGGATTTCTTAGTCCGGGGTTATACACTTTAGATAAATTATCAAGGAATAAGTAAGGCGGGATTTAAGTGAAGGTATACGATAAATTAGTAAGAGATAAAATTCCATCAATAATAGAAGCTGATGGAAAGAGCTGTGATGTTGTCATAGCTTCTAAGGAAGAAATGGGAGAATTATTAGAGAAGAAATTAATGGAAGAAGTTAATGAGTACTTAGAAGATAAGAACTTAGAGGAGCTAGCAGATGTAATGGAAGTACTGTTTGGCTTGGCTAAGCATCTGGGGTATTCAGAAGAAGAATTGTTGGAGAAGAGAAGAATGAAGTTTGAGGAAAGAGGAGGATTTAAAGAGGGGGTTGTGTTGAATGGGGTAAGGTAAGCTTATTCCATATTATAATTAGAGGATAATTATAATATGGAATTGTTTATTTTGATGAAAAATAAGGAGTATCTAGAATGTGGGCTTTGATTTCATTCTAGAGAAAGGTTAGGAATTAATTTATGGGGATTATAGTTTTATTAGTAATTATTATTGTTCTAAATAAGTATTATACCAAGAAAAAATTTGATAACTCCATGTATGGAGATGTTAGTGGAAATACTTTAAAAAATACAATTCATGATAAGGGGAATTATGGAGAGTACTTAACTTTTTTAGAACTAGAAAAACTGCAAGGTAACAATAAAATATTAAGCAATTTATATGTACCTAGGGCAGATGGTTCCACAACGGAAATTGATTTAGTTATGATTAATACAACCGGAGTTTATGTTTTTGAATCAAAGAACTATAGTGGGTGGATATTTGGAAATGAAAAAGATAGATATTGGACTCAAACTTTACAAGGGGGACAAAAGAATAAGCTTTACAATCCAATATGGCAGAATCAAGGACATATCAATGCTTTAAAAAGAGCCATAAAGGATGTGGATAATGTATGTTTTTATTCTTACATAATATTTAGTGATAGATGTCAGTTGAAGCAGATTAAAGTTACAACTCCACACATACATATTCTACACAGAAGAGAGCTTTTAAATAGGATGAAAACAGATAGTTATGCTAACTTAAATGTTTTATCAGACGAAGATATATATATAATATATTATGAACTTTTAAAGTATTGTAGAGTTAATGATACGGTTAAGGATGAACATATTGAAAGAATTAGGATGAGAAGGTAAGAGAAAATATAATAAATTAGGTCTTAGAAAAGTAAAAGTAAGGAAGTTTTAAAATGAAGGTATACGATAAACTAGTAAGAGATAAAATTCCAGCAATAATAGAAGCTAGCGGAAAGAGCTGTGAGGTGGTCATGGCTCCACAGGAAGAAATGGGAGAATTATTAGAGAAGAAATTAATGGAAGAAGTTAATGAGTATTTAGAAGATAAGAACTTAGAGGAGCTGGCAGATGTGATGGAGGTTTTGTTTGGGTTGGCTAAGCATCTGGGGTATTCAGAAGAAGAATTGTTGGAGAAGAGAAGAATGAAGTTTGAGGAAAGAGGAGGATTTAAAGAAGGGGTTGTGTTGAAGTGGGGAAGTTAGAAATAATAGTTGAAAAAAGCATTTGTGTCCATAAAAACATATTGACTTTTAAGAAAGTTCCCAATAAAACAAGATCATAAGATCGTGTTAATTATAAAGTTGAAAGATCAATGTAAGGAGGAGAAGCATGAGTGAAATTATAGTCAGTGATGTTAATATTGAGGAATTATTCGAATGTATTCATGAAGGTTCAATAGTGTTTGGACCGGATAATGAGATTCCATGTGCGGTTATACAAAAAGGTAAGGAAGTAATACGAGTAATTTCGAATAAAGGAATGTTTAAGTCATTTAAGAGAACTCAACATGGCAGAGTAAGTGTCGATGGATTACCATCCGTAGTGGGAGGACATAATATAGCACAATATATCTCAGAAGAGGACATGCCTAAATTAGAAAAAATATTCTATAAGGATGGAAATAAAGTCAAAACAGGATATAATGCAGAAGCAATAACCATAGTGTGTGCGGCTTATTTGGAGGCAGAAAGAAATGGTGTAGTAAGACCACAACAAAAAACAGCTCTTAATCAGGCAAAAATAATATTGTTAACATTATCGCGTATAGGAATAACAGCACTTATTGATGAGGCTACTGGATATCAGTATTCAAGAGAGTTTGATGCATTACAGAAGTTATTAGAGTTATATACTGTGGAGCAGCCATTACTAAGCTTACAAAAAAGGTTTCCAAGAACATATTACAAGGAACTTTATAGACTATATGGTTGGAAATTTGATCCCAACAATACTAAAAGACCACAATATGTAGGAAAGTTTACTTATGATTATATATATAAGTTATTACCAGAGCCAGTGGTGGAGCAAATAAGAGTATATAATCCTAAAGTTGAAAATAAAAATTACAGAAAGAATAAATACTATCAGTATCTTACATTGGATACTGGTATTCCCGAATTAGATAAAATAATTTCAAAGATTGTTGGAATTATGTCCGTATCAGATGATATAGAGCAATTTAAAATGTTTTATACAAAAGCATTTAATGAAGAAATAGAGTTAAGGAATTCTAGAAATAAGGAAGTTTCAACAAGTGAACAAATAAATTTCCTCGAGTAAGAAAATAATTAAAAGTTAAATTTATTTGAATTTAAGTATAGGAATAAGTCCATAATTTACCTAAGAGGTGATTTTATGGGCTTATTTTCTGAAGAAACAACTTCCATATGGAGTTTTGAAGAACGTGGTGATTGGGCTACGCATAAGGGCGATTATCCTGGAAACTGTAGTCCGAGGGTAGTGAAGAATTTAATAGTTAAATACACTAAAGAAAATGATGTAATATTAGACCAATTTTTGGGTAGTGGAACTACGGCTATAGAGGCCTTGTTACTTAATAGAAAGATAGTTGGTATTGATATTAATCACAAAGCATTAAATATAGCTAACCGAAGGCTTGAGATATTTAAAGGTAACAAAGATATTAAATTAGGGGATGCGCAAAATCTTGATATTAAAGATAAAAGTATAGATTTTATTTGTACTCATCCACCATATATGGATATCATAAAATATAGCAAAGATATAAAAGATGATTTATCTTTATTAGGTAGAAAAGGCTTTTTTATTGCTATAAATAAGGTGGCAGATGAATGTTATAGAGTTCTTAAGTCAAGTTGTAAATGTGCAATTATTATGGGTGATATAAGGCGAAGAGGTTACATTGAACCATTAGGATTTAATGTGATGAATATATTTTTATCCAGGGGATTTTTGCTTAAGGAAATTATTATTAAGGAACAACATAATTGCAAGAGTACTGAAAAGTGGAGACAGATTGCAAAAGAAAGAAACTTTTTGCTTATACAACATGAATATATTTTTGTTTTTGAGAAGAGCTATTTTAAATAGCTCTTTTTTCATGTAAAATAACGTTATGGAGGCAGAGAAGATATGAAGTTTTATTATAATAATGATAATAGTAAATTAATTAATGGGGATACATTAAGAATATTAAAAAAAATACCAGAAAAATCAGTTGATATGATATTTTCAGATCCTCCATATTTCTTAAGTAATGATGGGATTACATGCTCAAATGGAAAGATGGTTTCTGTAAATAAAGGAGAATGGGATAAATCCAGAGGATTTAAAGAAGATGTTACATTTCATAAAAAGTGGTTAAAGGCTTGTGATAGGGTATTAAAAGATGAGGGAACCATATGGATTTCAGGAACTTATCATTGTATACATCAAATAGCTTATGTTTTGTTGGAGATGGGTTACTATATAATCAATGAAGTTACATGGTATAAACCTAATGCAGCGCCAAATCTAGGGTGTAGATGTTTAACTGCAAGTCATGAGACTTTACTTTGGGCTAAGAAGTGTAAAGCTGCTAGGCATACATTTAATTATCAATTAGCTAAGGAACTTAATGAAGGTAAACAAATGAGAAGTCTTTGGCAGATTAGTACTACGCCTAAAAAGGAAAAAGAGTTTGGAAAGCATCCAACTCAAAAACCTATAAAACTTTTAGATAGAATAATAAAGATTTCTACAAATGAAGGAGATACTATATTAGATCCGTTTTGTGGTAGTTCAACAACTGGAGTTGCAGCAATAATGAATGATAGAAAATATATTGGAATAGATATTTCCAATGAGTACTTAGAGTTATCTAAGAACAGAATAATACATATTACAAAGGAGAAAGAAAATGGAGAAGGTTAATATAAGTCCGTTTTTAAAGTGGGCGGGTGGTAAAACTCAAATGTTACCACATATAAATGAAGCTTTGCCTGCAAATTTTGAAAGGTTAGATAGATATGTGGAGCCTTTTGTTGGAGCAGGCGCAGTATTCTTTAATTTTATAAGTAATGATTATTTCAAGGAGTATATTATTAATGATATAAATAGTAAGCTAATTAATTTATACGTAGTTATGAGAGATAATTGTGAAGAACTTATAGAAGAGTTAACTCAAATGAAAGAAGAGTATTTTTCTAAAGAGGAATTAGAAGGTAAAGAGGAATACTTCTATGCTCTTAGAGAAGAATTCAACTTACACGAAAGTAGTAATGTAAGAACGGCTGCAATTTTTATTTTTTTAAATAAAACATGTTTTAATGGGTTATATAGAGAAAATTCTAAAGGTAATTTTAATGTTCCGTTTGGAAAACATAAGACCCCGGGTATATTTGTTGAGGAAGATATGAGGGCTATATCTAAAGTGTTAAATACTAAAAATCAAGCAGGGGAATTTAAGGTTAAGATATTAAATAAAACTTTTGATGAGTTACTTGAGTATATAGATAAAAATACATTTGTATATTTTGATCCACCATATAGACCAGTAACAGCTGGAGGTTTTAACTCATATAACAAGAGTAGCTTTAATGATGACAGTCAAATTAGACTAAGAGACTTTTATAATGCTGCTAATGAAAAAGGAGCAACATTAATGTTGAGTAACTCAGATCCAAAAGTGTTAGATGAAAATGATAATTTCTTTGATGAATTATATAAGGATTATAATATAGCTAGAGTATTAGCAAGGAGAAACATAAATAGCAAAGGTACAGGAAGAGGAGCTATAACAGAGTTATTAATAACAAATTATTAAAAGAGAAACTAGGGGGATGGGAAAATGAAATTAGAACATGCATTAGTGAGTTTAAAAAAACTACGAGGAAAAAGATTTGAGGAAATTTTTACTGAAGAACAATTAACAGATATAATTAAAAACAAAGGTAAAAGTGGTCAAATAATTGAATTAGCAATAGGTTTATCTAATACAAATGTAACATTGGACTTTGAAGATGGAGAGTTAAAAACAAATAAGTGTGATGCTAATAGTAAACCTCTTGAGACTATGTTTATTACACAGATATCTTCAATGATAGATGAATTAATTAATGAAAACTCTTTTGAAAATAGTAAACTTTTTAAAAAGATAACAAACCTTTTATATGTGCCAATAAGTAAAGATGGACAACCTAAGGATTGGTTTATTATTGATGCAATTCATATTGATTTAAATGAGGACAAGCATTTAAAGTTAAGAGAGCAGTTAAAAGATGATTATTATTCAATTTGTAAGCAATTAAGAGAACATATTGAGACAGCTGAAGATGGATTCATACACACATCGAACGGTAAATATATCCAAATTAGAAGTAAAGATTCTAAACCATATTTTCCTATATTCTCAGATGTTTATGATAAATATGTTTCTAATAAAAACCATGCATTTTATTTTAAAAAGGAATTTATGAAATATGTAATGGAAAATAGTTAGAGGATTTAAATATTAAATAAGTTACTATATATATGCTGAAAAAATAATTGATTGTAGTACAACGAATGACATAAGTGGAAAATAACCTATAAATACTATAAAATGTATTTATAGGTTATTTTTATATTTGTGAGGGGAGAAATAAAATGATTTCATTGTTTGAATTATTGCAAGAGATAAATGAGGAGATTGGGATTAAAGAAGTTAGTAAATTAGATGAGATTAAAGTAGCTCAAGTAATGCTTTCTAAACTAAATTCTTATTTATATCAAGATAACGGAGAATACATTTCGTTATATCATGAGTATTGGGGAAGAAATCATGCGAAAATTATTGAAGGGTGTATTAATACTGATAAGGCAAAAGAAATAGCTATAAAGTTTGATGATATTTTTAAAAATAAAGATAAGTATATAGGGATAGAATTAAGTCCAATGATAGACAAAAATGGTTTAAGAAAAAATGATATAGCTAATGTGCGCTTTTTTACAGCTATACAGGATTTTAAAATTAACATATATAAAGCAGGCAGGGATCCATTTCAAGAATATCATAAAAATCCACAATGGTTTAATGCTCAAAATATTAAGGAGAATGATTCGATAGTGAATGATTTTTTAAAGTATTTAGAAGCAACGGGTTCACAAGGAGACAAGCGTGAAAAGTGGATGAAAACTGCAGCTGTTTTTTTAATTGAAAATTATAATGGTGATGCGTATAACATATATGAGCAATGTAATAATGATGTGCTTAAAGTAAGGGAAGTATTAGCTGATAATGCGGAGATAGGATACAGCAGAAAAAAAGCTGATATGCTTATTAGGGACATGTTAGATTGGGGAGTATGGGAACCAGAAAAAAATGTTGAACAGCTTAATGTTGCCAGTGATTCTAATACAATGAGAGTGGCGCTAAGAACTAGTTTATTAGAGACTAAAATTCCTTTATTAGCTAGCTATTTAGATGTTTATTGTTATCAATATGGATTGATGGATAGATTAACACAAGAGGCTTGGAGAACAGTATGGAATGAGTGGAAACAGTTACCGGATAATGCAGCTCCACCAGCACCGGCTTCTATGGATTATTTGATATATAAATCAATTGGTAAGAATAACTGTAAGAAAAATAAGACTAAATGCAGCACTTGTGTTATGAATGAAATATGTCCATTGGATAAAAGGAATCTTAACCCACCTAAGTCTATTTCAATATATGGAATGACAGGATGGGAAAGTGGGAGAACAAACAAAGGCGGAGGCGGAGGTATAATGGCTTAATTATATATAATATTTTTAATAGAATATATATGACATAAAGTAATATTTAAAGTATATAAATATTTGGCTGCTTGGGAGATACATTAATCAAACAAATAGGGTTAGGCTATAAAATAAGAACTATAGAAAAGCTTAGCGTTTATGTCGTACATAAAGTATAGGTTACATATAATATTTCCAAATGAATTACAAAGCAATTGAAATAGTGTGTTTATTTGGTAAAAATATTGATAAATACTAGTAGGTTTGTTATTATTAACCTATTATAGGGGTATAAACTTAAGTTAGCATTCCTATGATGAAGGTATAATTTAATTTTATGGAGGGAGGGAATATATTATGCCATATGGAGTATATGCAGAGTGTCCTTGTTGTGGAAAAACAGCAAAAGGAGAACAAGAAATAGAGCAGGAATTTGGTTATAGAACTATGGAAAAAGGAAAAGTAATTCCTCAGTCATATTGTAGAGTGTGTAGAAGTGCACATTGTGAAGCGGGAAATCCTAAGCATTAATCTATATTGTCCTTGGCTAAGGAATAATATGTAAATAATAAATGGAGTTAAAGAGTTTTTAAAACTTTTTGGCTCTATTTTTGCTTTAATATAATTAATGAAGTCATCTAGTTAATTATTGTATAATTATATCTATAAGAATCGTTAATAAATCATTGGAGGATAGTTATGAGTAAAGCGCAGGAAATAAATAAACTTTATGATGAGTTAGTACAGAAGAATGAAGTTTGGTCAGAGGCTAAGGTAAAGGAGTATTATACAAACTTTAAAGATAAGTTTTCTGTTGACAAGCTTAAGGCTTTATCGGGGAAAGAGGTTTTAAGTACAATCTTTGAGATGTCAAATAGGGAAAGCTTAGTTTATTGGCTTGAGTTTAAGAAAGACGAAGAGTTTGAGCAAAGAGTTTTTGGAAGTATTGCAGGTGGAAGCTCTTATAAGTATGGTCTTTTTTATAAAGCTAATGAAGGGTGGGTTCATGGAACCTCACCAAAGAGCGGAGTTAATGTTACAGAGGAAGAGGCTGTTGATATTGCTATTCAGAAGAGGGACTTGCTAGTAAAAGGGGCAGAGATTATAGCTGCTGTTAATGAAGAGCGTGATGAAAGCTATAATGAGCTGCAGAGAAGATTGGAGGAAGAGTGTGAGATAGCAAATCAAGCATGGGTACATAAGTATTATCATATGATATTCCCAGATAAGCTTGATACCTTTCATAAGCTGGAATTTCATAAGTACTATATCGCTAAGTTTTTAGAGGGTGATGAAGAGGCTAAGGTGGAGGAAAAGATGTATTCCATGGCTGCGCCTATAATTAGATTTGCTAAGAAAACTAAGGTTTCAGTGGCTAATTGTTTACAGCTTTCTTATAGAGCATTTGGTAGTATTCAAAACTATTGGGAGATTGATGGTGATCTTATTGAAAACTACAAAGAAAGCTACTTAGCTAATGGTATATTTGGTTTGGCTGATGTTAATAAGGGCTTATCAAGCTATAAGGGTGAGAAGTTTGGTCAATTTAAAGGTCATTTAGAAGCTTTGGATGAAACTATAGATGTTTATAGGGGTAGGGATTTATATGAATTAATGCACTCTATTAAGATAAATGACACCTTAATTATATGTGAAAATCAAGTGCCTGCTTATATTGGTAAGGTTGCTGGAGAATATGAATATGAAGTGGATGACCTTGTTAATCATAGAAGAAAGGTTATATGGACAAAGGTTGCTAAAGGGGATAAGAAGATTATAAGTAAGAATTCTCATAGAGTTATTAGCTTTATTACCGATTTACAGTCTATGATTAATATTGAAAAGCTAAGAACTGATGCTGTAGAAGTAACTGAAGCTGTTAAGACAGAGGTTAAGGAAAGTAAAATAGATGAACTTAATCCTATTCAGAAAAAGATTAAAAGTATTTTAGATAGAAAGGGTCAAGTTATTCTATTTGGACCTCCAGGTACAGGAAAAAGTTATTGGGGAGAAGGAACATGCAAGGAGCTAGCTTCTGCCAAGGTCTTTGGAAAATCTTTTAGCTATCTTACAATTGATGAAAAAAAACTTCTTGAAGGAACAGGAGATACTTTAGGGATTGTTAACATGTGCTGTTTTCATCCAACTTATGGCTATGAGGATTTTATTGAAGGAATAAAACCAAAGGTTGTTGAGGGAAAAACAATTTTTGAGCTTAGAGATGGTATCTTTAAAAGAGTATGCAAAGCTGCAGTTGAGAATCCTTTAAGGGATTATTATCTGATAATTGATGAGATTAACAGAGGAGATATTTCAAGAATCTTTGGAGAGCTTATTACTGTTCTTGAGAAATCTAAGAGAGCAAAGGAGATAATTCTTCCATTGTCAGGGGAGAGGTTTAAGGTTCCAAATAATTTATATATAGTTGGAACTATGAATACTACAGATAAATCCATAGCATATTTAGATATAGCGTTAAGAAGGAGATTTGGATTTGTGGAGCTTATGCCTGATGTGAATTTATTAATGGAGGCTAACATTGATGGATTAAATCTTGGGTTATGGCTTAGGGAGATAAACTCAAATATTAAGAAGTATCTTGGAGCTGATGGCAGAAACATGCAGATAGGGCATTCCTACCTTTTGGAAGGGGATAAGCCTTTAAAAACTATAGAGCAGCTTGCATGTGTGGTTAGGGAAGATATCATTCCTTTAATTGAGGAATATTGCTATGGCGATTTTACAAGTCTTGAAAATATTCTTGGTACAGGAATAGTGAGTAAGAAGAAGCAAGAGCTAGAGCTAAGTGTGTTGGAGCTTCAAGTGGATAAGTCAGATTATATCGCCGCTTTAAAGGCTGTTAATCCAGAAGTGTTTATAGGTGAAGAGGATATAGAGGAAGAAGAGGATAACAATGAATAAAAAAATTGTTATAAAGGAATGGGAAACTATAACTCTATCCTATGAAGAATTTATTATTGAGAATGAAAAAAAGTTATTGCAGGAAGTAGATGAAATCAACAATAGAGGCATCCTTGAAATTGAACTTCTTCGTAAAGAAATTCGAATAGCCTCTAATTCCTATGTGGGTGAGATTTGTGTTGGAGATTACTTAATTGTAATTGAGCCGAAGGTTAAGGCTTTAGACTTTGTTAGGATGTTTAACTACACCTATGACTTTTCTGATTTAAAGTTGTTTGCTGAAGTTAATTTGGGAAGTGATATTTGTAAAATAAAGGATATTTTCATATATAAGCTGCTTATTTTAGGAAGAGATTTAATTGCTAGACCAGCAAAGAATTATGAAAGAGTAACAGAAATTACAGGGAATTTAAAAGGCAGAATTAATTTAAGAGAGGTTGTTAATAATGGTGGAGAAATTGTACCTAATATAAGCTATACTTATTTTGAAAGAATTGAGGATACCCTTTTAAATAAGATTGTGTTTTCTATGGTTGCAAACCTTCGAAAGTATACAGATTCTAAAGAGTTAAAAAGATTATCTTCGAACTTGAAAAAGGATGGGGAACATAGCTTTAGTCTTATTAATATCAATAAACAAATTATAAAAAAGGGGTTACTTTCTCTTAATAGGTTAAATCAAAAATATGAAGAGTTTCTTAGGCTAGCCTTAATGTTTTTGGAGGGAATTTATGGTTCAGATATGGATTCAGAAGCTAGTGCTATAAATGGATTCTATATAGATATGAATAAGTTATTCCAAGACTTTATAGGAAAATATATTGTAGATAATTTAGAAGGATATACTCTTAAGCAAGAATATAGCTTAAATAATATGTTTAAATATCATGTGAACCCATTAAATAAAAGCAATGTTTATCCTAGACCAGACTTTGCCATATGTAAAGGAAGCAAGGTAGAATTCATTCTTGATGCAAAATATAGAGATTTGTGGGAGAAGCCACTTCCAAGGGAAATGTTATATCAGTTATCAATATATGCGTTAAGTGGAGTGGAAAATAAAAAAGCCAGAATTATTTATCCTAGCAGTAATAAAGAAGCTAAGCTACAGAGCATAGAAATACGAAATGTTGTAACTGGTGAGTTTAGCGGATGGGTGGAGTTACAGCCTGTGGATGTTGGGGAACTGTTGGCTGGAGTAAGAAAGAAGTTATATCTGTAAATGGAGGAATTATGAAAGAGGTTGAAATAATAAAGGACAATCTGATTAATAATGGTGGAAAGATAGAACTACCGCTTTTAAAAGGAAATAGATACTTTAATGTTGAGCTAGAAGAAGATGGAGTATATGTGGATAATTTACACAAGCAACCATTTTTACATTGGAGTGTCTTTGAGAAGACTATAGAATTATTAAAAATAGAAGGTGGAGATGCAATAAAAGGTAGCGCTATGGCAGGGAAACTAGGAGATGATAAGTTACCTATAGATTCAATTGAAGGGTATGTTGCTCAAGAAGTATATGGTAAACAGATTGGAGAATCAGTGTTTAGAAGAAGTACACCAATTGCTAATATACTTATATGGGCAGGAGTGTGTGAAGGGAGAAAAGGGGCTTTGGAACTGAAGCAAGTGTAAGGTGAATTTATATTGGGTTATGTAGCTTTAAGGATTATAGAATTAACAATTTAACAAAGGAGATAAATTATGGAGGAGAAGCAGTTAGAAAACAATACTATTGTTTTTAAATATGATAATTGTGAGTATGTGCTGAATGTAAAAATTACAATAAATATTTTAAAGTACTATTTGAATAATAAAGAAAATTACTCAAGTAAGGAAATATCAAAAGCGTGTATTATTAAAAATAATCAGGACTTTATATCCATTATAGATTTGTTGAACAAAAAACAGTTAATATTTATTCTAAATGGCTTTGCAAGACATAGTGGAGTTAGAAATAAAAAAATTAAGTCATATGATGACTTTATTAATTTTTTAGAAGATTATTTGACATATAGCAATGAAAAAGTAAAGGAAGTGTTAAAAAATTTTTCTTTAACGAATAAAAAGATGTTTCAAGAAGTATCTACGACTATAAGTAAGAGTTTACAAATTAATGTTCCAAAATTCGAAGAATTTACAAGTAGTTTTAGCGGAATTCGTAGTAATATAGAGAGGATAGCACAGCAAATTGCAGAGAGCATTGAAAATGCTATAAAAAACGTTAATATTAGAGGGCTTGACGAAGCATTTGAAGGTTGTAAACTTTTATTAATAAATTTAGGATACCCATATATTAACATAGATATTGATGAGATGGATTATATTTATGAGCATCGTGATGATGAGAATATTATGCAAATAATAGATAATATTATAATTAGTAATTATACTGATGAAATAGTAGATAAAATGCTAGTTAAATGGAAGACTGTAGATTTTATTTCACATAGGATACATATAATTGAAGAAGCAGTATTTGCTTATCATCATGAAAAATATTACTTAGCGATACCAGTGTTTTTTTCTCAAATTGAAGGGATAATAGCAGAGTTTTTTAATCATAAAAAAGCTATGGGTTTGAAGCAATATGAAAAATATATAAGTAAAATAATAAGTAGTAATCCAGAGAGTTTCCAATATAGCAATGAAATAACAAAGGCATATTTCTTCAACAATTTATTGGAACATTTTACTCATGGTGAGGATATACCTAAATTTAGTAGACATGCTATTATTCATGGTGGAGACGTGTATTATGGAACAAAGATTAATAGTATTAATATTATGATAATATTTGATACATTATTAGAATGTATGTGTAATATAAGAGTGTGTAGTAGTATGGATTAGCTGTTATGCTTGGTGTGCCATTTAAGGATTCAAGGAGTAAGTATCCCCAAAAGATACCTACTCCTTTTTTAATCCACAACTAACAAACAAATTCTATTAAATGTAAAAACTTCCAAAATACTATTGACTATTTAATGTATATAAATTACAATAATTACATAAAATATATTAGTAAGCTTATATGCTTACAAGCAAACCAAGGAAGATTTTAAAATCTTAAGAAAGGAGAATGCTGTTATGAGTGGAGGTTATTTGAATTTTGGTGACTTTATTGCTAGGAAGAGGGAACAGAAGAAAATAACATTAAGAGAGATGGCAAAGCTTTTGGAAATTACTGCTCCTTATCTTAGCGATGTGGAGAAGGATAGACGTAATCCATTTGATATGGACAAGCTTCAGAAGCTTAATAGTATCTTAGAGCTTAATGATGAGGAAATGGATTTAATGCTGGATTTGGCAGGAGAGAAAAGAAATGATATTGCACCAGACCTTCGCAGCTATATTAAACAGGACCATAATATTACTTTGGCCTTGCGAACAGCAAGGAATAAGAAGATAAGTTCAGAGACTTGGAGTGAATTTATTAAAATGCTCAATGAAGAGTAGGTATTAAGGAGGCAAAGCTTTTATGTATTTTCCTAAGTTTGTGATAAAAAACAATGGAGTTCCAATTCTCTCGAAAAAGGAATTGGAGATTATGGCGGAGAACTTTTTAAAAGATTTTAAAACGGAAACTTTAATAAAACCACAGGCTATAGATATAGACGATTTTGCTTTTAATTATCTTGGGTTAAAGCTTGATTTTCATCATTTATCCCACGATGAATCAATCCTTGGAGCAATGGTTTTTGATGATACAGTAATTCCGGTATATAATCCTGAAAGCAACAAGGCAGAATACTCAGTGATTGATAAAGAGACTGTTGTAATTGATTCAAAGCTTGCTGAGGAGCATCAGGAAAGAAGGTATAGATATACTGTTGGACATGAAGTGGGACATGCTATTTTTCATAGAAAGTATTTTAAGCATAAATCACATATAAGCTATTATGATGAGAAGAATCTTAAGCTAGTTCAAGAAGCAGAGGAGACTTTTAGCGGATATAAGTCAGTGGGGCTATGGGAGGATAAGGATTTTGTTGAGTGGCAGGCAAATTATTTTTCAGCAGCTTTATTAATGCCGAGGTCAATGATTGTAAAGGTTTTAATGGAACTCCCTTTAAAGGATAAAGATTTGAAGGAAGAGGAATATGTTTATGCGGTAACTAAAATCTTTCAAGTTTCTTGGGAAGCGGCAGCAAATAGGTTGAACTCCTTAGGAATTATAAAAAATGCAGATAGGATTAAGTCACGCAAAAGTATTTTTTTAGATTTTGCAGTAGACTTTTAATAGGAGAGTACTTAATTATAAGCACTTTTTTTATGGTTTAAATGTATATATGTAAGCTAACAAGCTTATAAGATAATGAGCGGAGAATAGAACCAGGAGGGGGAAGTATGCTAACAAAAATAGAGTGTCCAAAGGACAAGCAAAGACTTTTTGATATGTACATAAAACAAAATAACTCAGTGAGTTTAGAACCTTTATCAAAGTTAATTAATGAAATTGAAATTAAGTGTCCTAAGTGTGGAGGTATTGTTTCCATAGACTTAAGGAGTGAAAATATAAATGTTATAATGAAGACTTTAGGAAATACAGGTAAGAAGGTTAAGGAAAACAGAAGGAGATTGCATACCGAGCAACGGAGTCAATGAAGAACTACCAAATAGCCGGATGATAGCTAGTAATAGCATATCATCTGGCTTTTTATATTTTAGCTTAAATCTTCTATAGGCTTAGGTAAATAACTTCACTAAGCATGGAAAATGAAGTTTCGATAAAAAGATGGATATATAAAGGAGGAAAGGAAATGAAGGAGTTAAAGGTTGCTTTAAGAATTGCCAGAGAACTGAGTGAAATAGCAGATACCCTAAGGAAGCTGACTAAGGAAATTGAAAGTCTAGAGGAGCAGAAGGGAGAAGATAAGGAGGTTACGGAGAAGGCAGTGCATATTAGTGATAAACAAGTTTCTGAATGTAATGGTTCTGAAAAGGAGGCTTCAAAGGCGGTTGAACTTGATATTGATACTGTGAGAAATATTCTGGCTGACATCTCAAGGCGAGGGAAAAGGGATAAGGTGAGGAGGTTAATTTTGGAGTTTGGAGGTGAAAAGCTTACGGATTTAAAGCCAGAGTGCTATGAAGCGTTAGTGGAAAGAGCTAAGAGGATATGAGGCTTAGAAGAAAGTTGACAAATAAAAGGTTAAGAGAGGTTATTTTCAGTAAGGGGGAAGATGAAATGATAGGAAAAAGTACAAAGGTTATTACAGGTCTTGTGAGGTTTGCTTATGCTAATGTCCATAAGCCAGTGGCTGTCTATAATGGGGAGGAACGCTATAGTGTTACTCTTCTTATTTCTAAGGAGGATGAAGGTACTATTGATTCAGTGATTTCAGCAGTGGACGCTGCCATGGAGAAGGGCAGGGAAAAGATAGAAAAATCAAGATTTGAGGACATGAAAATGCCAGTGAGGGATGGGGACGTTGAAAGGCCAGAGGATAAGGCTTACGCAGGCTGCTATTTTATTAATGCTTATTCTAAGACGCAGCCTCAAATTGTTGATAAAGATTTGAAGCTGGTTCTAAATGAGGAGGAGTTTTACAGTGGCTGCTACGGGAGAGCAAGTATCACTTTTTATACCTTTAATCATGAGGGGAGTGCTGGAGTGGCCTGTGGACTTGGAAATCTTCAGAAGCTTAAGGATGGCGAGGTTTTAATTGGATATAGTGATCCAAGGGTAGAGTTTGGAACCTTTATTGAGGATTATTTAGAATAGATTTTTAAAGCAATTGTAGATGAAAGAAATTTTTATGAAATTCCTAAATTTATTAAGGGAGAATGAAAATGAAAAATTATAAAAAGATTAGCACCTTATCCATAGATTTAGAGACCTACTCCAGTGTTGATTTAGTAAGAAGTGGTGTGTATCCCTACACCGCTTCTTCGGATTTTGAAATACTTCTGTTTGCCTATGGTGTGGATGAGGAGCCTGTTGAGATTATAGATTTGACAAAGGGTGAAGAAATTCCCTGGGAAATTATTGAGGCTATAAGGGATAAGAAGGTTATTAAGAGAGCTTTTAATGCAGCCTTTGAAAGGGTGTGTCTTAGTACATATTTGAAGGAAGAGTTGAAGGCAGAGAGCTGGAGATGTACTGCAGTTCAGGCTGCAGCAATGGGGTATCCCTTAAGTTTAGAGGGAGCTGCAAAGGCCTTAGGACTTCAGGTTCAGAAGATGACTGAGGGAAGGGAGCTCATTAAGTTTTTTACCATGCCTTGTAAGGGGACAAAGTTTAATGGGGGAAGAACCAGAAATAGTTCTTTTGATAATGAGGAAAAGTGGAGAACTTTTAAGGAATATTGCAAGAGAGATGTGGAGGTTGAAAGAGCTGTAAATGCAAGGTTAAATGCCTTCCAGTTAAGTGAGAGAGAACAGCAGCTTTATGAATTGGACCAAAGGATAAATCAACGAGGAGTGCTGGTGGATTTAAAGGTAGTTCATCAGGCTGTAAGATGTGATGAGCTTTATGGAGCGGGACTTTTAAGGCAATGGAAGGAGCTTACTCAGGAAGTGAATCCTAAATCACCGGCACAGGTTAAGTTGTGGCTTAAGGAAAGAGGAGTTATGGTTGAAAGTTTATCCAAGAAGGTTGTGGAGGAGCTGATAACGGAAGGTACAGGTTTGAATCAGGACACTGAATTCGTTAGAGGGAGAGAAGTGCTTATTGAGAATATCTCAACTGATAGGAGGACTTTGAATATTGAGAGTGGCTCGGCAGTTCAAGCTACTTCAAAAAGGAGATGTGATGAGGTTTCAAAGCTTTTAAAACTAAGGCTTAGTCTTTCAAAGACCTCAATTAAAAAGTATGAAGCAATAAAGAGGTCGGTGTGCAGGGATAACAGAGTGAGGGGATTGTTTCAATTTTACGGAGCAAGCAGAACAGGAAGATGGTCAGGAAGGTTAGTTCAGGTTCAGAATCTTCCTCAGAATCGGGAAAAGGATATTGAACTAGCAAGAGACCTTATTAAGAAGGGAGCCTTTGAAGAAGTAGAAATGCTCTATGAAAATTCAGCAGATATTTTATCACAATTAATTAGAACGGCTTTCATTCCAAAGGAAGGACATAAGTTTATTGTGGTGGATTTTTCAGCAATAGAAGCCAGGATTCTTGCATGGCTTTCTGGGGAAGGCTGGAGGCTTAGAGTTTTCGAAAGGAGCGGAAAGATATATGAGGCTAGTGCAAGCCTTATGTTTGGAGTGCCAGAGGAAGCTATTACAAAGGGCTCAGCTTTAAGACAGAAGGGGAAGATTGCAGAGCTTGCATTAGGATACGGTGGTTCAGTAGGAGCACTTACAGCCATGGGAGCACTGGAAATGGGCTTAAAAGAAGAGGAACTTAAGCAGCTAGTAAGAACCTGGAGAAGCTCCAATCCACATATCACAAGATTTTGGTGGAGCATTGGCTTGGGCGTTATAAGAACTATAACCACTGGCAACAGTACTCAGGTTGGGAGAATTAAAATGTTTTTAACTAGGGAAAGGCTTCTTATTGAATTGCCTTCTGGAAGAAGGTTATCCTATGTGAAGCCTAAGGTTGAAACGAATAAATGGGGAAGCACTGTGGTTTCCTATGAAGGTATCACCACGGGGAAGAAATGGGGACGAATTGAAAGCTATGGACCTAAATTTGTGGAAAATATTGTTCAAGGAATAGCAAGGGACATATTAGGTGAGGCAATGCTGAGGCTGGAGGAAGCAGGATACAGAATCGTGATGCACATACACGATGAGGTGATCATTGAAGAACCACTCAAAAGTTCAACCCTTGAAAGAGTTTGTGAAATTATGAAGGAGCCTCCCCAGTGGGCAAAGGGTTTACCTCTTGAGGTGGATGGATTTCAATGTGATTTTTATAGAAAATAGGGTGAAAAAGTAAGTATAAAGGGGATAGAGAAAATGATTATTTCTACAGCAAAGTCGAGAAAGGTTAGTAAGTTAAGGGAGGAGAATTTATCCTGGAATCAGATAAAGAACAGGCTTAGTGGTACAAGGAGAACAGCTGAAACCATGGAAGAGTATTTCAGCTTTGCAAAGGAGAAGCAGGATGAAATTAAGGATGTGGGAGGCTTTGTTGCAGGAAAGCTAAGGGACGGAAGAAGAAAAAGAGGGTGTGTTGAGTATCGCTCAATGATTACTTTGGACATGGATTATGGGGATATGAATGTTTTAAGGCAGCTTAAGGAATTTTATGATTTCACCTACTGTATTTATTCAACTCATAAGCATACCAAGGAGAAACCAAGATTAAGGCTTATAATTCCTCTTTCAAGAGTGGTTTCTTGTGATGAGTATATGGCAGTTTCAAGAAAGATTGCTGAGAAAATTGGCATTGAACAGTTTGATGACACCACTTATGAGCCAGCCAGGTTAATGTATTATCCTTCTACCTCTAAAGATGGTGAGTTCGTTTTTCAGTATGAGGACCGAGAGTTTTTAAATCCTGATTTGATCCTTGAGGAGTATGATAGCTGGCAGGATTGCAATCAATGGCCAGTGTCTTCAAGGCAGAAGGCAGTTGATGAGAGGATGGTTTCAAGACAGGCTGACCCTCTTGAAAAGGAGGGCATCGTTGGTATCTTCTGCAGAACCTACTCTATTTCAGATGCTGTTGCAAGGTTTTTAAGTAATGTTTATAGTTTAAGTCTTATTGATAATCGGTTTGATTATATCCCTGCTGATTCTACTGCAGGTTTGGTGGTGTATGAAGATAAGTTTGCATATTCCCACCATGCCACGGACCCGGTGTGTGGAAGGCTCTGTAATGCCTTTGACCTGGTAAGGCTTCACAGGTTTGGAACTTTGGACGAGGGCTGTACTGATAAAACTCCGATAATAAAAAGACCTTCCTTTAAGGCCATGGAGAATCTGTGTGTTAATGATGAGAGGGTTAAGAAGAGGGTTATGGAGGAAAAAATAGGCCAGGCAGTTTTTGATTTTAAAAATGAGGATGGAGAAGCGGGAGAAGAACAGGAGGAGTTAGACAGCAGCTGGATGGATGAGCTTTACATAGATAATAAGGGAAAACTTATGGAGAAACTTAGCAATATAGTTCTCATCGCACAGAATGATAAAAATCTTAAGGGAATAGCCTACAATCAGCACCGGTATGGAATTGATGTTAAGGAGGGCTATGACCTTCCTTGGCTTCGAGTGAAAAGCGGGTGGAGTGATACAGATATTGAATCCCTGAAGGTGTATTATGATAAGATTTATAGTTTATGGTCTCCAGCAAAGATTAAGGCGGCTTATACGGCAGTAGCTTCAGAACGGGCTTATCATCCAATAAAGGATTACTTTTCTGAACTGCCTAAATGGGATGGTGTTAAGAGGGTGGATACTCTCTTGGTGGATTATCTAGGGGCAGAAGATAATATATACACCAGACAGGTTACAAGAAAGACTTTAATTGCGGCAATTGCAAGGATATACGAACCAGGAAAGAAATTTGATACTATTTTAGTTTTAAATGGACCACAAGACAAAGGAAAAAGTACTATTTTTAGAAAGCTTGGACTTAAGTGGTTTTCAGATAGTTTAACGGTGACGGATATGAGAGATAAAACAGCTGCGGAAAAGCTTCAAGGTTATTGGATTGTGGAAATGGGAGAGCTGGCAGGGCTTAGGAAGGTGGACATTGATACCATCAAAGGATTTATCACTAGGACAGATGATAAATACAGGGAAAGCTATGGGGTTTCAGTTGAGGATCATCCAAGGCAGTGCATAATTGTTGGAACTACCAATAATGAAGGGGGGTTTTTAAGAGATATCACAGGGAATAGAAGATACTGGCCAGTGAATGTTACAGGGGATACAAAGAAAAAGCCTTGGGATTTGGAAGAGGAGTGCATTGATCAGCTCTGGGCAGAAGCAAAGGTTTATTATGATGAGGGAGAGGATATCTATCTTAAGGATGAGGTGGCTGAAATGGCAACTATAGAACAGGAAAGAGCTATGGAGACTGATGATAGAGAAGGAATTATAAAAGAATATCTTGAAACTCTGCTTCCAGAAAACTGGGATAGAATGAATCTTTATGAAAGAAGAAGCTTTCTTGCAGGAGATTTTGAAAGTGTAGTTGGGACAGTCCAGAGAAGATATGTGTGTCCTATGGAAATCTGGTGTGAATGCTTTGGAAAAGATAAAGGCAGCATAAAAAAGCGAGATTCTACTGAAATAAATGCAATGATGATTAAAATTGAAGGGTGGAGAGATTATGAGGGAAATAAAAATGGCAATAGAAGATTTAAGATATATAATTCACAAAGAGCTTATGAAAGAATTTGTGATGAGGAAGAAATTTAGGTAAATATCAGATATTCATAAAGGTTAATAACAGAGAAAAGAGGGAGTGGATTTTGAGGAAAATGTGGCAAAACAATGATGAAAGCACGAAGTCCACATAATCTCCACAAAGTTTGCCACAGGGTGAAAGCCAGTGATAGTGCAGGGTTCAAGGAAAATGTGGCAAAGTTATTAAAAATTCTCTATAAAGTGTACAGAAGTGGTAGGAAGGATATTAATAGCTTTTAGCTACTATATTTTAAGAAAATAAGTAAAAAAAGCTCTTCTCCACAAAGTTTGTCACAAAATACTAATAATTTGATTTATGAGATAAAAATCTTGATAAGGCATAACAGGAGAGTGTTATAGAAGGAGATGGAAGGTTGGAAAGCAAAGAATATGTGGAATATCTTTTGAAGAATTATCACCAGATAAAAAGGGAGATTGAAGTATCAAAAGCTTTACTGAAGATAGCAATCTATGAATCTGAGGATGAAATTATAGAAGTAATGAATTTTGAAGCCTTCAAGGGAGAAAAAGTGAAACATAGTAACATTGCAGACAAAACAGCCAACATAGCCATGAGATATAAAGATAAAAAAGAAAAACAGGAATCAAATAGGGTTAAAGAGTTAAAAAAAGAAATTAGAAAAAAAGAAGTGGAATTATTAAAACTTGAAACCTCTGTAGGCGTACTTGAAACTCCTATGCAAAGAGTTATTAAGGGATTATATTTTGAGGGGAAATCAAGGGCTCAATTATGCAGGGAGCTGTATATAAGCGAAGGCACTTTGGGGAGATGGAGGAAGAAGGGCGTAGGAAAAATTGTGGCCTTGATAAGCGAATAATTGAAAATATACAGCATTCATATGGAGAGAAAGTTAAAAGGATAGTTTTTTAAGTTTAATTCAGATTAAGTTACTTTTTTATATAAATTTTAAAGAAAAATTACATTCCCCTTCCACTTATGCATATTTACTAGTGAAGGGAGTTGATGAACATGGCAGTATCAAACATTAAAAATAGTACAGCTTTAGTTTTAAGATTTGAAAAGGGGCAGAATTTAGATGGTACCCCTAAGGTTGTTAGTCAGAAGTTTTCAAAGATCAATAAGTCAGCTACTGATGAAGAGTTATTTCAGGTAGGTGCAGCAATTGGTGAGGTTTTAACTAGCTATCCAGTTGAGCTTAAAAGAGTTGATGACTTCTCATTAATAGAGGAGTAGGAGCTTCAAAGTAGTTAAGAGGGACTCTCACAGGTAAAAGAAAGAGTTTCTTTAAGGAGGTGGATTTTATGAAAAGAATTTTCACCTTTATAGATGAACTACTGAATTTATGTAACAGTCTTTTTCAGGTTTTAACTTTGATTAACAGTAGGGTAGGTCTTTCTAACAAAGGGAGAAGAACCTTCCTTTTGAGGTTTTATCATAGGTACCGTGGAAAAGACTTTGAGATAATTATAGTTGAAAAAAGGAGTGGAGATCATGGAGAGAAAACTAGTAATGAGTTTTAAGGATATAGCAGGAGCTAAGTTTAATCTTATTGTTAACTCAGTTAAAGATGAGGTAACAGCTGAGGAGATTAATGGAATAATGGATGCAGTTTTAGAAACTGGTGCCATTGTTAGCAAGAATGGGGCTTTGATTGAGAAGTTTACTGCAGTTATAGTTGACACTACTGAAACTGACTTTGATGTTCAGTAAGTGATTGAGGGAGGAGCTTAGGCTCTTCTCTTTTTTTATAGATATTCTTAGTAGAACTATAATATTAAACGTGGAGCTCCATCTAAGATTCATTTCATATGCAATGTTGGAGGATAAAGCTTAATGGTAGTAATAATGGCATTGAAGCTTAAGGCTTATATATTTAATGGTTATACAATAGAGAAGCTAGTTAATCTGAAATAAAGCGGTGGGACATTGCAAGGTTCATGAGTGTGATAAAGTAGGTAGTTGTTAATAGGAAATAAATAAAAAGTGCTGCATTTATATTAGATGCGGCACTTTTTATTTACATTTATTTTGGGAGTATATTTATACTTTATTTAAATTATAGTTTTACAGTTTTGTTTAAATTTGGAACATTTCTCTTTATTGGTGCCAGTACAAATTTTATAAAGCCATATAATATACCTATTTCTATAGGGATAGTGATGACGTTTTTAATAATTCTAGCTGAAAGTAGCGGCCAATATGGAGAGCCATAGGTCAGGTGAATCCATAATGCATTTAACAGTATATTGACTATTACTGCAATGAGCACCTTAGCTAAAATGCAATGATAAAGCTTTACTTCTTTTTTATAAAAGAACATTCCATAAATAAATCCCCCTATAAAGGCACTTAGTGTCCAACCTGGGAAAAATGGCCCAAAAGGGAAGAATAGAGCTTTAATTAAATCGCATAGTGCTGCAGTAATACCTCCTGCTATGGGACCATAGAAATAGGCAGCTGCGGCAATGGCAAGAAAGCCAAGGCCAATAGAGAATTCTGACCCTATTTTAATAGAAAGGGTTTGACTCATAACTATGTTTAAGGCCATGAGCAAAGAAAGGGTTGTTAAAGTACTTAAGGACTTTAACTCCTTTGAAGATGATGATAAGATTTCCAATTGTTTTTTCATACGAAAAAACCTCCTTTTAACTGTGCTAAAATAGCTTGTTACAATAAAAGAAGGAAACACCTTTTTTGGTTGTAACAGCGGGATGCGAAAGTAAAACCGCAAGAGAACTTTTCGCCCAGATGTCAACTCCCCGTTCATCTGATACTTAACGCTTTACTTCCTACTCTGTACATGAATTAGAATATATAAAAAATTCCAATTCATATTATATATTACATTATATCGGTGTTATGTGCAAGTAGAACCTTTGGGGTTAAGAAGTAATATTGGATAAGTTAGAGATATTATCACCATTAGTAGAAGAGGAGTATGCTTGAAACTTATGGAAACCTGTATGATCTAATTTAAACAATTTAAAACTTATAGGTTTATTTTTATGGAAAGTTTGATATAATAGTAAATAAGAAAAGCTTAGTGCGTCAACACTAAGCTATCCTGAAACGTTTATTTTGTTTTAGGGCTATTGGATAAAATTAATATGTTTAATTAAGAGTTGAAAGCACTATTCTTTGTCGGGTAGGTGCTTTTTCTCTTTGCTCTGGATTTCTACATCTAGACCGATTACTTTAACTTTAATTTTTATACAATCAAAATATATATTGTTTTTCATATGTATTTTAACAAAGATAATCACTAATACAGCTACGAATAAAAAATTTAGCATATCCAATACCACCCCCTAGCTATGATGAAATATCACCAATAGTCCAAGGGGGATAAAGCGTTCAAAACCCCCGCAGCCACCCACTGCGGATTTTTTTATTTATCAACTTGGATATTATACCAAAATTTGTTGGTGGAAAATAGAGGGATAAAATTGGTAAATTAATTGAACTACTTATTCAATAATAGGCACCGACATAAGGAGTCACCTATGGGATTAAATATCATTTAAGAACTCTGTACTGAATTTTATACAAAAGAACTGAAAAATATAAATACTCACACAATAGACATTGTTATAATATTAACAAATCATTAAGTTGGAGGGGTTACTTATGAAAAAATCGATTAAAAGAATACTTGCAATAGCTTTAGCTGCAGGAATGATGTTAAGTGCTACAGCTTGTTCTAAAGGTGATGATAAAGGAGCAGGTGAAGGCTATACAGCGGGTACATATGTAGGAAAAGCAAAGGGAAATAACGGTGAAGTAAAGGTAGAAGTTACAGTAGCTGAGGGAAAAATAAGTGAGGTTAAGGTTGTTGAGCACTCTGAAACAAAGGGTTTAGGGGATAGTGCTATGGAAACTATAGGTTCAATAATAAAGGAATCTAATAGCACCAATGTTGAGACTGTTACTGGTGCCACAGTAAGCTCAAATGCCATGATGGAGGCTGTAAAGGATGCATTAAGACAAGCTGGTGGAACGGATGCCATGTTTGAAAAACATAAAAAACAGCCTTTAGCTTCAAAGGAAATTCAAGATGAATATACTTTTGATGTAGTTGTAGTTGGAGCTGGTGGAGCTGGACTTTCAGCGGCTGTTGAGGCAGCTCAAAATGGAGCAAAGGTTGCGGTTCTTGAAAAGACAGTTTTCTCAGGGGGAAATACTTTAGTGTCTGGTGGAGGTCTTAATGTACCAGGAACTGAGCAGCAGAAGGCTCAAGGTATTGAGGATTCTGTAGAGTTATTTACAGAGGATACCTTAAAGGGTGGAGATAACGAGAATGATCCAGAGCTTGTTAAGGTTATGGCAGAAAATGCTTTAGACGCAGCTAACTGGCTTATTGATGAAATGAATGTTGAGTTAATGCCAGATAGACTTCAGCAATTTGGAGGTCACTCTGTGCCTAGAGCTATAATTCCACAAGGCAATAAGGGAACTGAGCTTATTAATAAATTAGAAGCTAAAGCTAAGGAACTTGGAGTAGAATTCTTCATGGAGACAGAAGGTAAGACCATTATAGAAGAAAATGGTGCTGCTAAGGGAATTGTTGCTGAAAGTAAAGGTAAGGAAGTAAAATTTAATGCAGATATGGGAGTTATATTAGCAACTGGAGGCTTTGGAGCTGATGTTGAGATGAGAAAGAAGTATAATGACCACTATGATGAAAAGTATAAAACAACTTGTACTAATGCAAGTACAGGAGATGGAATAAAGATGGCAGAAGCTATAGGTGCTAACCTTGTGGATATGGAATATATTCAGGTTTATCCTACTTGCAGCCCTGTTACAGGAATTATCTCTTACGTTGCTAACTCAAGATTTGATGGAGCTATCCTTGTTAATCAAGAAGGAGATAGATTTGTTGATGAAATGGGTAGAAGAGACGTTATATCAAAAGGTATTATAGAGCAGACAGATTCAGTGGCTTATTTAATTTGGGGACAAGAAGTTGAGTCAGTAGGTAACATGGTACAGGTTCACAGCAAAGAATATGAAACTATGGAGAAGGATGGAGTAATCTTTAAAGCTGATACCATAGAAGAGGCTGCAGAGCACTATGGAATAAGCCCAGAGGCTCTTAAAGCTACAGTAGAAAAATTTAATGGATTTGTTGCTGAGGGAAAAGATGGTGACTTTAACAAGGGCGGTACCCTTAGAACAATTAATGAGGGACCATTCTACATTCAAAAGGTAACACCTTCTACACATCACACTATGGGTGGTATTGATATAAATACCCAGGCAGAAGTGTTAAATAAAGAAGGTAAGGTAATAGAGAATTTATATGCTGCAGGTGAAGTGGTTGGAGATATCCATGGAACAAACCGTCTAGGTGGAAATGCAATTACTGATATAATTGTTTTTGGTAGAATTGCAGGACAGAATGTAGTAAAATAGTAATACAATTTAGAATTTATTGATAAAGTCTACTGCTAAGGCATGTAGACTTTATTTTATATTTGAAAGGACAAAGTAATGAGGAGCTTATATTCTAAAATTATTATACCTATAACTACTTTAATAAGTATTTCGCTTATCTCAATAATGATATTTTCCGTTATGAACATAAATATGTTTATATCTCCAGATATTAAGAAAACAACCATGGATTTAATTGAGTCAAAATCTAATGAAATCAGTTATTGGCTTAATATGAGAATAAGTGAAATGAAACAACTGGCAGGTGAAATAAAGGAAGACGATATAACTAAAGATAATATAGAAGAGTATATTATGAAGTTAAAAGAGTATCAGGAGTCCAATAGCGACAACTATGAATCTTTTGGATTGGTTACTACCAATGGACTTAAATATTTAACCTCAGGGGAAGTTATTGAAGTAGGAAATAGAGAATATTTCAAGAAAATAAGTGAGGGTAGTGAGGAATTTATAGTAAGTGATCCTATTATTTCTAAAGCTAATAATAAGAAAATAATTCTTATTGTAATGAAATTACAAAATAATTCAGGGCAGATTAAGGGATATTTAAGTGGAGCGGTATCCATTGATTATCTTCAACAGGTAGTTGATGGGGCTAATATTTATAACTTTCCACTTAAGCTTTATAACAGGGATACGAGGGAAATATTAGTATCAACCATAGCTACGGATATAGAGTATGAAGGGGAGAAAAAGTTCACTCACTTTGAAGCACCTATAAAAGATAGCTTAAATTGGGAGATAATGATGCTTGTACCAAATAGTTTTATTAGTAGAAAGCTTGATGTTACAGGTTATATAATACTTAGCTTTGGAATTCTAATACTTCTAACAACAATTTATATATTAAATAAATATGTAAAATCAATAGTAAGGCCAATTGAAAATTTAAAGGTTCAGATGAGTTTGGTGGAGAATGGGAAATTAAACCCCATGGAACCAGATACTAAGAGCAAAGAGCTTAACAGCTTGGGCAATAGCTATAACGCCATGATACATAATATTGAAACCTTAATAAATAAATTAGAGTACGAAGAAAGGTTAAAGAAAGAGGCGGAATACAAAGCCTTATACAGTCAGATAAAGCCACATTTTTTATATAATACCTTAGAAACCATACAAGCCATGGCCATTGAAAAGGATGATGAGGATGTTGAAACTGCTATTGGAGATTTAGCTACTTTATTCAGAATAGGCTTAAGCAGCGATAAAACCTTTATCAATATTGAAGATGAATTAAAGCATCTGGAGAGCTATGTCAATATTCAGCTTTTAAGATACAAGAGTAAATTTACTTACACCATTGATGAAGGGGAAATAAAGAGAGGCAGTAAATTTATGAAGTTTACTCTGCAGCCTTTAGTTGAAAATGCCATTTATCATGGAATAAAGCTTATGGAGAAACCTGGCTTTATATCAGTGAAGATAGATATATCAGAAGATAGGTATGTAATTAGAGTTATAAACAGCTGTGAGAATGTTGATAGAGAGAAAATAAACCAAGTAAATTACCTCTTGGAAAGTAGATTTGAGGAAGAAAATGGTGGAGACGGATATGGATTATATAATGTAAACCAAAGGTTGAAACTGAACTTTGGAAAGGAATATGGGGTTAAACTTGTGACCGGTGAAAATCAAGTTACTGCAATAGTGACACACCCAATTCTTAAGGAGGAAGATCGATGAATAATGTTTTGATTATTGATGATGAAGAATTAATAAGACAAGGGATTAAGAAGCGAATTATCAGCTATGAATTAAATATTGGAACAATATTTGAGGGAAGTAATGGAATACAGGCCTTGGAATTGTTGAAAAACAATAAAATACACATTGCACTTGTGGATATAAATATTCCCTTTATAAATGGATTAGAGTTTATAAAGGAAGGAATTAAGTTATCAAGGGATACGATTTTTATTATTATTAGTGGGTATGATAATTTTTCCTATGCTCAAAAAGCTATAGAATATGGTGTGTTTAGATATATCTTAAAGCCCATAAATAAAAACCAGCTTAAAGAAACCTTGATTGAGGCCATTAATCTTTTAGGTGAAAAAGCTGATGAAAATGAGGAGAACTTAAATCCCTTAACCAAAAGAATATTAACGGAAGTAAACAATAATTATAGCAACTGTGAGTATAGTTTATTAGACCTAGCAAAGAGTGTAGGTTTTAGTGAAAGTTATATAAGCAAAACTTTAAAGAAGGATATTGGGATGACTTTTAATGAATACTTAACTAATATTAGAATTGAAATGGCAAAGAAAATCTTAATGACAGAAGGAAAGCTTACTACAGTTAATGAAGTTGCCAAGAGGGTCGGTTACAGTAATCAGCATTACTTTAGTCAGGTTTTCAAAAAGCATATAGGATCAACCCCCTCTGAGATTATGTGAAATAGCTCGCTCTGATATACCATAAATAAAGAAAACTCTAAGCAATGGTGTGCTTAGAGTTTTTTTCATAGGCTCAACACTATAGATAAGTTGATACTATGTATTAAATATCTGCTATTTAATAAACCTCAGGCACATGTTCTCTCGGAGGCTCTGTAATTACGTAAGAAACCGGAAGTTATGCGGGTGAATATACCAAAGGTGAACTATCACTTGTAAATTTCCTTAAGAACTGAAGATTTAAGGTTAAGTAGCTGTGATAAAGGATATTACAAAGGTTTAGAGAATATTATAGGTATATAGGAATATGTATCTTACAAAATTATAAGATATTTCACTGGAGGGAAAAGTGTGAATAGAAATGAGAAGATAGCTGTGGCTCTAGGGGTTGCAGGTATGATTATTTTAAATGTATATATCAATGGTAAGTGTTAATTTAGGATTAAGTTGATGATATTTATTGGTTGGAGGTAATTTATGATTAACATAAATGGATTAAAGATAAATAGTGTAGACTATATTTTAATTGTGGATAGAGAGTTTTCAATAATATATAATACTCGATATGATAACAGATTAAATGTATCAACTGATAAATTAGATAAAAGTGAGTATATAAATAAAAACTTTTTTGAGATATACCCATCAATAGAAAAAGAAACTAGTTCTATAGTGAGATGTATGACAAGTGGAGAGATTATTGTAAAGAAGTATCAAAAGTTCGAAGATTTTAAAGGAAGAATATATTGTACCCATAATATTACCATACCTATAATTATTAAAGGGAAAATAAATGGAGTTATTGAGTTTGTTAAGGACGTTACTACAATTGATAATATAGAGAATGAGAAGGGCTCATGGACAAGTGGAGAGTTTGAAAATAGTGGTATGAATTTTAGGAACATAACTTTTGACAATATTATAACTAATAGTCAAAGTATGAGGTCAGTTATAGAACAAGCTAAAATTTTTACTAATACGCACAATCCTACCTTAGTATATGGAGAAACAGGAACAGGAAAAGAAATGTTGGTACAAGCTATGATTAGTTATAGTGGGATACCAAGGAGAAAAGTAATCATACAAAATTGTGCGGCTGTTCCAGAAAATTTAATTGAGGCTATATTATTCGGTACATCTAAGGGAGCCTATACAGGTTCTGAAAATAGGAAAGGTTTATTTGAAGTGGGTGATGGGGGAATTATATTTTTAGATGAAATTAATTCTATGCCTTATGGGGTACAAGGAAAACTACTAAGGGTACTTCAGGATGGTAGTTTTAGACCTGTTGGCTCAAATGAGGAAAAGTTCGTTAATGTTAAGGTTATTGCAGCAATGAATATAGATCCAATGATGGCTATTGAAAAGAATGAATTAAGAAGAGACTTATTTTATAGGTTTAGCAGTAGTATGATTAAGATACCATCGCTAAGAGAAAGAAAAGAAGATATACAATATTTTGTGGATTATTATATACAAGAATTCAATAAAATATATTTAAAAGATGTTAAGAGAATAAGCACTCGATTAGAAAAGATATTTATGGATTATGAGTGGGAAGGTAATGTACGAGAATTAAAACATATTATTGAGTCCATGATATGTATAACTGATGATGAAATATTAGATATACATCATTTGCCAGCATATATGTATGATAGGATTTATCAAGAAAATTCATGTGCTCCATCAAAAAAGTCAATAAAAGATAAATCCACAATAGAAGATACAGAGAATTTAAATGAAGAAGAGTATAATTTAAATAAGATTTTAAAGGCTAAGGAAAGGGAAGTAATAGAGAAGGCATTAAGAATTACAAAAGGTAATAAGACAAAAGCAGGAGAGTTATTAGGAATTCCAAGGCAAACTTTAAAGTATAAAATGGATAAGCTAGGTATAGATAGTAAAATATAGACAAAAAATTGGCGTAATCTTGAAAACGACAGTTTTTTGGCACAAAAAAAAGAGTTAACAGACAAGAAATTGTCGGTTAACTCTTTTGTATTTTAATGAAACCTTGTAATTAGGAGATTTATAAAGTGGCATGGAAATTGCTTTATATTATATACAAATAGCTGTATAGCTAAGCACTACTTATTTTATAAAATTTGTAAAGGAGAGAGGATATGAATTTAGAAGTGAGAAATATTGATATTAAGGATGCTGTTTTTGCTGATACAGAGAAGATTGAAAATGGTATCTTATATATCAATAAAAATAGTCTTATAAGTTTAGTTAAGGAAGATAAAAGGGTAAAAGATGTTGAATTTGACATTGCAAGACCAGGAGAGTCCGTTAGAATTTTACCAGTAAAAGATGTAATTGAACCAAGAGCGAAAGTGGATGATGAAATATTTCCTGGAACCTTTAAGGAATATATGCTTGAAGGCGGAAGTGGAGTTACTTATGCTTTGAAAGGTTGTGCAGTTGTTACAACAGGACCAATTGTAGGGTTTCAAGAAGGCTTAATAGATATGAGTGGTCCGGGAGCTGAATACAGTATATTTTCTAAATTAATAAATATAACAATGAGTATTACCAAAGAAGATTTTGTGGATCAGCATGAACAAGAAGAAACTATAAGATTAGCTGGATTAAAGGTTGCGGCTTATATAGGAAGTATAGGTATTGGTTATGAAGAATTTAGAAGTGAGAGCTTAGAGTGGAAAAATATAGGGGAGAAATATGCTGAATTCAAGGAACTACCTAAAGTAGTGTATGTATATAATTGCATGAGCCAAGGGCTATTGCATGATACATATTTCTATGGAAGAGATTCAAAAATAATTGTACCCACATTAGTTACACCACTTGAAGTTATTGATGGAGCCATAGTAAGTGGAAATTGTGTATCACCTGGTTCTAAAACAACTACCTATCATCATCAAAATAATGCTGTAATAAAAGAGTGTCTAGAAAAGCATGGTAAAGAGATGAATTTCATGGGAGTAATTTTAAACCCATTAATGGTTACTTTAAAAGAAAAATATAGAAATTGTATGCTAACAGTGAGATTAGCGGAGATGCTTGGAGCTGAAGGTGCAGTAATATCACAGGAGGGATTTGGAAATCCTACAACGGATTTAATGATTACTTGTGAATCCTTAGAGAAAAAAGGTGTAAAAGTAGTAATAATAACAAATGAAGATGCAGGAGTTGACGGTATGTCAGAATCCCTTCCGGATAGTGTTACTGAAGCTAATGCTATAGTTTCTACTGGAAATAGTAATGCTACCATAATGCTTCCTAAGATGGATAAAGTTATAGGTAAACTTTCAGAAATAGCAAGAGTTACAGGCGGAAATGTGGATTCAATACAGAGTGATGGAAGATTATTGGTTGAAATACATGGAATCATGGGAAGTCACAATCTTCAGGGAAATACTAAATTAAGTGCAATTACTATATAGCGAGGAGGGGAATATCTTGAAAAAGGTAATTTTTTATACTAATCAGTTTTTTGGACAAGTAGGTGGAGAAGATAAGGCATATTATGAACCAACTTTTCATGAAGGTCCAGTGGGAAATGCTAATGCTTTTGCATCAAAGTTAGAGAATGCAGAAATTGTTGGAACTATAATCTGTGGTGATAATTATTATGTAGAAAATATGGAAAAGGTTAAAGAGTTTATTAGTAGTAAGGTTAAGGAGATAAATCCAGATTTAATAATTGCAGGACCAGCTTTTAATGCAGGAAGATTTGGAATTGCTTGTGCTGATGTATGCAAGTTTATTAAAACTGAATTTAATATTGAAGCTATAACAGGCTTATACTGGGAAAACCCTGCAGTTGAGATGTATAAAAAAGATATATATATTATGGAAGTTGCAAAGTCAGCAGCTGGAATTAGAAAGGCTGTTCCATTAATGTGTGGCTTCGCCAATAAACTTTTAAATGGGGTTCAAATTGGTACACCTAAAGAAGAACAATACTATGCAAAAGGTAAAAGAGTAAATGTATTTAAAGAAAAGAATGGAGCAGAGAGAGCTATTGAGATGCTTCTAAAAAAGATGAAAAATGAACCTTATGAAACAGAACTTGAAATTTCTGCCTATGATAAGGTTGAGCCAGCAAAACCATTGAAGGATTTAAAGAGTGCTAAGATTGCATTATGCACAACTGGTGGAATTGTATTAATGGGAAACCCTGACCATATGCCAGCCGCTACAGCAAAAACTTTTAAAATGTATGATATTTCAAACATGGAGTCACTAAGACAAGGTGAGTTTGAGTCAGTTCATGCTGGTTATGATCCAGTTTATGCAAATTTAGATCCAAATAGGGTGGCACCGCTAGATATACTTAGGAAGCTAGAAAGAGAAGGGGCTATAGGAAGTGTATATGGTTACTTAACTACAACCACAGGGAATTCTACTTCGGTTTCAGATGCAACTAGAATGGGGCAGGAGATTGCAAGTAAATTTTTAGAAGATGGTGTTGATGGAGTTATATTAACGAGTACGTGAGGAACTTGTACACGTTGCGGAGCAACGATAGTAAAACAAATTGAAAAGGCTGGTATCCCAGCAGTTCATATTTGTACTGTGACACCAATATCTAAGACTGTAGGTGCACCTAGAATATCAGGGGCACAAGCAATTCCATATCCTACAGGAAATCCTCAGATAGATGAGAAAAAAGAAAAAGTTTTAAGTGAAGAGATTGTTTGTAGAGCATTGGAAAAATTGTTAAGGTAATTAAAAGTTTAAATTAAAAATCCAGTCGCTAAAAATAACTTAGCTTTAAGGCGTACAAGAGTACAAGTTAAAGCTAAGTAGATTTTAAATTTTATTTATAATAGAAGGGGTGAATATTTATGATAATAGGAGTACCAAAGGAAATTAAAAATAATGAATATAGAGTAGCGATAACACCAGATGGAGTAAAGGAATTATGTGCAAGAGGAAATAAAGTATATATTGAGAACAATGCAGGCTTAGGTAGTGGATTTTCAAATGCTGAATATGAGGATATGGGCGCAGAAATACTATATTCACCAAAAGAGTTATTTGAAAAATCAGAAATTATCTATAAAGTGAAGGAGCTTTTTCCAGAGGAGTTTGACTATTTAAAAGAAGGACAAATTATTTTTACTTATATTCATTCTAATGCATTTAGGGAGCAGACAGATGCATTGTTAGAGAAGAAAGTAGTTGGTATTGCCTATGAAGATATAACAGATAAAAATAATGAGTTTCCATTATTAAAACCAATGAGTGAGATTGCTGGAAAAGGCGGATTTTTAATGGCAGTTCAATGTGTTCAAAAAATTAATGGTGGAAATGGCTTAATGCTTGCAGATGTTTGCGGTGTTAAAAAAGCTGAAATTGTTGTAATTGGAGCAGGAAACTCAGGATTAGGAGCAGCTGAACTTGCAGCTAGTCTTGGAAATAAAGTTACTGTGCTGGATATAAATACAGTAAAACTTGAAAGAGCAAAGGAAGTTTTACCTAAGGGTGTAGAGTTCTTATATTCAAATAAGAAAAATATTGAAGACTGCATAAAAAAATCAGATGTCTTAATTAATTGCATTCTTTGGCCAAAGCACAGAACTGATCATTTAATTACAAGAGATATGTTAAAATTAATGAAACCTAATAGTTTAATAGTGGATGTTTCTTGTGATGAAGGTGGAGCTATTGAAACCTGTAGAAGCACTTCCCATGATAATCCAGTTTATTCTGAAGGTGGAATAATCCATTATTGTGTTGATAATATACCTTCTGCATTTTCACAAACTGCGACAACATCATTATGTAATGCAACACTTCCATACTTAATAGAGATTGCTAGTAAAGGGGTGCGCAAGGCCTTATGTGAAAATGAACACTTAAGAAGAGGCTTAACCTGCTATGATGGTGTTCTTACCTTAGAGGAAACAGGACTAAAGCAGAAGAGACCTTATAGTTCTCCGGAAGAAGTGTTGAATATAGTATAATAATTATATAAATGAGAAAATAAAAAAAGCAATTAACAGAAAACTTTGAAAATATAAGATGGGGGAGATTGAAATGAGCGAACTAACAAGTATGGGTATAATTTCATTATTGCCAGCTACCATAGCCATAGTATTATCCTTTATAACGAGAAATACAGTAATATCTTTAGCGGTAGCTTGTATAGTTGGTACTTTAGTAGCGGGACAAGGTATATTTGGATTTCCAATTTTATTAAAAGAGAGTATAGGTTCACCAGATTTTGCTTGGATAATGCTTTTAAATTCATTTATAGGAATTTTAGTTGCATTCTTTCAAAAGACTGGAGCAATACAAGGCTTTACTCAGTATATGAAAGATAAAAAAATGACTAGAAATAAGGTACAATTATCAGCATGGCTTTTGGGAATGGTTTCATTCTTTAGTGATTCCTTTGCTCCACTTTTTGTTGGTACAACCATGAGAAGTGTTTCAGATGATGCAAAAGTTTCAAGGGAAAAGTTAGCATATATTGCGGACTCTGCAGCAGCACCAGTAAGTATACTTGTTCCAATAACTGCATGGTCAACATTCTTGAGTGCATTAGCAATAGGTATCGGTCCAATTATTACTCAAGAGGATGCAGCAAACCTATTTTTGAAAGCTATCCCATTTAATTTATATGCAATAATTTCTGTAGCATTAGTAGGATTAATAGCTTCAGGAATAGTTAAAGACTTTGGACCTATGAAGAAAGCAGAATTGAGAGCAGAGCGTGAAGGTAAAGTAATTAGAGATGGAGCTATTCCACTTATAGGGAAAGAGTTAACTGAGATGAAACCTTATGAAGGATTAAAGCCTAGAATCTTCTTAAACTTTATTTTACCTATATTACTAATTGTTATCATAGCTCTGGGCACATATATAACATTAGGTTCTGCGAAAACTATGGAATCCTTCTTATTTGTAGTTATATTCATGGGTATAAGTATGTTTATACAAGGTATACCATTTCAAGAAATAATGGATACTTTAACAACTGGAATTAAGGGAGCTTTACCTGCGATTATTTTACTTGCATTAGCATACTCTGTTAACGGGTTAAGTAAAACTATGGGTACAGCTAACTATATTATTTCTATAAGTGAAGGATTTTTAAAACCAGAATTTTTACCAGTAGCAATATTTATGATAGCGGCATTAATGTCATTTTCAACAGGATCATCTTGGGGAACCTTTGCTATATGTATGCCTATAGCATTACCATTGGCATTTCAATTCTCAGGTGGAGAAGTAACTACATTGGTATATCTTGCATTTGCAGCAGTAGCAGGTGGAGGAGTTTTCGGAGACCATTGTTCACCGTTATCTGACACAACGGTTTTAGCGTCTACAGGAGCTGCCTCAGACCATATCGATCACGTTAAAACTCAGTTACCATATGCATTGACTTGTGCAGGCATAGCATTAGTAGCTTATTTAGTTATAGGTTTTATATTTGTATAGATAGGGAAGTTGTAAGCATATTAATTTAATATTAAGAGATTATCAGGTACAAATGCTACTATATATTAGAACAGAATAAAATGTAAATATGTAATGTCAGAGCTAAAAGCATTTAGGCTTTTAGCTCTGCTTTTATTTCACTGGAAATTTAATTTTACGTGGGTGTTATAGCCTCTATTATTATGAATTTATATTAGTGGTAGCTTTATTTAAAACAATATTACTTGTAATATGCAAAAATACTTGAGAAAATATAGGTATAGGGAGGGATTAGTGCTATGACAGTTAAAGAATGAAAAAAATTCTGTTTACCTTTATGTTATCATTGGATGTGATTATAATTGTGAAGCTTAATTAAATTAGTTCAGTTCCTATTGTAACAGAGTATAAATAATGTTTAGATGGGAGGGGTTTAGTATTAAATTTAATGAACAAGAGTTATTAAAAGCCGTTAGAGATTTAAAATCAGGCGATAAATCTGCTTTTGATGTGTTACATAAATTAACATATAAAAAAGTTTACTTTTTTTCATTGAGTATTACAAATGACCCTGAGATGACGAGTGATATAGTGCAAGAGGTATACCTTTTAGTCCTTAAATATATTAACTCCTTAAAAGATGAAAAATTATTTATTGCTTGGTTAAATAGAATTACTTATAATACAACAATGAAAGAACTAAGTAAAGCAAATAAAAGACCAATTAATATCACAGACGAAGAATTACAATTAAAATTAGTTGATGAAAACAATCCAATGGTTAGATATATTGAGGATGAAAGTAAAATGGAAATAATTAAAATTATATTAAGTTTAAAAGCAAAACATAGAACTGTATTAATACTGAAATATTTTAAAAATTATTCCATTAAACAGATGGCGGAAATATTAAATTGTCCTGAAGGAACTGTTAAAAGTAGATTAAATGCAGCTAAAGTAGCGTTGAAAAAAGAATTAAGTAAAAATTACAGTAAGATTTTATTTATTTTAGCTTTGAGTATATTGGTGTTAACTATATTAATTAAATCTGTTATTGGTGGAATTAATGATATAAATAGAAGTTTATCTTTGAATAATTATTTGTGTAATATAATTTATATAATTATTCTTACAATAGTACTAGTCAATATAATTCCAATTACGAATTATATTGATAATAATAGAACTATTTATGGTATACAAATTATTGAGAAAAGTATTGAATTTAAATATGATTAATTATTTATGAATGAAGAAAATCAAGTATTTTACTAATACTTGATTTTTTTTTATTACAATGAATTTGAAAATTTTGATATAAAAAAATATGTATTATTTTACATTATATTACAATTAAATGTTAATAAATAGTAAAAAATAAGAAATAAAAATAAAAAAATGAACTTTTATATAGATAAACTTATCTTTAATAATATAAAATAGAAAAATGTGAATAGGAGGAGGTTTTATGAGTAAAATTAGCGATTTTACTGAAATACAAGAAAGATTAGTTGAATTATATGAAAAAGATGGACTTACACCTGAGGTGTTATTTTTAAGTCAATTAATGGACAACTTAATTGTGGATGAGCAAAAAAGGCTAATGGAAGAGAAGTTAAGACTATAATATATATTTTAATTTTAAAGGATTAATCACATGGTATTTTGTACAATGTTCTGTATAAGTTAATCTCTTTTCAATGCTTTCTACAAAATGATCTTGAAGTTTATATGAAAAAATTTCATATAAACTTCAAGAATGATTTGTACTGATTTTCCATGAATCTATCTTTGCTTCATATGCTAATACAGTTATGGTTGATACTACTGAAACTGAATTTTAGGTTCAGTAAGTGAATGGTGAGGAGTTTAGGCTTTTCTTTTTTTATAAATAATTAATTATATATTGATTATCTTCAAAAGCACTTTTGACATAAAATTCAAGCCGGAATGTAGCTGATAAGAGAAAATGATGAGATCATGATTTAAAAATAAGATGATTAAGTGTGTTAAAGTAAGTCAACTTACTATTAAATTCAGTTAAGGCTTGTCAGACTTAAAAAAAGGAGTATAATAATAATTTGATTGTACTAGCTATAGGGAGGCATGGTTTTGATGAAGGAAATATTAAATATGCAAGAAGTTTGCGAGTTGTTAAGTGTAAGTGAAAAGACTATGATAAAGCTTTTGAAGGAAGAAAACATACCGGCGAGAAAGATTGGCAGGGAGTGGAGGTTTAGCAAAACCGCAATAATTGAGTGGCTTGGCAGTGGAGATTCAATGGATTATAGTGCACAGGAAGAAGGGGGAGAAATATATAAGTATGAAAAGGAGACTAGCAAATTGCTAGAACTATTGGATAAGGTCCATGATAGAGTAAATACAATTAAGATGAATATAAGATAAAGAACAAGATAAAACTAACATAAATTAGTTTGAGAATAACAGAAAAATAATATGAAATAGGAAATACAAAAAGATAAATGTAGAAAGAAGAAGAGCCCAATGAAGAATATATTTAAAATTTATATAGATGATTTAAAAAGAATATTTTCTAGTTATGCAGCGGTAATTGTACTTTTAGCATTGTGTATTTTACCGTCCTTGTACGCCTGGTTTAATATAGCGGCATCCTGGGACCCCTATTCAGAGAGTGCTACAAGTGGAATAAAAATTGGGGTTGTTAACAAGGATGTTGGAACCACCTTAAGGGATAAAGAGATTAATATTGGTGATCAGGTTATTTCGGAGCTTAAAGAAAATAAAAGCTTAGGGTGGCAGTTTGTTAGTGAGGAGAAAGCTAAAAAGGCACTGGAACAAGGTAAGTATTATGCAACAATAACCATTCCAGAAAATTTCTCTAAGGAACTAACATCCATAGTCACAAGTGAGATTAATAAGGGCGAGATAGAGTATTCGGTTAATGAAAAAATAAATGCCATAGCACCAAAGCTTACAGATAAAGGAGCTACAGGAGTACAAGAGAAGGTTAGCAAGGCTGTTGTGGAAACTGTTAGTGAAGCTATATTTGGAGCTGCAAATGAGATTGGTATAGAGCTGGAAAATCAAATGCCTAAGATATCACAAATACATAATCTATTAGTAGAGCTTCAAGGAAAATTTGGCAGTATAAATGACACTACAGATTTAGCTTATGATGGAGCACTGAAAATGGAAGATTTGATAAAAGGAATTCAGGGTGATATACCTTTAATTCAAAGTACCATTAAAAACGCTCAGGGTTTAAGCAGCAGTATGAAGGAGTTTTTAAGTGAATCTAAGGATGGAGTAAGTAAAGTTGCTCCAATAATAAAAAATGATATAAAAATAGTAAATGACATAGCTAGTGAAATTTCGAAATTCACAGAAGGCGTTATTAACGCAATAAACTCTGGGTCTGAAAAGGTTCCAGAAATGATAGACAGTTTAACAGCTAAGGTTAATACTGCACAGGACATGACAACTTCCTTAATAAGGATTTTAGAAAAGCTTAATAAATTAGCACCAGGAAAGCATCTGGATAAACTTATTGGGGATTTAAGTAATGTTAGCAATAGTTTAAATACTGCCTTACAAAGTTTAAATGTGATAAAAGACAATGTTGCAAATGGCGTTAAGCCGGATTTAACTTTATTAAACAATGTTATAACTGTTACAAATGATGTGGCTTCAATAACTTCGGGCATATATGAAAACTTTGATTCTGCAATCATACCAAAATTAAACGAAATTTTTGATAAGGGAAATGAAGTGGCAGCAGGTGCCATTGCAATACTACAAGAAGCTGAAAATAAACTACCAAAGGTTGAAGAAATTTTAACTCTTGCTTATGAAGGCGTTGGTAAGGGTGTTGAAGGCTTAGATTATGTGAAAGAAATTCTTCCAAAATCAGAAGAGATGATTAATGAGTTAACAGATAAAATAGGAAAAATAAATAATAATGAGGAATTACAAGCTGTTATTGATTTATTAAAAGCAGATGTAACAAAGAGAAGTGACTTCCTGGCTAACCCTGTAAACATAGTAGAGAACAAGGTATTCCCTATAGCAAACTACGGTACAGCAATGACACCATTTTACTCAGTGTTATCTCTATGGGTAGGTATTCTACTATTAGTTTCTATATTAACAGTAAATGCTAAGGGAGAATATAAACCTCATGAAGTGTACTTTGGAAAGTTGTTGTTATTTATGACTGTTACAGGAATCCAAGGTTTAATAGTAGCTTTAGGAGACTTATATCTTCTAAAAATAACTTGTTTAAATCCAGTACTCTTTGTCCTTGGTAATATCTTTACCAGCTGGGTGTTTACCTTTATTGTATACTCTCTGGTATCTGTATTTGGAAATGTTGGTAAGGTAATAGGAATAATATTACTAGTACTTCAAGTGGCAGGTTCAGGTGGAACCTTCCCAATACAATTAACTCCACATATGTTCCAAGTGATAAATCCATACCTTCCATTTACCTATGCCATCTCCTTTGCAAGAGAAGCAATTGGCGGAGTAGTACTAAGTGTACTATATAAAGATATATCAGTGCTGCTGATTTATATAGCTGGAGCTATTGTAATGGCAATGCTTTTAAAGAAACCTATAAATAAACTTTTACATGGATTTGTGGAGAACTTTGAGAAAAGTTCCATTGGAGAGCATTAGAAGCTTAAAATAAATAAACCCTGTCCTTTAGTAAAAGAGGATAGGGTTTATTTTTATTAATAATCTGCAAATGCTATTTATAAGGTGCCTTGGGAAGAGATAAATGGTAAATAATATTGCTATAGTTAGACTATAAAAGTTTTAAGGGGTGTTTTTTACAGGTAGAGTAATAGTAATTGTAAAGGAATCATTAGTTTTTTTAGCATAGAATTTACCTTTATGCATTTCTATAATTTTTGTGCAGGTTTTTAAGCCTATACCTGTACTGCTTACAGAGTTTAAGTTTTTATTTATTTTATTTTGTATTATAATAATTAAATTTTGATCTTTAATGTAATATCTTATGTTAATGGGCCTTGATTTATCGGCATATTTTATAATATTTGAAAATACATTATCTAAGACACGTCTTATTGAAATTAAATTCATATCCAAAGAGGCTGCAGTATTGCATGGGGTGAAATCAAAGGTGAAGCTTTCATCATTTAACATAAAAAGTTCTTCTTGAAATAGCTGGTCCAGTATTTCAGTTACATTAAAGGTTTCTAAATCTAAGTCACTTTTTTTATTGAATACTAGAAAATATTCAAAGAGTTTATCTGATAAAGATTTAATTTGATAAGCTTTTTCACGACTGTTATGGATATACTGCATAAGGTTTTCTGTAGTCTTATATTTTTTATATTCTATAATATCAAGATAGCCTAACAATGCAGTGAGTGGGGTTCTTAAGTCATGAGATATAGCAGTAATTAGCTCACTATTAGCTAATTTTGCTTCATCTTCACTTTGTAATCGCTCAATAAAAGATTTCCTCATTTCGTTGATGCTTTCTGCAAGGTAGCTTAATTCATCATTTCCTTCTATGGTTATGTCATAGTTTAAATCTCCACCCTCTAATATCTTAATTTCATTTTCAAGAGTTCTTATATAGGAGATTTTTCTTCGAATTATAGTAAGCATAATAAGGATAAAGCAGATTAATCCAGTAGCTGAGGATAAAAAAAGCGTTACGTAATAATATTTATATTCAAAGTAACATTCTATATAAACTTTGGCATCTGCATCATAAAAAGAAACGTCATCAAAATTATCTGATATGTTTGGTATACTTGCTAAATTTTCATCGCCATAGTAGGATAAATATCTATTTGAACTGTACACTAAATTATTATTTTGAAATATATAAATATCTACATATTTATTATCACGAATCCAATTTTCAATTTCAGTTTCATCATTTATTGAAATCTTATTATTAGATACATAGGACCTAAAGTCAGATAGCGCTTGGATACTTTTCTTCTTAAGCAAAGCACTTTCATCATAGTATTTGTATAGAATGTTTTCTCCAAGAAAATTTACTAGGAACGCTATTGCAACAGAAATAATTAGTGAAACTATTATAGAAACAGTTAATTTCTTTTCAAGCTTTGTGGAAAAAAACATTTTACTCAATTCTGTACCCCTTTCCCCACACTGTTTTTATATATTTTGGATTTTGAACATCCGATTCTAATTTACTTCTTAAATTTCTGATATGTACCATAACAGTGTTGTTATTAGAGTAAAAGTATGGTTCATTCCAGACACTTTCATATAAATTCTGGGCAGAAAAAATTTTGCCTCTATTGGAGGCCAGTAATAAAAGAATTCTATATTCTATTTCCGTAAGAATAACTTCCTCATTATATATAGAAACCTCATTGGAATTTGTATTTATTTTCAGGCCATTTATCTCTAGAGAATCAGAGGTTTCAGGTAACTCTTTTCCTTTATACACGTAGTATCTTCTAAGGAGAGCTTTAACTCTTGAAATTAATTCAGTGTATGAGAATGGCTTTGAAAGAAAATCATCACTTCCAGCAGAGAAGGCCATGCACTTATCTGAGTCTTGAGATTTAGCAGTAAGAAATAAAATAGGAGCACTGGATTTTTCTCTAATCTCTATACAAGCCTTAAAACCAGATTTTATGGGCATCATAATATCAAGAATTATTAAATCCGTATTGTCATTAACTTTGTTTACAGCATCTTCCCCATTAATGGCTTCGGATACGTTAAAGCCTTCACTTTCTAAAAGAATGCGTACTATTTCTCTGATTTCATCGTTATCATCTGCAATTAAAATATTTTTCATATATGGAATCCACCTCCTTCGTTACTTAGTATATATTTTAAATGAATTTTTATCTATATTTTATTAGTCACTTAAGAATTCTTAAGATTTTATATAGGAAAAACTTAAGATACTGATTATAAACTATATATTGTAGATAAGAAGTTTATAAATTGCGAAAATGTATATTTGCGGGGAGACGAGTAATATTGAAGAATAAACGAACAATGAAAGTTTTAGCAATAGTTGTTGCGGTTTTATTAGTTATATTGTTAATAAAATATATGCCAAAGTTACTTTTAATTACTGTATCACTTGAAGAGTTTAAGAAATATATTTTATCAATGGGTCACTTTGGAGTGCTTATGATTATACTATTTCAAGGGTTGCAGACTATAATTGCGCCCATTCCTGGTGAGGTTATTCAAATAGCGGGAGGATATCTTTACGGTATTCCTTTAGGTACAATATACAATCTAATAGGTCTTATTATAGGTTCAGGTATGGCCTTTTACTTTGCACGATTAATTGGAAGAGATTTTGTAGAAAATCTTATTAAAAAGAAAAATTTAAAGTGGATAAATAATATTATGGAGAGCAAGAAATTTGAAATTATATTATTTATAATTTTTATAGTTCCAGGGCTGCCTAAGGATTTTATGATATATGTAGCTGGACTTACAAACCTAAAGCCCATAAAATTCTTTGTGATTTCTGTAATAAGCAGACTTCCATGGATAATGATATCAGCAAGTGTGGGAGCTAATATTAATGCAGGAAATTATGGGATGACTATAGTAATATTAGTTATAGCCATTATTGGATTTTTACTGGGCGTGCTTTATAAGGATTGGATTATAAAAAAGCTGTCTAAGGAGCAGGATGAAGATATTTACCATGAGGAAAAGCTAGATAAATTTAATTAAAATATTTCAGCTAAGGAAAGCTAGATAAATTTAATTAAAGTATTTCAGATGGGGAAAGGTTATATAGATTTAATTAAACTATTTAAAGAGGAGAAAATATATGTTTAAGAAATACATTCCTAATATACTTACATTTTTAAACTTGTCCTTTGGGGTATTGTCAATAATTGAAGTAATAAAAGAGAATTATTTTTTTGCAGCAATGCTTATAGTTGGAGCTGCTATAGTTGACAGGTATGATGGACGGGTTGCAAGACTACTTAAGGTTTCTAGTGATATTGGTAAGGAACTTGATTCACTAGCAGATATTGTTTCCTTTGGGGTTGCTCCAGGAATTCTTATGCTTTTCAGATATGGACTAAATAATTATATAATAGGGATAGGTACCATGTTATTTTATATTATATGTGGCTGTTATAGGCTTGCAAAGTATAACATAAGTGAATTTGAAGGTGTGTTTACAGGGATACCAATAACTGTATGTGGATGTGCCTTAGCAATAATATCCTTAATAAATATAAATAATATGTTTATACCAATGGGCTTTTTAATCTTTTGTGGATATCTTATGATTTGCAAATTGAAATTAAAGAAAATATAAGGTGGAAAATAAAGACAAGCTTTATAGGAGTTTGTATTGAAGGACGTAAATGAAGAGAAAAGAACTTGTTAGGGAAAAAATGATGAATTTAATAAGAATAGAATATAGGAAACAAGGGCTTGCCAGTGGCAAGCCTTATTTTTTACGTGTTTTTAATATCTTATCACTAGAAAATGCCTGAAGACTTATTTTATATGTTATTCTCTGAATTAAACTGCTCTGCATGCTTTTGTTTATAAGCCGTCGGAGAGCAGCCATAGTACTTTTTAAACACTGTACTGAAGTGATTTGCAGAGGAGAAGCCGTAGCTATCTGCAAGCTCTTGCAAAGGTGTATTTTTAGAGAGAAGTTCTATACTTATTCTTCTCAGCTTATGCTTTTGTATAAAATCTTTAGTGGATACCCCTAGAACACTTGTGAAGCACTTATAAAGATAACTTTGGGATACATTAACATGGTTACAAAGGTCATCCACAAGGATTTGCTCATGGATATGAGCATCAATATATTGAGCGCAGTTTTGTATAATAAGTTCCTCATTAGTTGCAGCTATTTCACTGGCTAGTCCCAATAAGTCACTAGGTTCAGAGGAGTTTAGAGCAGCAAAAATTGTGCTGTGCAGCAGGTTGCTTATATTGTAATAAACACCAGGCTTATGGTCCATGGCCTGCTGATTAAGACGTTTAAGGTTAGCTACAGAAGCAGAAGTCATTAATCGCTTATATATGGCAGGGCCATGCAAGTCTAGGAGCATTATTAGGAGATTTCTTTTATCAACAGGAGCCACATCAAAGTGTAAAAAATAAAATTCAAGGTCTGAGTCTGCCTCACACATTACACTATAGGTTACAGCTGGAGGAAACAATAGGGTATCTCCACTTTTAATTTCATAGTCTGCACCATTGACAGTTAAGGTATAGCTGCCCCTAGTTATGTATAAAAATTTGAAGTGTCCAAGGATTTCATGCTGAATATAGAAGTCTTCAGTTTGCTGCCATAATCCAAAGGAAATTAATTTATATTTAAGGGCTGCTAAATACCTGGATACACGGTCTTCCTCAAGGACAGGGATATAGTTTAATTTATTATTACTCATGATTCACCTCATCTTCAAGTTTCATTCTAATTATATCATTATTTAACATAATTTAGTTATGATTTGTATAAGTTTTAAAATGGAAAGATGGTTGTTAAAAAAAATACAATAATGTTATAGTATTAACATACTGATTAGGGGGAATGATTATATGAAGAAAAAAGCATTATTACTACTGTTATCAGTAGCAATAAGTATGGGTTCTTTTGCTGGATGTACAACATCAACAGGCAAAGGTGATAAGAATCCACAAACACAGGAAATTAAATTTGATGAAGAAAAATCTGCAGACCTTGTTGTCGTTGGAGGCGGAGCTGCAGGTATGTCAGCAGCTTTAGAGGCTGTAGAGAGTGGGGCTGAGAAGGTTATTATCCTTGAAGCTACTAGCAAGACAGGTGGATCACTAAACTTTACAAGCGGATCAATGTCTGCAGCTGAAACAATTGTTCAAGAAGAAGATGGTATTGAAGATACCCTTGAGTCATTTGTTGAAGATATAATGAAGACTGGAAGCGATTTTGGTGGAAAACCTAACAGAGAAATGGTTGAAATGTTTGTTAAAGAAGACAAAGATGCCTTCCAATGGCTTTGGGATAATGGTTTAAGTGAATATGAATTGTTAAAAGATGCAGAAGGAAAACGTGCTGTATTTGCTCCAGAGCATGCACTTTATTCTATTCCACGTACATATAAGGCACAACCAAAGGATAAAGCTAATTACAAATCTCCTACACATGAAATATTAGATAAAATGATTGCTGAAGAGAGCAAAATTGAAATTGAATACTTAACAAAAGCTACTGATTTAATTGCTAATGATAAAGGTCAAGTAATGAGTGTATGTGGTGAAAATATCCAATCAGGAAAAGTTACTCGTTACAACTCTGAAAAAGGAATTATCGTAGCTACAGGTGGTTATTCTGCTAACCATAAGCTTATGGCAGAGTACACAGAGCATGGTGGAAGCTACCTTGCTGGAGGACCAGCAGGAGCTGATGGAAATGGTTTATTAATGATGCAAAAGGTTGGGGGAGCTTTACATGATGATGATGTAATGGGATATATACCAACATTCCCAATGGGACTTCAAGGTAAGGATGATCCAACAACTGGAATTATAGCTTCAACTTACACTTGGAAAACAGGTGGTATAGTTGTAAATAAAGAGGGAGAGCGTTTTGTAAATGAAACAGAAGCTAACCCATCAATCAGAGAAGTTGCCCTTGAAGAGCAGCCAGAAGCAGTTCAATTTGATATATTCACAGATAAGATACTTGAAGATTTACGTGCTAAAAAAGCAGCAGGTATGTATGATATGAGATTTGGTGCAGAAGGTGCTCCAGGAAAACACGTACTTTATGAAGCTGATTCTTTAGAAGAGTTAGCTGAAATGATAGAAGTACCAGTTGAAAAATTACAAGCTACTGTAGATTCATATAATGCTTCAGTTGAGGCTGGTGGAACTGATGAATTTGGACGTAGCTATGATGAAAACTATAATGCCTTTAAATTAGCTAACAATAAAATAGAAGGCGAAAAATATTATGCTGTACGTCTTCACGCTTTATGTGTAATGACTTTAGGTGGGATAGAGACTAACACAGACTTACAAGTATTAGATGCAGAAGGTACTGCAATCCCTGGATTATATGCTGCTGGAGAAGTTATCGGTGGTGTTTGGGGTAAATTCGTATCTGGTGGTACAGGAGTTATGGGACCAGTAGTATTTGGTCGTTTAGCTGCTAGAAACGCTATGGCAACTGAGCCAGCAGAAGGATATACAGTTAAGCCAGCAGAAAATATGTTAGATGCTGATTTATTTGTTAAAGATAAAACTAGCTCAAATGAATTTGATATGAGTAAAGAGCTTAAAGATGGAAAATATGAAGCAACAGTTGATGGACAAGAAGGCCCAATGACTGTAAATGTAACAATTGCTGATGGTAAAATATCAGAGGTTGTTGTAGGAGAGAATAAAGAGACTGAAGCAATTGCTTCTGGAGCTATTAAGGATATTCCTGCAAAAATAGTTGAAACAAACTCTGTAGAGGTGGATTCAGTATCTGGAGCTACTTTAACTTCAGAGCGTATTAAGAAGGCTGTTGTTCAGTGCTTAACTGAAGCAGCAAAATAAGCAAGCAACAACCCCATATAATATAGATAAAGAAAACTCTAAGCCATGTAATGTGGCTTAGGGTTTTCTTTTTTGATATTGAGCTATTTAAATATTTTTTTATTCATATGATATTAGTAATGATATTATAATTCAAGCATTATGCTTAAGAATAGACTACTCACTCTTTATTGGGGAATTTTTCATTTAAGAAAGTTATAAAATTATCTACATTTTTAATTAAATCTTTTCGTACAATTGGTACTATAAATTCAGTTGTAATTGGTTTTATAATAATGAGGTTGCTAGTCGTTAAATAGTTCTTAATATCGGAATAAAATATAATATCTTCTTTTATTTTTTATATTAATTTGCATAATATATTTTTTGCAGTTCTATTATATCTTTCAACTTATTATTTCCAATGGAAAATTGAAAGAAAGCTTTCGATTAATTCATGCTAATGCTCCTTTATTTTAGTGGAAAATTTAGCGTTAAAATTAATTTTTTACTTTAAATTTAATAAACTTAACAAAATCATCAAAATTACCTATTTCAAATGAATCTTTGAAAACCGAAAATCTAAGCTTTGGGGAATCTAGTAAAATTGAATTATCTATTACAATGGATTTATCAATTAATGAGTACGGCACATTAAGTTTCGAATATACTTTTGAGTCTACTTCAGTGAAAAATATACATTCCGACTCATAAAAGCATAAATAAGAATATCCAATACAAAGATTTTTTCTCATAAACAATATTCTTATCCAACTCTCCACATAAGCTATTTTAAAAATAACAATTATTACTATAAGGTTCATAAAAGCACGTGCAATATTTGTAAAATATTCCAAAGTAGCAAATTTAAAAGATACATAATAATGATTCATTTCAGAAAAAGTGAAAGACAGAAAAGTAATAATTAGAATAAGTGATAGAATAATTTGAAATACTAGGTATCGTTTAGAATAAATAATTTTATTATGTTCAATAAAATCCTCTACAGAATCATTTAAAATGCATTTAAATAAAATCCTATCTTCAGCCATATTAAACCTCCATTGCTCCATAAATTTATAATTATGATAATATTTACTTAAATCTTAGCATGTAATACTTATTATATAAATATATACCTTAACTTTATTTTATAAAAGCTATGTCATTTTATAGACATAGCTTTTGTTTGCTCTATTTATTAATAATCAAAGCTAACACTAGTCGCGTTATTTTTTAACTAATAAAATGAACTTGTATATTATGAGAAAAGTGTTGAATGTATATGTGTGATTTTCTTGAAAATTTTAATAAGTCAGTAAAGTTCTATAGAAAAAAGTAATAATTATTGAAAAATTTGTATTTTAAATGCTACAATGATGTGGCGTAAAGGCAAATTGTATTTAAAATAACAAAGTTTAAAAGGGGGAGAAATTATTATGAAAAAGATTTTGTCTATTCTTCTTACAGCTGTAATGATCCTTGCTATGACTGCTTGTAGCACTGGTGGATCAGATAAGAAGGAAGAAACAAATACTGCAGGAAAAAAAGAAACTAAAGAGGTTCCAACCATCAATTTATCATGGGGTAACGAAATGCATACTGGTATTATGTACCTTCCATTTCTTGCGCCTGAATTGTTTGAAAAGGAATCTGTTCGTATCAATCCATTGTCTCAAGATATGGGGGAATTGCAGGTAAATGGTGAAACCATTGCTATGATTAAACGTATCGTTACTAAAGGCGGTAGTGAATGTGCAACAATGATGAGTCAGAAAAATCTTGACATCGCACTGACATCTTCTACTGCAATGATGACTGCATACGACGTTGACACTGAACTGAGCATTCTGTCACCAATCCAATGTGATGGTGTTGCCATTGCTGCAAAAGCAGATGCTCCTTATAATACATTCCTTGAATTTATTGAATATGCGAAAAATGCAGATCAGCCTATAAAAGCTGGTTATCACTCTGCAATCAGCAGTCCTCGTGTTGTTCTTGAAGCAGCTATGAAAGATGCTGGTCTGAAAGTAACAGAAGATGCTTCTGACTTTGAAGCTGATGTTGTTATGGTTGACTTAAAAGGTGTACAAAATCTTGTTCCTTCTTTATCTAGTGGTCAGGTTGAAATATGGGCTGGTCCAGCGCCTCATCCACAGAATGCAGAGGAAAGTGGAGTTGGGAAAATTATCTCTACTCTTAATCAACTGCCAGAAGGTAAGTGGGAAAACTTCCCATGTTGCTGCTATGCTGCACGAAATGAAATCGTAGAAAAGTATCCAGAAGTAATTGAAGCTCTAGGTGAAATTATTACTTATACCTGTGATTATGCAAACAATAACCAAGAAAAAACAGGTGAAATGCTAGCTGACATTGTTGGGGTAGAAAAAGATATTCTACCAAAATCTTTAATCGTTTATAGCACTCTTCCAGATGATACTTTTGTAAATGGTATAAACATTTATTACGATGCCATGAAAGAAATGGGTAAATTCAGTGGCAAATTAATTGAGAATGATTTTGAAACTGCAAAAGAAACTCTTTTCAATTTTGAGATTATGAAAAAGGTAAATAAAAAATAGTATTTACCATCATAGAGGTTAGTAATTCCATCTCTGTCTGAGAGGAAAGCAATTTTGGTAGAGGTATAAATGAAAATTAGTTTTACTGAAATCCAGAAGGTTAAAGTGTAGTTAATAGATGGGGTGAATACAAATGAAACTTAATTTAAATGAAATGAAAGTAGAGGAGAAGGCAAGTTTAGGTGAGAAAAAAAATTTGATGAATGAAATGAAGTGGATTACGCCATTTCTACTTCCAGTACTCTTGATTATCACATGGATCTTTGCATCCAAAATAATCAGCAATCAGGCAGTGCTGCCATCTCCTGGCAAAATCGTCTACAACTTCATCCATTCAACTGACAACTTCATTGGTCTGGGTTCTTTACCCAGAAACATTGGATACAGCCTGATTCGAGTTGTTTTGGGATATGGACTGGGTGTGCTTGTGGCAGTTCCACTAGGCCTTCTCATGGGGTATTTTAAAGTAATCAGCAATCTTTTTGAAAATTTCATCAATCTGTTTAAACCAGTTCCACCTTTGGCATGGCAGCCTTTGGTTCTGGGCTGGTTTGGTGTTTCCAGCCTTGCCACCATGGTTCAACTTGGCTATGGCAAATCTTTCGTCTTCTGGGATAACTTTAAGCTGTCTATGATATTTCTCATTGCACTTGGCAGCTTCTTCCCAATTGTCAATAACGTTGTTTTTGGAGTACATAATGTGCGCCGTACCTTGATTGAATCTGCAATGGTACTTGGTGCAAGTAAGAAGGATATATTCTTTAAAGTCCTGCTTCCAGGTGCTGCACCAACAATTCTTAACGGCATGAGACTTGGTCTTGCCACTGCATGGGGATGTCTGGTTGGGGCTGAAATGCTGCCGGGATCTGTTAGTGGGATAGGTTATCTTATCACTCATGCCTATGAATTGGCACGTATTGACCTTGTTATTACTGGGATGATATGCATCGGTGTTGTAGGAGCACTTCTCGATGCTATTTTTAAAGTGATTTCTAGAAGATACTTTTCTTGGGAGAGTAAAATCAGATAATGAGAAAGAAAGGCAGGATACTTATGGATTGTATTACATTAAAAAATGTAAAGAAAGACTTTATTACGGGCAAAGGGGACAAGGTTGCTGCATTGGGCAATGTAAATCTTTCTGTACCTGAATCTGAATTTGTATGTATTCTTGGGCCATCTGGCTGTGGTAAATCTACTTTGCTTCGTATCATTGCGGGGCTAGAAAGTGCTACTGAGGGAGAAGTAATCTATCGTGGAAAGCCAATTACAGGTGCACACAAGGAAATTGGAATGGTATTTCAAAATTATTCTTTGATGCCATGGCTTAATGTGCGTGATAATATTGCATTAGGTTTGGATTTTGCTGGCATTGGAAAAAAAGAACGATTAGAACGAGCTGAATATTATATGGAAATGATTCATATGCAGGAGTTTGCAAAAGCTTTTCCCTATGAACTTTCTGGCGGTATGCAGCAGCGTGTAGCCATTGCTCGTGCACTAGCCAATGACCCAGACGTGCTTTTAATGGATGAACCTTTTGGAGCATTGGATGCTTATACTCGTATTGTTTTGCAGCAGGAGTTACTTAGTATCTGGGAAAAGCACAAGAAAACTATTCTTTTCGTAACTCATAGTGTTGATGAGGCTATATATTTGGCAGACCGTGTTATCTTCATGGCTCCAAAACCAAGTAGAATTGAAAAAGAGTTTTTAATTGATATGCCACGTATTCGTCAGAGAAATAATCCTCGCTACGGTGAACTGACAGAAGAAATGCTGGCATTGTTCGAAAAGCATTAAATATGGACAAAACAGGGAGCATGGTTTAGATTGCTCCCTGTTTTTTATCGTCTTAAGGTGGGAAAGTTATATTTAACTAATCGTCTCTATTTTTATATCTTTTTAATATATTTAATAAGTTTAACGTTAAAATTAACATTGGGGTGGTAGATTATATTAATTTGTAGTGGAAAATATGCTAAGAAAATGCGTGGAAAACTACTTAATTATTACAATGTTATTTTAGAAAAATTATTTTATTTAAATAAACTTTTTTATTTTTATGATTTATTAATAGTATATGCAGTGGCGTTTGAAGCTATAAATTATATTTAGTATATATATTGTAAATATAATGGAAAAAATGGAAAGCGATTGACTGTTAATTTTAGGCGTTATAAAATTAAGAAAAGGTTTTCTAGAAAAGGTTTTCTACTAAAAGTTTGAAAATTAAAAATTTTTCAAAAGCTATAGGAGGGGAGACAAATTAACGAGCAATGCGTAACAATACATGATGTAGCAAAAAAAGCTAAAACATCTATTACAACTGTTTCACGAGTAATTAACAATACAAATTACCCAGTTAAGGAAGAAGTCAAATTAAGGGTAATTGAAGCAGCTAAAGAGCTAAACTATAAACCTAATATTTTTAGCCGTAGACTGAGAGGGGTACCAAGTAGAGAGATTGGAGTTATTATTCCAAGTATAACAAACCCTTTCTATGCACAGATAGTGTCTGGAGTGGAACATGAATGTATAAAATGTGGATTTATACCTATTATTTGTAGTTCATATAACGATACTGAAATAGAAAAAAGGCATATTGAGATGTTTAAAGAAAAAGATGTGGCTGGCATTATGTTATCAAGTATTAGTAATCAAGATGAATATTTTATTGAACTTTTGGATTCTGGAATTAAGGCTGTTATGTTTGACCAAAATTTTATGAATGTTGGTTATGATGCTGTTTCTTTTGACTTTTACAAAGGTGGAAGAATGGCAGTGCAATATCTAATAGATAATGGTCATACAGAAATTGCTCTTTTAGCAGGTGTTGTGGATAGAAAAAGTAGACAGGTTATTAAGCAAGCATATCAGGATACGTTAAGATATAACCGAATCAGACTAAAGCAAAGTTTAATAATAACTTTATCAGATCCCTTAAATAAAGATAATAAGAGTGGAGACTATGAATATGAAGAAGGCTGTAAGTTAGCAGAAGAATTGCTGAAACAAGAAAAATTGCCAACAGCGGTAATTGCTATTAACGATATCATGGCATTAGGTATTATAAGTCGTTTAATGGACCAAGGAATTAAGGTTCCACAGGATATATCTGTTATTGGCTTTGATAATATTTCAGTATCGGGTATGGTAACACCAGCATTAACTACAATTAATCAGCCATCATATGAAACAGGGGTAATTGCAACACAGATGTTATTAAAGCGTATAAATGGATTAGAAGTTGAAAGTAATCAGGTTTTATTACAACCAACACTAATAGAAAGAAAATCAGTTAGAAATATTACTATGAAGAGGAGATAGCAAAAATGAAGGTATTAAATTATGACAATGTAGAATTAAAGGTTTTTGAAACTAGAGAGGAAATGGGCTTAGTAGCTGCAAGAGAAGCTATAGAGTGCATTAAAGAACTTTTAGCTAAAAAAGATGAAATTAACTGTATTTTTGCAGCAGCACCATCTCAAAATGATTTTTTAAATAGTTTAATTACTTCAAATGAAGTAGAGTGGAAAAGAATTAATGCTTTTCACATGGACGAGTATATAGGTTTTGAGATAGGGGATAGTAGATCTTTTACAGGATTCTTAAATGAAAAAATATTTGAAAGAGTGCCATTTAAATCAGTTAACTTACTAAATGGTATGGCTGATCCAAGTGAGGAATGTGAGAGATATTCAAAACTACTTAAAGAAAAGGACATAGATATTGTATTTATGGGGATTGGTGAAAATGGACATATTGCATTTAATGATCCAAGTGTAGCTGATTTTAATGACACAGAAGTAGTTAAGGTTGTAGAGTTAGAGGAGTCATGTAGAATACAACAAGTTAATGATGGATGTTTCCCTACAATGGATGATGTACCTAAAAAGGCACTTACCCTTACTATTCCAACTCTTATCAATTGTGAAGCTATTTTCTGTATAGTTCCAACTATTAACAAGGCAGCAGCGGTTGAAGCAGCATTAAAAGGTGATATTAGTGAAAAATGTCCTGCATCTATATTAAGAACAGTGAAGAATGTAAGAATGTATATTGATGGGCCTTGTGCATCAAGGTTATAGATAAAATGATTACTTGAGAAGAGGGGATAGGGTTGAAAGTAAAAAGTATTAACAAATATTACTTAATAGGGATTATACCTTTATTATTACTGAATATGGTTCTTGGACTTATTTTAACATATGAAACTAAGTGGATATTTTATAGCATACTTGCTATTTCGTTAGCTATTATCTACAAAATTTTTATGAAGTTTAGTTGTTTACCAAAGAGAGCTACAGAGTATAAGGATTTTAGACCATTAGATTTAAAGATACCTATCCCTTATGATGTGGAACTGTATATCTCTAGTGATTTAGATAAGTATGATTTCCTTAATAGGGTTGTGGAAGTTATATCACCATTGCATCAACAAAAGGGTGAGAAGTTGCGTGTAGTTATTAGTGAAAAATTTTTAAAGACTTATAGAAAACGTTTTATGGAAATTGCTGTATGTAGGGAAATAGAAAAGTTTCGTACTAAAAGTACTTTAAAAATAGTATTAGCGCTAATTATTCCAATTTTAACTGTTACAGCAATAGTTATGTATGGATGTATTATCGAAATAAATATTTTGAAGCATTTTAGTTTATTTGTTGGATACTTCCTATTACCATTTTTTACTGTTGTGTTAATTTTAACTTATCTTTGGTTTTGGAATAAATATATGTCAAGGGAAGAGATGAGGCTAGATAGATTTTTAATGTCACATTTTAAAACAAGTGATATTGAGGAATATATAATTACTATGGAAAAAATAGAAGGAGGTGAGGAAGCACCTAAAAATAAGGAGTTTAATGAGTTTTATGCCAAGAAAAGATTAGAAAAGTTAAAAGAAAAACACTAAAGAAATAATTGTAAATAGCTAAAGAAAAACAAAGTTCATTTGGGGATTAAGGGAAATTTAATGAGCAAATAAAAAAATAAGGAGGGTTCTTATTATGCAAATGCATTGGTTAGATTATTTAATGGTAATTTTATTCTTTGTAGTAATGTTAATTATTGGTTTCTATTCTGTAAAATCGGTTAAAAGCTCAGAAGACTTTTTCGTTGGTGGTGGTAAAATTCCATGGTGGTTATCTGGTATTTCACATCATGTATCTGGTTATTCAGGGGTTGTATTTGTAGGATATGCTGGGATTGCATATGCTAAAGGTATATCAATTTATTTTTGGTGGGCAGTAAATATTACAATTGCAATTATACTAGGATCTATATTGATTGTTCCAAGATGGCCTAGATTAAGACGGGCACTAGGAATTCAATCTCCAACGGAATATTTAAAAATGCGTTATAATACAACAGCTCAATTAATAGTAGCTATCTCTGGGGTAATCGTTAAACTGCTAGATGTAGGTGCAAAATGGGCTTCAATGGGTATTTTATTATATGGATTTACAGGGATTCCAATATGGGTTGGTATAGTAGTATCTAGTTTAGTTTCATTAGTATATATATCTATTGGTGGATTAATTGCAGACCTTTGGACAGATTTTGCACAATTCGTAGTTCAAATAATAGCTGGACTTGCTCTATTTATTGGGGTGCTTATGCACCTATCAGAATATGGATTAAACTTCTTTACTGTATTTTCAAGTTTGCCAGAGGCAAATACACAAGTATTTTTATCTGGTAGAGGACAAGATTCATTATCGTGGACATTATTATATTTCTTCGTAATATTCTTTAGTTACAACGGTGGAACATGGAACTTGGCGGCAAGATTTATATCTACACCTGATGATAAGGATTCTAAGAAAGCGGCATATTTATCAGCAGGACTTTACTTGATTTGGCCATTTATCTTATTCTTCCCAATGTGGTGTGGACCATTTATATTCCCAGGATTAACACAATTAGAAGCAGAGGCAAATTTATATGCCATGCTAACTAATAAGTTCTTACCAGCAGGATTAGTTGGTTTAGTTTTAGCATCAATGTTTGCAAATACACTATCAATGTGTACTTCAGATGCAAACACGATATCATCAGTTTTAACTCGTGATATATTACCAATATTTAAACCTTCGCTAAGAAACATGAATGATAAGGAGTCATTACACTATGCACGTCTTACAACAATTATATTTACTGCATTAACTATTCTTGTAGCTTTATTCAGAGATCAATTAGGCGGAGTAACAGGATTAATTTTAACTTGGTTTGCTGCATTACTTGGACCAACAGCTATACCTTTATTATTAGGATTAATGCCACAGTTTAAATATGCAGATGCTAAAGCAGCTATAGCATCAATGATAGGTGGATTGGGTGTATTCGTATTAACTAAGATGGGCTTACAATTAGAAGCTGATGTAGCTCTTATTGCACCACTTGCAACGTCATTTATAATCTTTGCTGGAATGGCACTTCTAAATAAATATGTACTTGGATATAAAGTTCCAGAAGAAATTGAAAATTTAATGCATGATTTAGGTGGTAGTCACGAAATAAAAGAGCATACAGCAGGATTAAATTAATAGATTAAGGAAGGTATATAATATGAGGTCTGATATATTAGAGTTTTATAAGGCCCAGATTGAAGATGACTTTGTTCCTTATTGGAAAAAGTTTGAAGATTCTGAAAACGGTGGGATATTAAATTGTATAAATAATTATGGTGATAAAAAAATCAGTGATAATAAATTTATTTGGTCACAAGGAAGATATTTGTTTATTTTAGGTAAGCTGTATGAGCTTGAAAAGAATAAGCTACTTGAGAATATAAATTCTAAGCATATCAGGGCTCATATGGATAAAACCTACAACTTTATAAGTAAGTACGGCATTTATGATGATAAATGCTGTTACCTGGTAGATTATAAGGGTAATAAATTAATTGATGAAAAAACAGGGAGATATGATGCAAGCATTTTTGCAGATTGCTTTGCTGTTATAGGTATGGCACAATATGCTAACATTATAGAATCTAGGGAAGCGGCTTTAGAAGCTTATAGATTGTATAAAAGTGTAGTAAAAAGAATAGGTGAAAATAATTATCTAACAGAGCCATATCCTATTCCAGATGGGTATAAAGTTCATTCTATACCTATGATTTTAATAAATACAACTTACGAAATTATTAGAATGTTGAAAAAAATAGGTTTTGATTTTGAAGATGAGATTCAGTTTGGCCTTTCTCAAATTGATACTATAATGACGGTATTTTATGATGATGGATTGATAAGAGAACATGTATCTACAAGTGAAAACTATGAAACAAGACTTCTTGATAGACATATAAATCCTGGACATACACTAGAAGACTTATGGTTTATTATTGAGTTTTTAAAAGACTATGATGATGTAGAGCCATACCTTGAAAAGATTATATACATTGCAAAGAAAACCTTTGATTTAGGGTGGGACAAAGAGTATGATGGTTTATTAAGATTTGTAGATAAGGAAGGTGGTGTACCAAAGGGTGAGTACAATGGCAGCGATTATGAAAAGCTAATTCTTGATACTAATGACATGAAACTTTGGTGGCCTCACTCTGAAATATTATATTTATTCTTATTTTTATATGAGTTAAGTGGCGATGAGGAAATGATGACTTATTATGAAAAGGCATCAAATTATGTATTTGATACATTCCCTAATAAGGAAATTGGGGAATGGATTCAAATAAGAAAAAGAGATGGTTCACCAGAGGATAAGCTTGTAGCATTGCCGGTTAAAGACCCATTCCATATATTACGTAATTACATTAAAATTGTAGAGCTTGGTAAATAGGAGAGTTACAAATGAAATTAGGGGTTGGAAAGATAAAAATAACACCGGAATGTAAGGTAAGACTTTGTGGATATGCTACTAGGGCAGAGACACTTACGGGTGTTAAAGAAGATATTTATGTTCGAGTTCAGATTCATGAAGATAAAGGTAATAGAATAGTTTTTATTTATGCTGATTTACTTTGGTGGGGCTCTGATTTTGTCTTTGAAATGAAGAAACAGATTAAAGAAATCTTTGGATTTTCTACCTATGAAGTATTTATGGTAGCATCTCATAATCATTCAGGTCCTCCAACAAGTAATAGATTTACTGCTACATTGGAAACTTTTGAGCCTAAATATTGTGAATTCTTAAAAGTTCAGGTGTTAGAGTGTATAAGAGAGGCTATGGGTAATATGGAAGAAGTTCATCCAAGGCTTTATAAAGGAACATCAGAGCTAAATGTGTTTAGAAGAGTTATTGAAGATGGAAAGGTTAAAATGGCACCTAACTATGAGGTGGAAGCTGATAGAGTATTAACTCTTGTTGGGTTTTATAGACCAGATGAAACTCTTAAGGCTACATTAATTCATTATCCCTGTCATGCTAATTTATCAGATGAGAACTTTATTCAACCAGATTATCCAGGAATAGCTTTAAGACTATTAGACGAAAAGTTTGAAGGAAGTAACTCATTATTTTTACAAGGATGTACGGCAGATTTAAGACCTAATTCCGTATTAGGCAAAAAGTTTGTTCCATGTAATTATGATAGGGTTAAAGATTTTGCAGTTAGCTTCTATGAAGATTGTTGCAAGATATTAGATGATGAAGGTGTAGAGATAGATGTGAACTTAGATTCAAAGGTGAAAGAAGTGCCTCTTTATATGGAAAATTTAAAGGATATATCAAGCATAGAAGAAATGAAAGATTCCAATGATAAAGTTGAAAGAGAATGGGCTGAAAAAGTTCTAGAAGTTGAAAATAGAGATTTTGAAGTTTTAGAAATTGGAATGATTGATTATGCTAAGGAAATTTCATTTCTAACTTATAATTGTGAACTATCACAGTACTATGCTTTATTTGCAAAGGAATTAGATGCTTCTGCAATTTCGGTATCATACACTAATGGAATGATAGGGTATGTTTGCACTAAGCAACAGATATTAGAGGGTGGTTATGAACCAGAGGGCTCTGCATTATATTTTGCTTTATCAGGAACATATAAACCAAATATAGAAGAAATAATTAGGAAAGCTATAAAAGAATTAGTAGAGGAGAGATAGATCATGAAACAAGGATTAGTTATGGAAAGTTATTATAAAGAGGTTGTTGGCATCATTGATGATATCCATGTTAATGAAAAAGAGCGTATATTAACAGTTGCTAAAGTAATTGCTGAGCATGTTAAGAAGGATAAACTAGTATATATTTGGGGCCCAGGTGGGCATTCTAATTTAGCTGCTATGGAGATTTTCTTTAGGGCAGGAGGACTTATGCATGTTAATGCTATTTTAAATACAGAAACAATGCTAAGTGGTGGTGCTTTAAAATCTATGCAGGTTGAAAGGCTTCCTGGCTATGGAAAAATAATAATCAACGATTATGGAATTGGTGAAGGAGATCTTATAATTGTTGTTAATGCTTATGGAATAAATTCAGCAACTATAGATGCTGCTTTAGAAGCTAAAGCTAAGGGGGCAACAGTTATTGGAATAAGTTCCCATGAACATGCTAATAACTCTCCAGCTAACCATGTTGCTCGTCATCCATCAAAACTAAATCTTCATGATATAGTAGATTATACAATTGACTGTAAAGTAAAAGTGGGAGATGCAGTAATTAAGCTTCCAGATTTCGAGCAGAAAATAGGAGCTTTAAGTACCTTTGCAAATGCATACGTATTAAATTGTGTAGTAATTGAAGCAATTAATATGTTAGTAGATGAAGGAATTAAACCACCAGTTTGGATGAGTGGCAATGCTGAGGGTGGAGATGCATGGAATAATCAATTTATCAGTCGTTTTAAAAATGAAATAAGAGGATTATAAGATGAAAAAGGTATTATTCAAAAATGCTAGAATAGTTTTACCTAATGAAATATCATTGGGAGAGGTTTTAGTTGTTGATGATAAAATTGAAAAGGTAGTTCTAAATGAAGCCATTAATGATAGCGTTGATGAAGTTATAGATGTTGAAGGAAAGTATTTATCTCCAGGATTTATAGATGTTCATACTCATGGTGCGGGAAATGCAGATTTTATGGATGGTGATTTAGAGAGTATATACTTAGCTTGTAAAACTCATATGAATTATGGTACTACATCTATAGTCCCAACAACAATTACAAGTACTAAGGAATCACTTATAAATTTTGTTAAGTTATTTAATAAATTAGATTTAAATAAAGAGGGATTACCTAATATATTAGGATTACACCTAGAAGGACCTTATTTTGCAGCGTCACAAGCGGGAGCTCAAGACCCTAGATATTTAAGAAATCCTTCAAAGGAAGAATATGAAGAAGTTCTAAAAAGCACAGACCGTATTATTCGTTGGTCTTTTGCCATTGAATTAGATGGGTCTAAAGAGTTTCTTAAGACTTTGAAAGAACATGGAATTATATCTTCTTTAGCTCATTCTGATGCTACATGTGAAGAGGTTTTTGAAGCCTATGATAATGGATTATCAGCATTAACCCATTTCTATTCTGCTATGTCAGGAGTGAGAAGAATAAATGCTTATAGAGTAGCTGGAGCTATAGAAGCTGGATATTTAAATGATGACTTATTTGTAGAAGTAATAGCGGATGGAAAGCATCTACCAAAGGAACTATTACAACTTATTTATAAAATTAAAGGTTCAGAACGAATATGTCTCGTAACAGACTCCATGAGAGCAGCAGGAATGTCTGATGGAGAGTACATCTTAGGGGCTAAGACGACAGGTATGAAGGTACTTGTAGAGGACAATGTAGCGAAATTACTTGACCGTACTGCTTTCGCTGGAAGTGTAGCAACAACTAATAGGTTAGTAAGGGTGTTTAGAGAAAGTACTAATGCGCCTCTTCATGAAGTTGTAAAAATGATGTCACTAACTCCAGCAAATCTTCTTAAAATTGAATCATGTAAAGGGTCAATTGAAGAAAATAAAGATGCTGACCTAATTATATTTGATGAAGATATTAATGTAAGCTTAGTTATGGTTATGGGAAAAATATATATAAGATAAATGACACCCAAGTAGAATAATTACGTATTTTACTTGGGTGTTATTATTTTAATGTAGAAATATTTCTTTATAAAGAGAGTGTATATTTGATAAAGGGTAGCACTTAAGGAATGTTTAGATGAGGCATTATATTTATAAAATGTAGTAGGGTTTTCTAAACCATAATTATTGGTTGAAAGTGTTAGTTTGGCACTAGAGTCATATTTTTTCAATAAAAACTAGCTTATAAGTTTTCTAAAATATTTTGGAAAATACAACCAACAAATAGTTCGACAAAAATCACTATAATAAATATGTTATACTAACAAGGCATTATAAAAGGTTAATTAATATACATCAGGGGGACACATAATTATGGGAGTGGTATTTGACTTAAGAGAAGAATACATAAAGAGTATTGAAAAGAAAGCATTTGAAAAGTTAAGAGCTTTTCCGATAGATGAAACAGGGCGGGTTTATGCTATCCCAACCAATGCAACAAACACTTTTAACATTGATGAAGCCTTTAAGAAGGCAATGTTTCTAAGAGATAATGAAGTCATTGAGGCAATAAAGAATTTTAAGATTAATTTTAGAGATAATATAGTGGTAGCTATTAATGACTGGGATGAAGAGGGAAATATGACCTTATTTCTTACTAATGGACCTAATCCTTCGCCAGGATCTTTGAATATAACAGTGCACAGTGAAATAGATCATGATGATAGAGAAATGATTATTAATATGATTGCTTATTATCAAAAGCACAATGAAGTTACAGTTATATTCTTAATTAATTACCCCTTTGAGCAGATTGAAGAGATGGTTAAGAGTGATGAAGACTATTATATTCCAGAACTTTTGAGATAAATAAGATTTATAAATTGGGGAGTTGAAAGGTAGTAAATAAACTTTTCAGCTCTATTTTCGTATGCAAGAATAAAAAGAAAAGAATTAACGGAAGTATTAGAAGTTTGTGAGTGTGAAATAATATTGTTGCAAAGTGTCTAAATATTATTTAAATTATATATAATGAAACTCATTTAAGACGAATTTAAAGGCGAGCTCTACTAAGTAAGTTCTACTTACAAAATCAAAGATTCTGAGAGTCACTTAAGTTTACATATACCAAATCAAAGATGCACACTGTGAAAGTTCCACTAACCAAATCAAGATTTGGAGTGTCACTTTTGGAGGTTCACTTAAGGAAAACTAAAAAGTAGTATTAATAAAAGAGGTGAAAACTATGAAAAATTCTAAAGTAAAATATGTACCGGAATTAACATCAGCGTTAAGAAGCCATTATGTACCAGTACCTAATGTTATTGCAAATGCATCAGGTATAAGAGTGTTTGGGAAAAGACTTAAGTCTTTTATTTTTACAACGGATGTTGCCATCATTAAAAATACAAATGCTGATGCTGTGATAGCTGTATATCCATTCACACCACAGCCAACAATTACACAAGCTATATTATCGGTTTCAGATATACCAGTTTTATGTGGTGTTGGTGGTGGATTAACTCATGGAACTAGGTCGGCAAACATTGCACTGCATGCTGAGTTTCAAGGAGCAATAGGAGCCATACTTAACTCACCGGCCCCTGATGAAACTATAAGATTCGTGAAGGATTCAATTGATATTCCTGTAATTGTAACGGTGGTATCTGAGCTTACGGATATTCAAAGTAAGATTGATGCAGGAGCAGATATATTAAATGTAAGTGGTGGAGCAAATACGGCAAATATTGTTCGCAAGATAAGAGAGAAATTTCCACTGATACCTATAATCGCTACAGGTGGACCAACGGACGAATCAATTTTAGAAACAATTGAAGCTGGTGCTAATGGAATTACTTTTACACCACCTACAAATGCACAGTTATTTAAACATAAAATGCATGAGTATAGAGAAATTGAAAATAAGAAGTATGAGAATCAGTTATAAAATTTAGAGCTGCAAGAGTCTGAATTTTTAAGGCGAAGAAGCGTATTTTTAATAAAGATTTAATCAAAAAAAGAATAAAAATTTAGTCAAAACAACGGTTTGATCCATGAGTTTACTGGATATTTTAAAAATAATTTATAAATTTTAGAAAAGGTGTTGCATCTTGGTGAAATACGTGTTATTATAAGAGAGTAGCAAAGATGCTAACAAATAAATTAAAGATTTAAGTTCAATTAGATAAATAGTTTCTCGTGAATTAGAAAATATTATATCCAGTTTAGACCTTAAGTTCAGGAGGAATTATTATGACAGATAAAACAATAAAATGTAGAGATTGCGGAAGCGAGTTTGTATTTACAGTAGGAGAGCAAGAGTTCTACAAAGAAAAAGGATTCGATAACGAGCCTACAAGATGTGCAGATTGCAGAAGAGCAAGAAAACAACAAAATAATAGAAGATAATTTTAGAATTTATAGTCTGTAGTGAAAACTACAGACTTTTTTTATACCCAGATACTCTTTCAATTGTTCTGGTAACATCTTAAAACAATATATTAAAAATACACTACTAAAAAGCAGAAAAGAGCTTTTACGGTATTTACACAAAAGTGCACAACCGTAAAGGCTCTTTCTATAATTCTGCGTTATTTATTTTTGCTTAATTTGCTTCAGGAACCGGAACATAGTGCTTTCTAGCACTTGTACGCAATACTATACTTTCTGGATCGACAAGCAACTCAATTTTGTCACTCTTAAGCTCAGGAATTTCTCCAACAGTGAGAATAGTACCTTCCGCCATTCCATCAAGGTCAATAGTTATTGTATCAATCATATCTTCAGGTAAAGAAGCATATGGGATTTCAAACTGCATTTGATCTAGTACCCCTTTGACTTTATCCTCATTAACAAGAATAAGGTGAATTATACTGTTTACTTTTTCGTCTGCCACTAAGGCTTGGAAGCTGATGTGTAAAATATCATTATTAACTGCATCTAAGGATTTTTCCTTAATTTGCACTGGTATTGTTTGGCCTTCAATATTCAGCATAAGTTTACTACCTTCACGTTTCAGTCGAACCAGTTTACGTGCAGTAGTTTCATCCATTTGAATTGAGATTGAATCAGGAAAAGATTTACCGGATACACTTCCTGGAATTATTCCTAGTCGTCTCATCTTTTTTGCCTTTAAATTAAAATCACGTTTTTGAACATTAATGTTTTCCATTTTGTTTCCTCCTAATAGTCTTATAATATATGCTTAATTGCAACGTCTTGCGCTGCAAAAAACAATCGATAAAAGTGAGGCTATTTATTACTAATTATCACAGTTTACCTACCCTTTCTTTAAGTAATGGTGTTGTTTTTCTCCAGTTACTTTATTTAATCAATATTAAACTCGATTTACGAATAGGTTTAAGGTAAAAGTCTGGTTATTTTAAGATGTTCCCATTGGTTGATTTTAACTTAATATTGATTATTTGGGGTATGATTACAAAAATAGTAAATATTTTCTCTAGCCTATAATAAAAAAGAAGGGCTCTTCATATAGCGCGATAAGCGCAATACCAAAAGCCCTTCTTTTAAGACGGTTCTTTTTATCTTCAATTGAGTTAAGTATAACATAGTTTCAAATGAAAAGCAAAGATATGAATAAGAATAATAAGAATAGTAAGAAAATAAGCATCTTTCTCTCGTGATGATTTAATAGATCAGCTACAGTTTGAAGGCTTTACTTACGATCAAGAGGTATACGGGGTTCAAGCAAACAGATATTAATAAGTAGTTTTACTTAATTTTTAAAGTGGACTGCTCTTGCAATTCAAAGAACAATCAAAGGTTAATATATCTGCGGATTTATTATAGAGGTCTTATAAGTAAAAAGCTTATGAGGCCTTTTTTAATAGTGAGAATTATGATGTTTTTATGTAATTTCATCCAATATAATGTTCGATGGAATTTTATAAATGCAATATGATATACTTTCTTATTGGCGACACATAATCTAGATAAATGGGGGAAGTGATAATAAGTAAAGAACATACTAATTTGTAATGGATAATAATAAAAGAGGTATTTGAGTTTTGCTATTATAAAAGAGTAGAGTTAGAAACGGAGGTAGCTTATAAGGATGCTTCAAGATATGAGACGAATTTTTGAGAAGATGAATAATCCCATATGGATTATGGATAAAGATAATAAAGTTATATTTTTAAATGGCAGCTTTAAAAGCTGTTTTAATATAGATAACACTTTAGATTTGGATATGGTTTTGGAGTATATGGAAAAAGAGGACGAATATAAACTGCTGTTAGAAAACTTTAAAGGTTGGAAAGACAACAGTAAAGATATATTTATTTTTAAGGAGAAAATTTACAAGTATGAGGTAAGTCCTATAAAGGAAAATAATGAGAAACTTTACGTTGGAACAATTTTAGAGGTATTCGGGATTGAAAAATCTAATGAATATATGATGTTAAAAACTATAATTGACAATGTTCCTTCCCTTATTTTTTATAAGGATGAGAACTTAAGATATGTAGGATTAAATAAGGCTTGTGAAGAATTTTATAAAGCAAAAGGGGTAAGTGAGATTATAGGTAAAAATGATTTAGAACTGCCTTTAGAAAGAGAGTTTGTTGAGACTTGTTATGAGCATGACAAGATTGTTTTAGCATCTAAGGAGACACTTCATATTGAAGAGAAGGTGTTTATCGACGAAAACCAGGGGTATAAGATTTTTCAAACCATTAAGACTCCTGTATTTAATAAAAATAATAAGGTGGTTGGCTTGGTGGGGGTTGTTCGTGATATGACAGAGTATAAGTTAGAGGCAGAAAGATTAACCTACCTAAGTTACACAGATTCATTAACAGGGCTTTATAATAGATTTTATTTTTACAAAAAAATAGAAGAGCTGAAAGCTGAAGAGGAGCAATCTATCGGAATAATTTTTGGAGATGTTAATGGATTAAAGCTGGTAAATGACATTTTAGGTCACAATGACGGAGATAAATTTCTTATTGAGATTGCTAATTGTTTAAAGCAATGCTGCGATGGGGTGGGAATTCCCGTAAGGTGGTCTGGTGATGAGTTTTGCATTATCATATCGAAAGCCTCTCCTGAATTATGCAGAGAGTTGATTGATGCAATAAAAAAGGAGTTCAGTGGGAAGCTTTATAAGAATTTTAATCTAACCATAGCCCTTGGGCATTCTATTATGAATAAAAACGATAATATTGATAATGTACTTGCTAATGCAGAAGTAGAGGCTTATAAGCAGAAAACTTTAAGCAGTAAGGCCATTAGCATTTCAACTATAGAGAGCTTAAATCAAAGTCTTCAAAAGAAAAACCTTGAAACTAAGGAGCATACAGAAAGAGTAGCACAGTATTGTGAAAGAGTTGGCCGTATTATGAATTTAAATGAAGAGAGCATAGAAAAATTAGTTTTAGTAGGAAGGCTTCATGATATTGGAAAAATAGGAATTTCAGAAGAGCTATTATTAAAGCCTGGAAGATTAGATGAGGATGAGCTGGAGATTATGAAAACTCACACAGAAAAGGGCTATAGAATGGCACTTATACTACCGGAGCTTAGTTATGTTGCAAGGGAAATTCTTACACACCATGAGAGGTGGGATGGCACTGGATACCCCCTAGGTTTAAAGGGTGAGGAGATTCCATTAATATCAAGGATTGTAGCTGTTGTTGATGCATATGATGCCATGATTAATAGAAGGAGTTATAGAAAGGTCATGACTTTCGAAGAAGCTGTTTTAGAATTGAAAAGCTGTGCTGGAAAACAGTTTGATCCACGAGTTGTTGAGATTTTCTGCAATATAGTTGAAGGTGAAAGATAATAGTATTAAGAGTTGAAATTATAAGAAATAAATAATAAGGAAAAAAGCTGAGTCGTAAAACTACGAGTCAGCTTTGCCCTTTATGGCTGCTTTTTATTTTCCATGTATAACGTAAAGGGTTAAAATACAGCATATACATGTGGAAGTTGGACAGCCATAATAATTAACTGTTAACTTATCGAAAAAATTGTATAATTAAAGTATGATAAATAGTAGGAGAGAGAAATGAATAAGAAGATTATATTAGGAATTGTTGCTGGAATAATGGTTTTAGGTTTAGGTGTAATGGGAGTTAACTTTTATAATAAGGAAGCTGCAAATAAGGATACACTTGAAGGACAGGACATAGATAAAGAAGCCGGTGCTGAAGTTGAAGATAAGGAAAGCATATTAAAGTTTCTTGAAGCTATAGCAGGGTTAAAAGCAAATAATATTGAAATAATTGATAATCCAGTTGGCTTTAAGGGAGAGTTTTTTGCGTCTGATGAGACTATAGTTAGTGGATTAGATTACTTTTTGAAAGAAACTAAAAATGATAAGATGGAAAATCTTAATATAAAGTCTGAAGAGGGGATTTTAAATATTAAGGTGGATTATAAGGTTACAAATACTATCATCACACCTATAGAGGTTAAGATTAAACCCATCCTAAATGAAACCAAGGATTTAGTTATCAATATTGAAGAGGTAAGATTTCTAGATTTAAAGATTGCTAAATGGATAGTGAACATTGCCTTAGATAACTTTATTGAAGACTGGTTCCCAGACAATGGAGCTTTAAATGTGGGCTTCAATAAGGGGAATGTAATCATATATAAGGATAACTTTAAAGGTGTTGAGATAAGTGAAATTTCCTTAGAGAATGGCCTTAAAATAAGGGTAGTTATAGATTTGGAGAAGGTATTATAAGCTGCTTTCAGAGTTAAATATTAAATTTAAGCCACCGCCACCTTAGAAAATGATTTCTTAGGGTGAGGGTGGCCTTTTTTATGGCTTTAAATGTATCATACTACTTTAGTGTTATATTAATTTTTTAGTAACTACTTTATTTATTAAATTAGTAGGTATACCTATTTCTGCCTGCTTTTTTTGATTTATACAGATTTTCATCTGCTAGGTTTGTAAGCTCTAGTAAATCATCTTCTGTTTGTATTTGTTTTGATGCAAGCCCAATGCTTAAGGTTATTCTATCACTTACCTTAGAGTATTCATGAATTATATTTTCACTATACAGCTTTAAGTTCAATTCTTCTAAATGTTTAATGACTTCCTCTTGGGTTTTATTGGAGATTACTGAAAACTCTTCTCCACCGTATCTAAACACCAAGTCATCCTTAAATACATAGCTTATAATTCTGGCAACTTCAATTAACACCTGGTCTCCTTTAATGTGACCATAATTATCATTGTATAGTTTAAAGAAATCTATATCTATCATCATAAAACTTATGTGTTCTTTATTCTTTTGAATATCTATAAATTTTTCATTTAAATAGCCTCTGTTATAAAGTCTGGTTAAGGGGTCAAGAATACTTAATTCCTTAAGCTGAGTATTAAGTTTTTTTATCTTTTTATTTTTAATGTTGCTATTTATAACTGCACCGATGCTAAGCAAAGTAAGGATAAAAAGAATTGTGGTTCTCATCTTTGATTTAATTAACTCTCTTTCCTTAATAATGTTGTTTAAGCCTGAATAAATACTATCGGTATAGGTTTGTGAGGAGTGCTTTTTATTGAAAGGATTTGAGACTTGTATACATTGTTTAAAGGTTTTAAAATCATCATTTTGAAGTGATATATTTAATACTTCATCTATAATTACGCTGTTTATATCGGATTTAATTCCTCGAAGGTTTAGTTTTTTTAGCAAAATCCCATAATTATTTAAGGTTGTATTGTAATCTTTAGTCTCGAAATAATTTATTTTATTTTTTACAAAGTCCAGCATTATATCGATATTGGGATACATAGTATCTATGTTTTCACTATGAAGGAGCTGAGCTTTATTTAAGTACTCCTTAGCAGTATCTAAGTTTAAAAACTCCATTTCTGCTTCTGCACAAACTGCATATATCCACACCATGCTCCTAATATCATTTATTTCCTTTGCTAATTCCAAATAATTATCCTTGTATTTTTTATAGTTAGAATAGTCACCTTCTTTGGAATAGCATTCAGCAAGATATCCGTATACAGTTAGTTTGTTTTGAACATCTTGTAATTTATTTTCTGTAAAATAACTTTCATAGATATATATGGTTTTTGAATAATTCTTTTGAACATAATAATTTTCACCCAGGTTAATTATGCATTTATTAATAAGCACAGTATCGTTTAAATTCATAGATATTTCCAAGGCATTTATTATGTATTCTAAGGCTAAATCAAAATCTTCAATTAACTTATATAGAGTAGAGAGATATAAATAATTTCTTACTTGATGACTCTCTAAATCTGTATATTCTAAGGATTTCCTCAATAAATCAATAGCTTCATTAATGTTATAGCCTGAAGAAACTATGGATTTTGCTTTACCGTAATATAACTCACACAATAGGTGTTTTTGATTGTTTTTCAAAGCAAGTGACTTTGCTTGTGTGAAAAATAGCTCTGATTCTTCTAATTTTTTTTGTGAAATACAGTTACTTGAAAGAGCACTATATATCCTTATATCAAGTTCTAGGGTTTTCATATTAGTTTTATCGAAAGTTCCATATTCCAAGGCTTTTTTCATGTAATCTATTGATTGAGAATTTTCATTTTCTAAGAATTTAATTGCACCTAAAGCATAGTAGCATTGTTTAAGTTTAAAGCTGTTATCTTTTGAGTTTAAATATTTTTCTATTTCCTTATTTATCTCTTTTTCAAAAAAGTTCAGGTTTTTTCTGCTTAACTTAGCCTCTTCATCCTTATCTATAATATCAATTAACCTAACTGAATAGGGTTTGTTTTTTTCTCTATAATTGTCTAATAATGTAAAGAAAATAATTGTCACTAGAATTATACAACTTAATACAGAGATAATTTTTATTATTTTACGACTGTTTAAATTTGAAATTGCTTTCTTTATAATAGTAACACTTCCTTATTTATATGATTAGTAGGGATTTAGTTTAATACAATTAAAGGAAATTATATTCTTCTTAAAAGTACATCTGAATTTAGTTTTTGTTATAGCTTCATCAGTTAATCATTTTTTATTTCATCAGCACTAACTTATTTAAACTATGACAAAATTAAAAACCACATTGAAAGTTAATTCAATGTGATTTTTCCATTTAAATAGTGCAGATAAAAAACATCAACACACTAGCTTAAGACTTTAAATTTAAGTCTCGCTGGATGCAAATACTGACACTTATTCATGGAAAATATTGTCATATTTGGTCGATATACTAATTATATCACTATTATTTTCTTATTGCAACAACAATTGTTAAACAATAATCAATATTCACAGAGTGAGGTTAAATAATTACTATAAAAATTCCTGTATTTGCTCATCAGTATAATTTTGAAAATAATCTTGAGGGGAGAGGCAAGATTTATCTTTATGAATCTTGTTAGAAAACCTATGAAGTTGATGAATTTGGATTAAGATTTCTCGAAATTTGTCGTTGAATTTGTTAATTTTAAATTGAGGTTTGATTGGAAAATTTAAAAATAATTTATAAATTTTAGAAAAAGTGTTGCATATTAGTTGAATACGTGTTATTATAAATGAGTAGCAAAGATGCTAACAAATAAATTAAAGAATTAAGTTCAATTAGATAAATAGTTTCTCGTGAATTAGAAAATATTATATCCAGTTTAGATCTTAAGTTCAGGAGGAATTATTATGACAGATAAAACAATAACATGTAGAGATTGCGGAAGCGAGTTTGTATTTACAGTAGGAGAGCAAGAGTTCTATAAAGAAAAAGGATTCGATAACGAGCCTACAAGATGTGCAGATTGCAGAAGAGCAAGAAAACAACAAAATAATAGAAGATAATTTTAGAATTTATAGCCTGTAGTGAGAACTGCAGGCTTTTTTTATGTTTTCATAAAATATTTATTAAGAGAGGATCTAATTGAGATATCTATAGGTAACAGTAGCAAATAAGAGTTAACAATGTAAGTTTTAGACAAAGGGGATTACATAATCTGTATCATTTTTTCATTTAAGGGTATTCTAAAATAAAAATGGAATGGTGAAGAAATGTTTTCAAAGATATTTAAATACAACAGCTTCGCAGAATCCTTACTTACAGCTTTAATAATGGCCTTAGTTGGAGGCTTATTGGATATATACACCTATTTGTGTAGGGGAAAGGTCTTTGCTAACACTCAAACGGGGAATCTGGTACTCCTTGGACATAATATAGCAGAGGGAAATCTTAAAAAAGTTGTTTATTATGCTTTTCCAATTGTGTTTTTTATGCTAGGAGTAGCTGTGGCAGAGCTACTGGAGCATCAATGGAAGGGGAGAAATTATATAAGATGGGAGCAAGCTGCTATAATAATTGAAATTGTAATTTTGCTTCTGGTAATGGTGATTCCCTTAGGAACTTATAATTTGTTTGCTAATATTCTTGTATCCTATAGTTGTGGGTTACAGGTTCAGACCTTTCGAAAGGTAAATAAGCTAAGCTATTCCTCTACTATGTTTACAGGAAATGTAAAAAATGCTGCTGAAAGGCTTTCTAATTTTGCAATAACAAAAGAGGTTGAGGCTTTAGAAAGTGCCATAGTGTATTTTAGTATTATTTTTATGTTTATTTGTGGAGGCGTAGTAGGTGATTTACTAATCAGATATTTTGAGGGGAAAGCAGTAGGCTTTGCACCTTTAATGCTTATTTTAGTATTTATTATGCTTCACAGAGAGAAAGTAAAGTCTTCCATTTCAACAATGGGACGTTGATTAGTTATAACTTTATATATTAAAGGTAATTTGAATTTTCCATAATTTTTATAAAGTTTATAGCCTTATGGGTCCGACTTTAGGATTGGAAAGATCCGTAATATGTAAAATCAGTGAGGATAATAAATATTTCATGTTAAAAGCTTTAAGGCTATGGTTAATCATTTAGGAATTTCAAGGTTTGTAGTTGTTTAAACATTAAAATGTTTTAGGGAGGAGCGTATGCTCCTCTTTTTATTTATCTTTAGGTCTTTCAAGGACCTGAATGCCCCTTGGCACTGCTTTAAAGATCTTTATGTAGCCTAGTCTTTCTAAGGAGTGTAAATGTTGATGTACAGTGGAAGTGGATTTTATATTAACCTTATCGCCAATTTCTCTTACGGAAGGGGGAAATCCATATTCATCTCTGTATTCTACTATAAAGTTATAGATTTCCTCTTTTCTTTTAGTAAATGTTAAAGCCATAAAAATCACTCCTGTAATACATATTTGTTAAATAATTATACACGAACTGATGTTCAGAAGCAATGGGAACATGGTAAATTTTGTTGTGTTTAATAGCTAAATTCACTGATTAATTCTAGGTTGAATAATAAAAGGTTGCTTTAGACCGTATTTTTAAATGAAATTAAGTTTATACTAAATTAGGAGTAAATAACGTATAAAACAAAGGAGGAATTATTGGTGTTTAAACATGAGAAAAAATTATTACATGAGGTTAAGGTTGAAAAGCCAAATCCACAATATGCAGTATTAATGCAAGAACAATTAGGTGGAGGTAACGGTGAATGTAAGGCTGCAATGCAGTATATGTCACAAAGTTTTAGAATCAAGAATCAAGAGATTAAAGACCTATTCTTAGATATTGCTGCAGAAGAGTTAAGCCATATGGAAATGGTTGCACAAACTATTAACTTATTGAATGGTCATGATGTAAATAATTCAGCAGTTACTAGTGGTGAAATTCAAACCCATGTGCAATGTGGTTTATCTCCAGTATTAATTAATTCTTCAGGGGCTCCATGGACCGCAGATTATGTAACTGTTACTGGAGACTTAGTTGCAGACTTGCTATCTAATATAGCATCAGAACAAAGAGCAAAGGTTGTTTATGAATATCTGTACAGACAAATTGATGATAAGGAAGTAAGAGCTACAATAGATTTCTTATTAAACAGAGAAGAAGCACATAATGCGTTGTTTAGAGAGGCTTTAAATAAGGTTCAGAACTCAGGCTCTAATAAGGATTTTGGAGTTACTGAAGATTCAAAAATATACTTTGATTTATCTTCACCTGGACCTGATCATGAGGCACCTAACCCAACACCAGTGTCTTTTGAAAATCCTAGAAAATAATAGTTAAGTATATATACATAATTAGTTTCAAATAAGAAGTAATCTTCTAATAAATGAGAAGGTTACTTCTTATTTATTATGAAAATACAACATAAAAATAATAAAAAGCCACATTAAAACCACAAAATTTAAAATAAAGCTTTGTTTTAACCTCAAGTTTTTACATGTGCTTAATACTCTCTTAACAATGGAAATTTATAATCTTACTTGTAAACAGAAAATACTGAAATTTAAGGGTCATAAATTAATTAGATTTAAGGAGAGATTATTGTATGAAGAAAAATTCTATTAAAGTACTATTATCACTTGCTATGGTTACAGTTATGGGAATGAGCTTTGTGGGATGTGGAAACAAAAACGTTGCTGGAGGAAAGGTTGACCTTGATTTAAACAGCATGTCAGTGGAAGACATCATGGCTAAAGCAAAAGAGGACGGAGTTGTTAACTCCGCAGGAATGCCTGATTCTTGGGCAAACTGGATTGAGACTTGGAAAGAGATAGAAGAAACTTATGGAATTAAACATTCAGACGTTGATATGAGTTCTGCAGAGGAACTTGCACTATTTGAAGCAGAAAAGGATAATGCCACAAAGGATATTGGTGATGTTGGAATGACCTTTGGTCCTATCGCAGAGGAAAAAGGACTTACAATACCATATAAGACAAGCTATTGGGATGACATTCCAGATTGGGCAAAGGACGATGATGGTGACTGGGTTGTTGGATATTACGGAACAATTTCCATATTAACAAACACTAATAATGTTGAGAAGGCGCCAAGATCCTTCGAGGATCTTTTAAATGGAGATTACATTGTTTCTGTGGGAGATGTTACAAAAGCTAGCCAAGCTCAAAATGCTGTGTTGGCAACAGCTATTGCCTTCGGTGGAGATGAGTCAAACCTACAGCCAGCCTATGACTTCTACAAGAAGCTAGCTGAAGAGGGCAGACTTGATAAGGGAGAGTTAAATCTTTCAAGATTAGAAAAAGGTGAGGTTGATGTTGCTCTTTTATGGGACTTTAATGCTTTAGGATATAAAGATCAAATAACTTCAAACAATCCAAAGATGAACTTTGAAGTTCATATACCAAAGGAAGCTTCAATAAGTGCAGGATATGCAACTATTATCAATGCTTATGCAAAGCAGCCTTATGCAGCAGCTCTTTCAAGAGAGTACATTTTAAGTGATGAAGGTCAAATTAATCTTGCAAAAGGTTTTGCAAAGCCAATCCGTGAAAATGTTGTGTTACCAGAAGAGGTAAAGGCTAAGATGATCGATAACTCAGAGTATGCTAATACAAGAACTGTACAAGATACAAAGGCTTGGGAAGAGTCTACTAAAAACATCGGTAGTGACTGGCAGGAAAATGTTCTGTTCTATGCAAAATAAAAGGTTTAATAGAAAATATTTAGTTTCATAAATTAAGTATTCACATAGATAATCATATAGGAGATATATAAAATATAGAAATAAAAGTGATATATAAGACAGAAATATTAGATATATATTAGATAGAAATAAAAGATATTGATTAAACAGCATAAGGGATTATTATCAACTCCTTGTGCTATAAAAGGAGACGTGTAAATGAGTAAAACTATATTTGTGCTGTTAGATGGCTGTACCTATGAGGGCGCGAAGGAGAATTTAGGGTACTTAGAGCATCTGATTGAAAGTGAAAAAGGAATAAAGCTTAAGATAAAGGGAGAGCTGCCATCCATGTCAAGGCCAATGTATGAAACTATTTTTACAGGTCTTCCAGCTTCGGAACATCTCATTGTGAATAACACTGTTAGAAGAAGGTCAAAGGAGGAGAATATTTTCTCCTTATGTAAGGAAATGGGGATGAAAACTGCAGCAGCAGCTTATCACTGGGTTAGTGAGTTATATAACCTAGGGCCCCACAATTCCCTTGAGCACAGGATTCAGCTAAACACAGACAGGAATATTGGCAGCGGAATCTTTTATCATGTGGACCATTACCCTGACAGTCATTTGTTTGCAGATGGAGAATTTTTAAGAAATTACTGTGACCCAGAGTTTTTACTGATACATTCCATGAATATTGATGATGCCGGACATAAGTTTGGAAGTCACAGTGATGAATATGCAGATGCAATAGCAACTGCAGACATTATCCTTAGCAACTATTTACCAAAGTGGCTTGCAGAGGGCTATAACGTCATTGTTACTTCAGACCATGGCATGAATGAGAAGAAGCTCCATGGTGGGAACACAGAAATTCAAAGGCTTGTACCTTTATATATGTTTACAACTGAGAGTCATAAAATTAAAAAAGGTGAGTTCACAGACTGTGAGATTTCACAGCTTTATGTTGCACCTTTAATCTGCAGGCTCCTTGGAATGAGCAAATCAAAAAAAATGAAGAACCTTGAAGAAGTTGGAGGATATATTTTTGAAGAAGATAAAATTTAAATCATACTTATTTGCTTTAATCCCCTTTTTAATACTTGTTTTACTATTTGAATTATTACCTTTGGCTTCAGTAATTACAAAAAGCTTTTTATCTGATAGCGGAGCTGGGTTTACATTAGAAAACTATATAAATGTTGCGGTGAAGCCTTTTTACAGACAGGCCATAATTAACAGTATAGTAATTTCAGTGGTGTCAGCTTTGGTGGGAATCTTTGTTGCCTTCATTGGTGCAAAGGCGGTTCATGGAACTGAATCAAACCTAAAGCGTGTTTTCATGGCTATACTTAACATGACTTCAAACTTTGCAGGGGTGCCCCTTGCCTTTGCGTTTATCATCCTTTTAGGGAAGACAGGAGTTCTTGTTATTTTAGCTAAGGCCTTTGGAATAGAGAGTATTGCTAATTTTGATTTATATTCTAATCAAGGATTAACTCTAATATATATCTACTTCCAAATTCCTTTGGCAACCCTATTATTAATACCAGCCTTCAATGCTCTGAGAGAGGAGTACAGGGAGGCCGCAAAGCTGTTAAAGGCAAACAGCTTTCAATACTGGAGATATGTGGGCTTACCAATTTTAATGCCAAGCCTTCTGTCTACCTTCAGCGTTCTATTTGCAAACTCTTTAGTTGCCTTTGCCACAGCTTATGCTCTGTTATCTGGAAATGCATCAATGCTTCCAATAAGAATTTCAGAGATGTTTGTGGGAGACCTTACTCAAAGAGTTGGACTTGGATCAGCTTTATCGGTGATTTTATTACTTATGATGGCTTTAGCCTTCTGGATAAACAATATTGTGACTAGCAAATTAAGAAAGGATGTTTAAGCTAATGAAAGAAAAGAAAAAGATAAGAATTGGAGCTCCAAGTATTATAGTTCTAATAAGCTTATATTTAATATTACCTTTAGTCCTAACATTCTTTTACTCCATCTTCACAGAGTGGAATGACATATTACCAAAGGGTTTTACTTTAAAATACTATGTACAGCTGTTTTCTGATGGGGTGTTTATTCAATCCTTAGGCAGAACACTTTTAATTAGTATTCTGCCAATTTTAATTACTGGTGCCATAATTCTTTTGGCTATGTATGTTATTGTGGTTCATAATCCTAAGCTTGAAAAATACATTCAGCTTTTATGTATGATACCTTATGCACTTCAGGGAATTATCCTTTCAACTAGTATAATTTCCTTGTACGTAGGTTCAGGTTCCATTCTTTCTAATAGAATTCTGCTCCTTACTGGGGCTTACTGCATCATAACCCTGCCTTACATGTATCAGGGAATCAGAAACAGCTTAACAGGTGTGGATGCCATAAGTCTTATTGAAGCGGCACAGGTTCTTGGAGTTTCAAAGCTCTATGCTTTCTTTAGAATTATAGTACCAAACATTCTTCCTGGGATTACAGTTTCAGCCATGCTTTCTATGGCAATGATCTTTGGTGACTTTGCCATTGTAAATACTTTAGCAGGAAGTCATTATGGAACTGCTCAGGTTTATCTTCAAAAGAAATTATTCCAGTCAGGGCAGCTTTCCAGTGCAACCATCATGGTATTATTCCTATGCACCTTAGGTATTTCTTTACTAGTATTCTTAATTAAGAAGAAGGAAGCTCCTTCTCATATTCATTCGAAGGAGTGCTCTGATAGGTAAGTTCGAGTGACTAAATCAAAGATTTAGATTCTCACTTAACTTCCATTGTCCAAATCAAAGACTTGGATGTTCACTTAAAAAACAAAAGTGAGGTTGTTGAGTTGGAAGAGGAATAAGTGATTTAAGTGACAGTATAAATTAAGGGTTAAAAATTATTTCTACAGAAGGAAAATAGGAGGCAAGCTATGTCATATATAGAGTTTAAAGGAATATCAAAGTTTTACGGTGAGAATGAAGTTTTAAAAAATATGGAGCTTAGTATAAACAAGGGAGAGCTTATAACTCTTCTTGGTCCATCAGGCTGTGGAAAGAGTACTCTTTTAAGATGCTTATCAGGACTTGAGGAAGCAACAAAAGGAACTATTCTGCTTGATGGAAAGGATATTACCCACCTTGAGGCAGCAAAGAGACAGATGGGAATGGTGTTTCAAAAGTACAGCCTTTTCCCGAACATGACGGTTAAAGAGAATATCGGCTTTGGTCTTAAGGTTATGAAGGTGGACAAAAAGGAGATTGAAGAGAAAACTAAGAAGATGATAGAAATAGTTGGGCTTGAGGGGAAAGAGAACCAGTATCCAAGACAGTTATCTGGTGGACAGCAGCAGAGAGTTGCTTTAGCTAGGGCCATCATTACACAGCCAAAGGTTTTACTTCTGGATGAACCTTTAAGTGCCATTGATGCTCTTCTTAGAAAAAAGCTTCAAGCTCAAATAAGAAGAATTGTTAAGGAGCTGGGCATCACAACAATCTTTGTTACCCATGACCAAGATGAAGCCATGGTAATGTCTGATAGAGTATACTTATTTAACAATGGTAAGATTGAGCAGTTCGGAACTCCAGTGGAAATGTATACCCATCCGAAGACTTACTTCGCAGCAAGATTTATGGGGAATTACAATATTGTTGAAGGTCAGGACTTTAATAAATTAACGAATAATAACTTTAAATCTAAGTTTATCGCCATAAGACCAGAGGTAATTGAAATTTCAACGGAGAAGCCTTCAAATGAGGAGCGTCAGGTGGTGACCTTTAAAACTAAGGTTACGGATAGCATCTCCCATGGAAATGTATTAAGATATACCCTTGAAGCAGATAATGGAATGAAGCTTAAGGGTGAGGTTCTATTTAGAAGTTTTAGATTATATGATATTGGACAAGAATTATATGTTACAATAGAGAAGAAAAACTGCTTAGAGATTGATGAGTAGTAAAGATATATAAATTAGATAACCAAAGAAAAGAAATAAGTTAAATAGGACAAGAACATTGAGTGTGACATTTTTTAAGGAAAAGGAGAATGGATTTGAATAATTACATATTTGATAGTCACGTTCATTCAAATAATTCCTTTGATGCCAAAGACAGCGTGAAGGAGCTTTGTGAATGGGCTGTTAAAAATGAAATTCAGGGCTTTTGTATTACGGACCACTTGGACATTAATGATTGTGATGAAGTCATGGAAAGAAGCATCATTAAGTCTCATGAGGAAACCAGGGAGGCCAGTGAAATTTATGGAGATAAGCTTAAATTAAGGGTTGGCATTGAGCTGGGACAGCCTCTTCAAAACCAGCAGTTATCTGAAAGAATTTTAAGGGAGTTTCCCTGCGACTTTATTATAGGGTCAATGCATAATGTAAAGGGAGAGAAGGACTTTTACTTTATGGGTAAGCCTGATTTTCAGCATAGACTTGAGGAATTACTGACAAAGTATTATGAAGAATATTATGAAATGGTAAAGTGGGGAAAGTTCGATGTTATCGGGCATATAACCTACCCTCTTAGATATATTGAAGGTAACTTTAATCTTAAGGTGGATATGAGTAAATATAATGAGATTATATTTGAAATGCTTAAAGCTGCGGTGGATAAAAATGTGGGTATTGAGATAAATGTATCGGGCTTCAGACAGCCTTACGGAAAGCAGTTCCCAGATTTTAATCACATCAAGGAATATAAGGACCTTGGCGGGGAAATAGTTACTATTGGAAGTGATTCACACAATAGATTCAGCCTTGGACAGCACTTCAAAGAGGGCAAGGAGCTGCTGTTGGAAGCTGGATTAAACCACTACTGTGAATTTGAAAATAGAAAACCAAAGATGATTAGCATATTATAAAAAAAGATTAATATGTAATGAAGAAGGCAACAGAGGATTAGTTGTTGTAATAAACAAATGGGATTAGATTACTATAAAAGAAAGGGATAAATGAGAAGTTCTCATTTATCCCTTTTATGTATTTTAAAAGCTTTTACTTTACATGAATCCACTGAGTATTTGGAGCAGTTTCTTTAAGTTCCTTTGGACAAGGCTTTGAAGTGATTATGGTATTAACCATAGAAGTCTCTCCAATATTATAGAAGCTGCTGGTTTTTAATTTACTGCTATCCATTAAGAGATAGGTATTCATTGATTTATTTATATATTCCTTAGTAAGCAAAGCCTCACGCATATTGTGATAGGATAAGCCCTTAGAAACATCAAAGCCATCACAGGAGATGAAGGCCTTTGTAATATTGAGTGTTTTCAGCATGGAAATGCATAGCTCTCCATAGGAAGCCATGGAATTTTCATTGAACTCTCCACCAAGGAAGATGATTTTTCCTTTAAGATGATTCAGATTATATTGGGACAATGCCGTTATAACAGGTAAGGAATTAGTTACAATAAAAATATCCTTGTTATAAATATAATCAACCAGCTGAAGCACTGTGGTTCCAGTATCAAGGGCAATTATATCACCATCCTCAATAAAGGAGGCTGCAGTTTTAGCAAGCTGCTTTTTCTCAAGAATATTATCTGTTATACGTTTCTTAAAGAAATAGTCTGTGGAGGACATATTACTTTTTATGGCACCACCATGGATTTTCTTGATTTCACCAGTGGTACATAGAATATCTAAGTCTCTGCGAATAGTCTCCATGGATACATTTAAAAGCTGTGAGAGTTTAGATACTTCCACACTTCCGTTAATATCAAGGATCTCTTCAATTTTACGTCTTCGCTCATTTGATTTCATAGCAGTCCTCCCAAATAATAGGATATTTATTTAATCATTTCATGACAAATTATCTTTCGGTATTAATAATTTTATTTTAACAGAATTGAAGTAAAAGATATAGATAAATGTGAAGTAATAGTAAGCTCTATAAGCTAAAAAAGTCTAAAATTATCAGCATTGGCAAATAGCTCATCCTTTTTCAGAATTTCTTCAATGTCTTGTAGAAGTTCTTCTTTTTCATCACCTAAGACAGCTCCTAAAGATACATAATTAGAAGCATGATTGCTTCTAAAAATACAATTTGATAAATCTAAATTTTTGATTAAGAGATGCGCTTCTTCTAAAACCTCTTTAGCAGATAACAGCGTTAATCTGCCATTAATTACGTCTTTATTAATTAGTCTGTTTTCCACCCTTAAAGTTAATAAGCCCAAATAATCAGGGTCAATTTCATTTATTACCTTAGCTGAATTTATAGCATGTTCAGTCCATTTTTCTTTTCCACCTAAACCACTTATAAGGGTACAAGATATTTTAATGTCCGCGTCCTTGATTCTTTTACCAGCTTCAATTAATTGTGAGGATGAAGCACCTTTATTAACAGCGGTAAGAATTGTGTCATCTCCACTTTCAAGACCTAAATAAACCATGTATAAACCGTGTTCTTTTAATAAAGATAATTCTTCTGAACTTTTTAGTAAAATAGACTTAGGACTTGCATAAACTGTGATTCTTTTACACTCTGGAAATAGTGAATTTATTTCATCTAATATTAAGATTAATCTGTTTGTTGGTATTATTAACGCATCCCCATCAGCAAGAAATATTTTTTCAATATAACTATATCTAGCTCTGGCTGAGCGTAAATCCTCAAAAACTTCATCTATATTTCTCATTCTAAATTTTTTATCTTTATACATCTCACAAAATGTACATCTATTATGAGAACAGCCTATTGTTGCTTGAACAATTAAGCTTCTCCCTTCACTTGGTGGTCTATATACTGTGCCTTCGTATCTCATTTTAACTCCCCCTTGTGCTTAAATCTGTGCAGATACTTACTTATCATTTTATATAAATTTATTGAAAAATTCAAATATTGCTTCAAGTTTTAATGTACGTAGTGAGATGGTGAAAGGGTTGGTTACTTAGAAATTATTATTATTTATTGATGAGGATATTCAGCGTGAATATTAAGTAATATTTCACTTAATATTGACCAAAAGATACAAGTTACAACATTTAAACAGCAGTTCACAACAAATAAATACAAACCTTAAAAATCAGGAATATAATTATAATATACAATAAATTACTGAGGAGGTTTAATTCAGTGAAAGGTTTAAAAGGAACAAAAACAGCAGAAAATTTAATGAAGTCATTTGCTGGAGAGAGCCAAGTTAGAGCTAGGTATAACCTTTATTCCAGTATGGCTAAGAAGGAAGGCTATGTTCAAATTTCTAACATATTTATGGAAATAGCAGAGCAGGAGAAAGAGCATGCTAAGAGGTTTTATAAGTTTTTGAAAAATGACTTTGAAGATGAGGCAATAGAAATAACTACAGCATATACTGTAGCCTTACATGAAGATACCCTTTCAAATTTAAAGACAGCTGCGATTGGCGAAAAGGAAGAATGGATTGATCTATATCTTGACTTTGCAAGTATAGCAAGAGTGGAAGGCTTTGAAGAAATTGCAGTTACCTTTGAGGAAATCTCAGAGGTTGAAAGAAGACATGGAGCCAGATACTCTAAACTAGCTAAAAATATTAAAGAAAATACTGTATTCAAAAAACACAAGCCTGTGTTATGGAAATGTTTGAACTGTGGTTATATCTATGAAGGTGCAGAAGCGCCTGTTAGTTGCCCAGCCTGTGCACATCCCCAAGGTTATTTTGAAGTATTTATTGAAAATTATTAAAAAGAGTCCCCCTCTTTATAAAAAACACCCTCAAGAATATTGAATATATGGTAAATTCAAAGTTCCAGGTATCCTTGATAGAAAGATACCTGGAATTTTGGCGTCACCTTTATAATAAAAGTTAAGAGAGATTTTTATGTTTTATTGATTTAAATCACCTTTAAGCCTCATTTAAAGGGATGGAAAAGAACACTTCAAACTTATTAGAATCAGACTTGAAGACGATATTTCCATTACATTTATTAATACTGTTTTTTACACTTAGGATACCAATACCATGGGTATATTTATTTTGTTTTGTAGTTTTTATTAAACCATTACTATTAAATATGGCTTTTTTATTTTGGGAATTAATAATTTTCACTACTAAATTGTTATTAACAATCTTTCCAGTGATAGATATATATTTTTTTATGGACTGATTATCAACAGCACAGCAAGATTCTATTGAGTTTTTTAGCAGATTACCAAAAATAACTGTTAAAGCTGTATTGTTGATATCTATCCTTTCAGGGAAGGCAACATCGTGGATAAATTCAATATTTTTCTTTGAGCATTGATCAAGTGTATATTGTAGCACTGCATCAACTATTTTATTGTCGCATATTCTACGTTTTTTTAGGGTGAATAAATCTTTTTCAATTTCTTTTATATATTCTTGAGCTTCCTCAAATTTGTTATTTTCAAGGAGTACTTCTATGGCTAGTATATGATGTTTTGTATCATGTACAACTATTTTTGATTTGTTTAAGTATTCTTCAAAGGCTTCATAGTGATGAAGCTGAATATTTAATTGGTTTTCTAAAGTATCTAAATAAGATTTAATAGTGTATTTATCAGATAAAATTTTTGAAATAATAAGAAGTAAAATGATAATGACAAAGGAGAGCGGCAGTATAAACATAAGAATCATGTGAAGCTTATCTACAGAATTGTATTTTGAAAAAAAACAATACACATAAAGCAATGAATTATATAGAATAAAATTTATTCCACTAAAAATGAGAAGAAATTTAGCTTTCTTCAGGGTTTTATAATAAATATCAAGGTATAAATTTATATAAGAATATAGATAGCTCAATAAGATAATGCTAAAAATTATTTGAAATAAATCATAAAATTTAGTAATAAAATTAACTAGTGGCACAAGACAGAAAAAGTCTATGCTTAAAAAATACAATATGTAATAGGTAATACTGGTTGATAGTATGGAAATCAAGAAAAACTGTATTGTTATAACTATAATTATTGATTTAAGGGGAACAGAGCCTTCAAAAATTAAATTATAGAGTATAAGCATGGCTATGGTAATTATATAAAAACTAATGAAGTTATTAAATTTCAGGCAGCTAGTCCCAATAAACAGGATAAAGCTAATTGATATAACTAGGAAATAAGAAGCAACTTTATTTATTTTGTATTGCAACTTATTACTTAAGATAATATTTGAAAATATTATCAATATGAGGAAGGGTGGAAATAGGTTTATTAATCTATGTAAATCCATCATACTCTTAAACTACACTTTCCATGAGATAATTAGAAAATAGTTTTTTCAGTTCTGTGTAATGTATCCTGCTAACAGGTGCTGTTACTTCATTTAAAAATTCCACTTCTGTTCTGGAAACTGCTTTAACATTATTCAAGTTAATTAGGTAGCTTCGGTGACATCTTACAAAGTTAAATTCCTTAAGTTCAATTTTTAAATCTTCCAGTTTCTTATAAAAGCTGATTTTTTCTAAATCATCTTCAACAACCGTATTTATATGTACAGTTCTGTTTGTAACTTCAAAATAGTTAACGTTACTTAAGTTAATTTTATATATTTGATGATTATGAGTTAGAGTAAAAAAAGCTTCTTTATTATATTTTTCCATGCTTTTAATAATGCTTCTTACTTTATCACCTTTAGCAGGCTTTAAAAGGTAGTTAAGGGCATGTACATCATAACCTGCAAGAGCATACTCTATGGTACTCGTTAAGAATACAATAGCAACATCCTTATTAAAGGTTCTGATTTCTTTGGCTGTATCTATTCCATTTAAGGTTGGCATTAAAATATCTAAGAAAATCAAGTCATATATTTTTTCAGTAGATTTAACTGCATTTATTAAATCCTCTCCACATTTAAAGGTATCAATATAGAAATCTATTTCATCCTGAAAAGAGATTTTATCAAGGGTTTGTATTATGTCATTTATAAATATTTTTTCATCATCACATATAGCAATATTCATTTTATGTCCTCCTAAACGTTTACATATCTTATTCCACACAATAGATTATAAGTTGTTATACAAAAAAATACAAATATATAAATTTTAGTACTTATCAATTGCTTCTGAAAGCAAGGCTTTGCAAAGATTCATGGTATCAATAATCTTCTTAAAGCGGGTATAGGTGCTGTGGCCTTCCTGAAACTTCTTAATTCCATTTTCAGATTTGCTGATGATGGAGGTGATTGGAGGAAGGGCATTATCTAGGTCTTCCTTTGAATAGACTTTAGCAATATCTTCACCCTCCAGCAAGGCTTTTGAGATGTATAGAGCTTTTATTCTATTTTTAAGCAGGCTGTGCTGTGAAGTTCCTTCCTCAAATTTTGGCTGCATCTTTTCACAGTTTTTAATTGTTGAAGTTACGACTTGAAGGGCCTGCTTCAGTTCTTGATTTGAGTTTTTTTTCATGATTTTTGTTCCTCCTTGTGTTACTTAATACTTTGGTGTGATTATCTAAAATACCTACTAGGTGGTTTAAGCAGTTATCTTAGATGCATCACTTATTATACTTTGTGGTGAGAATAAATGATAGTGTTTATTGAGGGTACTCCGCCTAACTTGCCTTCGGTGGAGTAAGTTCGCCTTAACTAAATCACGTATGTCCTTTAGGATAAAGATTTAGAGGAGCATTTATAGATAAAAGACTTGCATAGAGTACATTTTACTCCTATGCAAGTCTTACTTATTTTATAAAAGTATTTTCTTTACACTCTGCTTTACTGACATATATAAATTATCCATTGAGGGCTCTGAGATTAGGGAACCTATCAGTGTTATGTTACTTAAGGTTTCCTTTGTAGAAATTTCTTCATAGCTCCGTTGGGTTAAAGTACCTTGCTCAAAGTGGGGAAAGATGCTCCAGGGATGTACTGTTATTAGAGATATATCATCTATTCCTAATTTTTTTATGTCCCTGGAAATTTCATCGATTAAGGAGCTTTCTAGCTTTCCATAGGCATAGGCGGTAAGAATTGCTTTGTTATTGTGCTTTGTGGCATAGAGAAACTGGATCTTACCTTTCTTTCCAAGGTGGCTTTTGAAGTAGGTGGCTACAATATCTTTGTTTTCAACTTCAAAGGCACAGGTAAGGAAGGGATTAGTGGACAGTTTTTTCATAAAGCTATTAAGAGTCTTCTGTTTAATAACTCCTGGAGGCAGTGGAGCAGAAATTAATATCTTGTCATAATCCTTTATATCGTAGAGGGTCTTTACATTTACCTTACTATCCTCTTCTTCAATTGAGATGACCTCTAGGCCGTACTTAATATGAGAAATATTTTCACAGAGCTTTTTAATAAGGGCTGAGGTGCCTCCTTTGATTAACAAGGATTTTTTACCCCCAATAAAATCATAGATAGTTTCCAGGTTAAAAACCTTAAACACATAGTAAGCAGCTACGTCATCTATGCTTCCAAAGCCAAAGGAAGAGAGGTAAGGACTTATAACCTGAGTGATAAACCTAAGGTTATTAACTTCAAGAAAGGCTTTAAGAGGCATCATTAACTCTTCAGGAATATATCCGTAGGTAACCTTATTAATATAGGGAACATATTTATTTAGCAGGGTTTTCAGAACCCTTAGTTCCTCCATTAATAAAATCACATCTTCACGAAGCATATGCTCTACAGGGTGATAATTTTCATCCACAAAGCTTCTGTAGATAAACCTCTCAGTATAATCTACTTGCAGCTCAATTAAAAGCTCTTTGATTTTTCCGGAAAAAGAGCACACTGTACCGATATCAAAGGAGGTGTCTTTACTTACAAGGGTTTTGCAATGGCCACCAATTTCTTCATTTTTTTCATAGACGGTTACGTCAATACCTTCCTTCTCCAGTAGATAGGCTGCTATAAGACCGCTTAAGCCTCCGCCAATTACCGCTACCTTCATAGTATTCCTCCTTAATAATCTCTATTAATATAAGCCCACATAGGTAAAATAAGCTTTGTGTTAGTGAGTTTATTATGATATTCAATGGGAGTAAATTCTTCCTCATCAAAGAGGGTTTTATAGGTAATATTATAATTTCTTATGTAATCTTGGAATTGAAGCTTAAGCTGAGAAAAAGTAATATTCGTATTTATTATTGGAATCAGAAAGTTTGAAGAGGCTTCTGTAAAAATACTTTTTAACATATAAGCCTGAGTAAGGTCTTCGCTTTTTTCAGAAATAGCAAAAACTTTAAAGTCAAAGCGATTGTCTTCTAGAAGTTTTGTGATTTTTAAATTGAAGTCTTTATTTGAAAGGTTAAATATTTTAATATCTTGTAAAATACACAGGTCTTTTATTTTAAGATGTAATGTTTTTGCAACGGGCATTGCTGTTGCTGTTAGAAGATCCTCAAAGTTCTCAAAGGAGGCTTCCTTATATAATCTTGAGCAGGCAATTCTGCTTTTATAATCAAAGAAGGTGAATTCGAAAATATGGCCAAGGTTATTGTATTGACCATAGTCAGTTATCCAGAAAAGCCAGCATTCACCACTGTTAGCTTGATTAAAAGCTGGGAGCTCTGAAGTGATTTTTGATGGATGCTTTCTGCTGAATTTCAAGCGTTTTTCTTTTGTGGAAAGATTATTTCTTTTCATTATGTTGTATATGGCAGATTCGCTTATTTTGTAGCCCATGTCAGAAAACAGGTATTTAAGTGCCTTTGGACCATAGTCAGGATATTTCTTTAAAAGACTAAGAAGTGCTGCTTCCACCTCCTTATTAGTTTTATTGGCAGGTTCAAAATCTTTTTTTATGGAATTTAAGCCTTCAATCCCTTTGATTTTATACCTTTTCAACCACCTGTAATAAAGGGTTCTGGAGATGTTATATTTACGGCAGGTAGTACTTACACCATTGAGTGAGCCCTCGGTAATAATTTTAAATTTTAAGTTCTCATCCATATAAAGCACCACCTTGTATTTAATAATTATAATTTCTTTATGTAAATCATTACAATTATAGTTTATAATGTTAAAAAATATTAATCAAGAAAAAAATTTACTTTATGCAAGTGTTAACAATAAAACCTGAAAAAATCCTATGGCATAAGGGGAAGGGTTATTACTTATGCCCTTTTAATATGTAAACACTTTGATAAAGTAAATATTACATAAATATACATAAAAAACTCATATTGTTAAAAAACTAACGCATTGCTATAATTATGGTAAATAAAGGATTTAGGAGGGGTACCATGAATCAATTTAAGGTTTTTACTATGAAAAAGGGACTTCAGGAGGAGAATGATAAAATTGCAAAAGCAACCAGGGAAGAGCTAAAAGAGCAGGGAGTGTTTATGATTAACATCATGTCATCTCCAGGAAGCGGAAAAACTTCTACCCTTGTGAGTACCATTAAAGCTTTAAAGGATGAGATGAAAATTGGAGTGATGGAAGCAGATATTGATTCTGACGTTGATGCACAGGCGGTTGAGGAAGCAGGAGCTAAGGCAATTCAATTACATACAGGAGGAATGTGCCACTTAGATGCAACCATGACAAAGCAAGGTATTGATGAGCTTGAGGTTGAAGGCTTAGAGGTTTTATTTTTAGAAAACATAGGGAACTTAATTTGTCCTGTGGGCTATGATACTGGAGCAATGAAAAATGTGGCAATATTAAGTGTTCCAGAGGGGGATGACAAGCCTTTAAAATATCCTAAGATTTTTACAAAGGTAGATGTTTTAATTGTGAATAAGATTGATGTTATGCCTTATTTTGATTTTGACATGGCATTACTTGAGGAAAGAGTAAGAAAGTTAAATAAAGATATAAAAATAATTCCTATTTCAGCTAAGACTGGAGAGGGAGTTGAAGCTTGGGTTCAGTGGGTTAGAAAAGAGGTAAAAGGGGGCTTTTAAACATGTCAAAGAATATGGAGAAAACCAACTTTAATAAGTCAGAAAAATTTAATTTTGCTTTAACCTGGGGAGATGTGGGAGACAGGGAGTATAGACAGATAATCGTTGACCTGGCGAATAAAATCGGAAGAACCAAGGCTGGATCTTCAAGGGAGGCAATCCCCTTTGGACCAGAGTACTATGCTTTAGCAGCTGTTCTTGATGATTATCAAGCTAAAATTGCCATGCATTTAAAGTTCCGTGAAAAGGTTAGTGCAAAGGAGGTTGCTGAGGCCAGCGGAGAGCCTTATGAAAAGGTTAAGAAGGCTTTAGATTATATTGCTTGGGCTGGGGTTGCCTTTGTTAATACTGTTGATGGAGTGGATATGTACTGGCAGGATATATTTGTGCCTGGACATATGGAGATGATTGTTAACAACAAGGAGCTAACTTCAAAGTTCCCAGAAATCGGAGAAGCCTTTTATTACTTTGGAAGTAAAAAAGGACCAATGGCGGTGGGGATTATGCCTTTGGGGGGAGGACCAATGCGTGTTATCCCAATTGAAAGATCCCTTGATGGAAATTCCAGAAGAGCTTCCTATGAGGAGATTTCAAAGTATTTAAAGGAAGCAACAGTGTTTTCAGTTGCTGACTGTTCTTGCAGAACCTCTCGTGAATCCATGGGAGAAGGCTGTGGTCATTTAAAGGAGGATATGTGTATCCAACTTGACCATGCAGCTGAATACTATATTAAAACAGGCAGAGGACGTGAGATTACAAGAGAAGAAGCTTTTGAAATCATCAAAAGGGCAGAGGATAATGGGCTTATGCACTCCATACCAAACTTAGATGGGCCTGGTCATACCCATGCCATCTGTAACTGCTGCGGCTGTGGCTGCTATGCCATGAGGCTTGCCAATGAATTCGTTAATAACGATATTGTAAGGTCAAATTATAAATCAGTGGTGGATGAAAGCAAGTGTGTTGCTTGTGGAGAGTGTGTAGAAGTTTGTCCTACTAATGCGTTGAGATTAGGACAAAAGCTTTGTGCAAAAACACCTATAGATGAGCAGATTACCAAGGTTACTCCTCATAATACAGATTGGCCTGAAGAAAGATGGAACAGGGATTACAGAGTAAATAGAAAAAACGCTCTAGATTCAGGGACAGCGCCATGTATCACAAAATGTCCAGCCCACATTCCAGTACAAGGTTATGTGAAACTGGCATCTCAAGGTAAATATACAGAGGCTTTAGAGTTAATTAAAAAGCATAATCCTCTGCCAGCAGTATGTGGACGTATCTGTCCTAGACTTTGTGAAGAAGATTGTACCCGTGGCGAGATAGATGAACCAGTTGCAGTGGATGATATTAAAAAGTTCATTGCAGAAAAGGACCTTCATGAGGCAACCAGATTTATTCCTAGAAAAAGACATGATTACAGTGATAAGAAGATTGCAATCATTGGAGGAGGACCTTCAGGTTTAACCTGTGCTTATGACCTTTCCTTAGATGGATATGACGTGACAGTCTTTGAAAAGGAAAAGAAGCTTGGTGGAATGTTGACCCTTGGTATACCTTCTTATAGATTAGAGAAGGAAGTAATCGAAGCGGAGATAGATGTCCTTAGAACCATGGGAGTTAAGTTTGAAACAGGGGTTGAAATCGGTAAGGACTTAACAATTCAAAACCTTAGAGATAAGGGATTTAAAGCTTTTTATGTGGCAATAGGGGCTCAGGCTGGAAGAGCCTTAAACATTGAAGGTGAAGGAGCAAGAGAAGTAATTAGTGGTGTAGACTTCTTAAGAAATGTTAACCTTGGTGAGGAAACAGAAGCTTCCGGAAAGGTAATAGTTATTGGTGGAGGAAATGTTGCCATGGACGTGGCAAGAACTGCAGTAAGACTTAAAAAGGTAACTGCTGTTGATATCTTCTGTTTAGAAGGAAGAAAAGAGATGCCTGCTAACCTGGAAGAAATAGAGGAAGCTTTAGAAGAAGACATTAATATTGATAATTCCTGGGGTCCAGTAAGGGTGATTGAAGAAAATAATAAGGTTACTGGAGTTGAGTTTAAACGCTGTATAGCTGTCTTTGATGGGGAAGGTAGATTTAATCCGAAGTTTAATGAAAGTGAAACAAAGATAGTTCCTTGTGACTATGTACTTCTATCTGTTGGTCAAACCTTTGCCTATGGAGACATTTTAAAGGGCGAAGGCGTGGAATTATCAAAGAGAGGCACAATTAATGTGGATCCAATTACTCTTCAAACCTCTAAAAAGGATATCTTTGCAGGAGGAGACGTTGCAAGTGGACCTAGATTTGCCATTGATGCCATTGCAGCAGGAAAGGAAGCGGCAGTTTCCATTCATAGATTTGTACAAAAGGGGCAGTCCTTAGTCTTTGGCAGAGACAATCATTACTACAAAGCTTTAGATAAGGAAAACCTAGCAGACATAAAGGGTTACGATGAAACTCCAAGACAAAAAACTAACCATGTTGATGGTAAAAAAGCAAAAGAAACCTTTAAGGACTTAAGAGGAACTTTAACAGAGGAGCAGATTAAAAAAGAAACTGCAAGATGCTTAAGCTGTGGCGCAACGAAGACTGATGCCTACCTATGTGTTGGCTGTGGAGCGTGTACTTTAAAATGTAAATTTGATGCCATTAAGCTTGTAAAAGTTACTGAAGCAGAAGGCTTTGACATTGATGCTTTACCAAAGCATGTAATTAAAAATACTATAAAGAGAAAAGTAAAAATTACAGCAAATAAGCTGAACCCATTTACAAAGACAAGATAAGTAGCGAAAAAGTAAAGAAGAAGTAGAGGGTAATACTATGCATGAGTTAGGAATTGTATATGAGGTAATAAAAATTGTGGATAGATTCGTGGTGGAGAATGACCTTACAAAGGTTGATAAAATTGTACTGGAGGTAGGGCAGTTATCACAGGCAATACCAAGATTTATACAGGAATGCTATCCAGCTGCTGTAAGTGAAACACCCTATGAAGAAACTAAACTGGAGATAATTGTACTTCCGGCAAATGCCAAATGCAGAGCCTGCGAAGAAATTTATAATGTGATAAACCACAGAAAAATATGTCCTAAATGTAGTGGAGAAGATTATGACTTAATATCAGGGCAGGAGTTTTATATCAAAGAAATTGTTGCATATTAAGTAAAAAAGTAAAAAAGTAAAAATGCACGCCCCAGAGTCTATAACTTTTAAAGTAAATAAAGAGCACACCATGGAGAGCTAGGAGATGGAAATTGCAAATCTTGTCCTTGGGGCTGTGTAAAATAATTTGGGGGTATTTATATGGGAATTTTCTTTCAAGGCTATACCTTAGGCGGTATTCTGGCAGTTATATTTTTAATGGCAGTACTTTTGCTTATCAATGAAGTCACAAGAAAATCTAAAACCGTATCCATTATAGCTTACTGTGTGTTACCAGTGCTTTTAGCAGTTTTAATCTTCTCCAATGTGCTTAGTTCACCAACAGGCAAAACCTGGTTTCCATGGGTTAAGGTTGTATCAGCTCTTCTTGGGGTATATGGCTTTATGCTTATTAGATTTACAAAGCTGGGGAAATCTAAGTTTGCTGTTATTTATCCAATTTCAATCCTTGCAATCAATATCGCTGAAGCGGTTTATAGGGAGTTTGAAATCTTTATGCAGTATAAAACACTTCAGGTGGATGCTGCTGGAATTGTAGTTCTTGGCGGACCTTGGAATATACTAAATGCCATTGCTGGTATTCTGTGTATTGTAACCTTAACAGGCTTTGCAGGGATAAAGGTATCTAAGGATAAATCAAAGGACATGATATGGCCAGACATGACCTGGATTTATATTGTAGGCTACACCCTTTGGAACTTTGCCTATGTTTACAACTGTTTATCTACAAGAGCCATGTATGCAGGGTTTACGATTTTAACAGCGGCAATTGTTGCAGAGATATTTTTCAAAAGAGGAGCATGGCTGCAGCACAGAGCTCAAACCTTAGCTCTATACGCAATGTTCTCCCTATCTGTGGATTTTCAAAGAAGTGAATTCTTCAGGATAATACCAATATACAAAGAAAGTAATTTGATGACTATAAGCGTTATTTCCTTTACTTTTAATGTAGGGATGGTTTTATTCATGATATACACAATAAGGAAGCATAAGAAAAACCCACTGAAGGAAGATATCTACGTGGATACTAAATATTATAAGAAAACTATGGAAATAAATAATTTAAATATGTAAATTTATTCTTCAAAGTTTTGAATCAGACAACTTTGGGAAATGGAAGATTAGCAGTTGAAAATGATAAAATAAAAGACTTACATAGGGTTTGTACACCATATGTAAGTCTTATTTAAATTCTAGGATGTTTTGTAGAATCTATTGTTTCTTTTCCTAAATCAGCCTCAATAATTTCACCAGTTGCACCATCAAACTTTATGGTATAACGTCCTCTAATATTAACTAATTGAAGAGTTCTTCCTGTATAATGTCCTGATATGGTTACAACAGTTTTATCTTCATTAAAACCATAGTCGTCAGTAGCTCTATTGAAAAAGTGTTTATAAACAGAACTTGTTGTGTTATCAGAAACATACTCTTTAGCCTTTTTTTCTAAGCCTTGGACAAATTTTTTATCCTTATAGGCTCTAATTGCAAGCTCTCTATCTTGCTGAAATTTTTCTATTTCTTCTTGAGAAATATCATATTTTTTTATCTCTTCTTCAGTTAAATAACAAGTATCATCAACAGATTCAGCCTTATCTATTTCTTTTGTTATTCTATACTCAGGAGATAGCACCCTTTCTCTCTCAGTTTTATATTTTTTATCTAAGAATTGTTGTTCTTCTTCTTGGTCCATTTCGGCCTGTTCAGCTTGTCTTATTTTTTCGGTCTCAATAAAATCTTTACCAAAATTGAATAAGAATATTGGAACTATAACTAAAGACATTACTGTAAGTAAAGAAGTACCTAGATTTTTGAAGTTTTTAAAGTACTCATTAATGGAAGCATATTTGCTTTTTTCACTCCACAAATATTTCATAAGCTTAAAGGTTCCATAGATCCATAATAGTACTAGGGCTACTGGGATAAAAGGAATTACAAGAATTGTGATAAGTAAATATTTTAGTCCTTTTATTAACATTTAATTTCTCCTTTGTATGTTTGATAAGCTGTTTTAAAAATGTTAATGTGATTATATCATATTTTATGATATAAAAAGCCAGTGTATAAAATTGCCATAGAATAAATGATTTGCAAAGAAATATATTTGGTAGTAGGTAGTATTTACCATGGAGGGTATTGTGGAATTCTTTAAAAATGTGCATGGAAAATTTAATCTGCAGCCATATAATATCTATCATTTTTTGCCACAGGGAGGCTGGGCATATTATTTCTCCTTGGTAGCGCTAGCTATAATTGTTTTTATAATTTTTTAATACCTTGGATAATCAAAGGCAAGTATGAAAAGAAAAAGCAGGAGATTGATTAGATTTCACAAAAAAATAAAATTTTGTAAAAAAATTAAAAAACTATTGCTTGATAAAGAAATGTGTGTTATTATTAATAAATAGCAAGTATGCTAATAATAAATAAGTTTGAATAGATAAATAATTTCTCGTAAATTAGAAACTATTATATCAGTTTGAAAACTTAAAATTTAGGAGGAATTATTATGACAGATAAAACTATAGTATGTAAAGATTGCGGAAATGAGTTCGTATTCACAGTTGGAGAGCAAGAGTTCTACAAAGAAAAAGGATTCGATAACGAGCCAGTAAGATGCCCAGATTGCAGAAGAGCAAGAAAGCAACAAAACAATAGAAGATAATTTTAGATTCTATACCTGTAGTGAAAACTGCAGGTTTTTTTGTTTTATAAGAATAACAATAAGAATAAAAATATATAGTTGTAATAATGAAATCTAAATTGATTAGCAAATATAGTTTTGAGGTAAATAATTATTGAGTAACTTTTAAATATAAAATACACATATTTACGTATAATTAAGTATTCACAAAAAACTATAATAAATGTTAAAATGTCATTGAAATAATGATTTAAGTAAGGGTGTGTTTAATTTAGTATGCAGAAATATAATCAAGAAAGTCCAATGCTTGTTAACTCTATTGTATGTACTATAGATATATTAGGTTTTTCACAGATGATAGTAGATTCATGCAAAGATGGGTATGGAGATGATTTACTTAAAGAAATTAATTTTCTTATAAATAAGAATAAGCAGTGTATAATCAAAAATAAGTATAGTCAGGGTAAGATTAAAATATATACCGATAATATGATTATAGGTTATCCAATAAAGGATGATGGAGAAGCAGAGTTAAATGAAATATTAGATAATGTATCGGAATATCAATTCAATCTAGCATTAGAAGGTTTCTTTGTTAGAGGGGGAATCAGTGTAGGTGAATTTTATATCAATGAAGATATAGTTTTTGGTTCTGCACTTTTAGATGCACATCATGTTGAAAGTAATTTAGCTTGTTATCCAAGAATTGTCTTAGATGACAAAACAATAAGCAGGCTGCAAAGATATATAAATAACTATGATGAGGCACCACAGCGTAACAAAATATTAATTGATAGTGATGGCCAATGGTTTTTAAATTATCTAAATATAATTTTTAAACACTACACTGAATGTAGCAATCAGTATGAATTTGAGCAAATGCAAATAAACTTGCTTTTAAAACATAAGGTTAAATTAGAAGAGATGTTAGAGCAGAATAAAAATAATATCAGAGTTTGGGACAAGTATGTGTGGGTTGCTAATTATCATAATTATTTCTGTGATATACACTTTGCAGAAGAAAAACAGTTGAAAATAGCTAAAAAGAATTTACTATCTTGGCCAAGGAGTATTGCTGACAGCGACATATAATATATTTTTTCTATGAGGAAATAATTCATAAATTAATATAAGGAGCTTTAGCAATATTTTAAGAGACAGATTTTAAGCTTTAGCTTTAATAATAAATAGCTGTGTGCATGAACTAAAAATCTTTATTTTTGAAAAAATTAAGGAAAATTTATAAATTTTATAAAAAGGTGTTGCATAATGTCGAAATAAGTGTTATTATAAATGAGTAGCAGATAGCTAACAAAACATATTAAGATCAATTAGATAAATAATTTCTCATGAATAAGAAAATATATATCAAGTTAGACCTTAAAATTCAGGAGGAATTATTATGACAGATAAAACAATAGTATGTAAAGATTGCGGAAGTGAGTTCGTATTCACAGTTGGAGAACAAGAGTTCTACAAAGAAAAAGGATTCGATAACGAGCCAGTAAGATGCCCAGATTGCAGAAGAGCAAGAAAGCAACAAAATAATAGAAGATAATTTTAGAATTTATAGCCTGTAATGAAAATTACAGGCTTTTTTTATTGGAAAATAATTGAGCTATAAAAGTATTCGAAGGAAAGAATTTTTCAAAGGTAGATTCAGTTAAAAAGAAATCTTCAGTTATTGGTTACATAGCAAAAATTAAAAAAATAGATAGTAACATAGGCGGAGCTGAGGATATCCTCAGCTCTTTTTAACATTACAAAATTGTAATGTTAATGCAAGACAAATACATAGGTAATAAATTAAGCACACTATATAATAAACTCATAAGCTTTAAACAAGGAGATGATTTTTGTGATAAAGATATGTGATGTATTAAAAATAGTGTGCTTAGTGATTTTTGCTGGATATGATGAAAAAAGTTTTGAGGTTAATGGTGTAATCTAGAAAAAATTAAAATATATAAATTCATAAATGAAGGGAAGATAAAGATGAAAAATATTTTAACGGTAGAAAAAATAGAAAAATACTATGGAAATAAGGGGAACCTGACAAAGGCTATAGATAATATAAGCTTTAGAGTTGATGAGGGGGAATTCGTTGGTATAATGGGTCCTTCAGGTAGTGGTAAAACTACTCTTTTAAATTGTATTTCAACCATAGACACTGTAACTACGGGAAATATTATTATAAATAATGAGGATATTACAAGGTTAAAGTCAAAACAATTAGATAAGTTCAGACAAAATGAATTAGGTTTTATTTTTCAGGATTTTAACCTTTTAGATACTTTAACAGCTTATGAAAATATAGCTTTAGCTTTAACTATCAAGGGAGAAAAGACGGAGGTCATTGATGGAAAAATTAAAGAGGTGGCAAAGTATTTAGAAATTGAGGAAGTTTTAAATAAATATCCTTATCAAATGTCTGGAGGGCAAAAGCAGAGGGTGGCTTCAGCGAGAGCGATAGTTACCGATCCAGCTTTGATATTAGCAGATGAGCCAACGGGAGCTTTAGATTCAAAGGCAGCAAGATTGTTACTAGAAAGATTTGAAAGCTTGAACAGGGATTTAAAGGCAACTATTTTAATGGTTACCCATGATGCTTTTACAGCCAGCTATGCCCATAGAATTTTATTTATTAAGGATGGAAGAATATTCACAGAGCTTGTAAGGGGAAGTGATTCAAGAAAAGAATTTTTTAATAGAATAATTGAGGTGATAACTCTGATAGGAGGAGATGACAACAATGTATTCTAGGATAGCAACTAAGAATGTAAAAAAGAGTTTTAAGGATTATACCATATACTTTTTAACCTTAACCTTAGCGGTGTGTATCTTTTACAGTTTTAACTCCATTGAATCTCAAAAGGCTTTTATGGAAGTATCGTCTACTAGTATGGATTATGTAGAAATGCTAACATCTATTATTTCTTATGTATCTGTGTTTGTAGCAGTAATTTTAGGTGGACTTATCCTCTATGCTAATAATTTCTTGATTAAGAAGAGAAATAAAGAGTTAGGTATCTACATGACTTTAGGTATGGGAAAGGGAAAGATTTCAAGGATATTAATTTATGAAACTATAATAGTTGGAATAATTTCTTTAATAAGTGGACTTTTCTTTGGAATTTTAGCATCACAAGGTTTATCAGTTTTAGTTTCAAAACTATTTGAGTTTGAAATGAGTGAATATAAATTTGTAATTTCAACAGCAGCCATAGGTAAGACCGTTGTTTATTTTGGGATAATGTTCTTCCTTGTAATGATTTTTAATACTTATGTTATTTCTAAGTATAAAATAATAGATTTATTAACAGTAGGAAGAAAGACAGAGGATGTAAAATTTAAAAATCCTTTAGTTTATTTGATAACTTTTATTTTATGTGTAGGTGCTTTAGGAACAGCTTATAAAATGGTTTTAGACCTTGGGTTAAATGTGTTAGATATTAAATTCCGTATATCAATAATACTAGGAGTAATAGGAACTGCTTTATTCTTCTTTAGCTTAGCAGGATTTATACTTTATATAGTTAAAAGAACCAAGGGTATTTATTTTAAGGGCTTAAATATTTTCACTATAAAGCAGATCAACAGTAAGGTTAATACAAATTTTATATCTATGTCTGTTATATGTTTAATGCTTTTTATCACCATTGGAGTGTTGTCTACTGGATTTAGTTTTAAAAATGCCTTAGAGTCAGGGTTAGAGGAATCAACACCTTTTGATGCTAGTGCATATCTATATGTATACGAAGAGGATAAGGTGAAAAGTATTGAAGAATCCATGGATAACATGGGAATTACCTTTGCAGCAGATGATAAGGTTGCATATTATGATGAATATATTACTGGAGAACAGATTTCAGATATTATTCCATTAGACAGCAGTAGTGCAAATATAAAGATAAAAGCAGCCTATATTAAGGTATCAGATTTTAATGAAATAATGGGATTAAATAATGAAGGCACAGTAGAGTTAGCACAGGATGAAGTGCTGATAACCTCTAATGTTTCTAAGCTGTTACCTTCTATAGAAAAATATATGAAAGAAAATGACACAATAAATCTTAAGAATACTTCTTATAAGATTAAAAATAAAGAAGTGATTAATCTTAATTTAAAGAACAGCTATATGAAGGATAACTTCTTAACCATTGTGATAAATGATGAATTTTGTGATGCTGCGAATTTAAGCACTAGTATAGTGAATGTAAATTTCAAGGATAATGTTAATGGAAAAGGGGAAGAAACCTTTGTAAAGAGTATAGAGGACTTTAAAAGAAATAATAACAATTATTTTGATGAAGCAGGCTTTGTTATTACTGCGTCTAGAGAGGCATTATATGAGGAAAACAAAGGTATGACGACAACCATATTATTTGTAGGAATATATTTAGGAATTGTTTTCTTAATCAGCAGTATGGCAGTTTTAGCCCTTCAACAACTAAGTGAAGCTAGCGACAGTCTTGAGAGATATGAGGCAATTAGAAAAATAGGAGCAAGTAAGAAGGGAATAAATAAAACCATTTTCGCACAAACTTTAATTTACTTTAGCCTTCCAGTAATGCTGGCTCTAGTACATTCAGTGGTGGGAATAAAGGTAGCTAATGATTTTGTTGCCATGTATAATAAGCCTGATATTGGTGGGGCATCCATGATTACAGCGGGAATCTTTGTAATTGTATATATAATATATTTTTACACTACCTATACTGGATATAAAAATATTGTTAATAGTAAAATTAAATAACTTAAAGGAAATCTATTTGAAGAAGGGAAAGTTCTTCAAATAGATTTTTGTTATAATATTTATGAAATAGTATAAGGAAAAATTAACAGGTGAAAATAGTTTATAAATAATATGAGTTTGAAGTACAACATTAGAGTTGGAGGAAAAGTAAGTGAAAAAAGTAATTATAGTTGAAGATGATAATGTTATTAGAGAAGAGCTGCAGAGCTTTTTAAGCAGATATGATTATCAGGTTATAGCACCCACAGCCTTTGAAAATATAATAGAGTTTATACTAGAGTCTGAAGCTGATTTAATTCTATTAGATATAAATCTTCCAATTTACGATGGCTATTATATCTGCAGAGAAATTCGTAAAAAGTCAGAGGTTCCAATAATCATTGTCACTAGTAGAGATAGTGATATGGATGAATTAATGAGCATGAATTTAGGGGCTGATGACTTTGTAACAAAACCTTATAATACTCAAATTCTTTTAGCACGAATCTCTGCACTTTTAAAAAGAGCTAGTGGAAATATTGCAGGAAGTAATACTTTAACCTATGGGGATTTTAAGTTGAATTTATCTAATGCAACGGTTATATATGGGGAACGAGAGCTGGAGCTTACTAAAAATGAAGTGAAGATTCTATCCTACTTAATTGAAAATAAAGGAACCATTGTTTCAAGAGAAGCTTTAATGGAGTATTTATGGAAGGCTGATTACTTTGTGGATGACAGCACTTTATCTGTTAATATCACTAGACTGCGTAAAAAGCTGGAGAGCATTGGCATTAAGGACACCATAGAAACAAGAAGAGGCTTAGGTTATATTATGGAAGGTTAGGGCTATGAAGATATGAACATAATAAGTTTTCTTAAGGACAAAGGAGTAATTTTAGGTGCTAATGTTATCATATATCTTATAATTGTAGGAGTTATGATACCTGCTGATATAAGTTCGGTAATAATAGTTTTAGTGGGGTGTATATGGTTTATTCCATTGATTAGCTATATGATGCTAGATTATATGAAGTGGAAAAAGTATTTAAATAATATAGAAAAGATATTAGAAGGTTTAGATAAAAAGTATTTATTGCCTGAAGTTATTGAGGATGCAGAGTTTATTACAGGCGAAAGAATAAATGAAATACTTAAGGTTCTGAGCAGAGATATGCATGAAAATGTGAAGTGCTACAGAACTATCCAAGAAGAGTATAGGGAGTATATTGAAACCTGGGTTCATGAGATAAAAACTCCGATATCATCAACAAGGCTTTTAATAGAAAACAATAACAATGAAATTACAAGAAAAATTGATAAGCAGGTAGATAAAATTGAGAACTTTGTGGAGCAGGTTTTATATTACTCTAGAAGTGACGAAGTAGGAAAAGACTTTATCATAAAGGAAGTTAGCCTTGAAGAAATTGTTAGGAAGGTTGTAAAAAGAAACTTTAGAGATTTCATTGATAAAGGCATAAAGCTGCAATTAGAAGCTATTGATGAAACTGTTTTTTGTGATACTAAGTGGATTGAATTTATCTTAAATCAAATACTAGGAAATGCCATTAAATATTCTAAGGAAAAAGACAGTATGATCAAAATTGAAGCAAAGAAATTTAATAATTCAGTGGTATTAACAATAGAGGACAATGGTGTTGGGATAATAGATAGAGATTTAAACAGAGTATTTGAAAAAGGTTTTACTGGTGAAAATGGAAGAAGGTTTGGTAAAAGCACTGGTATGGGATTGTATTTATGCAAGAAGTTATGTGTAAAATTAGGCTTAAATATAAGTATAGAATCTAAACTTCAAGAAGGAACCAGGGTAAGTATAATATTTCCTAATTATAAATTAATATAAAAAACTATAGGGGAGTCTGCTTTTATAGACTTCTCTATAGTTTTTTATTAGATATATTTTTTTAGAATAATAAAATCTACAGCAGACTGAGTTTTTAATGCTTTAGGAATTTTATTTTCTTACGAAGTCTCCATACATTGGAGTGAATTTACCGAAGGCACCGGCAACTTCCATGATTTCACCTGTTAAATAAGAAGAGTCATCAGAAGCAAAGAATAGAACTGCATTTGCGATGTCTTCTGGTTTTCCAGGACGGTTCATAGGAACGTTCTTTAAGAAGGTGTCTAAGAATTCTTGGCTCATATTTTCTAGGGCTGCTTTTGTTGCAATGAACCCTGGTAAAACTGCGTTGCATCTGATATTGTACTGAGCACATTGAGCAGCAACGTTTTGAGTTAAAGAGTTTATTGCAGCCTTTGAAGTGCAGTAAGCTATTCCAGAAAGGTCTGGAACTGCTGAACCGATGGTTGAGATGTTGATTATGCTTCCACCGCCTGTTTCCTTCATGCTTTTAACTGCAGCCTGGCTTGTTAAGAATACGCTTTGAAGATTGTTCATTACAGCGTCAAAGTAATCCTTACCAGTAGTATCAAAGATTGTTTTATCTAGTTTAACATCATGACCGCCATAGTTGTTTACAAGGATGTCGATTCTTCCTTCATTGCTGATAACTTCTTCAACCATTGCTGTGTAAGTTTCTGCCTCTCTGGCATTAAAGTAAACGAACTTTGCGATGCCACCTTTATCCTTTATGTTTTTTATAACATCTTCAGCTAATTCTTTGTTTCTTGCACCAATATAAACTATTGCACCGTTTTCTGCTAATTTCTCTGCACTTGCAAGGCCGATGCCTTTAGTGGCAGCTGTTACTAATGCTACTTTATTTTTTAATTTCATTTATATTCACCTCGTATTTTTAATAAGTTATTTTAATAAGCTATTTTAATAAGTTATTTTTAATCCAAGGCTGAAGGGCTTAAGGTTTTCAGCCTTGGGTTTGAAGATTTTGTATCTTAAGCCATGTGTGTAAACATCTTACCAAGTTCAGCTATTATTTCATCTCTGCTGTGCTCAGTTATTCTTCTTTGGTGGTTGTTTCTGTTTCTTTCTCCAACTAAGTAAGACATGTGAACTCCTAGTTGATCAAGACCTTCTTTTGCAACGTCTTCTGGGTACATAGCTGCTGCACAAGCGTCTTCATCGGCAGGTTTATTTTTTAACCAAGTTGGAGTAATTGTTGAACCTGCAACCATTAATAATACATCTACATTAGTGTTTTGGCATTCATAAGCTACACCTTCAGTTAAGGCCATCATGTATGCTTTTTGAGCTGCATATTCAGCACAGAATGGAAGGGATGTCCATCCAGATAAAGAACCTATTGTTACAAAGGCACCTCTGTTTCTTTCTTTAAATAATCCTATGAAGTGATGTAAAAGCTTAGAGAAGGTTCTGATGTTTACTCTGTACATCTGCTCATATTTTGAATAATCCACCTTGCTGTATTGTCCCATTGAGTGAAGGCATGCAACATAGTTGATTAAGCCCATGTCTAAGTCTTTTGTTGCTTCAATTAATTTTTCAGCTGCATCGTACTCTGATAAGTCTTGAGGTAAAACTTTGATTTCTCTTCCAGTTTCAGCATTTATTTCAGCAGCTAAAGCTTCTAAAGCTTCCTTTCTTCTTCCAACTAAGATTACATCCATTCCTCTTCTTGCAAATTCAAAAGCATTAGCTTTTCCTATTCCTTCTGTTGCTCCTAATACAATTGCCCATTGTCCATATTTCTCTCTAAAATTCATTTTTCATTCCTCCTAAAATAATTGTATAATTTATCTTTAAAATTTAGTGTATTTCAATATTTAGTCAGCCTTTCTATGTTTGCTTGCTAAGTCGAAAGCAAATAAGAAAGTTGCAAAGGTTATAACTAAAAGTACTATAAAGATTATCCAAGTAATTTTATAAGCACCTGTTGTGTCATAGATAAAACCTGATAAAGTTGGTCCTACTGCTCCACCAAATTGGAAGAACATGATTACAGTTCCAAGGATAGTTCCGTAATCCTTTTTACCAAAGATTTCACTAGTTAAGTAGGATGGTCCCATTGCTGCAATGGCAACGAAGGCACCAAAGATTACTGCAAATAGGATTGCAAATAAAGCAGTTTTTCCAAGGAGTAAGCACACTATAGAAGCAATCATGGCTATTCCGATTATGAACATACCCAACTTTAAGCCTGCTTTTTCAAGAAGCATTCCAATAAGAACGTTACTTAAGATACCCATTATGGAAACTATTGAAGTTACTGTTGAAGCAAAGGAAGCAGAATGGCCGATGCTTTGCATGTAGCTTGGAATATGCATTTGTACTCCTGCAAAGACAACTCCAAGTAAAACTATTGCAACTACATAAACCCAAAATACTGAGGAGCTTTTGGCTTCTTTAAAGGTATAACCAGTAAGCTCTTCAGAAGCTGTTGACTTCTTATTTACAACTTTTACTTCTTCCTCACCATAAGGTTTTTGTCCAAGGTCAGAAGGCTTCTCTTTTATAACAAATAGTGAAACCAGAACTGTTACCACCAGCATTACCCCACCTAATAGGAAGTAACACTTTTCATAACCAATCTTAGGCATCAAATTTGAGATGGTTAAGATGGTGCAGAAGGCTCCAAGGTTACCACCAGAAAAGGCTATACCTGTTGCCACACCTTTTTTCTTTGATGGGAACCAGTTGGTGATGATATAAGATATAGGAATCTGAGTTATCCCTGTGGCAAAGGCACCAAGAACTGCAGATAATAAATAAAACTGCCACAATTCTCTTGCAAGTCCAAAGGCTGCAAAGGAAATTGATACCACTGCTCCGCAAAGGGCCATTATGTATCTAACATCGTACTTTCTAATGATTTTACCCATGATAGGGGACATGATGGCAGTGGCTATAGCAACAATAGTAAACACTAGTGAAAACTGTGTTGCTGTAAATCCTAAAGCCTGTGTTACAGGGGTCAGGAATATTGAGTGAGATAGAAAGATTACCGCAAAAGGCATCGCTAAGATAATAAATGATCCAGCTGCAACCTTCCAACCGTAAAAGCTTTTCTTGTTTTCCAAAATTTTTCCCTCCATTAAGTTTATTTTGTAATATAAATTTTGCTGGCTGCTAAAGGGTTTTCCTCAGTGGCCATAATTAAATGGTACAATTTGGGGTATGTCAATTCAAAGGTAGGATTGTGGCAATATTGTGGCGAAGTGTTAAATAAAGGGTTACTTTTGTGCCTGAATAAATTTAATATGATATATTATTTAAAGAAAGCCATTCTCAGATTTATTGGAAGGCGGGATATAATTAGGAGGTTCCAGGGGAATCATAGATGAATGTCATGGAAGCTTTGATAACCGTAACGGAATTATGGATTTGGAGTGTAACCTTTTGGAATTTACTTAATGAATAATTACTTGAAAGGATTTTAATTATGGAAAAACTTATTTATATTGCAGATGATGAAGAAAAAATACTTAATTTAATTAAATCTTTTTTAGTGAAGGCAGGCTTCAGAGTTAATACCTATAGTTCTGCTAAAGCTCTTTTAGATGATTTTTACTGTAATCCTAGTGATTTAGTAATTTTAGATATAATGATGCCGGGAATGGACGGGTTATCTGCCTGCTCTATTTTAAGAAATATAAGTTCAGTACCTATTATCATTGTTTCCGCTAAGGATAGTGATTTGGACAAGGTTACTGGCATTAATTTAGGCTGCGACGATTATTTAACTAAGCCATTTTCACCTATTGAATTATTAGCAAGAATCAGGTCCATCTTTAGAAGGATTGAAATTGATAAGGGGGAAGAATGGGGAACTCATAATATACTATTTTATGGGGACTTAGTAATAAACAAGAATCAGCACAGCGCTCAAGTGAAAGAAGAGCCAATAAATTTAACTAAAAATGAATTTTCGCTCATGGTTTACTTAATAGAGAATAAAGATAGAGCAATCAGCAGAGAAGAACTCCTCAGGAAGGTTTGGGACTTTAAGGTGAATGAGATTGATACAAGGGCTACCGATGACACCATTAAAAGACTTAGAAAAAAATTATTAGAAAACAATTCTAGGGTTCATATCAAAACCATAAGAGGATTTGGCTTTAGAATTTTTGAGGAGAATATAGATGGATAAAATATCGATTAGAAAAAGAATGTTAAGGCCTTTATTGAGCTACCTTATAGTATTCACAGGAATTTTCTTCGTTGTTTTTAACATGATATATAAGGCGGCGTTAAATGAAAGCACCTACAGTCCTAGATTTATTTTAAATACAAATATCTTTCTTTTAGGTATATTTATAGCTTTTATTACAGGGTTTACCTTGATGGTTATAAAAATCTGTTCAGAGATTTCCAGGGACATAAAAATGTTAGCAGAGGATGCCATAAAGCTGTCTAAAAGTATCTATAGAACAGAAGAAATTAAGGCATTTGAAACTGCTGAAATCGAAGAGCTTAACTTAAGCATACATAAACTTGCAAAGAGATTATTTGATTATTATAGGGCTCAAAAGATTGCCATGGAGAATGCTTCTCATGAGCTTAGAACTCCATTGATGTCAATACAGGGATATGCAGAAGGGATAAAATATAAGGTTTTTGATGATATTGAAGAGCCACTGGATATAATCATTAATGAAAGCAAACATTTAAGAGACGTGGTAAAAAGCATGTTAAAGCTTTCAGAAATGGATTCCTTCAGTGTGAAGGTGTCCTATAAAAATATGAATCTGTATCACAGCTTAAACAGGATATTAAACCAGCTTCGAGGTGTAGCTTATAAAAGTAATAAGCACATCAAGCTGGAAGGAGACGAAAATTTCACCATGAATATTGATGAGAAGCTCCTTTCTCAAGCGGTGATAAATATAGTTTCCAATGGCTTAAGATACGCAAAGGAAACTGTGGTGGTGAGATTCGAGAAAGCAGCTGACAGTGTAATTATCCATATAATTGATGATGGAGATGGCATTAAAAATGGTGATCTTGAAAACATATTTACAAGGTTCTACAAAGGGGACAAGGGCAACTTTGGTCTTGGACTATCTATTGCTAAGTCATCTATTGAATATTTAGGGGGAGAAATAACTGCCTTTAACCTAAGAAAAGGAGCCTGCTTTGAAATAAAACTTCAGAGGAATGGGCATATATAGGAGATTACTAAAACATAGCAGTGATAATAAAAGGAGATAAGTCTTATAAATAAAATGTTTATAAGGCTTATTTTTATATGTAAATTAATTCAATATGATTTCGGTAAAATAAATAAATATAATATAATATAATATATTATTAAAATAGCTATAATAGTGTAAATTATAGTATGTATAGATTATATTTAATTATATGAAATAGTATATAGGGTCTAAAAATTTATAAAATATCCCGCTCCATTAATGTTTAATCGAGCGGGATATTTTATGTAGTAGGAGTTATTGTTATTATTGCTATGTAGTTATAAGCTTTTGTTGTTTGAATATCAGATTTTATTCATTTTGATTAAGGAGTAGAATTAAGTTTTTTGTATTTTGAAGGTGTAGTATTATATTCCTTTTTAAAAGCTCTATAAAAGCATGTATAATCGCTAAATCCACAACTTTCATGAATTTTATGAATTGGAACACCATTTTTTAAAAGTTCTAAACTTAAAATTAATCGTTTTTGAATTACATATTGGTAATATGAAATTTTTATATTTTCTTTAAATAGATGTGATATATAAAATTTATCAGTATAAAATACAGAAGCAATAGTATCTAAGGATAAATCCCCCTGAAGATTAGTGTGAATATAGCGTAGGACCTTTGTCAAAAGAGTATTGCCTGTACCAGGAATTATGGACTTGCTTTTAGAGAATAGTGCGCGATTATAATCAATCATTATTTGGGAAATCATTGATATACCTTCAGTATGATAACAGAGCTTTTTCTCGTTATAGGAGTTGTAAAGGGCTGTAAAGGTTGCATTAACACTTGTCCAGTTTGAGCCATGGTTACGAAGTAGATATATCTTTGGAGAGTCCGGCTTAGTGAAATAGGCAACATCAGGATCTTGTTTAATTAAGGAGTCCATACAAGCTTTAGATATCCACAAGATAAAACGGTCATAAGGTATATCGAAGTTTTTAAAAATGGGATTATGTAAAACGCCTGGAGGAACAAAGAGTAAATCTCCACGTTGTAATTGGTAGATTTCATCATTAACTAAAAAATCAACATTCCCACTAACAAAAAAGAAGAGTTCATAAAAATCATGGTATTCGGTGGGGATAGTGTGATGAGATGAGTCAATGTCATGATATATTTCAAAGTCGTGTTCAAACATTTTCTTTTTTTGCTTATTTGATTTAGGGTTCAAGTGCATCTCCTCCGTGTTTTTTTGTATTCTATTAATGTGTGAAAATTATATCACTTAATTAAAACGTTATCAAGAATTCCAAGAATAACAATATTTAAGCCAAATTTATCTATTTAAATTACATTTGTTATTAAATATAATCGAATTATAGCATAATATCTTAATATTTTAAACTTTCAGTAGAAAAGCGCGCGAATTATGAAAGCTATGAGATGAGAGCTAAAGATTAAGAATAGGGAGGAAACCCAAATGAATAATATAAAAAGAATTCTATCGATTTTATGTATTTCAAGTATTATGTTAACTGGTTGTGGATCAAAAGCGGGGACAAGCTCAGAAAAGCTATTAGTAGCGCATGGACATAATGAAAAGCATCCAGTTCATGTAGGGCTAACATATCTAGCTGATGAGATGGAAAATGATACAGATTATTCTTTTAGCATTTATCCGAATGGTCAATTAGGAGGAGGCAGAGATACAATTGAGCTTGTAAAGGCTGGAGTTCTTGACATTGCAAAGGTAAGTGGTAGTTCTTTAGAGCAATTCAACCCAGCATATGCTATCTTTTCATTACCATATGTATTCCAAAGTACAGAGCATTACTTTGATGTAATGAATAATAGTGTAGCTGTTCAAGAGATATTTGAAAGCACAAGAGAGGATGGATTTATTGCTATTGGTTGGTATGATTCAGGGGCAAGAAGTGTGTATACAACTAAAAATGGTCCTGTTGAATCACCAGCAGACTTAAAAGGTTTAAAGATTAGAACTCAGGATAGCCCAACTTCAATTGAAATGATTCGTAATATGGGAGGAGCAGCAACGCCTATGTCTAGTGGAGAAGTTTACACATCTCTACAGCAAGGAGTTATAGATGGAGCTGAAAATAATGAAACCGTATTAGTAGATGATGGACACGGTGAAGTTGCAAAATCATATACATATACTCAGCATCAATACTCTCCAGATATTGTTATTATAAGTACAGAGACTTGGGATGCAATGTCCAAAGAGGATCAAGAAATATTAATAAAAAATATGAAGGAATCGACAGAGGTTCATGAGAAAGAATGGTTACAGCTTGTTCAAAGAAACATAGATGGAGCAAAGGAAAATGGAGTTCAATTCTATGAAATCGATAAAACTCCATTTATTGAAGCAGTTCAACCACAGCATGAAGAGTTTAAAGCTTTAAGTAAAGATAATGCTAGGTATTTAGAAGATTTCTTAAGCTATGTAAAGTAGGAGGAGCATCATGAGAAAAATTATTGACAAAGTTATTGAAATTATGTGTACTGGCATAATGGGAATAATGGTAATAGCAGTATGCTGGCAGGTTATAACAAGATATGTTTTAAAAAATCCTAGTACTATGACTGAGGAATTACTTCGTTATATGTTAATATGGACAACCATGACTGGAGCAGCTTATGCATATGGTAGAAGAAAGCATCTTTCAATAACATTTTTAACAAAAAAATTATCTCCAGTACTTCAAAAGGTATTTGATATTGGAGTTCAAATAATTACTATCTCATTCTCAGTTATTGTTTTATTAGGTGGAGGCGGAAGATTATTCCGTACAGCTATAGGTCAAGTTTCTGCAGCTATTGGAATTCCAATGCAATATATTTACTTGAGTGTTGTTGTATGTGGTATTCTATTAATCTTCTATTCTGCAATTTTCATTTTCGAAGATTTAAAGCATATTAAGGTCTTGAAGGAAAATGAAGGCGTAGGAAAAGTAGAATCAGTATAAAAGAAACAGTGAATTTAAAATTTTAATTGAAAAGGAGAATGGGTTATGGCATTAGAAGTAGGTTTATTACTAATGGGTACGTTCTTTTTCTTACTATGTTTAAGTGTACCAGTATCTATTAGTTTAATTATATCTTCAGTAATTACGATTACATCAAATTTATCACTAGATTTAGCTACATTTGTTGCAAGTCAAAAAATGGTTACAGGTGTAGACAGCTTTTCTTTATTAGCAGTTCCGTTTTTTATCCTTTGTGGAGTATTAATGAACTCTGGCGGAATTGCACAAAAGCTTATTAACTTTGCTAAAGCTCTAGTTGGACGTGTTCCAGGTGGACTTGCGCATACAAACATCGTAGGAAATACTTTATTCGGTTCATTATCAGGATCTGCCGTTGCTGCATCTGTTGCAATTGGAGGCGTAATGATACCAATGGAAGTAAATGAAGGATATGATAAGAAGTTTGCAGCAGCTGCCAATATTGCATCAGCACCAACTGGGCTCATAATTCCACCGAGCGGAATATTAATTATTTATTCAGTATTAAGTGGTGCATCTGTAGTAGGAATGATCATGTCAGGATATGTCCCAGGAATTCTTTGGATGCTTGCATGTATGGTTGTTGCATATATAGTTGCAAAGAAAAATAAGTATCCTGTAAGTGCTCGTATTACTCCTAAGCAGTTCATTAAAGTTTTTATTGATGCTATTCCAAGCTTATTACTTATCGTAATAATAATTGGTGGAGTTTGCTCAGGTATATTTACAGCGACAGAATCAGCAGCTGTAGCAGTTGCATATACTTTATTTTTATCGATGGTTTGTTACAAAAGCATTAAACCAAAGGATTTACCTAAAATATTACTTGATGCTAGTGAAACAACAGCTATTATAATGTTTTTAATTGCAGCATCTTCAGTTATGTCATTTGTAATGTCATTCACTGGTCTTCCTGCAGCAATCGGTAATGCATTACTTAGCGTTTCATCAAATCCAATTATAATTTTACTATTAATCAACCTAATATTCTTAATTGTCGGTACATTTATGGATATTACTCCGGCAGTATTAATATTCACTCCAATATTCCTTCCAGTTGTAATGGACTTTGGAATGCACCCAATTCACTTTGGAATTATGATGGTTATGAACTTAGGTATTGGTAACATTACACCACCAGTTGGTAGTTCATTATTCTCAGGTTGTAGTGTAGCTGGAATTGATATGGAAGATATGATAAAACCGATATTACCATTCTATTTTGCAATTTTAGTTGCTCTATTATTAGTAATATTTATACCAGAGCTTTCACTATTCATACCAAGATTAGCAGGAGCAGTTTAAAAAATATAAGCATTACAGTTAGACATAAGTTATAGGTAAGGAGAATTTTATGATATATAATATTTTAGATTTTGGTGCAGTTGGTGATGGAATCACAAACGATGCAGCAGCTATTCAAAACGCCATAGATACCTGTAGTGAAGCTGGTGGTGGAAGAGTTTTAGTACCAGGTGGTAGGGTGTATAACAGTGGATCAATCATATTAAAGTCAAATGTTGATTTTCACTTAGAGATGGGGGCAGTTTTAAAGGCTAGTGATAACCTTGAAGATTATTATCCATTAGCTAATGGGGGGAAAATTGTTGCTCATAAATCAGGACTTCCATCATTCTTAAATAGTGAGTATGCAGGAAGGCCATTCCATGCATTTATATATGGATTAAGTCAGAAAAATGTTTGCATATCTGGATTTGGAACTATTGATGCCAATGAAAGAATTTTCCAGGGACATAATTCTGGATATCATATAGAAGGAACATATTATCCAAGAATTCCGCTAATGCTTTTAGAGGACTTTGAACAATTAACTATTAAAAATGTAACTATGATAAATTGTGCATTTTGGACTGTACATTTAGTGGGCTGTAAAGACGTATTAATTGATGGAATTCGTTTAATTAATAATCTTCAAATGGCTAACTCAGATGGAATTGATCCAGACCACTGTCAAAATGTACGTATTACAAACTGTTATATCGAGTGTGGAGATGATGCAATAGTATTTAAAAATACAGGAGACTATAAAAAGTATGGTCCATGTGAAAATATAGTTGTATCAGGGTGTACATTAGTTTCAACAAGTGCTGCCATTAAGTTTGGTACTGAAGGTGAAAGTGACTTTAGAAATATCATAGTTGATAACTGTATTATTAGCAGAAGTAATAGAGGGATTTCACTTCAAGTTAGAGATAATGGAAATGTTGAAAATGTATTTTTCTCAAATATAATTATTGAAACTCGTAGATTTTCTCATGAATGGTGGGGGAGAGCAGAACCTATCTGTATAACAGCTATTGATAGAAAGCCAGGAGTTAAGGCTGGAAAAATAAAAAATATTAAATTCCAGAATATTAGCTGCAAGGGTGAAAATGGTATCTTCATCGCGGGAAGTGAAGACAATTTCATTGAGGATATAGTTTTTGATAATGTAAATGTAGTTCTTGAGAAAAACTCAAAGTGGAAAGTAGATGGATATGACATTCGTCCATGTGAAGGTGATGGAAACATAAAGAGAAAGATCGCAGGTATTTATGTTGATAATGCTAAGAATATTACTTTCAACAGACTTCGTACTGAAGTAAAAGATAACTTTAGAGAGTATTTTGATAAGGATGTTGAGTTATTAAACGTAGAAAATGTATCAATAAACTAAGGAGTTTATTATGGAAAAATTTAAAAGCTTAACATCCAAAGAAAAAAGAACTCATTTACTGTTATATATAATAGGAATAGTATTTATGCCACTAGGTGTAGTGTTAACTATTAATGCGCACCTAGGTGCAGGTGGATATGATGCATTAAACTTTGCATTAGGTGAAACCTTAGATATTAATACTTCCCTAGCAATATATATGACGGCTATTATTGCTGTGGTAGTAGCTGCAATTGTTAGAAAAGGACTTCCAAGAATAACAACATTTATTTCATCATTTTTCTTGGGAATCTTCACAGATTTATGGAAACAGCTTTTAGTCAATTTGGAGGGAAATACTTTCTTCATATCATTGATTCTATTTATTATTGGAATGCTTATTATTGCCTTTGCTGTGGCGGCATACATTATTTCAGTACTTCCAAGTAATCCTACAGATGATCTAGTGGTAGCCCTAAGTGAAAAAGGAATGAACCTTGGCATGGCCAAAATAGGTCTGGATGTCCTTTGTGTAATAGTAGCAATTATAATGGGTGGAGAAATAGGTATTGGTACAATAATATGTACCTTTGGCCTAGGGCCATTTATAAATGTTTTCCATAAATTTATATTGAAAATAATAAATAACAATAATTTGGCGAAAGCAGTTTAGTTAATAATAAACACAGTTGAAATAAAAAATATACCGTATGTAAGAGTCATGGTAAATTTCATTTGCTGTGACTTTTATATACATAAGTAAGCATCTTTATATTTTATAAGTGGGTAAGTCTAGATCAATTGAATGAAGGTTTGAAATATTCATTTAAGTGAAGTTTAAAGCTAAGAGAATAATATGGAATTATGAAAGTATATCTATTGAAAAGAATAAATATCGAGTACAAAATAGCAAGAATTCTAAGTTTTTCATGGAATAATCGTGAGAAATATAAAATGAACAATGATATATTATAGTAGTAAAGTAAATAACAAATGTAATTTCTTAAGAGGTTCTATTGTAATAAATTAGCGCTAATATATTTTAAAAATTCATATCATTATATGAATTCGAATTATTTTGTATTAAATGGAGAACATGGAGTAAGAAATGAAAGAAATAACATTGACGAAAAATTTAGTTGAAGAAAAATTAATGTTGGTAATAGAGAATCAAATGAACTTAGCACGACCAGAATCAGAAACAGAGCTACAAAATTCCTTTGAGGATGGTGGAGAGTCTATTGGGATATTCACAAGAGACTTTGGAATGGAAGAGTGGGAGTGGCCACAAGGCGTAGGTCTTTATGGACTTAGAAATGTTTTTGAGTATAACAAGGATGAAGACATACTTAAGTTTGCTGATGAATGGTATAAGAATCATCTAAGAAAAGGTCTGCCACCAAGAAATATTAACACAACTGCACCTCTTTTAGGAATGGTAAAATTCAATGAAATATTTAATAATGAAGAATTTTATAAGGTATGCCTTGAGTGGGCAGACTGGATAATAAATGGCCTTGAAAAGACTCCGGAGGGTGGCTTCCAGCATACTACAAGTGCTAGGAAAGGAGATACTGATATAAGATTAAATGATAATGAAGTTTGGATAGACACATTATTTATGACAGTTCTTTTCTTAGGAAGCATGGGAGTTAAAGAGGAAAATCAACAGTGGATTGATGAAAGTATTCATCAGGTATTACTACATATTAAATATCTGTATAGTAAAGAGAATAGATTATTCTTCCACGGATGGTCTTTTAATGAGAATAACAACTTTGCAGGAGCTTTCTGGTGTAGAGGCAATTCTTGGTTTACTTGTGGAATAGTTGAGTATATTGAGATTCTTGGAGACAAGCTTAATGGTGGAGTTAAGGAGTTCTTAATTGATACATATAAAGCTCATGTGAATAGACTTGTTGAACTTCAAAATGAATCAGGTTTATGGAATACTCTTTTAGATGATAAGGAAAGTTATGAAGAAGTTTCTGGATCATCAGCCATTGCTTATGGAATTTTAAAAGGTATTAGAATAGGAATCTTAGATGAAAGTTATATGGAGTATGCAGAGAAAACTGTCATGGGTATTATTACCAATATAGATAGCGAAGGAACTGTATTAAATGTATCAGCAGGTACTGCCATGGGATATGATAGAGAACATTATAAAAATATAATAAAAGCTCCAATGGCATATGGTCAATCTCTTGCAATTATGGCATTGTCAGAGTATCTATTAAGGTTTATGTAAAAGTTATTTGAGAGAATATTACTAATGAAAAGGATAGAGTAATGGAAGAAAAAGTTTTTTTTGAAGAGTATGAGGACATTCATTATTTTAGTGGAAGCTCAAAAAATTGGGCTATGAGCAGTTATCATTGTCATGATTTATATGAAATAATATTATTTATGTCAGATAATGCTGAAGTATATATTGATAAGAGGAAGTATAAGGTTAATGTGGGGGATTTATTTATTATAAATTCTGAGGAAGTACATAAGACTGTAGCTATTGATGAAAATGAGTATAAGAGATATGTACTAATGTTTAATCCAGAAATATTAGCGGGTTTTGTACAAGGGTTACCCGTAAATATATTTAGATATTTTGAGGATAGGCCAGATGAATTTATACATAAAGTAAATTTAGAAGATACAAACCTCAATGAAGTAATTAATATAATGAATAAAATCGAAGATTATTATCATGAAAATTCTACATATAGTCAAATATATATGAAAGTTTATATTGCAGAACTTCTAGTTAAAATAGATAAGAATTTTTCATTCTTTAGCTATGATGACACTTTTAAGATGATGCAGTGGGATAGTGTGGAATTAGATGATAAGGAAAATCTGCAGATTAAAAATAAGGAAGATCGAATAGAGCAAATGAAGCAGTATATTGAAGAAAACTTAGATGAAAAACTAGACTTACAGACTTTAGCGGATATGTTTTATTTGAATAAATATTATTTAAGTCATTACTTCAAAAAAGAAACAGGATTTTCTGTTAATAAGTATATCCTGAATAGAAAAATTTCTAGAGCTAAGTGGCTCCTTAAGGAGAATTTAGCTGTGTCAGAAGTTGCTTTAGAGGTGGGATTTAGTAATTATACATATTTTATAAATGCATTTAAAAGAGAGGTTGGGATAAGCCCAAAGCAATATGCTATACAAAGTTTATCTCAAAATTAAGGAGGAATAAAAATGGAAATTAGATATAGTAATCATCCAGATGATTCAAAAAGATATACAACTGAGGAGTTAAGAAAACATTATCTTGTAGAAGAGATTTTTTTAGGAGATAAAATAAGTTTAACATACAGCCATGTAGATAGAATTATCTTTGGTGGTGCAATGCCAATAGATAAGGAGCTAGTTTTTGAAGCGGATAAGGAAATGGCAGCAGAGTATTTCCTTGAAAGAAGAGAGATGGGAATTATCAACATCGGAGGAGATGGTGTAATCACTCTTGATGGCGTTGAATATGAAATGAAAAGAAGAGACGGGATCTATATAGGAAGAGGAACAAAGGAGATATCTTTAAAATCTTTAAATAAGGATAATCCAGCTAAATTCTATATAAATTCAGTTCCAGCACATGCTACTTATCCAACAGTAAAAATTAACATTGAAGATGCTAATCCTGTAACATTAGGAGACAGCAAAACTATAAATAGAAGAACTATATATCAATATGTTCATCCAAAGGTTTGCAAAAGCTGTCAATTATCTATGGGATTAACTCAACTAGAGGAAGGAAGCGCATGGAATACTATGCCAAGCCATACCCATGAAAGAAGAATGGAAGTTTATTTCTATTTTGATATGGATGAAAACACAAGAGTATTCCACATGATGGGACAGCCTCAAGAAACAAGACACATAGTTATGAAAAATGAGCAAGCGGTAATATCACCAAGCTGGTCAATTCACTCTGGAGTAGGAACAAGTGATTATACATTTATATGGGGAATGTGTGGAGAAAACCAGGATTTTGATGATATGGATCATATAAAAATGGACGATTTAAGATAAGGTAAATGAGAGGTAAGGGATATAATATGAGTAATGCATTAAATAATTTTAATATGAACTTTTTTTCACTAGAAGGAAAGGTAGCTATGGTTACGGGTGGAAATACTGGTTTAGGACAAGGCTATGCAGTTGCACTAGCTAAAGCAGGGGCTGATATATGTGTAGTAGCTTATGCTCCAGATTGGGATGAAACTAGAGAACTAATAGAAGCTGAAGGAAGAAAGGTTCACTTTATTCAAGCTGATTTAAGTAAAAGAGATACTATAACAGCAGTTGTTAAAGAAGCTGAAAAAGTATTTGGACGTATTGATATTCTAGTAAACAATGCTGGAACAATAAGAAGAGCACCATTATTAGAGTACAAAGATGAAGACTGGAGAGCAGTTTTAGATATAAACTTAAATGCTGTTTATTATCTAAGCCAAGATGTGGCTAAGATAATGGTGAAAAATGGCGGAGGAAAAATAATAAACATAGCATCTATGCTTGCCTTCCAAGGTGGAAAATTTGTTCCATCATATACTGCAAGTAAGCATGGTGTTGCTGGAATAACAAAGGCATTTGCCAATGAGTTAGCAGCTGAAAATATACAAATTAATGCCATAGCTCCAGGCTATATAGCAACAGCAAACACAGCCCCAATAAGAGCTGATGAAAACAGAAATAATGAGATTCTAAGTAGAATACCAGCAGGAAAATGGGGAACTCCATTTGACTTAATGGGAGTAGTAGTATTCCTTGCAAGTAAAGCATCTGATTACATGAATGGTCATATTTTAGCTATTGATGGTGGATGGTTAGTTAGATAGTTTCGTTAAAATTCAGTTATAAATCCTATAAACAAAGAGAATACATAGCCTTTTGGGCTATGTATTCTGCTATGTAAAAATATATTTAAGGAGAAGAGTTATGGAGTTTGGATTAAGAGGACATGATATAAAAACAAGTGACTTTAGAGACTTAACAAGAAGATTTAAAAACAGTCAATTAAATGTTATGCAGTTAGTTTTAAAGAAAACCTTCATAAACAGCAATATACAAGAAGAGCTTCAAAGGGAAGATTTTATTAATCATATAAATGAGGAGTTACAAAAGAATAATGTAAGAGTAGGGGTTCTTGGCTGCTACTTTAATATGGGACATCCAGACGACAGAGAACTTCAAGAGATGATTGAAGGTTTTAAGGCACAGATTAGATTTGGAAAAAGAATAAACTGTGGAGTAGTTGGAACCGAAACTGGAGCCATAAATAAAGAATATGTATATGAAGAAGGTAACCATTCTGAGGAAGCTTATCAGAGATGTTTAAGTACACTGAAGGAGATGGTCAAGGAAGCAGAAAAGGAAAAGCAATATATTGCAATAGAAGGAGTGTGGAGTCATATTATTCATACACCTGAAGTAATGAAGAGAGTACTAGAGGATATTAATTCAGAATATCTAAAGGTGATTTTAGATCCATGTAATTTGTTGAACGGCTCAAATTATGAGAAAAGAGAAGAAATTATAGTAAAAGTATTTGAATTGTATGGAGATAAGATATGTGCAATTCACTTGAAAGACTTTATAGTTGAAAATAATGAAGTAAAAGAGGTTCCGATAGGTACTGGAATATTTAGATACAAAACATTATTTAATTTGTTAGAAAAATATAATTGTAATGCAGATTTGATTTTTGAAGGAACAGAAGAACAGGATATAGTAAGAAGTATTGAATATATAAAGAAGGCAATAGGTTAATTAAAAAGAGAGGCTGTTATAAAATACAACAGCCTAATAGAAAAAGTCTCTTAACATCAACCTAGAATTACGTTCTACGTCTAAAGGCCAGTGGTGTTTTTCCATGGGCCTTTTTAAACATTTTAACGAAGTTTCCACTATGAGAGTATCCAAGGGCTTTTGCGATTTCCTCAACGGATAATTCCGTAGTAGAGAGAAGGGTTTCCGCCATGGCAATTTTTAGAGAAGTAGTATACTGGCTTATGGACATGTGATATCTGGTCTTAAACCCAGCCTTTAGTTTTTGCTCATTAAGGAAAACTTCTTTACTTAGTGCCTTGATGGTTGGTGGATTGCAGGGGTCTTCTGACAGAATATCATGAGCCCTTTGGATGGCGTTAACATCGGAGGCTGTTAAAGAAATTTTTCTGCTTTTACCAATTTCTATATGTCCATAATCCAGTTGATTAGTAAAGACATTTTCAGGACTGGCGGAAAGTTCTTGATGAATTATAGCAAGACACTCTAAAAGTTTGCTTTCTAAATAAAGAGGTGTGAGAGTATGCTTTTCACCAAGACTTCTAAGCACTTCAATGATTTTTGCAATATCCAGCGGAAGGTGATGATAGGTGTAATTCGATAAAAAGCTTTGAAAATTTATTGTGTCTGGAAAGGCCGGATTTATGACCTCTTCCAGATATTTTTTATAGATAGTTATTTCAGCACCATGAAAATGCTGTCCTTTCTCCCAGACCTGATTACCTTTTAGGTGCCTTTCAACCACAAAGAAGGAGGAGGGAGTAAAGGAAGATACTGGCTCATCCTCTATTCTGAATTTCGTTTCACCGGAGTACACTGTTCCAAAGCGCATTAATTCCTCAGAGTGTTCAAAGGACAGGGTGAAGTTATGGGGAATGGTATAATCTCCAATGCCAAAGTCATAGTAGCCTTCTCTGCTATATTTAATAAAATATCCTAGCTCTGGTTTTTCATGATTTTTGTATAGGATAAAGTTTGTATCTTTATAGGGAGTAAAGGTCATATTTTTTAATACTTCATTTTGAAATTCTACGGTGGTTTTACATTTCATTTGGTATACCTCATTTTTAAACTTTCTAAGAGTTTAGTTATTAAATTTATCAGTTATATTCCTGTAGATTTAGTAATTATTAACCTTCCTTTTGAAAATAATATTTATAATATCAGAATTTATTATGCCCTTAATTGTTCAAAGAGATGATAAAATTATCAAATTAGATGCGGATATTGAAATGATAATGAGTATCAACTACAATTGAGACAGTAAATTGATTGCGAAATATATTATACAATAGATGGAGGAAAATTATGAAGAGAAAGTTTTTAAAGGCGTTAGTAGTTTCTTGTGTGGCTGCTATGATGCTGGTTGGATGTGGTTCAAAAGGTGCTGAAGGAGAAAGCAGTAATTCAGGAAATACTATTACAATAACAGACGTTAGAGGTGAAGTGGAGATACCGGCTGAGCCTAAGAGAATAGTTGATTTAAGTGGAAATAGTGATATCTTATCACTTTTAGGATATGAGGTAATTGGAACGGCTAACAGTGATGCTTATGATTATACAAAATTCCCTGCATACCTTGAGGATACTTTAAAAGGAGCGGAAATTTTAGGATATAGCATGCAGGATACTATGGATGTTGAGGCAGTTATGAACTTAGAGCCAGACTTAATTGTTATTTCTACAGTTCAAGAGAAAATGTATGACCAGTTAAGTGAGATTGCACCAACGGTAATGATTCAGCTAGAAGCCTTAAACTGGATGGATGATGTTAGAGCTTTTGCAAAAGTATTTGATAAAGAGGATGTTGCTAATCAGTGGCTAGCTGATTATGAAGCTAAGGCAGCTGCAGCAGGAGATGCTATAAAGGCTGAATATGGCGAAGATACAACTTACCTTTCTTTCCTTGCAAGTGGTGGACAGTTCTTCATCTTTGATGGAGCAGGATTTGGAAGTGTGTTATACGAAGATATGGGTCTTGCTAAACCAGCAGGAATGCCAGCTCAGACTGACATCAGCTTACCAGTTGTAACCTATGAAGGGTTAGCATCAATTGCTACAGATTATATTTTCTTAATTGCTACAGATGAGGATTTAGCTCAGCTTGAAAGCAATGCAATTTGGAACAGCTTACCTGCAGTTAAAGAAGGAAAGGTTGTAGTATTAAACTCATCACCTTACTTTAACCAAGGTTATAGCTCAATTGGAAGAGACTTATTAGTAGATGAAATAGGTGAAATGTTAAATGAAACAAAATAGCAGACGTACCACAATATTTGTGCTTTGCAGTTTGTTATTATTAATAGGGGGACTGATTCTAGCCATAAGGCTGGGGTCTGTCCATATTAATTTTACAGACATATGGAATAGTATATTTAATTATAATGAAACCCTAGAGCTGATGCTAGTTAGGGATGTAAGAATACCGAGGGCTCTTGCTGTAGTATTTACAGGAGGAATCTTAGGAGTAACTGGAGCAATGCTTCAGGGAGTTACAAGGAATCCAATTGCTGAACCTTCTATTTTAGGAGTTAGCCAGGGAGCAACTCTGGTAATTGCAATATTTTATGCAGCAGGAATTGCTGTAACCACAAGAAATGTGATGATAGCTTCTTTTATTGGAGCTTTAATAACAGGAATCATAATTTTAGGTTTTTTATCTAAGAAGGCAAATAATAATTCTATTACAAAGATACTTTTAGCAGGAACAGCCATGAGTACTTTCTTTATTTCTTTAACTACAGTTATAGGACTTTTATCTAATCAATCACAAATGATTGGGTTCTGGGTAGCAGGAGGCTTTAGAAATGCAACTTGGGCAGATTTCAGACTGGTGTTTTTTATAGGAGTTATTGGACTTATTTTAGCAATTTTATTATCACCAAAAATTAATATTTTAAATCTGGGAGACGATGTGGCAATAGGCCTTGGTGAAAATCCAGAGAAAATCAGGTTTAGAGCTCTTATGATAATGATACCTATGTGTGCAGCAGCGGTGGCAGTTGGGAAGAATATTGCCTTTGTGGGGCTAATAATTCCACAGATTGTGAGAAAGCTGTTAGGTGAAGATTATAGAAAGAACATACCTTGTTCCTTCCTTTTGGGTGCAGTGCTTTTAACCTATGCAGACATTGCAGCAAGGATGTTATTTAATCCTTACGAAACACCAATTGGAATCTTCACAACACTAATTGGAATTCCATTTTTCATTTCCGTAGCTAGAAAGGAGAGGGGATAATGAAGAACAAAAGATATAAAGTTACCTTAATAATTTTATTAATTCTGCTAGTTATCTCCTTTGGAGTTACTCTATGCTGGGGAACCTATAAGGTTTCACCTCTGGAAGTGATAAACACACTTCTTGGAAATGGAAGTAGGTCTCAAAATACCGCAGTCCTTAGTATAAGACTGCCTAGACTTTTAGTGGGAGCCTTTGTGGGAGTTGCCCTATCAACTGCAGGAGCAATTCTTCAAACCATTACTAAAAATGATCTTGCAGACACGGGGATAATAGGAATTAATGCTGGAGCAGCAGTAGCAGCGGTTCTATTTATTACATACCAAACTGCTGACTATTATAGTGAGCTTGGACAGTTATCCATATTTGTATTACCCTTAATGGCAATCATCGGGGCAGCAGTATCAGCCTTCGTTATATATCTTATGTCTAGCAGAGGTGGAATAAGACCAAAGAGACTTTTATTAATTGGTATTGGCCTCAATGCAGGACTTAATGCTTTTATTTCCTTCTTTACCTTCAGAGGTGGAGTAGGAGATTATAACAGGGTTTTAGTTTGGACATCTGGAAGTCTGTGGGGTGCAGGATGGAGCTATGCGAAGGTAATTATTCCTATAGTGGCAGTTATGTTTATCTTGGTTTTGATAAATCATAAGAAGCTGGATGTATTAAATCTTTCAGATGAACTTGCCATTTCACTAGGGCTTAACCTTGAGAAGGAAAGAAAAAAGTTCTTAAGTTATGCAGTAATTCTTGCGGGAAGTGCAACAGCATTTGCAGGAAATATTGGATTTTTAGGTCTTATCGCTCCACATATAGCAAGGAGACTTGTAGGACCATACCACAAAAAATTTGTAACAGTATCAGCCATAATCAGCGTTATCATAATTCTTTTAGCTGATGCAGTTTCAAGAAATCTATTTTCTCCAATTGAAGTACCTGTGGGAATAACAGTATCCATCTTTGGAGTACCATATTTTATTTATTTAATGATGAAGGAGAAATAATTATGGAAGCTATAAGTGTAAAGAATCTATCAGTAGCCTATGAAAGTAATACTATAATAGAAGATATGAATCTTTCCATACCAAAGGGAGAAATCAGTATTATTATTGGAGCTAATGGATGTGGAAAATCAACTCTTTTAAAGACCATTGCAAGAATTAATAAGCCTAAGGCTGGAGATATATTCATTAATGATAAAAATATAAAAGAAGTAAAAGAGAAGAATATTGCAAAAGAAGTGGCATTTCTTCCACAGGGTCCAGTGTGCCCAAGTGGGCTTACAGTTAGAGAACTGGTGGCCTATGGAAGATTCCCACATCAAAAGATTATTGGTGGACTTAACGGCCATGATAAAAAGATCATTGACTGGGCGATAGAGGAAACAGGCCTTAAGGAATTCGCAGATAGACAAGTTGAAAATCTATCTGGCGGTCAGAGACAGAGGGCTTGGATTGCCATGACTTTAGCTCAGGAAACGGACATAATAATGCTGGATGAGCCAACAACTTATTTAGACATGTCATATCAGCTGGAGGTTTTAGAGGTTCTTGAAAGACTTAATAAAGAGAAGAAAATAACTGTAGTTATAGTCCTTCATGAACTTAACAATGCCTGTAGATTTGCTAGCAATATAATCGGACTTAAAAAGGGAAAGATTGTTTGTCAGGGAAAACCTCTAGAAGTAATTAATAAAAGCACATTAAAAGAAATATATGGAATAGACGCTAACCTTCAAAGAAGTGAAAATGGTGAATATCCTATATGCATGGAATATGAGCTTCTTAGGGAGGAATAATGAAAAATAAAAATTTTATAATCATAGTAATAGGGCAGATTATATCTCTTTTCGGAAATGCCATTCAGAGATTTAGTATGTCCCTATACCTTTTAGAATTTACAGGGAGCACTGCTGCCTTTGCTAGAATTCTAGCTATATCAACCATACCGTATATTTTGTTTGCACCAATTGCAGGAATGCTTTCAGATAATGCGAACAAGAAAAAGATTATGGTGTATCTGGACTTAATATGTTCAGTTTTAATTGGGAGTTATGCCTTTATATTACTTAGGGGTCATGACCATGAACTCATTGTTACTGCAGTTATGTTCATACTATCTATTTGCTATACCTTATATGGACCAGCAGTTGTATCCTCAATTCCACAGATAGTGGAGGAGGAGAAGCTGACTACAGCTAACGGAATTATAAATCAGGTGGGATCTATTGTAAACTTTGCAGGCCCAATCCTGGCAGGGGTTCTTTATGGACTTCTGGGAATAAAGGTAATAGTAGTAATAAACGCTATAAGCTTTTTTATCTCAGCTATCTTGGAGCTGTTTTTAGATATTCCTGATGTGGTGGAAGTCGAAGAGGTGGACGTGAAGGTTTCCAGGGAAATATCCATCGAACGAGCTGAGAAATCGGAAAAGGATAAGGATAAGGATAAGAAAGACAATTTAAATAAGGGCAAAAGCAAAAATTACAAGAAGGAGAAAAGCAATAAGCTTTCTTTAGCTTTTGTGAAAAAGTCCTTTGTAGACATGCAAGAAAGCTTTGTTTATTTGAAGAGGGAAAAGAAAATAGTTTTAGGAATTATTGCATCCTATGCTTTATGCAATATATTTTTAGTGCCAATACTTTCAATTGTAGCTCCGTACTTTATAAACGTAATGCTTAATCTTCCAGCACAGGTCTATGGTATAGTTGAAGGTATCTGTGTTTTAGGAATGATTCTAGGCGGATTTTGGATTAGCATAAAGCCTGATATGTTTTCCATGAAAAAAGTACATTATACCTACATACCGATGCTAACAGGAGTTATAGTCATGGCGGTATTAGGATTTATTAAAATAAATGCCATGGCCCTCGCTGGAATCTTTGCTTTAGGTGGAATGGCGATTATGCTGTCTCTATCCCTTTCTAATGTATTAACTTTAACATTTATTCAAAAGGAAGTTCCAGGCACAATGCTTGGAAGAGTATCAGCCTTTTCAACAGCAGTAGCTACTATCAGTGTGGCTCCAGGACAGCTATTATTTGGACAAGTTATAGAATTAGGAATTCCATTAGGAATAATTCTTTTAGCAACGGTTCTATTAAATGTTGGTCTTGTTATGTTTGTTAAATGGAACGTGCGAGAGCTATAGTATTCTAATTTATTGCTTGGAATATATAATAACTCAGAGGCAGAGAAATTAATTTATAGTTTAAAAGGGAAATAAAGAACCCATTTGATTAGATGAAAATTTAGTCAAGTGGGTTTATTTTTTTGCTTTTAGAAAAGTACAGAAATTAAAAAAGTACTTGACCGAAAATAAAATATTTAGTATTCTATTAATATAATAGTTGAGAATAATTATCATTCTCAAAGAAGGGGAATGATAATTGTGAGGAGATTTATAAAAATACATATGAAGATTGAATTATGAAGGTTTAGAGAGGAGGATATTTTATGAGTATTGTAATAATTGGCGGTAATGAGTGTATGGCTTGTAAGTATGAAAGCATTTGTAAGGAGTATGGATGTAAAGCTAAGGTATTCACCAAGGAAAAAGGTGGTATAAAAAAGAAAATGGGATGTCCGGATCTCCTAATACTTTTTACAAATACAGTATCACATAAAATGGTTATTAGTGCATCGCAAGAGGCTAAAAGAAATAATATTCCCATTGCTAGGGCTCATAGCAGCAGTGCTTCAGCTCTACATGGAATTCTTTCAGGTCACTGCAGTGCAGAACAAGGAGGAATATAGGATGTTAGAAAAATATTTAATTAAAAATTGTTCACCAACTTTAGCTTCAATTAAAACGGCTAATTTATTTAGTATAAATCATTTAGGAGAAGAAAATTTAAAAAAGCAGATAGAAGATTGGAATAATAAGTTGTTGAGTAAGGGTGTTTCTTTAATTCTTCTTAGAAATCGAAACAATATTGCCTTGGTATATGTCTGTCGTAAGTCTCGTCTTAGAGAGGATTTAAGTAAGGCGGGAGTTGCGGAATTTCTTAAGGGATATGGATATACAAGTACTAATGTTGATTATGCTATTGAGAGATTGAAATCTAGACTGTCAGCTCAAGATGAATTTCCTCATGAGATTGGCATTTTTCTAAGCTATCCTTTAGGAGATGTAGTTGGCTTTATAAAAAATGCAGGAAAGAATAGCAAGTGCACAGGCTGTTGGAAAGTTTACTGCAATGAATGTGAAGCTATAAAAACCTTTGCTAAGTTTAAGAAGTGTAGAGAAGTTTATTCTCGACTTTGGAGCGAAGGAAGCAAATCAGTATGGCAGCTTACAGTAGCTGCATAGAAGTAAAAATACAAGGAAAGAGGTAATTTGAAATGAGAAAAGTAGCAGTAGTTTATTGGAGTGGCACAGGAAACACAGAAGCAATGGCAGTAAAGGTAGTAGAAGGTGCCAAGGCGGTAGGAGCTGATGTATCAATTTTTACATCAGATGTTTTTAACAGTGAGATGATAAACCAATTTGATGGAATAGCCTTTGGATGCCCATCAATGGGGGCGGAACAATTAGAAGAGAGTGAATTTGAGCCAATGTTCAATGAGTGTAAATCTAAATTAGGAGGAAAGAGAATTGCATTGTTTGGATCTTATGGCTGGGGAGACGGCGAGTGGATGCGTACCTGGGAAGGTGATTGTGAAGATGCCGGTGCTAATTTAGTTTGTGATTATGTTATATGCCAAGAAGCGCCAGATTCAGAGACAGAGACTGCATGTATGGAATTAGGTAAAGTGTTAGCTGGATAAATAATGTATTTAAATCTTAAGTTTGTGGATAAGTATCTTTATGAGGTTGCTTAGTTGGAAAATTAAGCAACTGATTATTACAGATTTTTATAATTGTGCACTAACAGGGAAAAGACTAAGAATTAACTGATTAAGTTATGAAGAGGTTCATGGAGCGTGGGCGAACTTAGTTAAAAATTTCATAGGCTTATGTGTAAGTCAACGTGAATATCTATAATAGAAAAAGCAGAGTTAAGATTTTAGAATATCTCAACTTTGCTTTTTTATTTTGTATTAGAATTAATGTAAAAATAAACTTTATATAATGCATAAGTTTATAGGTTAAAAGTAAGTTAAATATCCTTGATAAGAAGAATTATAAGAAAATAGTAATGTTGACAATATATAATAATATAACTATAATAATCCTTGAAAATAAAATATTGTTCATTCCCGGGGTGCCTTTTGGCTGAGATTGACATTTGTCTGACCCGCATTACCTGATTCGGTTAGTACCGACGTAGGAAGTGAATCAAAGGATTTAATCTCTTTTACATTTTGGGAATGTTACAAAGGAGGTTTTTTTTATGTCTGAAAATAGTAAATATGTTACCTATGGAAGTTGTGGTTGTGGTAGCTGCGGTGCTTCAAAGGAGATAACAGGTTGTCGCTTTTCATTATCACCTATGTCTGATAAATACATAGACATAATTCTAGGAGCATTAGGGAAGGTTGATACCTCAAAGGTTTGGAAGGAAACGGACAAGCTATCCACAATTTATCGTGGAAAGAGAATTCATGTTCTTGATGCAGTTAAGGGTTTATTCATTCATTCCTATGATGAAAATGTACATATGACTCTGGAAGCAACTTTATCAAAGGGGTGTCCTGGAGATACAGATGCTGATTCTTTCTTAGCTGAAGATGATGTATTAGTAAATGAAGAAAGTATAAAAGATATACACTTTAAAACCACATGTAAGATTTCTCTTTATCCAATGGGAGTATCCAATTACATGGAGTATATTGCTAAGGTAGTTAATCATGCCATAGACATGGGGATTTACGTGAAATCAGCCCATTATGTAACCATATTAGAGGGAGATATTCATGACTTATTCCATTTCTTTAATGAGGCTGCAGAGTACTGTAATAAGGAGTTAAGCCACTATATTATGCAGATTACTTTAAGTGTTAACAGTCCTACTGCAGAGTAGAATCAATATTTTAAGGAGAGAGAGTTATGAAGTTAAAATTAAAAGATATATTAATGATTGCTATTACAGCAGTTTTATTTGGAGTATTTTATTTGGGAGTTGTGTATGCAGGAAACTTTCTTATAGGAATTTTAACACCTATGGGGCTTGGGGTTTTAGGATATGAGCCTTTTTATGGAATTTGGTTTATGGCTGCAGCCTTTACAACATACATAATCAGAAAGCCTGGAGTTGGAATTGTGGCAGAGATGCTGGCTGCCCTTCTTGAAGTATTAATGGGTAACATGTATGGACCAATAGTTTTTGTCAGCGGATTTATTCAAGGCCTTGGATGTGAGGTGGCTTTTGCAGCTTATAAATATAAAAGATATGATTATAAAACAATGATGCTTTCAGCTGTTGGTGCTACAGTTTTAAGCTTTGTATGGACTGGCGTTCGTTCAGGATACCATATCTTTGCACCAGGAATTGTTATAGCTATTTTTGTTATACGTTTATGCAGTGCTCTTATTTTCACTGGAGTAGGTTGTAAGTTACTTGCAGATGGTCTTGCTAAAGCTGGAGTTCTTAGAGGATATGCAATAGGTGAAGAATACACAGCCATAGAGATTGAAGAATAGGTAATGCTATGAAAGAAAAGGAAATATTTCTCTCAGCAAAGGATATATCCTTTAAGTATCTTGAAAAAAATAAAAGATATGTACTAAAGGATGTTTCATTGGAAGTTGAAAAGGGAAAGATTGTGGTGATACTTGGGAGCAGCGGTTGTGGGAAAAGCACTTTTGCATCAGTCTGCATCGGTTTATATCCATCTAATGGAGGAAAACTTTTTTCCGGCACCATTGAAATTGAAGGTAAGAATTTGAAAAATATTTCTTTAGGAGAGAGAACAAAGCTCTTAACCATGATGTTTCAAAATCCAGATCTGCAGTTTTGTATGGATACACTGAGGAAGGAGCTAATCTTTTGTCTTGAAAATATCTGTACTCCTAAAGAATGTATGGATGAAACTATAGAAGAGTTTTCTAAAATGTTTAATGTAAAGCATCTTTTGGATCAGAAGCTTCATTCTTTGTCAGGCGGGGAAAAGCAGAAGGCTGCTCTATGTTGTTTAATGCTTATTAATTCGAAGGGGATATTTCTTGATGAGCCCTTTGCAAATGTTGATGAAGCCGGTGCAAAGGAACTGATATCCATGCTTAAGCAACAGAATAAGGAGAAGAAGACAACTATTATTGTTATTGATCATAGGCTAGATCACTGGCTTCAGACAGCTGATGAGTTTATCATTCTAGGTGAGGAAGGACATGTTAAGGCCAGAGGAATAACAAGGGAAAACATGCAGAACTTTAAGGAGATATTTGAAGAAGAAGGATTGCCCTATGAAAAGCCAGCAAGTGAAGAAATAGCTGCTGACTTTATGCAGAAGGCTGCAAAGACGGAATCTGCTGTTATTTTTAAAGAGGTTTTCATTAAAAGAGGAAAAAGTGATGAATATCTTTTGAAGGATGCATCGGGCTCTTTTCCTAGGGGCGGAATAACAGCAATTCTTGGACCTTCAGGAAGTGGAAAAACAACCTTGTTTTCAGCTTGTCTTAAAGAAAAGCCCTACGCAGGCAGCATTATGGTTAATGGTCGAGATTTAAAGAAAATAAAGAGTAAAGAGTTATATAAAATTATTGGTACAGTTTTTCAGAATCCAGGGAACCAATTTATCTCAACGGAGGTTTTAAAAGAGTTGGAGGAAAGTCTTAGAATCTGGAGGCCAGAGCTAACGGAAAGGGAAAGAAGAGAAGTGGGAGAAGAGCTTTTAGATAATTATGGCTTAAAGAAGTATAGCAGATATTCTCCTTATATGCTTAGTCAGGGTCAGCAAAGGCGATTGGCTGTGCTTTCAATTCTAGCTGGCAATCAAGAGATTTTGTTATTGGACGAACCTACCTATGGTCAGGATAATCGTTCAATTGAAGCTATTATGGGTCAAATTAAAGAGCTAGTTAAGGAGAGAAATTTGACAGTAATATTTACAACACATCATACTGCCTTAGCTTTAAAGTATGCAGATAAAATTTATGAGATTAAGGGAGAGAAATTAAGGTTATGGGAGTATTAAACTTAATTTTTAGAGAAAAGGCAATCAAAAATTATGACAAAGAATTTTTAAAGGAGGAGGAATAAAGTGGAAAAGATTAATCCATTTATAAAGGCAATAACAATTTTAATATGTGGTCTTATAATGTCCTTCTCCTATTCAATTGCTCTTAATGGAGTTGTCATAGCAACATGTATAATTTTTATTTTGTTTTTTTCAAAGGCTAAGGTTTCATCCGTGGTTAAAGTTATGGTTCCTGCATTTTTAGCAGCTCTCAGTATATTTTTCACAGGTCTTTGGTTTAGCAATCCAACTCTTGAAGTAGGAAATGAAGTAGTGAAGGGTTATGTGAATTTTGGAAATGAAGTTTATTCTATGGCATCTGTATATAATGGGATTCAACTTTCCACAAGGATTTTAGCTTTTGCGTCTTTAGGGGTTCTATTTGCTTTAACTACTGACAATCAGGAGTTCGTTGAAAGCTTGATTCATCAAGGAAAACTTCCACCTAAATATGCCTATGGTGTTTTGGCAGCTCTTCACCTTTTGCCAAAAGTGAGAGAAGAGTATGCAATGACTAGGCTAGCTTATAAGGTGAGGGGAATCAAGGTAAATCCATTATCTCCAAAACCACTGTTCACCATGCTAGTAAATAGCCTTCATTGGTCTGAAAATGTGGCAATGGCCATGGAGTCAAAGGGTTTCCAGGAGGATGGAAAAAGAACCTATTATAATATAACTAAAGTTAAATGGTTTGATTTATGCTTCTTTTTTCTTATGATTATAGGTGTAATTATATTAAACTTTATTTAGTACATAGGGATAGGGATAGCAGTAAATCCTCTGGGGATTTTGCCAATATTTGATTCATGATATTTTCTAACCTACGTGTTATAATCACCTTAAATAAAAATTCATATTAAACGGATACGAAGAAGTATACTCCTAAAATGGGCACCTGGGGTATATGGAGTTAGTGGTGCAACCGGCTTTGCTTTATTCAGTGAATTTAGCAGAGCTTTTTTTTATCTATTTTAGTGGCGGATATATGTATTCACACTTGAAGTAGAAGGTTTGATTACAATTTTTATGTCACAAGCGTAGGAGGAAATTATGTGCAAAACTATAGAAAAAAGATAGCTGTTGTTACTTTTTTAATTATGATGTTTAATATGTTTTTAACAGCCGTTAGCCCATATGCAAATGCTGATGGAGTAAGCAGTTATTCATTAGAGACTAATGTTGATTTAATGGTCAACGGGAAGCTGGTATCTACAGATTCAGTAGTTGAACTTACAGTCGGTGATAAGGTTGAATTTAAGGTTACTTATAATGCAAATGGACAAGGTGACAGGGTTCAAGAGGGGGATGAGATGACCTTTAAGCTTCCTCAGGTTTTTAGTCATTTAGATATTAAGTATCCTGAGAATCATTTTAAGGATATAAAGAAGGAAGTTCATGGGGAGGAAACCTGGGTTACTTTAATCTGTGGTAAGGATATTGATACTGCTATTGGAGGCTATATATCTATTGAAGCAACTGTAAATCAAGTTGAGGTTGAAGAGGAGAAAACCATTGTTATTGAGATTAATGGACAAGTAATTAAGGTGGATACAACTATAAAGCCTGGGGATGCTGTGGACAGATTGTTTTATAAGGATATTGTAGGCGAGCTAGGGGAAAAGCCAGAGTACACCTTACAGCCAAATGAAGATGGAAGTATTGTTGGAAGAGAAATTACTTATTCAATTGCTGTTAATGAAAAATATGCCCCTATGACAGGTGTAGTTTTAAAGGATACCATTCCAATGGGAATGAGCCTTGTGGACGGATCGATTGCAATTGAAAGGTATATTAATGGTTCAAGAGTTGATGTTACTTCACAGATGGAAATTAACTATGAGGGCGGTATTATTTCCATAAATCTTGGAGACATAAATCAAAAACATGTGGTTACCTATAAGTTGAGGGTGGATAGAGAGCTTGAAAGCTATATTAACATGGCCGTGATGACTTCTAATAGTCACGAAGCAAAGGAAGACAGCGTTACTCTTCGTCCTACAGAGGATGAAAAGGATGATAATAATATAGTAAAAGTTATAAATGGAAAAAGTGATCTTTTGCCTAATAATAATGGAAGTTATGTGGGAAATAAGGTTTCTTACATGGTAGAGATTAACGGTAAAAAAGAAGAGAAAACAAATGTTTTATTTGTGGATTCTATTCCAGAAGGAATGGAGTTAGTAGTTGATTCAGTAAAAATTTACAGTGAAATTAGAGGGATAAAAACTGATGTAACTGAGAATTTTAAAGATGTTATTAAGGCATCAGCAGAGAAGCTATCTATTGATTTTGGAAGTGTTTCGAATAAATATATAGTTATGTATGAAACAAGGATTATAGAATTTAAGGAGAGCTATGTAAATGATTCTAAACTAACTTGGAATGGTACAGAAAGTGAAACTAGCACTGCAATAGCAACACCTACAAAGCTTACTCCTGGAAAACGTGGAGCAGTAGATAAGTTAGTTGGTTCTAATCAGAATGGAACAGTGGATCCAAATGAAAATGGAAATATAATTGGCGGTTATTTTACCTATACAGTTCATGTTAATGATGAGCTAAAAGAGAAAACAAATGTTGTACTTGAAGATAGAATGCCTTTAGGTATGGAGGTTATGAATAATCAAGTTACCATATATAAGGATGCTGGCGGCAGATATGTAAATGTAACTGAGACCTTTAAGGATAGAATTACTGTTGACAACAGGGCTGATGGACATCAGTGGGTGAAGGTTATCTTTGGAGATTTAAGCAGTAATGATAGATATAAGGTGCAATACAAGGGGAAGGTAGTAGAAGCGGTTGAAAGTAATAGATATGAAAATGATGTTACCTTGACATGGGATGAGGGACAAGCTAAGGATAGCTGCATAGTTGATGTGAGGCAGCCACAAAAGGGTAAGGAGACTCTTAAGAAAACCGTTGATGGAAATAATGAGCAAGTTGAGGTAATTCCAAATCCAGACACAGGAAAGCTTGAAGATAAGGAGTATACACTTTTAATAAATGAAAAACTTGAAGATAAAAAGAATACAGTTTTAACAGATGTTATACCTAAGGGGATGAGACTGAAGACAGACAGTGTAAGCATCAAAAAGCATATGGGTGGAAATACTTATAAGGATGTTACAAATGAGTTTAAGGATAGAACTGAAGCTAGTGATAACTTACTAACTATAAACTTTGGTGATATTTCTGACAGATATAAGGTAACTTATAAAGTAGAAATAGTTGAAGCTAGGGTCGAGGGATATAAAAATACTGCAAAGCTTGACTATGATATTAATGGAGTTTCTAAATCAGAAGAGGATAGTGCTTTAGTAATTCCAATTCTTCCAGATAAAACTCAAAAGCCAGAGGATACAGTGATAAGTAAAGGCACTACTGAGCAAGGTATGACAGTTTCACAAATTGGAGACAAGGTTCAATATGAAATTAAAGTTAATGAAGATAAGAGAAATCTTAATGAAGTGGTAATAGGGGATATAGTACCTCAGGGAATGAGTTTTCTGCAGGAGGATTTTCAGGTTATTATGTCAGGAGACTACGGTGATCCGAGGGATATAACAGGAGAGCTTAAAAGAGTAGAGGAAAACCCAGGAGTTGGGGAGTATGTCCTTACAAAGAAGAACCTTATTATAAATCTAGGAAATATTGATAGCATGTACACTATTCATTATAAAACTATTGTAGATGAAGTGAAAAATCTTTATGAAAATAAAGCTATTTTTAGTTCTACTGAAATTGTGAAAACTGCTGTGAATCAGGTGGATTACGTAATTAGTACAGGTGGCCTAAACGCCATGAAGGAAGCAAATAAATCTGTATTGATGCAGAGTGAAAATCAAGAGGTAATTTATACAATTAAGGTGTGGAATAGTTTTCTGCTGCCAGAAAAGGCTATAAAAATTTCTGATAGCCTGGATTCAAGGGTTAAGTTTGTTGAAGTCTATAGCAATGAAGCTTTTTTAGTAAGTTATGATGCTGCTACACATAGAGTTACTGCTGAAAACAATGTGAATTTACCACCAGTTGAAAGGGAAAATGCCTATGAAATTAAAATAAAGGTGTCCTTTGAACAGGTTAAGGCAGGGGAAACTGTAAGAAATATTGCTAAAGTTAATGGCACTAATACAGCACCTGTAGAGGTAAAAAAGGGCTACAAATTTAAAGCTGTTAAGGTGGATGGTGACGATGAAACTATGAAGCTTTCAAGAGCCAAATTTCAATTATTAGATGAAGATAAAAAGAATCTAAAGGAACTTGTTAGTGATGATAGAGGTGTGATTGAGTCAGATATAGAAATTGCTGGCACCTATTATTTAAGAGAAGTTATGGCACCACAGGGCTATGAGCTTTTAATGGAGGATATTAAGTTTGAAATTACTGAAGCTCAGGCGGGTGAAGCTATAAATATTGACAATATAGAGAATTATAAAATGGGGCCAGTAGAAGATGGGACTGATGAGGATAACACGGGAGTTATTCCCCCAATAGAAGAAGGCCCAGGCGATGAAGGTTTAGAGGAAAAACCATCATTTGAAGATGAAACTGACAAGGATAATCCACATAAGGACAACTCAGGAGTAAGGCCAGAGTTACCACATGCAGGTGGCAAAAGTGATTCATTAGCAATTTTGCTAGGCTTCATGGCAGTAATTGCTGGATTTGCATTAAGAAAGAAATTGTAACATCTTAGATAGCAAGGACTAAGAAACTGCAAATGAAAGCAGATTAAAGTAGTTAGGTCTTATGAGTAGAAAATACTTATAAGGCCTAATTTTAACCTATATGTAAGTATAGATTTTTTGAGACTGAAATTAAGCTATATTAATGGTTCTCCTGTAAGAGCAGACTATACACATTTTATGTAAACGCTTACTCCAAAGAGAGTGGTGAAGGAAACAGGGTTACTTTTATCTTTATTGATTATTACAACACAATTGTATAATATTGGATAAAAAGTAGCTGATAAGAGGGAAATTTGATGTTGAAGTGTAAGAGAGAGTTGTTATTATATAATAAACAATAAAAAATATAATATATAAACATTTTAATAAATAAAATCGTGCTATAATTAAAAATAAATAAAATATATTGAATAATGTAGCATTTATCAAATTTATATTTAAAGGGAATTAAAAATGGAAACATCAAAAATAAAAAATGAAAAAATACAAAAGATTAAGAAGGAGAATTTAAGAAAGTATTGGTTAAGACAATCCTTAAATCAGAAAATGAAATTTTACGTAGCTGCAATTATAAGCTTATTAGTAGTTGCTATCGGAATTTCCTTTGGTCTTCTATATTCATATTTAAGTGATTTTAACACTATTTTAAAAAATAATAACTATAATCAGAGAGTAAATGCTGCCTTTGAAAAACAGGTTGAAACATATCATAATTACACTAGCTTAAAAAATGATACTAATAAGTTTGCATATCAAGAGGCGAGTATAGAATTTAGTGAAGCTTTAGGTAAGCTGCCGGTAGACTTGACAACCATGAGTAAAGAAAGATATTTGATAACTTGCGCCATTAAAAATACCTATGAAGCCTATCAAAGGCAAACTTCTCATGTATTACTCATTGAAAGAGGAACCGATGTTTTTATAAGAGAGCTATATGATAGTTTGGATATACAGGGATATCTTCAAGAATATATTCACAAACTTATCAAAGTTACCTTAAGGGAAAATGATGAGATATACAGCCAAAAGCTGGAGTTTTTTTATAAGATGCCTTCGGTTTTAATACTTTTAGCCTTAGCTGCGGTGATATTTATTATTGTTGTGGGGCGTTCTATTGTACAGCTTGTTTTAAATCCTGTTATGAAGTTAGCTGAGGCTGCTGAAAGAATTACTGAAGAAGAATATGATGTACCTGATGTTGTAGTAGAAAATAAAGATGAAATTGGACAACTTGTTCAAGCCTTTAATTTAATGAAACATTCGACTTTAAAATCTATAAATGCCTTAAAGGAAAAGAATGATATAGAAAACAAACTTCATAAGGAAGAAGTAAGGCGTATTAATATGGAAAAGATGGTTGATGCAATGAAGATGCGTATTTTACAGAATCAAATAAAACCACATTTCCTATTCAATACACTAAATATAATATCGGGAATGGCAAGGCTTGAGGAAGCAGATACAACAAGGGAAATGACCATGAGTTTAAGCAAGCTTCTTAGATATAATTTGAAAACGGATAGTGAGGTAGTCTATCTTTCCAGCGAGTTAAGTGTTATAAAAGACTACATTTATATCCAGGAAAAAAGATTTGGAGCTAGAATTAAGTTTCAACTTAAGGTGGAAGAAGAAATTGATGTCAATTCAACTTTGATCCCAACCTTTACGTTGCAGCCATTAGTTGAAAATGCAATAATCCATGGAGTGGGACCTAAGGAAGAAGGTGGAACTGTAAAAATTGAAGTGTTTAAGCAAAATGGAGAGCTGTATATTGTGGTGGCAGACTCTGGGATGGGCATGTCTAAGGAAAAGTTAAAGTTAATAAGTGAGGAACTTAATAATGGTGGAGGAGAAAATATAGGGATAGGAGTTGTTAATGTTTTTGAACGTTGCAAAAGTTTATTCCCAGAAAGCACCTTTGAAGTTTTAAGTGAAGAAAATGTAGGAACTACAGTAAGCATAAGATTGAAAAAGTAGGGGGTTACAGCTGATGTATAATATTTTAATTGCAGATGATGAAGTTATAGAGCGTATTATCTTAGGGAAAACCTTGAAAAATTATTATGGCGATAATTGTACAATATTTGAAGCTGAAAATGGAAGATTAGCAATTGAGATAGCAACCAGAGAGGATATTCAGGTTATAGTAATGGATATATCAATGCCTGGAATTGATGGGATTGAAGCAGCAAGACAGATAAAGCTATTGAAGCCAGCTATAAGTATCATATTTCTTACAGCCCATGATGAGTTTAGTTATGCGCAAAAGGCTGTTTCAGTTAGAGCTGTTGACTATCTTCTTAAGCCTTGTGATGATGAAGAGCTTTTAAATTCTGTGGATGAGGCCGTAAGGATTAATGAAAGAGATGTGCAGCTATATAAGCTTGAAAAAATAAATGAAGTTAAGGAAGATGAAAGTGTAGTTATGGATTGTGAAGAGATCTTATCAGCAAATGATAAGAATTCCGCAATTCTTAAGGAGATTTTAGATTATATCCATGAGAATTATCAAAAGGATATTTCAATGCAGGATGCAGCAAGAAAGGTAAATTATTCAGAGGCTTATTTTTGTAAATTATTTAAAAAAAGCTTTAATATGAACTTTACCACATATCTAACTAGCTTTAGAATTAAGCAAGCGCAGAAGCTTCTTAAGGATCCTCTTATCAATATAAAGGATATAGGGAGTGCAGTTGGGTATTCAGACTCAAATTATTTTGCCAAAGTTTTTAAGAGAACAACGGGGCTTAACCCTTCGGAATATAGAGTAACAAATTTAGGATAGAGTTAAATTTTACTTTAAAATAATTTTGGATTTTAAGCATCTGAATGTAAAGTAAAATTAAGAAAGCTTCTCCTTATCTTCTTTGGAGAAGCTTTAATTGATTTTTATTATTAATTTTTATATAGGATAAAATTCTACTATGAATATCAAATATTTACTATATTGAATGTAAAAGATTACAGTTATAATCATAGTAGCAAGTGTTCACAATGAAGGAGTTTTTATGAATAAAATATTTAGAAATGTGTTACTTTGCTTAAGTATATTTAGCTTGTTATTTGCAAGTGGATGTAGAAGCTTCAATAAAGAGGTTATTGAAAGCGAATATGAAAGAGATGAATTTGCGGTAATGGAAACAGCAGATTCAAAGGTGGAAATGATTTTCACCTATGCAGAAAATCAATCAGATACATATCCAACTACACAGGGAGCTGAGAAGTTTGCTGAACTTGTTAAAGAAAGAACCAATGGTCGTATAGAAATTGTTGTTAAATCAGAAGGTGATTTAGGAGATGAAACTTCTATAATAGAGCAACTTTCCTTTGGGGGAGTTGATTTTGCAAGGATATCCCTTGCCATATTAGCTGAGGAAATTCCTAAACTTGGAGTATTTATTTTACCTTTTCTTTATAAAAATAAGGAACATGAGCAAAGGGTATTAGAGGGAAAAATCGGTCAAGGGGCTCTAGATTATATTGGAACAACAAGAGCCAATATTGTGGGATTATCTTGGTATGATTCAGGAGTAAGACATTTTTATACGGTGAAGAAACCTATAAAGACTATTGAGGATTTAAAGGGCATGAATATAAGAGTTCAGGATTCAGAGTTGATGAAATCTATGGTTTGGGCTTTGGGAGGAATACCAGTTGTAATGAGTTATGATGAGGTTTACCAAGGTCTTCAGCTAGGAGATATTGATGGAGCGGAGAATAACTGGCCATCCTATGAATCTAAAAAACATTTTAAGGTTGCAAAATATATGACAGAAACGGGTCACAGCAGGATTCCAGATATTCAAGTTTGCAGTAAGAATGTATGGAATAAACTATCTAGTGAAGATAGAGAAATAATTAAGGAATGTGCTGCTGAATCTGCAAAGTTTGAAAAACAGCTTTGGAAGCAGAGAGAAAGAAGCTCTAAAGAACGAACCACAAGAAGTGGAGTGGAAGTTGTTGAGATATCTGAGGAAGAAAAAGAAAAGTTTAAAGAGGCTGTAGAGCCTTTATATGAACAGTTAAGGGAAGATTATAAGGAACTTGTGGATGAGATTAAAGCTCTTGGAAGTGAATAAGTTCACGAGAAGATAAAATAGTAAATAGCTTCGGAGGATGAATAATGTTAGATTTAGTAACTTTAGGCGAAACTATGGTAGCCTTTATTCCAGAGGAAAAAGAATACATTAGATATGCAAAAACTTTTGCAAAGAAAACTGCTGGAGCAGAAAGTAATGTAGCTATCGGGGTTGCAAAATTAGGTCACAAAGCTGGTTGGATAAGTAAAGTTGGAAAAGATGAGCTTGGAGAGTTTGTAATAAGAGAAGTCAGAGGAGAAGGTGTGGATACAAGTCGAGTTGGACGATCAGAAGATGCACCAACAGGGGTTATGTTTAAACAAGTCTTAACAGGGAATGAAACTTCAGTAAATTATTACAGAAAAAATTCTGCAGCAAGTACATTATGTCCTGAAGATATTGATATAGATTATCTTACAAGTGCAAAGATATTACATATATCAGGTGTTACACCGGCATTAAGTGAGAGTTGTAAAGAAACCATAAATTATGTGGTTGATAAAGCTAAGGAAAAAGGTATGATAATCAGTTTTGATCCCAATATAAGATTAAAGTTATGGTCAAAAGAGGAAGCTAAGGAGACTTTAAAACCACTTTTAGCTAAAAGTGATATTGTTCTAACTGGGTTAGATGAAGGGGAAATCCTCTTAGGTTTAAATGATGGTCAAGCTATAATTGAGGAATTGTTAAGTCTTGGGGTAAAGCAAGTAGCCGTTAAATTAGGAGCTGATGGAGCTTTAGTTGGAGATGAAACAGGAATTAATAAGGTGGAAGCAACAAAGGTAACTGTTGTTGATAATATAGGTGCAGGTGATGCCTTTAGTGCTGGATTCCTAAGTGGAGTTATTGAAGGTAAAGCTACTAAAGAATGTGGAGCTATGGGATGCTTGATGGGAGCTTTTGCAGTTTCAAGTTTTGGAGATATTGAAGGACTTCCAGATAGAGAAGCTTTTGAAAGAAAGAGAACCAAAACTGCAGATATATATAGATAATGGAGGGCCTTCGAATGAAAATAAATGATATTTTAAATGGAATAAAGGAATGTGGAGTAATTTCCATTATTCGTGGAATTGATAGCAAATACCTAGAGCAGACGCTAGAAGCACTTTATAAGGGTGGAATACGTTGTGTTGAAATCACAATGAATACTGGTAATGCACTAGAGATGATAGAAAAAACTAAAGAAATATATGGTGATAAATTTCTTGTGGGTGCAGGAACTGTATTAGATGAAGTTACAGCTAGACAAGCTATTTTGGCTGGAGCAGATTTTATTTTAGCACCAACACTTTCTACAAAGGTTATAGAAATGTGTAACTTATATGAAAAACTTGCAGTGCCAGGAGTATTAACTCCAACAGAGGTTTTAGAAGCAAAAAAAGCAGGGGCACAATTAATTAAGGTATTTCCGGTTACCACTTTGGGACCGCAGTACATAAAAGATATTCTAGGTCCTATAGACCATGTGAATTTATTACCAGTGGGCGGAGTTTCAGAAGAAAATGCAGCAGAATATATAAAAGCTGGTGCAGTTGCCGTAGGAATAGGTTCATGCCTGGTATCTAAAAAGGATGTAGAAAACCAACAGTTCGATTTGATTTCTCAAAGAGCGAAATTAATTGTTGAACAGCTTAAAAAGTAACAAAAGGGGGAATTTTTAATGAAAAAAGTATTAAGCTTAGTATTAGCAGCAACTCTATCAATGTCACTATTAGCAGGGTGTGGAAGTAAATCATCTGGAGAAGGAAGCACAGGTTCTGCTGATGGATATCCATCAAAAGCAGTAACAACAATTGTTCCATTCTCAGCAGGTGGTGGTACTGATACAGTTACTAGAGCTTTAGTTGATGCAGCAAAAGAATCATTTCCAAAGAATATATCAGTAGAAAACAGAGAAGGAGCAGGCGGAGCTACTGGAATGCTTTATGGTGCAAATGCAGCAAAAGATGGTTCAGTACTTACAACTATAACAGTTGAGCTTACAACTCTTGAGCATATGGGAACAGGAGCTGGACTTACTTATGATAAGTTTGAGCCAATAATAATGGTTAACTCTGCACCATCAGCAATAACTGTACCAGCAGATTCTCCATTCAATACCTTAGAAGATTTATTAAAAGCAGCAAAAACTGAGGACATCCAAATAGGAAACTCAGGTGTTGGAGCTATCTGGCACTTAGCAGCGGCAGGTCTTGGTAAAGAAGCTGGAGTTGAGTTCTCTCACATTCCATATGATGGAGCAGCAGGAGCTATAACTGACTTACTTGGTGGTAACATAGATGCAGTTTCAGTTTCTTACGCAGAAGTTGCTTCTCAAGTTGAAGCAGGAGCTTTAAAGGTATTAGCAGTAATGTCTGAAGAGAGATTAGATGCAATTCCTGACGTTCCAACAGCTAAAGAATTAGGATACAACTGTGTAATCGGTACTTGGAGAGGGCTTGGAGTACCAGTAGGAACAGATCAAGCTGTTGTTGATAAATTATATGAAATATTCTCAAAAGCAGCAGAATCTACAGCTTTCGTAGATTTCATGAACAACTCTAACAATGCTATAGAAATCTTAGGACCAGATGAGTTTAAATCTAGAATCGCAGATAACAACGAATTATTCAAAGGACTTATCGCTGATTTAGGTCTATAATCATACTAACTATTAACTTAAAGATAAATAAAATCTAGGTGTTAGGGGAGTGAAGTATCGCTCCCCTTAATTATGAAAAACACCATGAAAATTAGGAGGTAAAGATGAAAAAAGGTAATATTTTCACAGGTATTTTCTGCTTGGTGCTTAGTGCCTTTGCCATAATAGTTGCAAAAGGTTTTCCACCTAGCCAACAGGCGGGAGTTCCAGGACCAGCTGTATGGCCTGTTTTAATGTCGGTTTTACTTGCAGTTTGTGCAATATGGTTAATTGTTGAAACTCTAGTATCTAAGAACCCTAAAAATAATAAACCACTTGGTTTATGGAATGAGGGAAGCAAAAGAGTTTACTTATCAATGGCAGTATTAGTGGTGTATTTCTTAATAACACCAACTGTTGGATTTTTAATTTCAACTTCAATAATGCTTTTATTATTTATTAAATGGTTCAGTAAGAAAAATATTTTCGTTTGTTTAGGAATTTCATTTGCTATTACAATAGTAATTTATTTAATATTTAAGAACTTCTTAAATGTACCATTAGATTTCGGTATCTTTGGTTCATTATTAGGTATTTAATAACAATTAACAAAGGAGGTTACAAATATGGAATTTGTCCAAAGCGTATTAGCTGGTGTATTTAATCCCGCGGTATTAATGTATATAATGCTTGGAGTTGCCGGTGGTATTTGTATAGGTGCTCTTCCAGGACTTACAGCAACAATGGGTGTTGCGCTTCTATTACCATTAACTTTTGGAATGGATGCACAAACAGGAATTTTATTACTTTTAGGTATATATATAGGTGCAATTTATGGAGGATCTATTTCAGCTATTCTTTTAAAAACTCCAGGAACTCCAGCTTCAGCAGCTACTGCTTTAGATGGATATGAGTTTTCAAAAAGAGGAGAAGGTGGACGTGCTTTAGGGATAGCAACAGTTTCTTCTTTCGTAGGAGGAGTTGTGAGCTGTATAGCTTTAATGCTTATCTCTCCACAGCTCGCTAAATTAGCCCTTAAATTCAGTTCAGCTGAATTCTTCTTACTAGCAGTATTTGGTTTAACTATCATAGCTAGTATTTCAGGAAACAAAATTTCAAAAGGTTTAATATGTGGATTTATAGGTATGCTTATTGCTACTGTTGGTATCGATAGTATAACAGGTAAAGTACGTTATACTTTTGGAAGCGTATCTTTAATGTCTGGGGTTTCGTACATCCCTGTAATGATAGGATTATTCGCTATGTCTCAGGCCTTTATATCAATTGAAGATATATGGACTAAAGAAGAGGTAGATAATAAGGTTACAAAGGTAATACCTTCAAAAGAAGACTTAAAGAAGATATTAAAAACTGCTCCTCTTACAGGTTTAATAGGAACTTTCATTGGAATTATACCAGGAGCTGGTGCAGATATAGGAGCTTTCGTTTCTTACAACACTGCTAAGAATATGTCTAAGACACCAGAAAAGTTTGGTACTGGTATAACTGAAGCTATTGCAGCATCAGAAGGTGGTAATAACGGGGTTACTGGTGGTGCAATGATACCAATGTTAACTCTTGGAATACCAGGAGATGCAGTTGCAGCTATCATGATTGGTGCTTTAACAATCCAGGGTTTAAACCCAGGACCACTGCTTTTCCAAAATGATAAAGTGTTAGTATACACAATTTTCGTAGGACTTTTAGTTGCTAACTGTTGTATGTTATTATTAGGTCTTTCTTGCTTAAAGGCATTTACTAAGGTACTTACAATTCCTAAAACTATATTAACACCAATTATCTTTGTGCTTTGCATTGTTGGATCATATGCAATAAAGAATGACTTCTTCGATGTTGGAGTTATGCTTGTGTTTGGTATCATAGGATACTTCATGCAAAAGGCTGAAATACCTGCATCACCAGCTATCCTAGGATTAATTCTTGGCCCAATGGCTGAGAAACATTTTAGAACAGCACTATTGAAATCAGGTGGAAACTATGGAATATTCTTTAGCTCTGCTATCTGCTGGTTATTTATACTTCTAGCAGTAGGTACATTAGTACTTCCAATAGTTAAATCAATGATTGCAAAATCAAAGGCGAAAAAAGCGGCACAAAGCAGTTCTTTGTAAAATAATGAAGTTGAAGCTACTAAAGCAAAGATTTGGTGGCTAACTGGATAGAGAGGTTGTAGTAGTTATACTACAGCCTTTCTGCTTAGAAAAAGTTAAGGAGGAAGAAATATGAATGTAATGGATAGTTTTTCATTAAAGGGTAAGGTGGCATTAGTAACTGGAGGAGCTTATGGAATAGGCTTTGCTATGGCAGAGGCTCTTGCACAGGCTGGGGCGAAAATTGCTTTTAACTGCAGAAGTGAAGAAAATATGAAAAAGGCAATGGAAGCTTATAAGAGTAAAGATATAGAGGCAAGAGGATACATTTGTGATGTAACAGATGAAACAGCCGTAAAGACTATGATTAGTAGCATAGAGAAAGAGTTAGGTGTTGTTGATATTCTTGTAAATAATGCAGGAATTATTAAGCGTATTCCTATGTGTGAAATGAGTGTTGAAGATTTCAAGCAGGTTATAGATATAGATTTAACGGCTCCATTTATTATGGCAAAGGCAGTGCTGCCAGGAATGATTAAAAAGGGACACGGTAAGATAATAAATGTATGTTCCATGATGAGTGAACTTGGAAGAGAGACAGTTTCTGCCTATGCTGCAGCTAAGGGCGGATTAAAGATGCTTACAAAAAATATCTGTGCAGAATATGGTGAGTACAATATCCAATGTAATGGTATAGGACCAGGATATATTGCTACTCCGCAAACAGCTCCTTTAAGAGAGCTTCAAGAAGATGGAGAAAGACATCCTTTTGATAAGTTTATAATTTCAAAGACTCCAGCAGGAAAGTGGGGAGCTTCAGAGGATTTAGCAGGGCCAACAGTATTTTTAGCATCAGATGCTTCAAATTTTGTTAATGGACATATTCTTTATGTAGATGGTGGTATTTTAGCTTATATAGGGAAACAGCCATCTTAATTGAATGAAGAGTCAAAATGAAAGATGAAGAATTAGTGAAAGAATTTCTATGGAATTCTTGTGAATTAATAGGGTAATAAGGATAGAGTTTAGGAAGTGAGGGATTTATAATGATTAATTTTGATTTTTACAATCCGACAAGAGTAATCTTCGGCAAAGAAACAGAGAACAATGTAGGTGAAATCTGCAAGGGTTATGGCTATAGAAGTGTATTAGTTATTTATGGGGGAAGCAGTGCAAAGAAAAGTGGACTATTAGACCGCATTTTCACCTCATTAAAAGAGAGTGGTATTAGCTACTGTGAAATTGGTGGTGTTGTACCTAATCCAAGAGTTCAATTAGTTAGAGAAGCTGTGGCTTTAGCAAAGGAGAATTCAGTAGATTTCATCCTTGGAGTTGGTGGAGGAAGTGTTATTGATACAGCAAAGGCTGCTGCAATGGCACTTGCTAATGACTGTGACCCTTGGGATATATATAGTAAAAAAATTGCACCAGTAACAGCATTGCCAGTTGGGTCAGTACTTACTATAGCAGCTGCAGGAAGTGAAACCTCTAATTCTTCAGTAATAACTGAAGATGAAACAGGCTTAAAAAGAGGCTATGGTCATGATTGTATTAGACCTGTTTTTGCTATTATGAATCCAGAGTTAACTTATACACTTCCAGCTTATCAAACAGCTTCAGGTGTAGTTGATATAATGATGCATACCATGGAGAGATATTTTACGCCTACTTTAGATGTAGAATTAACTGATAGATTAAGTGAAGGTCTTCTTATAACAGTTATGGAGAATGCCATAAAGTTAGTGAGCAATCCAAAGGATTACAGTGCAAGAGCTGAAATTATGTGGGCAGGAAGTATTTCACATAATGGATTAATGGGAACAGGAAGAGTAACAGATTTTGCATCTCATCAAATTGAACATGAATTAAGTGGTATGTTTGATGTGGCTCATGGTGCAGGACTTGCAGCAATATGGGGAAGTTGGGCACGTTATGTTTATAAAGAAAATGTGGGCAGATTTGTTCAGTTTGCTGTAAGAGTAATGGGCTGTGAAATGGATTTTCAATGTCCTGAAAACACAGCCTTAAGAGGAATTGAGAAAATTGAAGATTTCTTTAGAAGTATTAATATGCCAACTTCATTATACGAGTTAGGAATTAAAGAAATTTCAGAGGAGCAAATAGAAGAAATGGCATATAAATGTACATTTAAGGATACAAGAGTTATCGGTGGATTTAAAACTCTAAAGAAGGAAGATATAATGGCTATATACAATATGGCAAAGGGTATATAGGTGAAAATATAATTATATTAAGAGGAAGACCTTTGGAGCCCAAATTTTGGACACTGAAGGTCTAAAGTTTGGAAAAGTGTTGGAATGCTAAGATAAAACGTATATAATTTAATTGTGTATCCAATGTTGTATTCTTAAATTGCTAATATTTTGAGCAGGAGGAATATACATGTTAAAGTTTATTCAGAAAATACCGGGTGGAATAATGGTTGTGCCTATGATCTTTGGTGCAATAATTAATACCTTTTGTCCGGAAATAGTTCAGATAGGGTCCTTTACCACTGGGTTGTTTTCAGCTTCAGCAGTATCAACTTTAGTTGGACTTATTATTTTTATTATCGGTACTCAGATAAAGTTAAAAGAGGCACCAGAGGCGTTAAGAAGAGGCGGTGTTCTCTTAGGTTCGAAATACCTGGTTGGAGCATCAATAGGGATATTGGTAACTAAGTTTTTTGGAATTGAGGGCATCTTTGGAATTTCTAGTTTGGCTATTATGATTGCTTTGATTAGTACAAATAGTGGGTTATATATGGCTTTAGTTGGAACCTATGGAGATTCGCAGGATATGGCTGCACAGGCAGTTTTAAATATCAGTGATGGTCCATTTCTAACTTTAGTTACCCTAGGGGCGGCAGGACTTGCTCAGATTCCAATTATGAGTTTGGTGGCTGCAATAATGCCATTAATAATAGGAATTATCCTTGGAAATTTGGATGAAGATATACGAAAGCTCATGGCTCCAGGGGTTGGACTTGTACTTCCCTTTGCAGGGTTTGCCTTGGGGGGAACTATTAATTTCTTTGATATCCTTAAGGCTGGACCGACAGGCTTTATCTTAGCCTTCATTGTTTTAATTATAAGTGGAACTTCAGCTTTTTTAGGAGATAGATTTCTAAATAGAAGACCAGGGTATGCAGGGATAGCAACGGCAACCACAGCAGGAAATGCAATTGCAACTCCAGCGGCAGTGGCACTAATTGACCCAGCTTATCAGCCCTATGTGGTTTCAGCTACAACTCAGATTGCGGCAGTGGTAATAATAACAGCAGTGATTACACCTATGCTTACTTCTTATGTAGCTAAAAAATATGGATGTCCAAAGATAAAGCAAGAAGAAGTATTAAGTAGTGTAGAGACTTAATAGTTTATAAAATATAGAAAGTTAATATAACAAGAAAAGAGTCTGTTGCTTAAAAAGGTGACAGACTCTTTTCATAATTAAGGGTTTAGGATAATGTATGGTTAATTTTATAGTATAACACCATCTCTGAAGATAGATATTTCTTTGTATCCAAATTCTTCGTTACGAGTCTGGATTTTACCAGAGGCAACATCTAAAAGATACTGGAAGAAATCTTCCGTTACTTCATTGAAGGTTTTACCATCTAAAAGCTGACCAGCATTATAATCAATCCAGTGTTTCTTTCTATTGTAAAGATTAGTGTTTGAAGAAATCTTTACTGTTGGTACTGGAGAGCCAAATGGGTTTCCACGTCCTGTGGTGAATAGTACCATTTGAGCACCACTAGCAACAAGGTTTGTACATGACACTTGGTCGTTTCCTGGTCCGATTAAAAGGTTTAGACCTTTTTTACAAACATGCTCACCATAGTTTAAAACTCCTACTACTGGAGCGTCGCCGCCCTTTTGGGTACAGCCTAGTGATTTTTCTTCAAGAGAAGAAATTCCACCTTTTTTATTACCTGGTGAGGGGTTTTCATATATTGTTTGATTATATTTTGTAAAGTACCCTTTAAATTTATTGATTAAGCTTACGGTATCGTTGAAGATATCTTCAGATACAGCTCGCTCCATTAGAAGAGTTTCAGCTCCAAACATTTCAGGAACTTCAGTTAATATAGTACTTCCACCATGCTCAACAACAGTGTCGTTGATTCTACCGCAAAGAGCGTTGGCAGTTATGCCAGAGAAGGCATCGGAGCCACCGCATTTAAAGCCAAGGACAAGGTGCTCAGCAGAAACTTTTTCACGCTTCATAGAAGAAGCATATTCAACTAATTCATCTAAGATTTTCATTCCTTCTTCATATTCATCTTCCACATCTTGAGTTACAAGGAATTTTACTCTATCAGGATTACATTCTCCTAAGACAGGTTTGAAATCTTCAAGATGATTGTTTTCACAGCCTAAGCTTAGAACAAGAACTGCACCAGCATTTGGGTTGTTGATTAAGCCCTTTAAGATATGCTGGGTAGTTTTATGATCGTGACCTAATTGGCTGCAGCCCATGTTGTGAGTGTAAGCAAATACTCCATCAACTTTATCAGCATATTTTTTAGATGCAACAGTTTCTAAAAGTTTAGCAGTAGTATTAACGCAGCCAACAGTAGGAATTATCCAAACCTCGTTACGGATACCTACCTTTCCATCAGCTCTAACATAGCCATCAAAGTAAGCTTCTTTTCTTGTATTAAACTTAGCTAAAACTTCATCATTCTTTTTATATTCATAATCTAGAACGCCATCCAGATTAGTTTTTAAATTATGAGTATGGATATGCTGACCTTTTTTAATAGAGCATTTAGCATGACCAATGGGTTGTCCATACTTTATTATGTTTTCATTTTCTTCAAGGTCATAAATAGCGACCTTATGTCCAAAAGGAATGTTATCTAATAAAGTAACTTCTAGGTTGTTTACAGTATGAGTGCTGCCTGCAGTTAAATCAGTTAAAGCAACAGCAACACTATCTTTTTCAGAAATTATGATTAAATTTTTATTGTCGCTCATAGCTTTACTCCTTAGATTAATTCTTTCATTAAATCTTTTATATCATTTGTTTCCATAGCTTTTAAGTAGCTAGCAACTACTTCTTCTAAACCATCAACTGTTGTTAAATCCTTACCGCTCCAGAAGTTAGTGTTAGAAAGTACAGCTTTAGCTATTCCAGCAGCATCTTTTTCAGCCCAAACTTTTGCGAAGAACTCAAGAACTTCTGCATCGTCCTTAACATTATATGAAGTACCATCTTTGCGTGTTCCAACATAGACATCTTCTGTTTTTGTTATGTTGTAGAACTTGATGAAAGATGCTAAAGCAAAGGTTAAGTACTTTGGAAGATTTCCTGTTGCTTCAACATAGCCAAGTAATGATGGCATACATCTTGCGTTGAATTTAGAGCAAGAGTTTAAAGATATATCAAGAAGCTTGTGCTTGATGTATGGGTTTGCAAAACGGTCAGATACTGCAGCAGCAAAGCTTTCTAACTCATCCTTTGGTAAATCTAAAGTTGGAATTACTTCTTCATAGATTACTTTATCTAAGAAAGTTTTAACAACTTCATCATTCATGAAATCTAAAACGATGTCATGTCCTGCAAGGTATGCTGCAAGTACTGTAGAAGTGTGAGCTCCGTTTAAGATACGAACCTTTCTCTTCTTATATGGTTTAGCATCGCTTGTCCAAATTACATTTGCATCAGTTTTGTGGATTGGAAGGATTGAAGACCATTCTTCTTTACCTTCAATTACCCATAGGTTGAATAACTCACTAGTAACGATTATGTTGTCTTTATATCCTAATTTTTCTTCAAAGTAGCTTAGCTCATCCTTTGGGTATCCTGTAACGATTCTATCTACTAGAGTGTTGGTGAATTTATTTGCTGTTTCTATCCAACTTATAAATTCAGCTTCAAGGTTCCACTCATTTGCATATTGTAGAACTATTCTTTTAAGTTCTGTCCCGTTGTTATCTATAAGCTCAACAGGTAAGAATAAAAGACCTTTGTCTTCAGCACCGTTAAAAGCTTTATATCTTTCATATAAGAAAGCAGTGATTTTAGCAGGGAAAGCTGCTGGAGGAGCGTCATTTATACTGCAGCCGCTCTTGTAAGAGATACCAGCTTCTGTTGTGTTAGAGATTATTACCTCTAAATCAGCACTTCTGGCTATTTCCATTAAAGCTTCATAGTTCTCATATGGGTTTATGCATCTTGATACAGAAGTTATTTGTTCGATTTTTTCTGTGGCGCAGCCGTTTTCAATACCTCTCATCGCAAGAGTATAGATTCCATCTTGTTCATTTATAAGGTTTGCAAGACCTGGAGCGATTGGCTGACATAAGACTATGCTTCCTTCGTAAACTCCATCTCTGTTAGCTTTATCTATCATCCAATCAGTGAAAGCTCTTAAAAAGTTTCCTTCTCCAAATTGTAGAATTCTCTCAGGATAATTTCCGTATGTTTTAGTTACTGCTTCATTTATTTTTTTCATGATTAGTTACCTCCGTTTTAGGAATTATTATAAAATTATAATAGCAGATGTATACGTTGTTGTATACATCAAATTTTCTAAAAAAATAAAATCTTTCAAAAAAACCTTTTGGAAGATTTCATTTTTTAAATGAGATCATGGGGTCTGTTTCCAATAAACGCGTCGAAAGCAGAGTTTTTAGCTGTAAGTAAATGATGCTCCATGGCTTTAGCTGCACCTGCAACATCTCTTTTAGCCAGACAATCTAAAATTTTAGAGTGCTCGTCTATTGTATCATTTAGTCTGTTATCACCATAACGTCCACTTATAATACGAAGTCTTGAATTTTGATTATGAACTGTATTAAGAGTTTGAAGTAAATAGTGATTATTACATTGCTTTAAAATTTCATTGTGGAATTCATCATCTAATTTGAACACTTCATTATGATTATTGCTTGATATGTACTCTCTTGACTTTCTAACATTGGTATATAATTTATCTAACACCTCTGAAGTTAAGTGATTGCAATAGTTTGAAATGATATAGGGTTCAATTAGAAGACGAGCTTCAAAGGCCATATTTATTTCGCCAATGGATAAAGGAGTTACAAAAAAACCTTTTTTAGGAACGATTTTTATTAAATTTTCTTGCTCTAAACGACCTAAGGCATCTCTCACTGGAGTTCTGCTAACCTGAAGTTCTTCACATAAAAGATCTTCATTTAAAAAAGAGTTAGGCATATATTCACAGGTTAGAATTTTATTTTTAATAGTCGTATAGGCTTGTTGTTTTAAACTTACCTTACTCATAGAAACCTCTTTCTATTAACAAATATTATATTTTTCAAGGATATAATACCATTCTGATTGGAAATAGTCAAATAAGGCGAAAAAATAAAATAATTTAGTTTCGACAAGGTTACTGTGGTTTTGAATAAAATTCTGACTCTTTAAAAAAATTCGAATGTAAATGTTGACATTGGAAAAACCACATGTTAATATGAGTACATTGATGGATACAACAAAGAATACAACAAAGGATACAACAATTTTTGGAAAGTGGGGGGAAATTATGAAACAAATCATAATAAATAATCCAGGTGAAGTAGAAATTCAAGAAGTTGAAATGCCAACACCAAAAAAAGGTGAAGCATTAATAAAGATATTATATGGAGGAATCTGCGGAAGTGATTTAGGAACTTACAGAGGAACTTTTGCTTATGTTTCTTATCCAAGAATTCCAGGACATGAGTTTTCGGCGGAGATAATTGAAATAGGAGAAAATGATAAGGGATTAAAGCCAGGCATGATTGTTACATGTAATCCGTACTTTAACTGTACAACTTGCTACTCTTGTGAAAGAGGTCTAGTAAACTGCTGTACAACAAACCAAACAATGGGTGTGCAAAGAGAAGGTGCTTTTGCACAGTACATAACAATGCCAATAGACAGAATATATGATGGACAAGGGTTAAGTGCTAAAACATTAGCGTTAATAGAGCCTTTCTGTATAAGCTATCACGGAGTATCAAGAGCAGATGTAAAAGCTGGAGACAAGGTACTTGTAATAGGAGCAGGAACAATCGGAGTTCTAGCGGCAGTTGCTGCTAAAGCTTTAGGCGCAGAAGTTTACATCAGTGATGTTGCAGAGCAGAAGTTAGAATATGCTTACAAAGAATTTGAACTAGATGGAAAGCTTTTAAATGATAGTCCGGAAAGCTTTGAAAAGCAAGTTGCAGAAATAACAAAAGGAAATGGATTTGATGTAACAATAGAAGCAGTTGGTCTTCCATCAACTTTCCAAAATTGTATAGATGCAGCAGCCTTCGGTGGAAGAGTAGTGTTAATCGGAGTAGGTAATAAAAACCTAGATTTTAACTTCACAATGATTCAAAAGAAAGAGCTAAACGTATTTGGTTCAAGAAATGCTCTTAAGAAGGATTTCTTAGAGTTAATTGATATTGTTAAAGAAGGAAAAGTTAATTTGGATAAAGTTGTGACAAATACATATAAGTTTGATGATGCACCAAGAGCTTTTGAAGAATTTGATAAAAATGCAGCTTCAATGTTAAAGGTTTTATTAGAATTTTAATAAGTAGATTTTACTGAAACTATAGTTTGTAGAGTGTGGGATTAGGAAGTTTGAATAAAACTAAGGAAAGCTGCACTCTATGGAAGTTCTGGACACTCACTTATAGAAATTCATTAAAAGGTCTATATACCATATATTAAAGGAGGATATTTTTATGAAAATTAAAAAATTATTATCATTAGTTATGGCAACAACTATTGCAATGACAGCTTTAACAGGTTGTGGAAGCAGTGATTCAGGAAAGGGTGACTCTACAGGAGCAGGTTCAGCAGCTGATCCAGTAGTAGTTCAAATTGGATTTGAAAACTCTATGAGTGAGCCAATAGGACAAGCTCTTGAAAAATGGCAGCAATTAGTTGACGAGAAGGGTGATGGAAGCATAAAAATAGAGCTTTATCCAGACAGTCAATTAGGATCTAAGAGTGAGCTTATAGACTCAATGCTTCTTGGAGAGCCAGTTGTTACTTTAGCAGATGGAGCATTCTATGCAGACTATGGAGTGTCTGATTTTGGGATAGTATTCGGACCATTCTTATTTGATTCTTGGGAGCAATGCTGGACATTAATCGAGAGTGATTGGTATGCAGAGCAAAGTGCTAAATTAGAAGAAAAAGGCTTAAAGATTCTTGCTTCTAACTGGAAGTATGGAGAAAGACATACATTAACAACTAAACAAGTTTCAAGCCCAGCTGATTTAAAAGGTTTAAAAATCCGTGTGCCTGGAAATCAAATTCAATCAGTAGGATTTGATACTCTTGGAGCAACTTCAACAGGTATGGACTTAGGAGAAGTTTACCAAGCATTACAAACAGGAACAATTAACGGTGCAGAAAACCCACTTGCAACTTTATATGGAAGAAAATTACATGAGGTTGCTAAATTCTTATTATTAGATGGACATGTTAAGAACTTCACTACTTGGGTAGGAAGTGCAGATTTCTTTAATAGCTTAACTAAAGAGCAACAAGAATTATTAGTTTCTACTGGAGAAGAAGCAGGTCTTTATAATAATGATTTACAAGAAAAATCAGAGGAAGAATATCTTCAAAAGATGAAGGATGAAGGTGTTACAGTTACTGAATTAACACCAGAAACATTAGCTCAGTTTAAAGAAGCAGCAGCACCTTTCTATGAAAAAGGAGCAACTTTCGGATGGTCTGAAGGATTATATGACACTGTAAGAGAGGCTATGGGAGCGAAATAGTTTATAGAACAGAGGTGAATCCGTTGAAGGAAAAAAATAAATTTTTAAAGGTGATTGGCAATCTTGATATTGCCATCGCCGTAATTGCCCTAGTTATATTAATAGTATTAACTTCCTCAGGAGTTGTGTTCAGATACGCTTTAGGAAAGCCTTTTACATGGCTGGAGGAAGTTCAATTATTCTGTTTAGTATGGATTGTATTTGCAGCAGGTGGTGCAGCTTTCCGTACAGGAAATCATGTTGCCATTGAGATGGTAGTAGAAATGTTTCCTAAAAAAGTTCAAAAAATAATTGGAGTATTAGTTGATATAGTAGTTTTACTAGTGATAGGATACTTATTTAAGCAAAGTATAGGATTTGTATCTGTGTTTGTTAAGAGCGGAAGAAGTACAAGTATGTTAAAAATTCCTTACTACTTAATGTATGGAATTGCACCAGTATCTTATGGACTTATGATAATTAGCTACTTTACAAGTAAGTATACTAAAACAAAAGATGGAGACATTGAAGTAGAAGCAGGGGATAAGGAGGTAGCAAACTAATGGATTCTATTATTATAGCTTCAGCAATAGTAATGTTAGTACTATTGTTTATGAAAGTGCCAGTTTATATATCTGTATTAGGAGGATCAGCTATTTACTTCCTTCTTAATCCAAATGTTAACCCTGTTATCTATGCACAGCAAGCAATAACAGGAACAGAAAGTATATCACTTTTAGCTATACCATTCTTCGTGTGTGCCGGTATAATCATGAACTATACTGGGGTTACTAAGAGGATTATGGATTTCTGTGAAGTTATCACAGGAAGAATGTCTGGAGGATTAGCTCAAGTTAACGTTCTTCTTTCAACATTAATGGGAGGACTTTCAGGTTCTAATATTGCAGACGCAGCAATGCAGTCTAAGATGCTTGTACCTGAAATGGAGAGAAAGGGCTTCTCAAAATCTTTCTCAACAGTTGTAACAGCATGTTCTTCTATGATAACACCACTAATTCCGCCAGGAATAGCAATGATTCTTTACGGATGTATCGCTAACGTATCAATAGGAAAACTATTTATATCTGGTATCGGAGTTGGAACTTTACTTTGTGTAAGCATGATGCTGTTAGTTAGCTACATGTCTAAAAAGAGAGGATATGTGCCAATTCGTACAGAGAAGATAACTAAGAAAGAATTTACATCAGCTTTAAAGCCAGCGATATTACCACTTTGTTTACCAATAATCATCATTGGTGGTATTCGTCTTGGTATATTCACTGCAACAGAAGCTGGATCAATTGCAATAATATATGCTTTAGCTTTAGGATTCTTCTTTAAAGAGCTTAGAGCAAAAGAATTAGCAACAGGATTAAAGGAAACAGTTACAACAACTGCTTCAATCATGTTAATCGTTGCAGCAGCAAGTGTATTCTCTTGGATCTTAACAAAAGAGAGAATTCCACAACAATTAACAGCTTGGATGGTAGAAGTTATAAGCAATAAATATGTATTTTTAATAATCGTAAACATCTTCCTTTTAATTGTTGGTATGTTTATTGAGGGAAATGCATCAATGATAATCTTAGTTCCATTATTAGCTCCAGTTGCAGCTGCTTATGGAATTAACGAAATTCAATTTGCAATGATCTACATCTTTAACAATGCTATTGGTGCAATATCACCACCAATGGGAACTCTTATGTTTGTAACCTGTGGTATCACTAAGTGTAAAACGAAAGATTTCATTAAAGAGGCACTACCTTTCTATCTATTATTATTAGCAAACTTATTACTATTAACTTACGTGCCAATCTTCTCTACTGGTCTTGTAAATTTATTCTATTAGAATTTAGAAGTCAGTATTTGAAAAATATTAAAGTTGCAATAAAAGTATTTATAAAAGAGAAAAGACCTGTCACTTTCAGTGGCAGGTCTTTATTTTTCTATTTAATATATAAAGAAGGCCTGAGGCTTTAATAACAGCAGCCTTAGCTAAGCACTTTTCAGCTAGAAGAGTTTATAAATGGGAATACCTTGGAGAAGATTTTAGAGGAGCATGGACCTTTATATAAGGTTTTAAACTATAAAAAAGTTAAGGAGTAACCTTTTAAGTGAAAGTGGGTTACTCTTTATTATATTTATTTATATATTTATTTATCAGTTCTTAATAGGTTGTTGATTTTTATTAGTGAGCAAAGCTAGCTTGAGTTATTAAAAAATATACATAAAGCTTTTAAATATTATTGACAATATTTACATATAATAGTAAAATATATACAAAGAGTAAACAAAAATTAAATTGTTTGGGTTGTTACTGATAAGCAGGCAAGACCAGATTTTGTAAAACATTAAGCGAGTTAATGTTTTATAAAGTTTGGTCATTTTTTTATAAATCTTTAAAGGGTGGTGAAGAAGTGTTATGAAGATTACTAAGGTCATTAATAATAATGTAGTTTGTGCTTTTAATGAGGATAATAAGGAAGTTGTCATCATGGGAAAGGGCATTGGCTTTAAGGCAAAGGAAGGCAGAATCATTGATGATTCTAAGATTGAGAAAATCTTTGTTATGAACAGTAAATCCTCTGTTGAGAAATTTAAACAGCTTCTTGAAAACCTACCAATGGAACACTTCAATGTTTCTAACGAAATAATAGCTTATGCTAAGGAGATTTTAGGAGTAAAGATAAATCCAAACATTTATATTACATTAACAGATCATATTAATTTTGCAGTTTATAGATTCAAGAATGGAATACAGTTTTCTAATCCTTTGCTTTGGGAGGTAAGGCAGTTTTACAAGAGTGAGTATTTAATTGGTGAATATGCTGTGAATCTTATTGAGAAAAAGCTGGGAGTTAAGATGAATAAGGATGAGGCAGCCAACATTGCCCTGCATATTGTCAATGCAGAGTATAACACTGAAATGAAGGACGCCATGAGGTTTACAAATCTTATTGCAGATATTTTAAAGATAGTTGAAGAGTTTTATGAGATAAAGCTGGATGAAAATAATATTCATTATTCCAGATTTATTACTCATTTAAAGTTCTTATGTCAAAGGCTCTTTAGTAATGAGCTGTTAGAAAGTAATGAGGATGATTTAGCTGAAATGATTATTTCTTCTTATCCAAGGGAGTATAAGTGCAGTCTTAAGATAAAGGATTATATTGAAGGAGAGTATCAGCACAATATATCACAGGAGGAGCTTGCATATTTAACTGTTTACATTAAAAGAATCTGTGCCTTTAGTGAATGTGTATAGCTACAAATGAATTGGGAGGAAAGATTATGTTTAAGGGGTTAAGGAAAAAATTGGAGAGAAAATTTAAGACAGCAACTGTAATAGGAGGGCCTGTTGAAGGGGAATTAGTTTCAATTAAAGAGGTTAATGATCCCACTTTTTCTGCAGAACTACTTGGAAAGGGGGTTGCAATAAAACCTTCTAAGGGAAGAGTTGTTGCACCTGCTGATGGAATTATAGATATGATATTTGACACTAACCATGCCGTTTCTTTAGTAACGGATACGGGTGTTGAACTTTTAATTCATATTGGAATCGATACAGTTAAGCTAAAAGGAAAATATTTTAGAGGTTTTGTTAAGGCGGGGGAAAAGGTTAAAGCAGGACAGCTGCTTATTGAGTTTGATTTAAATGCAATAGAAGATGAGGGGTATGATACTATCTGTCCCATAGTGATTTGTAATTCTGGAGAATATGAAAATATTGAGAGTGCAGCTGGAGGAAGGATTAAAGAGCTGGATGAAGTTATAACAATAAAAAATTAATCCAGGAAAAGAGGTTTTAAGATGAAGACAGGGTCTGGTAAGGGTGTATGTGAGGGAATTGTAGAAGGAAAGATATTTTTCTTTAAGAAAGAAGTCAGGGCACTTAGAAAGTATAAGATTTCCGACACAGGTTTGGAATTAAATCGGTTTTATGAAGCTAGAGATGCTGCTATAAATCAGCTTAGGAAATTATATGATAAGGTTTCTGAAGGGGCTGGTGAAAATGAGGCAATGATTATGGAGATTCACCAAATGATGCTTCAGGATGAGGATTTTAATGAAACTATTGAACAGAAAATCAAATCTGAAAGCCTTAATGCAGAATATGCAGTTAAGGAAACTGGAGAGGAATTTTCAAATGTTTTCAGCTCCATAGAGGATGAATATATGAAGGCTAGGGCTGAGGACATCAAAGATATTACTGAAAGAGTTATAAGTATTTTAAGTGGCGCTAAGGTTAACTGCAATTTGGAGGAGCCAAGGATTATTGTTGCAGAGGATTTGTCACCAAGCGATACGGTACAGTTTGAAAAGTCAAAAATTCTTGCGTTTGTAACTAGGAAGGGATCTTTAAATTCTCATACGGCTATCTTGGCAAGAACCATGAATATACCTTCTATCGTCCAGGCCAATATTGAGCTAGAGGACAGCTTAAATGAAAGGTTTATGCTGGTGGATGGTATAAATGGGCAGTTTTACATAGAGCCGGATGAAGATACCTTAAGAAAATACGAAGAAATTAAAAATACCTTCAGCAGTGAAGTGAAAGAGCTAAACAGAGTTAAAGGATTAGATGATATTACTATAGATGGGAAAAAGATAAAGGTTTATGCCAATGTAGGAAACCTTCAGGATATAGATAAAGTTATTGAAAGTGATGCCCAGGGCATCGGACTTTTTAGAAGTGAGTTTTTATATCTGGGAAAGGAAACTTATCCAACAGAGGAGGAGCAATTTCAGGTTTATAAGGAAGCTGCCTTAAAACTTCAAGGGAAGAAGCTTATCATAAGAACTTTGGATATTGGAGCAGATAAACAAGTCGATTATTTCAAGTTAGATAAAGAAGAAAACCCAGCCATGGGACTTAGAGCAATTAGAATATGTTTAATGCGTCCTCATATCTTTAAAACTCAGCTTAGAGCAATTTACAGGGCTTCAGTATACGGAAATATATCAATTATGTTTCCAATGATAACTTCCTTAGAGGAGATAACAGTAATAAAGGAAATTGTAAGTGAGGTCCGAGAGAAACTAAAACAGGACAAGCTTCCTTATAAGGAGGTAGAGCTTGGAATAATGATTGAAACTCCAGCAGCGGTAATGATTAGTGATGAACTTGCTAAGGAAGTGGACTTTTTCAGCGTTGGCACCAATGATTTAACTCAATATACCTTGGCAATGGACAGACAAAATGAAAAGTTAGATTATTTCTTCAATTCACATCATAAGGCTGTTTTAAGGATGCTGGACATGGTGGTGAAAAATGCTCATGACAATGGGATATGGGCAGGAATTTGTGGTGAGCTTGGTGCTGACCTTGAGCTTACCAGGACCTTTTTAGAAATGGGGTTTGATGAACTTTCAGTATCACCAGGGAAGGTCCTTAAACTTCGAAAAAGAATTCGTGAAATTAAATTGTCATAATGGAGGTTGGTTAAAATGAAGGAGATAAAATATGTGATTAAGGATGAGCTGGGAATCCATGCAAGACCTGCAGGGTTGCTTGTTAAAGAAGCCAGCAAGTTTGAGTCTGATATTTTAATAGAAACTAAGGGGAAAGAAGCTGATGCAAAAAAGATTTTAAGAGTTATGGGACTTGTCGTTAAGCAGGGAGACGAAGTGACTGTTAGTTGTGAAGGCAAAGATGAAGTAGCAGCAATAAAGGCCATGGAGCAGTTTTTCACAGATACCTTATAGGTGAATTTAAGGAGTTATCCTTAAAATAAATAAAAAAGGGGGACTTATATTATGATGAAATTCTTACAAAGAATTGGAAAATCTTTAATGCTTCCAGTTGCAGTATTACCTGTATGTAGTATTCTAATGGGGATTGGGTATGCTATTGACCCAACTTTTGGAGCAGAAAGTGCTTTTGCTGCCTTCTTGATTAAATCAGGTGGAGCATTGATTGACAACATGGGAATTCTATTTGCAATTGGTATCGCTGTCGGAATGTCTGATGACAATGACGGTACAGCAGGACTTGCAGGGCTTGTATCTTGGCTTATTATTACTACTTTATTATCACCAGCGGTAGTTGCATTATTAACTAAAGTTGAGGTTGTAGAAGTTGCAGCAGCATTTAGTAAGACTCAGACTCAATTTATCGGTATCGTAGCTGGTTTAATTGGAGCATATTGCTACAACAGATTTAAATCAACTAAGCTACCAGACTTCTTAGGATTCTTTAGTGGAAAGAGATCCGTTGCAATGGTGACAGCAGCTATGTCTCTTGTTGCATCAGCAATATTATTCTTCGTATGGCCAATCGTATACGGAGCATTGGTATCATTTGGAGAAAGCATCGTTTCTTTAGGCGCTGTTGGATCAGGAATATACGGTTTCTTTAACAGATTATTAATACCGACAGGTTTACATCACGCTCTTAACTCTGTATTCTGGTTTGATGTTGCTGGTATAGATGATATCAAAAATTTCTGGAATGCAACAGGAGCTTTCGGTCAAACAGGTATGTATATGACAGGATTCTTCCCAGTAATGATGTTTGGTTTACCAGCAGCAGCACTTGCTATGTATCATACAGCTAAAACTAATAAGAGAAAGGTTGTTGCAGGTTTATTGATGGCAGGAGCTTTATCTTCTTTCTTTACAGGAGTTACAGAACCTCTAGAGTTTGCATTTATGTTCTTAGCACCAGGCCTATACGTTATACATGCTCTTTTAACAGGTATTTCTATGGCAGTATGTACTCTTTTACCAGTTAGAGCAGGCTTTAACTTCAGTGCAGGTTTTGTTGACTGGGCATTAAGCTCAACAACACCAATGGCTCAAAATCCTCTTCTATTAATTCCTATCGGCTTAATAGTTGGTGTTATATATTATGTAGTATTCAGATTAGCAATTAAGTTATTTGATTTAAAGACTCCAGGAAGAGAAGATGATGATGAGGAAGAAAAAGAAATGAAGGTAATCCTTGGCAACAACAATTTTGCACAAGTTGCAGCTATAATTTTACAAGGTGTTGGCGGAAAAGAAAACGTAAAATCTATTGACAACTGCATAACAAGATTAAGATTAGAAATAAGGGATTACACTGCAGTAAATGAAAAGCTTATTAAATCAGCTGGAGTTGCGGGAGTAATCAGACCAGGAAAAACTAGTGTACAGGTTATAATTGGAACCCAAGTACAGTTTGTGGCAGATGAATTTAAAAAGCTATGTAAATAAAATAATATCCTGGTAAATTTAAAGAAAGTTATGAATAAATATGACTAAATCTCTATAAAAGTATTTAAAGGGTGAAGTGCTTAAAGGCTTCATCCTTTTACTGGATTTCAAAAATATTTAACTTCAGGGTGCAGCATTGATCTTCAAGGTGAGAAGTTTTGATCTTCAGGTGCATAATTTCGGTCTTAGGGGTTCAAAAATTTCTATTGGTAAGTGAATAGTGATTTAAGGAGGGGCTTATGTTTAATTCAGATTTAAAGGATAAGGATATTGTAATGAAAATTACAGCAGTGAGGCCAGTAACAAAAAAGGATGTTGTTGCTAATTTTGTAGGCAACCTATTAACTAGAGCTGGAGGGGATATTGCAGACAAGGTATATCTTATATTAACTGAGGACACTCTTTATATAGAGTACAAAGGACATGCAGCTATTGGTTATGGTGAGGAAGTAAGGAACCTTGAGGAAATATCATTAAGTGACTTAAAGGGCTTTTCAGTAAAAGCCGACCAAAATGAAGAGTTAATAGAAGTGCAAACTGATAAGAAAGCTTTCATATTTATGCGAGATAATTCTGGTGAAGATAACCTTGCGTTAGCAATGTCTAAGGTGATAAGAGATATAAAAAGCGAAAAGTGATTATTTATATTAAATACAAAATAATATTCTAATATTTTAGATACGGTATAGTTGAAATGAGCTCCTATCTTTTAGTTATAGGGGCTTTTTCTTTTGGATTAGCCTCTATAGTAAATTTAATAGTTGTTAGCATGACCCTTTTGCAATTTAAATAATATCTCTCTTAGTTTGTTAACAAAATGTGTATGTTGCGTATTGAATGCAATTTTGTAATATAATTACTTATTTACAAAATATAGGGTTGACGGTGAAGGGAAACAAATGTTAAAATTTACCTAAGGGTAGATTTTGTACAATTACTTAAATAGCTATATTTTTTAAGCAAAACTGTGCTCGAGCACAATTTTAATTTCAGGAGGAGATTATTATGGGTAGATTAGTAACATTATGTACATGTCAATGGGCGGATATGGAGTTTGAAGCAACATGTAAGCTTGCTAAAGAAATGGGGTATGATGGACTAGAAATTGCTTGTTGGGGAAATCACATTAATCTAGACAAAGCTATTGAATCCCAAGAATACTTAGACTGGATTTTAGATACTTTAAAGAAATATGATTTACAATGTAAAGCTTTAGCAACACATATTATAGGTCAGTGCGTTGGTGATGCACCAGACAAAAGATTAAATAATTTTGCTCCAAGTCATTTAGCTGATAAACCAGAGGAAATTAGAAACTGGGGTATAGAGCAAATGAAGAAGGCAGCTATAGTTGCAAACAAAATGGGCGTAAAAGTTATTACAGGTTTTACAGGTAGTCCAATATGGAGATATCTATATTCATTCCCTCAAACTACTGAAGAAATGGTTGAAGATGGATTTAATGAAATCGTTAACCTTTGGACACCAATCCTTGATGTATTTAAAGAAAATGATGTAGTTTTTGCTCTAGAAGTACACCCAGGTGAAATAGCCTTTGATTATTACAGCACTGAAAGGTTATTAGAAAAGTTTAAAGATAATCCTACTTTTGGTTTAAACTTTGACCCAAGCCACTTAATATGGCAAGGAATCAAGCCTCATTTATTCTTATATGATTTCAGGGATAGAGTATATCATGTTCACATGAAAGATGCTGCAGTAACCCTTGACGGTAGAAGTGGATTACTAGGCTCACATATTGATTTTGGCGATTTAAGAAGAGGATGGAATTTTAGATCCTTAGGTCACGGAGATGTTAACTTTGAAGAAATTATTAGAGTTTTAAATGAAATTAATTATAATGGACCACTATCAGTTGAATGGGAAGATTCAGGTATGGATAGAGTTCATGGAGCAACAGAGGCTTGTGCATTTGTTAAAAGAACAGATTTTGCACCTTCAAATGTGAAATTTGATGATGCAATATCAAACTAGGGGGTAAGAAAACATGATTAAGTATGGAATGATTGGTGGAGATATTCATGCTTTTATCGGTGAAGTTCACCGTAAGGCGTTAAGTCTTGATACACGTGCTGAAATAGTTTGCGGCTGCTTTTCAAGGAATGAGGACAGAAATATTGAAACAGCTAAAGCTTACAAAATAGATATGGATAGAGTTTATGAAAGCTATGAAGAGATGGCTGTGGAAGAAGGAAAAAGAGGCGAAGTTGATTTTGTTTCAATCTGTACACCAAACTTCTCTCATTATGAAATTGCGAAGGCTTTCTTAGAAAATGGTATTAATGTTGTATGTGAAAAACCTTTGTGCTTTGAGGTTGAAGAGGCTTTAGAGCTTGAAGAGCTAGCTGCAAAGAAAAATTTAATATTTGCTGTGACTTATACTTATTCAGGCTACACAATGGTGAAAGTAGCTAGAGATATAGTTAGAAGTGGAGAAATTGGAAATATAATAAATGTTAATGCTGAATATCCTCAAGAATGGCTAATAGATGAGGTTAACGCTGAAGAAGGACAAACTGCTAAGTTGTCAATTTGGCGTAAGGACCCAAAATACAGTGGAATTTCTAACTGTGTAGGTGATATTGGAACTCATATTGAGAATACTGTAAGCTTTGTAACAGGTTTAGAAATTAAACGTTTAAGAGCAAATCTTAATAATTACGGTCAGCCATTAGATTTAAATGCCAATATTTTAGTGGAATATGATAACGGTATCTATGGAAACTATTGGACTAGCCAAGTAGCTATATCACATATGAATGGCTTGAAGTTTAGAATTTATGGGGATAAGGGTTCTATAATCTGGAGTCAGGAGTGCCCAGACCAATTACAGTTTACTAGAAAAGGTGAAGCACCACAGGTTTTATCTAGAGGCTGCGGATATTTAACTCAAAAATCAAGTGCTTATTCTAGAATCCCAAGTGGTCATCCAGAAGGTTATCATATAGCTTTTGCAAACCTTTATAAAGACATAATAGATACTTTAATTAGTAAAAAAGAAAATAGAGATTATACTATTGAATTCCCTACTGTTCATGCAGGGGTTAATGGGGTTAAGTTTATACACGCTGTAGTTGAAAGCTCTAAAAATGATGGAGATTGGGTTAATTTAAAGTAAAAATATAATATGTAAGGAGAATAGATATGAAAAAGTTATTAAAGAGTATCTCAATGATTTTATGTTTGTCTATGATTTTTGTATTAGCAGGATGTTCTAAGGGCGGAGACAATGCAACCGATATTATGATTTTAGTTCCTAATGCTGACCATGGCTGGACGGGGGCTGTACTAAATTATGCTAAGGAAAAAGCAGATGAAATCAATAAGGCTGGAAAGCACACTGCAAAAGTTCTATCTTCAACTGATGCAGCTAATCAAATTAGTCAAATTGAAGATATTATTGCCAATAAATCAGCAGGTTCTGTTGTAATATTACCAATGGATAATACTTTAGAATCTACAATGAAAAAATTAGCTAGCAGTGATATACCATTTGTTATGTTTGATAGAATAATTGATTCAGTTGCAGATACTGCAGTTTCTAGCGTAAAAGGTGATAACGAAGGTATTGGATACGAGACAGTAATGCGCTTTAGCAAAAATGACTTAAAAGTTGGAGATAAGATTTATGCATTTATCGGTGATACTTCAAGTGTACCTGAAATGAGAAATGATGGCTTCAAAAAGGGATTAAAGGAGCTAGGCTGGACAGATAAGGATATAAGCGAAAACGTAACTTTCTCAGCTGCAACAGGCTGGAGCAGAGCAACTGGTAAGCAGATGTTTGTTGACTGGATTAATAGCTTAAATGCACAACAAATAGGTGAATATGATTATATTTTCACTCACGATGATGAAATTGCTATGGGTATTTTAGAAGCATTAAAGGGTACAGAAATTGAGCAAAGCAAAAAAGATGCTTTCCTTAATGGAGATGTTACTTTAGCAGCTTCTTCAGGATTAAATGAAATCTATTCTGTAATTAAAGGCAATCATGAAAAAGACTACACTAAGGAAGTTTCAAAATTAAAAGATTTATTCTCTGTTACTTATGACCCAGCAATGATTCAGATCGCTATTGACGATATGGTTAAGCATTTAGATGGCGAAAAAGTAGAGAAGGAACACGTTGTCCCAGTTGATGTTGTTGATAAAACAAATGTAGATAACTTCAAAGGCTTCGGCGACGCTGTATCAAAATAAAATAATATATTTTAGATTCCTTGGGTGGATATGTCTGCCCAAGGGATTTTAAGAAGAGGTGCTAATATGGACATCTTAAAAATGAAGAATATATCGAAAGCTTTCTTTGGTGTTAAAGTTTTAAATGATGTAGATTTTACTGTAGCCAAAGGGGAAGTACATGCCCTATTAGGAGAAAATGGAGCTGGAAAAAGTACATTGATGAACATTTTAACTGGTGTTCATCCTATGGATAGCGGAAGTATTCATTTTAATGATAACTTGCTGCATAATACAAGTATTAAAAGGTCTGAAGAGGCTGGTATTGCTTTTGTGCATCAAGAATTAAATTTATTTAATGATTTAAATGTTTATGAGAATTTATTTTTAAGAAAAGAGATTTTAACTAAGTTTCACTCTTTAGATAAGAAAAAGATGATTAAAGTATGTAAGGATTTATTTGATGAGCTAGGAGTAGAGATTAATCCTACTACCATGGTTTCAGAATTAGATACAGGCAAGAAACAGTTACTAGAAATTTCAAAGGCGTTATTTGCAAATGCACAATTGATTATTCTTGATGAACCTACTACAGCGTTAAATAATGAAGAGATAGATCATTTGTTTAGCATAATTAGGAGACTTAAAGAAAAGGGTAAGTCCTTTATTTTTATCTCTCATAAGATGTCAGAGATATTTGATATTGCTGATAGATATACTATTTTAAGAAATGGTAAATTCATAAAAAGAGGTAATATAAGCGAAATTAATGCAGAAGGAATTACTAAGTTAATGGTAGGTAATACATATTCCAATGATGAAATTTATACCGCTAGGGATCTGGGAGATAAGATAGTAAGCATACAAGAATTAAAATCGAAATATTTCAATAATATAAGTCTGGATATTAAAAAAGGTGAGGTTTTGGCTTTTACTGGTCTTAAAGGGGCTGGGGCAAGTGAACTAATGCAGGCTTTATTTGGGGTTTTATCAATAGACTCAGGTTCCTTTAAAGTAAATGATGTTATCATTCAGGATAATAACATTAAGAAAGCTTTAAAAAATAAAATTGCCTATATAGCTAGTAATAGAAAAGAGAATTCTATTATTCCTGATTTTTCTTTGTTAGATAATGAGTGCATCTCTGAGCATGTATTAACAAAGTCTAAGCAGCATATTTGTAGAAAAAAAGAAATTGTAAACTTCAATGAATATAAAAAGATGTTAAATATTAAATGTGGTTCTTGTGATGATTTGATAACATCTTTATCTGGTGGTAATCAGCAGAAGGTTATTATAGCGAGATGGCTGAATACTAAGGCTGACATTATTTTGATGGATAACCCAACTCAAGGAATAGATGTTGGAGCTAAGGCTGAAATTTATAAATTGATATTAGAATTGTCAAAACGAGGCAAAACAATTATCGTTAATACTCTTGAAATACCAGAGATTCAAAAAATAGCTGATAGGTGTGTAGTTTTCTATCATGGTGAAATTGTTAAGATTTTAGATAGAAGAGATATAACCGAGGAAAATGTTATGTTGTATGCTACAAATGCTATAAACATTAGTAAAAGGGAGTAGTAGTTATGAAAAATAAAAAATCAATAAGTCAGAAACTAAGTGGATACGGTTTTATATTTATTTTTATTGCTATCTTTGTAGCTTATTTATTTATTGCTCAAACTACCTGGAATGGAGTAATGAATATCTTAAGACACTCAGCAGTAACAGGAATGATTTCCATTGGTATGGGGTTGATTATTATAACTGGAGGAATTGATTTATCGGTAGGTTCTTCTTTAGCTTTGGTTGGTGGACTTGCTGTTGTGGTATTTAATAGTACTAACAGTATTATTCTTACCTTGATATTTTCCCTAGGTGCTGGAGCTGTTTGTGGAGCTATCAATGGGATATTAATCGGTAAGGCAAAAATGCCTGCATTTATAGTAACGCTTGGCACAATGCTGATATATCGTTCTGTAAGCCAGTACATTTTAACTAATATGAGCTTATCAATTTATAATATGAATGGAACATTATCAAACTATCATACCTTCTTTAGTCTAGGCCAAGCATTGCCACTTACAATTCCGTTGGTAGGTATAATCTTTATGCTAGTTACCTTGTTGTTTGTATATATTGCTACATCCACTAAATTTGGTAAAGCAATTTATGCAGTTGGTAGCAATGAGAAGGCAGCAAGACTTGCAGGGGTTAACGTGGATATGGTTAGAGTTCTTGTTTATGTTATAACAGGAGTATTAGTTGGTGGAGCAGCCTTTTTATGGCTAGCGATGAATGGTTCCGTAGACCCAGCTACAGTTGGAAGATCCTACGAAATGTATGCCATCGCTGCAGTAGTAATTGGTGGTATAAGCATGAGTGGAGGAAAAGGAAAAATATTAGGAGTGTTCTTCGGAGCTATGTCCTATGCAATTATAGATAAGATTATAGCATCCCTAGGTTTAGATGCGTTAATCAATGATACTATTAAAGGTTCTATACTTTTATTAGCAATATTTATTCAGATTATGGTTCCAGTATTAAAGGATTATATAAATAAGAAATTTAAAAAAGATGGAACAAATTCTAACAATAAAGTCCAATCTCAACAAGTTGAAGCATAAATTTCAGCTCAAAGGAGATTAGAAGCCTTCACAATTTAGTCTGTCAATAAAAAAGCTTTAAGTATGTAAATTTGATATTTTGTGTTTTGAATGATGAAAGGAATGATGAAAGTTATGAAAAAGTATAATGAAGTTGAAAAAGTTATTTATGATAAAGCAAGCAGAGACCCTTTTACTTTTAAGTATTATAATTCAGAGGAAGTAATTATGGGTAAGAAAATGAAAGACCACCTAAAATTTGCTCTTAGCTACTGGCATACCATTTGTGCTGGCGGAACAGATATGTTTGGTCGCAACACAATTGAGAAGGTTTTTGCTGAGGACAAAATGGCTCAAGCAAGGGCTAAAGTTGACTTTGCTTTTGACTTAATGAATAAATTAGGAATCGAATATTACTGCTTCCACGATGTAGATATAGCTCCAGAGGGAGAAACAGTGGAAGAGAGCACTAGATATCTAGAAGAAATAACTGATTATTTATTAGAGAAACAAAATGAAACAGGAATAAAATTATTATGGGGAACTGCTAATAATTTTTCAGATAAGGTATTTATGAATGGTGCTGCTACAAGTAATAATGCAGATGTATTTGCTATTGCTGCCGGTAAGGTTAAGGCTGCCATTGATGCAACTATTAAGCTTGGTGGAACAGGTTATGTATTCTGGGGCGGCAGAGAAGGTTATGAAACACTGCTAAATACTGATATGGGCTTTGAGCTTGACAATTTAGCTAGATTATTAACCCTTGCAAGAGATTATGGACGTAGTAAAGGTTTTAAGGGGGATTTCTATATTGAACCAAAACCAAAGGAGCCTACCAAACACCAATATGATTTTGATGCCAGCACATGTATAAGCTTCCTAAGAAAATATAATTTGATGGAGGATTTTAAGCTTAATATTGAAGCTAACCACGCTACTTTAGCAATGCATACCTTCCAACATGAATTAAGAGTAGCAAGAGTTAATGGAGTATTTGGTTCCATAGATGCTAATCAGGGAGATCTACTACTTGGCTGGGACACAGACCAATTCCCAACAAATGTGTACGACACTACTTTATGTATGTATGAAGTCTTAAAAGAAGGCGGCTTCACTAATGGTGGGTTAAATTTTGATGCAAAAACAAGAAGAGCCAGCAATACCTATGAAGACATTTTACTTTCATATATCGCTGGAATGGATGCCTTTGCACTAGGTTTAAGAAAGGCAGTTAAGCTAATAGAAGATAAGCGCCTAGATGACTTTATAACAGACCGTTATGCAAGCTATACTCATGGAATTGGAAAAGATATTGTAGATAATAAAGTAACTTTAGAAGATTTATATGAGTATGGGAAATCCTTGAAAGCAGTAGAGGTAGAGAGTCAAAGACAAGAATATTTAGAGATGGTTTTAAATAATATATTGTTTGATTAAGGTGAGGGTTAATATGATTTTAGGGATTGATTTAGGGACTTCCTCAATTAAAGGGATTTTAGCAGATACAAAGGGAAATATTTTAGACAGTGCAAGCTGCTCCTATGATGTACACTATATTGACAATTTTGGAAGCGAGCAAAATCCTGAGGATTGGTATAGAGGCTTTGCTACTATTATCAAAAAACTTGGTGAAAGACATGACTTAAAGAAGATTGAGGGAATCAGTTTTTCAGGTCAGATGCACGGATTAGTTATTCTTGATGAAGAGGATAAGGTAATACGTGAGGCCATTTTATGGAATGATGGCAGAACAGCGGAAGAATGTAAATATTTGAATGAAGTGGTTAAAAAAGAGTGTTTGATAAGTTATACTGGTAATATGGCTCTAACTGGATTTACAGCACCTAAGTTATTATGGTTAAAAAATAATGAGCCTGATAATTTCAAGAAGATTAGAAAAATAATGCTGCCAAAAGATTACCTTATATATAAATTAACTAATATTCACGGAAGTGATGTAAGTGATTTAAGTGGAACTCTATTCTTTGACGTTAAGAACAAGATATATTCTAAGGAGATGCTTGAAATTTTAAGTATTAATGAGGACATGCTGCCTAAAATTTTTGAAAGCTATGAGATTGTAGGTAATATTACCACTGAAGCTGCTGAAGAACTGGGATTTAGCCAGGAGTTAAAAGTAGTAGCTGGTGGTGGAGATCAAGCTATGGCTGCAATAGGAACTGGAACTATAGAAAATAATTCTCTATCAATTAATTTAGGTACAAGTGGTGTAGTCTTTTCAAGCTTAGAGGAGTTTTTCTTTGATGAGGAAGCATCCCTGCATTCCTTCTGTCACGCTAATGGTAAATATCATGTTATGGGTGTTACACTATCTTGTGCAGCTAGCACAAAGTGGTATGTTGAAGATATTTTAAAAACTACTGACTATGAAAGTGTTCTGAATAATATAAGTAAAAGAGAAATTACAGATATATTATATCTACCATATTTAAATGGAGAGAGAAGTCCAATAAATAATCCTTTAGCTTTAGGTACAATTCATAATTTAAGAGGAAGCAATGGCAGGGATGACTTAACAAAGGCAATCATCGAGGGGATTTGCTTCTCATTAAGGGATTGCATAAATGTTGTAAGAGAAAAACATAACATTGCAACAAAGGCTAGGGTAATTGGTGGTGGCTCTAAATCTGATGATTTTCTACAAATCCTTTCAGATGTTTTAAATGTTGAGATTACTAGAATCAACACAGCTGAAGGTGGAGGGTTAGGGGCAGTAATTTTAACCATGTATGCTTTAGGATATGTAGAGAGTATTAAGGAAGCTTGTGATAGTCTAATAAAAGAAGTTGATACATTTGTACCAGATAGTAAAAATGTATTGATTTACAATGAAAAGTTTGAGAAATATAAAGAGCTGTATTACAAGTTGAATAATTATCAGACATCTTATATGTAAATTAAGGGAGATGAATAAGCTTATCTATAGAATTAGGGCAATTCATTTAATAAAGAAAACTAATTTAAAAATAAGATAGATAAACTAAAGCGGAGGTGGATCCTATGTCTATAACTATTAAAGAGATTGCAAAATTAGCTGGAACCAGTAGAGGCACAGTAGATAGGGTTATAAATAAAAGAGGTAATGTAAAGCCTGAACTAGAAGAAAAGATTAATTCTATTATTGAAGAATACAATTATAAACCAAATATAAATGCTAAATTATTGGGGAAATATAGAAAAATATTCAAAATTGGCGTTATCCTAAACTCTTTAGGAAATGAGTTTTATGATGATGTAAAGCAAGGTATATATGGTTCTTTAGATAGACTTAATGAATATAATGTGCAAGTTATAATGAAAGAAATAAAAGGTTATAATCCTATTGAAATTATTAATAAAATTGACGAGGTTTTAGCTGAGGGAGTTGATGCTATTGCGATTACTCCAATAAATGAATCAAGGGTCATAAAAAAACTAATAGAAAATGAGAAAAAAATACCCATTGCTTTAATAAATAGTGGGTTAGAAAGTGTTGAGTATATTACTAAGGTAGTTGCTAATAACATATTAATTGGGAAAATAGCTGCCAATTTAACTATGATTTATGCAAGGGATAATGACAAAATTGCCATATCCACAGGATCACTATTAAATACCAGCAATAGAGATAGGGTTGAGGGATTTATTTCTGTAATTGACAGAGATAAGAATAAAAAACTTAGGATCGTCAAAATTTTAGAAGTATTGGATGATGATGACATTTCTTATAAGCAAACTAAGGCGTTGTTAGAACAACATGAAGATTTGAAGCTGATATTCTTATCTGCATATGGGGTTAAAGGCGCAATTAGAGCAATTAATGAGAAGAAGAGTAAGGCTGTATTAGTTACAGTGGATTTTTCTAGAGATATAGAGGAGGCACTGAAGGAGGGAGTAGCTATTGCTACCATTACACAGGACCCTTTTGAGCAAGGCTATCGTCCGTTAGTTAGTTTAGCTGAATATCTAGTTTTTAATACAAAGTGTGAAAAAACAGTGTTAACTGAAAGCAAGATTATTTTAAAAGAATCTTTAAATGTGTGATTATAAAAATGATTTATGAAAATAGGTTTGCCAGTATATAATTATGCTATTTTACATGAATGTTATGCTTTCATAATTAAATTCGAGGTACTTACAAAGTAATAAATTTAACTATAAGCCTTTATATATAAATTTATTATATTTGAAGGCTTATAGTTAAATTAGACTAATAATTTCATTAAAATTTAAAAACATCAGCGTTAAGATATTTTCACTCTTAACGCTGGTGTTTTTATTGGTGTTTTATTAATTATGAGGATATATTTCCTTTGAGAATTTCTTGTATAAAATTAGAGCTGCTACAGAGGCAATAAGCTCTGCAAGAGGGAAAGCTATCCAAACCCCGTATAAGCCTATGAAGCGTGAGAATATAAAGGCTGCAGGTGGTATTATAAGTAAGGACTTTAATAAAGATACCTTTAATGACAGCATGCCATGACCTAAGGCTTCAAAGGCTCCGCAAAGTACAATTGAAATTGTTGATACCACAAAGCCAATACTGATTATGCGAAGGGCTGAGACTCCAACTCTAAGTATTTCAGGGTCATCATTAAATAAAGAGATGATTTGTTTTGGAAGAGCTAAGAAAAGCAGGGTTCCAAAGAACATTATTATCCCAGTAATAGTTAGGGCAGATTTAACACTTTCTTTCATACGGTTGTAATTTTTTGCACCATAGTTGTAGCTCATTATTGGGCGTAAGCCTTGAATTACTCCACCTGCGGGCATAACTATAAAGGTCTGCAACTTATTATAAATACCAAATACTCCTACTCCGAAATCAGAAAGTCCAATCAGAATACCATTTAAGATACCAACTAAGACAGATGGAAGAGCAATCATAAGACTTGATGGAATTGCTATTGTATAAATACTTTTTATTATATCCATGCTAAATTTAAAGTCTTTAAAATTAATTTTCACAGGGTTCTTCTTTTGGAAAAATAGTATAAAGGATACACCACAGCTAATAATTTGAGCTGTAACAGTGGCAATAGCTGCTCCAGCAATACCCATAGCTGGAAAGCCAAATAGTCCAAAGATAAGGATAGGGTCAAGAATTATGTTTATTATTGCACCTAATCCTTGGATAAACATTGGAGTAATCATATTCCCTGTGGCTTGGAAGATCTTCTCCGCATATAAGTGGAATAGTTGTCCAAAGGCACAGATTATTACAATGTAAGTATATGAACAAGACATATTTAATATTTGATCATTTTGTGCAAATATACTAAGGAACGGCTTAGTTACAAAGATTCCTATAAGCATAAATAGTATTGAATGCAGGGCTGTTAGAAGAAATCCGTGAGTTGCGGTTTGTTCTACGGCCTTATAATTTTTTGCTCCTAATTTTCTGGCTATGCAGGCGTTAAGTCCAATTCCAAAGCCAACAGATAAAGCAAGAACTAAGTTTTGCATTGGAAAAGCTAAGGAAACAGCTGTTAAAGCATCAGGGCTTAAACGGGCAACGAAGATACTATCCACTATGTTATAAAGGGCTTGTATCATCATGGAAATCATTGGAGGTATAGACATTGATAATAGAAGGGGCGTTATTTTCTTTGTCCCCATTAAGTTTTCTGTAGTATTCATTTTATCTCCTTTCAAGTTGTACATTATGAAGCTGCCTTTAAGATACTAAAGTTTTTAAAGGAAAAATAAAAAGCTATAGATTTGCCTGTTTATAATCAGAAACAGAAAAACCTATAGCTGTAAGCAACAATTTATTATTTTTTCAGTAATCATAATATCATTGAAAAAAGAAAAAATCAATGTTAAAGAAGTTAAAAGTTAAATAGAAATTGTTTTTAAAAGATTTTGTTAAATGTATATGTGAATATTTACAACACATTTATGCGGAGGTTCATCTTTTTTATGTACTTAATTGAATATGTAATTTAATCCAACAAAAATTTCGACAAATTATGTCAGAGCTGCTGTGATATACTGTAGTAGCAATCATAGTAATGTTATTAAAATATAAAAGAATTAGATTGATTTCAGTGATTTATTCTGTTGAATTTATCTGGTGAGAAACTGGAAGAAGACCTAGTAAAAGATTTTAATGACAATAAACTTGTTGAATATAAGGGGTAAAAGATAAGTGGTTGCTTAGTTGGGGGATTAAGGAACGGGTTATTATAGTTTTTTACAATTGTACACTAATAGGGGAAAGACTAAGAATTAACTGATTAAGTTATGAAGAGCTTCATGGAGAGTGGGGGAACTTAATTAAAAATTTTATAGGCTTATGTGTCAACGTGAATATCTATAAGATAAAAAGCAAAGTTAAGATTTTAGAGGATCTTAACTTTGCTTTTTTATATCTGAAAATGGTAATTATGTTACTTATGGAAGATGTTGTTGTGATGGCAGATTCATATATTTTAAAGGATGTATAGTAATGATATAGTTAACAAAGGCTGATGAAATGTAAATAAAATCTGAGCGTTGTAATGTTTTTTTATAGTTAATAAATAATCATCTTAAAGGGGGAATCATTATTCATTATTATATTTAAAATACATGTTATAATAAATAAAGTTAGAAGGTAAGAGGGGAGAATGAAGAAATATGAAACTAGAGGAGGAAAAAATTAGCTTTATTTATGAAAATGTAAGTGCTATATTTCCCTTGAATCTTATTGTTAGTAATTTTCGTAATAGTATTAGTATTAGTATTAGTAAAAGATTTAATACTGTTGAACTGCCTGAACTTATTAAAGAAGAGGAAAAAGAAATAGCAAAAAGATTAGCATCGATTCTGGCAAAGCGTGATAAGGAAATTGTTTATCATATTGAGAGTAGTAAGGGGCTTAGATACATGGGCTTTGGGGTTTATGACAAAGAAGGTTATCAAGGGGCTCTTGTCTTCGGGCCATATTTGGATGATATCATTCCAAGTGTTCTAATGGAAGAAGGAGAGAAGTTCTTTTACGAAAGTATCACAGTTATAAATAAATCACAGGAAAAGGCTATTGCTAATATTGTTGCAACACTTATTAACACAGGGAATATTACTAAGGCAGCACTAGAGGAAGATGATAGAAACTTAGGTGTAAGAAGATTTAACTATACCATTGATGATTATGAAAAGAATTTAGCTTGGATTAAGATGATGTATAAAACAGAGAGACAGCTTCTTCATTATGTGAGTCAAGGGAATAAGGATATAGCTCTTGAACTATTTAACACAGATTCCTATGAGAGAATAAATCAAATCAACAGATTTCCAGAGAAGCCTATTAGAAATGTGAAAAATTTAGCGATTGTTTTTAATACACTTCTTAGAAAATCTATAGAAAGTGAAGGAATTGATGAGTATTTTATTCATAAAACTTCTGAGAATTTTGCAATAAAGATTGAGAACTCATTAACCATCAGGGAGCTAATAAATTTAATGTCAGATATGGTAGCAGACTATTGTGACTTGGTAAATGAGTATAATACTAGGGTTTATTCAGAGCTTGTTTCAAATGCTATAACCTATATTAAGCTTAATTTTAAAAAAGAAATAAGTCTTAATAATATTGCAAAGGAGCTTTTTATTCATCCAACATACTTGGCTAAAAAGTTTAAACAGGAGACTGAAAAAACTGTATCGGAGTATGTAAATGAAATAAGAATTAAAGAAGCTCAATTTATTATTATGGCAACAGAGTTTAAGATAGAGGATATTGCTTACTATGTAGGATATAATGATAAGAAGTATTTTTCAAAAACCTTTAAGAAGGTAACAGGGGTGTCCCCTAGTGAGTATAGAAAGTTTAATAAAGAAGAAGTATAGACTTGTATCTTAAGAGCGGACTCTTTCAGTGAGAACGCTCTTTATTTTATGGGTAAAGAATGTGCTTTTATGCTTTTTTAAAGAAGCAGTATAGCTTATAAGAATAAATTAAAACAGTGATAGATAAAGAGTGTTGATTTGATTGTGGAATTTAAGGAAAAGTAAATTAGGAAATAAAAGGTTGACTAAATTAGTTTTTGCTTAAATGAATCGGCTTTCACTGGATTGTAAATTTATCGAAAAAAGTTATAATATAAACAATAGTATGTATTTTATATAAATCCTTAATATAAAAAATATTTTAAAAATAAAACGATTACAAACTCAGTTATTGTAATCGTTTTAGATGTCTTGATATCACAAGGTTTGAGGTGTTTTAAGATGAACAAACATTGTAATTATTTAGTTTTGTTTGTAATTATTTAATTGTATTTATTAAATAAATATAAAGACAATAAACTAAAATAATACACCTAAGACTAAAATTATACGTGTTGTTTTTCTAAATATGGAGATATAATAATGTTAACGATTCAAGAACACGTTTACATGGAATTTTACATTAACAAAAGATACGTAGGAGGAATTTTAATATGGAAGCTAGAAAATTAGAGCAACCTATAGAACAGGTTGAATCAGTAAAGCCTTTTGGAACAAAAGATCGTTTAGGGTACATGTTTGGTGACTTAGGAAACGGATTATTATTTGGATTTATAACTAGTTACTTAATGGTTTTCTACACAGATGTATTTGGAATAAGTGCAGCAGCTGTAGGAACAATGATGATTGTTGCCAGAGTTTGGGATGCTATCAATGATCCAATGATGGGAATTATTGTAGATAAGAGAAAAGCGGGTAAAAGCGGAAAGTTCAGACCATTTATACTTTGGGGATCAATTCCACTTGCCATATTTGCGATTTTAACATTTACTTCAGTACCAGGATTATCTCAAAATCTTAAATTAGTGTATGCTTATGTAACTTATATTGGATTTGGAATGGCTTATACAGCTGTAAATATACCTTACGGTTCATTATCAACAGTAATGACATCGGATTCAGTAGAGAGAACTTCTTTATCTACTTTTAGAACAATAGGTTCTATGCTTGCTAACTTAATAGCTATGGTATTAACTCCAATGCTTATCTTTAATGCAGAAGGTGGAGTTAGTGCAGAAGGATTTTTCAAGGCAGCAATAATATATGCTATAATTTCAACTGTCTGCTGCATATTAACTTACAGATTAACTACAGAGAGAGTTAAACATACAGAAAATGAAAACGCTAACGGTCCAAAAATTGGTTTATTAGGATCAATCAAAATGTTAGTTAAAAACAGAGCACTACTAGGAATCATGATGGCTTCATTCGGAATGCTTTTAGCATTAATGCTTCCTATGTCTTTAAACTCATACTTATTTAAGGATTACTTTAAAAATCCAGGTCTTATCACTATAGCAGGACTTCTAGGTGTTATATCATCATTCATGATAATGCCATTCACTGGAAAATTCGTTGCTAAATTCGGTAAGAAAGAAACAGCGGCATCAACTTTAATATTATCAATTGGTGCATACTTAGTACTATTCCTAGTACCAATAACTAATCCATATGTTTACATGGGAATCTACTTTATATCAAGCATAGGTGCTGGATTCTTCAATATCTTAACTTGGGCTTTAGTTGGAGATGCTATCGACTATCAAGAGTACTTATCAGGAAAAAGAGAAGAAGGTATAGTATATGCTTCTTACTCACTAGTTAGAAAACTAGTACAAGCGGTTATTGGTGGGTTAGGTGGATTTGCTCTTGCCTTCATCGGATACCAATCAGGAGCGGCTACTCAAACTCCAGAGGTTGCTAACGGAATAATGAAGATTATAACTGGAATACCTCTAGTTGGATATGTTATAGGATTTGTATCACTAATATTCATCTATGACTTATCTAAAGCTAAATTAGCTACTATGAATGCTGAATTAGAAAAGAGAAGAGAAGAAGCAAAATAGATTACAAGCAAAAATATAGAGATGTAATAAAATATGAATTCTAATAAAAATAACTTTTAAAACAACTCATCATTTAGAGAATATTTTATTATAGTAAATGCCTCAGTGAATATCACTGAGGCGTTTTTATTTATATAGTATAAGAGTTTTTGAAGGTCTTTTTAAAAACAATTATTAATAAAGAGGAAGTGAGAATCATTAAACTAATCCATTGCGAAGTTGAAAGCGCCCAAAAGCTGCCTCTTTGGGTATCGAATCGATAAAACTCAAGAATGAAACGTATTACTGCATAGGTTATAAAATAAGTAATTGGCAATAAAGAAGGTGATTTTTTATTATAATACGCCAGGTAGAAATAAACTATTGCTAACAAAAATAAGATTACTGCCTCAACCAATTGGATTGGAAATAACTTAATTTCACATAGGGCGTAGGGGATATTGTGATATTCTACATGGAAAGGACCACTATAAGGCATTCCATAACAACAACCAGAGAGATAACATCCGATTCTTCCAAAGCCGTGAGCTAAAGGTACACAAAAGATCAATTTGGTAATATACATTTTTACATCTATTTTATGTAGAAAGCTGGCTATAAAAATTCCTGCTAGCCCTCCAATTAATCCTCCATAGAATACGAACCCACCTTGAAGGAGGTTTTTGGTATAACTCCAATTGAAAATTTGACTCCAGTCAATGGCGTTGCGAATTATAAATAAATAAAGAAGCTTTGCTCCAAGCATACCAAAGGATAAACAGTAGGTTTCTAGCAATATAAAATTATCAAGATTTAATTGATGTTTTTTTATTACATTTAAAGCAACGATATTTGAGATTATTAAGCCTAGGATAATCATAAGACTATAACTTGGAATAGCTATATTGAAAAAGTTAATATAATTCATAGTATCTCCTTAATGTAAATAAAAGAGCTTGTGAAAAGCTCTTTTAAGTAGTTTGTATACTTGTCTAAAATATTATTGTATAGCACCCATAGAACCTATGCATGCAACACAAGCAACGTAGAAAATGAAGCAAAGAATTGTTCCGATAATAGAACAAATAAAACCAGCTTTAGCCATGCCAGCTTTGGTTGGATCTTTTTTGCCTAATACACCCATGATGATTCCAACGATACCTATAATTCCTCCAAATAGGTTGATACCACCAAAGAAACTAAGAACGATAGAGATAATCCCCAATACTAATGAAGCGACTGCCATAAAATAACCCCTTTCCTGTAAATTTATATAGTTGCATAATTAATTTTATTATTTTAAATATAAAATTATTACACAATTGAGATGATATTTTTGTGACATTTTATATAATAATTATGTAAATCTTTCTTTTTAATGAGTAAATTTGAATGACTAATTGTAGGGAAAGGTTATAACTTAAAATTAAATTGGAAAATTAAAATGCCAAGGCATTAAGCCTTGGCATTTATTTATAATTTAATTCATAATTGTTACTTGAAGAAATGAGGGTATTTTTCTAATAAATCTTGTCTTTCGTGCTGATGTCTCGTTAAGTGTTTTGTAAGCATCATTTCACAAAGCTCTGCATCTTTATGCTCGATGGCATAAAGGATGTTTTCATGGTCTTGAATGGTGCGTTCACTTTTGATTGAAGGTATAGAAGTTAAAGCTAAAGCTCTAAGTCTATCAAAGTGAACCATTTGCGTTGAAATGATACCGTAAGTCCATATCTTTCCAACTGATTCATACATGATTTTGTGAAAAGTATTATCTAGAAACAACTGTTGTGCAATGTCGTTAGTTTCGGCACATTTTTTCTCTTGTTCTAGATTTGCTTTTAAGGCATCTATATATTTTTGTTCTACACCTTGACACATCAAAGTAAGGATTTCCTTTTCAATGACAAGTCTTAAAAAGCGAGACTCTTCAATGATGTTAAAGTTGATTTTTGAAACATAGCTACCACGTTGAGGGTATATTTCAACAAGGTCAATCTTGCTAAGTTCTATAAGTGCTTCACGAATTGGCGTTCTTGAAATATTTAGTGTTTCAGCAATTTCGTTTTCACTTAGTTTTTGACCTGGTTCTAATATTAAGTTAGAAATGTTATATAGTAATATTCTTAAAACATAGTTTCTAGCATTTTCCGTTGGCATTCTTTCAAGTAATTTCATAATCAATATCAATTCCCTTTGTATATTTAATATATTAATATATTAATTATACAACAAAGAAATAGATTATTCTACATATTCTTTAATTAAAAATCGAAAGTTAAGACAACTTTTCTTATAGAAGCATCACGTGAATCTACGAAATCAAAGGCTTTTTGAGCTTCAGTTAATGGGAAGGTATGAGATACGGCATTGTTTAAATCTAGTTTTCCTTCCTTGATTAAAGAAATTGCTTTTGGAAACATTTTATTTTGTAAACGAGAGCCCCTTACATCTAGTTCTTTTGAAGTGATAAGGAATTGGTTTACTGAAGTTTCTGAAGTTGAAAAGCCCATTGTTATAACACGACCAGCGTTTCCAGTAGCTTTTAACAGCTGCATTAAAGAATCTTTTGTGCAGGCAGCATCTATAGAAACTGTTGAACCATGACCGTTTGTAAGCGCTTTTACTTTTTCCACTAAGTCTTCTTTTAAAACGTTAATAGTGTGAGTAGCACCTTGTTCTTTTGCAATAGCTAGTTTATCGTCCATGATATCAGCAACGATAATTGTATCACATAAAAGTTTTGCTATTTTTAGTATTGTGCTTCCAAGTGCTCCAGAACCCATGATTAAAAGGATATCGTCCTTTTCAAGTTCTGCACGAGTACAAGATTGAATTGCAATAGTTGTAGGTTCGATCATAATTGCATCCTTATCAGAAAGTTCATTTGGAAGTATGTAACAATCATTTTCAGGAACGGCTATATATTCACGATATCCACCATCAATATGAACTCCGCGAACAGCTAAGCTATCACAAACATTTCCACGATTTTTACTACATGGATAGCATGTCCCACAATTCACAACTTGATTAATAATAACACGATCTCCAACTTTTAAGTTTTTAACACCTTGTCCTATTTTATCTACGATACCAACCATTTCATGTCCAATAATACGAGGATAAGTAGCAGCAGCATTAGTTCCGTGATAAATCCCCATATCGGAACCGCAAATACCTGTAGCAGTCATTTTAATTAATACATTATTTTTTTCATCCAATGTAGGCATTGGAACATCGATAATTTTTAATTCATGTGGTTTTACAATTTGTACAGCTTTCATTTTAACATCTCCTATTTCTTAAACTGATATACTAGTATATTAATTTAAGGGTGAAAATTTGTCAACAAGGTATTTATCAGAAAAATCATTATGTTTTCTTTGAGGATAGGGGAGAAAAATAAGGCATATTTAATGAAATGTTTTTTTAAAAATGAGAATTTTGCTATGCTTACAGAAAAAATATGATAAAATAATAATGAGTTGAAATCGTTTTAAATTTAAAAGGTTTCATTATAGCTTTTAAAAGCTCCAAGAGGGCTAAGGCACTGTATATAAAGGGCTTGAAGGTAAAATATAATTAAAAAAATGATATTAAAATGTAGATATATGTAGAAATTTTCGAAAAAATATATATTAGTTTGAATAAAAATAAAATATTTTATTATTAAAACTATTGAAAAAGTTAAACTGATATATTAGTATATAAGAGAAAGTTGTTTTAAAAGTATTTTTATTAGGAGGAGAATTTAAAAATGAAACTTCGAAATCTTTATAAGAAAGTTCTTGTATTTTTAGTTTGTGCAATAATGTTGATATCTACAACGGGTTGTACATCTAAATCAGATGGCGCACAGTTGGTAAAAGTTTCAGTTTGTGTTTCAAATCAGATGCCGGTGTCGATTGCTTTAAAAGAGGTTTTTAAGCCAATGATCGAAGAAATGACAAATGGTAAATATGATATTCAAATTTATGACTCTGGTGTTTTAGGTAGTGAAAAGGTTACCTATGACTATACTAGAAATGGAATAATGGAAATGTGTGTTGTTGGAACACCGATGTGGTCAGAAACACCAGTAATGGCAATTCCAGATTTCCCTTTTGTTTTCCGTAATGTAGGACATGCTCGTCGTTCTTATCAAGGAGATCTTGGTGAATATATTGCAGAGGATATTGAATCTTCTCAGCCAGTTCAATTATTATCTTGGTTCCCTAATGGTGCAAGGGTGTTTACATCTAATAAACCACTAGAAGGGTTAGAGGATTTTAAAGGTCAAAAGCTTCGTATGCCAAACAACCCAATCCACGTTAAGCTTGCTGAGAGTCTTGGTGCAAACGTTGTAATCATGGATTTAGGAGAGGTATTTACTGCTCTTGAGCAAGGGGTTGCAGATGGACAAGATAACCCAATCGCAACAGTTAAGAATGAAGGATGGTATGAAGTTCAAGATTATATATTAAACAGTAACCATATTATAGCTTCATTAGAGTTGTTTGCAGGAGATCAATTCTGGGATGCTTTACCTGAAGAAGATAAAGTAATTTTTGAAGAAGCTGCAATTAAAGCATCTCACTATGCTTGGGATTTATATGAAGAGCAATTAGATGCAGATGTTCAGATGATGAAGGATAAAGGTATTGTTGTAACTGAGCTTACAGATGCAGATCGTGAAAAAATGCAGGAAAAAATTAAGCCTGTATATGATTATCTTGATGGACAATATTCATGGGCTGCGGACATTCGTAAAATGATAGAAAATATTGAATAAAAGGGGGGAGTTAACTTGTTGAATAAACTATTCAAATGGGTTGATTATTTTACTGGTATACTAACTGGTTTAATGGTGTTCTTTGTATTTTTAAATGTTGTACTAAGAATGATGTTTAATTCAGGTTTAACTTGGTCGGAAGAAATTTCACGTTATTTATTTGTTTACGTTACATATATAGGAGCAATTAGTGCTATGCACTCTAATGGACACTTAGGGGTTGATACATTAATTTCACGTGTTAAGCCACCTTTCCAGCTTGCGATGTACACTATTTCTCAAGTAATTATAGTTGTACTCATGGCTATTTTAGTTAAAGGATCTATAGCAATGGTTACATTAAATGTAGATTCTCATACTGCAGCTTTAGGAATCTCTTACTCTATATTATATTTCAGTGGTATTATCACTGGAGTTGCTATAGCAATCCTTGCAGTAAGAAATATTGTTCATGCCTTTAAGAATAAGGATAAGATTTCAGAAATTGTTACAATGCAGACTGCAGATGACGATGATGTTGCTGCAAATGCACAGGAAAATGCAGAAAATCTATCAGATGAAGAATATGCAAAACGATTAAGAGAGAAAGGAGAGGAATAGGATGACACTTGTAGTATTTTTAGTATCCTTAATAGGATCGATGCTGATTGGATTACCAATTGCTTTCTCACTATTATTTAGTGGTGTGTCAATGATGGCCTTTATGAATGGCTTTAATGCACAAATTTTATCACAAAATTTATTCTCAGGTGCCGATTCATTTTCCATGATGGCTGTACCGTTCTTTATATTAGCAGGGGAGTTTATGAACCGTGGTGGTATCACAAAACGTATCGTAAATTTTGCTAACTCTTTAGTTGGACACGTTCGTGGCGGACTAGGATACGTATCAATCATTGCTATACTTTTATTTGCAAGTATGGTTGGTTCTGCAGTTGCATCAACAGCTGCCCTTGGAGCAATTTTAATACCTATGATGGTTAAGGCTGGCTACAGCAGAGATAAGGCAACAGGTCTTATTGCTGCAGGAAATATTCTTTCTCCAATAATGCCACCATCAGTACCGATGATCGTGTTTGGTGTACAAGCAGGAGTATCAGTTACAAACCTATTCCTAGCAGGTATAGCTCCAGCGGTATATTTATCAGTAGCATTATGTGTAATATGGTTCTTTGTGGCTAAAAAGGACAAGTTACCTACTGCAGAGAAACAACCTAAGAGGGTTATTGTTAAATCGCTAATTGACGGTTTCTGGGCGTTACTACTTCCAGTATTTATATTAGTTGGTCTTCGTAGTGGAAAGTTTACACCAACAGAAGCAGGAGTTATTACTGCAGTTTATGCTATGGTAGTTGGAATGGTAATTTACCGTGAACTTAAAATTACAATGCTTATGGACGCTTTAGTAACAGCAGCAAAATCTTCTGCAGTTATCATGTTCTTAGCAGCAGCGGCAATGGTTTCATCTTGGCTTATGACTGTTGGAAATATTCCTCAAATTGTAACAGGAATTCTAGCACCATTTATAGATCATCCAATAATATTAATGCTTGTAATTTGCGTTATTGTTTTATTAGTTGGAACTTCAATGGACGTTACACCAACAATTATGATATTAACACCAGTTTTATTACCAGCTGTTAAAGCAGCAGGAATTGATCCAGTTTACTTCGGAGTAGTATTTATCCTAGTTACTGTTTTAGGATTACTTACACCTCCAGTTGGAACGGTATTAAACGTTGCATGTAGTGCTGGAAAAATTAATATGGAGCGTATGGTTAAGGCTGTATGGCCATTCTTACTTGCAGAGGTTATCATACTAGTACTTATGATACTATTCCCTGCACTAGTAACTATCCCTGCACAATTCTTTGCAGGCTAAAATGAAGATATAAAATATAAGCAAATAAGCTGCTTATTAATATAAATAGGAAAATTACATGGATAGGCAGCTTATTGGAATTTTTGAGAAGAATTTCAAAGTGAAAATTAAGTTACAAATATAAATATGAATTTAGCTGTAAGTTTAAATAATAAATTTACATTAAAATATAATAAAAGCTTTTACAAGAAAAGGAGAAATTTAATTATGAATATGACATTACGTTGGTACGGACCAGGATACGATACAGTTACTTTAGAGCAAATACGTCAAATACCAGGGGTAACAGGCGTTGTTACAACACTTATGGGAAAACAGCCTGGTGAAGTTTGGACAAAAGAAGAGATAAGAGAGTTAAAAAATGTTGTAGAAGCTTCAGGACTTGAAATTGCAGCAATAGAGTCAGTTAATATATCTGATGACATTAAAATTGGAACAGAAAAAAGAGAAGAGCATATAAAGAACTACATTGAAACTTTAGATAACCTAGGTTCAGAGGGAATAAACATAGTATGTTACAACTTCATGCCAGTATTTGATTGGACTCGTACAGATTTAGCACGTCCTCGTAAGGATGGTTCAACTGTTTTAGCTTACGATCAAGCAATCGTTGATCAAATAGTTCCTACAAGAATGCGTGAGTCTATGGAGAAAATGTGTAAAGGTTTTGTAATGCCAGGCTGGGAGCCAGAGCGTTTAGCAAAACTTGAAGCTTTATTTGATGCATATAAAGATATAGATTCTGAAAAGTTATTCGACAACTTAGTATACTTCCTTGAGGCAATTTCAGAGGTTTGTGAGAAACATAACATAAAAATGGGAATCCATCCAGATGACCCAGCATGGCCAATCTTTGGATTACCACGTATCGTAACAAATAAAGAAAATATCGAGAGATTATTAAAAGCAGTTGATAAGCCACACAATGGTATAACGCTATGTACAGGTTCTTTAGGTTCTAATCCTAAAAATGATATACCAGGAATCATTAGAGCTGCAGCAGGAAGAATTCCATTTGCTCACGTTCGTAACTTAAAGTATAATCACGAAGGTGATTTTGAGGAAGCTGCACACTTATCTTCAGACGGATCAATGGATATGTATGAAATCCTTAAAGCATTATACGAAACAGGCTTCGATGGAATCATTCGTCCTGACCACGGAAGAATGATCTGGGATGAAGTTGCAATGCCAGGATATGGATTATATGACAGAGCTTTAGGTGCTTGCTACTTAAACGGAGTATGGGAAGCATTAGAGAAGAACGCTGAAAAGAGGTAATTACCATGAAATTAAATATTGAATCAATTAAAAATACCAATCAGTGGCAAGATGTAAAATTACCACAATTTGATATTGCTCAGGTTGCAAAAAATACTGATGAGAGACCAAAGTGGATTCATTTTGGTGCAGGAAATATTTTCAGAGGCTTTATTGCAAGAGTTAACCAAACAATCCTTGACTTAGGGTTAGAAGATACAGGTATAATCGCAGTTGATACTTTCGACTTTGATATTATTGATAAAATATACACACCATATGATAATTTAACAATGTTAGTTCGTTTAAGAGCAGACGGTAAAATGGATAAGGAAGTAATCGCTGGGGTATCAAGAGCATATAAGGCAAGTGCTGAATTTGAAGAGTATAAAAATTTAGTAAGTGCTTTTGAAAATCCATCCTTACAAATGATCAGCTTTACTATCACAGAAAAAGGGTATGCATTAAAAAATCCACAAGGAGAATACTTAGGTGTTGTAGCTGAAGATATTAAAAATGGTCCAGCGATGCCAAAGCATGCCATGAGTATAGTAACTTCTTTACTACATAAGCGTTTTGAAAAAGGGGAATTGAAACTAGCTGTATGTAGTATGGATAACTGCAGTCATAATGGTGCAAAATTACAAGCTTCCATCGTTGAAATAGCAGAAAGATGGTGTGAAAATGGCTTTGTAACAAAGGAATTCGTTGCATACTTAAAGGATGAAAGCAAGGTTTCTTTCCCATGGAGCATGATTGATAAAATTACACCAAGACCAGCAAAATCAGTGGAGGAAGAGCTTTTAAAATTAGGTCTTGAAGATATGGCTCCAATAGTTACAAGTAAAAATACTTTCATAGCGCCATTTGTGAATGCGGAAATTCCAGAGTACTTAGTTATAGAAGATAAGTTCCCAAATGGAAGACCAGCTTTAGAAAAGGGTGGAGTATACGTAACTGATAGAGATACAGTAAACAACGTAGAAACAATGAAGGTAACTACTTGTTTAAATCCACTTCACACTGCTCTTGCAGTTTATGGCTGTGTTTTAGGTCACACAAGAATCTTCGAAGAGATGAGAGATTCAAATCTTCGTAAATTAGTTGAGAAAATTGGATATGAAGAAGGAATGAAGGTGGTTGTTGATCCAAAAATAATCAGCCCAAAAGCTTTCATTGACGAAGTTATCAATGAACGTCTTTCTAATCCATTCATACCAGATGAACCACAAAGAATTGCAACAGATACATCACAAAAGGTAGGTATCCGTTTTGGAGAAACTATTAAATCTTATGCAAAGAGTGAAGAGCTTAATGTAGAAGATTTAACTTATATTCCGCTTGCAATTGCAGGTTGGTTACGTTACTTATTAGCAGTTGATGATAATGGAAATGAGTTTGCTTTAAGCTCTGATCCATTATTAGAGGACTTAACTTCTAAGTTGGCAACAGTTAAACTTGGTGGTACTTATAATGGAGAAATCCTAGAAATATTATCAAACGCAAACATCTTTGGAGTAAACTTAGTTGAAATCGGCTTAGCTGATAAAATTGAAGGTATGTTCAAAGAGTTAATTGCAGGAAATGGTGCTGTTAAAGCAACATTAGATAAATACTTAGTGTAAATATTTGGACCTCCTAGGTCTAGTTTCTGGAAATGGGAGGGTCTTAATATATATCCCTTAAGTTCAGTTTATTGGACTTTTAAGTTTAAAATAATTCCGTTAAATAAACCTTATTGCTTGGCTACAAGTGATAAGGTTTATTTGTGTTTTAAATAGGATAATTTGTGTGTTTGATATATAAATGAGTATGTTATGGTGAAACCATAACTTTAAATTATTACGAATCCATGACAAAATATCTAAATAGGTTGAATAGTGCATGATAGAAGTTATAATTAGTTTAGGTATATTAATTATAGTTATATGGACTGGGAGGAAAACAAGTGAATAAAAGTTTTATAAAGGGCATTATGCTGTCATTAGTTATAATGATGATGCCAATAGGTGCCTATGGAGAAACCAGCATAGAAGGCATGGATTTAAGCAGTCAAAGAGCTATTGTGATGGACGTGGACACTGGTGAGGTTATATTTTCTTTAAATAGTGAAGAGAAGGTTCAGATGGCTTCTACAACGAAGCTGATGACAGGATTGCTATTAGCTGAAAATAGAAAGAAGGAGGACTTGATTACTTTTACAGAGCTTGCAATGGAGCAGCCTTCAACTTCTATATATAAGGATTTGTGGCTTCCTCTTCAAGTTGGGGACAAGTTTACGGCAGAGGATGTTATGAAGGGTCTTCTTTTAAGATCAGGAAATGATATGGCATATATGATCGCACAAGATATTGCTGATGATCCTGTGGAATTCTCAAAGCTCATGGACGAGAGAGCTGCTGAAATAGGGATGAAGAATACGGATTTCTATACTCCTACAGGTCTAGATATGGAGGAGGTTCTTAATGGTGAGAATCATTATTCCACTGCTTATGACATGGCCTTATTAACTATTGAGGCTTTAAAGAATCCTTGGGTTAAAGAAGTGGTTGGAACAAAGAAAACTGACATTGGTTCTGTGGGTGGAGCTAGATATGATATTATTAATAGTAATGCAAATTTAGGTATTGATGGCTGTATTGGAGGAAAAACAGGCTTTACATCAAAGGCGGGAAGATGTCTTGCAGCAATTTATGAAGTTGACGGCAGAACTTTAGTTGGAGTTGTATTAGGTGGAGAAGCTCCTGACTTTTTTAAGGATATGGACAAGATAATAAAACATAGTGAAGCTAAGGAGATGGAGGTTGTTTACTCTTCAGAAGATGAGCTATATGTTCATAAGGCCGAAGTAAAACCTCTTCGTTATGTGGGTAATTCTGAAGAAATAGAAATTCCACTTTATATAAAAGAAGATGTTAATTGGTATAACAATGATTATAATAAAAAGTATAGAACCTATGACATGAACCTTAAGGAAATAGATCCGTGGAATCTAGAAAAGGATGCAGTGGTAGGTGAACTTATAATAACTGATAACCATAATGAAAAAGTAGTACCTATTTACACTAAATTCAGTACTGAGGAATATGTGAAGGCGAATAAGGCGCTATATGTTAAAGTCTTTACGTTTGCAATGATTGTAGTGATAACATTTATAACAATTACTGTAGTTTTGATTTGTAAAAGAAAAAAGAAGAGAAAATAGCTTTTAGAAATTATTGGATTTACAGAGTTCAAATGTTGTAAAGATCAAAGGCTTAAAAGACTGTATTAGAATGAAGTTTTTTACTTCATTCTAATACAGTCTTTTTTATTTAGAATTATTAATTACCAGTGAACATATTCAATATCAGTAATTATAACAAGCAAAACTACAAAAATTTAAATTAATGTTTAAAATTTTATAAATAGTGTGATATAATATGAAAATAAAATTATAAACCTGTCACAAATACATAATTTTATTTGAAATTTAAATATAACTAAATCATTCATATTAAATTTTTAAGGAGATTAAGTAATATGAAAGAATTTAGTATTAGTACAACTGTTTATTTTGGAGAACAGTCTTTAAATAAACTAAAGGATATTAGAAACAAAAGAATATTAATTGTATGTGATAAATTCATGGAGACATCAGGAATGGCTGCAAAGGTATTAGACAAGCTTACAGAATGTGATGCTGCTGTTTTCAGCCAGGTAGTTCCAGATCCACCAATAGAAGTTATAGCTGCGGGTATTCAAGCACTTAAAGAATGTAATGCAGAAATGATCATTGCACTTGGAGGAGGATCTTCTATTGATGCTGCAAAAGCAATAAAGGATTATTACAATAAGCTGCAAAGTAATGATGAGAAGATTGAAGAGTTTTATGCTATTCCGACTACAAGCGGCACAGGGTCAGAAGTAACAGAATATGCAGTAATAACTAATAAAGGGGAAGGGTTAAAATATGCCCTTGCAGATAAATCTCTTTTACCTAATGTTGCAATATTAGACCCAGAGCTTGTTTTATCAGTTCCAAAGTCAATAACAGCAGATACTGGAATGGATGTAATTACACATGCAATGGAAGCTTATGTTGCTAAAGGCGCAACTGATTTCTCAGATGCTTTAGCAGAAAAGGCACTTACATTAGCTTTTAGATTTTTACCTGAAGCTTATAATGATGGAAATAATGTGGTAGCTAGAGAAAAGCTACATAATGCTTCATGCCTTGCAGGGATGGCATTTAATGCAGCAGGTCTTGGTATAACGCACAGTTTGGCTCATGCAATAGGTGGAAAGCTACATATTCCTCATGGAAGAAGTAATGCAATTATTCTTCCTCATGTGGTAGAGTATAATGCTGATTTAAGTAAGAGCGGATATGTTCAGGAATATAATTTATCTGCAAAAAAATATCAAAGAATTGCTAAATTGTTAAAACTTCATGCATCCACTGTGAATATAGGAGTAAATAATTTAATTAAGAGTATTGTTGAGCTTCAAAAGAAATTAATGATTCCTACTACATTAATTGAGCAGGATATTGACTTAAGTTTAATAGAAGAATGTAGAGAAGAAATTATCAATGCAGCATTGAAGGATATCTGTACAGAAGCTAATCCAAGAGAGGCTTCTAAGGAAGATATATCAAAGCTTTTAGATAGTGTAATAGGAAGTAAGTAATACAAATAGCCACCCTTTTAGGGTGGCATTTGACATTTTAAAGCTTAAAAAGAAAAATTATTATTTAATATTAATTAAATTTATATTCAGTATAAGTATAAGAAATTACTATATGCTGAAAAATGGTTATACATAGATTAAATCGAGGGGGCTATAATTTATGGAGTGTGAATTTTATTCTATTGGTAAGGTTGAAGAAATTTGCAAGATAACAAAGAAAGCATTAAGATATTATGATAAAATGGGAATTTTATCTCCAGATAAGATTATGGATGAAAATGGATATAGATACTATAGTAAGAAAAATCTATTATCTGTACCTATGATAAAATATTATAAACAAAGTGGTTTTAAGTTAGAAGAAATGAAAGAATTTTTAGCAGGAGCACCATATACTTTATTTGAAAATAGTTTTAGAGATAAAATTGATGAATTAAAAGAGCAAGAAAAAGAAATACATTTAAAGTTAAGATCTATTGAAGATTGGTATGGCTTAATTCGTGAAGCTGAAATGGTATTAAAAAATAATGTTTGTAATGTATCTATTAAATATATAGACAGATGTCAAATGACATTCCTAGATCAAGAATATAATTATGATTATATGGACTCTATAATAAATATAGAGTTTACTAATTATATAGAAAGTATTAAGAACGCTATAACAGGCCCGGTTATAATACAATTTCCGTCCTTTAAAGATAAAGTGGAAGGAAAGTGTAAAAATATAAGAATAATGCAGGAGACAATTTTAAAATGTGACGCAGATAAATCTATCGAATATGGAGGAGAAATGGTTATATCCTGCTATCACATTGGATCACATAGTACTATAGAGGAAACCTATAAAAAAATTCAGGATTTTATTAGTGAGTATGGTTATAAATGTGATGAGGAAGTTTATGAAAGATACGTAACTGATTACTGGACAACTCAAGATGAAAATAAGTTTGTAACAGAAGTTTTTGTTAAAATTAAAAGATAAATGTAAATAAAAAGAGATTATGAAAACGTTGACCTTAAGGGGAAGGCGTTTTTATAATTTTTTGAAAAAATATTTTGTAAAATAATAATTCTTATTGTAAGTAGTTATAATGATTTTTTGATAACAATAATTATCGTCATTAGAAGCTGCTTATTTTTTTATTCCAATGAATATCCAAGCTTCAAAGCTATTGAGTTTACTAGTTTTACGTCTGTGAAAAGAGGAAGACATAGAAAATTTTTAGATTTATATTAAATTAAAAAAAATATAGCTTTAGAGGTATTGACATTACCCCTAAGGGGATAATCTATAATTTTAATATAGTTAAATTGTTAACGAATACATAGAGTGAAGTTTAGTTATCATTTAATTTCAATAAAGTGAAAATTGTGACAGGTTTATCGCTTTGTTAAATATTTAAATTAAGGAGGTTTATTTGTGAAGGGAGTTTCGGGAAGTCCATCTATGGAGGCTGTAGCAGCAAAACAGAAGTTATCCGCTAATTTTCTTAAAAAGGGTATTTCTATAGCTCTATTTTCTGGGTTAATGTATGGATTTTATTCAGCATTTCTAACCTTGGGAATGACTAAAGGAGTATGGGGGGATTGGTTAGGACCCAATACTGCAGGATTATCGGCATTAGTTATTACTTATCTTTTAGGAGCACTTGGAAGTGCAGTTAATGACACTTGTAGTGCAATTTGGGCAATACTTTACGCAGGTTATAAAGGAAAATTAGGTGATTTTTTCAGATGTCTTAAAACCAAACCAGGTGCAGTAATGGTTTTGGCAGCATTAATTGGAGGCCCTATTGCAGGAACTGCATATGTTGTGGCACTTCAAAAAGCAGGTTCAATAGTTATTCCAATTACAGCTCTTTGTCCAGCAATTGGAGCTATATTAGGTAAAGTGTTGTTTAAACAAAAATTGGACAAGCGTATGATGAGTGGTATTGGTATTTGTGTTATTTCAAGTTTTTTAATTGGAAGCACAAGTATTGGAGGCGATGCTCCAGAAGGATTGGTATTAGGGTTAGCTATTGCTTTAATAGCTGCCATTGGTTGGGGTTTTGAAGGCTGTGTTGCTGGATATGGTACCTCTATGATTGATTCTGAAATTGGAATCACAATACGCCAAGCTGTTTCTGGGTTATCAAACTTATTAATTTTAGTTCCTATATTTGGTGTGATTTTTGGTGGCTCAATTAATTTTTCAACTGACTTAGTTGTTAAAGCGTTTACAAGTGGTCCAGCAATGATTTGGTTTGCTATAAGTGGTCTTTGTGCATTTGTCTCTTATATGTGTTGGTACAATGGAAACAGTATGTGTGGTGCAGCTTTAGGTATGGCTTGTAATGGAACTTTCTCATTCTGGGGTCCATTCTGCTGCTGGATTATTATGGGTGTTATCTGTGGAATTGACGGATGGTCACTACCTCCAATAGCTTGGATTGCAGCAGTGTTAATGATGTTTGGTATATTAACCATTGCAATGAATCCAATGGATTTATTTAGAAAAAAAGCAACAGTTGAAAATGAAGCTGCTTAATTATGAAATATAAAAACAAAGATTTACTTTAAACAAATGATATTAGAAAAGGAGAGATTTTATGCAAGGTACAACAAGTACAGCACAAGCAAAGGCTATGGCTGCAAAAGAGAAATTAGCTGGCAACTTTTTTAAAAAGGGAATTTCCCTTGCACTATTTTCAGGAGTTACCTACGGTCTTTATACAGCATTCTTAACCATGGCAATGACCCAAGGAGTATGGAGTGACTGGACAGGACCTAATAAAGCTGGTTTATCAACTTTCGTAGTTATATATCTTCTTGCAGCTTTAGGCAATGCAATCAATGACACATGTAGTGCTGGATGGGCAATTATTAACTCAGCAATTAAGGGCAAATTCAAGGATGTTTTAAGGTGCTTTAATTCAAAGCCAGGAAGAATAATGATGCTAGCTGCATTAATAGGTGGACCTATAGCTGGTACAGCTTATGTTATATCAATTCAATTAGCTGGACCAATAGTAGTTCCAATATCTGCACTTTGTCCAGCTATAGCAGCAATATTAGGAAGAATACTTTACAAACAAGAGTTAAATAAACGTATGGCGACAGGTATAACTATATGTGTTTTCGCTTCTTTCTTAATTGGAAGCACAGGCTTTACTGGTGGAAGTTCACCAAATTTAGTTCTTGGTATAGGTGTTGCTATAATAGCCGCTCTTGCATGGGGCTTTGAAGGCTGCGTTGCTGGATATGGTTCAGCTATGATAGATCCTGAAATAGGAATTTGTATTCGTCAGATTACTTCAGGTATTGCAAACTTATTCTTCGTAGTTCCAGTAATGGGAATTATGGCTGGTGGAATAAATGTTTCAATAGACCTTGCAGTTCAAGCCTTTACAAGTGGTCCTGCAATGATTTGGTTCCTATGCAGTGGATTATTAACCTTTATAACATTTATGACTTGGTATGCTGGTAATAGTATGTGTGGAGCTGGACTTGGAACAGCTTGTAATGGAACTTATTCTTTCTTTGGTCCATTATTCTGCTACTTATTATTAGGAGTATTTGCAGGAATGGAAGGCTGGTCTTTACCAGTTGTTGCTTGGGTAGGAGCGATCATAATGATGGTAGGTATATTAACTATTGCTATGAACCCATTAGATATTTTTAGAAATAAAAACGTGGAGGTTAAAATAGATGAAGCCGCTTAATTATGCTATTTTAAAATATTTTACTAAGGTAGATGAAGCTTGCGCAGATGATGTGATTGAAGCTTTGAAGGGAGAATATGGCAGCTTTAAGGCTCTTAAGAAAAATGCAGTAATAACAGCTTTGATGACTGCAGAAGCTAATGGTCTTCTTGAGGAAACAAGATTTGAACTAAATGCTAATAATGAATTAGATGTGTATTACCATGCACATGAAGAAGGGGCTGCAACAATAAACAAATATATAAGAGATTAATGTTGGAGCATGATTATAAAAGTTTGAAAACACTCCCCGTGGGGTAATGCTTATAGAAGGAATTTTATAAGTCAATGATATTTTTAATAACATAAAATGTATATTTCTCTCGATAAAGATAACGATTATATAGAATTTTCAAGGCTTTTGAATATTTCGATTTTTAAAAATTTATTACAAAAAAGAATATTGACTTTCCCCTAAAGGTTAGGGGATATAATTCACTTAGAGAGAGATAAACATAATATTCGTAGTTTTGTTAGAAAAGTAATAAACATAAAAAGATTTTACAACTTTAAAGGGTGTAAGGTTTTGAGTGGAGGGAGAATTTTAAGTGAGATATTATGGTGATGAGGCATTAGGTCTTGTAGAAACATTAGGATTAGTTCCAGCCCTTGAAGCAGCGGATAAAATGTTGAAGGCTGCAAATGTAGAGTTAGTTTCTTATGAAAATATTGGTTCAACTCTTGTCACAATTATGGTAAAGGGTGATGTGGCAGCAGTAAGATCTGCAGTTGAAGCAGGTGCTGAAGCAGCAGCAGCCATTGGTAAGTTAACAGCAAAAAATGTTATGCCAAGACCAATAAGAGAAGTTGGAGATATTGTTTCAGTGCACGATATTGATGCATAAGAAGTAGAAAGGAATTGATGTAAAATGGCAAGATATGAAGCTATAGGATTAATAGAAACCTTTGGACTAGTTTTTGCATTAGAAGCAGCTGACGCTATGTGCAAGGCAGCAGATGTAGAACTTATCGGATATGAAAATGTTGCATCAGGATATATATCGGTGCTAGTTCGTGGAGATGTTGGTGCTTGTAAAACTGCAGTTGAAGCAGGAAAGAAAGCTGTAGAAGATATGGAAGATGGAAATCTATATAGTTCAGTTGTAATACCAAGACCACACCAAGACTTAGAGAAAATAATTGAACGTTACTCAATTAAAAACTTAATTTCTTAATTGAAGACAAACTATTTTTGATAAGGAGAGAGAAAGATGAAAATTATTGATAATGATTTGCTCTCCATGCAAGAAGCTAGAATTCTTGTTGAAAATGCTCGTGAGGCACAAAAAAGATTAGCAGCTTATCCACAGTGTAAGCTGGACGAGATAGTTGAAGCTATGACTAGTGAAATTAAAAAGCATATAAGTGAACTTGCAAAGCTTTCTGCTGAAGAAACAGAGTATGGAAAGTGGGAAGATAAACTTATTAAGAATTCTTTTGTATGCTCATATTTAACAAATAGATTAAAGGGTATGAACTGTGTTGGAGTTATTAGTGAGGATAAAGTAAACAAGACAATGGACATTGGAGTACCAGTGGGAGTTATTGTTGCCTTTTGCCCAGCTACTAATCCGGTTTCAACAACTATCTATAAGGCGCTAATAGCTATAAAGTCAGGAAATGCAATAATATTTTCACCTCATCCACGGGCAAAGGAAACAATGAAGAAGACTCTTGATATCTTAATTTCAGCCGCAGAGAGCTGTGGACTTCCAGAAGGTGCTCTTTCATATTTACATACTATAGCAGCTAGTGGTGCTTTTGAATTAATGAATCATAAAGACACTGCATTAATTATGAATACTGGAGTTCCAAGTATGTTGAAAGCAGCTTACACTTCTAAAAAGCCAGTTATCTATGGAGGAGCAGGAAATGGACCAGCATTTATAGAAAGAACAGCTGATATTAAGCAAGCAGTTAAGGATATCATATTTAGCAGAACTTTTGATAATGGAGTAGTTTCTGCAGCAGAGCAATCTATAGTTGTTGATGGATGTATTGTTTCAGAGGTTAAGAAAAATCTGATAGATAATGGAGCATACTTCATGAGTGAGGAAGAATCCTATAACCTTGGCAGACTTTTATATAAAGATGATGGAACTCTTGATTCAGAATATGTGGGAAAATCCCCTGAACTTTTAGCGAAGAGAGCAGGATTTAATATACCTAGCGGTGTAAGGGTACTCATATCTGAACAAAAGTATGTTTCATGGTCTAATCCTTACTCAAAAGAGAAGCTTTGCCCGGTGTTGGCCTTTTATATTGAAGATGACTGGATTCATGCCTGTGAAAAGTGTATTGAACTTCTATTATCAGAAAGACAGGGACACACTCTTATTATTCACTCAAAGGATGAAGAGGTTATTCGCCAATTTGCTCTTAAAAAACCTGTTGGCAGGGTGCTAGTTAATACACCAGGGGTATTTGGAAGTATGGGGTGGACAACCAATCTGTTCCCAGCAATGACCCTTGGAAGTGGTTCAGCAGGTAAGGGAATGACATCAGATAATGTGTCACCAATGAATCTTATATACATCCGTAAGGTTGGCTATGGAGTACGACAGTATGAAGATGTAAAAAAAGCTTTAATTGAAGACAAAGATAGAGATCTATCAAGTGAGAGTTGTAAAGGTAATCAAGAAATTGATTTTAAACTTTTAGAAAGCTTTTTAAAAAGAGTTATTAATGATTTAAACAAGTAATTAAGATAAAACTTTAAAATAATAAAGAATGTGAGGGATAAGATTGGATATACGTGAGTTTTCAAGTAAATTTATGGAAGCAACTCAGAATATGTCAGAAGCTGAACGTAAAGCTTTAATGCAAATGTTTGAGAGTGTTTCAAAAGAGATGGTTAAAGAAGAAACTGTTAGTTGCAACAGTGTTTTCAATAATAATGGACAAATTCCCGATGGAATTACAGAGCGTTTAGTTAAGTTAAAAGAGAACTATTTAAAGCAAGTTCCTGCAATAACTATTCACCGTGCAAAGGCAATAACAAAGATTGCTAAAGAAAACCCCGGAGCACCTAAGGCAATATTAAGAGGTAAAAGCTTTAAGTATTGCTGTGAAACTGCACCACTTGTAATTCAAGATCATGAGCTTATCGTTGGAGCACCAAATGGCGCACCACGTGCAGGTGCATTTTCTCCAGACATAGCTTGGAGATGGATGGTTGATGAGATAGATACTATAGGAACAAGACCTCAAGACCCATTCTATATTTCTGAAGAAGATAAAAAATATATGAAAGAAGAAATTTTCCCATTCTGGAAGGGTAAATCAGTTGATGAGTATTGTGAAGATCAATACCGTGAGGCTGGTGTTTGGGAGCTTTCAGGAGAATCTTTCGTATCTGACTGTTCTTACCATGCTGTTAATGGTGGTGGAGACTCAAACCCAGGATATGATGTAATCTTAATGAAAAAAGGAATGCTTGACGTTAAGAGAGAAGCTGAAGAAAAATTAGCAGAGCTTAGCTATGAAAGACCAGAGGATATAGAAAAAATATACTTCTACAAATCTGTAATAGATACTGCAGAAGGAGTTATGATTTATGCTAAGCGTATGTCAGAATATGCTGCACAGCTTGCTGCTAAGGAAACAAATCCAAAGCGTAAAGCTGAGCTTCTAAAAATATCTGAAGTAAATGCAAAAGTACCAGCTCATAAACCAGAAACTTTCTGGGAAGCTATCCAAGCAGTTTGGACAATAGAATCTTTACTAGTAGTTGAAGAAAACCAGACTGGTATGTCTATAGGACGTGTTGACCAATATATGTACCCATTCTATAAGGCTGATTTAGAGGCTGGCAGAATGAGTGACTTTGACGCTTTTGAATTAGCTGGATGTATGCTTATAAAAATGTCAGAAATGATGTGGATAACAAGTGAAGGGGGTTCTAAATTCTTTGCAGGTTACCAACCATTTGTAAACATGTGTGTTGGTGGTGTAACAAGAGAAGGAAGAGACGCAACAAACGAATTAACTTACTTATTAATGGATGCTGTAAGACACGTTAAGATTTATCAACCATCATTAGCATGTCGTATCCACAAAGGTTCACCACAAAAGTACCTTAAGAAAATAGTAGACGTTGTTCGTGCAGGAATGGGATTCCCAGCTTGTCACTTTGATGATGTTCATATAAAAATGATGCTTGCAAAAGGAGTTTCAATTGAAGATGCAAGAGATTACTGCTTAATGGGGTGCGTTGAGCCACAGAAATCAGGAAGATTATATCAGTGGACATCAACTGGTTATACTCAATGGCCAATTTGTATTGAGTTAGTTCTTAATAACGGTGTACCACTATGGTATGGTAAACAGGTTTGCCCAGATATGGGAGACATAGATAGCTTTAAAACTTATGAACAGTTTGAAGCAGCTGTAAAGGAGCAAATAAAATTCATTACAAAATGGACAAGCGTTGCTACAGTTATTTCTCAAAGAGTTCATAGAGAGCTTGCACCAAAACCTCTTATGTCTATAATGTATGAAGGTTGTATGGAAAATGGTAGAGGAGTAGAAGCTGGTGGAGCAATGTACAACTTTGGACCAGGAGTTGTTTGGAGTGGTCTTGCAACATATACAGATTCTATGGCAGCTATTAAGAAGTTAGTATTTGAAGAGAAGAAATATACATTACGTGAAATGAATGAAGCTTTAAAAGCAGATTTCGTTGGATATGAAAAGCTTAGAAAAGATTGCTTAGATGCACCTAAGTATGGAAATGACGAAGATTATGCAGATTACATTGCTGCTGAGCTTATTAACTTCACTGAAATGGAACACCGTAAATACAAAACATTATATTCAGTGCTTAGCCACGGTACTTTATCAATATCTAACAACACTCCATTTGGTCAGCTTACTGGAGCAACAGCTAATGGACGTAGAGCTTGGATGCCTTTATCAGATGGAATAAGCCCAACTCAAGGAGCAGACTATAAAGGACCAACATCTATAATTAAATCTATTTCAAAAATGTCTTGTGAAAGTATGAACATTGGTATGGTTCATAACTTTAAACTTATCTCTGGACTTCTTGATACAAAAGAAGGAGAAGAAGGAATCATTACATTATTACGTAGTGCTTGTGCTCTTCAACTTGGAGAAGTTCAATTTAACTACTTAGACAACAATACACTGCTGGAAGCACAAAAGCATCCAGAGCAGTACAGAGATTTAATAGTTCGTGTTGCTGGATATAGTGCATACTTTGTAGAGCTTTGCAAGGATGTTCAAGATGAAATTATAAGCAGAACAGTGTTAACACACTTTTAAAATATATGCCTGAGATTTATCTGGAGGAATAGTAATAGGGTTATTTGATCCTATTACTGCCACCAGAGAAACTGAAGGAAAATAAAACTGGAGAATTAAGATAATGAGTAATGGAAATTTAGGAGTATTTGAACGTAAAGCAACAATATTTAATATACAAAAATATAATATGTACGATGGACCAGGAGTAAGAACGTTAATATTCTTTCAAGGATGTCCATTACGTTGCCAATGGTGTGCAAACCCAGAAGGAATATTAAAAAAACATAGGGTGATGTTTAAGAGTAATTTATGTGTTAACTGTGGAGCATGTGCTGCGGTTTGTCCAGTTGGAATACATACAATTTCTAAGGAAACCATGAACCATGAGGTTAATCATAATATTGAATGTATCAATTGTGGTAAATGTGTAGATGCTTGTCTTAAATCTGCCATCTCCATAGTAGGAGAAGTAAAAACTATTTCAGAATTACTTGAGATTGTGGAAGAAGATAGGACCTTTTACGAGGTTTCAGGAGGTGGAGTAACCCTTGGCGGTGGTGAAGTTTTAATGCAGCCTGAAGCAGCCAGCAGTCTTTTGATGGCATGCAAAAATGAAGGTATAAATACTGCAATTGAGACTTGTGGGTATGCAAAACTTGAATCTGTATTAAAGATTGCAGAGTTTACAGACTTATTCCTATTTGACATTAAACATATTAATTCTGATAAGCATTTTCAGCTGACAGGAGTAAGGAATGAACAGATTTTAGAAAATCTACAAGAATTACTTCGAAGAAAATATAATGTTCAAATTCGTATGCCTTTATTAAAGGGAGTTAATGACTGTCAGGAAGATATTGAGGCAGTTATGGAATTTTTATTACCTTATAAGGACTATAAGAACTTTAAAGGGGTTGATTTACTACCATACCATAAGATGGGTGTTAATAAATACAATCAGCTTGGAATGGAATACCCTATAAAGGGTGATCCAAGTTTAACCAATGAAGACTTAGACAGAATTGAACAATGGATTAGGAAATATGATTTACCTGTTAAAGTAATTCGTCACTAACTTAATTTGTAATAGATAATAAAGTGGAAGGTAAGGTTTATGGGAGATTTTCTTGATAGAAGTATTCAGCGTGTTATACAAGAATCAGTACCAGGTAAACAGATTACAATAGCTCATGTTATTGCATCACCGATGCCTGAAATATATGAAAGACTTGGAATTGATGATAAAGGGGCCATTGGTATCTTGACACTGTCACCCTATGAAACAGCTATTATAGCAGCTGACATTGCAGCAAAAGCTGCTGATGTTGAAATTGGATTTTTAGATCGTTTCACAGGGTCTGTAGTAATAAATGGTGATGTACAAAGTGTTGAGACTGCATTAATTGCAGTGAATGATACCTTGAAAGAAATGCTTGGATTTGAAACAGCTCCCATTACAAGAACATGAAGAGAAAACGCATAATGGTAATTGGACCTTCTGGCTGTGGAAAAACCACTTTGGTAAATTCACTTAATGATTATAAGGGTCCTTTAAGAAGGACACCAGATATGATATATGGTGATAAAACAATAGATGTACCGGGAGCTTATATAGAGAATGCTTGGATGTACAAACATCTTATAGCAGCAGCTCAAGATGCATCAAAGGTATTAATTTTAGTGGACCAATCTAAACCAACAAGTATATACTCACCTGGATTTGCAAAATCCTTTAGATGTCCTGTAATAGGGGTTGTAACGAAGTGCGACTTGAACATTGAGAATGAAGATAAATGTATAAGGCAGCTTAGGGAAATAGGAGTTACAGAACCTTATTTTCACATTAGTTTTACAAAGGAAACAGGGATTGATGCTTTGAAAAGACATGTATTTGAAAAGTGTGAGGAGTAAAGAGGTCATGATGAAATTTATTACTGAAGAGTATTTAAGAGATTTATATAGAAAAGAACCTTTTGACACCTACAAATTAAATGAAGGACAACGCCTTACACCTGGAGCAAGACAGTATTTATCCGATAAAGGAATAAAGATGCAGGATGATGTTTTTCAAGTAATTAAAAAAGTTTCCGAGAAAGAGGAAGCAACGGTGTTACATGAGGAGAATAGTAAAGCTTTAAGAAAGCTATGCTGTAGATTAAAGACCATGGAAGCTATGTTTCTTGTTACAAGTAGTGAAGTTTTAAACTTAGATATAATTTTAGCACAAAATATTTTGAGTTTAGGAAGAAGAATTTCAAACATTAGACATGTAATTGAAGGTAAGGCTGTATTAGAAAGTATCCCCTTTAGACCATGTACTGGAATTGATTTAACTTGTTGTATGACGGAAATTAATGATTGTTTTGAAGTTACCGACTTTCATCTGAGCCTTGAAAGAAGCAAAGAAATATTAAAGCTTCATTACTTAAGATGTGAAATTAGAGAATTAATATATGATGTGCTGGAAGCCTATGATGGCAAAAATGAAGACCTTGGAAATAAGATAATAGAAAATGTTAATTTGATAATTAACTCACTGTCTCAAATGGTCTGTACAACAGTAGGAGGGATAAAATGTCAGAGAAAAGTTTAACTTTCGAATATTGTGATAACCTTGTTCAGGAGTTTGAAGAAGTTATAGAAAGACCAATTTTAAATGGGACGTCTACTTATTACACGGGTGTGGATTTAGGAACAGCCTGCATAGTTTTAGCAGTATTAGATGAAAATTATAAGCCAGTTGCGGGAGCATATAGATATGCAGATGTTGTTCGTGATGGTATGGTTGTGGATTATATTGGAGCAGTAAAGATTGTTAGAGAGCTAAAACAGGAAATTGAAGAAAAGCTGAATACAGATTTACTGTACGCAGCTGCAGCAATTCCTCCTGGGACTGATGCTTTAGATTCAGGAGCTATCAAGAATGTTGTGCAAGCGGCAGGCTTTGAGCTTACAAATCTTTTAGATGAACCTACTGCTGCAAATGAAGTACTGAAAATTGAAAATGGAGCAGTTGTTGATATTGGTGGAGGTACAACGGGAATATCCATTTTAAAGGATGGAAAGGTTGTATATGTTGTTGATGAACCTACAGGAGGAACTCACTTCTCATTAGTTGTATCAGGAGCTTATGGAATGGAGTTTAAGGAAGCTGATAAGTTTAAAAGAGATAACAGAAACCATAAAGAGCTTTTACCGGTTTTAAAGCCAGTGATAGAAAAGGTTGCATCAATTATTAACCAGCACATTAAAAATTACAATATTGAGGAGATTTCTCTTGTAGGCGGAACATGCTGCTTGACTGGTATTGAAGCCATTATAGAAAAGCAGACAGGAATATATACTCATAAACCTAGAAATCCTATGTTTGTAACACCTCTTGGAATAGCTTTAAGCTGTACTCAAGAAATCATTGAATAAGGAGCTGGTGAGAAGTGGATTTTAGAATAATTAAATCACCTTCAGAAGGAACCAAGGATATTCTTAAAAGAAGAATGGGGACATCCTCCAAGCTGGATATAAGTAAGGTGGGAGCCATAGGTCTTGTTCAAGGAAAGCTAATTGAGATGATATATGCAGCGGATATAGCTGAAAAGGCTGTAGGAGTTACAGTAGAAGATATTAAGGGAAGCTGTCCACAGCATATGATATTATTAGCAATTTTTGGAGATACTGCATCGGTTGAAGCTGCTATAAATGAAATTAAACTCAAAATGAAAGAGGGATTGTCTTAATGATAACAGCAAAACTTATTGATAATATTTGGGCAACCAGAAAAGCAGATGCTCTCAATGGATTTAAGCTCATGCTTGCAGAAGAAATTGGTGGAAAAGATCATGGACGTAGGCTTATAGTAGTTGACATTATTAGTGCTGGTATTGGAGACAGAGTAATTATAAGTACTGGATCAGCTGCTCGCAGAATGCTTGGTGATGATAATATTCCTGTTGATGCAGTTGTTGTGGGCATCATTGATGATGATTGTAATTTTGGTTAAAGATTAATCATCTGTTGAAGGGAAGTGAAAATATGAAAAAGTTAATATGTGCAAAGGATATGGAAGAGTTTATTGCTACTGGTAAAAGAAAATTTTATGTGGCAAAGGAAATGATTATAACACCATCCGCAAAAGATCTTGCGAAGGCTGCAGAGGTTGAGTTCACAACGGAGGAACCTGTTATTTCAAATTCTAGTGATTTAGGCTCAAAGGTTTCAGCAGATAATCTTGATATGGAAGCTATGCTTAAAGTTTTTAAAACAATGATGGATAAGGGGCTTTTACAAGAAATGCTTCAGTGTCTTAAAGGAAGTAGTTTACCATATGCAGCAGAATGCGATGCTAGTGGACTTAAGGTTGTTAGAGGAAATTCAGTTAAGATGGATGTTTTTGACACAGGAGATTCAGAGGTAAAAGCTTATTATCAAGAATTAGTAAGCAAGGAAGAGTCAAAGATGAGTGCAGGATTCCTAACAATTGAAAATTCAAGATTTGATTGGGAACTTACTTATGAAGAAATTGACTATGTAATTGAAGGAACATTAACTGTTGAAATCAATGGAAAGACCTTTACTGCTTATCCTGGAGATGTGTTATTTGTACCATCAGGTTCTAAAGTAGTTTGGGGATCTCCAGATAAGGCTAAGATATTTTATACAACATATCCAGCAAACTGGGCAGATCTCTTATAGTAGAGCTAGGAGGGACTAAGGAATGCAGGCTATAGGATTGTTAGAGACAAAAGGCTTACTTGCAGCTGTTGAGGGGGCAGACGCAATGGTAAAATCAGCGGATGTAAGTATAGTTGAAAAATCTTATGTGGGTGGCGGTCTAGTTACAATTACAGTTACAGGAGATGTGGGAGCTGTTAAGGCTGCTGTTGAAGCAGGAGTTGCAGCAGTAAGAAATTTAAGCGATAATCTTTTAATTTCAAACCATGTTATTCCTCGTCCACATGAAGATTTAGAATGTATTATAGGAAATAATTCAGATAATCAAAAGGAAGCTGTTGAAAATATAGAACAAGCTAAGGTTGAAGCAGTGGAATTAACAAACCTTGAAGAAATGAGTTATAAAGATGAAAACTTTGAGGTTCAGGAAGAGAAGCAGGAGAACGTTACAGATAATGTTCAAAAAGCTGAGATTTCAGCAATAATTTTTGAAAACCTACGCAAAAAAGAGGTTGATGAGCTTTTTAGAGAAAGTGGTATGGATCAGGTGTTTAAAGTCTTAAATAAACTTAAGGTTGTTAAGCTTAGAAACTTAGCTCGTGAGTATGAAGACTTTGGAATTACAGGAAGAGCAATTTCTAAAGCTGATAAAAAACTATTGTTGATTAAGTTTAAAGCATATTATGAGAAAAAGTAAAAGGTTCTCTGTGATAAGGAGGAGATTAAATGCAAAATTTTGATAAGGATTTACGCTCAATACAAGAAGCAAGGGATTTAGCTAGACTGGGAAAAACAGCTGCTAACAACATTGCTGAATATACAGAAGAGCAAATTGATAAAATCATACGAAATATGGTTAGAGTTGCAGAAGAAAATGCTGCATGCCTTGCTAGAATGGCAGTTGAAGAAACTGGCTTTGGTAAAGTTGAGGATAAAACTTATAAAAACCATTTAGCGTCAGGAATATTATATGAGTCTATAAAGGATATGAAGACTATTGACATTATAGAGGAAGATGAAGTTAACAAAATAATGATGGTTGCTGAACCAGTTGGTTTGGTTATGGGAATAGTTCCTTCAACAAACCCAACTTCAACAACTATATTTAAATCTATAATTTCAATTAAATCTCGTAATGCAATAGTATTTTCACCACATCCATCTGCAGCAAAATGTACAATTCATGCAGCAAAATTAATGCATGATGCAGCCGTAGAAGCGGGTGCTCCTGAAAATATAGTTTCATGTATAACAATGCCTTCAATTGGAGCAACAAATGAATTAATGAAATGCCAAGAGGTTTCATTAATAATTGCAACTGGTGGTCCAGCCATGGTTAAAGCTGCATATAGTGCAGGAAAACCAGCACTAGGTGTTGGTGCAGGTAATTCACCAGCTTATATTGAAAGAACTGCTAATGTAGAAAAAGCGGTTAGAAATATCATGGCAAGTAAGACTTTTGATAATGGAACAATATGTGCTTCAGAGCAGTCTATAATTTGTGAAGAGTGCAATCATGATTTAGTAGTTGCTGAATTAAGAAGACAGGGTGGTTACTTCATGAGTGAAGAAGAAACAAATAAGGTTTGTCAGCTTCTTTTCAAAAATGGACATGCAATGAATGCCCAATTTGTAGGAAGAACACCACAAGTAATAGCTGCTGCTGCTGGTATTACAATTCCAGAAGGAACTAAAGTACTTATTGGAGAGCAAAAGGGAGTTGGACAAGGATACCCATTATCCTTTGAAAAGCTTACTACAGTTCTTGGTTTCTATACAGTTAAGGATGCTCATGAGGCATGTGAGTTAAGTATTGCATTACTTCAAAATGGAATAGGACACACAATGAGCCTTCACACAGAAGACAGAAACATTGTAATGAAGTTTGCTAAAAAACCAGCATCTCGTATTCTTGTTAACACTGGAGGAACTCAAGGTGGAACTGGAGCAAGCACAGGACTTATGCCATCATTCACATTAGGATGTGGTACATGGGGTGGAAGTTCAGTTTCAGAAAATGTAACTCCAAGACACCTTGTTAATATAAAAAGAGTTGCTTATGGAATAAAGGATTGTGCAACATTAGCTGTTGAAGATCCAACATTTAAAACTGTTAAACCAGTAGAAACTTGTACTAGTTATGAAAATAAATATTTAAACATGAGCCCTGCACAAATTGCAGCTGCAGCTTCAAAGTGTATGGAAGCAGAAAAATGCACAACTGCTACTGAAGGTGCTGGTGCAACTGGCAATGAAGAACTCTTAGAATTAGTAAATCAAATTATTGCCGCTATGAAAGGGGCAAAATAATGGATAAATATGAATCAGTATTAAAGCTTTTACTAGAAGCAGTACAAGCTAATGAGGAAAAAGCTGATATAAAAAATGATTTATCTTTTGATATACCTGTTGGAATTTCTAATAGACATGTTCACTTATCTGAAGCAGATTTAGAAATCCTATTCGGAAAAGGATATGAACTTACAAAGCTTAAGGATTTATCACAACCAGGGCAATATGCCTGCAAAGAAGTTGTTACAATTTGTGGACCTAAGGGAGCAATTGAAAAAGTTAGAATCCTTGGACCAACAAGAAGTAAGACTCAAGTAGAAGTATTAACTGGAGATTGTATAAAACTTGGAGCGGTACCCCATGCAAGATTGTCTGGAGATTTAAGCAAAACACCAGGAATAACATTAGTTGGACCTAAGAATTCTGTTCAAATTGAGGAAGGATTAATTGTTGCTCAAAGACATATTCACATGACTCCACAAGATGCAGAAATGTTAGGGGTGCATGATGGACAAGTTGTTTCAATAAAGGTAGAGGGTGAAAGAGGCGGTACTTACAGCAATGTTGCTATAAGAGCTAATGATGCTTCCAAGCTTGAATGCCACTTAGATATTGAAGAGGCAAATGCCATGGGAATGAATTCAAAATCAACAATAAGAATTGAAAATTAAAACTAAAAAAATAAAAAGCTTATTAAAAAATTAAAATATATTAATTAAAATTTAGGAGGATACAAAAATGAAATATGATGCTTTAGGAATGATCGAAACAAAAGGACTAGTAGGAGCTGTAGAGGCTGCAGATGCAATGGTTAAGGCTGCTAACGTATATTTAATAGGTAAAGAGTATGTTGGAGGCGGACTTGTAACTGTTATGGTTAGAGGAGACGTTGGAGCTGTTAAAGCTGCAACAGATGCTGGAGCAGCAGCTGCACAAAGAGTTGGAGAATTAGTTTCAGTTCACGTAATACCAAGACCACATTCTGAGGTTGAAGTAATTCTTCCAGCTTCTAAAGAAGTAAAATAATAATTTTAAGCAACCCATAATATTTATCCTAGAATGTCGCAAATTTATTTTGCGACATTTTTTTAGTTCAAATATGGACATACAATCTCAAAGAAGTATTTTTGATAGGTTGAGTGAAGTGGTGAATATAAAAACATTCAGCTTGCATAATAACAATAAATAGTTATTATAAGAATCTTAGATAATAAATTATTTAAAAAGTTAAATTTATATGGATTGGAAGTTGAGGTGCAAAATAAATATTACATTATACTCGATGATATATGAAATATATAATGATATAACTAACATCCAATATATAAACTTTATGACATATATATATAATAAAACATATATAAAGGATTTTGACATTCCTTTAGTAGGGGAAGGTACAATGGGAACTATTGTTGCATCTGATAGGAGTGCATTAGTTAACTCTAATTTTTTAGTGGATATGAATGGTAAGAGATTTACAAACGAAACCAATGCTAAGTACGTTTTTCAGCATGATTTAATAAGAAAAGCTAATAGCAAAGGTGTTGTTATAGTTGATGGAACTTATGAAGATAAAGATTTCTTAGCTGAAGGTATAGAAAAAGGAACAATTAAGGAGTTTGCTACATTGGAAGAACTAGCAGAAGGCATGGGAATTAATAAGGAAAATTTATTAGCTGAAGTTCAAAAATATAATACAGCAGTAGCAAATAACAATACTTTAGATTTTGGATTACCAGTAGAAAAGGCACAATCTCTAGTTGAGGCACCGTTCTATGCTCAAGTTGCAGTTCCAAGAACTTTTGGTACAATTACTGGACTTCAAGCAAACGAAAAAACAGAACTTATTGATGCTGACGGTAAGGTTATAGAGAATGTTTATGCAGTAGGGGAACTTATAGCTGGAAATGTATTTTTTAGTAAGTATCCAGGAACAGGATTTGGAATATCTCATGCTTTAAATAGTGGAAGATTGGCAGTTATAAATGCAGTAAATGAACTTTTAAAGTAAGTTTAATGGATAGCAGCCTAAAGAAGGTATTCAATTGGAAGGGATTATATTTTATAGCATATAATCTTAATTAAGATTTAGTATTTCAAAAATAAGGAGTAAGTAGTTCAGGGAGGAACTGCTTAATCCTTATTTTTTCTATATTCCGAAGGAGATACTCCCAGAAGCTTTTTAAAAACCTTTGAAAAGTAATTTACATCATTAAAACCTACCTGTTCAGAAATTGCAGTGATAGAAAGGCTTGCATTTTTCATAAGTTTTAGGCTTTCTTCTATTCGTCTTCTATTTATAAAAGAAGCAATACTTTCATGGACTTCCTTGTTAAATTTAGAGGAAAGATAGTTTGGATTAATGACTATATTATTGGCTATGAAACTGAGGGTCAGGTTTGAATTTAAGTTCAGGTTAATGTAGTTAATGGCTTTTCTTATTAGTAGGGAATATTCCTTCAAGGATTTTTCTCTTACAATCTTGCAATAAACTGAAGGGATTTCTTTGAAGATAGTAAAAAGTTCATTTTCTGAAGCTGCATTTTCAATTCTTATTGCCAGCTCTGTGGAAGCTTCATTTATATAAAATGGATGAACAAATCCTCTTTCTGCAGCCTTCCTAGATAAAGAGTTAAGTGTAAAACCATAGTTTTTCATATCTCGCAGGGTATTATTTGAACGAAGCTTAAATTTCATGTTAGACTTCAGGTTCCCAATTAGTTTACTAAGGCCATCTAGATCTCCATCAGTAATAATTTGAAGATAGAGATTTTCATTAGTGTACATTGACTCAATATTTTCTCCAACATTGGTTTCTTTTAATGGTGTAAAGGAGTCATGGATAAATAAGCCCTGAATATCATTCTCCGCAATAATTACTTCTTTATCATAATCCATTTCACCAAAGAAATTAAAAAACAGTAAATCACAGGCAGCATCAATCTTTGAAAAGTCTATTACTGTAACCCCAGCAAAGTAGTTTTGCAAGGATAACCTGGTACTTTCACTGATTTCATACTGGGTTTCAAATATGTCTAGAAAGCTAAGGTTAAAAGGTTTGGTGGTATAGGTACCTATAACTATGGCAATGTCCATATTAGGAACTTTACAAAGGGTATATTCCATGTGTAAAAGGGAGGAAATTTTATATATTTTATTCTCACTCCAATTATTTGAAAGGAGTTTTTTCATAAAATCTTTAGAATGGGTATAAATAAATTTTTCAGCTCCATCCTGAGGGGGATTGAAATTACTTTCTTTAGTTATGTAATTAATATAATTTACTGGTACCCCTAAAAGGTTTCCTAGTAAGGTTGTAAAAGTATTTAAATCTTTTAATTTATTACTCATAGAACCTTCATCCTTTCTAAAGTCATATGTTAAATGATAAATAAAAACCAGTTAAAAATCAATAATTTTAGTCATAGCAGTAAAATATTAAGGAGTTTTATAAAATTGATGAAGATTTTACTCACTATATTATTGAGGTCAATGATAAACTAATCACAAGATATAGGATTTTAGGAGGAAATAATATGCGTATTTTAAATAACTTAAGCGGAAGTTGGTTTTTTACTAAAGAAAATCATATAAATAACAGTAAAGTTGAATGCGACACTTCCAGATGGGAAACAGTAAAAGTGCCACATACTTGGAACAACCTTGATGGACAAGGTGGAGCAAGTGAGTTTTATAGAGGAGCTTGCTGGTACAGAAAAGAACTAAATCTGGATGAAACCTTTGCAAATAAAGAAGTGTATCTAGAGTTTGAAGCAGTTAATGCTCTTGCTGATGTGTATGTTAATGGAATTCATGTGGGACATCACGAAGGTGGATTTTCTACCTTCAGATTTAATGTAACTAAGGAAGTTACGGTTGGTGAGAAAAATGTGATTGCAGTATGTGCAGATAACAGCGATATTAAACATATATACCCAACCATGGCTGATTTCACTTTCTATGGCGGAATGTATAGAGATGTTAAGGTTATAGGAGTTGAAAAGGCTCATATATCTTTAGAAGACCACGGAAGCTGTGGAGTATATGTTACACCAGAAGTTAAAGATGGACATGCTATTGTTAATATAGATGCTTTATTAGTTAAGCCAGAGTGTGCAGCAAAGGTAGTATTTGCTATAAAGGATGCACAGGAAAACACTGTAGCTGAAACAGAAAACTCAATTTCTGGTAAGGCTGCTCTTAAGGTTGAGAATCCACACCTTTGGAATGGAACAATAGATCCATATATGTATACAGCAGTAGTAACAGTTATTGGTAAGGATGGCTCTAAGGTTGATGAAGTGGAAACCACTTTTGGAATTAGAACCTTCTCTGTAGATCTTGAAAAGGGCTTTGTCCTTAACGGAGAGCTTTATCACTTACATGGAGTATCAAGACACCAGGACCGTGAAAATATGGGGTGGGCTATTTCCGAAAAAGAGCATAAGGAAGATATGGAGATAATTAAAGAGGTTGGAGCAAACACAATCAGACTTGCTCACTATCAGCATGCTCAAACTTTTTATGATTTATGTGATGAAGCTGGAATGGTTATTTGGGCTGAAATTCCATTCATTTCTGCAATGACTAAGGGCAGAGAAGCTCATGAGAACTGCAGAAGCCAAATGATTGAGCTTGTAAGGCAAAATTATAACCACCCATCAATCTGCTTCTGGGGTATTTCAAATGAAATAGGTATCGGTGGAGAGAATGAGGAATTACTAGAAAATCTTAAAGACTTAAATAAATTAGTTAAAGAGTTGGATAGTACAAGAATGACTACTATGGCTCAAGTTTCTTTTACTGATATGGAATCAGAGCATAATCAGATAACAGATGTTTTATCTTATAACCACTATTTTGGATGGTATGGTGGAGAAATTTCAGAAAATGCAGATTGGTTTGATGAGTTCCATAAGTTATATCCAAACAGACCACTTGGAGTAAGCGAATATGGTGCTGAAGGTATATTAAAATACCATACTGAAACACCAGAGGTTAAGGATTATACTGAAGAATACCACGCTTATTACCATGAGAAAATGCTTGAAATCTTTGCTGCAAGACCTTACCTATGGTCAACTCATGTTTGGAATATGTTTGACTTTGGCAGTGCCATTAGAGATGAAGGTGGAGTTAAGGGAAGAAATAATAAAGGACTTGTTACTTTTGATAGAACCATAAAGAAGGATGCCTTCTATGTATATAAAGCTTATTGGACTGAAGAGCCAATGGTACATGTTTGTGGAAGAAGATTTATTGATAGACCAACAGAAACAACAAACATAAAGGTATACTCAAATGCAAATGAAATCACTTTAAAGGTTAACGGAGAAGTAGTTACAACTGTTGCTGGAGACAAAGTATTCTTATTTGAAAATGTAGCTTTAACTATGGGTGAAAACACAATAACTGCTTTATCAGATGCAGGAGTTGAAGATACAATAAAAGTAAAAAGAGTAACAGAATCTAATCCAGAATACATCTTTATGGATGAAGAAGATGATGATTCAAGAGATGGAGCAGCAAACTGGTTTGATGATTCAGCTGCAAGACCAAAACCACTTGAATTCCCGGAAGGCCGTTTATCAGTAAAAGATAAAATGGGAGAAATATTTGAACACCCAGAAGCAGGTCCAATGCTTATGAATGTTATGGCTTCAGGTCTTAGCGGTGAAAATGCACAACCAAACAAGGGTATGATGAAGATGCTTGCAAACATGAGCTTTGAACAGATTGCTAAGATGGCTGGAAAGAAAATGCCTAAGGGGACTCTGCAAAAGGTAAATGAAATATTAATTCAATATGAAAAAATAAAATAGGTAGATTTTGGACCAATTAGGCTAGAAAATTGGTAATAATTAAAGGATTAAGGTCTCATAAGTAGAAAATACTTATGAGACCTATTTTTATATTGAGTAACATAGATTGTTAATAAGAATTTATGGGAGGCATGTGATATGTTGAAGGCGATAAATGATAAAATTAATAAGGTGAAGGAAGACTTGGCTTTAAAAAAGGTTTTAGAGGAAAAAAGAGAAAAATTTAGGAGGGAGTCTAGGTGGGAAAAAAATGCTTTAAAGCAGTTGAGGATAACTTTAGCAAAAGAACTGAAGGATGTTGAGAAGTTAGAGAAACTTTCCATTTCTAATTTCATTGCAACAATAATGAATAATAAGGATGAAAAGCTAGAAAAGGAACATGAGGAATATTTTAAAGCAAAGCTTAAATTTGATGAGCAGAGTGCTAAGGTAAATATGATAGATAGAAATTTGGAAAATGTTGAGGAACGATTAAGGAATTTGAGAAATTGTGAAAGAGAATATAAGGAGCTGCTTGATAAGAAGCTTGAGATAATTAAGAGTAGTGGTGATTATTATGTAAGTTCTAAATTATCAGAGCTTGAGCTGGATATTGACAAAGCTTTAAAGGCTCAAAAGGAAATTGAGGAAGCAGAATCGGTTGGAAGAAGCTTGGTTGGAGCTATTGATGCAGCGCAAGATTCTTTAGAAAGTGCACAAGGATGGGGTTTATGGGACATGATGGGAGGAGATATGTTGTCTTCTATTGCTAAACATAATAACATTAATGATGCAGAAGAATCGTATATATATATTTCTAATTTGCTTCAAAGCTTTAATAAGGAGCTGGGTGACGTTAATTTTGCAAGCTTATCTTTCTCTTCAACAACTATAGCTTTTGATATATTTTTCGATAATATATTTACGGATTTTGCTGTTCAAAGCAAGATAAACGACGCATTAAGTAATACTTCCTATTTAAGGAAAAATGTTAGTGATGTAATGAATAAGTTGGAGCAGGAGCGTGAAGAATTGAGTCTCATTATATTAAATAAAAGAAAAGAGTATGAGGAGTTTATAGAAACATTATAATTTTATAGAGGTCAGGAAGTGATAGGAGGAATGGAAATGAGATACGGGTGATATACCATAGTTAGTGATATGGATGGAATATTATTAAAAAGTGAAAGAGAACTATTAGAGGAAAATAAAAAAGCTGTTGAGACATTTGTAAATGAGGGCATAAAAACAAACAATAGAGGATGAAAGGATATTAAACTATGGTATATTTGAATACTTTTATATTGCCTAGTGAAGGGATGGAATATAATTTTATTTTAAATGAAAAAAGAACCTGCTACGATTCGTTTTATCCATTTAAAGTGTTGTCGAAGCATTATCTTGAAAGGATAGATTTTGAGCCTATAACAATTTTATATGGAGGTAACGGTTCAGGAAAATCTACAGCCTTAAATGTAATTGCAGAAAAAACAAAGGTTCAGAGGGACTCTGTTTTTAATAAGTCCAACTTTTATAGTGATTATGTGGATATGTGTGAAATGTACATTGAAGAAGAAATTCCTGAAAGAAGCAGAATTATTACCAGCGATGACGTATTTGATTATATGCTGAATGTGAGAAATATCAATGAAGGAATCGATGTTCGGAGAGATGAGGTCTTTAAGGAATATTTAGATGCAAAGTATGCTCAGTTTCAAATGAAGTCCTTACAGGATTATGATAGGCTTAAGCAGATAAATAATGCCCGTAGAAAAACTCAGTCCAAGTTTGTAAGGGAAAATTTAATGGACAATATAAGAGAATTCTCTAATGGGGAAAATGCTTTTAAATATTTCTTAGAAAAGATAGAGGAAAATGGACTTTATATACTTGATGAACCTGAAAACAGCCTTTCACCTAAACGTCAGCTGGAGTTGGTTAACTTTATTGAGGATGCGGCACGTTATTTGGGGTGTCAGTTTATTATATCAACCCATTCGCCATTTCTTCTTGCCATGGGAGGGGCAAAAATATATGACCTTGATGAGGATCCTGTTGATGTGAAGAGATGGACTGAGCTTGAAAATGTTCGTACATATTATGAATTCTTCAAGGTAAGAGAAAGTGAATTTTAACATAATTAATTTGAAGTTAGATAATAGAAGATTTTTAAAACTATAAATTGTTTTTGAAAACAGGAGATGACAATATGGAAGAGATAACTAATTGTGACCAGTGCTTTAATTTTTGTCCCATTGATAAGGTAAGATGTGAACGAGGCAGAAGATTAAGGGACAGTTTACAAGTTAAAGCGGAAGAACTAAGTGAAGATGATGAGTAAAAAATACTGTTGACTTTGGAAGTCAGCAGTATTTTTATTTTAAATTAATTAAACTTGTATATTTAGGAATATTATGATAATAAGTATCAAAATTAACATAATTGTATATAATATAAAATAAAATATAAAAAGTAAAAAGGAGTGATTTTCATGGCAGAAAACAAAATTGATAATCTATATAAAAAAATATTTAGGGGTTCATCATTTATTATGACTGATGAAGAAAAGGCTATAGAATTACTTCAATACTATAGCTGGAAAGGTAAAGATTTTTCTAATATTGAAGAACTGCTATTATATATTAATGATGAGGAACTTTTTATTTACTCAAATTTATATGTATAAACTATATGAAATAGTAATAAAAGTTCAACTAAAAGGGATTTATAATTAATGAAATACTTATAGTGCTATAAGTGGTGTATGAAAAATACACCACTTTTTAATTTTGATATAAAAAACATTTCTAAGGATATTGTAATGTGGTAAAATATAGTAAAGGATAACATATTTTGGGGATTGGTGGATAAAATGGAGTTTTTTTTAAATAAATTGACGGATAGTATAATTATTTTGAATGATCACGGTAAGATAAGGTTTGCAAATAAAGCTTTTATTTCTAGTATTTATAAAGATGATGAAGAGATAGATTTGGATGAAGTTAATGAAATTGTAAAACTAAATGATGATAAAGTAACTGTATACCATATGAATGAAATTTCAAAAGAAGGTGTATACGAAGTTAGTAATATTAACCTTGGAGAAGAAAATTTAAAAGTGCTTATAATAAAATGGAAAAAAACTATAAAAGAAGAAGTACATGTGGAAATGCTTCTCAATTTATTGAATCAAATGGAATATATGATTTCTGTAAGGGATTTAGAAAATAATTATGTTTACGTTAACAAAACTTGTATTGATTATTTTGCTGAAAACAAAGATATTGCAAATGAAATTTTAAAAATTCAGTCATTAGACCCTAGGTTGCAAGAGAACTCTTTTAAAAATGATGATTATGTGTTATCTACTAAAAAGAAGTGTATATATGAAGTCTCATTTGAAATGGAAGGAGTAGTGTATTATTACGAAGTTTGTAAATATCCAATTTTAGATGAGTTGGGGCAGGTAAAACATATTGGTTCAGTTTTGAAAAACATATCTTTAAATAAAAATATGCAGTATAAAATTCTTGATAATTTAAAATTTGTAGATGAAAATATAGAAAATGGAGAGATAATAATAAATAATGTGAATGAATCTATTTTCCAAAACTTTAGAAACATATTTAGTAAATTTTTAAATACTAAATTTTTTAATATATGGATATATGATGAGGTGGAAAAATATTTGTACCCTAAATTTCCAGTACAAATTACTGATAATAATGATAATGAAAAGGCAGGGTATACAGGATATTTTGTAAGTGAGGCAGATTTAGAGGGTTTTGTTAATGGAACCCATAAGAGAATTATAGAAGGAAGTTATGTAGCAAAAGACGATACAGAGCAAAGGAAACCTCTTTATGTTGTAAATTATCCAATAATAGACCAAAAGGAGTTTAAAGGAATAATAACTTTAGGGTATGAAACATATCCATTTAATGAAGTTGTTGACAGCGATATTATAAGGAGTATTTGCAACCAGATATGTTTTATAATTAAGTATATTCAGATGTCTAGGAAGATTGCTGATGAATTAAAGTATAGAGACGATTTGGGGAAGGATTTAGAAGCTTTTTTAGAGATTTCTGCAGATTTTGTTCTTAAAGCTGATGCTAGTGGAATTAAGGATGTAAGTAAAAGATGTTCTGAAATCTTGGGATGGACTAAAGAAGAGTTTATGAATTTATATCCTAATGAGTTAGTACATCCGGATGATTTGAATAAAACTTTGGAATTAATGGAAAAACAATTAGAATCAACGGAAGTATTACAATGGGAAAATCGAGTTAAATGTTCTGGTGAGGGAGCTAAGTGGATAAGCTGGAGAAGTCAAAACTTAATAGATAGTAAAGGGAATATTTTTATTTGTGGTAAAGATATAACTTGTGAAAAAATAATAAAAGATACAGAAAAGGAAATGGAAAAGGTTAAACATCTGGAAGAAGTAAGAAATGAGTTTTTTGCTAATATATCTCATGAATTTAAGACTCCAATTAACATGATTATGACAACTAGTCAATTAATTGAGAAGCAATTAGATAGATGTAATATAAGCAGAAGTGTTAAGAGTGATATAAACAGGCATTTAAATGTTTATAAACAAAATGGATATAGACTCATCAGGTTAGTTAATAATTTGATTGATATAACTAAAATTGATTCAGGGTTTTACAATATTAAACCTATTAATGCAAATATTATTAGTATTGTTGAGGATATAGTTTTATCTGTTGTGGATTATTGTAAGGGAAACAACATAGAACTTATCTTTGATACTGAAGTGGAGGAAGAAGTTATTGCATGTGATCCTGACCAAATTGAGAGAATTATTCTTAATTTATTATCTAATGCTATAAAGTACACTCCTGAAAATGGAGATATAAGAGTTGATATTAATTTAGAGAATAAATATGTAGTTATTCAGATTAAGGATACAGGTTCGGGTATTCCAAAGGAAAAGCTTGATGTTATATTTGAACGTTTTATACAATGTGAAGATACTCTCACTAGAAGATGTGAGGGAAGTGGAATAGGCCTATCATTAGTAAAAGGCTTAGTGGATATGCATGGAGGTAATATTAAGGTGGAAAGTATCATAGGGGCAGGAAGTACTTTTGAGGTAAGGTTACCAAGAAAGCAATTGGATTTAACTGATTCAATGCTGGAAAATTATGAAATAAAGCAAAGTAAAATAGAAAAGTGTTCTATAGAATTTGCGGATATTTATAATTTATAAATAAGTAATAAGTAAATGGCTAATGAATTAAATTGGAAAGAATAAAAATATGCGTAATTAATAGCTATAAAGGGTGAAAAGTAATTAGGAGTAAGCATTTAAAAATGAGGTGCTTACTCCTATATTTTTTAGTGTATTTAATCGGTTTATAAGTTTAAAGACATATCTCCGTATTTTATCCACTGTTTCTTACGCATATATTCTGAAACTGCAAGGGTTAAAAGTGCAGGAAGGATAAAGTGCATAATTACTATTAAAAATAAAACCGTATTAGGTGCCATTTTTTCTACCATGGTTTCATAGGTCATTATCTGACCAACAAACCCAGCAGAGCCCATACCAGAACCAGTTGCATTATTAGTCATTTTAAGAACTGTGGAAGCTATTGGTCCTAAAATTGCACTTGATATGATGGAAGGCAGCCAGATTATTGGCTTTCTAATTATATTTGGAATCTGAAGCATAGAAGTGCCGATACCTTGTGCAAGAAGACCACCAAATTTATTTTCTCTGTAGCTAGCCACTGCAAAACCGACCATCTGACAGCAGCATCCAACGGTTGCAGCACCTGCAGTTATTCCGCTAAGATTTAAAATAATGCCAATAGCTGCTGAGCTTATTGGGAGAGTTAAAAGAATTCCCATGATTACAGAAACCAGTATTCCCATAATGAAGGGCTGCTGATCCATAGAAAACATAATAAGGTTTCCAAGAGAAGTCATAAATCGTGAAATAGGAGGACTCATAATAAGTCCAACTGCAGCACCTATACCTATGGTAATCAAAGGTGTAATAATTATATCAATTTTTGTTTTTCCAGAAATAATATTTCCAATTTCAATGGCTACTAAGGCTGCAAGAAAAGCACCAAGGGGTTCGCCAGGACCTGAAAGAGTTATCACACCTGCTTCAGTCATTATAGTGCCAGAAAGAATTTTAGGTGCATATCCACCAATAAGACCAGAAACTGCAGCAGATATTACTACTAAAGGGCTAGACTTATATTTATAAGCAACACCAACGCCAATACCTGCACAGGTAGTAGCAGCTGCAACTTTACCAATTAGATATATGGTTGACCCTAGTGTTCCACCAAATAAATTGCCTATTTGTTGAAGGATAGTTCCAATGATTAACGTTGCAAATAATCCTAAGGACATGCCGCTTAAGCCGTCAATAAAAATGTGATTTAAATAATTTTTAAGTTTCTTCATGCTGATACTCCCTTAATTAAATGTCTGTAATTATTGAATACTCCATTAGTTAAATAGATGAGGAGCTTTCTTATATATTACTTTACTACATAATTATACAAGTATTTTGAGAATTAGGTCAATTATGCAGTAATAAAGTGAATTTAAAATATATTGAAACTTAACGGAGTTTATAATAGTCCTTTGGTAATATGTAAATCTATTGAATGGTCATATTATTTGAAATAATTGCTAAAAGGCAACTTTTTTGTTTGTTAAAATCTATAATATAAAGAAATGTTTATTATAAGCATAAGAAATAAGGGTATATTTAATAAATCTTTACCTTATATATTGTTTTATGTAAAATTTGGATGTAAAATGATAGTATAATTATTATAAAATGGGTTTAGTAAGGAGAAGTTCAAATTAATCACTAATATAATAACAAATTAAACTTATGCAGTAATGAAAGGTATCATAGTTAGAATTTCTTATGGAGAGCGGAGGTCATTATGGTATTAGTAAATAATAAAGAAGCTTCAATTTCAAAGGAAATATGTAATTTTACAACTGAAAGTATTATTCTAAGGGATAATACCATGAGGCTTCATGGATTGCTTCATCAGCTGCCAAGGTACAAGAGAGAGGATATTAGTAAAATAACTTTTGATAATGGTATATGTTTTTTCTTTGAAGAGGGAGAAACTTATAATGGATATGATAGGGTGGTAAGGGTAGGCGCTCATATAGTTAATAATAAGCTAAAGCAAAGATTAAGGGATCATTACAAGCCCAATCAAGAAGGCAGTGTTTTTAGAAAAAGTATTGGTAAAGCATTGCTTAGATATGATCAATATAAATTTGAAGAAATGTTGGATATAGAACTTTCAAGAGGGAAATTGCCTCAAGGAATTAAAAAGTATGAAAAAGAAAAAAACATAGAACAGAGAATAACTAAGTATCTAAATAATAAGTTCTCCTTCGTTTGTGTTAAAGTAGCTGATAAAAAAATGCGATTGAGATTTGAAGAGGGGATTGTCGCATTATTGCATAATACAGAGGATTTTAAACCAAGCAGTCAGTGGTTTGGAAGATATAGTCCCAATGAAGAAATAAGAAATTCCGGACTGTGGTTAAGAGAAGGATTAAAGTATATGCCTCTTACAGCAGTAGAAGTTCAAAAATTAGAAATTTTAATTTGGGAAAGTATTTAAGAGCGTAAAAGCCAGTATCAGGAAATAAGTTTTGTAAAGTTAATTTAAGTGAGATAGTCACAAGTGAAAATTATTTTTGAGAAATTTATTAATATAAATATATAATTGGAATTTAGAAACATAGAAATTTCTAAATTCCAATTTTTTTATAAAAATATTGGATTAAGTATTGTTTATATTTATTTGATACTATAAAAGAAGGTGGACTTATATGTAACTCCTTAATAAAGGGTATGACAGCATATTTAAAAACTAAAGTAAATAACATTTAACTGAACTAAAGCGGAGAAGAAGAGATACTAACAGATCATAAATTAATATTGTAAGGGGAGCGGACTACCCATAACGAAGTTATGTAAAAACTTAAAGCGGAGTTTGAAGTAAATGTACATATAGAATAGTTGAGACAGCGGAAAAGAAGCAACAGAAATAAACCTATTACTATAAATAGCGGAGATAATAAATAATATACAAAGATATAAAAGTGTAGATTTTAATACTTTTAATCTTTGGTATTTATAAAATTTGATTTACATAAGTATATATAATGCAATCATGAACTTTAAAGGAGTAAATTAAGTTCACCTAAATAATTGCAGGTGAATATTACATAACATTAAAGAAGGAAATTTATCATAAAGACATAGCTATAACAATGTGGTAAGATTTTTATGGGGTGATTAAATGTCGGAAAATATATTAGGCACAGAAAAAATACATAAGCTCTTTATAAAGTTTTGTTTTCCAGCTGTAGCTTCTATGGTTATTGCAGGAATGCAGGGAATGATAGATGGAATATTTGTAGGGAATTTTACAGGTGAATTGGGGCTTGCAAGTGTAAATATAGCTCAGCCTTTTATGCAGCTTATCTATGGTTGTACCTTTGTGGTTTGTATAGGCGCCATAAGTTCCATGGGAAGGCTTTTAGGTGAAGGTAATGAAGGAGAAGCTCAAGATGTATTTAGGACTTCTATGATTACGGTTTTAGTAGCAACTTTAGTATTAACCTTGGTTGGAACATTCTTCAGCAAACAAGTTGCCGCTGTTTTGGGAGCCAATGAAGAAATTATATCAGGGGTTTCTACATATATAAAAACTATATCCCTGTTTGCACCATTTATTGCACTGAAGGTTTTATTTGGGTTTACAGATAGGATTATTGGAAGACCAGAGGAATATTTAAAGGCAACTATTGTAAGTGTAGTTGTTCAAATTATATTAAATGTTATCTTTCTTAAGTTTTTAGGATTAGGTATTGGTGGAGCAGCTCTTGCAACGGGTATATCAAACATTGCAGGTTTCTTTGTAGTTCTTCCGTATATCTTAAATAAAAAGAATAAAATTAACTTATTTAAGGGAAAATTCAATAGTAAGATTATTTGGCCAGTATGCTATAATGGGTCATCAGAAGGAGTAACATCTATATCCACAGCTGTTGCAACCTTCCTGTTTAATATGGCATTTATGGAGATTGCAGGACCTGCCGGAGTTGCAGCCTTCACAGCTATAACCTATATGGCTAACTTTGGAATACTATTAATGTTTGGAATATCAGATGGAGTTACACCCATAATAAGCTATAATTTTGGAGACGATAATAAAAAAAGAGTAAGAGAAAGCATGAAATTATCTATAATTTCAACCTTTATAATTGGATTAGTTATATTTTTAATATTAGTTGTTTTTTCAACACCACTGGTTAAGATGTTTACTTCCACTAATATTGAGGTGATAAACCTGGCTTCAAGTGGGGCAAAGATATATGCATTTGCTTTTCTTATTAATGGATTTAATATTGTCACTTCTGGATATTTCACGGCTATAGGAAATGCAAAAGCATCAATAATTGTTTCTGGAAGCAGAGGACTTGTATTTATAATAGTAGGTATTTTTGTGTTACCAATGTTCTTAGGGGTTAATGGGATATGGTTTACTGTACCCTTTGCAGAGATAGTGACAGTGTTCATTGGCATGTATATTTTAAAGAAGCATTAAAGTGAAAAGAAGAATTGCTTAAGTTAAGATGGAAAATTATTATTAAAAAAATAAAAAGGAGTTGATATAAATGAATAATTTCAATTATTCAATACCAACAAAGGTATACTTTGGAAAAGGAAAGATCAAGAAGCTTGGTGAGATTGCTAAGGCTTATGGTGAAAAAGCACTACTGGTTTATGGTGGTGGAAGCATAAAAAGTAATGGAATATATGATGCTGCAGTGGAAAAGCTTAAAGAAGCTGGGGTTCAATATGTTGAGTTATCAGGGGTTGAGCCTAACCCAAGAATAACATCAGTAGAAGCTGGAGTTAAGCTGTGCAGAGAAAATAAAGTTGATATGATAATTCCTATTGGAGGCGGAAGCACTATTGACTGTGCAAAGGCAATTGCTGCTGCTGCATATTATGAAGGTAATCCATGGGACATAGTTCAGGACTGTTCTAAGATAACTAAGGCATTACCTATTATTTCAATCTTAACCTTAGCAGCAACAGGTTCAGAGATGGATGCTTTTGCAGTAATTTCTAACATGGAAACAAATGAGAAATTAGGTATGGGCCATGATTTATTAAAACCACAGGCATCAATCCTTGATCCAGAATATACCTTTACTGTGTCTAAATATCAAACAGCAGCAGGTACTGCTGATATAATGAGCCACATCTTTGAGGCATATTTTACAACAGATGAAGGGGCATACTTACCAGACAGAATGGCTGAAGCAATGCTTAAAACTTGCATAAAATATGGTCCTATTGCTATGGAGAACCCAGAAAATTATGAGGCAAGAGCAAATTTAATGTGGACTTCAAGTCTTGCTATAAACGGATTAATAAGCTTTGGTAAAACTGGAGAGTGGAGTGTTCATGGAATGGAGCATGAGTTAAGTGCCTTCTATGATATTACCCATGGAGTAGGACTTGCAATTTTAACTCCACATTGGATGAGATACGTATTAAATGATAACACTCTAAATAAATTTGTTGAGTATGGGATAAACGTGTGGGATATAGATAAATCATTAGATAAGAAGGAAATTGCTAACCTTGCAATTGATAAAACAGCGGAGTTCTTTAAAAAAATGGGTATTCCAACAACCTTAAGAGAAGTAGGAATTAATGAAGAAAAGCTGGAAGTTATGGCACAGCAGGCAGTTAGATTTGGAATGGAAGATTGCTTTGTTCCATTAACAGCAGAGGAGGTACTGAATATATTTAAGGATGCACTTTAATTACATTTAAGCCAACATGTTTATTGTTGGCTTTTTTATTAAGCAAAATTAATTAAAAGCAACATGCACAAACTTAATTTATGTTAAAATAGTCATAAATTAAAGTTAGAATTTTTTGAACAAGGTATTAGAAAGGATTTGAACAGCATGAAGAAATGGCAGGAAATTAAAAAAGATGGTTTTAATTTAATTATAAATGAAGGTGGACAAAACATTGGTTATTCACCTGATTCAAAGATCAATATTATAGAAGAAGATGGCTTTGCATTTAAGAATTTAAGCAAAAGCGGTAAACTTGAAAAGTATGAGGATTGGAGGCTTCCGGCAGAAGAAAGGGCTAAGGATTTAGCTTCAAAGATGACCGTGGAGCAGATTGCTGGCTTAATGCTTTACAGCGGGCACCAATCAATTTCAACAGGAAATGATTTTTTTTCTAAGGCTTTTTCAGGGACTTATGGTGGGAAAAAGCTAGAAGAAAGTGAAGCTAAGATTACTGATTTAACTGATCAACAAAAGGAATTTTTATTAGAAGATAACTTGAGACACGTTTTAATAACTGTAGTTGATGATGCGAAAACAGCGGCAACTTGGAATAATAATGCTCAAGCTTTTGCAGAAGGAATAGGTCTTGGAGTACCTGTTAATATCAGCACTGACCCAAGACATGGAGCAAGTGCTGATACTGAATTTAATGCAGGGGCAGGCGGGGATATTTCTAAGTGGCCGGAGAACCTTGGTCTTGCAGCAACCTTTGATAGTGAGCTTGTAAGGGACTTTGCTGAAATAGCAGCTAAAGAGTATAGAGCTTTAGGGATTGCTACAGCTTTATCACCACAGGTTGATATTGCAACGGAACCAAGATGGATGAGATTTAATGGTACTTTAGGAGAGGATCCGTATCTATCAAGAGATTTAGGAGAAGCTTATTGTGATGGCTTCCAAACCTCTAAGGGTGACAGTGAGATTTATGAAGGCTGGGGCTATGATAGCGTTAATGCTATGGTAAAACACTGGCCGGGAGGCGGTTCAGGTGAAGCTGGAAGAGATGCTCACTATGCTTATGGAAAGTATGCTGTTTATCCGGGAAACAATTTCGAGGATCACTTAATACCATTTACTGAAGGTGCGTTTAAATTAAAAGGCAAAACAAAGAAAGCTTCTGCGGTAATGCCTTACTACACAATTTCCTTCAATCAAGATATTAAAAATGGTGAGAATGTGGGAAACTCTTATAACAAGTTTATCATCAGCGATTTATTAAGAGATAAGTATGGATATGATGGAGTAGTTTGTACAGACTGGATGATAACTAAGGATAATCACGTTGTGGATGCCTTCATCTCTGGAAAGTGTTGGGGAGTGGAAAACCTATCAGTAGACGAAAGACATTATAAAGCTTTAATGGCTGGAGTTGATCAGTTTGGTGGTAACAATGAAGTTAAGCCAGTACTTAAAGCTTATGAAATGGGAGTAAAAGAATATGGCGAAGTGTTTATGCGTGAAAGATTTGAGAAGTCTGCAGTAAGATTACTTTTAAACATCTTTAGAACAGGATTGTTTGAAAACCCTTATGTAGACCCAGAGAAATCTCAAGAAGTAGTTGGAAATCCAGAGTTTATGAAGGCTGGATATGAAGCTCAGTTGAAATCTATAGTAATGCTAAAAAATAAAAACAAGGTACTTCCAATAAAGGAAAGAAAAACTGTATTTATTCCTAAAAGAAGGATTAAAGAGGGAACAGACTGGTTTGGAAATGTAATTCCGGCAAGGGAGATAGATCCAGTTAATAAGTCAATAGTGGAGAAATACTTCAATGTGGCAGAGAAGGCTGAAGATGCAGATTTTGCTATGGTGTTTGTTGAATCACCAAAAACTGTGGGGTATACAAAGGAAGACGGATACTTGCCAATAAGTCTTCAGTATAGACCATATACTGCAGTGGATGCTAGAGAAGTTAGCATTGCAGGAGGAGATCCATTAGAGAGCATCAATAATAGAAGTTACAAAGGCAAAACTAACAGAGCTGTTAACGAAGCTGATCTAGATATTATTTTAGAAACCAGAGAAGCTATGGGAGAGAAGCCTGTGATTGTATCTCTAAATATGATGAATCCTACAATTGTTAAAGAGTTTGAAGATAAGGTGGAGGTTATTTTAGCAGATTTTGGTGCACAGACGCAAGCTATCCTTGACATAGTAACAGGTAAAGCAGAATCGAGCGGATTACTACCATTCAATATGCCTGCTAACATGGAAGAAGTAGAAGCTCAATGTGAGGATGTACCTCATGACATGGAATGTCACCAAGACGAAGAAGGCAATATTTACAGCTTTGCTTATGGCTTAAACTTTGCAGGTGTTATTAATGATGAGAGAGTGAAAAAGTATAAAAGATAAAGGGTGTATTTTTTGAACAGAAGTATGTAAAGTTATAAAATTCGTAAAGTGCTTGTAGTGCTTTACGAATTTTTTATTTATTAATGGGTGAGGTTAAATCGTAAGGTATTCTTAATATTTATCCATGGAAGATGACGTATAATGGTCATAGCTTTTAAAATAAAGACAAAGGATGATAAATATGAGAGGGATGTTTAAGTTGATAAAGATGATGATATCTTTAGGGCTAATAGTCATATTGATTATAGCAGCTTTAGGGATATATGTAACATATATAGAGAGAAAGTTATTAAGGGTTAAGGAGCATGAGGTAGTTCTTCAGGAAAATGGGGAAAATCAGCTTAAGATAGTACAGTTTACTGATACTCAATTAGGCAAATACTATAGCTTAAGGGATTTAGAAAGAGCTGTTAATAAAATCAATGAAGAGAAGGCAGATATAGTTGTATTTACAGGTGATTTGATTGACCATGCAGCTCAATATGAGCAGCTTTATGAAGTGGCTCCGGTACTTGCAAAAATTGAAGCTAAATTAGGTAAATATGCAGTGTACGGAAATCATGATATCGGAGGGGGAGCAGAAAGATATTATGAGGATATAATGAGTGAGGCTGGGTTTGAAGTGTTAGAGAATAGTAGCACAACCCTTCAAGTAGATGGGAAGACAATTAAAATTATGGGTGGAGATGAAGCGATGATAGGCTGGCATGATGCTCAAATAACAACTGAAGGAATTCAAGACGAGGATATTAACTTGTTACTTTTACATGAACCAGATTTAATAGATGATTATGTTGATTATCCAATAGACCTGGCCTTAAGTGGACACAGTCATGGTGGACAAGTATCTCTTCCAATTTTGGGGCCTATAGTTAAGAATCATTTAGCAGAGAAATATAATAAGGGATGGTATACCCTTTATTCAAAGAATGTAATTAAGTTATTTGTTAGCAGCGGATTAGGAAATACAAAGCTGCCTTTCAGATTTGGAAATATTCCAGTGATTGAAAGTCATAAGGTAATTTTCTAGATAAAAAAGGTTTGAGAAACACCTACTGAATAAAGGAGCTTCATTATGACTATTTTGAAGATAAGACTTTCGGGGCAAAGGCATTGACAGTTATACCTGTAATTAATCCCTTTTTATCAGGAAACCATTTTATATAGGTGGATAAAGGGCAAGCATAGCAGAAACCAATACCAGCAATTACTCTTATATGTTTAAATTGTATTATATCAAACTGTTTCTAATTTTAAATTAGTGTTTTATTGAAGTAATATAATTTCTATAAAATAATATAAAATACAAACTTATTTAGTAGTTAGAGTATATGTTTCTAATGAAAACCATAGAATATATACAAAATATTTGGCTAACAATATCTTTGAAGAAGTAAAATATTTTAGTCGGAGGTATATGATATGTCACCAAAAGAACTTTTATATGTTGAAGATGCATTAGGTCATGAGCAGCAAATGAAAACTGCTTGTAATGATTTCGCTTCTCAAATTCAAGATCCTGAGCTTAAGAATTTTGTTCAAGGACTAGCGATAAAACATGAAACAGCATTTAAAAAATTTTATAATTTATTAAATGTATAGGAGGAATAATTACAATGGAAGATAGAGTAATTATGGATAATATTTTATCAGTAACTAAAGGTGCATGTGATTTAATGATGCATGGTACAATTGAATCATCAACAACAGATGTTCATAGTGCATTTAAATCAACTTTAGATGATTGTTTAAAAATGCAAAATGAAATTTATTCTAAAATGTCTGCTAAGGGTTGGTATCCATCTCAACAGGTAGAAAAAGAGAAAATAACACAAGCTAAACAGAAATTTAGTGGACAACAATAATAAGTAATATCTTCAAAGTGAATAATTTATAAAATAGTAAAATGGCACTTCAAAAATTCTTTTGAAGTGCCATTTTTATAAAATTTAATATAAATAATTAGTTTTTAATCTGATTTTAATCTTTCTTATATTTTACCTTAATTTTCAAGACGTATTATATAACTATAGTAAACGAAGAAGTAAAATATACGGAGGTAATTAATATGGAAAGAAATGAAATGATTGAAGTTTTGATGGAGAAGGGAAAAGTAAGTAGAGAGGAAGCACAAGCAGCTTTAGAGAACTGTGATTGGGATCTCTTAGATTCAATAATTTATTTAGAAAGAAAAGAAAAAGCTGAAAAGAAAAGTGAAAAAACTATAATTGAGGTTGATATAAAAGAAAACAAAGAAAATGGTGAGGAAAAAAATACACATAACAAAAGTAGTCAAGAGCATTTTGGTGGTGTTGGAGAAGTTATAGGGAGAATTTTTAGATTCATTGGTAAGGTTATAAGAAAGGGAAATGAAAATTTTTTTGAAGTCAGAAAAGAAAATGAAAAGCCAATAAGAGTGTCCTTAACAATATCAGTGTTATTGTTAGTATTCCTAACAATTCCAAGTGTAGTTTTATTGGTTCTTGGATTATTCTGTGGATATAAATATTCAATTTATGGATCATCAATGAATTATGATGGGGTAAATACTATTTTTGATGAAGTTTCTAAATCAGCAGAATCTGTAAAAAAAGATTTTAAAGAAGGCTATGAAAAATAGCAATTTGGCAAAAAATGAAATCGTAAAGGTATAAAGGGACAAGAATATTGATGATTCTTATTAAGTGTAAATGAGAGTTATCTTAATCTTGTCCTTTTTAAAATTATGTAAAGATAAAATTAAAGAAAGGCATTTTAAGTTAAAGTTTTCAGGTTGTGCTATAATTTAATAGTTAGGTAGAGGGTAAACAAAGCTTAGAGTAGGAGGTTGTATGGATAAACTTAATCTTGTAGATAAATTAAAAGAAAATGCTGATATAAGCTATGAAGAAGCTAAGTTTGCTTTAGAGAACAATAATTGGGATATCCTTGAGGCAATGATATATTTAGAGAATATAGGGAAAGTTAAAAAGCCTGAAGTTAGCGAGTTTTATACTAATACTTATAAAGGCACATATGATAACACTTCAGCAGGTCATGTAGTTGAAAGTGTTAATTATAAAGAGAAAAAAAATTATTACAGTAAAAATGATTTTGAAGGATTTTTTGAAGCTGTGTGTAAGGTTATAGATACAGGAAACAATATTTTTCTTGAAGTGAGTAGGAAGAGCAGAACTCTTATTAAACTTCCTATTACAGTAATTATATTACTTTTAATTTTTGCTTTCTGGTTTATAATACCGTTAATGATTATTGGATTATTCTTTGAAATTGAGTTTTCAATTTCTTCTAAAAGATTTAGTTCAGATAAAATAGATAGAATTAATAAGATATTTAAGGAGTTATCGATAGGGGCTCAGGATATAGTTGATAAAATAAAGAAGGGGATAAATAATGGTTAAGATTTTAGTTGTTGAAGATGAAGAAAAAATAGCTAGATTTATTGAGTTGGAGCTTATACATGAAGGTTATAAGGTTATAAAAGCTGATAATGGCAGGACTGGTCTCGAGATAGCAGAAAGTGGGGAAGCTGATTTGATTATTCTTGATGTGATGCTTCCAGAAATCAATGGCCTTGAAGTTTTAAGAAGAATTCGAAGGACTTCAGAGGTACCAGTTATCATGCTTACAGCAAGAGATGCGGTAATGGATAAGGTATCGGGGCTTGATGCAGGTGCCGATGACTACATTACTAAGCCTTTTGCAATTGAAGAGCTTCTTGCAAGAATAAGAACTGCTCTAAAAAAGAGAATCGTTGTTGAGATTAAGAAGGATGATGAGGTAATAAGCTGTGGATTATTAACCTTAGATAAAATGAGACATAAGGTGATGTATGATTGCACTGAGGTTGAATTAACCAATAGAGAATTTAATCTTCTTCAGATTTTAATGGAGAATAAAAATATAGTTATGACAAGAGATGTACTTATTGAAAAGGTATGTGGTTATGATTATTTTGGAGAAACTAATGTTATAGATGTTTATATTAGATATTTGAGAACAAAGATTGATGATACTTTTAAGGTTAAAATAATATCTACAGTTCGTGGCGTAGGGTACGTAATAAAAGATGAGTAAGAGTAGAAAAAATAAAAACAAAAATGTTACATCTATTGCAATAAAGCTTAATGCTATTTCTGTTAGGGATATGTTTTTCAAATTCCTTGTGTTAGATTTATTAGTTGTTATTGTACTGGCTGTTCTGTGGTGTATTAATGCAGAAAAAACTTTTTATGGATCCCTAGTAGAAAATGCTCAAAGATCTATAGAGCTTTTTCCAATAGAAGCAGCTAAGTACACTGTAGTGTGGGACAATGGAAGAACTATGGTTAAAGAAGCGGCTTCTTTTATTAATACATTAATAGATATAATTAGCATTTTGGGGATTCTAGAGGGCTTGTTTTTGTTAGAAGAAATTATATTTGGTACAGCAAAGATCAGGAAAACTTTAAGACCCCTTAATGAAATTGCTGAAACTGCTAGCAGACTTAGCAACATGGCTTTTGATGAAGATAAGTTTCAAAATCTTGAAGCCGCAATATCAAAGCTTAGTCCAGTTGGGTCTGATGAAAGGATTACTATTGAAGATAGCGAACTTCAGGGTTTAGAGGATGCAATAAATAAACTTTTAGATAGAATGAGGGATTCCTACAGACAGCAGGCAAGGTTTGTTTCAGATGCATCACATGAATTAAGGACACCTATTTCAGTAATTCAAGGATATGCAAATATGCTGGATAGATGGGGTAAGAAGGATGAGAGTGTTTTAGAGGAATCTATTGCAGCTATAAAGTCTGAATCAGAAAATATGAAAAACTTAGTTGAGCAGCTTTTATTTTTAGCTAGGGGAATTAATGGCAAAACCCAGCTTAATATAACTGAGTTTTCTCTTAGTGAAATGATGAAGGAAGTTTTTGAAGAATCTAAAATGATTGATGAAAATCATTTTTACTCTTATATAAACGAAGAAAATATAAAGATTAAGGGAGATGAAGGTCTTTTAAAGCAGACTGCAAGAGTGTTAGTTGAAAATGCAGCAAAATACACTGGGCAGGGAGAAGACATTATTATTAAAGTTGGAAAAAATATTAATGGAGAGCCTTTATTTTCGATTCAGGATAATGGTATTGGAATGGATGCAGAGGATGTGCCTCATATATTTGAGAGATTCTTCAGGGCTGATACAGCCAGAGTTAGAAAAGACGGAGGAACTGGTCTTGGGTTATCAATTGCCAAATGGATTATAGATAATCATAAAGGTTACTTTAGTGTTTTAAGTAGAAAGGGAATTGGAACCAGGATAACAGTTCATTTACCACAAAATTTATTGTAGTAATGAAATACTTGAATAGTTATAAAATATAGGCTGTTGATAAATTCAGCAGCCTATATTTTATAATTTTTTAATTAACTACTCCAGCCATCAATAAGCCAAGTCCCTTTCTTGTAACATTACGCTGATCAAAAATACCCATAATTTTGACATCATACATTACCATGATTCTATCGAAAATTTCCATGAGTTCATCAAGTTCAGTGGGTGGTAGTTCCATGATCTCGTTCATCAATGATAAGGCTTTAAATATATTTTGTTGCGCTTTTCAATGAATTTCCAATCTAGAAAGCGGACTTTGAATATGGAGCCTTGTTGTAGCTCATTAAAATTAGATTTTCTTCAACGGTCATATTTTTAAGGGTACTGATATTTTTTTCATTTATTCAATTTAAAGCTTTCACATCTAAAACAACTTTACCAGTATTAGATTTTTCTTTAGAAGTAATTAATTCAACATTCTTTCCAATCATTAAGGCAGCAATCATTACACCTATAGGAGTATAGTTTCCAAATACAACTGCTGCAAGAGCTATTAATCCACTGAAATTAAAGTAATATTTATGTAATGTAAAGATTAAGTATTCTTAACATAAGCGGTAAATAGAAAGCTAAGAATTCTTTATATTTGACACGTAATATCTGTAGTTAGGATAAATTTTATAAAAATTTTATTGTTAATAATATTAATAGATTTTAACAATTGTATAATCAGCCTTAACACTAAAATTGAAAAAATGAAGTTAAAATGTTCTTGTACAAAGGGGAATTTTAGTTTTAGGAGGATGTATAATGAAAAATGTAAAAAAAAGACTTTTATGTGCAGTGCTTTCAGCTGGGGTTATGTTGACTAATACATTATCAGTGACAAATAAAGCTTTTGCTGACACGAAAGATGGAAGCCAGGTTATTGCAGATTGGAGATTTGACTCAAGCAATGTAAAAAGTGGGTCTATCTCTGATAAGAATCTGATAATAAAAGACAGCAGTGGTAATGGAAATGAATTAAGAATGAACACCTATGGGGAGGCAGAGGATTATAGTAAGTATTTGGGTTTTTCTGATGATACCATGTATGGAGCTACTAATGGAAGCTTAGTTATGACAGGTGATAGTGAAAATAAGATAGGTGCTGATTTAATAACAGTAGACGAGGCACCAATCAATAAAGAGGAATTTGAAAATGGATATACAATGGAGTTTATTTATAAACTTCCAACTAACTGGACAGCTGCAGATAGTTGGATGGGACTTTTAGCAAGACAAGGTAATGCTAAAAGTATGGACGAACCTGAAGTAGGAACCATGAGTGTTGCTGTATCTAATTGCAAAGAGATTCAATTTTTAACAGCAAATAAAGAAGATAATCATGGAATGGAATCAGCTGCCTGGTCAGTTTCAATGGATAAAGGCGGGGTTTGGTATCATATAGCAATTGTTAGTGATAATAATAGCATCCGTACCTATGTAAATGGAGCTGAAGCTTTTAGAAATTATGTAAGTAATGATATGACAGGTCTATATGCGGATCCTGATGACGGTAGATTTAGGGTTGGTTCTAGCTGGTGGAAGGAAGGGGATAAAACCTTAGATAAATTTGCTAAAGGAAGCTTCCAGCAAATTAGAATATCTGAGGGGGCTTTAGATAAGTCACAGTGGCTTATCAGCAATCCAGAACAGTATGTTGGAGAATACGGGAATAATGACCCATTTAGTTTAAAAGCTGAAAATAATTATAATATGGTTTTTATGCCTGATACTCAAAATGCTATTAAATTTAAACCAGGTGTTATGGATGCAGCAATGGATTGGTTAACAGAAAATAGACATGCAGCAAACATTATATCTGTGACCCACTTAGGGGATGTTGTTGAAAATGGAAATAATGAAGAGCAGTGGAATACAACAAAATTATTTAGTAAGCTACCTGAAGCAGAAATGAAGCTTCTTATGCAACCAGGTAATCACGATTGGCCTGAATATTATGACAGGTACTTTGGAGCTGATAGTGAGTATGGTAGGTTAACTAGTGATTATGTGGTTAGAACATCTCCTTCAGGACGTAGTACATATATGGTAACTGATGGTGGAAGTTATAAGTATATGACTTTAGCAATTGATTACCATAGCTTTGATTCAGATCTGCCATGGGTGGAAGAAGTTTTATCAAATACTAATATGCCTACAGTAATCACAAGCCATGATTTACAAAATTGCTCTGATACTGCTCCAAGTGAAATTAAGCTAAGTAAAAAGGGGCAGCAGGTTTGGGATGTAGTAAAGAAATATAATCAAGTATTTATGGTGATTGGAGGCCACAGCCATGGAGCAGGGAATCAGATTTTAATAAATGATCAAGGAAATGAGGTACTTAGCATATTAGCGGATTATCAATTTGCCCATAATGGGGGTAATGCACTATTTAAGTTTGCTGAATTTAATGAAGTTGCAAATAAAATATATCTTTCTACCTTCTCACCTTATGCAGCAACTATAGGTAATGAAGAAAGAACTTTCTTTGATGTAAATTATTTAACTGGTGTTGGAAATTATAGTGAGTTTGAGTTTAATTTTGAAGAGAGATTTGCGGGCATGGAGAAGTCAGATGCCGTTTTACAAGAGGCTAAAAATGAATTAAAGACCTTAATTGAAGAAGTGAAAGGTCTTGATAGAGAAAAATATACTGGTGAAACATGGAGTGTTGTAAAAGAAGCTTTAACCAAAGCACAAAATGTTTCAATCAATGAAAATGTTGAGATTGAGGAAATTAAAGAAGTTTACAACGGTTTAAAAGCTGCAGTTGAGGCTCTTGTTGAAAAAGAAATGATTGATATTCCTTCAGAGGAAGATAGTGAAGAAGACGTTGATAATAACGGAAATATTGGAAGTGGTGGAAGCCAAGAGGAGAACAATTCAAACGGCAGCAATAATTCAAACATCCAGGAAGAGGATAAAAATAACGGAACGATAGATAGATTACCTCAGACAGGTGGCGGAGGAACCTTTGGGTTAGCTTTTGCAGGTACAATTTTAGCGGCTAGTGGTTTTATAACCTTAAAAAAGTTTAAAAAGTAAGTGAAAAAAACAAGGACAGGAAATATACTTGTCCTTGTTTTTATTAAGCAGAAAAGGTGTTGGAACAAGGATAACTGGCTTTCATTTAAATTTATTAAAGAGTTTAATATGAAGTAATAAAAAAATCACCAGCAGCTTGAATACTGCTAGTGATTTTTTTATTTATTCCATAGAACATATTCCAGCAAAAACTGAAAGATATGCAATCATTACAAAGAATATATTTGCGGCTAATGCTCCAAAGGTTAAAGCTGCATTGAATAGGTAAATCATAGGCACATATAAGATAATTATTAAAGCTATAGGAATTAATAATATAAAGGAGATTCCTTTAATGTGCAAAAAGCTTTGTTTTAAAGCAGCAAATAGAGCAATTAAAAGGGCTGGGATTACTGTTAAATAGCTTGCCCCAGGTAAAGCAAAGGTAAGAATAACAGATAAAATTAATAGCAATATTAAAGCTCCAAGTATAAACTCACTTTTCTCATTAAAATTCTTTGAGGCCTTCTTTATTGTTAAAATGAAGGTTGCAAGGACTATAAGCATAACTCCAATGAAAATCACACTTTCGAATTTAATTAGAGGTAAGTAAGTCAGTTTAAATGTTCTTCCATTTAAAGCTGCAGTTACTCTGCTTACTCCATATCCAGCGAACATCGCAATTACAGTAAAGCCTAGATTTACGAAAACATATTTAATTACTTTGTTTACAGCTTTAATTTTAAACATTTTATATAGTAAAACTATAAGTAATAGTATTACAGCTAAAAGTGCATAGTTTATGGTTTTAGAGTATTCTATAAATTGATTTCCTAGAATAAAAAAGATTGAATCATTCTTACCTTGAAGGTTTTCTGGGTTAGAGTATTTCTCATTAGAAACAAATTCAGTTACCATTGGAAGTACCTGATCACCGTAGTGCTGCATTGATTTATCACTTAAGTTATTTGGGTTATCGTTAGGAGTATGATAGTTTTCAAGTCCATCTAATACACTAATATTAACACCAGTTAAGTCGTTTTCTAAGAACACTGTGAAGTCAGTACCATTAGGTAATAATCTATAGATTTCTGGAGTTATAGAGTAAGAAAAAGGTTTAGCACTAGCCTTGTATAAATCTATTACTTTAGAGTTATCAGTGCTTGTCTCAAACATTACTGCAGGACCTTCTGTTCCTCTAGCTTCAATGTTTATAACAAAGTTAGCTCCAGCGATAATTTCTTTCTCTTTTACAGCTTCTTTTGCACCTAAAAGACCATATTCTTCACCATCAGTGAATAAAATTTTGATTCCATTTTTAAGCTGAATATTACTTTCCTTTATAACTCTTAAAGTTTCTAAAATAGTTGAAAGAGCATATCCAGCATCTGCGGCCCCTAAAGAACCATCTATTTCCGCATAACGTTCTTTTTTAGCATGAGAGCTGTCATAGTGAGTTGCGAGTAGAATATAGGAATCAGATTCACCCTTCATTTCAGCATAGATATTTTCAATAGCTACCATGCTGTCACTTCTTTTTTCATAGATGTCCTCATATCTATAAATTTGAGGTTCCATCCCTAGTTTTCTAAGCTCGTCCATTAAATAATTTTTAACCTTTTCTTTAGCATCTAGGTCAAAGATTGAATGTGGCTCCTGAGCTATATTGTTTATATGTTCCATTTGATTATTTACGCTAGTTTTTGAGTAATCATCATAATTTGGCTTTGATGGATTTAAGGAATTAAAACCAATTATACATGAAATAACAATAACTATCAGGGTAGTTATGTAAGTAAATTTTTTTCCTTGATTCATTTATAAGTCCTCCTATGTTTAATTTAATTTATGAAAAATTCGTTGGTTTAAGAATATCACAGGCAAATTACTTTGTAAATCAAAATATTTTATAATCAAAGTAATTTGGAATGAGTTTTTAATTTTTAAGTTTGCATAATGAATTTAAAGGTATTAAAATTTAAGTATATTTTGCTTTGGAGGGGAACTATGAAAAAGTATATATTTATATCATTAACAGTGGTAATTCTATTAACTGGCTGTGTGAAAAATGAAATAGACAATAAAACACAGGTGGAAAATCAAATCTCAAGGGCAGCTGAAGGGGTTATTAATATTTCTGCAGAAGAGGCTAAGAAAATTATTGATACAGAGGAACATGAAATTGTTTTAGATGTGAGGTCTGTGGAAGAGTATAAAGAAGGTCATATTGAGGGAGCAGTTTTACTTCCTAGTGATGAAATAAAAGAAAAAGTGGAAAATTTGATTCAAGATAAGAATAAGACAATTTTAGTATATTGTAGAAGTGGGAGAAGAAGTGCAGCAGCAGCTAAAGACCTTATTGATTTTGGATATACCAATGTTTATGATTTTGGTGGGATTATTGATTGGAAATATGAAGTTGTTAAAGAGTAAGATTAAGGATGATGGATTTAAGTAAATACTTTAATAAAATAATTGAAGTTAAAATTCATGTCAGTTTTGCTCAGGATTAAGGAGAATCAATGCTGCATCTTATGGCTGAAAAACTTAAAGATAAGGCAAGAGTGCAAATCATATTTATGATAATTATACTTTTAAAATGCTAGAAGCTTTAATGAGTAATGAGGTTGAAATATGAGAATAAATGAAAAGAGATCATAAAGATACAACAAGCATTTTTGGTGCCATTAAATCTTAAAAACAACCCCAAAAATAAAATGTTATAAAAATGTTTACTTTTTGTTGGACATGCTATATAATAAATACATAAAATAAATAAAGTTTTGATAGAGGTTGCGGTTTTTAAGAGTATATCTGTAGAGTTAAGCACGATGAAACAGATAAAAAGGAAAAACTGCCGAAGATTGTGATTAATGCTTTAAGGTCACATTCTGGGGGTATGTATAAGATGCATATCACTGTCACAAAGCAATTTGTGGAGAGCTGTCATGATAGATATTGATGAAATTTTTTCGTGGTTTTTATTGCGTTATATTTTTGTTATTAAGTCTTGAGTGATGCTCGAGGCTTTTTTTATTTAAGTGAGACTCCAAATCTATGATTTGGTTAAGTCGAACTTACTCCACCGAACGAATGTGAGGCGGAGTTACCTTAAGTAATGATTTGATTAAGGTAAAAATACTCCTTCGAATAAATTGAAGAAGGAAATTCATTTAAATGATTGCGCAAACATTATGAATGAAAAAATAAGAATTAACAAAGATACAAGGGGGAACTTAAAATGGACGCAATTAACGCAGGGTGGTTATCAATAATACCACCAATCATAGCTATAGCATTAGCTTTATTAACAAAAGAGGTTATTTCATCACTTATCATAGGAATTTTATCAGGGACTTTAATTTATGCATTTTCAACAGGTGGAGGAGTAATAAAGGCTGTTGATGTTACCTTTAGTTTAATGGCACAAAAGCTTGGAGATAATGCAGCAATAATTATTTTTCTTGCATGCTTAGGAGCTTTAGTTACAATAATTACTATGGCTGGTGGTTCAAGAGCTTATGGAGATTGGGCAGCGAACAAGATTAAATCAAGAAGAGGAGCTCAACTTGGGACATCTTTACTGGGTGGACTTATATTTATAGATGATTATTTTAACTGTTTAACAATCGGAACAGTTATGAGGCCAGTAACAGATAAGCATGGTATTTCAAGAGCAAAGCTTGCTTATATAATTGATGCTACAGCGGCACCAATTTGTATCATAGCTCCAATTTCATCTTGGGCAGCATCTGTTATTTCTCAAATGGATGGCTTAACGGTAAATGGTGCAGCTATTAATGGAATGCAGACATTTATGGCAACAATTCCATTTAACTTATATGCAATATTAACTTTAATTATGGTTATTATACTTTGTGTTACAAATATAGAATTTGGTCCAATGGCTAAGTTTGAAGAAGCAGCAAGAAATGGTAAAGGCGATGCAGCAGCAGAGGCAGCGGCTACAGATGACGAACTTTCTTCAATGAATATTTCTTCTAAAGGTAAAGTATATGATTTAATATTACCAATCGTAGCACTTATAATTTTTGCAGTACTTTCTATGCTTTATGTTGGAGGATACTTTGAAGGTGGTATGACAATTGCTGAAGGATTTGGAAATACTGATGCAGGTTCAGCTCTTGCTATAGCAGGTTTTGGAGCTTTAATAGTTGCATTCTTCTTATTCGTACCACGTAAAGTTGTAGCTTTCAAAGACTTTATGGATGGCATAGGCTTAGGAGTAAAATCAATGGTTGGTGCTTTCATAATCTTAACTTTAGCATGGACAATAAGTGGTGTTTGTAGAGATTTATTAGGAACTGGTGAATTCGTTGGAAATTTAGTTGCAACTTCAAATATGCCAGCTGCTTTAATACCGGCAATCATATTCCTTGTAGCAGGTGGACTTGCTTTTGCTATGGGTACATCTTGGGGAACTTTTGGAATTTTAATTCCTATTGTTGTTATGATATGTTCAGCCGTTGCACCAGAGCTTGTTACTGTAAGTCTTTCAGCTACTCTTGCAGGAGCGGTATTTGGAGACCACTGTTCACCAATTTCAGATACAACAATTCTTTCATCAACGGGAGCTGGATGTAATCACATTGATCACGTATCAACACAGATACCATATACTTTAGTTGTTGCTGGATGTTGTTTTGTTGGATATATAGTTGCAGGATTTACTAATAATGTTTGGCTTACATTAGGAAGCTCAATAGCTTTATTAGCAATAGTTCTTGTAGTATTAGATAAAAGAAGTAAAAGAAATAGATAAATAGATAAAAGCCTATGAAAGAAGTGATTCTTTTGTAGGCTTTATTTTTCTTCCAATTTCTATTATTGTGTTTATTGAAGTTAAAATATATAATCTTAGTAGACTTAAGGGGAACTTCCGTAAAAAATCTAGAATGAAAGCAGGACTTAGAATGTTAAGGGATAAGAAATACATTGGAATAATGGGATTGGCATTAGTGGCATCCATAGTAATAATTGGATATACAAAAAAAGATGAATATATTGTGGAAGCAGATAAAGAGGATGTTTATGTGGAAGATGAGTATGAAAAATTTCTTCAGGAAAAAGTGCTTCCTAATATGATTATGAACAATGAAATTCAAGGCTGTGAGTTAGGTCAGCAGGATAATCAGGAGTTAGTTCATGAAGAAATTGACTTAGGACAGGGCATTATTGAGCTAGGAGATGATGAGGGTTTTATAGAAAAATTGGATGAACTACATATTAACTTAAATAAATATGCAGGAAGAGAAATCAGTTTTGAGGGTGTTATATATAAGATTGAAGAAGCGGAAAATCCTATATATGTTATAGGAAGATATTTTGAAGAAGCTCACGAAGAGCATAGCCATGAAAACTTTTTTGGGCTTCAGGGGTTTTATGAAGGACAGTGGCCGGAAGAGGATACCTGGGTAAAGGTTAAAGGTGTAATTTCAAAAAATAATTTTAATGGTGAAGAATTGCCAGCAATAAAAGTAAAAGAACTTGTTGTTATAAATAAAGCTAAATAGTATAAGTAAGTTTTTTTATTAAGTAGTGAGCACAAAAGGTAAGGTTATAATTGAGAAAGTGATAATAAATGGTGATGAAAAAACAACATAAGTATTTTGTAATAATAGGAATGATAATAGTAGTTATGTTAGCAGTCGATATTATAAAAAAAGAGAATAAGATTATTGAAGTAAGTAATGAGAAAACTCATATTAATAATGAAGTACAAGACAATAATGAAGAAAGTGAATATGATAGATTTATTCAAAGTAGGTTTAATGAGAAGATAATACTTGAAGGAGATAATAAAAATGAAAGTTATATGCAAAATAGTATAGATTTAGGTGCAGGTGTTATAGTTTTAGAAAATAATAATTATATAACAAAATTAAATGAGATAAATCGTAGTATTAATAATTATGTTGGAAGAAAAATTAGCTATGAGGGCTTTGTTTATAAGATTCTAAATGAGCAAAATGAAGAGTCTTATGTAGTGGCAAGGTATTATGAGCAGGAACATAATCGAATATTTCATACTACGGTAATGGGCTTAAAGGGAGTATATAATGGACAATGGCCAGCAGTAGATACTTGGGTGAAGGTTGAAGGCAAGATTGGAAAGGCTGAATTTAATGGTCAGGAGCTTCCAGCTGTTATTATTGAGAATTTAACTATTATGGATACTGAAGGTCAAAGGCGAGTATATAATTAAAGAAAAGGTACCTCATAGAAGTATAAAATTCTATGAGGTATTATTTTTTTGAAGGTTTATTTAATTTAAGTGGAAAAGTTGGTAAAATAAGTATAGGGGTAATGACGCAACATGATGTAGACAGCTTTCTATAAAGTTATAGAATTATTTGTTTATTAAATGATGGGGGGATATCTTAAATGAGCAATATTGAATATATGAATTGTTTACCAAAGGAAAAACCAGGTCCAGTTGTGAAGCCAGGGGAATTTGTTTTTGCTGCAATAGCTTTAGACCATGTACATATTGCATTTATGTGTATGGAGTTAGTTAAAGCAGGTGGCACATTAAAAGCTATTTATGATCCATGCAAAGAAAAATGTGAAATGTTTCTCAAATACTTTCCATGGGTAAAGGTTGCAGCAAGTGAGGAAGAAATTTTAAATAATCCAGACATAAAGCTGGTAGCTGGAGCTGCAGTACCTTCTGAAAGATGTGCTTTAGGACTTCGTGTTATGGAGGCTGGTAAGGATTATTTTACAGATAAATGTCCAATGACTACTTTGAAGCAGCTTGAAATGGCAAGGGCGAAGGTGAAGGAAACTGGAAGAAAGTATATGGTATATTATAGTGAAAGACTTCACTCTGAAAGTGCTGAATTTGCAGGACAGCTAATAAGGACTGGGGCCATTGGTGATGTTATTCAAGTTATGGGCTTAGGACCACATAGGCTAGAGGAAGAGAAAAGGCCAAGTTGGTTTTTTGAAAAAGAAAAATATGGTGGAATTCTTTGTGACATAGGAAGTCATCAAATTGAGCAGTACTTGTACTATTCAGGAGCAAAGGATGCCACGGTGGTAAGAAGTCAGGTAGGAAACTATAATAATCCAAACCATCCTGAACTTGAGGATTTTGGTGAAGCTATGTTGGTTGGAGATAATGGAACCACAAATTATTTCAGAGTTGATTGGTTTACACCTGATGGACTTGGAACATGGGGTGATGGAAGAACTATGATTTTGGGAACTAAAGGCTATATTGAAATTAGAAAATATATAGATGTTGCTGTTAGTAAAGAGCAGGACCATGTTATTTTGGTAAATAATAATGTAGAAGAAAAGTTTGATGTTGAAGGAAAAGTTGGATATCCTTTCTTTGGACAGCTTATCTTGGATTGTATAAATAGAACGGAAAATGCTATGACTCAAGAACATGCTTTTAAGGCGGCAGAGTTATGTATAAAAGCTCAAATGCAAAGTGTAAAACTTAAATAGAAATAAATTTATCATCTAGCGGACAAACTATAATATTGTTATAATGTGTGTTAGAACTTTACTTAACAAAGGAGTAATTAAATGAAATTTTATTTAGCACCAATGGAAGGAATTACAGGATTCATTTATAGAAATGCATATGAAAAAACTTTTAAGAATATTGATAAATACTTTACACCTTTTGTTGTTCCAAATAGAAGTAAAAGCTTTAAAACCAGGGAGCTTAGAGACGTGCTTCCAGAGAACAACCAAGGTCTTTATATAGTACCTCAAATACTTACAAATGATGCAGCTGGATTTATTAGAACTGCAAGAAAGCTGCAGCAGTTAGGGTATAATGAGGTGAATTTAAACCTAGGATGTCCATCAGGAACAGTGGTGTCAAAGGGGAGAGGCTCAGGGTTTTTAGCCTTCAGAGAAGAGCTTGATCAATTTCTTGAAGAGATATTTACCATAGATGATATGAAGCTGTCCATAAAGACGAGAATTGGAAAGGATAATCCAGAGGAGTTTTATGAGCTTATTAAAATTTATAATAAGTATCCAATGGAGGAATTAATTATTCATCCTAGAACTCAAAAAGATGGATATAAGAATACACCTGATATGAAGGTATTCAAAGATGCTATTGAAATTAGTACAAACCCTCTTTGTTATAATGGTGATATATTTACTTCCGAAGGTTTTGAAAAACTTAAAGGAGAAATTCCAGATATTAATACCTTTATGGTTGGAAGAGGACTGCTTGCTAATCCAGGATTAATAAGTGAAATAAAAAATCATGCACTTATAGAAAAGGAACTAATAAGAGCCTTCCATGATGAAGTAATGGATCAGTATATGAATCTCTTTAAAGATGAGAATATTACTCTATTTAGAATGAAGGAGCTTTGGAACTACATGATATATATTTTTTCAGATAGTAAAAAGCACATAAAAAGAATAAAGAAATCTCAAAAGCTTAAGGATTATAAGGAAGCAGTGAACAGTTTATTTAATGAACAGGAAATTATTAAAGGAGCAGGACTCTTTAGTGAGCATTATTAAGACAAGGTACCAGTGCAGTAGATTGCATTGGTACCTTAATATTTTTAATCAGCAAAAATAGTTTTTTTCTTTCCATTTTTCTTTCTAGGATATTCTCGAATCCTGTTAATATAATCTATATTAACTATTTCAGTATTATTATCTTTTTTTATACAAATCCAATTGTCTTCAACCTTTTCAATTACACCAGTGACTTGGCTTTGAAAGCTATAAACAATGCATTCTTTTCCTATAAATTCTTTAATCATTTCATTCATTTTTGCACGACCTTCTTTCTGTTTTGATAGTTTTTTTAAAATCATTTTATGAAGTTCTTTTTTCTTATTTAAGGAATTAATATATATAATTACAAATAATATTATGATCGGAATGTACGTAGACATTTCCAAGGGAGCTCACCTCCTTGTAAGAAAGTTCTATAATTGTATATTAAGTATAACATAATTGTTTTAACATGTTTTAAGTATAAGGGGAGATATGAAATAAGAGTCTATAAAAAGGAATAATCTTTTTTAGACTCTCATGTTTCTAGTGGTAAGATTATTTATGGAATTTTTTTATAAACTCTTCAACTTCAGGAATTCCTCCTTGATAAATTAGATATCCGTTATAAGGCTCTCTTTCTGTGATATCGCCATTTACAGGGGAAAGCATAATGTCCTTAACCTTATTTAAATCAGAGGTTTGTCCTAGAGCCCAACCAAGCTTACAGTAGGCAACTTCTGGGAGCATATTTTCTGTTGGAATGATACCTGCAGACATTAAGTCTCTACCTGTATCATAAACAAACATATTTACATATCCCCATAGAGTCTGAACAGTCATATAGATAGCTACACCTCTTGCCACGGCACGTTTTATTGCAGGATAAATAAGCTTATTTACATGGCCAAGGCCTGTTCCTGCAATGACTATGCCTTTATAGCCTAAATCAACTATGGCATCGATGATGTCTGGGTTCATATTTGGATAGTAATAAAGAAGAGTTACTCTTTCTTCAAATACAGGAGTTATAGTTACAGCTTTGTCATTTCGCCTTTTATTATAGTCAGTACGAAGAGGTGTAATATTATTTCGGTCCACCATTGCAATTGGAATGTCCCCAATGGTACGGAAGGTTGAACGGTAGGAAGAATGCATCTTTCTAACTCTTGTACCTCTGTGAAGCAAACCATATTCATCGGAGGTTGGTCCAAACATGCAAACCATAACTTCTGCAATGTCAGAATCGGCAGCAGTTTTTGCTGCATGAATAAGGTTTAAAGCTGCATCAGAAGATGGCCTGTCTGAAGAACGCTGAGAACCTACCATAACAATTGGAATTGGTGAATTCTGAACCATAAAGGATAGGGCAGCTGCAGTATGGCTCATGATATCAGTGCCATGGCCAATGATAATGCCGTGGGTGCCTTTTTTTATTTCCTCACCAATGGCTTTAGCGAGGGTTATATATTGTTGCGGACCCATATTTTCAGAGAATACGGCAAAGAGTTTTTCAGTACTTAGATTGCAGATATCAGCCAGCTCAGGTACTGCACCATATAATTCTCCAGGAGAAAAGGCTGGAATTACAGCCCCTGTACGATAGTCAAGGCGGGAAGCGATTGTTCCACCTGTACCAAAGAGCTTTATATTCTTCTTTTCTGGAGAGGTAGGGAATTCTCTTTCAGGAATTTTATATTGTATTTCTTTAAAGTTGAACTCCTGCATATCCTGGATGGTATCTATGGAAATTCCTATATTGTATCCTGTGGCAAGCTTTATTACAATATGGCTGTCATCGTCATTTTCAGAACGAGGCAGTAAAACTCCTTTGAATTCACCACGGGTAGTTTTTATGATGGCTTCACTCCAAACACGCATATTGAAGCTTTTTAATATTTCTAAGGCTCTTCCTTTATAGCCTTTTAAACTATCACTCATTTTAATAAACCTCCTTTGTTACGACTTCAGCAAGTTCCTTAAGTGGAATATTTCCAAGAGCTTTGATACGAAGCTCTTTCATAATCCATCTGAATTTTGCTTTAGGATCCTTAGAGGTGTTTATTTTATTAAATCTATCATTTAAAGCAGGGATATCAGCGAGAATATTTTCTTTATTTGTTTTTACATAACCTATATTATTTAAAGCAGTGTTCATATCCATTTCAGAAGATTCAAAGAGTAAAGGAAGTATTGAATAAGCAATATCAAGGTTCAGCTCTTTTTGTTTTATAAAATCAAATAACTCATAAATTCTTTCATAATTAAATTGTTGGGCTCTGCTGGCATTAATGAAGCCTTGTTGGTATTTCCCCTCAAGATGTTTTAAATTGTGGCCAAGAAAGGTTCCAACAAATGCAGGATTGATGTTAAGGTCTGTATTTATTTTTTCTATGATAGGAACCAGGTTATTTCTAAGAAGATAGAAATAGGTATCTTCAGGAACATTCCAATTTCTTAGCTGCTGAATTCTAGTATTAACTTGACTTGGAAGGTGATTTTGAAGCTGATTAATCATGTCTTCATCAATGGAGATTGGAGCAGAATCGGTATCAGGGTACATTCTATCAGCACCAGGTAGCACTCTTTCAAAGATTGTGGTGCCATTTTCTAAGGCTTTTCTAGTCTCACTTGGAACACCTTCAAAAGCCATCTTGCAGCGTTCTTCAATGGTGTCTAAGGCAGTTGTAATATCCTCTGCTGGTCCCCAGAAAAGAATTTGACCATCCTCCTCTTTGGAATTAAGAAGAGTGCGGATGTGATTAAAGTTTACATTGCTATTCATGATCTCAGAATGAGTCATGTTAGGTTTTTCAATGCAGGCAATAACTTTAAGTCTATCGGAAATTTCATCAGCAAACATTCTTCCAGGTTGTGTAAAGAAGGACAATATATTTTTGAAGCCAGTAAGGTTTACAGCTATCAGTCGATAGCTTTTATTGGAAACATTTAAGCTAGGATTATGAATTTCTATGTGACTTAGACTCCAATTTTTGTAATCAGGTATTTTCTTTAGTAAAACCGTTTTAATTTCTAAGAGACTTTTTTGGCGGAAGGTTTCATTATGAACTAATTCTGGAATAGCACTTATTCTTGATACACCTTTAATTTCAATTCGTGTACCTCCTGTGATGCTAACGTTCACATCTTCACGTCCGGCACCAATGCCTGTTCGGACCTTTCCAGTACTGCGGTTAAGAAAACGGATATATTCAGCAGTTTCAGCAGCCTCATCTGGAGTTTTCATATCTGGATAGGTTACTGTTTCAATTAGAGGTATTCCAAGCCTGTCGGTGGTATAAGTTCTAACATGTCCAATATCAGAAACCTCACGACAGGAATCTTCCTCAATACTAAGCTGGATGATTCTTACCTTCTTATTTTTTAAGGGAATTTCACCTTCAATGCTTACAATTGCAGTTCTTTGAAAACCGGTTGGTATACTACCGTCAAGATATTGTTTACGGGTAATATGAAGCTCACCAACAATATTAGTTTTAAGAAGTAAAGCTACTTCCACAGCAATATTCAAGGCTTCTTCATTTATTTTAAAGGGTGGAGTGTCATCAATATCATAGGTACAGGTGGTTTCATCAGCGATACGATATACAATGGTTTTCTTTGTTTTAAATTCCATTAGAGCAGTTCCATCATAGCCTCCCATTTCACTTAAGGTTGGCCTCATGTGACGTATGACCTCTGCATTATATTTATTATTTTTTTGGAATCTTCCAGCAGGGCAGTGGCAAAAAAGCTTTTTAGCAGTCTTTAACTGTTGATGAACCTCTAAACCACAGATTAAACCAAGATTTTCGTAGGTTTCTATGGGCGTTTCCTTGCGTGGTGTATAACCAATACGTTTTTGGGTTTCTAAATAATTATTCTCCATAATTTATTAATCCTCCACAAATAAAAATTCAAATCTATTCAAATATCCAGGTTAATTTTGAGGTTTTTGGTAAATTATCCATATAAAAATATATGTATTTGAAATTTAAATAATACTGGAAATGTAAATATGAAGTATTAATCCTTTGATTTAAAACAGAATTTAAAACAAAAAAACATACCATCTTAAGATGATATGTTAAAAACTAATTAATCTTTTTTCTTAGAAGCTTCAACTATGTCTTGAAATCTGCTCATTATGTACTCATAGTTTTTCTTATTATGAGGCAATAAACATTGAGAGCAGTCTTTTATTCCGCTTTCGCCATACTTAGGGTTTCCTCCACAGTCAGGACCAAGAGCGTATAGCGGGCAGTAGCAGAATAAACAGTTGAATTCTTCAGGTTTATTAGTTTTGTGGCAAGGAAAGAACTCACATTCCTTATGATTAAAAAATTTATAATTATCGCCCATACTTAACCCCTCCACCATATAAATTATAAATTCATTATACTATATATTTGAAAAATAGTATAATGAAAGGCAGATAATCTTAGATTTAAAATATAAATTATATATTATGATATAAATACAATAGAAGGGATAAATTAAGATGACAGTAAAGTATATGGAACTTATCAATGAAGTTAAAATGCCAGCTATAGGTATTGGTACATATAAAACAGGAAGCGATGAGGAAACAGCACATGCAGTTAAGTTTGCCATAGAAGCAGGCTATAGACATATTGATGCTGCGGCTTTTTATGGTAATGAAATTGGTGTTGGAAAAGGAATTAAGGAAAGTGGCGTAAAAAGAGAAGACATATTTTTAGTAACAAAGCTTTGGAATGATGATCATGGGTATGACAAAACCATGGAGGCCTTTAATAAATCTTTGGAAAGATTACAAGTTGAGTATTTAGATTTGTATCTTATTCATTGGCCAACTAAACTTAATTCCGAAACTTGGAGAGCTTTTGAAGAGCTTTATGAGTCAGGAAAGGTTAGGGCTATTGGTGTATGTAATTTTAAGGAAGGTCATCTTGAGGAGCTAAAGGAAAGTGTAAAAATTATGCCTATGGTAAATCAGGTGGAGGTACATCCCTTTAACACAAGAAAAAAACTGAGGGAGTACTGCAAGGTTAATAATATACAAATGGTTGCTTGGAGTCCAATAAGCAGAGGTAGAGTTTTAACTAACGAATTGTTAATTAAGTTATCTGAGAAATACAGCAAAACCATTACTCAAGTAGTGCTTAAATGGCATATTCAAAATGGCGTAGTTCCAATACCAAAGTCCTCAAATGAGGGAAGGATAAAGGAGAACTTTGAGGTTTTTGATTTTGAAATAGCTAAGGAAGACATGGAGTTAATAGCTTCATTAAATGAAGATAAATCTGTTACAGCAGGACCAGATAACACAACCTTTTGGGACTTTAAATAAAATTTATTAAAGCTTTTATGAGGTCTTAAGGAGTAAAAAAATAAATACTTAATATTTGTTGAAGAAAGCTTTTTTCATGGGAACATCTTCTGCATAGACTGCATTAACTATAATATGTAAGAACTATGAGATAAAGATAAGGAGATATATTATGAATTTAGACTTTCACGTACATGGAATATTAAGCAGAAAAAGCTATTTTAATGAAGAGTTTTTTTTACTGGGAATAGAAAATGCTAAAGAGCAAGGGTTGGATGGATTTATTTTATGTGATCATTTTAATGCGGAAAATATTGACCAGATGTATAAGTATTTAGAAGAAAATTATGAGTATGAAGGTGATAGATATTTTGTTAATGGATTTTATGTATTTTTAGGCATAGAAGTTAATGTGAAAAATGGTGGTCATGTTATTGTTTCAGGAAATAGAGAAGATATTTATGAAATAAAAGATGTACTTATAGCATATAGTGTAAAGCCAAACTTTATACCATTAAAAGAACTATTAAATTTAGCGGAAAGTCATAATTGTTTAACTATAGGATGTCATCCATATAGAGGTTCACATAAGCTTTGTTTACAGGATAAAGAAGAGTTGAAAAGGCTAGATGCATTGGATTTAAATGCTAAGGATATATTTAACAGGGGGCAGTCTCAGGTGGAGGCAGAAGTAAAAGCTTTGTCAGAGGAATTAGAGATACCCTTTGTAACAGGAAGTGATAGCCATTTTCCTATGCAGTTAGGTAGTGTTAAATCTATATTTGAAAAAGAATTTTTAAATGTCATGGAAATAAAGGTGGAACTTAAATTAAGAAATCCTGGTATTTATGTTTCACCAGCTCTTGATTTAAAGGTTTTTTCAGCTAAAGTAGCTAAAAGATACATTAAAAAATTAGAGGTAAAGAAAGTTATAAATTAATAGTAGAAAATTTAAAGAAAAATTTAATACAAATTTCCTTAAGCTGTATTATAATTAAAGAGTATATGGATTATAAAGGCTTGGGGGATAGTATGAGAAAAATAAATTTAATGAAATTATATTCTGTAATATTTTTGTTGTTTACAATGTTTTTTTTAGTTAGCTGTGATTCAAAGAAGGATGAGAAAGAGGTTATCACTGAGGCTAAAATTATTGAGATTGATTCTAAAAGTAATACTTTAATGGTTGGTGGGAAAAATAAGTCTTCAATTAAGCAAATAGGTGATAAGTGTGTTATTTCCTGTGAAGAAGTTGAATTTTTTGGTGAAGCAGGAGAAGATATTGATTTTGAGGATTTTAGGGTTGATGATAATGTGAGTATAATGAGTGACGGTTTAGTTCAAGAAAGTTATCCAACTAAGTTAGTTAATGTAGAGTGGATTCAAATTAATAACGAGGAATAACTAAGGAATAAAAGTAGGTGTTGCAAAATGATTGAAAAATCATTTTGCAACACCTACTTTTGATATTTAAAATTATTTTATTCAAATGGAGAATTTATAAACGGAATAAAGTATCCTTGAGGGTGCTTACATACAGGGCAAGCCTCAGGAGCTTTTGGACCTTCGTAAATGAAACCACAGTTTGTGCACATCCATTGTTCAGAATTACTCTTACTAAATAAAGTATTGCTTTCTAACATATCTCCATATCTCTTGAATCTTTCAGAGTGAGTTTTTTCAATAGATGCAATATTTTCAAAAAGAATAGCAATGTCATTAAATCCTTCATTTTTAGCAGTTTCTGCAAAGGACTTATAAATTTCATCGTGCTCAGCAGATTCATGTTCTTGTGCTAATCTTAATAGGGTTAATGTATTATTTTCAACTTCAGCAGGGTAGGAGGCTGAAATACAAATTTCTTCTCCAGAGAATTCTTTTAACTTATCCATAAATTGTTTAGCATGAGCTTGCTCTTGGTTGGCTGTGTAGTTAAATAAATCTTGGATTATAGCTAGATTTTGTTTTTTTGCAACTGAGGCCGCAAAATTATATCTGTTTCTAGCCTGGCTTTCTCCTGCAAATGCACGCATTAAATTTTCTTTTGTTTGACTATCTTTAAAGTTAATCATGATATTCCTCCTATATTGTATTCAATATTATCCTTCCTTTTGCTTATTAGTTTTATTCTAAAGATTTTTACCACATAAATAGTTAAGATTTACTTTGTTTCTTTTACAGATTTATAAGGTTAATTTAACCATTTTTATATAAGCACATATAATGTATCAATGGAAAACAAAAGTAAGTTTGAAAGGGGTTTTAGTGTGTTTAGTTTATTACCTTTAGGATTTTTAAATACAAATAATAATATGGGTTCATCACTGCAAAATATTATGCAAAGCTTTTTTAATACGGATTTTACTTCAGCATTAAATTTAAATGAAATGTTTAGAGCGAAAATAAAAGAAAGGGATGAGGATTTTATAATTTGCGCTGAACTTCCAGGTGTTAATAAAAGTGATATAAAATTTGCGTATAAGAATAATTATTTTACAATTGCTGTTATAAGAAGGGCTGGTTCAGAGCAAAGTGGGAATAGCTTTAGAGTAATTCAAGGTTGCTGTGGACAGACTTCAAGAAGTTTTTATGCGGAAAATGTAAATATTGGTTTGATGAAGGCTGGATTTAAGGGCGATATGTTAATTATAAAGCTTCCCAAGAAAGGAAAGTTAATCGAGACAAAAGAAAAGGTATTAATAAAATAAGATTTAGTTACTTAATTATAGGGGCATATGCCCCTGTTTTATTTCATGAAAATCCTTATTAAAAAATAATAAATGCATATAATATTTTAATATGTCTATTTATGTGATTATGTCACAAAAGAATGTGAAAAAATAAAATACAATAAGTTTAGATAAAGGATTATGTACTAAAGTTTAGGAGGAATTACAATGAAGGAAAATTCATGGATTAAAGGAGCCTTGGTTTTAGGCTTTTCATTTTTTATAGCGATAATGCTAGTGAAACCAATAGGAGTATCAACACAATTTTCAGTTTTATCAGGAATTATCCACAGCTCAATAGACAAGGCTGTAATAGTGGAGGATTCTAGCAGAGAGTCAGGTTATAGCAGTACTAATGCTTATTATGATAAGTCAGAAGGAAAGCTTGCAAAGAGTATTAAAGAACCATTAAATTATGATTTTGTATTTGTCTTAGCTATTCCAGTAGGTGGATTCTTAGGATATATGTTGCTTAAAAAGAAGAAGGAAGAAGCTTCAAGTGAAACTGCAGAGGGTGCTTCTTGTTCAGTTGAAAATAAAAGAGGATTTATAAAAAACTATGGACCTAGTTTTGCAGGGGGATTTTTATTACTCTTTGGAGCTAGGATGGCTGATGGCTGTACAAGTGGACATATGATGAGTGGTATGATGCAGGGGAGTGTGAGCGGATATGTTTTTGCAGCAGCAGTGTTTGTTACAGCAATACCGACAGCATTACTTGTAAAGAAAATGAAGAAAGCTTAATGGAGGTATAGAACATATGGAAATATTATTAGCAATATTACTGGGTGGCTTCTTTGGATTTGCTTTATCTTATGTAGGGGCAACTGGATTTAAAAATATATTGAAGATGTTAAGATTAGAAGATTTATTATTAGCAAAGATAATTTTATTTGCAATAGGTTTTGGAAGTGTATTATTAGCATTAGCCAGCATGTTTGGATTATTTGATGTTTCACACTTAAATGTTAAGACTATGAACCTAGGAGTAATAATTGGAGGACTACTATTTGGTGTTGCCTTTGGCAGTGTTGGAACATGTCCAGGAACTTGTGTTGGAGCTGTAGGAACAAATGGTGCTAAAAGGGGTATAGCAGCTATTGCCGGAGGCTTACTAGGAGCGTTTGTATTCTCTTTAACTTATGGATATTTCAAGGATTTAGGTATGTTTGATGCATTAAATCTTGGAAAATTAACGTTGTTTAATATATCAGAAAAGTATCCAGCACTATTTAATATGGGATTTGGAGGCTTACTTATTATAGGAGTTTTATTTATGGCAGCAGGATATTTCCTTCCAAAGAAAATATTAAACAGCTAAATATAATGAAAGGTACCGCAGTTTTGCGGTACTTTTTATTATATATATTCCATTGCTTTTTCTAGATATTTTTTAATAACTATTTTTACTCAATTTTTTCTTTATACCATATAAATAATTGATCAGAGTTGTCTAGTGCAGAGAATAATTTATCTTTGAGCTTTGGAAAGGTGCTCCTTATTTTTATGATTACAAAAAAGTACCTAATTGTTGAGAAAGATTTTCGTTGATAGAATTAAGACAAGATAAAGATAAAGTATTTTGGAGGGATTAAAATGATTAAGCATATAAATGAAAATGAGTTTGAAAGAGAAGTATTAAATGAAGATAAATTAGTGGTAGTAGATTTTTTTGCAACCTGGTGTGGACCATGTAAAATGTTAGCGTCAATATTAGAAGAGGTTCAAGAAGAGTTAAAGGAAGTAAAGATTGTTAAAATTGATATAGATAAAAATCCAAATTCAGCATCAAAGTATAAGGTGAGAAATATACCAACTATTAAAATTTTTAAAAATGGTGAAGAGGTAAAAACCAATGTTGGCTTTGCACCTAAGGAAGCTTTAATTTCTATGATAGAAAAGGCATAGTAAATTCAATATCAAAAGAGAAAAAGGAATATATCAGGAGGAGTTTATAAATGAAGAAATATGAATATGTAATAATTGGGTTTGGAAAAGGAGGTAAAACTTTAGCTGGATTTTTAGGAAATTTAGGTAAGAAGGTTGCTTTAATAGAAAAGTCCAACAAAATGTATGGAGGGACATGTATTAATATAGGATGTATACCTACGAAAACCCTAGTAAGTAAGGCAAAGAATTCTTTAATAAAAAATCATAGCAATTTTGAGGATAAGGCTGTTGAATATAAGAGAGCTGTAAAAGATAAAGAAAATTTAATTGAAATGCTTAGATCAAAGAATTATACTATGCTTGATAGTAATGAAAATATAGATATATATAATGGAGAAGGTGCATTTGAATCAGACAGAGTGATTAAGGTTACAAATAGGAATGAAGAAGTAAGATTAGAAGGAGAAAATATATTTATAAACACTGGTTCAGAAACTATAATACCTGATATTCCAGGAATAATAAACAGCAGCAAAATATATACAAGTACTTCTATTATGAACTTAACTGAACTTCCTAAGGAGTTAGTGATAGTTGGTGGAGGTTACATTGGTCTTGAGTTTTCATCCATATATGCATCCTTTGGTTCAAAGGTTACAGTGATAGAAACTTCAGACAGAATTGCAGGGAGAGAAGATAGAGATGTTGCAGATAGTATAAAAGAAATTTTAGAGAAAAAAGGCATTTCTTTTATATTAAACGCTAAGGTTCAAGAATTTAAGGAAGAAGGTAATGAGGTTATTGTGTCCTACAAAGATACTTCAACTGGTTTAGATAGCAAGGTGAAAGGTGATGCTATACTTGTTGCCACAGGACGAAAACCCAATATTTCAGGATTAAACTTAGAAGCAGCTGGAGTAAAAACTACAGCAAGAGGAGCTGTTGCTGTTGATAATAAGCTTAGAACAAGTGTGGAAAATATATGGGCTATTGGGGATGTAAATGGAGGACCACAGTTTACTTATATATCTTTGGATGATTTTAGAATTATAAAAGATCACCTATTTGGAGATGGGAAAAGGAGTGTAGATGACAGACGCTTTGTACCGTATTCAGTATTTATTGAACCAAATTTATCTAGGGTTGGATTAAGTTCTGAGGAAGCCTTAAAAGCAGGATATGATATTAAGGTAGCTAAACTTCAGGTTGCTGCAATTCCAAGGGCTAGAACCATAGGGGAAATAGAGGGAATGATGAAGGCTGTAGTTGATGCAAAGACAAATAAGATTCTAGGATGTACTATTTTATCTGCAGAATCAAGTGAGTTAATAAATATTGTGAGTATGGCTATGAAGGCTGATTTAGAATATACCTTTATAAGAGATAATATATTTACTCACCCTACCATGGCAGAAGCATTAAATGACTTATTTTCAATGATATAAATGAAATAAAACATGTTATACTATATAATTTATATTTGTACCTTTAGTTCAAATATTATGTGGAGGTTGAATTATGTTTAATATAGATAACGAAATATACACTTGTCCAGTTGAGGCGCTATCAAGTATTTTAGGGAAAAAGTGGGTAGCTCAAATAATATGGACTATTAAAGATAGTAAAATAAGATTTGGAGAATTACAACGAGAGTTAGAAGGTTGTAGTAAAAAGATGTTAAAGCAGCAATTAGAGCTTTTAATTGAAAATAATATAATTATTAATGACAAAAAAACTATAAATAATAGTGTTGAATCTACCTACTTTTTAAGTGATTCAGGATTATTACTGCTTCCAATTATGGAGAAGATGATAAAGTGGAGCAATAGTAATCTAGCTTGTGGTGGGTAATGTTTTATAAGGAGGTCCTTAGTGGGAAATATTAATTTTTTAATTGTTTTTATAGAAGGAGTATTGTCGATTTTCTCACCATGTATATTACCAATACTGCCAATTTATTTAAGTATGCTATCTAATAGCAGTGTAGATGAAATGAAAAATTCTAAATTTAAAAATGGTATTTTAATAAAAAACACTATCTTTTTTACCTTAGGAATATCAACGACATTTTTTATTCTTGGTTCGTCTTTAAGTTTCTTAAGTTCATTCTTTAGCACTAACAAAAATATTATAATGGTTCTTGGTGGAATTATAATATTATTCATGGGCTTATTTTACTTAGGGATAATAAAAGTAGATTTTTTAAACAGAGAAAAGAGATTTAATGTTGAATATAAAAATATGTCATCTTGGTCGGCTTTTGTATTAGGATTTACCTTTAGCTTTGGATGGACACCATGTATTGGTCCTATTTTAGCATCTGTACTTGTAATGGCATCTAGTTCTAATAGTATGGTGACATCAAATTTATTAATTTTAGTGTATACAGTAGGTTTTGTTATGCCATTTATACTCTTATCTTTGTTTTATGGTAGACTTTTTAAAAGACTTTATAGTATTAAAAAGCATATGAAAGAGATAAAAAAGTTAAGTGGAATAATTATTCTTATTTCAGGATTAATCATGGTTATAAATGGTTTTGTTAATATCAACTCACAATCAATGGTGAATAAAGATGAAATAATTCAAGGTTCAGAAAGCATCACTGATGTAGAAAAACCACAGATCGATTTAAAAGAAACTCCAGAAGAAGAGCTTCTAGATGGAGTTATAAAAAATAGTGATGAGGAAGAAAAGAAAAAAATTTCTCCTATAGATTTTACCTTATATGATCAATTCGGTAACGAACATACTCTTAGTGAGTACAAGGGGAAAACTATATTTGTGAATTTTTGGGCTACATGGTGTCCTCCTTGTAGAAAAGAAATGCCACATATACAAGAGTTGTATGAAGAGTATAATGAGAACCAAGATGATGTTGTAATACTTGGAGTTGCTTCTCCTAAGTTGGGAAGAGAAGGGACAGAGGAGGATATTAAGGAATATCTAGCTGATGAAGGCTTTACATTTCCAACTGTATTTGATGAAAAAGGACCGCTCGTTAATGGATATGGTATAAGTGCTTTTCCTTCTACATTTATAATAGATAAAGAAGGATATATAACAAAATATATACCAGGAGCAATGAGTAAAGATATTATGAAAAGCTTAATTGAAGGTGAAAGATAGCTGGATATTTTAGGCATCATTAAGATGGGTTGCAAAATGATTAAAAAAATCATTTTGCAACACCTTTTTTTATTTGGAGAAAACTTATAAGTAAGGAGTTGTTTGTAATTAAAGAACATAAATATATGTGATTAATATAATAATTATAACAGTAATTTTAATAGGAGATATTTATGGCTTTCGGCAAATTAGAATTTCAATTGTATTTAGGAGAAGAATCTTTGCCAGTTACTGAAGCTGAAGTTCTTGTAATAAGCAAGGATTCAGAAGAAATAATCTCAGGAACATATACATTAAATGAAAGTGGAAAAACTATTCCAATCAGTCTTTACACCTATGATAAGATTCTTTCGGAAATTCCAGAAAATTCGATTCAACCCTATAAGACCTACGACGCCTTAATATTAAGTAACAGATTTCAGAACAAGTATATAAGGGATATTCCTATTTTTGAAGGAATTACATCTATTCAAATGGTTCAGATGGTTCCTAAAGCAAGAGGTGTAATGGATTTAGATATAGTCGATATTCCACCCAATGCTTTGCTTACAGATAGTCAGTCAATAAGTGATGAAGAGCTTAAAGCAGAGATAATGGCTGATTATATGCAGAACCCGAAGGTTTTAAGTAAGGTAGTTATACCAGAGTATATTACTATTCATTTAGGCTCACCATCATCTTATGCGCAAAATGTTACGGTTAGGTTTAGTGATTATATAAAAAACGTAGCCTCAAGTGAGATTTATCCCACATGGCCAAGAGAAGCTTTGAAGGCAAATATTTATTGTCAGATTTCCTTTACTTTAAATCGAATTTTTACTGAATGGTATCGCAGCAGAGGTTATGATTTTGATATTACAAATTCAACAGCTTATGATCAGTATTTTGTTAATGGAAGAAATGTTTTTGATACGGTAAGTTCAGTAGTAGACGAGATTTTTAATGAGTATATTAGCCGTCAGGCTTTTCTTGAGCCTTTACTTGCACAGTATTGTAATGGAACTACAGTAACCTGTTCAGGGTTATCTCAATGGGGTACAGTGGATTATGCTAATGCGGGAGATAAAGCATTTACAATTTTAACAAGATACTATGGAAAAAATATAGAGTTGAGGAGAGCTGAGGTTGTTCAAGGAGCTGCGGTTTCATATCCAGGTACAGCTTTAAAGGTTGGTAGTAGTGGTGATGATGTTAAGATGATTCAAAGGGAGCTCAATAGAATCAGGCAAAACTATCCGGCAATTCCTAAGATTGATAGTGAAAATGGGATCTTTAATGAGGCTACAAAAAATGCAGTTAAGAAATTTCAACAGATATTTAATTTAACTGCTGACGGCATTGTTGGTAAGCAGACTTGGTATAAGATATCACAGATATATGTAGGTGTTAAGAAACTTGCAGAGCTTCAATCAGAAGGAGAGAAGTTACCTATAACTACTACTCCGCCAATGGAAGTGTTAAGGTTTGGATCTCAAGGTGAAAATGTTAAGATAGCACAATATATGTTGTCATCTATAAGTCAATTCTATGACAAGGTGCTTCCTGTAAAGATTACAGGATATTTTGATGAAGAAACTTTAAATTCAGTTAAGTCATTCCAACAGCTTTTTGGACTTGAGGCAGATGGTATTATTGGTAAAGATACGTGGAGTAAGTTGTATAAGGTCTATAAGATGATTGAACCATATATCTTAAATTCTTCTGGAAAATTAATTAAGTATCCAGGATATTTGATTAGAAAAGGTCAAAAGGGTGAAGATGTAAAATTAATTCAAGTATGGCTTAATGGGTTAAGCAAGGTATATCCATTTATACCTAGTGTTGATCCTGATGGTATATTCGGAACAAAGACTATGGAGGCAGTTTTAATGTTCCAGACCTGGGCAGGGTTAATAGTTGATGGTATTGTTGGTCCACTAACCTGGGAAAGATTATATGAAGAATATAGAAATATAGCCCTAGGGATTTAATAAGTGTTGAAGTTACCAATTGAAAGTTCTACTTTCTCATAAAATAAAAATTAGACTCTTTATCTTATAAATAAAGAGTCTTTTTATTATCCAAATTCAGAACTTTTTATATGTAGGTAGAAGTACAAAAGCAAAGCTGGCTTCTGTGAATATTAATACCATAGGAGATTTAGCAAGGGCAGAACCAGAGTTTTTAGAAAGAAGACTTGGAAATATGGGAATTATTCTTCATAGTTTTGCAAATGGAGAAGATTCATCAGAGGTGTTAAAGGAGGATTATTCTGCACCAGTAAAATCAATTTGTGGATAGAAAATAAAATATTGACCAGGTGGTTTGTAAAGTGTATAATTAATATAAAGAATATAAGCAATATGGAGGAAAGATGAAAAGAGATGAAAAAAATCAGCAAAGTAAACTGAAAATAATAAATGCAGCATTAGAAGAATTTGGACAGAATGATTATTTTACTGCATCAACCAACAATATATGCAAAAACAATGGTATATCTAAAGGGTTATTATTTCACTATTTTGGTAGTAAAGATGAAATTTTCATGGTGTGCGTAAGGGCTTGCTTTGATGAATTGAGCATATATGTAGAGGAACATATTCCTATAGATGTAGGCACTGTAGAGGAAATGTTAGGTATATATATGGAATGTAGAATGGAGTTTTTTGAAAAATATCCGTATTACAAGAAGATATTCCATACGGCTGTATATAATACACCGGATCATTTAGCAGAAGAGATTGAACAAGCAAGAAAAAAATTACATAAGGTTAATGAATTATTTTTAATAAAACTATTGGAGAGTTTTAAGCTTAAGGAAAATGTAAAGAAATCAGAAATAATCAGTGTGATTATAGATTTTGGGAATTTTTTATTGTCAAAACATAGGTTAAAAGATAATGATGAAGAATTCATGAAAGAACCAATAGAAGAGTTTATTCAAATGATGAAAATGTTGTTTTATGGAATCATTCAAGAATAGTAGGAGGAAATTATGATAAAAGGATTTATAATTGTAGCTTTTTCAATATTAATAGCTATGATGGTAGGAAAGATTGTACAAAAGTTTAAATTACCAGCTATATTGGGGTGGCTTATAACAGGGATGCTTATAGGACCTCATGCACTCAATATATTTAATTCATCAATTATGGACAGTTCATGGTTTCATATAATTGAAGGTTTTGCAGAGGTTGCAATTGGTCTTATTATTGGAACAGAATTAATTTTGAAAGAACTTAAGAAGTCAGGAAAACAGATAATTACGATTACAATTACAGAAGCTTTAGGAACTTTTTTAGTAGTAACGTTGGCATTTGGGGTTGTATTTTATATAGCTGGCGTGCCTTTAGGATTGGCTTTTGTATTTGGAGCTATAGCATTAGCAACTGCACCAGCACCATCTTTAGCAATAGTAAAAGAATATAACACAAGTGGACCAGTTACAAAAACGTTAATTCCACTTGCAGCAATAGATGATATGGTAGCTGTTGTTGTATTCTTTGTAGTGGTAGGAATTGTGGCAAGCAGTTCAGCAGGAGGTGGAATACCATTGTGGTTTGTTCCACTAATGGTAATAGTTCCGGTTATAATTGGAGCAATTCCTGGTGTAGCAGCAGGTTTTGTTTTAAGAAAAAATATGAATAAAAAGACTACATGTATAGTTACCTTTTTATTTATAATAATTACAGGAGCTATGGGATTAGGTATTAATCATCTTATGGGGAAAAGTGTATTTAATATTATGCTTATGGGAATATCTTTTTCAGCAGTATTTGCTAATATGGTTTCAATAGAAAGAGTACATGAAATAATGGATGCAGTAATGCCATTTGTTGGAGTGCTTATGGTACTACTAATTATAAATCTTGGAGCACCACTTGATTATAATCTAATTCTAGGGGCAGGCTTATATACAGCAATTTATATAATTGCTCGTGCCATTGGTAAAATAGGCGGATCTTATGCAGGAGCAGTTATATCTAAAGCACCTGTTGAAGTTAAAAAATATTTAGGTCTTACTCTTCTGCCACATTCAGGAGTATCATTAATGTTTACAGGAATTGCAGTAAGTACCTTTGGAACACAATCTCAAGAAGCAGTAATAATACAAGGAACAATAGCTGCGGCTGCAGTAATTAATGAAATTATTGCTGTGTTTGTTGCAAAGCAAGGATTTAAACTAGCTGGAGAGATTGAAGAAAATAAGAATATAGAAAGCTATACTGCTTGTCAGTAATAGTTATGTAGGAATGATTGAAACAAGCGGTAGGAAGTAAGGTCTACTGCTTGTTTTTGCTATAATAAAGCCTTAATTTTTGAAATTCTAAATTAAACAAAACAAGATAATAATTACATAGTGAATATAAATTAAAAAGTTTTAAAAATAGTGTATAAGAACTTATGTTCTGGTCAAGTATTAAAATATCAAATCAGAACATAGGAGGAATTAAATATGAATAAAGTATCGTTAATAGGAAATGTAACTAGGGATTTAGAATTAAAAAATTATAATGATGGGAAAGGAACTTATGTAAGATTTACACTTGCAATAAATAGTTATAGTGGGAAGCTAAAGGGAACAAGTGTGGAATTTATTAATATTGTTGCTTTTGGAAATAAGTCAGAAGTTTTGAGCAAATATGTAACTAAAGGACGTAAGGTAGCAGTAGAGGGAAGGTTAAGCACAAGCAGTTATATTAATGCGGAAGGTGAAAAGCGATATGCAACTGAAGTAATATTAAGTGACTTTTATTTTGTGGATTATAAAAAAGAAAATGTAGGCTAATTAAAGTGTTTCGTATAAGTTTAATAAGGTAAGATTAAAGTACTTAAAACTAGGAAAAGATGAATTTAAATTACTATAGTAAGCTGATTATTAGATAAAATTCAAGGAAAAAACTAAAAATCTTATTAGTGGATATGTCAAGTATTAATTTATATAAAGAGGTTCAAGAAAGGCTAAATAACTTTGAACCTCTTTTGTTATTCAAATGATAGAAAATTGAAAAAGTATTTTCAACACAAACATACTGTAAAATCAAAATGGAATAAATTAAGGTCTTGTAAATAAAGAAAATTGGCATTAAAATATTCTTGTAAACGGTTTATGTGTTGGATAGTAAGAAAAATAAAAAAGGTTATTTATTAACTTTAGGGGGATTATCTATTATGATCAACGAGGAAAAGCGAATTCAGTTGGCAAAGGAAGCTATAGGACTTATTAAGGAGTTTAGAAAAGAAGAACTTCTTGTTAGCACAGAAATAGCTATTGAAATGGAAGCAAGTGAGGATGGGAGTTTAATATTTTTCAAGCATGAAAAGGATGGAGAATATGAATATGAACTAAAGGAAATATCAGAAGAATTAGCTCATGATATGAAGGGGTTTGCAATGTTTGGCCCTGGATTTTATGAAGCTTTTGATATGGAAGTATCTGAATTAAAGGATAAGTATGAAGAGTTATCTAAAGTGGAATTTATTGAGTTTGTGGGAAAATTATATTACATGAAGTATAGATGCGAGGAAATATACGAAAAACTTAAAGATATAGAAATTAAAGCAATGCAATTATAAATTAATATTAAAAAATAATATAATATTATAAAGATCTCTGAAATTTATTTGGTATAATTTTCAGAGATCTTTATATTTAAAGGATAATTAATTTAAAAAGTAAAAAGCCTGTAATTTATTAAAAATAGGAAATATAATTACCAATAATTTTAATAAATACTATTTTAATAATCTGTTCATAATATCATTATAAATTTAAATAGCAATGAATTAAAGATAATATTAGTTTCAAGAATACTTGATTATTTATACTAGAAAGGGGTTGGTTTTACATGAATACTGTAATTGATTTTAGACAAAAGTATGTTGAAAATGTAGATAGAAAGGCGTATGAGCTCTACAATGCAGTAAGGTTTGAGGATGGTTTCTATTCTGTTGCAGATAATAATGCAACTTTTATCTGTGTAAATGAGAGTTTCAAATCATGTAAAAAATTAAATCAAAGGGAGATAATCCAAGCAGTAAAAATGCTCAAAACTAATATGTGGGATTGTTTAATGGTGAAATATGAAGATGGAGAGAATGGAGACAAGATAATAGAAGTATGTAATCTTAGCGATGTAGAAATGGATTCAGTAAAGTTTCTGTTAAAAGATGCCTTAAATACTGAAATGAGAGATATGATTGTAAATATGATAGCGTATTATCATAAAGATAATAATGTAATTGTAGTATTTTATCTTCATTATGATTTTGATGTAATGGTGAAGCTTATTAAAAATAAAGCAACATAAGTATTAAGAAATATAAACTTCTGTAAATATGGAAACGGAATAGTAATAGTACCTGAAAAGCTATGTATATTTGATAGGGGCTTTTCAGGTACTAAGTTGTATCTTTTTAGTTTGTTAATATAACCTTTAGCGTCTTTTATCTAATCCATACCCACCACGTGTTCCAGCAGATTCAGTTGTAGTTATAAAGGTTTTAATATTAAGTCCATTTAATATTCCAAGGATTTCTTTTTTTCTCTTTCTAGGAATATAAGCAATGAAAATTTTATTACAATCCTTTTGACCACAAGAATCTAAGATTGTAAATCCAACCTCTAACTTTTGTAGAACTTCTACTATTTTAGGATAGTCATCTATACTACAGGTTATGTTTAAGGTTGCAATTCCAATAGCTATTTTTTCTTCTAATAAGCTGCCTAAAAATGTTCCAGCAGTATAACCTAATACATAAGCCACTGCCTTAAAAGGATCCTCAGTAATGGAGTTTAATACGTTGCTAGCTAATATAATCCATAAAGATATTTCGAAAAAGGCTATACAAGCCCCTTTAAGTCTTTCACCTTTTGAGATAAATACAATTCTAATTGTTGCGAGGGAAACCTCTATCAATTTTGCAATAAAAATTATTAAGTAAATCATATATAATATATCCTCCTTCTTCTGTCACCCTTAGGTGAATGCTAATTATATTGCTCATATAAAATAAAAAGTAGTATAAAGTTGATGATGTATATTACATATACAATTTTAGAAGGTAAATATCCTTCAAAAATTTAAAATAAAAATGTGTAATTAGAAAAAATTAAATAAAAGTTGTTTTGTAAAATATAAAAATGACATACAGTAAATAATATAGTTTGTTATTTCACAAATTTGCATATGTTAGAATAAAAGAGAGGAGCAAGGATGAAACAGAGGAATTATGGCCCCAATTAAATATAGGGTTACAATTATCTTCTGTATAAGTTCTATGAAATTAATAATAATATTTAAATAATTAATATTGAGTTGAAAACTATGAAAAATATGTATTGACTATGTTAAAAAATTATCATATAATGCTTGAAGTAAAGCAGAAGTAATGTGAAAACAAGCATTTACAGGTTAATTTATTCAAAAGATAAAATATTATAGGGGGATTCAAATGAAAAGATTTAAATTATTAAGCTTAATTTTAGCAGCTACAATGTCATTAACAATTGTTGGTTGTACTGCTAAAGATGAAAGTGAAAGAGAAACAGGAAAAGCTAAAGATGGAGTATATCAAGGAACAGGAAGCGGTTATGGTGGAAAACTAACTCTTGAGGTTGAAACTGAAGGAAACGCTATAAAAGATATCAGGTTAGTAGAAGAACATGAAACTGCACCAGTTATGAACAGAGCATTTCCAGTAATAAAGGAGAGAATAATGGAAGCACAATCTCCAGTAGTAGATAGTGTTTCAGGTGCAACATTTTCATCTTTTGCTGTGAAAAAAGCAGTAGCTGAAGCAATGAAGGAAGCTGGAAAAGACTTTGGTGAAATCACAATGACTACTCAAGGTCCAGCTGTTGAAAAGAAAGAATTAGAAGAAGTTAAAACACAATTAGTAGTTGTTGGTGGAGGTCCAGCTGGACTATCAGCTGCAATAGAAGCTAAGCAAAATGGTGTTGAAGATATTATTGTTGTTGAGAAGTTAGATATATTAAGTGGTAATGGTAAATTCGATATGAACTTCTACGATTTAATAAACTCTCAAGCACAAAGGGATAATGGAGTTGAAGATTCACCAGAAGCTTTAGCTGCAGATTTAAAAGAAGAGGGTGCCTGGGATACAGATGAGCGTTTAATGGCACAAGCAGAGGGTTCGGCTGAACTTGATCTATGGTTAAGAGAAATGGGAATAGAGCTTAACTACAACTATGGTGGAAGAAATCACATGGCTGAAGCTGATGCATATGCTGGTGAAGAAATCCAAGATAAAATGGAAGCTAAAGTTAATGAGCTTGGAATTGATGTTAGAACAGGAACTAAGGGTCTTGACTTAATAATGGAAGATGGAAAAGCTGTTGGAGTTAAAGTTGAATCTAAAGAGGGTACATATGACATAAAAGCGGATGCTGTTATCATGGCTACTGGAGGATTCTCAAATAATAAAGAACTGTTAGCAAAATATGCTCCAGGAACAGAGAAATTACAAACATCTAACCAAATGGGAACAACAGGAGATTTTGTATCAGTGTTTGAAGAGAATGAAATTCAATTAGGACACATGGATACAATAAGAATATTCCCAACTATTATAAGCAATAGAAGAGATTTAACAGGTGGTGGATCTACAATATTCGTTAACAAAAATGGAGAAAGATTTATTGATGAAACTAAAGGTGGATTAGAGCTTGGTAGTGCAATATTAGAGCAAGAAGGTGGAAAAGCTTACTATATCTATGACCAACAATTATTTGATGCTTCATACAGATTACAAAAACACAATGCTTTAGGATATCATACTTCAGCTGATACTTTAGAGGAATTAGCTGAAAAGATGGGAATAAATGCTGAAAACTTAGTTAAGACTGTAGAAGAAACTAATAAAGCTGTTGATGGTGAAACTGCTGATCAATTCAGACAAAAAGCTTTAGGTAAGAAAATAGAAAAAGGACCATTCTATGCAGTTCAAATAGAGTCAGCTGTTCATATGACTAAGGGTGGCGTAGTTGCTAACGAAAAAGCTGAAATATTAAATACTGATAACGAAGTAATTCCAGGATTATATGCAGCTGGAGAAGTTGCTGATTCAAGTGCAGCATATTCTGCATCTGTAGTATTTGGAAGAATTTCGGGAGAAGAAGCAGCAAAATATATATCAAATAAGTAGTATAAAATATAATAATCTTAATATAGAAAGTTCATCTATTAACTTATTTAATAGGTGAACTTTTATTATTGAAGAGAAAATGGCTATTGGTAAATTTCATATAAAGTTAAAGAAGATTAAAAAGTAATTTATAAAAACATTTTCAATAAATGTATTTTTATAACACGTAAAAATGAAGAAAAATGTAAATTGAGAACAGTTACATATATGAATAATAGGAATTGTAAATATTTAATTGTTGAAATTTTTTCAATTTGATTGTAAAATAATAAATACGTATTTGTCGAAAAAGAAAGAACAATTAGTAAATAAGGGGGAAAACAAGTGAAGAACAAAAGTAAAAAAGGCTTCTTGGGTACTGTAGAAAGTATCGGAAACAAGCTGCCGCATCCAGCAATAATTTTCGTAATATTAGCAGCAATTATAGCAGTAGTATCACATGTGTTAGCAAGTATGGGGGTATCTGTAACATATACAGGTCTTGATAGAGCTACAAATGAAATAAAAGAAATGACAGCAACAGTAGTAAGTTTATTAAGTCCAGAGGGAATTAGATTTATGTTTACTACAGCAATATCAAACTTTACTAAGTTTGCAGCCTTAGGAACTGTTTTAGTAGCTCTACTTGGAGTAGGTGTTGCAGAAGGGACAGGCCTTATAGGCGCTTGTTTAACAAAATTAGTTACAAGCACACCAAAAAGATTAATAACACTAGTAGTAGTATTTGCAGGTGTAATGTCTAGTATTGCATCAGATGCAGGATATGTTGTGTTAATACCTCTAGGAGCAGTAATTTTCTTAAGCTTTGGAAGACATCCACTTGCAGGTATAGCAGCAGCCTTTGCAGGGGTTTCAGGTGGATTTAGTGCAAACTTAATGTTTGGACCTACAGATGCACTTTTAAGTGGAATAACTACAGAAGCAGCAAAATTATCAAGTACTCCAGTTGTAGTAGGAATTACTGATAACTGGTACTTTATAGCAGCATCAGTATTTGTTATAACAATCCTTGGAACAATAGTTACAGAAAAAATAGTTGAACCTAGACTTGGTAAATATAAAGGTGAAATAACAGAAAAAGTTAGCACTCTTTCAGCAGAAGAGAAGAGAGGTTTAAAATTTGCAGGAATAGCTCTTTTAATTACTGCAGCGATTATGGCGTTATTAGTAGTTCCAGCTAACGGTGTATTAAGAAACCCTGAAAGTGGAGAAATACTTAAGTCACCATTTATGGATTCTATAGTTATAGTAATAACAATATTATTCTTAGTTCCAGGTATCGCATACGGTTATGGATCAGGTTCAGTTAAAAAAAGCAGCACTGTTATTGATTTAATGGGTAAGAGTATGGCAACTATGGGAGGATACATAGTTTTAGTATTCTTCGCAGCTCAATTCGTTGAATACTTCACATATACAAACCTAGGAACAGTAATTGCATCTAAAGGAGCAGCCTTCCTAAAAGGAATTGGCTTAACAGGACTTCCTTTAATAATAGGATTCGTATTAGTTGCAGCATTCATAAACATTTTCATGGGATCGGCATCAGCTAAGTGGGCTATAATGGCACCAGTATTCGTTCCAATGCTTATGGAGCTTGGATATTCTCCAGCATTTACTCAAATGGCATACAGAATAGGTGATTCAACAACAAACATAATATCTCCATTAATGAGCTATTTTGCATTAGTAGTTGCATTTGCTCAGAAATATGATGATGAATCAGGAGCTGGTACAATAATATCAACAATGCTTCCATACTCAATAGTATTCTTTATTGGATGGTTATCACTTCTAATTGTTTGGTATGTATTGAAATTACCATTAGGACCTGGAGTAGGAATAGGAATGTAATTTTAACTTTAATTAATAATGAAAAAGATTATATAAAATTTTTAAGAAGAGGTGCTGGACAAGCGATACTTCCTCTTGAAACTGAAGACCTAAGGCATATAAGATATGTCTTAGGTCTTTTATTATAAGTTAATATATTTTTTATTGCAGAAGGGTTGCTTAAAAATATGATGTTTTTCTACAAGTATTGAGAAATTTCTTAATTTAAATTTAACTTATTGGAAAACTAAAAGAGAGTAATGAAGAAAATTGCTTGCAGTCTTTAAACATAATATTACATTAATGTTATATAATATAAGTACATATTATAAGGAGGGGATATAATGTATAAACTTTCAAAAAGTAAACGTAAACTTTTAAGTCTTTTTGTTGCTTTTACAATGGTTGTTGGATTAATATCAGCGCCGTATAAAGTTGCATTTGCAGAAGAAACTACAAAAGCTACAGACCTAATTATATCGGAGTATATAGAAGGTTCAAGTAATAACAAAGCCATTGAAATATATAATGGTACAGGACAAAATGTTGATTTAAGTCAATATAAAATTGAACTATATGTTAATGGAAAGACAGAAATTCAGAGCAAGCTAGATATGAGTGGAACATTAGAGAGTGGTAAAACATATGTGATATGTCATACACAAGCGAGTGATGCTATTAAGACTAAATCAGATATACAAAATGCTGTAGCAAATTATAATGGTGATGATGTGCTTGTTCTTAAGAAGGGAGATTTAATAATAGATTCATTTGGACAGCTAGGCGTTGATCCAGGTGATGAATGGAAAAATAATAATGTATCAACTAAGGATATGACATTAGTAAGAAAACCTAGTATTCAAGTTGGAGATAATGATCCTTCAGATGCATTTGATCCATCAATTGAGTGGACAGCCTTACCAAAGGATGATATTTCTAATTTAGGAATCCATACTATGGATGGTTCAGGTCCAGTAGACCCACCAGTGGATGAAAATGTTATCTCAATTGCAGATGCAAGAACACAAACAGATACTGTTAAGATAAAGGGAATTATTACATTTAAAGAATCATCAGGTGGAAAATACAATTACGCAATTCAGGATTCTACAGCAGGTATTGCCATAAGAGGAGCGGATGAGTTCGCAGTTGGTGATGAGGTAATAGTAGAAGGAAAAGTAACTGATTTTAAAGGCTTAGCACAGATTGAATACTTATCTATTGAAAAGAATTCTTCAAATAACACATTACCAACACCTAAAGAAGTTAAAATATCAGATATTATTGACAATAATGGTGGCGAAAGGTATGAATCGCAAAGAGTTAAATTCACTAATGTAACTATTGGTGACATACTTACAACTGGCAACACAACTATTACAGATTTGGAGGGAAAATCAACTATTATATATAAGGTACCGGAATTATCAGGTATTGTAAAAGATGATAAGGTTGATGTTATAGGAGTATGCTCTCAATATACTTCATATCAAATCAGAGTAGCAGATGCTAGCGATATAGTAAAAACAACAGTTGCTCCAGAAGTTGATACTAAAGGACCAGAGCTTATTGTGGTTTCGCCAGGAAGCTTGACAACTACAGATGTAAGGCAACCTATAAAAATATCCTATGAAGATCCATCAGGAGTAAATATGGATAGCTTAGTGATCACATTTGATGGTACAGATGTAAAAGAAAAATGTGAAATTACGGATAAATATATCATATATAATCCAACAGAAGATTTATCAATTGGAAAACATACAGTAAGTGTTACTCTTAATGATAAATTGGGCAATGTAGGTAAATTAGACGCTGAAATAGAAGTTAAAGAGAAAATAAACGCAGATGGATTAAATATTTATTTTGGACAACTACATTCACATACTAATATCTCAGATGGAGATGGATCCATAGAAGATGCATATAAGTATGCAAAGGAAACAGCTGGAGTTGACTTTTTAGCTGTTACAGACCACTCAAACTCTTTAGAAAATGATACAAAAGCTTCTATGGCTGATGGTTCTGTAAGCCCAGAATGGGTTAATGCAAAAAATACAGCTGAAAAATATAGTGATTCTAATTTCTTAGGTGTATATGCTTATGAGATGACTTGGTCAAATGGAACAGGTCATATGAATACCTTCAATACACCAGGATTTGAAAGCAGAAATAAGGATGGATTAAAAAATTCTGATGCTAAGGCATTAGAAAATTACTATAACATTCTTAAGCAATATCCGGCTTCAATTTCCCAATGGAATCATCCAGGGAAAACCTTTGGAGATTTCAATGATTTTGCTTTATATGATCCTCAAATTGACAATGTTGTAAACTTAATCGAAGTTGGTAACGGTGAAGGTCAAGTTCATGGTAGTGGATATTTCCCTTCTTATGAGTTTTATACAAGAGCCTTAGATAAGGGATGGCATGTTTCTCCTACAAACAATCAGGATAATCATAAAGGCAAATGGGGAAATGCAAATGCTGCAAGAACAGTTGTGTTAACAGATAATTTAACAGAAGAAGGATTATATGATGCTTTAAGAAATATGAGAACCTATGCAACTGAAGATGAAAACTTAAGCATAGTTTATACTTTGAATGATGAAGTAATGGGATCAATGCTTAGTGATAAGCCTTCAGAAGTGAAAATTAAAGTAGATGTAAGGGATGCAGATGCTGAAAATATCGGTAAGGTTTCTGTAATTGTAAATGGAGGAGCTATTGCAGATTCTAAGGTTATAAATGCTAACGAAGGTACAGTTGAATTTACTTTACCTGCAGATTACTCTTATTATTACATTAGAGTTGAGCAGCCAGATAAGGATACAGCAGTTACTGCACCGGTTTGGGTTGGAGCAGTTGAAAAGGCTGGAATCTCAAAGAGTGAAGCCAGTACTTCAATGCCTTTAAAAGGTGAAGAATTAACTATAAACACTTCTATATACAATAATGAAGATTATCCAATGACAGTTAAGAGCATAGAGTATTCTATTGATGGAAAGGTGATTAATACTTCAACAGATGCTTTTGATGTTAATTCATTAGAAACTAAGCAATATTCATTTAAGTATACGCCAACAGCAGCAGGTAGCTTCAATGTAAATGTGAAGATGACAGCAGTTATTAATGGAGTTGAAAAGATATATACAGGAGTATTAAAGCTTAATGTTACAGATCCTTCAGTAATATCTAGAGTTGTTGTTGATGCAACTCACTTTAATGATTATGTTGCAGGCTACTATGCAAATAATATGGGTAATTTTACAGAGATAGCTAATGGGGAAAATTTCGATGTTAAAATTGAAAGAAATAAAATAACAGATGAAACATTAAAGGATGTACAGTTGTTGATAATTTCAGCACCAGCTAAAAAGCCTGGAACAGTTGATGGTGTTTCATATCAACCACAATCCTTCAGCGATGAGTTTATTTCAACTGTTAAGAAATATGCAGATAATGGTGGTACAGTCATAGTAACAGGTCTTGCTGATTATCAAGATGGTACAGGTGAATTTGCTTCCTCAACTCAAGTTAATAAATTATTAGCTGGTATAGGAGCGACAACTAGAATTAATAATGATGAGGTTGTTGATGATGAAAATAAAGATGGAAAAGATAACTATAGACTAAAACTTACAAACGTCAATATGGATTCAGAATTTTTGTATGGAGTGCTTCCGGAGCAAAAATATAGCTTCTATAGCGGATGTTCAGTTGCATTAGATAAAACAGCAGTTGAAGCAGGTAAGGCTACATGGTTAGTAAGAGGTCATGATACAACTTATTCAATTGATTCTAATAAAAACACTATAGGTAATCCTATACCAAAGGGAGAAGTTGTTGTTTTGGCTTCAGAGAAATTATCTGATGGTGGAAATATATTAGTGGGTGGAACTGTATTTATGTCTAATTTCGAAGTTCAGGCTTCATTAGATAATTATGGAGATCTACAATACTCTAACTATAATATAATTATGAACGTTCTTGATTCAGTAAAAAAAGAAGTTGCAGTAACTCCGATTTCTGAAGTTAGAAATGCAGATATGGGAACTGTATTCTGTATTGAAGGTTATGTAACAGCAGGAACTAAGGAAGGCAATGCTTTCTTTGACACCATATATGTTCAGGATGAAACAGCAGGAATTAATATATTCCCAGTAGCAGGAATAGATTTACAGGTTGGACAAAAGGTTAGAATTATTGGGTCTGTTAGTGCTTATGAAGGCGAAAAGCAGATTAATCAAAGTAGTATTGAAGTGTTAGACGAAGTTAAGATTATGGAACCAACTAAGATGACAACAAATGCTGCAACTTTGGAAGCCAACAAGGGACTCTTAGTATCTGTAACTGGAAAAGTTATGTCAATAGGGGAAAATAATTCTGGTGCAATGATATTAAATGATGGTTCTGGAGATGTTAGAGTATTCTTAAATGGATATGTAGGTTCTTCAGATGGAAGTATAGAAGTTGGTAAATTTAACAGCAATATTAAGGTTGGGGACACAGTAACAGCAATCGGACTAGCTTCAACAGATCCAGAAGGTCCAAGAATAAGAGTAAGGGATTCTAAGGAAGTAAGTTTAGTTCAGTCTAGAGAGTCTGAGATTACAATTCTTCATACTAATGACTCCCACGGAAGAGTTAAGGCTGATAGTTCAATAATAGGAATTGATACAATTTCAGCTATTAAGAAATCAATGCCTAATTCATTATTAGTGGATGCTGGGGACACTTTACATGGTCTTCCATTTGCAACATTAAATAAGGGTGCAGATATAGTTAACTTAATGAAGCTAGCTGGATATGACTTAATGGCTCCAGGAAACCATGACTTCAATTATGGATATGAAAGACTTCTTGAGCTTGCAACATTAGCAACAGAAGGAGAAAATGGATTTAACATTATTTCAGCAAACGTATTGAAGGATAATAATCCTATATTATTACCAAATAAGATTAAAGAAGTAAATGGAGTTAAGGTTGGTTTCTTTGGATTAACTTCTCCAGAAACAACTTACAAGACTAATCCAAACAACGTTAAAGGCTTAGATTTTGCAGATCCTATATTAACAGCTAAGCAACAAGTAGAGGACCTAAAGGCGCAAGGCGCAGAGGTTATTATTGCCTTAGCTCATATTGGAACTGATGAAGCTACTGAAATTAGAAGTGATATGGTTGCAGAAGCTGTAGATGGCATTGATGTAATTATCGATGGTCATAGCCATAGTACTTATCCAGAAGGATATGTAACTAATAATGGAACATTAATTGCAAGTACAGGTCAATATGAAGGAAGCCTTGGAAAGGTATCTTTAGTAGTTGATAATGAAACTAAGGAAGTAAAGGTTAAGACAGCAGCTTTAATTTCTAAGGATCAAGCTTTAGCTTATACTCCAGATTCAGTGGTTACAGATGAAATTAAATCTATTGATAAAGAACAAAGTGCTGGATTATTAGAAGTTGTTGGTAAAAACTTAACACTTCTAAATGGAGTAAGAGAAGATGTTAGATCGAAGGAAACAAACTTAGGTAATCTTATTCAAGATTCAATGCTATATGAAACAGGAGCTCAGATTGCAATTAGCAATGGTGGAAATATTAGAGCCAATATTGATGTTGGAGACATAACAAAGGGTGAGATTATTACTGTTCTTCCATTTGGAAACTATATTGTAACTAAGTATCTAACAGGTGCACAAGTTAAAGAAGTTTTAGAGTTTGCAGTAAGCAAGTCCCCAGCTGTAAATCCAGCATTCGCCCATGTTGCAGGTATAAAATTCAGCTATGATGAAAGTAAACCTGAAGGACAAAGAATCATTGAGATTACCATGGATGGTAAGAAATTAGATATGGAAAAGAAATACCTTGTTGCTACTAATGACTTCTTAGCAGTTGGCGGAGATAATTATCCTTGCTTTAAGGATATACCAACTGAAAATGAATTTGGAGCTATGGAAGAAGCATTAGCAGATTATATTAAATCTCTAGGTGAGGTTAATTATGAAGTAGAGGGAAGAATAACCAAAGATACTTTTGAAAATGTAGCTAATAAAGAGGCTGCAGCTGCAGTTACAGATTTAATAAATACATTACCTGAAAGTGTAACTTTAAAAGATAAGGACTTAGTAGTATCAGCAAGAACAGCTTATGATAATTTAACAGAAGCTCAAAAGGCGTTAGTTTCAGAAGAAATAGTTCGTCGATTACTAGAAGCTGAAAGTGAAATTAAAAAGCTTGAAGAGGCTGAAAAAGATCAGAAGGCAGCTGATGGTGTAATTGAAATGATTAATAAGTTGCCAGCTAAATTAACTTTAAAGGATAAAGATTTAGTTGTTAAAGCAAGAAAAGCATATGAAGCTTTAACAGATGCACAGAAAGAACTTGTTTCTAAAAAGCTGGTTGATAAGCTTGAAAAGGCTGAAAAAGATATTAAGAAGCTTGAAGAAGCTGCAAATAAACCAACTAAACCTGGCCTTCCACAAACAGGTGAAAGTCCAGTTAAACCATTATATTTTGGTACAGCTATATTATTAATAGGTCTTGGAGCATTAGTTTTTAAGAAAAGAAATAATACAGATAAGAAGGCTCAATAATAAATAAAAAAATAGAAGGCAGACGTTAAGACTGCCTTCTATTTTTTGAAATTGATGTTATTTTTTTATATCTATTATGTTTTGAACTAATGCCTTGCATCTTCCGCATGCTGAACCAGCACCAGTAATTTCAGCAACCTTATCAGTAGTATCAGCTCCGTTATTTACAGCATCAAGTACTGCCTCTAAAGAAACATTTTTACATCCACATACTGAAGCAAGAATTTTTTCTATTTCTCCAGCACATCTTCCACAACCAGTAGCAGCGCCAGTCATATCTTTAATTTCATCTAAAGTACGTGCTCCGGCAATCATAGCTTTTCTAATATCAATATAGCTAACGTTTTTACATCTACAAACGATTCTATCTCCAGCCATTATTAAAACCTCCGTAATAATTATTATTTGTTAATCATTATTATAATTTAAAGTTATAATAAAATCAACAAAAGAATTTAGTAAGTTAATCATTAATTAAATAGGAATTCTAAGAATAATAATTTAACAAGTTATTATCGTTAGTAGAATAAATATAATCCATACATGGAAATATATTGAAAGTAAGAGGTGATTAGATTATACTTAGAATAATGAAGTTATAAGTGAATTATATTTAAATGTTTTATTATAAGGCAAAAGCTATGTAAAGGGTGTATCAAGGTAATGATGGCAATAATGATAATTTTATTTTTAGCAGCAATAATTATATTTTTAATATATCCTAAAAGGTGTACTAAAACACAAGAAATGATATTAGATGGCGTAAACTATGCTCATAGAGGGTTACATTCTAAAGATAAATCTGTACCTGAAAATAGTATTTCTGCTTTTAGACTGGCAGTTGAAAAAGGATATGGAATAGAACTAGATGTGATTCTTTCAAAAGATGGAGAAGTTATGGTATTTCACGATGATACATTAGAAAGGATATGTGGAATATCAAGAAATTTTGAAGAATGTACTTTAAGGGAACTTAAGCAGATGAAGTTATGCAATACAGCAGAAGAGATACCAACTTTTCAAGAAGTATTGAACATAGTTGATGAGAAAGTACCAATTATAATAGAAGTTAAATCCGGAAAAAGAAATAAAGAGTTGTGTGAAAAGGTATTAGATCATGTAAGAGAGTATAAGGGTGACTATTGTATAGAAAGCTTTAATCCATTTATAGTTTTGTGGTTCAGAAAAAATTCACCACAAATTATGAGAGGCCAATTAATGATGGATAGGAAAAGATATAAAAATGTTCCTAAATGGATGGGGTTTGTAATGAGTAATGCCCTTGCTAATGTTATATCAAGACCAAACTTTATTGCATATGGGACAGGTAAAAAAAGTTTTCTATTAAGAAGTTCAGAGAGGCTTGGAGCTATGAAGGTAGTTTGGACAGTGAATGATACCTTAAATTATAGAAAATATGAAGAAGAAAATCATGCAGTTATTTTTGAGTATTATGAACCAAAATCAAAATATAGATAAAATGTATTAAAAACAAGCATAATAAGCTTTAAGATGCACATAATATGATTGGGAAGCTGGATTGCCCTAATATAAATAGGAAAATGTATAAAGCATATAGTTCTTTAATTCATATCTTCTATTTGTTTTATCAAAGAATCGGGAAAAGCAGAAAGACGCGAACCTTTCTGCTTTTTATTTTTGTTGAATAAAATGTAAGCATGACCATCAATCCACTTTTGACAAGGTTATGGACAGGTGATATCATACTTAATAATCAGATAATTCTTTAATTTGATTAATTTTAAATATTTTAAATTATTTGTTTATTTGTTTATTCGTTTGTGCTTATATAAGGGGGAAGAGTTATGGGAATGAAGGTTGAAAGGGTAAGTATCATTGGAGTAAGTGGAATAATTAGTGTTTTGGTAACATTTTTATTAGTATCAGTTTTAGCTCAAGTAATATTTATTCTGGGGATAGATGTAAATGTGCAAAATGAAATAATTAAAGTGGTATGCAATGCTAATAATTTACAAGTTCATTTATCTGGAATTATAAATATAGCAATATTTATAATTGGTTGTGTAATAGGAAATTTAATAACTAGAGAGACATATTTAAAATCATCAATTAAGAACTATAGTAGTAGTTTATAAAAAACCTCCATGAGGTACTGTAATACTTCATGGAGATTTTTTATAATAATAATTACTAATTTAGAGATTCAAGTAATTCTTTAAGTTCCTGTAAGGTTGATACTTCATAAGTAGGTATTATATTCTTTGTGTTTTGGATTTTGTTTGGATTATACCAGCAGGTATCAATTCCAAAGTTTATACCACCTTGGATATCAGAGGTTAAACTATCTCCAACCATTAATACCTTAGATTTATCAAAATGATTAATATTATTTAGTGCAAGTTCAAATATCTTAGGATTTGGTTTTGAAACTTTTGCTTCTTCTGAAATAATGATGGATTCAAAATGATTAGCAATAGCTGACTTTCTAATTCTTTTATTTTGAACATCACTAAGGCCATTAGTTACTATTGAAAGCTTATAATTGTTTCTTAAATCCTCAATTAGAGTTGAAGCACCTTCAAATAAAAATGAACCATCAGCTAAGTGATTCATATAAGCTTTTGCTAGAAGTTCAGCTTTAATATTAAGTTGAATACTTTTACGTAATCTTTCAAATCTATCAATTTTAAGCTTTTCTTGAGTAATTAATCCTTCTTCGAATTCTTTCCATATGACAGTGTTTATATCTTGATATATTTTTAAATGATAGTTTTCATCATAGCTTACGCCAAATTCCAACATTGTGTTTTTAAAGGCTTCTTTTTCTGATTTCTTAAAGTCAAATAATGTTTCATCTGCATCAAAAATTATAATTTCGTATTTCATTTTATCCCCCATAGTTAGATTATATTTTAAATTATCTTTATTAAGTATTTTAGCATAAGTTTACGTGTAAGTATCATAAAACTTTAATCATTAACTACTTAAAAGGATTTATTTCATGTATAATGATATAAAATATAAAGATTAAGGAAATACGGATATGATAAAGAAATATTTTTATAATATAAACTATTCTGAAAATGAATGTGATATATGTAGAATGGAACTAAAATATTTGTTTGGAGAAGATATTAAAAAGAAAAATATATTATCACATGTTAATGTGAAGATGGGAAGGAGCCCTTTTCTTAAAGAAAAGATTGAAATTATTATCCGAAAAAATTCTTTGAGGGAAATAATAGACGAAATAAGTGAAACAAACTTAATTTGTGAGGCTTATAAGGTTGTTTATGTAAAACATGATGGACAAACGGTTCGATATGGGGATAGGATTGAAGCTGTAAAAGCTGTTGGTACAGCTATCACTGGCAAGGCAGAAATGCATAACCCTAAAATAGTATATGGAATTACTCAGATAGATGACAAGTGGATTTTTGGAAAATATGAAAGGGATGATTGTAAGTGGCATAGTCATGATAAGAAGTTACATTCCTATTCTAATGCAATAGGATTAAGATTATCCAGAGCTTTAATTAATATTGCTGTTGGAAATGATTTAAGTTTAACGATAATAGACCCATGTTGTGGTGTTGGGACAGTAATAATTGATGGATTATCAATGGGGATAAACATTAAAGGATTTGAAAAAAATAAACAGATTGCTCGAAATGCAAAAGAAAATTTAAGCCATTTTGGATATGAAAATGTTATTACAACAAGTGATATGAGAACTATAAAGGAAAAATTTGATGTAGCTATAGTGGATTTGCCTTATGGAGTTTTTACACCTATAACTGAAAAAGAACAAGAGGAGATTATAGAGACAACAAGAAAGATTGCTGAGAAAGTCATTTTTGTTACTTTTGATAATATGGATGAAATTATTGAAGAAGCTGGGTTTCAAATTGTTGATAAGTGTTCCATTTCAAAGGGTAACTTTACAAGGTGGATAAATATATGTGAGTAATAAAAAAGAAAAGGCGTGGTATAGAATTAGGATTTCTATGCCACGCCTGATTTATTTAATTATGATAGACTAGTCTTTTATTGAGATGCATGTAATTGTTCTAAAATTGCATTTTACCAGAAGAGGCCACCACGGTTGCCACAACAACCACGGCCTATTCCTCCAAAGCCGCCGAATAGCAATAGAAGAATTAGCCATGAGTTATTACCACCAAATCCACATCCATTTCCGCATCCAACGTTAGAACATGAATTACAACAATTGTTTGTCATTGGTGTACAGCAATAATTTGTACAGCAGTTGCAATTGCATCCGCAGTTACATCTACAAGAATTTCTATGACTACTCATATATATTACCTCTCTTTTAATAGACTTCCAGCTAGACATGGAAGCACGGGGAAAGCATACAGAACAAAAGTCCTGATAGAATATTAAGAATACATTCAAACATATATTCCTAATACCATAATATTAAACACATTAATTTTGGGAACATAATATTGATGAATTTTTAAAAAGACGGATTCTAGTATTTAATTAACTAGAATCCGTCTTAAAATATAAATTAGATTTTTAGTTTATAATGCAATTTAAAAATAAAAATAAATTATCATTTTATAACTGAAAACTTTTAGAAGAAGCAGAATCCACAGCCAAATCCAAATATAATTAGTAAAATCCATAACCAGCTGTTATCATTAAAACCACAATTACAGCCATAATTGTAAGGATTATAGTAAGAATATTGATTTGAATAATTGTATGGATTATAGTAACCATTAGTTGGATAGTTAGCATAATTGTAATTTTGATAATTATATCCACAAGACATATATAATACCCCCCAATATTATATTTTCTAAGTTGTACTTAGAAAGTATTTAAACTTGAAGATTAAACAAGTATTTGTATTGAAATATATAGAAGACTCCTCTTCGTATTCATTAAGGAGAGTAAGTTCATGTGTACAAACCTACGGTTTGGTCACTCACTTAAGTATATATTTCTAATATTATAGTATTAAGATTTATTGTTTTTGGGACAAAAATGAGGAATATATTTTGTAATTAAAGAATAAAAGCACTGCATATATTGTTGCAATGCTTTTATTGCTTATGAAAATTATCTTTAAAATCCTTAAATTTAACTGCTATATCAGGGTTTTCTTCAATGAAGTCAACAAGCAAACGGAGGTTTTCAACAGTAGAGCTGCTTATTATATGTTCAATTAACTCAGTTTCAACTAGAACATCGTTTGATGAAGTTAAGAGTTTAAGAAATCTTTCAATTGTTGAATGTCTTTGTAGTAAAAATTGACCAATTTGAGAACCTAGATCAGTTAATGTAATTAACCCATACTTTTCATAATTTATTAATCCTAAGGCTCCTAATTTTTGCATCATTTTTGACACTGATGAATCACGGACATTTAATAAGTCAGCTAATTTATTTATTCTAATAAATTCTTCACCGGAAAGGGTGTGCCTATATATCATTTCTAAATAATCTTCCATAGATGCTGTAAGCAACTTTTCATCATAGGATTTTTGTTCATATCCACGAGCTGTAAGAAATTCATTACTCATTTAATCACCACACATAATTTTTATAAATTGTAACAATAAAAGGGAAATTTACATATGTTAGAGTAGGGAAAGAATATTTCCTCCCTCTAAAAGTTATATTCATTGTAACTTATTTTTAGAACTTTAAGATTAAAATGTAGGTAAATTAGGTTAATTAAGTAGGTGTTACAAAGGTAAGGAGTGTTAAAATGATAAATGAAATAAATAAATATAATAAAATAGAGTCTTTAGACAGTTTGCCATTAGGCGGAAGGTGTAGGGTTCAATATCTTGCATCTGATGGAAATATTAGAAGAAGAATGCTTGATCTAGGTATAATAAAAGATACTGAAATTGCAGCTTTAACCAAAAGTCCATCAGGAGATCCAGTGGCTTACTTAATTAGAGGTGCAGTAATAGCAATTAGAAAAGAAGATGCAGCTTTAATTTTCATTGAAACTATTTAATGCGTTTAAATATAGTGACTTATAGTTTCAAATTCTCGGATTAAATCTGAGAATTTGAAATTTTTTCTCTTCAATTTTAATCAATTTATTAGGAGGAATATATGGGGTTAACTAAACAATCTACAGGAAGTAATTCCATAGATAAAGAGTTAAAAATAGTTCGTATGGATGAAACAGATAAAGTTATTGCTTTAGCAGGTAATCCTAATGTAGGAAAAAGTACAGTCTTTAATAATTTAACAGGCTTAAACCAGCACACGGGAAACTGGCCAGGAAAGACGGTAACTAATGCACAGGGAAGGTATAGGCATAAGGATAGAGATTTTATTCTTGTTGATATTCCTGGGACGTATTCATTAATGGCCAATTCAGTAGAAGAAGAGGTGGCTAGAGATTTTATTTGTTTTGGAAATCCAGATGCAACAATTGTTATAGTTGATGCAACCTGCCTAGAGCGAAATTTAAACTTAGTATTGCAAACAATAGAAATAACTAAGAATGTGGTTGTATGTGTAAATTTAATGGATGAAGCTAAACGAAAAGGAGTTAATGTCGATTTAGTTAAGCTTTCATTATTACTTGGGGTTCCAGTGGTTGGAACAAGTGCAGCAAAGGGAAAGGGTTTAGATGGATTAATGGATGTGATTTATGATTTCACATCGGGTAAACTACAAACAAAACCATTAAAGATAGTGTATAGTGAATTAATTGAAGGTGTTTTAGAAGCAATAGAAAATGAAGTTGAGGAAATTGCAGAAGTTAAGAAATGTGACGAGGAAAGATATGAAAATGAATTAAACACTAGGTGGATAGCCTTGAAGTTATTGGAAAATGACCAGCAGCTATTAGAAGGAATTGATAAGTTTTTAGGCTATAATTTATCAAATGATATAGCAATTGTTAATAAAATAAAGGATGGAAAAGAGCGGTTAAGGCTTCATAATATTGATGATGAAAGCTTTAGAGATGAAATTGTAACCACAATAATAAAAAGGGCAGAAAAAATAGGCAGCAGGGTAGTTACTTATGAAAGTTCTAACTACAGTAATAAGGATAGAAAAATTGATAAGATATTAACCTCAAGAACCTTTGGAATTCCAATCATGATTTTACTTTTAGGAGTAGTATTTTGGTTAACTATCACTGGTGCAAATTATCCTTCGGCTATGCTTTCAAAAGGATTATTTTGGATTGAAAGCAAGCTTAGTGAATTTCTTATAGGGATTGGTGCACCGGCATGGATAGATGGATTATTTATTAAGGGAATGTATAGAACTTTAGCCTGGGTTGTGGCAGTAATGCTTCCACCAATGGCAATTTTCTTTCCACTATTTACTCTTTTAGAAGACTTAGGATATCTTCCTAGAATTGCGTTTAATCTAGATAATTTCTTTAAGAAAAGTTGTGCTTGTGGAAAGCAAGCACTCACCATGTGCATGGGCTTTGGGTGTAATGCTGCTGGAATAATTGGATGTAGAATTATCGATTCACCAAGGGAAAGACTTATTGCGATAATAACTAATAACTTTGTACCTTGTAATGGCAGATTTCCAACTCTAATAGCAATAATAACCATGTTTTTTGCAGGTGCGTTTATAGGTCCTGGGCAATCAATAATTTCAACAATAATATTAACAGGAGTAATTCTTCTTGGGGTATTTATGACACTGGCCATTTCAAAAATATTATCTAAAACAATTTTAAAGGGAATACCATCATCGTTTACCCTTGAATTACCCCCTTATAGAAAGCCACAGGTTGGAAAAGTAATTGTAAGGTCTATTTTTGACAGAACTCTTTTTGTACTAGGGAGGGCAATTTCCGTAGCAGCACCAGCAGGTATTGTAATCTGGGTAATGGCAAATGTAACAATTGGTGATATTAGTATACTTACTCACTGTGCAAACTTTTTAAATCCATTTGCAAAGCTTATAGGTCTTGATGGATATATTTTGATGGCATTTGTTTTAGGATTTCCAGCTAATGAAATAGTAGTACCTATAATTATAATGAGTTACACAGCAACAGGTAGTTTAATAGAGTTTGATAGTTTAACACAGCTTAGGCAGCTGTTGATAACTAATGGATGGACTTGGCTAACAGCAGTAAATGTAATGTTGTTTTCATTGATGCATTGGCCATGCAGTACTACTTGTCTAACAATAAAAAAAGAAACCCAGAGCTGGAAGTGGACTGGACTTTCTTTTCTTATACCAACAGTTACAGGAATAGTGATTTGTTTTATAGTCACATCAGTAGTACGATTTTTAGGATTAGTATAAAAGAAGACAGATGAATTAAAAGTTAACGGCACCAACATATTATTTAAGGAGCTGTTAACTTTTCATCTGTCTTTTATCAATATGAATTAATATGTATTTTTTATTGTTTTTAAGTTTTTAAAATATAAAACACTTATTTAGCTAATTAATTTCCAAAGATTATTTAGCTTTTTTAGTTCATCAGCATTGTTTGATAAATCATTTAATTCGTAAGCTGATATTGGGTAATGTAAGATTACCTTCCAAGCTAAGTAATCACAAATATAATCCATTTGATCAAATATTAATTTGTACTGAGGATCCTCTATATCGTTAGCACCAACGGCTAATACTGCAACTTTTTTATGCTGATCTTTAAATTTGCTATTCTTTGAATACATTTTATCAATAACCATTTTTAACTGGGAGGAAACACCCCACCAATAAACTGGAGTACCGAAGATAACAACATCAGCATTATAAATTTTATTAATTATTTCTTTGCTATCATCTGGCAGCACACACTGCCCCCCATTACGCCTACATCCATTACAGTTAATGCAGCCAGAAAGACGCTTTGTTGTAACATCACAAAGTTCCACATCAATATCTGGACAATTTTTATTTATACCACTAATTATTGTATTTAAGGCTGTTTTGGTATTTCCTCTTAATCTTGGACTACCATTTAAAACAAAAATTTTCATCGATAACACCTCATTAAATTACATTAAAATATTCCATTAGTATTTTATAAGTAGAAATCCTAATATAGAGTATTTCGATGCAAACCTATAATTTCCTTTTATTGTAATTGGGATTGGCTTATTTTAAGTTGGTTTTACATTTTGCTTTATGAGTCTAATGAAATCATAAGGTGTTACGATTTTAACTTTAGGATTTGAGTCTAGTTTGTCAATTACATTCTTAACGTTGTCCATTGTATTGCTCCATACATGAACATATAGAAATGAGTAAGAATTTGGAGATGATGGGTTGGTATAACCTAAAGAGATTCTTTCTTCAATATTTTTTACGAATTTTGCTTCATCCTCTAAACCACTCCAAAGCAAATCACGGCATGAAACTATAGGCTTATTATTGGACCATCTTATCTCTCCATTGTATATATCGTGTTTTGAATAATTTAAGTAAAAAAGACCATCGATATTTGAATGACAGGTATATTTATCCCATAAATTATTGTTATAAAAAGAGTCATCATCAATTATGAGAACATTATGCTGATCTACTGATTTCATATAATTATTTAAGATATTAGTATAGGAAAACAACTTTTCAATAGGGAATTTGCTAGGATACATATAACCATTTCCAGAAGGTGGGACTAAAAAGTTATCATTAAATGTAGGAGTAGATGCACTTTTATAGTATTGGTTAAAAACTGTTGGTGCTAAATAGTAAAGGGCAGGGCTTAAAGACCATCCTAAATTAAATTGCCCGCGGACAGGAGAACCATACCATTTGTTTGAGGTATAATTGTTGCCAAGCAGCCATTGTTGGTTATCACCATCTGACATAATTATAGTTACATAATGTACATTATCATAATTAGTAAAATTAGTCTCTGTTTTTTGCTTTAGATTACATAAGGGAAAAGAACTTAATACAGATAAATTATAAGACCAATCAGCGGCTATTACATCAACACCATAGGAGGAAGCTAAGGCTACATTATTATGTTCATCTGGTCCCCATCCTAGACAGTGGGAGTTGTCATCTAAAGAAGAAAATATTGTTTTTCGTAAATCTGCTTCTTTTTCATCTTCATAGAAAATTAAAGCCTTTGCAGTTATGGCATAATCCCTTAGTGAGATCGGTTTATCAGGGGATAATTGTATTACAACAGAATGATTTAATCCAGAATTCCAAAGATTCTTAAATGCCCAGTATTTATCGGTATTCCTACAATCTTCAATTAAGGTTGTTACACCAGCGCTAATAACTTTATTTTCTATTGATTGGTCAATAGCTATGGAGTTTTTTAAACTAGCAACGGTACATGCGTTATTAATAGATGGGGTTGTTGTACCATTATAAAGTACATACCCATCTATAAGAGAACTGAATTCAGTTAACAACTCCCAGGGACTTTCCGGGTATATCAATTCAACATTATTATTATTTTTCAAATCTAAAAGCCAAACTTTATAATCGGGCTCTTGGGAGCTGATAATATAAATCTGTTTATCAGATTTGGCAGCTACAATGCCTTGCAATGTAGCTGCCATAGTTTTTTCTTCTAGGGTTAATTTGTCTTCTGAAATAACGTATAAACTTTTGGGGATTATAGAATTTTTTATGTATGAATCTGTATAGGAATTTTTATTTGTTGAACAATAAAAATTAAGATTTGAATAACAACTTAGGGAACATTTATCATCATAACACCCATTTTTATAGTTAGTGTAGAAATTGTTTAGAAAGTCAAAGTGTTCTCCCTTATAAAATCCAGCAGCAGCTTTCTCATTTATTTTTGATAAAATTACTTGACGTGTAATAATATCATATAAGCTGACATCGTTACAGTTTTTCATTATATCATACATTATCATAAAGGTTGTTGTTCTGCCAACACCAGCCTTGCAATGAAAGTGAAGCCAAGAATTTTCGGGTTGGTTATTGACAAAGGTGATGAAATATACAATCATGTCTTCAGTTGGAAGCTTTCCATCTGTTACAGGAATGCGAAGGTAGCCAATAGAATTATCTTCAGTTAAAGAAGCTTCATTTAAAACATATTTAGGGATAATTTCTTTTTGGGTATTGAAAAGAAGTAAAGGTTCATTTAGTTTAATGGAATTTAAATCTTTATTTTCAGTTTTAATTACTTCTTCTAAAGTTAAGCCAGCATTTGCATTATTTTTTTCATTTTCTAGGCTTACTGCAGTGCCATTGATAAAACCGTGAGATTCTTGTCTTAAATCTATAGTTATAATAGAATAATTAGTTCCTATAGAGTTTTTAATCATGCCAAGGGAATTTTCAGCAAATTGACTGCTGCCAGAAATTTTCAAGGTATCAAGGCCAGTTAGATTTAATTCTGTTCCAGAAGGAATTTCAATTTCGTCTGTACATTTTCTAAAATGGTGAGGTAACTTTTTTGTGTTAGCAGCATCTTGAACCCAATGAGCGTCATTAAAAGCAGTAGCATAGTATGTAATTGAAACAAAGGAACACAAAAGTGCCAGAAGAATTATAAAGTACATTTTAAAGGATTTTTTCATAGTATACACCTCGTAAATTAATGTTATCTTATACTAGATAGAGTGAGAGAAGAAGATGATTTTTATTCTTAATTTTTAAATATTAAGTGGATGAATTTAAAATTTAAGAATAAAGTTTTTATAAAGGTGAGAATAAATTAATCAGATTGCGTTATATAGGGTGTAAAAGCTTTTACAAAATAAAGAACAGGAGATTAATTGATGAGGGCTAATGATTTAAATTATATAAAAAGACTTAAGAGCAGGAAGGAAGACGCCCTGGAATTTGTGGTGGACAAGTATCTGCCTTTAGTAAAAGGTGTGATTTATAAGGTGTTATCTTCTACTTATAATGAAACTGCAATAGAAGAGTGCATAAATGATGTCTTCCTTTCTGTATGGGAAAATATAAGTAAATTTAATGGTGATGATAATGATTTTAAAAGGTGGATATGTGCTATAGCTAAGTATAGAGCAATTGATTATTACAGAAAAGCAATGAAAAACTTAGATATAGCAGTTGAGAAGGTGGAAGAAGGTAAAACAAGTTCCGTAGAAGAAGAAGTCATTATTAAAGAAGATAAAAATGAGTTGATGGAACTTATTAATACCTTAGAACCAATGGACAGAGATATATTTATTATGAAATTCTTTTTAGGTGAGAGAAATGAGGATATTGCACGGAAATATAATGTCTCAAAGGCTGCTATAGATAATAGAATCTATAGAGGAAAAAAAAGATTAAGAGAAGGTAGAGATAAGTTAGGGATGGAGGCGTAATAAAATGAAAGATTTATATGAATTGTTAAATGAGATAAAAATAGATGAAGAAGATTTTGAGGAAATGCCTGTGAATGAAGTTGAAATAGCCAGAGTGAAGAAGAATCTAAAGAAAAGCATAAAAGGAAAGAAGGCAAAGAGAAAGTCTATTGTAGCAGCTGGATTGTTAATAGCATGTACAGCAGTTTTAGGTTCAACAATTACAACTTATGCAGAGGATATTCCTATTGTAAGAGACATATTCAAGGCGCTGAATAATAAGGTATATAATTCCTATAAAGAAAATGCTAGTGAGGTTAATATTACTAAAAGACATAAAGAAACTTCAGTAACCATAAATGATGCAGTGTTTAATGGGAGTACAATTACGTTAACCTATACGATTAAAACGAATAAAGATTTAGGTGAGGAAATATTTCTTAATAATTATCATGTAATTAAAGAGTATGATAAATCAGGATATACTGCTAGTAGTAAATTTATTAAAGCTGATGATTTTACTTATGTAGGGCAAGAAAATATTACGTTGTTTAATTTCAATGAAGGAGCTAATAAACCTATAAATTTAGCTGTGAAGATAAATGGTATACAAGAATTAATGGACGAGGAAAACTTTATAAATGGAAAATGGGATTTTAATTTGGTTTTAGATCCTGTAGCTAGTAACAGAGTAATGGTTAATAAACAAGTTTCAGATGAAGGTTTATCAATAGCGATAAAATCTATAGATATAAATCCTATGTCTATGTTCTTAGTATTTTCAGAGTCATATGAAGAGAATTGCATCTGGGATAAAGCAGATATAGAGCTTGAGGTAAAGGATGACCTTGGTAACACTTATGAACTTCAGCAGCATGGAGGAACGGGCAAGGGCAAAGCTGTGGATTGGGGTGTAACTTTAGAACAATTAAAGGATGAAGCTTCTAAGCTGATCATTACCCCAAAGGTAACTTTGGTTAATTTGAGTGAGCCTAAGTTCATGGAGGTAGAATATAAAGATAATACTAATGGAGAAACGGGTAAAGCAAATACAGAAACTTTTGAAGCGTTAGAAGTAAAAGAAGTAATTTTAGATAGTATAGTGGTAGATATAAGATAATAGTAATACTCGAGTAATTTTTATTTTTCATTTCATTACATTTAAAGTTCTGAAAATTTACGAGGTAGTAATATTAAATAATTTAGAGCCCTATGTGACGAAAGAGCACATAGGACTTTTTACTTTATTATATCAGTTATGGATTCAATGAATTTTTTAACTGCTGGAGCAGCAGTCTGGGTTGAGCTTATTGCAATTCCAAGGGTACGAAAATATTCTTTAGATAGTTTTTTTACTACTAAATGCTCTGGAATCCTTGATAGAAATAATTCAGGCATTAGTGAAACGCCAAGGCCTTGAGATACCATTGCAAGAATGGTTTCGTCACCCTTAACACGATACTTTATCTTTGGGATTAAATTTTCTGCTTGTAAAACTCTTAACATTTCCTCATCAGAGCCCTTATAAGGAGCTATATAAGGATGTTTAATTAATTCTGAGGGTGTTACTGAGGCTTTGTTACATAGTGGATTATCTTCAGGCAGAACAGCATAAATTGGATCATTTTTTAATGGTATGAATTCAAACTCCTTTGGAGCAGGAGCAGAAAGAATACCCAAGTCAATTTTACCATCCATAAGCCAAGCGTTTATTTCCATGTAGTCACCAACAAACAGCTGAAGCTGAATATTAGGGTAAACCTCTTCAAAGGTTTTGATTATAGGTGGAAGCCAATATAGGGAAACGCTATAAAAACAACCTATTCTTATGGTACCAGTTCCTAAGCCCTTTATTTTGTTTACACTTTCAAGGAGTTTTTCTTCTCCAGTGACAATCTGTCTTAGATAAAATAATAAATCTTGTGCATTTTCAGTAGGAGATACTCCGTCCTTGTGGCGATTAAGTAATGGGAAACCAAACTCCGTCTCTAAGGACTTGATCATATGGCTGATGCCGGGCTGAGTGTAACCTAATTCTTCAGCAGCTTTAGTTAAACTTCCATATTCAATTGTAGTAAGCAGTGCTTTATATTTTGTAATACTCATATAATCTCCTAGATATAATAAAATGTAATGATATACATTACAAACATTCAGTTTATTTATATATGTTTATATAATAAGATAGTATAGGTGAAAAAACAAGTTAATTAAGGGGGGAGCTAAGGTGAAACTTGAAAATAATTTAGGAACTGATGATATAAAGAAACTGGTGCTTAAGATTGCTCTTCCAGCAATGTTTGCTCAGTTTGTTAATGTACTTTACAGTGTTGTTGATCGTATTTATGTGGGAAATATTCATGGTGTAGGAGAACTTGCACTAGCAGGGGTTGGAATATGTGCTCCAATTGCAATGCTGATTTCAGCCTTTGCATACTTAGTTGGAGTTGGTGGAGCGCCGCTTATGAGCATTAAGATGGGAGAACAGGATAATAAGGGAGCAAAGCAGATATTATCTAATTGCTTTGGAATGCTCCTCGTTATATCAATAGTTATAATGATTTTAATGCTTGTGTTTAAAGAGCCTTTATTATATTTATTTGGAGCTAGTGAAAACACTTATTTTTATGCAAATCAGTATTTTACAATATATTTAATTGGAACAGTATTTGCATTATTAGCAGTGGGGATGAATCAATTTATTTTATGCCAAGGGTATGCAAAAATTGGAATGAAGTCTGTTGTTATTGGTGCTGTGGTTAATATAGTACTAGATCCGATTTTAATTTTTGGTTTTAAAATGAATGTTGCAGGAGCAGCCTTAGCAACAGTTATCGGACAATTGTGTTCCTGTTTATATGTACTTCAATTTTTATTCAGTAGAGATGTTCATATAAAAATTGAGTTTGGGGGATATCAGTGGAAAGTCATGAAGAAAATCCTATCGGTGGGAACAACTCCATTTTTGATAATAGCTTTTGACAATATACTTTTAATATCTATAAATGCGGTGCTTCAGAAGTATGGAGGACCATCTAATGGAGATATGTTAGTGGCTTGTGCAACAATTCTTCAAAGCTTTATGCTGATTATTACAATGCCTTTGAGTGGAATTACTGGGGGAACTCAAACAATTTTAGGCTTCAATTATGGGGCAAGGAATACTAAAAGAGTTCTTGAAGCAGAAAAATATATTTTTCTCATATCAATGTGTTTTGTTGGTATTATGTTTCTGATTGCTCAAACGATTCCGCAGTTTTTTGTTCGAATATTTACAAGTAATCCAGAGTATATTAAGCTTACTACTTGGGCAATAAGAGTTTACACCATAGGTCTATTTGGGGTTGCAATTCAGTATACTGTAGTTGATGGTTTAACAGGTATGGGAGTTGTAAAAATGGCTGTTTCTTTATCCATGTTTAGAAAAATGTTGTTTCTTTTGTGTGTATTTATTATTCCAATGTATTTTGATGTTAAAAATGTATTTTTTGCAGAGGCTATTTCAGATATTGTAGGTGCGACAGTAACATCAATTATTTACTTTACAATGTTTAAAAAGATACTTCGCAGGAGAGAGTTAGAGGATCCAGAAGGAATTGAAGGTATAAGTTGTAAATGAAATATTAAAAAATATAATTGACAAGTATCGTGTTAAATGATACATTAAGAAAAAAACAATCCCTTTAAATTGATTCGGGAAATCAGTAAGGAAGTTATAATATACTTAAGAATTATATTCGAAGAGACAGAGATGTAATTTATTGCATCTTATTCGAGATAAAATAGATTTAATTATGTTAGTATAGCCTTCCTTCATCAGGAAGGCTTTTTTATTTAACAATTTAAACGGTATATTAGAACCTTATGTAGTTATTTAGGGAAATGAACTAATAAGGAGAAATGAGAAATGACAGGAAAAATCAAAAGAAAAAATAGCAGCAATAATCTAGCAATGAAAATGGCAATAGCACTTTTATTAGGATTAGCAGCTGGTTTAGGATGCATTGTGCTAAGAGAAAACTTAATATCGAATGGAAATAGCTCATTATGGACGAGCATAAATAATCTTTTGTTTCAGGACATATCGGTTGAAGGGGCAACAAGTGCAGTAGGGGTATTTTATATATTAGGTCAGTTATTTGTGAACTCTTTACAGCTTGTAATTGTTCCAATGGTATTTACATCTATAGCATTAGCCATGTGCAAAATAAGTGACACTAAGAAATTAGGAAGAATTTCTTATAAAACTATATTAGGATTTTTATCAACTTCTGTTTTTGCTTTAGCACTTGCAGGTATAATAGGGTTTGTAGTTAAAAATATGGGCTTATTTACGGCAAATGTTTCTAATGTTACGGCACAAGCCGGAGTTGCGAGTTCAACAAATCCTCTTTTAATCATAGTTAAAGTAATACCAAACAATATAACAGCAGCGTTTTCAACAAATGGAAGCATATTAGCTGTAGTTTTTGTGGCAGTAGTTTTAGGACTTTGTATTAATTCAATAGGGGATAAAATTAAGGTTTTAAAAACATTACTAGAAGAAGTTAACTCAATCATAACAGTGTTCTTGAGCTTTATAATAACAAAGTTTGGACCAGCAGCAATATTTGTGTTGATAACAAGAACCTTTGCAATATATGGTGTTGATAATTTAAAGCCAGCTTTAGTATATGTAGTAACAACAGTGTTAGCTCTATTAGTATTTTTAGTATTTGGATATGCAATATTCATAGCAGTTGGAGCAAGACTTAATCCAATGATGTTTGTTAAGAAAATAGGTAAGGTAGCTTTATTTGGTTTCTCAACATCTTCTTCAGCAGCAACATTACCTTTAAATACAAAAACGACAACAGAAGAATTAGGTGTAAGTGAGGATATTTCATCATTTGTATTACCTTTAGGGATGACAATAAATATGAATGGTACGGCTATAATGCAGGTTATAGCAGCGATATTTATTGCAACTAGTGCAGGTTATGAAGTAACAGTTGGTAATATAGTAGTAATATCATTATTAGCTTTAATTGCATCGGTTGGAACACCAGCAGCACCTGGAGCCGGAGCGGTAATACTTTTTACAGTATTAACAGGAATGGGATACAATAATGATGCAGCTATATTAGCTTATTCTTTAATACTTGCTATAAACAGACCTATTGAAATGCTAGTAACTTCATTAAATGTTGTAGGAGATGCAGCAACGTGTGTGGTGGTTGCAAAATCTGAAGGAATGCTTGATGAAAAAGCATATTATAGTGAAACGTTTGTAGATGAGGAAATAGCTTAGAATAATTATAGATAATATAAAAATACCTTATCCAATATTGCTATTGGATAAGGTATTTTTATTACTTAAATTTCTCAGGAAATTGTTTTATTATTCCATCGATAAGTATGTCTGCAAATTCAATCATATGGTCTTCACCTTTATCGTAGGCAGCAATATCTGCTTTCCAATCTTTATTTAGTCTGGCTACAACTTGGTCTGTAACGAATTGCAGATGTTTATGTAACATGTCTTTTAAAGTTTTATTTGAGTAATTAGGATTTGCACTGCTTAAAAAGTCAGCGATTTCATCAGCATTCTCATACCATAACTTATTATACTTATCGAGATCAGTTTTGTTTCCATTTTTAGCAGCATCAACAACTTGGCCAGCGAGTTCTATGTGTTCTCTTAGTAGTTTAGCAAGGGAGTTTCCAGCTTCCTCGCCATAGATGGGTTTAATTGAATTCCCAATATCATCTTGATTTTTAAGAAGTCTTTGAGCTACATCATCTTTATCTTCAAGGGAGGCTACAGCGCTTATAATATAGCTTCTGGTCCATGAAACATGATCAATCCAAAGTCTTCTCTCTTCCATTCTTAAATCACAGGCAGCTTTGCTACAGGAGTTATCGCTAAAGGTTGAATTTTCTATAGCTAGAGCTTTAAATGGAATTAAAATAAAAGTAAATAATAGAAATGATAATAATAAATTTCTTAATAATAACTTCACTTGTAAATCCTCCTTATATATAATTCAAATTTAGTTTATTCAAAGAGGAATAATAATATACTGTAATGCACTGTTTTATACATTGCATTTAGTATTTAAGTGAATTATGTAATAGAAAAATTCGATAAAAGTATAAGTTTTTAATTATCATAAATTTATATAGTAAATTTACTTTGAAATATACTATAATCATAAATAAGAACAAAGAAATATGAGGTGTTTTCATGGATAAGATTTTTAGGTTAGGGACTTATGATATAGAGTTTAAAGATGAATTTATTAACTATAATAATTTAAGAAAAAGATTTTTAGATTTATCGGTTGATGCTTATGAGAAATTTGAAGGTTTATATAAAAGTAATTGTTTAAATATAGATGATGTACATAATAAAGCATATGAATTAGGATGTAGTTGTATATTAAGCAATATCGATGAAGCCATAGGAATTTTAATTTCATATGGGTTGATGCATGTAGATAAAAATGTGTTTATTGATACTTATTATTCGAAATTTTTCAAGTGGGAAGATGATTTTGAAGAAGTTGATAGAAGGTATAGAGAGGTAGTGCTTACCGCTGAACAAGAGAAAGCTTACAGAGAAGAACGTAAGGCTGAAAGAGGAAGATGGCAGGGGGGTGGCTTCGGTCTAGGTGGTGCTATTGGAGGTGCTATGCAGGCTGGAGCAATGAATGCAGTAACAGGAGCAGCTCACTCAGCTTTTAACTTTGTTGGGAATATGGTAACTTCAGTAGGAGTTAATTCAAAAAAAGAAAGGCTTTTTCAAGAGCCATCTACCATGGAGGATTTAGCAAGAGGTGTTGCGATAAGTGTTTATCAAATTCATTATGCTGTGGTAAATGCCTTAAGAGACAATGATAATAATTTTATTGCCATGTATCCCATGGATAAAGAGTGCGAAATGGCAACAGCTCTTATAAATAATTTGAAAACTGGATTAATTCCGAAGGAGAAAGAAGAAGAAATAATTAAAAATGCTATATATAGTAATCCTTATGATAAAGAGATTTATCTGTTCTTATTAAAGACCTTGGGAGATAAGTCAAGAGGAATTGATGGCATTACGCAGTTTCTACATTTAGATATTGAAAAAGATATTGAAAGGTTAGTAGAAGATTATTATGTGTCTTTATCAAAGGATACTGAGGAAGCTACCTTAAAGTCTTTAGAAGCCTTTAAAGACTTTGCAGAGTTTATTAATAAAGAAGATATATCACAATATCTTAATGACTTCGATAAAATATTAAATGAGCATGATGTAAATATTAGAACTGTGGATGGGATTTTATTTGAAACTAGAGAAGAATCTAATAGAGCAAGAGTAGAACTAGAGGAAATATTGGAGATTAGAAAAGATGTTCTTAATAACTCAGAAAAATCAATTAAAGCAGCTATAGCAGCTATTGAAGCAAAAGAATTTCAATCTATTATCAAGGATAAGCATTTAAAAGAGTTAAATAAAGAACTTGAAGAAGCTATTAGATTTGAAGATCAATTGTTTTTAAATGATAATTACAGCCTATCAACTATTATTTCAGAGGCAGAGGCGGATAAGGCTATTGAAGAGCTTAAAGGGCTTGTTTTAAGAAGTATGGATTTGGTTGAAAAAAGAGTTGAAGAGGTTGAAGAAAAAAGAAGGCTTATAATTGAAGAAGTTGATAGAAAGTTTGTAGAGGATTACTTTAATTCAGTAGTAATCTTAAATGAAAGAGATGTTGAAAGAGAAGTTAATAATATAAGAAATTTAAATGTTAGAACCGAGGAGGTAAAAGAAGAAAAAGCAAGTTATGTACTTTTAAAAGCTGAAAAGATAATTAAAAAGCATAATTCATTATTAGAAAAAGCTTTAAAATATGAAGTAAGAATGACTTCAGTTAAAGTTGAGAAGAAAAGTGAGAAAAAGGGAGTCTTTGGATTTATTTCTAAGGCCATAGAAAAAGGAGCTAACATCATTGATGAGCTTCAAGAAAAAAGTGAAAAGGAGGCCTGGGATTTCATAACTAACAATGGTGAAAGAACAATAGATGAAGTAAAAAATAGATAAAAAATACTCGGCTTAGAATGATTATAGTATTCTAAGCCGAGTATTTTTATAAATGTAGCAATTGATAGAAAAACGTATGCTATTCAACTTCTAAGTCGTTGAAGTCTCCGGATTTTCCCCATACAGAAAGTACAGGAACTGCATTAATAAATGCATCCTTATCAATTGTTGCAACGAAATTTTTAATAAGTAATAGCTCTTTTGATGAACAAACACATATAAGCTTTGGATTTTCTTTGTTAGTACGTGCACCAATTACACTAGATGTACTTACACCACGTTTTAGTGTATTTAAAATGTAGTTTGTAACTTCATCCGGTTTTTTTGTAAGAATAATTATCTTTACAAATGTAGTATCAAATCCGAGAATTACCAAGTCTACAGTTTTACTATAAACTATTTGCATGATAATAGCGTATAGTACAGCTGTTCGTCCGAAGATAAATCCACATATAATAAGAACGGTTATATCAATTCCTAATAGGATTTTTCCAATACTTACAAAAGGAAGCGCTTTTTTGTGGATTAGCTTAGCTAAAGTATCTGAGCTTCCCTGAGTAAACCCCCTCTTTAATATAAGCCCCATTCCAAATCCAGATATAATTCCATAATATATGCAGATTAGAAGTTTATCTGCAGTGTTATCAATAAAATTAAAACTAAATTTATCAAAAATCATAAGAATTAATGGATAAGTAATTGATAAAAGCATAATTCTAAGTGCATCTTTTTTACCTAGCACAATCCAAGTTGAAATTAATATAAGCAAACATAAAGTATAATAGATAATTGTGTAATTTATGTGCAGTACATTTCCTATAGCCATAGAGAAGCCTGTAAAACCGCCAACCACTAAGTTGTTTGGTTTTAAAATACATGTGACTGCGAATGCTTGAAGCAGGCAGCCAAGATAGACTACAAAATAATCATTTGAATTTTTAATAACAAATCTTTTCATAAATACCCCCAAATATTTCCGAATTGTAAACAACACCGTGTATATAATATCAGTTTAATTGTAGAAATGCAAACAAAACCACAATCAAATACACATAAAAACATAAAAATGCAAACAGAAAGCTTTACAATCCACAAGAAGTGATATATACTGAAAAAGTAATCAAGAAAAACGTTAACAAACGTTTAATAAATGTAACAAAGTTTAAGAGGAAAAGGTAATGGGAGGAATACAAATGAACACAAAAAGTGCTAATTTTAAAAAATGGTTTACATTTGTAATACTTGTATTAGGTGCAGGAACTATATATAAGATAGCAAGCTTAAAGTCTGCATTTTATGTACCAATGCAAGAATTTATGGGATTAACTCATACTCAAATAGGAACAGCTACAGGAGTTTGGTCTACTATAGCTAGTTTTGGATTTATATTTTCAGTATACATATCTGATAGATTTTCGAAGAAGATAATGCTTCCACTAGCATTAATATTAACTGGATTATTAGGGTTTTGGTTAGCTACATTCCCAAGCTTTGGGGTTGTATTATTCATATATGCTATGTTTGGAGTAACTTGTGATATGCTTTACTGGCCTATATTACTTAAATCAATTAAATCATTAGGAACAGATGAAGAACAGGGTAGATTATTTGGATTCCTTGAAGGGGGAAGAGGTGCAGTAGATACTATTGTTGCTTTCATTGGATTAGGAATATTTGCAATGTTAGGAAGTAACGCTTTTGGATTACAAGCATCAATATGGTTCTTCTCAGGGGCTATGATTGTAATTGGAATAATTTCTTATTTCTGTCTTGAGCATGATAAAAAGGTAGAAGTCGAGAAAACAGAGAAAAAGAAAAGTAGCTTTGATACTGTAAAAGTGGTTATTAAGATGCCAGAAGTTTGGATGGTTTCATTTACTATATTCTTTGTTTATGCTATGTATTGTGGTCTTGTGTATTTCTTACCATTCTTAGAAGAAGTTTATGCATTACCAGTAGCGTTAGTAGGAGCTTATGGAATAATCAATCAATATGGACTAAAGATATTAAGTGGTCCAGTTGGCGGTGTATTAGCGGACAAGAAGTTTAAGTCACCATCTAAGTTTTTAAGATTTTCTTTTGTAGTTGGTGTAATAATATTAGGAGTATTTACATTCCTTCCACATGAAGCAATGGGAGTATATACAGGAATGATACTTACATTAGTTGTTGGAACAATTATTTTCGCTATGAGATCTGTATTCTTTGCACCAATGGGTGAAATAAAGATAGCAGAAGAAATGAGTGGAGCTGCAATGTCTATAGGAAGTTTCATTGGATATGCTCCAGGAATATTCTGCTACACTTTATATGGAAGTATTTTAGATAAAAACCCAGGCTTAGCTGGTTTTAGAATAGTATTCTTAATCATGTGTGGCTTTGGTGTAGCTGGATTTATAGTAAGTAACATATTAGTGAAAAAAATAAAAAAAGATAAGTAGCTTTAAATAATAAGGCGAAAGTTTCAAGATTAAAAATAGCTATAGGAATTGAAATATCCTATAGCTATTTTAAGTTATGTGTTAAAGTGAATATGTAGGATAATGTGTTGGAATAATAAAACTAACGAATAACTAATTTACAAGGAGAAAATAATGATTAAATTAGAGGAGTTTTTTGTAAGTTTATCAAATTTAATTTGGGGAAATTGGCTTATAACACTTCTCATGGGGGTAGGAATATATTTAGGGTTTATAACGAGGTTTTTTCATATAAGAAAGCTACCTCATATTCTTTATGAAACAATTATAAAACCGTTAAGACATAAGGAAGAGGTATTAAGTGATGGAAATGTAACTTCATTTCAAGCATTATGCACAGCGTTAGGGAGTTGTGTTGGAAATGGAAATATTGTTGGGGTTGCTACGGCAATAGTAGCAGGAGGTCCAGGAGCGGTTATTTGGATGTGGATTGCAGCTATAGTTGGAATGGCGACTAAATATAGTGAGATACTTTTAGGGATGGAATATAGAGAGAAGTTGAAGGATGGAACATATATAAGTGGCCCTATGAATTATATTGAAAAAGGTCTGGGATGGAAAAAAGTTGCATGGATATATGCTTTATTGTTAATACTTCAAAATGCAGGTGGTACATTAATACAGGCTAATACAATTGCAGTAAATTTTTATTCTATGTTTAATATAAAATCATTTGCAACAGCTGTAATTTTAATGGTTTTAATAGGATTGATTATTATTGGGGGAATAAAGAGAATTGGAAGTGTAACACAAAAAGTAGTGCCTTTTATGACCTTATTCTATATAATTGGAGGTATAGTAATAATTTTTGTTAATATATCTTCCATTCCATCAGTATTTGCTCACATGTTTAGAGGTGCATTTTCCTTAGAAGCTGGGATTGGAGGCGTAATGGGATATTCAATCCGCCAAAGTATGAGATATGGTGTAGCAAGGGGACTTTATTCAAACGAAGCTGGTGAAGGTACAGCAGCAGTTCTTCATGCATCTGCATCAGTAAATCATCCAGCAAAACAAGCTATATTTGGAATTACAGAGGTGTTTGTAGACACAATAGTCATTTGTTCTATAACTGCATTAGTGGTATTAACTACAGGTGTTTTAGAAAGTGGACAATCACCAACAGTGTTGGTAAGTATGGCTTTTGGAAGCGTTCATCCAATAATGAGATATATTGTTGGATTAAGCAGTGTGGTATTTGGATTTTTATCAATAGTTGCCCAATGGTATTTGGGGAATACTGCAGTTGAGTACATCAAAGGAAATAAAAAAGATAGATATTATAAATATATATTCTTAATTTTGATATTAATTGGATGTAGTAGTAAATCATCATTGGTTTGGATAATACAGGATTGTATATTGGGAATATTAATTATACCGAATATTATTGCGGTAGTATTACTAAGTAAGAAAGTTAAAGAAAGAACTGTAGAATTTTTAAATATGAATAAGAGAAGTAGTTAATGCATTCTACAAGATAAATTAAAAGATAGTAGGAGGGATATCTTGTTAGCATCAGATAGAAGAGATGAAATTATTCAAATGCTTTCTGTTGAAGGAAGTGTGATTGTATCAAAACTAACAAAAAAATTTGAGGTTTCGATAGAAACAATTAGAAGAGATTTAGAAGCTCTAGAAAAAGAGGGGCTTTTAAAACGTGTTTATGGTGGAGCTGTATTAAAGAGTAATAAGTCCAATAATTTAAATTACGCTAAAAGAAAAGAAGAGTTTATTGATGAAAAGATTGAAATAGCTCAAAAGGCGATTTCATATATTGAAGAAGGTTCTTTTATTGCATTAAATAATAGCACTACAAATTTAGAGATAGCTAAATTGCTTAGAGAAAAATTTAATGAACTTACCATAGTGACAAACTCTTTAAATATTGTAAATGAACTAGTTAATAAGGAGAGTTTTACTATAATTTTAGTTGGTGGTGTGTTAAATAGCAGAGAGTATGCTTTTAATGGTCAATTTACAGAAGAAATGCTTTCAAATTTTGTTGTAAATAAATCATTTATAAGTGTAAGTGGTGTGTCTTTATCAAGGGGAATTACAGATTATTTAATGGGTGAAATAGACATTCAAAAGAAGTTTATGAAAATATCACAAGAGGTTATAATACTAGCTATTAGCAGCAATATAGATAATGAATCACTTGTTAAAATAGCTGATGTTGAAGATGTAAACTTAGTAATTACTGATTCAAAGTTAAATAAGAAAATTGCAGATAAATATTTAAAAAGTGGAATAGAAATCATATAAAACAACATAAATGCAATTAAATGCACAAAAGTCCTTGAAAAACAAGGTGGGTTATTATATAATAGTTTTGTAAAGAATATAGTATAATTAAAATTTTAAAAGAATTATTATATAACCTTGAGGAGGAAATACATATGGAAAAAAGAATAATTGCTACAGAGAATGCACCAGGAGCTATAGGACCATATTCTCAAGCGGTACAAATAGGAGAAGTAGTATATACTTCAGGACAACTACCAGTTAACCCTGCTACAGGATTAATCCCTGAAGATGTAAAAGAGCAAACAAAACAATCTTTAGAAAATGTTAAGGCTATTTTAGAAGCAGCTGGAACTTCTATGGATAAAGTAGTAAAGACTACTGTATTCATTAAAGATATGAATGATTTTGCACAAGTTAATGAAGTGTATGGACAATTCTTTACAGCTCCATTCCCATCAAGAAGCTGCGTAGAGGTTGCTAGATTACCTAAAGATGCTAAGGTTGAAATAGAAGTAATAGCTTTAGTTTAATCTTATAATTAAAAATATCGCTTGATTTTATAAATCAGGTGATATTTTTTTGTTTTAATATGGTTGCGTGTGGAAATACAGACAATACAAGGATAATGTAAGAGGTTGAAATGCACAAAAAAACATAAAAAATCAACAAAAATCGACATAAAACGTTGAAAGTACACATTGTATAGTGTATAATCAATGGTGAGATAACGGTTCAAGGAGTGAATAATTATGAAAATAGGATTAGAAACAGAAAGCTACCATTTACAGTTTATCACAGGTAGAATGGATGTATTTGGATTTATAAGAAAAACTGCTGAATTAGGTTTAGACGGAGTAATGTTAAATATAATTCCATGGCCAGGCCGTGAACATATACGTGTTTTAGAGTCTTTTGAGCCAGAATATTTAGCAAAAGTTAAAGCTGAAATACAAAAATATAATTTATTTGCAGAAATAGATACTAACACTACAGATCCTGAACACTTAACAAACATTGTAAAGGTTGCTCATCAAATTGGGGCAGACGTAATTCGTACTTATATACCATTTGATAAGTTTGATGCAGAAATGTATAAGGGTGTTGCAGGGGATTTAAAACAATTAATTCCTGTATTAAAGAAATATAGAGTTAAAATTGCTTTAGAAAATCATGAGTATGAAACTGCTGATGAAATAATTAAGATAATTAATGAAGTTGATAGTGTTTGGGTAAAAGCTCACTGTGATATCGGAAACGGAATGATGGCTTGGGAAGATCCAGTTGAAGCTGTTAAGAAATTAGCCCCATATGCATATACTACTCACTTTAAAGATCATATAATTGTTCAAGATGGTGACGAATATAGAGTTTGTGGAGTTCCAATAGGAACAGGAAACATTGATTTAGATACTTGCTTTAAGACTTTAGTTGAAGAGTCTTCATTAACAAGAATTAATATTGAGATGTGTTTCCCATATGCAACATACTTCAAGAGAGAACCAGGCGCAGGCGGAGTTTTCAAAGTTGGTGAGGGTGCATTTAAGGTTGAGCAGCCACCATATGATTACAATGTGATTAAACCATTAGATTATTACTATCCACCAGAGCACTTATTAGAGCAAATGATAGAAGATCAAGCTAAAGGTGTAGAGCAGTGTGCAAAATACACATTAGCGTTAAGAGATAAATATTGTAGATAATAAATTAAAGAACTTAAAACACTTATTCAGTTTGAATGAGTGTTTTTTTATTAAAAAAGTATTATTTAGGGTATTAGTGTGGTAAAGTAAATAATAAAATACAGTTTAGAAATGGGGTTTGAAATGAGAAGAAATGAAATCGATTGGATCAGGAATATAGCTATTTTGATGTTATTTCCATATCATACCGCGGTAATATTTGATAATATGGGATCTTTTTTTATTAAGGCACAGTATTCTCATCAATTGGCAACTATATTTATTGCCAGCACTTTCTTTTGGTACATGCCTTTGTTATTCTTTTTAGCAGGGGCTTCTACATATCATGCTTTTGGAAAAAGAAGTACTAAAGCTTATATAAAAGAAAGATGTTTAAGGTTATTAGTTCCTTTGGTAATAGGAATATTAACAGTTGTGCCATCACAGGTGTATTATGCACTTAAATGGAGAGGGGAATATACAGGAAGTGTTTTTGAGTTTTATCGCAATTTCCTTTTTAGATTTACTGATTTTAAGGGAACTGATGGAGCGTTTACACCTGCACACTTATGGTTTATTATGTTTCTGTTTGTAATAAGTCTTATGGCAATTCCAATACTAAAGTGGATAAATACAGAAAAGGGTGTAAAGTTTATCGACTCATCTAAAAATAAGTTTTTAAACTATAAGGGATTTATTCTTGCATATGGTATTTTTATGATTGCTGAAATAATTCCAAGATTAGGTGATAAGAGCTTGATACAGAACCTTTTATTATTTGTATTTGGTTATATATGTTATAGTGATGAGGATTTTATAAATAAAATAGATTTGAAGAGAAGAAAGTGTTTAATTATTTCTATTATAGGAACAGGTTTATCAGTAACTGTGTACAGTATAGTTTCTAGGTGGATTCAGCCAAGGATGGCTTTAGTTATTTTAGTGATTTGCACAAATGCTGTAGTAATTCCAGCGATTTTAGCTATAGTTGGATATGGAAGAAGATTTTTAACAAAGCATAATTGGCTTTTAAAGAAATTAAATGCACATAGTTTTTATATTTATATTTTGCATCAGCCAATTTTAATAGCATGTGCTTATTATATATTGCCTTTAGGTATCCCTGGTTATTTAAAGGTGATTATGATTTTAGTTATAAGCTTTATTATTACATTGATTGCCTGTTATATATTAAGTTTAATTTTAAATATATATACTATAGGTATAAATAAGGTTAGTGCATTAATAACAAGTGGAAGTGCAGAATCAAAGTAAAATATGAGATTGTAAGTATATGTGAATTTAAACACCACAGAATGGGATATTTTGTGGTGTTTTATTTTGAACTTTTTTTATTAACATATCATTAAAAAAAAGTTAATTACGATAATATTGACCAAGTGGTTTGTTTTTAATAGAATGGTAATATAAGTAATTAATTGAAGAATTAATCATACATGTTGTAAAGTTAAGATTTCTGTAATATTAAAGCTTTTAAAGGAGGAGATACATCATTTTATTCGATACGGAATATACACTTAAGTAACAGGAGAATATGTGAAATGTGTGCTATCGGTATAGCAGAGGAGGAGTAATAGTTATGATGTCAGTAATAAGGTTAGTTTTAGCAATTATTGTAGCTTTTTATGTTGGCAAGTTAGTTTCAAAAGTGAAATTACCGGCAATACTAGGATGGCTTATAGCTGGAATGATAATAGGTCCACATGGGTTTAATCTTTTAGGTAGTTCAATCTTGGATCAAAGATGGTATGAAATTATAATAAATATTTTAGAATGTTCTGTTGGATTAATGATAGGAACAGAATTAATTTGGAAAAGAATCAAGAAATCTGGTCCTCAAATTATTATTACTACTTTAACACAGTCGCTAGGAACATTTTTGCTTGTTTCAATATTTTTTGGCACAGTATTTTATTTTATAGGAGTACCTATTTATTTAGGGGTTATATTTGGAGGAATTGCTTTAGCTACAGCACCTGCACCGGCAATATCCATTGTAAATGAATTTAAAACAGATGGACCTGTAACAAAGACATTGCTTCCAATGGCAGCACTTGATGACATGGTAGGCGCTGCGGTGTTTTTTACTGTAATAGGAATTGTATCAACTAAGCTTTCAGAACAATCTCTACCTTATTATGTTGTTTTTCTAGTAGTATTGTTGCCTATCGTTGTGGGTATAGTAGCTGGAATTCCAGCGGGCTTTATACTAAAAAAAGAACACTCACAAAAAAGTACATTAGTTTTGTTAGTTGTTACTATATTAATAGCAGCAGGTATAGGGTTAATATTTAATCATATAGTATTACCAAAGCCAGTGCTTAATTTTATGCTTATTGGAATGGCATTTTCAGCTACATTCAGTAACATGATACCTGAAGAAAGAGTTGAAAAAATAATGGAGTACTTTAATCCTATATTAGGTATAGGTATGATAATTGTAATATTAAATTTAGGAGCACCATTGGATTACCACCTAATACTTGGGGCTGGATTGTTTACAGCAGTGTATATTATTTCTAGAGCTTTAGGTAAAATTGGAGGAGCATATTTTGGAGCAAAAATTACCCATTCACCGACAACGGTTAGAAAATACTTGGGACTTACATTGCTTCCACACTCAGGGGTTTCACTAATATTTACAGGTATAGCGGTTTCAGTTTTATCAGGACCAGCTCCTGAGTGTGCTCAAATTATTCAGGGTACAATTGCAGCTGCTGCAGTTATAAATGAAATTATAGCAGTAATTATTTCTAAAAAAGCATTTGAGTGGGCAGGAGAGCTTGGAAAGAGAGACGAAGATGTTTGTATGGAAAGTAAAAGGGAATGTTGAAAGAGCATACTTGCGAGACATCAAATTCATGTGGCTATTAGCGGGAGAAGAAGTCCTTTCTTATTCTACAATCTCTAGATTTCGAAAGGAAAGATTAAGAAATTGCTTAGAAGACTTATTTTCTTAATTTATAATTTTCTTAGGAAGGCTAAATGAATTAAAACTTAAAGATACATTTGTTGATGAAACAAAAATAGAGGAAATGCAAATAAATACACTTTTGTTTGGAGAAAATCAATTAAAAAAAGGTGTTGCAAAATAATTTTATAATTATTTTGCAACACCCTCTTTTATATTATTCTTTAATATCAATTGCATCTACTGGACATTGGTCTCTTCCGTCTTTTGCTCCTTCTTGAAGGTCAGCAGGAATGTCTCCAGAAATAGCCTGTGCTTTATCATCATCATTGAATGAATAAACTTCAGGGCAAGTTCCTACACATGCACCACAAGAGATACAAGTATCTTGATCTACTATTGCTTTCATATTTTGTTCCTCCTTAGTTAATATTTAATAACGTCCTTAGTATATACAATTATTTAATTCATATGCATAATCCTTTTAAAGAAATTGATAATCTTATAGGGGTAAGGTAGAAGGGGAATAGATCAGAGACAGAAACATTTAAATTAAAATTATATGTGTAAATAATATTAATTAGAATAAAAAAAGATTGTGAAGATATTACAATGTTTTGGATTTTCAGCTAACTTATTCATTTATAGTAGATAAATATAAAAAATGAGGTTTGTGTATTGATGATTAAATGAAAATAATGTAAAATATGAATTATATAGTCTGAATTTATAAAATTTATAATATTATGAATAATTATGTAAATAAAAAATAATATTAATATAAGGGGGGATTTTATGAAGAAGATTTTATTAGTAGTGGTATTAACTCTAGTGATACTGTTAAGTGACTTTATATGTTTAAATCCGCTTTCGAGATATGACGGTGAACGCAATGTTGCTGAAGCCTTAGAGGAACAACATATAGATGAGGAGCCAGGTATATATTATGACACACTCTTTAATGAATTAAATCCCAAACAACTATTAACTTATAATAATGGTATATTTATTGCTACAGATGATAGTGTATTTGAATATAAAATAGAGGATAGAACCTGGGTTGACCTTAAAGTAACCAAGCCTATAGAAGAAACTATGGGGACATTGAAAGGCTTAAATTATAGTGCTTTAAAGGATGGTCTTTCAATTAAAGATTATAAAAAGGTTGTAAGTGACATAAATAATGATGGAAAACTTGTATATGAGTTGAATAAAACAAGTGAAGGAAACTTTATTTGGGATAAAATTATAGAAAATGGTAAGTTTTGCAAGGATGTGGAGGGAAATGTAGAGCAATATAAGATAACAAGTTTCTACAACGAGAGTATTAATGAAAGCAAAGTTAAAACTGATAAAGCGGAGTACTATATCACAGGAAACAATTTATATGTACATGAAAAAGATAAGAATCCACAACTTATAAAAACTTATAAGGATACGTCAGGTAAAATAAGTATTACGAAATTTGGAAAAGAGATATTTGTATATGGGGGAAGCTTTGGAGTAGAAAGGATTGTAAGCTCAAAGCAATTTAAGGGTGATGAGTATTTTACCTATACACTTGGAGATTTTAAACTTTCTTCAGGCAGTATAGTTTCATATATAGTTTCACCAGATGAGGGGCATACATTATTTATCCTTGATAGTGAAAATAAGGTGTATAAGTTACTTTTAGCTAATACATGGATTTCACACAACGTAGATGCACCTATATCAAATGAAATGTATTGCAGCTTAGGGGAAGCAGAAAAAGTAAAAGAATTAACAGTGGGAAGTAAGGTTTTTAAGATAGTTAAAAATGAAGAGTGGGGAAAATCTTATATTACTGTTAATGATAAAATTTTAAAGGACACTATAAGAGATAGTTTTCAATATCCAGATGAAATTACACGATTTAGTTCAGTTGATGATAGTATATATTTTTGGAGCAAGATTTCACAGCCAATAAGAGTAAATATTAATGATGAATCAGTTGAGTTTATGGGGCAAGGTAATCTTTTTAATAACAATAATCTTAATGAGAAGATAGTTAAAGATATTAATGGAAATATATATTTAGAGAAAATCAATAAAAAAACTTATAAGTATCTTGAAAAAAACAAGTTTTATGATAGTGGATTACCATATAAAGTTAGTGATATTAAGATAATGAATGATCAATGTTATGCTATTAGTTCGGAGGGGTTATACCTATTTAATGCAAAGGGGCAGTGGGAGATTCTCACTGATAGTGATATTAGTCCTAATTGTGAAGAAAAATTGATTGTGCTAGGTAATTCATTATACGCATTAGCGGAGGGGAGTTTGTATAAGCTCAATGAAAACAATAAATGGGACTTGGTTGAAAGTAAAATAAACAAAGGGCTGACATCTATATATTATATAAATAAGGATGAAAATAAAGTATACTTTGTGGCTGAAGAAGATGGTGAAAGCCATGTTTCCATAATAGATTTTGTACAAAATAAATGGAGCAAGACAAAAACACTTCCAGATATTAAAAATATAAATTCAGTAGCTGCTGAAGGGGTAAATATTTATGTTGGCACTCAGTATATAGCGGATGGCGCTGCATATGTTTACAAAAATTGCAAATGGATATCTGTACTTCCACAATTAGAAATTGAGAATCATGGTACGATAAAAAATTCATTATTGGTTAAAGATAATAATGGAGTATATTTTCAAGTAAGTGAAAAGGGAAAAGAAGAATATGGTATTTGGCAACTTAAGGACGGAAATGCAATAAAGGTTGAAGATGTTAAAGAACAAGATAAACTTATTCCAAGATTTAATAAAGATGAAGTACTGAATATTTATAATATGGGTATTAGTTTTGAACTGAAAAATGGAAGGGTTATGAGAAAAGTAATGTGAAGATTGCAAAGGGAGGATAATCATTTTAAAATGATTATCCTCCCTTAATTTTACGAAAGCAAGTCTAAATATCGATTGATATTTTTTTCAAGATTACTGAGTATTATAAATTTGGACTCTCTAATGGATTCTTTTCCAAAAGTAAATAGCAATATAGTAGGACAAATAAAAACTGAATAAGCAGCTCCGATTTCTGGTGATTCATCAAGATCTATGTATACTGAAGAGACTTCAGGATAATTTAATAGCATATTTTCTGCTTTACAAAGCAGGTCGCTGCTCCCTCAAAAATTATTGCTATTAAAAAAACATAATACAAAGGGAGTAGATTTAATTAAATTATTTAAATTATCTATGGTTGATATTTTTCTCATGCTGATCCTCCTAAATATGTTAATAAAAATTATAAAAATATTTATTTATATAAGAATATTTTTCAATGAAAAGTATAGTATATATAAACGTTTAATTTTCTATTCAAAATATATTATACCTTAATATGTTGTATTGATTAAAAAAATTTGAAATATGAGTTTAGTTTTAGTGTAAGCATATAAAGTAATAGACTTTTATTTTATTTGAAGATATATGTTTTAAGTTTGAAATTTTAACCATATAAATAAGTATAAATATATTTTGAGATTTTGGAGGAGAAGTAAGGGAGATGGAAAAGTTAATGTATTGTGTAGATTGTCATAGAATATTTAGAAACTCAAGTAATTGTGAGTATTGTCATTCTCATAACATAAAAGAGTTAAAGCGAGGAACATCAATAAATGTTATAGGAACTAAAATTAAAGGTAAGGTCTATAATTATAGAAACGACTTAGTTAGTGTTATAATTCTCACTGAAGACCACCAAAGGCTTATAAAGGTCTATGAAGCTAAGCATATAAGAAAGATATTATAAGAATTGATTTTAAGTTAAGCGGAAATACAATAAGTGTTTCCGCTATTTTTATATTGATGAAAAGGATGTAACCTTATGGATACAAAACTAAGAATTGTACAGTATGGCTGTGGACGAATGTCTAAGTGCTTAATGAAGTATGTTTTTGATAATGGTGGAGAAATAGTCGCAGCTTTTGGTAATGATAGTACTCTAATAGGAAAAGACATTGGTGAAATAATGGGATGTGAAAATAAAGGAGTTAAGGTTTCTTCCGCTGAAAAAGCTGACTTGAATCAGTGGATTATATAGGGCGAGCCGGCAATAGATATTGTTTTAAATAATACTAATAGACTTGAGCTGCCATGTGCAATTATAGTCAATAGATTACCCTATGTGATTAATAGTTACCCAGGATTTATATCTACAGATAAATGCCTGCAAGTTCATATTTAAGTAAGGTCCTTAATTTTTTATATGTAAAATAATTGCAAAATATATCTTTTTTATGATTTGTTTGAAGATAATTAAAAGCAGTAATTGAGTTAGTACTAAAGGTACAACTGAATTACTGCTTATTATATTATTCATTTACTAAAAAATTCATACTGAAATTTCCAACATGCTCCATTGCGTCAATTCTTATAGTATATCTTGTGCCAGCTGCTAGGGAAAGTGAAAAGGAGCCAGTTGGGATTGAAGTTTCTTTGTAGGCTATTTCACCTTTAGCATCTAAAATAGTTAAATCTAAATCCCCACTATTTGAAGTAACATTTACGTCGATATTACAGGTTTCACATTGGTCTAAATCAATAACTTTACTTCTGTAACCAGTAAAAAGACTGTAGGACATATTAATGGAATCGGAAGTGATCTCTTCTAAAGTTGAAACGAGAATTTCTTCATTAGCAGGTGCTTTTATTTGAATCTTGTTTTTACTACATCCTGATAAAGGTAAGGTTAAAATAATAGTAATACATATAAATTTAATAGCTTTTTTCATTTTATCACTCCTATGTTATAAATGTATATAAGTCATAAATATGAAATTGAAAGCAATTATATTACCAATGTAAATTTTTTTGATAAAGCCAGCAAGTGAATTGGTTTAAAAGGGTATTAAGGTTATAAAAAAGAAAAAGCCTTGAAGATTAAATACTTTAAAATAAGAATTTAATCATCTTCAAGGCTAAATAGATATACAGTTATCCTAAGAGGATATACCGTTATCTTAATAGTATTATATGCTGTAAAAAGTTGAATTATACAAAAATAATGTATATGTATTTAATAAAATATGGTTAGTAAAAATTTGAGGTGATAAAATAGTAAAAAATAGAATAATATAAAAGTATCTAAATATAAGATAAGTAATTTTTGTTTAATATTAAAAAATGATAGGAGGCTGAATAATGAGAGAAGTATCCTTAGAAAATTTAAGGTTTAGGCGAGTATATAAATTTGTCATTTATGATAATGCTGAATTGACAGGCAATATTGTTACGGTGAAGGATAATATGATTTATATAGACAGCAGCTATCATGATGAAGAATTTGCTTTTATACAGGGATTTCATATTGATGGGATAAATCATGTGTATCTAAATAATGAGATTCCAATAAAGAAGGATTATAAGAATATTGAGGTTAATTGTGAAATGCACTACCCAAAGGAAGTGGTACCTAATGGGTATATAGTTTATGAAAGCTGTGAAGTTGAGGGGTTAAATACGGGGTGTATTTACGAGTTTTTATATAAGAATATGACTATAAGAGGAAAGGTTATAAGTGTAAATAGCAATGATTCTGATGGAAAGATGTACGTGCTTTGTGATATGGCATATAATGAAAAGAAAATATGGCTTTACGTTCTATTAGATTATAGTTTTTTGACTGATTTTGAAATACAAGATGAAATTCCAATATATAAGATTGAAAATTTTGATGAGGATATAAGAGTATTATAATAAGTAAAATTTAAGTAAAAATAATTAAAAATTTAGAATATTTAAAAATATGGTAACATATTTTGTAAAAAATGTTGTTATTCAATCGATTACATTATATAATTAAAAATATAAAATGCATCATGGCTACATCATCAGGGTTTTTTATTAATAGACTAATAAATAGAAAGTGGGATGGAGATATGACTAAGTTTGGTGAACAACTAATTAATGAAATTCAAGGGTTAGAAAAATATATTGGAAGTAATGGCGTAATTAATATATGGCCAAGTGAAAAAGAGGAAAAATTAAAGGTTCTAAGATATTTAAGCACCAAGTTTGAGCATGGAAAAGAGTATACAGAAAAGGAAGTAAACTATATAATAGGAAGATGGCATAGTTTTGGAGATTATTTTCTTTTAAGAAGACATTTAGTAGATTATAAATTTTTATTTAGAACATTTGCTGATGATTTTAAATATTGCAGAGACGATATTTATTAATACATGGCTTTGAATATTTGGAGGTAACAAAGTGAAGAAAATAAATCTTAATGGTTTTATTGAAGAAACAAAAGAAGCTAATATATTTAGTGTTATTGTATTACAAGGTGGAGAAGTAGTTGGAGAATATCATAGTGAAACGGAAAGAGTAAGAAATCAATATTCTGTTTCTAAAAGTTTTACATCTACAGCAGTAGGTTTTGCTGTTGAAGAAGGCTTGCTTAATTTGGATGATAGAATATTAGATTTTTTTCCAAAGGAGGCTCCTGAAAAGCCTTCAGATAACTTGAAAGCTCTTAAGCTTAAGGATTTATTAAGGATGTCTACAGGTCAATTTAATGGGCATTTAATGGCAGATTCATCATTTGGGACAACACCTAGATTTGAAATATTAGAAGAAAATTGGGTGAAATATTGTCTTAATCAAAGTTATCCATTGAAGCCGGGTGATAGGTTTGTTTATAGCAATGTAGGAGCCTATTTAGCTGGAGTAATGGTTCAGAAAAAGTCTGGAATGGACCTGGTAGAATATTTAATGCCAAGGTTATTTGAGCCATTGGGGATAAATAAACCTAATTGGGAAAAGTGTCCTAAGGGATATAACTTTGGAGCTGGAGGTTTGAATATTTCAACTTCAGAATTAAGTAGGTTTGGACAATTTTATCTTCAAAAGGGACAGTGGCATGGAAAACAACTTCTTTCGAAAGAGTGGATTAAAGAGGCTACATCCAAGCAGATTGACACAGATAATAGAGGAGACTGGGGTTGTGGATATGGATATCAATTTTGGAGAGGTGAGCATAATTCCTATAGAGCTGATGGCAAATTTGGACAATATTGTATTGTTTTAAATGATAAAAATGCAGTAATTACTATTAATGCTCATGCTACTAGAGTGAGAAGAGTAATGGAAGCTGTATGGACTGAAATATGGCCTCAATTGTAAGGTATTATTAAAAATAGCATTTATAATTTTAGCAAAGGTAGAACGGAGGTTATTGGAAATATAAATGGGTATATATGAAGAGGATTTTTTTGTTAATAATGAAAAGATTGACATCTATGAGATAAACCCGCTTAATACACCAATGAATCTATTATTGATGGCTGACCCATCTTTTAATAGTATAAATTCTTATATAAAAGCCAGCAGAGTACTTGTTGCAAGAAAAAAATCAGCAATAATAGGCTTAATAGTATTTTTAAAGAGAACACAAGAGGAATATGAAGTTATGAATCTTGCTGTTGAAGAGAATAATAGAGGTAAAGGTATTGCTAAAAGATTATTAAAGGCTGTTGACTCTAAAATGGTTCCACTGGGAGCTAAAAAACTTATAATTGGAACACGAAATTCGTCTATTGAGAAATTAGGGTTATATCAAAGGTTCGGATTTAGGATTAGTGAAATTGAGAAAGATTATTATTGCACTAAATGTAAAGAGAAAATTTGGGAAAATGGCATTCTCTGTAGGGATAGAATTATTTTTGAAAAGAAATATTAGATAATATAAATATAAATATAAATATAAAGAAAGAGAAATCCTGAGGAAACTTTAGGGTTTCTTCCTTTGTATAAGGATAACTTAAGTGTAACGAATGAGGAGATATATGAATGAGAATAAATAAACTGCTTAGTAATTACGGATTGTGTTCACGAAAAGAAGCAAATAAATGGATAGAAGAAGGCAGAATCGAGGTTAATGGTGAACTGTGCACACCAGGACAATGGGTAGAATTAAGTGATGAAATATTACTAGATGGAAATCCTATAAAAGAACAGGAAAAGGTATATTTAATTTTAAATAAGCCTGTTGGGATTACATGTACTGCGGCTAGAAATATAGAAGGTAATATAATTGACTTCTTAAATTTTGAACAATATATATTTCCAGTAGGAAGGCTTGATAAAGAATCTGAGGGGTTAATTTTAATGACAAATGATGGTGAATTAGCAAATAGAATTTTAGAAGCAGATAATCATCATGAAAAAGAGTACATAGTAACTGTAGATAAAAAAATAGATGATAAATTTATCAACGGAATGGCTCAAGGGGTTAAAATTTTAGGGGTAATAACAAGACCTTGTGAAGTTAAAATGGTAGATGACTATACTTTTAAAATCATACTTACTCAAGGATTAAATAGACAAATACGAAGAATGGTTAAGACTTTTGGGTTAAATGTAACAAAATTAAAGAGAATAAGGATTCTTTCAATTGAACTAAGCAATCTAGAAACTGGAGGATGGAGAAAACTGTCCAAGGATGAGATTCAAAAACTTGAAGAGAGTTTGGAATAAATAAAAGTCAGCAAAATTGCTGACCTTTATTTTTTATATTAAAACAGATAGGTAGCGTTCTCCACCATCAGGAAGAATAACAACAATGGTTTTGCCAGCATTTTCAGGTTGTCTTGCTAACTCAGCTGCAGCAAATATAGCTGCACCGGATGAAATTCCAACTAATAGTCCTTCTGTTTTAGATAAAGCCTTTGCAGTGGTGAAAGCATCTTCATTTGAAACTGTAATTAGTTCATCATAAATACTTGTATTTAAAGTTTCAGGAACAAATCCTGCACCTATGCCTTGTATTTTATGAGGACCAGGTTTGCCACCCGATAATACAGGTGAGGATAAAGGTTCAACACCAACTACTTTTATTAAAGGGTTTTGCTGTTTTAGATAAGCACCAGTTCCAGAGATAGTTCCTCCTGTACCAATTCCGGACACAAGAATGTCAATGTGACCATCAGTATCTCTCCATATTTCAGGTCCAGTAGTAGTTCTATGAATTAAAGGATTTGCAGGGTTTGAAAATTGATCAGGAATAAAGGCGTTTGGAGTTTCCTTTGCTAGATTTTCGGCTTTTGCTATAGCTCCTGCCATACCTAGGGAGCCTTCTGTTAATATTATTTCTGCACCATAGGCTTTGATTAGGTTTCTTCTTTCTACACTCATTGTGTCAGGCATAACTATTATAGTTTTATAGCCTCGAGCTGCTGACACAGAAGCAAGTCCAATACCTGTATTGCCACTGGTGGGTTCAATAATTACAGAGTCTTTTTTTAAGAAACCTTTTGCTTCAGCATCATTAATCATTGCTAAAGCAATTCTATCCTTAACGCTTCCAGCTGGGTTGAAGTACTCTAGTTTAGCGATAAGAGTAGTTTTGAGTAAATTTACGTTAGAGTAATTTGAAAGTTGAAGAAGTGGTGTATTACCAATGAGCTCTGTTAAATTTGAATAGATTTTTTTCATTTTATATCCTCCTTAATTAAATAACAAATTCTATTAGTGAAGCTTCTGTTAATGTCCTTTTTACTTCTTTCGCTGGGATTCCTACCACCGTTGAGTTTATATTTGTGGATTTTAATACTACAGCATTAGCGCCAACCTTAGTGCCATCAGCTATATATATATTCCCTAAGATCTTTGCTCCAGCACCAATTACCACATTGTTACCTACAGTTGGGTGTCTTTTGCCCTCTTCATTTCCAGTACCTCCAAGAGTTACACCTTGATAAAGAGTAACATTGTCACCAACTTCACTTGTTTCACCAATAACAACTCCCATACCGTGGTCTATGAATAGACCTTTTCCAATGGTTGCACCAGGATGAATTTCTATTCCTGTAAAAAATCTACCAAGGTTAGAAGCTAATCGAGCAAGAAAAAAGAGGTTTCTTTTGTAAAGTGTATGGGCAAATCTATAATAAATAAGAGCTTTTATATGAGGGTATAGTAAAAGAACCTCCAATTTATTTCTTGCAGCAGGGTCGGTTTTAAGAACAACGTCTATATCATAATTTAGTGTTTTTATAAAATTTATCATAATAATTCCTCCGTACATTGTATTTGGGGTATAAAAAAACGCCTCTAAGATAACTCTTAGAGACGGCATATATCCGCGGTTCCACTCTAGTTGGCTATATAAAATAAAGCCCACCTTAATTCAAGTACTTTCATACTCTATTAATATAACGGTTAAAACCGCGATAGCCTACTTAGTTTCGGTATCGAACTCCAAAGGGCACTTCAAAGGTAACTCCAATAAATATCATTTCAGCTAATAGATATTCTCTCTGAAAATTCGTTACAATCTACTTTCCTTTTTCAATGTTTTTATAGTTTAATATTATAGTTTATTCTATGCATTTTACTTCAAATTGAAACTATAAAAAAATATTATTATTACTAATTTAATATTTTTATTCAGCCAAAGAAGGATCTAATGCATGTTTATCAATGAAATCAATAACATTTCCATAAGATGATAAAACAATTGGCTCGTTTCCATCAAAATAGTCTGGACATTTATGAGAAATTAATTTTTTAAATATTCCCCATAGTTGATTATGCAAAAATCCATTTTTTATGTGATCAGATTCACCTTTTAAATGGAATAGATGGATTTTTTCTTTCATCTCATCTGTAAATGATTTTTCTATAAAAGGCATAATATCTCCGTTTGTTGATGAACATTCCATACCTACTGTAAACACAACAATAGTTTTGTTTTTAAGTAGATCAAAGTTCTTTGTGATAGTAGAGATTCCTTCAATGGCATGATTATATATTCCACCACCATATACGATAATATCATAATTTAAAAGCGTCTCTATATCAACGTTACAACATTCTATTAAGTCTGCACCAAATTCTGCAGCTATCCATTGAGCATATGTTTTAGTATGAGCATATCTAGATTTGCATGCTACAACAACCATCCTACACATTTTAATTAGTCCCCCCGAAAATTACATAAGTTCATAGTTATAATATTAAATAAGTAAAAATAAGTGACCAGTTTTATATTCTTAATATGGTCACTTAGAGTATTATAGTACATGCATATAGTTATTACAATATTAATTAGTGCTATTTTAAGAGATTAGTTAAAAATAAAAACAATTTAATTAAGTTTTCTTGAATCTCTTTAAAAATATTTGAGGGAATATTCTACTTTTTATGACAAAGAATAATCTGTATAGATTTTATATCAATGTAGTGTCTTTAGAAAATTATAATTAAGCATAAATATAATTTATATTTTGATGAGTAAATGAGGAGGAAAAATGGTTGAAGAGATAATAAAAAAATCGAAAATAAATATCCATAGCATGTTAAGGCATGGATCAGTTGCAGTAGCCACGCTATTTATTGTAGGAATATTTTTTGGAATGAAGAATGTTATGTTAGCATTTCCTATTGCTCTTACATCAACAGTTATGGGACGGCAGAATTTCCAGGTTAAGACTTTCAGTAAAGCTTTAAGAATAATCATGTTAGATGTGATTATCGTATTATTAGCTCATATTTCATCTTTGAACTTATATTTAGGAATACCAGTAAACTTTATTAGTATTTTTATGATAATGTACACAATTGTCTCACAGTATGACTTAACTTTTTATAAGCCATTTTTGATGTTATTTATTTTTACTCAGTATGCAGCTGTTCCAACATCAGAATTGCATCTAAGAATTATGGCTGTGATATTAGGTATCGGCATAGTTATTCTTGGAAGTGTAATTAAGAAGGTAAATGAAAAATCAATTTTGGGCAATAGTTTAACTGGAGTATTAAAGGATATTGATTTTCAGTTGGAAAATATATTAATGGGTTCTTATGATAAGAGTCTTCAAGATAAATCCTCTAGAAGTATGAGGGATTTGGCATACAAAATATATATAACAAGATATAAGGAGTATTTAACTACGTACCTAGGAAAAATTCAATTTAGAATTTTTATTTCTATAGAATATTTAAATTTATGTTTAGCAGAAGTGAATAGTAAATTTGAAAGTCATATGTTGAACAGAAAAGATATTATGGAGCTTAAGGAGATTGTTAATGGTATTTTAGAGTATAAAGAAGGAAATTTAACCTATGATAATATTAATAGAAAACTTCAGACTTTTAAAACCTTAAATTTAAACAATGAAAGAAAAGATCAGTGGACTGAAGAGTATATAGATGCAAGAATAGTAAATTTATTTGATGTTCTTGAAAATATTATTAAAGCTATTGGTGAATTAAATAATTTAGGATATAAGCAAATAAACAAGGTTTATAATCAATGGGAAAGAACAGATATGGATAAACCAAAAGTTGTTTTTAAGGAGTATTTTGACAGCAATAATATAAGGATTAAGTTTGCATTGAGAATGTCAATAACAATGACTATTTCACTATTTCTTGGTGAGAAGTTAGGATATTACAAGGTCATTTGGGCAATCATAACAATTATGTCTATAATGCAGCCTTATTATGAAGATACTAAATCAAAGGCAAAGGAGAGAGTCGTTGGTAATGTATTGGCAATTGTAATAACCGGTGTAGTTATAAATTTGATAAATTCACAATGGGTAACGATAGGTATTCTTGTAATATCGCTATACCTTTTGTACGGTTTTAAAGAGTATTATAAGATATCTCTTTTTGCAGGTATGGCTTCTATGTGTATAGCATCTTTAAATCAAAATATTAATGTTTTGATATTTTATAGAGTGATATATGTATTTATAGGAGTTATAGCTGTTATTTTTATTAATAGATATGTTTTCCCTTACAAGCTTAAGGATGGAATTGACGCTCTTACAAAGAAAATTCTTCGATTAAGGGTACAACTTATTAATGATGCTAAGGCGGTAAAGAATGATAAATTTAAGGAACATGAAATAAGGGATTTAGTAATTCATTCAACACTATTAAGTCAAAAACTATATTTAAGAAACTTACAATGTAATTATGAGGAAACAGAGGAATTTATAAATCAAAATAATCGAATCGTTATTGGAGTTGCATACAACACATTAAGGTATTCTGAAATAAAGAAAAGATAAAGAGATAAATGACATGCCTTTAGTTAAAACACTAATTAGTATAGAAATAATAGTTAATATGAAGTTGTATAAATTGATAAAACTAAAACTATTATTTAATTATGGTATAATAAAAGCAGTGAATAGAAACGGAGGGGAATTTATGAAAAAGATAGTTTTAGCTGGTGGATGCTTTTGGGGAGTTCAAGAGTACTTCAGCAGAATAAATGGCATATTAAAGACTGAGGTTGGATATGCAAACGGAAAAACTTACAATCCAACTTATGAACAGGTATGTAATGATAATACAGGCTTTGCAGAAGTTTGTTATGTTGAATATGATGAGAGAATTATTACACTTAAGGATGTGTTGAGTAAATTTTGGGCCGTAGTTAATCCTACCTCATTAAATAGACAGGGAAATGATGTTGGGAACCAATATAGATCTGGAATATATTATTTTGATGAGGACGATATTGCGGATATTCAGGAAAGTATAAAGGAGCTTCAGAAAAAATATGAAAAAAAGATTGTGACAGAAGTTAAGCCTTTAGAAAATTATTTTAAGGCAGAAGAGTATCATCAGGATTATTTGAAGAAAAATCCAAATGGATATTGTCATATAAATTTAGGATAACTAGTGTAGAGGTGATACTTAAGTGGGATGGCAGGAAGATATAAGAAAATATAAACCCTTCAATGAGCAAGAAAAGAAGGATAAAGAGTCTATTATTTATGCGATAAACAACTTTAATAATTTACTTACAAGAGAGAATACTTTAGCTCACATTACAAGTTCGGGATATATTGTTAATAAAGATAGAACTAAGGTGTTAATGATACATCATAACATTTATAATACCTGGGCTTGGACAGGAGGACACGCAGATGGAGATAGTGATCTGCTAAGAGTAGCAATAAAAGAAGCAATTGAAGAAACCGGTGTGAAAAATATAAAGCCAATCACGTCAGAAATTCTTTCAGTTGATGTAATTGAAGTTCTTGGACATGTTAAAAGAGGTGTTTATGTCTCAGCACATTTACATTTAAATGTGTGCTATTTATTAGAAGCAGATGAAGCTGATGAACTTATAATAAAAGCTGATGAAAATAGTGGAGTAAAGTGGTTACCTATGGAGGAACTTCACAACTACAGCTCTGAACCACATATGGTAAAGTTATATAATAAGTTTAATGAAAAGATAAAACTAAATTGGAGTTAACTTAAGTTACTTTATTAAGGTGGTATTTTCTATGGGAAGTACCACTTGATTTTGAAATTTTTAATATTTTCATGCAAAGAATAAATTATTTCAGGTAAGTTAAAAGAGAAAATACTCAATTAAGGTAAATTAATATGGATGAAAAGAGGAAGTTTTATGAAAAAGTTTTTTAAAATTTGTACAAGCTTACTGCTAAGTTCAGTAATATTTGTTGGATGTTCATCACAGAAAAATGATGATCAAGGTGCAAAGGATAATAATGAAACACCAGTTGAAAAAATCGATATCAATATAGGATCTTTAAAAGGACCTACTACCATGGGGATGGTAAAGCTTATGGAGGATTCAGAAAAAGGTGAAACAGATAATAACTATAAAGTAACAATGACTGGAACAGCTGATGAAATAGTTGCTTCAATGGTTAAGGGAGAATTAGATGTTGCTGCAGTTCCATGTAACCTTGCTTCAGTTTTATATAATAAAATGGAAGGACAAGTTAAGGTTGCAGCTATAAATACTCTTGGAGTTCTTTATGTAGTTGAAAATGGAAATGAGATAAAGTCAATAGAAGATTTAAAGGGGAAGACACTTTACAGCACAGGTAAAGGAACAACTCCAGAATATATTTTAAATTACATATTGGCTGAAAATGGAATAGATGCTGAGAAGGATTTGGCTGTTGAATATAAATCAGAGGCTACAGAAGTGGCAGCACTTTTAGCAGAAAACCCTAATGCTGTAGCAATGCTCCCACAACCTTTTGTTACAACTGCACAAGCTAAAAATGATAAGCTTAGGGTTGCATTAGATATGACAGAGGAGTGGAATAAGGTACAAGGGGATAAAGGAAGTGCTTTAGTAACAGGTGTGGTTATTGCTCGTAAGGAATTTATAGAAAAGAATCAGCAGGCTTTTGATAATTATTTGAAGGATTACAAGGCATCAACAGAATATGTAAATTCAAATGTAAAGGAAACAGCAGTACTTATTGAGAAATATGGAATTGTACCAGCTGCCGTTGCTGAGAAAGCAGTACCACTTTGTAATATAACTTTTATTGAAGGTGATGAAATGCAGGAAAAGGTATCAGGTTATTTGAAGGTTTTATTTGAGCAAAATCCAGCAGCAGTTGGTGGTAAATTACCTGGTGAGGATTTTTATTATAAGAATTAGCTTCTAATAGAACTTTATAGTTGCTGCAATGAAGGAGTGTGTGTATGGAAAAACTAAATTTAAATAGAGCTATAAGAAAAAGTTTTGCCATATTATTTTGGATAGTATTGTGGCAGCTTATAAGCAATATCGTTGGTAAGGAATTGCTTATAGCATCACCGGCATCTGTAGTGAAAAGTCTTATTAAATTATGGGGTGAAGGCAGCTTTTGGAGTTCTTTGTGGTTTACCTTTGCAAGGATTTCATTAGGATTTATATTTGCGATGATTATTGGTGTTCTTATGGCTATTGCAACAAGTCGACATGTCTTTCTGAGAGAGCTTGTAAGTGTGCCTATGTCTATAATAAAAGCAGTTCCAGTTGCGTCATTTATAATTATAGCTTTAATTTGGATCAGCTCACGAAATTTAAGTATATTTATATCATTCCTAATGGTTCTTCCTATTTTTTATACCAATATATTAAAGGGGATAGAAGGGGTTGATAAGCAGTTGCTTCAGATGACTAAGGTATTTGAAGTAGGTTCAATGAAGAAGATAAGATTTGTTTATATACCTCAGATAATGCCTTATTTTATTTCTTCTGCAACGGTTTCATTGGGGTTGTGCTGGAAGGCAGGAATTGCAGCGGAAGTTATTGGTATACCAACAGGCTCAATAGGGGAGAAGCTGTACCAGTCAAAGATATTTTTAAATACTAGTGAATTGTTTGCGTGGACAATTATTATAATTGTTATAAGTGTAATTTTTGAAAAAATATTTTTGTTTATGCTGAAGAAACTAGAAGACAGTATTTATTGTTAAAGAAAGTGAATGTGAGATTATGACCATAAAGTTGAAAAATATAAACAAAGTATTTGATGATAAGATAATTTTAAAAGATATTAACTTAAGCTTTGAAGATAATAGAATAAGTTGTATTGTAGGGCCTTCAGGCTGTGGTAAGACAACATTATTGAATATAATTTTGGGTATTCTAAAGGCAGATTGTGGTGAAGTAGAGGGGCGAAATGGAAGGCGTATAGCTGCAGTGTTTCAAGAGGACAGGCTTTGTGAGGAATTTACGGCATATGCAAATCTTAAGCTGGTATGCGATGACAAAGATTCAGATAAGGTAATTCACGAACATCTTGAACATGTTGATTTGAAAGAGGTTGCATTTCAGAAGGTATCTTATTTAAGCGGGGGTATGAAAAGGCGTGTTGCAATCGTTAGAGCTGTTATAGCAAAATCAGATATCATTATTATGGATGAGCCATTTAAAGGTTTGGACGAAAAAACAAAGGTCAAAGTAATTGATTATGTTAAGAGGTATACAAAAGAAAAAATTGTTATAATTACAACTCATAATTTAGATGAAATTAATATGTTAAAGGCTACATTAGTTCAAATGTAGCCTTTAATTTTTTATATAAGAATTTTATATAAAAAGCAAAATTATAGAGTTTATTAAATGAATAAAGTTTATTGTTATATAGAGTATTAAAATAAGATTGGCCGTTAAATTTATGCGTTTTAAATCTTTTAATGAGGAGTTCTTGGCTCTAATGGTTAGGTAAATCAAAACTGCAATTACAACTGCTAATTTTATAAATATAGTTAAAGGTAAGTTGTGAATGAGGTTAGAAGCAAAAGGATTCAGCTCAATAAAAAAGTTATTTTTTTTAACTACAAAGAACCAAGTGCAAAATAAATCGGTTATGTTTAGAAAAAGAATTAATTTTGTTTTGAGCATAATTCTTTTTAATAAAGTGTTATATTTACTCTCTTTGGAATATTGATTTGCAAAAATCAACATTGGATATTTAAGTTTTGTTAATGATGACGCTGTATGTTCTTCTTTTGAATAATCAATATTCAAAGGGTTCTTATGGGAAGGCAAAGAAAGCGCTTTATTTTGTGAAGACATTTATATCACCTCTTTAATGTATTTTTACTGTTTTTATTTATAATTTTTATCATCAATAAAATTAACTGTGATGTTTTATTATATTTATAAAAAATAATATTATGTTCTTTTTACATTATTTTCAAAAGGGGAAATTGTTATTCACAAAAAAACTTACCTCTTAAAATTATGAGGTAAGTTTGTAGTTAAAATATTTGTCCAGATTTACCGTATTTTTTAGTATAATAATCTTTGTTTTTAGTGATGACATTTAAAGCATATAAAAAGGAATTAACTTCTCCAAGAGTATTATATAGTCCGAAGCTTATTCTTATCATTCCAGGCTGAAGATCTTTATCAATATAAGCCATTTGTTCTATAAGCTCATCAGGTAGTTTTAGAAGGCGCTGCATATATGGATGTGCACAAAAACAGCCACTACGTACAGCGATTCCAAATTCAAAAGCTAAGGCTTTAGCAACAACTGAGTGATGCATTCCTTCAATATTAAAAGGAATTATACTTACTTTATTAAGGATATCATCGTAATTTCCGTAGAGAATAACAGAATCCATATCAGTCATGTTTTCAGTTGCATAGGCTGTTAAAGTTCTTTCATAATTTTCTATTTCATTCATACCAATTTTAGATAAAAGTTTCATTGAAGAAGCTAATACTACAGAACCAATAACATTTGGTGAGCCAGCTTCTTCTTTGTCTGGGGAAGGAGCCCATATTACTTTGTTGTGGGTAACATAAGTGATAGTTCCACCACCTACATGGCCTGGATTGGTCGAATTAAAAAAGTCCTTAGGACCTATTAAAACGCCACAGCCGAAAGGGGCATACATTTTATGAGCTGAAAATGCTAAAAAATCTATTTCGCCACCGCAAGTATCTTGTCCCATGGAAAAGCTTGAGTGTGGCAGAAGTTGTGCACCATCAACTAGAATTTTTGCTCCAAAGCTGTGGACAATTTTAGCAATGTCATGAATAGAGTTTTTTGATCCAGTTACGTTAGAGGCTCCTGATACAACTACTAGTGAAATTTTATTGCCATAAATATTTAATTTGTTTTTTAGATCATTTATATTTAGGCAACCATTTTTATCTATATCTATATACTTAACGTCAAAATTTTTTCTCCAAGGAAGGTCATTTGAATGATGTTCCATAAAAGTTGAAAGTATTATAGAATTTTTATGATCATAGGCCCATATCTCTGCTAGTTTATTAATGGCCTCTGTACAGTTTTTGACATATATAACATCACAGATATCTTTATAATCATCAATAAACTGTTTTACAATAAATCTTGATTTTTCATACATGGAAGTGGAATACCTTGATTTATATCCTTCTCCTCTATGGATAGATGAGTAGTAAGGAGCAAATTTAATAACATCTTCAATTACAGCCTTAAATGGAGGCGTAGTAGCAGCATTATCAAAATTTATTTCAATGCTTGTGGTGTTATTTTTTAAAGGTACTTTATTTTCGACCCCGTAGATTAACTTTCTAAAGGAATTATCATTAAAGCCACTCATTTTATACCTCCTAAAGATAGTGTTAGTATATAATATTAAGCTAAAGTTTAATGGTGAAAGATTTTTAAATTTACATAAAAGATAGTTGACAAGAATACTCGGCTTTGCTAAAATCAAATCATAGTAAAGTACTCAACATTAAGGAATGATTTTTATGAAATTATCAACAAAGGGACGATATGGAGTTAAAGCTATGGCAGACTTAGCTATTAACTATGAAAAAGGACCAATTTCAATTAAGAGTATTTCGGGAAGGCAAAACATATCAGAGTATTATCTGGAACAGCTTTTTTCAACATTAAGGAAAGCAGGGCTTATAAAAAGTATAAGAGGTTCAGGTGGGGGCTATATCTTAGGAAAAGCACCTAATGATATAACTGTCTACGAAATTCTAGAAGTTCTAGAAGGACCTATTGAAATATCAACCTGTTTAGATAGTAATGAATGTAATAATGTAGAATGCTGTGCAACAAGGGCAGTATGGAAAAAGATTAAAGATAGTATAGACTCTGTAACACTATCTATAACCCTTCAGGATATAGTAGATGATTACAATAACATTGCGATAATTAAAGGAGTGAACATAAATGAATAAACCAGTTTATATGGATTATGCAGCAACAACTTTTACAAAACCAGAGGTATTAGAAGAAATGATACCATATTTTACAGAATTCTATGGTAATCCTTCATCTATATACTCAATTTCAAGAGAAACTAAAAAAGCAATAGATAAAGCAAGGATGAGAGTGGCAACAGCTTTAAATGCAGATCCACAAGAAATTTATTTCACAGGTGGCGGATCAGAAGCTGATAACTGGGCTATAAAAGGAATTGCTTTAGCTAATAAAAATAAAGGTAACCACATTATCACTTCTAAGATAGAACACCATGCAGTTCTTCATACTTGTGAGTATTTAGAGAAAAATGGTTTTGAAGTAACATACTTAGATGTTGATGCAGAAGGATTTATAAGATTAGAAGATCTTAAAGCAGCTATAAGACCAACTACAGTATTAGTAACAATAATGACAGCTAATAATGAAATTGGAACAATTCAACCAATAAAAGAAATTGGTGAAATCTGTAAAGAAAATAAAGTTTTCTTCCATACTGATGCCGTTCAAGCAATAGGACACATTGAAATGGATGTTAAGGATATGAATATAGATGCGTTATCTCTATCAGGACATAAGATCTATGGACCAAAAGGAGTTGGGGTTTTATATTTAAGAAGAGGTATAAAAATTCACAACTTAGTTCATGGTGGAGCTCAAGAAAGAAATAGAAGAGCAGGAACTGAAAATGTAGCAGGAATAGTAGGATTAGGAAAAGCTATAGAATTAGCTATGGAAAATATGGCTGATGAAAAAGCTAGATTAACATATTTAAGAGACAAATTAATAAAGGGCTTACGTGGAGCAGTTGACTATTCTAAATTAAATGGACCTGCTGGTGACAGAAGACTTCCAGGGAATGTTAACATGAGTTTTGAATTCATTGAAGGTGAGTCAGTGCTTTTAATGCTAGACGCTAAAGGGATCTGTGCTTCAAGCGGAAGTGCATGTACATCAGGATCATTAGATCCATCTCACGTGCTTCTTGCAATAGGACTTCCTCATGAAGTTGCTCATGGTTCTCTTAGACTTTCTATGGGTGCAAGCACTACAGAAGAGGAAGTTGATTATGTAATTGAAACAGTACCAGCTATAATACAAAGATTAAGAGATATGTCACCATTATATGATAGCTTTATAAATGGAAAAGGAAAGAATTTCTTTGATAAGTAGTATTTAAAATATAAACATGAATTAAATTATAGTTTTATAATTGAGGAGGATAATTATTATGATATATAGTGAAAAAGTAATGGACCATTTTACAAACCCAAGAAACGTTGGGGAAATAAAAGATGCTAACGGTGTAGGAGAAGTTGGAAACGCAAAATGTGGAGATATAATGAGAGTTTATTTAAAGGTTGAAGACGATGTTATTGTTGATGCTAAATTTAAAACTTTCGGATGTGGTTCAGCTATAGCTTCTTCAAGTATGGCAACAGAGCTTATTAAAGGAAAAACTGTGGATGAAGCTTGGAGCCTTACAAATAAAGCAGTGGCAGAAGCGTTAGATGGTCTTCCACCAGTAAAAATGCACTGTTCAGTACTTGCTGAAGAAGCTATACACAAAGCAATCAATGATTATAGATCAAACAATGGATTAGACATGTGGGATTATGAAGAACATGATGATATCCATGATCACGTGCACGGAGAAGAATAGGTGATATAACATATGAAGAAAAAAGTTGTTATAGGTATGAGTGGCGGAGTTGACAGCTCCGTTGCCGCTTACCTTTTAAAGGAACAAGGATATGATGTAACAGGTATAATGATGAAATTGTCTCCTGATAATCCTGAGTATGCTGAAAATGAAGGCGGATGCTGTTCACTTTCAGCAGTTAATGATGCAAGAAGAGTTGCAGATGTACTAGATATACCATTTTATGTTATGAACTTTAAAGAACCCTTTAAAAAGCATGTAGTTGACAATTTTGTTGAAGAATATTTTAATGGAAGAACTCCAAATCCATGCATTGAATGTAATAGAAAAATTAAATTCGAAGAGTTTTTAAGAAAAGTTCAAGGCCTTGGAGCGGATTATATTGCAACAGGACATTATGCTACTGTCGAGCAAGATGAAAACGGAAGATATCTACTTAAACGTTCAGAGGATGATAGAAAAGATCAGACTTATGCTTTGTACAGCTTAACTCAAGATCAGCTAGCTCATACAGTTATGCCTTGTGGACAATATTCTAAAACTGAAATTAGAGCTATTGCTGAAAAAATAGGTCTTGAAGTATTTAGAAAGAAGGATTCTCAAGAAATTTGCTTTATTCCGGATAATAACCATGGTAGCTATATAGAGCGATTTAGTGGAAGAGAAGTTGTTCCAGGTAACTTTGTAGATAAAGATGGTAAAGTTCTTGGAAAGCATAAGGGAATAGTTTATTATACAATAGGGCAAAGAAAAGGTCTTGGTATTGCTCTTGGCAGGCCTGTATTTGTAACGAATATAATTCCAGAGAAAAATGAAGTTGTATTAGGAGAAGAATCAGAAATTTTCAATACAACCCTTATAGCTAAAAATATCAACTTGATTCCTTTTGATAGAGTTGAGGGTGAGATTATGGTTGAAGCTAAGGTTAGATATTCAGCTAAGCCAGCTGTGGCTAAATTAACTCAACTTGATGAAGACCATATTAAACTAGAATTTGAAACTCCGCAGCGTGCAATTACTAAAGGGCAATCCGTTGTGTGTTATCAAGGTAACTTAGTAATTGGTGGAGGAATAATAGATAAAGTTATAAAATAATAGTATCTGTTATTAATTCTTTAAAAAATTTGAATTCTTATAGGTAATATAAGGAAAACACTGAAAATTCTTAGAATTTCAGTGTTTTTTTATTATAGATTTAATGTTGCTAATTCTATTTCTCTAAGCTGTTGGATTATTTCATTACAACGTAGCTCTGTATAATGAAGATTACCGATGTACTCAATAAATTCTATTTTATCTAAGTGTGAATAATATTTTAAAGCGCTAGCTTTAAGACATTCAACATCAAAGAAAAACCTATTTCCAAGCGGCCAGAAATCTATAATTTTATCCTGAAATAGATAGCTAATTTCGCTGATTGAGTATTGGATGTTATCTCCGTCATTGTTGAATATTGTAATAATTCCATTAGAATATGTAGATTGAATATGGCTTATCTGACATTCGTTAATAAAACCTGCTTCCTTAGAAAATTCACCTATAAGTTTTACTGCTTCTTTACATAGTTCCCTTTGTTTATTTATTTTGTCCATTTTAACACCCCTATTGCAAAATAATATAGTTTATGTGCTGCTATGGTTTCATTATAATATTTTTTTAGAATTTTCTGTGTCGAAATTAAAAGTGAAGTGTAGGAAATTAATGCTAATAATAGACTTAATATTATAACTAGTTCTAATAATATCCTATTGTATTGATGAAGAAGTTAATCATATTAAATTATAAAAACTAAGGAATAAATTACCTTGAATGAGTATCTCAATCTTTGATTTGGTCAATACGAACTTACTCCTTTGAATGAAAAGAGAAGGAGTTTCCTTAATAAATATTGGAAAATTTTCTTAGAAGTGATATCTTTAATATATATAATGAAGGGGTGATATTATGGAATATAGTGATAAGGTTTTGGAGCATTTCTACTCACCAAGAAATGTTGGAATAATTCCAGGTGCAAATGGTATCGGAGAGTGTGGAGATGCAAAGTGTGGGGATATAATGAAAATTTATCTTATAATAAAGGATGATATAATAAAGGAAGCTAAGTTTATGACTTTTGGCTGTGGGTCAGCAATAGCATCATCAAGTATAGCTACAGAATTGGTTATAGGCAAAACTATAGAGGAGGCATGGGCAATTACTAATGAATCAGTAATAGAGGCTTTAGATGGCCTTCCATCTTCTAAAATTCATTGCTCAGTTTTAGCAGAACAAACAATACATAAAGCAATAAATAATTATAGGGAATCAATGGGGTTAGAAGTGTATCCAGATAAGTGGGAGGAATAAGTTAAAAATGTTCATTATGAAATTGAAGATATTATTTTATAGAAGAGTATAATTAATTAAGAGTAAAAGTTTTAGGGGGAAGGTATTGTGGAGTATATGCTAGCACTAATGTAATATATCTTAAAATCAAGTGCTTTGTCCATAGAATAATCTTTATATAAAAGGGTAAGTATATAGGTAATATTGTTTAGGCAGGTGTAGAATATGGCCAAAAGCAGAGATTATTTATATAAGGATGTAATGAACATAAGTGGAGAAAAAATTGGATATATAAAAGATTTGCTTGTGGATTTTGGAAAGAGTGAAGTTGTTGGTTTTAAAATAAATCCATACAAAATTATGAAAAAGGGCTTCAATGTATTAAAAGACGATATTATATATCAAAGAGATCAGTTAATAGTTAAGGATACTGCAAAAAGTAAATTCATTGAATTTTCTTCCATTATGAATATGTATGTAGTGGATAAGTGCTTTAATATATTAGGCTTAGTAAGTGAGATAATTTTTGATGATGAAGAATTTACCATCAAAGGAATATCTATTAGAGATTATAATTTGTGGAGTATGTTTAAAAGTAGAAGGATTTTACTGCTTAAGGAGCTTATAATTGGTGAAGAATATATTTTTTATATAGGAGAGAACCCAAGAATAACAATGGAATGCATGCCTATTATAGGAAATAGAAAAAATCATTACAGAGACGTATATTATGAAAAAGCTTAAAGTTAACAAACAACTAATTATAAGAAGCATAATCCTTATCACATTTTTATTTTGTGTAATATTTCTATTAAATAAATATCCTATATTTAAGCAGCTAATGGGACTTGTAATAATATCATTTATTATCAGTTATAGCATGAGGCCTTTTCAGAAACTGTTAACAGAGCGAGGTATAAATCGAAAGATTAGTTCAGTTATTGTTATACTTACTATTGTTGGTTTTTTAGTACTTATAATAGCTGTTTTAGTTCCTTGGATTTATAATGAGGGAGCAACCTTTATAGATATATTAGGTAAGATTCAAGGCTACTATGAAGGTGTTACAAGAAGTTTGGTTACTGTTTCAGAAAATTCTTTTATTAAGGATATAATGAGTAATTTTACAGATAAAATTCAAGTTATACTTGTGAATATGGCGGAGACGTTTATACAAGAAATAATAGCAATTACTGATGATATCTTTTTAATGTTTACAATACCAGTATTGGTTTATTTCTTTTTAAGTGATGGAGAAACAATTTCAAGAGGTATGATGAAATATATGCCTTTTAAAAATAAATTCTTAGTTAAAAGAATGCTGAAGCATATTGATAAGGTCATGGAGCGGTATATAATAACTCAGTTTGAGCTGTGTGGTATTATTGGGGGATTAACCTTTATCGCTTTAACACTATGCGGTATTAGGTATGCTTTTGTTTTATCATTACTAAATGCAATCTTTAATATAATACCCTATTTTGGTCCTATCATTGGGGCTATACCAATAGTCTTAATTTCTCTTATTGTATCTTCTAAAAAAGCTATAGTTGTTACAATTTTGCTCTTTATAATCCAACAGGTAGAAGGGGATATAATATCACCTAAAATTGTTGGAGAAACAGTAGATTCTCATCCAGTAACAATTCTTTTACTCCTTATTTTAGGGGGGAGTATTGGGGGCATAGTAGGTATGATATTAGTTATACCTTTATGGGTGATGGGAAAGATAGCAGTTGGGGAGTTAGAATATTATTTATTTTAAAACTCAATCATTGACATTTTAAACAATCATACATATAATTTATCTATAAGTTTCACTTATTTATACATAGAAGTTCTTTGTATATTGATGGAGTGGTGTTGTTAATGTATAACTCTGCATAGTGAAACTAATTTAGTAAATTTAAAAGTATATATAAAGCAATGATGAGAATTAGTAATTATGGGAAACCTTCAGAGAGAAAGTGGGTGGTGAAAACTTTCGGTGAAACATAGTGAAGCTGTCTCGGAGCTATAATTAATTAAGAGATATCAGCTGTATAGCTGATATAATTAGGGTGGTAACGCGGATAAACTTTCGTCCCTTGTTTAGGGGGATGAGAGTTTTTTTATATTCAAAAATAAGTTTTTTAGCTTGAAAGAATAAAAAACTAAACTATATAAAGAATTAGGAGGAATTATAACATGAAAAACATGGGTTTAAATGAAATCAGAGAAAGTTATTTGAAATTCTTTGAGGGAAAGGAACATTTAGTTTTAGGAAGTTTTCCTTTAGTTCCTAAAAATGATAAAAGTCTATTACTTATAAATGCAGGTATGGCACCGTTAAAGCCATATTTTACAGGGATTCAAACTCCACCGAATAAAAGAATTGCTACATGTCAAAAATGTATAAGAACAGGAGATATTGAGAATGTTGGAAAAACATCCAGACATGGTACGTTCTTTGAAATGTTAGGAAACTTTTCTTTTGGAGATTATTTTAAGAGTGAAATAATTCCATGGGCTTGGGAGTATATCACTGAAGTTTTAGCAATTCCAAAGGAAAAACTATATGTAACTATATATCTTGAAGATGATGAGGCATATGAGATTTGGGTTTCAAAAACAGATATTGATCCATCAAGAATATTTAGATTAGGTAAAGAAGATAACTTCTGGGAGCATGGAGCTGGTCCATGTGGTCCTTGCACAGAGATTCACTTTGATAGAAGATCAGACCTTCCTCAAATTAAAACTGCAGAAGAGTTTGTTAAGGCGGGAGATGAGGATAGAGTTATAGAATTCTGGAATCTTGTATTTACTCAATTTGAAGGTGATGGAAAAGGAAATTACGAAAAATTAAGCAATACAAATATTGATACAGGTATGGGACTTGAGAGAATTGCAACAATAATGCAAGGTGTTGATAATATCTTCGAAGTTGACACAATGAGAAGCATTATTGACGAGATTTCAAAAGTATCTGGTGTTAAGTATAAAGAGGACAAAAATCTTGATATATCAATAAGAATTATTACAGACCATATTAGAAGCGTTACTTTCATGATAGGTGATGGAATACTTCCATCAAACGAAGGAAGAGGATATGTTTTAAGAAGACTTCTTAGAAGAGCAGCTAGACATGGCAGAGTTCTTGGTATTGATGGAACTTTCTTAAATAATCTTTGTGATGTAGTTATAGAATGCTCTAAATCAGCTTATCCAGAACTTATGGAGAAGGCAGATTATATCAAGAAGGTAATAGGACTTGAAGAAGACAGATTTGCTGAAACTATAGATCAGGGTATGGAAATACTTAAAGGGTTTATTGAGGAAATGCAAGAAGAAGGAACAGATACATTAAGTGGTGAAAAAGCATTTAAGCTTTATGATACTTTCGGTTTCCCTGTAGAGCTTACCGAGGAACTTTTAGAAGAAAAAGGATTAAAAATAGATTTTGAAGGATTCCATAAGGAAATGGAGAATCAGAGAAATACAGCAAGAGCTGCAAGAGGTACTTCCAATTACATGGGTAATGATGAAGGAGCTTTAAATAATATTCCTATGGAAATTACTACAGAGTTTTTAGGATATGATGTTACTTCATGCCAAGGTAAGGTTTTATCTATAGTTTGCGAGAATGAATTTATAAATTCATGTTCAATAGGACAAAAGGTTGTAATTGTTACTGATAAGACACCTTTCTATGCAGAAATGGGAGGTCAGGTTGGAGATGCTGGAATAATTAGAAGTTCTAATTTCGAAGGCAAAGTTTATGACTGTAAGAAAAGTACAAGAGGACACATTCTTCATTTTGTAGAGATGGTTAAAGGTGAACTTCAAGTTGATGAAGTGGTTGAATTAATTGTAGACACGACATTAAGAAATAATATTTGCAAAAACCATACAGCAACTCACATGCTTCATGAAGCTTTAAAAGAAGTGTTAGGTGATCATGTAAATCAAGCAGGTTCATATGTAGATGGAGATAGATTAAGATTTGACTTTACTCACTTCTCTGCAATGTCATCAGAACAGCTTAAAGAAGTAGAGAAAATGTTGAATGAAGAAATTCTTAAAGCGTATGAGGTTTCAACTGATATAATGTCAATAGAGGAAGCAAAGGCAAATGGAGCAGTAGCTTTATTTGATGATAAATATAAGGAAGATGTTAGAGTTGTTTCAGTTGGAGATTACAGTAAAGAGCTTTGTGGTGGAACTCACGTTAAAAACTCTGGAGAAATAGGATTGTTCAAAATTCTTAGTGAGACAGGGGTAGCTGCAGGGGTAAGAAGAATAGAAGCTATAACAGGTATGAAATCAGAAGCTTATGTAAATGATAAAGAAGAGCTTTTAAAAGAAGTAGCTTCAACTTTAAAATGTGGTGAAAAAGATTTATTAAATAAAGTAGCTGGATTACTAGCAACGCTTAAAGAAAAAGAAAAAGAAATCCAAGGGTTAAAAGAAAAATTAACTAGTGGTGTAGAAGATGAAATTTTAGCAAATGCTGTAGAAGTTAACGGAGTGAAAGTTGTTACAGCAGCTTTAGATGATATTGAAGGAGATGCACTTAGAAATCTTTGTGATAAATTAAGAAATAAAATATCAGAAGGTATAGTAGTTTTAGGAAGCAGAGTTTCAGGAAAAGTTCAATTTGTTGTTATGGCAACTAAAGAAGCAGTAGCAAAAGGTGCGCATGCAGGGAAAATTGTTAAGGAAGTTGCAATCATCGCTGGTGGAGGCGGTGGTGGAAGACCAGATATGGCTCAAGCTGGTGGAAAGCTTCCTGAAAAATTAGATGAAGCGATTTCTAAAGTTGGAAGTATAGTAGAAACTTTAGTAAAATAGTATACTTTTTGTCTGCGTTAATGGTATAATATAAAAAAAGTAAGGTTAAGAGGGTGATTAAATGGATAAAGAAAATACAGTTCAGTTTGATGTAATGAAGAGTAAAAAGGACATGACAAAAGTTATTTTAACTGATGTATATAATGCCCTTATTGAGAAAGGCTATAATCCAGTGAATCAGTTAGTTGGATATCTTATATCTGGTGACCCAACATATATAACCAATTATAACGGAGCAAGAGCATTAGTTAGTAAACTAGAGAGAGACGATATATTAGAAGAAGTTTTAAAATCTTATCTAGAAATAAAATAAAAATGCCTGTATAGGCATTTTTATTTTAAAGTTACACATAATAAAATGGAATATAATCCTTATAAGTAACAATTAAGTTTATCTTATAAATGGATAAATTCACATTTGAATTATCGTGAATATTTTTACGTTTTATTATGTGTATAAATTATAGTTTAAATATAATTATTCAGTTAATTATATCAAGGAGAAAAGAATGAGAATACTTGGATTAGATGTTGGAGATAGAACTATTGGAGTTGCAATTAGTGATCCATTAGGATTTACAGCTCAAGGTATAACAACAATAAGACGTAAAAAGGAAGAGCAGGATATAGAAAAAATACTAGAATTTTGTAATGAATATCAAGTTGAGACAATTATATCAGGACTTCCTAAAAATATGAACGGAACAATTGGAGAGCAAGCTGAAAAGGTTCAAAAATTTTGCGCTGCATTAAGTGAACATACTGATATTGAAATAAAATTTTGGGATGAAAGACTAACAACTATGGCGGCTCATAGAGTAATGTTGGAAGCTGATATGTCTAGAAAAAAAAGAAAAGGGTTAGTTGATAAAATTGCAGCTACATACATATTACAAGGCTACTTAGATAGTCTAAGCAAGTAACTTTATATTTTTATTGTTGATACATAGTTTATATAAATGTGAATAATAATCACTATAAAGGTGGTACGTTATAGAGAAAAAAGTTAAATTTAGGAGGATTAAAATGGACGAATTATTTGAAAACATAACACTTACAGATGAAGAAGGAAATGATGTAGAGTTTGAGGTAATAACAAAATTAGATATAGAAGGTGCTGAATATTTTATTGTTGCGCCAGTAGAAGATAATGGTGAAGATGCGCTAGCATTAAAAGTTGTTGTTGATGAAGCAGGAGAAGAGTATTTTGCAACTGTAGAAGATGATGAAGAATTCAACATGGTTAATGAAGCTTTTGAAGCGTTATATGAAGAAGGATTAATAGAGTAAATCTACGGATTTCACCGAAGATAGAAAGGGGTTGTAGTTTATGTCTAGTGAAAAAATAGAGAGCTTAAAAGCATCACTAAAGGAAAAAGGTTATAAATTAACACCTCAAAGAAGATCTATACTTGATGAAATTATAAAGAATGAAGGCAGCCACCTTACAGCTGAAGAAATCTATGACCTGGTAAAGGTAAATTGCCCTGAAATTGGACTTGCAACAGTTTATAGAACTGTTCAATTGCTAGAAGAAATGGGTGTGATCTACAAACTAGATTTAGATGATGGATGTAGCCGATATGAACTTTGTGATGAGGATGAAGGTCATCAGCATCATCATTTGGTATGTCAAAATTGTGGCGCTGTCATTGAAGTTGAAGGTGATCTTTTAGAGGAACTAGAACATATCGTTGAAAATAAGTATAATTTTAAAATCAAAAATCATAGTTTGAAATTTTATGGAATATGTGATAATTGTTCTTCCAAATAAAATTAGGAAGATATTTATATAATTTCTTTAAAGAAGTGATTTGATTTGAACTTAATACTCCTCAGCGAGCTGAGGAGTACATAATTCTATAGGAATAATTCCGAGAGTTATTGTAACTAAACTTCAAAATTAAATTTCTTCAAAAAAGGGACAAAACAATTTATGATTTTTATCGTATTATAATAATGATAAAAATCAAGAATTATAAGAAAAGGAGGGTAGAATTTTGAAAAAAGAAAAAGATAAAATTAAAATAATTCCACTTGGTGGATTAAATGAGATAGGGAAAAACCTTACGGCTATTGAGTATAAAGATGATATAGTTGTAATAGACTGCGGACTTAAATTCCCAGATGATGAGATGTTAGGAATTGACGTAGTAATACCGGATGTAACCTATCTTGTTAAAAACCTTGAGAGAGTTACAGGAATATTTTTAACTCATGCTCATGAAGACCATATTGGAGCGCTTCCATATGTTTTAAAGCAGATTAATGTACCTATATACGGAACCAAGCTTACATTAGGAATTGTTGAAAGTAAGCTGAAGGAACACGCCTTATTGGGTGTAGTAGATATGAGAGAGGTTAAACCTAGAGATATTGTAAAGCTAAATAATGTATCTGTAGAGTTCATTAAAACCAATCATAGTATTGCAGATTCCGTAGCTATTGCCATACACACACCACTAGGGGTTGTGCTTCATACAGGAGATTTCAAAATTGACTTTACACCTATAGATGGTGAAGTAGCTGATTTAGCTAGATTTGCCGAGTTAGGCAAGAAGGGTGTTACAGTGCTTTTAGCTGATAGTACTAACGTTGAAAGACCAGGATATAGTATGTCAGAAAGTATAGTTGGTGAAAGTTTTGAGAAAATTTTTCATCGTGCAAAGGGTAGGGTAATAGTTGCAACCTTTGCATCTAATATTCATAGGGTTCAACAAATTATTACTGCAGCAAGAAATTATGGAAGAAAAGTTGCACTTTCAGGAAGAAGTATGGAAAATATTATAGCTGTTGCCATTGAGCTTGGATACATTAATATTGATGAAGATGCTTTAATAAGTATTGATGCAATAAATAAGTATCGTGATGATGAAATAGTTATGATAACTACAGGAAGCCAGGGAGAGCCTATGGCGGCACTTTCGAGAATGGCTGCTTCAGAGCATAAAAAAGTAAATATACAAGAGGGCGATTTGGTTATTATTTCTGCATCGCCAATACCTGGTAATGAAAAGCTTGTTTCAAAAGTAATCAACCAGTTATTTAAAAAGGGTGCAGATGTAATATATGAGTCATTAGCAGAAGTCCATGTTTCAGGGCATGCTTACCAAGAAGAGCTTAAACTTATGCAGACTTTAGTTAAACCAAAATTCTTTATCCCTGTACACGGGGAATATAGACATTTAAAACAGCATGGAGAATTAGCTGTTAAGCTAGGCTTACCAGAGAAAAATGTTTATATAGGGGAGATTGGTGACGTTATCGAAGTTAACAGGTCATCTATAAGAAAGTCAGGAACAGTAGTTTCAGGGCAAATTTTTGTGGATGGACTTGGAGTTGGAGACGTAGGAAATATAGTTCTAAGAGATAGAAAGCATTTATCTCAAGATGGAATATTAACAGTAGTAGTTACACTGGGTAAAGGTACAGGTACTGTAGTAGCAGGGCCAGATATAATATCTAGAGGTTTCGTATATGTTAGAGAATCAGAGGACTTAATGGAGAAAGCTAGAGAAGTTGTAAGAGATGCATTGGAAGAATGCGAAGAAAAGAGAATTACTGAATGGCCTACTATTAAATCGAGTATTAGAGAGGCTCTTAGAGTATATCTATATGAAAAAACTAAGAGGCGTCCAATGATATTACCTATAATTATGGAAGTTTAGTAAGTATAAATCTAATAGAAAATTAAAGTTTTAAGCTTCAGTAAAAACTTTAACTGAAGCTTAAAGCTTAATATATAAATGGAATAAACTAAAAACTTAAATTATATGAGTTAGGAATATTATAATAAGGTAGCCAAAAAGATGATATCCTGTATGCAATTAACAGGAATTAATGTTAAATCTATTCTATGTTGGAATTGAATAAACTTTTAATTTCATTGACTTTTATTCAACATAATATTAGAATTGAAATAGTTGATTTTGATTGGATACCTTAGTATCCAATTTTATTTTGTAAAAAATAAGACAGATGATAAAAAAATTTTTGGAGGAATAATATGAATTTATATACAAGAGAAGATATAAGAAACATTGCTATCATTGCCCACGTTGACCACGGTAAAACTACACTAGTTGATGCTCTTTTAAAGCAAAGTAAGGTTTTCAGAGAGAATGAAGCTATTGAGGAAAGAGTAATGGACTCTAACGATTTAGAGAGAGAAAGAGGAATTACAATTCTTTCTAAAAATACTGCAGTAATGTACAATGATGTTAAAATTAACATTATAGACACTCCTGGACACGCTGACTTCGGTGGAGAGGTTGAACGTGTACTTAAAATGGTTGACAGCGTTCTACTTGTTGTTGACGCTTATGAAGGTGCAATGCCACAAACTAAGTTCGTTCTAAAAAAAGCTCTTGAGCTTGGATTAGAGCCAATGGTTGTTATCAATAAAATAGATAGAAAAGATGCTAGACCAGAAGCAGTTATTGATGAGATATTTGACTTATTCGTTGAGTTAGGGGCTACTGATGAGCAGTTAGACTTTAAGGTTATCTATGCTTCAGCAAGAAATGGTGTTGCTACAGCAGAGCTTGAAGACGAGCCAGTTGATATGGTTCCATTATTCGAGGCTATAATTGAAACAGTTAACCCACCAAAAGGATATGTTGATGAGCCATTACAAATGCTTGTAACTTCATTAGACTATAATGAGTACGTTGGTAAAATTGGAATTGGTAAAATCGAAAGAGGAGTAATTAAAAAGAACCAGACTGTAGCGCAAATTGCTAAAGATGGAACTAAGAAAAATGTAAAAATATCTAACGTTTATACTTATGATGGATTAAAGAGAGTGGAAGTAGAAGAAGCTAAGCTTGGAGATATAGTTGCTATATCAGGAATTCCAGCTATTCACATAGGAGAAACTATAGCTGATGCTGCATGTCCGGAAGCTCTTCCATTTGTAGAAATTGACGAGCCAACACTAAACATGAACTTTATTGTTAACAATTCACCATTTGCAGGTCAAGATGGAGAATTTGTTACATCTAGACATTTAAGAGATAGATTAATGAAGGAGCTTGAAACAAACGTAAGTTTAAGAGTTGAAGAAACTGATTCTGCAGATTCATTCAAAGTTAGTGGAAGAGGAGAACTTCACCTTTCAATTCTTATAGAAACAATGAGAAGAGAAGGATATGAGTTCCAGGTTTCTAAACCAACAGTTATATACAAGCATGAAAATGGTGAGCTTTTAGAGCCGATTGAAAACTTAACAATGGACGTACCAGAAGAGTACATGGGTGTTGTTATGGAGAAAATGGGACCAAGAAAAGCAGAAATGGTAAACATGACAAGTGCAGTTAATGGATATACAAGACTTGAATTCAGAGTTCCTTCAAGAGGATTAATCGGTTTAAGAAACGAATTCATGACTGAAACAAGAGGAAATGGAATCATGAACCACGTATTAGATGGTTATGAGAAATATAAAGGTGACATAGTAGAGAGAAGCAGAGGTTCATTAGTGGTATTCGAATCTGGTGAATCAGTAAGTTATGGTCTATTTAATGCACAAGAGAGAGGTAGATTATTCATAGGACCTGGAGTTCCAGTATACCAAGGTATGGTTTGTGGAGAGTGTTCTAGAAATGAAGACATAGAAGTTAACGTATGTAAGAAAAAACACCTTTCTAATACAAGAGCATCTGGTTCAGATGATGCTTTAAAATTAATACCAGTACCAAATATGTCTCTAGAGCAATGTATTGAATTCATTGGTTCAGATGAGCTTGTTGAGGTTACACCAAAAACTATCAGACTTAGAAAGAAAATCTTAGATCCAACTATGAGAAAAAGAGCGGCTGCTTCAAAGAAGTAAGTGAAAGTAGATATCATGGGGGTATAGTATGAAGAAGATATTAGGAATAATTGCAGGGTCCATAGTTGCATTATTTTTCCTTGCCATTGTTTCATCATTTTTTTATTATGGTTATGCTACTAAAAAACCACTCAAGGGTAAAGGTGAGATTGAAGTTGTAGTAAATGAAGGCGACTCTTTATACGGAGTTGTTGAAAGACTAGATGATGAAGGTAAGCTTAAGAATAGAGTATGTATGAATATATACATGAGATTAAAAGGACCTTCAGCTAATATTTTACCAGGAACTTTTGAGGTTCCTGCTGATTCCTCTTTTGAAGAGATGATTTCAATTTTAGAGAAAGAGCCAGAAGGAAGCAGAAGTTCAATTACCATTCCAGAAGGTTATGATATTGAGGAAATGGGAGACTTATTTGAAAGTAAGGGACTCTTTACAAAAGCAGAATTTATTGAAGCAGTAAAGGCTTATCCTGTTCCTAGCTATATACCTGAATCAACAGAAAGAAGGTATGATTTAGAAGGATTCTTGTTCCCAGATACATATAAATTTAATTTAAATGTATCACCAGAAGAAGTAATAAGAACAATGCTTAATGTATTCGAACAGAAAGTTGTAAGTATTGTTGGAAATAAAGAAGATATATATAAATACGTTACGATGGCTTCAATTATTGAAGGTGAAACTATGGCAGATGATGAAAGAAGTATCGTTGCTTCTGTAATAAATAACAGAATTGCAAAGGGTATGATGCTTCAGATTGATGCGACTGTAATATATGCGTTAGGTGAACATGTGGATACAGTTTTATATAAACATTTAGAGATAGATTCACCTTATAATACGTATAAAAACTATAATTTACCTGTAGGACCTATTGGTAGTCCAGGATTAGAGTCTATTAAGGCTGCAATGAATCCAGCACAAACGGATTACTTATTCTATGTGTTGACTGAAGATGGAGTACATCACTATTTTACGAATGATTATCAAGATTTCTTGAATAAACAGGCAGAATTAGGATACTAAATTAAATAATAAAGTTATAAGCTCAAAAGGGTTTTGGGCTTATAACTTTATATTGAAATTAAGATATTAAGTGGAGGAAGATATGAGCGGAATTACCTATGATTATATGGAAAAATATCTAAGAGAACTTATTGGAGACTCGAAAGGGATTATTAAAGAACTAGAAGAGTTTGCAGAAGCTAATGGAGTTCCTATTGTACAAAAAGAAGCAGCTAGGCTGTTAGAATTTATGGTAACTGTAAAGAAACCAAAAAAAATATTAGAGCTTGGAACAGCCATAGGATATTCCTCCATATTAATGGAATTAGCAGCAGAAAATAATGTTGAAATTACAACTATCGAAAGAGATGATAAGATGGTTGAATATGCAACTGAAAATATAAAAAAAGCAGGGTTTGAGGATAAGATTACTATTCTTCATGGAGATTGTTTAGAAATTCTAGAAACTTTAGATGATGAGTATGATTTAATTTTTATGGATGCAGGAAAAGGGCATTATAGTCACTTCTTGCCACATTGCTTAAGAATGTTAGCAAAAGACGGAATGATCATAGCTGATAATGTTTTATTTAGGGGAATGGTTGCTTGTAAGGATTTAATGATTAGAAGAAAGATAACCATTGTTAAAAGAATGAAAAACTATATGGAAACCATATCTCAAGATGAAAATTTACTTACAACAGTATTACCAATGGGAGATGGTATAGCATTAACAGTTAGGAGGAATGAAAATGAAAAGACCGGAACTGCTGGCACCAGCAGGTAACTTAGAGAAATTAAAGGCAGCTATCAATTTTGGAGCTGATGCAGTATATTTAGGAGGAAGCAAGCTTAACCTTAGAGCTTTTGCTGACAACTTTACAAACGAACAATTAGTAGAAGGAGTGGAGTTCGCACACTCTAAAGGAAAAAAGGTTTATGTTACCTTAAACGTATTCCCTCATAATGAAGATTTAGAAGGGATTGAAGAATATCTTGTAGAGTTATATGAGTCAGGTGTTGATGCTATTATAGTATCTGATCCTGGTATTATAATGATCGCAAGAGAGACCGTTCCTAATATGGAAATACACTTAAGTACTCAGGCTAACACTGTAAACTGGAAAACTTGTGAGTTTTGGTACAAGATGGGTGTTAAGAGAGTTGTATTAGCTAGAGAACTTTCTTTAGAAGAAATAGCAAAGGTTCAAAAGAAAATTCCAGAAGATATGGATCTTGAAATATTTGTACACGGTTCAATGTGTATGGCTTATTCTGGACGATGTGTTATTTCAAATTATATGGTTGGAAGAGATTCAAATAGAGGATCTTGTGCACAACCATGTAGATATAAGTATCATTTAGTGGAAGAAAAACGTGAAGGCGAATACTATCCTGTTATTGAAGATGATAGAGGAAGTTACATAATGAACTCTAAGGATTTATGCATGATTGAGCATATTCCAGAGCTTATGAGCACGGGAGCTTTATCATTTAAAATTGAAGGAAGAATGAAAAGCGTATATTATGTTGCAAGTGTTGTTAAAGCATACAGAGAAGCAATTGATGAATATATGAAATCTCCTGAGGATTATAAGTTTAATCCAAGATGGTTAGAAGATTTAAATAAGCCTAGTCATAGAGAATATTATACTGGATTCTTCTTTAATGAGGAGAATAAGCAAATACAAGAAAGCTCTGCTTATATCAGAAGCTACGATGTAGTTGGTGTAGTTAAAGCTTATGACAAAGCAACAGGGATAGCTACAATTGAGCATAAAAATAAGGTTGTTGAAGGCGATAAGGTAGAAGTTATGAGACCTATTGGAGCAAATGTTGAAATTACATTAAATGACCTTCATGATGAAAAAGGAAATAAGATTCCAACAGCACCAAGTTCAAAGATGATTTATACTGCTAAGGTTGAATTAGACCTTGAAGAAAATGATATTTTAATTAAGGCTAAGGAGGAAGTTTAATGAAACGTCCAGTTATAATTGGGATAACAGGGGGTACTGGTTCAGGAAAGAGTACCATTGCAAAGGAGATTTGTTCAAGTTTTGACAAAAATCGCATAACAATGATAGAGCAAGATGCTTATTATAAGGATCAAAGCCATTTATCTATGGAGGATAGAGTTAAAACTAATTATGATCATCCTTATGCCTTTGACACTGAATTATTAGTTAAACACCTAAAGAGCTTAATTAATGGAGAGTCTGTTGAAAAGCCACAATATGATTTTGAAGTTCATAATAGAAAAACAGAAACTATTAAGGTTGAGTCTAGAGAAATTATAATTGTAGAAGGAATTTTAGTTCTTGAAGATGAAGCTTTAAGAGAATTATTAGATATTAAAATATATGTTGATACAGATGCAGATGTAAGATTTATCAGAAGACTTGTTAGAGATATTAATGAAAGAGGCAGAACAATGGATTCTGTAATAAATCAATATCTTGGCGTTGTTAAGCAAATGCATGAGCAATTTACAGAGAATACTAAGAAGTATGCAGATATTATTATTCCAGAAGGCGGACATAATAGAGTTGCAATAGATATAATAAAAGGAAATATATATCAAATTTTATCAACAGAAGAATAAACTGTATGAAACACCTTTCTTTAGTCAAAGATTTACTAAAGGAGGTGTTTTTTATTGAATTTAAATAATAAAAATGAATTTAAAAATAAAATTAAAAAGAGAAATTATACTGCATTTGGATGTGTAATAATAATATTTTCATTTTTAATAGTAAGATTAGCATATTTGCATTTAGCGGAAGGCCCAGATTTGGCAGTTTCAGCTAATAAACAATATTATTATGAAGAGTATACTAATAATTTAACTTTTAACCTTTTAGATAATGAGGGTGAAAATTTATTTGATTATATTTCCAAGTATTATGTAGTTGTTGACCCTATAACTTTTTATACACTAAATGAAGAAAGTGCATTTGTTGATATGAAGAAGGTTTTATATATTCTTAGAGATTATGATAAGAATTATGATATATCAAAGCTTATGGATGAAATGGACAAGGGCAGTAAAAAGTATGAGGTGGATAAAGAAACTTATAGTAAAATCAAGGAGCTGAACAAGGTTAAGGGGATTTATGCATATGAATTTGATGAGTATGATAAAGAACAAAACTGGAATATCAAAAATGTTTTATCCACACCAGTTAAGTACTCTGATAATAAAGAAATGAAGGATGAAGGCACCTTAGAGATGGAAATTTATAATTATGTAAAGGGTAATTATAAAGATAAAATAAGGTTTGAAAAGGATGTTAGTGAAAATATAATTGAAGAAGAAGAAGTTATTGATCCAGCTAATAAAAATATTAAAACTACATTAAATAAAAAGCTTCAGGAAAAAGTAGAAGAAGTTTTGAAGAGTGAGAAATATAAAGATTATGACCAGATTGGAGCTGTACTTATGGAAAGCTCAACAGGAAAAATTTTATCCATGGCACAAAAGAATGATTGGATGTCTAATCCTAATATAGCTGTAACAAATCCTAATGGATACTTAGTGGGATCTATTTTCAAGACTATAGTATATGAAGCTGCACTTGAGAAAGAATTAGTTGATGAAAATGAAGTCTTTGATATTTCAGATGTTCAGTTTTTTTCAGAGAGTATAGAAAAGCAGAGTAAGTATACAATCGATGAGGCTTATATAGCTTCTTCTAATAAAGCTTTCAGCAAAATTGGGTTGAAAGTAGGGGTGGATAATATGTATAGGATGGCTAAGCTTCAAGGACTTTTTGATCCTGTGTTAGGATTGCAAAATGAAGCGATAGGTACAATGGAAGGGTATGGTGAAAAGAAAAATATAGAGATAGTTACAAATACGTCTATAGGTCAGACAACACGAACAACACCTTTAGGAGCGTTGGCTATAGCAAATACAGTTGTAAACAATGGGATCTATGTTAAACCTCAAATTATTGACTCAGTTATACAAAATGATGGAACTATAGTGGAACAATTTACAACAGAAAATAATAGAGTAATTAGTGAGTATACTGCAAGTGTGTTGAAGGATGCAATGTTATCAGTTGTAAATACAGATTTAGGGACTGGTGGAAATGCAAAAGTTGAAAATGTTGAAGTTGGTGGCAAAACTGGAACCACTGAATATATAGAAGGTAAAAAGGCATTATCAGATGTTTGGTTTAATGGATTCTTCAATTATAATGGAAAGTATTATACTATGGTAGTATATATTCCACACAGTGATAAAGTAGAGAAAATGTATAGCACTGTAGCTTGTTCTGTATTTAAGGATATTGTAGAAGGTATAACACAAAATGAGTTTTTAAAGTAAAAAACTTAATATTCATGTGAACATAAAATAAAATTATTAAAATTTAAGGAGAAAAAGCACTTTTTTAACTTTTAAAACATATTATATTAGTAAGCATTATTAGGGGGAGCATAAATGTTTTGCTTGAGTTGGCTTTTAAATATAATTAGCGAATATGCTTTACTAACAGGATATGTTTCAGGAAATAATTCATTTCCACAACCGCTGTCGGAGGAAGAGGAAAAAGAGTGTTTACAAAGGCTGAAGGAAGGTGACCCTGAGGCTAAGGGGATATTAGTTGAGAGAAATTTAAGATTGGTAGCACATATAGTTAAAAAATACACCTTTCCAGGAAAAGAAGTAGATGATTTGATATCTATAGGTACAGTTGGATTAATTAAAGCAATTGATTCATATGATATGGATAAGGGAACAAGGTTAGCAACATATGCTGCTAGATGCATTGAAAATGAGATTCTCATGCTTATAAGGAATAATAAGAAGACCAAAGGAGAAGTGTATCTTCATGACCCTATTGGGCTTGATAAAGAGGGAAATGAAATATCATTAATGGATATACTAAGCAGCGAAAAAGATTCGATTTTAGATGCAGTTGAGAATAAAATACAAGTGAAAAAGCTCTATAATGTCTTGGAAACAGCGTTACAAGAAAGAGAGAGAAAAATTATAAAGATGAGATATGGTTTAGTTGATGGTAAACCTAAAACTCAGCGAGAAATTGCTGAAATATTAGGAATTTCTAGATCTTATGTTTCAAGAATAGAAAAAAGGGCTTTGAAAAAACTATTAAAAGAGTTTAATTCGGGTGAGACTCCTTAAAGTAGTTATAAAATAAAGCAAGATTGATAAAACATATTCATTTGAAGTGATGAAAAATTTATTTTTCATCACTTTATTTTGTTGAAGCATAAATATTCGTGAAAATGTTGGAAAAAGTTTGAATTTATAGTAAACTGAAAAAGGGCTAATTAAAAATAAGGAGTTTTAGTTATGAGATTGTCAGAACTTTTAAGATATGTTGTTAATGAAGGTGGGTCTGATTTGCATTTATCAGTGGGGGTTCCACCGATTCAAAGAAAAAACGGTGAATTAATTAAGATTACGGATATTAATTTAACTAAAGAAGATATGGTTGAATACAGTAAAGAGATTTTAGGAAATAACTATGAAGATTATATGAAGGTAGGGGAATGGGATATACTATATAGTCTTGAAGATGTAGGAAGATATAGGGTTAATGTGTATAGGGAAAGAAATTATGATACTATCGCAGTAAGGGTTATTCCATATATTATACCTTCACTGGATGATTTAAATCATCCTGAAATAATAAGAGAGCTAACAAATTATAAAGATGGATTAATATTAATAACTGGTCCTACAGGTAGTGGTAAAAGTACAACAATGGCGGCGATGATCAATGAGATTAATATGAATAAGAAAACTCATATAGTAACGTTAGAGGATCCTATAGAGTATCTACACTCACATAAGAAGTCGATTATAAATCAAAGAGAAATTGGACGCGACACAAAAAGTTTTGATAATGGATTAAGGGCGGTACTTAGAGAAGATCCAGATGTAATATTGGTAGGAGAAATTAGAGATTTAGAAACTATGTCAGCTTGTCTTTTGGCGGCAGAAACAGGACATCTGGTAATTTCAACATTACATACAATAAATACATATAAAACCATAGATAGAATTATCAATTATTTTCCAGCAGAGCAGCAGCTGAGAGTAAGAAATCAACTATCAACTGTATTGAGGGGAGTAGTCAGTCAAAGGCTCTATAAGAGAAAAGATAATAGTGGAAGAATGGCAGCTCTAGAGATAATGGTTAGTACTCCTGCAATTCAAAACTTAATAAGAGAGGGGAAAATTCATCAAATTCCTTCGATGATGGAAACTTCTGCTAAGTTAGGTATGCAGACTATGGAGATGGCAATAAATAAAATTAATCATTTTATAATAAATGATTAGTAAGTTTACTTATAATAAAATTTAAATATAATAGAAAAAGTATAAAAGTATAGCAGATATAAGCAAATAGAAGGATTTTACTATTGTATTTTTATTGAAGAGGTTTTATACTATAATTATAAAATTAATGATTTAATGGCATATTTATAATCTTCAAAGAATTTATAGACATGTTTCACCAAAGTTATTTATGAATTATTCCACAAATTTGAAGGAATTTGAGCTTTTATGTTGAATATAGCTTTGTAACACGATAAACTTCTTTTGAAGTTAGAAATGTTGGGGGAATAGTAAGATGAATGAGTACATTGTTGGGCTAGATATAAGTTCTTCAAAGATATGTGGAGCAGTTGGCAGTCTTGCCAGTGATAATAGTATACAGTTACTTGGAATTACTACATCAGATTACAGTGAAGTAAAGACCGAAGTAGAAGAAGCTGATGTTTCTGCTACAGTAAATAGTGTGATAAGCCGATTAAGGGACATTATTGGTGAACCTTTAAGTGAAGCTTATGTATCTATACCTATTTCAATGTGTGAAGTTGTAAATACTAAGGGAGTTGTGTCGTTTCCTGTTTCAAAAGAAATTACTTTAGAAGATGTGATAAATGTAGGTGAGGTTGCAAAGTTTTGTGTTAACAAAAATCAAGAAATTGTACAAGTTGATATAGAAGAATACATAGTCGACAGGATGAGAAATATAAGGAATCCTATTGCTATGAAGGCCACACTCCTTGAATCAGAGGGGAATGCATTTATAGTTAATAATAAATATGTTAATGAATATAAAAAAATATTAAATGAAGCTGGAATTAAAGTTAAAGGCTTTATAGTAAACTCTATAGGCATGTCTAAAGATATTTTAAATGAAGATGAACTTCATAAAGGAGTTGCTTTGATAGATATTGGAAGTACTAATTCAGAGATTTCAGTGTTCAAAGGTGGCAAGTTTCTTGACTTCTTTTCAATACCTTTAGGAGGGGATACAATAACAAATGATATATCCATTTGTTTGAAATTGTCACGAGAAGAAAGTGAAAAATTAAAGTTTAAATGTAACACCTTGTTAAAGGGGACTTCTAATAATAAACATACCATTAGAGTTACTACATTGAATGATGAGAAAAAAGAAATTGACTATTTAATGCTCGAAGAAATAATTTGCGAAAGAGTTAAAGAAGTTCTAGAGCTGATTTCAAAGCGATTAGAAGCTGAAGAGTTAAGTAATCAAGTTGAAAGTTATGTATTAGTTGGAGGGGGGATATCTCAATATAGAGATATATTAAATGTTGCAGAAGATATATTAGGAAAACCAATAAGAATTGGTGTACCTGAATATGTAGGTGCAGCAAATCCGATTTATTCAACTGCCACAGGCATAATTGGTTATGTTTTAAGTAAAAAGCTAGATTTACTAATTGAAAATGAAAATTCACAAGGTGATATTTTAGAAGAGAAGAGCATAGGTAAAGGCGAAAACAAGTTTATAGTAAAGCTAAAAGGACTATTAAAAGGTTTTTCTAATGAGGAGGTAAAAAAGTGATAGATTTCGATGTTCAAAACGAAGAGTTATGCAAAATTAAAGTAATAGGCTGCGGTGGCGGTGGAAATAACGCTGTAAATAGAATGATAGAAGCAGGATTAAAGAATGTAGAGTTTATTGGGATCAATACTGATAAGCAAGCTCTATTTCTTTCAAAAGCAGATACAAAAATACAATTAGGGGACAAGCTTACAAGAGGTCTTGGAGCTGGTGCAAATCCTGAGATTGGAAGAAAAGCTGCAGAAGAAAGCAAAGATGAAATTACTGAAGCTTTAAAGGGTTCAGATATGGTATTTATCACTTGTGGAATGGGTGGTGGAACTGGAACAGGTGCTGCTCCAGTAGTAGCTGAAATAGCAAAATCTATGGGGATTTTAACCGTAGGTGTTGTTACAAAGCCATTCCCATTTGAAGGAAGAAAAAGAATGATCCATGCAGAAGGCGGAATCAATTCATTAAAGCAATCAGTAGATACTTTAGTAACAATTCCAAATGAAAGATTATTAGCTTTAGTTGATAAGAAAACAACTTTAGTAGAATCATTTAAAAAGGCTGATGATGTGTTAAGACAAGGTGTTCAGGGTATATCAGACCTTATTACTATCCCTGGTCTTATAAACTTAGACTTTGCAGATATCAGTACAATAATGGTAAATAAAGGTCTTGCACACATGGGTGTTGGAGTTGGAAAAGGTGATAATAGAGCACAAGATGCTGCTAGAGAAGCTATTTCAAGCCCTCTATTAGAAACATCTATTATAGGAGCAACTGGAGTTCTTTTAAATGTAACTGGTGGTTCTGATTTATCTCTTTTAGAGATTAATGAAGCAGCACAAATAGTACAGGAAGAAGCTGATCCAGATGCAAATATTATATTTGGTGCAGTTATAGATGAAAGTTTAAATGATGAAATAAGAATAACTGTAATAGCAACAGGTTTTGATAGTGAAGTTGGTAAGGTTGCAAATAGCGCTGCTGAAACAGTAACTAAAGCTACTGCTAAAGATGAGGCTGCTACAACTAAGAATGAAGCTCAACCAGCTAAGTCTAATAGTGATGATTATACAGTACCGACATGGTTAAGAAAAAACATGAGATAATATGATTGAAGTTTTGAAGGCAATAGAAAGGAATTTCTATTGCCTTTTTTATTATATTAACTTATTAAGAAATAGATTGAATATTCTGTAATTTAACTATGTTTATAGGTAAAATTAAAAAAAATTATATGTAAATAAAATGGTATTTGTAATATCCATTACCTAAAAGGAAAACTTAGGAAGATTCCATCGCAAAATGGAATAAAATTAAGGGAATAATATTTGAATTGATAGTATAATTTTACAAATTTTACTTAAAGAAGTATATATAATATCTTGTAGGGAGGTTAGGTCATGGTAGTTTACTTGGATATACTTTTGTTAGAAAATTTTCTGATAAATTTATTTTTGCTAAGGACCACAGTTCAAACTATTAAGAAGAAAACTTCAACTATAAGGCTTATAGTATCATCGGTTGTTGGAAGTCTATATGTTATAACTGCTGTGATGCCGTGGCTTAAATTTTTAACTACTGCTCCTTTTAAAATATCTATAGCATTTATTATGATTTTAATTGCATTAGGAACTAAGGATTTTATAGCTGCAATAAAGGGAAGCTGCATATTTATTTTGTATTCAATGCTATTAGCTGGTGTAGCATTTTACATGGCAATACAGGATAATCCAGCTTTAAGTCAAGATGCTGTAATTTATAGTTTTTCATATAAAAATCTTATTTTGGCTTTAATGGCTTTATATTTGGTGGTAAATAGAATTGTAATTTACGTTAGGGAAAGAAAGCAGTTAACTAGCTATATTTATAATATAGAGATATGTATTAATGGAGTGAAAACAAAAGTTAAAACCTTTTTAGATACAGGCAATGAACTCAGAGAACCAGCAACTAACCTGCCAGTTATAATAGTTGAAAGACAATTATTTCAGGATATGAACCTTGATAGTTATAATGCTTACAGTATTCCATATTCTGTGGTTAGTGGTTATGGTGGAAATTTAATGGGTATAAAGCCAGATAGCATTAAGATTGAAGTAGATGGAAACTTGAAGGATGAAAAAGCAATATTGGCATTTAGTGATAAAAAGCTAAGTAAACATAATGATTATAACGGACTTTTACCAAGGGGGATTATAGAATAGGAGGGTATTATAATGAATAAGATATCTAATATATTAAATAATGTTATGGATAGGCTACAAAGTTTATTAAGTAGATTTTTAGGTAGATTTAGAATCTTTGCGAAAAGAATAGACTATATCGGAGGCAATGACGCCCTACCACCACCCCTTACCAAGGAAGAGGAAGAAGCTCTTGTTGAGAATTTGGAAATGGGAGATGAGAGTATTCGCTCTATACTTATTCAAAGAAACTTAAGGTTAGTAGTTTATATTGCAAGAAAGTTTGAAAATACTGGAGTAAATGTAGAAGATTTAATTTCAGTAGGAACTATTGGCTTAATAAAGGCTGTAAATACTTTTGCACCAGAGAAAAAAATAAAGTTAGCTACTTATTCATCAAGGTGTATAGAAAACGAAATTCTTATGTACCTTAGAAGAAATAATAAAATAAAGACGGAGATTTCATTTTATGAACCATTAAACATAGACTGGGATGGCAATGAATTACTTCTTTCAGATATTTTAGGGACTGATAGTAATGTTGTATATAATTATATTGAAGAAGAAGTTGACAAGCAGCTTTTAGGGATAGCCATGGGAAAATTGAGTAATCGAGAAAGAGAAATTATTGAGCTTAGATTTGGAATAAATGGAGTAGACGAAAAGACGCAGAAAGAAGTCGCTGACATGCTTGGGATATCTCAATCTTATATCTCAAGACTGGAAAAAAGAATAATAAAAAGATTAAAAAAAGAAATAAATAAAATGTTGTAAGGTTGTCTTTAGTATAAAAAATACCCTTGGGGAGATAATTCTAATGTAATTATTCTGAAGGGAATGAGACCTTATGATGATTAATAAAGTCGAAATATGTGGTGTCAATACTTCCAAATTGCCTGTTTTAAAAGAAAAGGAAATGCGAGAATTGTTAATTAAGATAAAACAAGGTGACAAGAATTGCAGAGAAGATTTTATAAGAGGTAATTTGAGATTAGTATTAAGTGTAATTCAAAGATTCAATAACAGAGGGGAAAATGTTGACGATTTGTTCCAGGTTGGCTGTATAGGACTTATGAAAGCTATTGATAACTTTGATTTAAGTCAGAATGTAAGATTTTCTACTTATGCAGTCCCTATGATTATTGGGGAAATTAGGAGATACCTTCGGGATAATAATTCCATTAGAGTAAGTAGATCCTTAAGGGATATAGCCTACAAAGCTCTACAAGTTAGAGATAAACTAGTTAGTAAAGATAATAAAGAACCAAGTATATCTCAAATTGCTAAGGAATTAGAAATGCCTAAGGAAGAAGTCGTATTTGCACTAGATGCAATACAAGATCCAATATCACTTTTTGAACCTATATATCATGATGGTGGTGATGCCATTTTTGTTATGGATCAAATAAGCGATAGTAAAAATTTGGATGATGGATGGCTTGAAAATATTTCTATTAAGGAAGGGATGAAAAAACTTACAGATAGAGAGAAATTAATTTTAAACTTGAGATTCTTTCAAGGAAGAACTCAAATGGAAGTGGCAGATGAGATAGGGATATCTCAAGCACAAGTATCTAGATTAGAAAAAACAGCATTAAAGCATATGCGTAAACATGTGTAAATAAAGAGCCTTAGGGCTCTTTTTTTATTTGTGAGTTCTATTAAGTAAAATAAAGAATATAGATTAAGAGATATAATTTTTAAGGGGGAAGAGTTATGGAAACATCAATGTTTGCAATAAGCAGCTTAAGGTCAATGGAGATTATTGATATAAATACAGGTGCAAAGTTGGGATATATAAAGGATTTAAAAGTTAATTGCGAAGACTATAAAATTGAAGCGATAACCATACCTACACAAAAAACAGGATGGTTTTCTAAAGGGGAAGACCTTGAAATACCATGGGATAGAATTAAAAAGATAGGGATAGATGTAATACTAGTTGACGGTGATGAAACTTTTGAAAAGTAGAATCCTTCAAAGTTTTTATATACAAATAGTAAATGTATTGTGTATAATCATAATATATAACTAAAAAAAGGATGTGGTAATTTATGAAGTGTCCTTATTGTAGTGGAGAAGAAAGCAAAGTTGTTGATTCAAGAGCAACTGAGGATGATGGGGCAATAAGAAGAAGACGTGAGTGCTTAGGTTGTAATAGAAGATACACTACCTATGAAAAAATTGAGGATATACCAGTGTTTGTCATTAAGAGAAATCTTGCAAGAGAAATATTTAGCAGAGATAAAATTATAAATGGTGTAATACGTGCGTGTGAAAAGAGACCTGTTTCTAGAGCGGATATCGATCATTTAGTTAATGACATTGAAAAAACACTTAATAATACTATGACTAGTGAAGTTAGTTCAGAAACCATTGGAGAAATGATTTTAGATAAATTAAGAAGTATGGACGAAGTAGCTTATATAAGATTTGCATCAGTATATCGAAAATTTGATGATATTAATAGTTTTATTGAAGAAATACAAAGATTAAGTGGTGGAAAGTAATGAATGTTTCTACGTGTGAAAACAATAAGTTTTTAATCTATACAGTTAAAAATATGACTATAGGATTTTCAACTGCAGAAAATAATTTAAATTTTAATAAATTCCTGCCAGAAGGTCACGAGAACTTAGAAAAATTAAAAAAATGGTTTAATGTTGAGAAAGTAGTTTTTCTTAATCAGGTACATGGAATTGACATTCATTGTTTTGATGGAGAAAAAGAAATTACAGATTTAGATGGTGATGGTGTTATTACTAATAATAAAAAATCGCTTATCGGAGTTTTTACTGCTGATTGTGTGCCGGTAATTATTGTGGATGAAGCCATAGGAGCTATGGCAGCTATTCATAGTGGGTGGAAAGGTACATTAAATAATATTGTACTGAATGGCATTAAAGAGATGATGAAAATTTATGGGAGTAAACCAGAGAATATGAAGGCTTTCATTGGGCCTCATAATAAGGTTTGCTGTTATGAAGTTAGTGAAGATCTTATCGAACTATTTAAGCAGTGCGAGATTTTTAAGGGCGAGAATATAAATGAAGGTAGAAACTTAAACCTTCAAAGATGTGTGGAGATTGAGCTTGTAAAAGCAGGAATAATCCAAGAAAACATTATAGCTGTGAATTTATGTACTTACTGTAGTGAGGAAACAAAGCTATTTTCCTACAGAAAAGAGGAGGAGTCAAAGGGAAGATTATTTTCTTTTGTGTTTGCTAATGAGGAGGATTAATAATGTCTATGATGAAAACAATTTTAGTAGTAGATGATGAAGCTAATATACAAGAACTTATTAAGTTTAACTTAGAAAAAAGTGGGTTCAATGTTATTACAGCAGATAATGGCATTGATGCATTAAAGCTGGCAGAAACTAAAAAACCAGATTTAATATTTTTAGACTTAATGCTTCCAGGAATGGATGGTCTTGATGTATGTAAGAATATCAGAAAAAATCCTGGTATTGAGAGTATTCCAATAATAATGATTACTGCTAAGGGTGAAGAATTAGATAAAATTTTAGGATTAGAACTAGGTGCTGATGATTATATAACTAAGCCATTTTCAGTAAGAGAATTAGTAGCAAGAGCTAAGGCTATTTTAAGAAGAAGTGGATTTAAACAGGATGATGACAGCTTTAAATTTGGAACTGTTACAATTAACTTCCGTGAACATGAAGTAATTAAGGGTGAAAGTAAAGTAGACCTTACGTTAAAGGAGTTTGAGCTTTTAGAAATATTGATAAAAAATAAAGGCAGAGTTATGACTAGAGATTTCTTACTTGAAAAAATCTGGGGCTACGAATATATGGGGGAAACTAGAACTGTAGATGTACATGTAAGACATCTAAGAAAAAAGATAGAAGATGATGACAAGAATCCAGTATACATACAAACTATAAGAGGTATTGGATACAAATTTAATTATGGGGAAAGTTATGAAAAATAAATTTAAAGGTACAATGAAAAGAAAACTAATGCTATACATTTTTGGAGCATTAGTTTTTATGCTAATATTTACAATTATGCTGTTTTATGCGATTTCTACCTATGAAGCAGATTATACCATAAAAAAAGATTTGAGCTTATATACATATATTCTAAAGGGTTATATTGAGGATAGGGATTTAGATAAAACAAAAGATATAATAGATAAGTTTAAAGAAAGAAGTGTAAGAGTTACAGTTATAGATGAGGATGGTAATGTTAAATATGACTCATTTACAAAAGCCGAATTATTGGGAAATCATAATGATAGGGAAGAAGTAGAAGAAGCTAGAAAAAAGGGGGAAGCATGTGTTACTAGATATAGTATGACAGAAAAAAGCTCAACAATGTATTATGCATTGGGTTTGCCTGATGGTGATGTTATTAGGGTAGCAAAGGCTATTGATGGGGTAAATGCTTTAAGAAGTACATATTTTCTTTGGTATGGAGGCGCTATAGTTATAATGCTGTTTTTATCCCTTTGGATTGCTAATAAGCTTTCCTATATATTTGTAAAACCTATAGAAGACTTAGATTTTATAACATCAAGAATCAGTAATGGTGAATTAAGCAGAAGAGTCAAGGTGACTTCAAAAGATGAGCTTGGTAAGCTTGCGCAAAGCTTTAATAGTATGGCAGATAAGGTTGAGAGCAGTTTGAACGAAGCAAGTGAAAAACAAAACAGGTTGTCAGCTATACTTGAAAGTATGGAAAGTGGCGTTATTGCCATTGATAATAATCGAAATATAATTATGATAAACAATTATGCAAAAAGTTTTTTTAACATCAGTGAAGATGTTGTAGGGAGCAATGTTGAAAATATATGCACAGATATTGATTTTAAAGATATGTTTTCTATGCGTGAACATGAACTTCAGGAGTATAAAATAAAATCTCCTACAGTGAAGTACTTGAGAGGGCGAAGTGCAGATATCATTGTTAATAACCATCAGCATATTGGAGCCGTTGCTGTATTGCAGGATATTACTGAGGTTAAGAATCTTGAGAACATGAGAACAGAATTTGTGGCCAATGTATCTCATGAGTTGAAAACGCCATTAACTTCTATAAGAGGCTTTGCAGAAACTTTGAGAGATGTTGATGATGATGCAACTAAAAATAAGTTTTTAGATATAATTGATGAAGAAGCAGAAAGGCTCACAAGGTTAATTTCTGATATATTACTATTATCCCATATTGAGCAGAACCAGGAATTCAAACAAGAGGAGTTTTCTACTGAAAGAGTTATTGATGATGTTGTAGATATAATGAAGCATATCGCAGATAAGAAAGAAATTGAGTTGAGAGTATTTGGTGATGAGCTTCCAATTATAGCTGGAGATAAAGATAAGTTTAAACAGATGTTGATTAATTTAATTGATAACGGAATAAAATATAGTGAAGCAGGAGATAAAGTTACTGTTAATAAAATTTCAAAGAAGAAAGAGTTTATTATTATTGTAGAGGATACTGGAATTGGTATTGAAGAATCTGCTATTCCTAGATTGTTTGAAAGGTTTTACAGGGTTGATAAAGCTAGATCGAGAGCTAAAGGGGGAACCGGATTGGGGCTTGCCATTGTAAAACATATAGTCATTGGTTTCAATGGAAGTGTTAAAGTGGAAAGTAAAGTAGGAATAGGAACTAGGTTTATTATAACTTTTCCAAAGGGGAAATTATAATTCAATGAATCAATTTACTCTTTGAGTACAACTTGATTAACTAATAATATAAAAATATTAAGCACCAGAAAGTAATACTTTCTGGTGCTTTTTTCATATTGTCATTGTTAGTTATGGATTAACTTAATTTGTTTGGAGGGTTAACTGACATGAGGGATTGATGTAGTAGAAGTTTTTCCTTATAAATCCTTCCTTACAAATTGTAAAGTTTAATTAACATAGGTAAAGTTTTTTTAATATTAGTATAATAATACCTTAACTAACAGAGACTATAATAAGTCTTGTAAGGAAGAAATTAAATAAAAAGAAATAAAAGAATGTGGGGTAAAGAGTATGAAAAAGAAGTCAATCAAAATTATAATAGCAGCAATGGTAGCGACAATGTCCATGGGGATTTTTGCAGGATGTGGTTCTAAGAATACGGGAGATGGAGCTTCAAGTGAAGGATCTAAATCAGCAACAATAACAATTTCTGGTTCAACTTCAATAGGACCATTAATGGAAAAAGAAGCAGCGGCTTATAAAAAAGAAAATTTTAATGTAAATATAGAGATTCAGCAAATAGGTTCATCTGCAGGAATAAAAAATGCGATTTCAGGTGTTAGCGAAATTGGAATGGCATCAAGAGAGTTAAAAGATGAAGAAAAGGCTGAAGTAAAAGAAACAGTAATTGCTTTCGATGGAATAGGACTTATAGTACATCCAAATAATACAGCAACAAACTTAACAATGGATCAAATTAAACAAATATATACTGGAAAGATTACTAACTGGAAAGAGGTTGGAGGAAAAGATGCTCCAATAGTTGTAGTATCAAGGGATGAAAGCTCAGGTACAAGAAGTGCGTTCCAAGAATTAGTAGATTTTACATCAGAGGAGTTAGAAAAATCATCAACTATAGCAGATGGTAACGGAAGTGTTAAAACAACAGTTGCAACTAATGAAAATGCAATAGGTTACGTTTCTTTTGAAACAGTAGATACAAGTGTTAAGGCACTAACAGTAGATAAAGTAGAACCAACACCAGAAAATGTACTTGCTAAAACATATCCATTATCAAGACCATTTATATTAGTTTATAAAGATGCAAAGATAACAGAAGAGGGTAAAAAGTTTATAGATTATATCTTAAGTGATGCAGGTCAGACTATAGTTGAAGAAGCTGGCGGAATTAAATTAGGTAAGTAGTACCTTGAAGTGACACAGGCATTTGAGAGAATATGATCTCAAGTGCCTGTTGTGCTTGAATTGGAGGTTAATTATATGGCAAATAAAACAGTAAAAAAAGCACACAACAAGCCAAAGAGAATGAAGGGAGCTAAATATGCAATAGATGCAGCTTCTGAAAATATATTTAAATTATGCGCTTTAGTAGCGGTAATAAGTTTATTAGTAATTATAGGTTTCGTGTTTTACAAAGGGTTAACACCTTTCATATCTAAAGGATATTCTTTCTTTGATTTCATTTTTGGCAGAGAATGGGTGCCGAGTGCTGATAAGTTTGGAATTCTACCAATGATATTAGCATCAATTTATGGTACATTAGGTTCTTTGATTATTGGAGTTCCAGTTGGAATAATGACAGCTGTATTTATTGCTGAAATTGCTCCAAAGAAAGTTGCAAAAGTGTTATCTCAAGGTGTAGAACTATTAGCAGGAATACCATCTGTTTTATTTGGTGTATTTGCATTAGGAGTTATAGTACCTGCAATTCAAGATAAGCTTAATCTGCCAAAAGGTCAAAGTTTGCTTGCAATTATAATAGTACTTTCAATAATGATGCTACCTACTATCATTTCAGTAGCAGAAACGGCTATTAGGGCAGTGCCAAATTATTATAAAGAAGCTTCCTTAGCTTTAGGGGCATCTAAAATCGAAACAATATTTAAAGTTGTACTTCCAGCAGCAAAATCAGGGATTTTAACTGCTGTTGTGTTAGGAACAGGAAGAGCTATTGGAGAAACTATGGCTGTAATATTAGTAGCAGGTAATAGTCCTGTTATACCAAAGAGCATAACAGATGGGGTAAGACCATTAACTACAAACATAGCGTTGGAGATGGGATATGCATTTGGTACTCATGAAGAAATGTTATTTGCAACAGGAGTAGTTTTATTCTCTTTTATACTTCTTCTAAATTTCATATTAGCAAAAATTTCAGCAAAGGCAGGTAATTAGGATGATAAAGTTAAAAGATAATATCTTAAAATCAATTCTATGGTTATCTGCAGCTATAACCATAGCAATTCTTGTGATTATCATAGGATATATATTTAAAGAAGGTATGGGACTTATTAATTTTAATTTTATATTTGGAGATTATTCACCGACGGAAGGCGGAGGAATTTTCCCGATGATAGTAACAACGTTACTAACAGTTTTAGTATCACTTGTAATATCCATTCCTATTGGAATAGGTGGGGCTATCTACCTTCAGGAGTATGCAAAGCAAGGTGCTATTGTTAAGGTTATAAGGTTTGCAACAGAGAGTCTTGCAGGTATTCCTTCTATTATTTATGGATTATTTGGTACAGTATTCTTTGTAACAGCATTAAAGCTCCAGTTTTCTATATTGGCAGGTTCTTTGACTTTAGCAATTATTGTTCTGCCAGTAATAATTAGAACAACTGAGGAAGCTTTAAAAACGGTACCAATAAGTTATAGAGAAGGAGCAATTGGGTTAGGATCAACTAAGTTTGAAGTTCTCTATAAAATAATAGTTCCGAGCGCTATGCCGGGAATTATATCAGGAGTTATTTTATCTATAGGAAGAATAATTGGTGAATCAGCAGCTATGCTTTTAACAGCTGGTACAGTGGCTTCCATGCCAAAGGGATTAATGTCTAGTGGTAGAACACTTACAGTTCACGCTTACTTGGTAACTAAGGAAGCAGGAGATATAAGGCTGGCATGTGCAATTGGTATAATTTTAATATTTGTAATTTTAATTTTAAGTATTGCAGCTAAACTCATAACAAGAAAAATAAATAAAGCTAACTAGCATATTTGTAATAAGAGGATTGGATATTTAGTTGTTAGAAGAAGCAGGAGGAAATAGTATGTCAGTAATTTCTACAAAGAATTTGGAGCTTTATTATGGTAATAACAAGGCTTTAAAGGGAATAAATTTAGAAATAGATAAGAATAGTGTTACAGCGCTAATAGGGCCATCAGGCTGTGGTAAATCAACATTTTTAAGGACATTAAATAGAATGAATGATTTAATTGATGGAGTTAAAATTGAAGGCCAGGTTTTCTTTGATGGAAATGATGTATATCAAGATTTAAATGAAATTGAGCTTAGGAAAAGAGTAGGAATGGTTTTCCAAAAGCCAAATCCATTCCCTATGTCTATCTATGATAATGTAGCTTATGGTCCTAGAATCCATGGAATAAAGGATAAGAAGAAGCTAGACGAAATAGTTGAAAAATCACTTAAAGGAGCGGCTTTATGGGATGAAGTAAAGGATAGATTAAAGAAAAGTGCCATGGGATTATCAGGAGGACAGCAGCAAAGACTTTGTATAGCGAGAACTATTGCAGTTGAACCAGAAGTTATACTAATGGATGAACCAACTTCAGCTCTAGATCCAATTTCTACAGCTAAGGTGGAAGAGTTAATTGATGCTTTGAAGGAAGAATATACTATAATAATAGTTACTCATAATATGCAGCAAGCTGGACGTATAGCAGATAAAACAGCATTTTTCTTAAGTGGTGAAGTCATTGAATATGGGAAGACAGAAGATATGTTTGAAAGACCACAGGATAAGCGAACAGAGGATTATATTACAGGTAGATTCGGTTAAAATATTTGAAGTGAAATGACTTATATAGGGATGAAGTAAAAAAATATTAGAGGTGAATAGTATGGTTAGAAGTAGTTTTGACATAAAGCTAAATAAACTGCATGAAGACTTGAGAAACATGGGAGCACAAGTTGAAATACAAGTTAAGGATAGCATTGAGGCTTTAAAAAATCATGATGCAGCTTTAGCTGAGGATATTATAAATAGAGATGACGTAGTAGATAATTATGAAGCTGAAATTGAGAATAACTGTATTAAACTAATGGTTACAGAAAATCCATTAGGCGTGGATTTAAGAAATATCTTTATTGCTACAAAGATTATAACTGATTTAGAGAGAATAGCGGACCACGCTGTGGATATCGCAAAAATAACTATTTTACTGAAGGATGAAGAGTATGTAAAAAAACTTATTCATATACCTAAAATGGGCGAAATTGTAGAAAAAATGATAGAGGGAACTTTAGAAGCATATTTAAATATGGATGTTCCTTTAGCGCGCCAGATTTGTGATATGGATGATGAAGTTGATGACTTACATGAGGGGATTTTTGATGAGGTTCAAGAAATTATGAGAGTTAAACCAGAAGCCATAAAACAGTGTTGCAGATTCTTAATTGTCAGTAGGCTTTTAGAGAGGATGGCAGACCATACTACTAATATATGTGAAAGAATAATCTATTTGCAAACAGGTGAAAGAGTAGAGTTAAATTAATTTTATAAAGTGGATTATTATATTGAAAGTTGTCTATTATTTGTATAGTCAACTTTTTTTATGTTAAGAAATAAAATTTTAGGATAATATGGTGTTTTTAAAAGAGTAACATTGACGAGGGCATATAATTAAGATAATATAACATAATAGTGGTATAATGTGTTTCCATAGAACGAATAAATGGAAAACTAATTGTAAAAACTCAAAACTTCTATTTGATAATTAAGAGGAGTAGTGGGAAAATATAAAAATAACTTGTGCAAAATAAAGGAGCTAAGAAATGAAAAATGAGATAAAGGAAATTGTTCCATGCTCTATTGCTGAAGAAGTAGAATTAGAAGTTGGAGACAGATTGCTAAGTATTAATGGCAATGATGTTAAAGATATTATTGATTATAAATATCTAGTAACTGATGAAGAGCTTGTAATAGAGGTTGAAAAAAAAGACGGAGAAATTTGGGAGATAGAAATAGAAAAGGATTATGACGAGGATTTGGGTTTAATATTTAAAGAAGGAATTCTTGATAAGCCAATGAGTTGTCATAATAAATGTATATTCTGCTTTATAGACCAAAATCCTAAAGGAATGAGAAATACGCTTTACTTTAAGGATGATGATTCAAGATTATCATTTCTTCAAGGTAATTTCTTAACATTAACCAATATGAAGGAAGAAGAAATTGAAAGGATAATTAAGTATAAAATTAGTCCTATAAATGTATCTGTTCATACTACAAATCCAGAGCTAAGAGTGGAAATGTTAAAGAATAGATTTGCAGGTAACATATATGATATACTTAAGAGGCTTGCAGCGGGTGGCATTGAGATAAATACCCAGGTAGTTTGCTGTCCAGGAATAAATGATGGTAAAGAGCTTCAAAGAACTATTGAAGACTTATATGAGCTTTATCCAAATGTTAAAAGTGTTGCAGTGGTTCCTATTGGTGTTACAAAGCATAGACAGGGTCTAACTATACTAAAAACCTTTACTAAAGATACTTCGTTAAAGCAAATAGAAGAAGTTGAAGAGTTGCAGAAAAAATATGTTAAAGAATCAGGAAGTCCTTTCGTTAGATTATCTGATGAGTTTTATATTGTAGCAGGTAGAGAACTGCCGGGACCGGACCATTATGAAGGTTTTAAACAAATTGAAGATGGAATTGGAATGGTGACTCTTTTAAGAGATACCATAAATGCTACCATAACAGAATTAAAGGAAAGTGGAAAAGGTACATTTACCTTTGTTACAGGAGCATTAGTTTATCCTGAAATTCTAAAAATAAAAGAAATCATTGAAGGGAAAAACCCTAATATAAAAATTTCGGTAGAAATGATTCCAAATAAATTCTTTGGAGAGACTATAACAGTGACAGGACTTTTAACTGGAACAGATATAGTTAATACTTTAAAGAAAAGAGAAGTTAATGAATTTGTAATTCTTCCTAATAATATAATAAGGAAGGGTTATGAACTAGCAGACAATGATGAACTCATTCTGCTTGATGATTACACAATAGGTGATTTATCCAAGGAATTAAACAGAAAAGTTATTCTTTGTGATTATACAGGAGATGATTTAATTTCCATAATCAATGAACATTTAAGGGAGGATTAATATGGGAAAACCAGTAGTTGCAATTGTTGGAAGACCAAATGTAGGTAAATCTACACTTTTTAATAAATTAGCAGGAAAAAGAATTGCCATAGTAGAAGATACACCAGGAGTTACAAGAGATAGAATTTATGCACAGGCTGAATGGCTTAGACATAATTTCACAATTATTGACACAGGTGGTATTGAGCCAACTAATGAAGATATCATTATGGTTCAGATGAGAAGACAAGCGAATATCGCTATCGAAACAGCAGATGTTATTATATTTATAGTTGATGGTAAAGCAGGACTTCATCCTGCTGACTATGAAGTTGCTCAAATGCTTAGAAAATCAGGAAAGCAAATAGTTTTGGTTGTAAACAAAATTGATAGAAGAGAATTAGAAGATAATGCGTTTGAATTCTACAACTTAGGAATAGGAAATCCTATCACAATCTCTGCTACACAGGGATTAGGTCTTGGAGATATGCTTGATGAAGTAGTAGCTCATTTTGATGAGATTGTTTCTGGAGACGAAGATGAAGAATATATAAAAATAGCTATGGTTGGTAAGCCGAATGTAGGTAAATCTTCACTTATCAATAAGCTGTTGGGCGAGAATAGAAACATAGTAAGTAATATTCCAGGAACCACTAGAGACGCAATCGATAGTAAGCTTGAAACAGCAGAAGGAAAGTTTATTTTAATTGATACCGCAGGGCTTAGAAGAAAAAGCAAGATTAAAGAGGAAATCGAAAGATATTCTGTAATTAGGACATTAACAGCTGTAGAGAGAGCTGACATATGTATCCTTATGATTGATGCGACAGAAGGCCTTACAGATCAAGATGAGAAGATTATAGGATATGCTCATGAGCTTAATAAAGCTATCATGGTTATAGTTAATAAGTGGGACTTAATAGAAAAAGATGATAAGACTATGAATGAATATAAAGCTAACATAAGTGCAGGATTAAAGTTCATGCCTTATGCATCATTCTTATTTATTTCTGCTCTTACAGGTCAAAGAGTTAATAAGGTTCTTTCAATGGCAAATGAGTGTTATGCTAATTATTCTAAGAGAATTTCTACAGGAATATTAAATGACGTTGTGAGCAAAGCAGTACTTATGAATGAGCCACCAATAGTAGCTTTAAGAAGAATGAAAATATTCTACGTGACTCAGATTGGAACTAAGCCACCAACATTTATATTCTTTGTAAATGACCCAGCTCTTTTACATTTCTCTTATGAGAGATATCTTGAGAATAAATTAAGAGAAAGCTTTGACTTTAAAGGTACTGGAATTAAACTTATATTTAGACAAAGAAAAGAAGAATAATTATATAATGCTAAATAGAAAGGCTTAAATTTATTTTTAAGCCTTTCTATTTAAATATACATACAATTGATTATTTGAGTTAATTAAATTTAGACATAGATGAGTTTATGAATGTTTAAGGAAGAAGGGGTAATATGAGTAAAGTCGCATTTGTTGGCGGAGGCAGTTTTGGTACAGCTTTAGCTGTTCTGTTATCTAAAAAAGGAGAAGAGTGTACCATTTGGTGTCACAGCCAAAGCTCTGTAGATGAAATAAATAATAAAAGAGAAAATGAGAGATATCTTAAAGGAATAAAGATTCCGGATAGTATTACTGCTTATAGTGATTTGAAGGAAGCAGTAGAAGGTGCTGATGTAATAGTACTTTCAGTACCATCAAAAGCTATTAGGGAAGTTTCTAAAAAGGTAGCACCGCTTCTTAAAGGTCATGAAATTATTGTAACTGTTGCAAAGGGGATTGAAAAGCAGACCTTGAAGAGAATGTCTGAAATAATTGAAGATGAAATAAAGAATCATCCTATAGTGGTTCTATCAGGACCTAGCCATGCAGAGGAGGTTGCAAGGGATATACCTACAACTGTTACAGCTGCATCAAAAGATATGGAGGCTGCAAGAAAAATACAAAAATTATTTAGCAATAATTCCTTTAGAGTTTATACTAATAGTGATTTGATTGGAGTAGAGATTGGTGGAGCTTTTAAAAATATAATTGCATTAGCTGCAGGTATTTCAGATGGAATAGGTTATGGAGATAATACAAAGGCTGCATTGATGACAAGAGGAATGAGTGAAATAATCAGAGTTGGAACTAAGCTTTCAGGAAGACCAGATACTTTTTATGGGCTTACAGGCATGGGAGATTTGATTGTTACATGTACAAGTATGCATAGTAGAAACAGAAGAGCAGGAATTCTAATCGGAAGTGGTATGACAGCTGAAGAGGCTGTTAAGGAGATTGGAATGGTTGTTGAAGGGATTGAAGCAGTTAAAGCTTTTTATGAATTAAAGTGCCAGACAAATGTTGATATGCCTATAACCGCTGCATTATATGAAGTACTGTTTAGTGGTTCAAATCCAAAGGATAAGGTTACAGAATTAATGGCGAGAAGCCATAAGGATGAAGGCTTATTTATTTAAGCAGTATGATTTTTTTAAGCTATTCTTAAAGTTGAAACTTAAGAATAGCTTTGCTATGCTATTAATTGTGTGAAAGTTTAGCAATAGGTTTAAAGGTGTATATATTTGTTTTTTTATGGTAACTATTTTAATAAAGACTAGAGAGACACTTGCTAGGAGGTAAGTTAAACATGTATGAAAAAAGTAATTCCAAAGTAAAAAGTGGACAAAAGAAAAAGAAAAATGATAATAAAATACTTCTAATTGTTGGATTAGTGTTTCTGATAGGTATTCTTGTTACTTTTATAATGAGAGATGGTGGAAGTTCAGCTGCTCCTAATCAAGGAAATAGTATAGATAAGACGGAAAATGGAACAGGTCAGAATGGTTCTAGTGAGACTAGCGAAGGATTAAACACAGTGCCTGATGTTGAAGGAGTTGGACCGTTAACGGCAGAAGAAGTTCAAATGGTCAAAAATGCAATCTCAGCTGATGCTGAAGGATATTTTAAAATAGTAAATAAAGTGAATACCGTTGATGAAAATTATAAGCCAGAAAATATGGTAATACCTAATGTTGGTCTTACAAAAGATAGAAGCAATGAGCAGAACTTGGTTAGAGCGGATATTGCTGATGATGTGGAAGCTTTTTTAGGAGCAGCGAAAGAAGCTGGACATGAAATGTTCCTTAGCAGTGGATATAGAAGCTACAATCTTCAATCATTATTTTACAATAATGATTTGCAAAGTAATGGTGGGGTAGAAACAGGTTATGTGGCAGCTCCAGGAACTAGCGAACATCATTTAGGGCTAGCAATTGACCTTACAAGCCATAATGTGAATCTGGATCTAACTGATGAGTTTGAGAATACACCAGAAGGACAGTGGGCTCTAAATAATGCTTACAAATATGGTTTTATTCTTCGATATAAGGCTGACAAAGAAGATATAACTGGATATAAATATGAACCATGGCACTATAGATATATTGGAAATAAAGACATTAGTAAGCTTTGTCATGATAAGGATATTACATTAGAAGAATTATTGGATTATGTAAAATAATTTTAAGTAAACATAATATAAAATAAATAAAAGCTATTTTAAAAATGGACAGTTTTTAAAATAGCTTTTATTTATAATTTTTTTCATGGATAATGCATAATGTGGAATAGAGGCAATATATATATAATGTTAATATTTAGATGTGGGAGGGTAGCCTTTGGAAAATTTTGATATATATAAAGATATAGCAGAAAGAACTCAAGGGGATATTTATGTAGGGGTAGTAGGGCCGGTTAGAACAGGTAAATCTACTTTTATTAAGAAGTTTATGGAACTTATGGTTATACCGAACATAGAAAATCCTCACAAAAAGGAACGAGCAAAAGATGAGTTGCCACAAAGTGGATCAGGGAAGTCAATTCATACTACTGAACCTAAATTTGTGCCTAATGAGGCAGTAGAGATTGGATTTGGAGATGGAACAAAATTCAAAGTAAGAATGGTAGACTGTGTTGGATATATTGTTAAGAATGCTTTAGGATATACCGAAGAGGAAATCCCTAAGATGGTATCAACTCCATGGCATGATTACGAAATTCCATTTGAACAGGCTGCAGAAATTGGCACAAAAAAAGTTATAACAGATCATTCTACAATAGGAGTGCTTGTTACTACTGATGGAAGTATTACTGGTATAAGCAGAGATGATTATGAGGAAGCTGAAGAGAGAGTTGTAAATGAGTTAAAGGAAATTAATAAGCCATTTATAATTCTTTTGAACAGTGTTAATCCTGAATCAGAAGAATGCCAAGAACTTTTAAGGGATTTAGAAGACAAGTATGATGTTCCTGTAAAAGCAATGAATGTTATGAACCTAGACAATGATGAAGTGACAGATATATTTGATTCAGTTTTAAAAGAGTTCCCATTAAAGGAAATCACTGTTGATATGCCATCATGGATTGAGAATTTAAGTGCAAATCATTGGTTAAAAGTTAACATAATGACTATCCTTAAGGCTATGTGTAAGGATATATATAAGGTTAGAGATGTTAAGAAGTGCCTGGATGCATTTAAAGGAATTGAATTCTTATCAGACATAAAAATTAAAGAGATGAATATGGGTGAAGGGACTTCAGCAATTGATATTAATCCTAAGCATGAATTATTCTATAAGATTTTAGGAGAAATCTGTGATAAAGATATTAACAATGAAAATGATCTTCTAAGTATAATGGAAAACTTCTATAAAGCTAAGGTTGAATACGACAAGATTGAAGAAGCACTTAAGGAAGTTAATGCAACAGGCTATGGTTTAGTTGCACCACAACTTTCTGAAATGAAGCTTGAGGAGCCTGAAATTGTTAAGAAAGGCACCCAATATGGCGTTAAGCTTAAAGCATCAGCACCATCACTTCATATTATTAAGGCTGATATTGAAACTGAAATTCAGCCTATAATGGGAAGTGAAAAGCAAAGTGAAGAGTTCTATAAATCAATTCTTGAACAATTTGAGAATGATCCATCTCAAATCTGGCAAAGCAATATGTTTGGTAAATCCTTAGAAGAATTGGTTAAAGAGGGCTTGCAAAATAAACTATATAAGATGCCTGAAGATGTTCAAGTTAAGTTACAAAAAACACTTCAAAAAATTATTAATGAAGGCAATGGTGGCCTAATCTGTATAATAATTTAGTTAAGTACTTTATATGTAATTTAATATTATTTTATCCAGCATAAGGTGGTCACTTTATGAATAATTATATTGCAAGTGTGGTACCGAGGGTATAATATGAAAAAGATAGGTTTAAGTTCTATTATGAATTTAAAGCCTATCTTTTCTTTTTATTTAAAAGTATAATATATATTTGAAGACTGAAGAAAATATTAAAGAATCAGTTTTAGTGTTGAATTATTAAGTGGAGGTATAGAAGGGTGAGTAAGGTAGTAGTAATTTTTAATGGCGGAACCATATCAATGAAGGTCGATGAGAAAATAAAGGCGGCAGTACCTAATCTGACAGGTGAAGAAATAATGTCTATGGTAACGGGGATAGAATCCTATGCTGAAGTAGAATCTTATACTTTTTCAAGTCTTCCAAGTCCTCATGTAACTCCGGAGATTATGCTTGAATTATCAAATTATGTTAAAGGTTTTCTGAATAGAGATGATGTTGATGGAGTTGTAGTTACACATGGAACTGACTCTTTAGAAGAAACGGCATATTTCCTTCAATTAACTATAAAAAGCGAAAAACCGGTTGTTGTTACCGGTTCTATGAGAAATAGTTCGGAATTAGGATATGATGGGCCAGCAAATTTAGCAGCCTCAATTTGTACTGCAACTTCGAAGGCAGCAAGAAATAAAGGCGTAATAGTATGTCTTAATAATGAGTTGAATTGTGCCAGTGAGGTGACTAAGTCTCATTCAATGCACTTAAATACGTTCCAAAGTCCCGAGTTTGGACCAATAGGTATAGTGGATAGTAATGAAGTTAGATTTTACAGAGAAAGTCTTGCAAAAGAGTACATAGGCACAGATAAAATTGAGACAAATGTTCAGCTTATAAAGGCTTGTGCAGGAATGGATGGCACTTTAATTGACTATTGTGTAGAGAAGGGCGCTAAAGGAATTGTAGTGGAAGCTATGGGGAGAGGAAATTTGCCTCCAGAAATGGCAAAAGGGGTACAAAGAGCTATTAATAAAGGTGTTGCTGTAGTATTGGTTTCAAGGTGTTATAAGGGAAGAGTCCTTGACAGTTATGGGTATGAAGGCGGAGGAAAGCAGCTTAGAGAAATGGGAGTAATATTTGGAGATAGTATGCCAGGACAAAAGGCCAGAATAAAATTAATTATCGCTCTTGGGAAAACGAACTCTATGGAAGAAATAAGAGATATTTTTGAAAAAGATAAGTATTAAATCCGAACATTTTTTACAAAAATATAAAAAATATACGCAAAATTGTTGACATAGGTGGAGAATCTTGTTATTATTAACTCATAAAGATAAGAACGCCACTAATTTTCATATATATCTAATGAGATGGATTAGATGTTTCTACTGGGCACCGATATTGTCCGACTATGAGAATTCCTATGTTGAAGCAGTTAGCCACTGGGAATTTTTCGTCCAGTGGCTATTATTTTTGGGAAAATATAAAGAAAATTTCGAAAATGGGGGAGAGTTTTATGGAGAAGTTTTTCAAGTTGAAAGAAAATGGAACTGATGTAAAAAGAGAAGTTGTGGGAGGTTTAATTACATTCCTGACAATGGCATACATAATTGCAGTAAATGCTAACATGCTAGGAGATCCAGGAGTTGGAATGGATCCAGGTGCTGTAGTAACAGCAACATGCTTAGCTGCCGGTGTAACAACTATATTAATGGGTCTTTATGCAAACTTACCACTTGGGCTAGCTTCAGGAATGGGATTAAATGCATTCTTTGCGTTTAATGTTGTTATGGGAATGGGAATTTCTTGGGAAGTTGCTCTTACAGCTGTATTTGTAGAAGGTATCATATTTATTGTATTATCATTAACAAAAGTAAGAGAAGCAATCGTTAACTGTATACCAGCAAATTTAAAGTATGCAGTAACTGCAGGAATAGGTTTATTTATAGCTTTCATTGGTTTTGCAAATGCAGGTATTGTAGTTGCAGATCCAGCTACAAAGGTTGCAATGGGGAATCTTTTAAGCCCAACTGTTTTAATAGCAGTGTTAGGAATTGTAATAATAGTTGTTTTATCTAAAAAAGGTGTTAAGGGAGCAATCCTTTGGGGAATAGCAGGTAGTGCTTTAGCAGCATGGGGTTTTGCATTAATTAATCCCGAGGCAGCGGCAGAAATGATGATTTTTTTACCAGATGGAATTTTCGAATATAAATCAATTTCACCAGTATTATTTAAATTAGATTTTTCAGTTTTTGGTAACGGAAGTGCTTTGGCAGAATTTATGACAGTAGTATTTACTTTCTTATTTGTAGATTTCTTTGATACAGCAGGAACTTTAGTAGGGGTCGCATCTAAGATTGGAATGGTAGATGAAGAAGGAAGAGTCAAAAATGCAGGAAAAGCTCTTTTAGTTGATGCCATTGGAACAACTTTCGGAGCTATGGTTGGAACTTCTACAGTAACAACTTATGTTGAAAGCTCTGCTGGAGTAGCAGCAGGTGCAAGAACAGGTCTTTCAGCAGTAGTAACAGGGGTATTATTCCTTTTAGCAATGTTCTTAGCTCCATTATTTATAGCTATACCAGGATGTGCAACAGCGCCAGCCTTAATCATAGTTGGATTCTTTATGATGGATGCAGTAAGAAAAATAAACTTCGAAGATTTTACAGAAGGTGTACCAGCATTTTTAACAATAGCATTAATGCCTTTAACTTATAGTATTGGTGATGGATTAATGATAGGTATGTTATCTTATGCAGTACTTAACTTCATACCAAATTTATTAAGCAAGGCAGAGGAAAGAAAGAAAGTTTCTGGAGTTATATATATTCTTGCAGTAGTATTTATTGCTAAAATAATATTTATACCATAAAGTTAATTTTAATATAACTTAGTAAAAACCATAAATAAAATCACCTAAAAATGTAGCTGGCATTTTTAGGTGATTTTGATTTTGGAAAATAATTTTTGAGAATATAGTTGATTTTCTACGATTTCCTTAGAAATATTTCTGTTTTCTTTAAAATTCTTTAGCTTATGGGTTGAAATAAGTGATACACTTTATGTATAATAGATAAAGAATTTATCAAGGGCCAGAAGGGTGAGTTGTATATGATAAAAAGTATGACTGGTTTTGGAAGAGGAACATCAGAGGGTGAAATATCTAGTTTCGTAGTGGAAATGAAGACAGTTAATCATAGATATTTTGAATTGAATGTTAGAATGCCTAGAACATTAATTTCATTAGAAGATAATATCAGAAAATATGTTAATGAAAAAGTTAAGAGGGGTAAGGTAGATATTTTCGTTACTCAAAACCAAGGTGATAAAGATAGTATGGAGGTTGTACTTAATGAGCAGATAGCAGAGAGCTATTTGGGTGCTCTTCATAAGCTAAAGGATAAATATGGCTTAAGAGATGATGTTTCATCATCTACATTAGCTAGATTTCCAGAGGTTTTAACTTTGAAACAAAAGGAAGAAGATATGGAACAAATTTGGCAGGAGTTATTACCGTCACTTGAAGCAGCTGTATTAAACTTATGCAGTATGCGAGAAGAAGAAGGTAAAAAACTTTTAGCAGATATTACTAGCAGATGTGAATGTATTTCGGCAAATGTTGAAATAATAAGTACCAGAGTGCCAGAAATATCAGAAGAATATAGAAAAAGACTTCTTAAAAAGGTTGAAGAGATTCTTACAGAAAGAAATTTTGATGAAAGTCGTATTGCTATGGAAGTAGTATTACAGGCTGATAAAACCTGCATTGATGAAGAAATCGTTAGACTTAAAAGTCATGTGAATCAAGTTCTCGAAACTTTAAAGATGAATGAGCCAATAGGCAGAAAACTCGACTTTATCGTTCAAGAGATGAATAGAGAAGCAAATACAATTGCATCTAAGGTTAATGATTTAAAATTAACTAATGTTGCTTTAGATATAAAGAGTGACATTGAAAAGATTAGAGAGCAAGTTCAAAACGTAGAATAATTAGGAGGTCAGCCATGGGCGTAAAACTTATAAATGTTGGATTTGGTAATATAGTTTCAGCAAACAGAATAGTAGCTATAGTAAGTCCTGAATCAGCACCAATAAAAAGAATAATTCAAGAAGCAAGAGACAGAGGTATGCTTATAGATGCTACTTATGGAAGAAGAACAAGAGCTGTAATAATTACAGATAGTGATCATATCATATTATCTGCGGTGCAGCCGGAAACTGTTGCACATAGACTATCATCTAAGGATGGGCTTACAGCTAAGGAAGAAGAAAATATTGACGAGGTTGATGAATAATATGGGTATTAAAGGACAGCTATTAGTTGTATCAGGACCGTCAGGTGCGGGAAAAGGAACTATATGTAAGGCTTTAATTGAAAAAAATCCAATATGGATATCGACTTCTTGCACTACTCGTAAACCAAGAGCAGGAGAAGTTGAGGGAGTTAACTATTTCTTTATAGAAAGAGAAGAATTTCTAAAGAGAATAGACAATGATGAATTCTTAGAATATGCTGAGGTGTATGGGAATTTTTATGGAACTCCAAGATCAGAAGTATTAAGACTTCTGGAAGAAGGAAAAGATGTAATATTAGAGATAGATATACAAGGAGCATTGAAAATTAAGTCTTCTTATCCTGAGGGAGTGTTTATCTTTATTATGCCGCCGTCTATGGAAGAGCTTAGAAATAGAATAACTAACAGAGGAAGTGAAACTCCGGAGTCACTTAAAACTAGATTAGAGGCTGCTTATGATGAAATAAGCTTTGCTTCTAAATATGACTATGCTGTTGTTAATGATGAAGTTGACAAAGCAGTGAAGAAGATTGAAAGCATAATAATTGCTGAGAAATGCAGAGTATTTAAAATAAAAGATGAACTATTAGGGAGGTTCTAATTAATATGAATAAGAATAATTCAATGATAAACCCATCTATTGTAGATTTATTAAAAAAAGTTGACAACAGATATTCATTAGTTGTAGCAACTTCTAGAAGAGCTAGACAGCTTATTGATGGTGTAGAGCCACATATAGCTGATAAAGATGGTAAGCCATTAACAATTGCTATAAACGAAGTTAATGAAGGTGCTATAGATGTAACTGAAAGATCTGAAATGGAAACTATCGAAGAAGGAGCTCTTGAAGGTGCTGAGGCTATAGCTGAAGAACTAGAAGAGGTTGAAGTTCCAGGAAATGCCGAAGGTGTGGAAGAAGGATTAGTTTAGTATGAGTAAGAATGTTGTAATAGGAGTAAGTGGTGGAATTGCAGTTTATAAGGCGCTTGATGTGGTTAGTAAACTAAAGAAGCATGACATAAATGTTCATGTTATAATGACAAAGTCAGCACAGGAATTTGTTACTCCATTAAGTTTTCAATCATTAAGTCAAAATATGGTTATTAAAGATATGTTCGAAGAGCCTAAGGCTTTTGAAATTCAACATATATCTTTGGCTAAGAAAGCAGATCTACTTGTGGTAGTACCTGCTACTGCAAATATTATAGGCAAAGTGGCTGGTGGCATTGCAGATGATATGCTGTCTACAACTATTATGGCAACAAGAGCAAAGGTTATTTTTGCTCCAGCAATGAATACTAATATGTACACAAATCCAATAGTTCAAGATAATATTTCTAAGCTAAAGGGACTTGGGTATGAATTTATAAATCCAGCTAGTGGCAGATTAGCCTGTGGGGATGTAGGCGATGGTAAATTAGCAGATACAGAAGTAATTGTAGATTATATTTTATCCAGCCTTCATGAACCTAAGGATTTAATTGGAAAGAAAGTTTTAGTGACAGCTGGACCAACAAGAGCTAATCTTGACCCAGTTAGATTTATCAGTAATAAGTCTACTGGAAAGATGGGTTATGCAATTGCAGCTGAAGCAAGAGATAGAGGTGCTGAAGTAGTTTTAGTTAGCGGTCCTAGTAACGAGAAAGCTCCAGCAGGGATAAAGTTTATTAGTGTTGAAACTAATGAAGAAATGCTTAAAGCTGTTCTTGAAGAATTTGATACTAGTGACATAGTGGTTAAATCTGCGGCAGTTGCTGATTATAAGCCTAAGGTTTATTCCAAGGAAAAAATAAAAAAAGGTTCAGGGGATTTAGTATTAGAACTAACCAGGGACAATGATATATTAAAAACTTTAGGTGAAAATAAAAAGCATCAAATTTTGGTTGGCTTTGCAGCTGAAAGTAATGATGTATTGAAAAATGCTCATAAGAAGCTGGAAGGTAAGAATCTAGATTATATAGTTGCAAACAATATAACAGAGAAAGATGCAGGCTTTGGAACGGATACTAATAGAGTTATAATTATCAAAAGAGATGGAACAAGTGTCTCACTTGATAACATGAGCAAAAGATTAGTTGGATATGAGCTTTTTAATATGATATTAGAAAATAAGTAAAAAAGCGACTAAGTCGCTTTTTTTATTACATAAAGAAATGAAGGGAGGTAAAAGCATGGAAATGTATCTTGGAGTTATAGTAAATAATGAAGCTGTAAAGGTAGATAATATTTTTACTTATAAAGTGCCAGAAAATCTTCAATCAAAGGCAAAAGAAGGTCGTATGGTAACTGTTCCCTTTGGAAATGGTAATAAAAAGATATATGGGTTTATAGTGGATATATTTTATAAGGTTGAAGATAATACTAAGCTTAAGAGTGTTACCTCTATTGACGATACTATGGAGTATCTTACCAAGGAAAATATAGAATTAATAAAGATAATGAGAAGAAAGTATCTTTGTACATATTTAGAGTGTATAAAAGTTATGATTCCTAGTGGGATAACTAAAGGTGCAACCTTTAAGACTAAGAATGTCATTACATATCTAAAGCCTTTAGATGAAAAATATAGTAAAGAAAATTACATAAAAATTATTGATTTTATTGAAAAAAATAATGGCATGTACAGCAAAGCTGAACTAAGCAATAATTTTAATATATCAACTTCAACTATTAATACCCTTATTAAGCACGGTTTTTTAGGTGTTGAGAAATCTATTGTAAATAGATTTAATGTAGATGAATACAAGGTTTATGGTGAAAAGGAATTGAATCCGATACAGAAGAAATGTGTGGATAAAATATTGGTTCATAGCATGAAAAATAAGTTTCTTATTCATGGTATAACAGGAAGCGGAAAAACTGAAATATATATGAATCTTGTAAAGAAAACTATGGAATCAGGTAAAGATTCAATAATTTTAATCCCAGAAATAGCTTTAACTCCACAAATGGTTGAAAGATTTAAGGGCAGATTTGGAAGGGATGTAGCAATATTTCACAGCAGATTATCCAGTGGTGAACGTTTTGATGAGTGGATGAGGGTTAAGATGGGAAATGTTAAGGTGGCCATAGGAGCAAGATCGGCAATATTTTTACCATTTTCTAACCTTGGACTTATTGTAATAGATGAAGAGCATGAAACCAGTTATAAGTCTGATAGTGACCCTAAATACAATGCAAAGGAAATTGCAGATTTAAAATCTCAGCTAGAAGGCTGTAAGGTTGTATTAGGTTCAGCTACACCATCCATAGAAACTTATTATGCTGCTGTACAAGGTGAATATGAACTTATAACTTTGAATGAGAGAGCTGATGGGGCTAAACTCCCACAAGTAGAAGTTGTGGATATGAGAGAAGAGCTTAAAGCAGGAAATAAAACTATGTTCAGCAGAAGTCTACATGAAGCCATGTGTGGTGTTTTAAATAGGGATGAGCAGGCAATAATGTTTTTAAATAGAAGAGGGTTTTCGACTTTTGTTTCCTGCAGAGAATGTGGATATGTATTTAAATGTGAAAGTTGTGATATATCTTTAACTTATCATAAGGATAATAATTTAAGTTGTCACTATTGTGGAGCTCGCCAAAGAGCTATTAATTCCTGCCCTAAGTGTAAAAGTAAATATGTAAAATATTTTGGAGTAGGAACAGAACAGTTAGAGCAAAGTGTGAGAAAAACCTTTCCAGGTAGCAGACCCTTAAGGATGGACTTTGATACAACAAGGGGAAAAGATGCATATGAAAATATATATAAAGCTTTTGCGTCTAAGCGTTTTAATGTTTTAATTGGTACTCAGATGATTGCCAAGGGATTAGACTTTAAAGATGTTACCTTGGTTGGAGTAATTGCAGCGGACCTATCTTTAAATCTTCCAGATTATAGAGCTGCAGAAAAGACATTTCAGCTTGTTACTCAGGTTGCTGGAAGAGCGGGAAGAGGAAAAAAAGAGGGGAAAGTTATCTTACAGACCTATAGCCCAGAAAATTATAGTATAATTCATGCATCTAAAAGTGACTATGAGAGCTTTTTTAATGAAGAGATAGTAATACGAAGACTTAGAAATTATCCACCATTTTCAAAGATTTTAGCAGTTAATTTAAGTAGTGAGGACGAAAAAAAGTTAATAAAAAATATACAAAGTTTATCTGATAAAATAAAGATAAAAATACAAGAAAATGATAAAATTGAAATGTTAGGACCATGTCCCTGCGGTGTTTCTAAGATAAAGAACTCATATAGATGGCAGATTATTCTTAAAGGGGACTTTAGTGAAGATTTTGCCTTGAGTATTAAAGAAATAGTTTATGATAGTGTTGACTATAAAAGCGTAAGGATAGGAATAGATATAAATCCTAATAGTTTATTGTAAAGGAAACTCCTTTTCAAAAACAGTCAAAGGAGTAAATTCGCGTAAACCAAATCGAAGATTTGGACGCTCATTTAAGGAGAAGTGTTATGGCAATTAGAAATATTAGAAAAAATGGAGATCCAGTTTTGAGAAAGATAAGTAAGGTTGTTACAAATTTTGAAGATAGAACACAAATACTTATCGATGATATGATAGAAACAATGAATGATGCAAATGGAGTGGGCTTAGCAGCACCACAGGTTGGAATTTTAAAGAGGATAGTAGTTATCGATATTGGAGGAGGACCTATAATTTTAGTTAACCCAGAAATCATTGAGGTTAAAGGTGAAGTTAATGAAAAAGAGGGATGCTTAAGTATTCCTGGAAAAGAGGGGAACGTAATAAGACCTCAATATGTAAGGGTTAAGGCTCAAGATAGGAGAGGAAACTCTATTGAGTTAGAAGGAGAAGATCTCCTTGCGAGAGCTTTCTGTCATGAGATTGATCATTTAAATGGTATTTTATACATTGACAAATTAGAAAAATAATTTACTGAAGACAATATGAGGAGTTGAGTGAATGAATATAGTATTTATGGGAACGCCTGATTTTGCAGTTCCTTCATTAAAAGAAATCATTGAAAGATTTGGAGTTAAAGCTGTTTTAACACAGCCAGATAGACCAAAGGGAAGAGGAAAGGCTATGGCCATGTCTCCAGTTAAAGAGGTGGCAGTACAGCATAACATACCAGTATATCAACCAGAAAGGTTAAGAAAAGATCCAGAGCTTATTGAAAAATTAAAATCTATGGATTTAGATTTTATAATTGTAGTTGCCTATGGACAACTTTTATCTCAAGAGGTATTAGATATACCTAAGTATGGATGTATAAACCTACATGGTTCATTACTTCCAAAGTATAGAGGGGCTGCACCTATTCATCATGCAATTATGAATGGTGAAAAGGTTAGCGGAAATACTACAATGCTTATGGATATTGGTTTAGATACAGGAGATATGCTTTTAAAGAATGAAGTTGTAATAGATGAAAATATGACTACTGCAGAGCTTTATGATATTTTGAAAGATACTGGTTCAGAACTTTTAGTTAAGACAATTGAGGGTGTATACAAAGGGAAAATTGAAGCTGTAAAACAAGGTGAAACTGAAACTTGCTATGCCAGCATGCTGAATAAGGAAATGGCTAAGATTAATTGGAATCAAAATGCTCAAGATATTCATAACTTTGTAAGAGGATTATATTCTTTCCCTATAGCGCATACAACTTATAAGGAAGTACCAATGAAGGTTATTGAAACTAGACTTACAGGGGAAAATGCTAAACAGGATCCAGGTACTATAGTAAAAGTTGATAAGAGTGGTATTTTAGTTGCGGCTAAGGATGAAAATATATTAATAACTAAAGTGCAATTCCCTAATAAAAAACCATTGCCAGTAAGTGAATATATAAAAGGAAATACAATTGAAGAAAAGGTTGTTTTAGGAATTTAAAAGTAAGTTAGTACAATGTGAAAGGAAGTTTTAGTATGTATTTTACACCTTTTGGGGTTAGATTTGACCCAACTTATGTAATATTAATTCCAGCTTTGATAATTTCAATGTGGGCTCAGTTTAAAATAAAAAGTAGTTATGCTCAATATTCAAGGGTTTTCAGCCGTAATGGTTATACAGGGGCCCAGGTGGCAAGAATGATATTAGATGCTTATGGCCTTTACGATATTCCAATATACTCTATTAGAGGTCACTTAACAGATCATTATGATCCATCTAAAAGAGTCGTGAACTTATCATATGATGTGTATAACGGTACATCACTTGCATCGATAGGTGTTGCGGCCCATGAGATAGGTCATGCAATTCAGCATAGTGTTGGATATGCACCTATAAAAATAAGAATGGCATTAGTTCCAATTGCTAATATTGGATCTCAAGCATCCTGGATTTTATTTTTTCTAGGTATAGTAATGTCATTTACACCATTAGTTAACTTTGGTATTATTTTATTTTCAGCAACAGTGGTGTTCCAACTAGTAACATTACCTGTGGAGTTTAATGCTTCTAAAAGGGCATTAGAAATATTGCAGGCTAAAAATATTTTATATGAAGATGAAATAAAGGGAGCAAGAAGTGTGCTTACATCAGCGGCATTAACTTATGTAGCTGCAGCAGTGATGGCTATTTCACAGCTTTTAAGATTAATTGCTATAAGAGATAGAAACAACGGTTAAAAATAAAGAAGTTAGATAGGATGATATAAATGACAAGTGCTAGAGAAGTAGCAGTTAATACAGTAATGCAGGTATTTGAGAATAAAGCTTATTCCAATATTGCCTTGAATAAGAATTTAAATGAAAGTAATCTCAGTGATAAGGATAGGGGATTAGCTACAGAGCTTGTCTATGGTACCATTAAATATAAGTATTCCATTGATAAAATATTAAAGACTTTTTTAGATAAGAAGTTTGATAAAACGGATAAATACGTACTTAATCTTTTAAGAGTATGTATTTATCAGCTTAGATATTTAGATAAAATTCCGGAGTTTGCAGCGGTGAATGAAGGGGTTAATCTAGCTAAAAAGCATGTATCTGTAGGAGCCTCAAAATTAGTTAATGGAGTTTTGAGAAATTATTTAAGGGATAGGGATAAAAAGTATTATGATGAAGATAACTTCAGTGAGAAGTTAGCATTTATTTATTCTTACCCTCAGTGGATGGTTAAATTATTTGTTTCCCAATATGGTGAGGAAATAGGTGAAAAAATATTAGAAGGTTTAAATAAAAGACCATCAGTTACTTTAAGGGTTAACAGCACCAAGACTGATTATGAACAGGTTGCTGACGAGTTAATAAAAAATGGATATAATGTAGAAGAAGGAGTTATATGCCCAGAGGCAATTAGAATAGTAAAAGGCAGCAGTGTAGAAGATAACCCGTTATTTAGAGAAGGGATTCTTACAGTTCAGGATGAAAGTGCAATGCTTGTTGCACCAGCTATGGATCTAGAAGAGGGGATGACTATTTTAGATTTATGCAGTGCTCCTGGGGGAAAGACTACACATATAGCTGAACTGATGAATAATACAGGAAAAGTATATGGCTTTGATATATATGAACATAAATTACAATTAATAAAGAATAATTGTGACAGATTAGGACTTAATACAATTGAATTAGGGATATTAGATGCAACTGAGAGGTCAGAAAAATTGAAGGAATCAGGAGACCGAGTGCTTATAGATGTTCCGTGTTCAGGTCTTGGTATTATAAGAAAGAAACCAGAAATTAAATATACAAAAAGAGAAAAAGAATTAAAAGAAATAGTAGCTATCCAAAGAAAAATTATGGAGAATGCTGCAGGGTATGTAAAAAAAGGTGGTATACTTTTATACTCAACTTGTACCATTAATAAAGATGAAAATGAAAATAATATTCAATGGTTTTTGAAAAAATTCCAAGGGTTTCAAGTTGAACCTTTAAATTTTGGAAAGGTTGAAAATGTTATTTACGATGAAAAAGGTTGTGTAACAGTACTGCCCAATGAATATATGGATGGCTTTTTTATAGCCAAACTAAAAAGAAAATAAACAGGAGATAAGATGAAAAATACATTAAAGATAGATTTAAATGGTAAAAAAAATATATTAGATTTTGATTTGAAGCAATTAAAAACTTGGATGAAGGAGAATGGTGATAAGGAATTTAGAGCTAAACAGGTTTTTTCTTGGCTTTATAAGAATGTCACAACTTTTGATGAAATGATTAATGTTCCCAAAGCTACTTTGGAAAGGTTAGAAGAAAATTTTTATATCGGAATTCCGGAAATTGTTGAGACTTTTAAATCAAAAAATAGTGAAACTAGGAAACACCTTTTCCTATTAAGAGATGGGAATGTGGTTGAAGGTGTAGTTATGCAGTATTCACATGGTAACTCTATATGTATATCAACCCAAGTAGGATGCAATATGGGATGTAAATTCTGTGCATCTACTTTAGGTGGAGCTGTAAGAAGTTTGACTAGTGGAGAAATGTTAGGTCAGATTATGGCTTCACAAAGAGAGTTAGGTGAAAGGATTTCTAATATAGTTTTAATGGGAAGCGGAGAACCTTTAGATAATTTTGAAAATGTGATAAAATTTATAAAGGATGTTAATTCTGAAGATGGATTAAATATAGGTCAAAGGCATATAACACTTTCAACTTGTGGTATTGTTCCGAAAATAAATGAATTAGCTGATTTGAATTTCCAAATTACATTAGCTATTTCTCTTCATGCACCTACAGATGAGTTAAGAGTTAAAACAATGCCGATTGCGAAAGTTTATTCAATCGCAGAATTAATTGACAGCTGTAATTATTATATAAAAAATACAGGAAGACGTATTACCTTTGAATATGCCTTAGTTAAGGGAGTTAATGATTCAAAAGAAGATGCGGAGAAGCTTGCTAAATTAATTAAAGGAATGCTATGTCATGTTAATCTTATTCCAATAAATGAAATTAATGAAAATGAGCTTAAAAGGTCAAATGAGGAAGCTGTAAAAATATTTAAAGATATACTAACGAAGCATGGAATTGAAACCACTGTTAGAAAAGAGATGGGATTAGACATAAATGCAGCCTGTGGACAGCTGAGAAAGAGTTATATAGAAAAAAGGGAGTTGTAGCTTTATATGGGGAGATTATTGGGAATCGGAACCGATGTGGGGAACAAAAGATCATTTAATGAAGACTCTGTTGGATATTATGAAGATGAGAATTTTGGAATATATATCGTAGCCGATGGAATGGGAGGCCATAATGCTGGTGAAGTTGCAAGCAAAATGGCTAAAGATGTGGTGATTAATTATGTGCTTAATCATAGAGATGAAGAATCACCAGAGGAGATTTTAAATGAAGCTCTGCAAAATGCGAACAGAAGAATCTACAGAGAAGGGCTTTTAAATGAAGAATGTAATGGTATGGGTACAACTATTACGGGTGCTTTATTAAGAGGAGATGAATTGACTGTAGTCAATGTTGGTGATAGCAGGGTATATGTATTAAGGGATGGACAGCTAATTAAAGTTACGAAAGATCATTCCTTAGTTCAAGAGCTTTTAGATAATGGAACCATTACAATTGAAGAGGCGAAAAACCACCCCAATAGAAATGTAATAACAAGAGCTGTTGGAACTAATCCGGTTGTTAGAGCTGATTATTATGATTTAAATTTAAAAAATGTGGAGAAGGTACTTCTTTGCAGTGATGGCTTAACAAACGAGGTTAGTGAAGATGAGATATTAGAAGTCTTAAAATCAAATGAGGAAAATCCATGTCAACAGTTAATAAATATGAGTAAGGAAAATGGTGGTAGAGACAATATTTCTGTTATCATTTTTAAAGGAGAGTGGCGAAGCAGATGATAGGAAGAATATTAGGAAACAGATATGAACTTTTAGAAAAGATCGGCGAAGGCGGAATGGCCATTGTATATAAGGCTAAATGTACTATTTTAAATAGATTTGTTGCCGTTAAGATATTAAAACCAGAGTACTCTAATAATGCAGATTTTATGGACAAATTTCAAAGGGAAGCATTGGCGACTGCTAGTTTTTCTCACAATAATATAGTTAGTATATATGATGTGGGGTCAGAAGATAACATTAACTATATAGTAATGGAGCTTGTAACAGGAAAGACTCTTAAGGAGTACATAAGAGAAAATGCACCACTGGATGTAGAGACTACTCTTAAGATTTCTATTCAGATAGCTAAGGCGTTAGAGTGTGCTCATAAAAATAAAATAATTCATAGAGATATAAAACCGCATAATATCTTAATTACTGAGGAAGAAATAATTAAAGTAACTGATTTTGGAATTGCTAAGGCAGCATCAGCAGAAACAATTACCCATACTAATAAGGTAATTGGATCAGCTCATTATTTCTCGCCAGAACAGGCTAAGGGGAAAATTGTTGATAACAGAACGGATATTTATTCTTTTGGTATTGTAATTTATGAGATGGTTACAGGCCGAGTTCCTTTTGATGGTGAAACTGCAGTAGCTGTGGCTTTAAAGCATATTCAAGAGGAAATAATACCACCAATCAACTTGGTGCCGAGTCTTCCTAGAAGCATTAATAACCTTATTTTAAAGGCAACTCAAAAGGAAGTATCAAAGAGATATAACAATGTAACTGATATGCTTATAGATTTAATAAGAATTGAAAAAAATAAGGGATATATTGTTACTCCAGCAAATGTGGAGAATGAATATACAACAGTAATGGATGCAACACAAATTCAAAATACTTTTCATGTGGATAAAAAAGATATTAAATCTGCTTTAGATGAAGAGGATGAAGAAGATTTTGAAGAAGATGAAGAAGATGAAGAAGATGATGACAATGAAGGTACTAGTGTGTGGAAAAAGGTTCTCCTAATTGGAGGCGCTTTAGTTATTTTTATAGTGTTAGGTGTATTTGCAGGGAATCTTATCTATAATAATACTAGTGGAGATAAACCTAGCAAAAATGAAAATCCTAAGGTTCCAGCAATAATGGGACTTAAGGAAGCTGATGCTAAAGCAAAAGTTGAAGAATTAGAGTTAACTTTTGTTGTATTAGGGAAAGAAAAAAGTGATGAACCAGCAGGAACAGTAATAGCTGTATTCCCTAATGAAGGAACTGAAGTTAAAAAGAAAAGTGAAGTAAGAGTTAGAATAAGCAATGGTCCTGAAGAAAGAAAAGTACCAGAAGTTTTAGGACTAGGAAAGAGTGTAGCTCAGAATCAGCTTGTAAATGAAGGATTTAAAGTTGGAACAATAACTGAAGAGTATGATGATGAGGTGCCAGTTGATGCAGTAATCAGCACTGACCCAGCTCCTGGTACAATGGCTAAAAAAGGCTCAACGGTAAATATAGTTGTTAGTAAGGGGTCAAAGGTGAATTATTCTAAGGCGCCAGATTTGACAAACAAAACCTTGAGTGAAGCAGAATCAATATTAGCTGTATCTAACCTCGTGCTTGGAAATCAGAGTCCAGTACAAACTGATGATAAGAGTAAGGATGGAAAGATATTTAATCAAAGTATAGATAAAGGAACTAAAGTACAAGAGGGAACTGCTATAGATGTAAACTACTATCAGTATGTTGATCCTGATGCTGGTAAAATAGAGGTTAAAAATGTTACTGGTAAAACAGTGGCTGATGCAATTAGTGAGCTTAAAGCATTGGGCTTTACTAATGTTACGGCGAAGTATCAAAGTGCTTCGGGTTCGGTAATAGATAGTGATATTGTTATATATCAAAGTCCTTTAAGTGGAAAAATAAATCCAGAGGATCCTATCACACTAACTGTTAAGGATCCAGCACCAACAGGAAACCCTGATGGCGAAGAAGAGAAGCCATCAAACCCATAACAAAAGAAACGATTAATCCTTAGACAAATTTACTGTCTAAGGATTATTTAAAATTATTTAGGAGGCTTTTATGCAAGGAGTAATCGTAAAAGGTATTGGAGGATTATATTACGTAGATTGTGAAGAACGAGTAATAGAGTGTAAAGCAAGAGGAAAGTTTAGACATAAAGGACTTTCACCAATGATCGGGGATGAAGTTGTTGTTGAAGATGACAATGATCATGAAGGTAAGGGAGTAATTACCAAAATATTGGATAGAAAAAATCAGCTTTTAAGACCAGCTGTAGCAAATGTTTCTCAAGCGTTTGTGGTTGTCAGTAGCAAAAATCCAGATTTAAATGTTACGCTTCTATATAAGTTTTTACTTTTATGTGAATATAACAAGGTGAGGCCTATAATATGTTTTAATAAAATGGATATAGAAAGTGAAAATAGCAAAGCTATTGGAGAGATGCTTGAGAAATCAGGTTATGAAGTGCTATATCTTCAAGGAAAGCATGGTGTAGGAATTGAAGGGTTAAAGGCTAAAATCCATGATAATATTACCGTGTTTTGTGGACCTTCAGGGGTTGGTAAATCAACTATTTTAAATAAGGTTTTAGGCAGAGAAGTCATGAAAACTGGTGATATTAGCAACAAGCTAAAGAGAGGTAAACATACCACTAGGCATAGTGAGCTTGTGAGGGTTGAAGGCGGATTTCTAGTAGATACTCCTGGGTTCTCCTCCTTAGAACTGGATTTTATTGAAAAAGATGAACTTAAATATCTGCTTCCAGAATTTGAACCTTTTAATGAAGAGTGCAAATTTAATAATTGTGTTCATTTCAAGGAACCAGGATGTAAAGTCAAAGAGATGGTTGAAGCGGGAAGAATTAACGAAAGCAGATATGAGTTTTATATAAGAACATTAGAGGAAATTATTAATAGGGGGAATAGAAAATGATTAAATTATCACCATCAATTTTATCAGCGGATTTTTCAAGATTAGGAGAGCATATTTCAGCCATTGAGAAATATGGAGCTGATTGGGTTCATATAGATGTTATGGATGGTATGTTTGTGCCTAATATATCTTTTGGGGCACCTATAATGAAAGCTATAAGACCATTAACTAAAATGGTATTTGATGTACATTTAATGATTGAGGATCCTGCAAGATATATTAAGGATTTTGTTGATGCAGGAGCTGATATGATAACTGTTCATTATGAAGCAGATAAGCATATTCATAGAACTATAAAATATATAAAAAGCTTTGGAGTAAAAGCTGGTATAGCATTAAATCCAGGTACGCCGGTAGCTTTAATAGAAGACTTAATTGAAGACCTTGATATGGTGCTTATAATGTCTGTTAATCCAGGTTTTGGAGGGCAAAAGTATATTGAGTTCTCAGGTAAGAAGGTTACACAGGTAAAGGCCTTAAAGGATATGTACAATAAAGAACTTTATATACAGGTTGATGGTGGAATAGATTCATCTAACGTTAAAAAGGTTATAGAGTGTGGAGCTAATTCTATTGTTGCTGGTTCTGCAGTGTTTAAAAATGGTGAAATAGAGAAAAATATTAAAGCTTTGAAGGGAAATTTCTAAATGAAAGCTATAATTGTGGGGGGAGGAATACCTCCTCAAAAGAGCTTAATTAAGAAGTATATGTCAGGGGAATACATTATTTTTGCTGCAGACAGTGGTGCTGATATTCTTGATAAATATGATATTGAGCCAGATTATTTGCTGGGTGACTTTGATTCTATTAACAGAGAAGTTTTAGAAAAGCTTGAAAGAGGGGTTAATACTACAAAGCTTCCTAGAGAAAAAGATTTCACAGACACTCATATAGCGGTTTTAAATGCAATAAGTATGGGTGCAAGTGAAATAGTATTACTAGGGTGCACAGGGAAGCGTATAGATCATTTTATGGCTAATCTATGCTTGTTAAAGCTTATGCTTGAACGTGGAGTATCGGGTTGTATTGTAGATGAAATGAATGAAATTTATTTAATTGATAAATCAACATCAATTAATGGAGAAATAGGACAGGTGTTTTCTTTGTTCAGCTATTGTGAAGATACAATAGGATTAACAATAAATGGAGCTAAATATCCTTTGGAAAATTATAATCTTCAGCAAGGTGATAATTTAACTGTTTCAAATGAGTTTTTTAAGGAACAGGTAGATGTTATTTTTGAAAAAGGATGTTTATTAGTATTTAAAAATTTATAATTTATATATTTAAGAGAAAGATGAAAAGAAATCTTTCTCTTTTGTTTTAGAATTATTTTGTAATTATTAAGAATAAAACAATTAAAAAATTATATGAATATATTATAGTAAACTTTATATTACATTGCTTTGACGAAATAATACTTATAAAGCTGAACTAAATATTTGGAGTAAACATATAAATATTTTTGAACAATTACTTATATGTTACATATACTGATAATGAAAGAATGGGGGGGTGTCGATGGGTAGAAGACGTCCTATAAGAGGGATAGGAATGATTATTTGCTCCGTGGGTGTTGGAATAGTTTTGGCTGTGTTGGTTCCAATTTGGGGGTGGCTTATTATAGGGGGCTGCACCATAATAGGTATTGGTTGGTTTATTATGAATAAATTTTGTTGATGAGTAATATCTAAGGGGGTTGTAGAGTGACAATTAAAGTAATAAAATTACCAAAATTTTTATCTAAAATTGTTCGTATTTTTGTTAGGAAAAAACATATCGATTAATATTGCACATAAAAAAATGCAACTAAATTAATAGTTGCATTTTTTTATTACATTAAACAGCACGTTGTACTTTACCAGAACGTAAGCATCTTGTACATACGTGTACAGTCTTAGGTGATCCGTTTACTACAGCTTTAACTTTCTTTAAGTTTGGAGCCCATTTTCTTTTTGATTGACGGTGAGAGTGAGAGAATTGTACTCCTGAAACTACACCTTTATCACATATTTCACATCTTCTTGACATATATTACACCTCCTCGAAATTCCAACATACTGCTATAAATCAAACATAAGTTATTTTAACACAAGTAACATGTTCGTTGCAAGTATTAAGAAAAATAAACATATACCCCTATTATTATACATATAACCGTGGTAAAATTCAATAATAGATATGAATATATTATTATATTGGTTGAATTAAATCATAAGTTAATATAAAATATTTAGTAAGGTATAATTAAGGAGGAATTGATTATGAAAGCTAATATAACAACTGAAATAGGAAATATATATTACTCTGAAGATGTAATAGCTAATATAGCAGGTGTCTCCACTATGGAATGCTACGGAGTTGTGGGTATGGCTTTGAAGAATGCTAAAGACGGACTTTGGGAATTGTTAAAGGCTGAGAATTTAGCTAAAGGCGTAAAAATTACACAAAAAGATAATGCAGTGTCCATTGAATTATATATAATTGTTGAATACGGAACTAAGATTGCGGTTATAGCTAATAATATAATACAAACAGTTAGATACAATCTTGAAAACCTAACGGGTATTAAAGTTTCTCAAGTAACAGTTAATATTCAAGGCATAAGAGTCTAGGGGGGAACGAACAGTGACTTATACAACTATAAATGGTCGTGATTTTTCTAATATGATTAAAAGTGCTTCAAATGCACTAGAAAAGCAGAAGGAATATGTAAACTCCTTAAACGTTTTTCCAGTTCCAGATGGAGATACAGGAACTAATATGTCTTTAACTTTTAAAGCAGCAGCTAAAGAGATTGAAGGATTAGAGAATAAGTCTATTGGAGAAATCTCAAAGAAACTAGCAAAAGGTGCACTTATGGGTGCAAGAGGAAATTCTGGAGTTATTCTTTCTCAGATTTTAAGAGGAATAGCAAAAGGTCTTGAAAACAAAGAAGAAGCAACTGTAGATGAAGTTAAAGAATCTTTTGTTCAAGGTTCAAACTTTGCATATAAAGCAGTTATGAGACCTACAGAAGGTACAATACTAACAATCATAAGAGCTGCTGGAGAGGCTGCTACATGTAGTGAAGCTGAAGATATGATTGAGCTTTATGAAGAAGTTTGTGAAGAAAGTAAAAAGATGCTGGATAAAACTCCAGAAATGCTTCCACAATTAAAACAGGCTAAGGTTGTTGATGCTGGTGGAATGGGCCTTTTAATTATTTTAAGAGGAATGTTAGAAGCATTAAAATCTGGTGAGGATATAGCGCTTAACAAAGATGGTGAAGTCATCAGCAGTGGAGAGGAATTTGAAGTTCCTGGGGCTGAAATTGATCCTGCAGACATTAAATTTGGATATTGTACAGAGTTTATTATAATGAATGAAGTTAAAGATATTCCAAACTTTAAAGATTTCTTAGAGAGTTTAGGAGATTCTTTAGTACTTGTTGGATTAGAAGACATTACTAAGGTTCACGTTCATACAAATGATCCAGGAGCTGTTTTATCAAAAGCAGTAACTTTTGGACCACTTTCAAAAATTAAAATAGAGAACATGAGAGAGCAGCATGAATCTTTATTGGGTATTGATGGAAACAGCAATGAACAGGCAGCAGTAGAAGAAATTAAAGAAGAACCAAAACCATTTGGCTTTGTAACTGTAGCTAGAGGTAACGGTATAGCTTCAATCTTCAGAGACTTAGGTGTTGATGAAGTTATTGAAGGCGGACAGACAATGAACCCTAGCACAGAGGATATTGTTAATAGTATAAATAAGGTTAATGCAGAAGTAGTATATGTACTACCAAATAATAAGAACATAATAATGGCAGCAGAGTTAGCTGTTGATTTAGTTGAAGATAAAAAAGTAATTGTTATCGGAACTAAAACTATTCCTCAAGGGATTACTGCAATAACTATGTTTAACCATGATGGAACTGCAGAAGAAAATGTTGAAACCATGAAGGAAGTTATAGAAAATGTTACTTCAGGAGAGGTTACTTATGCAGTTAAGGATACAGAGGATAATGGCAGATCTATTAAAGAAGGCGATATTCTTGGTATAAAAGAAGGTAAAATAAGCAACATAGGTAATGAAGTTTATAAAGTTTGCAAAGATTTAATAGCTTCAATGGTAAATGAGGACAGTGAACTTATCACTATATTCTACGGTGAAGACTGTGAAGAAGAAAAGGTTGATGAGTTAGTTGGAGAATTAGAAGAGCTATACCCTGAAATGGATGTACAATGTTTCAGTGGAGAACAACCATTATACTATTTTATTACATCAGTAGAATAAAAGCCTTAGGGCTTTTTTTCTATATTACGGAGTATGGAGTGATAATGTGAATATTTATAGCAGTGTTACAGCGATTAAAGGGGTAGGTCCTAAGATGGCTGAAAAACTAGGGCAATGTGGAATATATAGTGTTTTAGATTTGCTATTATATTTTCCGAGGGATTACGAAAGTATATTTATTGTTGATGAGTTAAATGATATAAACGGAAAAGAAAAGGTCATTCTTGAAGTTGAAGTAGAAAGAATACTTCCGGACATAAGAACTAAAACACGTAAGGTTATGACCACCATAAGATTTTCTCATAAAGGGGTAGCAGTTAAGGGCTTGTGGTTTAATCAACCTTATGTAAAAACAGGTTTTAGAGTTGGCTCTAAGTATGTAATTAGTGGTACATTGGAAAAGCAGGGTAGAGAATTTGTTATAATGAATGCTATTATTATGAGGAATACTACTGCTGAAAGCAGTGATATAATGGCAAAATATCCTCTGAAGGAAGATATATCAAATACATTTATAAATAAAATTGTCACTGAGGTCTTAAATTTAGTAACAATTGAAGAAAATCTTCCAAGGTGGATAGTAGAAGAGCAGAGTTTTATTTCTCTAAATGATGCAATTAGAAATATACATAATCCTAAAAGTTTGAGAATGCTTGATGAAGCAAGAAGAAGGTTAAAGTTTCAAGAGCTTTTTACATATTCATTAAAATTGATTGCACTTAAAAACAGAAATCTAAGTTCAAAGGGTATAAGCTTTAAAATTTCTCAAGAACTAAAGAAGTTCAAGGAGAAACTTCCTTTTGAGCTTACAGAAGCTCAGACAAGAACCGTAAGAGAAATTTTAAGGGATCAAAAGGCTTCTGCACCGATGAATAGATTAGTTCAAGGGGATGTTGGAAGTGGTAAAACAATTGTTGCTTTAATAGCTTTATTTAATGTGGTGAAAAATGGTTATCAAGGGGCAATGATGGCACCTACAGAAATATTGGCAAAACAGCATTTTTATGAAGCTGAAAAGTTATATAAAGATTTTAATATTAAGGTTGAGCTTTTAACAGGCAGCACAACAGAAAAAAATAAAGGACTTATTAAAGAAAGACTTGCTAATGGTGAAATTGATATTTTAATTGGAACACATGCGTTAATTGAAGATAATGTAGTCTTTAATAATTTAGGTCTTATAATTACTGATGAACAACATAGATTTGGTGTTGGACAAAGAACAAGGCTTGGAAATAAAAGAGAAGATATTGATGTTTTAGTTATGAGTGCGACACCAATACCGAGAACTCTTTGTTTATATATGTATGGGGATTTAGATGTATCTATAATTGACACACTTCCACCAGGAAGAAAGCCAATAGATACATATTATCTTTCTAAAGAAGAAAAAAGCAGGGTATACAATTTTGCTCTTCAGGAAATAGCTAAAGGACGTCAGGTATATGTGGTATGTCCTTTAGTAGAGGAAAATGAAGACCTGAAATTAAGTTCAGTTGAAAGTTTATACGAAGAACTTAAAAAAAGTTACTTTAAAAGTGTGGAAATCGCCATTCTTCATGGTAAAATGAGTAATAAGGACAAAAATTTTATTATGGGAGAATTTAAGGCTGGAAAGATTAAAGTTTTAATCTCGACAACCGTCATAGAAGTAGGGGTTAATGTCCCTAATGCCACCATGATGATAATTGAAAATGCAGAGCGTTTTGGATTATCTCAGCTTCATCAACTTAGGGGAAGAGTTGGTAGGGGAGATTTTAAATCCTATTGTGTCCTTGTGGCGAATATAAAAAGTGAGACAACTAAGCGCAGAATGGAAATAATGAAAAAAAGCAGTGATGGTTTTTATATAGCTGAACAGGATTTGCAGCTTAGGGGTAGTGGAGAAATGTTTGGTATGAGACAATCTGGAGATAATGGGCTTATACTTAGTGATTTAAGTGAAGATTTTCAGCTGTTTAAGCTTGCCAACATAGAAGCAAAAAAATTCTTTGATAAAAAAGATGATGAGAATCAAAGAATTCTTAAAGAAATAATTATGAATTTAGAAAGAAGCACAAAGTACATATGCTTTAACTAAAAAGGAGAATAAAAATGAGAATAATAGCCGGTAAAGCTAGAGGAAGAAAAATTCTTTCTCCAGAAGGGTTAGGAACAAGACCAACCTTAGATAGGGTGAAGGAATCTATTTTTAACATAATACAAAATAATGTGAGAGGCAGCGTTGTTCTAGATCAATTTGCTGGTACAGGTAGTCTTGGCCTTGAAGCAGCAAGCAGAGGAGCTAAGGAGTGTCATCTAATTGATATGGGTGATGATACTTTCGGAAAGCTGAAGCAGAATATTAAAGATTTAAAGTTTGATGATTTTTGTACAGCGCATAAGGGGGATTCCTTTAAGATGCTTGAGAATTTTGGAAAGCAAGGGAAGATTTTTGATTTGATTTTTATTGACCCACCTTATGCAAAGGATATGATACCACCATCTTTAGAATTAATTAAAAAATATAATATTTTAAGCTCAAATGGCTTAATAGTGACAAAAATTGATTCAGAAGAGAAGATCTGTGAAGGTTATGAAGATATAATTTTAATTAAGGAAAGAAAGTATGGAAACACCACTGTGTGTTTATATGAGTTTGGGGAGTAGTATATGAGTAAGGCAGTTTATCCAGGAAGTTTTGATCCTATTACTAAGGGGCATTTAGATATTATAAAAAGATGTTCTTATGTCTTTGATGAAGTTATAGTTGCAGTTCTTGTAAATCCAGCTAAAAAAGGCTGGTTTACAACAGATGAAAGGGTAGCTATGATTGAAAGAGTTACTTCTGATCTTAGCAATGTAAAGGTGAGTAGTTTTGAGGGGCTTTTAGTTGATTTCATGGAGGATGAGGATATTGATGTTATAGTTAAAGGTCTTAGAACGATGACTGACTTTGACTATGAAATGCAGATGGCGCTTATGAATAAAAAGTTGAACAAAACTAAGGAAACTATGCTTATGATGACTAACTCTAAGTATTCATACCTTAGTTCTTCGGCAATTAAACAGGTAGCACTTTTTAAAGGGAATTTGGAAGGTTTAATACCTGGAGAACTGGAAGATGAAATAAGAGAAAGAGTAAAAATGATTGAGGGGGAAAATAAATGAAGGTAATAGAGTTAATAGATTATTTACAACAAAATATTGAAATGTCACCAAAAAATTTAGTTGGCAAGGTAGCAATTAATAAAAAAGAAGTTTTATCTACCTTGAATGAAATTAGAAGAGCTCTTCCAGATGAATTGGAGGAAGCAAAGAATTTAGTTAGACGTAGAGATACTATTCTAAGTGAAGCCCGTAAGGAAGAAGCTGCTATAATTGAAAATAGCAGAAAAAGAGCACAAGAAGAATATGAAAATTGTGATATTCTATTAGCTGCAAGGAGAGAAGCAGAAGAAATTTTAGAAAAAGCAAATAGTGAAGCAAATCAGATAAAGGCTGCTGCTGTTAAAGAAGCAAAAGAGTTAAGATATGGTGTTATGAACTATGCTGACAGCACATTAAGTACTCTTCAAAAGGATATTGATTTAATTGGAGAAGAATCTTTGAAGGTTGTACAAAATGAAATGGAAGAAATGCTTATAAGAATTTATAAGGAGATTTCTTCCACAACAACCAGAATAAGAGAAAATAATAAAGAATTAGGAAATACTAACGAATAGTTTTATATTTGTTTTGATTTTTTACTTAATAAAGGTAAGATTAAAAAGGTTAATAGTATAATTAAAATTGGAGTTTCAGGTTTCAATAGGGTATTACTCGAAATAAAAGTTTCTTGATACATCATTGAAAATGGCAGCTTCAATATTAAAAAGGTAATGAATGCACCGATAAAACCTTGTATTCCCTTATAGAACATATATCTTTTCATGGATATTTTATAGGGATAAACAAAGGAATAAACCTGTGCTGTAATTGATAAACCGCTGAAACCTATTAAAAAGCTGCAAATGATTGTTTTTACTGTGGTTGAAAGGTTACTTAGAGCAAGAATGTTGCAGCCATTTGTGATTTCGATAAAACCTAAAAAAGAACCATTTATTGTTTCTGTTGGAATGGTAAAAGCATTACATATTTGGTTTAAGGCAGTGTAATATATTGCACTGCTTTTTATAATGTTAATAATTACAGAGAAGATTATTACAAAACTTCCAATAGAAAGACAGGTTTTAACTGCATCTTCAAGAGCTGTTTTAAGTGCAACACCTAAGTTAGGTGCATCACTTTCTAAAGCTGTAACAGCAACTGAAGGATGTGAGTAATTTTTGTTATCTTTCACCTTGTATCTTCCAGGCAGTATAAGACCCATTATAAAGCATGAAATAAGATTTGATAGTAGTAATACATAACCTAAAAATGAACTATGAAGCATTGCTGTACCAACGGTTCCAATTATAAATAACGGACTGCCGTTAGTTGCAATGTTGAGTAATCTCTGCAAAGTTTTTTTATTGATAATATGATTTTCATATAGTTTTCCAGCATATCTAGCACCAAGAGGGTATCCGCAAAACATGCTGGCGAGTAAAACTACACTACATTCCTTTGGTAAGCCTAAAGGAGCACAGAGAATTTTTCCAAAGAACTTTGAGTATATTTCCATTCCGCCAAAAGCAAAAATTAAATTTACTATTACAAGAAAAGGAAATAATGAAGGAAATACAGAATTAAAGAATAATTTTGCACCAGTTAAGGTATATTCTATACAGCTTTTAGGATTAAGTATTATGTATACTATTAAAGCAGAAAATACTAAAGTATATATTAAGTTCTTAGTATTAGAGTTGAGGTTTAGATTCTTTATAAATAAATATAAAAGAATGATGATTATTACAATGATTAGAAATAGAAGATTAATCAAAAAAATCAGTCCTTTCGTAAAGATATAATTAAATATATTTAAAAGGATTAGGGGTTATGATAATAAAAAGAAAAACTTCCAATATGAAATTAATACATATTGGAAGTTTGTTTATAATAAAACTACTTAATCATATTCATTTGGAAGAGTGTGTGAATAGTAAGTTAAAATAACTCAATCAAAGATGCACGCTGTGAAGGTTCTACTGACCAAATCATAGATTTGGAGTATCACTTTTAAATTATTACTTAAATTTCTCTAAATAAATTAAAGATGTATTTTTGAAAGCTCCATTAATAGTTGAAAATTCTCAGTGTCACCTGATAATAGGACTTCGCAGTCTATCTTCATTAAATCTTATTGAAGGATTAAGGATGCTGTAGCTGCGTGTACACTGTAAATCAAGATTTAAGGTAGGCGTTGTATCCTTTGGAAGCTTTGAATACAGTGGTATTGAGCAGTTATCCTTAATGGATTTTAACGCTGTAGCACCTGTAGCAGTAAAACCTAGAATTCGTGCATAAGGGCAAGGTGCTTTACGCATATTAACTATATCGTAATGCTGAAAGTCTAAGTAGTACTGGCAAAGAATTCGGCTTATTCTGGTGTAAGTGTATCTTTTGCTTTTAGCAGCAGAAATACACTCATTATAGGAAGTAGAATTTTCTAAAGCAGATAATAGTTTATTGTGAAGACCTTCAGAGGCATCAGGTAGGTTTTCAAATAAATTATGTCTGCTGGAAAGTGCCTTGTATTTTATATATGGATACATCATATTTTCAAAAGTAAAAGTATAATTATTTTTTTCTAATGTAAGAAGTTCTTGAAGAACACTTTCAGGTACATGGTGCTTTAGATTTAAGATGTCTTCATTATTATTTAATGCTTTACGTATAGATGTTGCACTAGAAAAAATGTTGTTTAAGTCTTTGCTGTTATAGGAACCACCAAGTCGTTTTATGGTATAGGGCTTTATAGAGCTGTTCAATCTTTTTAAGCTTTTTATATATTCTATACCAAGGATATTATTTGATGAATTTAATTGTTCAGATAAATAATTTCTATCATAATTCGTTTTGGTATTTAAATATTCAATTAAAGCCAAGGAACGAGCTTTAGGAAATAAAAGTCCTTTATTAAGTTCATTTTTTAACAGCTGTTTATATTCTTCAGGTTCGTGAACTAAAACTTCGGCAATGGTCTCTAGAAGGGTTATGTCTCCAGCTTCGCTTCCAAAACAAATTGAGTCAACCACACCTAAGCTGTTTAAAAGGCTTACAGCTCCGTGAGAAAAAAATTCTGCAGATGAAAGAGCGTAAACTGCAGGAAGCTCAAATACAATATCAACACCGTTTTCAAGGGCTAACTTTGTTTTTGTCCATTTATCTATAATAGAAGGTATTCCTCTTTGGTTAAAGTTACCACTCATAACGGCAATGACTAAATCACTATTTGTTAGCTCTTTTGTTTTGTTAATATGAAAAAGATGTCCGTTATGAAGAGGATTGTACTCAACAATGATGCCGGAAATTTTCATTTAATCTACCTCCTTATATAATTACAATTAATTGTTATAAGTTTATTATGTGGTAATAAAACCACGTTATATTAGCAATTATTATATACTAAATTAAAAAAAATCGCTATAAAGGTTGAAAAATATATGCGAAAAGAGGTATATTAATAAGGGATATTTTGAATTTTTTTACTGAGAGGAGAAAATATAATGAGTTTTACACAAAAAGTTTGGAAATTAGCACAACAAAATGTGAAGACAATAGTACTTCCTGAAGGGGAAGAAGAAAGAAACTTAAAGGCTGCGGAGATAATCCACACAAATAAAATTGCTGATGTAGTTTTAGTAGGAAATGAAGCTACAGTTAAAGCTAATGCTAAAGCCTTCGGAGTTAATGTTGAAGGAATCAAAATAGTGGATCCAGAAACATCTGAGAAAACAGCAAAATATGCAAAAGCTTTCTATGAGCTTAGAAAAAATAAAGGTATGACTGAAGAAAAAGCTTTAGCTACAGTTAAAGATCCTGTTTATTATGGAACAATGATGGTTAAAATGGAAGATGCAGACGGATTAGTATCTGGAGCAATACATAGTACTGGAGATCTTTTAAGACCAGGTCTTCAGATAATAAAAACAGCACCTGGAATAAAAGTTGTATCAAGTTTCTTCGTTATGGAAGTTCCAAATTCACCATACGGTTCTGAAGGAACATTATTATTTGGTGACTGTGCAGTTAACCCAAACCCAACTGCAGAAGAACTTGCTTCAATAGCAATCAGCACAGCTGAAAATGCTAAATCACTTTGCGGAATTGATCCAAAAGTTGCAATGCTTTCTTTCTCAACTATGGGAAGTGCTAAGCATGAAAATGTAAGTAAGGTTGTTGAGGCTACTAAAATAGCTAAAGAAGCTAGACCTGACCTTGCTATAGATGGAGAATTACAATTAGATGCTGCTATAGTTGGAAAAGTAGCAAGCTTAAAAGCACCAGGAAGTGAAGTTGCAGGAAATGCTAACGTTCTAATATTCCCAGATTTACAAGCTGGAAACATTGGATACAAATTAGTTCAAAGATTTGCAGGAGCAGAAGCTATTGGACCAGTTTGTCAAGGATTCGCTAAGCCAATCAATGACTTATCAAGAGGATGCAGCGTAGATGATATAGTAAATGTTGTAGCTATTACTGCAGTTCAAGCGCAAAACAGCTAATATATACCAAGAAATATGATATTGATTAAAGTTAAAATATAAGGTAATCTAGTATAATATAATGATATATTATCATATTAGATAAAAGTCAGGAGGAAATAAGTAATGAAAGTATTAGTAATAAACTGTGGAAGTTCTTCATTAAAGTATCAATTAATAAACATGGAAAATGAGGAAAGTTTAGCACAAGGATTAGTAGAAAGAATAGGAATTGAAGGGTCAGTTTTAACTCAAAAGGTTCCAGGAAAAGATAAATACATAATAGAGCAGCCAATGGCAGATCACAAAGATGCTATAAAATTAGTTTTAGAAGCATTAGTTGATGAAACACATGGTGTTATTGCTTCTATGGATGAAATATCTGCAGTAGGACACAGAGTTGTTCACGGTGGAGAAAAATATGCTGAGTCTGTATTAATAAATGATGAGGTTATGGCTAGCTTAGAAGAGTGTGTTAAGCTTGCACCACTTCACAACCCAGCAAACATAATCGGAATTAACGCTTGTAAGAGCTTAATGCCATCAACTCCAATGGTTGCAGTATTTGATACAGCATTCCATCAAACAATGCCAAAAACAGCTTACATCTATCCACTTCCATATGAATTATATGAGAACCACGGAATAAGAAAATATGGTTTCCATGGAACATCTCACAAATTCGTATCAGCTGAGTGCGCTAAGATGTTAGGAAAAGATATAAAAGACGTTAAAATCATCACTTGCCACCTTGGAAATGGTGCTAGTTTAGCTGCTATTAAAAATGGTCAATGTGTAGATACAAGTATGGGATTCACTCCACTTGAAGGTATAGCAATGGGAACAAGATGTGGAAACATAGACCCTGCTATAGTTACATTCTTACAAAAAGAGTGCAACATGAGTGCAGCTGAGGTTGATAACCTAATGAACAAAAAATCAGGTGTATTTGGAATTTCTGGCGTAAGCAGCGACTTCAGAGATATAGAAGATGCAGCAGCGCAAGGAAATGAAAGAGCTATACTTGCTTTAGACGTATTCAACTACAGAGTAAGAGAAATGATAGGTGCTTACGCAGCAGCAATGGGCGGAGTAGATGCAGTTGTATTTACAGCTGGTTTAGGAGAAAACGCAATTGAAACTAGACTTGATATCTGCAAAGGCCTAGAGTTCTTAGGAATCGAATTAGATGCTGAAAAGAATAATGTAAGAGGAAAAGCAAGAGAAATAAGCAAAGATGGCGCTAAAGTAAAAGCATTTGTTATACCAACTAACGAAGAGTTAGTTATAGCAAGAGATACTAAAGCTTTAACTGTTTAATTTGCATTTTCATAAAAATATTTTGAATAAAAACTAGAGTTTTCAACGTTTCTCAATAAGGAAAAAATATACATGTATAAATGTCCTTGACTTTTACTAGTATAATTTATATAATAACTTGTGTTTGAATGATACATTTGTGAACTTAAGGAGGGACGTTGGAGCTTTACTCAAGCTATGCATTTTGCATTATGTATGACTAGTATCTAGTTATATGAGGAAAATTACAGCTTGTAATTTTTCAGAGTGGATATTATGATAATAGACATAAATGAGTTAAATGATAAAAGCTATGAAAAAAAAGATATCAATATTATTATTGAAAAAGATAGTTTTTTTGATGGAAGTGAGAGTGTAACATATTCCCAACCTATTAAGTTTGATGGATATTTACGTCGTAAAAAAGGTCCGTTGGTTCTTGTTGGTGACGTGAAGACACAGGTTTTGTTAAACTGTGGAAGATGTATGCAAGTTTTTCCTTATGAAGTAAATATTCATATTGAGGAAGAATTATCAGATACTGACGATTGTGAGATTATCTCAATCAATACTGATAATATAGATATCTATGAGATTATTGAAAACTGCATTATCCTTGAACTACCTGTAAAAAGGCTGTGCAAAGATGACTGTAAAGGCTTATGCCAGACTTGTGGGAAGGATTTAAATCATGGACAATGTTCTTGTGCAGATTTTTATGTAGACCCTAGACTAGAAAAGCTGACACAAATGTTTTCTAACCATAAGGAGGTGTAATAATGGGAAATCCAGCTAGAAAATTTTCAAAAGCAAGAAGAGATTCAAGAAGAGCACAAACTTTTAAACTTGGTTTACCAGGAATAATTGAATGCCCTCAGTGTCACGAAATGAAACTTGCTCATAGAGTTTGTAAGAACTGTGGTTACTACAACAACAGAGAAGTTATAAAAACTGAGGAATAAAAAAGAAAGTCATTTGACTTTCTTTTATTTTTTTGTAAAGAATTATTTTTATGTGGAAATTATAATAAAATAAATATATAATGTACTTAAATGTTTTTTAGATGTTGAATTTATATAAGAACAAATTGCATACATAAGAAAATGTCAAAGATATTTTTGGATACATATAAAATAAAGATACTGAGAGGGTTTGTTATGAGAGTAGTAGTAGATGGAATGGGTGGAGATAATTCACCACAAGCTATAGTTGAAGGTTGTGTTCTGGCGCAAAAAGAATATGGTGTTGAAATCATAATTACTGGGCCTAAAGAAAAGATTGAAGCAGAACTTGCGAAGCATGAATATAATAAGAATGCTATAACTATAGTTGATGCTAGAGAAGTAATCTCTACAAATGAAGCGCCAGTTAAAGCTTTAAAAACAAAAAAAGATTCATCTCTAGTTAAAGCTTTAGACCTTGTTAAAAGTGGAGAGGCTGATGCGGTTGTTTCTGCTGGAAGCACAGGAGCTTTTTTAGCAGGTTGTACTTTGATTGTTAAGAGAATTAAAGGGATAAGTAGACCGGCACTTGCACCAGTTATGCCTGGTAAAAATGGACCATTTATGATTATAGATGCAGGGGCTAATGCTGATTGTAAACCTCAATATTTAACACAGTTTGCTCAAATGGGTAAGGTTTATTTTGAAAATGTTCTTGGTGTTAATAATCCAACCGTAGGACTTGTTAATATAGGGGAAGAAGAAGAAAAGGGAAATGATCTTACAAAGGCAGCATATCAGCTTTTAAAAGAAGAGGATATTAATTTTATAGGAAATATTGAACCAAGAGATATTCCAAAAGGTAAAGTTAATGTATTAGTATGTGATGGTTTTGTTGGAAATACAGTTCTGAAAATGTATGAAGGTGTTGCAGAAACTATCTTAAGTGAAATAAAGACGGAAATAATGGGAAGCTTTGTGACTAAGATTGGTGGAGCTTTATTAACTCCGGTATTTAAAAGATTCAAAAAACATTATGATTATAAAGAGTATGGTGGAGCAGCGTTCTTAGGGGTTAATGGTATTTGTATAAAGGCTCATGGTTCTTCTGATGCTCGTGCCTTAAAAAATGCAATAAAGGTATCAAAAGTATATTACGATACAGGTGTTTTAGAAAAAATGAAATCTGCCTTTGCTGAAGAAAAAGATACTTTAAAGATTGATGAATAAAATTCTATAAAATTAGTACATTATAATAGAGTATTTAAAAAAAGTAGTTGATTATTATATAAGATGCTATTATATTAAATAGGTGTATTACATTTAAATTTTAGGAGGTAAATAAAATGTTTGGAAAAGTAAGAGCAAAAATCGCGGAGCAACTAAGTATAGATGAAAACGAGATAACTATGGAATCTGGATTCGTTGATGATTTAGGTGCAGACTCACTTGACATTGTGGAACTTATCATGGCACTTGAAGAGGAATTCGATATGGAGATTCCAGATGAAGATGCAGAAAAAATTACTACTGTAGGCGATGTAGTAGAGTACATTAAAGCTAGAGTGGATGAATAATGATAAAAGGTTCCGTAGTAATGCGGAACCTTATTTTTAGGTTTATTCTTGAATATATTGAAGAATGTAGGCAATATACTGAAGAATAAACTTCTAGGAGGAAGTAAATTAATGAAAATATTTAAAAGTACATTAGAACTTAAAGAAAAACTTAAGATAAATTTCGAAAATATGGAGGTTCTGCAAACAGCTATAACCCATAGCTCTTATGCTAATGAGAAAAATGTTGATTTTAATGAAAGGTTGGAATTTTTGGGAGATACGGTTTTAGAACTTATTATATCCGAATACTTATTTGCTAATCACGAGGAGGAGTCAGAGGGATATTTAACAAAAGTGAGAGCCCTAATCGTTTGTGAGAATTCATTGTTTGAAATTGCAAAGGGGTGGGACTTAGGAAAATATATATGCATGAGTAAAGGTGAAGAGTTAACAGGGGGTAGAAATAGAGTCTCTATTTTAGCTGATGCTGTTGAAGCTATTATTGCAGCTATTTATTTAGACCAAGGGTTTGAAAGTGTGAAAGCTTTTGTTCTTAGAAACTTTGAAGGAATAATTGAAAAAGCTGTTAAAAATAAAATTATCCTTGACTATAAAACAAAGCTTCAAGAGATTCTTCAAAAAAAAGGTGATGTGGATATTTCATATGAGCTTGTAAGTTTTGAAGGACCACCTCATCGAAGAGAATTTTTCGTGCAGGTTTCTGTTAATGGAGATGTGAAAGGTAAAGGTTCTGGGTTTAGTAAAAAAGAAGCCGAGCAAATGGCAGCAAAAGAAGTGCTTACAAGCAGAGGTGATATTAGTGAGTAAGAAACATTATATAATTCCTATTTTTGTTCCTCATATAGGGTGTCCTCATACTTGTGTATTTTGTAATCAAGATAGTATTACAGGTGATGCAGGTGTGGCAGGGAGCACTGGTAACGTGGATGGCGAATTTGTAAGAAAAACAATAGAAGAATATCTTGAGACTATAAATAATAAAGATGCAGTTGTGGAGGTTTCTTTCTTTGGAGGCACATTCACAGGTATTAATATGTGTAAACAGAGAGAGTTACTAGCGGTAGCTCAAAGCTTTAAAAGTATGGGGAAAATCGATTATATCCATATGTCTACTAGACCAGATTATATAGATGAAGATATAATGGAGCATCTTAAAAGCTTTGATGTAGATATAATTGAGTTAGGGGTTCAATCTCTTGATGAAGAGGTGCTTCATAAATCAGGTAGGGGCCATAGTGCGGAGGATGTCATTAATGCGTCAAAGCTTATTAAGAAATATGGATTTACATTAGGACATCAGCTGATGCTTGGACTTCCTGGTGATTCGAAAGAAAAAGATATTGAATCTGTTAAGAAAAGTATTTCCATGAAGCCTGATATAGCAAGGATCTATCCTTCTTTAGTTATAAAAGATACTCCTATGGAAAAAATGCTTAATAGAGGTGAGTATAAACCCTACTCTTTAGAAGAGGCTGTAGAAGTTAGTAAAGTGGTTTATGGAGTATATGAGATTAATGGAGTTCAAGTTATCCGTATTGGTCTTCAGCCAACAGAAGAAATTAATGTGGATGGAGATATTGTTGAAGGTCCCTTCCATCCAGCATTCAGAGAGTTAGTAGAAAGCAGTATCTATTGTGATATAATAGAAGAGTATCTTAAAGTAAATAGCGATATGGAGAGTGTTTTTATAAATCCTAAAGAAATATCAAAGCTATATGCTAATAAGAAAACTTATTTTAAAAAACTCCTTAATAACCTCGGAGTGAAGAAGCTTAATATCATTCAAAGTGATGATGTTAAAAAAGGGGCTTTAGGGTTTTATAATGGGTTAAAATTAGATATAATTAATCAACAGGATTATTTGAAGTCAAAATATAATAATATATAACACTGATATAGGAGTGATATTATGAAAACATCGAAGAAAAAAAGGGAAATGTACACTAGAATATTAGCTGCAGTAGTTTGTGGTGCTTTATTGCTTGGTATTGTTATCCCTGTAATCTTTAGCATTTAGGAGTGGAAAATAAATGTTTTTAAAATCTATTGAGATAAGAGGTTTTAAATCCTTTGCTGACAAGACAGAATTAACTTTTAAGCAAGGGGTAACAGCTGTTGTAGGACCTAATGGTAGTGGGAAAAGTAACATTTCAGATGCTGTTAGATGGGTTCTTGGTGAGCAAAGCATAAGAAATCTTAGAGGAGATAAGATGGAGGATGTTATTTTTGCAGGAACTCAGTATAGAAAACCAGTAGGTCTTGCACAGGTTTCATTAACCTTAGACAACAGCGATTCGGATTTGGATATTGCTTATTCTCAAGTTACCGTTGCAAGAAGGCTTTATAGGTCGGGGGACAGTGAATATTTAATCAATAATACAGTGTGTAGACTTAAAGATGTACAAGCCTTATTTATGGATACAGGTATCGGAAAAGAGGGGTATTCCCTTATAGGGCAAGGTAAAATTGATGCTATTCTTAGTGCTAAATCAGAAGATAGAAGAAAGTTATTAGAAGAAGCAGCTGGAATCGTAAAATATAAAACTAGAAAAGAAGAAGCTGAAAGAAGACTTGAAAATACGGAACAAAATCTGTTAAGAATTAATGATATAATTTCTACCTATGAAGAAAGATTACCATCATTAGAGGCAGATTGTGAAAAAGCAAAAATATTTTTAGAAGCATCAGAACAGATAAAAGTTAAAGAAGTTAATATTATCGTTGATTTCTTAGAGAAAACTAAATTTACCATTGATAAGATTAATGGAGATATTAAATCAGTGACTTTATCACAAGAAAATTTAAATGGTGAAAAAAGTCAGTTGAAAATTGCTTTGGATGAGAAAAATCAAGAACTTGAAAAAATTAATAGTGTTGTTGATGAAAAGAAAAGATTGTATTATGAAGCTCAAAGTCAACATCAAGCAATTCTTGGAGAGGTTAAGTTATATGAAGAAAAGATTATACACTTAACTGAAACAATGGAGAGGCTGAAAAAGGAAAGTGAAGAAAAAGCTTTAATTATTAAAGAGCAGGTAAGAAGTTTTGAAGGAAAGCAGCAAAGCTTAGAGCATTTGAAGCAGAAAGAAAAGGATATAGATGAAAAGATATCATTAAAAGAAGCAGAGATTTCTAGTGTAGTAAAGAATGTAACTGAGTTTAATGATAAAATGAAGGCTTTAGAGAGTGCTAAATTTAAATATTATAATGATATGAACTCTAAAAATAACGAGGAAGGAATACTTAAAAATAATATTGATCTTTGCAATGAAAATCTTGAAAAATTAATTTTAGATGTTCAGACTTTTAAAAATTCAATTCTAATAAATACTAAGACTAAGGCACACTTAGAAGAGGAAAAGTCTGCTGCTATTGATAAGGTTGAAAAATATGAAGAGCAGGTAAAAGAAAATAGAAAAAAGATTATTAAAGCTAAGCATGAATTAGAAAATATGGAAAGACAGCTTAGAGATATGGTTAAGGTTCAAGGAAATAATGAAGCTAGGTTAAATGCTTTGGTGAATTTAGAACACTCCTATGAGGGGTATAACAAGTCTGTAAAGCTGCTTATGCAATATATTGAACAAAGTAAGAATTATAAAATAAATGAGGATTGCTTTGTCTTAGGGGATATAATAAAAGTTCCTGAAAGAGTAGAAAAGGCTATTGAAATAGCGATGGGAGCAAGCATCTCCAATATTGTAACTAAGGATGAAAATATAGCTAAGAATTTAATTAATCATTTGAAAAGCAATAAGCTGGGTAGAGCAACCTTCATGCCATTAAGTATTGTGAGAGGAAAGAATATTTCGGTTGATAGAAGTGTTCTTGAAGCAAAGGGATATATAGGAATAGCTAGTGAGCTTATTGAGTTTGAAGCGAAGTTTAAAGGGGTTGTAGACCAGGTTTTAGGTAAGACTTTAGTATGTGATACAATGGATAATGGTTTACGTATCTCTAAAATAAGCGGTTATAAATACAGAATTGTTACTTTGGATGGAGAGGTGTTTAATCCAGGTGGTTCTTTAACGGGAGGTAGCTATGCTAAAAATGCTAACGTTATTGGAAGAAAAAGAGAGATTGAAGAGCTTACAGAAAAGGTATCAGAAGCTAAAGATATAATTAAAAGAAGAACGTTCACAATTGCTGAAAAGAATGAAGAAATAAAAAGATTTGATGATGAAGGCTTAGATCTTCGTGATAAAATTCACTTTGAAAACATCAATACTACTAAGATAAATGGTGAAATTTCTAAAGTTGATGAAGAAGAAAAAAGAAATAGAAGAGAGCTTCAAAGATCAAGCGAAGGTCTGGTTAAGGAAGAAGAAAAACTTAAGGTGTTAAAAGAAAATCTTAAGAAAACTGAAGTGGAATTGGCAAGATTAAGTGAAGAAATGGTAAAAATAAATAATGAGTATGATGAAGTTAATGAAAAGACTAATGGACAAAACTCATTAATTGAAGAGCTTAGAGAAGAACTTACAACTATAAAGATTAGTAAAGCTAAAGTTAAAGAGATGATTAATAATAATGTATCTGATTTGAATAGAATAGAAGATACAATAAAGCAGGAGAAGAGTTCCATTATTAATCATGAAGAAGAAATAACAAAATCCAAAAGCTCTATTGATACATTGAAAAAGGACATTGAAATTAATTATAGTAGTGTTAAGGATATAACAGAGAGCTTTAAGGAGTTTGAGAAATTCTTTGAAGATGCAGAAATAGATAAAATAAAAATAAAAGAAAAGCTTCCTATGATTACTTCTAAAGTTGAAGATATAAACCTTCAATTAGAAAAATTAGAAAAGGAAGTTCATAAAAATGAAATTGCTTTAGCTAAGATTGAAGCAGAAGAAGAAGCACTTCTTAAAAAACTTAATGAAGAGTATAATTTAACCTTTGCGGAAGGTTTAAGTTATAAAATTGAAGGAAGTGATATTCTTAAATTAAAGGGTGAAGTTACAGCTTTAAAGAAAAAGATCAGTGATTTAGGAACAGTTAATTTAGGAGCTATTGAGGAATTTAAAGAAGTTAATGAAAAATATACCTTTATGAATGGTCAGCGTGAAGATTTGGTAGAATCTAAATTAGAGATAGAGAGTTTTATTACTGAGATGACAGATAAAATGAGAACGGTGTTTATGAGTAATTTTAAACAGCTTAGAGAATACTTTAATGAAACCTTTAGAGAGCTGTTTAAGGGTGGAAGTGCTGATCTAACGCTTCAAGGTGATGATGAATTAACTTGTAAGATAGAAATAAATGTTGAGCCGCCAGGAAAGAAACTTCAAAATATTAATCTTTTATCAGGTGGAGAGAAGGTTTTATCAGCTATTGCTCTTTTATTTGCAATTTTAAAGATGAAACCTACTCCGTTCTGTATTCTGGATGAGATTGAAGCTGCGCTTGATGATGCCAATGTTCTTAGATATGGTGAATTCCTTAAAAAGTTCTCTGAAAAGGTACAGTTTATAGTAATAACTCATAGAAAGGGAACGATGGAAACTAGTGATATGATTTATGGTGTTACCATGGAAGAAAAGGGTGTTTCAAAGGTTGTATCCCTTGAGCTGACAAAATAATAAGGAGGGTCAAAGATGTTTGGTAAGTTTTTTGATAAAATAAAAGATGGACTAACGAAAACTAGAAATACAATAAATGATGCTGTTACTCAAGTTTTGAAGCTGGCAGTAGAGATTGATGAAGATTTATATGAAGAGCTAGAAGAAATCCTAATTACGAGTGATATCGGCGTTGAGACTTCAGTAGAGATAATTGAAAGATTAAGAAAAAAGGTTATTTCTGAAAGAATAAGTGAGCCGGATAATATACTTCCTGCTATGAAAGAAATAATCATGGAAATGATGGGAGATTATGAAACCTCTATCGTTCCAGAACACACACCAGAGGTTAGACTAATTATAGGGGTTAATGGAGTTGGAAAAACAACTTCTATTGGAAAGATGGCTGCTAGAATTAAGGAAAGCAATCATAAGGTTCTTCTTGCTGCTGCAGATACTTTCAGAGCTGCTGCCATTGATCAGCTTGAAATATGGAGTAAAAGAGCAAATGTTGAAATAATAAAGCATCAGGAAGGGTCTGACCCAGCTGCTGTTGTTTATGATGCAGTTCAAGCTGCAAAGGCTAGAAAGACAGATGTGCTTCTTTGTGACACAGCAGGAAGACTTCATAACAAAAAGAATCTTATGGATGAGCTTGGAAAGATAAACAGAGTGATAGACAGAGAGTTTGCAGAGGCTAAGAAGGAGACTCTATTAGTCCTTGATGCTACAACAGGTCAAAATGCTGTTATTCAAGCTAAGCAGTTTATGGAGGTTTGTCCTATAGATGGAATTATCCTTACGAAATTGGATGGAACTGCAAAGGGTGGAATAGTTATATCAATTAAGCATACTTTAAATATTCCAGTAAGATATATTGGAGTTGGAGAAGGTATTGATGACCTTCAAGAATTTAATTCAAGAGAGTTTGTGGAAGCGCTATTTTAGGTGTAAAGTAAAAATACTTGACTGTTAAGTAAAAATACTTGACAGTCATACTTTAATTTGTTAATATAGTTTTTGTGAGTTAGGTGATCATATGGAAAAAAGAGTTGAAATATCAATTTTACTAGAGTTTTATAGTGGATTGCTGACAGAGAAACAAAGAAATATTATGGATTTATATTATAATGAAGATTTGTCTTTGGCAGAGATTGCAGAGCTAAATAACACTAGCAGACAGGCAATTCATGATTTGATTAAAAGATGTGTGCATCTTTTAGAAGAATATGAAAGCAAACTTCACTTAATGGAGAAAACTTCATCTATAGAAATCTCTAAGATAAAGATTATTGACAAGTTAAAGCAACTTCAGAATATTGTTTCCAGACTAGAAGAAAAGGAATCAATAACACTCATAATTGAAAACATAGAGAAGGATATATAGGAGGTTTTGACATGGCTTTTGAAGGATTAGCTTCGAAATTACAAGATACCATTAAAAAGCTAAAGGGTAAAGGAAAGCTTTCAGAAAAAGACATCAAAGAGGCTATGAGAGAGGTAAAACTTGCTCTTTTAGAAGCTGATGTAAACTATAAAGTTGTTAAGGACTTTGTTAAGTCTGTAAGTGAAAAGTGCCTGGGAGATGAAGTTATGGGAAGCTTAACTCCAGGTCAGCAAGTAGTTAAGATAGTTAATGAACAGCTAACTGAGCTTATGGGTACTACTGACAAACCAATAGAGTTTGTTAACAACGGAATTACTATGATAATGCTAGTTGGACTGCAAGGTGCAGGTAAAACTACCATGGCAGGAAAACTTGCCCTTAACTTAAGAAAAAACAATAAGAAGCCGCTTTTAGTTGCATGTGACGTGTATAGACCAGCAGCAATAAAACAGCTTCAAGTGGTTGGAAAGTCAATTGACGTTCCAGTATTCACAATGGGAGATAAAAATAGTCCTGTAGATATCGCAAAAGCTTCAATTGAGCATGCTAAGAGCAATGGCTGCAATGTGGTAATTGTGGATACTGCTGGAAGATTACATATAGATGAAACTCTTATGGGAGAGCTGGAGGATATTAAAGCAGCAATAAATCCTAAGGAGATACTATTAGTAGTAGATGCTATGACAGGTCAAGATGCTGTCAATGTAGCAGAAAGCTTTAACAATACTTTAGATATTACTGGAGTTGTTGTTACTAAGCTGGATGGTGATACTAGAGGGGGAGCTGCTCTTTCTATTAAAGCCATTACAGGAAAGCCAATTAAATATGCCGGTATGGGCGAGAAAATGTCTGACTTAGAAGTATTCCACCCAGAAAGAATGGCATCAAGAATTCTTGGAATGGGAGATGTGCTTTCCTTAATTGAAAAAGCTCAAGCAGCAATCGATGAAGAAAAAGCTGCAGAGTTAGGAAATAGAATGATGAATCAAGATTTTAATCTTGAGGACTTCTTGGAAGCTATGAATCAGATGAAAAATCTTGGACCTATGGGTAAAATCATGGAAATGATGCCTGGAATGAATGCAAAGGAACTTCAAGGTGTTGACTTCTCTCAAGGTGAAAAGCAAATGGCTAAGATTGAAGCAATAGTTCATTCAATGACTACTAAAGAACGAAGAAATCCATCTCTAGTTTCAAATTCTCCTTCTAGAAAGAAGAGAATTGCTGATGGATCGGGTTCGACAATTCAAGCTGTAAATAAAGTTTTAAAAGATTTTGAAATGATGAAGAAAATGATGAAACAAATGAAGGGTATGACTGGAAAAGGCGGAAAGTTTGGCAAAATGGCTAAAAAAGGTTTATTCGGGAAATTACCATTCTAGTTTAATATACATTATCCTTTGAAGGAGGTGAAATACAAATGGCAGTTAAAATCAGATTAAGAAGAATGGGTGCTAAAAAAGCTCCTTTCTACAGAATAGTTGTTGCTGATTCAAGATCTCCAAGAGACGGAAGATTCGTTGAAGAGATTGGATACTACAACCCAACTACTGAGCCAGTTACTGTTAAAATCGATGCAGATAAAGCAGCTAAGTGGATACAAAATGGAGCTCAACCAACAGACACAGTTAAGAGACTTTTCAACAACGCAGGAATAAAATAGGAAAGTTTAGTGATTGGAGGCGCAATCCATGAAAGAATTACTTACAATTATTGCACAGTCTTTAGTTGATAACCCAAGTGCCGTAGAGGTAAAAGAAGTTTCTGGAGAGCATTCTATAATTTTAGAATTAAAGGTTGCTCAAGAGGACATGGGAAAAGTAATTGGTAAGCAGGGAAGAATAGCAAAGTCTATTAGAACTGTAATAAAAGCAGCAGCGATCAAGGAAAACAAGAGAGTTGTTGTTGAAATAGTGTAAGAGTTAGGGTAACCTAACTCTTATTTTTATATTAGTCTTTACTAGAAGTGGATTAAAGGTTAATATAATTAGGAAGTCAATTAGATAGATCGAACTGATCTTCTATTACATATAAAAGAAATTATTAGCAAAGTATAAGACTAAAGGGTAGCAAGCTGTTATAAAAAATTTCCATTAGTCAATAATATAAATGTGAGAATAAGGAGTATTAAAATGAAGGAATTTATAAGCATTGGACAAATTACTAAGCCTCATGGAGTTAGAGGTGAAGTTAAGGTTTTATCTTTAACAGACAGTTTAGAAAGATTTAAAGAGCTGGATAAGGTTTTAATAGATGGGAAGGAAGTTGCAATAACTTCAGTTAAGCTTCAAAGTGATAGAGCTATATTAAAACTTGAGGGTGTGGATACTATGGACCAAGCAGAAGATTATAGAAATAAATACCTTGAAGTGAGAAGAGAAGATGCTATGGAGTTAGAGGAAGGCTGCTACTATATAGCAGATTTATTAGACTGTGTAGTTTATGATACTGAGGGTGAAGAGCTTGGAAAAGTTTATGATGTTATAGAAACAGGAAGCAACGATGTTTACTGGGTAAAAGGTCCTGGAAAGAAGGAAGTGCTTATTCCAGCTTTAAAAACTATTGTTGAGGAAGTGGATATAGAAAACAATAAAATTGTTATTAAACCAGTAAAGGTATGGTCTGAGTAATGAAGATTGATATTTTAACTTTGTTCCCTGAGATGTTTAATATCTTCAATCATAGTATTATCGGCAATGCTATGGAAAAGGGGATTCTAAGTATAAAAGCTACTAACATAAGAGATTTTACTACTAATAAACATAAAAAGGTGGATGATTATCCTTATGGCGGTGGTGCTGGAATGGTTATGGCTCCACAACCAATAGTTGATGCTATACGTCATATTAAAGAAACTAACAAGGGGAAAGTTATATTTTTAGGACCAAGAGGAAAAACTTTAAATCAAGAGCTTTGCAAAGAGCTGGCGAAGGAGAAAGAGCTTATATTTTTATGTGGACATTATGAAGGTATCGATGAAAGATGCTTTAAACACATTGATATGGAGTTATCTCTTGGAGATTTTGTACTTACTGGTGGAGAAATGGCATGCATACCTGCCATAGATAGTATTGCAAGAATGATTCCAGGGGTTTTATCTTGTGATGAAAGTTATGAGGAGGAATCTTTCTATGATGGACTTTTAGAATACCCTCAATATACAAGGCCTTTTGAGTTTGAGGGGGAGGAAGTTCCTGGAGTGCTTATTTCTGGACATCATGAGAATGTAAGAAAGTGGAGAAGACTTCAATCACTTCTTATAACAAAAGACAGAAGAATGGACTTATATAAAAAAATTGAATTAACTAAAGAAGACAAAAAACTCTTAGAGAAACATTTTAAAAAATAGATTTTTAAAAGAAAAATATAAGTGGAAGATTAATGACGAAGTAAAGTTATCATTTGTGTTTTAATAATAAATAATGTTGCAAAATGAAATTAACTATGTTAAAATGAGGATTGTGCTAGTACGGGCGGTCCTCTGTCACGGAGTGTGTTAAGAACGTCATATTAAAATTTAGGAGGGAATGCACAATGTTAGATATAATAAGAGCTATAGAAGCAGAACAATTAAGAAATGATTTAGTTGAGTTCCAAGTTGGAGATACAATTAAAGTTCACATCAAAATTAAAGAGGGTAACAAAGAGAGAGTTCAGGTTTTCGAAGGAACTGTTCTTAAGAAACAAAACGGTGGAGCTAGAGAGACTTTCACTGTAAGAAGATTTGCATCAGGTGTTGGCGTTGAGAAGACTTTCCCTATTAACTCTCCAGTTATAGAAAAAGTTGAAGTAGTAAGAAAAGGTAAAGTAAGAAGAGCTAAACTTTACTACTTAAGAGACAGAGTAGGTAAAGCTGCTAAAGTTAAAGAGAGAATGTAAGAAAAATGGGACTGTTTAAGTCCCTTTTTTTATTATAATAACATTTAAATATGAGAATATTAGTAAAGAATCATAATTTTTAAGGTGAACTTACTACTTCAAAGTTAATAGCACGAAGCAGGTAGTTCTAATTAAGAATGATGGAATGCAGAATTAAGAATGAATGAAGTTTTTTCTCACGTCATTCCAAGAAATACCAATTAAGGTTTTTCAAATAGAAAGTAGAGGAGTTTTTCAAAGGCAATATACTAAATGATTCTAGGTGTATTAGAGACATTTAAGTATGGTTTTAAAACTGTAAGATAAAATATAAGAAATTCCAAAGGAATTTCATCCATCATTCTACATTATTAATTATTAATTATTAATTCTAAATTAAAATACAGGAGTGAAAAAAATGAGTATAAACTGGTTTCCTGGTCATATGGCCAAAACCCGCAGAGAGATAAAAGAAAATTTAAAGCTAGTTGATGCTGTTATAGAAATAAGAGATGCTAGAATTGCATACTCAAGCTCTAACCCTAACATAGAAGAAATTTGTAGTGGTAAACCGAGGCTGATTTTATTTAATAAAAGTGATCTTAGTGATGCTGGAGTTACTAAACAGTGGGTAAAAAGCTTATCTAACGAAAATACAAGAGTTTTATCTGTTAACTGTATTACAGGAGCAGGTCTTAATAAAATAAAGCCGACTTTAGATGAATTATTAAAAGAAAAACATGATAGAATGAGAGCTAAAGGTGTTGTAAATATCATAACAAGAGTAATGGTAGTAGGAATACCTAACGTTGGAAAATCTACATTTATAAATAAAATGGCTAAAAACAATATAGCTAAAACTGGGGATAGACCTGGTGTAACAAAAAATAAACAGTGGATAAAAACAAAAATAGGTATAGAAATGATGGATACTCCAGGGGTTTTATGGCCTAAATTTGAAGATGAAACAGTTGGATTAAATTTAGCGTTCACTGGTGCCATTAAAGATGAGATTATGGACATTGAGGAGTTAGCTTTAAAGCTTGTTGAGAGACTTCAAAATACCCATAGTGAAAGATTAATTGAAAGATATAAATTAAAGGAATTAGCAGAGAATCCTCTAGAGAATTTAGATGCAATAGCTAAAAAGAGAGGTGCTATAATATCTGGTGGAAACATAGATTATAATAGAGTTGCAGTAATGCTCTTAGATGAATTTAGAGGGGGTAAATTAGGGCCTATTTCATTAGAGGTACCTGATAAAGAAAAAAGGAATGAGTAATATTGAATTTTTAAATGGAATTAGCACTATGAGATTTAATGACATTAAATCAGCAGTAAGAGGTTTTATGGCTTTAAATCCTATAGTACACCATGAGAAGGATTATGAGGCAATACACAATATTTTATCTGCTGACCATAGAAAAAATGTTAGAGCATTAGGTGATACAGTGCAAAAAAGTATTACTAATCACAGGCATGAAATTGAAAGAGTTAAGGCTTTTTATGACTTTGATAAAAGTTTTGGACATAAAGTGGTAGCAGGTGTTGATGAAGTTGGCAGAGGTCCATTGGCTGGACCTATTGTTGCAGCAGCTGTAATTCTTCCAGAGGATTCTGAGGACTTAATTCTAAGAATAAATGATTCTAAAAAGTTATCTAAGGAACTTAGAGAAGAACTTAGTGAAATTATTAAGGAAAAGGCAGTAAGTTATTCTATTGCAATGAAAACCAGTGATGAGATTGATGAAAAAGGGATTGGTTTTTGCAATAATGAGATTTTTAAGGAAGCCATTGATGGGTTATCAATAGTTCCGGATTTAGTTTTATCAGATGGATATACAATAAAAGAATTTTCTTATAGAAATGAGGCTGTAATTAAAGGTGATACTAAAAGTGCTGCAATAGCTTGTGCATCTATAATTGCGAAGGTGTATCGTGATAATTTGATGGAAAAATTCGGAAAAGTATATCCCGAGTATAATTTTGATAAAAATGTGGGATATGGAACCAAAGAACATATCGAAGCAATCTTAAATCATGGCAGCTGTGAAATTCATAGAGAGAGTTTTTTAAGAAATATATTAGAAAAATAGATATATAAAAAATAGACTATAGTTTTCTATAGTCTATTTTTTATATATATGTTAATTTTATATGAATCTTTACGGGGGTTATAATTGTTATGAAAATGCATTTTTTATGTGATTTATTTTGGGAAAATTAGATTTATCGGTGAAGATAACTTCTAAGGCGTCAAATCTACAAAAGTGTTTGAAGAGTTTATTTTTACAGATAAAATATTCAGCGGTTTTTATAATTTTTCTTTGTTTAGCACGAGTAATGCTTTCTAAGGGGAAGCCGAATTTGGTGGTATATCTGGTTTTAACCTCAATAAAGCAAAGATATTTGTCGTGCAAAGCTATAATATCTATTTCACCAAATGTGCATGAAAAATTCTCTTCTATTATTAGATATCCATTTTCTACTAGATAATTTTTGCTTAAATCTTCACCGTAATTTCCTACTTCTTTATTTAAAATCTTCAATGTTAATCTCCTCTACTATAGAAACAATTTATTAATAGATTGAACAAAATATTTTGATTTTAAACACATAAATTTTATGATTTTGATTATACACAGGGTAATGGTCAATAATACAGCTATGGAAATGGAAAAAAATGTAGAGGTGATGGAATGTCGATTAAAATTAAGAGCGCAGCTTTTTCAGGTGTTGAAGGAGTATTAATTAATGTAGAGGTTGATATAACTTATGGATTGCCAGTTTTTAATATAGTAGGCTTAGGAGATATGGCGGTGAAGGAATCCAAAGAAAGAGTAAGAGCTGCAATTGTTAATTCAGGATTAGAGTTTCCGGTTGGAAGAATAACTGTAAATTTAGCTCCAGCACACATAAGAAAAGAGGGCTCCCACTATGATTTATCTATAGCAGTGGGGGTGTTAGCTGCAACCAATCAGCTTCTAATTGAGGAATTAAGTGAATTTATTTTTATTGGTGAAGTATCTCTGAATGGAGAAATTAACAAGATAAATGGTGCATTACCCATAATAATAGAAGGTAAAAGACATGGAATTAAAAACTTCATTGTACCTTTTGAAAATAGAAATGAATGTGCTTGTATAAGTGGTGTAAATATATATCCAATGGGAACCTTATCTGAGGTAATTCATTTTTTAACATATAAAGATGTTAAGCCTTATGAAAGAAGTAAGGCGATAGAGGTATCTCGTGAATATAAATATGATTTTGCAGATGTCATTGGACAAGAAGCTGCCAAAAGAGCTTTAGAAGTGGCAGTGGCGGGGAATCATAATGTAATTCTTTATGGTGCACCTGGGGCTGGAAAAACTATGCTGGCAGAAAGAATTATTTCTATCATGCCGAGCTTGAGTGAGAAGGAAGCTCTTGAAGTTACGAAGATATATAGCGTTAGTGGTGAATTAAGAGAAAATGAAATAATTAAAAATCGACCGTTTAGAAGTCCACATCATACTATTACAAATATTGCTCTTATTGGAGGAGGGAGAACTCCAATTGCGGGAGAGGTATCTTTGGCTCATGAAGGAGTATTGTTTTTGGATGAAATTTTAGAGTTTAATAAAAAGGCTCTGCAAGTTTTAAGGCAGCCTATGGAAGATAAAAAGGTTAAGTTGTCTAGGATTAATGGCAGTATAGAGTATCCTGCAAAATTTATGCTCATTGGAGCTATGAATCCTTGTGCTTGCGGATATTTTGGCAGTAATACAAGAAGATGTACCTGTACTGATTATGAAGTTAAGAGGTATTTATCTAGATTTAATGGGCCTCTTTTAGACAGGATAGATATTTTTACTTCAGTTAATCCAGTTACTTATGAACAAATCAATGAAGAGAAAAGAGAAGAGTCCTCTGCTGTGATTAGAAGACGAATTGAAAAGGCAAGGAAAATACAAAAAGAGAGATTCTGCAATGAGGGAATTACAGATAATAGTCAGATGAACGGTAATCAGATAAGAAAGTTTTGCAAATTAAATAAAGAGTCAAGAAATATATTGAAATATGCTTATGAAGAGTACGGGCTAAGCACAAGAGTATATAATAGAATTTTAAAGGTTGCCAGAACTATAGCTGATTTACAAGAAAGTGATACTGTGGAAGTGTGCCATATTATAGAAGCACTTCAATATAGAAGATATGTTAGAGAAGAAATTATTTAAAGAGGTGTGATATATGAAAGAAAAATTAAGGCTATGGATTCAAAATAGTGAAGTAGGTATTTTAGATAAAAAATATGCGTATATTACACATGATTCTTTTGATGAATTTTATAATGAAGTTTTTTATAATAAAAATTCATGGATGAATTTAAAAGTTCGTGAAAAGTTTAAGACTGCATATTTCAGAATGGAAGAGTTAGATCTGATTAGCTATATGAAGGAAAATCATATAGGGATGGTAACCTTTGATGAGGAATATTATCCAGCTGTGCTAAGAGATTTTAGAGATTGTCCATTTGGGGTATTTTACAGGGGCGATATCTCAATAATTAATAGTAAAAAAAACTTAAGTGTTGTTGGTTCTAGAAGGTGCACAAGATATGGAATTGATGCTACAGAACATATTATAAAACAGTTGAAGGGTTACGATTTAAATATAATAAGTGGAATGGCAAGGGGAATAGATAGTGTTGCACATGTGAGCGCAATGAAAAATGGGTTAAAGACAATAGCGGTGCTTGGAAGTGGAATTGATGTTGTATATCCTAAGGAAAATAAAAAATTATATGATGAAATTATAAGTGAAGGTGGTTGTGTAATTAGTGAATTTTCATTGGGAACAAGTCCTATCAGTAGTAACTTTCCCATTAGAAATAGAATAATAAGTGGCCTTGGAGATGGTCTTTTGGTAATTGAAGGAGGTGAGAAAAGTGGAACTTTAATTACTGTGGGGACAGCTTTATCACAAGGAAAAAGTATAGTAGTTGTTCCAGGAAGTATTTTTTCACTTGAGAGCAGAGGAACTAATAGGTTAATTTCTGAAGGAGCAACACTTTATATGGGAATTAATGATATTTTAGATTTATTGAATATTTCTGCCATTAGTATAAATAATAATAAAGAAATGTTTAGTGAAAACAAGCAGAAAAATAAACTTGAAGGTATAATTGATGATAATCCTATACATATTGATAATATAATTAAGTTAACTGATATTGACATTAATCAATTATATAAGTTATTATTTGAGTTGCAAGCAAAGAAGGAGATTTTATGTTTAAGTGGAAACTTTTATGTTAGGATTAATGGAAAGAAGAACACAGTATAAAATTTCATGCTGAAGAACTGTAAATGGGTTTTGAAGAAAAATCCATTGAGAATGGAATTGATTTTAAATGAAAATCAAAAATTAATTTCTATAAACAGTATTAAATCAATTTGGGATAAATGATTTAAAGCGATAAATATTAATTGAAATTTTAAATTATTCAACAAGCTATAATGGAGGGGTAATAATGGGGCAACGATTAGTTATAGTTGAGTCACCAGCTAAAGCTAAAACAATTAAAAAATATTTAGGTAAGAATTATGTGGTAGAAGCATCAATGGGACATATAAGAGATCTGCCTAAAAGTCAATTAGGCGTAGATATAGAAAATAACTATGAACCTAAATATATAACTATCAGAGGAAAAGGCGAACTTTTAGATAAAATAAAGAAACAAGCGAAAAAAAGTGAAAAAGTTTATCTGGCAACGGACCCTGATAGAGAAGGAGAAGCTATTTCATGGCATTTAGCTAAGATTTTGAAGATAGATACCAATGAGGAATGCAGAATTGAATTTAATGAAATTACGAAGACTGCAGTAAAGAATGCACTTAAGTCTCCAAGAAAAGTTAATGAAAATGTATTTGATGCACAGCAGGCTAGAAGAGTTCTCGATAGATTGGTTGGATATGAAATAAGTCCTATACTTTGGAGAAAAGTTAAGTGGGGCTTAAGTGCAGGAAGAGTTCAATCAGTTGCTCTAAGGATTATTTGCGATAGAGAAAAGGAAGTTCAAGAATTTGTTCCTGAAGAATATTGGACTGTTGAGGTGAAAGTCTCAAAGGTTGGAGAAACAAGAGGTTTTATTATAAAACTTCATAGCAATAATGGTAAAAAAATTGTTATAAACAATGAAGAAGAAGCTAATACTATAATAAAAGCTATAAGTAATGGTGAGTTTATTGTTAAGGATGTAAAAGAAACTACCAAAGTGAAAAATCCTTTACCACCATTTACAACAAGTACACTTCAACAAGATGCCTATAGAAAAATAAATTTTTCAACAAAAAAGACAATGGCAACTGCTCAGCAGCTTTATGAAGGAGTAGAAGTTAAGGGTCACGGTACAGTTGGTCTTATAACTTATATGAGAACAGACTCAGTTAGAATTTCTGATGAAGCTCAAGATGCAGCAATAGAGTTTATCAAATCTACCTACGGAGATGAATATGCTCCAAAAACTAAGAAGGTGTATAAAGGGAAGAAAGGTTCTCAAGATGCGCACGAAGCTGTAAGACCTAGTAATGTAGGAATTACACCACAAGTAGCAAAAGAATCTTTAACCAGTGATCAATATAAACTATATACATTAATTTGGAATAGGTTTGTATCTAGTCAAATGGAATCAGCTTTAATAGATTCCACATCAATAAATATAGAAAATGGTAGTTATGGTTTTAAGGCTTCAGGATATAAAGTGAAATTTGAAGGCTTTATGAAGGTTTATGAAACAGACAATGAAGATGAAGATGAAAATACAAAACTTCCAAGTCTTCAAAGTGGTGAAGCTTTAAAAACTAGAGATATGAATGGAAAACAACATTTCACTCAACCACCAGCAAGATTCTCAGAGGCTTCATTGGTTAAAACTTTAGAAGAAAATGGAATTGGAAGACCTAGTACTTATGCTCCAACTATATCAACACTTTTAGGAAGACAATATATCGAACGAGATAAGAAGGTTTTATTACCAACAGAACTTGGATTTATTGTTAACAACATTATGAGTGAATATTTTAAACAGATTGTTGATGTAGAGTTTACTGCTGATGTGGAAAATAAATTAGACAGTGTTGAAGAAGGCCAGGCTGAATGGAAAAAGGTTGTGAATGAATTCTTTGTACCTTTAAGAGTTGCGATTGATATTGCTGAAAAGGAAATCGCTAAGGTTACAATTGAAGATAAGGTATCAGATATTCCATGTGATAAATGTGGAAGAATGATGGTTATTAAAAAAGGAAGATTTGGTGATTTCTTAGCATGTCCAGGTTACCCAGAGTGTAAAAATACAAAAACTATGGCTAGGGAGTTAGAAGTAAAATGTCCTAAGTGTGGAGGAAAGATCCTAGAGAAAAGAAGTAAAAAGGGAAAAACTTTTTATGGTTGCGATAACTATCCAGCATGTGACTTTGTAAGCTGGCATGAACCTACAGAAAATAAATGTCCTGAATGCGGAAGTTTAATGGCTAAACGTTACAGCAAAGCAAAAGGTGATTATTTAGAATGTATTAATGCTGAATGCAAACATAAGGAAATATTGGAAAAGAAGGAATAAGAATGAATTAATTGTAATTCTTTAAGTAAAAAGTGTTCTAAATCAAATATAATTTAAAAAAATACTGTAAACATGTCGAAAATACATAAAAAACATATTGATGTAATAAAATCTATATGTTATTATGATATAGGCATTACAACAATTTGAAAATTGAAAACTAAATAAATATTTTGAATTGTTTGAAGTTGACGAATAAATATTTGATGATATATTACCAAACAAAAGAATGAGGAGGAATGATGGTGTCACTATTAGAGAAAACTAGAAGATTAAATAAAATACTACAAAAATCAGGATCAGAACCAGTGGTATTTACTGATATATGCGAATTATTAAGTGATGTTTTAGAATGTAATGTATATGTAATCAGCAGAAAAGGAAAGGTGTTAGGATATAACCTTTCTTATGGTTTTGAATGTGAAAAGGTTAAGGTTCATGTTGAAGATAACAAAAGATTCCCTGATGACTACAATAACAGACTTTTAAATGTGGATGAAACTAGAGCTAATGTTGCTTCAAATGGTTTCTGCGTATTTGGAGATGAAGAGTGTGATTTCAAAGAAATGAAAACTACTATAGTTCCAATAAACGGAAACAGAGAAAGATTAGGAACATTACTTATATCAAGATTTGGTAAAGAGTTTACAGAAGAAGATTTAGTAATTGCAGAGTACAGTGGAACAATTGTTGGAATGGAAATGTTAAGAGCTAAAACAGATGAAATCGAAGAAGAAGCAAGAAAGAAAGCGATAGTTCAATTAGCTATTGGAACTTTATCTTATTCAGAACTTGAAGCAGTAGAGCACATCTTTAATGAACTAGATGGAAACGAAGGTTTATTAGTTGCTTCTAAAATAGCTGATAAGGTTGGAATAACAAGATCAGTTATAGTAAATGCTTTAAGAAAATTCGAGAGTGCTGGAGTTATAGAGTCAAGATCTCTAGGAATGAAAGGTACTCACATAAAAATCCTTAACGAGAAGTTAATGGATGAATTGAATAAGCTTAAATAGTAAACATTAAATACAATAAAATAAAAATCCTAGGAGTAGGATTTTTATTTTATTGTTCAATATATTTGGTCATATATCAATAGAAAAAATTCTAATATTTATCATAATTATCAAATGCAAAATAAATTGAGGGGGAACCCTTCATTTATTAAATAAAAGAACCTAAGCATTTATACACAAAAAATTATTGAATAGTAAATTTGAATGTGATATAATGCATAGGGTAAGAAAATACGCACACTACTTAAGTTATTAAAGGGTGCCAATTTGGTCTTTAATAAGAATGAGAGTAGTGGAGGAAAAACCAGGAGGGAAATAATAATGGCAGTAATATCAATGAAACAATTATTAGAAGCTGGTGTTCACTTTGGACATCAAACAAGAAGATGGAACCCTAAAATGGCTCCTTATATCTTCACTGAGAGAAACGGAATCTACATCATCGACTTACAAAAAACAGTTAAGAAAATTGATGAAGCTTACGATTTCATAAAATCAGTTGCAGAAGAAGGAAAAGACATATTATTTGTTGGAACTAAAAAGCAAGCTCAAGAAGCTATCCAAGAGGAAGCTGTAAGATCAAGCATGCACTTCGTAAACAACAGATGGTTAGGTGGAATGTTAACTAACTTCAGAACTATCAAAACTAGAATCGGTAGATTAGAAGCTTTAGATAAAATGGAGGAAGATGGAACATTCGAAGTTCTTCCAAAGAAAGAAGTTATAAACCTAAGAAATGAAAGAGAAAAACTAGAAAAGAACCTAGGCGGAATCAGAAACATGGACGCTAGCAAAATAGGAGCTTTATTCGTAGTTGATCCAAGAAAAGAAAAGAATGCTATATTAGAAGCTAAAAACTTAGGAATTCCAGTTATAGCTATAGTTGATACAAACTGTGATCCAGATGACGTTGATTACGTAATCCCAGGAAACGATGATGCTATAAGAGCTGTAAAATTAATAACTGAAAGATTAGCTGATGCTATAATCGAAGCTAGACAAGGCGAAGAAGTAGCTGAGTAATAAATATCTTTTAACATAATTTCAATAATGGCCTCATCTATGATTGTAAGGCAGATGAAATTTCAAAGGTAGATGAGAGAGAAATCTTTCATTTACCTTTTTGTTAGGAAATTAAAGGAGGAATAAGAATGATAACAGCAGCAATGGTAAAAGAATTAAGAGAAAGAACAGGTTCAGGAATGATGGACTGTAAGAAAGCTCTTAACGAAACAAACGGAGATATGGATAAAGCTATCGAAGTTTTAAGAGAAAAAGGACTTGCAGCAGCAACTAAAAAAGCTGGTAGAATAGCAGCAGAAGGTGTAGTAGTAACTTACATATCTGAAGACATGAAAACAGGTGCTGTAGTAGAAGTTAACTGTGAAACAGACTTCGTTGCAGCTAATGAAGATTTCAAAGCTTTAGCTGACAATGTAGCTAAAATGGTAGTAGCTTCTGAGTTTACAACTGTAGAAGAATTATTAGCAGCAAAATATGTTGGAGACGAAAGCATGACTCTTCAAGAGGCAGTTACAGCTTTAATTGCAAAATTAGGTGAAAACATGTCAGTAAGAAGATTTGAGAAATTTGTTGCAGACAACGGAATCGTTCAAAGCTACATCCACGGTGGTGGAAAAATCGGAGTTTTAGTTCAATTATCATGCGAAAAGCAAGATGACGTTCTTAAAACTGTAGCTAAAGACGTAGCTATGCAAGTAGCTGCAGCTAACCCATTATTCTTAAACAGAGATCAAGTTGATAGCGAGTCTTTAGAAAAAGAAAAAGAAATATACAGAGTTCAAGCTCTTAACGAAGGAAAACCAGAAAACATCGTTGAGAAAATGGTTATGGGAAGAATCAGCAAATACTACAAAGAAGTTTGCTTAGTTGATCAAGTTTGGGTTAAAAACGGAGATTACACTATAGCTAAATATGTTGCTGAAGAAGGAAAGAAAATCGGAGCAGCAGTAGAGGTTGTTAGATTTGCTAGATTCGAAAGAGGCGAAGGTATCGAGAAGAAAGAAGAAAACTTTGCTGAAGAAGTTCAAAGACAAGTTTCTGGAAAATAATACAATATAATAAAAGAGAACCTAGGTTCTCTTTTTTTTAGAAATTTATAAATATATAGGGTTATTTTTACTATAACAAAGGAATAATTTATATAGGTCAAGGTTTGTTTAATTGGCGTATGTTTCAAATATAACGGTGGCGTATATTTGAATGCATATTATGGTGTAAATATATAAAGTTGGAGGTATAATATAAATATGGAAACTGCAAAATATAAAAGAGTCATGCTTAAACTTTCTGGAGAAGCATTAGCAGCTGAAAAAGGATATGGTATTGATTTCGATACAGCTAATACTATTGCATTACAAATTAAAAAACTTGTTGATATGGGAATTGAAGTAGGTGCAGTTGTTGGCGGCGGAAACATATGGAGAGGCAGAAGCGGTGAAGGTATGGACAGAACAACTGCTGACTATATGGGAATGCTGGCTACATGCATAAATGCGTTAGCTCTTCAAGATTCATTAGAAGCAATAGGGGTTAACACTAGAGTTCAAACTGCTATAGAAATGAAAGAAATTGCTGAACCATATATCAGAAGAAGAGCAATGAGACATCTTGAAAAAGGAAGAGTTGTAATATTTGCAGCAGGAACAGGAAATCCATATTTCTCCACAGATACTACAGCAGCTTTAAGAGCAGCAGAAATAGAAGCAGAAGTTATTTTACTTGCTAAAAAGGTTGATGGAGTATATGACAAAGATCCTCACAAATTTGAGGATGCTGTTAAATTTGATAATTTATCTTATATAGAGGTTCTTGAAAAAGGATTACAAGTAATGGATTCTACTGCAACATCATTATGTATGGATAATGACATTCCAATATTGGTATTTGGATTAGATGAACCACATAATATAATAAGAGCAGTTAAAGGTGAAGAAATTGGTACATTAGTATCATCAAATATATGTAAATAAATGATGGAGGTTATTTTATGATTAAAGATATCATCAAAAATGCTGATGAAAAAATGAATAAAACTGTTTTAAGTTTACAGCATCAGTTATCAACATTAAAGGCTGGAAGAGCAAACCCAACTATGCTTGATAGAATTCAAGTTGAAGCGTATGGTTCAATGGTTCCAATAAATCAAGTTGGAAACGTATCTGCGCCAGAACCAAGAGTTATTTTAATACAGCCATGGGATAAAAGCACACTAAAGGCTATCGAAAAAGCAATTTTAAAATCAGACTTAGGAATAAATCCAAGTAGTGATGGTACAGTTATAAGACTTGTAGTTCCAGAATTAACAGAAGAAACTAGAAAAAATTTAGTTAAAAATGTTAAGAAATTTGGTGAGGATGCTAAAGTAGCTATAAGATCTATAAGACGTGATGCTAACGATAAATTAAAAGCTTTAAAGAAGAATAATGAAATCAGCGAAGATGAATGTAAAAAAGGTGAAGATACTATTCAAAAAGAAACTGATAAATTTATCAAAACTTTAGATCAAATGGTTGACTCAAAAGAAAAAGAGATAATGACAGTTTAATATTACATAAAACCTGCAAATATTGCAGGTTTTATTATTAGTTATTAAATTCTAGAGATTTATGCTATAATATGAAGGTATACAATGCTGTATATAGGTTAAACCAATGACATAAATGTTTAGATCGGAGAGGAAAACTTTGAAATTATTTAAATTCAAAAAAGAAGAAGAAAACATAGAATTAGATATGGAAAGAATACCAAAGCATATTGCTATAATTATGGATGGAAATGGCAGGTGGGCTAAGGCAAGAAAGCTGCCAAGAACCATGGGACATAGAGCAGGAATGAAAACAATTAAAACTATAGTAAGAGAAGCTGGAGAACTGGGTGTTGGGTACTTAACCCTATATGCTTTTTCAACAGAAAACTGGAAAAGACCAAGCGAAGAAGTTAGTGCATTAATGGATTTAGTTGTGGAATTTATTGATAAGGAATTGAATGAGCTACACGAAAATGGTGTTATTTTAAATAGTATTGGAGATATCAGTAAGCTTCCTGAAAAAGCAAGAAAATCTATTGAAGCAGCTAAAAGAAAGACTAAGAATAATAAAGGACTTACTTTAAATATTGCTTTAAATTATGGTGGCAGAGATGAGATTGTTAAAGGTGTTAAAGAAATAGCATCTTTAGTGGCAGAAGGAAAATTAAAAATAGAAGATATTAATGAAAAAGAAATTTCTAATCATCTATATACGAAAAATATGCCTGATCCAGATATGATTATAAGGCCAAGCGGAGAACTTAGGCTTAGTAATTATCTGCTTTGGCAGAGTGCATATTCAGAATTCTGGTTTTCAAACATAAATTGGCCTGATTTTCAAGCAAAGGATTTAAGAAATGCTATTGCTGATTATCAAAAAAGAAATAGAAGATTTGGTGGAGTGTAATTTAAGAGGTGATTAAATGAATCAAAGATATATTGGGGCTTTAGTTTTAGTGCCTCTATTAGTATTTATATTGTTGGGAGGATACTTTTTAAAATTATCTGTTCTATTTTTATCTTTAGGTGGAATGTATGAATTTTATAAGGTAACAAAGGTTAAAGGTTATAAGCCTATTGAAATCGTTGGATATATTTTGTGTATAGGTTATAACATATACATAAGTATTGGATTAGATGTGAAAATTGCAGTAGGAGTATTTTTATTAGTAGTTTTCCTTCTTATGATTGTTCCGGTGCTTAATACGGAAATAAACTTTATCGATATAGCACTTACGATACTTCCATGTTTTTATGTAGCTGTATTTTTTAGCTTTATTTTGTTAATAAGTATGATGAATAATGGAAAGTATTTATTATGGTTAATATTTATATCATCATGGTGCTGTGATACTTTAGCTTACTATTTTGGAAGGGCTTTTGGAAAACATAAACTTATACCAAAGGTAAGTCCGAAGAAAACTGTAGAGGGCTCACTTGGTGGACTTTTAGGAAGTGTAATTGGGTGTACTGTGTATGGATTTATAATTTCTAAATATGGAGTTAATATTGCTTTATACCATTATGTTATAATAGGAATCCTAGGTGGTATTTTTGGGCAATTTGGAGACTTGGTGGCATCTTCAATCAAGAGAAATGCAGGTGTTAAGGATTATTCAAATTTAATTCCAGGTCATGGTGGTATATTAGACAGGTTTGATAGTATTTTATTTGTAGCCGTTGTAGTATTCTACTATTTAAGTGTATTTATTGGATAAAATAAAAGAATTAGGGTGTTAATATTGAGAAGCTCAATATTAACACCTTTTTAATATTATATTTTTGTAATCTGAAGGGTTATGGGGTATAATTATGTATATATTTAACTATACAAGTTGGCTAAGAGTGAAGGAGAGATACAAGTGAAAAATATTAGTATACTTGGGGTTACTGGTTCCATAGGAACTCAAGCCTTAGACGTAATTAGGGATGCAGAAAATGGGGTAAGGCTAGTAGGGGTAACGGCTCACAGAAACTTTGAAAAGCTAGTGGATATAATAGAGGAATTTAAGCCAAAATATATTGGTGTAACGGATTCGGATTGCTTTGGAAAAGTTAAAGAGTATTGTGAAAAGGCCAATATGAACTGCGAACTTTATAGTGGCGAAGAAGCTTTAGAAAAAATTGCAACCTTAGAAGAGGTAGATACAGTACTTACTTCGGTGGTTGGAATAGCTGGATTAAAGCCTACAATTAAAGCTATAAGGGCGAAGAAGAATATTGCGTTAGCTAATAAAGAGACTTTAGTTGTCGCAGGCGATATAGTTATGTCGGAAGCAAAAGAAAATGGAGTTGAAATATTACCAGTTGACTCAGAGCATGGTGCCATATTTCAATGTTTACAAGGGAATGAAAGTAAAGATGTAAATAAAATTATTCTTACAGCTTCAGGTGGGCCTTTTAGAGGTAGGAAAAGAGATGAGTTAAAAACTATAACACCTAGTCAGGCATTAAAGCATCCAAAGTGGAATATGGGGAGAAAGATTTCTATAGATTCTTCTACTTTAGTAAATAAGGGATTAGAGGTTATTGAAGCTCATTTTTTATTTGGTGTAGATTACGAAAATATAGAAGTTATCGTTCATCCACAGAGTATTGTACACTCAATGGTTGAGTATGTAGATAACTCGATTATTGCACAGCTTGGATCTACAGATATGAGGCTGCCGATACAATATGCTTTATGTTATCCTGAGAGAAATAGAGCTGTAGCTCACTCCTTGAGTTTTAAGGAGGCGTCAACCCTTACATTTGAAGAACCAGATATGGATACATTCAGATGCTTAAAACTTGCTTATGAAGCTGGAAAGATGGGTGGAAACATGCCAGCAATATATAATGGAGCAAATGAGATTGCAGTTGAATTATTCTTGGATGAAAAAATCTCTTATCTTCAAATTGAAGAAATTATAGAGAGTTCAATGAAGGAATTCGAATTTGTAGAAAAACCTACTTTAGATCAAGTTTTAGACATAGATAGAAGAGTAAGAGAATATGTTTTAAAGAAATATGTAAAGTAGATTGGTTTTAAGGAAGGGGAGAATAGTATTGCAAAGTATAATTACGTTTATACCCTACGCAATAATGGCATTGCTTGCATTTAGTGTACTAATTATTGGACATGAGCTTGGACATTTTATAATGGCTAAGGTTAATGGAGTAAAGGTTCTGGAGTTTTCTTTAGGAATGGGACCTAAGCTTTTTTCTGTAAAAGGAAAAGAAACAGAGTATCTTATCAAAGCACTGCCTATAGGTGGATATGTTAAGATGTATGGAGAAGAGGATGATGTTCAGGTTGTAGACCCGAGAGCATTTTCAAATAAAACTTCATTTCAAAAGCTTACAATTGTAGCAGCTGGACCGATAATGAATTTGATAATGGCTGTTATATTCTTTGCATTGGTTGGTGGAATACGTGGTCATGCAACTAATGTAATAGATACAGTGGTGGCTGATTCACCTGCTATGGTGGCAGGACTTCAAACAGGAGATGTAATTCAAGAAGTTAATGGGAAAATGGTAACTACTTGGGAGGATTTCTTAAATGAAGTTATAGTTGGCGAAGGCAATCAGATTAATATGAAAGTTAAAAGAGATGGAAGTGAATTGGCTTTCCAATTAACTCCGCAATATAATGCTCAGGAAGATAGATATTTGATAGGTGTGAGCAGTAAGTATGTTAAGCCTAATTTTGTTCAATCAATAAGCTATGGAGTAAATCAAACGGGCAGTACAATAAGGCAGACCTTTGGATTTTTTGGACAGTTATTTAAGGGGAAAGTGAAGGCAGATGATGTTGGAGGTCCTATAAGTATTATAAAGATTTCAGGAAGAGCGGCTCAGCAAGGTGTACTAACACTCCTATTCTTTATGTCATTTTTAAGTGTTCAATTAGCAGTGTTTAATATTATACCTTTCCCTGCCTTGGATGGGGGATGGATTTTCCTTCTTTTATTCCAGATTATAACTGGTAAGGAAGTAGATAAGGAAAAGGTTGCAACGGTAAACTATTATGGATTTTTAATATTAATGGGCTTGATGGCCTTTGTGTTAATAAAAGATATTGTTAATCCTATTAAGTTTTAGGAGGAAGTATGGAAAGAAGAAAAACAAGAAAAGTAAAGGTTGGAGATATCTATGTTGGTGGAGATGCTGATATAGCGGTTCAATCTATGACTAATACAGATACAAGAGACGTTGAAGCTACAGTAGGGCAGATTTTGAAGCTTGAAGCAGCTGGCTGTAATATAGTAAGATGTGCAGTGCCTGATATGGAAGCCGCAGAAGCAATAAAAGAAATAGTTTCAAGGGTAAATATACCTGTGGTGGCAGATATACATTTTGATTATAGATTAGCTCTTAAGGTTATAGAAAATGGAATATCTAAAATAAGAATCAATCCTGGTAATATAGGAAGTATGGAAAAGGTAGAAATAGTTGCAAAGGCAGCTAAGGAGAAGAATATTCCTATTAGAATAGGAGTTAATTCAGGCTCTTTAGAAAAGGAAATATTAGAAAAGTATGGCAGAGTATGCAGTGAAGCTTTAGCAGAAAGTGCATTAAATCATGTAAGAATACTAGAAGCTGTGGATTTTCATGATATAATAATATCTATAAAATCTTCTGATGTAATTCAAATGATAGAGGCATACAACCTAGTTTCTAAAGAGGTGGATTACCCACTACACCTCGGTGTAACTGAAGCAGGTACAATATGGAGAGGCTCTATTAAATCAAGTGTTGGCATTGGAGCTCTTTTGGCTCAAGGTATTGGAGATACCATTAGAGTATCTTTAACTGGAGATGTAACAGAGGAAGTGAAAGTTGGAAGAGAAATATTAAAATCTCTAGGACTTCTTAAAGATGGAATTCAGTTTGTGTCCTGCCCAACTTGTGGAAGAACTCAGATAAATCTTATTAAGATTGCTGAAGAGGCAGAAAAACGATTAGGGCATTTGGATAAAAATATAAAAGTGGCTATTATGGGCTGTGTTGTTAATGGACCAGGTGAAGCTAGAGAAGCTGACGTTGGCATAGCTGGTGGCAAAGGCCAAGGTATTATTTTTAGAAAAGGTCAGGTTGTAAAAACTGTTAAAGAAGAGGAATTACTTGATGAACTTATCAAGGAGATAGAGAAACTATAGTTAGGAGGTACCATATGACACTGGCAGAACTCCTAGGATATGATAGCAGGTTTCCTATTTATGAAGATATAAACATATATAAGGTTCAATACCTAAAGCAAAGTGATAGAGTTAAGGTTGTTTTAAAGCATAAGGTTAATTTAGATGAAGCTATGCGTGAAAACATTGGCTGTGTTGTTAAGGCAAAGCTTAATGATTTAGGAAATGTTGACCTTCTATGGTATAAAGATGTAGAACATGTTGATATAAAAGATGTGGTGGGAGAGTATTGGATAGATGTGGTAAACTCTCTTGCCTCATCTTTTCCATCTTCTAAAACTAGTCTTTTAAAATCCATAAAAACTATAGAAGAAGACAAAATAAAAGTTGGATTATCGAATGCTTTTATTACAAAAATGCTTTGTTCTAAAGGTGTGGATCGATTGATTTCTTCAGAGATATATAATATGTTTAATCTAAGAATAGGTGTGGAGATATATTATGATGAATCTGCAGTTGAGGAAGATTATATCCTGGAAAAGGAGATTGAAGAAAAGAGAATTGTAAAAGAGATTATAGCAAACACCCCTAAAGTTACAGGTAAAAATGAAGATAAACCGAAGGATAAGCCAAAGGAGAATAAGTCTGAGAAAAAAGGTGGTTCTTGGCAAGAAAAAGGTGGATATAAGGGGAGAAGTAAAGAACCTCTTGATGCTAATGTGGTTTATGGAAATAGAAACATAAATGAAGAAACAACTGAAATGGCTGAACTTAATATGGGTTCAGGCAGGGTAGCAGTGGCAGGAGATATATTTAAAGTTAACATATTCGAAGCTAAAAGCGGGAGAATTTATCCATCCTTGTATATAACAGACTATACAAGTTCAATTACAATAAAGCTTTATACTAAAACAAATGAAGAAGCTGAAAAACTTCTTGAGGAGCTTAAAGTTGGAAGTTGCTGTAAGGTTTATGGAGAAGTTGAAATTGATAGATTCTCAAAGGATTTAGTTATAAATGCTAAGTCTATCGTGAAGCTCAAGGCAACAGAAAGAATAGACAGCAGTGAGGAAAAGAGAATTGAGCTTCATGCACATACAACAATGAGTGCAATGGATGGTCTTGTTCCTCCAGCTAAGCTTATTGCTACAGCTGCAAAATGGGGGCATAAGGCTATTGCTATTACAGACCATGGTGTTGCTCAAGCCTTTCCAGAGGCGCAGGATGCAGGAAAGAAGTATGGAATAAAGATTATTTATGGGGTGGAGGGGTATCTCGTAAATGATGGTGTGGCTATAGCAACGGGCTGTAAAGGGAAAGGTTTTGATGAGCCTTGTGTAGTGTTTGATATCGAAACTACTGGATTTTCAAGCACTGAAGACAGCATCATAGAAATTGGAGCTGTTAAAATAGTGAATGGAAAGGTCGTTGACAGGTTTAATGAACTTATTAATCCAAGAAGAAATATTCCATATAAAATAACTGAATTAACAGGGATAACTAATGATATGGTAAAGGACTGTAATACCATAAATGATGTTCTTCCAAGATTTATGGATTTTGCAAAAGATGCTGTATTGGCTGCACATAATGCTGATTTTGATACAGGTTTTATTAAAGTTAACTGCAGGAGACTTGGAATTGAATTTAATAATGGTGTTATAGATACTCTTCCACTAGCAAGATTTTTATTGCCGGAGCTTAAAAGGCATAAATTAAATAATCTTTGTGACCGCTTGAATATTTCCCTGGAAAACCATCATAGAGCTGTTGATGATGCTAAGGCTACAGGAGATATTCTTATGAAGTTCTTTGATATGCTTAAGGAAAAAGGTATTGAGAATATGGAGGAAGCTAACAGAGAGTTTTTAAAGAACTTTGATGTGAAAAAGGCTGCTACTTACCATGTGATTATCTTGGCAAAAAATCAAGCTGGGCTTAAGAACTTGTATAAGTTAATATCACAGTCAAACTTAGAATATTATCAAAGGCGACCAAGACTTCCAAAGAGTTTGATTGAAGAATATAGGGATGGCCTTATTATTGGTTCTGCCTGTGAAGCTGGCGAAGTGTTCAGAGCAGTTATGGGTGGTAAAACCATTGATGACATGAGAGGAATTGTTGAATTTTATGATTATCTTGAAATTCAGCCAATAGGAAATAATGAATTTTTGAAGCGAAAAGGTATGGTTAAAGATGATGAAGGTCTTAGGGATTTAAATAAAAAAATCATAGAGTTGGGTGAATACTATAATAAAAAAGTTGTGGCTACAGGAGATGTTCATTTCTTAGAGCCGAAGGATGAAGTGTTTAGAAGAATACTTATGGCGGGGAAAGGCTTCGATGATGCAGATGACCAGCCACCGCTATATTTTAAAACTACAACGGAAATGCTGAGAGAGTTTTCTTATTTAGGTGAAGCTAAGGCTAAGGAAGTAGTTATTACTAATCCTCAATATATTGAGAGTTTAGTGGAGCCTGTGAAGCCTATTCCAGATGAAACTTATGCACCTAAGATTGAGGGGGCAGAAGATGATATCAGAAACATGACTATGAATAAGGTTAGGTCTATTTATGGGGATAATCTTCCAGAGGTAATACAGAAGAGACTTGATAAGGAACTTAACTCTATTATTAATAACGGATATGCAGTACTTTATCTTATTGCTCAAAAGCTTGTGGCAAAGTCTTATAGTGATGGGTATCTGGTTGGTTCTAGGGGATCAGTTGGATCTTCATTTGTTGCAACCATGTCAGATATTACAGAGGTTAATGGATTGCCGCCGCATTATGTATGTCCTAAGTGTAAAAATAGTGAGTTTATCATGGATGGATCTGTTAACTCTGGAGTTGACTTACCACCAAAGGATTGTGTGGTATGTGGAACGCCGTATAATAGAGAAGGTCACGATATACCATTTGAAACCTTCCTTGGCTTTGAAGGAGATAAGGAGCCAGATATTGACCTTAACTTCTCAGGAGACAACCAAGCTGATATTCACCGATATACAGAGGTTTTATTCGGAAAGGGACATACATTTAAAGCTGGAACTATTGGAACTATAGCTGATAAAACAGCCTATGGATATGTTAAGAAGTATTTAGATGAAAGAAATATAAATACAACTAATGCAGAAATTGAAAGGCTTACTATAGGATGTACGGGAGTTAAGAGGACGTCAGGACAGCACCCAGGTGGTATCATGGTTGTTCCTGCAGATAATGAGATATTTAATTTCTGTCCAATACAACACCCGGCGGATGACCCTAATTCAGATATAATAACTACACACTTTGATTATCACTCTATCAGTGGTAGACTTCTGAAGCTTGATATTCTTGGGCATGACGATCCTACCATGCTAAGAATGCTTCAAGACTTAACAGGTGTAAGTCCTCAAAGTGTTCCATTGTCAGATGAAAAGGTGTTAAGTTTATTTACTGGAACTGAGGCACTTGGATTAACTCCAGAAGAGCTAGGATGTGAAGTTGGATGTTATGGTATACCGGAATTCGGTACTAAGTTCGTTAGACAGATGCTTTTAGATACTCAGCCTAAAACTTTCTCTGATTTAGTACGTATTTCTGGTCTTTCTCATGGTACTGACGTTTGGCTTAACAATGCCCAATACTTTATTAAGGAAGGATATACAACACTGAAGGATTGTATTTCTACCAGAGACGATATCATGGTTTATCTAATATATAAAGGACTTGAACCTAAAACAGCCTTCACTATCATGGAGAAGGTTAGAAAGGGGAAAGGTGTATCTGAAGAATTTGAAGCTATTATGAGAGAGCATAATGTTCCTGATTGGTACATTGAATCCTGTAAGAGAATCAAGTACATGTTCCCTAAAGGTCACGCAGTTGCTTATGTTATGATGGCTATTAGAATAGCATATTTTAAGGTTTATTATCCTAAAGCTTATTATGCAACTTACTTTACTGTAAGAGCGGATGACTTTGATGGAGATTTAGTTGTTAAGGGAGAGGAAGCTATTAAACATACAATGGATGAACTCAATGCCCTTGGTAATAATATTGGAACAAAGGAAAAAGGGCTTTTAACTACCTTAGAACTTTGCTATGAAATGTATAAAAGGGGTATTAAGTTTTTACCTGTAGATATTTATAAATCTGACCCGGTTAAATTTACCATTGAGGGAGAAAGCATAAGAATTCCTATCAGTGGACTTGCTGGAGTTGGTGAGAATGCGGCTAAAGCTATTGGAGAAGCCAGGAAAGATGGGGAGTTTATCTCTAAAGAAGATCTTAGAATTAGAAGTAAGGCTACTAAAACTGTAGTAGAAGCTTTAGCTAACCATGGCGCAGTTGGAGATATACCGGAAACAAATCAGCTGAGCTTGTTTTAATAAATGAAGGATTAATTTCCGTTTAATTAAGTGGTAGAATATGTATTGAAAATTTGAAGTCGTTGCATAATAAGAAGTAGTATGATATAATGATTTTTGAAGATAAACTATGAAGATAATAAATTTTGAGGAGAGTAGGATTTTTGCCTACTCTCTATTTATTAAAACGCAACCTCATAGTTGCGTTTTAATTATAAATAATAGGTTTATTATTTAGGTATTTATGGCAATATAATAAGTAAGGAGGAGCTGAATTATGAGTAATGTTGTTGAAAAATTAAATGATAAGATTGGAAAAATCGTAGAAAAACAAGGATTTGACCTTTATCACTTAGAGTATGTTCGCGAAGGTGGACAAAACATTTTAAGAGTTTACATAGATAAAGATACTGGTGTTGCATTAAATGACTGTGTTTCTGTTAGCAGACTTGTTAGCGAAATGCTGGATGTTGAAGATCCAATAGCAGAAGAGTATACATTGGAAGTTTCATCACCAGGAGTATTCAGAACTTTATTTACAAAGGAACACTTTGAAAGATATATGAATACTGAAGTTGCTGTTAAATTATCAGCATTAGTTGAAGGTAAGAAAAAATTAGAAGGGGTATTAAAGGGGTTTGATGGTGAAAACTTAACTTTAGAAGTTGAAAATAATAAAGTTGAAGTACCAATGTCAAAGGTTTCTGTAGTTACTTTAAACCCAACTTTATAAGGAGGAAGTAATAAAAATGAGCACCGGATTTAAAGAGGAATTTATTGATGCAGCAAAACAGCTTGTTGTGGAAAAAGGTATAAGTGAGGAAATGCTTTTTAGCACAATTGAAGATGCATTAGTAGCAGCTTATAAAAAGAATTTTGCAAAGTCTCATGCTAAAGAGCAAAACGTTAGAGTGTGGGTTAATAGGGAAACTGGAGAAACTCATGTATATTCTTTAAAAGAAGTTGTTGAAGAGGTTTATGATGATGTTATTGAAATTTCTTTAGAGGATGCTAGAGAGATAAATCCAAGATATACGTTAGAGGATATTGCAGAAATAGAAATAACTCCTAGAGATTTTGGAAGAGTAGCAGCTCAAGCAGCTAAGCAAGTTGTGATTCAAAGAATTAAAGAAGCAGAAAGAAATCTTATATACAATGAATTCATAACTAAAGAATTTGACATTATAACAGGTATAGTTTTAAGAAAAGATAGAGGAAATGTATTCATAGATCTTGGAAAGCTTGAAGCTGTTTTAGGACCAAATGAACAAATGCCAGGTGAAGCATATATCTTCAATGAAAAATTAAAGCTTTATATTTGTGAAGTTAAAAAGAGCTCTAAAGGACCACAAATTGTTGTTTCTAGAACTCACCCAGGTTTAGTAAAAAGATTATTTGAACTTGAAGTTCCAGAAATCTACAGTGGAATTGTTGAAATTAAGAGCATTGCAAGAGAAGCAGGTTCTAGAACTAAGATAGCAGTATTCTCAAAAGAGGAAGATGTAGATCCAATGGGAGCTTGTGTAGGACCTAAAGGAGTGAGAGTTCAGAACATAGTTAATGAACTAAGAAATGAGAAGATTGACATAATTAAGTGGAGCAAACTTCCAGAGGAATATATTGCTCATGCTTTAAGTCCAGCTAAAGTTATATCTGTTGATATAGATGAAGATAGTAAGAGTGCTAAAGTTGTTGTTGATGACAATCAACTATCCTTAGCAATAGGTAAAGAGGGTCAAAACGTTAGATTAGCAGCAAGACTTACTGGATGGAAGATAGATATAAAGAGCAAGTCTCAAGCAGAAGCAGCTGAAGCTAAAAGAGTGGAAGATGCTCAAGAAGAAACTCTATAAACGAGGTGAGTTTTATGAAAGTTAAAAAGATACCTCAAAGAATGTGTACTGGTTGCATGGAAATGAAACCTAAAAAAGAGCTTATTAGAGTTGTGAAAAATAAAGAAAATGAGATATCAATAGATTTAAATGGCAAAAAACCAGGCAGAGGAGCATATATTTGCAGAGATAGTGCTTGTCTTGAAAAAGCTGTTAAAACAAAAAGACTTGAGAGAAACTTAGAATGTAAGATAAATGATGAAATATATGATAAACTTAAGGAAGAGATAGCAGATGCAGAATAAATTTTTAAGCTTTTTAGGTATTGCAAAAAAGTCAAGAAATTTAGTAGAAGGCTATAATACCTGTGAAGAAGAGATAAAAAGAAATAAAATTAGTTTGTGTATTTTGTCTGAAGAGTGTGCTGAAAACACTAAAAATAAATTTCAGAAATACTGCAGTGATAGAAATATACCAGTTATTAGCGGCTTAGCCAGTGAAGAGTTAGGAAATGCTATAGGTAGAGAAAAGATTAATGTGCTTGCAGTAAAAGATAATAAAATCAGTAAAAATTTAGTAAAGTTATGGAAAGAGAATTACGAGATGTAAATTCGGGGGTGAAAATTTTGGCGAAAGTAAGAATATATGAATTAGCTAAAGAATTAGAAGTTTCAAGTAAGGAACTTATTACAGTATTAATGGATGAGTTTGGTGTTGAAGCTAAAAATCACATGAGTGTTATTGATGAGGAAGATGCAGATCTTATAAAAGAATTATACTCAGAGCAGCAAAAAGAGGCTGCTGATAAGAAAGAAATTATTGAAGAATATGAGTCAAAAATTAATGAGGAAATAACAAAACAGCAAAGTAAAAACAGCAAGCGTAGAAAAAGTGCTGCAGTTAGAAAAGCTGAGGCTGAAAAAGCAGAAGAAACTCCAGATGAGGTAATTGAATTAGATGAAACTATCATTGTTAAGGATCTTGCAGATAAGCTTAAAAAGCCAGTTGTTGAAGTTATAAAAGGTTTAATATTCCAAGGTGTTATGGCAAGTGTAAACCAAGAAATTGACTTTAATACAGCTGAAAAATTAATAGAAAGCTATGGTTCATTTGCAGTTTTAAAAGAAAGTAACGTTGGAGAAATTGCAAAAGAGCAGGAAGATGAAATAGACGATGTTAACGAAGAAGTATCAGAAGATACTCAAGTTAAGAGACCACCTATAGTAACAATAATGGGTCATGTTGACCATGGTAAGACATCATTACTTGATGCTATAAAAGAATCTAAAGTAACAGCTACAGAGGCTGGTGGAATTACTCAGCACATTGGAGCATACACTGTAGATTTAAATGGTGAAAAAATTACTTTCTTAGATACACCAGGACACGAAGCTTTCACAGCTATGAGAGCTAGAGGAGCTCAAGTTACAGATATAGTTATCTTAGTTGTTGCAGCAGATGACGGAATAATGCCGCAGACAGTTGAAGCTATAAACCACTGTAAGGCAGCAGAAGTTCCAATGATAATTGCAATTAATAAGATGGATAAAGAAAGTGCTAATCCAGACAGAGTAAAACAAGAGCTAACAGAGTATGGTTTACTTGCAGAAGACTGGGGTGGCGACACTATATGTGTTCCAGTTTCAGCTCATACTAAACAGGGATTAGACACATTACTTGAGATGATCGTGTTAACTGCTGAAATGCAAGAGCTTAAAGCTGATCCAAACAGAAGAGCAAAAGGAACAGTTATTGAAGCTAAACTTGATAAAGGGAGAGGTCCAGTTGCAAGTATTCTTGTACAAAATGGTACTCTTAAATCAGGAGATTCTATTATAGTAGGAACTACATACGGTAGAATAAGAGCTATGATAGATGATAAAGGAGCTAAAACTAAAGCTGCAGGTCCATCTATACCAGTTGAGATTTTAGGTCTTTCTGAAGTCCCTTCAGCAGGAGATAGATTTACTGTTGTTAAGGATGAAAAGACAGCTAGAAATATGGCTGATGCTAGAAAAGAAAAAATCAGACAAGAACACTTCCAAACTTCAAATAGAGTTTCTATGGAAAATCTATACAACCAAATACAAGAAGGTAAAGTTAAAGAACTTAGCGTAATTGTTAAGGCAGACGTACAAGGTTCAGTAGAGGCTGTAAGACAATCTATAGAGAAGTTATCAGCAGAAACTGTTAAAGTTAGAGTTATTCATGGAGCGGTTGGAGCTATTACAGAAACTGACGTATCTCTTGCGTACGCTTCAAATGCAATAATTATTGGATTTAACGTAAGACCTGATAACAATGCAATAGCTATAGCTGAGAGAGATGGAGTAGAAATAAAAACTTACAGAATAATATACGATGCTTTAGATGATATTAAATCTGCCATGATTGGTATGCTTGATCCAGAATACAAAGAAGTTGTAATTGGAAGAGCAGAAGCAAGACAGGTTTATAAGATTTCAAGTGTTGGAACTATTGCTGGATGCTATATTCTGAATGGTAAGTTAACAAGAAACTGTAAAGTTAGAGTTTTAAGAGATAACATAGTTATAGCTGAATCAACTCTTGCATCATTAAAGAGATTTAAGGATGATGCTAAAGAAGTTGCTGCGGGATATGAGTGTGGATTAAGTGTTGAAAAATTCAACGATATAAAAGAAGGAGATATAATCGAAGGTTATATCATGGAAGAAATTAAACCAAAAGGACTGTAATGGAAAGGAGTGATCTCCATGGCTAATTATAGAGGCGGAAGAATAAACGAAGAAATAAAAAAGGATGTTAGTAATACTATCCAAAATAAAATTAAGGATCCAAGACTTAATGCTATGATAAGTGTTACAGATGTAGAGGTTACAAGAGATTTAAGCTATGCTAAAGTTTTTGTAAGCATATTTGGAACAGAAGATCAAAAAGCAGAGGCCTTGAAAATTCTAAAAAGTTCAACTGGTTTCATAAGAAAAGAAATCGGAAAAAATGTTAAGCTAAGACATATTCCTGAAGTTATTATTGAATTAGATACAACACTAGATAAAGCAAGTCATCTTGAATCTTTATTTCAAAAAATAAAGGAGCAGGAGTAAAATGATAGCTAACGAAATTTTAGATATCATAGAGAAAAGCAATAAGATTGGTGTAACATTTCACCAATCTCCTGATGGTGACTCTTTAGGAAGTTCTACAGCCCTTGTACAAGGGCTTAGACTTCTTTCTAAAGATGCATATCTAATATCTAAAGAGAAAATTCCGGATACTTTTGCCTATTTAAAATGTTCAGAGGAAATTACAGGACTTAAGGATTTTGTTCAAGAAGGAACAGATTTGGTTATAGTAGTTGATTGTGGCGATTTTAAGAGGATAAATGGAAACTTACAAAGGGAAGATAGAAGTTATGCAATTATAAATTTAGATCACCATATGAGCAATGAGAAATATGGTGATTTAAATTATGTAGACACTAAAGCTTCAGCAGTTGGTGAAATTATATTTGATCTTTTAAATTTACTAAAGGTAGAAATGAATAAGGATATTGCTGTATCTTTATATACATCAATTCTTACAGATACAAGTTCTTTCAAGCACTCTAATACAACAAGCAGAACTCACGAAATTGTAGGGAGTCTTTTAAAAACAAGAATAGATTTTAACGGGATACAAAGACATATTTTTGAAAATAAGGATTTTAGAAAAGTAAAGTTTTTTGGTAATGTTATTGATACAATAAGTCTTCAGTCAGATGGAAAAGTTGCATTTATGGAAATAACAAACGATATGCTTGAAAAATCAGGACTAGAATCCATGGATTCAGCAGAAGTCATCCATTTCGGTACTATGATTTCTGGTGTTGAGGTTGTGGCTTTGTTTAAAGAAAGTAAAGGTGGCGTTAAAGTTAGCCTTCGTTCAAAGCAGAAAGTTGATGTGGCTAAGGTTGCGGAAATGTTTAATGGCGGTGGCCATGTTAGAGCTGCAGGCTTATTTTGTGAAGGTACAATGGAGACTGTAAAAGAAAGAATTAATAAAATACTAGAAAATGAGTTGATTTAATTATGGCAGAATCTAAAGAAGTTAAGATATGCGGAGTTTTAAATATAAATAAACCTCTTGGAATAACGTCCTTTGATGTAGTTAGACAAGTTAAAAGGCTGGCTAAGGAAAAAAAGGTTGGACATGGTGGAACTTTAGATCCAGAGGCTGGAGGGGTACTACCGGTTTGTCTAGGCAGAGCTACTAAGGCTATAGAATTTATTATGGAAGATACAAAAGAGTATGTTGCAGGAATAAAGCTAGGGGTTGTAACTGATACTTATGATCGTGAAGGTAAAATTTTGCGTGAGAGTGCAGTTAAATGTAGTGAAGAAGCTGTTATTGAAGCTATTAATAAGTTTGTAGGGAATATACAACAGATACCACCTATGTATTCTGCTTTAAAGCAAAATGGTAAAAAGTTATATGAACTTGCAAGGGAAGGGATAGAAGTTTATAGAGAACCAAGAAGTATTACAATACACAGTATTGAAATCTTATCTATAGAACTACCTTTCATTTCTATACGAGTTAAATGCTCTAAAGGAACGTATATAAGAAGTTTATGCTACGACATAGGAGAAGAACTTGGCTGTGGAGCTATGATGTGGAGTTTGGAAAGAAGCAGCACAGGACCATTTAATCTTGAAAATAGTGTAAAGCTGGAGGAATTAAGTGAAGAAAATATAAAGTCATATATAATTCCATTAGAAAAGGTCTTTGAAAATTTTCCTAAGTTAATTGTAAATTCGAAATTTGAGAAATTAATCTCAAATGGTGTTAAAATACAAGATAGAACATTGCTTAATGAAGTAAAGAAAAACTGCGAATATGCAGTATATAACACTGATAATGTTTTAATTGGTGTTGGTTCAAACACAGGGGAAGGATTTAAACTAATAAAAATGTTTATTTAGGGGATATACTTATGAAGATTATTAGGGATAATTTTACTAAGATTATTAATGTACCTACCGTTATAATTTTAGGCAGCTTTGATGGTATACATGTAGGTCATAGAGCTTTAATTGAGGGAGCTAAAAATTTAGCGGAAGAGATTAAAGCAAATTTAAAAATCAATGATGTTAAAATTATGGTTTGTACCTTTAAAAATCATCCTTTATCAGTTATAAACAAAGATATTTGTCCTAAACTGATCATGAGTAATAAAGAAAAAGCTGAACTCTTTGAAGAACTTGGTGTTGATATTTTGAATTTCATGGAATTTAATAGAGAGTTTATGGAAATACCTCCTTCAGATTTTATTAAAAACTTAAGAGAGTATTATAATGCTCATGGTATTGTAGTAGGATTTAATTATAGATTTGGATATAAAAATCTAGGAGATGTAGAGCTTCTGCATAAATGCAGTTTAGAGTTTGGATATAAACTTAAGGTTGTAGAACCTGTTACTTTAGACGGGGAAGTGGCTAGTAGTTCGGTAATAAGACATAACCTTCAAGAGGGAAATGTTGAAAGAGCTAATGTGCTTTTAAAAAGACCCTATATGCTAAAGGGAAGAGTTATTGAAGGAAGGCAGCTGGGAAGAACAATTAATTTTCCTACGGTTAATCTGAATTATAACAAAAAGTACCTTGTTCCCAAGGGTGGGGTCTATGGTACCGTTGTAGAGTATAAAAAGAGCTTTTATAAGGGTATCACTAATATAGGTTTTAACCCAACGGTAGATGGAAAGAAATTAAGTATTGAAACGCATATACTAAATTTTAATGAAAATATTTATAAAAAAGATATAAAAATCTATTTTTTGGAAAAAATAAGAGATGAAAAGAAGTTTTTAACATTTGATGATTTAAAAAATCAATTGATTAAAGATAAAGCATATGTAGAAAACAAAAGATACGATTTTATGAGTGAAAGCATAAAATAGAACCTAAATTTTTACAAAATTAATTGCTGAAATTATATTTGCTATTTACAAAGAAAATATATTTTGATATAATTTCATAGGAACCTTATGCTATGTATTTCGAATGCCAACGGATTACATGGCATATGGCGATTTAACAATTGGAGGTGCATTACGCATGGATAAGGCAAGAAAACAAGAAATAATGGTAACATTCGCAAGAACAGAAGGAGATACAGGTTCTCCAGAGGTTCAAATAGCTCTATTAACAGAGAGAATAAAAGAGTTAACTGAGCACTTAAAAGTTCACAAGAAAGACCACCACTCAAGAAGAGGTCTTTTAATGATGGTTGGACAAAGAAAAGGGCTATTAAGCTACTTAAAGAAGCAAGATATCGAAAGATACAGAACAATAATTGCTAAATTAGGAATTAGAAAATAATTAAGAGCGGCAATGGCCGCTCTATTATTTTAATTTTAATTAAAGTTACAAATAATATAAATATTATATAAATAATATACATATGCTCAAAATTGAAAGGAGGAAAAAATAATGTCAAATGTATTAAGCACAATGGTTGCTGGAAGAGAAATGAAAATTGAAATAGGCAAAGTTGGAATGTTATCTGATTGCGCTATGTTCATGAGTTATGGTGAAACTGTAATTCTTGTAAATGTAAATGCTTCTCCGGAGCCAAGACAAGGGATAGATTTCTTTCCACTAAGTGTAGAATATGAAGAAAGATTATATGCAGTAGGAAAAATACCAGGAGGGTTCTTAAAAAGAGAGGGAAGACCATCTGAGAAAGCAATACTTAATGGTAGAGCTATCGATAGACCAATAAGACCATTATTTCCTAAAGGATATAGAAATGATGTTCAGGTTGTTTGTACAGTTGTTTCTGTAGACCAAGATAATGCACCAGAAATATTAGCAATGAATGCTGCTTCTGTAGCTTTATTAATTTCTAGTATTCCATTTGTAGATGCTGTTGCTACTGTATCTGTTGGTTTAATCGATGGAAAATTTGTTATTAACCCAACATCTAAAGAAAGAGAATTAAGCTCAATGCAGTTAACTGTATGTGCAACTAAAGATAGAGTAATGATGATTGAAGCTGGTGGAGATGAAATACCAGAGGAGACTATGATCGAAGCAATAGATTTTGGTTTTAATGAGTGTCAAAACATAATAGCATTCCAAGAAGAAGCGAGAGCTAAATTTGGAAAGTTTAAACCAGAACCAGTTTTATATCACGTTGATGAAGAATTAGCAGAGGATATAAGAAACTATTCTTATGATATGCTAAAAGAAGCAATGTACATCACAGATAAAGATGAGAGAAACGCTAAGATAGATGAAATTAAAGCTAAAATAAAAGAAGAGTTTGCAGAGAAATATGCAGATAAGTCTAGTGATATAGGTGAAACTATATATAACATACAAAAAGAAATAGTTAGACATATGATGCTTAAAGATAGAAGAAGACCAGATGGAAGAGCTTTTGATGAAATTAGAAAAATCTCTTGTGAAACTGGATTACTTCCAAGAACTCATGGAACAGGTTTATTTACAAGAGGATTAACTCAAGTAATGACTGTTGCAACATTAGGAGCTTTAGGTGATGTTCAAATCATCGATGGCCTTGGTGAAGAGGAAAGCAAAAGATACATGCACCACTATAACTTCCCAGCTTACAGTGTAGGTGAGGTTAAACCACTAAGAGGACCAGGAAGAAGAGAAATAGGACATGGAGCTTTAGCTGAAAGAGCTCTTGAGCCATTAATACCTTCAGAAGAAGAATTCCCATATGCAATTAGATTAGTTTCAGAAGTATTAAGTTCAAACGGATCTACTTCACAAGCCAGCGTATGTGGAAGTACTTTAGCTTTACTTGATGCAGGAGTTCCTATAAAGAGACCAGCTGCTGGTATAGCAATGGGATTAATCACAAGTGAAGATTTAAGTGATGAAGCTGTAATGACTGATATACAAGGAATAGAGGACTTCTTTGGAGACATGGACTTTAAGGTTGCAGGAACTGAAGTTGGTATAACATCTATCCAAGTAGATACAAAGATTAAAGGTTTATCTAAGTGGTGTATCAGAACAGCAATTGAAGATGCTAGAACTGCAAGAATGCACATCTTAGAGAAAATTAATGAGTGTATAGCTGCCCCTAGAGAAGAGTTATCACCATATGCTCCAAGAATGTACACTATAAATATTAAACCAGATAAGGTTAGAGAAATCATAGGACCAGGAGGAAAGACTATTAAGAAGATAATAGCAGATACTGGTGTTAAGATTGATACTAATGATGATGGTAAGATAGTAATCATGTCTAATGACGGTGATAGCGCTAATGAAGCTTTAAGAATGATTAAAGAAATCACTAAAGAAGTTGAAGCAGGCGAGATTTACCTAGGAAAAGTTACTAAAATTATGGCATTTGGAGCTTTTGTAGAAGTTTTACCAGGTAAAGAAGGTTTAGTACACATTTCTAAGCTTGCTAACGAAAGAGTTAACAAGGTTGAAGATGTTGTTGCTATTGGAGATGAAATACTTGTTAAAGTTACAGAAATAGATGCTCAAGGAAGAATAAATCTTTCAAGAAAAGATGCTTTAAAAGATTCAGAAGAAAATAAATCAGAAGCATAGAGGAATAAAAAGGTGAAACCACCTTTTTATTTTTTTGTTAAAATATAAGTACATAATGGTTTACATTTTCATAAAGTATATTATAATTGTATTAAGTTTTGCTTATTTATTCATAAAAGAGAATTTATCTACATATTAATCATAGTAATTTAATTATGTATGAGGTGATAATATGGAAGAGAAGTATAGATATTTAAGTGAGATGGAAAGATACGAAATAATTAATATTAATGATGGAGATAAATATAGTGTACTTGGCAACAATGATATAGTAATAGATGAAAATGGACAACTCAAGCTTCTTTTATTAAATGACGGCAGATCTAATAAGTTATTTTTTAAAGGAAATGAAATGTTGGAGGTATCTTGGGACTATGTAAAAAAGATAGGCTCTAAAACTATAATCATTGATGTGGATGGAGATACACTACGAAAAACCCACATATAGCATGGAGGTAAATATGAGTATAGTCGTTCAAAAGTTTGGGGGAACATCAGTAGCAAATGAAGAGAATAGAAAACTGGTTGTAAAAAAAATTAAGGCTCTTATAGATAAAGGACAGCAGCCTGTGGTAGTTGTATCTGCTATGGGAAGGAAAGGGTCACCTTATGCTACCGATACATTGATTTCTTTAGTGGATGATAAGTTTAAAGATGATAATAAAAGAGCTATGGATTTATTGCTTTCTTGTGGTGAAACTTTAAGTACAGTAATAATGTGTAATGATCTTTTAAGAGCAGGCATTGATGCAATTCCTCTAATGGGCGGAGAAGCTGGAATAAAAACAGATAACAACTTTAATAATGCATCTATTATAGATGTGGAACCTTCAAATATTTTAAAAGTAATAGAACAAGGCAAAGTACCGGTAGTTGCTGGATTTCAAGGGATTAGTGAGGATGGCAGTATAACGACTATTGGTAGAGGTGGGAGTGATGTAACTGGAGCTATTTTAGGTGCAGCACTTAAAGCTTCTGAGGTGCAAATTTATACAGATGTTGATGGTATTATGACTGCAGATCCTAGAATTGTGGCTAAAGCCTCTTTAATAGAAAGTATAAGCTATGATGAAGTATTCCAATTTGCAGAACAGGGAGCAAAGGTTATTCATCCTAGAGCAGTTGAAATTTCTAGAAGATATAACATACCTCTTGTTATTAAAAATACCCTAAGTGATTGTGAAGGTACTTTAATAGCTTCTTACGTTAAAGAAAATGATAAAATCATAACTGGAATTACTCATATGGATAAAAGAGTTCAGATTCTTATCAGTAGCAAGCAAAAGGATCACTGCAATTCAATTTTCCATACCTTAGCTGAAGAAGGAATCAGTATCGATTTGATCAGTGTATTCCTTAGAGAAAAGGTATTTACAATAGGCGAAGGTGATTTGGAAAAATTTAAAGCTATAGCTGAGAAACTAAATATAAATTATGAATATGAAACTGACTGCAGCAAGATAGCTGTAATTGGTTCTAAGATAAGAGGGGTTCCTGGAGTAATGTCTAGAATTTTAAAAGCTTTAGAAGAAGGTGACATAGATATTCTTCAGACGGCTGACTCCCACACCACCATATGGTGTTTGGTAAAGAGTGACAGAGTTAAGGATGCTATAAATTTACTTCATAATGAATTTGCTTTAGGTTAGAATAATAAAACCTCCCAATGCACAAAATACAGTGTATTAGGAGGTATTTTATTATGTTAAAAGATGATAATAATATGACGTATGATAACATATCAATGGCTGTAGAAGGTATAGAGTTAGAAGATGACTGTAAAAAAAATAAACATGATAAGGGAAAAACTTCAAAGCCTGCGAAAATAGAAAAGACAATAGTGAGCAAAGAAAAGGATGAAGCTTCAGAAGATGATTCATCAAGTTCGTCTGATGAGATTGAAAATATAAGAGAAATTGGAGCTGCCAATATAGCAAAACCAGATGATAATATTCAAATTATACCTATTATAGGTCAGATAGAGGGTCATAATATATCTGGGAATCAAACTAAAACAACAAAATATGAACATGTTATTCCACAGCTTATTGCCATTGAAAGAGATGACAAGGTAAAGGGTGTTTTAATTGTATTAAACACTGCTGGGGGAGATGTGGAGGCAGGACTTGCAATTGCAGAGATGATTACAAGTTTAAGTAAGCCTACAGTGTCTATTGTTATAGGTGGAGGACATTCCATCGGGGTTCCATTAGCAACGGCATCAGATTATTCCTTTATAACTCCATCAGCTACAATGATAGTTCATCCTATAAGAATGAATGGATTTGTTATTGGGGTATCTCAAACTTTTGAATACTTTAAAAAAATGCAGGATCGTATAATAGAGTTTATAGTAAGAACATCTAATGTAACTTCGGAAAAACTTGTAGAATTAATGAGTCAGACTGATGAACTTTTGAATGATATAGGAACAATTCTTATAGGCAAACAAGCAGTAGAGTGTGGAATTATTGATGAGGTTGGCGGAATAAGATCAGCTCTTGATAAATTAGATGAGTTAATAAAAGAAAAAGAAGTAGAAACAAGTAAATAATAATGTTTAATTAAGGCGTGATGAAGATATTTTCTTCTATCATGCCTTTAATATTTTATATTGTTTTTATGATGAGTTAAATTTACTTATAAAAAGGGAAGCAGTAAGATGTTATAGAATAAATTAAGATTGGAAGAAATATGGTAAGAAATGATTGAAATGAGTATTAGAAGGAAGGGTAATAAATAAGGGGTACGAAGAAGGAATAGGTGTCACTTTATAAGTCAACAATGTAAATAATTCTATAAAGTGAAAAATAATTTGAAATATGAGGGCCTTTCAATGTAAAATAGGAAGAGGTAGATGGAAGACTTTGTTTAAAATCTATGGAAAAATATTTGGGGGTGAGACCATGGCAGAAAGAAAGACAGCTTCAAAAAAGAAAAAAGGTAGAAAAAAAGCTAGCTCAAAGCCGAAAGTAAAAGTTAATGGTGCTAAAAATATAGAAGAAGATAAAATATTTGATTTTACAGGAATTATACTAATTACCATAGGAGTTCTTATATTTTTAGCTTTAATATCAGGAATGATAACAGATAAGGGGTCTTGGACGGGTACTTTAGGAACTTTTGTGAATAAAGTATTTATTGGACTGATAGGAATAGGTGCTTATATTATTCCATTTTTATTATTTTATATGGGTGTATGTTATATAATTACCAATAAATATTTTAAGTTCACTAAAACTACGGTTGGTATAACTATATTTGTTATTACATCCCTACTGTTTATAGAAAGTATTGTTTTGCCCAATTATTATATAAAAGGAGACATGATTCTTTCTATACAAAATCAATTTATGGCGCAGGGAGTTCTTCATGGAGGGGTTATATCCTTATTAATAGCGGTGCCAGTTTATTTACTCTTAGGAAAATGGGGAGGTTATGTTGTATATTTGGCATTTTATGTGGTAGCATTAATGCTTATAAATGACGTTACAATAAAAGAACTATTTACCTTTGAAAAGCGCGAAAAGAAGGAAAGTAATATTAAGAATGAAAAAATAAGACTTTCTGATGATGGAGATAGAAGTCTTATATTAGAGGAACAGCCTCAAAGAGAAGAACATACTAAAATAGATCCTAATATAAAAATTATTGATTTTATGAGAAGTGATGAGGATGAACCTAAGGTAAGAGAGGCTGCGGCTGATGTAGTTGAGCATAAGCCGAAAATAGAGAAGAGTGAGATTGAAAGGGAAGCTTTAAATATTGATATAACAATGGGAACTGGAGAACAGAATTATGAGTATGTTTATCCTTCACCAGAATTGCTTCACAAAAATATGAATGGTGCAGGGAAAAGCGGAGATAAAAAAGAATTACTTGTAAGTGCTAATAAGCTTCAAGACACTTTAGCAAGCTTTGGAGTAGAAGCAAAGGTTGTACAGGTTACAAAAGGCCCATCTGTAACTAGATTTGAGCTTCAGCCTCATGTTGGTGTTAAAGTAAGTAAAATTGTTAATTTGGCAGATGATATAGCTCTAAATCTTGCTGCATCTGGAGTAAGAATAGAAGCACCAATTCCAGGAAAGGCTGCGGTGGGAATTGAGGTTCCGAATAAAGAACTGTCTGCAGTATTTTTTAGGGAAGTTATTGAGGGGGAAGAGTTCACAGAAAGTAAGAAGAATTTAGCCTTTGCTCTTGGAAAAGATATTGGAGGAAATTGTGTTGTAGGTGACTTAACTAAAATGCCTCACCTTTTAATTGCAGGAGCTACGGGTTCTGGAAAGAGTGTATGTATAAATACTTTATTAATGAGTATGCTGTTTAAGTATTCACCAAATGAAGTAAAATTGCTTTTAATAGATCCAAAGGTGGTGGAGCTTAATATCTATAATGGAATTCCTCATCTGCTTATTCCTGTTGTAACAGATCCTAAGAAGGCTGCTGGTGCATTAAATTGGGCTGTTAATGAAATGACAAGAAGATATAAATTATTTGCAGATAATAATGTGAGGAATATTGAAGGTTATAATGAATTTGCTGAAAGAGGAGTAATTGAAGAAAAACTTCCGTGGATTGTTATAATCATTGATGAGCTTGCAGATTTAATGATGGTGTGTGCTAATGAGGTTGAAGAGTATATTGGAAGATTGGCACAAATGGCAAGAGCAGCAGGAATGCATTTAGTTATTGCGACTCAAAGACCATCTGTTGACGTAATAACAGGTGTGATCAAGGCTAATATACCATCAAGAATTTCATTTGCTGTTTCAAGTCAGATAGATTCGAGAACTATATTAGACTCCTCAGGGGCAGAAAAGCTTTTAGGAAAAGGAGATATGTTATATTATCCAGTTGGAGAATCTAAACCTATAAGAATTCAAGGAGCTTTTGTTTCAGAAGAGGAAGTTGAAAGAGTTGTTGAATTCGTTCGTAGTGGAATAGAAAAACATGAATATAAAAAAGAAATCATTGAAGAAATAGAAAATAATGCTGCTAAGGGTGGCAAAAATAGTGATGATTGTGATGAACTTTTAGATGAAGCCATAAAAATAGTTCTAGAAGCAGGGCAAGCTTCTACATCCTTGTTGCAGAGAAGACTAAAAATAGGGTATAATAGAGCGGCTAGAATTATTGATGAGATGGAAGCAGAAGGAATTATTTCAGGAAAAAATGGAAGTAAACCAAGGCAAGTCATTGGAAGAGAAGATTATAGTGGAAGATACTAACTTTCAATGAAGGAAATATCTCATTAAAGCAGAGATAAATAAAAAGTTATAACTTAGGAGGAAAGTTGTGGATAATTTAAAATTTGGTGTTATTAATCTAGGTTGCGATAAAAATAGAATTGATGCAGAAATAATAATTAACAGCTTAAAAAGAAAATATGAGTTAGTTAATGATGAGAATAAAGCAGATATACTTCTTATAAATACTTGTGGATTTATAGAGTCTTCTAAACAGGAATCTATCGATACAATCCTTGAGATGGCAAAATTTAAGGAAGGTAACTGTAAAGTTCTAATAGCTACAGGTTGTCTTACGCAAAGATATGGTAAGGAGCTTTTAGAGTTAATTCCTGAACTTGATATTATATTAGGTGTAAATGATTATGATAAGCTTCATCAGTGTATAGAAAATGCTTTAGCTACTGGTGAGAAAAGCTGCTTAACAAGTTATAGTGATACTAATATCAATATAGGAAGCAGAGAGGTTACTACAGGGGGGACTACTGCTTATTTAAGAATATCAGAGGGATGTAACAATGTATGTGCATATTGTGCAATTCCAAAGATAAGAGGAAGATATAGAAGCCGTGATATGGAAGATATCCTTAAGGAAGCTAAGGAATTGGCTTTAAATGGATATAAGGAAATTATTTTAGTTGCTCAAGATACTACTAATTATGGAGTTGATCTTTATGGAGAGAAAACTCTGCATGTGCTTTTAAGAGAGCTAGGTAAAATAAAAAGTATCAAATGGATAAGACTTTTATATTGTTATGCAGAAGAGTTAACAGACGCTGTTATTGAAGAAATTGCAGTTAATGATAAAGTGTGCAAGTATATTGATATTCCGCTTCAGCATATAAGTGATGAAGTTTTAAAGGGAATGAGAAGAAAAGGTAGAAGAAGAATAATTGAGGAGAACATAAATAAGCTTAGAAAAGCAGTTCCTAATATAACAATCAGAACTACCTTCATCGTAGGATTCCCAGGGGAGACGGAAGAGAACTTTGAAGAGTTATTAAGCTTTGTTAAGGAAACAAGATTTGATAAGTTAGGTGTATTCACATATTCTCAAGAAGAAGGTACTGTTGCGGCAGATATGGAAAATCAAATAGAAGAAGAAGTTAAGGTTCAAAGAATGGATGCTATAATGAGGACTCAACAATTAATTTCGGCAGAGATTAATAAAAATAAAATTGGCAGAGAGTATGACGTGCTTATTGAAAGTAAAGATAAAGGTAAATACGTTGGAAGAAATTCAGAGATGGCTCCAGAAATTGACGGTGAGGTTTATGTTAAAGGTGATAATTTAGCAGTTGGTACTTTCGTTAAGGTGAAAATAACAGATGCCATGGAATATGACCTTGTTGGAGATCATGTAAAATAATTTTATTACTTGTTAAGACAAAATTAACATTAATATTTATGTAATTAGGAAAATATATTGTATAATGGTTATAGTAACCAATATATTGATTACGTGAATAATTTGCAAAAGATTTATAGTTAAATAATGAAATTTACTGTATGACAGTTGAAATTGATGGAGTAGGAGATGATTGAAATGAATCTTGCAAATAAGCTTACAGTGCTAAGAATGATATTAGTTCCAGTATTTTTAATTTTAGCAATGGTAAATACGACTACAGCAAATATTATAGCTTTAGCAGTATTTGTGATTGCTTCAATTACTGATAAGCTGGATGGATACATAGCACGTAGTAGAAATCAGATAACTAACTTTGGGAAATTCATGGACCCCTTGGCAGACAAGCTTTTAGTAACTTGTGCTTTAATAATCCTTGTAGAGAGAACTATTATACCAGCATGGGTGGTTGTTGTAATAATTGCTAGAGAATTTGTGGTATCAGGTTTGCGTACTCTTGCAGCGTCACAAGGTGTGGTTATAGCAGCAAGTAACTGGGGTAAGTTAAAAACTGTTATACAAATGATAGCCATAATAATGGGATTAGTATATTTAGTATATTCTCCTTCATGGCTAAACATGTTAACACAAGTATTTATCTATCTAGCGGGAATTATAACAATAATATCAGGTGTAGATTACTTTGTTAAAGGTAAAGATGTTATTAATATTAATGAATAATGTTTAGAAACTTAATGATGTGGTAAAAATGGTAAGGAGTTCCTTTTGAAATTTGAAAGGGAGCTCCTTATTAATAACTATTGACCAACCTAATTAAATAATATATAATGAATATATAAGAACGAGTGTTCGAGAAGTGGAAGGATGTGAACCCTGAGGGGAATTTTATGAATAATGATAAATTAAAAGCATTAGAAGCAGCTATGGGTCAGATAGAAAAGCAATTTGGTAAAGGGGCAGTAATGAAGCTGGGAGAAGAAAGCAATCTTAGTATAGAATGTATTTCTACTGGATGTTTAGGTTTAGACTTAGGCTTAGGTATTGGTGGAGTTCCAAGAGGAAGAATTGTTGAGATTTTTGGACCAGAATCATCAGGTAAGAGTACTGTTGCTCTTCATATTGTAGCTGAGGCACAGAAAACGGGTGGATGTGCGGCATACATAGATGCAGAGCATGCATTAGACCCAGTATATGCAAAAGCTTTAGGTGTAGACATAGATAATCTTATAGTTTCTCAGCCTGATACAGGAGAACAAGGATTAGAGATTGCAGAAGCATTAGTAAGATCAGGAGCTGTTGATGTAATAGTTGTAGACTCTGTTGCTGCATTAGTACCAAAGGCAGAGATTGAAGGAGAAATGGGAGATTCACACGTAGGTCTTCAAGCTAGACTTATGTCTCAAGCTTTAAGAAAGCTTACAGGTACAATTAACAAAACAAAATGTTGTGCTGTCTTCATTAACCAATTAAGAGAAAAGGTTGGAGTAATGTTTGGTAACCCTGAAACAACTCCAGGTGGAAGAGCACTTAAATTCTATTCATCTGTAAGATTAGATGTTAGAAAAATAGACACAATTAAACAAGGTGATACCTTTATGGGAAATAGAACTAGAGTTAAAATAACAAAAAATAAGGTGGCACCTCCATTTAAGCAAGCAGAATTTGATATTATGTATGGAGAAGGTATATCAAGAGAAGGAGATATCTTAGATATAGCAGTTAAAGAAGAAATAGTACAAAAAAGCGGAGCTTGGTTTGCGTACGGAGACGTAAGATTAGGTCAAGGAAGAGAAAATGCTAAAAACTTCTTTAAGGAAAATCCAGAAATAAGAGATGAAATAGAAAATAAAATAAGAGAGAAATATAATCTTCCTGTACACACCGAAAAGGTTTCAAAAGATGATAAGGCTGAATAGATAAGATTTATTTGTTAAGTTGGATCCAATATGAGATAAATAAAATTTTCCTTTTGGGAAAAATTTATTTATCTTTTTTTGTGTGCAGAAAGTGTTGAAATTACAAGATTTTAGAGAAGGAAGGGAATTTGTAGTATTTAGTAATAAACTTGACAATGGTGTTAAAGTAATATAAAATGAATACAAATACTGGTTTAATATAATAATGGATTTGAATAGAATATGCACCTTTTCACGCTTTCATTTTACTGCAAATAAATGTCATAAAATAAGCAAAGGAGGTGTTGGGAAATGACTGGTAAAGTTATTTTAATTATAGCTGTGATAATAGCTGTTTGTTTACTTGGGATTTTCGTATTAATTTATACAAGAAAAAATATATCTTTAGCCAATGTATCCAAATCAGAGGAGGAGGCTAAAAAAATTGTAGATGAAGCACAAAAAGATGCTGAATCTAAGAAGAAAGAAGCTATCCTTGAAGCTAAGGAAGAAGTTCATAGATTAAGAGCTGATTTTGATAAGGAATCAAGAGAAAGAAGAAATGAAATTCAAAGGTTGGAAAGAAGAGTTCTTCAAAAGGAAGAAACTCTTGATAAGAAGACCATGGCTATTGAAAAGAAAGAAGAAACCCTACAGAAAAAACAACAGGATGTTGAAACTTTAGAGTCAGGCATACAAGAACTCTACAATAGTGTTAGAGAAGAATTACAAAGAGTAGCAGGGCTAACCTCAGAGGAAGCAAAACAAATCCTTTTAGATGAGGTAAAAAGAGAAATTAAACATGAAACAGCAATAATGATTAAAGAAGTTGAATCTAAAGCTAAAGAAGAAGCCGATAAAAAGGCTAGAGAAATAATTACTTATGCTATACAGAGATGTGCAGCAGACCATGTAGCTGAATCAACAGTACATGTAGTGTCTCTTCCAAATGATGAAATGAAGGGAAGAATTATTGGGCGTGAAGGTAGAAATATCAGAGCCCTTGAAACTCTAACAGGAGTTGATTTAATCATAGACGATACTCCGGAAGCGGTTATTCTTTCAGCCTTTGACCCTATTAGAAGAGAGGTAGCTAAAATTGCCTTGGAGAAACTAATAGTAGACGGAAGAATACACCCTGCAAGAATAGAAGAAATGGTTGAAAAAGCTAAGAAGGATGTAGAAAACGACATAAGAGAAGAGGGCGAGCAAGCCACATTCGAAACAGGTATTCATGGATTACATGTTGAAATAATCAGACTATTAGGAAGGTTGAAATATAGAACTAGTTATGGTCAGAATGTACTTAAGCATTCTATTGAAGTTTCTTATTTAGCTGGACTTATGGCATCAGAGCTTGGAATTGATCCTACACTTGCTAAGAGATGTGGATTACTACACGATATTGGTAAGGCAGTAGATCATGAGGTTGAAGGACCACATGCATTAATTGGAGCTGAAATTGCTAAAAAATGTCATGAATCTCCAATAGTTGTTAATGCTATAGGAGCTCACCATGGAGATATGGAATATCAATCTTTAGAGGCTGTTCTAGTGCAAGCGGCGGATGCTATATCAGCAGCAAGACCTGGTGCAAGAAGAGAGACTCTAGAAGCATATATCAAAAGATTAGAAAAATTAGAAGAAATCGCAAATTCTTATGAGTGTGTAGAAAAGTCGTATGCAATTCAAGCCGGAAGAGAAATTAGAATTATGATTAAACCAGAAGATGTTGATGATGCAGGAGCTATTGAGGTAGCAAGGGATATTGTTAAGAAAATTGAAGATGAACTTGAGTATCCGGGACAAATCAAAGTTAATGTTATCAGAGAAACAAGAGCAGTAGAATATGCAAAATAATTAAAGTTGTTAAAAGGTTAAGCCTCCTAATATAAATTAGGAGGCTTTTGTTAATTAAATAAAGGAATTTTTAATTCTGGCGTAGAAATATTTAGTAAATGAACTGATGCAACTTGCAAATGAATAATATGATTTAAAGCAATTCGTAATAGTAGGAGGTATATCATGGAAGTATTAAAGGTATCAGCGAAATCTAGTCCAAATTCAGTGGCAGGGGCTCTTGCTAGTGTTGTAAGGCAAAGTGGGGGAGCTGAAATTCAAGCTATAGGAGCTGCAGCAATAAACCAAGCTGTAAAGGCGGTTGCAATTGCAAGGGGGTTCGTGGCGCCTAGCGGAGTTGATTTGGTGTGTGTTCCAGCTTTTGCAGAGGTTGATATTGATGGAGAAGAAAGAACAGCCATCAAGCTTATTGTTCAAACAAGATAGAGGTTATAGAGAGGAATTGCTGAGGTGATTCCTTTCTTCTTGTTGTCATGGGCGGGGAGAATTTAGAACAATATAACAGTAAATTCTGAATCATTAATTAATTGAAAGGGGATAATGTAAAGTTTTCAAAGAATCTTTACACTATATTCAATAAGTGTTATGATGAATTTGGGAATAATATGTATAAGCATATTATAATGTAAATGGGTTTAAATTTAATATAGAATCGTGGGGGGCGTTTATAATGATGTTATCACAAAAGGCTATGGAAATTTCACCATCACTCACATTGGCTATTTCAGCTAAGGCTAAGAAGATGAAGTCAGAAGGCTTAGATGTAATAGGATTTGGGGTAGGAGAACCAGATTTCGAAACACCAAAGTATATTAAAGATGCTGGTATTAAAGCTATCGAGGCAGGATATACAAGATATACACCAGCTTCAGGGACCATTGAATTAAAACAGGCTATAGTGGAGAAACTTAAAGTAGATAATGGATTAACTTATAAAACTTCACAAATTGTTGTGTCTAATGGGGCAAAGCAAAGTCTTGATAATGCATTTAAGGCAATATTAAATCCAGGTGATGAAGTAATTGTTGGAAGCCCATATTGGGTTAGTTATCCAGAACTTATAAAATTATCTGATGGAGTGCCTGTTGTAGTTGAAGCTAAGGAAGGTGACGGCTTCAAATTAACCATAGAAGAATTAGAAAAAGTGGTAACAGAAAAAACGAAAGCTATTGTACTAAATAGTCCAAGCAATCCTACAGGAGCAATTTACAATAAAAATGAATTAGAAAAAATTGCGGAATTTGCTCAAAAACATGATATAATAATTATATCAGATGAGATATATGAAAAACTTATTTATGGAGAAATGATACATACATCCATAGCTAGTATTTCTGAAGATGCTTATAATAGAACAATAGTTATAAATGGAGTGTCAAAAGCATATGCTATGACTGGTTGGAGAATTGGTTACGCGGCTGCAAGTGAACAGATAGCTTCATTGATGTCAAATGTTCAAAGTCATACTACATCAAATCCTTGTTCTATATCACAATATGCTTCAGTGGAAGCTTTAATGGGGGATCAAACTCCTGTAGTGAATATGAATAAAGAATTTGAAAAAAGAAGAAACTTTATGGTTGAAAGAGTAAATACTATAGATAATCTATCTTGTGTAAAACCTGACGGTGCCTTTTATGTTATGGTAAATATATCAAAGGCTATTGGAAAAGAAGTAGATGGAAAAGTTATAGAAAATTCCCTAGTGTTTAGTGACCTTCTTCTTGAAAGAGAAAAGGTTGCGGTTGTACCAGGTGTTGCTTTTGGAGCAGATGAGTTTATTAGACTTTCTTATGCTACCTCTATAGAAAATATAAAGAATGGTTTAAATCGAATAGAAAAGTTTGTAGGTGACTTAAAATAATTTATGTAGAGACGAGGTGATTACATGCTAACAAGAGAATTAGTTATTAATAATTCACAAGGACTACACGCTAGACCAGCTACTTTATTAGTGCAGAAGGCTACAACTTTTAAATGTGAAGTTTCCATAGAATGCAATGGAAAATGTGCTAATGCTAAAAGCTTAATAGGAGTTTTATCTCTTGGAGTTAATAAAGGATATTCAGTGAAATTAATTACTAACGGAACTGATGAAGAAATTGCTCTAGAAGAAATTACTGCTGTCGTACAAGGACTGTAATTAAATAAAAAACTTTTTATAAATTGAAAGAAGTTTGTTCGAGTAAGGCAAAGTGAAATTGTAGACTCAATTAAAGAACTATCTCTTAGGAGATGGTTCTTTTATGCTATGGGGGATTTATGGAAGACGTAATTGTATATAATAATAGAAGACAGCTTCAGATAGGAAGTAAAAAACATTTTATAAGAGCTTTTTTAGAATTGAAGGCGGGGAAAAGTGAACACACAGCTATCAGTTATGAAAGAGATATAAAGGATTTTTTTGGAGTAGAAGAAGTTGATGAAATAGATTTAGAATACATAAGAAGTATAAATATTTTTCATGTTCAGCAATACATAATGGAGCTGCAGAATAAAGGTTATTCTTCAGCTACAATAAATAGAAAGATATCTTCTTTAAGTGCATTGTATAAATGGCTGATGAAATATGAAGACAATTATAGTGATATAAGGTTAATAAAATTTAATCCTTTTGCTAATGTTAAAGAAGAAAAACCAGTAATCACCAATAAAATCACTGAATTTTTAACGGAGGATGAAGCTAAAACTTTAATTGGAAGTATAGATACATCTACAGTATTAGGACTTAGAAATAAAACAATACTTGCATTAGCTTTAACTACTGCCTTGAGAAAATCTGAAATGATAAACATAAAAATTTCTCATGTCACAAGATATGGACAATATGATGTTATTGAAGTTACGAGAAAAGGTGGAAAGAAGGATTTAGTAAAACTTCAACCTAAAATAAAGGAACTTATAGAAGAATATCTTTACGCTACAGGTAGAAATTTTGAAGATAATAAATCAGAATATCTTTTTGTTGGACATGGTGTAAATAAAAGAAACAACGAAAAACTAGATCCAAGCACTTTGAATTATATGATAAAGAAAGTAGCAATGGAATGTGGCATAAATAAAAAGTTAAAAGTACATTCTACAAGACATAGTGCTATTACGATGGCAATAACGCAAGGGGCCACTATTGAGAAGGTGAGAGAGTTTGCAGCACACAGGAGTATAGCGACAACTAACAGATATATTCACTCCATAGATAAATTAAGAGAAAATCCAGGAGATAATATAGATATTATATAAAAGAGTAATTTATTTTAACCTCTAGGCATACATTTTATTATAAATTACAAAATGGAGGTATGTTTATGGGGAATGAGAATGAATTTGAGTTTGTGCCATTAGCACCAATAACACACAATTCCTTGCCTGAGGAAATGAGGGATTTTATATCCTCCTGTGGAATGGTGGGTATAATGCCAAGAAGAGGTTTTCAAAGCCCTGGTCATGGGGTAGTGGGGCAAGTCATAGATTTAAAAGCAGTAGAAAATGGAATGGAAATCGAAAGAGCCTTAGAAGGGAACTTTAATTCAAAGGATGACACTGAGGAATATATGAAGTTCAGAGATGTAGAGTTAAAAGATGAAGATGCTGCTAGTGATGAAAGAGTGGAAGATGTGTTGAAGGATATTGAAACAAATAATGTTGGGATATTTAAATTTCTTCAAGCTAATGGAATGCCATATGATAAGGCTAAAAAATTTATTAGAAGAGTAATAAGGCTATCTTTGCGTTATGGTGAGTAAGGATAAGAAAATCGACAGTTCATGTCGGTTTTTTTATTTGGAAAATAAAGATATGAAGTTATATTTTGAAGTAACTTTTTGTATAAATTAATAAGCCTTTTTAATGGTGGGGATTTAGAGTTAGGAGGGGGAAGAAAATGAAGTACACAAGATATAATGGAAGACCTAAAAAAAAGCAAGGTAGCAATCTTTTATTTTATGTAGCATTAACATTGTTATTAGCATTAGTTTTGGGAACGTTTGTTCAAAAGTTTTTGCTTAAAGAGGGGAATGGAATCTGGTTTAAAAATCAAGGTCAGCAAGGTCAGGGTCAGACAAAGGAACCATCGGAAAGTGGAAGTGGTAATCAAAATGAAGGAGATAGCAATAGTGCAGCTCCAATAACAGAAGATGAAAATGAAAAGGATAAAGATGGCGACGGGGAAGTAGTGAAGGATAAATACAATTTTTATATTCTTCAATGCGGAGTGTTTAAAGTTCAAGAAAATGCTAATAAGGTTCTGGATACATTAAAATTATATGGAAGACCTTTCACTGAAACAGAGGGTGAATTAACTAAGGTATATTTTGGGGTTTATACCGATGAGACCATTGGAGCAGCAACAGAACTTCTAAGCAGTAAAGGAATAGAGAATTCTAAAGTTACAATAACTGTACCTGTAGAAGATTTATCAGCAGGCCAGCTTTGTAAGATATCAGAAAATATGATAGAGGTAATGAATAAAACTTATGAAAGTGGAGTCAAATCGTTGAAAACAAGTGATATAAAAGGCTGGGTTGGAGGATTGGACGCCATTGAATCAACCATGAAGCAATATGAAGCTGTAGAAGAAATGAAAACATATATTAATAACTTACCAGAGGAAGTTGATAAAAGTGCTCTTCAAGATGGAATGAAATTGATATATGATAAGATAAAAGCTTTTAAATAGAAAAACATAATACGTTATGAATCGACGAAGAATAATAAAAAATATAATATAATTTTGAGTAATAAGCTGTTTGTAAATAAAAAGTTACAAACAGCTTAAATTTTTAAAAAAAATTGTTATAGTCTTGTGTAAAAAAATATTAAATGTTACACTATATTAGATATAAAATATATAAGCATAAATAATTATGGTATATTTTGAAGTTTGAATATACTGGGGGATGTTTTTATGGGGAAAACATATAAAAGCACAAAGGAATATATATTCATAACACTTTTAGGTGCCATTTCTGGAAGTTTTATAGGACAGTTTTTAGGAAATACTTTTACTAACTTAGAATTTTTGGGGAAAACTTATGCTATAGGGTTTCAAAGCCCACTTATTATTGATTTAAAGGTCATGGAAATAACCTTTGGGTTGAATTTTAGCTTAAATATAATGGCTATAATAGGTATAATATTAGCAATTGTGATATACAGAAAGATCTAAGGAGGTAAATATGGATATTGTTTTAGCATCAGCATCTCCAAGGAGGCAAGAACTTTTAAAAAGAATTACTGAAGATTTTACAATAAATGCAAGTGATTTTGATGAAAGTTCCATTGAGTATCATGGAGATATAGATAGGTATGTTTGTGAATTAGCCACAGGAAAGGCTAATGATATTCTGCATAAAGTCCAAAAAGAAAGCATTATTATTGGTTGTGATACTATTGTGTATTTGAATGGGAAGATTTTAGGAAAACCTTCAAATCGTGAAGCAGCTGTGAAGATGCTTAAGGAGCTTAGTGGTAAAATACATCAGGTTTATTCAGGGATTGCTATGATAAATAGTAAAACAAATAAAATTATAACTAAAAGTGTTTGTACGGAAGTTAAGTTTAGTGAGTTATCTGATGATATGATATTTAAGTATGTAGAATCAGGACAGAGTGACGGAAAAGCAGGAGCTTATGGAATACAGGATGGGGGCGCTTTATTTGTAGAAGGAATAAAGGGCTGTTACTATAATGTAGTAGGCTTCTCTTTAAATACTGTATTTTTATTACTGAGGGAGATGGGGGTAAATCTATAAAGGAGTTAATTTATGAATTATAAATTACGAGTGAAGGATTTACCTAAAAATGAAAGACCAAGGGAAAAGATTCTTAGATATGGATCAGAAGCCATGAGCAATTCAGAGCTTTTGGCATTAATATTAAGAACTGGAACAAAGGATGAAAATGTATTAAAGCTTTGTGACAGAGTTATATCTCATTTTGGTGGAATTAATGGACTTATTAATTTATCGCCAGAAGATTTAAAACAAGTAAAGGGCATTGGAGAAGCTAAAGCATCTCAGATACTTGCTCTTGCTGAACTTGCAGGGAGATTTAAAAGTTTTAAGTCTGGAGATGAATTTTCTGTTTCAAATCCTAAGGATGTAGCTTTTTATATGATGAATGAAATGAAGAGTTTAAAAAAAGAATATTTTAAACTTATTATGCTAAATACTAAAAATATAATTATATCAGTTAAGGATGTATCTATAGGAAACTTAAATAGTTCTATTGTTCATCCAAGAGAAGTCTTTATTGAAGCGATAAAGGCTAGTAGTGCATCGGTGATATTGTGTCACAATCATCCATCCGGTGATCCATCTCCTAGTAAAGAGGATATTTTAATAACTAAAAGGTTAAAGGAATGTGGAACTCTACTTGGAATTGAAGTTTTAGATCATATTATTATAGGAAATGAAACCTATATAAGTTTAAAAGAAAAAGGAATTGTTTAGTTGGAAGGAGAAAAGGTTATGGGTTTATTTGGAAAGTCAAGAGACATGGGAATAGATTTAGGAACTGCAAATACATTAGTATATATTAAAGGAAAAGGTATTGTTTTAAGAGAGCCATCAGTTGTTGCTATCAACAAAAATACAGGTAAGGTTTTAGCAGTTGGAAATGAAGCTAAAAAAATGATAGGTAGAACACCTGGAAACATTGTTGCAATAAGACCAATGAAGGACGGAGTTATAGCTGACTTTGACGTTACAGAAAAAATGCTTAAGCATTTCATAGAAAAAGTAGGAGCTAAAAACTCATTTAAAAGCCCTAGAATAGTAGTTTGCTTCCCGTCAGGAGTAACTGAGGTTGAGAAGAGAGCTATATATGAAGCTACAAAAAATGCAGGTGCTAGAGAAGCATACTTAATGGAAGAGCCAATGGCAGCAGCTATAGGAGCAGGATTACCAGTAAATGAACCAACTGGTAGTATGGTTGTAGATATCGGAGGAGGAACAACTGAGGTTGCTATTATATCTCTTGGTGGTATCGTAACAAGCATGTCTTTAAGAGTGGCTGGAGACGAATTAGATCAAGCAATAATTGCTTACATAAAGAAGCAATATAATCTTATGATAGGTGAAAGAACAGCTGAAAATGTTAAAATAGAATTAGGTTCAGCTTATGAAATAGAAGACGAAGAGCCAAGAATTATGCAAATAAGAGGTAGAGATCTTATTACAGGACTACCAAAGGTTGTTGAAATTAGAGAAGGCGAAGTTAGAGAAGCTTTAAGAGAGCCAGTATATGCAATAATAGATTCAATAAAAACTACTTTAGAAAAAACACCACCAGAACTTGCAGCTGACATTATGGATAAAGGAATAATGCTTACAGGTGGAGGCGCACTACTAAGAGGATTGGATAAATTAATTGGTCATGAAACTCATATGCCAGTTAATATAGCAGAAATACCATTAGATTGTGTTGCTATAGGAGCTGGAAAAGCATTAGATAACGTAGACATAATTAGCAGAAAGTAAATATGAAGTTATTCAAAAATAAGCTGGCAGTAATAGTTATACTACTGTCAGTGTCCTTTTTGGGGCTAATTGGTTATTCAGTTCAAAAAGATAATATGTCTTTAGTAGAAAATGGTGTTGGTAGTGTTGTTAACTCAGTACAAGGTGTTTTGTATAAAGCAAGTAATAAAATAAAAGATTCAGTGAGTTTTATTTTTAACTATAAGAATATAAAAACTGAAAATGAAGACTTAAAATCTGAAAACGAAAGATTAAAATCCTTAGATATTCAAAATGAAATATTAAGAAAAGAAAATGAAAAGCTTAGAAGTGTATTAAATTTCACTGATGCCAATGAACAATATAATTATGTTGGTGCAGATATTGTGGGAATCGCAGGGAATAACTTTTTAGATGGTTACATAATTAATAAGGGTGAAAAAGATGGAATACAAAAGGGTATGGTTGCAATTGAAGGTGAAGGCTTAGTTGGTCAGGTTACTAGTGTTGGGGATAATTGGAGTATAGTTGAAAGCTTATGTAATGAGAACGTTGCGGTTGCTGGATATGTTTTAAGTACGGAAGAAAGCAATGGTATAGTAAAAGGTTATAAGGGAAATGAGGATAAGTTCTTAGCTGTTATAGAAGGCCTTTCTTTAGATTCAAAGGTTAAGGTTGGCGATGAGATATTAACCTCAGGACTAGGTGGAATTTACCCTAAAGGTATAAAAATAGGCGAAGTTCTAGAGATTTATGATGATAAAGCCAACGTAACTAAAGCTGCGATTATTAAACCTTCAGTAGAATTCAGTAAACTAGAGCAAATAACAATTGTAGTACCAAAGGAAACTAGAGATGTCAAATACTAATAGAAATCCTTTGCCGAAAAAAATATTATATATTTCATTAATAATTATCACCCTTTTTATTTTAGATAACACTATTATTCCGATGATTTCTATAAAAAATATATTTCCAAGTACTCTTTTTGTTTTTTTAGTATGCTACTCAATTATTAATGGCTATGCTGAAGGGATTATCATAGGGGTAGCAGCAGGTTTGCTTCAAGACATATATATGCCAGGAGTTTTTGGTGTAAATATGCTTGTAAACATGATTGTAGGCATCCTGGCAGCTAAGGTTGGAGAAAGTATTTTTAAAGAAAAAGCAATAATTCCAATTCTATCTACATTCCTATTAAGTATGTTGAAGAGCATTATGATTTATATGCTTCTGGTACTGATTAAAAAAAGCAATAATTTCTTATACCTAATACCTTACAAGGGGTTATATGATATGGTATTAGCAGTATTTATGTATAAGATTACTCTTAAATTCAGTCAGAGTAAAACTATTAAAAAGGAATGGAGATTCTAATAACATATGAGTAATGATAATAATAAAAAAGATCTTTCAAGATATAAAGTATTTTATATAGCAATGGGAGTTATTTTTGCTATTATTTCTGCTAGACTTATATATCTTCAAGTAGTAATGGTAGATGAGTATAGAGATAAAGCGAACAATAATAATTACATGAATGTTTCAGTACCTGCAGCTAGGGGCGATATTATAGATGCAGATGGAAATGTTTTTGCAACTAGTGTTCAAAGCTATACTTTAGATTTCACTGAAACACCAGAAAGTAAAGAAAATTTTTATTCAACTATGAAAAAGGTATTTGAAATCTTAGAAGAGAAGAAGATACCTATGGTAGATGATTTTGCTATTGTTATTAATGCCGAAGGGAAACTTGAATTTAATTTTCAGTCCACGGATGAACAAAGCAGAAGATGGTTAGAATTGAGATTTAAAAAAGATAGAGGGTTTGATGAAATTATCGCTAGGAAAGAGTATGGCGATGATGTTAAAATGTCAGAGCTTGATGACGAGCAAAATGCAAAAATCGAGGAATTGTTATTACAGATCACTGCAGAAGAGGCATTTAGACAGTTGGAAAAGGATTATGGTATTACACAATACTATGAATGTACTTTAGAAGAAGAAAGAAATCTTATAATTATAAAGGACAACTTGAAAATGTCTAGTTACTCTGGGTATGATCAAATAACAATTGCTAATAGCTTAGATCAAGAAACAGCTTTTGTTTTTCAACAGCTTCAAGCAAGCCTTCCGGGAATTTCAGTGGATAATAAGCCTATGAGATATTATCCGGAAAATGATCTTGGATCTGCTTTCTTAGGATACATATCGGCTATAGATCCTTGGAATGAAGAAGTTTATGAAGAACAAGGTTATAATGTGAATACTGATGAAGTTGGTAAAACAGGGATAGAAGCTGCTTTTGAAGCAGACTTAAAAGGTACAAAGGGACAGCAGCGAATTCAAGTTAATAAGGCAGGACGTAGAGTTGCTGTGCTTGGAGAAGTTGAAGCTTATGCTGGAGATACAGTAAAGCTTAATATTGATATGGATATTCAAAAAGTTGCTGAAAAAGCTCTTGATGATACTCTTGAGCAGATTAGAAATCAAAGCGGAAAGAAGACTGAAAATGCTACAAGGGGAGCTGTTGTAGTTATGAAAACTACAGGTGAAGTTCTTGCGCTTGCAAGCAGACCAGGTTTTGATCCAAATATGTTTACAGTTCCAGGGCTTTTGACACCAGAAATTTCTCAAGAGTACTTTAATCCTGATTTAGAAAAGAAGGGAAGAGAATACATTGAATCTCGAGGTCTTGCAAATTTAGAAGGAATTTTATCAAGAGATGAACTGAATTCTTTAAGTTACGAGGAAAGAGTTGAACTTGTTTTAAACAGAATGTTTCCTTTAGATGACAGAATTGAAGGAAATACAACTATTAGAGAAGACTTCTATGATATATTTCCTAAACCTTTTTATAACTATGCGACGCAATCCCTAGTGCCTCCAGGATCAACTTTTAAACCAGTTACAGTTTTAGCAGGTTTAGAAGAGGGAGTAATAACACCGTATACAACTATATATGATAATGGTCATTATAATTCAAGATATCCTGATTATAAAGGTGCATGTTGGATTTACAATAAGTATAGAGGTTCTCATGGATGGATTAATGCTGCAAAAGCCCTAGAGGTTTCTTGTAACTACTTTATGTATGATGTGGCAGATAGACTGTATGCTAAAACAGGTGGAGATATTAACACACTGGATTTCTTGGCTCAGTATGCTTGGAAGTTAGGGCTAGGGGTGCCAAGGGGCAGTGATATTAAGCCTACAACAGGAATTGAAATCACTGAGAATTTTGGCCAGGTGTATAACTATGAATCAAGTAAGGATACTCTTACTAATGCTTATATAAATCAATTAGTTGAATTTTTGGAGCAGGGAATTAACTCTAGAGACAGCAGAGTTCATTATAAACCTTTTGATATTGTTAAGGTTCCTGAATTCGGAAGTGGTAAAGAGTTAGAACAGAAGAAATTAACAAATTCTAAAAAGAAGGCTTTAGTAGATGCTTTAAAAGAAGAGATTAAAAGAGAAACTAAGGCCGAAGAGAATGAAATTATCGAAAGATTTACTGGCTTAATACAAGAAGTAATAAAGTCAGATAAAGCTATCGAGGCTATAGGGTACACAGATGATGATATTTATTATATTGCATTAGCAATGTTTCATTGTGTAAATGATGCTCGTACTAGTATTAATTCTGCGGCTAATGCTTATGACGCATCAATTGGTCAGGGTATGAATTACTTTACACCACTTCAAGTAGCTAGTTATATAGCTACTCTTGTTAATGGTGGAAATAGATACGAAGTTAAGCTTGTTGATAAGGTTCTTGATAGTGAAACAGGTGAAGTAATAAAGGATTATACGCCACAGATTATAAGTAAAGCTGAGTTTAATCAAAGTAATATTGATGCTGTTAAGGCTGGAATGAGAGACGTTACAGCAGGGGAGAATGGAACTACTAACGGAGTTTTTAATGGCTTCCCAATACCAAGTGGTGGTAAAACTGGTACATCAAACGTAGTTGATGAAAAGATACAAGACGCAATTGGAAGAAATGCAGCGGGGCTTTATGTTGGATTCGCACCATATGATAATCCTGAAATTGTTGTTTGTTCAATCCTATTTGACTCTGATGGAGATAGAGGAACAATTGCGAGAGCTACTTTTGAAGAATATTTCAGAGAAGCTATCTTAGAAATGAATCCAGGATACAAATTTATGTATGATTTCCATACGACAGAAGAAACAGCAGAAAATAAAACAGAATAAAACAAGAAATAACAAACGGTTTTCCGTTTGTTATTTTTATTATAATAATACTGACTTCATTGTTAATAATATACTTATATATGATTAATTTGAAATTTATAGAAGGTTTTTGATGATAAATGTTGAAATAGTGTAAGAGTAGGATATGATGAGATGCGATTTTATCATTTAGTTAATAAGTAACTGATTATTTTACGGATATCACAAAAACACTTAGTGAGAAATGGAGACTTTATTATCAATGAATAAGAATAGAAAAAATAAAAATGAACGAGCTAGATATAAGATATTTTACATAGTTATGGGATTGATTTTCTGCATAATTACAGTTAGACTTATATATTTACAGATATTTTTAGTGGATGAATATAGAGAAATATCAAATAACAATAATAATATGAATGTATCAGTTCCAGCAGCAAGAGGTGATATTGTTGATAGGAATGGAAATATATTAGCTACTAGCGTTCAAAGTTATACTTTAGAATTTACAGAAACCACTGAAAGTAAGGCGGATTTTTATCCAACCATGAAAAAGGTATTTGATATATTAAATGAAAAGAATATTTCAATGGTGGATGATTTCCCAATCGTTATAAGAGATGGAAAGCTTGAATTTAGTTTTCAAGCTACTGATGAAGAAAGTAGAAGATGGATAGAGCAGCGTTTTAAAAAGGATAGAGGCTTTGATGAAGTTATTGCAAGAAACAAGTTTGGCAAGGAGGTGAAAATGTCTGAACTGACTTCAGCTGAAAAAAAGTTGATTGATGAGCTTTTATTAAAGGTAACTGCAGAAGAAGTATATAGAAAGCTTGAAGAAGATTATGGGATAACACAATATTATGAGTGTACCCTAGAGGAAGAAAGAAGACTTATTGTTATAAAGGATAGTTTAAAGATGCAGAGTTTCTCGGGTTTTGATCAAGTAATTATCGCTAATAATCTTGACCAGGAAACAGCATTTATTTTTCAACAGCTTCAGGCTAATCTTCCAGGGATTTCAGTGGGAAATAAGCCAATGAGATATTATCCAGAAAAAGATTTGGGCTCAGCATTTTTAGGATATATTTCAGCTATAGATCCTTGGAATGAAGAGTTATATGAGGAGTTAGGATATGATGCAAATACTGATGAAGTAGGTAAATCAGGAATAGAGGCAGCTTATGAATCACAGTTAAAAGGAAGTAAAGGGCAGCAGCGAATACAAATAAATAAGGCTGGGCGAAGAGTGGCTGTGTTGGGGGAAGTTGAAGCTTATGCAGGGAATGTTGTTCAGTTAAATATTGATATGGATATACAGAGAGTTGCTGAAAAAGCATTAGATGATACCTTGGAGCAAGTTAGAGCACAAAGAGGCAAGGATACTGAAAATGCCACTAGGGGAGCTGTGGTTGTACTTAAAAATACTGGTGAAGTATTAGCCATTGCTAGCAGACCTGGATATGATCCTAATATATTTACAACCCCAGGTATGCTTACACCAGAAATTTCCAAGGAGTATTTTAGTCCAGACCTTGAACAAAAGGGAAGAGAATATATTGAGAGTCGAGGACTTGCAAATAAGGCAGGGCTTTTGACAATTACAGAAGTCAACTCATTAAGTTATGATGAGAGAGTAGAAGTTCTATTAAACAGAATGTTTCCTATAGATGAAAGAATTGAAGGGAACACAACTATTCGTGAGGATGTATATGATATTTTCCCAAAACCATTTTATAATTATGCTACACAGTCACTAGTTCCACCAGGATCAACATTTAAGCCTGTAACTGTACTTGCAGGTTTTGAAGAAGGAGTAATAGATCCTTATACTACGATTTATGATAATGGTAAATATAATAAAAGGTATCCTGATTATAATGGAGCTTGTTGGATTTGGCATAAAGGGGGGTCTCATCAATGGGTTAATGCAGCCAGAGCCTTAGAGGTTTCTTGTAACTACTTTATGTATGAAGTGGCGGATAGATTATTTGCTAAAAGCAGTTCAGACTTTAATACCTTAGACTTCTTAGCTCATTACGCATGGGAGCTTGGTTTAGGGGTTGAAAGAGGCAGTGATATAAAACCGACTACAGGAATAGAGATAACAGAAAACTTCGGTCAAGTTTATAATTATGAATCAAGTAAGGATACATTGTCCAATGCATATGTTAATAGATTAGTTGAGTTGTTAGGCAATGGAATAAGTACTAGAAACTCTGCTCAGTATTATACACCATTTAATATTGCAAAAGTTCCGGAAATTGGTAGTGGGGATGAGTTAGAGCAGAAGAAATTAACAAATTCAAAGAAGAAAGCATTAGTTGATGAGATCAAGGAAGAAATGAAAAGAGATGTAATTTCTAGTGAAAAAGAAAACGTAGATAAGTTTACAAGCCTTATAACAGAAGTAATAAAGTCAGATGCATCCATAGAGAATATAGGGTATACAGAAGATGACATATGGAATATTTCATATGTTATATATGAGGAGATTTCAAGTGCACGTTCTGAAATTAGTTCTGCAGCCAATGCATATAATGCATCAATTGGACAAGGTATGAACTATTTTACTCCACTGCAATTAGCTAGCTATATTTCGACCCTTGTAAATAATGGAACTAGGTATGAGGTTAAGCTTGTTGATAAGATTATCGATGGTGAAACTGGGGAAATAATTCAGGATATAACACCGCAAATAATAAGTCAGGCACAGTTCAATGAAAGTAATATAGCTGCGGTGAAGGAAGGGATGCAAGATGTTACTACAGGGGAAAATGGAACAACTAATGGTACATTTAATGGTTTTCCAATACCTAATGGAGGTAAAACAGGTACAGCAAACGTAGTTGATGAAAAAATCCAATATGGAATAGGTAGAAACGCAGCTGGTCTTTATGTTGGTTTTGCTCCATTTGATAACCCAGAAATAATTGTATGTTCACTTTTATTTGATTCCGATGGAGATCGAGGTACAATTGCAAGAGCTACTTTTGAGGAGTATTTTAGAGAAACTATATTACAAATGGATCCAAGCTATAAATTTATGTATGATTTTCATGGAACTGGGACAGAAAAGGAAGAAGAAAAGACAGAATAATTATAAAAATTGTAAATGGGTTTCCATTTGCAATTTTTTTCTGTAAAATAAATGTGTTATTTTATCAATGAGTATGAATAAATTTAAGAAAAAGTTTTGAAAAATTCTAATTTTTAGAAGGAATTTTGACAGTCTATGTTGAAATAGTGTAAGAACATCTCGATATATGGAGGGTACCTATGTATAATCATGGTATAAAGGTAAAGGGAGAAAAAGAAGGATTAAATCTAATTGTGAATTTAAATGAATTTAATTCATTAAATAGTTTAATCGAAGCTATAAATGATAAGCTTCAAAAGGGAAAAAAATTTTATAAGGGTGCTACTATTAAAATAACAGTAGATGTTAATTCATTAGATTCAAGAGAGTTAAGGAAGATAAGATCCTTCCTTTATGATGAATTTATGATAAAGGACTGTACTTTCGTGGATATTAAGGCGACTGAAAAAAGAGTATTCAGTGGTATTAATGAGGGAAAGACTAAGTTTGTTAAGAAAACTGTTAGAAGCGGGCAAAGACTTGAGTATCCAGGAAATGTTGTTATTATTGGTGATGTAAATTCAGGGGCAGAGGTATATGCCGCGGGAAATATTATTGTGTTAGGGCAGGTTAAAGGTTCAGTTTTTGCTGGGTGTAATGGTAATGATAGTGCTATAATTTCAGCTATGGAATTGACACCACAGGTGATGAAAATTGGAGATCTTATAACACGTTCGCCAGAAGATATAGATAAGCCGAAATATCCTGAGGTGGCCAAAATAAAAAATGGAAATATTGTTGTAGAGCCATATTCAGTAAATAAATATATTTAATGGAGGTATTATTAATGGGAGAAGCTATAGTTATAACATCAGGTAAAGGCGGAGTAGGAAAGACTACAACTACGGCTAATATAGGAACTGCATTAGCGGCAATGGATAAAAAAGTTGTTGTAATAGATGGAGATACAGGGTTAAGAAATCTTGATGTACTAATGGGATTAGAAAATAGAGTCGTATTTACTTTATTAGATGTAATAGAAGAAAAGTGTAGATTAAAGCAGGCATTAATAAAAGATAAAAGATTTACAAATTTATTTCTGCTTCCGACTGCTCAAACAAGAGATAAAAATGATGTGGACATAAGTGAAATGTTAAGAGTGGTTACAGAGCTTAAGCAGGAATTTGATTATGTAATTTTAGATTGTCCTGCTGGAATTGAGCAAGGATTTGAAAATGCAATTGTTGGTGCTGATTGGGCTTTAGTTGTTGTTAATCCAGAAATAACTTCAGTTAGAGACGCTGACAGAGTTATAGGAAAGTTAGATGCAAAGGGAATAGAAAGACAAGAACTCATAGTTAACAGAATGAATTTTGAAATGTCTAAAAGAGGTGACATGCTTTCTATAGAAGATATTAAAGATTGTTTAGCAATTAAATTAATGGGAGTTGTACCAGATGATAAGAAGGTAACAATTTCAACAAATAAAGGAGAACCTATAGTATTAGACAGCAGTGCTTATGCTGGGCAGGCATATAAAAATATTGCAAGAAGAATAGTGGGTGAAGAAGTTCCTTTTTTAGATTTTGATGAAATATATGGACAAAAAGGATTTTTGGGAGCGATTAAAAAGTTATTTGGAGGAGGTAAGAATTAAAAATGGGTTTATTCAAAATATTTCCACCAAAAGGTAGTACCTCTAAGGAAGTAGCCGCAGATAGACTGAAATTAATTCTAGTTCATGATAGAGCTACTGTATCTCCTGATTTTCTGGAGAATGTTAAAGCCGAACTTTTAAAGGTTGTTTCTAATTACGCTGAAGTTGAGCGTGGAGAAATTGAATTGAGATTTACAACTAATGATGAGTATGAAGGTAGTTCACCAGCATTAGTTGCAAGTATACCTATAAAAAAGGTTAAGAGGTAACAAAAAAGTAACATTGACATACAATTTAAGGCTATGATTTTCATAGCTTTTTTTGCTTCATATGATATAATAGGAAAAGGTATGGAGGAATTGATTATGATAAAATTTTTAAAGAATTTCAAGATAAATGAAAAATTAGTAAAAAATATTGATTTTAGTATAATAGCCGTAGTAGTAGTGATCGTTCTATTTGGTATTTTAAATATTTATTCTGCAATAGGCATGAGTTATGCAAGACTTCAGTTTGCATGGCTGATTATAAGTTTAGTTGCAGTTTATTTCATTTTGACTATAGATTATGCTGATATTCTTAGATTTACACCATTAGTTTATTGGGCAGGAGTCCTCCTTCTTATTGTAAATCAGTTTTTGGGCGGTGCAGTTAATGGTGCTAATGCATGGATTCAAATAGGAAATAGAGCTATTCAGCCTGGAGAATTTGCTAAAATAGGAATGATTCTTATGGTGGCAAAGATAATTGAAGAGGCTGAAGGAGATGTAAATAATCTTAAAACTTTCTTCAAGATTGTTGGATATGCAATAATTCCAGTAATTTTAATACTAATACAGCCAGATATGGGTCTTACAATGGTTTCCTTCTTCATTATGCTTGGAATAATGGTTATAGCGGGACTGAATTGGAAGGTCATTGTTGGTGGATTAGGCTCCTTGGTAGCTGCGGTTGTTGTAATATGGAATTCGCCAATAATGAAACCTTATTGGAAGCTAAGATTTTTGGCAGTAGTAAACCCTGAAAAATATGCTCAAAACGAAGGACTACAGCTTATTCAGTCGAAGATTGCTATTGGGGCTGGAGGGATATTTGGTCTTGGATTTATGAATGGTAAGCAATATAAATTTGTACCAGAAAATCACACGGACTTTATATTTTCTGTAATTGGTGAAGAATGGGGACTTTTAGGAGCAGTTTTTCTAATGTTTTTATATGGCATGCTTATATATAAGCTTATACAAATAGCTAAAAACTCAAGAGATATTGCCGGAAGAATAATAGTAATTGGAATTGTTGGATCAATATTATTTTCTATAATACAAAATATTGGAATGACCATAGGCCTTATGCCTATATCAGGTATAACACTACCTTTCGTAAGTTATGGTGGAAGTTCTATGTTAACTAACTTTATTTCCTTGGGAATAGCATTAAACATAGGTATGAGAAAGAAAAAAATAAATTTTTAGGAGTGTGATTTTAATGAGAATAGCATTAGTTGCTCATGATAAAAAGAAAGATGATATGATTGATTTTGCAAAAAGATATAAAGAAGTTTTGAAAAATCATCAGCTATATGCGACAGGAACTACTGGAAAACTTTTGAATGAAATAGTTGGTTTAGAGGTTTATAGATTTTTATCAGGGCCACTTGGTGGAGATCAGCAAATTGGAGCAAAGCTTGCAGAAGGAAAAATGGATATGATAATCTTTCTTAGGGATCCTTTAACAGCGCAGCCACATGAACCAGATGTAACTGCTCTTATAAGATTATCAGATGTACACCATATTCCACTTGCAACTAACTTAGGTACTGCAGAAGTCTTTATGAAGGCTCTTGGAGATAGATAACTTAAATAAAAGAGAACTCTTTTGAGTTCTTTTTTTTATTGAGAAAATTTTTAAGCAATAATATAAATTTTATTAACTTATAAGAAGCTTTTAAGGATAAAGTTTCGTATATTTTATGAAAACAATTTGTTAAATCTATTGAATCTTTAAATTTCAAATAAAAATTCACATATTTATAGTAAGTAGTTGCAAGTTAAATAGGTTGACTAGAAATTTTTAATAAGTTAATCAGCATTCATTACTTCCATTCTAAACTCAAATAAAAATTCCAATAAAATAATACTTTTTAAAATCAAAAAAATCTCATAAAGACCATAAATCTTAATATACATAGATTAGTAAGGGTAAATTAAGGAGGTTGTATCATGGGCATGTATAATGATTATTATAAGAAATATTATGCTAATATGGGACAGCAAAAGGCGTCTAATGCATATGTTCCTAAAGGGTATAATGGTAATGGGGAAAGTCGTAATAAAGGTTCTGTTGTATTCCCTATATTTTTAAATGTATTTGGAAAAGGTTATACTAATATTTTTATTGGACAATGTGTCATAACCTTAATGTTATTTGGAGGACTGATATTGTATAGAGCTTATCCTACAACCGATTTAGGTAAAGCCTATGCTTTAGGATTAGATTATATGGGAAAAGGTATCAATATAGAAGAGTTTTCTAAGGAGGAAGTAGCTTCGGTGTTTAGTGAAGTTAAATCAGTTTTTAATTTTAATGAGAAAAAGGAAGGATTTATTAGTGAAAATTATATTAATCCGGTTGCAGCTGATAGTGGCAGCAGTTTTCAGGTTGAAGATAATAGATTATTAATTAAAACAGCAGCTGGAACAGATATACGGGCTTCCTATGAAGGTAAAGTCAAGGCTGTAAAAGATGGGACAGTTACTGTTAATTATGGAGAAGGCATAGAAATGATCTATAGTGGTATGGATGAGATAAATGCTGTAGAAGGAATGACTTTGAATGCTAATGATGTTATAGGGAAAGCCAAAGCAGGGGCAGAGGGGGATGTCTCCATAGAAATACTCTATATGGGGGATAAATTGAATCCTTCAAGTTGTTTTAATTTAAATGAAACCCTTTAGCAATGTCTTAGGAGGATACATTGATTAGAATAAGTAGATATTTGATACCATATATAATTTTAATATGGATGGTAAGTTTTAAACGGCAGCTTTTTATTGGATTCCTTATAGTATTTATTCATGAACTTATTCATCTGATGACAGCCAGAATCTTAGGCTATTCTGGCTTTTCTATTGATATTATACCTATTGGGACAAGTCTTACACTAAAGGATTTAGATGAGGCATCTCCTAGGGATGATATTATTATTTCGCTTAGCGGACCTTTAGGAAATTTTATAATAGCTTTGGCATTTTATTTTTTTAATAAATTTTGGGGATATGAGTGGATGTATCATTTTAGGAATTATAACTTGGTCATAGGTATGTTTAACTTAATACCTGCTTTTCCTTTAGATGGAGGGAGAATACTAAGAGCTCTATTAAACTTAAAAATTATATATAAAAAAGCCAACAAGATTGCACTAAATATAAGTATTTGTATAGGCTATATATTTGGTGTGTTTTTTTTAGTCACACTTTTTATGAATAGTATTAATATTGACTTGCTATTTTTCTGTGTATTTATTTTAGGGGTTTCCTATAAGGAAAAAAGGAGGATAGCTTATATTATTATGGGATATATTGTTAAGAAGAAGGAGAAACTGATACGTAGGGGATATCTTGAAAACAGAAGTGTTTCTGTATATTATAAGTTAAATCTCTTGCAGCTTATAGAATTAGTAGATAAAAACAAGTATAATGAATTTATTGTGCTCGATGACAATATGAATGTAATTGGAATTCTGTATGAAGAGGAAATTATTAATGCTTTAAAGGATTTGGGTAACATTTCTGTGAAAGAGATTTTTGCAAGTCGTTGAAAGGGGTAATATTCTAAGGTTTTGGTAAAAATAGGTTGAAAACTTGAAATATTATTTGCATATGATAAAATGATTTATTGAATTAACTTAAGGAGGATTCACAATGAATAAAATTTCAGATGATATTCTATGTAAGGTTGAAAAACCAGCTAGATATATAGGGGGAGAGATTAACTCCTACAACAAAGATAAAAACAGTGTTGATATTAGATATGCTTTTTGTTTCCCAGACGTGTATGAAGTTGCAATGTCTCACCTTGGAACAAAAATATTATATTATGTAATGAATGAAAGAGAAGATACTTACTGTGAAAGATGTTTTGCACCATGGCCAGATATGGAGAAGGCACTTAGAGAAAATAATATTCCTCTAGGAACTCTTGAAACAAAGGATTCTCTTAAAGAGTTTGACATATTAGGTTTTACTCTTCAATATGAGATGAGTTATACAAATATATTAAACATGTTAGATATGTGTGATATCCCTCTTAGAGCTTCAGAAAGAGGAGAAGAGTATCCAATAGTAATGATGGGTGGACCATGTGCTTATAATCCAGAACCACTATATGATATTGCTGACGCTTTTGTTCTTGGAGAAGGAGAAGAAGTAACTAATGAGATATTAGATGTATATAAAGCTATGAAGGGTAAGCCAAAGGCTGAATACTTAAGAGCTATTTCAAAAATACAAGGAGTATATGTACCATCGCTTTATGATGTAACTTATAATGAGGATGGAACTATTAAGGCCATGACTCCTAAGTTTGATGATGTGCCAAAATCAGTTAAGAAAAGAATTCTTATAGATTTTGATGCGAACAAGTTCCCAGATAAATTTATAGTTCCTTATACAGAAATAATCCATGACAGAATAGTTATTGAAACTACAAGAGGTTGTACAAGAGGTTGTAGATTCTGTCAGGCAGGTATGATATACAGACCGGTTAGAGAAAAGACTACAGAAAGACTTATGGAGGAAATAGATGTGCTTCTTAAGAACACTGGATATGAAGAAATATCTTTAAGTTCTTTAAGTATCTGTGACTATTCTAACATTCAAAACTTAATCATGAATTTAATTGAGAAGTATGGTGAAGAGAAGGTTGGAGTTTCTATACCATCTTTAAGAATTGACTCTTTCTCTGTAGATTTAATTAAGGAAATCCAAAAGGTAAGAAAAACAGGCTTAACTTTTGCACCAGAGGCTGGAACTCAAAGAATGAGAGATGTTATAAATAAAGGTGTAACTGAAGAGGATTTACTTGTTGCTACTAGAAGTGCTTTTGAATCAGGATGGTCAACAATAAAATTATACTTTGTAATAGGACTTCCATACGAGACTACGGAAGATGTTGTTGGTATAGCTGATTTAGCTCAGAAGGTTGTAGATGAATATTTCAATGTTCCTAAGCACATAAGAAAAAGGGGCTTAAGAGTTACTGTAAGTACATCAATATTAGTACCAAAACCATTTACTCCATTCCAATGGGCTCCGATGAATCAAATGCCAGAAGTTAAAGAGAAGATTTCTGCTTTAAGAAATTCTATAAAAAGCAAAGCTATCAACTATAATTGGCACGAATCTCCACTAAGCTATTTAGAGGCTGTATTTGCTAGAGGAGACAGAAGACTTTGTGACGTTTTAATTAAAGCCTTTGAAAAAGGTGCTAGATTCGATGGATGGAATGAGTATTTCAACTATGAAACTTGGCAGGAAGCTTTAGAAGAATGCAATGTTGATGGAGATTTCTATGCTTACAGAGAAAGAAGCTACGATGAAATACTTCCATGGGACTTCATAGATATAGGAGTTAGCAAAAGATACTTAATAAGCGAGAATGAAAAAGCTAAGGAGCTGATTTTAACTCCAGACTGTAGAGAAAAATGTACAGGATGCGGAATTAATGCCAGCTTTAAGGAAGGAGAGTGTTTCCATGGTGCGATACTTAATAAAATACACTAAGGAAAGTGAGCTAAAATTTGTATCTCACTTAGATTTAATGAGAACAATTCAAAGAGTAATAAGAAGATCAAAGCTTCCAATCGAATATTCAAGAGGGTTTAACCCACATATGAGTTTATCCATAGCCCAGCCTTTATCTGTTGGGGTTTATTCATCAGGTGAATATTTAGATGCTGTTTTAACGGTGGATATGGATGAGAATGAGATTTTATCAGCTTTAAATGAAAATACTGTAGGAGGAGTTAAGTTCCTTTCTGTAACTAAGGTTATAAAGAAGGATGAAAGAAAGATTCCACAAGGTATGGCTATTATAGATGGAGCTAAGTATATTATAAAGTTTAAGTTAAATGAGGGAGAAACAGTAGATTTCAATACTCTTTTAGAACTTAAACAGTGGGAAATTCTTAAGAAAACTAAATCAGGTGAAAAAGAAGTTGACATAAAGCCTTTAGTTAAAGAATTAAAAAACTATATGGAAGATGGCAGATTAGTTGTTGAGGCTCTTCTAAGCTGTGGAAGCAGAGAAAACTTAAGTGCAGGTCTTTTAAGTGATTTTATAAAGGAACACGTTAAAGGGATTAACAAGGATGCGTTTGTTGATATTAAAAGACTAGAAATGTACGCTTTGAAGGATGAAAAATTTGTTCCACTAAATGAATTCTTTACTGCATAGCGAGGAGTGGTTTTAGTGAAAAAGATTGTTATTGAAAGACAGCAATCATTACTAAAGGTAGCAATTAAGAAAAATGATATTCTTAGAGAGTGCTTTGTTGAAGAGGAAACCTTTAGCCCTAAAGTTGGAGAAATCTATAAGGGTGTGGTTAAGAACATTGTTCCTGCTATGAAGTGTGCCTTTGTGGATATTGGTTTCGAAAAGAATGGATATATGGCTTTAGAAGGCAAGAAAAAGGATAATGGTCTTAAAAAAGGTCAAGAGGTCATGGTAGAAATCATCAAGGAGGATATTGGGAAAAAGGGGGCAAAGGTAAGTCCTAATATATCTCTTCCAGGAACTTATGTAGTTTTAACGAAGGAGCACACTGAACTTCAAATATCTAAGAAGATTTTAAGTGATGAATTTAAGTCTTTAGTAGAATCTCAAATATCAAAACCTGAGAATATCGGAATTGTAATAAGAACAAAAGCTGAAGGTGTTGACTTTCAAATCATTAAAAGTGAAGTTGAAGAGTTGATAACCAAGTATGAAGAAATACATAGAGAATTTATATATTCAGCTAAAGTAGGACCTCTTTACAAGGATAATGGAATTCTCAGCAGAATAATTAGAAATTACACTGAAGGTGGAGCAGAAATAATTGTCGATGATGAAGAAGACTTCAATTATTTTAAGAAAATTATCAGTGAGAAGAAGCTGGATAATGTTCATATAGCATTTTATCAGGAGCCACTTTCGATTTTTGATTATTATGGAATTGAAAAGGAAATTTTAACCTTAAGACACAACAAAATAAACCTTCCTAGTGGAGGAAATATTGTTGTTGAAAAAACAGAGGCCATGACAGTGGTAGATGTAAATACTGCAAAAAATATAAAACTTACTAAGGATGAAGGTGCTGTTTTAATTACCAACAAAGAGGCAGCAGTTGAAGTTGTTAAGCAGATAAGACTTAGAAATCTAGGGGGAATCATCCTGGTAGACTTCGTTGATATGAAATCTGCAGAAGAGAAAAAACAGATCATGGATATCTTAAGAAAAGAATTCTTTGATGATAAGCATAACCCTAAAGTATATCCATTTACAGAATTAAATTTAGTTCAGATAACTAGAAAAAAATACGGTAAATCAATTTGTGATTTTGTATTTGAGGAATGTAAAGTATGCCATGGCAGTGGAGAAAAGGTAGCTTTGAATTATTTATCCAGCATCATAAAGGGTAAAATTGAAAGAATATTGAAGGAGCAACAGGTCAAGAATATATATATAGAACTTCCTAGCATCTATGAAAAGGAAGTGAAAGAAGATGTTTTGAGCTTTGCTATAAAACTTGGAGCTACTGACTGTGATCTTTACGTAAAGTTTGAAGAGCATAATTATAACTTTAAGGTGGAACCAATTATATTCCATAGTCAGCTTGAAAATTTTAAAAATTTACAAATATTCTCATCGAATTTGATGAGAATATAAAGAAAAAAATATGATAAGTTCCTTTACATTGAGCTTGTCATGTGTTAAAATGTCATTTGTAGACCGCACACGTAAGGTTTTAAAAATAGTTTTAAATAAGCTGTTTTAGTTTGTTTAGAGCTTACCTGGGATGGCGAGACTGGATTGAGGAGGTGTATTTTAATGTACGCAGTTTTACTTACTGGAGGAAAGCAATACAGAGTTCAAGAGGGAGACGTTCTTTTCGTTGAAAAACTTGAAGCTGAGGTTGACTCAACTATAGAATTTGATAAAGTTCTAGCAGTTGGAAAAGAAGATGGTTTAGTAGTTGGAAAGCCTGTAGTTGAAGGAGCTAAAGTTGTTGCTAAAGTTGTAGCACAAGGAAAAGCTAAGAAAGTTATAGTTTTCAAATACAAGCCAAAGAAAGACTACAGAAAGAAGCAAGGTCATAGACAACCATTTACTAAAATAGTAATTGAGAAGATCGAAGCATAATATGATTACTGTTAAATTTCAAAAGTCAAATAATAAACTGATTTCATTCCATGTGGATGGGCACGCAGAATATTATGATCATAAAGAAAAAGCAGTTATTTATGATGACGTTGTTTGTGGATGTGTATCCAACTTAGCACAGGTAACAATCTTAGGAACGTTAGAAGTGCTGAAGCTGAACCCTAGCTATGTAGCCGAAGAAGGCAACATCAGACTAGATTTAAAAGACCTTTCATCGGAGAATATAGATAAAGCTCAGGTTTTACTAGAAACTATGTTGTTAGGATTGAAAAATTTAGAAATTAGCTACGGAAAATATATCAAAGTTATAGTAGAGGAGGTGCAGTGATATGTTACTAATAAACCTTCAGTTATGTGCTCATAAAAAAGGAGTAGGTAGCTCAAAGAACGGTAGAGATAGTGAATCTAAGAGATTAGGTGTTAAACGTGCAGACGGACAATTTGTACTTGCAGGAAACATCCTTGTAAGACAAAGAGGAACAAAAATTCATCCAGGTACTAACGTAGGTATCGGTGGAGACGACACTCTTTTCGCTAAGGTTGATGGAATTGTAAGATTTGAAAGAATGGGTAGAGACAAGAAGAAAGCTTCTGTTTACCCAGTTGATGTAGAAGTTGCAATAGCCGAATAGTTTTAAAAGCACCCATAAGGGTGCTTTTTTATGTCATAGTAAGGCTATGATATAAAAAAACATCCTTAGTAAAAATGGTGTTTCAATTGAGATGATTTAGTACATACTATTATAGATAAGTGAAACTTAAAAGAAGAAGATATTCTTGTAACTTTGTTTAAAAGTTATAAGAGTATTAATAATAAGCTAAAAATATCAAAGGATGTTTTAGGTAGGAGAGTGAAATAGATTATGTTTATAGATAAGGCGAAAATATTTGTTAAATCAGGTAATGGTGGTAATGGCTCAATTCACTTTAGAAGAGAAAAATTTGCTCCCCTTGGAGGTCCAGATGGTGGAGATGGTGGAAATGGTGGAAGTGTTATATTAGTTGTTGATACTAACATGACAACACTTTTAGACTTTTCATATCACCGTAAGTTCGTAGCTCCAGATGGAGGTAAAGGCGAAGGTTCTAAGTGTTATGGAAGAGCTGGAGAAGATGTAATAATTAAGGTTCCAATGGGAACCATTGTTAAAGATTTTGAAACAGACAAGGTTATGTGTGACTTAGCACATGCTGGGGATACATATGTGGTTTGTAAAGGCGGAAAGGGTGGAAAGGGTAATGCTAAATTCTGTACACCTACAAGACAGGCACCACACTTTGCAGAACCAGGAATGCCTGGTGAAGAAAGATTTATTAAGCTTGAGCTTAAGCTTTTAGCTGACGTTGGTCTTTTAGGATTCCCTAACGTAGGAAAGTCTACACTTTTATCTATGGTTTCAAAAGCAAGACCAAAGATAGCAAACTACCACTTCACAACTATTAAGCCAAACTTAGGTGTGGTTGCAGTACCAGGAATACAACCTTTCGTTATAGCTGATATACCAGGAATTATCGAGGGAGCTGCTGAAGGAGTTGGATTAGGTCTTGAGTTCTTAAGACATATAGAAAGAACAAGAATGCTTATCCATGTGGTAGATATATCAGGAATCGAAGGAAGAGATCCAATTGAAGATTTCAAGAGAATCAATGAAGAACTTAAAAAATACAGCATAAAATTATGGGATAGACCACAAATCATAGCTGCAAACAAATCAGATATGCTTTTTGATGAAGAAGTATTTGAAAACTTCAAGAAAGAATTAAATGCAATGGGATATGATAAGATATACAAAATTTCTGCTGCAACAAATGAAGGCGTAGATGATTTAATGAAGGCTGCTGCAGAGATGTTAAGTACTATTCCAATAACTGATTTAGAAATAGCAGATGAAGATAAATTTATACCAGAAGAGAAGAGATTTACTTATGAAATTAATGAAGTTGAAGAAGGTATATTTGAAATTACTGGTACCTTCGTTGACAGATTACTTACAAGTGTTAATGTAAATGATCCAGATTCATTAAGATACTTCCATAAGGTATTAAGAAATAAAGGTATAATCGATGAATTAAAGGAAATGGGAATTGAAGATGGAGATGTTGTTAGATTAAATGACTTCGAATTCGAATTCCTACTATAGTGAGGAGCAATATAAATTATGATAACAACAAAACAAAGAAGTTTTTTAAGAGGCTTATCAAACCAGATAGATCCTATATTCCAGGTTGGTAAAGATGGTATAGAGGAGAATTTTATAAAGCAGGTTGATGGAGCTTTAGAAAAAAGAGAGTTAATTAAAATTAAAACTTTAAACAACAGCGGAATTACAGCTAGAGAAGCTTCAGACATCTTATGTGAAGAACTTGGCTGTGAGGGAATTCAAGCAATTGGTGGTAAGTTAGTTTTATACCGTAAATCAACTAAAAATCCTAAGATAGATTTAGAAAATCTTAGAGTTGGCGGTCCAGAAAAACCAAAGGAATCAAAGAAACAAATAGCAATACGTAAAAGTGAAGCTAGAAAAGAGCAAAGAAGAAGCGAATACAGAAGCAAACAAAGCAGTAGCAGAGGCAGCAAAGGAAGAAATAGATAAAAAGTTAATTTTTAGAGGGGGTTTTTAACTTCCTCTAAAAGTGCCTTATTGAAGATTTTCTATCTAAGTTATGGTTGGTAAAATACTTTAGATTATGGTATTATGGTAAAAGAGGTAATAACATGAAAAAAGTAATTTTTGGGGGAACCTTTGACCCTATACATAACGGGCATATTCATATTGCATATGAAGCACTATATAACTTAGAAATAGATGAGATTATATTTATGCCTGCTGGTCAGCCTCCACATAAGAGTAATAAGAGGGTTACCGGTGGAAAAATAAGATATGAAATGGTCTTAAAAGCTATAGAGGGAGAAGAAAGGTTTTCTGTAAGTGATTATGAAATTAAAAATAAAGGATTAAGTTATACGTATAATACTTTAATTCATTTTAACAAAATAGAACCAGATACGGAGTGGTTTTTTCTTGTTGGTGTAGATAGCCTGATGGCATTAAAGACTTGGATGAATATAGATATTATATTAGATAACTGCACTTTAGTTGTGTTCTCTAGAAGTGGGTTTTTAGAGAAAAATGTGCTGGAGATGAAGGTAAGACTTGAAGCAGAGTATAATACAAATATTATTTTTCTGCAAATGCCTCTACTAGATATTTCATCTACCACCATTAAAGAAAAAATAGCGCAGCATAAAGTGGTTAATTATTTGTTACCATATAAAGTGGAAAGGATGATTAACAAATATAATTTATATAGGGATAAGGTGTAACGTATGTGGCATGAAAATAAGATAAAAGAGTATATAAAGGTACATCTCACAGTAGATAGATATAATCATACATTAGGTGTAATGAAAACTAGTGAGGAATTAGCAGTTCGATATGGAGTTGATCCAGCTAAGGCGAGAATTGCAGGGCTATGTCATGACTGTGCTAAAAATTTTTCTGCCAGTGACTTAATAAGTAAAGCAAAGGTAAGTGGTGAAGTTATATCAAGTGTATACTATAAATCACCACAGCTTTTACATGGCATAGTTGGAGCCTATATAGCAAAGGAATTATTTCATATTAATGATGAGGACATATTAAATGCAATAAAGTATCATACTACAGGCAGGGAAAATATGAGTACCTTAGAAAAGATAGTTTATATAGCAGATTGTATTGAACCAGCGAGATCTTTCAAAGGAGTTAATGAGCTTAGAGAGTTAGCGTATAATGACTTGGATAAAGCACTCATAAAATCTTTTGAAGATACAATACTGTATATTATTGCGAGAGGTTCAATAATTCATATCGATACAATAAAAGCTAGGAACTACCTTTTATTGGGGAATAGAAGAAATTAGTAATTGATGCTGAAGTTTAGCTTTGGCTTCATATATATTTTTTTATGGGGGCGATAATATGAATAAAACTATTGTAAGTACTGAAAAAGCACCAGCTGCTTTAGGACCATATTCCCAAGGCGTAAAAGTTGGAAATCTTTTATACACTTCTGGACAATTACCAATAAATGAAGCTGGTGAACTTGTAACTGATGACATTAAAAGAGCTACAACAGTATGTCTAGATAATGTTAAAGCTATTTTAGAAGAAGCTGGAACAACGATGGATAAAGTAGTTAAGACCCTTGTATTTATTAAAGATATGAATGATTTCGCAGCAATGAATGAAGTGTATGCAACATATTTCACTTCAAATCCACCTGCAAGATCATGCGTACAGCCAGCTAAATTACCAAAGGATGCTTTAATAGAAATTGAAGTTATTGCAATCGTAGAATAAAAATAAGCCTCCTTATATGGAGGCTTATTTTTTAATTATTACTATTTAAAATATTTTAAAATGAAAAATTAAAGATGAAAGATAAAAGATTGAGGGAAGAATTCCTATGAAATTATTATGAAATTAATATAATAAAAATAAGGAACTCCTTTTCATATTTATTCGAAGGAGTGCTCGAAGAGTAAGTTCGAGTGACTAAATCAAAGATTTAGGTTATCACATAAGTTTGAGATAGCTCAATTAAAGATTTGGATACCTATATAAATAAAATCTAAAGGAATTTCAACATTAAATTTTTATCCTTTATTTTTCATATAAAAGATAAAGAGGGTATATAGATGAGCATTGTAAGATACACAGTAACGAAGGTAGGAAATAACGTTAAGATAAGAGATTATATGAAGGATGAATTAAACCTTTCAGGAAGATTTATTAGAAATTCAGCCATGGGGCAGAGACTTATGGTAAATGGCAAAGAGGTTAGATTAAGCTATAGGCTTTCTGAAGGTGATGAAATTCAGGTTAAGGTGACAAAGGAAGAAAATCAAGATATACAGGGAGAAAACCTAAATATTCAGGTTGTATATGAGGATGACGATCTTCTTATTGTAAATAAACCTCCATTTATGGTAGTGCATCCAACTAAGAGCCATCCAACAGGAACCTTAGCAAATGGAGTTATTTATCACTTTAGAGAGAATAATGATAATTCTATTGTAAGACTCGTAAGCAGGCTGGATAGGGATACATCGGGCCTGATAATGATTGCTAAAAATCAGTTTTCACATATGAGCTTAGCAAAATCTATGGAGCAGGATTTGATTGAAAAATCTTACTTAGCAATTATTCATGGTCACTTAAGAGATAAGGAAGGAACTATTGATAGACCAATAGGGAGACCAACGAATGAAACTATTAAAAGAGCTGTTTTGGAAGATGGACAAAGAAGTATTACTCATTTTAAAGTGATAGAAGAATATAAAGACTCAGCCTTAGTACAGCTGATTTTAGAAACAGGCAGAACTCATCAAATAAGAGTCCATTTAAGCTATGAGGGGCATCCTATATATGGTGAATCCCTATATAGTGAATTTAATGATGAAGAGCTAATTAACCGTCAAGCACTGCATGCCTTTAGATTAAAACTTCCACATCCACGAAGCGGAGAGATACTGGAATTTCAATGTGAAATGCCAGAAGATATGAAAAAATTAACTGAAAAGCTAAAATAAGTGAAAAAAACAACACGGTATTCAGTTTGAATACCGTGTTTTTATTAATAATTTTTATAAGTTTTTTTACCTTTAGATTTATAAGTTGATACATACATGTTTTTTCTTTTTCTTTTCTTTAAGTTAATTCTTCGAATAATAAGGATTAAAATTAAGAAAAGAATCAAGATACCGATTATTGAACCCACGATAATTTTAATTAATTTTATATAATCAATAGTATTTTTTTCAGTGGTAACCGTATCACCAAATACAGGTAAAGTTTTTTCTTCATAATTTATTGTACTACTGACTTTAGCTGTATAGGTTTGGTTATTGTATGTTATATTAACTGAAGTTATAGGTTCACCAGCATTAAAGTACTTACCGGAAAGTGAATCTGTATCAATAACAACCTTAGGTTGGGTATCAGAGGTTAAATCTTTTGAATAGTAGATATCATCCTCTATAATTAAAGGAATATTTGTTCCGTTAGAGGTGGTATAAACTCCAATTTGATCTCCTTTAGAAAATAACTTTTGGGTAGTGAAATTTTCAAAAGCCCATTCAAATACAGCTTCCACTTCATTATAATAAGCCTTTTGCTCGTCATATAAAATTGCAACTACAAAACCTTGATTCTCTTTTTTGGCTGAAGCAACATAGGAATGTTTTGATTCATCGGTGTAACCAGTTTTACCAGCAACTGCATAAGGATAATATTTTGAATCACCGTCTTGGACAAGTCTGTTGTCATTCCATAAAGGTCGTTGTTCTTCAGATTTATTTGTTACGTTCATGAGTAAAGATTTTGTTTGAGAAATTTCAACATATTTTGGATATTTCAACAATTCTTTCTCCATTAAAGCTAAATCATAAGTTGTAGATCTATGGGTTTCACCATAAAGACCGTGAGGGTTTTCAAAGTTCGTATCCATAGCACCAAGTTCTTTGGCTCTTTTATTCATAAGTTCAGCAAAGGCTTCAATAGAACCAGAAATATGTTCAGCTAAGGCTGTAGCACAATCATTGGCAGAAGCCATGATAACAGCGTATAGCATTTGTTCCACGGTCATCTTTTCGCCTTCGTGAATGTAAATTTTTGAGCCTTCAACAAATGGTGGAATTGATCCTACAGTAACAACTTCATCCATTTTACAATTTTCTAAAGTTAACAGTATTGTCATCAGCTTAGTTGTTGAAGCTGGTGGATACTGTGTATGTTCATTTCTCCCAAATACGACTGCACCAGTATTGGCATCCATTACGATTACACTTTGTCCAGTAACTGATGGTGGCTCTGAAGCTGCAAATACTTCACTATAGTTACCGAATAGGGTAAAGGTAAAAAGTGTAAGCAATATAAACGTAAGTCTCTTCATAATAATCTCCCTATAAATATATGATAAATAATTATATCAAAAATATTAACAAATTACGATAATAAAATTTGGAAATTGGTAAAACTTATAGTAGAAGCAAAAAAATTTAAGTGACTTAATGCTGAAAAAGTTTTGAGAAAGTATAGAGGGGGTATAAAGATGAAATTAAAAGAAAAGATTGTTGGAGCTGTAACTATACTCGTACTAAGTATAGTATTTCTTTTATTTGGATACTTTTCTAATAAGGATAAAAATATTGAGTTTGAAGAAGTGTTTACAAAGGATATGAGTAATAAAAATAATGTTTTAGAGGTGTTGCCTTCTGACAATGAAGGTGAAGGAGAAAGAGAGTATAAAACAATTGTTGCAGATATTAAAGGGGCAGTTAAGAATCCTAGAGAGTATGAACTGGAGGAAGGGGCAAGAATTAGAGATTTAATAGATGCAGCTGGAGGTTTAACTAGTGAGGCAGATGAAAATAGAATAAAGTTTTCACAAATACTAAATGATGAAGACTGTATAAAGATTTATAGTGTTGGAGAAGAAGTAGAGAACGAAAGTGAGATTTTTTCAGAGACAGCAATAGTTAAAGATGGGCAGAACTCTAGTGGAAAGATAAATTTAAATAAAGCATCTTCTTCAGAGCTTCAAACTTTACCAGGGATTGGAGAAGTAAAGGCTCAAAGCATAATCGATTATAGAGAAAATGTGGGGATCATTAAATCTGTGGATGAACTTTCAAATATAACAGGTATAGGGGCAAAGACTGTGGAGAAATTGAGAGACATGGTAGACATAAAATAAGTATTAGGATAAAATTTTATATGGATACACCTTTATAATATTAAATTGTAATTGAAGGTGAACAATGACTAGCCAAGTCGAAGATTTGAAGAAAAATGAATTAAGCTCCTATGTGTATGTTCTAAGGAGTAAGTTCCATTACCTAAATCATAGATTTGGAGTCTCACTTATAGGAGGTAATAATTATGATAAAAAGACTTACTGAACTTTCAAAAACCTCTGGATGAGCAGCTAAAATAGGGCCGGAGACCCTTTCAAAGATTTTGGATAAATTGCCTAAAATGCATGATGAAAATTTATTAGTAGGAATTGAAACAGCGGATGATGCAGCTGTTTATAAACTTACTGAAGATATAGCTACCATTCAAACCTTGGATTTCTTTACACCGGTAGTGGATGATCCATATACCTTTGGAGCTATAGCTGCTGCAAATTCCTTAAGTGATATTTATGCCATGGGTGGGAAGCCAACAGTGGCAATGAATATAGTATGTTTTCCTAATTGTCTGCCAATAGAAGTTCTTGGAGAAATTTTAAAGGGTGGAGCAGATAAGGTGATTGAGTCAGGTGCAGTTGTTATTGGTGGACATAGTGTGGAGGATGATGAACCTAAGTTTGGGCTTTCTGTTATGGGGTTAGTTCATCCAAAGAAAATTTTAAAAAATTATGGCTGTAAACCAGGGGATGTGTTAATTTTAACAAAACCTATTGGTACAGGTGTGATTAATACTGCTATTAAGGCAGAGTTTGCTTCAAAGGAAACCTATGATGAAGCAGTAAAGATAATGACAACTTTAAATAAGTATGCAGGAGAAATAGTAGTCAAGTATCCAGTGAATGCTTGTACGGATGTTACAGGCTTTGGAATTATGGGGCATGGTTATGAAATGGCTAGTGCTTCAGAAATAACAATAAGATTATTCAAGGATAGTATACCAGTAATTGCAGGTGCGAAAGAATTTGCAGAAATGGGGTTAGTACCAGCTGGAACCTATAATAATAAAAAATATCTTGAAGGAAAATATGAACTTAAGGAAGTTCCACAGTGGCTGGAGGATATTCTCTTTGACCCACAGACTTCTGGAGGATTATTAATTTCACTTCCAAAAGATGAAGCAGAGAAATTAATGAAAGAGTTAAATGAATTAGAATTAAAATCAAGCATTATTGGTGAAGTTATAGAAGAAGGTAGAGTACCAATAATAGTTGAATAGTAGTTTTGTATTCATAAATTTATATGACTAAAATAAATGTTTGAGCATGGGGGAAGTTTAATGAATAAAGAGCTTTTAAGAAAATTGCCTAAAATTGATGAGCTTTTAAAGAATGAAAGTATTTTAAAATTATTAGAAGAGAATTCAAGAACCTTAGTCCTAGAGAGTTTAAGAGAGAGTATTGAATTTTATAGAAATGGTATTTTGAAGGGCAGCGTAACATCCATTACAACTGAAGGAGTAATTGACCTTTCAAGTCACCTTTTAAAGGAAAAAAGTAAAATGCACCTTAGAAGAGTGATAAATGGAACAGGAACAGTAATACATACGAACCTAGGGCGTTCAATTTTAAGTGAAAGAGCTATTGAAAATGTAATAGAGGTAGCTGTAAATTATAATAATTTAGAATACGAGATTTCAAAGGGGAAAAGGGGATCTAGATATTCTCATATAGAGGACATAATTATAAGGATTACAGGAGCAGAAGCTGCTATGGTCGTAAATAATAATGCAGCAGCCATAATGCTTGTTTTAGATACCCTTGCAAAGGAAAAGGAAGTAATAGTTTCAAGGGGAGAGCTTGTTGAAATTGGAGGTTCCTTTAGAATTCCTGATGTTATGAAGTTTAGTGGCGCTAAGCTTGTTGAAGTTGGAACTACAAATAGAACTCATCTTTATGATTATGAAAATAATATAACAGAAGAAACAGGAGTATTTTTAAAGGTTCATACCTCTAATTTTAAAGTTATGGGTTTTACAGAGGCGGTTTCATTAGAAGAAATGGTAGCCTTAGGTGAAAAACATAATATACCGGTGGTTGAGGATATAGGAAGCGGAGTTTTGGTTGACTTTAGTAAGTACGGCTTTACCTATGAACCAACAGTGCAGGCAAGCCTTGCTAAGGGCGTTGATGTGGTTACCTTCAGTGGAGATAAGATGCTTGGAGGTCCACAGGCGGGTATAATCGTCGGAAAGAAGAAGTTTATCGATAAGATGAAAAAAAATCAATTAACCAGGGCTTTAAGAGTAGATAAAATGACTCTTGCAGCTTTGGAAGGAACCTTTAAATATTATATTGATGAGAAAGATGCTATAGAAAATATTCCTTCTTTAAATATGATTTTAATGCCAGCAGAACAGGTTAAGCAAAAATGTAATACTTTAAAAAGAAAGCTTCAAAGCAAAATAAAGGATTGTACCTTTAAAATTGATAAGGGTGAATCTATGGTTGGCGGAGGCTCCATGCCAACGGAGAAGATACCGACTTATGTTATAAAGGTTTCAAATAACAGGCTTTCACCAGAGACAATGGAAGAAAAGCTGAGATTAGGTGAGACCTCATTGGTTGCAAGGGTATATGATAATGAACTAGTGCTGGATGGAAGAACTCTGTTTAAAAGAGATTTTGATGAAATAGTAGAGTGCTTTAGAAAAGTACTAGAATAAGTATCTGTTTGGAAGGAGATTGAAGTATGAAACATATAATAATTGGAACAGCAGGGCATATAGATCACGGTAAGACTACTTTAATAAAAGCTCTTACAGGCAGAGAAACAGATACTTTAAAGGAAGAGAAATCTAGAGGTATTTCAATAAACTTAGGTTTTACTTATTTTGACCTGCCATCAGGAAGAAGGGCAGGAATTATTGATGTACCTGGTCATGAAAAGTTTATTAAAAACATGCTGGCGGGAATAAGCAGCATAGATGTGGTGCTTTTAGTTATAGCTGCAGATGAAGGAATAATGCCTCAGACTCGAGAGCATTTTGAAATTTTAAAACTTTTATCAATACAAAAGGGTATAGTTGTGCTAACTAAAACTGATTTAGTTGATGAAGACTGGCTTGAAATGATAAAAGAGGATATCAAGGAAGAGATGAAGGGAACCTTCTTAGAAGGAGCACCAATTCATGAGGTTTCTTCTAAAACTAAAGCTGGATTTGAAGGATTAATAAAGGATATAGATAAACTTACAGAAGAAGTAGAAGCAAAAGACACAGAAGGCCACTTCAGACTTCCAGTTGACAGAGTTTTCTCTATTAGTGGCTTTGGAACTGTTGTAACAGGAACTATCATAAGTGGAAGGGTTTCAACAGGGGATAATGTAGAAATATATCCTTCAAAGATAACTACAAAGGTTAGGGGAATCAGAGTACACGATGTACCTTGTGATATAGGAGAAGCTGGTCAGCGTTGCGCTATTAATCTTGCAAATGTGAAGGTAGCGGATATTGATAGAGGAAATGTTATTGCAAGAGAGGGGATAATGGAACCTTCTTCAATGATTGATTGTAAGCTGTATCACATAAAAACTATGGATAAGCCCATTGTTCCAAGACAAAGAGTTCGCCTTTACCATGGAACTGAAGAGATTATAGGAAGGATTATTCCTCTAGATTGTGAAGAGATTAAGCCTGGTGAAAGTGCTTATGTACAAATAAGACTTGAGAAGCCTATTACAGCACAGAGGAATGACAGATACATAGTTAGAAGCTACTCACCAATGAATACCATAGCAGGAGGCATAATCATAGAGCCTAATGCAAAGAAATCTAAAAAAATAACGAAAGAATACATAGAAGAGTTGAAGGTTAAAGAAAGCGGTAAGAGTACAAATATTTTAGAAAACACAATTAAGGCTTTAAGTTCAGAGTATGCAGACTCTAATGCAGTTCTAAAGGCTTTAGGAAAGAATATGGAAAACCTCCAGGAGGAACTTCAAAAACTAGTGGATAATGGAGTTATTATTAGACTTGGAAGTTTAGATAGTTGTATTTATATCCACGAGGAGTTCTTGAAGGATAGAGCAAAGGAACTTAAAAAGTTGCTTGAGGAATTCCATAAAAAGAATCCATTAAAGTTTGGAATGTTTAAGGAAGAAGCTAAAAATAAAATATTTGGTAAGAAGTTAAAGCAGAAAAGCTATGATGAGCTTTTAGCAATCTTACAGGAAAGAAAAACTATTAAAGTAAGTGAAAAGTTTATTTCCCTTAAGGATTTTGAAGTTGTGCTTACAAAAGATCAGGAAAGAATGAAGGCTCGAATTGAAAATGAGTATAAAGGGTTAAAATATGCTCCACCTAAATATGTGGATTTAGCAGCTTCAGAAAAGGATAAAACAGCCTTTAAAATGGTTTATGACCTTTTACTAGATCAAGGTGATTTAATAAAACTTAATGAAGATTGTACCCTTCTAAAAGCAGACTATGAAGGTGCCAAGACTATTGTTGTTGAGTATATAAATAAAAATGGATCTATTTCAGCTTCTTCAGCAAGGGAAGTATTTGATACTAATAGAAAGTATGCTGTTGCCATCTTAGAGCATTTTGATAGCATAAAGTTAACTAAGCGAGTAGAGAATGACAGAGTTCTTTATTAGATGAAATATGGAGAATGAAAAATTAAAGATTATGGAGGGAAGCTAAGGTGGCTTCCTTTCGTTTTGTAATTAGCAATTTATGATATAAAACTACAAAAATTTCAGTATTATAAAATATAATACTTGATTTTACAGTTATCGGATATTATAATATAAATATAACAAATAATTGAATCAAACATGCACACATATGAGTTTGTGATTATTATTTCATAAATTTTCAGTGTGGATTTTCGATTCTAACTTATGGGAGTAGATAGGTGCTGGTGTGCCTGCCGGTCTTCAAAACCGAGTTGCCGTGCTAAGACCACGACGGGTGAGTTCGATTCTCACATATTCCCGCCAAAAGATTGATAGGCTGTAAAACTCTAATTTTAATATTAGAGTTTTACAGCTTTTTGATTATATTTTTGATTAAGGAGAAAATCAAAGTTTTTAAATGTGGTAAAAGTAGAAGTTAATATTTCCTTAAAGAATAAGCACTTGGATTATTATCAAGTGCTTTTATTTAAGCAATTTTAAGATAAAAATGACAATAAAAACTATGATAAAAAGCACATAGTTCTAATTAAATTTAATATATTTAGTTATATAAATATTTTGGGAGGTATATTATTTATGGGAATACTTTCATCAACCATTGGCATAGTAGTTCTTTCAATATTAGGTGTAATTATACTTTTATGGATACTTGGTGTTAGGATTATTCCAAATGATAAGGTTGGAATTGTTGAAAAGTGGTGGAGTACTGCTGGAAGCTTGGATCAGCAGATTATAAGCTTAGATGGTAAAGCAGGTTATCTACCAGAACTATTAAGAGGAGGTATACATTTTAGAACTCCTTTAATGTATAAGGTTCATGTGGAGCCTTTAATTACAGTTCCGCAAGGGCAGATAGCATATGTATTTGCTAGAGACGGACAAGTGCTTGAGCCTACACAGACACTAGCTAAAGTAGTTCATGAAAGTAACAATTTTCAAGATGTTCGAGCGTTTTTAACTAATGGTGGACAAAAGGGACCGCAAAGAGGGATTATAAGAGAGGGTACGTATGCTTTTAATCTAGCAGCTTTTGTTATAATTACAGAGAATAAAACTTATTCCCTAAAACTTGGGGATAAATTAGAGCAGCAGAACATCGCAAATATGTCTAGAATTATAGCAGAAAGAAATGGATTTAGACCTATCATCATAGAAGGTACAAGTGACTTAGTTGGGATAGTAACCGTCCATGACGGTCCTTCTTTAGGGTCAGATAGTATTATTTGTCCTACTGTAGGGGACAAGGCTGATGAACCAAATTACCATAATAACTTCCAAGATATTGATGCATTCTTAAGAGCTGGAGGCTTTAGAGGAAGACAGTATCAGGTTTTAGCAGACGGAACCTATTTTGCAAATAGATTATTTATGACAGTGGAATTTATTCCAAAGGTTGTTATTCCAATAGGATTTGTTGGAGTTGTAGTTTCTTATACAGGAAGTAAAGGTGAAGATAATTCAGGATTAGATTATAAACATGGTGAATTAGTTGCAAAGGGCTGCAGAGGGGTGTGGAGTGAGCCTTTAATGCCAGGTAAATATGCATTTAACACTTATGCAGGAAACATTATGAAGGTTCCAACTACTAACGTTATTTTAAAATGGATTTCCAATCAAACTGGAAACCATAAGTATGATGAGAACTTAAAAGAAGTTAGCCTTATAACAAAGGATGCTTTTGAACCAAGTCTTCCTTTATCAGTAGTATTCCATATAGATTATAGAAAAGCACCACTTGTAATTCAACGCTTTGGTGATATCAAGATGCTTGTTGACCAAACTTTAGATCCTATGATTTCTGCTTATTTTAAGAATATAGGACAAACAAAAACTTTAATTGAACTTATTCAGCAAAGAAATGAAATTCAAGGGCAGAGCTCAAAAGAAATGCAAGGTAAGTTTGAACATTACAATTTAGAGCTTGAAGAAGTATTGATTGGTACTCCAGGTGGTTCTAAGAGTGATAATAATATAGAAACGATTTTAACTCAATTAAGAAGCAGACAGATTGCTCGTGAACAGCTCGAGACCTATGAAACTCAACAAAAGGCTGCTGAAAAAGAAAAAGAATTAAGAGAAGCAGAAGCAGTAGCTAAGCAACAGACTACTTTAACTGAATCTGATATTAATATTAAAATTCAGGAAAACCAAGGTAAGGCTGAACTTATGAAAGCTAAGCAGGATGCAGAAAAGATTCAAAACCTTTCAGAAGCAGAAGCTTATAAAGTTAAAAAGCAATCTGAAGCTGAAGCCTTTAAGATTAAAGTTACTGCTGAAGCTGAAGCCGATAGAGAAGCCAGAGTAGGTATTTCCAAAGCTATTGCAGCTAAAGAGCAGGTTAATGCTTATGGCGGACCCCAATACAAGGTTGTAAGTGATGTAATGACTTCCTTTACTAATGCTATTAAGGAAGGTAAGGTTGATATAGTTCCTAAGACATTAGTAAATTCAGGTGCTACAGAGAATGGTGGAGGTAATGCCTTTGAATCCTTGATTATGCTTTTATTAAGTGAAAAATTAACTGTAAGTGCAGGGGAATCTATGGGTGAAGATGATATGGATATAAAGAGAATAAGAGATGAAATTTTATCTCAATTGTCTGTTAAGGAACCTGAAGCGAAAGAAGAAGTAATATAAAAATAAAGTAGTATAAAATAATTAGTTTGAAAGATAAAAGCTTAGAGTTTACAATAAGTAAAATTTAAGTTTTTTATTACATATTTTGGAAAAATGGTGTATAATAAAATTATTACAATTTATGGAAGAGGGTGTGGAGATGTACAATAAAGAGCTTAATTTAAATGGAAGTTGTAAAGGAAGTAGATATAACCAAATTGATTTAATAGGAAGCTATGGTATAAAGGATAACTTCCATGTTCGTAAATTAGCTAGGCAGGAAGAAAAAGATGGCGTTATTCCTCTATTAGCATGGGTTGGGATAATACTCTTATCAATAATTCCTGTTGTTAATGTTTTTGCACTTATAATTATGGCATGTACAGATATAAATTTAAATATAAAAAACTTTGCCAAGGGTGCCTTGATTATTATTTTTATTTTAGTATTATTATTTTTGTTATATCTATAGAAGAAGCGTAGAAGAAATTCTATGCTTTTTTTATATAAAAATGAAGGAGCCTTTCCTTTACATTAAATTATTTGTTTATGATATAATATTGTAATAATAAACGTAGTAATAAAATAACCTTAGTAGCGATATAAGAAGGTTATAGGGGGCAGCAATGAGTATAAAATTGAAGTCGATTTTCCAGAAAAAGATAGATAGAGAAATTAATGGTGTTATAAAGGCTGGGGACAGCAATGAATATAATTTAAAGCAGGAACTTGAAGAATTTGTTATAACTGATGAGATAAAAAAACATTTAGATAAGTTTTTTGAAGCTTATGAAAAGGGGATAAATGGAGTCACTGATAAGAATGCAGTCTGGATTTCTGGATTCTTTGGCAGTGGTAAATCTCATTTTTTAAAAATATTATCGTGTGTATTAAAGAATGAGGAGATCTGTGGGAAGAAGGTCTTAGCATATTTTAAGGGGAAAGGTCTTAAAAAAAGTACTTTAGATAATATGAAGGCTGCAGAAAAGGTTTCTACAGATGTAATTTTATTTAATATAGCAGCAAAAGTTGAAGAAGCAAAAGAGCAGGAAGCTATTATAAGGGTATTTAACATGGCTTTTAATGAAATGAAGGGTTTATGTGGAAGTAAGCCGTGGATTGCAGCCTTAGAAGAAAAATTAATTCAAGAGAAGGTTTATGAAATTTTTAAAAATTCTTTTGAGGAGTTTTCAGGAAAGTGTTGGGAGGAAGGTAGAGAAAATTTTTATTTTGAAAAGGATTCTGTTATCAAAGCTTTAATAAGAAGCGCTGACATCAGTGAAGCTTCTGCAAGAACATGGTGTGAAAAATGTGAGGAAGACTTTAATTTAAATATAGAGAACTTTGCAGCAAAGGTAAGGGAGTATTGTGAAAATAAAGGTGAGAACCATCATGTTGTATTTTTAGTAGACGAAATCGGCCAGTATATGGGGAAGGACACTAAATTACTTCTTAATTTGCAGACAGTGGTTGAAGAGCTGGCTGTAAAATGTCAAGGGAAATGCTGGGTTATTGTAACGGCCCAAGAAGAATTAAGTTCTTTTGTAGATGAAAATAACAAGGATTTTTCAAAAATTCTTGGAAGATTTAATACGAAAATTTCCTTGTCTTCAACTAATGCGGATGAAGTAATTAAAGAAAGACTTCTAAAGAAGAATAAAAAATCAGCAATTTATTTGAAAGAGTATTATGAAGAAAATGAATCCAACATAAAAAATTTAATCATATTTCCGAAGAAAAGTGGCTTAAAGGGATATAAGGATATTAATGATTTTGCAGGAACGTATCCTTTTGTTGATTATCAATTTAATATGCTTCAAAGGATGTTAAATGGAATTAGAACAAATGGAACTGCAGGAAAGGATATATCAAAGGGGGAGAGAAGCTTATTAGAAGCCTACCAGAATGCTGCAATTAACTTTATGAGGGAAGAGATAGGAACCGTTATACCACTGTATGGTTTTTATGGAGTTGTAGAGAATTACTTAAATCCTTCGATAAAAGAAGTTATAGTTGAGGCAGAAAAGAATAAAGCAATTAGTGAGTTTGCTTTAAAGGTTTTAAAAACTTTGTTTTTAATTAAATATGAAAATACATTAGAGGCAGATGGAGATAACATTGCTTCATTAATGATAAGTAATTTAAGAGACTCTAAAAAAGAAGTTCAAGAAAAAACTAAAGATGCATTAGCTTCATTAGTTGAAGAGGGCTTTGTTGAAAAAAGTGGCAAGGGATATGTGTTTTTAACTAAAGAAGAGCAGCTGATTAATAAAGAAATAAGTGAAATATCAGTGGAGAAAGAGGACGTAAATAAAAAAATAGGAGAAATTATTTTTCAAAGAATTTATAAAAGTCAAAAATATACTTATTCTCAAGAGTATAAGTTTGATTTTAATAAATTTATAGATAATTTCATAATTGGTAACAGAAAAAGTGAAATTGGTGTGAGAATTGTAACTTCAGATTTTGATCTAAAGGGAGATGAAGTTAGTGAGTTAAAGAGAATATCAATGCTTGAGAAAGAAGTGATAGTTGATATTTCCCAGAGTATAGCTTGTATAGAAGCTGTAGAAAGATTTTTAAAGATTGATTTTTATTTAAGAAAAAAATGGTGTGGAAGAGACAGTGAGTTATTTCAAACCTCAGCTTTCAGAAAAATAAAAGAAAAGGATGAAATAAGTACAGAAGCAGAAGAACTTTTAAAGGAAGCTTTAAAGAAAGCAAGAATATTTGTTTCAGGAAATCTTCTTCAAGGTGGAGAAAAAAATGGAGTGGATAAAATCAATGAAGGCTTTCTGTCATTGATAACTACAGAATACTTTAAACTAACTTATGTAAAGAGGTTTAGAAATGAAATTCAGGACCTTCAAAAGATTTTAAGTGAAGATAAGGTAGAATTAGGTAACAGTGCAGGAGATTTAGCCTTAGAAGAAGTAAGAGGATTTATAGAAGGTAGTTCTTTAAGAGGCAAGGCCGTTACTTTAAACGATGTTTTATTAAGATTTAGTAAAATGCCTTATGGATGGAAGAAGATTGATATTAAAGGAATAGTTCTTGAATTAATAGTAGATAAACAGATTAAAGCTTTCGTAGAAGAGGAATCTTTTAATTATAATAGAACGGATATTAATGATTTTATAATCAATAAAAAATCTGAAAATGAAATTTATTTTAAACCAAGGGGAAAGATAAGTTTAAAATATATTGAAGCTTTAAAGGATATAGCCAAGGAGCTTTTTAATACGGCTTTAGATAATGTTGATTCAGAAAAAGCTATGTTAGACTTTAAAGAACTATGTAAAGAGGAACTCAATGTGATTAAACATATGCTTTATGAGTTTCATAACGGCAGCGGATATCCAGGTAAAAACACTTTGGACTTGGGTCAGGAGATTATTTTGGATATTTTAGATCAGAAGGAAGAATTTAAATTTTATAAGGAAGTTTATGATTTGCAGGATGACTTTGAAGAGTATATGGATGAAATTGAGGAAGTTAAAGGCTTTTACTTTAGGAGAAGTTTTGAAGAAATTAATGTATTAGAAAAAGGTGAGCAAAGGATTATCTTCGATAAAGCTGTTGAAGCAGTAAAAAACTATAATGATGATGAAGACTTTATTGAATCTGAGGAAGTTCATGAAATTATGGTGAAGATTAAGCACATACTTTTTAATAGAAAGCCTTATTTAGATATTCCAAAGATTCCAGAGCTTTTAAAGGAATATCATCATAAAATGAAGCCATTAATTGAGGCTGAAGTTCAACGTGTAGTAGCTTATTCGGAGCGATGTAAAAAGGAATTAAGTGAACTTATGGATAATGAAGCAATGAAAAGTGAAGTAGTTGAAGCTTATGGAAAATTAATTTTTAAAATTGAAGGTGAAGCAAGTTTTATGAAGCTTGCAGCTTTAGAAAAACTTGTTGAGAGGAAAACAGGTTTTTATAAAAAGCAATTAATTCAGTGAAAAATTGGATATTGTGAATTTATAAGGAATGATTTGGTAATAATCCATAAGGGTGATATTTATGGATAGACCGATGGTTCAGCTTTATATGGGACTTTTAGCAGGATCCATACTGTATTTTGCAAATGCGTATATGGGCATGTTTATTGCAGCAGCATGGATGATAGTATATTTAATAATTTTAATGAAAGCAAGGTTTGAAGCTTATTTAACTGCGGTTATTTTGGGCTTTACTTTGCTTTCTTTTATTAATTGTCATCTTTATTTTTATAGTGACAGTCCAGAGGAGATTGAAGTTGTTAGAATTGAAGCTGCGAGAACAGGATATTACATTGCAAGTCACAAAAATAAAACCATTAAGTTATTTGTTGGAGGAAGTCAGGGTGATAAGCAGGAAATTCAGATAGGTAGAAAATACTTAATAAATGGAGACTTTAAAAGTAAGCCAGATTATACTAAGGGGATTTCAGGTGAGTTCTATGGTGAAAGTCTTATGCCTTTAAAGGAAGACTTAATATATAAGGGGTATAAGGTTAAACAGGAACTTTATGAAAAGGTGTCTAAGGCTATTGATGAAGAAGGTGCTGGAGTGATACTTGCTTTAAGCTGTGGGGATTCAAGTTATATTGATTATAGTAAAAGAGAGGAGTTCAGCTTTCTTGGAATTTCTCATATTATTAGCGTTTCAGGCCTTCATGTAGCACTCATATATAATTTGCTTAAGAAGTTTACAGGTAAAAAAATATCACTGTTGCTTCTACTTGTCTTTGTAATTTTCACAGGAGGAAAATCCTCTACGGTGAGAGCTTTTATTATGATAGTCACCATGTCTATGAGTGTAAATGTTAAAAGAAGATATGAGCCAATTTCAGCTTTAGCTCTGGCTGCCTTTATAATTCTCTTGATGAGACCATATGCTTTTTTAGATGTTGGTTATGTTCTTAGCTTTTTGGCCGTATTAAGTATACTTTTATTTAATAAGAAGCTTGAAAGAAAGTTATATAAACTTCCTGCAGCAATAAATTCCTCCTTGAGCTTAACCTTAAGTGCAATGGTATTAACTTTTCCTTATATGATTTTTATCTTTAGGAATGTGAGTTTGGGAGGCTTGATTTCTAATTTGATGTTAATTCCCTTTTATACATATTTATTGGTGGCTGGTTTGGGGCTTTTGATTTTTTTTAGAATTCCTATGTTATTTAATATAATTATATATATTACTACTTCAATATTAACCATAATAAATGGAATAGAAGGGATACTTGTAGATAAGCTTCCTCTCCCTTTGGAATTTACATATCTTCAGGGCGTAATAATTTTATTTTTATATTTAAGCTATGAATTAATAAAAGCTGGGGTTAAATCTTTGAAGTTTTTCCCTATAATTCTCATGGTTCTAGTTATAAAGGAAAGCTATATATTGTATCCAGAAATAAATTTTATTTCTGGCAAGAAGGCTGATGTAATTCAAGTTCTACATCAAGATAAAAATATTTTAATAAGTTCTGAAAAAGTTAAATTAAGAAATGTATATGAAGACTATGGAAGTATAGATAGAATTTATGATGAATTTGAGAAAGAAATAATTATTCCATTAAGTAATAATTATATTGTTAGAGCGGTTAAACTTAATGGAAAACTGGAATTGTATTTAAATTATAGGAATGAAGTAATAAAATTTATAACAAAGGATAATAACACTGAAAAGTCTGAATCTGCCTTAGGGGTATTTTCTTATGGAAATTATGATATAATAGAAGTTGAAAAAAATGAGGACACAGTTAATGGACGATATTTTGGAACCTATAAAATTGTAAGGGGAAGAAGTTACCCTCACTATGTCCATTAACTATAAGATAATTATTTAATATTGATTATACATGGGCCAAGGTGAGTGGAGGTAAGACAGTGATTACACTAGAGCAATTTGAGAAGGATATAAAACAAAAAAAGTTAAAAAACTTTTATGTGTTTTGTGGCTCCGATGAAGGATTAATAAAAGAATGTATTGAAAAAATTAAAAAGATAACTGTGGAAGGCAGTGGTTTTATAGATTTAAACTATGCAAGAATGTCAGGAGAGAAGCTTGATGTTGATACTGTAATTAATAACTGTGAAACTATACCCTTTATGAGTGATTATAGAGTATTAGAAGTATATAGAGCTAATTTTCTAAGAGATAAAAATAGAGAAGATAAAGGTAAAGAAATTGATCCTTTGAGGGATTATGTGAAAAATATTCCACCATATACTATCCTTATAATGTACTATGTTTTTGAGGATGATAGAGAAAAGCCAGGAAATAGAATTAAAAAATTAGAGAAATCCTGCGAGGTTGTTAAGGTTGATAAATTAAAAGGAATGGGATTTCAGAATAAGGTTAAGGAACTCTTTGATGCAAGAGGCAAAACCATTGGAAAAGCTGAACTTTCGTATTTCTGCTCCATCATTGAAAATAACATGAGTATAGTGGAAAATGAAGTTGAAAAGCTGATTTTATACACAGGAGATAGATCAATAACCAAGGAAGATATTATAAAAATGGCTCCTTATGAAAAGGAGAGCGATATATTTAATTTAGTTTCCTATTTATCAGATAGAAATATAAAGGGTGCCATAGATACATTAAATGAACTTGTATATAAAGGTGAAAAACCACATGCAATTCTAGCTATGATTGAGCGTCAATTTAAGCTGCTTTTCTCTATTAGAGTTAAGATGGGCAAGGGGGCTAAAAAGGATGATTTAGTTAAGGAGTACAGGCTGAATCCATATATAGCAGAAAAAATGATGTCTCAAAGCAAAAGATTTTCAGAGGAAACTCTTCGAAGAAATTTAGAATTGTGTTTAGATACTGAAGTTGAAATTAAAAGCAAGTCAGTAGATACAAAAAATGCTGTAGAGATGCTGATGGTTAGATCCATGATGAAAAAATAGGGTAAGTATTTAATGATTTAGAGTGAAGATAGAAATCCAGCTGTGCTGGGTTTCTTTTTTATTTCAAATAAGTTAGGTAATTGTTTTAGAAAGATAGATTTTAAGGTTGAATACTCATTGGGAATAATTAATTGAATGATATATAATTGTATAAGTGGAAAAAAATGAAGGTTGTACATAACTAATTTTAAGGTATATGGAAATATGTATGATTTTTTTAAAATTACTGTATACATTTTGGATGCTAAATTGTCTTATTAGTATAAGGCGCCTTAATTTAAGAAATGGGAGGGATTATGGACAAGGATTTAATTATAAATTTATATAAAAAACAATATAAAATAATTAGTTTATATTTAATTAAATGTGGATGCTCTGTAAGTGATGCAGAAGATATTGTCCATGATAGCTTCATAAAAGCCATTGAATATTTGGAAGGAGTTAAGGTTAATGATGTATCATCCTGGCTGTTTAGAGTTGCAGTTAATAAATATAAAAATTTTAATAAAAGAAAAAAGATAATAAATACTGTATCAATTAATGAAGAAAGTTTTTATGAACAAATAGCTCAAGAATTTACTGTTGAGGGTGAAATATTAAGTAAAGAAATTAGTGAAGAAATAAGAGGGACACTTAATGGTTTAAAGGAAGAATATAGGTCATTATTGATATTGAAGTATGATATGGAGCTAAGTTATAAAGAAATAGGATTGTTGTTGGGAATAAATGAGGACTCTGTGAAGACCTATTTGTATAGGGCTAGAAATAAATTTAAAGAAGAGTGGAGGAAAAGTAATGAAAGATATGGATAATATATTTGATGATAAAAAGTTAAAACAGTCAGTGAGAAAAGCAAAGGCTAAATCAACTATAAAAATTATTTGTATATCATTAGTTGTTTTTATTGCAGGAAGTTTTATAAATACAGCTATAGGAATAAAGTATAGCAAGAAAAGTTATGAGGCTGCTGAAGCTTATGTAAGTGTTTCAGTACCAGGGGGTTATATCAGTGAGTCAACAGACTTTATTGGTTTTTTAGGCGGGAATGGAAATTATAAGATAACAAAGAATATAGGAAATAAACCAGTTATTTTAGAAGATAGAGTATCATTCTTTGGATTAATACCTAAAATTGCTTTTTTTAGGGGGACAGGAGCTGGATATCATGATGCTGGTCAATGGCCTGTTTCAATATGGGAAAATGGATACAGAAAGATGAGGTTTTTCCATCCTAATATTGAGTATGTAGAATATCAAAATGATCTTGAGGAAATAGATAAAATACCAGATGATAAGATAATAGAAATGGCTATATCCTTTGATAAACCCTATAAAATGACGGAATTATTCACCATTCAAAACAAGTTAAGTCCAGCGAAGATATATTGGGTATGGTTAAATGAGTTTACAGAAGAAAAAATGAAGCATTATGAAAATGAAGTTGTTAATTATGATAGTAAAGCAAATGGCATTAAAGAAGATGAAGCTATTGGGATATCTATTCCAAACAAGGATAGGCTTTGGGTTAATCCTTATGATCAGTATTATGATGCGTTAGTTGAAAACTTAGAAAAAAGCTATATGCCAGAACATCAAAAGCTTTATGAGGAAATTATGGCTAGAGGTAAAACTAAGATGGAGGATGCTGAGGTGTTAGGGGTTATTGTTCAAGGAACGAAAGAGGAGTTAAAGCAGTTGGTAGAAAATCCAATGGTAAAAGCAACATCCATTGGGGTTGTGGTTGATCCGTTATATTAAAATGAAAAATGAAGAGTTATGGTTGGAACTTCTTAGGGAGTTCCTCTTTTTATTAAAGTAAAATAAAAGAAGTTTAGCGCTGCTGAATTTTTACCATTATTCTAAATTCTACATTGGAGCATTTTGAATTAAAGAAGCTTAGCAAAAAACCTTCACACAAAGTGTGAAGGTTTATATAAATCAAACCGAGTTTGCTTTCAACTTAAATAACCAGCATTAAACTGGCATATTTAATTAAGCTGATAATCCGTTTAACTTAGCTGCTAATCTTGATTTCTTCTTAGCTGCTTTGTTTTTATGTATTATACCTTTAGAAGCAGCCATATCAAGGGCTTTAACTACGTTTTTGAAGTTCTCTTGTGCTACTGCAGCATCTTTGCTAGCTATAGCAACTTCGAATTTCTTTATAGTTGTTTTTAAAGAAGATTTTAACATTGTGTTTCTCATAGTCTTAGCTTGAGTAATTTTTATTCTTTTCTTAGCTGATTTAATGTTTGCCATTATTAATTCACCCCCTTGTAGTTTTATCATATCTCAGTGGCAGCTTTGGGGAAGTCTGCTTATGAGTTTCATATAACAAAAGCTATTATAACATTAAATTAGAAGCACTTCAAGTAGAATTTGAGTATAAGATTAATAAAGTATAGTAAGAAGGTTTTGGGAAAACCTAAGTATAGTTACTTTAGGTACTTTTAAATATAAAAGAAATGAGGTATATCAATGAAAAGAAGCGATAGAATGCAAGAAGAAAATGGTGTTTTAGAATATAGTGTTAGAACAGATTTAGCCTTAGAAGCAAAAGAAATGTACAATGAAACTAATGAAGGAGAGATCGATGGTATAGAGGGAGATGAATATATAGATAAAAATATTAAAGTATCTGTTGTAAAGATTGTGAATGAAAGTGGTGAAAAGAAAATCGGTAAACCACAGGGAACATATATTACTTTAGAATTTGGTGAGTTTGTATATTATGATGGGCAAAGAATAATTGAATTAAGTGAAGTAATGGCTAAGGAACTTTCGAAATTAATTAATTTAAATGAAGAGCAGACTGCGTTAGTAGTTGGTCTTGGAAACTGGAATATTACTGCTGATGCTGTAGGACCACAGGTTGTAGAAAAAATTATGGTGAGCAGACATTTGAAAGAATATGTTCCAGATGAAATAGATGAAGGCGTTAGACCAGTATGTGCTTTAGCTCCTGGGGTATTAGGACTTACAGGAATGGAGACAAGTGAGATTGTTAGAGGTGTCGTGGACAGAATAAAACCAAGCTTAATAATCTGTATAGATGCTCTAGCTTCAAGAAGAACTCAGAGAGTAAACAGAACAATCCAAATTGGAGATACAGGAATAGCTCCTGGAGCTGGTGTTGGAAACAAACGTGCAGAACTTAGTGAAAAAACTTTAGGTGTACCAGTAATTGCAATTGGAGTTCCAACAGTTGTTGATGCGGGAACTGTGGCTAATGATACTATAGATTTGGTTTTAGATAATTTAATTGAATCTGCGACTAAAGGCAGTGGCTTCTATAAAATGCTTAAGGAAGTTGATAGAGATGAAAGACAGTCTTTAATTAGGGAGGTTTTAGATCCAACCTTAGGTGGTATGGTAGTAACCCCTAAAGAAATTGATAAGGTTATTGAAAGTGTTTCTAAGGTAATAGCAAATGGAATTAATATTGCTTTGCAGCCGGCTTTAACTTTAGATGATATCAATACCTATTTAAACTAGCAGCTGTTCATAAAATTTTAAGGAACAATAAAAGGCCTCTTGCATATAATGACGGGTAATAAAATTAAAAATCCTCTCATATATTTTAATTAAGTTTATCAGGTGGTAAATTTAATGAACTAAACAGGAGGGGATAAAGTGAAAAACAAAAGGTATGCTACAAAGGGAAAGACTAAGGCAAGGATAATGCTGCTTATAGTTGTAATTGCTATGACAGTAACAATGATGTTTTCAACTCCAGGGATTGCAGAAGGTAATAGTAGTGATACAACTATTCAAAGCGCAATGAGAAGTAATTTTTTTCTGAAGCTTATAGGCTCCACAGTAAGTGCATTAAAGGTTGAAGAAAATAGTGATGATAAAAGCTTTATTGGTCAGTTTTCAATAAATGCATTGAGGATAGTAAATAAGGAAATAAGTTTTTTAAATTACGATAATTTAGCATTGGGTAATTCTGATGTGAATCAGCAGGCTCAAACAGTTAATAACATTGTAATTAATCCATTTAAAATAAATGATGGATCAATTAACAAAATAGATAATTCAGTTAACATAATTGGTAACCCAGAGGATAACTCAAAGAAAAAGATATTGATTTATCACACTCATACCAATGAAGCCTACGCTGAAGGAAATACCGGTCTTGAAAGTACGGTGGCAGCAGTAGGAGATACATTGACTGATGAACTTGAAAATCAGGGCTTCACAGTTATACATGATAAAACCGTTCATGACGTTGCGGATTATAATAATGCATATAAGGCTTCAAGAGAAACTTTTACAAAGTATCTAAACAGCTATGGAGATTTTGATCTTATAATTGACTTGCATAGAGATTCAGGTCCATCGAAGGAAAGTATTACAGGACAAATTGAAGGTAATAATGTTGCAAAAATAATGTTTGTAACAACTGAGCAAGATCCAAGGTACAATGCACATATGGCAAATATAGAACAAATTGCATCAATAGCTAACGATATGTATCCAGGACTATTAAGAACTAAGTATTTATATACTTACTTAAGCGGGATTTCCTATTATAGTCAGGATTTAAGTGATAATGCTATTCTGATGGAAGTTGGAGCAAATGTTAATGGACTTCAAGAGGCTAAAAACTCTATGGTATATATGAGTAGAGTAATAGCGCAATATTTAAGTACTAAGTAAAAAATCTATTTAAAGAACTATAAACTAGTGAAAACCTTGGTTTGTAGTTCTTTTCATTTTGCAAGATATAGAGTGCCAATGGGAAAGGACCTTGCAATTGTATTTAGGAAAATGTGAAATATTGAAAGCCTTTCAGGGGTAATAAATTCATTAGTTTAAGCATATATTTTCATTAGGTTTATTGGTTTATAAATTTGGTGGACAAACAGGGGGGATAAGGTGAAAAACGAAGAGACAGCTAAATATGGTAAGGTTAAAGCCAGGGTGATGATATGTATAGTTGTAATTACCATGACAATTTCAATGTTGTTTTCCACTCCTGGTATTGCAGTTGATGATGGTAATAATACAACTATGGAAAGTGTCATGAAAAGTAACTTATTTTTTAAACTTATTGGTTCCACAGTAAGTGCATTAAAGGTTGAAGGAAATAAAGATGACACTAGCTTTGTTGGAAGATTTTCTATCAATGCATTAAATATAGTAAATAATGAGATAAGTTTTTTGACAGTGGGAGATTTTCTACTTGAAAGTACAGATACAAATGAACATGCTAATGTGGTTCAAAATATAGTTATTAACCCTTTTAAAATAAATGATGGTTCAATTAGCATGGCGCCAGATCCTGTAAGCATTGTGGGGGATCCTTCAAGTAATTTAAGAAAACGAATATTAATTTATCATACTCATACTAATGAGGCTTATGCAGAAGGAAATTCAGGTCTTGAAAGCACTGTTGCTGGAGTTGGAGATGTTTTGGCTTCAGAACTTGAAAAGTTAGGGTTTACGGTAATTCATGATAAAACAGTTCATGATGTAGCGGATTATAATAATGCATATTATGCTTCAAGAGATACGGTTAATAAATATTTAAGTAGTTATGGAGATTTTGATCTTATAATAGATTTGCATAGAGATGGAGGCCCTGCAAAGCCAAGTGTTACAGGTACAATAGATGGAAATAACATAGCCAGACTTTCACTTGTTACAACTAAACGTGACCCTAGATATGAAGCTCATATAACTAAAATGCAGGAAATAGTTGATACTGCAAATGATCTTTATCCGGGGTTATTTAAAGATGGAGAAAGAGGGCTTATTGCATATAATCATGGAGGTATAACTTTTTACAATCAGGATCTAAGTGATAATGCAATTCTAATGGAAGTGGGCGCAGATGTTAATAATCTGCAGGAGGCTAAAAATTCTATGGTATATATGAGTAAGGTTATAGGGGGATATTTGAACTCTAAATGAAGAAGACTCTCTTTATTGCACAAAGATGTTTGAGGTTGAATTTCTGCAGGCTAAATCACAGACTTAGACTATTACTTAAGTTTAACTGAATAAATATAAAATTTGTAGTGTCATTTACGGTATAAAAGTATTAAAAAAAGTACATCATTAATTTGAGGTGCTTTTTTTAGTTAGATTAGATATTTTTGACTTAGCTAATCGAATTTACTCCACCGAAGGCATGTAAGGGGGAGTTTCTTTGAAAAGAGAATCTTTGATTTAGATATGCAAACTTACTCTTCCAATGAAATGAGGCAGAGTTTTAGTAAGAAATGGGGTTGGATTATGAGTAAAAGTAAAACAAGTTCTTCTGCAAAGTGGTTTTTACTTTCAGCAATATTAATAGTAACAATAGGAGTTTTTAAAGTTAACTTTGAATTAGCAGAGGTTGTAAAGCCTAGTTCTTCCTTTGAGGTAACCGTGGACAAAGACCCTCTTTTATTAACTTTAAAGGCAGGAAATTTTAAAATAAAGTTTAGTGGAGGGCGTTTTGAGAGTTTCTTTAACGGTATAGATACTATTGTAGAAACTATATTTTAAATTTAATTAATCTTTTATTTTCGTTCTTCATAAATGAAAACTCTTGTGGTATAATTTACTGTGATTTATTTTATATAAGTTGTTTTGTATTGGCAAATATAATAAATTAGAAATTTAGCTGAGTAAGCCTTAGAGTAAAATCTAGAGAATCAGTTTAATATAAGTGAAGCTGCAAATCTACGATTTGTATGGCCACACTTACTCCTATGAACAGAGAGAATAGGAGTTTCTTAATATAAATTTACGGGGGTAATTTAATGCAAACTAATAGACAAAAACATATTAGAAATTTTTCTATAGTAGCTCATATAGATCACGGTAAGTCTACTTTAGCAGATAGACTTCTTGAAAAAACAGGAACGCTTACAGAAAGAGAAATGGAAGCACAGGTTCTTGATAACATGGAGCTTGAAAGAGAAAGAGGAATAACAATTAAGGCTCAAGCAGCCAGACTTATACATAAAACAGAAGATGGCGAAGAGTATATATTAAACCTTATTGATACCCCAGGACACGTAGACTTTAACTACGAGGTATCAAGAAGTTTAGCAGCCTGTGAAGGAGCAATTCTTGTAGTTGATGCAACTCAAGGTATTCAAGCACAGACTTTAGCAAACTGTTATCTTGCTTTAGACCACGACTTAGAGATTGCACCAGTAATTAATAAGATTGACCTTCAAAGTGCAAGACCAGACGAAGTTAAACAGGAAATAGAAGACGTTATAGGAATTCCTGCTGATGATGCACCGCTTATATCAGCAAAAACAGGGCTTAATATTGAAGATGTAATTAAAACTGTTATTGATAAGGTTCCTGCACCAAGCGGAGATGAGGAAGCACCTTTAAAGGCGTTAATATTTGACTCTTACTATGACTCATATAAAGGCGTTGTAACTTATATAAGAGTTTTTGATGGTGTTGTTAAACCAGGAACAAAGATTAAGTTTATGAATACTAATAAGGTTTATGATGTTACAGAGGTAGGGGTATTTACTCCAAGTCCATTAAAGACAGAAGAACTTAGAGCTGGTGATGTTGGATATTTAACTGCAGCAATCAGAAATGTTAAGGATGCAAGAGCTGGAGATACAATTACAGAGGCTAAAAGACCAACAGAAACTCCTATGGAAGGATATAAACCTGCTATACCGATGGTATTCAGTGGTATCTACCCTGTTGATGGCGCTAAATATGAAACTTTAAAAGAGGCTTTAGAAAAGCTACAGCTAAATGATGCAGCCTTATCCTTTGAACCAGAGACTTCTATAGCTTTAGGTTTTGGATTCAGATGTGGATTTTTAGGACTTCTTCACATGGAGATTATTCAAGAAAGAATTGAAAGAGAATATAACATTGATATCATCACAACTGCGCCTTCCGTTATATATAAGGTTGCTAAAACCGATGGTGAATTATTAGAAATTACAAACCCAACGAATCTTCCAGATCCATCAGAGATTTCTTATATGGAGGAGCCAGAGGTTAAAGCTTCAATCATTGCACCTTCTGATTATGTAGGGGCAATAATGGAGTTATGTCAAGAGAAGAGAGGAACCTTTATCGATATGCAGTATATCGAGGAAACAAGGGTTGTAATTAACTATGATATTCCTTTAAATGAAATTGTTTATGATTTCTTTGATGCTTTAAAATCTAGAACTAGAGGATATGCATCCTTTGATTATGAGCTTAAAGGTTATAAAGAAACTAAACTTGTTAAGCTTGACATCCTTCTTAATGGAGACATCGTGGACGCGTTATCTATGATAGTTCCAGCTGATAGAGCTTATCATAGGGGAAGAGTTATGGCTGAAAAGCTTAAAGAGATAATTCCAAGACAAATGTTTGAGATTCCAATACAAGCAGCAGTAGGAGCTAAAATCATAGCAAGAGAAACAGTTAAAGCTATGAGAAAAGACGTACTTGCTAAATGTTACGGTGGAGATATATCAAGAAAGAAAAAGCTTCTTGAAAAACAAAAAGAAGGTAAGAAGAGAATGAGACAAGTGGGAAGTGTAGAAGTACCACAAGAAGCATTCATGGCAGTACTGAAAGTTGATTAGTTTAGAAGCATATAGATATAGAAATAATTATTAAATTAAGAATTTAGAATGCTAAAGTGTAGAATGAAGAATGATTTTTCTCATTGCAATTGGAGAATCTATAACTTATTAAAAACATTAAAAACTCCTTTGAAGTCTTTAATGAGAAATAAAACAAAGGAAATTCGCAGGAATTTCCACAAACATTCTAGATTCTTAATTCTACATTCTTAATTAAAAAAGAGGAGAAAAATATATGAACACAGTAGGATTGTATATCCATATACCATTTTGTAAAAACAAATGCTTCTACTGTGATTTTCCATCATTTAGTGGCAAAGAATCTTTAATGGTTGATTATGCTAAGGCATTAAGCAAAGAAATTGATAATTCTTGTCAAGATAAATTAATAAGCACAATATTTATAGGTGGGGGTACTCCCACCTATTTGTGTATAGAGGGTTGGAAAATCATAGCTGAAAGTATAAAAAATTTGAATTTTGTAAGTAAGGATTTTGAATTTACAGTAGAAGGAAATCCGAATTCTTTCAACGAAGAGCAGCTTGAAATTTTTAAAACTATGGGTGTGAATAGAATTTCTATGGGACTTCAAGCAGTTCAAGAGCATCACTTGAAATCTATTGGAAGAATTCATACTATTGAAGAATTTAAGAAGAGTTACATAATGCTTAGGGAAAATGGTTTTAATAACATTAATGTAGATTTAATGTTTGGACTACCAAATCAAACTTTAGCGGAATGGATTGAGAGCCTTGAGCAGGTTATAGAGTTAAAGCCAGAACATCTATCCTGCTATAGTTTAATAATTGAAGAAGGAACTAAGTTTTATAATTTATATGAGAATGAAAGTTTAATTTTACCTAATGAAGATGTGGAACGAGATATGTATGCTGTTACAAAGGATATTTTAAAGAAAAATGGATATGAGCAGTATGAAATATCAAATTACGCAAAAAAGGGATTCGAATGCAAGCATAACAAAATTTATTGGCAGCTTAACAATTATGTTGGATGTGGTTCATCTTCCCATTCTTATATGAATGGAATTAGGTATAGAAATGAAAGTAATATAGAAAAATATATAGGAAGAATGAATGAATCGAATACGGCGGTAGTGGAAGAATTTAAAAATTCGGAGAAGGATGATATTGAAGAGTTTATGTTTCTTGGACTAAGACTTACTGATGGAATTGATATCAGAGAATTTCAGCATCGCTTTGGAGTTTCAATTTTTGATAAATACAAGGACATCATAGAAAAATATGTTCATATGGAGCTTTTAAACCTTGAAGAAAATAGACTTTTCTTAACCTCAAAGGGAATGGAATTCAGCAATCAAGTTATGGCAGATTTTATTTTGTAAAAAAAGTATGAACCCTATTGACAATACATATAGAAAGTGATATTTTTTAAATATAGTCATTAGCACTCGAAGTTGGTGAGTGCTAACAAAGAGGTGATGAATATGGATATGGATGAAAGAAAGATTAAAATCTTGCAGGCCATAATTACTGACTATATTACCTACGGAGAGCCTGTGGGTTCAAGAACCATATCAAAGAGATATGATTTAGGTATCAGTTCTGCTACCATCAGAAATGAAATGGCAGACCTTGAAGAAATGGGATATTTAGAACAACTTCATACATCCTCTGGACGAAGACCTTCAGATAAGGGGTATAGACTTTATGTAGATAAACTTATGAATACTCCAACCCTCACTGAGGAGGAGCAGAATTCCATTCGTCGTGAGATTAGGGAAATAGCCCTTAATGAAGTAGATGCCATAGTTAAAGGTGCAATCGATATAGTTTCAAACTTTACTAGATTAACATCGGTAGTTAAATTTGCTCCAGTGCAGAAATCTAGTATTAAATATATAAAGCTTTTAGCTATTGAAAAATATTTGATTTTATCTACAATCATTACGGATAACGGTAATATTAAAAATAATACTATTAAAGTTGCTAATGAAGTAGATGATGATAAACTCATCAGAGTCAACAATGTTCTAAACGGGCTTTTAGTTGGAATAAGTATAGAGCAGATAAGCTTAGATTTCCTCGTGAATCTGAGAAATGAACTTGTGGGATATGAAGAGATTTTTGATAGCATTATACCTGCACTGCATGAAACTTTAGTTCAAGGTGACAGTAGTGAGATTTATACAAAGGGTACAACAAATATATTTGATTATCCAGAGTATAACAATATAGACAGAGCAAAAGCTTTTCTAGGTTTGATTAACAATGAAGAAAATTTAAATCAAATTTTAACCCCTGCCACTGAAGAACCTTTATATATAGGTATTGGTAAAGAAAACTATGTTGAATGCGCTAAAGACTGCAGCATAATAACAGCTAGTTACAGCTACAAAGGCAGAGTAATGGGAACCATAGGAGTTATTGGTCCAACAAGAATGAACTACGATAAAGTAGTTGCAGTATTAGACACTGTAGTTGAAGAAATAGATAAAAATATTTCAAAAATATATGATGAGCCTGAAGTTTAGCTGTTAATGCAGCTAAAGGGATTAATAGATTGGAGGAAAGTGCATTGCATAATAATATGGAAGAAAACAAAGACCAAATGAATAGTTCGGTTAATGGTGATGCAAGTGAAGTTCTTGAGAATGAAGCTTCTGAAACAATAGCATGTGAAGGAGAAGGAATTCCTTGTGAAGAATCTGCTGAAACTAATGAAACAGTAGAGGAGCAGGAATGTGAAGATGAAATGAAGATGTTTAGAAATCGCAAGGCTGAACTTAAGGATCTTAAAGATGAAAACGAAGCTTTAAAAGATAAACTTTTAAGAACTGTTGCAGAATATGATAACTTCAGAAAAAGAACAATAAAAGAAAAAGAAAATATATATACTGAAGCTTGTGCAGATGTATTAAAGGAAATGCTTCCTGTTTTAGACAATCTAGAAAGAGCTGTTGCAGTTGATGGCAGTGTTGAAGATTTGAAAAAAGGTTTAGAAATGACAATTAATCAATTCATGGGAGCTTTAAATAAGCTTGGAGTTGAAGAAATTGCTGCAGATGGAGAGTTTGATCCAAATCAGCATAATGCAGTAATGCACATTGAAGATTCAAGTTTAGGTGCAAATCAAGTTGCTGAAGTATTCCAAAAGGGATATAAAAAAGGTGAAAAAGTATTAAGATATAGTATGGTTAAAGTAGCCAACTAAATAAATTTAGAAATAAGTATCAATATAATAAATTTTAGAAAATGAATTAAGATTTCATTATTAGGAGGAAATTATAATGGGAAAAATAATAGGAATTGACTTAGGAACAACTAACTCATGTGTATCAGTTATGGAAGGTGGAGATCCAGTTATCATACCTAACGCTGAAGGCGCTAGAACTACTCCATCAGTAGTATCTTTCATGCCAAATGGTGAAAGATTAGTTGGTCAGGTAGCAAAAAGACAAGCAATCACAAATCCAGATAAAACAATAATCTCAATAAAAAGACATATGGGAACTAACCATAAAGTAAATATAGATGGAAAAGAATATACTCCACAAGAAATATCAGCAATGATACTTCAAAAGTTAAAAGCTGATGCAGAGGCTTATCTTGGAGAAACAGTAACAGAGGCTGTAATCACAGTTCCTGCATACTTCAATGACAGTGAAAGACAAGCGACTAAAGACGCAGGAAGAATAGCTGGTCTTGATGTTAAGAGAATAATCAACGAGCCAACAGCAGCATCTCTTGCTTATGGTCTTGATAAAATGGATACAAACCAAAAGATTTTCGTATATGACCTTGGTGGTGGTACGTTCGACGTATCTATCCTAGAATTAGGTGATGGAGTATTTGAAGTTAAAGCTACTAACGGAGATACTCAGTTAGGTGGAGACGATTTTGATAACAAGATCATAGATTATATAGCAAATACATTCAAAGCTGAAAATGGAATTGACTTAAAGAACGATAAAATGGCTTTACAAAGATTAAAAGAAGCTGCAGAAAAAGCTAAAATAGAATTATCTTCTGCAACTCAAACAAACATTAACCTTCCATTTATCACAGCTGATGCTACAGGTCCAAAGCACATCGACATGACTTTAACAAGAGCTAAATTTAACGAATTAACTCACGATTTAGTTCAAAGAACAATAGAGCCAATGAAAAAAGCTCTAAACGATGCTGGACTTTCAATTGGAGAAATAGATAAGGTAGTACTTGTTGGAGGATCTACAAGAATACCTGCAGTAGTTGATGCTGTTAAGAACTTCACTGGAAAAGAGCCTTCAAAAGGAGTTAACCCAGATGAGTGTGTTGCAGCAGGTGCAGCTGTTCAAGGTGGAGTTTTAACTGGAGACGTTAAAGACGTATTACTTCTTGACGTTACACCATTAACTTTAGGAATTGAAACTTTAGGAGGAGTTGCTACTCCATTAATAGAAAGAAATACAACTATACCAACTAAGAAGAGCCAAGTGTTCTCTACAGCAGCAGATGGTCAAACATCAGTTGAAATTCACGTTGTTCAAGGTGAAAGACAAATGGCAGCTGACAACAAGACTTTAGGAAGATTCACTCTTTCTGGAATCCCAGCAGCTCCAAGAGGAATTCCACAAATCGAAGTTACTTTTGATATAGATGCTAACGGTATCGTTAAAGTTTCTGCTAAGGATAAAGGAACTGGTAAGGAAGCTAACATTACAATTACAGCTTCTACTAACTTAAGTGATGATGAAATCCAAAATGCAGTAAATGAAGCTGAAAGATTTGCTGAAGAAGATAAGAAGAGAAAAGAGTCTATAGAAGTTAAAAACACTGCAGACCAAATGGTATATCAAACAGAGAAAGCTTTAACAGATTTAGGAGATAAAGTTTCTGCTGAAGATAAAGCTAAGATTGAGCAAAGAGTTCAAGTTTTAAAATCTGTTAAAGATGGAGAAGACTTAGAAGCTATTAAGAAAGCTACTGAAGAATTAACTCAAGAGTTCTATGCAGTTTCTTCTAAAGCATACCAAGGTGAAGGTGGACCACAAGGACCAGAAGGCTTCGATCCTAACAACATGGGTGGAGCAGGACAACAATCAGCAGGATCAGATGATGATAATGTTGTAGATGCTGACTTTAAAGTAGACTAATATAAGTAAAATTATAAAGTAATATGTTTAATAAGGGATGACGTAAAACTCATCCCTTAATTTAAGTGCGAACCTAAAAGTGATGCTCCAAATCTTTGATTTGGTCAGCAGAACTTTCACAGAGTGCATCTCTGATTTAGTTATTCTACATTAAGTGAGTGTTCAAATTTATGATTTGGTAACACAAGTTTACTCAGTAGAGCACTTGTTTGAACTTATAGGAGAAGTAGTTTTCTTTGAAAAGTTGAAATTATAATGAATATGTTTTAAGATAATATGGAAACTTCTCTTAGTAACCGTGCATAAAGTATAAGAGACTAAAGAGTGAAGTAAGAAAAATAGGTGGTGAAAATTTCTATATGGCAAATAAGGATTTTTATGAAGTTCTTGGAATAGATAAAAGTGCAAGTGATGAAGATATAAAGAGAGCTTTTAAAAAGCTTGCTTTAAAATATCACCCTGATAGAAATCAAGGTGATACAGAAGCAGAGGAGAAATTCAAGGAGATAAATGAAGCATATCAAGTGCTTTCAGATCCAGAGAAAAGACAGAGATATGATCAGTTTGGTACTGCTGACTTTAATGGAGCTGGCGGTGGCTTTGATGGCTTTGACTTTGGAGGTTTCGGCGGCTTTGGTGACATCTTTGGAGATATCTTTGGTGGTGGCTTTGGCGGCTTCGGTGGTGGCGGAGCTAAAAATGGTCCAAGAAAAGGTGCAGATTTAGAGTATGATCTAACCTTAACATTTGAAGAAGCTATGACTGGCTGCGAAAAGGAAATCAAGGTTACAAGAAGAGAAAAGTGTGAAACATGTGGAGGAAGTGGAGCTAAGGCTGGAACTTCTCCAAAAACTTGTAGCAAATGTGGAGGAAGAGGAAGAATTCAAGTTCAAAGAAGAACTCCACTAGGCGTAATGTCAACAACTACTACCTGTGATGCTTGTCATGGAGAAGGTAAAATCATTGAGGAACCATGTCAAACTTGTAAGGGTTCAGGTAAGGAAAGAAAAACAAGAAGTATAACAATAAATATTCCAGCTGGAGTTGATACTGGAAATGTAATGCCATTAAGAGGCCAGGGAGAAGCTGGTGAAAATGGTGGACCAGCAGGAGATTTATATATCAATATCAGAGTAATGACTCACAAAACATTTAAGCGTAAGGGAAATGATATCCACATGGAAACTCATATTTCCTTTGGTAAAGCTGTTCTTGGAACTGACATTAAGGTTCCAACTATTGATGGAGATGTAACCTATAAGGTTCCGGCAGGAACACAATCAGGAACTATATTTAGATTAAAAGGCAAAGGCGTTCCTAGAGTAAATTCTGCAGGAAGAGGAGACCATTATGTAAAAGTAATAGTTGACGTTCCTAAGTCATTAAATGGCGAACAGGAAGAAGCTTTAAAAGCCTTCATGGATGCTTGTGGTGAAACTGTTGAAGGTGCACCAGAGAAGAAAAAGCATAAAAAGGGTATCTTCGGAAAATAAAATATTTAAATAGTAAATTGCTTCAATATTTATCTAGATGAAAAAAGATAAATGTTGAAGCAATTTTAATTAAGTTTGATACTTTAATAAAGTATTTAGATGAGTATATTAGATTTAAGTATATGCAGGGGGGATATGATGGTTTATATGGGAGATGAAAGTTTTTGGGATGATAAGTTTGGATGCAGAAGTGATAGACCTTTAAATCCAGAGGAAGCTATAGTTGAAAATGTGAAGTATTTCAAAAATGGGACTGTGTTAGATATTGCTTGTGGTGATGGGAGAAACTCTCTTTTTTTATTGGAAAAAGGTTTTAAGGTTAAGGGGGTTGATTTCAGCACTAAAGCGTTATTAAGATTAGAAAAATTTGCAGCAAGAAATAATTATGAAGTAGAGACAGAGTTAATTGATTTAAGTGAAGATGATGCATTAAAAAATATAGGTGTATTTGATGATGTTTTAGTTAATCACTTTAGAGTAAGCAAGAGTATAATGCATGACCTGAAGAATCATTTAAGTCATGGTGGGGTGCTCTTTGTTTCTGGCTTTGGTCATAAACATAAACCAGATTTAAAAATTCGTAAAGAAGATTTAATTCAGCCTGATGATTTTGAACCTTTAAAGAATGATTTTGAATTACTGCATTACGAAGAGTTTGAAGACGAAAGAGGCTTCTTTGTGACTTATATATATAGAAAAAATTAAAGGAAAGTCATTGGTGGACACGACTATTCAATATGCAAATATGAATAAAAGTATAACAGTAAGTTTTTTTATTAAATTGAACACCAGGGTTTAATTAGTGTATAATAGGTTGTGCTATGTTTACTTAACATCTTCAAAGGGCATAATTTTTAGATGTAAGGAAAATATTAAATTTAAAATATATTACATAGATTAGTTAATTGGAGGAATACATAATGGATAAAGATTGGATAGAGGTTACCGTTGTAACAAGCAGTGAAGCTACAGAAGCAGTTTCAGGGATATTTTACACTCTTGATGTTCAAGGAGTTTCAATAGATGATGCTAAGGATGTGGAGTTTAAAAAGAAGCATCCAGCTTATGCTGACTTTTTTGATGAGGCAGTTTTGAATAAGGATAAGGATGCAATAGTTAAAGGGTATTTCAAGGAGACTGATGATTTTGATGAAATAATCAAGTATATAGAAGAAGGCGTTAATAATCTTACTGAATATGGTCTTGATAAGGGAAAAGGAATTGTTACCTATAATAAGGTTAATGAAGAAGATTGGGAAAATAACTGGAAGAAATACTATAAACCAACTTTAGTAGGAGAGAAAATAGTTGTAAAACCTATATGGGAAGAGTATGAGCTTAAGGCAGGCGAGTTAATGGTTGAGATGGACCCGGGGATGGCTTTTGGTACTGGTACTCATGAAACTACAAGAATGTGTGTTAAAGCTTTAGAGAAATATGTTAAAGGTGAAGACACTGTATTTGATATAGGAACAGGTTCAGGGATTTTATCTATTGCGGCAGCGAGACTTGGAGCTAAGCATGTAGTTGGAGTTGATTTAGACCCAGTTGCTGTTGATTCAGCTAAAAAGAACGTTGGATATAATAATTTATCTAACATTGAAATTCTATATGGAGATTTAATGGAAGTTGTTAAAGGAAAAGCTGAGATTGTTGTTGCTAACATACTTGCACCAATAGTTATGATTCTTTGCGATGGAGTTAAAGAGTTTATAAATGAGGGTGGATTCTTTATTGCATCTGGAATTCTTAATACTCAAGAAGAAATGATAAAAGAGAAAATGGAAGCTGTTGGTTTTAAAATAGAAGAAGTTATTGCAGACGGTGAGTGGGTTTGCATAGTTGCAAAGAAGTAGATTATTATTTATAATAAAGCCAAGTTTAGGATAGGAGTACACTAATATGCATAAGTTTTTTGTTGAAAGAAATAAGATAGCTGGAAATGTGTGTACCATTGACGGTGATGATGTAAAGCACATTTATAAAGTTCTAAGACTAAAGGAGGGAGACAAAGTAAATATCAACAACTGTAATGGTGTTGAGTACTTTGGTGAAATCCTTGAGGTAAATAAAAAAGAAGTTAAAGTTAATCTTATTGAGAAGGTTGAACTTAATAACGAAAGTCCTATTGAGGTTCATTTATTCCAAGGTTTGCCTAAAGCTGCTAAAATGGATTTAATAGCTCAGAAGTGCACAGAGCTAGGAATAAGTGAAATAACACCTATAATTACAGAGAGAGTTGTAGTTAAAGGGAATGATACTTCAGAATTTAAAAAGGTTGATAGATGGAACAGAATTTCATTAGAAGCTTGCAAGCAAAGTAAGAGAAGTATAATTCCATCAATTAATCAGCCTATGGAATTTGATGTTTTAATGGAAGAGTTAAAAGAATTTGATTTGGTGGTTGTTCCATATGAGAACCAAGAAAATCAAGGTATTCGTTACGTTAAAAATCAAGTTAAGGATAAGGAAATTAAAAAAGTTGCAATTATTATAGGACCAGAAGGCGGTTTTGAAGAAAGTGAAATCGAAGCTTTAAAAGCAGCTGGAAGCTATATAGTGACTTTAGGACCTAGAATATTAAGAACAGAAACTGCTGGATTTGTGGCTCTAAGCTTAATAATGTATGAACTTGGAGATTTAGGAGGAGACATATAATGAAGGTAGCATTATATACACTGGGTTGCAGAGTTAACTCATATGAGTCAGAGGCTATGGCAGAGCAGTTTATAAAAGAAGGTTACGATGTTGTTGATTTCAGCGAATTTGCTGATGTATATGTAATTAACACTTGTACAGTAACTAACATGGGCGATAAGAAGTCAAGACAAATGATAGGAAGAGCAAGAAGGTTAAATCCAGAAGCTATTATAGCTGTAGTAGGGTGTTATTCACAGATTGCTTCCGATGAGGTAGCTTCTATAGAGGGCGTTGATGTTGTTCTTGGAAGTAGAAATAAAGGTGAGGTTGTTTACTGGGTAAACAGAACTAGAGAAGAGAAGAAGCAGGTTATAGAAGTTAATGATGTTCTAAGAAATAAAAAGTTTGAAGAGCTTTCAATTAATGAATATCAGGATAAAACAAGGGCTTTTCTTAAAATTCAAGATGGTTGTAATAAATTTTGTACTTACTGCTTAATTCCTTTTGCAAGAGGGGCAGTATGTAGTAAAGATCCAGAACAGATTTTAAAAGAAGTTAATGAACTAAGCAGAAATGGCTTCAAGGAAATAATCCTCTCTGGAGTTCATACAGCTTCTTACGGGGTGGATATACAAGGTGATTGGAATCTAGTTAGAGTCCTTGAAGAAATCGATAAAATAGAAGGTATAGAGAGAATAAGAATTGGTTCAATAGATCCAACCTTCTTTACTGAAGGAGTAATTGAGAGAATCTGTGGACTTAAAAAACTGTGTCCTCATTTCCACTTATCCCTTCAAAGTGGATGTGATGCAACTTTAAGAAGAATGAATAGAAAATACACTGCTGCTGAATACAAAGAAGTTTGTGATAATCTTAGAAAATATATGAAAGATGTTTCAATAACCACTGACATTATTGTTGGTTTCCCAGGAGAATCAGCTGGAGAGTTTGAGGAAACATATAAGTTCTTAAGTGATATCAAATTAAGTAAAATGCATATCTTCAAGTATAGTAAAAGAGCGGGAACAAAAGCTGCTGATATGCCATTCCAAGTTGATGGAAATCTTAAAGAAGAAAGAAGTAAGGCTTTAATAGAGTTAAATCATAAAAATGAAGTTGAATTTATGGAAGGCTTTATTGGAAGAACTATGAGTGTTCTTTATGAAGAGAAAGTTAGTGGAAGTGAAAACTCTTATGTAGGGTATACAGAAAATTATTTAAAGGTTATAACTAACAGCAGTGAAGATGTAAGTGGAAAAATAGTTCCAACTAAAGTTATTTCTGTAGAAGCTGAACATATGATAGGTGAAGTGTAAAATATAAAATCATATTTAGAAAAATCATACACCTATGAGGAATTTTGGAGTATAATATTAGGTAGAATAAGTAATATTATAGAAGAAAGCTTAAGATTGCTTTTAAATCTATAGTGAATTAAAAGAGTGGGTATTTTACTTATGTTCTATTTCAATTGCGGAGTGATGAAAATTGAAACGGTGCTTAAGAAGAATTTTAAGACTCTTGAATGGAGGTGAAAGAATGTCAGATTGTATATTTTGTAAAATTGCAAAAGGAGAAATTCCTTCAAATAAAGTTTATGAAGATGAAAAGATTTTATGTTTTCACGATATAAGCCCAGAAGCTCCTGTGCATGTGCTAATAATACCAAAGGAACACATTGAGTGTGTAAATGATATTAATAATGAAAATAGTCAGATTATAGCGCACATTTTCGCCACTATTCCTGAGCTTACTAAAAAGTTGGGTATAGACAAATCAGGCTATAGAGTGGTGACTAATATCTTAGCTGACGGTGGTCAAACAGTGCCGCATTTACATTTTCATTTGCTAGGTGGAAGAAACTTGAAATGGCCACCAGGTTAAAAATATAGAATTAATAGCAATGAAAATCTTGACATAAGCTTGAGTGAATTGTATAATTGAAAATGTGCTATTTAGGCCTCGCATTGGCTACTTTTAATTAAAATTAAATTGAGCTAGCGGAGGGAGGGATATAAATGTCAGAGATAAAAGTTGGAGAAAACGAATCATTAGAAAATGCATTAAGAAGATTTAAAAAGAAATGTGCAAGATCAGGTGTACTTTCAGAAGTAAGAAAGAGAGAACACTACGAGAAGCCAAGTGTTAAAAGAAAGAAAAAATCAGAAGCTGCTAGAAAAAGAAAGTTTAAGTAGAATTTGAAAGAAGGTTTAATAATGTCATCCATAAGGGAAACATTACAGGACGACTGGAAAAATGCTATTAAATCAAAAGACAGATTTAAGGCAAATGTAATTAGTATGGCAAAATCAGCTATTCTATTACTTGAAAAATCTGGTGCTACAGACATCGATGATACAAAAGTTATTGAGGTTATAGCTAAGGAAGTTAAACAAAGAAGAGATTCTTTGGTTGAATTTGAAAAAGGAAATAGACAAGATTTAGTTGAACAAACTAAAGCTGAAATTGAAATTCTATTACACTACCTTCCTCAGCAGTTAACGGAAGATGAAATCCGAAAAATTGTTACGGAAGCAGCTGAAAAGCTAGGTGCTAGTAGCATGAAAGATATGGGAAAGCTAATGGCAGATGTAAGACCACAAACTAATGGTCGTGCAGATGGTAAATTAGTAAGTCAAATAGTAAAAGAATATTTGAATAAATAAGGAACTCAGTTTTACTGAGTTCTTTCCTTTTGCAATAATTTAAAATTTGAAACATAGAATTTAGAATATTGAAGGAAATCCCTAAGGGGATTTCTTTAATTTAGTATTAAAATAAAGAAACTCCGTAGGAGTTTCAAACTCTATTCTTAATTCTCCATTCTCCATTCTACATTCTAAATTAATAAAGTTACATATTAAATGAAGGTATATTTTTATTAAAGGGGTTATTATTCTTCATCCAACATCATAAAATTTACAAGGAAAACTTTAAGTTTAAATTGTGATAAAAATATGAGTAAGAGGTGAGGAGAATGGCAAATAAATTGGGGGCAATGAGAGAAAAGCTGGTGGATACATTAGAATTGCCAGCAGAGATAACATTAAACGTACCCAAAATAACTATATTAGCTAAAAAAGAAATAACCGTTGAAAATCATAAAGGTGTAATGAGATTTAGTACTACAGAGCTTGTGGTAAACACATCCTTAGGTGCGCTTACAATAAAAGGAGACAATCTTGAGATAGCTTTTGTTGGGGGAACCACTATAACCTTAAGGGGTAACTTTAAAGGTGTGGTGTATGATAATTATGAAGAGATTTGATGATGTAAAAGCTAGTTATGTAACGGTTAGAATAGAAGCTGTCGAGATCGAAAAGATATTGAACTTTTTGTGGAACAAAAACGTAGATGTAAGAGATATAAAAAATAATAATAAGTTTTCCGTAGATTTGAAAATTGAATTAAAAGATTATAAGGTATTAAGAGAAGGTGTGAAAAAAGCTAGAGGTAAGCTTGTTGTTTTGGATAGAAAAGGAATGAAATTCTTTTTTATGCATCTGAACTCAAGAAAATTTTTAGTTGCGGGTATAGCAGTATTTTTCTTTGTATTATACTATTTAAGCACCTTTATTTGGAAGGTGGATATAATTACTGAAAGGTATTTAGCGCCAGTAGAAGTAAGAAATATGCTTAAAGAGTATGGCATTGATGTGACTAAGAAAAAGGCATCTATAAACGTTGTAGAAGTTGAAAAAGCTCTTGTAAGAGATTTTGATGAAATAATGTGGATTAAAGTAAGAATTGAAGGTTCTAAGCTTTCTGTTGAAATTAAGGAACGTCAAGAGCCTCCTAAGATTAAAGAAAAACCAGATTATACAGGCAATATAGTTGCGAGAAAGAATGGAATTGTAAACAGAATAAATACTATTTCTGGAACTCCTGTGGTTAAGCCTGGACAGGTTGTAAATGCTGGAGATATTTTGATACAGGGCCAAGAGGGAAAGGAAACCATGGAGTTTCAAGTTATGGCTGAAGGAAAAGTACCTTCAACTGTATTTTATGAGGAAATCTTAGAAGTGCCAAAAACTTATGTAGAAAAGGAAAGAACGGGCAATAAGAAAGTTAGGTATGGAATAAATGTGAATAATAAAATAATTTATCTAGGAAAATCATTAAATAACTTTGTAAATTATGATAAAATAGAAACAAAATGGGGTATCTTTATTAGAGAAGAGTATTTTGAAACTGAAGAAGTTGAAAAGACTGTGGAAACTGACGGTATAGTAAAGGATCTTCAGAACAAAATATATTTAAATCTTGATAGAGCAGCAAAGGTTTTATCAGTTGCTCCAGAAATAGAAGATATTGGAGAGAAGAACAGAATAAGAGTTTTAGTAACGGTAGAAGAGGATATAGCAAAGAGTGAAATCGCGCCTCCACAGACAGAAGAACAATCCGAGGAGGATAGTGCTAATCCGTAAAGAGAAGGTGGAAAGATGGGATATAAAAATACGTTATTGAAGAAGACTAAGTTTCCAAAAATAAAACCGTATATTACTTTTATTGCCACTGCTTTAATTGTTTATTTTATTTTAAGCTCGGTAGTGGTAACGAAAAAGTATAATCTGGAAGTTGGTGAGATAGCAAAATTCGATATAAAAGCGCCAAAGGATGTAGAGGATAAAGTTGCAACTCAAAAGAAGATTGAGGAGGAATTAAACCATCTTCAAGATGTATATACCTATAATGCTGATGTGAAAAAGACGGCAATAGATAATATTGATAAGTTATTTCAGCTTGTAACTGATGTTAATAATAATACATCTATAATACCAAGTACATCCACGGATCCAGATGTTGATACGGCAGAACAGGACGCAGCTAGATTGAAAGCTGAAAAGATTAAAAAACTTAAGGAGCAAAGTCCTATTGATAAAATATCAGTAGAAAATTATGAGATTTTATTATCCCTTAGCAGTACTCAGTTGCAAAGTGTTCATGATGATTTAGTAGCAGCACTTAATGATGTTTATGATAATATGCAGATAAGAGAAGGAAACTCACAGGATATATTTAATGCTCAAAATAGGGTTCAAATGGCTTTTAACAACACTAGTTATTCTAAAGCTATTAAGGATATGGCTACATCTATAGGGCATCTTCAAACAAAGGCTAGTTTTTTTATTGATCACACAAAAACGGAGGAAGCGAGACAGGCAGCCATAAAAAGTGTGACACCTGTTATGTATAAAAAGGACCAAACTATTGTATCTGAAGGTCAGCCTGTTACAGAGGCTCAAATTCAGCTGCTGGAGGATACGGGTCTTTTGGATAATGATAAATCTACACGATTATACTTATATTTAGCTTTAGCAGTTCTTGTTGGAGGAGTAATTACTCTTCAATGGATATATTTAAAAGACAAGAGGCCTGATATATATAAGGATAGTTCAAAGGTGGCATTGATAAATATTTTAACAATATTATCTGTTCTATTAGCAAGAATAGCAGTAACTATTAATGTTTTTTTCGCTCCATTTGCGTGTGTTTATATTTTATTTACGGTTCTTATTGATGATAAGACCTCTTTGGTCTTTGGAACCTTAAATGTGGTGTTTATTGCACTTTTAGCAAGCTTTGGTCCGCATATAATGATTATTGCAATTTTAAATGCAGTAATAGTACCAATAGTATTAAAAAGAGTTCAGCAAAGAAGTGATATATTATATTCTAGCTTGATAATCGGAGTTATAAATATTTTTGCTACAGGTGTAATAGGTTACTTTTTAAGTTCAGATTTAAGGAGTGTTATATCAAAGGCATTATGTGCTGGTGGTGGAGCTGTGATTTCAGGAATATTGGCAATTGGAATACTTCCATTTTTGGAAAATGCCTTTGATATTATTACTAACATGAAATTACTTGAGTTATCAAATCCTAACAATCCGTTGATGAGAAGATTATTATTAGAAGCACCAGGGACTTATCATCATTCAGTTTTAGTTGCTAATTTAGCAGAAATGGCAGCAGAAAAAGTTGGGGCTAATCCAATAATGGCGAGAACTGCAGCTTACTATCATGATGTAGGTAAGCTTGAGAGACCTTATTACTTTAAGGAAAACCAGATAGGTATTAATCCTCATGATGGGATGTCACCTGCCCTTAGTGCAGCAATAATACTTTCTCACGTTGATGATGGAATAAAATTAGCTAATAAACATAATCTTCCAAGGTCTATTATTGATGTAATTAATGAGCATCATGGAGATTCAACAGTAAAATATTTCTATATAACCATGAGAAATAACAGTGAAAATCCGGATGATGTAAATGAAGAGGATTATAAATATAGTGGAAGACCTCCAAGAACTAAGGAGTCAACTATTGTTATGATGGCTGATGGAGTTGAGGCAGCTGTTAGATCCATCCAAAAGCCAGATAAAGAAAAAATTGAAAAAATGGTTGATAATATTATTAAGACAAGGCTTGATGAAGGACAGCTTAAAAATTCAGATTTAACTTTTAAGGATTTAGAAAAAATTAGAGAAAGCTTTTTAACCGTTCTTTCAGGAATTTATCATGAAAGAATAGAATATCCAAAGGAAAAATTAACAAAATCGATGTTAGATAAAGATGTTGTTGAAGTTGAAGAAGATGAGGATAAGGTTAAAATTTATGTTAAGGGAGCTTTTGGTTTAAAGGATAAGTTTAAACCTAAGGATAAATAGTATTTAACTTTAAAATGAAGTGAATTAAAACTCCCCGAAAGGGGAGTTTTAATAAAAATAAAAGAAATTTAATTTGAAAGTTAAAAAAAAGGTTTATGGGAAAACTAATAAATAATAAGTATAAATAGTATATGAGAGGTATAAAATGATATACAAGGACGATAGACAAAGTTTACTGATGGTTGATGAAGAGCTGACAAAACTGATTGATGAAATCATAGATTATGCGTTAAAGGAAGAACAGGTTCTAATTCCTTATGAGGTTAGTGTGATTTATGTAGACAATGAAAGTATAAAAGAAATTAATGAAGAAACCAGAGGTATAGATAAAGCAACAGATGTGCTTTCTTTCCCCATGTTAGATTATGATGATAAGAATGTATTTAAGGATTGTTATGTGGGATATGAATTTTCGCAAATTGATTTAAATGAAGGAAATCTAGTTCTTGGTGATATAGTTCTTTCATTAGAAAGAGCAAAGGAGCAAAGTGAAGATTTCGGCCATTCTTTTCAAAGAGAAGTATGTTACTTAATTATTCACTCTATTCTTCATCTTCTTGGATATGACCACATGGAAGAAGATGAAAAGAAGGTGATGAGAGCGAGAGAAGAGGAGATATTAAGCAAGTTTGAAATAAGGCGATAGGTTTTAAGGTGAGGCGGGGAATGTTATGAAGGTAAAAAAAATGGTGGATAGCTTTAATTATGCTATTGAGGGAATAATATATTCAATTAGAACTCAGCGTAATATGAGAATACATATGATATTAGCAATATTGATTCTTACTGCGTGCTTCTTCTTTGATATAACTAAAATTGAACTGTTAATACTAACAATAACAATAACAATGGTTATTGTGGCAGAGATGGTTAATACTGCAGTGGAAAGTGCTATAGATGCTACCACTAATTTTTATCATCCTTTAGCTAAAATAGCTAAAAATGTAGCAGCAGGAGCTGTTCTTATAACTGCAATCAATGCAGTTTTAGTTGGATACATAATCTTTTATGATAAGATGTTTCCTTTATCATTAATAATGTTAAATAAAATAAAAAATTCAAGTCCTCTTATGATCTTTTTAGTTCTTGTGATAGTGTGTATAGTTACGGTGGTGATAAAAGCTGTATACGGAGAAGGCACAGCTTTAAGAGGAGGAATGCCTAGTGGACATAGTTCATTAGCATTTGCTTTAGCTACTATTATAACTTTAATGACCTCAGAAATGGAGTCAGCTCCATTTATAATGGCGTTATCTTATTTAATGGCGGTTATAGTTGCTCAAAGCAGAGTAGATTCAGATGTGCACTCCATATGGGAGGTTATTGCAGGGGCTCTTTTAGGAACTTTACTCACTCTATTTATTTATAAGGTTATAATGTAATAATAATTAAAAAAAGAGGGACAATAGTCCTGGTTATGGTGTATACTAGAACAACCGAATATAATTGGAGGGAAATTAAATGGAGATAAAAGAATTAGTAAAACTAAGTATTGAAGCAAGAGAGAAAGCTTATGTACCATATTCGAATTTTAAAGTGGGTGCTGCTGTAGAAATGGAAGATGGTAGTGTTTATACAGGATGTAACATAGAGAATGCTTCCTATGGTGCTGCTAACTGTGCTGAGAGAACGGCAATATTTAAAGCAGTTTCAGAAGGACACACTTCAATTAAAAAGATTGCAGTTGTTGGAGATATGTCTGCATTCACTTCTCCATGTGGAATATGTAGACAGGTTATTGCTGAATTTGCCAGTGATGATATTGAAATAATAATTGTGAAAAACGAAGATGAATATCAAGTAAAAACTTTAGAAGAAATTTTACCAGGAGCTTTCAGAAAATCTGATTTGCTTAAGTAAGGAGGAAATATGTTTAAATCAGGATTTATAACAATTGTGGGAAGACCTAATGTAGGGAAATCCACCCTGTTAAATCATTTAATGGGAGAGAAGCTGTCTATTGTTTCTAGCAGACCACAAACTACTAGAAATAACATACAGACAATATTAACAAAGGATAACTATCAGATAGTATTCGTTGATACACCAGGTATGCATAAGCCAAAGAATAAGCTTGGTGATTACATGATGAAAAATGCCAAGGATTCAATGAAAGAAGTTGATGTGGTTGTATTTTTGACAACACCAGATGGTGGAGTTAAAGAGGGTGACCTTCATATATTAGAGCAGCTTAAAGGTTGTGGAACACCTGTATTTTTGGTTGTTAATAAGATAGATGAAAATGCAGAAAATAAAGTTGCAACAGCGCTTGAAGAATATACAAAGCTGTTTGACTTTGCAGAAATAATTCCTATATCAGCAATGAATGGGAAAAATACTGATAAGTTATTGGAATTAATAGTTGATAAGCTTCCAGAGGGACCTAAGTATTATCCAGAGGATATGATAACTGACCAACAGGAAAGATTCATAGTGATGGAGATAATAAGAGAAAAAGCATTAAGGTTATTATCTCAGGAAGTACCACATGGAATAGCTATAGAAATTCTTTCGATGAAGCAGCAGGAAAATGGTAAATACCATATAGAAGCAAATATGTTATGCGAAAAAGATTCACATAAAGGTATTATCATCGGGAAGAATGGATCTATGTTAAAAAAGATATCGACCTATGCTAGACAAGATATAGAAAAGTTCTTAAATGCAAAGGTTAATTTAAAGATTTGGGTTAAGGTTAAGGGTGAATGGAGAGACAGCTCCTTCCTTCTTAAGGAGCTTGGATACAAGTAGATTGTAGGTGGGAATTGTGAGTACCATTAAAACAAGAGGAATGGTGTTAAAAGTTCAAGATTATAAAGAAAATGATAAATTGCTTTGGATACTTACAGAGGAGTATGGAAAAGTAACGGTCATTGCTAAGGGGGCAAGGAAAAGTAAAAATAAAAACTTTTCTAATACCTTGCCTTTCTGCTTTGGTGAATATGTTTTATTTAAGGGTAGAACTATGTTTTCTTTAAATGAAGGTAGGATTATTGACTCATTTCAAGATATTTTAAATAATTATGATACATTAATATATGGTTCATACTTTAATGAGTTGGTAGATATAGCAATAGAGGAAGAACCATGCAATGAGATTTTCGTGGATCTTATAAAGGCTTTCTTCCTTATGAGAAATGGAGCAGTTGATTTAGATATTTTGGCTAGAGCTTTTGAAATAAAACTTTTAAAAGCTACAGGATACGGAATTTCTTTAGAACACTGTGCTGTTTGTGGAAATAAGGTTAATAACTCTGATTACATATCTTTTCAGTTTTATGGCGGAGTATGTGGAAATTGTGACAAGAGATATGGAACTCATGTGTCTATAGCAGCATATAATGGAATTAAATTTCTTAGTAAGGTTGATTTAGAAAAAGCAGGGCGACTTGCTTTAGATGAAAGAACTAAACAAGAAATATGTAAGATTTTAACTACATTTATAGAGTTGAACTATAGAAGGAAACCTAAGAGTTTATCGTTGCTTACAGGTTTTCAAATGGCTACTACCAATGGTATAATGTAAAATAAGGGTAAATATTGCTTAGGGGGAATATTTGTGGACCAGGATACATTAAAAAAGATAGAAATTCTTAAGGAACGTACTAATTTATCAAATGAAGAAGCAGAAGCATTGCTTAAAAAATTCAATGGTGATCTTATTGAGGCCTTAATATATTTTGAGAAAAAGAAAAAGGATAATGATGAATTCGGTAATATATATGATAAAATAAGCCAGAACGAATTTGTTAACTACATAAAAGAGTTAATCAAAAGCGGAAATGTGGCTAGAATTATTATTCGAAAGGATGATACTGTTATTGTAAATATACCAGTTAATGCAGGTCTTGTAGTTGGGGTAATAATGGTTCTGCAGCCTGTTATTCTTCTTTTAGGCGCTGCAACCGCAGTATTTACAAAGCTGGAAATTGATATCATTAAAAAAGATGGTACAGTTGAGGTTGTAAATAAATATGTAGAAAAAGGCGTTAAAACTACAACAAAGGTTGCAGCTGAAGTTGGACATGAACTACAAGAGGTTTTTTCTCAAACTTCATTTAAAATTAAGGATAAGATTAATCAAATGAAGAATAATAAGAACAGATAAATATTAAATGCGTAAAGAGTTACTTGATTAAATAGAAAAAGATGGGGGAACTCATCTTTTTTGTTTGAAATAAAATGTTTACAAGAATATCACAAAATATTCCAAATTGAGTGAAAATTTTACTTCTTTTCAAGAAAAATATTGAAAAATAATATTCCTTTTTATAATATCATGCTATAATATACCTATAGTGGAAATTAGCAAAGGAAGAAAAAATTAAAAACGATTAATTATAAACAATGCTGTGGTTTTATTTTACATAAAAGTATGATATTATCATAAGTGTTGGAAATGAAAGGTGGCGAATTGTCATTAAACTCTCAGAGAGACAAGAACAGATTATAGAGCTAGTGAAAGCTAATGAACCAATAACAAGTGAAGCAATTGCCAAAGAGTTAGGACTAACTCGCTCCGCCATACGACCAGATTTATCTATACTAACCATGACTGGAATATTGCAGGCAAGACCTAAAGTGGGATATGTCTGTATGAGAAACTCTTCGAAGAATTCAAGTAGTGGTGAAATCAGAAAAATTACGGTTCGGGATATAATGTCGAAGCCGGTTCTAGTCAAGGAAGAGACACCTGTTTATGAGGCAATATTAACTTTATTCCTCAATGATGCAGGTACCTTGTTCATAGAAAACGATGGCGTGCTCTTAGGGGCTGTATCAAGAAAAGACTTTATAAAAATGGCAATGGGAACAGCTGACATGCATAGAGTACCTGTCGGAATCATCATGACTAGAATGCCAAATATCATTTGGGTATCTGAAGACGATTCAGCATTTGTCGCAGCAAAAAAAATAATTGAGCATCAGGTAGACAGTCTGCCGGTAATAAGGCGGGAAGGTGTAGACGGAAAAGAAGTATTAAAAATTGTAGGTAAGATATCCAAAACAACCATTACTGGAATTTTTGTTAAATTGGGTGAAGATGAATAAGATATTCGTTTCTGGTAAAAATGAATAAAGTATTCATAAGAACTATATATTAAAAATTAAGGGGTTGTGTAACATGGAAAAGAAAAAATATGTATACCTTTTTAGCGAAGGTAATGGAAGCATGAGAAACCTACTAGGGGGAAAAGGTGCAAACCTGGCAGAGATGACCAATATTGGAATTCCAGTGCCACAAGGTTTCACAGTAACTACAGAAGCTTGTAATAAGTATTACGATGATGGAAAAATAATAGCAGAAGACATAATAAATGAAATACATGAGAAAATGGTTGAACTAGAAAACATATCAGGTAAAAAATTCGGAAGTTTAGAAAATCCACTATTAGTTTCAGTAAGATCAGGAGCAAGAGCTTCAATGCCTGGAATGATGGACACAATACTTAACTTAGGATTAAATGACCAAACTGTTGAAGTTATGGCTAATAAGACTGGCAATCCAAGATTTGCCTATGACTCATATAGAAGATTTATTCAAATGTTTGCAGACGTTGTTATGGAAATCGAAAAGAGAAGTTTCGAAGACATCATGGATGAAATGAAAGCAGATAGAGGTGTTACTTTAGACACTGAACTTAATGCTGATGACTTAAAAGAGCTAGTTATTAAATTCAAGGCCCATTACAAAGCTGTTAAAGGGGACGATTTTCCAAGTGACCCAACAGTACAGTTAATTGAATCAATTAAAGCTGTATTTAGATCATGGAACAACCCTAGAGCAATTGTATATAGAAGAATGAACGATATTCCAGGTAGCTGGGGTACAGCAGTAAACGTTCAAGAGATGGTATTTGGAAACAAAGGAAATACTTCTGGTACAGGAGTTGCCTTCTCAAGAAACCCATCTACTGGTGAAAAGAAAATATTTGCTGAGTACTTAATGAATGCTCAAGGTGAGGACGTTGTTGCAGGTATTAGAACGCCTCAAAACATAGAAGAGCTGGCAAAAGAAAATCCAGCTGTATACGAGCAATTTATGGATATAGTTGCTACTTTAGAAGATCACTATAAAGATATGCAAGATATGGAGTTCACTATTGAAGAAGGAAAGCTTTACTTCCTACAAACTAGAAATGGTAAGAGAACAGCTCAAGCTGCTTTAAAAATTGCTGTTGATCTAGTTGAAGAAGGGAAGCTTACTAAGGAAGAAGCTATCCTTAAGGTTGAACCAAAGCAATTAGACACACTTTTACACCCTGCATTTGATACAGCAGCATTGAAGGCAGCAGCTGTTATGGCAAAAGGGCTTCCAGCATCTCCTGGAGCTGCTTGTGGTAAAATAGCATTCACTGCTGAAGAAGCTAAGGAAAGACATGAAAATGGTGAAAAGGTTGTATTAGTTAGATTAGAAACATCTCCAGAAGACATAGAAGGTATGATCGCTGCTGAAGGTATATTAACAGTAAGAGGTGGAATGACTTCTCACGCTGCTGTTGTTGCCAGAGGAATGGGAACTTGCTGTGTTGCTGGATGTGGTGAATTGAAGGTAAATGAAGGAGCTAAAACATTAGAAGTAGGGGGAGTTACTTACGGAGTTGACGACTTTATTTCTATTGATGGAAGCACTGGAAATGTATATGCAGGTCAGATTAAAACTGTTGACCCAGAAATAAGTGGATATTTCGGAACATTTATGGCTTGGGCTGATGATATCAGAAGCTTAAAGGTTAGAACTAACGCTGATAATCCAAGAGATACTGCACAAGCAGTTAGATTTGGAGCTGAAGGAATCGGTCTTTGTAGAACTGAGCATATGTTCTTTGAAGCAGATAGAATCATGGCAATAAGAGAAATGATAGTTGCTAAAAATGAAACTGACAGAAGAGCAGCTCTTGAAAAATTACTTCCAATGCAAAAGGGAGACTTCATAGGTATCTATGAGGAGTTACAAGATAAACCAGCCACAATCAGATTCTTAGATCCACCACTACATGAGTTCTTACCTCATGAAGATGATGAGATTGCAGAATTAGCTAAGGAGTTAGGAATTACCTTTGAAGCTTTAAAGAATACCGTAGAATCTCTACATGAGTTCAACCCAATGATGGGGCATAGAGGTTGTAGATTAGCTGTTTCTTATCCAGAGATCGCTGAAATGCAAACTAGAGCTGTAATAGAGGCTGCTATTGATGTTAAAAACAGATTAGGTTATGATATAGTTCCTGAAATCATGATACCACTTGTTGGTGAAGTGAAAGAGCTTAAATATGTTAAAGATGTAGTAACTAGAACAGCTGATGAAATAATAAAAGAAGCTGGAATAGAAATGAAATACATGGTAGGAACAATGATAGAGATCCCAAGAGCTGCTTTAACAGCTGATGAGATTGCTAACGAAGCTGAATTCTTCTCATTTGGAACAAATGACTTAACTCAAATGACATTTGGTTTCTCAAGAGATGATGCTGGTAACTTCTTGAAGTACTACTATGATAACAGTATTTATGAATCAGATCCATTTGCAAGAATAGATCAAGTTGGTGTTGGTAAGCTTATTAAAATGGCTGCAGAACTTGGTAAATCTACAAGACCAAATATTAAGCTTGGTATTTGTGGAGAACATGGTGGAGATCCATCTTCAGTTGAATTCTGCCATAATGTAGGATTAAACTATGTATCATGTTCGCCATATAGAGTTCCAGTTGCTAGACTTGCTGCTGCTCAAGCAGAGGTAAAAAATCCAAGAAGTAAATCTTGTGATTCCAGTGCTGAAGAAGTAGCTGCTTCAACAAATAACTAATTTGATAATATTTAAGAGTTTGTACTAAAGGTGCAAACTCTTTTTGTTATGAAAAATTTTGGATCAATAATGATAAATAATTATAGTAAAGGAATAAGAAGGATATGTTAATATAAACAAAGTATGTAAAAATTGCTAAAGAAGAGGTGTCATTAAGGAAAATATATGTTAATTATATGACAAATAATATTAAGAAACTATAGTTTAAAGATTGAATATATTCTTAATTATTAATAAATTAAAATGGGAATAAAAAATATGGAAAGGTATACATTTGTTATGCTAATATGAAGAAAGATGGCGAAAATTTTTAATTGCAATTATATTTAGATTAGTAAACGATTACGCAACAATTACAATATTAATCCTAATTTTCACAATTTAAAATTTTTTAAGATTCTTGTAATATGTAATTAAGGAATTGTTTTAAAATTAACATTAAGAATGAAACTGAACTTTAAACAAGGGGGAGAAAATAATGGATAACAAAGAAACTAAAGAAATTTATCACAGAGCGAAATGGTGGCAACTTGCACTATTCCCATTAAACAATCTAGCAACTAACATGTATATGATGCTTATGGGATATATCTCATATTATCTAGTAGGTTTTGCTGGAATAGCAGTTGTTGTTGCTGGTACAATAATGACAGCTATGAGAATTTGGGATGGGGTAACTGATCCGTTTATAGGATTTATAGTTGATAAGACAAATGGTAAGTTTGGTAAGAATAGACCATTCATGGTACTTGGAAATCTTATATTAGCAATAATGGCTATAGTGATTTTTAAAACTACTCACTTAGTACCACAAAAATTCAGCCTTATCTATTTTGTAATTGTTTACGCGATCTATATCATAGGATATACACTTCAATGTGTTGTAACTAAATCAGCTCAAAGTTGTTTAACAAATGATCCTAGCCAAAGACCTGTATTCTCAATATATGATGGTGCATATATGTCAGTATTCATGGCTATGGTAACTTATTTAGTATCTAATGTTTGGATGAAAAAATATGGTGGATTCACTCTTGAGTTCTTTGATTCATTCTTAATGTTCACTGTTGTAGGTTCAGCTATATTAACTGTTCTAGCTGTAATTGGTATCTGGAGTAAAGATAGAGAAGAGTTCTATGGTACTGGAGTTGCTGTAAAGGTTACCTTTAAGGATTATTGGGATGTATTAAAAAATAATAGAGCTATTCAAATGCTTGTTGTATCAGCATCTTCTGATAAATTATCAATGAATATTGCAACGAACTCTGTAATAGCAGTTATGATATATGGAATTGTTTGTGGAAACTATGAAATTAATGGACAACTTAGTATGCTATTAGTAGTGCCTAACTTCTTAATAATGATGTTTGGTTGCGGATATATAGCAAGAAAATTAGGACAAAGAAAAGCAATGATATATGGTTCTTTAGGTGGAATTATATTCAACATAGCTCTGTTTGTACTATTCATAGTTGGAGATCCAACAACATTAAATTTAAGCAGTATGAGCTTATTTACAGTTTTATTCTTAGTATTTACCATCATTGGAAAAGGTGCAGCAGGAGTTGCGGGAAATATTGTTATACCAATGACAGCCGACTGTGCTGACTATGAGACTTATAGAAGTGGTAGATATGTACCAGGTTTAATGGGAACTCTATTCAGCTTTGTAGATAAAGTAATTTCATCGTTATCTACATCAATAGTAGCATTTGCTATAGCTGCAATAGGATTTACAACAACTCAGCCAACACCAGAAACACCATTAACTTCAGGAATATTCTGGGTTGCTATAGTTCTAATGTTCATAGTTCCAATCGTAGGATTAGTATGTAACTTAATAGCAATGAAATACTATCCATTAACTAAAGAGAAGATGGAAGAGATTCAAGGTGAGATTGCTAAGATAAAAGCTAAAGCTAATGAAGATAGTGTAGCATAATAAAATATTGAATTTAAAAGGTAGATTGTTAGCAATCTGCCTTTTTATTTTAGAAACATTACTTGTATGAATTTAGAGTGAAAGTTTTTGCTGAGAATGTAGGGAGGTGGTTGATTAGGTAAGTGTTTAATAATTCATATTCATGAAATAGAATGTTTACTAAATATTAAAAAATGTCGATATGTAATATTCTATATGCAAAAGTTGCTAAAAATATTTTATGTGTATATTTATAGTTTTAGAAAAAGGATTGTTGAAATAAATTGCTTTAACCAAATGATCCGCATGAATTGAAAAAAGACTTAATGAAAGGTGAAGAAATGGTGCGTATCTCAGGGGGAACCTATTTGGAGCTGTGTTTAAGAGGAGGTTGGAGAAATTGTAAGGTTAGATGTGTTCTAAATATACAATGTATTGGAGTGTTAGAGATATTAGGATATATTAAATAACTTTAACTTATCGAAAGAGATGTTGTTTAAGTGAAGTGGATTTTGGATTAAAAGTAATATAAAACAAATATTTAATATTAAAGTTTAATATATTGAAAATTAGAAGTGTTATCAAATATCTCATTGAAAGGAATTGCGAGGGGAATTTTAAAATAGTTTAACAATATAAAGAAATAAAATTAAATATAATGGAATTTGATAAAAAATATGGTTTTTCAAGGGGGATTTAAACGATTACGCAATAATTACAATAATAATCTAAACATTTACAATTTAAATATTCTGAAGATTAATATAACATCTAATTGTAGGATTTATAACAATTTTTTTAAAACAGGAGGTATACAAATGGAAAACAAAGAAATTAACACAAAATACCACCGTGCGAAATGGTGGCAGATGGCACTATTCCCACTTAACAACACAGCAACAAATCTTTACATGTTGATGATGGGATATGTATCTTATTATCTTACAGGATTTGCAGGAATTGGGGTAGTTGTAGTTGGAACAATTATGACAGCTATGAGAATTTGGGACGGAGTTACTGATCCAATAATAGGATTCGTATTAGATAAAACAAATGGAAAACTAGGTAAAAATAGACCTTTTATGATTCTTGGAAACATTATACTTGCAGTAATGGCAATAGTAATATTTAAAACTACTCATTTAGTACCAGAAAAATTCAGCTTAATTTACTTTATAGCTGTATATGCAGTATATATCATTGGTTATACTTTACAATGTGTTGTTACTAAGTCAGCACAAAGTTGTTTAACAAATGATCCAGCACAAAGACCAATGTTCGCTTTATTTGATGGAATATACAACTCAATTATATTCGCTGTAATGGGATATGTTGTAATGAGTATTTGGTATCCTAAGTATGGTGGATTCACATTAGAGTTCTTTAATAATTTCTTAATATTCACAGTTGTAGCATCTGCTATATTAACAATTCTTGCTGTAATTGCTATTTGGAGTAAAGATAGACCGGAATACTTCGGAACAGGTGTTGCAGTTAAGGTAACATTTAAGGATTACTGGGAAGTTCTTAAGAAGAACAGAGCGATTCAAATGCTTGTTGTTTCAGCTTCTTCAGATAAATTATCAATGTCTATAGCTCAAAACTCAATCATCATTATGATGGTTTATGGAATAGTTTGTGGAGATGCAGCGTTAGGTTCTAAATTGCAATTAGTTATGATGGTACCAAATTTCATCATTCTATTCTTTGGAGTTGGATATATAGCGAGAAAATTAGGACAAAGAAAAGCGATGATCTGGGGTTCGGTTGCGGGTATAGTATTTAATTTAGCTCTATTTGCTTTATTTGTAATTGGAGATCCTAAATCATTAAGCTTAACAAATATAGGAAGCTTTACAGTTCTATTTGTAATATTCACTATTCTTGGAAAAGGAGCAACGGGAGTTGCTGGTTCAATAGTTATACCAATGACTGCAGACTGTGCAGACTATGAGACTTACAGAAGTGGAAAATATGTTCCAGGATTAATGGGAACTCTATTCAGCTTCGTTGATAAAGTAATATCTTCTTTTGCAACTACTGTAGTTTCATTCGCTATAGCTGCTATAGGGTTTACAACAACTCAACCAACAGATACAACACCACTTACTCCAGAAATATTCTGGCTAGGTATTTCATTAATGTTCTTAGTTCCAATAATAGGACTTGTATGTAACTTAATAGCTATGAAATTCTATCCTTTAACTAAGGAGAAAATGGAAGAGATTCAAGATGCTATAGCTGAAATCAAAGCTAAAGCTGAAAAGTCAAATGTAGCATAAAAAAAGTAAGGACGGATAAATATTTTTATCTGTCTTTTCTTTTGGACAAAAAGTGGTATCTATTATAAAAATTTAATAGCTATGAAATTCTATCCATTAACTAAAGAGAAAATGGAAGAAATTCAAGAAGAGCTTGATAAAATAAAGGCTAAAAATGAAGCTGCTTAGTGGGGAAAAGTATTTATTTGACTTAGTTTGAAGTGAATGTGAAAGAGTTTTGTAAAATAGGTAACGCTATTGTGCAAAACTCTTTTTTATTGTATAAATTGTGGTTTTGAGTGATTTTATAGATATATTGAAAAGTGGATATGTAGGAAAATTTTAAATAAATTATACAAATATTACAAAACAGGTGTTTATGGGTGAAAAAAGTGAAAATGTTTAAAAAATATGGATAATTAGTGAAAATATTTACAAATAAGCAATAAATACAATAACAATCTAAACATTTACAATTTAAATATTCTGAAAATTATCCTAAGATAAATGTAAAGGAATTATTAAAAAGTTTTAAGAAATCAGGAGGTATAAAATGAGTAAGAAAGAAACAACAGTAACAACACAATATCACCGTGCTAAGTGGTGGCAGTTAGCTTTATTCCCTCTTAATAACACAGCAACAAACCTTTATATGATGATGATGGGATATATATCTTATTATCTTGTTGGATTTGCTGGAATTGCAGTTGTGCTTGCGGGTACAGTAATGACTTTTATGAGAATATGGGATGGAGTTACAGATCCAATAATAGGATTTGTTGTTGATAAGACTAATGGAAAATTTGGAAAAAATAGACCTTTTATGGTACTTGGAAACGTTATACTGGCTGTAATGGCAATAGTAATATTTAAAACTACACACTTAGTTCCAAAACAATTTAGTTTAATATATTTTGTAGTAGTATATGGTATATATATCATAGGATACACTCTTCAGTGTGTTGTAACGAAATCAGCTCAGACTTGTTTAACAAATGACCCAAGTCAAAGACCATTATTCTCTTTATTTGATGGTATTTATAATACTTTAGTATTTACTGTGATGGGATATGTGGTAATGAGTGTTTGGTATCCTAAATATGGTGGTTTTACATTAGAATTCTTTGATAACTTTGTTTTATTTACAGTTATATCTTCTGCTATACTAACTGCTTTAGCAGTACTTGCTATCTGGAAGAAGGATAGACAAGAGTATTTTGGAACTGGTGTTGCTGTTAAGGTAACCTTCAGAGATTACTGGGATGTACTTAAACATAATAGAGCAATTCAAATGCTTGTTGTTTCAGCATCTTCAGATAAATTAGCCAGTTCAATTGGTCAAAATGCGGTTATAGGAATAATGGTTTATGGTATAGTTTGTGGAGATGTAGCAATAGGATCTAAATTAGGTGTGGTAATGATGATTCCTAACTTCATAATACTATTCTTCGGCGTTGGATATATTGCAAGAAAACTTGGTCAAAGAAAAGCGATGATTTATGGTTCTTTAGGTGGGATTATCTTCAATCTTGCATTATTTGCACTTTTCATTGTTGGAGATCCAACAACGTTAAGCTTAACAAATGTTAGTGTGTTCACTGTTTTATTCGTGGTATTCACAATCCTTGCAAGAGGTGCTACTGGAGTAGCTGGAAACATAGTAATTCCAATGACGGCGGACTGTGCTGATTACGAAACTTACAGAAGTGGTAAATATGTACCAGGACTAATGGGAACACTGTTCAGTTTTGTAGATAAGGTTATATCATCTTTAGCAAGTACAATTGTTGCAGTATCTATTGCAGCAATAGGATTTACTACAACTCAGCCCACAGCAGATACCCCATACACATCAGCTATATTCTTATTAGGAATATCTTTAATGTTCTTAGTACCAATCATTGGTTTAGGACTTAACTTAATTGCAATGAAATTCTATCCATTAACTAAGGAAAAAATGGAAGAAATTCAAGAAGAAATTGCTAAAATTAAAGCTAAAAATCATACAGCAGCTTAGAATAATATATGTAAAGGTGGATTCGAAAGGATTCACCTTTTGTTATTATTTTATACGGTTTAGATTTACTGCTGAAAAAATCATAACTTACAAAAATATTATTAAAACAAACAACAAAAAAGGGGGAAGATGTTTAGTAATAGATGAATGAGTTGGTTGAATCTATTTTATATAGTATTTTGGTAAAAAGAGTGCTACAAGAAGTTCTACATTATATAAGTAGGGCTTCTTGTATCTTTTGATGCTGAAAGGAGCGAGAAAATGAAGCAGATACATGTTTGCATTTAGTGTGGAAACGTTATCTAATGATTTGGCTATATTGTAAATTGTAGGGTTTAAAAATCAAACTTATGCATAATAAAATGGGAGGTAAAATATATTTAAAATTTTCTAATAAATCCTAGAAGTGAGTGTTTTGAAGGGTTACAAGTATATGTAAATAAAAAGTCAGAAAAAAAGATGAAAAATAAATTTTATATAAAAACCGAAAAATTACAACAATATATACATAGTTAGACACAAGATTCACAATTTATTTTATAGGTGATAAGGTATACAATTTATTTAACGAATAAATTAAATCTATGGAGGGTATGGGCAATGAAAGAATATATGGGCCACGACTACTTAATCAACAATAAGACAGGTCTTGAGCTATATGAGAAATATGCTAAAGATATGCCGATATTTGATTATCATAACCACTTAATACCAAAAGAAATTTATGAAAATAAAGGATATGAAAACATTACTCAAGTATGGTTATATGCAGACCACTATAAGTGGAGAACAATGCGTGCTTGCGGAGTGGATGAAAAATATATTACTGGAGATGCTAGTGATAAGGAGAAATTTCTTAAGTTTGCAGAGGTTGTTCCTAATATAATTGGAAGTCCAGTATATCACTGGGTGGCAATGGAACTTAAAGAGTACTTTGGTATAACAAAGCCACTTAACCCATCAACAGCAGAAGAAATATGGACAATCTGTAATGAAAAATTACAAGGTGAAGATTTTAGACCAGTTGGACTTTTAGATAAGATGAAGGTTAAAGCTATATGTACTACTGATGATCCATTTGATTCATTAGAGTATCACAAGAAAATTAAGGCGGAGAAAAACCTTCCATTTAAAGTTTTACCATCTTTCCGTCCAGATAAAGTATTACACATAGAACAAGCTCCTTTTATTGAGAGTATAGGATTATTAGCTAACTCAACTGGAGTTGAAATAAAAACTTTTGAAGATTTAAAAGTAGCTTTAGAGAAAGCTATAGAGAACTTCGTAAGTGCTGGATGTTTAGTATCTGACCATGGCTTTATACTATTTAGCTACAGCCGTACAGGTGATGGTGCAGCAGCATTTGCAAAAGCTTTAGCAGGTGAAACTTTAACTGCTGAAGAAGTAACAGCATATAAGAGTGAAGTGTTAAGATACTTAGGTTCTTTATATAAGAAGAACAACATTAAGATGCAGTTACATTTAGGAGCACAAAGAAATAACAATACTAAGTTATTTAATAAAATTGGTGCTGATAAAGGTATAGATAGTGTAGGTGCTATTACAAGCCCAGGTGAAATAGGAGCTTATCTTGATGATTTAGAATTAGCTGGTAATCTTCCAAACACAGTTCTTTACAACTTAAATCCAGGAGACAACATGGTTCTTTCATCAATGGCAGGAAACTTCTGGAATGGTGAAATACCAGGAAAAGTTCAATTAGGAAGTGCTTGGTGGTTCCTAGATAACGTAAGAGGTATCAGAAACCAAATCATAGAGATAATGGAAGCAGGAGCAATAAGCGCATCAGTTGGTATGCTTACTGACTCAAGAAGCTTCACAAGCTTTGCAAGACATGATTACTACAGAAGAATCCTTTGTGATACAATTGGAGCTTTGGTAGAAAATGGTGAATATCCATGTGACATAGAACACCTAGGTAACATGGTTCAAAATATAAGTTATAATAATGCCGTAAGATATTTCGGTTTAAAATAGGAGGAAGAACAAATGAAATTATCATTCAGATGGTATGGCGATAGCGATCCAGTTTCATTACAGTACATTTCACAAATACCTGCAATGAGAAGCATAGTAGGTGCAGTTTATGATGTTAAACCAGGTGAGGTTTGGCCAGAAGAAAGCATTAAACATATAAAAGATGAGTGTGAAAAAGCAGGTTTAATTTTCGACGTAGTTGAAAGTATACCAGTTCACGAAGATATAAAATTAGGGGAACCTACTAGAGATAAATATATAGAAGTTTACAAAGAAAACATCAGAAGAGTTGCTAAGTATGGAGTTAAAGTTGTATGTTACAACTTCATGCCTGTATTTGACTGGACTAGAACTCAATTAGACAAAATGGCTAAAGATGGTTCTACAAGCCTTGTTATGTACATGGATCAATTAAAAGGTATTGACCCATTAAATGATGACGTTTCTCTTCCAGGCTGGGATGCTAGCTACACTAGAGAAGAAGTTAAAGAGTTATTTAAGAAATATGCTGTAGTTGGAGAAGAAGGATTATGGAAAAACCTTGAGTACTTCTTAAAAGAAGTTATTCCAGTTGCTGAGGAATGTGGCGTTAAGATGGCTATCCACCCAGACGACCCTCCATACCCAATCTTTGGACTTCCAAGAATCATAACTTGCGAAGAAAATGCAGATAGATTCTTAAGCTTATATGACAGTGAATATAATGGATTAACATTCTGTACAGGTTCTTACGGATGTGCTAACTTCAATGACATTCCAAGAATGGTTAGAAAGTATAGCGCAATGAACAGAATTCCATTCATGCACATCAGAAACGTAAAGAACTTTGAAGATGGTTCATTTGAAGAATCAGCTCACTTATCTTCTTGCGGAAGCTTAGATATGTATGAAATAGTTAGAGCACTTGTTGAAACAGGGTTTGATGGATATGTAAGACCAGACCACGGAAGAATGATCTGGGGAGAAACTGGTAAGCCAGGATATGGATTATATGATAGAGCATTAGGTGCTGCATACTTAACAGGTATATTTGAAGCAGTAGAGAAAAATAAGTAGTTTTAAACTTAGGAGGGTATTATTATGAAATTACCAATAAATGTTGATTTAAACGGAAAAGTTGCTGTTGTTACTGGAGCAGGCGGAGTTCTTTGCAGCCAGTTTGCTGAAGTTCTAGCTTTAAGCGGAGCTAAAGTAGCTTTACTTGATATAAATGAAGAAGCGGCTACAAAAAATGCTGAAGCTATCAATGCTTTAGGTGGAGTAGCGAAAGCTTACAAATGTAATGTTTTAGATAAGGTAAGCTGTATGGAAGTTGCTGAAGCAGTTAAAGCTGATTTCGGACCATGCGATATCTTAATAAACGGAGCTGGTGGAAACAATCCAAAAGCTACAACTGATAAAGAATACTTTGAAGTTGGTGATTTAGAAGCAGATACTAAGAGTTTCTTTGATTTAGATGCTTCTGGTGTTGAGTTCGTATTCAACCTAAACTTCTTAGGAACACTTATACCAACTCAAGCATTTGCAGCTCAAATGGTTGGAAGAGAAGGATGTAACATAATAAACATATCTTCAATGAATGCATACTGCCCATTAACTAAGATTCCTGCTTACTCAGGAGCAAAAGCTGCTATATCTAACTTTACTCAATGGTTAGCAGTTCACTTCTCTAAAGTGGGTATCAGATGTAATGCTATAGCACCAGGATTCTTTGCTACAGCTCAAAATGAAAAATTACTTTTCAATGCTGATGGAACTCCAACAGCTAGAACTGGTAAAATCATAGCTGCAACTCCAATGGGACGTTTCGGTAAATCAGAAGAGTTAAATGGAACATTATTATTCCTTCTAAATGAAGAAGCAGCAAGCTTCATCACTGGAGTAGTTATTCCAATAGATGGTGGATTCTCAGCTTACAGCGGTGTTTAATCCTAAGTAAAATTAAAAAAATATATTCTTAAGCAGGTTCGTTTTGAGCCTGCTTTTTTATATTTTGAAAAGAAGTTTTAAAAATCTACTCAAAAATGGATTGTGAAAACATTGTAAAAGTAAGGGAGTATTTATTGATAAATACTATAGAAATATATAAAAATAGTATGCGTTAAAAATAATAATATGGCTGATTACCTAGGTTTATCTATATTTATGTTATAAAATTAACATTGCAAATGATAGAAAATTAACAGCAATATATACAATAATCAAAGCAGAAAAAACAATGTATTTTGCATATGGATAAGTGTAAAATTTAATTAATGGTAAGTCCCATAAGTGAGAATCTAAATCTTTGATTTGGTTTCTCAAAGTAAAGAAATTATTAGCTTAAAAAGTTGATAATTTCTTTATTCTTAGTAAATGTAAAAATGGAGGAATCCAATGCAGGGCTTAACTTAAAATGAAGATTTAAAATGAATAAGATGAATAATGCTGTAAGGTTGGATATAAAATATTTAAAACGAAAGAAATTGAAGAAAAAGAGGAGGAAGGAAAATGAAATTGCCTTTAAATGTTGATTTAAGTGGGAAGGTAGCTGTAATAACTGGAGCTGGTGGGGTTCTTTGTGGGCAGCTTGCAGAGGTTGTAGCTAAGTGTGGTGCTAAGGTGGCTTTATTAAACAGAAGTGTGGACAAGGCACAATATTATGCTGATAGAATAAATGAAAGAGGCGGAGAGGCTAAGGTATATAAATGCAATGTATTAGATAAAGCTAATTGTGTTGAAGTTGCTGAGGCTGTTAAAAACGATTTAGGGGCTTGTGACATATTAATAAATGGAGCTGGGGGTAATCATCCTTCTGCAACAACAGATAAGGAATATTTTGATTTAGGAGACTTAGAAGGGGATACTAAAACTTTCTTTGATCTTGATGGAAATGGAGTAGAGCAGGTATTTAATTTAAACTTTATTGGAACCTTAATACCAACTCAGGTGTTTGCAGCTCAGATGCTTGGTAAGGAAGGGTGTTCAATTATAAATATTTCTTCTATGAATGCATATAAGCCTTTAACTAAAATTCCGGCTTATTCGGGAGCTAAGGCAGCTACATCGAATTTCACTCAGTGGTTAGCAGTACATTTCTCTAAGGTTGGAATTAGATGTAACGCTATTGCACCAGGATTCTTTGTATCAGCTCAGAATGAGAGACTTTTATTTAATGAAGATGGAACACCTACTGAAAGAACTAATAAGATTTTAAGTGCCACTCCAATGGGGAGATTCGGTAAAAGTGAAGAGTTAAGTGGAACTTTATTATATTTACTAAGTGAAGAAGCATCGAGTTTTGTTACAGGAGTTGTAATACCTATAGATGGTGGATTTTTAGCTTATAGTGGAGTTTAAAGTGAAGGTAATGAATTGAAATAAATAAGTGGATTCTATTTAAATATTTCTATGATAAGATGACGTGTGAGTGATTAATACAATATATTTAAGAGGTATGATTTCGGTATTCTATCGAAGTCATGCCTTTTAATTTTATTTTGTTAACAAAACATAAATGTTCACAAAAAATCTTTATTTTATATTAATTTCTTAAAAGAGTTAAAAATTAACTCATTGTAATATGAAGGATAACCTATAGCGAATAAATTAAAGAAATTAAGGTTATAATGGATAAAACTGCAAAAAATATTAAAATGTTTTAAGAAATAATGTAAATTATTAAAATATTTACAACAAATTCTGCAATGATTTACCCTACATTTACAATATGAAAACGTTAAAAAAAGGAGTATTATGAATTTACAGAATATTTACTTGATACTTGTATCAATCATAAGATGGAGGATTAAAAAATGAAAAACAACGCAACAAACAGTAAATATCACCGTGCTAAGTGGTGGCAACTAGCCTTATTCCCGCTTAACAACACAGCAACAAACCTTTACATGACACTTATGGGATATATCTCATACTATCTTGTTGGTTTTGCTGGTATAGGAGTTGTAGTAGCTGGAACAATTATGACTGCAATGAGAATTTGGGATGGTGTTACTGACCCAATCATAGGATTTATACTTGATAAAACAAATGGTAAGTTTGGAAAAAATAGACCATTTATGGTTTTAGGTAATATAACTCTTGCTGTGATGGCTATAATAATATTTAAGACTACTCATTTAGTTCCTAAGAAGTTTAGTCTAATATACTTTATATTTGTTTATGCAATTTACATAGTTGGATACACATTACAATGTGTTGTTACTAAATCAGCACAAAGCTGCTTAACAAATGATCCAAGTCAAAGACCTATATTTGCACTATTTGATGGTGTATACAATACTGTATTATTCACAGTTATTGGTTATGTGGTTATGAACGTTTGGTACAAGCAATATAATGGGTTTACTTTAGAATTATTTGACACTTTCCTTAAGTTTACAGTTGTACTTTCTGCATTCTTCACTATTTTAGCAGTTATTGCAATCTGGGGTAAAGATAGAACTGAATACTTTGGTACAGGTGAGCCTGTAAAAGTTACATTTAAAGATTACTGGGAAGTACTTAAACATAATAGAGCTATTCAAATGCTAGTAGTTTCAGCTTCTTCAGATAAATTAGCAGGAACAATAGCACAAAACTCTATAGTTACAGTTATGTTATATGGAGTAGTTTGTGGAGATGTAGGTATTGGTGGACAATTAGGAATGGTAATGATGATTCCAAATATGTTAATAATGTTCTTTGGAGTTGGATATATTGCTAGAAAACTTGGACAAAGAAAAGCTATGATTTATGGTTCATTAGGTGGAATAATATTTAACGTTGCCTTAGTTTTACTATTTATTTTAGGTGATCCAACAACTCTAAGTTTAACTAATATTAGCTTATTTACAGTTTTATTCTTAACATTCACAATACTCGGAAAAGGAGCTGCAGGAGTTGCAGGATCAATCGTTATACCAATGACTGCTGACTGTGCGGATTATGAAACTTATAGAAGTGGAAAATACGTTCCAGGTTTAATGGGTACTTTATTCAGTTTTGTTGATAAGATAATCTCATCTTTTGGAACAACAATAGTATCACTTTCTATTGCTGCAATTGGATTTACAACAACTCAGCCAACTGCTGATACACCATATACTCCAGCAATATTAGGGATATCATTAGCTTTAATGTTTGGACTTACAATTTTCGGACTTGTATGTAATGTAATAGCAATGAAATTCTATCCATTGACAAAGGAAAAAATGGAAGAAATTCAAGAAGCTATAGCTGAAATTAAAAGCAAGAAGATAGCATAGAAGGTTAAATAAATATTTTAAGATGATAAGCCGGGGAATTAATTTCTCCGGCTTTTAGTATTTTAGATGACAAGTAGGAAGGGCACCTTTATTCATATCATTTAGACTAAGTATAGAGTGGCCTAATAACTTTGTTATGCAGTTACCCCTCCTATCGGCAGAATAGGTATTTCTAGGCTGTTAAAGCGTCTGTATGCTCATTATATTTTAAAGTGATATCTTTGTCTTGCAGCTAAATCACTTGCTTTTAAAAGTGCATGTGCTGTAATAACATGAGTATGGAAATCAATCTATATGCTTTCATAATATACCTTTTTAATATGATATAGATATCAGTTCTTATAATCTATATAGACGACAATACTCCACAGGCTGATACAGTTTAATATGGTATAGATGCTAGTTATTATAGTGTATAATATATTCCATAGTAAGGATATGAATTTAATAGTTATAGAATACTAGAGTTAAGATGGCAAAGGAGGACTACTTTATGAGTGGAAAAATAATATTAAATTTAGCTATAAGCTTAGATGGATATATAGCAGATGAAGATGGCGGGTTTGATTGGATAGTAGGAGATGGTAATGTTGCATTGAACACAGAAAACAAATGGGACTTTGCAGAGTTTTTAGAAGAGATTGATGTTGTGCTTATGGGCAGGAAATGCTATGATCAAAATTTTCATAAGGATTATCAAAGAAAAGAAGTTTATATAGCAACTTCAGAGGAAAAAGATGATTATGAGAACTATCATTTTATAAGAGGAAATATATGCAGAACTATAAGTGAATTGAAAAAAGAAGGTAAAAATATATTTTTATTTGGTGGTGGTAGTGTTATAGATCCTTTTGTTAAAGCTGACATTATAGATGAATATATTATAGGGATAATACCAACTATTTTAGGAAAGGGAAGAAAGTTATTCTTAGGAAATAATCCCAAAATAGATTTAAAACTTCAAGCTTATTATGTGGAAGAAGGGATTACAGTGATGAAATACTCCAAAAGAGATAAATAAAAGAAGCAAAAATAAAAAGGTTGTTCGCATTGAACAACCTTTCTTTATATTGATTATAGGTTAAACATATCCTTGAATCCAAGAGAGTATAAGTGATCTCTGCTCATTTCTAAGCTTTCGAATGGATCTCTTCCATAAGTATCATCTTGCTCGATTAGGAAGTATTCACTTCCAGCTTCTAAACCAGCTTCAACTATTTCTTTCATTGGTAATGAACCTTGTCCAAGTTCAGCAAACTCAGTGATTTTACCGAAGTTTTCCATAACTTTCATGAAGTCTTCTGGTCCTTTAACTTCTGGCATTACAAACTTACCAGTTCTGTAGTCTTTAAGGTGAAGAAGTTTAACTCTGTCAGTGTATTTTTTAACGAAAGTGATTGGGTTTTCTCCTCCTCTTTGAATCCAGTGAACGTCAAGCTCAAATCCGATGTGAGAAGTGTTGTTTTTGATTATGTCAAGTAAGTATTCTCCATCATATTTTCTGAATTCACAGTGGTGGTTGTGGTAGTATAGCTCAATGTCATGCTCTGCAAGTCTTCCAGCTAACTCTTCCATTTTACCAACGAAAGTCATAGCGCCTTCTTTGCTAGACATGTAGTGGAATGGAAGCATTCCAACTCTTAAGAAGTTACAGTTAAGTTCTTTACAGTCAGCAACGATTTTATCGAAGTCAGTTTGTAAAGACTCTCCTGGCATTCCTGGCATTGGTTCAACAGCAGCAGAAAGAGCAGCTATTTTAATACCGAAATCAGCACATCCTCTTTTCATTTCAGCAACGTTTTCTGGAGTCATTGGTATTTGGCTAACCTCTACACAGTGGAAACCCATTTCAGATAATTTTCTGAATACCTCATATACTCCCATTTCGTCAACTTTTTTCTTAAGCATCATCATTTGAACGCCTACTAAACCTTTTTTCATGGTAGTCATCTCCTTATAATTCAATTTCTTTATTTGTTTTGCTACTTTGTACAATAGAGTCAATAAGTCTTATTGACATAACTGCATCAGCAGGGTGGATGTAAGTTGTACTTCTGCCTTCTAAAACTTCATAAAATTCAGCTATAAGTTTAGAGTGAGAAGCACCATAATAGAACTTAGTTCCAGGCAGACGGGCATCTTCAATGATTTGAACAAGTCCATCTTCTTCTATACGATATAAAATACTATTTCTGATTAAAAACTCTTTATTTTCACATTTAACATGAAGCTCTACACTGTGGTTTTCATAGTTTGCAACAGTAGCAAAGAACATACCTACTGCACCGTTCTCAAAGTATAGACGTGCACTAGCTGTATCTTCAACTTCAATGCCGTAATCTAAGATTTGAGAAACTGATCCCTTAATAGATTTAACCTTGTCTCCAGTTAGGTACTGCATTAAATCAAGAGTATGAACACTTTGGTTTATCATGCAGCCGCCACCAGCAGTAGAGAGTTTACCTCTCCATGGTTTTATATCATAGTAAGATTTTGGGCGGTACCAGAATACATGGCCCTTAATTCCTACTACATTTCCATATTTTTTACTATCAATGATTTCCTTTAGGGTCTCAACGGTTTCATTTCTTCTGTTTTGTAGAGAAATGCATATTTTAACATTGTATTCTTCTTCTAACTTTGCAAAGGCGAAAGCCTCCTCTGTATTTAAAGCTAGAGGCTTTTCGCAAAATATATCTACACCAAGTGATGCAAGCTCCTTTGCAACAGGATAATGAAGATAATGTGGTAGGCAAATATGCACACAGTCTGGTTTTTCTGCCTTAACCATTTCAACATAATCTGTATAGAATGGGATCTCTTCAGGCACCCAACTTCTGTTTTCTTTAACCACATCGCATACTGCAACTAGCTCGATTTCAGGATGAGCAAGTAATGCAGGGATGTGAACCATAGAAATATCACCAAGACCAATAACTGCCGCTCTTTTCATAACCTATCTCCTTAACCCTTAATAAGAGTTGTAATTATGCTCTTACTGGGAATTTTCCTTCTTCTTCAATTCTCTTATTTAATTCTGCATTGTATTCCTCTTCGCATACTGGGAATGAAACTTCTCTTCCAGTCCAAGCTGATAAGTGAATAGCATTTGCAAGGTTAACTCCGTTGATTCCTTCAGAACCAGGTGCAAGAAGTGGAGTTCCTTCTAAGATGTTTTGAGCAAAGTTGTCCATAACTGTTGTGTGTTGGAAGCCCCATCCATCTGTGTTTTCGAAAGTTTCAACAGTATAAAGTCCATCTCCGCCAGATGAGTTACCCATAGTAAGTTTCATAAGATCCATCATGCTCATGTTTGCATTTAGGTGAGCTTCGTTGTTTTTGAATCTGTAAACTGTAGCTTTTTTGCTGTCTTCAACAACAATTTTTCCACCGTCTAGGTCTATTTCAAGTCTGTCTGTTCCTACTGGGTCGTGAGTACAAGTAACGAATGAACCTGTAGCTCCGTTTGGATACTCAACAACAACTGTTACATCGTTATCAACTGCTATATCTCTGTGAGCTCCGTTTATTATTTTAGCGTAAACTTTTGATGGAAGTCCGCACATCCATAACCATAAGTCTAATTGGTGTGGAGCTTGGTTAACTAGAACTCCGCCGCCTTCGCCGCCCCAAGTTGCTCTCCAATCAGATTGTTGATAGTAGCTGTCTGGTCTCCACCAAGAGTTGATGATCCAGTTAGTTCTTCTGATTTCTCCAAGTTCTCCTGAAGCTATTAAAGCTTTAATTTGTTGGTATAATTTGTTTGTTCTTTGGTTGAACATAATTCCGAAAGTTACTTCTGGGTGAGCAGCTGCACACTCGTTCATTAATCTAACGTCTTTAGCTCTAACTCCAGCTGGCTTCTCGCCAAGAACGTTGATTCCGTGCTCCATAGCATATATAGCCATTTCGTGGTGTAAGTAGTGAGGTACACAAGTAACGATAGAGTCAACTTTTCCAGAAGCTATCATTTCTTTGTAATCTGTGAAGAAAGGAACCTCTGGGTATTTTTCTTCGCACATTGCTTTTTTAGCTGGGTCTGTATCACAGATAGCAGCAAGTTCTACATATTCTGGTTGTCTTGGAGCTGGCATTCCTGGGAATCCACCTTTTCCTGATATAAATCCAGCATAAGCGCCACCTTGAGCACCAACACCAATGATACCTAATTTAATTTTTTTCATGATAATTTCTCCTTTCAAAATCCCTATTTATATATTGTTTAATATATTTGTAAGTGCTTCATACTGGATTCTATATCCGTCAGCACCATCTTTGGCTTTAGCTTCTTTTATGATTTCACTAGTATCTTTTATTTCAAGATCTTTCAGAGAATCAAATATTACTAGGTGTGGTTCTAAAGTTAAGAAACCTTCATAACCATCTTCCTCAATAGCTTGTCTTAATATTTCAGCAATTTTACCTTCACCAGTACCACAAGGAACGTTATCGTTATCTGATGAAACAGCATCCTTTATGTGGATGTAAGCTACGAAATCTTTAAGAAGATCGTAACATACCTTCGTGTCTTCACCGCATTGTACAAAGTTAGCGAAGTCGAAAGCAGCTTTGAAATAAGGACTATTAATAGTAGATAATATTTCTAAGCATCTTTCTTTTATGTCACCATATATATCTTTTTCATTTTCATGAATAAGAACGATTTCATATTGAGCAGCAATATCAACGAACTGAGTTAATTTTCTGATAACTTCAGATGTGTATTTTGTGAAGTCATCACCCTCTGGAATATAAAAGCTGAATACTCTTATATATTTACAATTAACTTCCTTTGCTATTTGACAAAGTGTGTGAAGTTGCTCTAATTGTTTTTTGAATCCTTCTTCGTCGTCAATTTTTACTTTACCAATTGGGCTTCCAAGACTTGATACTTTTACGTTGTACTTGTCCAATTGAGGCATAAGTGCACTTTTGAATTCTTCAAGTGTATATTCAGCAATACCTTTACCATCAGCACTTCTTAAGCAGATATGATCCATACCTAAAGTAGTAGCTGTTTTTAATTGAGTATCGAAACACTTATCAATTTCGTCACTAAAGCCTGAGATAATAATTTTATTCATTATCTAAATCACCTCATTTTTATATAGCTTTTGTAAATTTTAGCAATGTATTTAAACATTTTCATTGCGATTTTATTGTCCGCAATTGAAAAATATTTATGAAACTTTGCTATATTTCGATGATATCACATTCAAATAGCATATTTATATGTTAATATTGCGAAAAAACATTGCAAATATTGCGACAGTTTCTGAAAGTTTTGACACATTGTCAATGTTGTTATATTCTTTAATTAGAAAATGTGGAATAGGGCATATATAACATGAAGTTTCTTCAGAATTTCTGCAATTGTTTAAAAATTAAGCGGATAAAGACGGAAGTTGGTTTTGAGGAAAAGTTAACATTATTCTACATTGTAATTATAAATTAATACTAATCTTATAAAACAAATTTTAGCATCAAAGAAACTAATTCTCTTTTAAGTTGAAAGGGTAAGTTACACTTTTAAATTCAAGGACTACCTTGTGGAAGTTTTACTCATTAAATCACCTGTGCCTATGGGGAAAGATTTGGAGTAATATTTCCGAAGTGACACTTAGGTTTCAATAATTATTACACAGAGGAAGGTAATTATTATGGATGAAAAATATCAAAAGTTTAATCATAGTCAGCTTATGACTGCTAATGACTTTGAAATATATCATTATAAACATTATAAAGATATAGATGGGGAAGAATTTAATGTAGACTTGCATCACCATGATTTTTATGAAATATACTTTTTTATTTCAGGAGATGTTACCTTTAGTATTGAAAGTAAGCAGTATGTACTCCTTCCAGGAGATGTTTTATTAATCAATCCTAAAGAACTACATCAACCCAAGTTTGGCCCAGGAGATGCTCCTTATGAGAGAATTGTTCTATGGGTAAGAAAAAGCTGTATGGAAAGGTTTAAAACACAAAGGGAAGATTTAACAGAATGCTTTGATTCAAGCGATCATAAGAGATCAAATTTATTAAGGGTTGGAACACAACGTCAAAATAATATTTTAAAACTTCTTAAATTAATGATTTTTGAAAATGAAAATGATTTATATGGTAGTGAATTTTTAAAAGGCTGCTTTTTGGGACAGCTTCTTGTGGAAATAAACAGACTAATGAGAGAAACACCTCATATGTATAAACCTCAGGACAAGGGTAGTGCATTAGCTAGTGAAGTAGTAAATTACATTAATACTCATTATCAAGAAAAGATATCTTTAGAAGCACTAGCTGCAAAATTCTTTATGAGTAAATATCATTTAAGTCATGAATTTAACCGTGTAGTTGGTACTAGTATATATAGGTATATAATTCAAAAAAGACTTTTAATAGCAAAACAGATGTTATATGAAGATATGTCTCCAACAGATGTATATCAAAAGTGTGGATTTGGCGATTATGCAAACTTTTACAGGGCTTTTAAATCTGAATATGGTATAAGTCCTAAGGAATTTGTAAGCGAAATCAAAAAAAATAATGATCGTTAAAATGCCTGGAAGAATGTAATCACAGGAATTAACAAATAAATTAAACGAAGAGGGATGAATAATGAGTATATTATCTGAATTAAAAAAAGAAAAAGAATTTTTAGTATGTGCAGATAGTGATGGCTGTGTTATGGATGTTATGGATGCAAAGCATGAGAAGTGTTTCGCACCATGCTTTATTGAAAGTTTTGACTTAAACCATAGATGTACAGAAGCTTATGAGACTTGGTTAAAGGTTAACTTATTTTCAAGGACAAGAGGAATAAATAGATTTAAAGCTTGTTTATTAACACTTAAGGCTTTAAAGGTTGAAGTTGAAGGCCTAGAAGTTTTTGAAGACTTCTGTAATAATAGCCCTGAGCTTTCAAACAGAGCTATAGAAGAATTATTAAAAACTAATGATAACCCTTGCATGAGAACTGTGTTGCAGTGGAGTGAAGATACAAATAAGGAAATAAAAAAATTAACTGAAGGTGGTTATCCTTTTGAAAATGCTTATGAAGCTTTAAAAGAGGCATCTAAAGTTGCGGATATAGCAGCAGTAAGCAGTGCCAATAAGATGGCTTTAGAACACGAGTGGGAGAAGCATAACTTCACAGGTTTTGTACATGGACTGCTTTCACAAGAGGAAGGAAGCAAAGCCTTCTGCATAAATGGTTTATTAGAAAAAGGCTATGACAAAGATAAGGTAGTTATGATAGGTGATGCTCCTGGAGATATAAAAGCTGCAGAGGACAATGGTGTTTGGTGTTACCCTATTATTGTTGGGAAAGAAGCACAGAGCTGGAAAAGATTCAAGGATGAAGTATTACCAGCTTTAGTTGAGGGGAAGCTTACCAAAGAGTTGCAAGATGCCTGGATAGAAGAATACTATTCAGTTCTTGATAGATAGTTAAAAATTAACGGAATTTTGGAGGAAAGAATTATGGTAAACTTAAAAGCAAAACCATTTAACCTTGACGATGAGGCAATTAAATGGGTAGAAGAAACAATTGCTAGCATGACAATTGAAGAAAAAATTGGACAACTATTTGTAAACTTAGGAATAACAAGAGATGAAGAATATCTTAAAGATGTAGTTAACAACTACCACATTGGTGCTGCAAGATACAACCCAGGTTCAGCAGCTGAAATACATCAGCAAAATGTTATTCTTCAAACAAACAGTAAAATTCCACTATTTATAGCTTCAAACCTTGAAGGTGGTGGAAATGGAGCATGTGGTGGTGGAACAGAAGTTGGTCTTCCAGTTAAAATTGGAGCTACTAATGATCCTAAATATGCTTATGAAATGGGAAGAATCAGTGGAATAGAGGGAGCTGCTACAGGAAGCAACTGGACATTTGCTCCACTTGTTGATATAAACTTAAACTGGAGAAACCCAATAATATCTTCTAGATGTTTCTCTAATGAAGCTGAAAAGGTATTAGCTAATGCTTTAGGATATTTCAAAGGTGTTAGTGAAAGTAACATGATTTGTGCAATGAAGCATTTCCCGGGAGATGGAATTGATGAAAGAGACCACCACATTTCTAATGCTGTAATGAGTCTTGGATGTGAAGAGTGGGATAAATCTTACGGTATAATATATAAAGGTCTTATAGAAGAAGGAATTCAAAGTGTTATGATAGGACACTTCTTATTCCCAGCATACACAAAACACTTCAATCCAACAATAAAGGATGAAGAAATATTACCAGCATCTTTATGTAAAGAAATAACTACAGATTTATTAAAAGGTAAATTAGGTTTTAACGGTCTTGTAGTTACAGATGCTTCTCACATGGTTGGAATGACTTGTGCATTAAAACGTAAAGATGTATTACCACAAGCTATAGCTGCTGGTTGTGATATGTTCTTATTCTTCAATGATTTAGATGAAGACTTCGGATACATGATGGATGGATACAAGAATGGAGTAATAACAGATGAAAGACTTCATGATGCTTTAACTAGAATTTTAGGAGCTAAAGCAGGTCTTGGTTTACACAAGAAAACTAAAGAAGAGCTTGTTCCACCAGTAGAAGGTTTATCTGTAGTTGGTTGTGAAGAGCATAAGAAAATGGCTAAAGAAGTTGCTGATAAAGCTATAACTTTAGTTAAGAATAAACAAGATGTATTACCTTTATGCGTAGAAAAGCATAAGAGAATATTAGTTGTACCAGTTGGTGGAGTAACATCAAGCGGTGGATCATTATTTAATCTGATCATGCCAAAAGGACCATCACCAGCAGATAAGTTAGCAGAAAAATTAAGAGCTAAAGGCTTCGACGTTGAAATATATGTTTCTCCATTAGAAGAATTAGCTAAAAAAGAGGGTGCTGAGAAGAACCTTGCAGTTATGAAGTACTTCTTAGGAAAGAGCCCAGTTGGAGAATTTGTAGATAAGTATGACCTTATCATCACAGCAGCAGCTGTAAACGGAACTGGAATGACTGTTGAAAGAGTAGGCTGGGGCTTCTCTAAAGGTGGAAAAGAGATTCCATGGTATGTACATGAAATACCAACAATCGTTGTTTCATTCAAGAGCCCATTCCTTTTAGCTGACGTTCCACAAGCTAAGACTTACATTAACACATATGATGCAAATGAAGTTACAATAGATGCGTTAGTTGCTAAGTTAACTGGAGAAAGCGAATTCGTTGGGGTTGACCCAGTAGATGCATTCTGCGGTATGTGGGATACTAGACTATAAGTGAGCCTCCAAATCTATGATTTGGCTAAGGCGAACTTACTCCTTCGAATGAATATGAGAAGGAGTTTCATTAGATATACGGATAGTTTGAAAGAGTTCTTGCTTCTTTGCGAAGCAAGGCTCTTTTTTTATACTAATTTATATTAATCCATAATCATATATATGAGGTGAGTTTTTATGTGACGACAAGAATTCATTTTTTAGAAATTTGGCAGGTGTTTTTAGTAATTATTTGAAAAAAGCATCTGCTTTTAATACACTTTAATATATGTAATAATTTGAAAATTAAAGAGTTGTGGATAATACTTTGAACTTTGTACAAGATAGTATTGGTCTTTGAATTTTTTGATTTATGACAAAAGTGTCATATGGCAGAAGAATTGTGACAGTATCGTAAGTGGTTATAGAAAGTTGACGGTGTTATAATTTTATTAAATTAACGAAAGGCCTTATGGGCCATAGAAAACAAACTATAGGAGGAAAAGTAGAATTGAAAAAAATAATATATGTATTATTCACAATTGAATTACTCGTAGTTTCTATATTAGGATTCAATATAGTGAAAGATAATGAAACCAATGGTATTTTGTATAAAGATACTACAAGTATAGTTATAATATTTGAAAATTACTTTAAGCTACAGAAGGATTATAGTCAGTGGATTAAAGAAATTGCTGAAGAGAACGATGTAGTAATATCTAAGTATATATTCAATGATGATGAAAGGTTATCTATATATACAACAGATACTAGTCTAAATGGTAATATAAAATTACAAAGTGGGAGATTACCTAAAGAGAATTCAAATGACTTTATTAGTAATATAAATACTAATAGTCCTAATCAAGTGGGGAAATTTTCAACTTTAAATCAGGATCAATCAATTATGATTAGTGATTTTGGTAAAATAAGTGAAGTTGGAGAAGCTGGAGTCTTCAATATCTCAACTCAAAATGAGGATGTTTTAAATAAAATATTGGAGGAGTTAAATGGTGATGGAACAATTCTTCAAGCTAAAATACATGATAAATATAATGAGTCAAATTTATATTTAAATCCTTCAATAATTAAAAATTTAATTTTAACTATTCTTTGCTTCTTTGCAACAATAGTGCATTATTCAGTTAGTATAAGCAGAGATGTTTCTATTTTAAGATTAAATGGATATTCTAGATTAGACATAATTCTTAAAGTAATAAAGGATATTATAGCGATAATGGGATTATCAACTCTCACAGCATATTCAGTGTATGTTATTTATACGCTTAAGTTAAATATGTTCATTAGGGTATCAGCTTATTTTATCATGTTTGCAATGATATGTATTTTAAGTAACATTATTATATCAACAGTAATAGTGAGTTTAAATACTAGAAAGTCTAAGTATGTATTAGCCCTAAAAGGAAAAAAATCTTATGGTATTACTAATATAATGCACTTCACTTTGAAGTTTATATTTGTACTATTTCTTATATTGTCCATAAATAGTTGTATTTTAAATTATGACATATTACAAACTCAGCTAGATAATTTATCAGAATGGGATAAAGCAAAAAATGTTTATAATATTCAGCTGAAATATACAGGAGAAGAATCTTTAAGTAAGGAAGAGGTAATTAGAAATGTTAAGATTACCAATTTTTACAAACAGCTGGTAGATGAAAGAGATGCTTTCTTAATTGATGCATCAAATTTTTCACAGGATGAAGATGGAATCTATTTATATGAGATTAACTCTGAAGGGAAAAATTCGGATATAAGTCAATATGGAAAGAATATAACCATTAATAAAAATTATCTTGAGGTTAATCCTATTTATGCAAATGGAAAGGAAGTATTTGATTTAATAGACTATAGTGATAATACTATAAACCTATTAGTACCTAAAAAATTTCAAGAATACGAAGAGAGAATAAAAGAAGAATTTATAGAGTTATTTTACTTTAAAAAAGTAGAAGTAGATAACATGTATAATGAAGAGTTAAATATGGAGCTAAATGATACGCAAAAATCAGAGCTAAATGCCAATATAATATATGTAGATAATGATCAAAGTTATTTCACTTATGATTCAACTATTATGAGTGATAATAGAAATATTATTGATGATCCTATAGCGATAATTGATACAGACAATGTTAATGAGTCAGAATATCTTTCATATATATCTAGATGTGTATATTTTGAATCTAAGGAATTAGATGCATTTGCAGACATAGGCCCTATTATTAAGGCGCAAAATGTAGAAGCTAATATACAAAGTCTGCATGGGGTTTATAATGAATATGGATTAGGGATAAATAGATTAGAAAATGCGCTAAGAAGTGAAATTTTTACAATAATTATAATTGCTATTTCAAACCTAATGATTACTTATAATATAGTTGTTAGTTACTATGAAAGAAATAAGTATAAATTATATATCAAGAAGTTATTTGGATATTCAGCAATATCAAGAAATATATTATTGATACTTTCATTGGTTTTAGTAAATATTATTCCGATAACTATTGCAGCAAGTATAATAAGTGTAAAAACTAAGATTACTCTATTTGGATTACTAATTTTATTTGTAGAAATAGTTATAGCTATGTTATTAGATAGAATTATCTCAAATAGTTCATTTAGTAAAATTATAAAAGGAGAGCATTAAAAATGATTTCATTAATAAATATATCAAAAAAATTCAAAGACAAATCAGTAATAGATAAATTAAATTTGAAGGTTTCTAAAGGGGAATTTATAGCTATAACTGGAAATAGTGGTTCAGGTAAAACCACACTGCTTAACATAATGGGATTATTAGAAAAGCCTGATTCAGGTGATGTGATTATAAATGGTATAAAGAACCCAAATGGAAAACAGGTAAGAATTCTACAAAGGGATTTTTATGGATATTTATTTCAAAACTATGCTTTAATTGAGAATGAAACTGTTGAAAGTAATTTAAAAATTGCTTTAAAGTATCAAAAGAATATCAATCATACTGAAAAAATAAATGAAGCCCTTGAGTCTGTAGGGCTTAAAGGACATAATAAGAAAAAGATATATGAGCTAAGTGGAGGAGAGCAGCAGAGAGTCGCTTTAGCAAGAGTTATATTAAAAAAATGCGAAATAATATTTGCAGATGAACCTACAGGTAATTTGGATAAAGAAAATAGAGATATAGTGTTTGAAATACTTAAAAGACTAAATGATGAAGGGAAAACTATTGTATTTGTAACTCATGATTTGGATTTGGCTGAAAGAGCAAAGAGAGTTATAAAGCTATAGGTTACTTCTAGATTTTGTAATTTAACATAATAGATAATTATATTATTAAAGCAAAAGAGATAGGTATATAAGTATATAAGAAAAGAGTGATACAAAATGATTTTAATTATTTTGTATCACTCTTTTTAATTGATTATGCTTTTTAAAGTAAAGCTTTATATCTCTAAATAGTCTTATTTTTTTACAAAATAATAAATTACAAATAATAGAACAATTATGTTCAAAAATTCCCACAACTGACAGTTAAAAATAAATCTTTATAAAAGTATAATGACATTACAAGGCAACTTCATTAAATAATCCCCTGCATGTTAAGTGAGCATCAGAATCTTTGATTCTGTTTATGTGAACTTACTCTGCTGAATGTATATGAAGCGGAGTTACCTAATGTGTGGGGGACCCCCTTGAGGAGATACCCTGATATTTGATTAGTAAATATTACTCAACCATTGAATTTCTGGTTGAGTTTAATTTTAAGGAAAACTCTTTTACGTATACATTCGAAGGAGTAAATTCCACTAACCAAATCAAAGATTTGGAGTGTCACTTTTGGAGCATCACTTCTGGAGTGTCACTTATAGTTTGCGAATACTTTATTAAATATAAATGAGTTAATAAAGGCACTTAGAGAAAAGCCTATAAACAAGTAAAATACAGTCCCTAAAGCAAGCAGGTAAGAACCAACTAAGAAGCAAATTATAGGAAAAGCATTTATTATGAAAATTCCAAGGGTTTGAGGAAGGTGACAAATTGCCATTAAGAATGAGTTCTTTATGTAGTTGAAAGTAGTGTTATAGAACTGAGCTACTAAAGGAAATACATAAGAAATCATTATAAAAGCTATTATTACTAGTCCGGTGAAGATGACTCTAAGTATGCTACTTATTTTCAGGTTGCTGAAAAGGTTAGCGAAGAAAAAGTCTACACTAAGAACTAGGCCTATAGCAATGAAGATTAGCCAGACAATAGTTGAAGCTTTAAAGTTTTCTTTAAATGCTTTCATGAAGCCTTTGAACATATAAGTTTCATCATTGGTAGACATCTTTAAAGTTACACTATATAGGGCTGTGAAAGATGCCCCAACAGTTATGAGCGGCATAGAACAGATTAGAAATAAAAAGTTTAGTATAAGTAAATCAGCGATTCTAGTCATTATGCCGAAGAACTTATTGTCCATGCTGAAGAATTGTTTCATTATATGCACTTCCTTCCAAATTATCTAATTTTAGTATAAATTACTAGGACATAAAATTCAAATGAAAAATTTTTAAGGGTATATTTTGTAGCGATATACATAAATATGAAGATGTTTGAGGAATTATGCATATTGATTATATTTCATTTAATAAGGAAACTCTTTCTCAAAAGAAGTTGAAGGAGTGTTCCAAGGAGTAAGTTCGAGTAGTTAAATCAAGAATTTAGACTCTCACTTAACTTCGTGTAAACCAAATATAAAATTTGGACATTTATTAAAGGAAACTCCTTCTCATATGTATTCGAAGGAGTAAATTCGTGTAAACCAAATCATAGATTTGGACACTCATTTAAGGAGGAGATTTAATTGGCAAGTAGTTTATCTTTGAAAGACATTAAAAAGGTATATCCAAATGGATTTGAGGCTGTAAAAGACTTTAACCTTGATATTGAGGAAAAGGAGTTTATTATCTTTGTAGGACCATCAGGCTGTGGTAAGTCTACTACTCTTCGTATGATTGCTGGACTTGAAGAGATTTCAGGCGGGGAGCTTAAGATAGGGGATAAGGTGGTAAATAATCTAGAACCAAAGGATAGGGATATCGCAATGGTATTCCAAAACTATGCTTTATATCCTCATATGACAGTATATGATAATTTAGCATTTGGATTAAAACTTAGAAAGACTCCAAAGAATGAAATAGATACAATGGTTAGGGAAGCCGCAAGAATCCTTGACTTAGAGTCATTATTAGAGAGAAAGCCAAAGGCTTTATCAGGAGGACAAAGACAGCGTGTTGCTATGGGGCGTGCTATAGTTCGTGATCCAAAGGTATTCCTTATGGATGAGCCTCTTTCAAATCTTGATGCTAAGCTAAGAGTTCAAATGCGTATTGAGATTGCTAAGCTTCATGAAAGATTAGGAGCAACAATTATTTATGTAACTCACGACCAAACAGAGGCAATGACTCTTGGAACAAGAATTGTTGTTATGAAGGATGGAGAGATAAAGCAGGTAGACACGCCTTTAAATCTTTATAATTCACCTAAAAACTTGTTCGTTGCGGGCTTTATAGGTTCTCCACAAATGAATTTCTTTGATGCAGTAGTTAAGGTTAATGGAAAAGAAGTGATCCTTGTAATTGGTAAGTCAGAGTTTAAATTACCAGAAGAAAAGGCTAAAAAACTTATTGCTGGAGGTTACAATGGAAAGACAGTGGTTATGGGAATAAGACCAGAAAACGTTCTTGCGAATGAGGTTTTTGTTGATAAAATGCTAGAAAGTTCTTTTGAATCTGAAATTAAGGTTTATGAGTTAATTGGAGCAGAGTCTTACCTTTACTTTGATTTAGAAGGGATTCCAGTAACTTCAAGAGTTGATGCTCATGCTAATGTGAAGCAAGGTCAAAAGGTTAAGTTTGCAATAGATATGGAAAGAGTTCATGTTTTTGATAAAGATACTGAACTCACAATAACAAACTAAGTGAGAGTCTAAATCTATGATTTAGATACTCGAACTTACTCCACCAACGAATGTGAGGCGGAGTTTCCTTATCTAAGATTCCCAATCTATGATTTGGTTAAGTCGAACTTACTCTTTGAGTATTCCTTTACGGGTTTTAAGAGAAGTTACAATTAAATAATATGAAAATATAAAAAGTATAAAAAATTTTATGCGGGGGTATTTCATGCGTTACGGATATTTTGATAATGACAAAAGGGAATATGTTATAGACAGATTAGATTTACCTACATCATGGACAAACTACTTAGGAGTTAAAGACATGTGTACGGTAATAAACCATACTGCTGGAGGTTATACATTTTACAAATCACCGGAGTATCACAGAGTTACAAGATTCAGAGGAAATTCTGTACCAATGGACAGACCAGGTCATTATGTATATTTAAGAGATGATGAAACAGAAGATTATTGGAGCGTATCCTGGCAGCCAGTGGGTAAATCCTTGGAGGAAGCGAAGTATAAGTGCCGTCATGGTATGTCTTACACTGTATATGAGTGTGATTATGCAGGAATTCATGCAGAGCAGAAGCTTTCTATTCCAATAGCTGATCCAGTGGAGCTTTGGGATGTAAAGATTAAGAATACAGGTGATAAGGCAAGAAAGCTTAGTGTATTCTCATACTTAGAGTTTTCCTTCCACCATATTGATATGGATAATAAGAACTTCCAAATGAGTATGTATGCTGCAGGTTCTTCTTATGAAGATGGAATTATAGAACACGATTTATTCTATGAGGAGTTTGGATATCAGTATTTCACAGCGAGCTTCCAGCCAGATAGCTTTGATTGTTTAAGAGATAAATTTCTTGGACTTTACCACACTGAGGATAATCCAGTAGCTGTGGAAAGAGGGCAGTGCAGCGGAAGTTTTGAGCTTGGAAACAATCACTGTGGATCTCTTCATAAAAGAATAGAGCTTCAGCCAGGAGAAGAAGTACGTTTAGTATTCATGCTTGGAGAAGGAAATAGAAATGCTGGAAGAGCTATTCGTGAGAAGTACAGTAACTTTGAAAATGTGGATGCTGCATATGCGGAGCTTAAAGAGTTCTGGCACAAGAAGCAGCAAGCACTTCAGATTGAAACTCCAAATGAAGGAATGAATACACTAATAAACACTTGGACTTTATACCAAGCAGAGATAAATGTAATGTTCTCAAGGTTTGCTTCTTTCATTGAAGTTGGAGGAAGAACAGGTCTTGGCTATAGAGATACCTCTCAAGATGCCATGACAATTCCACACTCAAATCCAGAGAAGTGTAAACAAAGACTTGTGGAGCTTTTAAGAGGTCTAGTATCGCAGGGGTATGGATTACATTTATTCCAACCAGAATGGTTTGATCCAGATCATGAAGTAAAACCATTTAAATCTCCAACAGTGATTCCTACACCAAATGTGAAGGATATGATTCATGGCTTAGAGGATACCTGTTCAGATGATGCACTATGGTTAGTGGCTGCTATCACTGAATTTATTAAGGAAACTGGAGATATAGATTTTCTTAATAGAGTTTTAACTTATGCTGATGGAGGAGAAGGTACTGTGTATGAGCATATGACACGTATCTTAGATTTCTCTGCAGAGCAGGTTGGAGCAACAGGAGTTTGTAAGGGACTTCGTGCTGACTGGAATGATTGCTTAAACCTTGGTGGTGGAGAAAGTGCCATGGTATCCTTCTTACATTATTGGGCAATTCAAAACTTCTTAGATTTAGCAAGAATAGTTGATAAAAAGGATGATATAGAAAAATACGAAGCGATGGCAGCTAAGGTTAAGGCCGTTGGAGAAGAAGTTCTTTGGGATAAGGATTGGTATATTCGTGGAATCACAAAGAATGGTTCAAAGATTGGAACCTCTGAAGATGTAGAGGGAAGAATACACCTAGAGTCAAATGCTTGGGCAGTTTTATCAGGAGCTGCATCTCATGAAAAAGGAATTAAAGCCATGGATTCAGTTTACGAGCATCTATTTACACCATATGGAATAATGCTTAACTCACCAGCCTATACAGTTCCAAATGAGGATATAGGCTTTGTAACTAGAGTTTATCCAGGATTAAAGGAAAATGGTGCAGTTTTCAGCCATCCTAATCCATGGGCATGGGCTGCTGAGTGTATGTTAGGACGTGGAAGCAGAGCTATGGAGTTTTATAATGCACTTTGTCCATATTATCAAAATGATATGATAGAAATTAGAGAAGCTGAACCATATTCATACTGCCAGTTCGTTATAGGTAAAGCTCACAGTGCCTTTGGTAGGGCTAGACACCCATTTATGACTGGTACAGGTGGATGGGCATACTTCTCAGCAACAAGATATATGCTAGGAATCAGACCGCAGCTTGAGGAGCTTTTAATTGATCCATGTATACCAGGAGATTGGGATGGTTTCAGGGTTCAAAGACAATGGAGAGGGGCAACCTTCAATATTCAGGTTGAAAATCCAAACCATGTGGAAAAGGGAGTTAAAGAAATTTATGTAGATGGAGTTAGAGCATCAAAGATTCTTCCAGGAGAAGCTGGTAAGAAGTATGACATTAAAGTAGTTATGGGTTAGAAGGGAATGATGATAAATGGTTAAGTTTGGTACTGGCGGTTGGAGAGCTGTCATTGGGGATGAATTTACAAGAGAAAATATTCAAAAGCTTGCAAAGGCTTTAGCTATGAAGATGCAGGATGAAGATGCAACTGACAAAGGGATATGTATTGGTTATGACAGAAGATTCCTTTCCAAGGAAGCTGTTATGTGGTGTTGTGAGGTATTTGCTCATGAGGGAATAAAATGTTACTTTGTTAATAGATCATCACCAACACCACTAGTAATGTATTATGTAATGGAGCATGAAATGCCCTATGGAATGATGGTAACTGCTAGCCACAATCCAGCAATATATAATGGAATTAAAGTCTTTACTGCAGGAGGCAGAGATGCAAATGAGGTTCAGACAAAAGAAATTGAAGGTTACATTGCTATAGTTGAAAAGGAATGTGCTAAAGGAAATAAAGTGGAAGCTATGGACTATGATAAAGCCTTAGAAGAAGGCTTAGTAGTTGAATTCAATCCCTTTAATGAGTATATTGACAATATAATAAAAGCTATTAATATTGATGCAATAAAAGATAAGGGACTTAGAATTGCTCTTGACCCAATGTATGGTGTCAGCCAAACTTCCTTAAAAACTATCCTGTCCATTGCAAGATGTGAATTAGATGTTATAAATGAGAGACATGATACACTATTTGGAGGCAAACTTCCATCACCTTCAGCCAGTACTCTGCGTACCTTACAAAACTATGTTATGGATCGTAAATATGATATTGGAATTGCAACGGATGGAGATGCTGACCGTATTGGAGTTATTGATGATACAGGAAGATTCCTTCATCCCAATGAAATACTAGTTCTTCTTTACTACTATCTAGTTAAGTACAAAGGATGGACTGGCCCAGTTGTTAGAAACGTAGCCACAACCCACATGCTTGATAAGGTAGCAGGTGAATTTGGGGAAAAATGCTATGAAGTTCCAGTGGGATTTAAACATATCTCATCTAAGATGCAGGAAACTAATGCAATCATAGGAGGAGAGTCTTCAGGAGGATTAACGGTTCGTGGCCATATTAATGGTAAGGATGGTATCTATGCTGCAGCTCTTTTAGTTGAAATGATAGCTGTAACAGGAAAGAAGCTTTCTGAAATAGCAAAAGACATTCAAGAGGAATTTGGAGCACTTTATATGGCAGAGCGTGATTATAAATTCAGTCATGAAAAGAAATCTGAAATTTATAATACTTTATTAGTGCAAAAACACCTTCCACAAATAGATAGAGAAATTGAAAGAGTGTCTTATCTTGATGGCTGCAAGGTTTACTTTAAAAATGGTGACTGGATAATCTGTAGATTTTCAGGCACAGAGCCACTTCTAAGAATCTTCTGTGAGATGGAATCACCAGAAGAAGCAGAAGCTATGTGTGATAAGTTTGTAGAGTTTTTAGGAATAAAATAATAAGTAAAATATATTAATATTTAAAGTTGGGAGCATCTGCCGCGGGTAGATGCTTTTAATTTTAGAATGCAGAGTCTTTACAGTATTCCTTATGATTGAAAATAAAGGAAATAATTCGTATAATTAAGGTTGTGGAGGTTAATTATGGAAGAAAAAAAGAGAGTTAGAAAAAAATCATTAAATAGAAATATTGTATTGTTTTGCATATTTTGCTGGTTAGTGCCTATAACTATTATTTATTTATCAATGACAACGTCTTATAAGGACAATATACAAGGAAAACTTAGAAATATGTTTGTTGAAAAGCTGAGAAGTACAGATGTATTCATTTCTAATTATTTAGATGAGGCTATTGATGCCGCAAGAAAACCATCCTATGAATACTATCTTGAAAGGGCTTGGGAACAATATAAAGCAGATGGTAACGAAGGACGAAATGATTGTTATATGAATATTAGCAGCAATTTAAGGAATAAGTTCTTTTGGGATAAGAGGTTCGATATATGTGCTTTCTATTTAGAGGGTGAAGATAATCCTTTTACATATCTATCAAGCAACAATTATCCTATGGGAAGCTATATGGAAGAGGTTCATGATGCGATTAATGAATTAAGAAAAGTGGATTCTTCTTATGCAGAGGTTATTGTTGTTGATGGAAGAATATTTATTGTTCGTAATGTTTACACAATAAGCTCTTACGAAAAGTTTGGAACCCTTGTTCTTGAGTTAAATAGAAAAAATATGTTTTCAGATATTACATTAGATGAAGGTCAGTTTTTGGGGTTATGCATAAATGATGCAGATGGATTAGTATTAAAGCCAGGGTTTACAGAGGAGAAGAAACGATTTAATCTAGCGAAAGAAGTGCTTGAGGAATACTCTTCGATTTATAGAGATAAATTGATAATTAAACAAGATAATGATTATTATGCTTACTTACTAGAGGAAAAGCATGATGATTATCATTTAGGACTTTTACTTATGGTGGATAAGGCTGTAATTGATGCAGAGCTTAATCATTTATACAGTATGATTTATATACTTATTTTAATAATGGGACCAATACTGATTTTTATTATATATTTTCTAAAAAAGCAGATCACAGCACCAATTAGTAAGCTGGTGGAGGCTTCTAGGGAGATGGAAAGTGGAAAGCTTGGTGTTGCTATTGATGGAGAAGATATGCCTAATCAGCAGTTCCAGTATCTTCAGAATTCCTTTAATAGGATGTCCAAGCAGGTTCAATACCTGTTTGATTATGCTTATGATGAAAAGCTGGCAAGAAAGGATGCAAAGATTTTAGCTTTACAGGCACAAATTAATCCACACTTCTTAAATAATACCTTAGAAATTATGAACTGGCAGGCTCGTATGTCTGGAGATGTTACTCTTTCAAAGATGATAGAATCACTTGGTACTGTCCTTGATTATCATATGGATAGAGAAGACAAAAGATTAATAAGACTATCTGAAGAGTTAAGATGTGCAGATGCCTATCTGTATATTATATCTATGAGGTTTGGTAAAAGACTTGTGGTTGAAAAGGAAATTGATGAGGATTTACTTCAGGCAATGGTGCCTCAATTAATTCTTCAGCCTATTCTTGAAAATGCTGTTGTTCATGGAATTGAGACAGTTAGTACAGGAGTAATAGAAATAAAAATATATCATGATGATAAAAAAATATATGTGCAAGTTGTGAACACAGGAAAGCCGATGACTGAAGAAGATAAGGAGAGAGTGAAGAAAATTCTATCTGGTGATCCAGATGCTATAAAGCCAGTTCCAGGAAAACATGCATCCCTTGGCATTAGAAATGTGAATGAAAGAATTAAGCTTATATACGGTAAAAGGTATGGTTTGACTATTGAGCCCATAGCAGAGGATAAGACCAGGTCCCTAATTACTATTCCTTATACTGAGGAAGATGACGAGGCTCGAGAGGAGATAATTTCAAATATAGCAAAATTAAACAAATAATGTCAAGTCGGTTCAATGATAATATTTCCAAGAGTTAGTATAATTATATTATAAGGTTACCCAATGAAAACATTTAAATCAGGGGTACTTAATAATGGGGAGGGAAAACAGAATGGTTAAATTGAAAAAAATATTAGCAGCAGTTATTACTACAACAATGCTTGCTACTATGGTTGCTGGATGTTCTAGCAAAGATTCAGAAGAAAAACCAGCAGATGGAGGAAGCTCACAGGAACAAGGCGGAGAAGCTGGATCGCAGAAGGTTACTTTAAATACAGTATCAATGTTTGGTGGAACAGACCCTAATGCTGCAACTTATCAAGAAATCAACAAAGAATTTATGGCAGCAAATAAAAACATAACAATCGAAGATAATTCACAATCTTCAGATGAAGAGTGGAAAGCTAAGGTTGCTACAGACTTCGCTTCAGGAAATGAACCAGATGTAATCCAATTCTTCACAGATGCAACTGCAAACGCTGTTGTACAAACAGACAAATTAATGTCAATTGCAGATATTCAAAAGGAATATCCAGATTATGCTAAGGATACACTTCCTGCTGCATTAGATGCAGTAACTAACACAGACGGTGTTAAGAGAGCTGTACCAACTACAGGATACTGGGAAGGGTTATTCTGCAATAAAGATTTATTTGAACAATATAAAGTTGAAATCCCAACAGATTGGGCATCTTTAGTTAAGGCTATAGAAACTTTCAAAGCTAATGGAATCATTCCATTTGCAGTATCTTTAAACAATGTACCTCACTACTTCGTTGAGTTCTTAATGCTTTACACTGCAGGTGAAGAAGGTTATACATCTATTCCAGAGAAGGCACCAGCAGAGTGGGTAAAAGGACTTGAGACTATTAAAACTTTAAGAGATATGGGCGCATTCCCAGAAGATACAGATACAGTTGATGAAGCATATGTTATTCAATTGTTCAATGATAAAAAAGCAGCTATGATTTTAGATGGTAACTGGAGAATTGGTGGAGTTACAGATCAAGAAAACACAGTTGTAACTTCATTCCCAGGAGTTGAAGACCAAAAAGCTCAAAAGGGCGCAATGGTTGGAGGAATGTCTTCAGGATTCTATATCACTAAAAAGGCATGGGAAGATGAAGCTAAGAGGGAAGCAGCAGTTAAATTTGTAACAGCTCACACTGATAAGGCTGGAGTTACTAAGTATTGGGAAGCAGGCGGAGCAACAGGTCAAGCTGCAGTAGCAGTAGATCCACCAGCTGACATGACAGCACTTGGAAAATCAGGACTAGAGTACAGCAAATCTGCTACATCAATTTCAGGACCAACAGATTCAAGAATTGATCCAGAAGCTTACAAATCTATCATTGCTAATGTAGTTAAGATTTCAACAGGAGCAGCTAAAGCAGAAGATGTTCTTAACGAAGCATTAAAAATGAGTGCTGAAAGAGCAAAATAAAAAATAAGACAGTGGCAGAGGGGTACTGAAACCACCCCTCTGTTTTTTACCCAAAATAAGGGCGGAAAGGTGGGAAATAGATGCTATACAAGAAAAAATGGCCACTTATAATCTTCTTAGTACCTAGTCTTATCTTTTTAGTTGTATTTTTATATATACCATTTTTACAAAATATAAAAAACAGTTTATTTGATATGACTACACCTGTATTAATGCCAGGACAGACATGGAAATTTATTGGACTCGAAAATTATAAGAGAATGTTTACAGACCCGGATTTAAAAATTGCTGTTTGGAACTCATTAAAAATGATGGGCCTAACAATTATATTCCAAGTTGGCATTGCCTTTGTATTAGCAGTTTTAGTTAGCAATGTTAAGCGTGGACAACAGTTCTTTAGAACAGTATACTTCTTCCCAATAGTTATATCTGCAACTGCAATAGGTTTAATATTCAAGTTATTTTATAACTATAATGGGGGAATGCTTAACCAGCTTCTTGCTGTGTTTGGACAAGACCCAGTTAACTGGCTTAAGCCAACACTAGCTTTCTTTATGGTTTCGATACCAACCCTTTGGAGTTATGTAGGGTTTTATTTTGTAATTATTTTAACTGGACTGAGTGATATTCCAGATGATATCTATGAGGCAGCTTCAATTGATGGATGCAGTAAAGTTAAGCAGGTATTTTATATTACTATTCCTATGCTAAGAGGAGTGCTTTGTACTTGTATAGTTTTAGCAGTAACTGGAGCATTAAAGGTATTCGACTTACCATGGGTATTAGTTCCAAATGGAGCACCACAAGGACTTACACACTTCTTGGGAACCTATATGTATCAAAGTACCTTTGGAATGAATAACTTTGACTATGGTTCAGCTCTAGCAGTACTTATAGTTATTCTTGGTATTGCAGTTTCTAAGGTAATTAACGCTGTAGTTAAGCCAGATAAGGATAGATAGGAGGTATAGATATGGTAGAAAGCAATATAAGTAAGAAAACAAGAGCATCAAAAAACAAAAAAGAGAAGTCTTTTAGTTTTGGCAAGTTTGTCATATATGCAGTTTTAATTGTATGGGCTATAACAACTATATTTCCTTTTATATGGGTTATAATAAACTCATTTAAACCTTCGGCAGAGTTGCTATCTTCTTCCTTTAGCCTTCCAAAAGAGTTTACTTTAGCAAACTATGAAAATGCTTTTAATAATTTAAACATATTAAAAGCATATGGAATGAGTTTTCTTATTTCAGGAAGTGTAACTATAGGAGTTATAGTATTGGCTTCAATGATGGCCTTTGCTTTAACAAGATATAATTTTAAAGGGAAAGGCGTATTAGATGCGCTTTTAGTTGCAAGCTTAATGTTTCCAGTATTTTCAACAATCATACCAGTTTATCAAATGATGATTAAGTGGGGATTATTAAATACTGTACCTTCAGTGGTATTTCCACAGATAGCAAGCAACTTAAGTTTTGCAACAATAGTAATGATGGGGTTTATGAGAGCTATTCCTCTTGATATGGAGGAGGCTGCATATATAGAAGGTGCTGGAGTATTTACTGTATTTAGCAGAATTATAGTGCCAATCAGCAAGCCATCTATATCTACAGTAGCAATATTCAGCTTCTTGTGGTCTTATAATGACCTATTTGTTCAAACTACAATGATAAGTAAAAGAACAAAATATCCAGTATGTGCACTTTTGAATGAGATTAGTTCAAAATATGGAACTGACTATGGTCTAATGGCTGCATCTGTAACTATTATCCTAGTTCCAGTATTCATTGTTTACATCCTACTCCAAAAGAACATTATCAAAGGATTGACAGCTGGTGCTATAAAAGGATAAAATTGTTATAGTAGCATTGAATTAATTGGGGGAAAGGTATGTATAAAATAGTAATAATTGATGATGAACCGATTATTGTTGAAGGTTTAACAAGAACAATGCCTTGGGATAAGTGGGAATGTCTTGTTGCTGGTACAGCTTACGATGGAATAGAAGGACAGAAACTTATACGAAATGTAAAGCCCAATTTAGTAATAACAGACATTTCTATGCCGGGGATGAACGGTTTAAATATGATTGCTGGATTAAAAGCTGAGTTTCCGGACCTGGAAATTTCAATTCTAACTGGTTTTAGAGAGTTTGAATATGCACAGAAGGCCATACAGCTAGGGGTAACGAGATTAATTCTAAAGCCTTCAAGCATGAAAGAAATTGAAGAAGCTGTTAGTACCATGGTCGGCAATTTGAAAAAGAAGAATGTACATACTGATGCTGAAGACTGTGATGTGGATGTAAATGGTGCAAGCAGCTTTATAGTTAAAAATGCACTTAAGTATATTCAAGAAAATTATACGCGAAAACTTACTTTAGGAGAGGTTGCCGAAAAGACATATGTAAGTCAATGGTATTTAAGCAAGCTTCTAAATAAGCATACAGGTAAAAGTTTTTCCGATATCCTTAACCAAACCCGAATAAATGTAGCAAGAGATTTGCTAAAAAATCCTTCCATGCGTATTGGGGATATTGCCGAAGAGGTTGGCTTCATGGATATGGCTCACTTTTCTAGAGTGTTTAAAAAATTTGCTGGATGTTCAGCAAATGAATATAGAAATAAGCATAGCTAAAAAAGAAATCCTTCGGGATTTCTTTTTTTATTTAGAATTTAGAATTTAGAATGAAGGTGGAAATCCAGCAGTGCTGGATTTCTTTTGTTTTAATAAAAGATTCTCGGGAGGGCAGTTAGGAGAATCATCCATAATTCTACATTCTACATTGGGGAATTTTAAATTTATAAATGATATTTCTTTCGTATTTTTCTCCTTTACGCAGTATTGAGGTTTTTACAAAGGGCAGATTTGGTCCGTTAGGATAGTCTTGAGGTTCTATGGCCAGGGCACAGCTTGGCTTAGATAGGGAGCCTTCATTAAGTAAAAGTCCTTCTTCGATGTAGCCGCCAGAATATAAAACTATGGCAGGAGCATCGGTAAATAATTCTAAGGAAGTTTGTCCTTCAGGATCTACTAACACCAGGGCGGGTATAGTCTTTGACACATCCTTGTTTAGAGCAAAACCATTATTGTAGCCTTTCCCTAAAAGAAGCTGGGGATGAGATTTAAAGTCATCTATCTGTTTTTTTATTTTCTTATTAAGCTTGAAATCAAAAGGTGTGTTTTCAACAGAAGAAAGGTTATAGGCACAGTGTTCTTCATTATTTTCAAAGTAATTATCTGCATTTATCTTTAGTGAGTGATTAAGTATAGAGGTGTTAAAGTCCCCAGTTAGATTGAAGTAACAGTGATTTGACAAGTTAAGATAGGTATCCACATCACTAAGGCCTTCATATTTAATTTTTACTTCATTATTATTAGTAATAAGAAAGGTAGCATAAATAGTACGATTTCCAGGAAAACCATCTTGTCCATGAGGAATATTTAGAGAAAGGGTAATGGATAGGGAGTCTTTATTTATACATTTTTTTATGAGACTCCATATTTGAAGGGAGATATTATTAAAACCTCCATGGAGATTGTTCATATTATCGTTTTGAGAAAGGGTATATACTTTATTGTTAATAGGAAGAATTCCTTTGGCGATTCTTCCGGCATTAGGACCTAGTGAGGCTCCGGAATATAAAGAGTTATTTATATAAGTATCAAAAATTTTAAAGCCTAGAGCAAGATTTTGAAGATTATTGTCATGGGTTTTAAAAGTTATGGACATTATGGCAGCTCCATAGTTTGTAATAGTACAGCTGAAATTTTTATCATTAGTAAGTTTATAGCTGTATATTGACTTGTTTTGGTGATTATATATATGTTTTGATGTTATATTCAAGATTTTACACCTCCAAAGTTATAGTTTATCTATAAATATAGTAAATGAAATTTGAAGTGGATGCCTTAATAAATTATAATATAGCAAATTTTCAAAATAAACTGGCAATATTCCTTAATGATTGGCTTTAAAGGCTGTAATATAATTTTAAGTAGGATATGAAAGAAAGGTAGAGAAAAGGAGCTTTTTCAAAGGTATTTGCAGGAATAGCACTTAGAATAAATGCATACTTTCAATTTCTAAAATAAAAGTTTAGTTCCGAAAAGTACACAGGAAAAAGTAAATAGTTCCTTCTAGTGAAAGAGGTCTTTCGTATAGCAAAATATAATAAAAGAAAAGGCAGCAGTTTAATACATAAAACTAGTTCAAAATAAGGTAAGGTGCTGCAGTTTATTTTCCAAAACTACCATTTGGTTATGCCAGTATAAATTAGATATTAAGAAACATGACGGGGGTGCTTTATGAGTGATATAGTTGAGTTCAAAAATATTACAAAGTATTTTCCAGGTGTAAAGGCTCTTGAGGATATTTGTTTTGAAGTCAGTAGTGGTGAAGTTCTTGCTTTTATTGGGGAAAATGGAGCAGGAAAATCTACACTGTTAAAGATTTTAAATGGTGACTATCAACCTACATCAGGAAAGTATTTAATTAACGGCAAAGAAAAGCATTTCAATCAGCCTAGCGAGGCAATTGAAGCGGGGATAAGTGTTATTTATCAGGAAAGACAAATTCTTATGGATTTATCAGTGGCAGAGAATATATTCTTAGGGAGACTCCCTTCGGGTTTCCTAGGATATGTGAATATGAAAGAAGCAAATCGTAGAACACAGGAGATTATTGATGACTTTGGTCTTGATATGAAGCCAACAGATCTTGTAAAGGATTTAAGTATTGCTTATCAGCAGATGGTTGAGATAATGAAGGCGTACAGTAGGGAGAACTTAAAGCTTATTGCCTTTGATGAACCTACAGCCAGCTTAAGTGATTCAGAGATTGAAAGTTTATTTAAGATAATAAAGAAGCTGAAATCAGAAGGAAAAATGATAATTTATGTTTCTCACAGAATGAAGGAGATTCAAGATATCACTGATAAGGTTGCAATCTTTAAGGATGGAAAATATATGGGAACCTATGGAACCCATGATATTACTGAAGATGAAATGATTAAGATGATGGTTGGAAGAAATCTTGGAGATGTTTATGAGAGCCTCGACAGGAAAAAAGAAATCGGAGAAGTTCTTTTAGAGGTAAAGAATCTTAAGACGGATTTTGTGAAGGATGTTTCCTTTACCTTAAGAAAGGGAGAGGTTCTTGGGTTCTCAGGTCTGGTTGGAGCAGGAAGGACCGAAGCTGTTAGAGGAATAATAGGAGCTGATAAATTGATTTCCGGGGAAATTTATCTGGAGGGGAAGCAGATAAAAAACAGATCTCCAAAGGAAGCCTTGGACAATGGTATAGTCCTCGTTCCAGAGGATAGAAAAACACAAGGAATCCTTTCAAACTTTGGAGTGGGAGATAACATAACTATTGGTTCCATTGATAAGAATTCTAATAAGTTTGGTTTTGTAAATAAAAAGAAAGAAAAAGAAATGGTTGAAGTTGGAATTAAGGATTTCAAAATCAAAACTCCAAATGCTGAAAAGAAAATCATTGAATTAAGTGGTGGAAACCAACAGAAGGCCATTGTGGCAAGATGGATGTCCACAAATCCTAAGGTGTTAATATTGGACGAGCCTACAAAGGGAATAGATATAGGTGCAAAATCAGAATTCTATAATATGATTTGCGAATTTGCAAAGAGGGGCTTAGGGGTTATTTTAATTTCCTCAGAGCTACCAGAAGTAATGGGGTTGTCAGACAGAATTATTGTTATGAAATCCAGAGAGATTGTAGGGGAAGTTTCAAGAGATGAGGCATCTGAAGAAAAATTATTAAGCTTAGCAATGATTGGGGGAAAATAAAAATGAGTAGTATTGGGGATAAGAATTTAGCCACAAATAAGACAGTGACAGTTAGTGAGAAAAAGCATAATTTTCATATTAATGGAAGTATCATCGTTCTGCTAGTTGCTTTAGTTGTTGTAACGACAATATTTACAAGTTTAAATAAGAACTTCTTATCATATACAAATTTAATTAACGTTTTAACAGCAGCATCTTTAACAGGATTAGTTGCCATTGGTCATACTTATTTGATTATAGCAGGATTAAACGACTTATCAGCAGGATCACTTGCAGCCTTCTCAGGGGTTGTTGCAGCACTATTAGTATCAAATATGGGAATAGGCTTCTGGCCAACCCTTCTTATTACCATGGTAATTGCTGCTTTAGTCGGAGTTTTCAATGCTTGGATGGTTAATAACATAAAGCTGGAGCCATTCATTGCAACCTTGGTAACTCAAGCAATATTTAGAGGCTTTGCTTATATTCTATGTGATGGTAAGGCAGTATTTATTACTAATGAAACCTTTATTAATATTGGAAAGGGAAGATTTTTAACTATCCCTTACACAGTATGGATTCTTATTGTAGCTTATATTATATTTGGTATTATTTTAGCTAAAACTAAATTTGGTAGAAGTATTTATGCAATAGGTGGAAATAAGGATGCTGCAAGACTTGCAGGCTTAAATCCAAAGAAAATTGTTTTAATTTCTTATATGATGATGGGGGTTTTATGTGCACTAGGTGGTGTGGTTCTTGCGGCTCGTATGAACTCAGGACAGCCAGCAGCTTGTGTTAACTTAGAGTTTGATGCCATTACAGCAGTTATCCTTGGAGGAGTTTCCTTCAGTGGTGGTGTTGGTAACATGGGAGGAACAATCCTTGGTGTGCTTTTAATTCAAGCCTTCAACACAGGACTTACAATGGTACAAGTTCCATCCTTCTGGCAGTTTGTGGCAAGGGGAGCACTTTTACTTATCGCATTAACTATTGACTATGTAAGAAAAACAAACAGAGAAAAGAAAATGATAGCAGATAGTATGAAAAATCTCTAAGTGAGAATCTAAATCTATGATTTAGTTATTCGAACTTACTCATTCGAATGAATATGAGAAGGAGTTACATTTAAAAGGCCATAGCTAACTACTTTATAGTAATTAGTTAATTATAAAAAATAGGGGGAAATTTTTATGAAGAGAATATTTACTTTATTATTATCATTAACCCTTACTGCAGGTTTAATGGTAGGCTGTTCATCTGGTAAGGATGATTCAGGAAAGACTGATGACAACGCAAACAAAACTGAAAGTGAAGCACCAGCTTCTAAGGATGATAAACTTGTAATTTATGGTATTTACAAGGCGGGGGATCAAACTTGGTTTATCGATGAAGGAAATGCTGCTAAGGCTAAGGCTGAAGAAATGGGAGCAGAGTTTGTATTTGTTGATGTACAAATGAACCCAGAGCAATGCTTAAAGGCTGTAGATAATGCTATAGCAAACAATGCTGATGGTATTTTAATGTGTATACCAGACCAAACTATGTCTCAAGCTGTAGTAGACAAGTGTAAAGAAGCAAACCTTCCAATAGTTGCAGTAGATGACGCACTTGAAAAAGACGGTAAGAAATTAGCACCATGGGTTGGAATCGATGGATACAAAATAGGTGAAGCAAACGGTGAGTGGCTTGCAAACTACATGAAAGACAATAAATTAGTAGAAGACGAAGAAACAGGGGTTCTTATTTTAACAATGGATACTGTATCAAGCTGTGTTCCAAGAACAGAAGGAGCAGAGGATAAATTATTAGAAATTATCCCAGGTTATAAGAGAATATACAAAGGTGACACAGATGGAACAACTGACAAGGGATACAATGCTGCTTCTGCAGTAATCACAGCTAACCCACAAATCAAAAACTGGATGGTTTTAGCTGCTAACGAAGAAAGCGCTATTGGTGGTGTTCGTGCATTAGAAACTGCTGGCCTTGATAAAACATCTTGTGTTGTAGGTCTTGGAGCTTATCTTGCAAAAGACGAGTGGAAGAAGTCTGCTGATGTTTGTATGAAAGCTTCTTGCTACTTCTCAGCTGACTCTATAGGTGGAGCATCTGCAGAAATGTTAATTAACCATATTAAGAATGGAACAGAAATGCCAGAATCAACTGCTGTACCAGCTGTAGTTGTTACTCCAAAAGACTACAAAGAAGTTATGGGAGATGCAGCAAACTAATAAATTTTAAAATAGCCTTATACCTTAACCCATTAAAAAGCTGAAACTGCAGAGGTTTCAGCTTTTTTTATTTAGAATACTTGAATTTATAAATAAGAAATTACGAAGAAGTTTTATCTGTTGTCTTGCAGCTTACATTTTAAATTTAGAATGTATTCTATTCCGAAAAGTACACATAGTTAAGTGAAATGTTCCATATAGTGAAAGCTAAAAAATATAAAGAAAATATAATTATATATAGGATACTCTTTCTCATATTCATTCGAAGGAGTAAATTCGACTAAACCAAATCGAAGATGCACTCTGTGGAAGTTCTGCTTGCCAAATCAAAGATTTGGAGCATCACTTCTGGAGTATTTTTAAAGGAAACTCCTTCTCATATTCATTTGAAGGAGTAAATTCGACTAAACCAAATCGGAGATTTGGAGTCTCATTTAGGAGGTATACATATGGTGAGAAGAACGGCCCTTATCACAGGGGGAGCTAAAGGTATTGGAAGACAGATTTCCTTATCCATGGCAGAGGCAGGATATAACATTATCGTTAATTATAGAAGTGATGAAAAAGCTGCAAGGGAAATTTGCGAAAAAGCCAAAGAGTATGGTGTAAAAAGTATGGCTGTCTATGCAGATATGGCCAAGGTAAGTGATATTGAAAAAATGTATGAAGAGGCGTTTAAGGAATTTGATGTAGTTGATGTGGTGGTTAATAATGCGGGAATTAGCAGTGAGGTTTATTTTTTAGATGCTACAGAGGAAATGTTTGATAGAATGACGGCTATTGACTGGAAGGGACTTTTCTTCAGCAGTCAGATTGCTGCAAGAAGAATGGCATTAAAAGATGTAAAGGGTGTAATTATTAATATATCCTCTAATCAAGTGGATGGCTGCTGGCCAAGGGCAACTATCTATGCTCCAACCAAGGCAGCTGTTTCAAAGTTTACAAAGAATGCAGCCATGGAGTTATCCTTAAAGGGAATCAGAATGGTGGCAGTGGCTCCAGGATATACAGATGTGGGATGGGAACCAGGAGATATTCGATTAGAAGCTGCAGCAAGACTTCCATTTAAAAGATTTGCATCAACTGAGGAAGTTGCACAGGCTGTGCTTTATCTGGCTTCAGATAAAGCAGCTTATATAACAGGTTCAACTTTAACTATTGATGGTGGAGCTACTCTTCCGGTGGTGGCTGCTAATGATTTTGTAGAGGTGAAGTAAGGTGACAGAGTTTAATTATTATAATCAACTTTTAAAGGGTGATAGTGGAGCTTTAAAAAGAGCTTTATATAAATCCATGGGCTTTACAGATTCAGCCCTGGAAAAGCCTTTAATTGCCATTGTTAATACCTATACCAATGCCACACCAGGTCATTTTAGTTTAAATGATATCTGTGAGCAGGTTAAAAAAGGTGTAGAAGCTGCTGGTGGAACTTCTATGGTCTTCGGCTCAATTGCACCTTGTGATGGCATTGCAGAAGGTCATGATGGAATGAGATATATTCTTCCTTCAAGGGATTTAATAACCTCTTCTGTGGAATGTATGGTTAGGGCACATAAGTTTGACGGTATGGTACTCCTTGGATCTTGTGACAAGATTGTACCAGGTCTTTTAATGGCAGCGGCCAGACTTGATATACCAGCTATCTTTTGTAATAGTGGTCCCATGATGCCTGCATCTTATAAAGGAAAGCATTATGACGGAAATATTGTTACAGAAGCTATTGGCTGGAAGGAAAGAAAGGAAATTGATGAAGAAGAGTTTAGATATATAGAAAATATTGCAGAGCCTTGTGTTGGATCCTGTGCCATGCTGGGTACAGCAAATACTATGGGATGCTTAGCTGAAGCCATGGGTATGAGTCTTCCTGGCAGTGCAACAATTCCAGCGGTTTATGCAAAACGAATGGCGGTGGCTTATAGCACTGGAGAAGCTGTAATGAATTTGGTGAAGCAGGGGATAACTGCTCGTCAGATTATAACTAAGGAAGCTATATATAATGCCATTGCAGTTTTAATGGGAATTGGAGGTTCAACCAATGGAATTATGCACCTGCAGGCAATTTATAAGGAAGCGGGTCTTGGAAATCTATCTTTAACTGTTTTTGATGAAATGAGTAAGGTGGTGCCTCAAGTAGCATCAATTTATCCAGCTTCAGAATATGATATGGTAGATTTTTACAAAGCTGGAGGAGTGCCAGCGGTGATGAAGGAGCTGGAGCCACTGCTTCATGGACAATGTGTTAATGTGGAGGGAAGAACCATAGGAGAAGCGTTGAAGGATTTTTCAAAGACAAATCTCAGAGAAGTAATCAAGCCATTGGATGCTCCGTTTAATGAAACGGGTGGTGTAGCTGTATTAACTGGAAATCTAGCACCTTTAGGAGCAGTGGTAAAGCCAGCAGCGATACCGGAAAATTTAATGAAGATAGAAGGAAAAGCACAGGTTTTTCATAGTGAACAGGAGGCTTGTGAAGAAATATTAAAAGGGAAGGTTAAGGAGAATACAATTCTTGTGCTTCGATATGAAGGACCTAAAGGTGGACCAGGAATGCCGGAGATGTACAGGCCTATGAAGTGTTTGGAAGGAATGAATTTATCCAGCAGATGTGCACTCATAACCGACGGAAGATTTTCAGGATCCAATAGAGGCTGTTTTGTAGGACATATTTCTCCAGAAGCTTATGAGGGAAGCAACTTAGCCATAGTTGAGAATGGAGACCTTATTAAAATTGATATAGAAAAAAGAGAACTTACATTGTTATTAGAAGAAAAAGTTATTAAGGAAAGAAAAGCAAGGTGGGTAAAGCCAGAAAAGGATATAAGGGAAGGCTACTTAAATACCTATAAAAAAATATGTAAATCAGCGGCAGAAGGTGCTGTAGTAGAGTAGGAGGCTTATTATGATACAGTGGAATAATGATGATGAATTATTTGAAATTATGAGAAGAGAATTATATTCAGCAGTAATAGGGGATATCTTAGATAAGATGCACTATTATCATCAATTTTTACCTTATAAAATTCAACCTATAGATAGAGATATGGTGGTGGCAGGAAGAGCCATGACAGTTTTAGAGGCAGATGCTTTTGAAGAACTGTCAAATGGACAAAATCCAATAATGAAAAAGCCTTTTGGTTTAATGCTTGAAGCTTTAGATGATTTAAAGAAAAATGAGGTATATATATGTACAGGATCCTCACCTTCCTATGCCCTTGTGGGAGAGTTAATGTGTACAAGAATGCAGATTTTAGGAGCGGCAGGAGCTGTGGTAAATGGCTTTCATAGAGATACAAAAGGCATCGAAGAGCTGAACTTTCCTTGCTTTTCTTACGGTAGATATGCTCAGGATCAAGGGCCAAGAGGAAAGGTTATTGATTTTAGGGTGCCAATAGAAATAGAAGGAGTAAGGATTAATCCAGGAGACATCATCTTTGGAGACTTAGATGGAGTTCTTGTTATACCAAGGGAAGTGGAAAAGGAAGTTATTGAAAAAGCTTATGAAAAAGCCACAGGAGAAAAAATGGTGGCAGAAGCTATCCGTGGTGGAATGGGAGCTAAGGAATCCTTTGATAAACATGGTATAATGTAGTAAAGATATAAAACTAAAAGAAGTAAGATAGGTGTTGGAGGCTGTAAGATATGGGAAATATAAAGGAGAGTGTTTTGAGGCTTTTAGGGGATGAAAATTATCAATATTTCATAAGAAATGCTGGAAAATTCAAATTTCCCCCTAATTATAAGTTTGAAATTCATAAGCATTCTGAGTATGAGATAAATTATATAAGTTCAGGCTCCTGTGTAATGGGAGTTGGTGATGAATATGTGCCTTTAAAGGCAGGTGATTGCATTTTCATAAGACCCTATATTTCTCATTGCTTTATGGTGGATACAAGTAAAGGCTGTAGCATTGTGCAGTTAGAGTATTCTTTTTCAATACCTGGTTATTTGACAGAGGAAATACCTATTTTTAATGATGAAAGCTCCTTTTATAAATTTACTTCCTGTGACAGCTTGGGGAAGGCTTTGGAGAATGTGTGTGAAGCCTTTAGGGAGCAAAGAAGTCGTGATGAATTTTCAACTGCACTTCTAGAGTTGTCCTTAGGTCAGTTTTATGTGGTTTTATCAAAGTATTATATGAAATCCATGGAAGAGAAAGTCACTGTAGAACAGGGCGTTGTGGCAGAGGTAATTAAGTATATTAATAACCATATCGAGGAGGAATTGAATCTGGAGGAAGTGGCTGGCAGATATAAGGTGAGCACTAGATATATTAGAAAGTATTTTAATCAGTATCTTGGGATGAACTGTACCCAATATATATCAATGCTTAGAATAGCAAGGGCAAAGGAGCTTTTGTGGAATACTGATAAAAGCATTACTGATATAGCTATGAATGCAGGGTTTAACAGTTCACAGTATTTCAGCCGAGTGTTTAGCAAATATACCAATATGACTCCCCTAGAGTATCGTGAGCTATGGAGAGGAAAAATAGCAGAGGTGTAATATGAAGATGGAAATGAAGCAGCTAGTCTTTAATCTTCACCTTGGAGAAGGATGTATTTGGGATGAAGATAGAAATAAAATTCATTTTGTGGATATAGAAGGCTTTAAGATATATTCCCTTGAAGTGGATCATGGGGAAATTGAGGAGTATGATGCTGGAGATTACGTAGGGTGTATAGTCCTTGACCAGGAAGGTAGCATTATTGCAGCAGTGAGAAATAAGCTTTTAAGAATTGATCTTAAAAGTAAGAGAGCAGAAACTATTTTAACCATAGATCAGCCTAAATATATGAGATTTAATGATGGAAAGTGCGATAAGTTCGGTAATCTGTGGGTTGGAACCATGGCCATTGACCAAAGTCATCCTAAGGCGGTTGGAGCAGGAAAGCTTTATTGTATCAGCAAAGGAAAGATAATTGCAGAATACGAAGGCTTCACTATCTCAAATGGACTTGCATGGAGTGGGGATGGAGAAAGGTTTTATCATATTGATACAAAAACTCAAAAGATTCATGTGTATGAAGTGGTAGGTCCAGGAATTATAAAAAACAAAAGAACTTTAGTGGCCATTGATTCAGAGAAAGGCTCACCTGACGGCATGTGCATGGATAGTGAGGGAAGACTTTGGGTTGCCATGTGGGGAGGAAGTAAGGTTAACTGTTATGACTCTTATACAGGTGAAAAACTTGGAGAGATTTCGGTGCCAAGTGTTCATACCTCCTGTTGTACCTTTGGGGGTGAATCCTTAGATATCTTTTATATAACATCTGCCAAGGATGAAGAAGGTAATTATGGAGGTTTGTATGAAGTGAAGGTTCCTGGAGTAAGGGGAGTTAAATCTTACAGGTATGTAAGAGGTAATTAGATAAAAAGCAAAAGATAATGAGTTTAGTTTAGAGTTTTCAAGAAATTCTTTTAAATGGAAGATGGATGAAACGCATTGTTTCATCTTTTTTCAATAGGAGAAAATTGAGTTTTTAGGGGGATAGTGTGATTTAATATGAATTTAAAAGTATATTAAATATGAGAATTATGTGGTATTTGTGATGTTATACTAAATATGGTATTATATAGTGATAACAAAATGAGGTGTACAAATAAATGAATATTAGAAGTTACATAGGTATGATTAGTATTTTTTTGCTTGGGTGTATTATATTATTTGTTTATTTTTTAGGTAAATTAGGTAATGTTAACTTCAATAAAAAAGTATTGAAAATAAATAAAAGTTTAAATAAAATAAATAATGTTTTTGGAGTAGTTGGTATTTTCATATCATTAATATCTATACTTGTAGCCTTAATAGCTATCTATATATCTATTAAGGAACCGATTCTTGATATTAGTTTTTTTACAGCTCAATATAGGGAATGGTCTAAAGAACATGAAACAAGATTATATCTATCTCAAGATAAAGATAATCATATAGATTTTGTAGGAACTATGCCACATACATGGAAAATTAAATTAGACAATAGGGGGAATAAAGTTGCAGAGAAGATTAAGGTAGAAATAAGTTTTTCAGAGTTACAGTTTATAAATCAACCAGATGATTATAATCTTAAAAATCATAATTATGGATTAGGTGGGTTTGCTACAATAGAGTGGAAATATGAAAATCTAAATCCAGGTGAAGAAATGTATTTACCCGATATACCATTTGATAAAGCTATAATTATAGATTTTGGAAGAGATGGTGTAAGATTAGAAAGTATAATTATGAATATAGATATTTATGTGAATGATATAAAAAATAGCACTCAAAAATATATAATAGATATTACGGATAATTATTTTGTTGAAAAAGATTGTTATTTTGATGGAAGAGAGAGTAATGACGAATATAAGATCTATAAAATAATTAATTCAGTATTTAACAGTGAAAATCTAAAAAGTATAAGATACAATAATTTTTTAGAATATGATTTTAATAGTTTAGAATCAGCATATAATATTGAAGTATATAAAGAAATGTACAATGAATATGTATATATGTATAATTATTATTTAAAAAAAATAAGTGTATTAAATGATGTAGTTAGAAAAAATTCTTATAAAAATGCATTGCTTTGTGGTAGAATTAAGTATAGGTGTGAATCGTTAATGAAAGAAGATGTTGAAAATAGATATTCTATTTCGGATATAGAAGAAATGATAAGAAATGATATAGAGATTAATTTATTAAGATAATTAATTTATAGTAGATAAAATAAAGAGAAAACTTGTTGATAAATTTTACACTATAAGTGATAATAAACGTTTGAAATAGATTAAATAAATTTTAAAATTAATAAAAAAGAAAATGTATTATTAAAATGGATTTTTATAATACATTTTCTTTTTTATTTTATTAAAATCTTCATTTAAATTAATTGATATCCCTGAATTCAGTTGGGGTAATTCCAACCACTTTTTTAAAGCAGGTACAGAAGCTGCTTTCACTTGAGAAGCCACAGTTAAAGCAGATTTCTTTAACAGGCAGAGTTGTTGATTTCAGATAAAACTTTGCAGAATTTATTCTAGTTTCAATTATATATTCGTGGGGGGTATAGCCTGTTTCTTTTTTAAATAGTCTTGTGAAGTAATAGGGACTTATGGACACTGCATTAGAAAGTTCAGTTAGTGATAGTGGACTATTTAAATTATTTGTTATATAAGAGATAGCCTCGTCAATTATTTCAGAATGAACTCTAGTTGGATTTATTTTTACCGTAGAGGTAATTAATTCAGTTAAAAGATTGGTTATATACTTGGAAACTAAGGCTTCGTTAATTCCTGTATTAGCGCTGTATATATCAAGGATTTTTTTCATGTATTTTTCAAAATACAAAGTATCCTTTAAATTAATTACATGGCCATAGTTGGTGGTTATGGTTTTAAAGTACTCCCTTGCAGAGGATCCATCAAAGTGAAACCAGTAAAATTCAAGGTCTCCTGAAGCTCTATAAGAGTGGTGAGTATAACAATCTATAAGTATAATTTGTCCATCTTTAAAGGAATAAGTGTTGTTATTAGTAGTAACAAAGCCTGTTCCTTTTTTTATGTACATAATAAGAAAGCTGTTATAGTTTTTTCTGGTGACAGAGTATTGATGATTGCAGTAGTAATGACCTGCACAAAGGGCATAAAAAAACATTTTTTTCCCTTGAGTGCTGACTGTATGAAAGTAAAGCTGAGAATTAGGTAATGTACCTACATCAATTGATCTCATAATGGTGCTCCTTTGCTTATGAGTAAATATATATATTTATTTTAAAATATTTACAATGCTTGGTCAAGAATATGAAAGCAATTTTTATAAATTCAAGGGCAATATTAGATAATGATGAAGGAGGGAAGTTCCCTTAAAATTAAGGTATGACATTGATTAATTAATATGTTTGAGGTGAGTAAGTTTTATAAATGCAGCAAGAAAGGTGCAATTTTTAAAAATAGGGGGTAAGTTTATGGAGAGAACATTTGAAGAAGTTAAAGCCTGGGAAGAAAAAGTTAATATTCCCACATATGAAATTGGAGAAGCTGATAAAAATCCAATATTTTCAGAGAGAAGGGTTTATCAAGGTAGTTCAGGAAGGGTTTATCCTTATCCAGTTATCGAAAAGATATGCGATGAGAAAGTGGATAAGGAATATAAAGCAGTTTATTTAGAAAACCAATATATTAAGGTAATGATTTTGCCAGAGCTTGGTGGAAGAATTCAGAGGGCTTATGATAAGACTAATGATTATGATTTTGTTTACTATAATAAGGTAATAAAGCCAGCTTTAGTTGGCCTTACAGGACCATGGATATCAGGAGGAATTGAGTTTAACTGGCCACAGCACCATAGACCAACAACATTTTCACCGGTGGACTACATGATTAAGGAAAATGAAGACGGCAGCAAAACTGTCCTTGTAAATGATGTGGATCAGATGTATGGCACAAAGGGTATTGCAGCCTTTACCCTATATCCTGACAAAGCATATATAGAAATTAAAGGGCAGCTTTACAATAGAACTCCACTAGAACAGACTTTCCTTTGGTGGGCAAATCCGGCAGTGGCAGTAAACGATTATACCCAATCTATCTTCCCACCAGATGTGCATGCTGTTATGGACCATGGTAAAAGGGACGTGTCAAGATTCCCTATAGCTACAGGTGTATATTATAAGCATGACTATAGTGCTGGAGTTGATATTTCAAGATATAAAAACATTCCAGTTCCAACGTCTTATATGGCAGAGAAGTCTGAGTATAACTTCGTTGGAGGTTATGATCATAGTTTGAGGGCTGGAATTCTTCACGTGGCAGATCATCATATTTCTCCAGGTAAGAAGCAATGGACATGGGGCTGTGGAGACTTTGGAAAAGCTTGGGACAGAAACCTTACTGATGAGGATGGTCCATATATAGAGCTTATGACAGGGGTATATACTGATAATCAGCCAGATTTCACTTGGTTAAAACCTTTTGAGGAAAAGACCTTTAAGCAGTACTTTATGCCTTATAAGGCTGTGGGAGAAGTTAAAAATGCTTCAATAGATGCAGCAGTGAATTTGAACCTTGGGGAAGAGGGTGCTTATATCTGCGTTTATGCAACCGGTGAAAATAAAGATGCCAGAATAATTCTTAAAAATAAGAATGAAATTGTAATGGAGCAGGTTGTAAATCTATCTCCAGTAGAAATATATGAAGATACTATAAAGGTTCAAGTTGAAAAGGAAAGTGACCTTTCTGTTTATGTAGTTAACTCTGCAGGAAAAGAGTTGATTTCTTATAAACCTGTGGAACCTAAGATTGAAGAAGTGCCAAAGCCAGCAGAGGCTGCTAAGGCTCCAAAGGAAATTATGACAAATGAAGAGCTGTATTTAACGGGGCTTCATATTGAGCAGTATCGTCATGCAACTTATGATCCAGATGAGTATTATTTAGAGGGCCTAGCTAGAGATGCTGGGGACATAAGAATTAACAATGCCTATGGAAAGCTTCTACTTCGAAGAGGCTTATTTAAGGAAAGTGAAAAGTATTTTAGAAAAGCTATAGAGAGATTAATTTGGAAGAATCCAAATCCATATAACAGTGAAGCTTATTATAATTTAGGTTTAACCCTTGTGTACCAGGGAAGGGATGCAGAAGCCTTTGATTATTTCTACAAAGCAACCTGGAGCAATGAACAGCAGGAAATGTCCTTCTATTATTTAGCGACTATTTCAGCTAAAAAAGGAGACTTTGAGGAAGCTTTAGATTTTGTGAATAAGGGACTTGTAAAGAACTGCCACAATATTAAGGCTAGGGGCTTAAAGGCGAGAATTTTACGTAACCTTGGAAAGGTTGAAGAAGGTAAAGCTTTTATAAAGGAAAGTCTTGCGATAGATCCCTTTGATTATATGTCTATATATGAAGGAATTCTTTTAAAGGATGGAGATAAGAAGGAAGAATTAGAAGAATTAAATTCATTGATGAGAAATTTCCATGAAAACTTCCTTCAAATTGCAAGGGATTATGGTGAAGGTGGAGGTTATGAAGAGGCTATTGAGGTTCTGAACCTTTGCACCATGGAAAAACCAATGCTGAAATATTATGAAGGTTATTACTATGGTAAGTTAAATCTTTTAGAAGAAGCTATAAGAGCAATGAAAGAAGCTGAAGCTGCATGTGCTGCACATTGCTTCCCAAATAAATTAGAAGATATATTGGCTTTAAATTACGCAATAAAAATAAATTCGGATGGAGCTAAGGCTTACTATTATTTAGGAAACTTAAACTATGATAAAAAGCAATATGGAGCATCAAAGGAACTTTGGGAGAAATCAGCAGAACTAGATGGAACTTTCTCAACAGTATTCCGTAACTTAGCGTTAGTATATTACAATAAATTTAATATGCCACAGGAGGCAAAGATTTCTTTAGAGAAAGCCTTTGAGCTAGATAAAACTGATGCTAGAGTATTTTTAGAGCTTGACCAGTTATATAAAAAACTAGGAAAAACTCCAAAGGAAAGAATAGCGTTCTGTGAAGCAAATTATGACACTATGGCCTTAAGAGATGATATGTTCATTGAATACATCACCTTAAAGAATTTAATAGGAAATTATGAGGAAGCTTACAGCTTAATCATGGGCAGAAAGTTCCATCCATGGGAAGGGGGAGAAGGAAAGGTAACAACTCAGTATACTACTGCTTTAGTTCAAAGGGCAAAGAAAGCCTTAAAGGCTGGGGAATATGAAAAAGCTATAGTTATATTAAATAGTGCTCTCGTTTATCCTGAAAACCTTGGAGAAGGTAAATTAGAGGGTACAAAGGATAATCATATCTTCTACTACTTAGGCTGTGCTTATGAAGCTTTAGGACAAGATCATAAGGCAAAGGAAGCTTTTGAGGCAGCAACTATTGGAACAGATGAACCAGCGGGAATGATGTATTATAATGACCAGCCTGCTGACATGATTTTATTCCAAGGACTTGCTAAGCTTAAGCTTCAAAGACCTGTGGAAGCTAATGCACGTTTCTACAGATTAGTGGATTACGGCGAGAGACATGTGTTTGATGATGTTAAGATTGAATACTTTGCAGTTTCTCTTCCGGATTTCATGATTTTTAATGAAGATTGGAATAGAAGAAATAAAGCACACTGTTACTATTTAATGGGTCTTGGGAATATAGGACTTGGTAATGAAGAGAAGGGGAAAGAGTATTTAGAAAAGACTCTTGAACTTGATATGAATCATCAAAATGCAGGAATATATTTAAGTGGAATGTAGAATTTAGAATGAAGGAGGAAATCCAGCGGTGCTGGATTCCTTTGATTTGGCTGATGAGGTATTAGATCTAATAAGTAAAGCAATAAAAGTTTCTCTGACAACAGGGAAGATAAGGCTTCACTATTTTACATTCTTAATTAGGTAATTCTTAATTAAAAAAACAGCTATGTAACAAGAGCTACATAGCTGTTTTTTTAGCTAGGATATTTCGAATTGTATATAGGTAATTAGCGGTCCATCTCCAGCTGCTTTCCAGTAGCTTTATGACCTTTAATGATATTTTCAATTTCGGCTAAATCTGAAGAAGGTAAATCTCCAGGTATAGTATTTTTTATTGAGCTTGTAGCGTTTCCATATTCAAGCATTTTTTGATAATCACCAGGGTGAGTTAAAAGTCCATAAAGAACTCCAGAGATATAAGCATCTCCACTACCAATACGGTCTACTACATCTATATTTTCATAAGGCTTCTCTTGATAGAATTTATCTTCTTTAGCACTGTATATTACAGAGTTAAAAGAGTGAACCTTAGGTGTGTGTACAGTACGTTGAGTTGAAGCTACGATGGATATTGGATACTCCTCTGTGAAGCTTCTCATGATTTCTTCAACAGTACCTTCTTTTCCAAAGGTAAGTCTTGCTGTGTCTTCAGAGCAGAAGAAAATATCCACATAAGGAAGAATTTCTTCGATTTTAGCTTTAGCTTCAGCAGTCTCCCATAGATTACTACGGAAATTTACATCAAAGGAAATGATTGTACCATTTTCTTTGAATTTTTTTATCATCGCAACTGATGTCTTATAAGTCTGCTCACTTAGCGCAAGAGTTATGCCACTAGTGTGGAAACAGCGCGTTGATCTGTAAAGATTATCATCGTAATCAGCAGTACTTATTTTATTAATTGAAGTGTGCATTCTATCATACACTATTCTAGGTTTTCTAGGATGAGCTCCATTTTCGTAATAATATACTCCTAATCTTGCATCACGGCTACCGTCATATACAAGATAGTCATCACTCACTCCACAGAAACGGATACGGTTTTTTATGTATGTACCTAAATCGTTATCAGGAAGCTTAGAAATTATTCCTGTACGAAGACCTAGTAAGGATACACCTGATACTACGTTTAGCTCAGCACCACCTGCTTGCTTTTGAAGAGAATCTCCTCTAACAATACGTTCATTGTTTGGTGGCGACAAACGAAGTAATAGTTCGCCAAGTGCTAATAAGTCGAATTCCTTTTGTGTTGACATGATAAAATTTACCCCCTCATGTTTCAAAGAAGTTTCACAATGTGAAACATGGTTTCATAATTTGATACTCTTACTTGAATTATACTATCATATTTAAAATTGTCAACAGATTCAGACGAATGTATACAATCGTGTTGAAAAATGTACAATGTGAAATGGAATTACTTCATATATATACCATAAAAGTAATAACTTAATTAGAAGTGATTGTTTAACAAAAAAAGATTTTTTTATTCATTTCTTTTTAAAGAAGTAATTTAGAATTTAGAATGTAAAGTGGTGGAAGAAATTTCTACGGAATTTCTTAATTTACATATTAAGAGTCAAATTAAAGCTTCTATGAACGCAATGAGAAGAAGAATCATTCATTCTGAATTCAAAATTCAGGCATTCTAAATTAAAAAAAGAAATCCAGCAAAGCTGGATTTCCACCATAATTTTAAATTCAAAATTCAGGCATTTTAAATTATTTTTGTATCAAATTTATGTTCAACATATTTAAGGAGTTTTTCACTGAATTCAATTTGTTCTTTATCTGCAGCGATTGCTTTATTTAATAAAGAAATAAACGATTTCTTATTACATCTTTGAATATTATTGTAATAATCCCTTGAAAGCTTCCAGAATTTTTGTGGAAAAGCCAGATAAGCAAGGATATATTTGTAGTCATCAAGGGTTAGGGAATTAGTCTGTTCATATTGCTGAAGATAGTTAATAGCCAGGTCAGTATTCCAACAGGTTGAATCTCTTCTTAAAAGTCTTCTCAAGCAGTAGGATATATCAAAAGCACTATAGTCATATTTACATTTATCAAAATCTATTACATAAATTTCAGAATCCTTAACTATGAGATTTTTACTAACATAGTCATTATGACAGATAGACCTTGAAAGATTGTCTTGGTTGATAGTATTAACTACTGAGATAGATATGTTTGCCAGCATCATGGAGCTTGGGAGATTTGCAAGAAATATTTTAGAAAAATAGTCATTATATTTTTTAGCTAAATCCTCGGTATTGATAAGTTGTTGTCTATGTTTATTTAAAGAGTCTGTTAGATTACTAAATCCCATTTTGTTTTTACTGCCCAAAATTGGCATAAACCCTTCAGAAACTTGGTGAAGAAGTCCAAGATTTCTTGAAGTCATATTTAAATGATCTAGATTGTCAAAGTCACACTTGTCCCCGTTTATCCATGGAGTAAGTATAAAAAGCATATCATTATAAGTTACATATCTTCCATGATTTTTTGTTGAAAGAATTCTTGGAACATTAATATTGTTTCTGTAAAGCCATTCGATTACAGAATAAATAAAGAGAAGCTCTTCAACGGGATAGTATACTTTTTTTAAACAGTAATCACCATGGTCTGTTTCAATACGGTATACGGCTCTTTGTTTATCCGTATCTTTAAATTTAACTTGTAAAATGTTCTTAGCACCTTCAAGGCCATAGTAAGGTAATACATTTTTTTTAATGTTAGAAGGACTTAAAAAGACTGCATTGGAGGTGTCTAGATTTAGGTTGCTCATTTCTCATCTCTCCTTAAAATGATTTATAATCATAAATTAAATTGGTAACTCCGCCTAACCTTGTTCGGTGGAGTAAGTTCGAGTTGCTAAATCATAGATTTAGACTCTCACTTATGTATATTTACATAAACTTATATCTTATGTGTATGCTAAAAATGAAGTAATTAGAATTGAAAAATATTTATGGAGTTTTCTACAATAATTTTAAAAATATTTGTAATTTGTTGATTCAGTGTGCTTATTTGATAAGAATATTATATTTAAATCTTAAAAAAGGAAATTAAGGGTGAATAAAGAAATATATATTAATAGAAGATCGAGATAGTCTTACATCAAGCATGAATAAATTACCATAGAAGTTTGAGGGTAGTTTAGTATATAATGTTGTGTATTCATATTTTCTAAAAGTGCGAATAAAAATACATAGAATACTAAAAATATATTAAGAGCCTTCTGTTAAAATTAATGGAGTGTGATGGAGTATGAATGTTAGAAATATTATTGAGCAGCGAGAAGAAAAGTTTATAATTCCCGCAGGCGCTAAATCTAAAGACTCCTTGGGACGACAAAGCTTTGAAGAACTGGATGAGGTTCGAACCTGTTATATGGTAGACAGAGATAGAATTATACATTGTAAGTCTTTTCGGAGATTAAAGCGAAAAACTCAAGTGTATATTAAAACCTGGAATGACCATTACAGGACAAGGCTGACACATACATTAGAAGTGGCTCAAGTTGGCAGAACCATTGGAAGAGGATTAGGACTTAATGAAGATTTAATTGAAGCTATTGCTTTAGGACATGATATTGGACATGTTGCTTTTGCACATAGCGGTGAAGAAGTTTTAAATGAAATTCTACCTAATGGATTTAGTCATAATGAGAACAGCATAAGGGTGTTAACCAAACTTGAAAATAATGGTACAGGCCTAAACTTATCGAAGGAAGTTTTGGATGGCATATTATTTCATAGTGGTTTTTCGTCCACTGAACAAAAGTCACACACTTTGGAAGGACAAGTAGTTAAATACAGTGATAAGATAGCTTATGTTAATCATGACATCGATGATTCTTTAAGAGCTAAGATACTTTTTATGGAGGACATACCTAGGAATATATTGGAGGTTTTAGGAGATACTCATGGAAGAAGGATTGATACCCTTGTTAGGGACTGTATAAAGCAGACCAACTCCAATATTGAAGAAGGAAAGCTTCAAGTTGGCTTATCGAAAAAGATAGATGAAAGTTTTAAAGAGCTTAGAAATTTTATGTTTAAAGAGGTTTATAATGGTAAACTTCTCAGAAATGAAAGAGATAAAGCAAAATTTATATTAGAACAGTTATTTAAGTATTTTTACAATCACCAAGATAAGCTTCCAGAGTTTTATAGAAATATATCTATAAATGAAGGAAAACATCAAGGAGTGGCAGATTACTTAAGTGGAATGAGTGATGAATATTGTATAAGTATTTTCAAAGATATTTTTATTCCTTAAGTGAGTATCCAAATCTATGATTTGGTGAATACGAACTTACTCCTTCGACTGTTCGTGAGAAGGAGTTTCCCTGTAATCAATCAAATCTTTGATTTAGCAAGCAGAATTTTTACAGTATGTATCTTTGATTTAGATATTGAACTTGCTCAGGAGAATACCTCTTGTACCGCTTTTGAGGAGGAGTTTACTAAAAACATACTTCAAATAATTATAGAAAGAATAGTTAACAATATATTAATAATAAATTTTTTTGCAAATTAGAAGGAAATACGAAATATATGTCGAATTATAAGTGCTGGGAATTGATTAAGTTTGTAGAAAGGTGCATATAAATTTAAAAACCTTGATGAAAATTAAGAAGAAATTTCAAGAATTATTGAAATTGACATCAAGAATGGAACTTAAAGAAAGCACTTGCTCGTAAGGTGGGATACAATGTTTTCAGAAGAAATTATACAAAGGATTAAGGAAGAAAATAATATAGTGGACATTGTTTCGGAAACTGTATCCTTGAAAAAAACAGGTAAAAATTATTCGGGAAGATGTCCATTTCATAATGAAAAGACTCCCTCCTTTACCGTATCAAGTGAAAAGCAGATATATAAATGCTTTGGATGTGGTGAAGCAGGAAATGTCATAAGTTTCGTTATGAAGACTAAAAACTTCTCATTTCCGGAAGCTGTAAAGTTTTTAGGGAAAAGAGTTGGTATTGAATTAGAGGATGAGGAATATAGTAAAAAGAATTCTCAGACTCAAGAAAAATATAAAAGAATGTATGATTTGAATATTCAAGCAGGTAGATTCTTTTATACAAACCTAAAGAAAAATAAAGAACCATATGATTATTTAAAGCGTAGAGGAATAAGTGATGAAACAATTAAAAAATTCGGCCTTGGTTTTGCTTTAAATGATTGGCATGGCACTCGAAACTACTTGAAAAAGATAGGATTTAAAGAAGATGAAATTTTAGAATTAGGTTTGACAACAAAAAACGACAAAGGGAATATTTACGATAGATTTAGAAACAGAGTCATTTTTCCCGTGTTTGATGTTACTGGAAGGGTAATAGGCTTTGGTGGAAGAGTTCTTGATGATTCAAAGCCAAAATACTTAAACTCACCAGAAACACCAATTTTCCATAAGGGAACCAATCTCTATGGATTAAACTTAGCTATTAAGAATAATTTCAGTAGAACTATCATTATGGTTGAAGGTTATATGGATGTAATATCCCTAGCTCAGCAAGGCGTTACTAATGTAGTGGCAACACTAGGTACAGCATTAACTGAAGGCCAGTGTAAACTTTTAAGAAGATATGTGGATACGGTAATTGTATCCTTTGACTCCGACGCCGCAGGACAAAAAGCTACTGCAAGAGGGATGGATATACTTCTAAAGGCAGGTTTTGAATTAAAGATTCTTCAAATTCCAAAAGGAAAAGACCCTGATGAGTATATAAGGGTAAACGGAAGAGAAGCTTTTTTAAGACTTGTAGATGATGCTTTAGGGCTTATTGATTTTAGACTTAAGGCAGCCGAAAAAGGTATTGATTTTCAAAAAAAAGAGATGATTGTGAAATACTTGAAAATAGTATGCCCTATACTTAAAGAGCTAGATTCACTTGAAAGAGCTGTATATATTAAGCAGGTTTCAGAAAGAAGTGGAGTGAATGAAGAGGCAATTTTAAGAACTATGGGCGAAAATCGTTCAAATTCTTTAAAAAATAGCGAAAATCATAATATTAATGAAAAATTTGGGCAAAAATTATATTTAGAGCCCGGATACATTAAAGCCGGTAGAACTATATTAAAGTTGAGTTTAAACAAAGAGCTTAGAGATAAGATTTTAAACAGTGTAAACTCAAAGGATTTCAGCTTAAGCTCCCATGTAATGATTTTTGACACTATTGTTGAAAATCAAGGAATAGCTGAAGAAGAACTTATGAAAATTATTGAAATGAAAACTATACAAGATAGTGATTTTACAAAGGAATGGGTTAATATTCAAGGAAGTAAAATTAATATAGATAAGTCATCCGTTGATAAAATGGTAAGTGACTGTATAGGTAAGATTAAAAAATACAAGTTAGAGGAGTCAAAGCGGAAAGTTATGAATGAAATCAAGATGTGTGAATCTAAAGGTTTGGTAGAAGAAACTTTAGCATTAGCTAAGGAACTTATGGATATACAAAAGGAAATAGCAAAACTGTAAGAAACTGAAAGGAGGTAGAGGAATGAAAGATAAAGTAGGAAAAGTAACATTAGTAAAGAAGCTTATTGAAAAAGGTAAGAAAAAGGGAAATTTAACTTATAAAGAGTTAATGGAAGAAGTTGAAGGAATAGAATTAAGTCCTGAACAAATAGAAAAAATCTACGAAGTGTTAGAGTCTATGGGAATAGACGTTATAGGTGACCCTCAAGAGGAAGAAGAAGAAGAGGAATTAGAACTTGATATCTCCATACCAGAAGGGATTGCAATAGATGACCCAGTAAGAATGTATCTTAAAGAAATAGGAAAGGTACCTCTTTTATCAGCAGATGAAGAAATGAGACTTGCAAAGCTTATCGAAAATGGAGATGAGTATGCAAAGAAGAAACTTGCTGAAGCAAACCTAAGACTTGTTGTTAGTATAGCAAAGAGATATGTTGGAAGAGGAATGTTATTCCTAGACCTTATCCAAGAAGGTAACCTTGGACTTATAAAAGCAGTTGAAAAGTTTGACTATAGTAAGGGGTTTAAATTTAGTACTTATGCAACATGGTGGATAAGACAGGCGATTACAAGAGCTATAGCCGACCAAGCCAGAACAATTAGAATTCCAGTTCACATGGTTGAAACTATAAATAAATTAATTAGAGTTTCTAGACAATTACTTCAAGAGTTAGGAAGAGAACCACTTCCAGAAGAAATTGCAAAAGAAATGGATATGAGTGTTGATAAGGTTAGAGAAATCATGAAGATTGCTCAAGAGCCAGTATCTTTAGAAACACCAATTGGAGAAGAGGAAGATTCACATCTTGGAGACTTCATACCAGATGATGACGCTTTAGCTCCAGCTGAAGCAGCAGCCTTCACAATGTTAAAAGAGCAGCTAATTAGTCAGCTTAGAACACTTACTCCAAGAGAAGAGAAGGTTTTAAGATTAAGATTTGGACTTGATGATGGAAGAGCAAGAACTCTTGAAGAAGTTGGTAAAGAGTTCAACGTAACAAGAGAGAGAATTAGACAAATAGAAGCTAAAGCTCTTCGTAAATTAAGACATCCAAGCAGAAGTAAAAAACTTAAAGATTATTTGGATTAATACTTAAGTCAAGAACCCATGGGTTCTTGACTTTTTTAATGTATGGAAGTATAAAAAGATGGCAACTTGAATTTTCCTGAAGTGTTTATTTTCCCAGACTTTGGATGGTATTAACAGTTTTCACATTAAAAAATAAATTGATTATTAGCATTTATCATATATTCACTGGAGATGATCTTAGCTAGTTCGTCTCCAGTTTCTTTTTTTCCTCCAGAAATCCAGGTCTGGAAAATACTTATGAAGATACCAACTCTAGTGGCAACAAAATATTCATATTGCACTTCTGGAAAATCAATTCGTTCTTTTATATAATCCATCATCATAGATGCATTTGCAATAAAGCTATTGTATATAATATCAATTCTTCCCTCGTTAATGAGAACTTCTAGGATATATACATGCTCCACCCAAAAGCTGAAAACAAAGGAGATTAGACTGTCTCTTTCTTTTAAATCAGGTTCTTGTTCAACAAAATCCTTTATAACACGGTTAAATAACTGGTTACACTTCCAATATAGTACATCAATGATGGTGTCGAAGTTACGGTAGAAAGTAGCACGGCTCACCGTGGATTCCTTAGTGATATCTGTAACTGTAATTTTATTAAATTCCTTCTTTTTCATTACGCGCTCAAGACCTTCATATAGAAGCTCGGCAGACTTTATAGCTCTTAAATCTTCTTTTATATGAAACATATTGCCTCCTTTTGACTTACATGTTGTGAGAATATTGACCTGTACCATTGGCTGTGATACATTCGTCTCATATAAAACAAGTGTATCATATAATGATGTGGGAGGGAAATCAAATGAAAGAAAAAAGAACAGTAACATACAGTAAAGATCCACTTAGAGCAGCAAAATTAAATGCAAGAAATGCAATTGTAAGATCTGGCAACAAAGAATTCAAGACACATAGCTCTGCAAAATGGACAGATATCACAAGGAAAAGCAACGGACATATCCTGGTACAAATCGACCATGATGATATTAAGGGTGTGACAGGTGAGATGATTAAGTGGTGGTTTGAGAGCCTTTCAGGATATACCACCTGGAATGGAGTAGATTTTAGCGGACCAGAGGTTTCTTTATATCATTTATGGCATCACAGAGATCATGTAGCAGTAACACCTTTAAGCAATGCACCTGATGGAACAATAAACCATGGATTCAGAGGAGGAGCAGACAGCCGAATCGAGGAAAGATTTAATGAATTCCATTTTCATGTATATAATCGCATGCGTACAACCACCTTAACTGACCGCGAGTTTACCTTTGACATTATGATGGGCAATAAAGCAGTTGGGCATATTTCACATATTTATGAGCCTGTGGAAGGTGGCGTATCCTTCTATGCAGAGACAGAAGTAGGTATGAATGGTGGATTTATAGCAACATTAATTAATAAGTTAGTGATTCCGCATATTTACAACACTAAGGATGCGGAACACTGGATCTGTCATAACATTGAAGAGACAGGACGTACACAGGATATTTTGCCAATACTTTTTGCAAATAAAGATAAGGTTTATTTTAAGTAAATCAGTGGAAAAGTTATTGATTTTTGTAGATGATGTTCGAATTTGGAGAAGTAATGGCATATACCACTTCAGGATTTATCACGTGCCAAGAACTTTTCTTTATAGCAGAACCATCAGACCATTGACAGATATAATATGTCAATGGTCTTTTTTATGTAGGAAAGTATAAAGTCTTTGAATCTGTAATCAAAGAATATCAATAGTTTTAAGAATTCTATATAGTAAATTTGTTATCAGGAAGTAAGGTGATTTAAGCCACTTTTTATAAAGCTTTCACTTTCTTTATAAGTTTTATATATTGGTATATGTAAGTTATATAAAAGAAAGGATAAAATCCAAGAGTTTCTACGCAAAGAAAAGCAATAGAAGGAAAAACAGGAAAAACAATAGACAAAGTGTGGTAGATTATAATAAAATGTATATATGTATTTTTAGGAAGCTTCGACTTGGTTTACTAAGCGGAGTAAAATCAAGTACCAAAATCTAAGATTAAGCAGTTAATAAGGAAACTTCTTCTCATATACATTCGAAGGAGTGCCCGAAGAGTAAGTTCGAGTGACTAAATCAAAGATTTAGACTCTCACTTAACTTCGTATTAACCAAATGAAAGATTTGGATACTTTAATAGGAAACTCCGCCTCATATACATTCGGTGGAGTAAGTTCGTATTAGCAAAATCAAAGATTTGTAATTTAATAAGGAAACTCCTTCTCATATACATTCGAAGGAGTAAGTTCCACTACCCAAATCATAGATTTGGAGTGTCACTTAAGGAGGGGATTTTTTTGGAAAGATTCCATGGAAGAAAGAGATTAGAGATAATTCCTTCAATTTTATCTTGTATTGGGATAAATCTGATTGGAATATTTGTGATTTATGCAATTGATTCATATATAATGTTGAATTTAACTAAATTAGTTTTGTTAATATGTAATATATTTTTTATATATAATATAGGTGTATGGCTGACAGTTCAATATTTTATATCAGATGAAGAGATAAGGATAAGGGCTCTTGGCGGCTTGAAAAAGGTTGTGATACCTGTAAAAGATGTCTTGAGTTATACAACAGAAGAGGGCAAGATAAAAGGGATTGGTCTTTCAGGCTTATTTTCTAATAAATTTGCCATTGGAAGAATAGCTGTAAAAGGCTTAGGAACAACAAGAATGTTTGTTACAAACAGTTCGAAGGTTATTTATATTGAAACTAAGGATTTGAACTATGGAATATCACCATTAAATCCAAATGCTTTTGAAAATAAATTAAAGGCTTTAAATATTCCCGATGATGTGTGGGAGAAAACTTATAATACCACACCTAAGCTGTATAAGGACAAGAAGTTCATGGTGCCTATAGCTGTTAGCGCTATAAGTATACTTTGGATTACCTTTGGACCAATACTTCTTTATATTTTAAATAAGCTTCCTGATGTTATTCCTTTATCTTTGGATGCCTTAGGAGTTGCATCAGAGTTAGGAACAGATAAGCAGTTTGCCTTTAGTCAAATGACCTATGGGCTTTTAAATATGGCGGTGTTCTTTTGTTTATATTATGCAGCTCAATTTTGTGCTAAATATGATAAGAAATCTGCATATAATTATATTTATGCAGCAGCTTTGGTTGCGCTAACATTTTTATATTTACAGTTAGTTTTAATAACATATAGAGTATAATTGAAATTAAGAATTATGGATGCTTCTCTTTGCTTTGCTTGGAGAAGCTTTAATTTTGAAAAGGATGATTAACTTTAAATTAAGGAACTTGTTTCAGTGAGAAAATGTGGATATGCTGGTCATAGTGAAAGTTACTGTTTAGAAAGTAGTTAAATTCTTTGAGTGGAAATTTGAAGGGGTGCATTTTTAATTTTAGAGGGCTTTAGTATTTATATGTTAAAATGTTTTAAATAAAATGGTAATGATATATAATTAGAAGTAAATAATAATAGTGATTAATGAAATAAAGTGAGTAGAGTTTAGGAGATAAAGATGATAATAAGCAGAAGATTAAAGTTAATAAGCGATTTAGTTAAAGATGTGGACAGCGTTGTTGATGTTGGGACAGACCATGGATATGTGGTTATTGATTTATTAAAGGAAGGCAGAGTTGAGAAGGCTATTGCCAGTGATATAAATAAAGGCCCAGTAGAAAGAGCAAGAAAGAATGTGGCTGATCATAATTTAAGTGATAAGATAGAGTGCAGATTAGGCGGTGGCTTAACAACTGTTAAGCCTGGTGAAGTTCAGGCAGCAGTAATTGCTGGCATGGGTGGAAACTTAATCAGGGATATACTTTTAGAAAGTGAAGAAGTGTTTAAACAGCTGAATTATGTCATTGTGCAGCCAGTGCAAAATCCTGAGGTTTTGAGAGAATACGTGTATAAGCTAGGTTGGAACTTGGAGGATGAGTGGATCATTTTTGATGAAGATAAGTATTATGAAATCTTCAAGGTGAGCTATGGAACTAATCCTAAGGATGTGGAGCCAATATATAATGAAGTGAGTGAAATTCTTTTAAAGAAAAAGGATTCAGTATATAAAGAGTATTTAATGCATAAGGTAGCAAAGTATTCTAGAATCTATGAAGGGTTAAAGGAAGATACTGAGAATGCAAAAGCAAGAAAAAATGAACTGAAGGTAAAATTAGAGGCTCTTGAAGGATTTCTAAAGGAGTTTTAAGGTAGTTTAGGAGGAGAACCATGAAGATAGATAAGTTAATTAAAATAATGGAGACTATTGCTCCACCTAATTTAAAGGAAAGCTATGATAATGTTGGTTTAATGGTTGGAGATAGAGAAGCAGATGTGGCAAAAATCCTTGTGGCTTTAGACTGCACCTTAGAGGTTATTGAGGAAGCTAAGGCTTTAGGAGCTGATTTAATATTAAGTCATCACCCTCTTTTATTTAGAAAGCCTTCTACTATAACAACAGACACTTTATTAGGAAGAAAAATCATAGAGCTTATAAAAAATGATATAGCTCTTTATTCAAGCCACACTAACTGGGATTCGGTGAGTGCTGGGATAAATGATGAGTTTGTTGCTTATCTTGGCTTTGGTAAAGGTAAAATCATGGCTAAGAATCCTGGGGAGCCTACTGCAGGGATAGGAAGAATGGTGAACCTTGACAAAGAAATGACTTTAAGTGAAGTTATAGAAACAGTGAAGGAAAAGCTTGAATTAAACACTATACGCTTTGCAGGAGATTTAAATAAAACAATTAAATCAATTGCCTTTGTAAATGGAAGTGGCCAAGATTTCATGGATATGGCGGCTAAAAGAGGTGCAGATTTAATTATTACAGGGGACACCACTTATCATTTTGTTTCTGATTACAGTGAGATGGGTCTTTGCATAATGGATGTGGGACATTTTAATTCTGAATGGCCAATAGTTGTGAATTTATCAAAGCAGATAAAGAAGCAGGTTGAGAGTGAAGGTGTTGAAGTGGTGATTTCTAAAAAGGTAAGAGATCCGTATAATTTTTATTAGTGAAAAATGAAGGATTAATAATGGAAGATTTAGATGGAAATCCAGCGGTGCTGGGTTTCTTATTTTTTTAGTATGAGCTTTGACATTTTAAAATTCTACAATTTAAAGAAGAAGAGTTTTATGATTGAAGTGTAGATTTAATAAGTATTATATAACAGTTAGCAGCTGGATTCTAAATAAACACTTATTAGCACAATAATTTTAATAAATAAGAAGTTATTTGTGTATGAGAAATATAATAAAGGAATGAGCGTTGAATATTTCTGCAACTGTAGTTTATTATGGTGGCATAACATTGTAGAATAAATAAGAAAAAATATAAAATAATTGTGATTTACTGCAATAAATTTAAACTGTATTAAATCTTTGTTGCAAAATGAAATAATCTGTGGTAATATGAATCTTGCGAGTAAGCCAGACAATCGCTGCTGAGAAATCAGGAGAGGAAAGTCCGAGCTCCATAGGGCAGGGTGCTGGGTAACTCCCAGTGGAGGCGACTCTAAGGAAAGTGCAACAGAGAGATACCGCCGTGCAAGGGGCAACCCCTGTAAGGTAAGGGTGGAAAGGTGAGGTAAGAGCTCACCAGCGCATTGGTGACTTTGCGGCTATGTAAACCCCATCTGGAGCAAGATCGAAAGCGGGACATTATGAGGCTGCCCGTCTCGTCCCCGGGTGTATCGCTTGAGCTTATTAGTAATAATAGGCCTAGATAGATGATTGTCAAATACAGAACTCGGCTTATAGACTTATCTCGTAAAAAAACCACTGAAGGAGGCTTTTAAAGTTTACTTTGGTGGTTTTTTATATATATATTTCAGTCTAAATGTAAGTGTTGGTGTGAGTGACAATATTTTAATAAAAAAATAATGTAATAAATTTGTAATGAAAAATAAAAGAAATAGAGTATAATAAAGTTAATAATGTGTAATAAACATACAAAAAAATAAGAAATATTAGCTTAATGAAATAATAGTTAGATATATTACAAGAAATATTGTTAATAATAATAGTAAGATTAATAATTCTATTATTATTAAATAGAAAATGAAAAAGAGAACAAGATAAGAACAAATAAGAACAATAAATAACAAAAAAATTAAAATTTGCATCAAGAATAAATATGTAATAGAATATGTGGTAAGAAATATAAGTATGTGATATAATCAAAAACGAGATATCAGACAAGCTCATCTTGTATTTCTCAAATATATAAAATTTATTTTTAAATTTTCATTAAAAGTAAATTTATTTGAAGATTATATCGTATATATAAGAAGAAAAGGAAATTATAGAACATAAAGATGTTACAAAACATATTGTTTTACAGAACATAAAGATATAATTCTCATATTAAAAAAATAAGCGAGGGATTTAAGTGAAAAGACTATTTGATCTAATTATAAGTGGTATAGCATTAATAGTATTGTCACCGGTTATGATTATAATAGCATTAATTATTAAGCTTCAAAATCAAGGAAGCGTGATTTTTAAGCAGAAAAGAGTAGGAAGGGATAACAAGAATTTTACAATATATAAATTTAGATCAATGTGGGAGAATGCTCCAGAAGTAGCGAGTAACGATTTGAAAAATCCGGAGGAACATATTACTCCTATTGGTAAGATACTAAGAAAAACAAGTTTAGATGAATTACCGCAATTGCTAAATATATTAAAAGGTGATATGAGCTTAGTTGGTCCTAGACCAGTAATTAATGATTCAAGTGAAAAAGAATTACTATCAAAAAGAACTGAATTAGGAATCTGTAAATTGATGCCAGGCCTTACAGGATGGGCTCAAGTTAATGGCAGAGATGATATGAGCACTGAACGAAAAATAGAGTTGGAAGCTGAATATCTCAAAAACAAAAGTTTTATTTTAGATTTGAAGATTCTATGGTTAACCTTTTTTAAAGTTTTTAGGCAAGAGGGAGTAATTGAAGGAGCGGCAGATAATATAGTTAAAGAGGAGGCTGCTGTTTCATCTACAAATTTTACAAAGAGCGAAGATGACATAAAGCATGTAATCTAAACTTAATTTGAAAGTTTCATGGAAGAATTATTTGAATTTATTGAAAGTAAGTTTTGACGTCAGTTTAATTATGAAAAATTTACGAGGAGTTTTTACTTTACAATGCTTTTTAAAGTGTTGAAGTGAAAACTTCTTTTTGTATTAAATTAAATCAAAAGTTTACAATTTAAATCAAAAATTGACTTTTATTTCAATAAAGTAATATGAAAATTAAGCTCAATTTAAGTAGCAATGAAGTTTAATCTCTATAAAATTTCTAGGAGAAACCACACCTTATTTCTTTATTGATATATAATTAAAGAAGTGATATACTGGAAAAAGTAATAAAATTAATGGTTTTAAGCGCATATTAAAGAGAATTGGGCAGAATTTGTTCTCAAAATTATATGATGAATCTAATAAAGGAGAATGAAAAACAATGAGAGAAGATATAGCAGTAAGTGTTATAATTCCTATATATAATGTCGAAAAATATTTAAAAAAATGTATTGATTCAATATTAAATCAAACCTTTGAAAAATATGAAATTATATTAGTGGATGATGGATCACCAGATAATTGTCCAAAGATTGCAGATGATTATGCTGAAATGTATCCTGAAATTATAACTGCATTACATAAGAAGAATGGTGGCGTAGGGGAAGCAAGAAACTTTGGTATCGAACACGCTAAGGGTAAATACATATTAATTTTAGATAGTGATGATTACGCAGAACCAACTATGTTGGAGTGTTTATATAACAATGCAAACAGATTTGAATCTGATATAGTACTCTGTGGATTTAAATCAGTGAATGAATCGGGAAATGTTATTTCAATTACAGAAGAAAAGCAGCCGGAAGATAAATTAATGAGTTTAAACAGTCATAAGAGCTTGTTACTAACTAACCCTGCCCCATGGAACAAAATGTACAAACGTAGTCTTTTTGTTGAAAACAAAGATATTCGTTATCCATGTGGAATATGGTATGAAGACATAAGAGTAACTTTAAAGCTTTTAAAAGCTGCAAAAATAATTACATATGTAAATAAGCCATTATATAATTATTTATGGCGAGAGGGTTCCCAAACAAACAATAAAAATTGCGATAGAAATTCAGAAATTATTGATGCTTTTGAGGATATTTTATCATATTTTAAAAACACTAATTCATATGAGGAGTATAAAGAAGAATTAGAATATTTAGTTGTAACTCATCTTTATTTAGCTGCTTCTGTGAGAGTCTTAAATATTAATAAAAAGCATATACTTTTAGATAAATTTAGAAAATACTTATATGAAAATTTCCCTAACTGGGAGAATAATAAATATATAGATGAATTAGATGGTAATAAAAAGCTGATACTTAAATTATTAAATAAGAAGCAATATTCAATGATAAAATTAATATTTGCAGTGAAGAATCAGCTTAAGAAATAAGGAGTTTTGGTATGAAGGTAACTGTAATTGTTCCTGTATATAATGTTGAGGATTATTTGGAACCATGCTTGAGTTCACTAGTGAATCAAACAATGAAAGATATTGAAATTATTGTTGTAAATGATGGATCTCCTGATAATAGTCAAGAGATTATAGATAGATTTGTAAAAGATTATCCAGAGCTAGTTAAATCTATTTATAAAGAGAATGGAGGTCAAGCTAGTGCGCGTAATGTAGCAATGAATATAGCACAAGGAGAATATATAAACTTTGTTGACAGTGATGACTGGGTAAGCTTAGATATGTATGAAACTATGTATAAAATTGCTAAGGAAAATGATGCAGATATTGTAATTTGTGATACAACTGACCATTACAAGGATCATTGCGTGTGTCATAAACCTTCCGAGTTTGAGAATAAATTACGTCAAACTCCATCTCCATGCAATAAAATGTTTAAACGTAGCTTTATTGGAGACTTAAGATTTCCAGAAGGAAAGATATGGTATGAAGATTTCACCTTTGTTACACAGCTTTTAATGCAAACGGATAAGATTGCACGTTGTCATAAAGAATTCTATCATTGCAATTGTAGGGACGTATCTACAATGAACAATAATAACGCACCGAAAAATCTAGACATTATAAGTGCCTTAGATTTAATAATTGATTATGCAAAGCAAAATGGATTATATGTAAGATATAAAGATGACTTAGATTTTATGGTTATAGATCATATTCTAATAACAACGATAAACCGTGTTGCAAAGCAGACACACCCTGAAAAGGAACAAGTAATTAAGAAATTAAGAGAATATGTTAAAAAGCAATTGCCAGAAGTAAGGAAACTTCAAGTTTTTAAGGATATGCCAACTAACCGTAGAATAATTGCATCATTAAATCTTTCAGGGCTTCATAACCTTTCTAGAAGAATATTAAATCTCAAATCAAAGATGTAAAAATTAGATTATAAAGTCATAAATATTGAGGAGTGAAGGTTTTGGCTAAAAAAGTTTATATAACTGCCCTGCACATGATGCATGGAGGGGTTGAAATGTCAATAAGCTTAATTGCAAATGCTTTAGTAAGAAAAGGATATGACGTTGAAATATTATCAACCTATAATTTAGGGACTCCTGCATATGAGTTAAATCCAGAAGTAAAGATTACATATTTAACTGATTTAAAGCCTAATAGAGATGAATTTAAATCTGCAATTAAATCAAAAAATGTAATTAATATTATAAAGGAAGGTATTTATGCTGCAAGAGTTTTGAGAGCAAAAAAGACTTCCTTAATTAAAGCTATAAAAAACATTTCAGAAGGCACAATTTTATCTACGAGAAATGAGCATAGCGTAATACTTTCACAATATGGAAATTGTAATGTGAAAAAAATTGCTCAATTGCATCACGATCATAAGTTTGATGAAAAATTAATAAAGGATTTTCAAAACAATTACTCAAATATCGATTACTTTGCTTTATTAACGGAGTTATTAACTGAAGAAGTTATGGAAATGATGAAGGATCATAATAGTAAAACAAAGTGTATTTGTATACCTAACTTTTTGGAAAATGAACCAATAGATAAAAGTATATCAAAGGAAAAGCAAGTTATTGCTGTGGGAAGATTGCACAGTGTGAAAGGTTTTGATAGATTAATTGATATTTGGGATTTAGTTGTCAAAGAATGTCCAGAGTGGAAACTTAAGATTGTTGGTGGCGGAGATGAAGAGGTAGCATTAAAAGAAAAAATAAATAAGCTTTCTTTAGAAAAAAATGTGATTCTTACTGGGGCAATGAACCATGAAGAAACGATGAAGGAGATGTGTAAATCTAGTATTTTTGCAATGACTTCTCACTCAGAGGGATTCCCATTTGTTTTAATAGAATCTTTAATGTGTAAAACACCTGTAGTGGCTTTTGATGTGAGAGTAGGTCCAAGAGCTATAATAGAGGATGGAAAAGAAGGCTATTTAATTGCTGACAACGAATTAAAAGAGTTTTCAAATCAACTAATTGAACTGATGAAGAATGAAAGGTTGCGAAAAGAGCTTAGCGATGCAGCAGAAGAAAAATCAAAAGAATTTATAGAAGAGAAAATCATTGAGAAATGGCTTGAGATTCTATAAGCGAGAAGGAGTAATTACAGTATGGAGAATTATATAGAGATTAGAAAGAAACTTAGCAAATATATATCAATTTTTGTTATGGTTTTGATTATTTTACAGCCCATGTTAGACGTATTATCATACTGGTTAACTAAAGCAAATAATACATCTATAACAACTTTATTACGTATTGTTATGCTTGGAGTAATAGTGCTGTATTCTTTTATTGTAACTGACAATAAAAAGTTTTATTTTATGTTTTATGGTATTATAGCCCTTTATTGGCTTGGACATATGATAAATGGTTTTAGAATTGGATATGCAAATCCATTCTCAGATATAGCTTTATTTATAAGAGTTGTACAAATGCCTGTATTAACAATATCCTTTATAACTTTTCTTAAAAAGAATAAAAATACAAAGGATAGCATATATAAGGGGTCTGCTTTAGCGTTTTTAATAGTAATAATAGTAATCATTTTATCTTACTTAACAGGTACACCGGATTATATGTACTATGGAGTTGGAGTTAAAGGTTGGTTTTATTCAGGAAATGCTCAAAGTATAATAGTCAATGTATTAGTTTGTTTAACTTTATTTTACACTTATAAGTCAAGAAACAAAGTAATGTTTATATTAGCATCTTTCACTGGTTTTGGTCTTTTATTTGCCAGTGGAACAAGAGTTACATATTTTTCAATATTCATAATTGCTTTTGGTCTTTTAATTATGCTTATTGTCAATAGGGAGAAAAATTGGGTTTATTTTACCTCTTTAGTAATAGTAATTGGTATGTGTGGAGGTTTCTTTAGAATATCACCTATGCTTGAAGAAAAAGAGAAGATGAATGAGAGCTTTAATCAATCTCAAGCACAAATAGATCAAAGTATTAAAGATGATCCAACAAACAAAATGGAATATGGTGAAGATAAAGATATTGAAGGAAAACCATACACTTTAAATCAATACAAAAAAATATATGAGCCATATATGTGGATGTTTAAAGGTGCCATAAACGAATATGGTTTTGAGGCATTTTTAGAAAAGTATGAATATACAACAGAAGCAAGCAAGCTTGGAGATAATAGATTATATAAGAGATTAATTGCGGAAATGGAGTGGGAGAAAAAGGATTTTGTAACTAAATTATTTGGATATGAAAATGATACTATTAATTTAGGGGGGCATATATATATGCCTGAAAATGATCTTCCTTGTCTTTTATACTTCAATGGATATATTGGAGCTGCATTATATGGATTATTCATATTATATTTTGCTATCATTATATTAATAGCTTTCTTTAAGAATTTTAAAAATTCATTTACAGTTGAGACTAGTCTTATTGGTCTTGCTATTTTATTAACATTAGGAGCAGCAGTGTTATCAGGGTATGTAGTTCAAAGGCCGAATGTTTCTATTTATTTATCAATGCTATTAGCTTTAATTTATAGTATTGCTGTATTAGAAAATGGTGTTAACCCTACATTAGGATTGAAAAAAAACTATAAAGGCTAATATCATTAAAGTTGTTTAAAGTAAGAAGGGAAAAAGTTTATGAAAAATAATATAATTGTTCCCGTTGGGTATATGGGATCAGGTTCTTCTGCAATAACAGACTTAATTGCTGAATTTAATGGGTATGAAGCAAAAGCAGGGACATTTGAATATGTTTTTTTACATTGCCCTAATGGTTTGTTTGATTTAGAAGATAAACTTTTAATAAGTAATAATACACTTCGTAGTGATGAGGCTCTACACAGTTTCTATGGCACAATGAAGCAGTTATACGATAAAAAGTATTGGTGGGTTGGTCACTATAAAGATATAGTAGGTAAAGAGTTTTTACCTGTGACTAAAGAGTTCGTTGACAGTTTAATTCAATGTAAGCCGAATTTCTATTGGTATAACCAAGAGAATGTTAACACAAAAATGTTTTTTAAATTAATGTTAAATAAGCTTGTTTCATTAATTACCCTTAAACAAGTTAAATTAAAGAAACCTTTATTATATCCTGAAATTTGGCTTTCTTATGTGAAGCCAGAGGAGTTTTATAGTAATGCAAGAATATATTTAAGTAAGGTTTTTGATATGATGGGAGTTAAACAAAATCACATCATATTAGACCAATTATTATTACCTCAAAATGTTCATAGGATAGATAATTATTTTGAATCTAATATGAAGGCTTTTGTGGTAGCTAGAGATCCAAGAGATGTATTTATAATAAATAAATATATTTGGGCAAAGAGAAATGAGCCAGTTCCTTTTTCTACTGATGTTAATGAGTTTTGCAGACAGTATAGACTATTAAGAGAAATGGAAAAGCACACAACAAGTGATAAGGTTATGTATGTTAAATTTGAAGATTTAATATACAAATATGATGATACGGTACAATCTATAATTGTTTTTTTAGGATTAACTAATGATGATCATATACATAAAAAAAGCAAATTTAACCCTGAAGTTTCTATAAATAATACACAGCTTTTCAGGGCAAATGAAGAATATGAGGCAGAAGGAAGAATAATTGCTGAGGCATTACCGGAATATATATATGACTTTCCATATAAAAATGATATAAATGTTAAAAAGACTTTTTAAATGGCAAAGTAATGGGAGATATTATGAGAGAACTATTAGAAAAAATATATAATAAATCACAAAAGGAATTTTTTGATCTATTAGAAAAAAATATTAAAAATGAAAAGAAAATGTTTGTGGTTACTGCCAATCCTGAAACTTTAATGATTGGAGTAAACAATCCAGAATTTCATGAAGTTTTAAAACAGGAGAAGGTTACAATAACTCCGGATGGAATAGGAGTTGTTAAGGCTTTAGGTGCTTTAAATATAGATGTTGAAGGGCGTATAACAGGGGTTGATATTTCTAAACACCTGCTTAAGATTGGAAATGAAAATAATAAGTCTGTATATTTATATGGTGCTAAACCAGAGGTTTTAGAAGCTTTAGTCACAAAGCTTGGACAAGAGTATCCTAATTTAACAATTTCAGGATCTAGAGATGGCTACAATAATGACGGAGATGAAGTCTTTAAGGATATTATTGAGAAAAAGCCAGATATAATCCTTGTGGCATTAGGAATACCTAGACAGGAGCTTCTAATAAGTAAATACTTCGATGAAATAGAAAAGGGGATCTTTGTTGGAGTTGGTGGTACCTTCGATGTTCTTAGTGGGACGAAGAAAAGAGCTCCACAGATGTTTATTAAATTGAATTTAGAATGGTTATATCGTATTGGAAAAGAACCGAAAAGATTCGGTAGATTTTATAAAAGTAATGTTAAATTTATAAAAATAATAAATAAATTAAAACAGGAGGGAAAATAATGAAGACTATAAAAGTCATGACCATATTTGGTACTCGTCCTGAGACAATTAAAATGGCACCTGTAGTTAAGGAACTTCAATCAAGGAAGGAAATTGAGACTATTGTATGTGTAACAGCACAACATAGACAGATGTTAGATCAAGTTTTACATACTTTTGATATAAAGCCTGATTACGACTTAAATATCATGAAACAAGGGCAAACTCTTACAGACATAACTGTAAATGTACTTAAGGGAATTGAAGAAGTAATCATAAAAGAAAAACCAGACATAGTTCTTGTACATGGAGATACAACGACAACTTTTGCGGGAGCTCTGGCAGCCTTCTATCATCAAGTAGCTGTAGGTCATGTTGAAGCAGGACTTAGAACTTACAATAAATATTCACCGTTCCCAGAAGAAGCAAACAGACAATTTGTTGGAATTGTTTCAGATATGAACTTTGTTCCAACAGAAAAGAGTAAGGCAAATCTTCTTCAAGAGCAAAAGGACCCTGAAACTATTTACATAACAGGAAATACTGTAATAGATGCTTTACAAACAACTGTTAAAGAGGATTATAATCATGAAGTAATTGATTGGGCTGAGGGAAGCAGATTAATACTATTAACTGCTCACAGAAGAGAAAACCTTGGTGAACCAATGCATCATATGTTTAAGGCAATTAGAAGAATTGTAGATGAATACAGCGATGTTAAGGTTGTGTATCCTGTGCATATGAATCCAAAGGTTGTAGCTGCTGCTAAGGAACATTTTGGAGATTGTGACAGAGTTAAGCTTATAGATCCACTTGATGTGTTTGATTTCCACAATATCATGAATAAGACTTATTTAATCTTAACTGATAGTGGTGGAATTCAAGAAGAGGCTCCTTCTTTAGGAAAACCTGTAATAGTATTAAGAGATACCACTGAACGTCCTGAAGGGGTTGAAGCAGGAACACTAAAATTAGCAGGAACTAATGAATCTAACATATACAATATTATAAATGACTTATTAGGGGATAAAGCTGAATATGAAAAAATGAGTAAAGCTGTTAATCCATATGGAGATGGTTTTGCAAGTAAACGTATAGTAGATGAAATTATAAAGAAATTCAGAGATTAGGAGTAAATTATGAAACAAAAATCTGTGGCAATGAATAGCATTTATAAGGCCATCTTAAATATATTTAATTTATTAGTGCCTTTAGTTGTAGCTCCATATATCACTGGGTTATTAGCAGTGGACTTATATGCTGCTTACAACAGAGTATTTGCTGAATTCAGTACGTTTTTAGTAATAGGAGCCTTTGGAATATACAATTATGGTTTAAGAGAAGTAAGCAGGGTTAGAGATAATCCTGAAAAGCGTGATAAGCTTTTTACAAGCTTATTCGTAGCAGGAATAATTTCAAATGCTGTGATGCTTGTAATTTATGTTGTTTTTGCTTTCTTCAGATCAACTTCTGAAATTGACCTATATATATATTTGTTAATGATAATACAAATAGTTGCTCAAGTATTTTACATTGAATTCATCAATGAAGCAAATGAAGACTATGCATTTATTACAAAGAAAACAATAATTGTACGTATTCTTTACTTAGTCTCAATATTTGTGTTTGTAAGAAAACCATCAGATATTCTTCCATATACTGTAGTAGTATCAATGACTGTGCTGCTAAATAACATCTTCAGCTATGTATACTTAAAGAAGAAGATAAAGTTTAATTTCAAGGGACTTGAGATAATTCCACATCTAACCCCATTGTTTGTTGCATTTTTAATGACAAACGTGGAAATATTATATGCTCAGCTTGATAAATTAATGCTTGGCGGTTATATTGGAGACTTGGCTGTTACAGAATACTTTTTACCAACAAACCTGGTAGGAATGATTGCAGCAGTACCGCTAGCACTTATTTCTGTAGTTATCCCAAGATTATCTTCTTATATTGGAGGAGGGGATAAGGCACAGTATAATAAATTATTAAATAAAACAATTAATAACTATATGCTGGTGGTTATACCAATGGCTTTAGGTATGGGAGCATTAGCTCAAGAAATCATGCAGTTTTACTCAAAAGGAAAATATACTTATATATTCCCAATCTTAATAGTTGCTGCATTCATGAGAATAATTTATGGATTCCAGTCTATTGTAGTGAACCTTGTAATGTATGTAAATTCTTTAGAAAAGCCATTAACTCTTTTTCTTTTAATATTTGGGTTGGTTAACTTAGTATCAAACTTTGTTTTGGTATGGCTTGGAATTTTCTCACCAATAACATCCTTAATAACAACAGCCATTGCAATTCTATTATTCACCATTGTTGGATATATTTATACTCGTAATATTTTAAATATAGAATATAAATTAGTTACAAAGGAGATACTTGGTTATTTCATAGTTAGTATGATGTTCTTCCCTATTGCATGGGGAGTTAGAAGCCTTGGACTTTCTATGTGGCCAACCATCTTTATAGTTATTGCTATTTGTGTAACTTTATATGGAACATATCTTATAATTACGAAAGATAGCTTTTTATTTGAAATGTTGGACAAAATAAAAGCAAAAATTAAAAAATAGGATATGGGTTAGATAAGGATTATATTAGTTAATTAAAAACAACATTGATAAAGGAATGAAACCTTTTACCAATGTCGTTTTATTTACAGGGGATTAATTCTAAATTAAAATATAAGGTGATAATATAGTTTATAAAAAAGGCACATCACAAAAGTGATGTGCCTTAAATTATTCACCTATAGATTCGCTAGACGAATCATCAGTTGAGTTTGGATTTGTGTTTTCATTTGTTGGTAAGTAGTCATCAAAGATATAATCTTGAATGTGCTTTTTTGTTGCTTCTCTATCGTAAAGAAGATACCAAATTTCATCAATGAAGCCGCCTTCTGCATACTCGTCTAATGGGAATCTAGATTGTTCTAGTGAGCCGTTACTGATAGAAACAATGTTTTTACCAAGGTCAAGAATATCGCTAGATGTCATGTTAGTTGTTATTGAAGGTAAAACCTTGTTTAATATGCTAGGGTAAGAAGTTATTGGTGTTTCTAGACCTTTTTTAAATAAAGCTTCGATTACTGTTCTTTGTCTTTCAGTTCTTGCAAAGTCTCCACCTTCAGAGGATCTGTTTCTTGAATAAGATAATGCTTGTTCACCAGTTAGGGTTTGAAGACCAGGAGCATCAAGCCAAGGGGTATCTTTTTGAAAGTCCCAGTTATCCATTTCAATAACAGCATTTACATCTTTAAGTTCTTCTGGAGTAACGTTTATTTCAACACCACCAAGGATATCAATTACCTTAGGAAGTGTTGAGAAGTCGACTGTTGCAAATTCTTCAATGTTTAATCCGAAGTTTTCATTTATAGTTCTTATTGCTAATTCAGGCCCACCAAAGGCATAAGCGTGATTAAGTTTGTCCTCACCGAAACCTGGAATTCTTACATAACAATCTCTCATTAAAGAGGTTACCTTAATTTTGTTATGGATTGGATCAACGGTAAGAATCATCATTGAGTCTGAACGTCCAATGTCGTTGGTTTCAGATGCGTCTGTTCCGAATAGCATTATATTTTTAATTTTCGTGTATTGTTCATATTCTTTTAAATCATCATGTTCAGCAATTCCTAAGTTAGAGTTATCGAGCTCTACATGATTCATTTTATTAACGGTTCTAACGAAATAAGTTCCAATTGCTGCACCACCAACCAGGATGAATAAAAGCAAGAACATTAATATTTTAAAACCTAAAGATTTTTTCTTTTTTCTCTTCCTTGAATTTTTACCTGAATTAGATGCAGTGGCAATATTTTTTGAAACTGGCCTATTATTAGCTGTTTTTTTTGATTTTGACTTGTTTTGGTCAGATGACATTATTCCACGTCCTTTCTTTCATAAGTTATATTGTATCACCAGAAACTTAAAGTGTAAATACTATAAAAATACTAGGCAATTAGTGGGGAAAATTTATTATGATATTAATTAAAATTTAAAGTGCAAGGCAATAGGAAATAAGATGTAAAAATTTGAGTATAGTCCTATGATTTTTTTGTAAATCGTGATAAGATTTAATAGTAGTTTCAACAAAATATGCTAATAAGCGTCTGACATTTGTAGAGGTATGTCTTTTTAAGTAAGTATTTCGAAGAAAGTTGTGATATAAATGATTTGAAATGTGAAATTCTAACTTAATTAAAGATGAAATGAAGGATTTAGTTAATGTTTAATGCAATGCTGATTTTAAGAACTGCATTGTATTAATTATATTATATTATATTCAACACTATAAAAGGGGGTAAAGTATGGAGAATACAAAAAGAAGACAGCTTAAATTTATAGCTAAATTTTTATGTTTGCTATTATTTATTCAGTTCATTTCTTTTGATGGCTCATTAGCTTTTGCAGAAACAGAAGCAGAAAAAATAGATGTCATTGAAACAGATTTAACTATACTTGAAGGTCAAGGAATTGAAAATCAAGTGTTAGAAGAAAACGTTGAAAAAAATGAATTGATAGAGCAAGAAAATAAGAAATTGGATGAGGCTCCAAAAACAGCTTTAGGTATTGAAGCAATTAATACGGACAAGCCATCACCACAGTTACCAGGGACAAATATAAGAATCCAGCCAACAGCAACAGGCTCTGGGAGTTTAACTTATAAGTTCTGGGTTTTAAAAGAAGGAACAGGTAAGTGGGATGTTGTACAGGACTTCTCATCAAAGGATTACTTTGATTGGAAGCCAACAGAGAATGGTACCTATAGATTATGGGTGGATGTAAAAGATTCAACAGGAGCAATGGTTTCAAAATGGGTATATTTTGATGTTAAATCCAGCAATCTAGGAATCACTGCAATCAATACGGACAAGCCATCACCACAGCCAGCTGGAACAAATATAAGAATTCAGCCAACGGCAACGGGGGCTGGAAATTTAACTTATAAGTTCTGGGTTTTAAAAGAAGGAACAGGTAAGTGGGATGTTGTACAGGACTTCTCATCAAAGGATT